>Ga0209200_1000001_pt1 | contig 1009977 bp, 946 predicted proteins | sample AD_UKC033_MetaG_FD_184406 | JGI IMG/M metagenome (GOLD analysis project Ga0209200, IMG submission 184406) | Active sludge microbial communities of municipal wastewater-treating anaerobic digesters from USA - AD_UKC033_MetaG (SPAdes) (version 2) | ecosystem: Engineered > Bioreactor > Anaerobic...
AGCTCCCGTGCCGGACCTTGGGGAGCCGCAGCGGCACTGACCCTACCCGGGTGTCCCACCGCCTCGGGCGGTACCCGTTGCGGTACGTTCGGCGGCTCTTCGTTCGCTCGTACCGCTTGGCCGGGGGTCTTCTCCTTCACCTCCGCCTCCATCAGCTCCTGGACGAGAAGGGCGAGGCCCTCGTTGAGGGCGTCCACCTCCGTGTCGCCCCGGTACTTGCGCAGAAGCTCCCTAAGTGCGATCCTCACATCGGCCATCGGTTGGGTTCCTCCTTTCAAACTGAGATAGCTCCAAAGGAACCCTCCGGTGGCCTTCTCGTCAAGGCCGCCGTGCCCACCTGCACGGCACAGCGCCCTCACGCCACCGGGTCTACACCACGTCCTGGGACTCTACCTCCAATTGCTAACCAATCCCTTGACGACCTTCTGATTCTGTATGTAATAACGTTGTCACGTTCTAACTCTTGGCGTCGGGCCCGCCTACGATGAGCGTGGCTGCTGCCCGCATCGCCCAAGCCGCGATACCCCAACAGCGAAGACATGACCTTGCAACCTCAATGGACACAACTTCTGAACCTACGAGCTACTATGGCCCCTCTTCTAATTCTACCCTGATCGTGATTGGCGTCTCGGTGAAGAAGTCAATGTCTCGTTGGATAATCGGCCGGCCTTCCCACAGTGATTCAAGAGTTGTGGCAATATTGTAGTTCGTCTCGTTAAACACAAGTGAAAACCTCGCCTTACCTTCGTGATCCGTATTATAGGTCATGTCCCCGACCTTGACTGTCGCTCCCTTCACCGGCTGGCCAGCCATGTTTGTGACCACTACCTCGTATTCCCGGGTCACCTCGGCACCTTTCCATTGCAGGCTTTGTCGAAGAGAACGGTCGGTCTGTAGGCTTCCTTTTATAGTAAACCGGTTCGCACCAGAGTGATATGGCATCCCGCCGATGATCTCCCCGGCCGTAGTCCAGCGGGCGGCATCGCAGATCAAGCTACCGAAAAAATCCCGCGGTATCAGCTCCACAACATGCGAGTTGACCAGCCGTACCGTGGAGAACCCGCTTGGTTGGAGAAAGAGGTAGTTTGAGTTTGTGATCGTCAGTTGGGCGTTGTCCACAGTGAACGGCCATTGTCCCATCACAACCACGTCTCTAAGCACGATGTCGCGGTAGGCTAAGCTGGTTGGAAGTCCCACCTTGAGATCGCGGAATTCAGCGCTGCCACCTTGTATCTCGATGAATACCTTGCGCAGCTCGGAGTTGGAGATCCTGGCATGGCAATTCGGGTCAAGGAAGAAGATCCACCCCCTCTCATAGGGTCCGTGCTTGAGCTCCCCGGAGAGGTCGTCTTTGAGGATGGTCGTCTTTTCTAGCATCAAGTCGTAGTTCACACCACGGATCAAATCCCGCACACTCCAAGATTCGAGGTAGACACCAGAGTGAAGGCCATCAACGGTAAGGCGCGCCCCGGCCGGGACGAACAGCCCCAGTGCCCCAATCGTGGAATTCACTACCCGCGTGTTCCCACCGGTTATCTGCAACAACCCCCCGATGGGATTGACCATCTCCGAGTTGACCATGGTGAACTTAGCTCCTTCGGACATGTCGAAGTAGTGGATCATCGTTTGGGAGTCGGTCAGCTGCACTTCGCCGCGATTCATCACGCACACCAGACCGGCTTCGGTACCACCGGCCGGGGGATAGACGCGGGACTTCTCGATGATGAGCTTCCCGCCGGGATCGACGAAAAAGTAGACGTGAACTGTTGGAACATCTCCCCGGGCCATCATGAATTCCGTGTCTCGAATGATTAGGGTCCCCTTATCCTGTACATAAACATTCCCCTTTTGAAAGAATTTTTCGTTCTCGATAACGCGTGTTTCACCTCCTCGGATGACAAGGTCGCCCTCGTGGATGGTCCACTCCGAGGGACAATTCACGTCTGAGGCAGTCTTGCAGCCAAGATCTGTCAAGTTGAATTGGAAGGCATTCGTGAGACCATGGCCGGGAATGCAGAGCTGGATTGTCCCACAGCAAGGGAAGTCCACCTCATCGAGCCCCGTCACCCACGGTAAAGTCCCGATAATGAGGCCTGTAGGTGGCTGGCGAAGGGGTGCATTTGGCCGGATCACTGGCCTTCCGGTGCCTCCCTCCATGGGAATACTCTGGCCGTTGACAAGAACCTTCCAGCCGTCCCACCCACCTGGCCACGAGTCGAGGAACACCTGAACCGCATGGAGGTCCGGCTCCCATCGCACCGCCGTGATTTCGGTGGAGCTCGCTGGGGCCCAGAACGGCAGCACAATGGGAATCATCACCAGGAGGGAAAGAACGGCCAGTCCTCCAATCTCCTTTGCCGTAGCCACCTTTCTTCCTCGTCCCTCCCCAGTGTCCAAAGCGAGATTAACTCCGCTGGTCTTCTTCAGCAACCAGAGTCTAAAGGGGGTTGGGCACACCCGATAGAGGGGTCACGTCTTTATTCTTGACGTTGAGTACCACACGATCATCGTGGCTACTACCCGCATTGCCCAAGCGAAAAAACCTAACAGTGAAAAGATGCCCCGTGATGCCAGGGAATACGAAAACTAAGATCTGCCCGCTTGGCCAAAGATCTACCCCTCTGGCGCTTGGCGAGAGCTACTTCGCCTATCCCCTGTCCGTTGTATACTACCGGTTACGTGGGGATCTGGCTCCACAGGAGGGTGACGATGCGCAAGGGAGCCACGGGTTGCCTGGTCTTCGTTCTGGCTGTTATGGCCAGCGTTGGGGCCTCGGGTCAGTTTTCCCTTTGGGTGGACTGCCCTAAGTGTAACTACAAGTTCGACGGTCCTGTTCCTCCACCCATGGTGGGAGGGGTTGCCACCGGGAGCGGCTTCGTCATCCACCCGGATGGTTACATCCTCACCAACTACCACGTCATCGAAGGCTCCTCGAGTATTCAGGTGAAGGTTGGGGGCAAGGAGTATTCAGCGAACGTGGTGGAGAGTCTGCCGGCCCAAGACCTCGCCCTGCTCAAGATCGAAGCGCATGGACTCCCGGTAGTTGCGCTAGGGAACGCCGATTCTCTCCAGGTTGGGGATGACGTGTTCGCCATCGGCTGCCCTGGCGGGGTTTGCGGAACGGTCACGGCGGGGCGAGTGGCGAACACTGGGGTAACCATCACCGTGGAGGATGGCAAGCAACTCCAAGGGATGCTGATGGTGGACATCACGACTGACCACGGTAGCAGCGGGGGGCCGTTGGTGAACTCGCGGGGCGAGGTAGTGGGAATCACGACCGCAGGGCAACAGGGTTCGTTCGGTTTCTCCATCCCGATCAACCAGGCGATTCCCCTGCTCAGGCGTGTCCCCGGCTTCGACGTCAGCCAGACCAGATGGGTAGAGCGACCACGGAACTACCGTTTCGGGAGATCCGGGATCGGATGACGCCGGTGACGGCGTTCGTCTTGACGGATCAGGGCACGGCGCTTCGGCTTCCACCACGCTACGACACTTCCAGGTGGCCGCGGGCAAGCGGGGGAAAAATTTGCTGCTTTGTCGGCGAACCTAACTGCTTTCCCTACTGTTACTTGGACAGGTACGTCCCTCCCGGCCTGCGTTTGCTCGGGTACATAGAAGGCACGGCAGATGAGCAAGGATGGAAACGCACGTTCCCGTCACTCACAGACAAGCCCGTGAGTTTCGGCCAGAAGTGCGGCGTCTGGGTCATGCAACTGGAGACGAGCGCAGAAGCCCTACAAGCCGTGCGTGCCTTATGTTGCCCGGAGACCGTATGGAGCAGCAGTGGCTTAGTGCGGGACTGGAACTGCTCAACCTGTCTGAGAGAACGGACTGTCATAGCTTCCACACTTGCGTCCACCAAGAAGGGTGTCGCGGTGACGCGGACCGTCACGGCCCACAGCGAGTGGTTCCTCCCGTACGTGACCGAGCACCTGACCTACACGATGTTAGCAACCTTGGAGACTTATGTCGTCGTCCTCGTGGTACAGGCTTGGCTAGGCTCGGAGGACTCTTTCGTGCTGTACGTCAATGAGCAGGGAATGAGAATCGAGCGGTTCGTGCTCTTCGGAAGCTCCCCGCCATCTTATGTCGTGATGACCTACAACGACTTCATCGACTGGGCAACTTCCCGAGAAGAGGAGCTACTGGAGTACATCCTCGATCAGTTCTGAGAGAAGGGACGCCGGCCGACATTCGCACCCTCCCCCTGCCTGGTCTTCTTCTACCCCTGATGCCGCGAGCGCGGGCATGGTTCGAGGAACATCTGGCAGTGTTGCGGGTCGGGCCTTGCAGTCCACCATCGCGGGTCCTCAGGCAATACAGGCCCGTGCCGGAGCGGATCATCCTGGGTGAGCGCCCGATCCCGCTCCGGCTACTCGACGATGAGGGCGGGGGAGCTACGGTCGGTAGCGGAGAGGAGGAAGTCCGGGCTCGCGGCGAGGGCGTCCACCGGGCAAGCGTCCACGCACTGGGCGCAGAACGTGCACCGCGCCACGTGCATCCGGATCTTCTTCTCCTCGGGGAGGAACTCGATCACCTTCGCCGGGCACACCCGGATGCAGAGCTGGCACCCGATGCACTTCTCCCGGTCGTAGGCGATCTTCCCCCGGAACTTGGGCGGCACGGGCACGGGTGGGACGAGGGTCGCCTTCCCCTCCTTCACCCGCCCCAGGAACCCGACCACGGACTTCGGCATGTATTTCGCCGGGAACCGGTTCGTCGCCGGCCTGGTGAAGAGCTGGGAGAACAGGGTTTTGAGGATCATCCCATTACCATCCGGTCAAGAACGAGCAGCACCAGCCCCGCCACGGCCACAGCCGTGATCTGGAGCCAGAACCCGCGCGCCACCTGGTCCACCTTGAGGCGGGCCATCGCCACCCGCACCGTGGTCACGGCGGTGAACATCACGGCGAAGATCTTCACGAGGTGGAACGCGAGGTCCACCGCCTGCGCCCCGGCCCCACTGAGGCTGAGGAGGCCAGCGATCCCGTACGGGGCGAACAGGGTCACGACGAGGGCGGCCATGGCGATCGTCTTCGCCGCATCGGCGAGGTAGAAGAGCGCCAGGTACGTCCCCGAGTACTCAACCATCAGCCCACCCGCGATCTCCGTCTCCGCCTCGGGGATGTCGAACGGGATCTTGGAGAGTTCGGCGGGCGTCACGATGAGGAGGCAGAAGGCGAGGATCGCGAGGCCGATCACCCCGAGCGGACCCACCTGGGTCCACAGGGGGGCGGCCGCGATCGCGGCCAAGGAGAACGCGGGCCCCCCGCCCAAGGTCGCCAGCCGCCACACCACGCCGACCACGGCCACGGCGAGGGGGAACTCGTAGGACATGAGCATCACGATCTCGCGCTGGGCGCCCACGGTGGCCAACGGCGACCCGGAGGCGAACCCGCCGAGGGCCATCGCGAGGGCGGGCACAGCGAGGAGGTACAGGACGAGGATCGCATCCCCATGGCCGCTCAGGATCGCCGGGAACGGCCCCCACGGGAGGTAGAGGAGGACCGTGAACGAGGCGACCACGGCCAGGAACGGCATCGCCCGGAACAGCCACCCCACCGCATCCTTGGGGACGACGCTCTCTTTCACGAGGAGCTTCCCCACGTCGAGGAACGGCTGGCGGAGGGGGGGGCCGATCCGCGATTGCATCCGCGCCGCGAGTTTGCGGTCGAATCCCTTGTACACGAGCCCAAGGATCCCCCCACCCACGAGCACCGCCGCTCCCTGCCACAGGAGGTGAAGGGCGCTCATGCTGGGCCTCCGCCACGGCAGATCCGTTCCGTCTTGGCGCGGGAGAGGCGGAGGAGCTCCTCCTTCTGCACCATGGACGCGGAGCTGTCGTCCACCATGTGCACGCGGTCCATGCAGCACATGCAGGGGTCGATCGAGGCGGCGATGATCGGGATGTCGGCGATTTCCTGGTCCACGAACATCGGGACCCAGCTCATGAGGTTCGAGTACGTGGGCGCCTTCACCTTCCACACCACCGGTTCTTCGACCCCCGCCTCGAGGCGGATGTAGTGGATGACCTCCCCCCGCGGCGCTTCGTGCCACCCCAAGCCCTCGCCTTCGGCCTTCTTCAGGTAGGCCAACAGCGCAGGGATCTTGGGGAACGACGTGATCTCGCCCTCCGGCATCTCCACGAGGCAGCGCTCGATGAGGTCGAGGGACTGCCCCACCTCAAGGAGGCGGACCACCACCTTGTCGTACACGTCACCGCGCGGTTCGAGGCCCCACGCGCGGGGGGTGATCGCCTTCACCCCGAGGTCGCCGTACACGAGGTACGGCCTATCCTGGCGCACATCCTTCGCGAGGCCCGACGCCCGGGCGGTGGGCCCCACCGCGCACAGGGAATCCGCCTCCTCCGGCTCGAGGACCCCCACCCCGCGCGTGCGCGCCTCCACGGACGGGTCGCGGAGGAACGCGTCGAGGAGTTCATCGAGGAGGCCGCGGTAGTAGCGGACCATCGCCTCGACCTGCGGGTACTGGTCGGGGGTGATATCCCGCCGTACCCCACCGTAGATCGGGATCGCGTAGTCAATGCGGTTTCCGGAGAGCTCCTCCAGGAGGTCGAGGACCTTCTCCCGCACCTTCCACGTGAGGTGGAGGAGGGTGTCGAACCCGAGCTCGTGGGCGGCGACTCCCGCCCAGAGGAGGTGGGAATGGATCCGCTCCAGCTCAGCGAAGATGACCCGCAGGTACTGGGCGCGGGGCGGGACCTCGATCCCCGCCGCCCGCTCCACGGCGAGCGTGAGGGTGATGGGGTGGGAGATCGAGCAGATGCCGCAGATTCGCTCGGCGAGGTACAGGGTCTGGATGAGGTTCCGCTTCATCCCCATGAACTCGATCCCGCGGTGGGCGAACCCGGGCCGGATGTCCACCCCCCGAATTCGCTCCCCCTCGACCTTGAATGTGAACCGGATCGGCTCCTTGAGCGCTGGGTGGATCGGGCCAATCGGGATCTCGTACACCTGGTCAGGCATCCTTGCCCTCCCACTCCACGAGTCGCTTCACGAGTTTCTCCGTCTCCGGGTCGCCCTTCCGCCACGGGTGGCCTGGGAACCCGTCGGGGAGGAACACGTGGTCGGTGGACGGGATCCCGGTGAAGTGGATCCCGAGGAACTCGATCTTCTCCCGCTCGGTCGTCTCTGCCCCGGGGAGGAGCGCACAGATCGAGGGGACGGTGGGATCGGAGGCGGGGACATCTAGCCGTAGGGTCACCATGACCTCCCCCCCGGGCGTTCCGTACCCGACGGCGAAGTGGTAGAGGAGCTCGATCTCGTTTCCCCGGTCCCGACCGGAGATGATCGAGATGTGCAAGGGCCCAGCGGCCTTGAGGGCCGCCACTGCGGGGAGGAGGCCCTCCCGGCCGATCTCGGCCCACACCTCGGCCACGGTCACCGGCTTCCGCACCCCAACCTGGCGCGGCCGCTCCTCGATCGTGAGACCGGGCACCCCGCGGGTGAGCGCGGACTTCACCTGATCCACCGTCATCTCTTCTCCCCTGCCGCGGCGGCCTCGATCTGCGCCACCGCCGTCACCACGCCGTGGATGATCGCCTCCGGCCGCGGCGGGCACCCTGGGACGTAGGCCGTCACGGGGACGATCGCGTCCACCGGACCGACCACGTTGTAGCTATCGTAGAACACGCCCGATGTCGCACCGCACCCCCCTACCACGACCACCGCCTTCGGGTCCGGCGTCTGCTCGTAGACGCGCTTCAGCCGCTCCGCCATCGGCCGCGTCACCGGGCCGGTGACGAGGAGGACGTCGGCATGGCGCGGGGAGCCGACGAGCTTGATCCCGAACCGCTCCACGTCGTACCGGGGGGTGAGGGCGGCCACGATCTCGATGTCGCAGCCGTTGCACGAGCCGGTTGCGATATGGAATACCCACAGCGCCCGCTTGAACGAGGCTAGGCCCATCTCAGCCCCCCACGAGGACGATTAGGAACACGACAGCGAGCATGACGACGAACCACGCGACGTAGTCGCCAACGAACCCGCTGTGGGAGAGGCGCAGCCGCTCCACGTACGGCCGCAGGCCCTCCACGAACCCCCAGTACAGGTGCCCTCCCCCGACGTGAACCCCCTCCCGCTTCTCCCCGGAGAGGAAGGGCAGGTCCTGCTCGGTGGCGCGGTTGTAGCCCTTCCGACCGCGGGACCAGATGAGGAGGGAGAGGAGGACCACCCCCGCTGAGGCGGCGAGCCACAGGAGCGGGCTCCAGTACCCTTCGCCCGTGAGGAGCGTCACCTCATCCTCCCAACACCGCCCGCAGGTAGGCCTCCCGCCCCTCCCAGAGGGCCTTCGCCGCGGGCGCCACGAGGTGGCGAACGACGAGCTCCGGGAACAGGCCCAGGGCGAGGACGCCCACCGCCAAGACCCCCATCGCCACGAGCATCGCGGTCGGAACGGGCTTGGGTGGGGCGAGCCGTGGCCCGAGGAACGCCCCCTGGAATGCGCGCACGAACACGGCCAAGAGGAGGATCGAGGCCAAGATCGCCAGCGCGGCCAGGATTGGGGAGAGGGCGAAGCTCGACTCGTAGATCATGAGTTTTGAGGCGAACCCGTTGAGGGGCGGGATCCCCGCCAGGGCGAGCGAGCCCACCAGGAAGAACCCCGTCGTCCACTTGAGGTCGTGCCCCAGCCCGCCCAGGGTGTCTAGGTTCCGGTTCCCGGCGGCCTTCTCCACCGCCCCTACCGCCAGGAAGAGGAGCCCGATCGCCACCGCATCGTTCAGCATGTGGAAGATCCCGCCCTGGATCGCGACGAGGCCGAACGCGGGCTGGGAGGAGATCACGGTCAGCCCGACCCCGACCCCGAGGAGCATGTACCCGATCTGGGATACCGCCCCGAACGCGACGAGCCGCCCGAGGTCCATCTGCACCACCGCCATCAGGGCCGCCACCACCAGGGTGAGCATCCCCAGCCCCACCACCAGCCACCCGATCGCGGGATCGACCACCCCGCCGTAGAGGGTGAACAGGATCCGGAACAGGGCGTACAGGGACGTTTGGGTGTTGGCGACGAGGAGGATCACCGCCTGGGCCGGCGCCTCACCGTAGGCATCGGGCGCCCACATGTGCAAGGGCACTGCCCCCACCTTCATGAGGAACCCCCCCAGGAGGAGCCCGAGCGCGATCCGGTCCACCGTCGTTCCCGCGATGAGGCGGGCGAGGTGGGCGAGGTTGAGCGCCCCGTACTCCCCGTACAGGAGGGCGATTGCGAGGAGGACGAACAGCCCCCCCACCGTGTACATGACCATCGTCTTGAACGCCGCCTCCGGCCCGCGGGAGGTCCAGGTGCGGTAGCCGATGAGCCCACAGGCGGCGATCGAGGTCACCTCGAAGAACACGAACAGGTTGAACAGGTCTCCGGTGAACGCCATCCCGAGCATCCCCGCCCAGAGGAGCGTGCCCAGGGTGAGGGCGAGGGTCTTCCCCTCCTCCTCCTCGAGGTACCGCCACGCGTAGGTGAACGCCACCACCGCCATGAGGGCCGTGATCGCGCCCATGAACGCGCTGAGGGCATCCACGGTGAGCACGATCCGGATCGGGAACCCGCCCGGGGAGAGCGTCTCCCCGGGGGAGGAGGCGCCCAGGGTGTAGACCTGGATCCCAGTCGTGAGGACCTGCACCGCCACGAACCCCGTGAGGGCTGCCGTGAGGGAAGTGACGAGGGCGAGCCACAGGTCCCGCAGGGACGGATGGATCTTCCCCCACAACGGGAGCGCGAACCCGCCGAGGAGGGGCACGGCGATGGCGAGGATCGGGGCGTGCGCGGCGAGGTTCATCCGGAGAGCTCCGTCATCTTGCGGCCGTCGAGGGTCTTCTTGTGACGGTGGATGACGACGGCGAACGAGAGCATGAGCGCCGTGGTGGCGAGCCCGATCACGATGCTCGTCAGGGTCAGGGCCTGCGGTGTGGGGAGGACCATCGTGGCGTCCGGTGGGGCGTAGGTGTAGATGGGGACGACCCCTTCCTGCACATAGCCCGTGGCGACGAGGAACAGGTTCACCCCGTTCTCGATGAGGGTGAGCCCGATCACGATCTTGATGAGGTTCCTCCGGAAAAGGAGGGCCCACAGCCCAAGGGCGATGAGGATCATGCATACCACAAACGGGGTATTACCGATCATCGTCCCTCCCGACCAGCCCGAACAGGACGAGCACCGTCCCCAGGCCGCCTATCACCTTGAGCCCCACCGCCCAGTTCATGAGGGGGAGCGTCCCCGCGGTGTTGAGGTACCCGGGGTTGGGCCCGGGAGGGACCGGGGTCCCGAACAGGCCCCCCATCCCGGCGAGCGAGTTCGCGAAGAACGTGAACCCCAGGCCGAGGAATCCCAGGACCACGAACGCGACCCCATTCAAGTCCTCGAGGATCGAGAACGGGGCCTTGAGCTTCTTCACCGCCGGCGCCCCGAACGCAACGAGGACGAGGGCCACCGCCGATGCGGCCACTGCCCCGCCCTGGAACCCACCGCCCGGGGTGAGGTGCCCGTGGAGGATCACGTACCCCCCGAACACGAGGATCACCGGGACGAGGATCCGGGCGATCGTGCGCACGACAACGCTCATCGCTTGATCCTCCGCAGGATGAGGGTGACCCCCACCACGGCCACGAACAAGACGGTCGCCTCGCCCAGGGTGTCGTAGCCCCGGTAATCGAACACGATCGCCGTGACGACGTTGTTTGCCGCCACCTCTTTCTGGGACCAGGCGTTGAAACAGCGGTCCATCAGGTCGGACCGCGGCGCCCCGAACGGGCGCATCTGCGCCCCCGCGAGGAGGAGGCACCCCGCGACAACGGCGAACGCAGCCAACGTCAGCCAGCGCTTCATTCCTCCTCCTTTCGCTGCGTCTTGCGAATGGCGAGGACGAAGATCGCCGTCGTCAAGGCTGCCCCCACCCCGGCCTCGGCGATCGCGACGTCCGGGGCCTGGAGGAGGTAGAACTCGAGGGAGAGGAGGAGGCTGGATCCACCGAGTGCGATCACGCTTGCCAGGAGATCCTTCAGCCACACGGCGAGGACCGACCCCACCACGATCAGGACGAGGATCAGGACCTGCAGAACGGCCCAGATCGTCATCGCCCCCCCTCCGATCCGTGACCGTCGGGCGAGGCGTGATGGGCCTCTTCGAGGCGGTCCACCACGGCCCGGAACGGCTTGATCCCCGACCGATGAGCAGCCCGCGCCAGGGCGTGGGACCCGGTGGGGTTCGTGAGGAGGAGGAACGTAAGGGCGAGGGCCGCCCGCACTGCCATCGTGCTGCCCGCCCCGCCGCCCTGGACGATCCCGTACACAGCGACGGCGAGGATCGAGAAGATCGAGCCGAAGGTGGTGCACTTCGTTGCCCCGTGGATGCGGGTGTACACGTCGGGGAACCGCAGGAGGGCGACGGACCCCAGGGCATTGAACACGGCCCCGATCGCGAGGAACGTGTAGATGAGCCCGTTCAATCGAGCCCCCCTTCGAGGTACCGCGCGATGAAGAGAGTCCCCACGTAGGAGAGGAGCGCGTAGACGAGGGCAACATCGAGGAGGACCACCTCGTTGAACGCCGCCCCGAGGAGCATCATCGTCGCCACGACGAGGGTGTTGATCGTATCCAACGCCACCGCCCGGTCGGCAGCGGTGGGGCCAATCGAGAGCCGCACCATGCACACGAGGATGCACACGAGGAGGGCCACCCCGCCCACCGCAAATGGAAGGGCCACGATCATTCCGCTACCCTCCGTGCCCACTTCGGGAACGGCCCGCACACGTCGTCGGCCGTCGGCGAGGGATCCTTCACGTTGATCCAGTGCACGTAGAAGTCGCCCGTCGTCTCGTCGATGTCCAAGGTCAGGGTGCCCGGGGTGAGGGTGATCGAGTTGGCGAGGAACGTCCGTCCGGCGTCGGTCGTGAGGCTTGGGTTGAACCGGACGATCCCGGGCTTGATCCGGCCGGTGATCACCCGCCACGCCACGTCGAGGTTGGCCTTGACCAGCGCATAGAAGAACGGGCCCCCGAGGTAGATGAGGAAGAGAAGCCAGCGATGGGGTTGGAGGAGGCGCCACCCGCCCCGCTTCCACACGTACGCCCCGGTGCAGAGGCCGATGACGAGGGAGATCACCGCCCCCGCGACGAGCTCGTCGGGAGCCCACACGCCCCAGCTCCCCGTGAAGGATGCGAGAAGAAGATAGACGGCGAAAGCGCCCGCCGCCGTCGTCACCCACTCCGCCACCCGGCGCATGCTGGCCGAACTATAGCGTGGGCGATCCCATGGTGCAAACGGATTGCAGGTTACGATCGGATGCGGAGCCGGTTCGGCGTCCTCCCCCGGTGGGGGTATCATCGGGCCCGTATGCACGACATCCGAGTGGGGACCCAAGATGTGTTCAAGCACCAGCTCGAGCTCGCGTCCTACAACTACAAGCTCCTCCAGGAGCGCGGGGTGCGGGCGTTCAACGTGATGGGGGCGATCGGGTCGGGGAAGACCCTCCTCATCCTCCGCCTCGCGGAGCGGTTGAAGGAGAAGGGGGTGCGGGTGGGGGCGATCGCCGGGGACGTCGCTGGGAATGACGATCACCAGAAGTTCGTCGCGGCCGGGCTCGTTGCCGCCAACCTCAACACCGGGGACGACTGCCACCTCGACGCCCACCGCGTCGGCCATGCCCTGGAAGGGTTCCCGCTGGAGGAGGTGGATGTCCTGTTCATCGAGAACGTGGGGAACCTCGTGTGCCCGGCGGACTTCCCCCTCGGCACCGCGGGCGACCTCGTGGTGATCTCCGTCACGGAGGGCGACGACATGGTGCGCAAGCACCCCAAGATCTTCGCCCAGACCGACGTCGTGGCCGTGAACAAGGTGGACCTGGCCGGGTTCGTGGGGGTGGATCCAATGGTCCTGGTGGACGACTACCGCCGCCTCAACCCGCAGGGGAAGGTCGTCCTCACCGACGCCCGGAGCGGCCGGGGGGTGGACGAGCTCCTCGCCTCCCTCGGCCTCTAGTGCACGAGTACTCGCTCGCCGATGCCCTCCTCGCCGGGCTCACGGAGTACCTCCGCGCGCACCCGGTGACAGGGCGGGTGAGGGAAGTCCACGTGCGGAAAGGGGAGCTCCTCATCCTCTCCGAAGAGGCGTTGGCCGAAGCATGGCGGATCCTTACGGACGAGACGGAAGTTGCCGGGTCTGAGCTCCGCATCGAGGGGATCCCGGTGAAGGTGCGCTGCTTGGGGTGCGGGTACGAGGGGTCGGTGAGGTACGTGAGCGAGGAGGGGTGGCACTTCGCCGTGCCCGTGCTCGCCTGTCCCCGCTGCGCGGGCCGGGCCGAGGTGATCGAGGGGCGCGACCTCGCCATCGTCGGCCTGTCCGTGGACGATGGTGGCGAAGCGTCGAGGGCTAGCCCGTCCAGCGGCGGTGGGAGGAGAGGAGGACGGGGACGAGGACAGGGCAGATCCAGCCCTCATGCCCGCATACGCCCGGGCCGAATAGGACCGCCCGGTCGCCGCGGCGGATCCGCTCAATCGCCGTTACATCGGCAGCAACGCTGTCCATCCCCAGCTTCCCGACGAGGCTCGCCGCCTGGTCGCGGATCACGACCCGCCTGAGCTCGGGCCGGAGGCCGTCCCCGTACCCGGCGGCGAGGATCGCCACCCGCGCCGCACCGGGGGTCACGTACCCCCGGCCATACCCCACCGGCCACCCCCGCGGGAGGTCCCGCACCGCCGCGATCTCGGTCCACGCCCGCGCCGCGGGGATGAGCTCTACCGGCGGGGCCATCGGCCCCTCGGGGTAGCCGTAGGCTGCGGTCCCCACCCGGACCATGTTCAGGGGGGAGGCGGTCGCCTCATCGAACGCGAGCACGGCGGCGGAGTTGGCGAGGTGCCGCCACGGGATCTCGATCCCCCTCCGTTCCCACTCCTTGAGGATGTGGCGGAACCACCACACCTGAGCCCGCGTGAACTCGAGGTCCTCCTCGGACCGGCCGTTCGCCGACGAGAGGTGGGAGTACACCCCCGCGACCTCGATCCGACCGGGGTGGATCACGGAAAGGGCCTGATCCACCTCCTCGGGGAGGAGGCCAAACCGCCCCATCCCCGTGTCCACCTCGATGTGGACGAGGGCCCGCCGGCCGGCGCGGGCGGAGGCGGCCTCGAGCTCGGGGATCATCCCGCTGTCGCCAAGCGGCAGGTGGTACCCCTCGCGGATCGCCTGGACGAGGCTCAGGCCGACGGGCGGGGTCATGATGAGGATCGGCTGCTTGAATTTGGCGCGACGCAGCGCCCGGGCCTCGTGGAGGGAGGCGACTCCGAACCAGTCAACGATCCCTTGCGCAGCGCGGGCCACGGGGAGGAGGCCATGGCCGTAGGCATCCTCCTTGACCACGAACAGGATGGATACCCGACGGGGGAGCCATCCCCGCAGCCGCTCCAGGTTCCCCCGCACCACCCCCGTGTCCACCTCGGCCCGCACCATGTGCCCTCTATTCCACCCCTCACCCTCCGCCCGTCCAACCTCCATCGTCCGCCCGCGGGGGGACAGAGGGGGTGGCCACGTCTATACTCGTCCCTCGATGGCCGAGCGCGTGCGGAAGAGGATCCACGTCACGGGGACTGTCCAAGGGGTGGGATTCCGCCCGTTCGTGTACCGCGCCGCGGTCGGCGAGGGCCTGGCCGGGCATGTGCGCAACCTGGGGGACGCTGGGGTGGAGATCGAGGTTGAGGGGGATCCAGCCTCCGTTGCCCGGTTCGCCGCCGCGCTCTGCGGTTCGGCGCCCCCCCTCGCCGTGATCGAACGCCTGGAGGAGGCGGACCTCCCCCCCAACGGGAGCGATGGGTTCCGGATCATCCCGTCCCGGGATGGAGGCGGAGGGAGCGGGACGATCCCGCCCGATGTCGCCACCTGCGCGGCCTGCCTCAAGGACATCGCTGATCCCGGGAGCCGGTTCCACGGGTACTGGGCGACGAGCTGTACCGACTGTGGCCCCCGGTTCACGGTGATCGAAGGCCTCCCCTACGACCGGCCGCGGACGGCGTTCCGCGAGTTCGGGATGTGCCCAGCCTGCCAGCGCGCGTACAGCGACCCCCGCGACCGCCGCTACCACGCCCAGACGATCGCGTGTCCGATCTGTGGCCCAGAGCTGCGTTACATTGGGGACGGCCGCGATGAGGTCGCAGACCCGCTCGGGCGGGCCCAGGCGGCCCTCCAGGCGGGGAAGGTCGTGGCGATCAAGGGTCTCGGCGGGACCCACCTCGCCTGCGATGCGACGCGGGAGGAGGTTGTGGCCGAGCTCCGGCGGCGGCTCGGCCGCCCCGGCCAGCCGTTCGCCCTCATGGCCCGGGAGGACCAGCTGACCACGTTCGCCTCCCCCTCGGACCAGGAATGGGCCGTCCTTCGCTCTCCTCGGCGACCGATCGTCGTCCTCCCCCTCCGCGGGGGCTCCCTCGCCCCCGCGGTCGCCCCGGGACTGGACACAGTGGCGGCGATGCTCCCCTACACCGGGCTCCACCACCTCCTCCTGGGGGGGCTACCGTTCCCGCTCGTGATGACGAGCGCCAACTACCCAGGCCGGCCGATGCTCATCGCGGATGAACAGATCCTGGCTGACCTCTCGCGGGTCGCCGACGGGTTCCTCCTCCACGACCGGCGGATCGTCGCCCGCTGCGACGACTCGGTGGTGCGCCTCACGGGTGGGGCCCCGACCTTCCTCCGCCGGTCGCGGGGCTGGGTCCCGGAGCCGATCGCCCTCGACCTCGGGGAAGAGCCCCTCCTCGCCCTGGGGGGGGACCTCAACGTGGCCTTCGCCCTCTACGGCCACGGCAAGGCTTACCTCTCCCAGCACATCGGCAGTACGGAATACCTCGATACGCTCGAGTTCCTGCGCGGGGCGCTCGATCACCTCCTCCACCTCACTTCTCTTCCCCTTCCGAAGAGGATCGCATGCGACCTCCACCCCCGGTTCGCCACGACCCGCCTCGCTTCCGAGCTGGGGGAGGCGATCCCGGTTCAGCACCACGTCGCCCACGTCGCGGGGCTCGCCGCTGAGCACGGGATCGAGGAGCTGGTGGGGATCGCTGCTGATGGGTACGGCTACGGGACGGACGGGGAGGCGTGGGGGGGGGAGGTCATCGCTTGGCGCGGCGGGGAATGGGAACGCGTAGGCTCGCTCCGCCCGCTCCCCCTCCCCGGGGGGGACCGGGCGACCCTCCGCCCAGGGCGGATGGCGGCCAGTTACCTCCTCGCCGCGGGGCTCGACCCCGCGGAAGCGGGCCTTTCCCCCGTCGAACTCGATGCGGTGCGGCTCCAAATCGACCGGGGAGTGAACTGCCCCTCCACCACGAGTGCGGGGCGATTCCTCGACGCAGTTGCGGCGTGGCTGGGGATCGTGCGGGAGCGAACGTATGAAGGGGAGCCGGCGATGAGGCTCGAGGCCGCGGCGCGGAGGGGGAACGCCCATCCCGTTCCCCTGGCGGTGCGGGAGCTCGCCGGGCGACGGATCCTCGACACCGTGCACCTGTTTCGAACGCTCTCTGAGCTCCGCGCCACGGGGAAAAGCGAGGCCGACCTCGCGGCCACGGCCCAAGCGGCCCTCGCCCGCGGCCTTGCCGAGCTGGCGATCGGGGCCGCCCGGGAGCGGGGGATCGCCACGGTGGGCCTCACCGGCGGGGTGGCGGTGAACGACGCGATCGCGACCACAGTCCGCGGGGAGGTTGAGGGGGCGGGGCTTCGGTTGGTGACCCACCGCCTCGTCCCGCCAGGGGACGGCGGGCTCGCGTTCGGCCAGCTCGTCCACGCCTCCTACCCCCGGTAGACTGAGGCCATGGACCTCCGCCTCGTGGGCCTCGTCCTCGCCATCCTCCTCGGGGCCGGGCTCCTTCTCTCCCCGCCGGGGGGCCGCCCCGGCGAAGGGACCTTCCCCATCGTTGGGCAACAAGCACCGTCGTTTTTCCTGTCCGGCCGCGGGGACTTCACCACGGCCGGTGCAGCAGGGAAGCCGATCGTGATCGCGTTCTGGACCACCTGGTGCGGGGCATGTAAGCACGACCTCGTCGTGCTGGAGGAGTTCCACCGCCTCTACGGAAGCGAGGTCGCGGTGGTGGGAGTATGCCCGGAGAGGTGGCCCGAGGTGGCGGCGATCGTCGCCGAACGGGGGATCACGTTCCCGATCGTCTACGATCCCGGCGCCGCCGTCACCCGTCGCTACCAGCTTGCAGATAACCTTCGCTACCCGTTCACCGCGTTCGTGAACGAACAGGGAGAGGTGGCCGGGGTGTGGGCTGTGATGATCCGCGACCTCGACCACCTCCTCGAGCTCCTCCGCCAATCGGGGATCGCGATCCCCGCTCCCGCCGACCTACGGTGACAGAGGATGGTCGCGATGGATGACCTCGGTGTAGATCGTGTGGTGGGGCGCTCCCCCGACCCCCGTCAGGTGGAGGTCGGTCGTGATCTCGAAGATCTGCTCGGCCCCCGGCGCCGGGTCGCCCAGGATCTTTGACCTCTCCCGGACGACGATCCAGTCCTTGTCCCTGAACTGAACGACCACCCGGCCCTCGTTGATCGTGCGGTCGCCGACGTTCTTGACCCGGCCGACCACCCGTTGGCCGAAGTATTCGTCCTCCGCGCTCCACTCCACGACGTCGAGCGGGTACGACACGCCGGGCTCGACCACGCCACGCGTGGTCGCCGTCAGCCCCGTTTCGTCGGTCACGGTGAGGGTGGGGTAGAACGTGCCCTCCCGCGTGTACCAGTGGGTGACTGTTGCCCCTCCCTCCTTCACGGAGCCGTCCCCGAAGTCCCAGTGATAGCCCACGATCTGGCCATCACCAGGCTGAGATTGGCTCACAAATGTGACGAGGAGCGGCACCTCGCCCCGCCACGGGTTGTACCACAGGCCCGCCACCGGTGGTTTCCCCAGCTGAGGTTCAGAACACCCTCCTGCGAGGAGGCCCACCCCCAACAACCAACAACACCGTGAACAAAACTCGCTTCATCGTCCACCTCCGCTGCCATTGTCCGCCTGATCACCCTCGGCCGACAACTGGGATCGGGATCCCCCCCACTCCGCCGCTTCCACGGTCAGGCCATCGCTCGCGGCGATCACTGGGATCCCCAGGGATTCGGCGAGGCCCGCGGCGAGGAGGCGCGGGTTCGCCCGCAGCATCGTCGTCCCGAAGTGGGTGAGGACGGAAACCTTGGGCCTCACGGCGGCGATGATCTCCCCCGCCTGGGGGAGGGACAGGTGATCGATCTCCGGCTTCCAGTCCTTCAGGACGACGTTGAGGACGAGAAGATGGCACCCCGCGTAGTGCGCGGCGAGACCGGAGGCGAAGCGGCAATCCGTGACGAAGCCGACCCTCCCCTCCGCTGAGTCGAGCACGAGGCCGTACGCTTCCACCGCCCCGTGGGCGTGGGGCACGGGGCGGATCCTCACCCCGCAGATTTCGTGGTCCTCTTTCCAGGTCTCGATCCGTTCTAGGAACGGGCGGACGTACCGAAGGACCACCGGATCGTCGCCCTCCAGCGCATCGGTGGGGGCGAGGAGCGCCCCCCGCCGCTTGTAGCCGCCATCGGTCATCGCCTCGACCATGATGTTCACGTCGGTCGAGTGGTCGAGGTGCTTGTGGGAGAGGAGGATTGCGGCGAGCTTGGCGGGGTCGAGCGGAGGGCGGGACCGACGGGCCCGGAGGAGGGTCCCCGGGCCGGGGTCGAGGAGGAGCTGCGTCCCCCCGAGCTCGATCCACGTCCCGGCCGAGAACCGGAGCTGGCGGGCCACGACGAACCGCGCCCCGGCCGTGCCGAGGAACTTCACGTACCCCATGGCCTTCGATGCTAACCGGAAAGGGCCGGCCGATGTAACCGCCGGGCCTCCCGCCGTGTAGATTCCCGTGCTGGGAGGTGGTTGGCATGCGGAAAATGTTGGGGTTCATTGTCGCGCTGGTGGCGATTTTGGCGCCACTCGTACCCGGCTTCGCGGATGGGATCATCATCCCCATCCCAGGGCCGGACATCCCCGGCCCCCCCCTGCGCTGGCTCACGATCGTCTACCACCACGTGACGGTGACGATTGAGAACGGTGTGGCCACCACCAAGGTGGACCAGGCGTTCCGCAACGATGGCGAGTTCCCCATCGAGGGGACCTACGTCTTTCCCGTCCCGCCGGGGGCGGTGCTCCAGAACTTCTCCCTGTGGGTCCATGGGGAACCGGCGGTGGGGGACGTTCTCCCCGCCGATGAGGCACGGGAGATCTACCTCTCCTACCTTCGCCAGGCCCGCGACCCGGCGCTCCTCGAGTACATCGGCCAGGGGGCGTTTCGGGCCCGGATCTTCCCGATCGAGCCTGGGGAGACGCGTCGGGTCGCCCTCGAATACGTGGAGCTCCTCCCTCCCGAGGGCGGCCTCTTCCGCTACCGGTATCCCTTGTCCCCCGAGCGGTTCTCGGCCAAGCCGCTTGAGGAAGTGAAGGTCGAGGTGGTGGTGAAGGCGAGCCGGCCCGTGGGGAGCGTGTACTCCCCGACTCACACTGTGACGGTGAGCCGCGAGGCGCCGACGAGCGGCCGCGCCCTGTACCAGGAGGAGGATGTTCTTCCCGATCGCGATTTCATCCTCTACTACTCCCTGGCCGGGGACGGAGTGGGGCTGGACTTCCTCGCCTACAAGCCCGACGACGAGGACGGGTTCTTCCTCGTGCTCGTCACCCCGCCCGCCGTTCGTGACCTCGCTCCCCTCCCCAAGGACCTCGTCCTCGTGATCGACCGCTCGGGGTCCATGGACGGGGAGAAGATGGTCCAGGCACGGGATGCAGCCGCGTTCATCCTCGAGCGCCTCGCTCCCGAGGACCGCTTCGGCGTGGTCGCGTTCGACCACGAGATCCTCGGCCTCACCTCCGGTCTCGTCTCGGCAAGTGCAGCGAACGTGTCCGCGGCCCAGCGCGAGGTGCGCCAGCTCACCGCCCGCGGGATGACCGACATCCACGACGCCCTCCTCCAGGCGATGGAGTGGCTCCAACCGGCCGATCGGCCGCAGTATGTCCTGTTCCTCACCGACGGCCTCCCCACCCAAGGGAAAACGGATACGGATGCGATCGTCCGCGACGTGACCGCCGCCAACCGCGCGCGGGCAAGGGTCTTCACCTTCGGGGTGGGCTACGACGTGAACACCCAGCTCCTCGACCTCCTCGCTGAGCAGAACCGCGGCACAACGACGTACGTGGTGCCGGGGGAGAGCCTTGAGGTTGCCCTGTCGAGCTTCTACACCAAGATCGCCGAGCCAGCGCTGGCCGACCTCGCGCTAGAGGTGGACGGCGTCGAAGTGTCCGACCTCTACCCGGTGCAGCTCCCCGACCTCTTCTACGGATCCCAGCTTGCCCTCTTCGGGCGGTACGAAGGGAGCGGGGAGGCGACGATCGTCCTCACGGGCGAGCGAGGGCCGGAGGACGTAGTCCTCACCTACAACGTGGAGTTCCCCGCCGCAGCCACCGAGGCCAGCACGCTCCCCCGGCTGTGGGCGGCGCGGAAGATCGGGCACCTCCTCAACCTCATCCGGCTCAAGGAGAAGACCGAGGACGAGCTGAAGCCGCTCATCATCGAGCTCGCCACGAAGTACGGGATCGCCCCCCCCTACACCTCGTTCCTGGTGAGAGAAGAGGAACGGGCAACGGTCGCACCGCCTCCAACCGCGTACATGATGCGGACCGGAGAGTCGGCTGTCAGAGCTGCCCAGGCGGCGAAGTCCCTCGCCGCGGCGGAGACGGCCCAGAGCGCCGACTACGTCCGCGAGGTCGGGGGCCGGGTGTTCTTGTTCGTGGACGGGACGTGGCAGGAGAGCACTTACGAGGAAGACACGCCGACGGTGAATATCGCCTACCTCAGCGACGCCTACTTTGCCCTTCTGGACCGGTTCCCGGAGATCGGCCCCATCCTGGCGCTGGGGGAGAAAGTGATCTTCAAGCTTGGGACGGCCTGGGTGCGGATCGGGGCGGGGGGCGTCACCGAGCTCACCCCGGAGGTCCGCGCCCAGTTCCAGGGCTAGACCCGATATCGCGCGGTTCTGGGGGACACAGGTTCCTTCGCTTGCCCCCTCCTGTTATGTATAATGGAATCCATCTGCGGCGAACCGCAGATGAGGAGGGATCATAGGATGATGAGAATCGCAGTGGCGACCGTGGTGGGTGTGGCGTTCGTTGGGGTGGGTGCCCTCGGGGCCGTGGGGCTGTGCGACTACCGACCCCCGCAGACGGACCTGACGAGCCTGTGGGTCACGGGGACGTACCGCTACTTCGATGATGCGGCCACGCCTGGGGTGGATGTCAACGCGGGCCGGGCCACGATGAGCCTGAGCAAGCTCTTCGACTCCCCTGGCCTTGGGTATAGCCTCACCGGCCTCGGCGAACTGGGGCTCGTGAACCTGGGCCTGGCGAGCGTTGCCGCGCAGGGGGCGGGGACAGCCCGGTACTACTTCGTTTCCGGTGAGCCCTTCTTCGGGTTTGCTGGGTTCAACGCGGGCTACGCGACCGGCCAGCCCCAGCCAGGGGTGACGTTGACCCTCGGCGCGGGCTACGGCCGGTTCTCCGATGTGACGCCGCTCGCGAAGGCGTTCCGCATCCAGAAGCTCCTCCTGGACCGGAAGGTGATCGCGCGGGCCCTCCCCGACCAGACGCTCCTCGACGTCGCCCACGAGATCGGCCGCTGGGCCGAGTACGCTGAGGGGAAGGATGACCTCCAGGCGGCGAAGGACCTCGCCGCGGCCGTGGTGGTGCTGATCGAGGGTGCGGCCGGGGCCTCCGTTGACCCGCGGGCGGTCCTCGCGATCGAGGACGAAATCCTCTCCACCGCGGCGCAGCGCTACTGTGGGTGGGCCCTTCAGGCTGGGTTCGGCTACGAGCTCGTTGATCCCTACGGGGGGCAGCAGGACCTGGTCGTCACCGTCTCCGCCGACGCCGCGCACGCTCCCGCTCCCGATGCCCAATTCCTGTTCCACGCTGTGGCCACCGGGCCGTTCGACATCGTGAACGAGCACACGCTGAGCGCCACCGCGTCCTACGAGCAGGCGCTGAGCGCGACGTCCTCCCTCCAGGCGGGCCTCGCGCTCCAGCGGGTGCAACCCCGCGGTCTCGACCCGGCGGACTCGGTGTCGGCCCACGTCCAGCTCGCGTTCACCCTCGGACAGGCGAACGTGGGAGTCGGCCTTTCCTTGAGCAGGGCCCCTGGGCAGACCGGGTGGTCGGTGGACTTCAACCTGTCCGCGTCGATGAAGATCCTCTAGCTGTGGGTCATCCGCCCGCCAGGTCGGCGGGCCCGAACCCCTTGGGGAGGAGAGAGGAGAGCGGCAGCGCCTCCCATCTCCTCCCCTCTCCATCGGCGAGGATCACCTTCAAGTTGGGGGCGAACTCGTACAGGGCCTGGCGGCACGCCCCGCAGGGGGAGCAGGGGGAGTCCCCGCAGGCGACGGCGATCGCCGCGAACTCCCGCACCCCCTCGGACACGGCCTTGAACAGGGCCACCCGCTCCGCGCACACGGTGAGCCCGTAGGACGCGTTCTCCACGTTGCACCCCGTGAAGAGCTTCCCCCCCGTGGAGAGGAGGGCTGCCCCCACCGCGAACCCGGAGTAGGGGGCATAGGCCCTCCTCCGCGCCTCCACCGCCGCCGCGACAAGCCGTGCCTCGTCCACTTCTCCCTCCTCGTCAGTCCCCCATCCTGCGCTCAGCATCGCGCCGCCGCAGCTCGGCGCGCTTGATCTTTCCGCTCGTCGTCTTGGGGAGCTCGGCCACGAACTCGATCTCCCGCGGGTACTTGTAGGGGGCGGTGACCTTCTTCACGTGATCCTGGAGCTCAGCCACGAGCGCCTCGGATGGCTGGTACCCCTTGGCGAGGACCACGAATGCTTTCACGATCTGGCCCCGCACGGGGTGGTTCGCTCCGATCACCGCCGCCTCGACGACGGCGGGGTGGGATACGAGGGCGTCCTCGACCTCGAACGGCCCGATCCGGTAGCCGGAGGCCTTGATCACGTCGTCAGCCCGGCCCTCGAAGAAGAAGTACCCATCTTCGTCCAAGCGCACGAGATCCCCCGTGCGGTACCACTTTCCGGACAGGACCTGGGAGGTGAGCTGGGGGTTCTTCCAGTACCCGTCGAAGATCCCCGGGTTCCCCACCGGGACGGCGATCTCCCCGATCTCGCCCGGCGTGATGGGTTCCCCCTGTTCGTCGATGGGGGTTGCGTTGGGGCCTGGGGTGGGGAGGCCCATCGAACCGGGCTTCACCGGCAGGCCCGGCGGGTTACAGGCCAAGCACACGGACTCCGTCTGGCCGTACCCATCGCGGATCGTGATCCCGAATGCGTCGCGGAACACCCCGATCGCCTCCGCGTTGAGGGGTTCCCCCGCGGACACGGCGTCCACGAGCGCCACCTGGCGCTTCCTGAGGTCCGGGACCTGGATCAGGAGCCGGTACTCGGTGGGGGTGGCGCAGAGCTTGGTGACCGGGTAGCGGGCGAGGAGGTCGAGGTAGCGCTCGGCGTCGAACTTTCCGTGGTACATGAGCTGGGTGCAGCCGATGGTGAGGCCGACCCCCATCGGCGCCCAGTACCACTTCGCCCAGCCCGGGGCGGTGGTGGCCCAGATGAGGTCGTCGGGGCTCGCCCCCCAGAAGTAGCGGGCGGTGACGCGGGAGTGCCCGTACAGCCAGCGGTGGCGGTGCATGACCGGCTTCGGGTTCCCGGTGGTGCCGGAGGTGAAGTTGATCGTGAGGGGGTCGTTCGCGGTGAGGGGGACGGGATCCGCGGGTCGGGCGTTCTTTAGCGCCTTCGCGAACGAGATCCACCCTGGCCTCTCCCCGCCGATGAGGATGAAGTGCTCGAGCGGGCACTTGCCCCGCGCTTCTTCCACCTCGCCGATCGCCGAGACGTGGGCGACCACGGTGCGCGCCCCAGCCGTCTCCGCGCGGTAGATGATGTCCTTGGCGCGCAGCATGTCCGTGCCGGGCACGGCCACCCCACCCGCCTTGAACGTCCCGATCTGGGCGACGAACGCCTCCGGGAGGCGAGGGAAGATGTGCATCACCGGATCGCCTGCCTTCACCCCGAGCCCCATCAGGACCGCCGCGAACCGGCTCGAGAGGTCGGCGAGCTCGCCCCACGTCATCGTCCGCCGATCGCCCTTCTCCGATTCCCACAGGACGCACGCCTTGTCCGGGTGGGCGCGGGCATGCCCGTCCACCGCCCCGGCGATCGTGTACCCCACGGGGATGTCCCACCGGAACTCCCGCCGCTCGCGCTCGTATTCCTCGCGTGTGAAGACCATCCGATCACTCCTTTGCTGAAGATCGCGTCGTTGGCTAGTGTTATAGCATGCACGGGGATGGGGACGCAACCGGATATCGGGCGATCGTTGTTCTGCCGCCAGGGGCGGCGCGGCGGCTCATTGCGCGGGGGGTGGCGGAGCTCCCGGCGGTAGAGCGCGCCCTCCGGGAGGGGCTCGTCGTCGTGGCCCTCGGGACGACGAATGGCTACGTGGCTGAGGAGCTCCTCGGCCGGGGGATCGAGCGGGAGAGGTTCTGCGCGGGGTACATCGGAGACAGGCTCGCCTCGCTCCCCGCGGAGCGGCAGGCGACGCCCCTCGTCCTCCGCCGCGGCCAGCCGATCGAGCTCTCCCCGGACGAGGAGCTCGGGGAGCTTCGTGGGGGGGACGTCCTCATCAAGGGGGCGAACGTCCTCGACCCGGCTGGGGTGTGCGGGGTGTTCATGGCCTCCCCCGCCGGGGGCACGGTGGGGAAGTTCGCGGTCCCCGCCCTCGCCCGGGGGGTGGAGATCGTGATCCCGATCTCGTGCGCCAAGTCCATCCACGGTTTCGTGGCCGACCTCGCCCGCGAGGTGGGGATGGGGAGGGTGGACGAGGCCACCGGGTCGCCGGTGGGCCTGTGCCCGCTCGTGGGGACGGTCGTGACCGAGGTCGAGGCGATCGCGCTCCGGTATGGGGTGCGGGCCGAGCACCTCGCAAGCGGGGGAGTCGGGCCAGGGACGGGGGCGGTGACCCTCCTCCTTGTGGGCGAGGAGCCAAAGGTCCGACGGGCGTTCGCGGAGCTCGCAACCCTCGCCCGGACCGAGCCGCCCCCGCAGGTGGGATGAACACGATCCTTCGGCCGGCCGAGGCGAAGCTCGTCCGCGAGAGGTCGCGGTTCCTCGCGGCCGCCCTTCCCGTCACGACGGCGGAGGAGGTGGAGGAGGCCCTGCGGCGGCTCCGGCGGGAACACCACGCGGCGCGCCATATCCCGTACGCGTACCGCCTCCGATCCGGCGTGGGTCGGGGAAGCGACGATGGGGAGCCAGCCGGTTCCGCGGGCAAACCGATCCTGAGCCTTGTTGAGGGCGAGGAGCTGGGGGATGTCCTCGTCGCGGTGGTGCGCTACTTCGGCGGGGTCAAGCTGGGGGTGGGAGGCCTCACCCGGGCGTACCGCGATGCGGCCCGCGCGGCCCTCGTTGCGGCGGGCGTCCGTCCCATCGTCCCTTCGCGGAGGTTGCGCGTTGTCGCCGAACCGGGGGCGGTCGGGGCGCTCCTCTCCCTCGCCCGCAAGCACGATGGGCGTGTCCTCTCCCAGCGGTTCACCGACCGAGCGGAGATCGAGCTCGTCCTCCCCGAGGCCAATGCTCCCCTGTTCCAGGCCGCCGCTTTCCCGTGGGGCGAGGTGAGGGAGGTCAGCGATGGTTGAGTTCGTCGAGGGGCCGATCGCCGAGGCGGGGGAGGAGTTCCTCGTGGTGGCGGTGGGGGGAGTGGGGTTGCGGGTGGCAGTGCCCGCCCGGACGGTGAACGATCTGCGGGCGAGCGACACGGTGCGGCTCCTCACCCACCTCATCCTGCGCGAGGATGGGATTGAGCTGTGGGGGTTCGCGACGCGGGAGGAGCGGGAGATGTTCGTGACCCTCCTCTCCGTGCCCCAGGTCGGGCCTAAGCTTGCGTTCCGGTTGGTGTCGGCCCTTCCCCCCGCCGAGCTATCCGCAGCGGTGCGCCAGGGGGACCTCTCCGCCCTCGACAGGGTGAAGGGGATCGGCCGGCGCACCGCGCAGCGGGTGATGGTCGAGCTCTCGGAGAAGCTCGCCACGTGGGCCCCCGCAGGGCCGTCCCCTGCGGCGGAGAAGGCCCAGGTGGTGGTGAAGGCCCTCACCTCAAAGGTCCTCGGGTTCCCGGAGACGGAAGCGCGGCGGGCGGTGGAGAAGCTCGTGCGGGACTCCCCGGATGCCTCGGTGGAGGAGCTCATCCGCCGTGCCCTCACCCTGCTTGCCAAGGGATGAGAGCGCTCGGGCTCGACATCGGGGATCGGCGGGTGGGGATCGCTGTCTCCGACGAGACGGAGACGATCGCCCATGGCCGCGGGGTCTACGTGCGGCGGGGCCTAAACGCGGATGCGGAGCACCTCGCCCGCCTCGCCTATGCTACCGGCGCCGGGGCCCTCGTGGTCGGCCTCCCCCTGAACATGGATGGGACCGAGGGGGAGCAGGTTCGGAAGACCCGCGACCTCGCCCAGGCCGTGGCGGAGCGGGCCCGCCTCCCGCTTCACTACGTGGACGAGCGGCTCACCACCTCGGAGGCCGACCGCGTCCTTCGCCAAGGGGGGCTCTCCGCCCGGAGACGTAAAGGGCACCGGGACGAGCTCGCCGCCGTCCTCATCCTCCAGGCGTGGCTCGATCGCGAGCGGGGGAGCTAGGGGACGCTACTTTTCCCGCCGGTCAGCGTAGCGAGGGCAGTGGGGACCGCAAAGAGGCCCGCATTGGGGATCGTCCCCGCCCGGTGCGGGGGCGCCCCGTTCCAGGGTAAGCTTGGATACCCGAGCAGGAAAAGGAGGGCGCGATGGACGAAATCACACTTGGTCGCCAGTTCCTGAAGGCTACAGCCTGGGCGAGGGCGCAGGAGATCGAGACCGACCAGAGGAAGGGGATCCCCCATCCCCCTCTCCAGAGGCCCGCGCCGGACGGGGCGCCCGTCGTGAGGCTCCCCGATCCGCAGACGCTTCGTGTGGGCGAGGTTCCCCTCCGCGACGCCATCTCCTCCCGCCGCAGCCGCCGCCGGTTCACCGCGGATCCGCTCACCCTGGAGGAGCTCACGTTCCTCCTGTGGTCCGTCCAGGGCGTGCAGCGGATCGTACGTGACGGGGTGTCCAGCCTGCGCACCGTGCCCTCGGCGGGGGCGCGTCACCCGTTTGAGACGTACCTCGTCGTGAACCGGGTCACGGGCCTCGCACCGGGGCTGTACCGGTACCTCCCCCTCGACCACTCGCTCGTGTTCCTCCGTTCGGATCCAGACTTTCCGGCGAAGGTTACCGCGGGGTGCCTGGGGCAGGAGTTCGTGGGCCAGGCGGCGGTCGTGTTCGCGTGGACGACCGTCCCCTACCGCACGGAGTGGCGGTACAGCGTGTCCTCGCACAAGGTGATCGCCATGGATGCGGGCCACATGTGCCAGAACCTGTACCTGGCCTGCGAGGCGATCGGCGCCGGGACGTGCGCGGTCGGTGCCTACCACCAGGAGAGGATGGACGCCCTGCTGGGGGTGGACGGGGAGGACGAGTTCACGATCTACCTCGCCCCGGTGGGGAAGGTGGGCTAGCGGTTCAGGCTCCTCTCATAGGGCGTAGAGGACGTCGCCGGCGATGTTCACGGCGTGGTCGCCGATCCGCTCCAGGTTATGGAGGATCTCCAGGTACAGTGCCCCTGCCTCGGCCTGGCAGATCCCCTCGTCAACGCGCCGGAAATGCGCTTCCTTGAACTGCTTTTCGAGGCGGTCCACCTCCGCCTCGAGGCGGAGGGCCTCCTGGGCCTTGTCCTGATCCTCGTCCCGCAGAGCCTCTACCGCCTCCCGGTACAGGGCCGTCGCCTTGTCGAACATCGTCTGGAGGTCAGCGCGGGCGGGCGCGGAGAGGGGGTACCCCTTCGCCAGGATGACCCTCCCCCGCTCGGCGATGTTCACCGCCTGGTCCCCCACCCGCTCGATGTCACCGGTGGCGTGGTCGAGGACGTGCAACCGCCGCTCGTCGCGGGTGGAGAGGGCGTCGGTGGGGATCCGCTCGAGGTAGGCTTCGATCGCAGTCTTCAGCTCGTCCACCGCGTGCTCGATCTCGAGGACCTCGCTCAGGGAAGCCTCCTCGCGCTCGAGGAGCCCATGGCGGCACTGCTCGATCATGACGTGGGTCAGGTCCGACATCCGCAGGAGCTCGTGCCGCGCCTGACTGAGCGCCACCGCGGGTGCGGCAAGGAACGCCTCCGCGAGGTGCACGGGGCCGGTGGAGACCACGGGCGGCTGGCCGCGGGTGATCCGGCCCGCCAGCCACGCCAGCCCGCCGGTGAGGGGGAGGAAGGCGAGCGTGCTCGCGACGTTGAAGAGCGTGTGGGCATTGGCGATCTGGCGGGCGAGGAGGGGCGAGGTCTGCGCCATGAGCGTGGCATACCACGGCACGAGGGGGATGAACACGGCCACGCCGATCGCGTTCACGAGGAGCTGGGCCCGCGCCAGTTGTCGCGCGGCGAGGGACGCCCCCACCGACGCGATCTGGGCGGTCACCGTGGTGCCGATGTTCGCCCCGAGGACGAGGGCGATCGCCGCGGGAAGGGGGAGGACGCCGGCGGACCCCATCGCGATCACGAGCGCGGTCATCGCCGACGAGCTTTGGATCACCGCTGTGACGCCCGCTCCGATGAGCACGCCGAGCGGCACGTTCGTACCGAGCGAGGACAGGAGGTTCACCACCCGTTCGCTCTCCGCCAGGCCGCGCAGCCCATCGGACATCACGTCCATCCCCAGGAACAGGAGCCCAAACCCGAGCAGCGCGCGGCCGACATCGCCCCCCCGGCGACCGCGGCCTAGCTCGGCCAGCACGAACCCGATGGCGATGATCGGCAGGTAGTAGTCGCCGATCCGGAACGCGATGAGCTGGGCGGTGACTGAGGTCCCGATCTCCGCCCCCAGCATGACCCCCATCCCCTGGCGGAGCGAGAGGACCCCGGCGTTGATGAGCCCGATGAGGAGGACCATCACCACGCTGCTCGACTGGAGGACCCCGGTGGTGGCGATGCCCACGAGGACACCGCGGTACGGCGTATCGGTGAGGCGCTCCAAGAGGGTGCGCACCCGCTCGCCGGTCGCCCGCTTGAGGGCACTGCTCAGGACACGCAGCCCGTACAGGAAGAGGGCCAGGCCCCCTGCGGCGCTGATCACCACTGTGGCTACATCCATCCTCGCTCCGAACCCCTCGCCTGCATTCTCACCCCTTTCGTCTCACGGGCCAGCGCTGTCCTGTGCGATGTCCCTCCTCCGTGGTTCGCTGCGTGGATCGCGCGTTCGTTCGCCGCGCTGTGTTGCCCCCCTGCGGAGCCAACGATACACTGAACCTGTGCCCGCAGCGAAGTGGCTCGTCGGCGTGGCAGTGGCTTCCTTTTCCCTTGCCTCACTCGGCGTCCCCGTCGCGGCGGTGGCGACGACATCCATCGTGGGGGACGTGGTCAAGGAGGTGGGAGGAGAGAGGGTGGCGCTGGCCATCCTCTTCCCCCCGGGGACGGATCCCCACACGTTCGAGCCCACGCCGCAGGACCTCGTCGCCCTCTCTCGCGCGGACGCGGTGTTCATCGCCGGGGCGGGACTCGAGGAGGGACTGGCCCGCATCCTCTCGTCTCCCGAGCTCCAGGGGAAGGTGGTGGACCTCTCCGCTGGGCTCCCCCTGCGCGCGCTCGCTCCCGGCGAGGGCCACGGCGGGACCGATCCCCACGTATGGTTCGATCCGCTACTCGTCGCGGAGTGGACGCGCACGATCGAGTCCGCCCTCGGCAGGCTTGACCCCCCCGGGGAGGAGGAGTTCGCTGCCCGCGCCGCGGCGTACCGGGGGGAGCTCGCCGCGCTCGACCGGTGGATCCAGGAACAGGTGGCCGTCCTCCCCCCCGCGCGACGCGTCCTCATCACGGATCACTGGGCCCTCGGGTACTTCGCGGACCGCTACGGGTTCGTCGCAGGGGGGGCGATCATCCCCGCCCTCAGCACCCTCGCCGAGCCCTCGGCGCGGGACAGGGCCATCCTCGTGGACCGGATCCGCAACCTGGGCGTGCCGGCCGTGTTCGTGTCCCCGGAGTTCAACCCCGACCTCGCTTCCGAGCTCGCCCGCGACACGGGGGTCAGGGTGGTGGTCCTGTTCCAAGGGTCCCTCTCCGCGCCGGACGGCCCGGCCCCGGATTACCTCTCGTTCATGCGGGAGAACGTGCGGCGGATCGTGGAGGCGCTCCGCGGATGACGAGGGAGCGGCTCCGCGCGAGCCGGACCTGTCCCGATCCCGCCCATGCCGCGGGCCCGGCGGTGGAGGTGGGGGAGGTCTCGGTCGTCCTCGATGGGAAGGCCGTCCTCGCTGGGATCTCGTTCCGACTCGAACCGGGCGACCTCCTGGCCATCGTCGGCCCGAACGGGGCGGGGAAGACGACCCTCCTCCGCGTCCTTTCAGGGACGCTCCCCCCCACAGCGGGCGAGGTGCGGATCTTCGGGCAGCGGCCGGCGCGACACATTTGCATCGCCTACCTCCCCCAGCGGCTGGGGGTGGACCTCCGCTTCCCCCTGGCGGTGAGCGACGTGGTGCTGATGGGCCGTACGGGACGCCTTGGCCCGCTGCGACGGCCGGGAGCAGAGGACCGGGAGCGGGTCGCGGAGGCATTGGCCCTCGTCGGGATATCTCACCTCGCCCGCCGGCCGATCGGGGAGCTATCGGGTGGGGAGCAGCAGCGGATGTTCATCGCCCGGGCCATCGTCCAACAGGCGACCGTGCTCCTCCTCGATGAGCCCCTCGCGGGCCTCGATGCCCCGGCCCAGGCGGGGATCCTCGACCTCCTCGGCCGGCTCCGGGAACAGCGGATCACCTCCATCGTCGCCCTCCACGAGCTTGACCTCGCTCAGGCCCACTTCCCCCTCGCCCTCCTCCTCAACGGGCGCGCGATCGGGTTCGGCCCGCCCGCCGAGGTGTTCACGGGCGACCGGCTGCGCGCCGCGTACGGCACCGGCCTGCGCATCTTCCAGACCCCGTCCGGACCCGTCGCCCTCAGCGACACGTGCTGCGATGGGGGCGACCATGGGGATCGTTGAATTTTTCGTAGGTCCGTTCTCTTACCCGTTCATGGTGCGGGCCCTCCTCGCCGTGGTGGTGGTAGGGGGGACGTGCGCCGTGGTGGGGACGTACGTCGTCCTCCAGGGGATGGCGTTCTTCGGCGACGCGCTCGCCCACTCCATCCTCCCTGGGGTGGCGGTGGGGTACCTCGTGCATCGGGGGGACCGCGGCCCGATCCTCCTTTGGGCCCTCGGAGCGGCGATCCTGGCTTCCCTTGGGATCGGGGAGGTGAGCCGGCGCAGTCGCCTGAAGGAGGACACGGCGATTGGGATCGTGTTCGCGGGCATGTTCGCCCTCGGGATCGCCCTCATCTCGACCGTGCGCGGGTACGCGGTGGATCTCGCTCACTTCTTGTTCGGGAACGTCCTCTCCGTATCGCCAGCGGACCTCGGGCTCACGGTCGGGATCGGGGCGGTGGTCATCCTCCTGGTCGTCCTCTTCTACAAGGAGTTCCTCGTCGTTTCGTTCGACCCCACGTTTGCCGCCACGCTCCGGCTGCGGACGGGGCTGTTCCGGCACCTTCTTCTCCTCCTCATCGCGGTGACGGTCGTCATCTCGCTCCAGGCGGTGGGGGTGGCGTTGGTGCTGGCGATGCTCATCACCCCGCCGGCGACGGCGTACCTCCTCACGCACCGTCTCCCGTGGATGATGGGTCTCGCGGCGGTGTTGGGGATCCTCGCCGGGGTGATCGGCCTCTACGTCTCGTTCTACCTTGGGATCGCGAGCGGGGCGGCGATCGTCCTCGTGGCGACTGCCTTCTTCCTCCTCGCCCTGGCCCTCGCCCCCCGCCGGGGCCTCCTCTCCCACCGGTTCTAGTTCTTGCTCGTGCCCGCGCATCTGTCTCCCATGTTGAACCTTCGGAACCCTGATGACCTGCCCCCGTAAAAGAGGTCCAAGCAAAGGAGGGCAGGGATTTCGAGGAAGAGCTCCAGCCGGGAGGAGATCATCCGGAAGCTGCGTGAGGCCGCGGTGGTCCTGAGCCGGGGAGGCAAGGTCGGAGACGTGGCGAAGGAGGTCGGCGCCCACGAGGTGACCTACTGCCGGTGGAGTGGGTCCGCCGGATGAAGGAACTGGAGAGAGAGCGCGAGGCTACGGAGGGCGGTGTCCGAGCGACGTGCGTGTCTTGGGGCAGCATCGGTCGGTACAGCGACGTTGGCCCACCGGATAACGTGACTCGCCTGCACGTGAGGCGCCGGGTGCGGAGAATGAGGGCGATCATGGCCAACGAAGACCTTGCGGCGAAGGTGGGGGACCTCCCCAAGTCCCCGGGGGTGTACCTGTTCCGCGGCGGGGACGGGACGATCCTCTACGTCGGGAAGGCCTCCTCTCTTCGCGACCGGGTCCGCTCCTACTTCCAGTCCCCCCGCACCCTCTCGCCCAAGGTGCGGCTCCTCGTGCGCGAGGCGCGCGACCTGGAGGTGATCGTGACCGGGACGGAGGAGGACGCCCTCGTCCTCGAGGATGCCCTCGTCAAGAAACACCGCCCCCGGTTCAACACCCGCCTCCGCGACGACAAGCGCTACCCCTACCTCAAGATCACCGCCGAGCCGTTCCCCCGGGTCCTCGTTGTGCGCCGACCCGCGGACGACGGCGCCCGCTACTTCGGCCCGTTTACGTCGAGCCGTTCCATGCGCCGCGTGGTCAAGCTCGCTCACAAGCTGTTCCCGATCCGCACCTGCAACCTGCCCGTCGGGGAGAAGCGCTACGAGCGGCCGTGCCTCCTCTACCACATCGGCCGTTGCTCCGGACCGTGCGCGGGCTTAGTGAGCCCGGAGGAGTACCGGCGGGCAGTGGACGCGGCGGCGCTCCTCTTTGAGGGCCGGGTGGAGCAGGTGGTGGAGGACCTCGCCCTCCAGATGGTGCGGGCGGCTGGCGAGGAGAGGTTCGAGCACGCAGCGCGCCTCCGCGACACCGTGCACGCCCTGGAGCGGATCCGGGAGCGGCAGGCGGTGGCCCTCCCCGAGCCGGTGGACCTCGATGCGGTGGCGGTGGCGGTGAACGAGGAGCGAGGCCATGGTGCGGTCCTCATCGTGCGGGCGGGACGCCTCATCGGGCGGGAGGGGTTCCCCCTCGCCCTCCCTCCCGGCTCCACCCCCCAGGAGGCACTGGAGGAGTTCCTTGACCAGTACTACACGCGTACGACAGCTATCCCGAGCGAAGTCATCGTTCCAGTTCCGGTGGCGGAGTCGGGAGCCCTCGCTGCCTACCTCGCCGGCCGACGGGGAGGGCGGGTCCACATCGGCGTCCCCCGCTCCCCGGAACGGCGGGCGATCCTGGAGATGGCGGAGCGCAACGCGGCCCTGGCTTTGAAGCAGGCGGAGAAGGTCACCGCCCCCCCGGCGGAGGAGGAGGCGGTGGACGAGCTCGGGGAGGCCCTTGGCCTCTCCGCCCGCCCGTGGCGGATCGAGGCGTACGACATCTCGAACCTCCAGGGGCAGGAGGCGACCGGCTCGATGGTCGTGTTCGTGGGCGGCCGCCCGCGGCGGGACGCGTACCGCAAGTTCCGGGTGCGGATCTCGGGGAAGCCCGATGACTACGCGATGATGGCCGAGGTCCTCCGCCGCCGGCTCCGCCACGGCCTCGCCGAGATCTCCGATCCGTCCGTGGCCCGCGGCCGGTTCTCCGACCTCCCCGACCTGATCCTTGTGGATGGGGGGAAGGGCCAGCTCGGGGTCGCGGAGCGGGCTCTGGCGGAGGTGGACCTGTCCGGGATCGAGGTCGCGGCGCTTGCCAAGCGGGAGGAGCTCGTCTACGTGCCGGGTCGGGCGGATCCGATCCGGCTCCCCCGCGGCTCGCCTGCCCTCAAGCTCCTCCAGGGGATCCGCGATGAGGCGCACCGGTTCGCGATCACCTACCACCGCACCCTGCGCGAGAAGAGGACTTTGGGAAGCCTCCTCGACACCGTTCCTGGGATCGGCCCGCGGCGCAAGGCCCTGCTCCTGGCGCGGTTCGGGTCCGTGGACGGACTGCGCCGGGCGAGTCTCGAGGAGCTCCTCTCCGTGCCTGGCCTCCCCCGCTCCACGGCGGAGCTCCTCTACAAGGCCCTCCACGCCTAGCCGGTATAATCCTACACCGGATCGAAAGGAGCGCGCGTGAACCTGGAACAGAAGCTACAGAAGTTGTCCGATGCGTTCGGGGTGGCAGGGTTTGAGGACGAGGTGCGGGAAGTCCTCCACGGGATGGTCTCCCCGTACGTGGAGAGCTGCGAGACGGACCCCCTCGGGAACCTCACCTGCTCGCGGGGGAGCGGGGACGCGGTGATGCTCGATGCGCACATGGACGAGGTGGGGTTCATGGTGCGCTGGATCGAGAAGGATGGGTTCCTCCGCCTCACCGCCCTCGGCGGATGGGATGACCGGATCCTGATGGCCCACCGCCTCACGATCCTCACCCGGAGCGGGGAGAAGGTCCACGGGGTCATCGGGAGCACCCCGCCCCACATCCAGTCGGACGGGGACCGGGACAAGGTCGTTCCGCTCGACGACCTGTTCGTGGACATCGGCGCCCGCAGCCGGGACGAGGCGGAGGCGTTCGGCGTGCACATCGGCGACCCAGCGACGATCCACTACCCGTTCCTTAGGCTTCAGGAGGGGTACGTGACGGGGAAGGCGTTCGACGACCGGGCGGGGTGCCTTGTGGCCGCTGAGGCGCTGCGGATCCTGGCCAAGGAGAAGCTCCCCTACAAGCTCGTCGTCAACTTCGCCGTCCACGAGGAGGGGGGGCTGCGGGGGGCGAAGGCTGCCGCGTACCGGATTGCTCCCAAGCTCGCCCTCGCCCTGGAGGGGACGATCGGGGCGGATATGCCGGGGGTCCCGGAGGCGAAACAGCCGGTGCGCCTCGGGCACGGACCGGCGATCACCCTTGCCGACCGCTCGATCACGGTCAAGCCCAAGCTCGCCCGGTTCCTGGAGAAGATCGCCGACGAGAACGGGATCGGCTACCAGTACAAGCTCCCCGCCTACGGATCCACGGACGCGGGGGCGATCCACCTCGAGCGGGGGGGGATCCTCACCGGGGTAGTGTCCGTGCCGTGCCGGTACATCCACTCCCCGGTCTCAACGCTGTACCTTTCGGACCTCGAGGCGACCCTCGACCTCGTGGTGGCGTTCCTGAGGCGAGCTGGGGAGCTGCTGTAAGCGCTCGCTAGGGGAGATGCCCGGGCGGGCTCCTGCCCGCCCGGGCCGAGCTTTCCTAGCCTATTCCCTGGACGACGCCTTCGTACGCCGCCATGTCGAAGTGCCCGTGGCCGGAGAACCCGATCAAGATGACCTTCTCTTCCCCTGTCTCCGCACAGTGGCGGGCGAGCTCGATCGCGGCGTGGACGGCGTGGGCTGTCTCTGGGGCGGGGATGATCCCCTCCGATTTGGCGAACAGAACCGCGCTCTCGAACACCTCCTTCTGCGCGTAGGCCAGCGGCTCGATCACCCCGTCCGCCACGAGCCGGCTCACGATCGGGGCCATCCCGTGGTAGCGCAAGCCTCCGGCGTGGATCGCCGGAGGGACGAAGTCCGCTCCCAGGGTGTACATCTTGAGGAGGGGCGTCAGCCGCGCCGTGTCCCCGAAGTCGTAGCGGAACTCGCCCTGGGTGAGGGTGGGACACGCCACCGGCTCCACGGCCACGAACCGGGGCTGGGACCTCCGTCCCGCCTTCGCCTCCCCGAAGAAGGGGAGCGCGAGGCCGGCGAAGTTCGATCCCCCTCCCACGCAGCCCACCACGACGTCCGGCCACTCCCCAGCGAGGTCCAGCTGCTGGATCGCCTCCAGGCCGATCACGGTCTGGTGGAGGAGGACGTGGTTGAGGACGCTCCCCAGGGAGTACTTCGTCCTCTCCCCGTGCAGTGCCTCCTCGATCGCCTCCGAGATCGCGATCCCGAGCGACCCTGGTGAATCCGGGTGCATAGCGAGGATCGCCTGCCCAGCCTGGGTGCGGCTCGACGGGGAAGGGAGGATCTTCGCCCCGAACAGGCGGATCATCGCCCGCCGGTACGGCTTCTGGTCGTAGGAAACGCGGACCATGAACACCATGCACTCCAGGCCGAAGTTGGCGCACGCGAACGCAAGCGCGCTTCCCCATTGCCCAGCCCCGGTCTCGGTGGTGAGCCTCTTCGTGCCCTCGACCATGTTGTAGTACGCCTGGGCGACCGCGGTGTTCGCCTTGTGGGACCCGGTGGGGCTTCCCCCTTCGTACTTGAAGTAGATCCGCGCTGGGGTCCCGAGCGCCCGTTCCAGGTTCACCGCGCGCTGGAGCGGGGTCGGCCGCCAGCGGCGGTACACCTCCTGCACCGGCTCCGGGATGTCCACGAACCGGTCGCTGCACATCTCTTGTTCGATGCACGTGCGCGGGAACAAGGCCGCCAGCGCTTCGGGGGACAGGGGCTCGTTCGTCCGCGGGTCCAACGGGGGATCCAACGGACGATCCAGGTCGGCAGCCACGTTGTACCAACGGTGGGGCAACTCCTCCTCGTGGAGCAAGAATCTCGTTTTCATGGGGTGAAACCTCCTTTCGAACTGGTCTAGATCCGTAGCCTCGACTCCGACTCAGCTCGAAGGGCGCCACCACAATTCCACGGGGGGAATACAGAGGGAGGAAGGAGAGAACCGCAAAGAGCTAGCTAGGAAGCTAGCCGAGCCAAACATACCTCCGGTACACCATGGGTCTCCTCCTTTGGAGCAGGCCCAACCCTACTCGCTGGGGAGGGCGCCGTCAACCCCGTTGTCGGGCGAGGGGGGCGCTAGCGAGGAGGGGACGCCCCTCCGCGATCAGCGGATGACGAGCCACGTGCCCACGCCGAGGACGGCCAGCCCGAGGATCCGCGGCAGGTCGAACGACCGCTGCACCGCGCCGAGGAGGCCGAAGTGGTCGAGGAGCGCCCCGACCACGAGCTGGGCCACAACGGCCAGGGTGAGGGTGGAGGCAAGCCCAATCCGGGGGACGGTGTAGCTGATTGACCCTACGATCACCACCCCCAAGAAACCCGCAGTGAGCGTGTACCAGGGGACGGTGTCCCACGCGGCGAGGTTTCCGCCGCGGAGGGAGGCGATGATCACCGCCGCGAGGAGCATCCCCCCCGCGTGGACGATGAAAATGCTCTCCGCCACGCCCACCTTGGACCCGATGACCCCCGAGAACAGGGACTGCAGAGAGATCGCCACGCCACCGATCATCGCGATGAGCGCCGCCAGACTGGACAAGGCCGTCTCCTCCTTTCGTGGGCGCCCGCCTGCGCAGGCGCCGGTTGTAGCGTACCCGGAATCCTGCTCCGTGGCCCAGCGGGGTTTTCTTTTGCAGGCGTGGCGCCTTTGACGTACAAGTGAGCCGATGCGGCGGTTCTTACGGTGGGCCAGGGTGACGTTCATCTCGGGGCTCCTCACGCTCCTTCCCCTCGGGCTGACCGCGTACCTCCTCTGGCTCCTCTACCGGCTGGCGTACGCTCTGTTTGGCCCCCACACGGCCTTCGCGGGGCTCATGCGGCGCCTCATCGGGCGGTACATCCCGGGGACCGAGGTGGTCATCACCCTCCTCGTGGTGTTCCTCGTAGGGGCAGCGGCCCGCCATTGGCTGGGGAGAGGACTCCTTCGGGCCGTGGAGCGGGTGATGCTGGCCGTGCCCGGCGTGCGCAACCTGTACTGGGGGGCTCGCCAACTGGCCCGCGTCGTGCTCCGTCCGGAGCACACCAGCCTCCAGGGGCGGCGGATGGTGGTCGTGGAGTTCCCCCAGCCTGGCTCCTACGTCCTCGGCTTCGTCACGAACGAGGATGCCACCGTGGTGAGCGACTTCTTCACGCCCGATGTGGTGTCGGTGTACATCCCCACCGCGCCCAACCCCCTGTCGGGGTGGGTCCTGTTCGTCCCCCGCAGCAAGCTCGCCCCCGCCTCTCTGACCGCGGAAGAGGCCCTGAGCATCATCATCTCCGGCGGGCTCGTCATCCGCCAACCCAGGTCGGGCGGGGTCCCCCCCGACGCGGACCTGGCCCGGGAGCGGAGCGAGTAAGGAGACGAGGCGGACTGGATTCTCGCCGGCGGTTGCGGTACAAGTGAGGACAATGCGGGAGGTCAAGGTTCAGTCTCCGCGGGCAACGGAGTTCTGTCAGGCCTGTCCCCACGCCTGCACCAGGATCTTTGCCGACCTGTCGGAGTCCGCTTGGCAGGAACTCATCTCCCTTATGCGGCCGCTGGACTTCGAACCGGGGGGGATGATCTTTCGCGAGGGGATGCTCGCGTTCGGGCTGTACATCCTGTGTCGGGGCAAGGTCAAGCTTGCCAAGCACACCCGGGGCGGCCACTCCCAGATCCTGAAGCTCCTCGGGCCGGGGGAGATCCTTGGGGAGAAGACGCTGTTCGATCAGGAGACCTACACCTGCTACGCCAAGGCCCTCGAACCGTCGCGCCTCATGTTCATCCCCCGCGAGGAGTTCCTGCCCTTCCTCCGCCGGCATCCGAGCGTGGCCCTGCACCTGATCGAGAGGCTGTCCCACGAGAACAAGGTGTTCGGCGACCGGCTCGTTGAGATCACGTCCCGCTCTGCACGGGAACGGGTCGCGCGGGCCCTCGTCGAGCTCGCCGAGGCGTTCGGCGAGGAGACCGCGGGGGGATGGGACATCGGGGTCGAGCTGCCGCGGGCGGAGCTGGCGGAGATGGCGGGCGTGTCCACCGAGACAGCGATCCGTGTCTTGTCCGAGTTCAAGGAGCGGGGGTTCGTGGCCCTTCCGGGCCGGCGCGTCCTCATCGTGAACCGGGATGAGATGAGGGCACTGGCCCAGCCGTTCCGGACCTTCGTCCGCGAGACCCCCGCCTAGTTGGGGGCGCCATGCGGCGTGCGGTCCTCGGCGTCGGGAACCCGCTGCGGCGCGACGATGGCGTCGGGGTGGAGGTGGCCGCGGGGGTGCGGGGGACGGATTGGGAGGTCCTCACCGCCGGCCTGAGTGTGGAGAACGCGCTCGGGATCGTGCGCCGGCTCGCTCCCGACCTCCTCGTGGTGGTGGACGCGGCGGAGATGGGCCTTCCCCCCGGATCGGTCCGCCGGCTGCCGCTGGCGGCTGGGGAGCAGATGCTCGGCTCCACGCACGGTCTTCCGCTGCCGTTCCTCCTCTCTACGGTGCGGGGATGCGTGGGGGAGATCGTCCTCATCGGGATCCAGCCCGCCGACCGCTCCCTCGGCGAGGGCCTCACTCCCGCCGCCTGCGCCGCGGCTTCCGAGGTGGTGGCCTGCCTCCGGAACGATGACCTGAAAAGGATCCCGCCCCTTCTCTCTCCTGACTGATGGGCCTTCGGGGCCCGCCTCCTTTAGACGCCGGGGAGCGCGGGGATGGTTGCCCGGCAGGCGGCCCCCTCGCGGAGGACCTCCGGCCTTGTCCCGCGGAGGGGCAGGGGGAAGGATCGGACAGTGACCAGTCCGCGGGTGGCGGTGTTGTGCGGCGGGGACTCGGCGGAGCGGGAGATCTCCCTCCTCTCCGGTCGGGGGGTATACGCCGCCCTCGTGCGTCAGGGGTGGGACGCCGAGCTCGTGGAGATCAGGACCTACGATGGCCTCCCCCAACGGTTGGCCCCGTTCGCGGCCGTGTTCAACATCCTCCATGGGGGAGCGGGCGAGGACGGCACTGTGCAGCTCCTCCTCGACCTCATGGGGAAACCGTACGTGGGGTCGGGGCCGCTTGCCTCAGCGCTCGCGATGGACAAGAGCGAGTCCCGCAAGGCGTTCCAAGGGAAGGGCCTCCCCGTCCCAGCGTGGGCCCTCTGCACCGGCGGGGATCCCGTGGCCCTCGCCCGAGCGGCGGAGCTCGGGTACCCGCTTGTCCTCAAGCCGCGGCGGGAGGGGTCGAGCGTGGGGGTGCACCTCGTCCGGGACCGAGCGGAGCTCGAACAGGCGGCGAGTGCGCTCCTGTCCCGGTACGGGGAGTTCCTCGCCGAGCGGTTCATCCCCGGTCGCGAGGTCACCGCCTCGATCCTCGACCGGGACGGGGAGACGGTGGCGTTGCCCCTCGTCGAGGTCAGGCCGCGGGAGGGCGACCTGTTCGATTGGACGGCGAAGTACACGCCGGGGGGCTGCGCGGTCTCCTGCCCGGCCGAGCTCCCCCCCGACCTCACCGCCCACATCCAGGACATCGCCCGCCAGGCCCACCTCCTTCTCGGCTGTCGCGACCTATCGCGGGCCGACTTCCGCGTCGCGCGCGACGGGACGCCGTACCTCCTCGAGGTGAACGCCCTTCCCGGCCTCACCGAGATGTCCCTCTTCCCCCGTGCCGCCCACGCGGTCGGCCTGTCCTACGACGACCTCGTGGTCCACCTCCTGAACCGGGCCCTCGCCCGGTTGCCTGCCCCCACCCCGCTCGGATAGAGTAGCTCTGCGAGGAGGTGACGGGTGTGAAGCTCAAGTGGATGGGCCACGCCTGCTTCCGGATCGAGGCGAGCGATGGCACGGTGATCCTCACCGACCCGTATGAGGAGAAGGTCCCCTACCAGGCGCCGGAGGGTCCGGCCCACATCGTGACCGTGTCCCACGATCACTTCGACCACAACGCGGTGGGGCGAGTGAAGGGATCGCCGGAGGTGGTGCGCGGGATCGGGGAGAAGGTGGTGCGCGGGATCGCGTTCCGCGGGATCGCGGCGTTCCACGATGCGAAGGGGGGCCGCGACCGTGGCCAGGACGTCATCTTCCGGTTCGCGGTGGATGGGGTGACCCTCGCCCACTTCGGCGACCTCGGCCATACGTTGAACGCGGAGCAGCTCAAGCCCCTCCAGGACGTGGAGGTGGCCCTGCTCCCCGTGGGCGGCCACTTCACGATCGGGGCCAAGGAGGCGAGCGAGGTCGTGCGGTCGCTCCCCAAGCTCAAGGTTGTGATCCCGATGCACTACCGCACCGAGGTCGTGAAGGACTGGCCGATCCGGCCGGTGGACGAGTTCCTGGACGAGGTCGGCTTGCCCATCAAGCGCGTCAAGAAGTCCGAGGTGAAGATCACCCCTGCTGATTTGCCCACCAGAAAGGAGGTGTGGGTTCTCGATCATGCCTAAGCTCTCTGCCCGCAGCGTTGCTGCCCCCGCTTCTCCCATCCGCCGTCTGTACCCCCTTGCCGTCGAGGCAAAGAAGCGGGGGAAGAAGGTGTACCACCTGAATATCGGCCAGCCGGACATCCCCACCCCGGCTGCGTTCATGCGCGGGATCCACGAGGCCCAGGTCAAGGTGCTCGACTACGCCCCGTCCCCCGGGATCCCGGAGGCCGTGGAGGCCCTCGCCCGCTACTACGGGGAGTGTGGCCTCCAGGTGGCCAAGGAGGAGGTCCTCATCACGATCGGCGGATCGGAGGGGATCACGTTCGCCCTCACCATCGCCTGCGATCCAGGGGATCAGGTCCTCGTCCCCGAGCCGTTCTACCCGAACTACCTCGGCTACGCCCGTCTCACCAACGTCGAGATCGTGCCCATCACCACCTGCCGCGAGGACGGATTCCACCTCCCCCCGCGCCAGGAGATCGAGGCCCACATCGGCCCACGCACGAAGGCGATCCTCTTCTCCCATCCCGGGAACCCGACCGGGGTCGTGTACACGAAGGCGGAGCTGGAGATGGTGGTGGACATCGCGCTGCGGCACGATCTGTTCATCATCTCCGACGAGGTGTACCGGGAGTTCGTGTACGAGGGAGGACACACGAGCCTCCTCACCTTTTCCGAGGTCCGCGATCGGGCAATCCTCGTGGATTCGATCTCGAAGAGGCTGTCGGCGTGCGGGGCCCGGATTGGGGCGTTCGTGTCCCGCAACAAGGACGTGATGGCCGCAGCGAACAAGTGCGCCACGATCCGCCTCTCCGCCCCCACGTTTGAGCAGCTGGGGCTCGTCGCGTTCATGGCCGATCCGAACCACCGGGCCGTGGTCGAGGAGATGATCGGCGAGTACCGGATGCGGAGGGACCTGTTCTGCAAAGAACTCCTTGACATCCCCGGGATCACATTCCGCGTCCCGGAGGGGGCGTTCTACGTGATGATGGGCCTCCCGGTGGAGGACTCCGAGGCGTTCATCCGCTGGATGCTCACCGACTACCCCGGCCCGGAGACGGTGATGCTCGCCCCGGGGAGCGGGTTCTACGTGACGCCGGGGCTCGGGAAGGACGAGGCCCGTGGGGCGTACGTCCTCAAGGCGGACGACCTGCGCCGGGCGTGCGCGGTCCTCGCCGACGGGCTCTCTACGTTCAACCGCGCGCGGGCCGGGGAGGTCGTGGCTGGGAGGGGATGAGTCCGCGCGCGGCGAGGAGATGAAGGGAGGAAAGGAGAGGCTGGATCTCCTCCTCGTCGCGCGGGGCTACGCCCCGTCGCGGGCCCAGGCTCAGGCCCTCATCCGCGCCGGCCGGGTGCGCGTGGCCGGGAACCTCCGCGACAAGCCGGGAACAGAGGTCCCGCTCGACGCCGTGATCGAGGTGTCCGCCCCTCCGCGGTACGCCTCTCGTGGCGGGGACAAACTCGAGGCCGCGCTCGCCGCGTTCGGGGTGGATCCGCAAGGGAAAGTGTGCCTCGATGTGGGGGCCTCGACCGGCGGGTTCACGGACTGCCTCCTTCAGCGCGGGGCGGAGCGGGTGTATGCGGTGGATGTGGGACGGGGCCAACTCGAGTGGAGGCTCAGGAACGCCCCGCGGGTCGTCGTGCGGGAGGGGGTGAACGCCCGCTACCTCCGGCCCGAGGACATCGGTGAGCCCGTGGACCTTGCCACGGTGGACGTGTCGTTCATCTCGCTCCGCCTCATCCTTCCCCCGCTCGGGGCGATCGTCCGGCCAGGGGGGGACGTGATCGCCCTCGTCAAGCCCCAGTTCGAGGCGGGGCGGGGAGCGGTGCGCCGCGGCGTGGTGCGCGATCCGGCTGTGCACGAGGCGGTCGTAGAGGGGATCGCCGCCTTCGCCCGCAGCAACTTGGGCTGGACCGTGCACGGGACCGTCCCCTCCCCCCTCCTCGGACCCGCCGGAAACCGCGAGTTCTTCGTCCACTGTGAGATGCCGGGTCGTCCGGTCGTTTTGGGTCCAGGGGCCTCAAGCCCCATCCCTTCACCGCCGGGCGACGGGCCGGAGCAGTTCGGACAAGAACGCCGGAGCCGAGAGGTCTGCCGCATTGTGTCGCTTCAGGACCACTTTAGAGGACATGGCCACCTCTCCTCGGGCTGAAATCGCTTCAGCCTCGCCATCTCGTATCCCACTAACGCCGGGGAGGGAGACGTGCGATGCCTCCGCTACCTCACGGAGAGTTCCTGAAGCTCGAAGATGCTAACGAGGAGGGTGCAATGGAAAGCGTTCCAACAAGCGTTTCGGTGGGCCTAGAGCTGAGGGGTCGCGGCGTTCCTCTTCATTTTCACCAATCTCCATGCGTTCTTTCACCTCCTGCAGGAGTTGTCCTTCCCAAGCGGAGGTCCAGTGGATAAAATCGATGGGCAGAAGATGGCACCACGTCCATTCCTTCGGCGACACGACGGCCACAGCCCTTGCCCTGGCACATGGGATCCTGGTTGCGTCCTACGCGAGCGTTTGGCACTGGGTGGTGGCCTTGCTGGTGTGGATGGTGGTTACTTTGTTTGCGACGAGGTTCACCCCAGCCCCGGCTCAAGCGAAGAGGACCTGGCGCAACCTCCACACGAGGTGGTACATGTCCATGGAAGTGCCGTTGGGCGTTCTGATCCTTGCCCACCTCGTTTCCTTGCTGGACTTTTCTATTCCGGGGGATGAAGGCCAATGACCCCTGAGGAGGCGAGGAAGGATTTCAGAGTTGCGCCGCTCACTGAGGAGAACCTGCGGGAGGCGCCAGAGTGGGGGGCCCACCCGTGGAGCTGCAAGTACTGCTTGTACTGGGAACACCCGGAGCTGTTGGCTGATCCCAGGGCGGAGAACCGAGCGGAGGCCTTCCAACGGAAGCTCGCCTGGGTCCGCCGGGTGCGGAGGGAGTTCGGGGACTGCGGCCGCCTTCTCTACGCCAGCGGGCAGGCGGTGGGCTACGCCCAGTACGCGCCCCCTGGTTTCTTACCCAACGTCCGAACCTACCCCGCCGGCCTGGCGAGCGACGACGCTGTCTTCCTTGCCTGTCTGTTCTTTCCATCCCGCGCTCACCAGAGGCGCGGCTGGGGGGGCCTCCTCCTCCAGGACGTCCTGCACGAGCTCCGCACCCGAAGGGTGAGCACGGTCGAGACGGTCGCCCGGAAGGGGAACGCGGAGAACCCATCCGGTCCCGTGGAGTTCTATCTCCGTCATGGGTTCACGGTCCAGCGGGACGATCCGGAGTTCCCCCTCCTCCGCCTCAACCTGGACCACTGACTGCGCTTCCCTCCAGGATCCGATCCACCGTCGCCCGGAGCCGGGGGTGATGGGTCCCCTCCCAGTAGAGCTTCCCGCAGCCGGTACACCGCAGGTAGTCGTCCCGCCACGCGGCCACGCGGGGGGGGATCCGCTCCACGACCTCCTCCTTGGCCACCGGAGCGAGGGGGCCGCCGCAGACCAGGCACCGCGTGAACGGGCGCACGTGGCCTGCGAGGTCGAACCGTCGCACGACCTCCCGCGCTTGCTCGATGGGGTCCGTGGACCGCACCCAGTACCCATGGGTGACGACGCTGCGCTTGAGGAGCGCCCGGTCGCGGGTGAGGACGATCCGCTCCTCGCGGGATGCCGCCGCGACGAGCTCCTCGTCCGGGAACCCATTGGCGTGGGCGGCGTCGAACCCGAGGAGCCGCAGGTACCGAGCGAGCTTCCCGAGGTGGCCATCGAGGAGGAACGCGATCCGGCGGAGGGGTTTCCGCCGCACCGCGAGGAGCCCCGTCACATCGAGGCTCTCGAACTTCGGGTACACGGCCAGCCGGTCGCCCAGGCCGAGCCGCGCTGCGAGGTCCACCGACTCGCCGTTGAGGAGCACGAGCTCCACCTCGACGTGAGGGACGCCGAGGGACTCGATCACGTCCTTGACCGCTGGGGTCCCCTGGAAGGTGTAGGTGATCGCCTCCTGGCGCCATCCCGGCGGGAGGAAATCGTTCAGCTCCCCGTACATGCGGACGGAGGCACTGGGCACGGCTCGCTCATCTATCCCGGTCAGGGGAGGCGGAAGATGGCCTTCGCCCGGTCCACCTGGTCTACGGTGAGCACGATCTGGTTCTTCTCCACGGTGCAGTAGCAAGAGAGGACGTTGATCCCCTCATCGGCGAGCCGGCTGAGGATCGAGGCGAGCTGCCCCGGTTGATGGGGCAGGGCCATCACCAGCGCCTCCCTCTCCTCGAACTCGATCTCCTTGGCGCGCAGGACCTTGCGCGTCTTGTCGGCGTTGTCGGTCACGATCGAGATCACGCCCTCATCGAGGACGGTCAGGCCAGCGACCGCCTCCAGGTTCACGTGCTCCGCCCCCAACGCCTCCGAGATCTCGGCGAGGGCCCCTGGGTTGTTCCCGAGGATGAATGAGAACTCCTTCACCGTGGATCACCTCCACCCGAATCCTACCACGGCCGGGGGGAGTGGGGGGAACGCCGCGTGCGATCCCCGCTGGGCGCGGGGGGTCTTATAGAGCGAACTCGGCGGCGAGGAACGTGTGATCGGAGGGCTTCTCCGCCTGCCGCGCCTCGCGATCAATCCAGGACCGAACCGACTTTCTCGCCAAGGGCGGCGTGGCCCAGATGTGGTCCACCCGCCACCCCACGTTTCGCTCGAACGCACCCCGCACGCGGTAGTCCCAGAACGTGAACTGCCCGCGCTCGCCCGGGTGGTGCTGGCGAAACACGTCCACGAACCCCCACTCCCGGACGCGCTCCAAGGCCGCCCGGGCCTCGGGATGGAAGTCCACGTGCTTCTGGAGGCGCTGCGGGTCATGGACGTCGATCTCCTCTGGGGCAACGTTGAAGTCCCCGCACCAGAGGAGGGGCTCCCGAGGCGAGAAGTGGCGGGCGAAGTAGTCCCTCATCCGCGCGAGCCACTCCAGCTTGTACGCGAAGAGGGGGGAGTCCACGGACTGCCCTTGGGGGACGTACGTGTTGACGATCGGGATCCCCTCTACCGTGGCTTGGATCAGGCGCGCCTCGTCCGCGGGGCCGCCGTCGTCGAGCCCGCAGCGGACGTCCGTGGGCTCAGCCCGGCTGGCCAGGGCGACCCCGGCGTGGGCCTTCTGCCCGCGGAACACGACGTGGTAGCCCCTCTCCCGAAAGAACGCAGCTGGGAACTCGTGGTCCTGAACTTTTGTCTCCTGGAGGCAGAGGACGTCCGGTTTCTCCTGGGCGAGCCAGGCGGCGATGACGGGGAGCCGGGAGCGGATGGAGTTCGCGTTGAACGTGGCGACCTTGAACATCGGCCCCTCTACCCCTCGGCCCTTTCTGGTTGGACCAGGCAGCGGTAGAACTCCGGGCGGCGGTCGGCGAACACGTCGTTCAGACGCGTGAGGTGTTTGTCCCGCGCTTGAGCGGGGTCGATCTCTATCGCGCGCACCTCCTCCTGGTCCGATGAGGCCTGGACGAGCACATCCCCGTTGGGGGCCACGATCTGGGACAGGCCAGTGAAGCGGAGCGTCTCCCCGGTGCGCGCTTCGACCCCGATCCGGTTCGCGGTCACGGTGAACACGCGGTTCTCCATCGCCCGCACCCGCATCGTGAGCTGGGCGAGCCCGGGCATGACGAGGTTCGCGGGGTGGGCGATCAGCTCGGCTCCCTGGAGGGCGAGCGCGCGGGCCGCCTCGGGGAAGAAGTGGTCGTAGCACACGAGGAGTCCGACCCGCGCCCGGCCGATGTCGGCGACCTTGAACGGGAGATCCCCCGGGGCGAAGAAGCGCTTCTCCTCGTAGAAGAGGTGGACCTTGCGGTAGAGGGCGACGAGGCCCGTGGGGCCGACGAGCACCGCGGAGTTGTAGGCGCGGCCACCCGCCTGTTCGGCGAGCCCGGCCACGAGGTGGCAGGTACCTTCCCGGGCGAGGGCGAGGAGGCGGGTCGTGGAGGGGCCCTTCGGCACCGGCTCCGCGAGATCCACCGCCTCACGGACGGTGGCGAACTGGTAGCCGGTGCTGAATAGCTCCGGAAGGATCCACAGGTCGGCCCGCTCGCGGAGGAGGAGCTCCGTAACCCTGTCCAGGTTCCGCCTCACCTCCCCGAACTCCGGCGCGAACTGCACGTAGCCTACGCGCATGATGGGAACTCTACTCCTCCCACCGCGTACCTCAACTTTCGTGCCCGTTTTCGAGGGCTAGCCCTCAGTACGGGATCGGGCTGATCCGGTTCAGTTTCTCCAGACGGTGGATGGCCCGCACCTGGCGCACGGTGCCCGACAGGCCGCGCACGACGAGGCTGTCCGTGGTCGCCCCGCCGCCGGAGTACTTCACGCCCCGCAGGAGCTCCCCGTCCGTGATCCCGGTGGCGGCGAAGCACACGTCGTCCGAGGCCGCGAGGTCATCCATGGTCAACGTGCGATCGAACTCGAACCCCATCTCCCGACCTCGGCGGAGTTCGTCCGCGGTGCGGGCCACGAGCCGCCCCTGGATCTCCCCCCCCATCGCCCGCAGGGCGCACGCCGCCAGCACACCCTCCGGCGTCCCACCGATCCCGAGGAGGACGTCGATCCCCGCTTCCGGCCATGCCGTCATGAGCGCCGCCGCTACGTCGCCATCCGGGATGAGCCGGATCCGGGCGCGCAGGCGGCGCACCTGCCCGATGAGCTCCTCGTGCCGCGGCCGGTCGAGGATGATCACGGTGAGGTCCTCGACCCGGCCTCCCTTGGCGCGCGCGAGCGCCCGCAGGTTCGCCTCCACCGGGGCGGTGATGTCCACCTTCCCTTTCGCGTCGGGCCCCACTGCGATCTTGTCCATGTACACGAACGGCCCCGGGTCGAACATCGTCCCCCGGGGGGCGATCGCCACCGTCGAGATCGCGTTCAGGTTGCCGGTGGCGAGGGGGCGGGTGCCATCGATGGGATCCACCGCGATGTCCACGGGAGGAGGATCACCTGTGCCGACCCGTTCCCCGTTGTAGAGCATGGGGGCCTCGTCCTTCTCCCCCTCTCCGATGACGACGACCCCGTCCATCGGGACGCTGGCGAGCATGAACCGCATCGCCTCGACGGCTGCCCGATCCGCGGCGGCCTTGTCGCCCCGGCCCATGAACCTCCCTGCGGCCAGGGCGGCGGCCTCCGTCACCCGGACCAGCTCGAGGGCCAAGTTGCGCGTGGGCGTGGTCACGATGGTCTCACCCCGCCACTGTAGCGACCTCACCTCCTCCCGCCAACCTGGACGGGGTCAGCGGGCGTCCCAGGTGACGATCGCCAGGTCATCCGCGCCGGGGACCAGGAACTCCACCTGGGACGAGGCTGGCCAGCGCACGGTGCTCCGGGGGTCGTGGTGGAGGCGGAGGATCGGCCGGAACTGGAGGTGCCCCGCCGCGTCCACCTCCCACATCCCGGCCCCCGACGGGGGCCCGATTGGGATCCCCGGTTCGGCAGCGGGAGGATCGCGGATCTCCTCGATCCAGAACAGGGTCACCGGCGCCACTGCCGGATCGCTCATGTTGAGGAGCTGGAAGTCGTACCCCCAACCGGGGTTGAGGACGAGGAGCCGGCGGCCTTCGCTCGTGTCGTAGCCCACCACGACCGCGTAGTGGTTGGGGAGGATCCCCCCGGTCCCTTGCCAGTCGAACAGGATCACGTGCGGGACCCCCCGGCGCACCAGGTCCACCGATCGCGCAAAGGCCGCACCCGAATCCCCGTCCAGGGTCCCTATCGTCACCCCGCCCGGGTAGCGGGCGGTGACGTACGCCTCGAGACCGGGGACGAACGACCATGGCCAGGTGAGTCCCTGGCGCACTCCCCCCCAGAGAACGGTCACTGTCCCCATCCGCCCGTGGATCTCACCGATCGCCCCGCTCGGATCGTCCCCCACGAACCGGTACCCGTAGCGGCGGTCGTAGTAAGCAAGGAGGATCCGCGCCGCCTCTGGTCCGCACCCGGCCGGGATGGGAGCTCCTTCTCCGGTAGAAAGCCACGTCGGGCCGAACGGAGGCGTCCCTGTGAGGATCATCCGCTCCGGGAGGGGAGCCGCACTGGTCAGGGCTGTCTCCAGCCCGGCGAGGGCGATGAACGCCACGATGCGCGTCCGGCTTCTCATCGCGCGCTCATCCTGGGATGACCGGGCCCACCGCTAGGGTCGCAGGCCCTGTCGTTGTTTTTCCGCGTACAACTGGGCGTCGGCGGCCTCGAGGAGGTCGCGGATCGTACACGGACGGTCGGGGGTCCAGGTGGCCCATCCCATGTCCAATGCGATCGGGAGCTCCGGCAGGTGCTCGCGGTTCCACAGCTCGACCGCGGTCCGCAGCCGCTGGGCCACGGCGTCCACCGGGGCCGCCGTCTCGGGGAGGACGATCAGGAACTCGTCCCCCCCGTACCGCACGACCCAGTCGCTCTCGCGTAGCGTCCGGCGGATGAGCTGGGCGATGGCCTGCAGGACGTCATCCCCCCGCGCATGCCCCAGTTGGTCGTTCACTCGCTTGAACCCCCGCAGGTCGGTCAGGAGGAGGGTGAACGACCTCTTGTAGCGTTGGGACCTCTTCAGCTCTGTGTGGATGGTCTCGTCGAAGTAGTGCCGGTTGAGAAGCCCGGTCAGGGGGTCGTGCATCGCCTTCTCCCGCAGGAGCTCTTCGGTTTGAACCTGGTCGCTGATGTCGAGGACGTCCAGCAGGTGCGCCTGGCGGTCCAGGCACTGCAGGGAGTAAGAGCGCACGAGGAGCCATACCGTGGTTGAGTCCTTGCGCACGCCGCGCGCCCTCACTCCCGTCCGCTGGATCTCCCCCGTCGGGTGAAGGACCATCGCCCGCTCGTCGGGATGGATGAGCTGCCACCACGGCCGCAGGGCGCGGAGCTCCTCCCGTGAATAGCCGAATAGCTCCACAATCCGTCCGTTCACGTAGGAGAGGCTATCCCCATCAGTCACCAGGAATCCAGCCATGCAGTGCTCGGCGAGGATGCGGAGCAGGGATTGGTCGGGGTCGCAGCGGACCTCGGTGCGGGAGAGGGAGATGGCCGCCATCCGTGCCAGTTCCGCAAGCGCGCGGAGCGTGGCTGGGGTGGGGCGAGATCCGTCGCGGGGGTCATCCACCGAGATCGCCCCGAAGATCTGCCCCTCGAATTCAACCGGGGTGAGGAGGAGGTCGTCCTGGTGCCAGCCTCCCGGGACGATGAACCGGCGGCGGCTCTTCACGGCGGGGGCCACCTCCGCTGCGGCCGCTCCGGCGGGGATGTAGTAGGAGGCGTTGGCCCGGTAGGAGGGGGGGAAGCGGGAGGCGGTAACGGTTCCGCCCTGCTCGACGAAGCGGCGCAGCAGGGCCTTGTCCTCGGGGGCGAGCCCGCGCGTGGCGTACGCCACGACGCGGGATGCCTCCTCCGCGTGGGTCAGAGGGGGATCGTAGGCGCTGACCACGACCCGGCGAAACGGGGTCTGCCGCAGTGCAAGATCGGCGATCGACTCCAGGATGGCCCCGCACGCCTTCTCCGCACGATCCCCTGCGGAATACAGTTGACAACGCCCTGAACCCGGTAGTACCTCGCCCACAGCGATGCAGTTTAGTGCGGGATACAGGAACGCGTCAACTTCCAACGGGGCCAAGGGGAGGACTTCTTTCCAGTTCCGCACAACGCCCTTGGCTCGGTGCGGGACAAGTGTCCAATCGAAGATTGAACCGATTCCTTTTGGTCCGGGTCGTCCCCGCCTAAGGTCAGGGCAAGCCCACGAGGGGGTGCCGCGGTGGAACTGCACGAATGGTTGTCGGTGTACCAGGCCGTGAGCGCGACGGCGGCCAATAAGGAGCGCACGTACTGGAATTTGGGCGGGACGTGTCTTGTTGCGAGCGTTCTCCTCCTCATCCTGAGCGTCGTGCTCGGGATCGCCGTTGTCGAGGACGCCTACAACGGATACGTTGCGACCACAGCCCTCCAGTGCCTGACCACGGTGGTGGCGGGGTTTGGGGTGTTGATCAGCACCTATTGGCTCGCCCTCCAGCACCGGATGGCCCATGAGGTCGCCCACTGGCAGGGTCTCCTCAGGCAGCTGGAGGGGGAGTTCGCCGGGGCGGAGTTCCACCGCAGTAGCTTCCGGCTCCTCATCGGGCAGCCGGTCCGTAGCCCCCGGGTCACCCCGCACTTCGACGAGTGGTACCCGGCGGTCACCCGCCTGGGCTGGTTCTCCCGCGCCCTGGCCGGCCTGACCACGGCCCTCCTCCCGATGGCGTTCCTGGTGGCGTGGATCGCGCTCGCGATCTTGCCGTGGGTGATCCCCTAGCCGGGGCCTGAGTCACGGACCGTCCCAACTGAAGAGGGCGAGGTCGGCCCGCCCATCGGGGCCGAACGCCACGCCCTCCTCTTCGAGGAGGCGCTGCTGCTCCTCACCCAGACTGCATACCCCGTCAGCATTGATCACCCTCTGCCACGGGACGGGCGGCTCCATCCTCCCCCGCAGTGCGGCGAGGGCGTACCCCACCGTGCGCGCCCCACACCCAGCCCACGCCCCGATGTCCCCGTACGTCGCCACCCTGCCCGGCGGGATGTGGCGAATGAGATCGTAGATCCTTGCGTAAAGCTCGCTCACGCGTTTCCCCTCACGACACGTCAGGGGCTGAGGATCTCCGCCTCGAGGAAATCGGCCACGGCTTCCGGGTCGAGGGGGAGGACCTCAGTCCCGTCCGGGACGCGCACCGGGCGGTCCGAGACCACGGCGAGGACGGGAATCCGCCCGGCGAGGGGCTCGCCCGCACGGTAGACCTCGATCTTCGGGTAGTCCGAGGTCTTGAACCCCTCGAGGAGGACGAGGTCGAGGTCCGCCATGTACCGGTCGAGGTAGTCCTTCAGCGGCGTGCCCTCGTGGTTCCAGAACAGGGCCCCGTGGAGGTCGGAGTAGAGGAGCACGCGCTCCGCTCCCGCTTCGCGGTGGAGCTGGGTGTCCTTTCCGAGATGGTCCGGCTCCACGTCCGGGGCGACGTGCTTCGCTGTCCCCACGCGGTGCCCGCGCTCGATGAGGGCTGGAATGAGCTGCCGGAGGAACGTCGTCTTCCCCGCTCCCTTGTGTCCGATGACCGCCACAACCTTCATTTTGACCTCCCGAGGAGGATTTTCGATCGCCCCCTTTCCCCGCGCAACTCGGGCGGATCCCGTTTCGCCGGTAGCGGGGGCTACGGCCACCGTCCGCACTCGGCCAGGGCGAGGATCTTCCGGTCGAGCTGGGAGAGCGGGCGCGCCTGCGGGTCCTCGCCGGGGCCCTCCCAACTGGCTTCGTACACGGCGACGGTGAGCCGCTTGTGGGTGAAGGCATGCCTCACCGTGCCCAACGCCTGCGGATCCCGAACCCCGTACCGGGAGAGGAGCGCGTTCAGCCCGTCCGCTCCCTCGGCTAGCGGGACCCCCCACAGGCCACCGAGGGCCTGCCCATCACGCTTCTCCAGGACGTACCCCTGCGGCGCGCGCAGGACGAGGGCCGTCGCTAGGACCGACCTCGGCCTCCGTGCCCGGGGAGCGGGGTACCGACCCGCGTCGTTCTTCCCCGCGCAGGACCCCGCCACGGGGCAGGAGGAGCAACGGGGATCCTTCGGCGTGCACATGGTCGCCCCGAGCTCCATCATCGCCTGGTTCCACGAACGGGGATCCTCCGGATCGAGGAGCCCCTCCGCCGTAGCCCGCAGCCAGCGGGCGCTCGGGTCCTCCGCGGCGAACAGGCGCGCAAGGACCCGCCGCACATTCCCATCCACCGCCGCGACCGGCTCCCCGAACGCGATCGAGGCCACCGCCGCCGCGGTGTAGGGCCCGATCCCAGGGAGCTCGGCGAGCTCCGTTGCCCGGGTGGGGAGACCGGTCTCGGTCACGATCCGGGCCAGCCGGTGGAGGCTCCGCGCCCGCCGGTAGTAGCCCGCTCCCGCCCAGGCCCGCAGCACATCTTCCTCTGCCGCTTGGGCGAGGGCGCCCAGGTTGGGGAACTCCGCCATGAACCGGGGGTAGTATCGGAGCGCCTGCTCGACCCTCGTCTGCTGGAGGAGGATCTCCGAGACGAGGATCGCGTAGGGATCGCGGGTCCTTCGCCAGGGGAGGTCCCGTGCGCTTCGTCTGAACCACGCGAGGAGGGGTGCCCTCACCTCCTCCCTGCTGTGCTGCCCAACCATGGCGGAAAGCCTACGTTGGGAGCGACCTCCCGACCACCCGGGCTGGCTCTTGGCCCCGGTCGGGGGCCACGCTACCATCCACCACAAGGAGGAGCGATGGATGAGAAGCGGACCAAGGTGACGATCCCCGACCTGCGGGCGATGGTGGAGCGGGGGGAGAAGATCACGTTCCTCACCGCCTACGACTATCCGACAGCGCTCCTGGAGGACCGGGCGGGGATGGACATGATCCTCGTCGGCGACTCCGGGGCGATGTGCCTGCTTGGGCACAGGACGACCCTCCCCGCGACGATGGAGTTCATGGTCACGATCACCGCCGCCGTGAGCCGGGCGGCGACGCGGGCGTTCGTGGTGGGCGATATGCCGTACATGTCCTACCAGCCCTCGAACGAGGCCGCGATCGTGAACGCCGGCCGGTTCATCTCCGAGGGCGGCGCCGACGCGGTCAAGCTCGAGGGCGGGGCGCGGATGGCGGAGCGGGTGGAGGCGATCGTGAAGGCGGGGATCCCGGTGATGGGGCACATCGGCCTCACGCCGCAAGCGGCGAGCGCGATCGGCGGGCTCAAGTCCCAGGGCCGGAGCGCCGCCACCGCCAAGGCATTGATCGAGGACGCGAAGTGCCTGGAGGAGGCTGGTGCGTTCTCGATCCTGTTGGAGGCGATCCCGGCCAAGGTCGCCGAGGTCATCACCGGGCGGGCGAAGGTCCCGATCCTCTCCATCGGCTCCGGGCCGGCCTGTCACGGGCAGCTCCTGATCGTCCACGACATCCTGGGGCTGTTCGAGGCGTTCACCCCGAAGTTCGTGAAGAAGTACGCCGACGTGTCGGCGGTGATGCTTGCGGCGTTCCAGGCCTACATCAAGGACGTGAAGGATGGCGTCTTCCCCGGCCGCGAGCACACCTACACCATCCCGAAGGAGGAATGGGAAGCACTGAGCAGACTATTGGAGGCGTGAGCCACTGCCTGTCGGGGCAGGGCGAGGAGGTTATCGTGGGGAGTACTGTGAGAGGACGATCCTGTTGGGGAAGGCGGGGTGGCTCTACCGTGAGAGATGGGTTGGCAAAATTCCATCCGTCGCTGCCGGCCTATAGGGACTGGGGGAGCAAATGAAGGACACGGTAGTCGGCCAGATCTTCTTCTCCGACAATCTTGAAGTACTCAAGATGCTTCCATCAGCATCTGTCGACCTGATCTACATTGACCCTCCGTTCAACACGGGCAAGGTACAGCAGAGGACACAACTGAGGACAGTTCGCGCAGTAGACGGTGAACGCGTGGGGTTCCAGGGGCAGCGTTATCGGGCGATTGCCTTGGGAACGAAGTGGTTCTCCGATGTATTCGATGACTATCTTGGTTTTCTGGAACCGCGCCTTCTCGAAGCTTGGCGTGTACTGGCTCCGCACGGCGCGTTCTATTTCCACATTGATTACCGAGAAGTGCATTACTGCAAGGTTCTTCTCGATTCGATTTTCGGACGAGACTCCTTCATTAACGAGATAATATGGGCCTACGACTATGGCGGAAGACCGAAGAACCGATGGCCTCCGAAGCATGACAACATCTTGTTCTACGTGAAAGACCCAACTCATTACATCTTCAATAGCGATGAAATCGAGCGCATCCCGTATCTGGCACCTGGCCTGGTTGGCCCAGAAAAAGCGGCCCGAGGCAAGCTTCCAACAGACGTATGGTGGCACACGATTGTTCCTACGAACAGTTCAGAGAAGACAGGCTATCCCACCCAGAAGCCTCTTGGGATTATACGGCGCATCATCCGGGCATCCTCAAGACCAGGCGACCTTGTCCTCGACTTCTTCGCTGGGAGTGGAACTACGGGTGTCGCGGCCCTTGAGCTTGGCCGGCGGTTTGTCCTTGTGGATAACAACCCCGAAGCTCTTGCGGTCATGGCCAAGCGGTTTGATGGCGTAGACAGAATCGAATGGGTGGGTTTCGATCCCAAACTACATCGCGGGCAGAAGTGCCAGCCGACCCTGTTCTCAGCTCCACCTTCTTCACAGGGACATCCAGATGTGCCCTGAGATTACGGATGCTGATGTTCTGTTGCTCGCTTCGATCGCAAGTGCGCTCAAACCTGATTACACTCGCGAGGGAACAGAGGACCCCTGGGCTGGAAGTCCGTTTGCCTGGATTCGAGCGCGACCCTCTCGTCAGATCGGGAAGATCGGGGAACAGCTTGTGGCGGGCTGGTGTGCAGCAAAAGGCCTCGATGTTACAGCCACCCATGATCGAGAAGCTGACCGGGTTATCGCTGGACAGCGGGTAGAGATCAAGTTCTCGACGCTGTGGGAAACTGGTGTCTACAAGTTCCAGCAAATTCGTGATCAGAACTATGATTTCGCTGTATGTCTGGGTGTGTCGCCGTTCGAAGCGCACTGTTGGGTCATCTCGAAAAAGACTCTGAGGCAACACGTAATCGGGCATACTCCCCAACACCGCGGTAGATCCGGTACAGACACGTTCTGGATCACAGTGCGTCCGACAAGTCCTCCGGAATGGATGTTGCCTCTAGGAGGGACTTTAGGCGAAGCCTACCGGATGATGCGGAGATGGCAGATGAAGAAACGCTGAATGGGGAGGGGAAGGCGGCCGCTGGTGGCGTACCCTAGGGGGTCCAGGCCTTGGGAGGCTGAGTCTGCCCGCTGGAGCTGTCACCGCAAGCGTTGGAGACAGCCGGGTCGACCTTCAACGGGCGGTTGTGGAATGAATGTCTGAACCGACACTGGTTCGGAAGCGAGGACGGCGATCGAGAGATGGCAGGGGGGGACAATGAAAGGCGGTCGTACATTAGCTTATCAAACCGGTCGCCTGCGCACCACATTGCCAAACCACTCAGCACTTTTAAAAGTTGCTTTGGACCGTATGAGTAGACCGCAGATGGGGGCATGCCCCTAGGGTCCTCTCACTCGGACTGGTGCACTTCCTATGGGGACTACACCCCATCCGGCGCGGCGAAAGCAGGTCACGCCCTCACGTACAGGTGCCGCTTGATGTCCTGTTTGGTCGACTTCTCGAACGGCTGGTCGACGATCTTGATGCACTCCTTGTCCCGCAGGCGCTTGAATGGGGCGATGTTCCGCTGCGTTTCCCGGATCGCCTCCCACACCCTCGCCTTCGCTTGGTCGGGAGTCTCGATCCCCTGTTTCTTCAGGACCTGCCAGTTCGGGTACACCATCGCTGCCACCATCGGCTCGCCCCGGCTTCGGTCCTCGTACACGAGGACCTCCTCCACCTCCGGGATCCGCAAGAACTCCCACTCCAGCTCCTCAGGGTGGACCTTCTTCCCGGACTCGAGCACGATGAGGTTCTTCTTCCGACCTACGAGGAACAACCGCCCCTCCACGTCGAGCTTCCCGATATCGCCCGTGCGGAACCAGCCGTCAGGCGTCAGCACCTCGGCCGTGCGCTCGGGGTTCTTGTAGTAGCCGAGCATCACGTTGGGGCCCCAGACGATGACCTCGCCGTACCCCTCGAGGTCGGGCTTGTCCACCTTCACCTTCACGCCGGGGAGCGGCCGCCCGACATTGCCAGGGATGGGCGTGAACGGATCGCTCATTGTGAGCACGGGCGCGGTCTCGGTGAGGCCGTAGCCCTCGATCATCCCCATCCCCAGTCGCCGCAGGCCCGCCCCCACGTCGGCGGCGAGGGGGGCCCCGCCGGACACGAAGAACCGGAACTGGGGCCCGAGGAGCTTGTCTTTGAGGAGCTTCCCGACAAGGCGCGGCACGAAGCGGTGCAAAATCCTGCGGACTGTGTTCCCCTCGATGTTCTCCAGGATCCGGCGGTACAGGGAGTGGTAGAGCTTGGGCACGCCGACGAGCACGGTCACCCCTACCCGCCGCGCGAGGGCGATGAGGTTTCGATAATCGTCGGTGTAGGTCACGGTCGCTCCCACCCACAGCGGGGCAAGGAGGGTCGTGGTGAGGCCGTAGATGTGGTACCAGGGGACGATCGTCACCAGGCTGTCCTCGGGCGTGAACTCGACCACCTTGAGGAACGCCTCGATGTTGGAGGTGATGTTGCGATGGCAGAGCATGACGCCCTTGGCGTCGTCGGTGGTGCCGGATGTGTACATGAGGACGGCGAGGTCTTCGCAGTCGGGATGAGCATCGGGAACCGCAACTTCGCGGTCGGGAAGGACATCCCACAGGGATACTGCGCCGAGGGCGACGTCCACCGAGATCACCTCGTTCAGGGTCGGAACCGACTGGGTGAGGGGAGTGAACTCGTGGTAGCGCTGAGGAGAACAGAAGAGGAGTTTCGCTTCACACTCGGTGAGCAGCCGCGCCACCTCGCCCGGCTGGAGCCCGGCATCCATCGGCACCGCTACCGCCCCCAGCCGTTGGATGGCGAAGAACGCGACTGCCCATCCCACCGACGGCTTCGAGATCAGCCCTACGCGGTCGCCCGCGCCGATCCCCTGCCCGGCAAGCCACGCCGCCAGCTTCCCCGACAGATCCCACAGTTCGCGGTACGTGGCGTCCTGGAACTGTTGGACGCCGCCCCGGGTCACAGGGACCCGCACCGCTACCCGTCGCCCATGTTGCTGCACAGAACGTGCCAGGAACTCCGGTATGGTCATGTGACGCTTGAACCGCGTCGGCATCTCTATCCTCCTCGATCGGCTTGAAGGATCAAAGCGTGCGAGTATACCACTCCGCGGATAGGGCAGCCAACGCCCCTTCTGCTGCTGCGATCACGGCTTGGGCCCGCCGCCCGGCGGGATCACGCACGTCCCCCGCCGCGAACAGGCCGGGGCGAGAGGTGGCCATGAGGGAGTCGGTGGTCACGTAGCCGGCTTCGCTCAGCTCCACGACGCCGCGGAGCCAGTCCGTGTTCGGTTTCCACCCGATCTTGACGAACACCCCGTCCACGGGGAGCTCGCGCTTTTCACCTGTGGCGAGGTTTCGCAGGACGACCGACTCCACCTTCCCCTCACCGCGCACCTCGTCCACAGCCACGTTCCAGAGCACCTCCACGTTCGGCTGAGCCAGGACCTGCTCGCGGAGGGCCGCCTTGGCGCGGATGGCGTGGGGATCGGTTTGGGGATGGCGGACGGCGAGGTACACCTTGGAACAGAGGTGGGAGAGGACGAGCGCTTCGGTGAGGCCGCCGTCGCCTGCCCCGACGACGAGGACGTCCTTGCCCCGGAAGAAGAACCCGTCACAGATCGCGCAGTAGGAGACGCCGCGCCCGACGCGTTCCGTAGCCCCTGGGGCGGGGAGCTCCTTGGGATGGGCACCCGTGGCCGCGATCACCGCCCGCGCCCGCAGCTCCCCATCCGAGGTCGCAAGGACCCATCCCCCACCACGCCCGCTGAGCCCCCTGGCTGTGGCGGCCTGGAACTGTGCCCCCAGCCGCTCGGCCTGGCCCCGCATCCTCTCCGCAAGCTCGATCCCGGGGATCGGCTCTGTGAACCCGGGGTAGTTCTCGATCGCGGGGGCTTCGAGCAGTTGGCCGCCGGGCACGGCCCCCTCCACGAGGAGGGTGGCGAGGCCGGCGCGTGGGGCATAGATCGCGGCGGAAAGCCCGGCCGGCCCGCCTCCAACGATGACCACGTCCCAGGTGTCCATCGCCGAAATGATACGCGGTGGCCCCGCGGGCCCCAATGGCCGTCCTTCCCCCTTGCCCTCCTCTTCCTCCTCGGCTACGGTGGGGGCATGGACCCTGTCAGGAGTTCCTCTACGAACCGCCGGGTGACCGCCGACGACCGCGGTCTCCTCCGGATCGAGTTCCCCTACGACCCTCGTCTCGTCGCGCTCGTGCGCGGGCTCCCCGGGCGGCAGTGGAACAATGGGGAGAAGTACTGGACGGTGCCCACGGAGCACGTCGCGGCGACGGTCGAGCTCCTGGGCGCCGAGGGGTTCACGTTCGACGAGGAGACGCGCCGGCTGTACGAGGCCCGCCGTGGAGAGCTGGCTCAGCACCTCACCGTGTCCCAACTCAACCTCCAGGTCCGCGATGCTGTCTTGAAGGCGTTCCCTTCCCCACTGTGGGTGGTGGGGGAGGTGAGTGGGTTCAACCGGAACGCCCACAAGAAATGGGTCAGCTTCCAACTCGTGGAGCGCCAGCCGGGCGGCGAAGTCCTCGCCCAAGTGGAGGCCGTCCTGTCCCCCGAGGATCGCCAGCGCCTGGAGGCGAAGCTACAGCGTGAGGGGGCCCCGTTTCGGTTGGAGGACGAGGTTCAGGTGCGCGTCCTGGTGACGGTGGACCTCCACACGGAGTGGGGCCGGTACCAACTTGCGGTGCGCGACATTGATCTCGCCTACACCTTGGGGGAGGTCGCGCGCCGCCGCGAGGAGATCGTGCGCCGGCTCACGGCGGAGGGTCTCATCGACCGCAACCGGGCGCTGCCGTTTCCGGAGCTCCCGTTGCGGATCGGCCTCGTGACGAGCCTCGGCTCGGATGCGGAACACGACGTCCTGCGCACGCTCCAGGAATCGGGGTTCTCGTTCCAGGTCGTCGTCCATGGGGCGCGGGTCCAGGGCCCGAGCACGGAGGCATCGGTTCTCAACGCGCTCGACTGGTTCCGGGATCGTGCCCACGAGTTCGACGCTGTGCTCATCTGCCGGGGCGGAGGCTCCCGCACCGACCTCGCCTGGTTCGACTCGGAGGCCCTCGGCCGGGCGGTGGCCACCTTTCCCCTCCCGGTGGTGGTGGGAATCGGCCATGAGGAGGACCGCTCTGTGCTGGACGAGGTGGGGTGGCGCCAGAAGACCCCCACGGCCGCCGCCCAGTTCGTCGTGGAGCGGGTGCGGCAGGCCCTGAGCCGGGTTGAGGAGGCGGCGGCGCAGGCCCTCGGCCGGGCGCGGGTGCGGGTTGAGGATGAGAACGGGGCCCACCGCCAGCGGGTGCAGCGGCTGGTGCGGGCGGCCACCGTTCGCGTGGGGGAGGAGAGGCGGGAGCTCGTCCACCGCGCACGGCGCCTCCGCCGCGGGGTGCGGGGGCGCCTGGAGGGGGCACAGCAGGACGTGATGAGGTTCCGCCTCGCCCTCCCGAGGTCCACCGACGCCCTCCTCGGACGGACGGCTGCTCGCCTCGATGACGTGGCGGGGCGGGTCGGGCGCGGGGCGAACCGCGACCTGTCCCTCGCCCACCAACGGGTCTCCCAGGTCACCCTCCTCGTCCCCGCGCGGGCCCGGATGCGGCTCGTGTGGGCCGGGGAACGGTTGGAAGGACATGCCCAGCGCCTCCACGCCCTCGACCCGCGGCGGGTTGTGGAGCGAGGGTACGCGATCGTGCGCCTGGCCGAGGGGCCGGTGGTCACCGATCCCCGTCAGGCCCCACCCCAGGCGCTCCTGCGACTTCAGCTCAAGCGGGGGACCCTCCGCGCCCGCTCGGAGGGGGAAGAGGGAGGTGAGTGACGGGATGGCCAAAAAGGATCGCTCCTACAGCGAAGCCGTGGCCCGGCTCGATGAGATCCTCCGCCTGATCGAGGACGGGGACGTGGATATCGATGCCCTGTCCGGGCTCGTGGCGGAGGCGGCGGAGCTCGTGACCCTGTGCCGGCAGAAGATCACGGCCGCGGAGATGCAGGTGCGGGAGATCACGGAGCGCCTGGAGCGCGAGGCGGCGGAGGCGGAGAAGGAAGGACCCCCGTCCGACGAACCTCCATTCTAGCGGGAAACCCTGGTCCAGGGCCCGTCTCCCCGTGGATTTGGCGAGGCCCGCCGATCACGGTACTGTGAGGACCCGGACGAGGTTCGTCGTCCCCGGCTTGTGGAACGGGAGCCCGGCGGTGAAGACGACGCGGTCCCCCGGGGAAACCGCCCCTGCCTCCCGCGCCGCAGTGAGGGAGCTATGGATGAGGTCTCCTTCGTCCCGCGCCGGGGCGATCTCGCGGGGGAGGACGCCCCACACGAGCCCTAGCCTCCGCGCCACGTCCCGGTGGGGCGTCGTGGCCACCACTGGGACGGAGGGTCGATGGGAGGCGACGAGGCGGGCTGTCCACCCAGAGGTGGTGGCGCACACGATCGCCTGCGCTCCGACCTCGGCCGCCACCCGTCCCGCCGCGCAGGCGATCGCTGCTGATACCTCCCCCACGAGTCCGCTCTCCAGCCCAGGGACGCGGATCGGCACGTCGCCCGACTCCGCCGCCTGCGCGGCCGCCGCCATCGCCTGCACCGCCGCCAGAGGGTGGTTCCCGACCGCCGTCTCCTCGGAGAGCATCACCGCGTCCGCCCCGTCCCACACAGCGTTTGCCACGTCGGCGACCTCGGCGCGGGTCGGGACCGGGGCGTCCACCATCGACCGCAGCATCTGGGTCGCCACGATCACCGGCTTGGCCTGTGTGTTGCCCAGGTCCACGAGCCGCCGCTGCACGAGGGGGACCTGGTAGAGGTCCACCTCCACCCCGAGGTCGCCGCGGGCGACCATCGCCCCATCGGAGGCGGTCACGATCTCCTGCATTCGCCGCACCGCCTCGGCGAGCTCGACCTTGGCCAGCACCCACAGCCCTTGCCCCACGATCCGTCGTGCCTCGGCCAGCTCTTCGGGGCGTTGGACGAACGACAGGGCCACGCAGTCGAACCCCATCTCCCCGGCCCGGGCCAGGGACTCCCGATCGAACGGGGTGAGGGCGGGCAAGGAGAGGGCGACCCCGGGGATGTTGACCCCCTTCCCCCCGTGGAGGAGGCCGCCCCGGATCACCCGGCACCGCACGCCTCCCCGCACCGGACCGACCACGGCGAGCTCGAGCATCCCGTCGGCGAGGAGGATCCTCACCCCGCTCGCGAGCCCGTCCACGGCCTGGGGATGGGTGAGGGGGATCCCTCCCTCGCCGAGGACCACCTCTTCCCCCGGCGAGAGGGGGATCGGATCGGCCAGGGTTCCCACCCGCACTTTGGGCCCGCGCGTGTCGAGGAGGAGGGTCACCGTCCGCCCCGCCGTGGCCGCCGCGGCCCGTACACACTGTGCCAGGGAGGCATGGTCGTCGTGGCCGCCGTAGGAGGTGTTGACGCGGGCGACGTCCACCCCAGCCGCGATCAGCGCGGCGAGGGTCTCCTCATCGCGGGAGCGGGGGCCGATCGTGGCCACGATCTTCGTCCGCTTCATACAAGCATCCAGCTTAGCGCCGGTCGCAGGGGGGGACCAGTTGATGCCGGTCCCGAGAGCGGGTATCGTTCATGATGAACATGAGCCCAACCCTTGGGCGTGACCACCGCCTCCGCCGACGGCGGGATATCGCTCCTGTGTTTCAACGCGGTCAACGCCTGGAAGCTCCTTTGTTCTCGTTCCGAATCCTCCGCAAGGAAGAGCCAACGCCCCGGCTCCTCGTGGTCGCGGGGCGGCGTCTGGGGGGGGCGGTGACGCGGAACCGCGTGAAGCGGGCGGTGCGGGAGGGATTTCGCCTCCACAAGGAGGCGTTCGCCTACCTCGACACGGTGGTCATCCCCCGCAAAGAGGCCACGTACCTGCGCCCAGGGGACCTGAGCAAGCGGCTTGTCGAAGAGTTCCGGGAGGTGAGCGATGGCCAAAGAAACCCTCCTCACAAAAGAGGGCTACCAACAGAAGAAGGCTGAGCTCGAACAGCTCGAGCACCGCCTGTACCAGGAGATCCCGCAGCGGTTGAAGGAAGCGAAGGACCACGGCGGGGGCGATGTGCGGGAGAACAGGGAATACCTGTACCTGAAGCAGGAACAGGACATGATCGAGGCCGAGGCGCGTGCCCTGCGTGAGCTACTCGAGACGGCGCGCATCATCACCGAGGATGACTTCCGCCCGGATGAGGTGGGGATCGGCGCCCGAGCGATCCTGGCGGACGTGGAGACCGGCGAGGTCGCGACCTACACCCTCGTCCCCCCGGCCGAGGTGGACCTCCTCCAGAACCGGATCGGGGTGGATTCCCCTGTCGGGCAAGCCCTCCAGACGTACAGCAAGGGGAAGATGATCACGGTCCAAACCCAGGGGAAGAAGATCAGGTACAAGATCTTGGGGATCGAGCGCCGCTGACGATGGCCACCCGCAGCTTGGGGAAGGGGATGCGCCGGAGAGCGGTCCACGGCGGGGATGCCCGTGGCCGAGGCTGACCTCCTCGCTTCGCGCCGGGAGAAGCTCGACCGCCTGCGGGCCCAGGGCATCGCTCCCTATCCCTACCGCTATCCCCGTACCCACACCGTGGGCGAGGTGCGGGCGGCGTTCGGGTCCCTGGGCCCCCACCAGCGCACCGGGGCCGAGGTGAGCCTCGCCGGGCGGCTCGTCGCCCTCCGCCGGATGGGGAAAGCGGCGTTCGGGAACGTCCTCGACCGGTCGGGGCGGATCCAGGTCTACGCCTCGACGGACGGCCTGGGTGCGGACGCGTACGGGCGGTTCGTGGACCTCGACCTCGGGGACATCGTGGGGATCTCCGGAGAGCCGTTCACCACCAAGACCGGGGAACTGACGATGGACGTGCGGGAGTTCGCCCTCCTTGCCAAGTCCCTGCGGCCGCTTCCGGAGAAGTGGCATGGCCTCCGGGACGTCGAGACGCGGTACCGGCAGCGGGCGCTCGATTTCATCGCCAACGACGATGCCCGGCGGGCGATCGTGGTCCGGGCCGCCACGTTGCGCGCCTGCCGTGCCTACCTCGATCGGGAGGGGTTCCTCGAGGTGGAGACCCCGATCCTCCAGCCCGTCTACGGCGGGGCTACGGCGCGGCCGTTCATCACCCATCACAACGCGCTCGACCGCGACCTGTACCTGCGGGTGGCGCCGGAGCTCTACCTGAAAAGGCTTCTCGTGGGGGGGCTGGAGAAGGTATACGAGATCGGCCGCAACTTCCGCAACGAGGGGATCTCCTCGATGCACAACCCGGAGTACACCGGGCTCGAAGCCTACGAGGCGTACGAGGATTACGAGCGGGCGATGGAGCTGGCGGAGGGGCTGGTTGAGGCCTGCCTCCTCGCCGTGGCCGGGGCGACCCGCATCACGTACCAGGGCCGGGAGGTGAACTTCACCCGGCCGTGGCGGCGGGCCTCGCTCCTCGAGCTGGTGGCCCAGGGGAGCGGCTGCGACGTGGAGAAGCCCCTCCCCGAGCTCCTGGAGGAGATCGACCGGCGGGGGATCCCTATCCCGCCTCCCCTGCGCCGCGGGCCGAAGGGGAAGGTGATCGAGCACCTCCTGGAGACGCAGGTGCAGGACCACCTGTGGGACCCGACGTTCGTCCTCGACTTTCCGCTCGATATCTCGCCGCTCGCCAAGCGGAAGCGGGGTCGGGACGACCTGGTAGAGCGGTTCGAGCTCTACTTCACCGGTCGCGAGGTCGCCAACGCGTTCTCGGAGCTGAATGACCCGGATGACCAGCGGGAGCGGTTTGCGATGCAGGAAGCGCTCCGCGCATCCGGCGATGAGGAGGCCCACCCCCTGGACGAGGACTTCCTGCGCGACCTGGAGCTGGGGATGCCCCCGGCGGCGGGGATCGGGTTCGGGGTGGACCGGTTGGTGATGGTGCTCGCCGATGCCCCTTCGATCCGGGAGGTGCTGGCGTTCCCGCCCCTGCGATGACCGCGGCCCACGCTTTCCCGTTCCGCCGGATCGGCCGCCGCCTCGACCGGTGGGCGGAGCGGGTGTGGGCGTGGGATGAGGAGCTGATGGACATCGTGAGCGCGTCGCGGATCCTGCGCCGTCTCGATCCCCTCCTCGTCGTGGCGACCTACCTCGGCTACGGCTACCTGTGGGGCGCGCTGGCCCTGGCCCTCATCGCGTTCGGGACGGAGGGGGACCAGGCGAACGTGCTCATCGGTCTGGGGGTGGTCATCACCTCTGTGTTCCTTTCCCAGATGATGAAATCCGTTTCCGGCCGGCCTCGTCCACAGTTCTCGCGCCATGGTTTTCACCACCAGTTCCTCACCGACGCCTCGTTCCCTTCCAACCACACCACCGCCGCGTTCGCGATGGCGTACCTCGTCCTGCGGCTCTACCCGTGGTGGCCGAATGTAGTGGTGCTCTACATCATGGCGGCGCTGATTGGCTTGTCGCGCGTGTACCTGCGGGAACATTTCCCGCTCGATGTCGTGGGGGGGGCGTTGCTCGGGACGTGCGTGGCCCATGGGCTCCTGCCCCTGTTCGCTCGGCTCGTGCAGTGACCGAAGGAGGGATGGCATGAACCAGTTGTACGCGGAGCGTATGAAAACGGCGCGCCGGTCGGTGATCCGGGAGCTCCTCAAGCTCACGGAGCAGCCGAACATCATCTCGTTCGCGGGCGGACTCCCCGACCCGGACACGTTCCCCCGGGAGTTCCTCGCCCAGGTGGCCGCGGATGAGATCCGGAACAACCCAGGCAAGACCCTCCAGTACACGACCACGGAGGGCAAGCTCCCCCTCCGGGAACCCCTGTCGCGATGGTTTGCGGAAGACGGGATGCGGTTTTCTCCTGACCAGATCATCATCACGAGCGCGTCGCAGCAAGGGCTGGACCTCATCGCCAAGGTGTTCCTCGATCCAGGGGATGTGGTGTTGGTTGAGCTCCCCACCTACATCGGGGCGATCCAGGCGTTCGAGGCGATGCAGGCGAGGCTCGTCGGGGTGGAGCTGGAGGATGACGGGATGGACCTCGACCGTCTCTCCGACGCGATCGCTGCCGCCCGGCGGGCTGGGCAGACCCCGAAGCTCATCTACGTCGTCCCCGACTTCCAGAACCCGTCAGGGGTCACGTGGTCCGAGGAGAAGCGACGCGGGCTGGTGGAGATCGCGAGCCGGGAGGACCTCGTGATCGTCGAGGACATGCCGTACCGCAAGCTCCGCTTCACGGGACAGCCCGTGCCATCCGTGGCCTCGCTGGACCCTGAGGGGCGGGTGGTCGTGCTGTTCACGTTCTCCAAGGTCCTCGCTGCTGGCCTGCGCCTGGGGGCGCTGGCGGGGCCGCGGGAGATCTTGGAGAAGGTGGTGACGATGAAGCAGGCCACCGACCTCTGTACCTCGTCCCTCACCCAGCGCCTCGCCGTCCGGTTCTTCCAGGACTACGACGTGGAGGGGCACATGCGCACGATCCGCGACCACTACCGGATGAAGTGCCACGCGATGCTCCGCGCCCTCGACCGCTACATGCCCCGCCGCGAGGGGATCTCATGGACGAAGCCCGAGGGGGGCCTGTTCCTGTGGGCGCGGTTCCCGGACCAGTTGGACACGGAGCGGATGCTCCCCCGCGCCCTCGACCACAAGGTGGCGTACGTGATCGGGGCCCCGTTCTTCGTGGACGGCACGGGCCACAACACGATGCGCCTCTCGTTCTCCAGCGCCACGACGGAGCAGCTGGAGGAGGGGGTTCGCCGCCTCGGGCAGGTGGTGGAGGAGGAACTGGCGAGCCTTCGCTTGTCACAACGGGCGTAGAGGCGCGCACTGCGGGACGAAGCCCGCGTCAGGGAGACTTCGGATCTCCCGCTGGCCGAAACGGCCGCGGGTCCACGAGTGCGCCGAACTCCTCGTGGGCGATCTCGAGCAAGAGGTGGCGGTGGCATGGCTTGTCCTCGCCCTCGTAGCAGATGAGGAAGATGTCGCGCGTCGTGGCGCGTTCCGCCAGCTCCTTGAGGTGTGCCAGGGCGCGGGGGTTCGCGCGGATCTGGGCGCGGAAGCGCCGTTCGTAGTCGCTCTTCTCCCACGCATAGTGGATCGGGCTTGGGTAGCCGCAGCCGGGGACGAACTCCCCCTTGAGCTCACTGAACTCGTGGAAGAGCTCCTCCGCTGGGGCCAGGTCATCGTTCCCGCGGCCACGCATCACAAGCACCGTTTCCGCGCCGGGGGGGAGTTTGCTCTTCATGCTGAGGTAGGTCTGCCTCAGAGCCATATCCTCAGGGTCCGTTGGGTTCCTCGTCAGGCGATCGCCCGTTCGGTTTCCTTGTCGAAGAGGTGCAGCCGCTCCATCATCGTCACGAACGTGAGGTCCTGGCCAGGCTCGATCGCCAGCCGGGGGTCGAGCTTGGCCACGATCTCATCGCCTGCGACGTCGGCGTAGATGATCTGTTCATCACCGAGCGGCTCCCGGACCCGCACCTTGCCCAAGAACGTCCGGCCGGCCTTCTCCCCGTGCACCATCTCCGGGGTGCGGATGTCCTCCGGACGGATGCCGAACACCACGTCCCGGCCCACGTAGGCCCGCAGCCCATCCGATGCCCTCTCCTCCGGGACGACGAGCTTGAACCCCTTGCCCTGGACGTAGAGGCGCCCATCCTCGGAGATGAGGCGCGCCTCGAGGAAGTTCATCGCCGGGGAGCCGATGAATCCCGCGACGAACATGTTCGCCGGGCGATCGTAGATCGTCTGCGGTTTGTCGTACTGCATGACGACGCCGTCCTTCATCACCGCCACCCGCTGTCCCAAGGTCATCGCCTCGACCTGGTCGTGGGTCACGTACACGGTGGTCGTCTTGAGGCGGAGGTGGAGCTCGGCGAGCTCAGCCCGCATCCGCACGCGCAGTTTGGCATCGAGGTTGGACAGGGGTTCGTCGAACAGGAACACCTTTGGGTCGCGGACGATGGCCCGCCCGAGGGCGACCCGTTGCCGTTGCCCTCCCGACAGCTCGCGCGGCTTGGCCTTGAGCTTCTCCTTGATCCCGAGGAGTTCCGCTGCGGCATGGACCCGCCGCTCGATTTCCTTCTTCGGGACCTTGCGGAGCTTGAGCCCGAACGCCATGTTGTTGTACACGTCCATGTGGGGGTAGAGAGCGTAGTTCTGGAACACCATCGCGATGTCGCGGTCCTTGGGGGGGACATCGTTCACGCGCCGCTCACCGATGTAGATATCCCCCGCCGTGACGTCCTCCAGGCCCGCCACCATGCGCAGGCTCGTCGTCTTCCCGCAGCCGGAGGGCCCGACGAGGACGACGAACTCGCCGTTGTGGACCTCGAGGGTCACCCGATCCACCGCCGTGAAGTTCCCGAACTTCTTCGTGACCTCGTTCAGCCGAACCTCAGCCATCCCTGCCCTCCTTCACGCGCCGCTTTTGGCGCGGACTGCGTCCAGCATAGCCTCCCTAGCCTGCGGCGCAACGTGTCATCCCCCGCTCAGGGGGGGGAAGAAGGTCACCACGTCGCCCGGGGAGAGGGGCGTCGCGAGCCCCTGGTCGTGGACCACATTCCGGCCGTTCACGAACACGTGGAGGTGGTCGTGGAGAGCGTCGCCCGCGAAGAGGAGCTCCCCGAGCGAGGGCTCGCGTTCGGCCAGGGTGCGGAGGGCCTCGCCACAGGTCGCCCCTCGTGGGAGGTCGAGCTCGATCTGGTCCGCTCCCGCCGCGGCGCGGAACTCCCCGAACAGCTTCACGGTGACCTTCACGCCCCGAGTATAAGCGAACCTACGGGCGGGGCCGACTGCGGATGAGCGCCCGCAGTGCCTGGAGCCGCTTTGAGATCCGGCCCTCCCATCCCACGTCCTTCGGGCGGTAGTACTCCCGGTCGCGCAGGCCCTCGGGGAGGCTCGGCATCGCCGCCACCCCTTGCGGCTCGTCATGGGCGTAGCGGTAATCCTTCCCGTAGCCCTGGTCCTTCATCTCCTCCGTGACCGGGTTGCGGAGGTGGAAGGGCACCGGCTCGTTGATCGTCTCCATAACGTCGCGCTTCACCTCATGATGGGCGAGGTAGAGGGCATTCGACTTCGGGGCCAGGGCGAGGTAAGCCGCTGCCTGGACGAGGGCCAGGGCGCACTCCGGCATCCCCACCTGCTCCACGGCTTGCGCTGCCGCTACGGTGAGGGATAGCGCACTTGGATCCGCGAGCCCCACGTCCTCGCTCGCCATCCGCACCAGGCGCCGGGCGACGTAGCGCGGGTCCTCCCCGCTCTCCAGCATCCGCACCAGCCAGTAGAGGGCCGCGTCCACGTCGGAGTTCCGCACCGACTTGTGGAGGGCGGAGATCAGGTTGTAGTGCTCCTCCCCCGCCCGGTCGTAGCGGGGGGCCTTCTTCCCCACCGCCTCCGCCACCGCGGCGAGCGAGAGCTTCCCTTCCCCGAGCGCCGCCACCGCCGTTTCGAGCGCGGTGAGGAGTCTGCGTGCGTCGCCGTCGGCATGGCGGATGAGGAACTCACCGGCCTCGGGCTCAAGCGAGACCCGACCGCCGTAGCCCCGCTCGTCGGCCAGCGCCCGCGCCAGAAGGGCGCGCAGCTCGTCCGCGGACAGGGGCTCGAACAGGAACAGCTGGGCCCGGGAGAGGAGGGCGGACCGGAGGGCGAACGACGGGTTCTCGGTCGTGGCTCCGATGAACAGGATTGCCCCTTCCTCGAGGAACGGGAGGAGCACATCCTGTTGGGCGCGGTTCCAGCGATGGACCTCGTCCAGGAACAGGAGGTCCCTCTGCCCGGCCCGCCGCCACGTGTCGCGGGAGGAGAGGAGGGCCTCGCGGACCTCGGTCACGGTGGCCAACGCCGCCGAGCGTTGGATGAACCGTGCCCCCCAGTGCGTGGCGATGAGCCGGCCGACCGTGGTCTTCCCTGTGCCCGGCGGCCCCCAGAACACGAGTGGGACGGCCACGTCCCCCTCGAGGAGCGCCCGCAAGGGCCCCCTCTCCCCGAGGAGGTGCCGCTGCCCCACCACCTCCCCCAGGTCGCGCGGCCGCAGCCGCTCCGCCAGGGGCGCCCGACCCTGCCACAGGCCTTCCATTCAGGCCCATTGTAGCACCTTGACGGAGCTGGCCCATCGCCCGTACCATACCGTCGCCAATCACCCTGGGTCAGCGTGGGGGTTGTTCCGTGGACTTGGGGCAGGGGGTCGTTAGCTCAGTCGGTAGAGCAGCGGACTCTTAATCCGCGGGCCGGGGGTTCGAATCCTCCACGACCCACCAGGTAGCGAATCGGCACGCCGTCGCCTCCACTCCCGGGAAGTCCGCGACGTGCGGTTGGGGTAGGGGTCGTTAGCTCAGTCGGTAGAGCACCGGCCTTTTAAGCCGGGAGTCGCAGGTTCGAATCCTGCACGACCCACAACGGCAGCGGGGGCCGGGCTTGGCGGGGGATGGCCAGACCTGTAGACTTACAGCTGGCCCCTGTCCCCGTCGTCCAGTGGTCTAGGATACCGGGCTTTCAATCCGGAAACGGGGGTTCGAATCCCCCCGGGGACACCACCGCGCCCCGCTACGGCGAGGGCGAGCCCTGGAGGAGCTGGGCGAGGACCACCCCGTCCTGCGTGCGGTGCTCGATCTTGAACCCCCGGTGTTGGAAGATCGCGATCATCCGCACATTGTCCGGCGTCGTCTCCGCTGTCACCACCTGCACGCCCCAGTTGCGGGCGATCTCCAGGCAGTAGTCGGTCAGCACCCCCCCCAGGCCCTGGTTCTGCCACGGGTCGGCCACGAACACCGCGTACTCGGCGGTGGTGGGGTCCGGGCCCACGACGAGCCGTCCCACCCCGACGATCCTTTTCCTCCCCCCGTCCTCGATCTCGGCCACGATCGCCATCTCCCGATCGTAGTCGATGAAGCAGAACGGAATCGCCATCTGGTGCGTGGACTCCTTGAACAGGTACCGGAACCGGAACCGGATCGATTCCCGCGACGAGACGGCGAGCATCTCGTGCCAGAGGGGCTCATCCTCGGGGCGGATCGGCCGCAGGAGGACCTTGGTCCCGTTGCGGAGGGTGGCCTGGCGGGTGTAGCCCTCGGGGTAGGGGCGGATCGCGAGGTGGGAGTAGGGCCGGGGTGGGTTCTTGAGCGCCTCCTGGTCTACGACGATGCGGGCGTCCACGGCCACCACCTCATCGGGCGAGGCAACGAGGGGGTTGATGTCGAGCTCCTTGATCTCCGGGTAGTCGGCGACGAGGTACGAGACGCGCATGACCGTCTCCACGAGGAGATCGATGTCCGCGCCGGGCCGGCCGCGGTACCCCTCGATGAGGGGCCAGCTCTGGAGCGACTCCAGCCGGCGCCGGGTGAGGCGTTCGTTCAAGGGGGGGAGCGCCAGCGTTGTGTCCTTGTATACCTCGGCGGCGATGCCCCCCATTCCCATCATGAGCACGGCCCCGAACGTGGGATCCTTCTTTGCCCCTACGAGGAGCTCGAACCCTCGCGAGGTATCGATCATCCGCTGCACGGTGACCCCCTCCAGGCGCGCCTCAGGCCGGCGGGCGCGCACCTCATCCAACATCCGCGCGAACGTCGCGCGCACCTCGTCGTCGGAGTGAAGCCCCACCGCCACCCCCCCGACGTCGGTCTTGTGGGTGATATCCGGGGACAGGATCTTCAGCACGACCGGGTAGCCCGCCTTCTTCGCCGCGGCCACCGCTTCGTCCGCAGTGCCCGCGATGAGGGGCTGCACCACCGGGATCCCATAGGCCGCCAGGACTTCCTTCGAGTCCGCCTCGGACAGGATCTCCGCCTTCCTGAGGAGGGGGGCCACCTGCGTGCGGATCGTCGCCTGGTCGAGGGGGAACCGGACCGGGATCTCCCGCGGGGTTTCGTAGAGGAGCTCCAGGTTCCGCGCGTAGTCCACGAGGTGCATGAACGCCTCCACTGCCTGGTCGGGGGTGGCGTAGGTGGGGACGCCGGCCCGATTGAAGAGCTCCACTCCCTCGCGCATGAGCCGCCCCCCCATCCACGCCGCGAGGACCGGCTTGGGGGACTTCGTGGCGATCGCGCTCACCTCGCGGGCGGTGGTGGTGGGATCGGTCACCGCCTGCGGGGCGAGGATTGCGATCACCGCATCTACGTTCGGATCAGCGAGGAGGATCTCCAGCGCCGCCGCATAGCGCTCCGGGGGGGCGTCCCCCAGTACGTCCACCGGGTTCCCATGGGACCAGAACCGGGGGAGGATCTCGTTCAGCTTGGCGAGCGTCTCCGCGGCGAGGGGAGCGAGGGTCCCCCGGCGGGCGATGAGGGCGTCGGTGGCCATCACCCCCGGCCCCCCGGCGTTGGTGAGGATCGCCAGCCGCGACCCACTGGGCGGGCGGATCCGCGCCAGGAGCTCGGCGGAGTCGAACAGGTCCCCGATCTCGTACACGCGGACCATCCCCGCCCGCCGGAACGCGGCGTCGTACACCGCGTCTTCCCCAGCCATCGCCCCGGTGTGGGAGCTCGCCGCCTTCGCCGACTCGGCGAACCGGCCCGCCTTGTACACGAGGATCGGCTTCGAGCGCGCGAACGCCCGCGATGCGGACATGAACTTGCGCGCCTCGGTCACGGATTCGATGTAGAGGAGGATCGAGCGCGTGTGCTCGTCCTCCCCGAAGTAGTCAATCAGGTCGCCGAAGTCCACGTCGAGCATGTTCCCCACCGACACGAAGTAGGAGAACCCGATCCCTTCCTCTACCGCCCAGTCGAGGATCGAAGTGCACAGCGCCCCCGATTGCGAGACGAACGCCACGTTCCCGTCCGCGGGATGCCCCGCCGCGAACGTCGCGTTCATCCCGATGCGGGGGACGATGATCCCGAGGCAATTGGGGCCGATGATCCTCATCCCCTCGAACTCGGCGGCGGCGGCCTTCACCTCGCCCTCCAGCGCCTTCCCCTCCGCCCCCGTCTCGCGGAACCCGGCGGAGAGGATGACGAGCCCGCGGATCCCCTGCGCCCCGCAATCCCGCACCAGGCCTGGCACCGTGGTCGCGGGGGTGCAGATCACGGCGAGGTCCGGCGTGCGCGGCAGGGAGGCGACGTCGGGGTAGCTCTGGATGCCCTGGACCGACTCCCGCTTCGGGTTCACGGGGTACACGACGCCGTTGAAGGAAGCGTTGATCATGTTGCGCAGAACGCTATAGCCCACCGTGCCCGGGTTGCTGCTCGCCCCAATCACGGCCACCCGGTGGGGGTTGAAGATCTTGTCGAGATTGCGAATGCTCACTGGCAATACCTCCATCCCCATTATAGGATGGGATCCTGCGGGGAGCCATGAGCGATGACGACCGACTGAAGAGGGAAGCGGCACAGAGGGCGGTGGAGCTCGTCCGGTCGGGGATGATCCTCGGCCTCGGGCACGGGACGACCGCCCACCAGGCCCTGGTCAGGATCGCTGAGCTTCTCCGCGCGGGCGCGCTGCGGGACATCGCCGGCGTCCCCTGCTCGACCCAGGTCGAGGCCGAGGCGCGCAAGCTCGGGATCCCCGTCACCACGCTCGATGAGCATCCCACCCTCGACCTCACGATCGACGGGGCGGATGAGGTGGACCCCAACCTGAACCTGATCAAGGGCGGTGGGGGGGCGCTCCTCCGGGAGAAGGTCGTCGCCCAGGCGAGCGAGCGGGAGGCGATCGTGGTGGACGAGGGGAAGCTCTCCTCTGCCCTCGGGACGCGATCCCCGCTCCCGGTGGAGGTCATCCCGTTCGGGTGGAAGACGCACATCCCGTACCTGGAATCCCGCGGGGCCGCGGTCGCGCTGCGCCGTGCTCCCGCTGGGGAGCCGTTCCGAACCGACCAGGGGAACTTCATCCTCGACTGCCGGTTCGGGCCCATCCGCGACCCCCATGGCCTCGCCCGCGGGCTCGAGGCACGGGCGGGGATCGTCGCTCATGGCCTGTTCCTCGGCCTTGCCACCGACCTCTTCGTGGCCGGCCCGAATGGGGTACGCCACCTCCGGAGAGCTACCTGAATCGCTGTGCCGGGTGTCGGTCCCCCGGTTTTCGGCTACCCTTCGCCCGTGGACCGGATCGTTTCCCGGGTGGAGGAGGCAGAGGTTGAGCTGCGGCGGCTGGAAGAGGAGCTCTCCCAGCCGGGGGTGGTCTCCCGCCCCGATTTCGCTGACCTCTCCCGCCGCTATGCCCGTCTGCGCGAGATCGTCGCCCGGGGCGAGGACCTGCGGCGGCTCCTCAGCTCGATCGCTGAGGAGGAGGAGCTCCTCCGCGAGGAGACGGACGATGCCCTGCGCGAGGACCTGCGGCGGGAGCTGGAGCGCGATCGGGCGAAGGCGGAAGCCCTATCCCAGGAGCTCCTCCGCTTGTTCCTCCCCGACAGCCCGAGCGACCGCAAGAACGCGATCGTGGAGATCCGGGGCGGCGCGGGAGGGGAAGAGGCGGCCCTGTTCGCGGCGGAGCTCTTCCGCATGTACAGCCGGTACGCGGAGCGGAAGGGGTTCACCGTGCGCGTGATGGATACCCACCCCACCCCCCTGGGGGGGATGAAGCAGGTCGTGTTCGCGGTCGAGGGGGAGGGAGCGTACGGCCGGCTCCGCTACGAATCCGGTGTTCACCGCGTGCAGCGCGTCCCGGAGACAGAGGCGAGCGGCCGCATCCACACCTCCACCGCCACCGTGGTGGTCCTCCCCGAGGCGGAGGAGGTCGAGGTCGAGATCCGCCCCGACGACCTGAAGATGGACACGTACCGCGCCAGTGGCCCCGGCGGCCAGCACATGCAGAAGAACGAGACCGCGGTCCGCATCACCCACCTCCCCACAGGGATCGTCGTTTCCTGTCAGGATGAGCGAAGTCAGCACCGGAACCGTGAGCTCGCCCTGCGGGTCCTGCGGGCGAAGCTGTGGGAGATCCAGGACCACGAGCGGGCCGCGGAGCTGCGCGAGACCCGCCGGAAGCAGATCGGGACCGGTGACCGCTCGGAGAAGATCCGCACCTACAACTTCCCTCAGGCCCGCGTCACCGACCACCGCATCGGGCTCACCGTGTACCGCCTGGCCGAGATCCTGGATGGGGACCTCGATCCCTTGATTGAACCCATCCTCGCCGCCGAGGTTGCGGAGACGCTCGCCGACTAGCGGAACCGTTTCAAGGCCTCGCGGGCCCGCCGTTCTTCCTCTTCCTGGATGATCTTCCGCCGCTTGTCCACCTTCGTCTGGCCGCGGGCGAGGGCCAGTTCCACCTTGGCGTAGCCGCGGTCGTTGAAGTAGAGGGAGAGGGGGATGAGCGTGTACCCCGCCTGCCCTGCTTTGCCGATGAGCCGGGCGATCTCCCGCTTGTGGAGGAGGAGGCGGCGCGGCCGTTCGGGGTCGTGTCCGTGGCCCCCGCTGGGGCCGTAGGGCGCGATGTGGGCCCCGAACAGCCACACCTCCCCGTCCTTCACCCGCGCGTAGGATTCATCGAGGGACGCCCGGCGGGCGCGGAGGGACTTCACCTCCGAGCCGCGCAGCGCGATCCCCGCCTCGTAGATCTCCTCGATCGCGTAATCGCGGCGGGCGCGGCGGTTGCGGGCGATGAGGTCACGGGCCATGGCCCAGCGAGGCTACCTCTGCCGGGGGCGGCGTGCCACCCTCCCGCGAGTGTAACGCAGGCCATGGTCTGTCCTCCTCTGCTTTGCTATAATCTTCGTGACTTAGGAGAGGAAGAGGAGGCCAGGAATGAGGGAAGCCGAGGTGAGAGCGCTGCTTCTCGATCCAACGACGAAGACGCCGGTCCTGCTCCTCAAGGACCGCCATTCGACGAAGGCGATGCCCATCTGGATTGGAGAGCAGGAGGCGATGTCCATCGCCATCGAGCTCCAAGGGCACACGTTCCCTCGCCCATTGTCCCACGACCTGATGAAGGAGCTTCTGAACACGCTGGGGGGGAACCTCGAGCGGGCCGTGATCACGTCCGTGAAGGACGACACCTACTACGCGAGCCTCGTGGTGCGGGATGCGGCGGGGGCAACCCGGGACATCGACGCCCGCCCGTCCGACGCGGTGGCGTTGGCGTTGCGAACCCAAGCTCCGATCTTCATCGAGGAAGCGGTGTTTGAGAAGTCAGCGATCGAGTCCCCGTTCGTGGAAGAGGAGCAGTTCGAGGAGTTTGTGGAGAAGGACCTCAAGCTGGACGAGATCCGGCGGTTGGCAGCGAAGGACAGCTAGCCTCCCGGGGGAAGTGGGGCGAGCCAGCGGTGCGGGAGGGGGTCCAGCCGGAACACGTCCCGTAGCTCGAGGTCGGTGTTCACTTCCATGAGCCACTCCCCGGTGGGGTCGGCCGCTCCCGAGTCCCGTGCCACCTCGATCGTGAGGGTGGGGGTCTCGGCTAAATCAGCGTAGAGGGCCACCCCCCGCGGGAGGAACGTCGGGGGATCCACGCGGAGGACGATCCGCGGGAAGGGCCCAGGAAGTCCGCCGAGGTCGTACTCATCGAACGTGGGATCGGCGAGGCCGCCCGCGGGGACGTAGCTCACCTGAACCTCCCCGCGACGCAAGGCTTCCTCCACCTCGGCGAGCGCTGGCAGGTGGAGGGACTCCGTGAGCTCCTGCGCTGCGATCCGGGCCTCGATCCCAAGGTCCATCCCTGGCCGATAGTGCACAAACAGCCACTCCTCCCCGACGGGGCGCAGGGCAAACACTGTCCCGGCCAGGCTTTCGGGGGCGAGGACGTCCAGCCGCAGGTTGGCGGGGGCGAGGAAGGTCACCCGCGCCGCGGTCTCCCCCTCCACGCCCCGCAGCACGACGTGCGCCACGAGGTCGCGGATCCCGTTCCACGAGCTGAGGACCACGAACAGCCTCTCCACGGTGCGGGCGGGGGACGCGGGATCCAGCCACGACCACACGGTGGGGGCGAGGGCGAGGACCCCCCCGAGGAGCAACACCGCCGCCACCACCCATCCGTTCACGGGCCAATCATACCCCACTGCCTTGTCCCTCCCGCGTCCGGAACCTAGAATGGGGGCGGTGGTTGCGATGGAACTGCGTACGGTTCGTGATCTTTCGCCGCGGGGTCTGAAGATCCTCCTCCGGGCCGACCTCAACGTCCCCCTCTCCGCCGGCCAGGTGGCGGAGGACGGCCGCATCCGGGCTGTGCTCCCCACGGTGCGGTGGCTGGAGGAGCGGGGGGCGCGGGTCGCCGTCCTGTCCCACCTCGGGCGGCCGGACGGGAAGGTGGTCGAGGAGCTGCGGATGGCACCGGTGGCCCAGCGCTTCGGGGAGCTCCTCGGGACGGACGTTCGCGCCCTGCCGGAGTGTGTGGGGGACGAGGTCGCCCTGGCGGTGGAGGGCCTCCCGCCGGGGGGGGTGGTGGTGCTGGAGAACGTGCGGTTCCACCCCGAAGAGGAGGAGAACGACCCCGCGTTCGCGCGGGAGCTGGCCGCTCCGTTCGACGCCTTCGTGAACGACGCGTTCGCCACGGCCCACCGTGCCCACGCGTCCACGGTCGGGGTGGCGCGGTTCCTCCCCGCCTACGCGGGGTTCCTCATGGAGCGGGAGGTGGAAGTCCTGTCCGGAATCCGCGACAACCCCCGCCGCCCGTACCACATCCTCGTCGGCGGGAAGAAGGCGCGGGACAAGCTCGGGGTGCTCACCGATCTCTTGCCGCGGGTGGATGGGTTCCTCATCGGGGGAGGGGTGGCGTTCACCTTCCTCGCTGCCCAGGGGCACCGGGTGGGGAAGTCGGTGGTGGATGAAAGCCTCGTGGACACGATCCGCGCTCTCCTGCGGGCGGCGAAGGAGAGGGGGACGGAGATCGTCCTCCCCGAGGACCTCGTCGTGGCGCGCGAGCTGGCGGCGAACGCGGAGACGGTGGTCGTCCCCGCCAACGCGATCCCCGATGGGTGGATGGGCCTCGATATCGGGCCCGCCACGGTGGAGCGGTTCGCGGGGGTGGTGGCGCGGGCGGGGACGGTGGTGTGGACGGGCCCGCTCGGGGCGTTCGAGCACCCTCCGTTCGCTGCGGGGACGGCCGCGGTCGCGCGGGCCCTCGTTTCCTCCCCGGCGTTCACCGTGGTCGGGGGCGGGGAGACGGGGGAGGCGGTGGAGAAGCTCGGGCTTGCCGATCGGTTTGGGTACGTGTCCACCGGGGGCGGAGCGACCCTCGACTTCCTGCGTGGGAAATCCATGCCCGCGTTGGAGCCCCTCCGGGCGGCGTGAGGCCGGCGCTGGGCATTTCCTTGACTGGCTGCGGCGGGGGGAGGTATGATGGTGCTGCCGAAGCGGGCGTAGCTCAGTTGGTAGAGCGGCAGCTTCCCAAGCTGCAGGTCACGGGTTCGATCCCCGTTGCCCGCTCCACCTCACATCGAACCGAGTTTTCCGGGGGTGTTCGTGTCCGGCGGGTTTGAGCTCACCTTGGACCTCCTCGCTCAGAAGGCGGCGGACTGCCGCCGCTGCCCGCTTGCGGACAGCCGGCGCACGGTCGTGTTCGGGGAGGGGGACCCTCGTTCCCCGCTCCTGTTCGTGGGGGAGGGGCCGGGGGAGGTGGAGGACGAGACCGGCCGCCCGTTCGTCGGCCCGGCGGGGCAGCTCCTCACCCAAATCCTGGCCTCGGTGGGCTTGTCCCGGGAGGGGGTGTACATCGCGAACATGGTCAAGTGCCGCCCCCCGGGGAACCGGGTCCCCACGCGCCAGGAGGTGGAGGCCTGTTGGGACTGGCTCGCTGCCCAGATCGCCCTCATCCGACCCCGGGTCATCGTCACCCTCGGCAACACCCCGACCCAGTGGTTCCTGGGGGGGAGCGAGGGGATCACCCAGGTGCGGGGGACCTTCCACCGCTGGAAGGGGGGGATCGAGGTGTTCCCCATGTACCACCCGAGCTACCTCCTGCGGAACGCGAGCAAGGCGAAGGGGAGCCCCAAATACCAGACATGGCTCGACATCAAGACGGTGAAGGAACGGATCTCGCTCCTCTGCCCGACCCCACGGGCCTGACCCCGGCCGCGCGGGCGGAGGTCGTGCAGGACGCCCTCGCCCGGGCGGAGGAGCTCCGCTGCGCGGGCCGCTACGAGGAGGGGATCGCCCTCCTCATGGACGCCCTCCGCTACGGGGAGGCGAAGGCCCAGGTCCTGTTCCGGCTGGGGAACCTCTACTTCGCGAGCGGGGACCTGACCCGGGCCGAGCACGCCTACCTTCGGGCGACGGAGGAAGATCCCCACCACGCTTCCGCGCACCACAACCTGGGGGTCGTGTACCGCCGGCAGGGGAAGATCTCCCAGTCCGTGAAGATGCTGAAGAAGGCGCAGCACCTGGACGTTCGCTACCCGCGGGCGGGGGAGGTCACCCCCCCCGAGAAGGCGATCCTCCGGCGGTGGGCCCGGCCAGCGATCGCGGTGCCCCTCGTCCTGCTCGTCCTCCTCATCCTCGCGATGTGGCTCGCCGGTCGCTCCTGAACCCCCGTTTAGGACGTGTGGAGCGGCCGGCCGAGGAGGGCGAGGGCTGCCTCCCACAGCCCCTCCGGGAACGTGGGGTGGGCGTGCACCGTCTCCGCGAGCTCGCGCACCGTGAGCCCGGCCTGGATCGCGAGCGTCGCCTCGGCGATGAGGTCCGAGGCGTGGGGCCCCACGATCTCCGCGCCGATGACCCTTCCGTCGCGGTCGGCCGCGACCTGGAACTGCCCCTCGGTCTCCCCCTCCGCCCACGCCCGGCCGAGCGCGGCCAGGGGGAACCTCCCCCCGGGCAGGCCCTGGGCGGCGGCCTCATCGAGGGGGACCCCCACCAAGGCCACCTCGGGCTGGGTGAAGATCGCCTGGGGGACCACTGCCTCCCCCCCTGCCACCCGATCCCCGGCGAGGAGCTCGGCGAGGGCGAGGCCCTCGTGCGATGCCTTGTGGGCGAGGAGCCATCCGCCGCGCACGTCGCCGATCGCGTACACGCCCGGGGCAGCTGCGAACGCGCGGTCCGTGGCCACGTACCCTCGCTCGATCCTCGCCCCCACGTTCTCCACGCCAAGCTTGTCAAGCTGGGGCTTCCGGCCCACCGCCACGAGGACGGCATCCGCCGGGACCTCCTCCTCGCCTGCCCCGGTGCGGAGGACGACCCCGCTTCCCGTGAGCCGTTCCGCGCGCGCCCCGAGCCGGACCTCGATTCCCTGAGCGGCCAGGGCGCGACGGAGGAGGGCCTCGCCGCGGCGGGACAGCCCCACCCCGGGGAGGAGGCGGTCGAGGAGCTCCACCACCCGCACCTCGCTCCCCAGCCGCCGGTACACGGTCCCGAGCTCAAGCCCGATCACCCCGCCCCCGACCACGACGAGGCGTTCCGGCACGCGCGGGAGCTCCAGCGCGTCCCGCGATGACCACACCCGCTCCCCGTCGAACGGGAGGCCGGGGAGCTCGATCGGGCTCGATCCCGTGGCGAGGACGATCGCGTCGCCGGTGAGCGTCCTCTCCCCGCGCGGGGTGACCACCCGAACCTCCCCCGCCCCGGCGATCCGGGCCTCGCCGGCGACCACGTCCACCTGCGATCCGGCGAGGAGCTTCTCCACCCCGCCCCGCAGGCCGACGATCACCTCGTCCAGCCACGCCCGCATCGCCGCGAGGTCCGCCGTGACGTCGAGCGCGATCCCCATCCGGGCGAACGTCCGACGGTGGCCGAACGGGGACGTGGCCACGTAGAGGGCCTTGGTGGGGATGCAGCCCTCGTTCAGGCACGTCCCGCCGAGGTGGGCTCGCTCGACGAGCACCGCCTCCACCCCCAGTTGCCCCAGCCGGCGGGCGCAGACGTACCCCGCCGGCCCCCCGCCCACGATCACGACCTGGGTCCGGTCCATGGGGCCCAGTGTACCCTCGCCCGTAGGTCGCGGCGGAGGATCAGGGGAGGAACACGAACCGGCGCTCCCCGCAGCACGGGCACCCCGCGGCGCGGGCGACGGAGATCGTCTCCGCCCGACCGGCCCACAGGTCGAGGTGGACGAGCCGCCCTGGTGCGAGGTCCGCGCTCCCGACGAGGATCTGGATCGCGGTCGTTGCCTGCCAGGCGGCGAGGGCGGCGGGGACGGGGCCAAGGATCCCGGCCTCGGCGCAGGTCGGGATCGTCCCGGGCGGGGGGAGGTCAGGGAACAGGCACCGCAAGCACGGCCCTCGCTCGGGGACGATCGGCATCGTCATTCCGTGCGTGGAGAGGACCGCCGTGTAGACCCACGGCACGCGGTGCTTGACGCAGGCGTCGTTGATGAGGTAGCGGGTCTCCAAGTTATCGAGCCCGTCCAGGACGACGTCCACCTGCGGGACGACCTCCTCCGCGAGCTTGGGCCCGAGATGGGCGACGTGGGAGGCGATGGCGACGTCCGGGGCGAGGCGATGGAGGGCCTCCGCCGCGGCCTCCGCCTTCGGCCGCCCGAGGTCGGGGGGGGTGAACAGGGCGACGCGGTGGAGGTTCGTCTCCGCGACGAGGTCCCGGTCCACGAGGATGAGCCGGCCGATCCCGGCCCGGGCGAGGGCCTCCGCGGTGTGGGACCCGAGCGCCCCACACCCCACGATGAGGGCGGAGGACTCCCCGAGCCGGCGCTGGCCCTCCCGGCCGATCGCGGGGAGGATCATCTGGCGCGCGAACCGCGATCCCGTCATGCCCCGATTGTTTCCCGCCCGCGGGCCGCGGGCAAGTGGGGGCGCGCCCCGCCGCTACGACGGCCCCCCCTCACCTTGCCTCTCCCCCCAACGGGGGGAGAGGCAAGGTGAGGGGCTCTCCCCCCAACGGGGGGAGAGGCAAGGTGAGGGGGTCTCCCCCCAACGGGGGGAGAGGCAAGGTGGGGGGGCTCTCCCCCTCCGGGGGAGAGGGCAGGGTGAGGGGGGCCGTTCCCCACGGCGCCGGGGGGCGAGGGGAACCGGTCCGGCCTCCGCACTGTATATTTCCTCGAGCACAAGGGGGGATACCCATGGTGAAGCGGATGGTGGTCGTGCTGGCGGTCGTTCTGGTGACGGGGACAGCGTTTGCAGAGACGCCCGTCTACCTCTATGGCGAGGTCGCCCCGCCCGCCGGAGCGGTGGATGAACTGGCGGCGCGGGCGGAGGACCTCGGGACCCCGACCGCAGTGTTCACCGCGGACGGGCTCGTGGTGCGCGGCGCGGACGACGAGGAAGAACTCCTCGCGGGAGGGGTCTACCTGTACCTGGACGGCGATCACTTCCTTGTCGGGATGGAGGAGGGGATCGAGAGGGCGATCCTGCGCGGGGATCGCGACCACGCTGAGCTCATCGTGTGGACGGGGGGCGACGTGATGGTCCCGCCGCGGGAGGCGTTCGTCTCCCTCCTCCAAGAGCTCGGGCTCCTCGAGAGGGGGTGTTCGGTCACCCTCACCGTGGTGGAGTTTCCCCTCAAGCTCCCGCGCGTGCCGGAGGGGGTGAACCTCGATCCGACCCTGTGGGCGCTCGTCCAGCATCCGGATTGGTTCGGGGCGACGCGGGACTATGGCCTGGAGCGGGTGGGGCTCCGGGTGCGGGTGGTGGCCGAGGCGAGCGGGGCGCTCGCCGAGGACCTTGAGCCGTACGTCCTCAGCTCCACGGGGGAGCTGATGGACCTCCTCATCCCGATCGGCCTCCTCCCCGAACTGGGCCGCGACCCGGCGGTGAGGGCGGTGCGACCGCCGTTCACCCCGTACCCGGCGGAGGGGTGAGGAAGATGAGGATGACAAGAGAGCGCTGGAATGAGAACGTTCGTCGGGGACGAGCCCCGACGTTACTGTCCGTGGCCTTGATCCTGGCGTTCGGGTGTGCCGGGCTGGGCCAGGTGGAGATCGTCGCCCTCGACGCGGACCGGGCGGCGTGGGACGCGGTCGTTGCCCAAGCGAGGGGGGCCGGGCTCGCCGCGACCGTGAAGGACTACAACGAGGCCGCCCTCTACAACCAGGTCTACCTCCTCGTGGGGATCGGCATGGCGAGGTTCGACGTCGCCCAGGCGCTCATGACCTGGGCGCCGAACGTCGCCGCGCGGTTCGCCGACCTCACGCCCTACGCCTCCCAGCTCCAGGCCGCTGGCCTCGAGATCTACCGGTACGGGGGGCGGGCGATCGGCGTCGTCCTCCCGTGGCGGGCGGAATCGTTCGCCGGCGTGTCGGCCCGCTCGACGCGGGTCAAGGAATCGGTCCAGCTCCTTACTTACCTCCCGGCGGGGGGCACCAGGGCGCCGGAGGCGACGAGGGTGGGCGTTCCCCTCTCGATCGGACCCGTCACGATCACGAAGACGGAGAAGAGGAACCCGCATGTGGATGGAGCCCTGGAGACGTTTGTTGCCGCGACGCGGCAGGTCGTGTCGACCGGTGTCCTCACCGCCCTCACCAAGGTCCCGGCCCAGGCCCGCGATGCCCTGACGAAGGTGGCGGGCATGCTCGGGATTCCCCTCTCCCCGGCCGGGGACGCGGTGACCCTCGTCATCGAGTCAAAGGGCGGGGTGGCCCCGCTCGGGGTCGCGGTGGAGCCGGTCTCCTCCCCCCTTGGACTGACGAAGGTGTCGGTCCCCCTCTCCCAGCTGGAGAGCTTCCTCGCCCAGGTCGGTCCGGGGGTTTACGTGCGGCTGCCGTACATCCCCCATGAGCTCGCGGTCACGTCCCAAGGGGCGAGCCTCGTCGGCGCATCCGCGTTTCACTCCGCCGGGATCCGCGGGTCGGGGGTGAAGGTGGCGGTGATCGACCTCGGGTTCAGCGGCCTTGCCACCTCGCAAGCGCAGGGCGATCTCCCCTATTCCGTCGTCACCCGCGACTTCACCGGGACCGGGATCGAAACCGGGATCTCCCACGGCACGGCCGTGGCCCAGATCGTGTACGACATCGCCCCCGACGCCCAGCTCTACCTCGTGAAGATCGGGAACGAAGTGGACCTCGATAACGCGGTGACGTACTGCATCTCCGAGGGGATCTCCATCATCAACCACTCGTTGGGCTGGTACAACACGAACTTCTACGATGGCACCGGGACCATCGCCGACATCGCCCGCCGGGCGACCTCGGCCGGGATCCTGTGGGTCCAGGCGGCGGGGAACAGTGGCCAGAAGCACTACGGGGCCACGTTCACCGATGGGAACTCCGATGGCTGGCACGACTCCGATGTCACCTTCGCCGCCACCGCCGGGCAGCAGATCGCGTTCTACCTCACGTGGGATGCCTGGCCGGCGACGGGGGACGACTACGACCTCTACCTCTTTGGCCCGACCGGCACGCTCGTCGCGAGTTCCACGGCGACCCAGGGCGGGACCGAGCAGCCGACGGAGCGCATCACCACGACCGCCGGGTCGAGCGGGACGTACCGGGTGCGGATCCAGAAGGCGAGCGGGGCCACGCGACGCCTCTCGGTGTTCTCGATCGTCCACGACCTCACCCCCGCCGTGTCCGCATCGAGCATGCCCGCCCCGGCGAACGCAGCTGAGGTCCTGTCGGTGGGGGCGATCAACTGGACGAACTATACGAGTGGGCCAATCGCCCCCTACTCCTCGCGCGGGCCGACCGGGGACGGGCGCGCCAAGCCCGACCTCGCCGCCCCGGACAACGTCACGACCGGGGTGAGCTACTACAGCCCGTTCCCCGGGACGTCGGCCGCGGCGCCACACGTGGCCGGGGTCGCCGCCTTGCTCAAGGCGGAGGCACCGACCCTGAACCGGAGCTCGCTTGCGAGCCGGATCCTTGCGTTCTGCGTTCCGATGGGGGATCCGTATGCGTTCGGCGCGGGCCGGCTCGAGGCCCGGCCCCAGACCGTGGCCCAGGCCGACCTCATCGTAGACGCGATCACCTACAGTCCAACGACGCCGACCCTCGGGTCCACGATCACGTTCCAGGTGACGGTGCGGAACCAGGGCACGGCGAGCGCGGGGTCGTTTGTGGTGCGCCTCCAGGGCGTGGGGCCATCTCAGGACCAGAGCGTGGCGTCCTTGGCTGCGGGAGCGTCGGTCACGCGGACGTTCACGTTGCCTCTCTCGACCTCGCCGGAGACGTTCACCGCCACGGCGGATGCCAACGGTCAGGTGAGCGAATCGGACGAGGCGAACAACACCCGTCCAGTGACGATCACCGCGGCCGGGCCGGTGGCCCGTCCGGACCTCGTGGTGGACGCGATCACCTACAGTCCAACGACGCCGACCCTCGGGTCCACGGTCACGTTCCAGGTGACGGTGCGGAACCAGGGTTCGGCGAGCGCGGGGTCGTTCGTCCTGCGGCTGCAGGGAGCGGCCTCGTACCAGGACGCGACGATCTCGTCCCTCGCGGCCGGGGCGTCCACGATGCGGACGTTCAGCCTGCCTCTCTCGACCTCCCCGGAGACGTTCACCGCGATAGCGGACGCCAACGGTCAGGTGAGCGAATCGGACGAGGCGAACAACACCCGCCCGGTGACCGTGACCGGGCCGGTGGCCCGTCCGGACCTCGTGGTGGACGCGATCACCTACAGTCCAACGACGCCGACCCTGGGGCAGACGGTCACGTTCCAGGTGACGGTGCGGAACCAGGGCACGGCGAGCGCGGGGTCGTTCGTCCTCCGGCTGCAGGAAGTAGCCTCGTACCAGGACGCGACGATCTCGTCCCTCGCGGCCGGGGCGTCCACGATGCGGACGTTCACCCTACCGCTCTCGACCTCGCCGGAGACGTTCACCGCGACGGCCGACGTCAACGGTCAGGTGAGCGAATCGGACGAGGCGAACAACACCCGTCCGGTGACGATCACCGCGGCCGTGCCGGCGCTCGGGTTCACCGTCGCCACCAACAAGTCCACCTACGCCGTGGGCGAGCCGGTGCGGGTCACGGTGACCCTGTCCCGGGCGAGCTACGTGTACCTGATCGAGCTCGACGCGGCGGGGCGGGCGGTGTTCATCTTCCCCAACCGGTGGGAGCCAAGCCCCCAGCTTCCCGCGGGGACGACCCAGCTCCCGCGGACCACGGCCTACTCCTACACCACGGCGGAGCCAGCGGGCCCCGAGCAGATCGTCGGGTTCGCTTCCGACCGGGTGATCCCCTACTTCCCGACAAGCTTCGGCACGGGGTTCCCGATCCTCGCCACGAACGGGGCGTTGTTCCTATCCCAGGTCCGCTCCTGGCTCGCTGCGAACGTGCCCAGTGGCTCGTGGGCGGAGGCGAGCGCGCCATTCACCATCATCCTTCCCACGAACCAGCCCCCGACGGCGTCGTTCACCTACTCGCCAGCGAATCCGCTTCCGAACCAGTGGATCACGTTCGATGGCCGGGGGTCGAGCAACCCCGACGGCACGATCACATCCTGGGCCTGGAACTTCGGCGACGGGGCGACCGGGACCGGGTCCCAGATCCAGAAGCGGTATAGCTCCGGTGGCACCTACACCGTGGCCCTCACCGTCACCGATAACCGGGGCGCGACGGCCACCACCACCCGTACCGTAACCGTGGGGACGCCGAACCAGCCGCCCACCGCCTCGTTCACCTTCTCCCCGCCGAACCCCGATCCGGGGGAGAACGTCACGTTCAACGCATCGGCCTCGTCCGATCCGGATGGGAGCATCGTCACGTACAGCTGGAGCTTCGGCGATGGCACGACCGGGACGGGGATGCCCATCACCAAGGCCTACACCGCGGATGGGTTCTACGTCGTCACCCTCACCGTCACCGACAACCTCGGCGCCACCGGGACCACGACGCGGACGATCCAGGTCGGCACGCCACCCCCTCCGCCCGCGACCCTCGCCGGGATGCCGACGATCGACCGCCCCGGGATCTACGTATGGGGCGACCCGGAGGACCACTGGCACGTGACGGTGGCGGGCAACGCGGGTTGGACCTCCCCGCGGCCGTTCGAGGTGACCCTCGAGACCCAGGGGACGTTCGCGAACCGCGTGTTCACTCCAGCGGGGCCGAGCCCGGCGATCACTGCCTCCGGCGGCATCACGAAGCTCGTGTGGACGGGGACGATCGGCTCCGGGTGGGCCGACCTCGCGTTCGACCTCACCGGGGCGACCTCGATGCAGCTCACCCTGTACCTCGACACCGACGGCGACGGGGTGGCACGTCCGGCGAACGAGGCGGACCGACCGAAGGCTGTCTTCCTGCGGTCCTGTCGGATCAATCCGCCGGCAAATCCATTCTTTGTGAAACTGGATCGGGCCGAGGTGATAGAGGGTGCAACCACCCTTTTGCCACGGGCGAACTTCCGAATTGGCTACTGCTCTACGGGTACGTACCCGTACTGCACGGCGCGAGAGTGGTTCATCACCCAACTCGAGGCATCGGCGGGGTGCCGTTGAGGGAGGAGCCGTCCTGAATAGGTCGAAGAAGCCCAGTCGCGTGGCGCCTCCGCGGCTGGGCCTCTTCTGGCGGGACCCGGGACCGCTGAAGTGAAGTTCGCGTTTGAACCCTGACAGGGCTTCGTGTACCGTTTCGCCTCAAGGAGGGCATCCCATGAAGCCGTTCAGTTTGTTCATCTTCCTCGGTATTGTCGGTCTGGTGCTTGGCGGGCTCCTCACAACCTACACCGAGTGCCGCGAGTCAGAGGTCGTTGTGGTGGATGGCATGGTATTGAACAAGGCCACCGCGGTGATCGAGGAGGAAGTCAGCGTACTCAAGCCAGGCTGTGCAACGTGTCCCGGCAGTTCCTATGTTGTGGAGGTCCAGTCTGTCCCGACGACTCACTATTACCTTGTGGTAGGAGCGATGCTCGACGGGAAGCCAGTCCAGTGGGAGATCGAGGTGTCCGCTACGGTCTACGCGGCCGCGGACCTCGGCGGGGCGGTTCAAGTCCGCCTCACGCGCGGGAAGCGCTGGGGCCGGGAGTGCCAATCCCCGGAAGTCCTTCTTGAACCAGCCATGTAGGCTGGGGCAACCAAGGCCTGGGTCAGGTGGCCGTTCACTGTGGCTCACCAGAAGAGGCGAACCCCTGGGCGGAGCGGTGAGGGCCCGGCAACAGCGCTGGTTGGGGATGGAGGGCCCCAGGTAACTTCAGGGGCTTGCTCGAACTGCTCCTTTTCTTGCGAGGAAAGGGAAGGGCCCCGGGGATCCCCGGGGCCCTTGACTACAGAGGCTACGTTAGAAGGTGAGCTTCCAGCCTAGATCGAGCGTGAGTGCGTCGCTGACGAGGTTGTAGGTCCAGGTACTGGTGATGGCGAGGTTCGACATCACCGGGATCGACATGTACCCACGGAACCGGCTCAGATCGAACAGCTCATTGGTCGCTCCGAAGTAGAACCGGAAGTACGCGGTCCACTTCCCGCCGCAGCAACCGGCGCCGCAGGCGTCGAACTGGATGTACTCATACTCCGTGCCGCTGAACACGCCGGAGTACCAGCTCGGCGGATAGCACGTCTCCGGATCCACCGGCGGGGCTTCGAGTACGGTCAGGAAAGTAACCTTGTAGCAATCCGTCAAGGAGCAGGCGAGCTTGTACCCGTAAATGTGAAGCCCGAAAAGCCCAGCCTGGTCGGCAATGTAGTCGGCGTAGATCGTGGCGCAGGCCTCAATCCCAGCCCACTTCGGGTGGAGCTCGACTTCCTTCGAAGTGACCGTGAACCTCGCGTACAGGTCAAAGGAAATCCCGCAGCAGAAGTTGAAGAAGTCCTTCACCGAGAACAGGGCGTACTCAAAGCCTGTCTCCTTGGTGATGAACACCTCAGCATCGAAGGTGATCCCGCAGCACAGGCCGACGTCGTCCAACGTGATCAGCGCACCGGCGAACTGTATGCCCGTGCAGCAGTCCTTGAGGGCGACTTCCAACGTCAGCGGGGCCACCCCGAGGGAGAACGTGTACAGCATCGCGGCATCCCCCACCGTTTGCTTGTGATCTTCGGTATCGCACATGCCGAAGAGGCACCCGAACGGATACAGGTAATGCTGCACGTCAATTCCGATGGTGATGCCGGCGAAGTCGAGCGATGTCGTTAGCCAGCCGGCCATGTAGGAGGGCGATGTCACCGGGACGCATTCGGTAATCATCGTCCCTACTCCGGTCATCGGGTCGTAGTCGCAGAACTCACACCACCAACTGGTGTAGCCAGCGTTGAACTTCATCCCCGCGTCGAGGTTGAACGGGCCGAAAGCGCCCTTGATCCCGAAGTCCTGCTCGACGAACGCGAAGTTCGCGTAGTTACACTGGTCCGCCGCGCTGAAGATGGTCGTCCCGGTGATCGTCCACCCGTCTACAGCGAAGTTCAGAACGAGTGTCCCTGGCCGGAACGAGAATGTCCCGGCGGGGAGGGTCAACCGCACCGTCTGGCTCCAAGAGCCGCTGAGACCGCTGAGCTGGGCAAAGCCAGCCACTCCCAACGTACAAAGCGCAACTGCAATTGCGAGAGCCCGCTTCATAGATCCATCCTCCTTAGTACCTAGGTCAATTTCAGTTTGTGGTTCCACACATTCGGGATCCCGAAACCCCGCTAACCCATGAGTCCCTTCGTCCCGCCCACCACCTCCCTTTGCCAGAGGATACATGGCCGATGATAGTGACCCCGCCGTCCCCTGTCAAGAGTTCCGGGGTGATGGCCGGCACCGTGGTCGGTGGGCGGCGGCCGGGCTCCGCGAGCGAGCGCCCCCTCACCCTCCCCCTCACCTTCAATCCCTCTCCCCCCTCACCGTCAATCCCTCTCCCCCCTCGGGGGGGAGAGGGGAGGGTGAGGGGGCTAATCCCTCTCCCCCCTCGGGGGGGAGAGGGGAGGGTGAGGGGGGTCACCCTCCCCGCGCTCCTCCCTCAAGGGAGGGGAAAAGGAACTTGGGGGAGAGGGTAAGGGGGGGCACCCTCCCCGACGATCGCCGTCAACTCCCGTACAGCCAACGGTAGGTGAGCCAGCTCGTGAGGACCTTCTCCAGGTACTCGCGGGTCTCGGTCGCGCGGAGGTGGGCCGGGAGGTCGGCCGAGCTCGCGATCCCCCCGGCCGTCCACCGGCGGAGGTTCCCCGGGCCCCCGTTGTAGGCGGCCACGGCCCACGCGAGGTCGCCCCCCGACTCGCGGAGGAGGGAGCCGAGGTACCACGTCCCGAGCTGGATGTTGACCGCGGGGGAGAAGAGGTCCCCCTCCCGGTACGGGATCGTGAGCTTCTCCTCCGCGATCCAGCGGGCGGTGGAGGGGAGGAGCTGCATCAGGCCCCGGGCGTCGGATGAGGAGACGGCGGTGGGGGAAAAGCCGCTCTCCTCACGGATCACGGCGAGGACGAGGTACGGATCCACCCCGTACTCCCCCGCCCAGTGGACCACGGTGTCCCACCACGCCAGAGGATAGGCCAGGCGGTAGGCGCGGGGGGAGGGGATGGTCGGGAGGACCCCGCTCCCGACCCGGAACGCGGCGCGCCAGTCGCCGTGCCGGAGGTGCCACTCGCCGATCGCGAGCCGGTCGGCTGGGGAGCCGCGGCTCTCCGCGATCGCGAGCTCCACCTCCGCCCACTGCCGCCCGTCCCCGCTCGGGAACGCAGAGAGGAGGGCATCGGCCAGCGCCATGGCTGGGGGGAACGACGGGAGTGGGTCCGCACCCGTGGCGAACGGAGCGGCCGGCACGCCGGCGAGCCAGGCGAGGGCCGGGGAGAGGAGGCGGGCGGCGTCCGCAGCCTGGGCCGCCTCCCCCCGCTCCCGGTGGAGGAGGTAGAGGCGGAGGGCGGCATCGTCGCGCACGCGCGAGGTGCCGCGGGCGAGCTCCCAATAGAGGTCCATCGCGTCGCGGGGCCGCCCCTCGGCCTCGAGGAGTCGCCCCGCCCGCCACTTCGCCTCCGGCTCTTGGGACTGGCGGTAGGCGGCGATCGCCTCCTCCGCCCGCCCCTGGGCCTCGAGGACGAGCCCGGCTGCGTAGGCTCCCGCCGCCCCGGCGGCGCGGTAGGCGAGGAGGGCTCGGTCCAGCTCCCCGGCCCGTTCGAGCGCGCGGCCGTACTCGAGGTGGACCCCGCGATCCCCGGGGGTGGCGGCGAGGTACCGCTCGAACTCCGGGAGCGCCTCCTGCGGCCGGCCGAGGGCGGCGAGGGCCCGCGCCCGCTCGAGCGCGGCCTCGGCCCCCCCGACCGCGGCGAGCACGGTCAGGGCCTCGCCGGGAGCCCCTCCCTTCGTGAGGGTGGCGGCCGCCCGGAGGGGATCGCCCTCCAGCCGGAGGACGGCCTGGACCGCGTCCGGGTGAGGGAGGAGCGCTTCCCACTCCCCGCGCGCCTCGGCGGCCCGGCCCGATCCTTCGAGGGCCCGCGCGAGGTCCGCCCGGAGGTCGGAGGTGGGGTAGAGGGCGAGGGCGGAGCGGAGGATGGGCACCGCCAGGGCAGGGGCCCCGTGGGCGAGGTGCCACCGGCCGAGGGCGACCCGGGCCTGCCAGCCCACGCCATCGTCACGGTCAGCAAGGGATGCGAGCTCGGAGAGCGATCCGGGGAGGCGATCGCGGGCCTCCTGGAGGCGAAGGTAGTCCGCGACCGCGGCCGGGGGGGGATCGGTCCCCACGAGGAGGGCGGTCAGGCCGAGGAGGAGCCCGACCAGGACGAGCGAACCGATCACGGCTTTCAACTGTGCTCTTCCCTCCACCGGTCAGGAGGGTAGGGGCGTCGCGCAGCGCGGGGAAGGACGGAACACCCCTCGCCAGGGGACGCTCCGGTCGAAACGAACCGGGGCAGGCCGTCGAGCCTGCCCCGGCACGGTCGCGAAGATCGTGGGTTCTAGAACATGACGTACAGGCCGACCCCCGGCATGAGGAGGGCGGTGATCTGCATGTTGGCCAGGTTCACGACCCCGATCAGCCGGATCTGGCCGTAGAGCCCGAACGTATCCGACAGGGCGAAGTAGACACCCGCAATCCCGTTCGCGGAGAGGTTGATCTGGGCAACACCGCCAATTCCCCCCGCCATCACCGCGATCCCCCCCACCCCGCCACCGAAGTAGGGTGCGAACCCCTCGAGCGCCGGGAGGATGAGGTACGAGGCGTCCACCGAGAACGCCATCGCCCCCTGGGCGAACGCCCACACGCCCAGCGTGAACCGAGCAGCGGAGTTGTCCCCGGTCGGCATCTCATAGAACACATCAAGGATCGGCGATCCCAGCGCGAGGTTGAAGCTCCCCCCGACCCCGAGCTTCCCCGCCTGTCCCCCCTCCGCCCCCCACACCGGGGCGAGCGAAAGCCCTACCACGCAAAGCAGGGCAAACACGAACGACCGTTTCATCTGCCACCTCCTAGTGGATGGCGGCCATTCTACCCGAGACGGCCCCGGCGGGGCGAACGGCCTTTACCGGGGCGGCGGTTCGTTCTACCATCACGCTCGCGATGGAAAAGACGAACGCGCGGACGGTGCGCGCCCCGCGGGGGACGAACCTCTCCTGCAAGGGATGGCCCCAAGAGGCCGCCCTGCGGATGCTCATGAACAACCTCGACCCCGAGGTGGCCGGCGACCCGGCGAACCTCATCGTCTATGGCGGCACCGGCAAGGCCGCCCGGTCGTGGGCGGACTTCGACCAGATCGTCCGGTCGCTCCGCGAGCTCGAAGGCGACGAGACGCTCGTCGTCCAGTCCGGCCGGGCGGCGGCCGTGTTCCGGACCCACGAGGATGCGCCGCGCGTCCTCATCGTGAACGCGATGCTCGTTCCCGAGTGGGCAACTTGGGAAAAGTTCAGGGAGCTCGAGCGGCAGGGGCTCACCATGTACGGGCAGATGACGGCCGGGAGCTGGATCTACATCGGAACCCAGGGGATCCTCCAGGGGACCTACGAGACCCTCGCCGAGTGCGCCCGCCAGCAGTTCGGCGGCACCCTCCGCGGGCGGTTCGTCCTCACCGCTGGGCTCGGGGAGATGGGTGGGGCGCAGCCCTTGGCTATCACCATGAACGACGGCGTGGGGATCATCGTAGAGATAAACCCCGACAAGATACAGCGCCGCCTCTCCCTCGCTCAGCTCGATACGTGGACCGACTCCCTGGACAAGGCTCTCCGCATCGCCCGCGAGCACCAGGGAAAGGGTGAGCCGATCTCCATCGGGCTCCTCGGGAACGCCGCCGACATCTACCCCGAGCTCCTCCGGCGGGGGGTGATCCCGGACGTGGTCACCGACCAGACCGCGGCCCACGACGAGCTCGCGGGGTACATCCCCGGTGGGATGGCCTACGCCGAGGCCGTTGCCCTGCGTCAGCGCGATCCTCAACGGTACATCGAGCTCTCCTACGCCTCGATGGTCCGCCACGTGCGGGCGATGGCGGAGATGAGGGAGAGGGGGGCGATCGTCTTCGACTACGGGAACGCCCTCCGCGCCCAGGCGGAGAAGGGGGGGCTCGCCCACGAGACCGCCTTCTCCTTCCCCGGGTTCGTCCAGGCCTACATCCGCCCGATGTTCTGCGCGGGGAAGGGGCCGTTTCGGTGGGTGGCCCTGTCCGGCGATCCCAAGGACATCGAGCGCACCGATCGGGCGGTGGTGGAGCTCTTCCCAAGGGACGATGGCCTGCGCCGCTGGATCCAACAGGCGGAGGAGAAGGTGCGGTTCCAGGGGCTTCCGGCGCGGCTGTGCTGGCTCGGGTACGGGGAGCGGGCCGAGGCTGGCCTTCTCTTCAACGAGCTCGTGCGGAAAGGGGAGATCCAGGCCCCGATCGTGATCGGCCGGGACCACCTCGACTCCGGATCGGTGGCCTCGCCGTACCGGGAGACGGAGGGGATGCTCGACGGCTCCGACGCCATCGCCGATTGGCCGATCCTGAACGCCCTCCTCAACGCCGTGTGTGGGGCGACGTGGGTGTCGGTGCACCACGGCGGGGGGGTCGGGATCGGGAAGAGCATCCACGCCGGGATGGTGATCGTCGCCGATGGCACCGCGGCCGCCGACCGCCGTCTGGAGCGGGTGCTCACCGTGGATCCCGGCCTCGGGGTCGCCCGCCATGCCGACGCGGGGTACGAGCAGGCGATCGCGGTTGCCCGCGAGCGCGGGGTGCGGATCCCCCGGCGTTCGATGTCGGATCGCGCCCCTCACCCGTAGTCCCTCTCCCCCCCCCCGGGGCGAGGGGGAGCTTTCCCGTACCGGTGGACGCCGATGCGGCGGTTCCCACTCAGGGGGATTCCCCGGCCAGCGCTAGCGCGGCGAGGGTCTTGGCATCGCCCGCGCCGGACCGGGCGAGGCGCTCGACCTCGGCCACGGTGAGGAAGCAGACCTCGTCCACCTCCGACCGGGCCTCCGGCCCACCGGACGGATCCCCGGCCAGGAAGAGGTACGTTCGCTCGGTGGAGTAGCCGGGCGTGGGGTACACGGTCCCCAGGTAGCGCCAGCGGCGGGCGGTGAGGCCGGTCTCCTCGAGGAGCTCCCGCTTCGCAGCAGCGAGCGGTCGTTCCCCTCGCTCCAGTACGCCGGCGGGGATCTCCCACAGCGGACCGGCGGCCCCCTCGCGCTGCTGTCGCACGAGGAGGACCCGACCCGCGCGATCGCGGACGAGCACCGCCGCCGCCCCGGGGTGGAGCACGACCTCCCGCCGCCCGGCCGGGGTCGCCCGCACCGCGACGGAGATCGCCCGGCCTCGGAAGGCGATGTGCGACCCTGACGTCACGGGGCTAGCCTTTGCCCCCATCCCTGGGCCGCACGTAGTGGGAGAGCCCGATCATGCCGAGGAGGATCCCCCCCACCGACAGGATGAACGAGGCGAAACATAACCCGAGGGTGGGTTCGATCAGGCGCAGGACCATCAGGAACGCGAGGACCACCGCCACCACCATCATCACCACGGCGCTCGCGATCTGTCCCCGCGGGCCGCGCATCATGCCTTGTAGAGCCAACACTCGACGAAGTGGCCCTTCACCGGCTCGAAGGCCGGGGGCACTTCCACCTCGCACCGGCCCTCGATCTTCACCGGGCAGCGGGGATGGAACCGGCACCCGCTCGGCGGGTTGACGAGGCTCGGCGGCTCGCCCGACGGGACATCCCGGTACCGGTGCGCGTTGTCGGGATCGGGGTCCGGGATCGCGGCGAGGAGGGCTTTCGCATAGGGATGAAGGCTGTTGTGCACGATCTCATCCACCCCGGCCTGCTCCACCACCTTCGCCGCGTACATGATGAACACGCGCTCGGAGAAGTAGCGAACGGTGGAGAGGTCGTGGGTGATGTAGATCACCCCGAGGTTGTGGGCCGTTTGGATGCGCCGCATGAGCTCGAGGACCTCCACCCGCACCGAGGCATCGAGCATGGACACCGGCTCATCGGCCACGATGAGCGACGGCTGGAGGATCATCGCCCGCGCGATCACCAGCCGCTGCTGCTGCCCCCCCGACAGCATGTGGGGGTACTTCGCCAGGAAGTCGTTCACCGGCAGGAGCCGCACCTCCTCCATGACCTCGCGGATCCGCTGCTCGCGCTCGGCCCCCGTGCCGAACTTGTTGATGAGCATCGGCTCCTCGAGGATCTTGCGCACGGTCATGAACGGCGGGAGCGCCCCGTAGGGATCCTGCTGAACGAAACCGACCTTGGACCGGAGTTGCTCGATCCTCCCCTTCTTCCCATCGAGCTTCTGGCCGGCGAACACGATCTCGCCCTTCGTCTTGGGGGCGAGGCCGAGGATCGTCTTGAGGAGCGTGGTCTTCCCGGACCCGCTTTCCCCGACGATGGTCAGGGCTTCCCCCCGGTGCAGGCTGAAGCTGACCCCGTCCACGGCCCTCACGTAGCCAGCGTGGAGGAACCCCCACTTCTTGAGCTCGTACCAGGTGTGGAGATCCTTCACCGACAGAAGAACTTCGTTGGCCATGGTTTCGGCTACTCCTTGGCGTGGAGCCAGCACTTCACGAGCTCCCCGTGTTCACCCACGGTGAAGGTGGGGGGCTCCTGGTCGCAGCGCTCGAACCGCTGCGGGCAGCGAACTGCGAACCGGCACCCACTCGGCGGGTTGATGAGGCTCGGCGGCTGGCCCGGGATGAACTCGAGCTTCTTGTCCCCGCGGAGCGTGGGCACGCTCGACATCAGCCCCCGCGCGTAGGGGTGGAGCGGAGCACGGTAGGCTGTGGTGGACAGGCTGTGCTCCACGAGCTGGCCGGCGTACATCACGATCACCTCATCGGCGAGGTCGCTCGAGGTCGAGATGTCGTGGGTGATGAGGATGAACCCCACCTCGAGTTGGTTCTTGATGTCCTTGAGGGCATTGAAGATGTTGGCCTGGGTGAGCATGTCGAGGGCGGAGGTCGGTTCATCGAGGATCACCAGGGTGGGGTTGGTGACCAGGGCCATGGCGATGATCGCCCGCTGCCGCATCCCCCCCGAGAGCTCGAACGCGTAGCGCTGGAGGAAGTCCTCCGGCACGCCGACGATCCGGAACACCTCCCGGGCGCGAGCAAGGGCGTCCCGCTTCGTCATCCGCTCGTGGACGATGAGCGGCTCAGCGACCTGGGCCCCCACCTTGAGCACGGGGTTGAGGGCGTTCATCGCCGCCTGGGAGACCATGCTGACCTTCGTCCAGCGCACCTTCTGCCGGAACCACTCGTCGGAGAGCTTCATCACGTCCGTCCCGTCAAGGTAGACCTCCCCCTTGTAGGTGTGGACGTTCCGCGGCAGGAGCCGGAGGATGGCCCGGGCGAGGGACGTTTTCCCGCATCCTGACTCCCCGATGATGGCGATCGAGCGCCGGCGCCACATGGAGAAGGACACGTCGTCGACGGCTTGGAGAACGCCGCGCGAGGTCCGGAAATGGAGGCAGAGGTTCCGCACGTCGAGGAGGCTCTGGCTGCCTTGGTCCGGGGAACCCTGCCGGGGGGAGGACGTGCTGGTCTGGTTTATGGCTCTGATCTGGTTCATACCGTCCTCAGCCTCGGGTTGAAGACCCGATCCAGCGCGTAACCGAGCATCGAGAACGCGAATCCGGTCACCATGAGGAGCACCGCTGGCTCGACCACCCAGTAGTACATGCCCTTGTACAGGGCGTCGTTCGTCTGGGCATCGTTGATGATCTTCCCCCACGTGGGGAGCACTGGATCGCCCAGCCCGAGCACGGAGATGGACGCCTCGAGGAAGACGAAGCTGGGGACCATGGTCACGAAGGTGGGGAGCAGGACGGGGACGATCCGCGGCAAGAGGTAGCGGAACACGATCCGCATGTTCCCCGCTCCATAGGCTCGGGCGGCTTCGATGTACGGGGTTTCCTTGGCCTGGAGGAACATCGCCCGGTAGGTCTTCATCGCCCCCCCGAAGATGCTGAGCGCGATGGTGACCCCCAGCATGATCCACAGGCTCCGATTGTAGAACTGACCGATCATGATCAGGACCGGGTAGAACGGGATGATCATCGTGATCTCGGTGAGCCGCTCAAACAGGGCGTCCAGCGCCCCGCCGTACCAGGTGCCGATGCCCGAGAGGACGAACGTGATCAGGCTGGTTCCGACTGCGGCGGCGAGGCCGAACACGAGGGCCAACGGCGCTCCCCACAGGAGGGCCACCGTCAGGTCGCGCCGCCGGTGGTCCGTCCCCGCCACGCCGTGCACGGTACCGTACACGACGAGGCGCGCGTTGTAGTCCGCCCCTTCGGGGATCTCAGCCTGGATCACGACGGCGTAGTTCCCCTTGACGGGGGTCCGTTCCTTCTCGGGGGCCGAAACGGCGTAATCGGAGAACAGGCCGACCTCGGGTCGCGCCGTCCCCGCCGGAAGCTGGGACGAGACGTTCAGGTCCTGGGAGATGTAGTAGTTATCGGTGGCCCGCATCGCCCGGTTGGTGGCGAGGGGAACCATGTCCCCAGCCGGCGTTCGCCAGAAGACGGAGAACCGCGTGCGGGTACTGCTTTCCGAGACGGCCTCCGAGTTGAGGATGAGTTCGCTTGGGAAGCGATCGTAGTTGTACGTGAACGGGAGCGTGATCTCGACGCGGCTCTTCCCTCCCCCGATCGGCTCGACCCGCTTGACCCCCGCATCCGCGGTGCTGACGATGATCGTCCGCGGCAGCTTGTCGCCTGTGAACCAGTCGAACCAGACTGGGGCTGCGTTCCGTGGGTTGTCATCCCATACCCCGGGCCCGCCGCGCCACAGGCGGATCGCCTCGCCGTAAGGGATGGCGATCACGGCGTAGATGGAAACGGTCAGGAGCATCGCGAGGACGACGATCCCGATGATGGCCGAAGGATAGCGTTGGAGTGTCTTCAGCCTCTGAAGCATTCCTAGACCCCCTTCTTCGCGCCCGCCCCGATCCGCACCCGCGGGTCGACGATGGCGTAGATGAACTCGAGCAGGAACACGGAAGCGGCGAGGAGGTAACCGTAGATGACCATCACCCCGACGATGGTGGGCGTGTCGTTGATGTTGACGGCTTGCATGTAGAGTCTGCCCAGACCGGGCCAGTTGAACACGGTCTCCAGGATGATCGCCCCCATCCACATCGCGATGATCATGAGGAGGAAGCTGGTGATGATCGTGGGAAGCGTAGGACGGAGGATGTACCTGTTCTGGATCGCCCGGGAGGGGAGCCCCTTCGCCTTGGCGAGGTCCACGTAGTCCTCGCTTGCGTAGATGAGGAAGAAGGTCCGTCGGGCGTAGACCGAGGAGAAGAACGCGCTCAGGAACATGGCCAGCGTGGGGAGGATCATGTGGCGGAGGACGCTGGCCGCATAGCCGAGCGTCGTCTTGGGGGGAGGGGCATCCACCATGCCTCCCCACGGCAGCACCCCCAGGGCCGCGGCGAAGATGAGGATGAGGAAGATCCCGTAGAACCAGCCAGGCGCGGCGGAGGTCGGGGCAAGGGTCACCACCACCCGGTCCACCCAGCTCCCGTAGCGGCGTGACAGGGCAAGCCCGGCCCACAGGGTGGTGAAGAAGATGAGGAGATTCGCTGTCCCAAAGAGGACGAGCGTTGCGGGGAGGCGCTCGAGGATGATGAGCCTCACCAGCCGGGAGCCGCTGTCGCTCACGAGTTGCTCGGCGCGGCCGAGGCTGAGGGACATCGCCGTCGTGAGGTAGCTGAAGCTGCGGAGGAGGAAGGGTTTATCGAGGCCGAGTCTGCGGAACTCGATCTCCGTCCGGGCATCGATCTGCTTCTTCAGTTCCGACGGAGGGATCCCCGCGTTGCCGGGATCGGCCAGCACAGCCTGCGAGACCGCGAACGAGATCTCCGCTTTGCGGACCTCGTCGAGCCTCCCGCCCATGTTGACGATGAGGATCGTGAGATAAAGCGCGATCACGAGCGCGATCCCGAGCATAATGGCCTTGGTAATGGAGTAGCGCATGAGCTGCAGTAGATTCGCTCTCATAGGGACCCCGCTCACCTCTCCTTGAGCCTACGCCGATTCCAATGGCGCAGGACTTGGAGGCGTCAGTGTACTAAGAGAACGCCGGGGGATCAACCCCCGGCGTTCGTTGTTCCCCAAAAGCGTACGGTCGTTCTCCCTACTGCTTGGGTTGGAGGAGGAAGTCGAACCGCCCCGCCGGATCGGGGTGGTCCTCGAACCTCTTCAGGACGATGATCTTCTCGGTCGTGTACGCCTTCTCAAGGTAGAACGGCCCATCGGCGACCCAGAAGTGGCCCTTCTCCTCGTACCACTTCTTCAGGTTCGCGTACCGGGCCTGAGCCTCCGCCGCCGTGATGTACTGCCCGAGCGTCGGCGCGTAGGGGATGTAGGTGGTGGCGATGGCCTCGTCGAGGTACTTGGCGAGGATGGACAGCGACGGCCCCGCGATGAGGTTCGTCCACTCGACCCCCAACAGATCCGCCTTGGCCTCCGACATGGCGAGTTCCTTGTTCGCCTCAGCGAGGATCGAGACGGCGAGCACGTGCCAGAACCCCGGCCCCTGCGAGTAGTACGGCCACCAGTCGGCCACTGCCCACTCCGCATCGAGGTACCAGATGGTCGAGTAGTAGTCAATGATGAGGGGGTCCGTGGACACGATCTTCACGCCGCAGAGCGACCGCAGGGTCTGCTCAAGCTCCGGCACCATGACCTCGTCGTAGATCGCGCTCTCCGGCTTCCCTTGGTCGAAGGTGAGGATCATCCCCATCACGAAGTCCGCGACCGAGATCGGGCTCCCATCGTGCAGCTTGACGGTCTGGAACATGTCCGCCGGGTAGTAGACCCGGGAGTACCGCTTCGGAGCCATCTCCTCCGGGAGCCCGTTCGGGTACTTCTCCGCCACGGTGATGAACCTTTGGTTCGCGGCGTCCCAGTCCACCCACGCGTCACCCGGGACCTCGATCTTGTCCACGAAGTTGAGGGTCACCCACGGCAGGGTTGCCGCAACCGGGAGCCCCGTGAGGACGGTGATCTCCGCCTTCTCGATCCGCTTCGGCCAGAAGAGCCCGTCCCGCGTGTCGGTGGCGACGCCCGTGTCGGAGGTGATGCGGATCGGGAACATGTCGTACACGAAGTTCGACCCGTTGAGGGGGTTCCACGGCTGCTGAAGGAGCGTCGGCATGGCGAGCCGGACCGTCCCACCCTCCACCGGCACCCCATCCTTCTGGTACTGGATGGTGGGGCCGACTTCCGTGGAGTAGTAGATGCCGCCCGCCACGTCCGCCGCGAGGAAGAGGTCCGCCACGACCGGGTTGAACCCCGTGCGGTCAACGACCCAGATCATGTTCGAGAACTTCAGGGCCGCCCACACCATCTGCTCAAGGAGAGCAGCCCGCTCGTCCATGGTGGTGTAGTCCTTCCGGGCCAGCCGGTCAGAGTAGGTGAGGAGGTCCTCCGGCCACGGGGCCTGGACCCACTGCGCGTAGGGCATGACGCGGTTCGAGTAGAACTGGTCGAAGTTGTCGCCCACATCCCGGTCCACGATGCCGCCCACCCAGCCGCCGGTGTAGAAGCTGAACTTCCCTTCCTCGGGGTTGGTGCGCTGCCACAGCGGGGCGAGATCCGCGCTCCGCGCGATCCGGCGCACCGTCGTGAACCCGAGCTTCTCCAGCTGGTCGCAGAAGTAGTTCCCGATCCCGGTGCGCTCATCCTCGCTGCGGATGAGGCCGATGATCTCGACCGGCTTCCCGTTGTACGTCCACTTCCCGTCCACCTTCACCGCACCGAGCTTCTCCATCTCAGCGGTGACGACGGCCTCCGCCTTGGCGAAGTCGTAGGCGTAGTAGTCCTCCACGGCCTCGATCAGGTCGCGGTGCCGTTCCGCATCCGGGAACGCGGAGTTGATCAAGGTGTACTTGGGGATGGCGAGGCCCCCCATGATCTCGTTGGCGATGTAGTCGCGGTCAATGAGCCAGTTCATCGCCTCGCGGATCGCGGCCACCCCGAACGGGTTCAGGCGCCCATCGCTGAAGAACGCGCCCCCCGCCCCCCCGTTGTTGAACGTAAGGTCGTTGTAGGAACCGAACGAGCTGTAGTACTTCAGCCCGGGGTTCGCCCGCACCTGGTTGAACAGGTTGCGGTCGGTGATCGAGAATGCGTAAACATCAAGATCACCGGCAGCGAGCTTTGCCACGCCCTCCCCAAGCTGCACGACTTCCGTCATCACGATCTCGTCAACCCACGCGCCATTGCGGGCTACGGCCCCTAGCGCCAGGGTCGCCATCAACACCCCTACGAGTAGCTTCTTCATCCTCGTTCCTCCTTACTGCGTTCCAGTCACAAGGCTACTCCGCGTCCCCCGGCGCCCTACTCTAGGCACGGAGGACTGACGAATAGGTACTTCACGAGCGCCTCACACGTGCCCGGCACAACAGGGGAAACACCCTTCAGGCCCAGCAGCATCAGCCCACCTGGCTTGAGCCCAGGGGCGGCGATCTGGATCGTCCAAACGCTGCCAGCACCGGTGGCCGTTGCCGCCGGCCCGAAGGGGAGCACTTGGAACGTCGTCGTGGGGACCATGAGGAACACCTTGATCGTCGTCACATCGCAGGTGGTGGTGTTTTGGACCCAGACGATGTAGTTGCCGCCGCCGATGGCATCCACCTTGGCCACGGGAAGACCTACGGAGGGACACGCCGCGACGCCGACCAAACCCGCTACCAGGACAAGCCCGAGCAGCAAACCCAGCCTCTTCTTCATCTACGACCTCCTCCTTCACGTCACTCGTGTACTGGGAAAGTACGAAGTCGATTCTGCCCCGCCCCGTGTGCCCCGTTCTCACCCCCTCGCTGCCACTTGCGGAATTGATAGGATGATACTCCGCCAGGCGGTTCCCTGTCAAGGAGGGGGTGCCCCAGATGACCATCGAAGGGGAGGTCCACGCCTGAAGCCTCCAGGGCTCCGGCGGGCGGAGGGGAACGGCCAGGGCTTGGACCCTAGCGGGAGAGGCGGTCCTTCAGGTCGCGGATGATCGCGACCGGGGTCGGGTCCACCCCCCCGAGGAGGGCAAGGTAGTAGCTCGTCCAGTCCCCGAGGTAGAGGAGGGATAGGAGCTCGGCGGGAAGCCCTTCCCCACGGCCGGAGACCTCGATCCAGTCGAGGCCCCGGTTGGTGAGGATCTCCTCGAGGATCGCGATCCGCCGCGCGACCCGTGGGTGGTCGTGCCGGGAGCGGAGGAAGACCACGGTCCCTTGGGGGAGGAGCCGGCCCATGAGCTCATACCCCACGACCTCGTTGTGGCAGAGCTCGGGGAGCTCGGCCCAGAACGCAGGGGCCTTGGCGTTCTCGTTCACCTGGGTCTTCCAGCGGACCGCGACCGGCGCGGTGGGCCCTGCCCCGTAGGCGAGCGGGACGCGGCCGGCGAGGCGCTGGGCGAGCCGTTGAGCCTCGTTCTCCTCCCCTCCCGGGGCGAGCTCACGGGCGAGCTCGTCGAGGATGGCCAGGGCCTCCCCAAGGTCAGGGATGAGCCCGAGGCGGCGGAACAGGCCGAGGAGGGGGAACAGGAGGTACCCCAGGGCTGCCCGGGGCTGGTGGCCAGGCGGGATCCGGATCCACGGGATGCCGTTCGCGCTACATCGCGCGCCGAGCTCCCCGCCCGAGGTCACCGCCACCGCGCGCTTCGTCCGCGTCCGTGCCTCGTCGAACGCGGACAGGGTCTCCTCCGTGTCCCCGGAGTAGGAGAGGGCGATGGCGAGCGATTCCTCCCCGATCCAACCGGGGAGCGTGTAGTCCCGCACCGGCACGACCTCCATTGGGAGGAGGGTCGTCAGGAGCGCGCCGGCGATGCCCGATCCGCCCATCCCGAGGGCCACCACGCGCGAGAACCCGGCGAGCCCGTCCAGGGGCACTCCCTCCCCCAGCGCCAGCCCCTCCCGGCATTGGACGGGGAACCCGGCCAAGGCCTCGGCCATCCCCCCCCGGTCGAGGGGGGCCAGTTCCTGCCAGCTCCTCTTCCTCCCATGCTCCGCCATGGGGGCATTCTACCCCGTTCCCTGTTCCCCGGGCGCGCGTCCCCTCGCGATGGAACCCGTTTCCTTGAGGGGGAGGCGTCGGGTCCGTAGCGTGGGTCACGTTGAACCTAAGGAGGCGATCGAGCGATGCGACGTGTGGTGTGTTGGCTAGTCGGAATGGTGGCCCTCTCGCTGTGGGCGATGACCCCTGGCCTCGCTGACGCGGGCATCGGCGGGATGTTCGTGGATGTGCCCACGACCCATCCCGCCTACTCTGCGGTGCAGGACCTCGTTCAACGGGGGATCATCGTCATCGGGGCGGGCGGCGAGTTCTCCGGGAATGCGCCCCTCCTCCGCTACGACGCGGCACAGTGGCTGTCGCGGGCGATCAAGAACCTCGAGGGCACGCGGTCTGGGGTGGACCTGACCCCGCAGATTACGACCCTCACGACGCGCGTCTCCTCGCTGGAGACGGCGCTGAACCGCGAGGTCCAGGCGCTGCAGGTCCAGATCGCGCAGGTCGCCCAGGGAGCGGGGGCCGAGGCAGCGCAGAAGGCGCAGACGGCGTTCGTGCTCGGGGTGACGGGGGTCGTCCTCGCGCTGGCGGCGGTGGCCCTCGCCCTCTGGTTCTAGCGCGCGACTGGGGGCCACGCCCCCCTCACCTGCCTCTCCCCGGGCGGGGGAGGGGAGCCGAAGGTGAGGGGGGAGAACCCACGGCGTGACCGGGCCTCCCCGGTCGGTTGCGGCCCCGTGGGGGGAGTCGTATAGTCGTTTATGCCTTCCCTTCGGTATGGGATTGACTTCCTGTTCGGACAAACGAACGAACAGCGCCTGCGCAAACTCCTCCCGCGCGTGGATGAGGTGAACGCGTGGGCGGACCGGGCCAGGGCCCTGTCCGACGCTCACCTCCGCGCGAAGACTGACGAGTTCCGCGCCCGCCTCGCCGCGGGGGAGACCCCCGATGATCTCCTCCCCGAGGCGTTCGCCTCGGTGCGCGAGGCGGCCGCCCGCACGATCGGGCTCCGCCCGTTCGACGTTCAGGTGATGGGGGCGATCGTCCTCCACCAGCGGCGGATCGCGGAGATGAAGACGGGGGAAGGGAAGACCCTCGTCGCGACCATGCCCGCCTACCTCAACGCCCTCGTGGGGCGGGTCCACATCGTGACGGTGAACGACTACCTCGCCCGCCGCGACCGGGCGTGGATGGGGCCGGTGTACGAGTTCCTGGGCCTCACGGTGGGCCTCCTCCAGGAGACGACGCCCCCCGATGAGCGGCGGGCAGCCTACGCCTGCGACATCCTCTACGGGACGAACGCCCAGTTCGGGTTCGACTACCTCCGCGACCACATGGTCGTCAGCCGCTCCCAGATGGTGCAGGGGCCCCTCGACCACGCGATCGTGGACGAGATCGACAACATCTTGATTGACGAAGCACGGACGCCGCTCATCATCTCCGGGCCCACCGCGGACACGGCCCGCCAGTACCGCGACTTCGCCCGGCTCGCCAAGCTGTTCAAGCCGGGGGAGGACTTCGAGGTGAACGAGGAGCAGAAGCGCCTCTCCCTCACCGAGGCCGGGTGGAGGAAGGCCGAGCAGCTCCTGAAGTTCGACAACATCGCCGACGCGGGGGCCACCACCGCCCGCTACCACCTCGAGACGGCGCTCCGGGCGCGGATGTTCTTCCACCGCGACCAGCAGTACATCGTGAAGGATGGGCGCGTGATCATCGTCGACGACTTCACTGGCCGGCTGATGCCGGACCGTCGCTACTCGGGCGGCCTCCACCAGGCGATCGAGGCGAAAGAGAACCTCCCCATCCAGCGCGAGAACCAGACCCTCGCCCAGATCACGCTCCAGCACTACTTCCGCCTCTACAAGGGCCTTGCCGGGATGACGGGCACGGCGAAGACGGAAGAGGACGAGTTCAAGGAGATCTACGGCCTCGACGTCGTCCAGATCCCCACCAACCGCCCCCTGATCCGGGAAGCTCTCCCCGACATCATCTACCGCACGAAGAAGGGGAAGTTCGAGGCGGTGGCGGACGAAGTGGAGCGGCTCCACCAGGGGGGGCGGCCGGTGCTGATCGGGACGACCTCGATCGAGGACTCGGAGGACCTGTCGCGGCTCCTCAAGAAGCGGGGGTTTCCCCACCAGGTGCTGAACGCCAAGTACCACGAGAAGGAGGCCCACATCATCGCCCAGGCGGGGAGAGCGGGGGCGATCACGATCGCCACGAACATGGCCGGGCGGGGGACGGACATCGTCCTCGGCGGGAACCCCGAGGCCCGGGCGCGGGCCGAGGCGGACCCGGAGGTGGAGCCGGAGCGGTACCGCGAGCTTCTGGAGAAGTACCGAGCGGAGGCCGCGGCGGAGCGGGAGGCGATCGTGTCCGCGGCGGACGACGACCCCGCCTACCACAAGGCGGCGCTGGAACGGATCCGGGAGTGGTGCGCCGAGGTGGGCCGCCCGTTCCGGGCCGCGGAATGGGAGGGTGCGATCAAGCGGGGAGGCCTCGCCGTGGTCGGGTTCCAGCGCCACGAGGCGAGGCGGATCGACGACCAGCTCGCCGGTCGCTGCGGCCGCCAGGGGGATCCCGGCTCGAGCCAGTTCTTCCTCTCGTTGGAGGACGACCTGCTGCGCATCTTCGGCGGGGAGCGCCTCGCTACCCTCATGGAGCGCCTCGGGGTGAAGGAGGGGGAGGCGATCACCCACGACCTCCTCACCCGCTCGATCCGCAGAGCTCAGAAGCGGGTTGAGGAGCGGAACTTTGAGATCAGGAAGCGGCTCCTGGAGTACGACGAGATCATGGCCAAGCAGCGCGAGGCGGTGTACGCGCTCCGGGAGCGATTCCTCCTCCCCGAGGCCGGGGAGACCCCGGACGACGAGGCGTTGCGGGCGCACCTCGCGGAGATGGCCGGCGAGTTCGGGGAGATCCTCGTGGACCGCTACGCGCCGGGTTCGGCCCCCGAGGGATGGGACCTCGCCGGGCTGAAGCGGGACCTCGGTCAGGTGCTCGCCCAGCCTCCGGCGGAGCTCCCCCCCCACCGCCGCGAGGACCTCGTGGCGACGGTGCGCGACCTCGTCCAGGCCCAGCTCGATGCCCAGTGGACGAGGCTCTCCCCCCATTACCCCCTCATCGTGCGGATGGTCCTCCTCCGGACGATGGACGAGAACTGGCGCCAGCACCTCCTGGAGCTCGACGAGGTGCGAGAGGGGATCGGGCTCCGCGCCTACGGGGGCACGGACCCCCTCATCGAGTTCAAGCGCGAGGCCCATCGACTCTTCCAGGAGATGATCGTGCGCACGGAGGAGGAGGCGCTGCGGTTCCTCCTCAACCCCCGCCTCGCCGTCCGCACCGAGCCCGCTCCGGTGCGGACGCCGGTGATGAGCGCCACCACCTCCACCACCGCCCGAGCGGCGCGCAGTTCGACCGCCCCGGTCGGGCGCGAGGAGCACAAGGTTGGCCGCAACGACCCCTGCCCCTGCGGGTCGGGGAAGAAGTACAAGCACTGCTGCGGGAAGACCACCTAGGGGGGAACCATCCCCCGGCGGACCGTGGCTGCCGTCCGGGATACGCCGCCACCTTGACTTGAACTTCGGGGTGGACCGTCTATCATCAAGTTAGCAATCAAAGGTGGTGAGTGCTAAGTGCGGGGACGGCGAGCGCGGCTCCTCATCGAGGTCGTGGACCGGTACATCCGGACCCGCCAGCCCGTTTCGTCGCGGGAGCTGGTGACGGAGTACCGGCACCGGTTCAGTCCAGCCACGATCCGCAACGAGCTCCTCGCGCTCGAGGGGGAGGGCTACCTCGTGAAGCCGTACCCCTCGGCGGGGCGGGTCCCCACCGCCCAAGGGTTCAAGTTCTTCGCGGAGTGGCTCCTCGACCTGGCGAAGCTGGGGGAGGGGCCATCGTCCGTCCCTGCCGAGCGGCACGAGGTGGAGCTGGGGATGCTCCCCGACCTCTTCCGCAGCGCGGCGACCCTGCTTGCGGCGATGACGCGGGAGCTGGGGTTTGTGATTCCCCCGCCGCGGGAACACATGCGCACGAGCTCGCTCTTCGTGCGGCGGGTGCGGCCAGGGGCGGTGCTCGCAGTGACCGTGTCCGAGCTCGGCACGGTGGAGTCGCGGCTCCTCCCCCTCGACCTCGACCTCGCCCCCGAGGAGCTGGCGGAGGCGGAGGGGTTCCTCAGCCGCTGGCTCCAGGAGCACACGCTGGCCGAATCGCCGCTCGGTGCGCGGCCGGTTCCGGAGGGGTGGCACAGCCGGGCTGCCGTGGCGGCACTGGCGATCCTGCGGCAACTGGCGGAGCGAGAACCGGACCACGGGCTCTACGTCGAGGGCTGGCCCCACCTCCTCGCCGAGCTCGCCGTGCGATCTCCGGAATGGGCCCTCGATCGGGGCCAGGCGTTGCTGCGCGTCCTCGAGGAAGGGACGGCGTTCGTGGACCTCGTGCGCGCGCTGGGGAAGGACCGCGGGCAGGAGATCGCGGTGCACGTGGGGGATGGCTCGATCCCCGAGCTCGCCGACCTGAGCCTCGTGTCCGCCCCCTACCTGGGGGGGAGCGGGGTGGCAGGGGTGCTCGGGCCGCTGTGGATGGACTACGCACGTGCCCTCTCCGCAGCGCGGTACGTGGCCGGCCGGCTGGGGGCGCTCCTCGCCGCCGGCTCGACCAAGGAGGAAGGATGACGGAAGACCGCCACGACGAACCGCTCCTCGCCGAGGGGGGGGTGCCGGAAGCGCCGGGCGCCCCGGGGGAGGAGATCGAGCGCCTGCGTTCTGCTCTCGTCCGGCTGGCGGCGGAGTTCGACAACTACCGCAAGGCCATCGCCCGGGAGCAGGAGATCCTCCGCGAGAAGGCACGGGATGAGGCGGCGCTGGCGCTGCTCCCGGTGTACGACGCCCTGCAGCGGGCCCTCCTCGCCCACGCCGAAGAGGAACCCTCCCCCCTCCGCGAGGGCCTGATCCAGGTCCAGGGACTGGTCGAGGAGGCCCTGCGCCGGCTGGGGTGCGAGGGGTACGACTCGGTGGGCAAGGCGTTCGACCCCCTCTACCACGAGGCCCTGTTCGTGGAGGAATCCGATGCAGAAAGGAACGTAATCCTGGCCGAATTCGAGCGCGGCTTTGTGCGCGATGGCCGCGTGGTGCGACCGGCCAAGGTGAAGGTGAGTTTGGGAAGAGATCAGGAGGTGTCCGAACGTGACGGAGAAAGAGAAGATCATCGGGATTGACCTCGGCACGACGTTCTCCTGCGGTGCCCTCGTGCGGGGGGGACGGCCCGAGGTGCTGTTGAACGCGGAAGGAGAGCGGATCACCCCGTCGGCAGTGGCGTTCACGGACGGAGGGGAGGTCCTCGTCGGGCAGCTCGCCCGGCGCCAAGCGGTCCTCAACCCGACCCGCACCGTGCTCTCCGTGAAGCGGAAGATGGGCACGGACTGGCGGTTCCGGGTGAAGGTGAACGGGCGGGAGGAGGAGTACACGCCGGAGCAGATCTCGGCGTTCATCCTCCAGAAGATCAAGCGCGATGCGGAGGAGCTCCTCGGGACGAAGATCACGAAGGCGGTGATCACTGTCCCCGCTTACTTCAACAACCTGCAGCGCCAGGCGACGAAGGACGCCGGGAAGATCGCGGGCCTGGAGGTGCTGCGGATCATCAACGAGCCGACCGCGGCCGCGTTGGCGTACGGTCTGGATAAGAACAAGGACCAGAAGATCCTCGTCTACGACCTCGGCGGCGGCACGTTCGACGTGTCGATCCTCGACATCGGGGAGGGGGTGTTCGAGGTCGTGGCGAGCGATGGCGATACCCAGCTTGGGGGCGACGACTTCGACCGGCGGATTGCGGACTGGTTGGTCGAGGAGTTCAAGGCGGAGACGGGGATCGATGTGCGCGGGGACCCCCAGGCGATGCAGCGCCTGCGGGACGCAGCCGAGGCCGCGAAGAAGGACCTCTCCAGCCGGATGGAGGCGCGGATCTCGCTCCCCTATCTGTCCGCTGATGCCAAGGGCCCGAAGCACCTCGAGCGGACCCTCACCCGCGCCAAGTTCGAGGCGATGATCTCCGATTACCTCGAGCGGACGATGCGGATCGTTGATTCCGCCCTGTCCGCGGCGAAGCTCAGCGCCAAGGACATCGACCAGGTGGTCCTCGTGGGCGGATCAACCCGCATCCCGAAGGTCCAGGAGCTCGTGGCGGAGGTGTTCGGGAAGGCGAAGGTGAACAAGGACATCAACCCCGACGAGGTGGTCGCCCTCGGCGCGGCGATCCAGGCCGCGGTGTTGGCCGGGGACATGCAGTCCCTCGTCCTCCTCGACGTGACCCCGCTCACCCTGTCCATCGAGACCTTGGGCGGGGTGGCGACGCCCTTGATCGAGCGGAACACGACGATCCCGGTGGAGAAGACGAAGACGTTCACCACCGCCGACGACTTCCAGACCCAGGTCGAGATCCACGTCGTCCAGGGGGAGAGGAAGATGGCCGCCGACAACAAGTCGCTGGGGCGGTTTCAGCTCACGGACCTCCCCCCTGCACCGCGGGGGGTGCCCCAGATCGACGTCACGTTCCAAATCGACGCGGATGGGATCCTCAACGTGACGGCGAAGGACAAGGCGACGGGCAAGTCCGCCTCGATCGAGATCAAGGAGACGTCACGCTTGACCGAGGCCGAGATCGAGCGGATGAGGAAGGACGCTGAGGAGCACGCCGAGGAGGACCGGCGGCGGGTGGAGGAAGTGGAGACGCGCAACCAAGCCGACGCCCTCCTGCACACGGTCGAGAAGACCCTCGGCGAGCTGGGGGACAAGGTCCCCGCCGCGAAACGCGGCGAGGTGGAGGCGGCAATCCGCAGCTTGCGGGAGAAGCTCGACGGGCGGGCCGATACGGGCGCGATCCGGGCCGGGATGGAGGAACTCCGCCGCCTGGCGGGGGAAGTGGCCGCGGCTGCCTACCAGGGTGCAGGACAGGCCACCCAGACCGACAATGGGGGCCCGACGCCGGGGCGGGGGGACTACATCCCGTACGACAAGGAGGATAAGGAGTAGCCGTTGCCCGAGGACTACTACCAGACCCTCGGTGTGAAGCGCGACGCCTCACCCGACGAGATCAAGCGTGCCTTCCGCCGCCTGGCCAAGGAGTACCACCCCGACGCCCACCAGGGGGACAAGAAGGAGGCGGAGCGCCGGTTCCGCAAGATCGCCGAGGCGTACGAGGTGCTCTCCGACCCCCAGAAGAGGGCTCAGTACGACCGGTTCGGGCACGCCGGCCCCGAGCAGGGGTTCGACTTCGGCCCGGGGGACTTCCGGCGCACCCGGGAGGCGTTCGGCGAGTTCTTCGGCGGGCGCGGGTTCGATGACCTGTTCAACATGTTCTTCGGGGAGGGGGTACGGACCCGCGACCGGGCGGGTCGCGCCCAGCGGGGGGAGGACCTCGAGTACCGGGTGCGGCTATCGCTCGAGGATGCGGCGTTTGGGGCCAAGCTCCGCGCCACGGCGGCCCGCTACGCCGCCTGCAGCCGGTGCCGGGGGTCGGGCCTTGCGCCGGGGACCGGGCTCAAGACCTGTCCCACCTGCAAGGGCCGCGGCCAGATCGAATACCGCCAGGGGTCGATGTTTGGGATGTTCGTCAACGTGCGGGCCTGCCCGGAGTGCGGCGGGGTGGGCGAGTTCGCCGAGTCGCCCTGCCCGAACTGCGGCGGGGAGGGCCGGGTGCGGGAGAAGGCGGAGATCGTGATCGAGATCCCGCCAGGGGTCGAGGACGGGGCGCGCCTCCGGCTCGCCGGGCAGGGGAACGCCGGGATCGCCGGGGGGCCACCGGGGGACCTCTACGTCACGGTGGAGGTCCAGCCCCATCCCGTATTCAAGCGTCGCGGCCCGGATCTGGAGGTGGAACTGCCGATCCACTACGGGACGCTCGTCCTGGGGGGGGTGGTGAAGGTGCCGACCCTCGGCGGCGAGGCCGACCTGAGGATCCCCGCCGGCACCGATCCGGATACGGTGCTGACCCTCCCCGGGGAGGGCCTCCCCCACGGTCGGCGGCGGGGCGACCTCCGCGTGCGGCTCAAGGTCGTCGTCCCCCAGAAGCTCACCCGTCAGCAGAAGAAGCTCCTCGAGGAGCTCACGAGCTCGCTTCCCCCCGCGCAGTAGTTTTTGGAATCAACTTGGTACGGACTACCCGTCTTCCCCCAGGGCGGCCAGCACCGGCCGCAGCCCCTCGAGCGCCCGGCGGCGGTGGGAGATCGCGTCCTTCTCCGCGGGGGACATCTCCGCAAGGGTGCGCCTCTCCCCCGCGGGGATGAACAGGGGGTCGTACCCGAATCCACCGTGCCCCCGCGGGGCCTCCGCGATCGTCCCCTCGAGCACGCCCTCCGCAGTCCAGACGCGGCCATCAGGGAGGGCGAGGGCGGCCACGGTCCGGAAGTGAGCGCGGCGGTCGGTCGCGCCCGCCAGGGCCGCGAGGAGCTTGCGGTTGTTCGCAGCGGGATCGGGAGGATCGCCCGCGTACCGCGCTGAGCGCACCCCGGGCGCCCCCCCGAGGGCATCCACCGCGAGGCCCGAGTCCTCGGCGAGGGTCGCGTATCCGGTGGCGATGGCGATCGTCTGGGCCTTGAGGCGCGCGTTGGCCGCGAACGTCGGCCCGGTCTCGGGCACCTCAGGGCAGGGGACATCGTGAGGGGTGAGCCACGTGATCCCCGGGACCTCCCCGAGGATGTGCCGGATCTCGCGGAGCTTCCCGGGGTTGGTGGTCCCGACGAGGACCCTCACGCCACCTTTACGCCGCGGAGCGAAAGGGAGTTCGCGAAGTGGCAGGCGGCGTAGTGCTTGTCCCCATAGTCCACGAGCGGGGGAATCTCCTGGGAGCAGATCTCTTTTGCGTAGGAGCAGCGAGGGTGGAACCGGCAGCCGGAGGGAGGGTTGACCGGGCTCGGCACGTCGCCCTGGAGGAGGATCCGGTCTGCCTCGTAGTCCGGGTTGGGGACCGGCACGGCGGACAGGAGGGCCTCGGTGTAGGGCTGGAGCGGGTGGGTGAACAGCGTCTCCGTCGGGGCGAGCTCGACGATTACCCCGAGGTACATCACCGCCACCCGGTCCGAGATGTGCTTCACCACGGACAGGTCATGGGCCACGAACAGGTACGTGAGCCCGAACTTGTCCTGGAGGTCCTCGAGCAGGTTCAGGACCTGGGCTTGGATCGAGACGTCGAGGGCACTCACCGGCTCGTCGCACACCACGAGCTGCGGATCGAGGGCGAGCGCCCGGGCGATCCCGATCCTCTGGCGTTGGCCGCCCGAGAACTCATGGGGGTAGCGCCGCATGTGCTCCGGCTTGAGGCCCACCGCCTCCAGGAGCTCAGCGACCCGGTTGCGCATCTCCTGCCCCCGCGCCACCCGGTGCACGAGGAGGGGCTCGCCGACGATTGCCCCCACCGTCATCCGCGGATTGAGGGACGAGTACGGGTCCTGGAAGATGATCTGCATCTCCCGGCGCAGAAGCTTCAGCTGGCGGCGGTTGATCTGGGGCACGTTCACGATGGCGTCGAGGGCCTTGGAGCGGAACCATACCTCGCCGGCGGTGGGCTCGATGAGGCGGAGGATGGTCCGGCTGCACGTCGTCTTGCCGCACCCGGACTCCCCGACGAGGCCGAGGGTCTCCCCTTGCGGGATGAACATGTCCACGTTGTCCACGGCCTTGACCCAGCCCACTGTGCGCCGGAACACGCCCTTTTTCACCGGGAAGTACTTCACCAGCCCCTTCACCTGGAGGAGGATCCCCTCGTCTAGAGCCTGGGTGGTGGTCATGCGTTCCCCTTGTACAGCCAACAGGCAACCTGATGGTGGGGGGCGATCTCCCCGAGCGGCGGCATCGCCCTCGTGCAGGGCTCCATCACGTGCGGACAGCGCGGGTTGAACGGGCACCCCGGCGGAGCATCCAGCGGATCGGGCACGACCCCGGTGATCGGCTCGAGCCTCTTCTTCCTCGACGCCAGCGATGGGATGGAGTGAAGGAGCCCCTGGGTGTAGGGGTGCTTGGGGTCGTGGTACAGGGGGCGGACCGGGGCTTGCTCAACGACCTTCCCCAGGTACATGACCACCACGTCCTGGCACATCTCCGCCACCACCCCCAGGTTGTGGGTGATGAACATGATTGAGGTGCGGAACTTCTGCTGGATGTCGCGCATCAGATCGAGGACCTGGGCCTGGATCGTCACGTCGAGCGCGGTCGTCGGCTCGTCGGCGATGAGGAGGGCCGGGTTGCACGACAGGGCCATCGCGATCATCGCCCGCTGCCGCATCCCGCCCGAAAGCTGATGAGGGTACTCGTCCACCCGTTGTTCGGGAAGAGGGATCCCCACTTGTTTCAGCATCTCGATCGCCTTCGTCCGCGCCTCCTTCTTCCCTGCCTTCTGGTGGAGGCGGATCGCCTCCATGATCTGGTAGCCGATCGTGAACACGGGGTTCAGGGACGTCATCGGCTCCTGGAAGATCATCGCGATCTCCTTGCCCCGGATCGAGCGGTACTCCCGGCCCTTGGGGTTGAGCGCCGTCAGCTCGATGGGATGGCTGTTGCGGTGGAAGAAGATCTTCCCCCCCGCGATCTTCCCCGGCGGCATCGGGATGAGGCCCATGATGGACAGCGCGGTCACGCTTTTCCCGCACCCCGATTCCCCCACCACCCCGAGCGTCCTCTCCCGTTCGATCGCGAACGACACGCCGTCCACGGCTTTTACGACGCCATCTTCCGTGTAGAAGTAGGTGTGGAGGTCGCGGAGTTCGATCAGGGGCATCGGGCTAGAGGACGGCGAGGAGGAGGCCGAGGACGAGGAACGTCCCCCCGAGGACGCCCGTGGCGAGTTTCTTGGGATCCCTCGTCACGTCGCGCCCGAACACGGTGCCGGCCATGCCGGACCCAAACGCCCCTCCCATGGACGCGTGTTCCGACATCTGGAGGAGGACGAGGCCGATCAGGGCGAGGGCATCGAGGAGGAACACGATCTGTAGCACGATCTTCAATGCTGCCATCCCATCACGCTCCGGGTCGGCATTATAGCGAGCGACTCTTGGGGCGCAACCGCGGTGCGGCGCCCCGTTGCCGGTGCGGCTACAATGGGGATCCGTGCCCAAGTACGTGTTCGTCACCGGCGGTGTGGTATCCGGCCTCGGGAAGGGGGTCCTCACGGCCTCGCTGGGGTGCCTCCTCCAAGCACGGGGGGTGAAGGTCACCCTGCAGAAGGTGGATCCGTACCTGAACGTGGATGCGGGGACGATGAACCCCTACGAGCATGGCGAGGTGTTCGTGACGAGGGACGGGTTGGAGACGGACCTCGACATCGGCCACTACGAGCGGTTCCTCGGCCAGGATCTCGGCGCGGCGAACTACCTCACCACGGGGCAGGTGTACTGGGACGTGATCACCCGGGAGAGGAACGGCGATTACCTCGGCCACACGGTGCAGGTCATCCCTCACATCACCGACGAGATCAAGCGCCGCATCCGTGGCGCCGTGGATGCGACGGGGGCCGACGTGGTGGTGGTCGAGGTGGGGGGGACGGTGGGCGATATCGAGGGCCTCCCCTACCTCGAGGCGATCCGCCAGCTGCGCGACGAGCTCCCGCGCTCCGACGTGGCGGTGATCCACCTCTCCTACCTCCCGATCCTCTCCACCACGCAGGAGCTGAAGACGAAGCCAACCCAGCACTCGGTGAAGGAGCTCCGCACAGCGGGGATCCAACCCGATTTTATCGTCGCGCGGTGTCCGATCGAGGTTCCGGATAGCCTGCGGGACAAGATCGCTCTCTTCTGCGATGTCCCCCACGAGCACGTGATCGCGAGCCCCGATCTCCCCACGATCTATGGTGTGCCCCTCGTGATGCGGGAGGAGGGGCTGGACGAGAAGCTCCTCGCCCGGCTGGGCCTGGCGGCGGGGGAGTGGGACCTCACCGCATGGGAGGCGTTTGTGGATCGCCTCCGGAGCCCGGAGCGAACGGTGCGGATCGGGATCGTCGGCAAGTACGTCGAGCTCCGCGATGCGTACCTGTCCATCCTCGAAGCCCTCCACCACGCCGGGGCGGCGCTCGCCACGCGGGTCGAGGTGGGGTGGATCCCATCGGGCCAGGTGGAGCGGGACCGGGAGCGGGCCCTCGCCGGGTACGCCGGGCTCCTCATCCCGGGCGGGTTCGGGGAGCGGGGGGTCGAGGGGAAGGTGTTCGCCGCGGGCTACGCCCGGCGGGCGGGGATCCCCTACTTCGGGATCTGCCTTGGGATGCAGGTGGCGACGATCGCGTTCGCCCGTGAGGCGTTGGGGTGGGAGAAGGCGAACTCCACCGAGTTCGATCCGCACGCTCCCTACCCGGTGATCGGCCTCCTCCCCGATCAGGGAACGGTCACCGCGAAGGGGGGGACGATGCGGCTCGGGGAGTACGCGATGCGGATCGTCCCGGGGACCCTCCTCCACGACGCCTACGGGACGACGGAGGTCGGGGAGCGACATCGGCATCGGTACGAGTTCAACCCCCACTACCGCGACGCGTTCGCCGCGGCGGGGCTCCGGCCGTGCGCCCTGTCCCCGGATGGTCGGCTCGTCGAGGCGGTGGAGGCGGTGGGCCATCCGTGGTACGTCGGGGTTCAGTACCATCCGGAGTTTCGCTCCCGCCCCCTCGCTCCCCATCCCCTGTTCCTGGGGTTCGTCCGCGCATGCCTCGCCTAGGGGGCATCGGGGCCGCAGGCGGAAGGCCACCGGACCCGTCCTCCGCTGTCTGGGATCGGCGGTCTGGGCGCGGCGGGCCGTTCCGAGCCCTGCCCGTGGCGATCGCGATCCTGTTCTCGGTGCCCGCCTCCGCTCAGTCGGTGCAAGCGGAGGCCCCCTGGTTGACCGTGTACGACGAGGCCGGCCGGCTGAAGTGGGAGCTGCGGATGGAGGCGCTCGCCCGCGTCGGCGATGGCTGGGAAGGCCAACGTGTTCAGGTTCAGCTCTACCACGACGGGGCGCCCACCGTCATCTTGCGGGCTCCCCGGATCCGGGCTGATCGGTACGGGCGGGAGTGGGCCCTCTCTACCGATGACCTGGCGGCGGAGCCGATCGTGGGGGAGGGGGAGGGGTTCTCGTTCACCTGCCGCGAGGCGCGGTGGCAGGGGGGGCTCGTGCTCGGGGGCCTCACTGCCGAGGGACGGGGGGTGGCCCTGTCGGCAGCGGAAGCGCGGTGGCAGCTCGGGGAGGCGGTCCACCTCGTGGACGCTGAGGTGACGTTCGCGGGATGGCAGCTTGCGTTCGAGACGGGGCGGTACGAGCTTGGGGGGGATCAGCTCGTGGCGGATGACGTCACGGCGACCGGGCATGGGGTGACGCTCGGGGGGACGGCGCTCATGGCGTGGCCCCATGAGGGAAGGATTGAGGTGAGGGAAGCGCATCTTGTCCGAGCTCCTTGAGGGACTCGACCTCGTCCGGTCGTTCGGTCGCCGCCGGGCGGTGGACGGGCTCACGGTGCTGTTCCGCGCCGGTGAGGTGACGGGGCTCCTCGGTCCCAATGGCGCGGGGAAGACGACGACCCTCTACCTCCTGGTGGGGTTCCTCCGCCCCACCTCCGGCACGGTGCGGCTGGACGGCCGCGACATCACGCGCCTTCCGTTCTACCTTCGGGCGCGGGCCGGCATCCACTACCTCCCGCAGGAGCCGTCGGTGTTCCTCCGCTCCACGGTGCGGGGGAACCTGCGGTTGGCCCTGGAGGGGCTCCGGCTTCCCTGGAACGGTCAGGTGGAGGCGGTGGTGGGGGAGCTGGGCCTGACCGGCCTCCTCAGCCGCCCGGTGGGGGAACTGTCCGCGGGAGAGCGGAGGAAGGTTGAGGTGGCGCGGGCCCTCGTCGCCCAGCCGACGTTCCTCCTCCTCGACGAGCCGTTCTCGGGCGTGGACCCCCTCACCGTGGCCGAACTGGCGGCCCTGCTGCGCCGGCTCGCCGGATCGGGGATCGGGATCGCGATCTGCGACCACAACGTGCGCGACACGCTCCGCACCACGGATCGGACGTACCTCATCCACCGCGGCGAGCTCCTCTGCGCCGGGACGCCCAGCGAGGTCCTCGCCAACCCCGCCGCCCGCCTCGCCTACCTCGGGGAGGATTTCTCCCTGTAGGGGGAGGCTCCCTCGAGGGCGAGGAGGCGTACTTTCCATTCCTCCCCTGCGCTGAACCCGCCCCCGCCTCCTCCAGCGGGAAGGACGCGGTGGCAGGGGATGAGGATCGGGATCGGGTTCGCCCCCACCGCCTGCCCCACTGCCCGCGCCGCGCGGGGCCGTCCCACCCGGGCTGCGAGATCCCCGTAAGTGATCGTGGTGCCGTACGGGATCTTCACGAGCTCGTTCCACACTGCCTGCTGAAACGGAGTCCCGCCGGCGCGGGTGGGGACCCCGAACTTCCGCCGCGTGCCGCAGAGGTACTCTGTAAGTTCGCGGGCGAGCTGCTCCACGATCGGCGTCCGCGGCCCCAGCTCCCCACCCGGGGAGCCGGGGAACCGTAGCTCAACCACGTTCGCCCCCTCCCCGCGCGCGGAGAACTCCCCCCACGGAGTGGCGATCAGGGCCCAGGCCATGGGGGGAGGGTAACGATCCGGGCGGTCGGGGGCAACGGGAATTGGCCCCCTCAGCCCGTGTCCGTACAATGGCCGCGATGCGGGTTCTCGCGCTGGGGTGGGAGATCGACGGGCCGGGGGTGACGCAGGCGGAGTTCGCCTCCGCTGACTCGTTGGCGAGCTACGACGCCGTCCTCGTGGACCCTGAGCCCCTGCCCTCCCTGTGGGAATCCCACGCCACCCTCGAGCCGGATGGGGTGTGGCGCCTCCATCCTGGGCGGGACCTCGGGCTGGCACGAGCCCTCGATCACCTCCTGTCCGCCCGGCGCGCGGAGGTGGAGGACCTCCTCCTCCGGGGGGGAGGGGTGGTTGTGGTCCGGGTCCGGCCACCGGGGGAGGGGGTGGAGATCGCGGGTTCCCCCCCACGCCGCCTCGACCGGTACGCGTTTCTCCCCCGGGCGTCCCTCGTCTCCGGCCCCCACCACCTCGGCCTCCCTCATGGGCTGCGGTTCATCCCCCGGCGGGGGCGGGACCTCGCCCTGGCCGACGAGCCCCATCCCGCGGCCCCGTACCTGCGGGCGCTGGGGCCGCTCGGGTACGAGGCGGTGCTCGTGGCGACCCTGGGCGCCCCCCTCGCCGCGTTCGGGCGGGTGCTGGCCACGAACCGGGTCGGTGATGTCGTGGCGTGGGACCTCGCGGTGGGGACGGGGCGAATCCTCTTCCTCCCCTCATTCCCCGGCGCGTCGCCGGCCGAGATGGGCGACCGCCTCCTCCCCCTCGTCGGCGCCCTCCTCAGGGAGCCCTTGCCGGTGGAGCTTCCGGACTGGATCTCTGGCTACAGCCTCCCCGGCGAGGAGGACCTCCGCCGCGACGAGGAGGCCCTCGCCCGGGAGCGGGAGGGGCTCCGCCGGAGGGAGGAGGAACTTGGGGAGAGGCGGTTGGGCTACGACCTCCTCCGCGCCCTCCTTGCCCCCCGCGGGTCCCAGGGGCTCGCTCAGGCCGTCCAGGCGGCCCTCGACCGGCTCGGGTTCACCACCTCCCCCCGCGGCGCGGCCCCGGCCACGGCCCTCGCCTCTTCCCCCGACGGGGACCTCCTCGTGCGGGTGGCCCTGTCCCTGTTCGGCCCAGTGGGGCCGGAGGAACACCGGGCCCTCCTCCTCGACCTCGACCGGTGGCGGAGCGAGGGGAACGGGAATGGGCGCGGGATGCTCGTCTGCCTCGCCGAGCCGCGCCTCGATCCCCGGCGGCGGGGCCCGCAGTGGGCGGAGGCCGTAGGGCGCGGATGTCGGGACCACGGGCTCATCCTCACCTCGGCCCCCGACCTGTTCCGGGCGGTGCGGCATGTCCTGGCCGGTGGCGACCCGGACGAGGTGCGGAGGGACCTCCTCGCGGCGGAGGGGGAGTGGCGGTGGAAGACCTGACGCTGGGGCTGATCCTCGCCCTGGCGATACTTCCCGTCGCGGGATGGGCGAGCCCGCGATTCGCCCGGTGCATCCGCGCCGGGCAGAGGATCCGCCCCGAGGGGCCGGCGGACCATCGGGGCAAGGCCGGCACCCCGACGATGGGGGGGATCGTCCCGCTCGCCCTCATCCTCGCCGGAACGGGGATCCTATGGGCCCTCGGCCCCGGACCATCCGCGGGAGGGGCGTTCGTGCTCCTGTCCATGGGCTTGGGGGGGGTGGTCGGGCTCCTCGACGACCTCCGCTCCCAGCGCCGGGGGACCTCGGTCGGGTTCTTCCCCCACCAGACGCTCCTCACCCAGGCGCTCGGTGCTGGGCTCCTCTGCCTCCTCGTGCCGACCCTCGGGGAGGTAGGGCTGGCGATCCCCTTCTCCGCCGTGAGCCTCCCCCTGTCGTCCCTCCCCGTGGGGGCCTGGATCCCCCTCGTCGTCGTCGGGTTCATGGGCACGGTCAACGCCGTCAACCTCGCCGATGGGCTCGATGGCCTCGCCACCGGGGCGTGGCTCCTTTCCGTGCTTGGGCTCCTCCTCGCCGGAGGTGGGACCGAGCTTGGGGGGATCGCCCTCGCTGCCCTCGGGGCAGGGGCGGGCTTCCTGTGGGCGAACGCCTACCCGGCGCGCGTGTTCCTGGGGAACGTGGGCTCGATGGGCCTTGGGGGGTTCCTGTTCGGGATCGCGTTCGCCTCGGGCCGCGTGTTCCTCCTCCCGTTCACCGGCGGCCTGTTCGTGGTGATGGCCCTGTCCGTGATCCTCCAGGTGATGAGCTACAAGCTGACCGGGGTGCGCCTGTTCAAGATGGCCCCGTTCCATCACCACCTCGAGGAGGGGGAGGTGGCGTGGCCCCACCGCATCCGGAGCCCGGGCTGGCCGGAGCCGAAGGTCGTCGTCCGGCTGTGGCTCCTTGAGGCAGCGTTCGCCCTGCTGGGCGTGCTCGCGGGCTCGTTCGCCTAGCGGCAGCGCGACCGATTCACCCCTGGATTGGCGTAGCAGTAGAGGCAGCCTCCGGGGCACCGCATCCCGTACCCTCCGATGTCCACGCTCTCCGTGCACAGACAGTGCGCCCTCTGTCCGCGATCCCGTCGCGATGAGGCCGCCAGCCGCTGGGGATGAAGGGCGGTGAGGCGCATCCCGTCAATGCACGGCACGCGGGCGATCCCGGCACTCTCGAGGGCGAGGTCGGCGCACGCGCCGAGGGCGAGCCGGTGGCTCTGGGCGAGGTCGATGAGGTGGGCTGCGATCGCGTGCTTCTCCTCCGGGGCGGGGTCGTACCAGGCCACCCCGCGGCGGAGGACCTTCCCGTACAGGGTGGCCGTGCTCAGCCGGAGGTCGCGGACCCCGGCCCGGGCGCAGGCGCGGAACAGGGCCTCCGCCCAGGGGGCGTTGCTCTCGATCCGTGCCCCTTCCCGCCAGTGGACGATCGGATCGAACCGCACCACCACCCGCTCCGGGCCCCCGCACAGCGCGACGAGCTCGGGGAGTTGGGCGATCGCCGCCTCTGCGCGGGGGACGCCTGGCTCGATCCAGGTCCCGCCAAGCCCGGTCACGGTGAAGTGGGCGACCACCTGGTCGTACCGCCCGAGGAGCACCCGCAGCTTGCGGTCCGCAAGGAGGCGCGAGTAGTCCTTCGACCACAGCACAACCGTGTGGACCGCTTCCGGCCGCAGGGAGACGGTGCGGCACCCGCCGTAGGGGAGGTGGACCGTCGCTTCCTCCGCCTGGAGGGCCGCTCGCAGCCAGGGCAGGTACCACCGCGGGAGGTCGGTGCGACGGGAGGCGGAGATGACCCGCCGCGGAACGTCTGTGCCGGGGGTGGGACTTGAACCCACACGAGGGTTGGATACCCCACTGGATCCTGAGTCCAGCGCGTCTGCCAATTCCGCCACCCCGGCTCGCCCCCATTCTATGGGGTGGGGAACGGGGGCACAAGATTTGACGCCGCTCCCCGCCATCCGTAGACTGTCACCCGGGTGAGGGACATGGACGAGCTCAAGAACTTCCGCGTATTCGCCGACCTGAAGCCGGATGACCTGAAGAAGCTGGGCGGGCTCGTGCGCACCATCGATTATGGGGCAGAGGAGCTCCTGTTCATGGAGGGGGCCCCGGCGTTCGGGTTCTACCTCGTGTTCTCCGGCGCGGTCAAGCTGGTCAAGCGCAGTTCCAAGGGGAAATCCCAGATCCTGAAGATCGTCGGGCCAGGCGGGCTCGTTGGGGAGACGACCCTGTTCGACAAGGGCCTCCACAACGCGTACGCCAAGACCCTCATCCCCTCGAAGATCGGGTTCATCGAGCGCGGCGATTTTTTTTACTTCCTCGAGCACTACCCGAAGACCGTGTTCCGCTTCTTCGAGCACATCTCCCAGGAGCTGAAGGCGTTCCAGAACAAGCTCGCTGAGCGGTCGTATGCCTCCTCCAAGGAGCGGCTGTCCCGCCTCATCCTCGCCCTCGATCGGCTTCAGCTTGAGCTGTCGCGGGCCGAGCTCGCCGAGATGGCCGGCGTCTCGTCCAAGACCGCGATCCGCACGCTGGGGGAGCTCGAATCCCGCGGCATCGTGGCCATTGACAACCGGCGCATCTCCGTCCTCAAAGAGGACTACCTGAAGCGCCTCATCGAGCCGTTCACGGTCCCGAGCGACGAAGCCGTCATCATCTGACCCCTGGCCCGGGGTGACCCGTGTCCTTGGCCGGGGGCCCCGGAACGCGGATAGTCGAGCGATGTCACGAGAGAAGATGACCCACCGGCGGCGGGTGTGGATCGTCGCCGGGCTGTTCGCGGGGTGCGCGGCCCTGGTGTGGGGCACCGCGATCCCTGCCGGGTGGACGATGGCCCTCGGCGGGAACCTCTCGGTCCTCCTTACGCTGGTGGGGATTGCCCTGTTCAGCGCCTCGTTCCTCCTCGGTTGGCTGGGGACGGCGATCGCCTGGGTGGGGGCAGGGCTCCTGGCCCTCCCGGTGCTGGTGATCCCGGAGTTCATGCTCCCGCAACCGATGATGGGGGCGGTGATCCCCCTCCTGTTCGCGGGCATCGCGGTCCTCGGCCGGGGAGTGGGCTACCTGTGGGAGCAACGGTCGCACCGCCGGGAGATCCACGAACGTCTCGAGGACTGCTACGGTCGCGAGTTCTACGAGAACTCTCTCAACATCATCCACGTCATGAGCAACCGCGGGAACGTGAGCCGCCGCAACCGTCGATCCCAGGAGCTCTTGGGATGGCCGGGGCGCCAGTCGCTCCAGATCTCGGAGTACGTCCATCCCGAGGACATCGACCATTTCAAGGATCTCCTGAAGACGCTGTTCGAACGGGGGGAGCTGCGCCAGGAGCGCCTCCGCTTCCTGTCGCAGGGGGGGCGGGCGATCACCGTGGACATCCAGGGTCGGCGCGTCACGGGCACGGTGGCCGTGCTCGAGGCCCAGGACCGCTCCGAGGTCCAGGCCCTCGAACACAAGCTGCGCGAACAGGAAGCGCGGTACAGGTTCTTGATCGAGGACGGGATTGACACCCTCGACCTGGGGATCATCCTGTGGGACGAGGGGAAGCGCGTCCTGTGGGCGAACCAAGCGGTGGAGGAGTTCTTCGGGGTGGATCGCGAGGCGTTGGTGGGGCTCCCCGCGGAGAGGGTGCGGGATCGGATCGCCGAGGCCCTCGACAACGGAGAGGAGTACACCGCCCTCGTCAAGGATGCCTACCGGTCAGGGGCCGCGGTGGAGCCCCTCGTCACGCGCATCCGCTCGGGAGCGGGGCGCCACGAGAGGGTCATCCAGTACCGGTCCATCCCCATCGAGACCGCCCGCTACCGGGGCGGCCGCATCGACTACTACACCGACATCACCGAGCTCAAGCGGTTGGAGGATGCCCTGCGCCAGGAGAAGGCCCACCTCGATGAGGTGAATCGGAACCTGAAGAACTTCAGCGACATCGTGTCGCATGACCTGCGCAACCCGACGCGGACCGCGCTCGGGTACCTCACGTCGATCCTCGATCGCCACAGCGACGGGGAGCTCCCGGCCGAGGTGCGGGCGGACCTCGCGAAGGCGCAGGGCCGGCTGAAGCGGATGGACCAACTGATCGTGGACCTCACCAAGTTCTCCCAGATGCGGGTGGACTCGTCGCGCTACGAAGAGGTGGACGTGGGGAGGCTGGTCCAGGAAGTGTGCGAAGACCTGGGCGACCGGCTGAAGTCGGTGAGCGTGACGATCGCCCCCGACCTGCCGCGGGTGTGGGCGGTGCCTTCGCTCCTGCGGGACGTTTTTCAGAACCTGATTTGGAACGCGATCAAGTTCAACGACAAGGCGCTGCCGACGGTGGAACTGGGATGGAAGCCCTATCGCGGGGACTCATACCTCTTCTACGTGCGGGACAACGGTCCTGGCATCGAGGCCGACTACCTTGACATCATCTTCAAGATCTTCGAGAAGCTGGACAGCAAAACCGAAGGCACCGGGGCTGGCTTGGCGATATGCCGTCGCATCGTGGAAGAGCACGACGGGCGGATATGGGCGGAGTCGGAGGTCGGCGTGGGGACCACGTTCAACTTCACGATCCCCCGGGTGCCGGCGAACAAAGGGGTGGAGAGCGATGCCCGTTGAACGGCGAATGATCGTCCTCGTGGTGGAGGATGACGAGTCCCACTACGAGCTGATCGAGAGGTCCGTGCGCGGTCTGGAGAAGGCCGGGACGCGGTACGACCTGCACTGGGTCCAGGACGGGGCGGAGGCCCTCGATTTCCTGTTCCGCAAAGGAAAGTACAAGGATGCCCCGCGCCCGAACCTGGTCCTGTTGGACCTGAACCTGCCCAAGGTGAAGGGCCAGACCGTCCTCGACCGGATCAAGGAGGACGAGAAGCTGCGGAAGATCCCGGTGGTCGTCCTCACCGTGTCCACGTCCGACGAGGAGATGGCCCGGGCCTACGACTCCGGCGCGGCGGGGTTCCTCAACAAGCCGGCGAGTCGGGATGACTTCGATCGCCTCCTGAACACAGTCTGGGACTACTGGCGCATCGTCCGCGTTCCGGACTAGGGTCACCGGTTCGTGTTTGTGGGCGCGCACGCGGCCTCGCGGGGTGCGCCCTGTCCTTTGTCGCCTGCGGGGGCAACGTAATCTCGATCACGGGCCACGACCAAGGGGTCCAAGGCAAGGTGCCGGCCGACCAGGGGTTCCAACCCGCGCGGCTGCCGTTCGAATCGGTACGACACCCGGTCGAGAGCTGCTTCCAGGCCTCCTGTTCCTCGCCTCGGGGAGGGACTTCGGTCCCTCCCCCCTCTCTTGACGGGGCTCGCCGCGTCGTTGCGTCGTCTGAGTCCAGTCTAGCCTCTCCCCTCTCCTCCGTTGTCGGGGCCGTCGGGGGGCGGTAGAATCGGCCGACCGGGCACGGACGCCCGGGACATCTCGACAAGGGGGGATTCTCAGTGCGCAAGTGGCTAGGTTTGGCACTGGTCGTGGCGTTGATGGCGGCGCCGGCGATGGGGCAGGCGCTCAAGGGGAAGGTGGCCGTGGTCCTCGACGTCGGAGGCCGGGGCGACCTCTCGTTCAACGACATGGGGTTCAAGGGCACGGACGAGGCGGCGAGGGACTTCGGGCTGGAGATGGTCGAGGTCCAGAGCGCAACCGCGGCGGACTACCTCCCGAACCTGCGGAACCTCGCCCGAACCGGGCAGTATGACCTCATCATCTGCGTGGGGTTCCTCCTCGGGGACGCGCTCGCCCAGGCGGCCCAGGAGTTCCCTGACCAGAAGTTCGCGATCATCGACTCGGTCGTGGACGCTCCGAACGTGATGAGCATCGTGTTCCGCGAGAACGAGATGAGCGCGCTCCTCGGGGCGCTGGGGGCGCTGGCCGGGGCCCACTACGGCTACCCGAACGTGGGCATCGTCCTCGGGATCGAGATCCCGGTCCTGTACCACTTCGAGGCCGGATACCGCTTCGGCATTGACTGGGGGAACAAGCGGGCGGCGGAGGTCCTCGGGACCAACCCCGTCGGGCTCCTCTATACCTACACCGGTTCGTTCAGCGATATCGCGCTGGGGAAGGCGGCCACCGAGGCCATGCTCGCCCAGGGCGCGGTTGCGGTGTACAACGTCGCTGGTCCGCTCGGGATCGGCGACCTTGAGGCGATCACCGAGTACCACCGCAACAAGGGAACCGAGTCCGGCCCGCCGTACTACTTCGGCGTGGACGCTAACCAAGACTGGATGGGGCTTGGCAAGCACGGGCTTGCGAGCGGGATGAAGCGGGTGGACGTCGGCTGCTACAGCGCTGTTGAAGCTGTGGTCAAGGGGACGTTCACGGGCGGCATCACCAGCCTCGGCCTCGCGGAGGGCGGTGTGGGGATCAGCAAGTACCAGGACCTCCTCGACTTCATCGAGTTCGGCATCAGCGGTGGCGCGATGAAGCCGGAGGACCGCGATCAAACGATCGCCAACTGGCTCGCCAACCGGGCGACGGTCCCTGGTTGGATCTGGGAAGCGGTGGACGAGCTGGAAACGGGGATCCTCAACGGGACGATCGTCGTTCCGACGGCGGACACCGTGGAGGAGTTGCGGGCTGTCCGCGCCCAGTACACGTTGGGGGCGCCGTAAGGCCCACGGTGGTACGTTGAACTGACGGGGAGAGGGAGCGTAGCGTTCCCTCTCCCCTCGTTTCCTTTGTGACTGGGGGCACCCGCATGAGCGAGAGTTCGAGCCGTAGCGCTATAGCGGAGAACGGGTACTTCCTTCGGGCGGAGCGGATCACCAAGATCTACTCCGATGGCACAGTGGCCCTGCGTGAGGCGACCGTTGAGCTCCGCCCGAGCGAGATCCTGGGGCTCCTCGGGGAGAACGGGGCCGGCAAGACGACCCTCACCAAGATCCTGTCGGGCCTGCTTCCCCCCACCAAGGGTCAGGTGGTCTCCCCCCGCGGGCCGGTGCGGTTTTCCAGCCCGCGGGAGGCCCTGGAATTCGGGATCGGGATGGTCCACCAGCACTTCGCCCTCGTGGGGACGTTCACCGCGGTGGAGAACGTGGCCCTGTCCCAGGAGCGGCCGTTTGCGCCCCTCCAGCTCGCCCAGACCCGGGCGAAGCTCGAGACGTTGATGGAGGAGAGCGGGCTCCGCGTCCCCCTCGATATCCCGGTGGAGAAGCTCGCCGTTGGCGAGCAGCAGCGGGTGGAGATCCTCAAGGTCCTGTCGCGGGACGTGGGCCTCCTCATCCTCGACGAGCCGACGTCGGTGCTCACCCCGCTTGAGGTGGATGAGTTGTTCCGCTTCCTGCGGCGGCTCAGGGACGAAGGGAAGGCGATCGTCCTCATCACCCACAAGCTGAAGGAGGTGGGCTTGATCACGGACCGCGTCGTCGTCCTGCGCAAGGGGGAGGTGGTGGGCGACGTGCGCACGTCCGCCGTGACGGCGGAGGAGCTCGCCCAGCTCATGGTGGGGAAGGCGCTGGAGACGAGGGCGGGGCGCGCGGTGGAGCTCTCCACCGACGAGATCCCGGCGCACGCCCGCCAACGGGGCGAGGGGAAGCAGGGGCCCGGGGTGCTCCACGTCGAGGGCCTCTCCGTGGCGGGGGACACGAAGCCGGTGGCCGTGCACGACCTCACATTCGACGTCTACGGCGGGGAGATCTTCGGGATCGCGGGGGTGGAAGGGAACGGGCAGACCGAGCTCGTGGAGGCCCTCACCGGCCTGCGCCCCGCCCTGAAGGGGATCGCGACCATCAACGGGCGGAACATCCTTGGGCTCGACCCTCGCCAGATCTACGAGCTCGGCGTGGCCCATATCCCCGAGGACCGGTGGGTGCTCGGGCTCGTCCTCCCGTTCACCCTCGCCGAGAACGCGATCCTGGGGGTGCACCGGTGGGACGAGTTCCGGGGGCCCCTGTCCATCCTCCGCTGGCGGAAGATCAACGCCCACGTGCGGTCCCTCATGGAGCGGTTCGAGATCCAGGCCACCGGCCCCAGCGCTCCCGCGAAGAGCCTGTCGGGCGGGAACCAGCAGAAGCTGATCGTGGGGCGGGAGCTCGCCAAGGATCCGGCGATCGTGATCGCCTCCCAGCCTACGCGGGGCCTCGACGTGGGAGCGGCCCAGTACATCCGGGATATCTTGGTCGAGATGCGGGACCGGGGACGGGCGATCCTCCTCGTGTCCGCGGACCTGGATGAGGTCCTGGCGCTATCGGATCGGGTGGCGGTGATGTACGAGGGGAAGTTCATGGCCGTCGCCCGGCCGGAGGAGCTGGACCGGGAGAAGGTGGGGCTTCTCATGGGCGGCGTGGGCGTAGGGGGGAAGGCATGACGGCACACGAGGCTCGTTCAGGGGGGCGGCTCCTGCGGGGGGTGCATCGCACGCTCACCGGGCTCCATCCCGTGTTGGAGTCAGTGCTCGCGGCGGTGCTGGGGCTTCTCGTGGGGGCCCTCCTCATGTACATCTGGGGCTACGACCCGTGGAAGGCGTACTGGGCCCTCTTCCGGGGCGCCTACGGCGGCAGTTACGAGATCGCCAGTTCGATCGCGCGGGGCGTGCCGCTCATCCTCACCGCGCTCACGTTCTCGATCTGCGTCCGGGCGGGGATGTTCAACATCGGGGCCGAGGGCCAGATGTACGTGGGGGCGGCAGCGGCGGTGTGTGTGGCGTACTTCAAGCTCCCCGCGGGGCTACACCTCCTCGTGGGGATCCTGTTCGCTGCGATCGCCGGGGCGTTGTGGAGCCTGGGGCCGGCGCTTCTCAAGCTGACCCGGGGGGTCAACGAGGTCATCTCGACGATCATGTTCAACTGGATCTCCCGGTTCCTCGTGTTCTACCTCGTGGCCTACGTCCTCGTGGATGCGCGCCAGGGGCAGCGCACGGTGCAGATCCCCCTGTCGGCGCGGTTCCCGATCCTCGTGCGGGGGACGGACCTCTCCTATTCCGTGTTCGTTGCCGTGGCGTTCGCCCTGTTCGTGTACTTCCTCCTCTGGCACACCGCCACCGGCTACGAGGTGCGGGCGGCGGGGCTCAACCCCCGGGCGGCCCGCTACGGGGGGATCTCCATCAACCGCACGATCCTCCTCAGCTTCACCCTGGGAGGGGTGGGCGCGGGGTTGGCCGGTGCGGCGACGACGATGGGCCTGCCCCCGACCTACGCCATCATCAGCGGATTGCCCGAGCTCATGAACCTCGGGTTCGACGGGATGGCGGTGGCGATGATGGGCCGCAACCACCCGATCGGGATCCTGGTGGCGGCCCTCTTCTTCGGCGGCCTCAATGCCGGGGGACGGGTGATGCAGTTCTATGGCTCGAACCCCGTGCCGCTGGAGATGGTGCGGGTGGTGATGGGGGCGATCGTGATCGCGATGGCGATCCCTGAACTGGTGAGGGTCTTCCCGGCGATCGCGCGGAGCGTGCGCAAGCTCGGCGGGGTGTTCCGCCGCGATCGGGCGACGGAGAGGGAGGGAGCATGAACTGGAGCTACGTCCTCGATCTCCTGAGGATCTCGCTGCACGCGATGGTGCCGATCACCCTCACCGCGATCGGGGAGATCATCGGGGAGACAGCAGGGCTGTTCAACATCGGGCTCGAGGGGGCCCTTCTCATCAGCGCGTTCGTGGGGGCCCTCGGGGCGAAGGCGGGGGGGCCGGTTGTGGGACTCCTCGCAGGGATGGGCGTGGGGATGGCAATTGGGTTCGTGTTCTCCGTCATCTGCACCTACTGGAAGGGGACGCAGATGATCGCCGGGATCGGGATCAACCTGTTCGCGATGGGGTTTGTGGCGTTCGGGCTCATCAAGCTCGGGGCGCCCGGGTTCCACGCTGTCCCGGCGGAGGCGCAGCTTGCCAAGCTGCACACGCCGCTGGGGGCGCTGTCCCCCCTCATCTTCGTCGCCCTCGTGGTGCCGTTCCTCACCCACTGGTTCCTCAGGCGGACCCGGGCCGGGCTCATCCTGAAGGCGGTGGGGGAGAACCCCGAGGCGGCGGACGTCGCGGGGATCAACGTCCACCTGACCCGGCTCTTGGCGACCACGTTCGGGGGCGCGCTCGCCGGCCTCGCCGGGGCGTACCTGTCCGTGGGTTGGTTCGGGTCGGTGACGAAGGAGATCTCCGCGGGAAGGGGGTTCATCGCCCTGGCCACGGTCGTGTTCAGCGGTTTGAACCCGATCCTCGGCCTCGTGGGCGGGCTCATCTTCGGGTTCTTCCAGAGCCTCGCCACGTGGATCAAGACCCTGCCCACGAAGCCGATCCCGTGGCAGTTCGTGGACATGCTCCCCTACATCGTGACCCTCCTCGTGGTGTCGGGGGTCGTGGGGCGGGTCCGGTTCCCGAAGGCCCTCGGGGAGCCCTACAAGCGCGAGTGAGCCGCCGTCCGGTCGTCGCCGTTCTGGGCGACCTGAACGCGGACGTGACGATCCGGGTCGGGGCCGTGCCTCCCCTGGGGGGAGAGGCCCATGCCGACGCCGCACTGGCGGTGGGGGGATCCGCTGCGCTCACTGCCCGCTGGCTCGCGGCGCTCGGGTGCGAGGTGCGCCTCGCGGCGGCGGTGGGCGACGATCCGTTCGCGGACTGGCTCCTGCAGTCCCTCGTCCGGGACGGTGTCCCCCCGACGTGGCTCCAACGCGTCGCGGGGAGGCCGACCGGCCTCTGCTTCGCCCTCATCCACCCTGGCGGGGAACGGACCCTCCTCGCCTCGCCTGGCGCGGCGCGCGATCTCCGGTGGGAGGAGATTCCGGGGTCCTGGCTCGCTGGGGTGGACTGGCTCCACGTCTCCGGCTATGCATGGCGTGGGGCGGCCGAGCGCGCCGCGGCGGAGCGCGCCGTGGCCCGTGCCCAGGCGGAAGGGATTCCCCTGAGCCTCGACCCGGGAGCGATGGCGGGCACTGTGCGGCGCGACCGCGATCCCCTGTCGGCCTTTGCCCTCCTCCTCCCCAACCGGCACGAGATCCGCGACCTCACGGGGCACGACGATCCGTGGTCCGGGGCCGCGGAGCTCCGCCGCCGTGGGGTGGGCTGGGTGGCGGTGAAGCTCGATCGCGATGGGTGCTTGGTCCAGGGCCCTTGCGGCGGGGCGTGCGTCCCCGGTCACCCCGTCGAGGTGGGGAACACGACTGGGGCCGGGGATGCGTTCAACGCCGGGGCGATCGTGGGGGTCCTCTCCGGCTGGGGGCCGGAGGAGGTGGGGGAGCTCGGGAACCTCCTCGGTGCGGCCGCGGTCCGGCATGGGGCAGGGGGACCCCTGCCCGAGCGGGGCGACCTCCTGGCCCTCCTCGGCCGGGGGAGTACCCTTGCCGGGTGGATCGAGACCCACTGGCGGAAGGAGGGACGATGAGCGCGGAGTGGAAGGAACGCTGGGATGGGTTGCGGATCGCATCGCTTGGCGACCTCTGTGGGGTGGAGGTCCCAGTGATCGGGATGGTCCACCTGTGGCCGCTCCCCGGCGCGCCGGGGTACGCCGGCTACGGGATGGAGAAGATCATCGCGGCGGCGCTCGCCGATGCGCGGGCCCTCGTGCGGGGCGGGGTGGACGGGCTGATCGTGGAGAACATGTGGGACCTCCCCTACCACGTGGGGCGGGCCGTGCCCCCCGAGGAGAGCGCGTGCCATGCCGTCGCCGCTCGGGCGGTGGTGGAGGAGGTCTCGGTCCCGGTGGGGATCAACGTCGTCCACAACGGGGGCGTGGTCGCGCTGGCCATCGCCGTCGCCTGTGGGGCGGCGTTCATCCGGGTGTGCCTCCTCACCGGGGCCCAGGTGTGGGACACGGGCGAGTTCGACCACGGCTGTGCCGCCGAGCTTCTCCGCAAGCGGAAGGAACTCGGGGCCGAGCACATCAAGCTCCTCTGCGATGTGGACAAGAAGCACGCCGTCCGCTTCCCGGGGATCGACCTCGCCACCCACATCGCGTGGACCGAGTTCTACGGGGCGGATGCCCTTATCGTTTCCGGCCGCATGACTGGGGATGCCCCCGCTGGGGAGAAGGTGCGGGCGGCGAAGGAGCTCGCCCACCGTCCGGTCCTGGTGGGATCGGGGGCGACGGAGGAGAACATCGCCCACTTCCTGCAGTGGGCGGACGGGGTCATCGTCGGGTCGAGCCTCAAGCGCGGGGGCGATCCGACCGCGCCGGTGGATGAGGAGCGGGTGGTGCGGTTCGTGGCCGCGGCCCGGTCCGGGCGGGGGTAGCGTTGCCCCTTCCCTGGCCTCAGGGCTCGCGGCCCGTGGTGGGGGTGATCCACCTCCCCCCCTTGCCGGGGGCGCCGCGCTCCAAGGGGGGAGGCCTTGATCCGATCCTCGACCGGGCGCGAGCCGACCTCGCCGCCCTGGAGGCGGGTGGGGCGGACGGGGCGATCGTGGAGAACTTCGGCGATGCCCCGTTTCGCAAGAAGGCCGACCCGACCACGGTGGCGGCGTTGGCGATCGTGGCCCGCGAGCTCGCGCGGGGGGCGCGGATCCCGCTGGGGGTGAACGTCCTCCGCTCGGACGGCGTGGCGGCGCTTGCGATCGCGTCCCTCGCTGGGGCGTCATTCATCCGCGTGAACGTGTTCAGCGGGGTCGCGTTCACGGACCAGGGACTGATCGAGGGGGAGGCGCGGGCGATCCTCGACCTGCGGCGGGTGCTCGGGGGGGAGGTGGCTGTGCTCGCCGACGTCCACGTGAAGCACGCCGTGCACCTGGACACCCTCCCTTCTGCGGCGCGCGATGCGGCCCGCAACGGGCCCGACGCCCTCATCGTCACCGGCGGGGGGACGGGGGAGCCGCCCCCGCCCGCTGACGTGGAGGCAGTTCAGGATGCCTCGGGGCTCCCCGTGTTCGTGGGGAGCGGGATCCGGCCGGAGAACCTCCTCCACTACCCCCGGGCCGCGGGGTTCATCGTCGGCACCTCCCTCAAGGCCGGCGGGATGGTGGGGAACCCGGTGGAGGCGGACCGGGTACGAGCCCTCGTCGCGGCCCGCGCCCGCCGCGGGGGGCGGGTATAATCGGGCACACCAGGAGGTGGTGCTGTGAAGCGACTCACGTTGGCAGTGTTGGTGGTAACGGTGGCGCTGGGGGCGACGGGGCTCGCCCAGGCGCTCGGGACGAGGGACAACCCGATCATCTGGGTGTTCCCCCCATCCACGCGGGCGGAAGTGATCGAGGCGACGGCCAAGCAGATCGTCGAGGATATCGGGAAGGCGACCGGTCTGTACATCGTCCCGCGGGTGATGCCGGACTACGCCGCGCTCGTCGAGGCGTTCAAGGCGGCGGAGGGGAACGTGATGGGGACCCCGACCACGGACCAGTACGCCCGGATCTCGGTGGAGACGAACTTCGGGGCCCACGCCCGGCTGGCCGCCGTTCGCCGCGGGTACTCGTTCTACTTCTCCAGCATCTACGTCCCGCGGGCGGCGGGGTACACCTCGATCCACGACCTGAACGGTAAGATCTGGATCTACAATGATGAGGGCTCCACGTCCGGATACGTGTTCCCCAAGAAGTACCTCGAGGACAACGGCGTGGTCGTGGGCGGCGTGGTGAAGTCCGGTGGCCACCCGAACTCGCTGATCGCCCTCCTCAAGGGCCAGGGCGACTTCTGCACCGGGTACGGCTCCCCGCCGGAGCCCCCAGCTGGCTACGATGGCCCGAAGTGGGACTACGGCATGGACCCCGAGATGTGGATCTGGGACCGGGAGAACAACGCCCTCTATCCGCCGGAGGTCCGCGGGACATGCGTGGACCTGCGCTACGCTGTATCCCAGATCGAGGGGATGGGCACCCTCGAGGAGATCATCGAGAAGATCGGGGTGCTCGATACGGTCGGCCCTCTGCCGAATGACTGCATCGCCTTCTCGGCGGGGTTCCCGATCCGCGTGGAGAACGCGATTGTGGCCGCGATCATCGCCCACATCCGCTCCCCGGAGGGCAAGGCTCTGTGGAGCAACCCCAACTTCTATGAGTGGACCGACGTCGAGCTCATCGACGACTCCTACTACGATACGTACCGGTCGCTCGTGGGGTTGCCCAACCCCGAGCGGTAGGCTCAGGTGAAGGCATCGCGACCATGGGGGAGGCATCGCCTCCCCCATGGTTTGTCTGCCCATGGCTAATCCATACCTCGGTGTCGAGCACCTGACGAAGGTCTACGAGCGGGGGCAGGTCCTCGCCCTGCGCGACCTCAGCTTTGCAGTGGAGAAGGGGGAGTTCCTCGTGGTGATCGGCCTGTCCGGCTCGGGGAAGTCCACCCTGCTCCGTTGCATCAACCGGTTGATCGAGCCGACGAAGGGGAAGATCTGGCTCGATGGGGTCGAGGTGACCCGCCTCTCTCAGGCCCGGATGCGGCGGGTGCGCCGCAAGATCGGGATGATCTTCCAGCAGTTCAACCTCGTGGACCGCTCCACCGCGATCGCGAACGTCCTCACCGGGAGGCTTGGCTACCTCCCAGGGTGGCGGGCGCTCCTCGGCTGGTTCCCGGAGGAGGATCGGGAGAAGGCCCTCGCCAGCCTGGAGCGGGTCGGGCTGCGGGACAAGGCCTATGTGCGGGTGGATCAGCTCTCCGGAGGACAGCGGCAGCGGGTGGGGATCGCCCGCGCCCTCATGCAGGAGCCGGAATTGCTCCTTGCCGATGAGCCCGTGTCCGCCCTCGATCCCGCGACCTCGCACTCCATCATGCAGTACCTGGAGCAGATGAACAAGGAAGATGGGGTCACGGTCATCGCCAGCTTGCACTTTTTGTCGCTCGCCCGCCGCTACGGGACGCGGATCATCGCCCTCAAGGACGGCCAGCTCGTGTTCGATGGATCGCCGCAGGCGATCGACAACGTGAAGTTCAAAGAGATCTACGGCGAGGACGCCGAGGAAGTCGAGGTCAGGTGAACGGGGAGAGCGCGGCTGTGGGTTCCGCCTCGGCTGGGCGGGGGGTGGCCCTCTCCCGGCGCGCGCTCTCGTTCGCCCTCGATTGGATGGCCTGGGGGTACGTCGCCTACTGCGTGGTGTACCTCCTCAATTACTACTGGTACACCGTCCACGTGGACTGGTGGGGCACGTTGACCCTCCCCCCCTGGGGCTGGCCCCTGGTCATCCTCGCTACGCTCGAACTCGCGGTGGGGTGCCGCTCCCTTGGCCGGAGCCTCGGCCAGCGCGCAATCGGGGCCGAATTCCAGGACGGGGGAGGGGGGCGGATCACGGTCAGGCGGAGGCTCGCTCGCATCCTCCTCTGGCACATCTCCGTCCCCTTGCTTGCGGTCGGGTTTTGGCGGGGAGGGGATCCGTGGCACGACCGGGCCGTGGGGGTGAGCCTGCGCCCCATCTCTCCTGACCCCGAGCGGCCGGGCCGCCGCGCCCTCGCCACCCAGTGGGGCATCCTGGCCTTGTTCCTCAGCGCGCTCACCCTGTGGGTGGGATGGCTCATCATCGGGATCAACTTTCAAGTCCTCACCCGCCGGGCATCCCAGGCGGGGCGGATCTGGGGGGAGATGCTGCGCCCGGACTTCCGCTACTTCACGACCCCCGATCCCGTGTTCTCGCTCCGCGCCCAGTCCTACTCCATCCTCGACCTCGCCGTCGTCACCGTGTTCATGGCCCTCATGGCGACGATCCTCGGGGCAGCCATTGCCTTTCCCCTCTCCTTTTTTGGGGCGCGGAACGTGATGGGGTTCAGCCCGGTAGGGTGGGCGGTGTACGGGATCGTGCGTGGGTTCTTCAACGTGTTCCGTTCCATCGAGACGATCATCTGGGGCTCGATCTTCGCGGTGTGGGTCGGCTATGGAACGACGCTGGCGGGGATCCTCGCCCTCACCGTGCACACCATCGCCGCCCTGGGGAAGCTCTACTCAGAGCAGGTGGAGGGCGTGTCCTCCGGCCCATTGGAGGCGGTGTGGGCCGTAGGGGGGAGCCGGGTCCAGGTGGTGCGCCACGCCGTGATCCCCCAGGTCTTGCCCAGCTTCTGGGCGTTCACCCTCTACCGGTGGGACATCAACGTCCGCATGTCCACCGTGATCGCCCTCGTCGGGGGCGGCGGGATCGGGGACATGCTCTTTTACTACAAGAACCAGGGGGACTGGCCGAAGGTGGGGGCGGTGGTGGTCGTGATCGTGGCCATCGTGTGGGCGATGGACTACATCTCCGGCTGGCTCCGGGAGAGGATCGCGTGATGGGCTATCCCGAGGGGTACCTGTCCGAGCGGCCGCCGTGGACCACCCTGGCCGGGATCCGGGATGCCCTGGTGCGGAGGGCACAAGCGGCCGGGCGGTACTTTGCGGTGTTCCTCATCGATGCTGGGGGGCTCGGGATCCTGTGGATCCTCGTGAGCTACGCCTACGCGTGGTACGCCCTCGGCGCGACGGCCTACACGCTCGTCCCATGGTGGCTGTTCGCGGTGGGGGTCGGGGAAGGGGCTGCGCTGTGGGGGACCTTTGGGCTCTCATTGGGGCAGCGGCTCGTGGGGCGGGAGCTCGGCCCGGCCGAGGGGAGGGAAGCCTCCCGCGGCGCGCGCGTTCGATACCTCCTCCTCTGGCACGCTTTCGTCCTCCCCGGGATCGGGTTCCTGTTCGATCCTCCCCTTCACGAACGCCTCTCGGGGCTTCGGCTGCGGCCGCGGAGGATGGAGGGGGTGGCTCCGGCCCCGTGGTACCGGACGTCGGCCGGGCTGTTCGTAGCGGCGCTCCTCGTTGTGACCTGCGCCGCCGCGGTCGGGGTGACGATTAGCTGGCCCGCGCTTGCGCGCCTGTTCTACCAGGCGGGCGAGACGGCGGATTTCTGGCGGGCCCTCATCTCCCCCGACACCTCGATCCTCCTCGATGCTGGGCGGGACATGATCGTCACCATCTTCATGGCCGTCCTAGCGACCCTGTTTGCGGTGGTCGTGGCGGTGCCGCTCAGCTTCCTCGCCGCACGGAACCTCATGACCGGCCCGGTGGGGAGGCCCATCTACACGATCATCCGCGGGGCGATGAGCATCATCCGCTCCATCGAGCCGATCATCTGGGCGATCATCTTCCTGGTGTGGGTCACCGCGCTAAGGTCCGCGTTCGCGGGGATCCTCGCCCTGTGGGTGCACTCCATCGCCGATCTCGTGAAGCTCTACGCTGAACGGCTGGAGGCGATTGACCAGGGGCCGATCGAGGCCATCACCGCCACCGGGGCGGGGCGCCTCTCCGTCCTCCGCTACGCGATCATCCCCCAGATCGTGAACCCCTACATCTCGTTCACCCTCTACCGGTGGGACATCAACATCCGCATGGCGACCGTGGTCGGCCTCGTGGGCGGGGGCGGGATCGGCCAGCGGCTCATCAACTACATCTGGGGCGTCCAGTACCGCCAGGCGGGGACGGTGATGATCCTCATCGTGATCCTGGTGTGGGCGATCGACTACCTCTCCGCCCGCCTGCGGGAGAAACTCGCGTGACGGCCGCCCCCCCTCACCCTTAATCTCTCCCCCCCTAATCCCTCCCCTCGCCCCTCCCTCAAGGGAGGGGGAAAAGAACTGGGGGGAGAGGCTCGACCGCCGGCTGGAGCGAGGTCGAGAAGACCAACCCCTCTCCCCCCGCAGGGGGGAGAGGGTCTGGGTGAGGGGGGAGAGGGGTCCCGCGTTATACCGTCGCGTGTTACACAGCATTGTATAATCAGGCCATGGAGAACCCGTTCCGGTACAGCGGGGTCGTGACAGGGGACCTGTTCGTGGATCGGGCGGAGGAGATCGCTGCCCTCCACCAGGCGTTCCGCGCGGGGGAGCACATGTTCCTCTACTCCCCGCGCCGGTACGGGAAGACGTCCCTCATCCTGGAGGCGTTCCGCCGCCTCCCCGCCACGGAGAAGTGGGTGTACGTGGATCTCTCCCGCGCTCTCTCCCTCCAGAGCATGGTCGAGCTCCTCATCTCGGCGGTCCTCGACGGGACGGAGTCCCCCGTGGAACGGGCGCGGCGGTGGGGGCGCACGTTCCTGGCGCGCCTCCAGCCCCGCCTCGTCCTCGACTCAACCGGCCGGATCCAGGTCGAGCTCGGCTATAGCCCGCGCCTCACCGAGCCGGCGACGCTCGCCGAGGCCCTCGACCTCCCCCAGCGGGCCGCCGAGGAGCTCGGCGTGCGGCTCCCGGTGGCGCTCGACGAGTTCCCGGTCGTGCACGAGCTGGGGGGCGATGGGCTCCTGCGGGCGATGCGGGCGGCGTTCCAGATGCACGACCACGTGAGCTACGTGTTCGCGGGGAGCGAGACGGGGATGATGGAGGAGCTCTTCGCCGCGGAGAGGTCCCCGTTCTTCCGGATCGGCCGGCCGCTCCGCCTCGGGGCGGTCCCGCGGGATGAGTTCGTCCCGTTCCTCGTCGCCGGGTTCCGGAGCGGGGGAATGGACCTCCCGCCACATCTCGCGGAGAAACTATGCCAGGTCGTGGACGACCACCCGTACTTCGTGCAGACCCTCGCCCACGAGCTGTGGGCGCAGGCGCGGGGGGGCCCGATCACGGACCAGGATCTGGCGAGCGCCCTTGCCGCCGTCGTCGGGTGGCACGATGCCTACTACCGCCGCCTGTGGGAGAGGCTGACCCTCTACCAGCGACGGTGCCTCCTCGCCCTCGTCGAGCTCGGGGCCGGGGCGTCCCTGTTCGCCGCGGACACGGTGGCGCGGTTCGAGCTCAAGAGCCCATCCCACGTTCAGCGCGCGCTCGCCGCCCTCCAGCGGGAGGGGCTGGCGGAGAGGAGAGGAGGGGAGTACAGCCTGGCCGATCCCCTGTTTCCCCACTGGGCCCAGGTGGCAGGGCTGGTGTCGGGCCGGGGCGGTCTCGAGTAGGATCAGGGCGATGCGGGCCGTGGACCTGATCGAGGCGAAGCGCGACGGGAGGGAGCTCTCCGCGTCTGAGATCCGCTGGCTCATTGGGGAGTACGTGGCGGGGCGGGTCCCCGACTACCAGATGGCGGCGTTCCTCATGGCCGTGTACTTCCGGGGGATGAGCGAGGACGAGACCGTCGCCCTCACCCAGGCGATGGTCGAGAGCGGGGAGAGGATTGACCTCTCCGGGATCCCTGGGATCAAGGTGGACAAGCACTCCACCGGCGGGGTCGGGGACACGGTGACCCTCGTTTTGGTGCCCCTCCTCGCTGCGGCGGGGCTGGTGGTGGCCAAGCTCTCCGGCCGGTCCCTCGGCCACACCGGGGGGACGATCGACAAGTTCGAGGCGATCCCCGGCCTGCGCACCGAGCTCACCCTCGACGAGATCCGGGCCCAGGCCCAAGCGATCGGGGCCGTGATCGCCGACCACACCGCCGATCTTGTCCCCGCCGATCGGCTCCTCTATGAGCTCCGGGATGTCACGGCCACCGTGCCGTCCTTGCCCCTCATCGCCTCCTCCGTCCTCTCCAAGAAGCTCGCCGGGGGGGCGGACGCGATCGTGCTCGACGTCAAGTGCGGCGACGGGGCGTTCATGCGCGAGGAGGCCGCTGCCCGCCGGCTCGCCGAGACCCTCGTCCGGGTGGGGAATAAGCTCGGGAAGAAGTTCTCCGCCCTCATCACCGCGATGGACGAGCCGCTGGGGACGAGGGCTGGGAACGCCCTCGAGGTGGTCCAGGCGATCGAGGTCCTGCGGGGGGGAGGGCCGGCGGATCTGCGCGAGGTGACCCTTGCCCTGGGGGCGGAGCTCCTCGTCCTCGCCGGGCAGGTCTCCTCTCCCGCGGCGGGCCGCGAGCGCCTGGCGGGGCTCATCTCCTCCGGGCAGGCGTGGGCCCTGTTCCGGAAGCTCGTCGCCGCCCAGGGGGGCGACGTGCGGGCGATCGAGGAACCGCGTCGGCTCCCCACCGCGGGCCAGGTGGTCGCGGTCCCTGCGCCGGCGTCAGGGTACGTGATTGAGCTCCGCGCCCGCCCGATCGGCATCGCGTGCGGGCTCCTCGGAGCGGGGCGCGAGGTGAAGGGGGAGCGGGTGGATCCCGCGGCCGGGATCGAGCTCCTCGCCAAGGTGGGGGACGAGGTCGAGGAAGGGGAGCCCGTGGCCCGGCTCCACGTCGGTCGTCCCGACCGCGTGGCTGCGGCGAGGGAGCTCGTCTCCGGCGCGTACACGATCGGGGTGGAGAGGCCGGCGCCCCGGCCCCTCATCTTGGGCCGCGTCGCCCCGTAACCCCTGCCTCTCCCCCCTCACCCTACCTCTCCCCCCGATGGGGGGAGAGGGGAAAGGAGAGAGCCTCCTGCCTCTCCCCCCACTGGGGGGAGAGGAATAAAAGGTGAGGGGGCGAGGGATCACGGGTGAGGAGTTGCCGGGGTTGATGACGGTGGCCTACAGGTGTGTACAATCCCAGGCAAAGGAGGTGGCCGATGGCCTACGTGACGAAGAAAGAGCTCGTGGACAAGCTGAAGCCGATGCTCACCGAGCTCTCCCAGCTCGAGGAGGAGTTGGAATCGGCCCTGGAGCGTCTGGAAGACCTGTTGGATAAGGTCGAGGAGACGCTCGACGAGGCCGAAGAGGAGTGACCTCACTTCCCAACCTGTCTCCGATCTAACCCAGGGGCCATCCCCTGGGTTCCTTTCTTCCCATGGGGGGCTGTTGTCTTCGCCCACGCCTCCGCTGTACCCTTGGGGTCACTGGCGAAGCTAGAGGAGGAACACATGACGCGTTGGCTTGTCCTAGGGTTACTCTTGACGGTGGGCGTAGCAGGGCTCGCCCAGGACCAGGAGACGGCGAAGACCGTGGGGGACCAACTCCTCACGTTCATCCAGTCCGCGGCGGACCTGCTCGGCAAGGGTCTCGTCGAGCTCGTGAACCTGGTCCTCCCCGAGGGCCGGGAGGTGAGCTCCGACCTCGCGCAGCCCCTGGGCTACCTGGGCCTGATCACGGTGATCCTGCTCCTGTTCGGGATCATCGAGGCCGCACGTAAGGTGATCTGGATCGTCGTCATCGTCGGGTGGGTCCTCCTCGTGGTGCGGATCATCCTCGACGCCCTGCACGTGGCGTGAGCCCGCGGCGCTGTTACGCTAGCCCGCTCAGGATCATCTGGATAGCGCTATAGGTGAGCACGAGCGCGAACAGGCGCCGCAGCCAGCGGGCGGGGAGCCGGGTGGCGATCATCGGCCCCAGTTGTGAGCCGAGGATCACCCCGGCCGCCAGGGGGAGGGCGAGGTCCCACCGGGTGCGTCCGGCGAGGGCATGGCCCACGGTCGCGACCCCCGACGACGGGATCATCACGAACAGGCTCGTCGCGGCCGCGGGGACGATGTCGAGCCCGAGCAGGGTCAGGGCGGGGACCAAGATCACCCCGCCCCCGATCCCGAACAGCCCGCCGGCGGTGCCGGCCACGAGCCCGATCCCTAGCCCGGCGACGAGACTGATCCCGCTCCGTCCGCGACCGCGAAAGAGGTCTTTGGGCTGTTTGCCCAAGAGGAGGATCACCGCCGGGTAGAGGAGGAAGATCCCGAACCCGAGGGCGAGCGTCCCCGAGTCCACGCGGCCGGAGATCCACTGCCCAAGCCACGCTCCCGCCATCGCACCCGGGATCACAGGGAGCCCCACCCGCCAATTTGTCGCCCCCCGACGGAGGTACGCCACCGTGCTCGACACGCCGTTCGCCACCACGGCGGCGCTGCTCGTGCCGACCGCCACTTGCGACGTGGGAGCGAGGCCCGTGAGGAGGAGGAGCGGGACCATGAACATCCCCCCTCCGATGCCGAGCATCGACCCGATCGCGCCCACGCCAACCCCGGCCAGGGCAAGAAGGGTGTACGTCATAATGGGGATTGTAACAGCATTTGGCGCCACAGGGGCCCCGAGCCGGGCATGGGACAAATGTCCCAAAGCGTGGGTTTGACTTTTTTCGCGAGCAGTCCTATGCTCCGCTCAACTGCTCCTACCGGGGCAGTAACGAGGAGGTGCGTGCTGCTCATGGACAAGAAGGCCAAGCCGAAGCCGGGCAAGCCGAAGAAGTAGTTTGGGCTGTGCGTTCTGGGGGGCGAACTCCCAGAATGCATGTACCGCTGCAGCACGTAGGCAAATGGCGGGGGCAGGGGAACCTGCCCTCGTCCTTTGTCTGATGGGATCTCGCGATCCTAATGAGCCGTGTGCCCCCGGACGCCGGCTGCGCGACCGGCAGCGAATGTAACGAATGTCCCTTCGCGGGCTATTGACTTCCCATCAGAATGGATCTAGTGTACGGCCAGCTGCTCCCAGTAGGGCAGCAACGAGGAGGTGCCGTGCTGGCCATGGACAAGAAGGATAAGCCGAAGCCGCAGCCGGGTAAGCCCAAGTAACCTTGGGGCATGCCGTATAGCAGAAGGTGGGCACCCGGGTGGTAGGTCCGGGTGAGGCCAAGTGAAGAAGAGGGGGCGGTCGCAACCGCCCCCTTCCTATTCCCCCCTCACCCTGCCCTCTCCCCCAAGTCCTTTTCCCCCTCCCTTGAGGGAGGGGAAGGGGAGGGTGGCCCCCCTCACCTCGCCTCTCCCCCCGCAGGGGGGAGAGGAACAAAAGGTGAGGGGGGAGAGGAAAGGAAGAACTCTCCTCCCAAGTCTTTCTCTCCCTTCCTTGAAGGAGCCTCTCTTTTCCCCCTCCCTTGAGGGAGGGGCGTGGGGAGGGTGGCCCCCCTCACCCTGCCCTCTCCCCCCGGTGGGGGGAGAGGAACAAAAGGTGAGGGTGGAGAGGAATGAGAGGAATAAAAGATGAGGACGGGGAGAGGGAAGGGTGAAGGGGGGCGACATCCGCTCGGTCCTGGCTAGAATCGGGCCATCATGAAGCGCGGGGTGCCTCTGGGCGTGGCGCTGGGCGGTGGGGGGGCGCGGGGGTTCGCCCACTTCGGCGTGCTCATCGAGCTCCTCGACGCCGGGATCCGTCCCGAGTTCGTGGCCGGGACGAGCATGGGCGCCATCGTCGGCGCGGCCTACGCCGTAGGGCAAGACCTCCCCCAGCTCGTGCGCGTCCTGGGGCACCTCGAGTTGAAGAAAGTGTTCGGCGTGCCGGAGAGCTACGACCGCGTCGTCGGGCAAGCCCTCGCCGAGTCCCTGTGGGGGCGGCTCCGCAACCGGCCGTGGTGGGAGGAGGGTTCCCCGCGCCTCTCCCGGCTCCTGGAGTTCCTGAAGCTCTTCACGAAGGAGATGTGGTTCGAGGACCTAGAGATCCCGTTCGTGGCCGTGGCCGCCGACCTCGCGACCGGGGAGGAGGTGCGGGTGAACGAGGGCGCGGTGCACCACGGGGTCGCCGCGAGCGCGGCGTTGCCGGGGCTGTTCGGGCCCGTGCAGTGGCGGAAACGGTACCTCGTGGACGGGGGGCTGGTGAACAACCTCCCCGTGGACGCCGTCGAGGAACTGGGCGCGCGGAGCGTGCTCGCCGTGAACGTGAGCGCCTCCCTCGGGCCAGTGCCGAAGACCCTGGTCGGGCTTGCCCTGCGGGCCCAGGAGATCACGGCCCACGAACTCGGGCGGGTCAAGCTCGACCTCGCCCGGGGCCGGCTCGGCCCGCGTCTGGCGGTGATCCATCCCGACGTGGACGAGATCGGGCTTCTCGAGTTCGAGCGCCTCGACGAGGCGGTGGAGGCGGGTCGCGAGTCGGCCCGCGCCGCGATCTCCCGCCTGTGGTGAACCGTCGTGCTCCCCTTACCCTGCCTTCTCCCCCCCTCACCTTTCATTCCTCTCCCCCCTGCGGGGGGAGAGGTAAAGGTGAGGGGGGTTCAATTCCTCTCCCCCACTGGGGGAGAGGGCAGGGTGAGGGGGAGCCACCCTCCCCGCGCCCCTCCCTCAAGGGAGGGGGAAAAGGACTCGGGGGGAGAGGCGAGGGGCTTCAATCCCTCGCCCCCCGCAGGGGGGAGAGGGATTTAAAAAACGGGGCGGGCCGCAGCCCGCCCCGCGATTCTCCTCGATGCTGCTGGCTAGGGAATCGTGACGGCGTTGGACGCCGCCGAGAGTCCGCCACACCCGCAGGCCACGCACGTCTTCACCTTGTAGTAGTACGTGCCGGCAGGAAGTCCCGTATCCGTGTGAGTGGTTTCAGCCAGTGGCCCGGCCACCTTGGTGTAGGAGCCGGTTGGCGACGTGGCTCGGTACACCTCGTACGTTGCCCCGGTTACCGCACTCCATTCAACCTTGATGCTTGTGTCCGACTGCTTTGTGGCCTTGACACCGGTGGGTGCCGCGGGGTTGCAGGCGACGGTGACCTGGATCTCGCCCGAGAACGGTCCCGCTACGATGCAGTCGAACTCGCTCACGGCGCGGATCTTGTAGTAGTAGGTGGTCTCGAATAGCAGTCCAGAGTTAGTCCAGCTCGTAGTCTGTGTCTCAGTCTCATCAACGAGCGTCAGCGCACCCGCCGTCCCTCGCCGCCAGATCTCGTAGCGGACATCGAACAGGGTTGCGTCCTTCACCGCCTCCCACTCGAGCTTCACGTCCGCCGTGGTCGCGCTAACCGGTGTCACCGTGACCTTGACCTTGCTCGCGTTCACCTGCTCCAGGGTCCCCCCGCGGTAGCCGCTGTCGGCGACGGAATCCGGCCCCCACCCCACGGCGTTCCCCGCCCGCACCCGGTACCAGTAGAGCTGACACATCGTCGGCGCGGTGTCGTTGAAGCTCGTTGTGGTGGTCTCCCCGTAGCGGGCGAAGTCGGCATCGTTCCCCGTGTCTGACTTCCAGATCTCGTACCGGGTCGCCCCACTCACGCTCGACCAGGTGACGACGATCTTCTCCTTATCCGTGCCATCCGACGCTTTGACGTTCTGGGGCTGGCCGGGGAGGTCGCCCGTCCCGCCGCCGCCACCGCCGCCCCCTCCGCCGCCCCCGGTCGAGGCGTAGCCGAAGTCCGGAACCGAGAACGCGCTACAGCCCGCGGTGTTGCACGCCTTCACCTTGTACCAATAGGTCGTCCCTTGGGTCACACCCGTGTCGTCGTAGGAAGCTCCGGTGACGGTGGCGCGCCGGGTGTAGGTCCCGTCCTCGCTCTCGGCGCGGTGGACCTCGTAGTTCGCCGCCCCCGTCACGGCCGTCCAGGTGACCCGCACCCGGTCCGTGTACGTCCCGTCCGTGGCCGAAACGTTCGTCACCGGATCGGGAGCGCTCGCGAACGTGAACCCGGAGTCGGGGGCTGAGAACGCGCTGCAGCCGGAGGCGTTGCACGCCTTCACCTTGTACCAGTACACCACGCCCGGCGAGGCATCGCGATCGTCGTAGGTCGTCCCGCTCACCGTGCCGCGCAGGTTGTACAGCCCGCCCCGGGCCACGTCGCGCCACACCTCATACGACGTTGCGCCCGGGCTTGGGTTCCACGTCACCCGCACCCGGTCCGTGTACGTCCCGTCCGTGGCCGAGACCCCGGTGGGGACCTGGGAGATCCCCTCGCCCGCCGCGTAGCCGGAGTCGGCCGTCGAGAGGTCGCTACAGCCGCCGCGGTTGCAGGCCTTGACGCGGTACCAGTACGTGGTGTTCGGGGTGACCGTGTCGTCGGAGTAGGTCGTCCCGGGGGTCTCGCCGATCTTCTCGTAGGACCCATCCTCGCTTGGTGCCCGCCACACCTCGTAGCGCAGCGCCCCGCTCACGCTCTCCCACACGATCGCGATCCGGTCCAGGGAGCTCCCGTCCGACGCATCCACCCCGGTCGGGACGCCGGGGGCGACGAGCCCGAGCAGGGCGCACCCGCCGAGGATCATCCCCGCGGCCAGGAGGCCGATCGTGATGGGCGTTCGCGCGCTGTGTTTCCTCATCCGTGTCGTCATCGTTTCCCTCCCCACGAGCATGTGCGATTCGATCATACGGATCTTGGAGCGGGCCGACAAAGCCCCCTGCCCTCGGCCCCCTCACCCTGCCCTCTGCCCCCCCTCACCCTGCCCTCTCCCCGGAGGGGAGAGGGAAAACGGGGAGATCCTCTCCCCCAAGGGGGGAGAGGGATTGAGCCCCCCTCGCCTCGCCTCTCCCCCGAGTCCTTTTCCCCCTCCCTTGAGGGAGGGGCGGGGGGAGGGTGGCTCCTTGCCCCCCTTACCCAGACCCTCTCCCCCCGCAGGGGGGAGAGGAACAAAAGGTGAGGAGGGCTTGTCCCCGCCGGCTTGTTGACCCTCTTCCTCCCTCTGAGTACGCTACGCACCGTGGACTATCGCGATCGAATCACCATCGAGCCGGGGAAGCGTGGCGGCAAGCCGTGCATCCGTGGTCTGCGGATCACAGTGCAGGACGTGCTGGAGTATCTCGCCTCGGGGATGACGGTGGAGGAGATCCTCGGGGACTTCCCAGACCTCACGCGCGAGGACATCCAAGCATGCTTGGCGTTCGCGGCGGATCGGGAGCGTAAGCTCACCTCGATCCCCTCGGGATGAAGCTGCTCTGGGATCACAACCTCTCGCCACGGTTGGTACGCAAACTTGCCGACGTGTTTCCCGATAGCCTTCATGTGGCCGACGTGGGGCTGGCCGCAGCCGATGACGCCCAGGTCTGGAGCTATGCCGCTGCTTACGGGTGTGCGATCGTGTCCAAGGATTCGGATTTTCTGCAGCGCAGCATCCTGTTCGGTCCGCCGCCCAAGGCGATCCAAATCCGTTGTGGGAACTGCAGCACAGCCGAGATCGAGGCCTTGCTAAGGAGGCACGCGAGCGACGTGCAGGCGTTCCTTCTCGATGAGACCGCCGCGTTCCTCGTGCTGGGGCCGGACTGAACGCGCTGCGGCGGAACCTACGGCCGTCGCAGACGAACTGCGACGTTACGGAACCCCTGCTCCCTCACCCAGACCCTGTCCCCCCTCACCTTGCCTCTCCCCCCAGTGGGGGGAGAGGGGAAAGGAGAGAGCCCCCTGGCCTCTCCCCTAAGTCTTTTCCCCTCCCTTGAGGGAGGGGCGGGGGAGGGTGGCTCCCCCCTCACCTCGCCTCTCCCCCCCCCCTCACCCAGACCCTCTCCCCCAAGGGGGAGAGGGGAAGAAGAGCCCCCTCACCCTGCCCTCTCCCCCGAGTCCTTTTCCCCCTCCCTTGAGGGAGGGGAAGGGGAGGGTGGCTCCCCCCTCACCTCGCCTCTCCCCCCGGTGGGGGGAGAGGAACAAAAGGTGAGGGGGGAGAGGAATGAAAGGTGATGGGGGGGCCTCCGTAGCGGGGGGGCTTGTCCCCGCCGGCCGTTTCCGGACGCCTTTCCCATTCGCGGTCGCTCGTTGACCAGGCATCGGCCCAGGAGTAGGCTACGTTCCAGGCCACCTTGGGCGGGGAGCCCCCCGAGGAGGTGAAGGAATGAAATACCGCGTGATCATCGAGCAAGACGAGGACGGGATGTACGTGGTGCACTGCCCATCGCTTCCCGGTTGTGTCTCTCAGGGGCGCACCCGGGACGAGGCGCGCGCCAACATCCGGGATGCGATTGCCGGTTACCTCGCGAGTCTGAGGGAGCATGGCGAGGCCGTTCCCCCACCGATCGAGGAAGAGATCGTAGAGGTTGGGGCGTGACCAAGCTCCCGACCCTCTCCGGGCACGAGCTTGCCCGGGCGTTGCGGCGGCTGGGGTACGAAGAGGATCATCGAACGGGAAGCCATATCATCCTACGGCAGGCTGCTTCGCCTCACCGGCGGCTCACAGTGCCCGATCACAAGGAAATCGCCAAGGGCACTCTGCGGGCTGTGATCCGCCAAGCCGGGCTGACCGTGGAGGAGCTCTTGGGCCTCCTCGAATGAGCCCCCTCATCCTGCCCTCTCCCCCGAGTCCTTTTCCCCCTCCCTTGAGGGAGGGGCGCGGGGAGGGTGGCTCCCCCCTCACCTCGCCTCTCCCCCCCGGGGGGGGGAGAGGAATGAAAGGTGAGGGGGGAGGAATGAAGGGGGTGGCGTGGGTCACGGACGAACGTCCGGCCGGACCCGGACGGCGAGGCTTCGACTCCGGGAACGTGCGGGGGTACGGTGGCCCCGTGAGAGAGGCCCCCTCACTCTGCCCTCTCCCCGGAGGGGAGAGGGAAAGCGGAAGAGGTCCTCTCCCCGGAGGGGAGAGGGATTGGAAGCCCCCCTCACCTCGCCTCTCCCCCCGGTGGGGGGAGAGGAACAAAAGGTGAGAGGGGAGAGGGAAACGGGAAGGTCCTCTCCCCCAAGGGAAAAGGGAGAGGGGAAAGAGGGTGGCTCCCCCTCACCTCGCCTCTCCCCCCGGTGGGGGGAGAGGAATGAAAGGTGAGGGGGGAGAGTAAAAAGGTGAGGGGGGCATGACCGGGACGGGGCCACGGCCCCCCGCTCCGGCGACCGGGAAGGCCGGGAACCGCAGGCCGTCGCAGACGAACTGCGACGCGACGGAACCCCAGGGTACGGGGTGGGGCGGCGGGGGTTGCCCCGACGCAGAGCGCGGAGGCCCCGATTTGACCGGGGAGAGAAGGAGGGCTAACATACGGGCCGTTGTCGTGCGATCATGGAGAGGACTAGACTTGACCGACCGAACCGCGAGCGGTACGATTCGGTCAAGGTCTACTCTGTACGGCGCACGAACGTTGGCGTTCTATCGGGGAGGTGGTGAGCGGTTGGCAGGACTCACAAGGGAGGCGTCATGAAGGGTGTGAGAGCGTCATCTATCGGTGAACGGAAAGGAGGTTCTACGTTGGCAAGGAAAGGTGTACTGATTGGGCTATTGGTAGCTGTGCTCGCGAGCACGGCGTGGGGGTACGAGCCCTACTTCTCGAACGCCGCCGGTCAGAAGATCGGCACGGTTTGGGAGGGGCAGCAGATCTACATTGCGATCAAGGACCCCGACAAGGGGGCATGCGGGATCGACGAGTTCCCAGCGGACCTCGTGATCTTCGACTTCAAGACCGGCGCCTACCTTGGGACCCAGACGGGCAGCAACCCCATCGCAACGCTCACGAACGTGGTGTTCCGCGAGATGGGCGGGATCGGGTCGGGTCTCTACTTCTGGGTTGACAGGAAGGGCTCCAGCACCAAGGTCACCCTCCAGGTCGGGACGAGGAACAGCTACACCACGATCGAGGGGCAGACCCACGTGTTGGGGGTCGTTTCCCCGTCCACGATCAAGAACTGGGATGATGATCCTCTCGAGCTCGTTGGCTGGAAGGAAGGCGCCTGGGAGTACGTGGATCAGGACGTGTTGGGTGACACTAACCTGATGACGGACGGGGTCACTCCCGTCGCGACCACCGTGACGAACCTTCCGCAGCACAAGGCTACGGCCCGGGTGGACTTCGAGGGACTCAAGTTCACGAAGCCTTCTCTTTCGGGGTTCGCCACTCCGGGAGGAGGGGAGCAGGGCGCAATCGTCGGGCGGTTCGAGAACAACGACACCCTGATCCTGATCGCCGCCGATCGGCAGGACGAGCGGAACGTGGACCAGGACCAGGTGAAAATCGTCGACACGGTGGCCACGCTCACGGTGCCGGCCCGGGTGGACTACGGGTGCGGCCCGTCGTGCGAGAACATCATCATCCGGGTTGACGACAAGGACGAAAACCTCAACTGCAACGAGATCGAGTACGTGCCGGTGTTCGTGATCATCAACCCCGGGAGCTGGGACCAGACTCCGAGCGTTGTCAACAGCTTCTGTGGGTTGATGATGCGCGGCGGGTTCAACGACAATACGAATACCCCCTGGAACGAGCCGATCCGGTGGTACAACATCTACTCCACGAACCGGTTGATGGACTACGAGCCCGGGACTCCGGACAACCCGTGGTGGAACCAGACTGCCTGGGGGGATGGTCTGATCAAGACCGTCCTGTTCGTGCCGGAGACGACGGTGGACTCGGGGCTGTTCGAGCTGAACCTCGGGAACCTCGAGGACTTCCAGGAGTTCCTGTGGAGCGATCTCGCAGTTGCCCGCGACTACCGGCTCCCGCTGGGGACGACGTTCGCCTTCTACTACATTGACCCGAACGACTTCGACGATATGACCTTGGGCACGATGGAGGTCGGCAACCGGCCGCACTCCCAGAGCTTCCTCACCGATGCCAACGGCATCCCGGCGACCGAGGTCAGGATCGGCACCGGGTGGGGCGGGCTCTACGTCCGGGTGTACGACGCCGATGCGAACGTCGAGGCGTGCTGCCAGGATAAGGTCGTGGTCCACATCTGCGACCCGCACAACGAGGACGATTCCGAGTACTACGTGATCGATGAGATCTCGAACGACTCGGGGATCTTCTTCACCCAGAGCGGGATTCCGCTTCTGCCGGTGTGGGACGCGGTCTCAGGCTACCAGCTCGTGTTCGACGACTGGCGGGTCGAGAGCTTCAACGAGGACACGATCTTCGTCCGCTACAACTCGGTGAACTACACCCAGGCGGCGCTGAACGCCCTCGGCGATGGGAACCCGAACGACGGGTTCTTCCCGCCGGCCATTGACACGCTTGCGTCGCGGAACCAGTACTGGGACGTCAGCTTCGCCAAGGTGAAGGTCTACGACACCCAGGTGTTCGATGGGACGACCCATCACATGCGGTTCCTGAACGGCCAGTACCAGCCGGTGGATACGATCCCGCTCTCGGGCTCGCTCTACCTTGAGGTGACCGACCTCGACCAGAACGAGCACCCGGCGCTGCGGGAACTCGTGTTCGGCGGCTGGAACAAGGACGCCTACACGGGCGACGATAACGATCGTGCGAATACGGACGCCCTTACGCTCCGTGGGTCCACGTCCGGCACTCTACAGGATGCGAACGAGGACTCGGCGCCGATCTGGTGGCGCGGCGGCTGGGGTCCGGCAGCTGTTGACTCCGGTGACTCCGACGTGATGACGCCGCAGGGCGCGGTGGCTACTGATCCGTACTTGGGGATAATCGGCTATGATGACACCACGAACACCGACGACTCGATCTCCGGGATTCTGGAGACGGTGAAGGTGTTCATGTGGAACGCCCAGCGCGGGAGCTGGGAGCGGATGGACCTCCGCGAGACCGCGGTCGGGTCCGGCATCTTCCGCTCCACGACCTGCGTCCTCGTGGCCGACTCCCGGAACCCGGGGGAGGGGAACCTCGCCTCGAAGGCCGGGGACACGATCATGGCGTTCTACCAGGATCCGTCGAACCACTCCGACGTCTCGATCATCTCGATCAAGGTGAACGAGGGCGGCGCGGGCGGGATCACCCCGCCGACCGTCGCCCTGTCGGTCGCGTTCGACAAGGCGAACTACAACCCGGGCGATACGGTGACGATCACCGTGACCGACGAGCAGTACGCGGGCGCGATGGAGATCGTGGGCGCCGCGAAGCCGCTCATCCTGAAGACGGCGGATGGGACGGAACTCGCGAGCTGGACCCAGATCCCCGCCGTGTCCGGCCAACCGGGCAAGTTCCGGGTGAGCTACGTGCTGCCCGCAACCGTGACGGGGACGATCACCGCTCTGTACACGGATCCGCTCATTGCTAGCCGAACAGCGCAGGCGCAGGCGACGGTTGCCGCGCCGGTGCTCGCGAGCGTGAGCGACGTGAAGCCGGTGCCCGAGGTGTTCTCGACCTCGACGGCGTTCACCGTGTACGCGCAGCCCGCAGGGGCGGTACCGAACAAGGTGACAGTCAACGTGTACGACCTCACCGGTCGGAACGTGGCCACGCTTACGGGCACGAACACCACGACGGTCAGCTGGAACGGCGGAACCCTCCGCAACGGGGCCTACATCTACGTGTGGACCGTTGAGGGCGGGAACCCTGTCCAGACCTGGACCGGCAAGGGGTTCGTCTACATCAAGCGGTAGAGAAGGGCAGCGGGGTCGGGGGCTTCTGACCCCCGACCCCCCGCCTTGGGATACCAAGGGGGTAGGAGACGACGATGAAAAGGCTAGCAGTAGCAGTGCTGCTCGTGGGCGTGCTGGGCATGATCGGGTTCGGGTATGAGGGATCGATCGTGTTCCAGGGCGGTCACGGGGCGAAAGCGCTTGGGATGGGCGGCGCGTTCTGCGCCTTGGCGAACGATGGGACGGTGGCGCTGTGGAACCCGGCCGGGTTGGCCCTGATGGGGCCGAACATGTGGCTGGGCGGCGCCACGTCGCAGCTGTTCGGAATGGTGGGGCTCCAGTACATCGCCGGCGGGTACAAGTTCGGCGATTACGCGGTGGGCCTCGCGTGGGGCAACGCCACGGCCGGGACCCAGTACGGGGCGAACCTGTACTTGGGCACGGTCGGGATGAAGATCGGCGACTTCGGGACGTTGGGAGCGAACCTGAAGTACTACTCGGAGACGATCGCCGGAACGGCGACGAGTGGGTTTGGGTTCGATATCGGATTCCTGATGCCCCTGACGCCGGAGATCTCAATCGGGATCGTCGCCAAGGATATCGGGACGACGATCGCGGACCAGACCGTAACCTCTGAGTACGGGGCCGGGATGGGGCTGAAGCTCCTCGACGGGGCGCTCGTCATCGCAGCGGATGTGTCGCTCGATGGGACGTTCAACCCGTTGAACCTGGGAGCGGGGATTGAGTTCGTGCTGATCGAGAACCTGGCCGTACGGGCGGGGATCACGGTCCCGGAGTTCGCGTTCTCCGACACCTACTTCAGCGTAGGGGCGGGGTTTGCGATCGCCGGGCTGACGATCGACGCGGCGTACGTGCTCAAGGATAACCCGGGCGAGACGCTGGTGCTGTCGGCGACGTTCAGCTTTGACGAGCTGTTCGCGGAACCGACGACGCCGGAGCCTGGGCCGACCCAGTAGTCACCGATAGAAGCGCCAACCGCACGGGGGGCCGGGGAAACCCGGCCCCTCTTGCTGTTGTGGCTCCCCCTCACCCTCCCCTCTCCCCCTTTATCTCTAACTCCTCTCCCCCCTCCGGGGGGAGAGGAATAAAAGGTGAGGGGGGGAGAGGAACGAACGGACGCTACGACGGGGCGTGGGCGGCTTCGGTGGAAACCTCGTGCGCCCACTGGAGCGGAACAGGAAGGGCCGTCCCCGCGGTGAGGGCCTGGATGAGCCCGATGGCGCCGTCGAGGTCAGCACGGTGGCCAGGGGATACGAACAGGGTCCGGTTCCGATCGGTGCGCATCGCCGCCCCCACGGTCTCTTCGTCCAACACGACGGGCCGCCACTCCCCGATCGCCATCCCTTCGGTGTTGGCATGCCCGCAGAGGTGCCCCTTGGCCACCCCGACCGTCGGCCGGTCGAGGAGCACCCCGAGGTGGCTCGCCACGCCAGCGCGGCGCGGGTGGAGGATCCCGTTCCCATCCACGAGGAGGACGTCCGCCTCCCATCCCGCCTCGGCAGCGGCCGCAACGGCGGCAAGGTAGGCGGGGAGCTCGCGGTAGGAGAGGTAGGTCGGGATGTACGGGAACAGGGCCGGAGCACGAACGGTGAGGTGCTCGATCAGCTCCCCATCGGCGCTCGCAAGGACGAACGCGGCGACGGCCTCGCTGTCGCGGTAGGCGACGTCGAGCGCTCCGATGGTCTCGACCTCGGGCAGGGGAGCGAGGATCACCTGGTCCGCGATCCGCGCCTGCTCCTCTTGGAGCCGTGCCAACGGCCGGTCGGTCGGGAAGTCCCACACGAAGTACCGGGCGAGGGGATCCACCCGCGATCCGACCACGCGCACCCCTTCCCGAGCGAGCTTCGCCGCCGCCTCGTCCTGGGTCCCCCCCCACGCCCGGCCCACCGCCCCCGAGGCGTGGACCACGCGGTGCACGGGCAGGTCCTCCGCTTCGGAGGAGGAAAGCCACTGCGCGATGAATGGGGCCGCCCCCGGATCGCCCAGGGCCTCGGCGAGGGCACGGTAGGTGGTGACCCGGCCGGCAGGGATGGAGAGGAGGAGCGCGCGGAGGGTGCGCGGGAGGTCGGGGACCTCGATCTCAGCCTTTCCCACAGCACCCGCCCCGGATCACCCGGATCGAGCCCGGATAGGGATCCGAGGTGTCCCCTTCGTTATCCTTGACGACGAGGGTCACGATGTACTCGCCTTCCTCCCCGTAGATGTGATGGGTGGTGGGGAGGCTCGTCGAGGTCCACGACCCGTCGCCGAAGTCCCACAGGTACTCGGCGACCGTGCCGTCGGGGTCGTGGGATGCGCTCGCGTCGAACAGGGCCATCTCGTTGGCCTTGAGGTCGGTCGCGGGGGAGAAGGTGAACTTGGCCACCGGCTTCTTCGAGTGGACGACGATCGCGACCTCGGCCTGTGCGGTGTCGCCGTTCTGGGCGGTGACGGTGAGGAATGCGGTGTACGTTCCGCGGTCGGTGTAGGTGTGGGAGACGGTGAGGCCGGAACCGGTGGTGCCGTCCCCGAACGACCACAGGTACTCGACGATGCCGCTGCTCGACCGGCTGGCGTCGAACGTGACGGTGAGCGGATACGCCCCCTGGGCGGGGTTGGGAATGGTGGAGATCACGGCCCGCAGCCCCGTGACGGGGGAGAAGCAGCCGCTGAGGGCGAGGGAGCCCGCGACCGTGAACGCAACGAGGAAATGTCTTCTCATGGAAACCTCCGGATGGGAAGCTTACCCGCGTTGCCTGCCCCCGCAATCGCAGTGCACAGCGTGCCCCCTCACCCTCCCCTCTCCCCCCAGTCCTTTTCCCCCTCCCTTGAGGGAGGGGCGTGGGGAGGGTGACTCCCCCCTCACCCTGCCCTCTCCCCCGGTGTGGGGAGAGGGGAAAGCGGTGCCCCCCCACCTCGCCTCTCCCCCCGGTGGGGGGAGAGGAACAAGAGGTGAGGGGGGAGAGGGATCAAGGGTGAGGGGGAATGCCTGGCCGCTGGCGATCCTCAAGGTGCCGCACCTGGGGCAGGAGGAACCCGACCGCCCCCAGCGTGAGCATGGATGCCCCGCCGATCACGTACCAGAACTGGATCCCCAACAGATCGGCCACCGGCCCGGCCACCGCCAACCCGAGCGGCATCATCCCCGCGGAGAGGCTCCCGAGGAGGGAGAACACCCGGCCCTGCATCCCCGGTTCCACCAGCGCCTGCCCGAGGGCCAGAAGTGGCCCATTGGCGATCGGGCCCATGAACCCCGTGAGGAACAACGCCCCCAGGGCGAGGTAGAGGCCGGTGGGAGGCAAAAAACCCATCGCCAGGATGCCGATCCCCATCCCCACGATCCCGAGGAGGGTGGTGAACATGCGCCGCCGGAATCCACCCCAAGTGCTGAGGACGAGCCCGCCGAGGATCATCCCGATCCCGAAGGCCGACTCCAACCAGGAAAGCTCCAAAGCCCCCTTCCCAAAATGGTTCACCACGAACAAGGGGAGGAGGGAGAAGCCTGGATTGACGAGGAAGTTGATGAGGGCCGCACCCAAGAGCACGATGAGGAGCCCCTTCCATCCCCAAATGTAGCGGAACCCCTCCCCAAGCTCGACAAGGTAGGGTCGCCTCTCCCCCGCCTCCGGCCGAGCGGGTTGGGGGATGGGGATGAAGAGGAGCGGGACGATGGCGAGGGCGGCGGTGAGGATGTCGAGCCCCATGATCCCATGCATGGGGAGGACCGCAAGCAGGATCGCCCCGATGGGCGGAGCGACGATGTTCATCGCCCCGTGCATGGTTTGGTTCAGGCCGGCCACCCGGGAAAGCTGCCGCTCGGGGACCATGAGCGAGGTGGAGGCGGTCATCGTCGGCCAGTGGAACGCCCCGCCTAGCCCGCGGATCACCTTGACCAAAAAGATGTGCCACACCTGGATCCGCCCGGTGAAGAAGAGGATGCCGAGCCCCGCCGAGGCGAGGGCGATCACGCCGTCGGCGACGACCATCACCCAGCGGCGGTTCCACCGGTCGATGAGGGCCCCGGCGAATGGGCCCAGGATCACCTGGGGGAGGACCGCAACGAGGGTGGCCGTGGCGAGCACCGTCGCCGACCCGGTCTCCTGGGTGAGCCACCACACGAGGGCGAACTGGGCGACCGAGCTCCCGAACAGGGAGAATTGCTGCCCAGTCCAGATCGTGAAGAACCGCGCCTTCCACCGCTCCACGTGCCTCCTCCTTGTTCCGGCCCTCGGCCCCCCTCACCCTTCCCTCTCCCCCGATGGGGGCGAGGGATTGGGTGGCGCCCCCCTCACCCCACCCTCTCCCCCAAGTCCTTTTCCCCCTCCCTTGAGGGAGCTCCTTTTCTTTCCCCTCCCGTGAGGGAGGGGGGGGGGAGGGTGGCTCCCCTCACCCTACCCTCTCCCCCCTGCGGGGGGAGAGGAATGAAAGGTGACGGGGGGAGAGGGATCAAGGGTGAGGGGGGAAGGTGAGGGACATCCCTGAAGGGTCCATCTACGCCGGAAACAGCCGCTCCCGGAGGAGCTTCGGCGGCAGCGACCCGCAGGAGAGGATCGCGTCGTGGATCTCCCGCAGTGGGACCCCCGGATTCCGCCGCTTGTACTCCTCGATCACGCTCAGGATCTCGAGTTTTCCGATGAGGTAGCTCATGGGCTGGGTCGGCGCCGCGGTGTAGCGGTAGACCTCGGCCTGGGCGTTCGCCCTCTCCAGTCCCACCTCGTCCACGAGGAACCGAATCGCCTCCTCGACCGTCATCTTCCCGGTGTGAAGCGACACGTCGAGGATGTTCCGCGCCGCCCGCCACAGCTGATCCTTGAGGCGCGCCAGTTTCTGCACCGGCTCGCGGATGTACCCGAGCTCCTCCATGAGCTCCTCACAGTAGAACGCCCACCCCTCCACGAACAGGGAGGAGAGGACGCTCCCCAGCTTGCGGGGGAGGGTCTTCGTGTACCGGTTGGCGTACACGAGCTGGAGGTGATGGCCCGGGTAGGCCTCGTGGAGGCACGTCACCGGGATCTTGGCGTAGTTGTGGCCCGCCAGCTTCTCCTCCTGGGCCTGCCGCGGCATCCACCGGTCCACGGGCGTGACGAGGAAGATCCCTTCCTGCTTCTCCTCCAGGGGCCCGGGCATCATGTACGCCGCGTAGGGGATGACGGGCCGCATCGAGGGCGGGGTTGCCTGGACCGTGAGGCTCTCCCCAGGGGGGATGGTGGCGACGCCCTTCTCCTGAACGAACCGCCGCACCCGCTCCACTTCCTTGCGGTACACGGACAGGAGCTCGCCCCGCTTGGGGTGGTCCTTCTTTGCCTCGTCGAGGATCTCGCGGGCGGTCTTCCCCGGGGCGACCTTCGCGGCGACGGTCTCCATGAGGGCTTTGGTGTCCCGGAAGATCTTCCAACCTCGCTCGAGGAGCTCGTCGGCTGTGTAGTCGAGGAAATGGTCCTCGCGGAGGATCTCCTCGAAGAGCTCTTTGCCCGCCGCGAACTCGCCCTGTGCCCTGGGAAGGACCTCCCGCTCCAGGAACGCGATGTAGTCCCGAACCGCAGCCGCAGCGGCCCGGCTGGCGCGGACTGCGCGGGGCGCAAGGCGCGGGGTACGGAGGCTCAAAAACGGGATGACAGTCCGGAAGAGAACCAGGCTTCGCTTCCCCCCCTCGATCGCGACCTCCGCCCACACCTTGGGGACCCGTTCTGGGATGAGGTTCTCCTTCCCCTGGCTGAGGACGCGGGGGACCTCCGCGAGGCGCCCGACGACGCTCCTCATCCGCACGCGCAGTGGGGCGAAGTCCCGCATGAGGAGGAGGAATACGCCCCCCAGGGCCTCGTCGAGGTACATCCCCGGGCTCCGTTCGTGGTCGCGCGTCTTCTCGAACCCGCGCCGGAACGACTTCGCGAGCTGGCGGATGAGGGTGTGGTCGATCTGGGCATCGCGGGACCACGACGCGGGGTCAAGCGCCTCCAGTTCAGCGAGGGCATCGCGGAGCATTTTCTCCTGGCGGGCCCGGGCGGCCAGGCTGTGGTCCCCCAGCCGATGGTCGTAGCGATGGTCGCCGAACTGGGTCGCGGCGACCGGGATCTCCTCGAGCATCCGGCTGAAGAACCGGTCTACAGCAGCGTAGAACTCGGCTTCGCTTACGGTGGGCACGTTCTCCTCCTTGGCCTTCCCCCTCGGTTGCGAAGGCAGGGCAAGGATACCCGTTGGGGTCCGGCGGCGCTCCTCACACGCGCGCGCGGCGCGGACGGGCGATGCGGTACAGGAACCACGCCCCGACGGCGATCGCGGCCACGAGGAGGAGCGGGACGAGGATCAACCCCACCAGGAGGAGGACGAGGACCACGAACAGCGGGATGAGGAGCACCCCCACGAGCGCCCCGCCCGCCGCAAGCGCGGCTCCGGCGAGCCCCGTCACGAACCGGATCACCCGGCCGAAAAGCCCGAACACGGTCCCCAGGATCATCGCTTGATCTTCTCCCGCACCTCGGCCTCGGGATGGACCTCGAGCGATTCCGTGTACTCCACCCGGCCGATCCGACAGCCGGGCCCGATGTCCACGATCTTCCCGCGCACGACGTCGGCGGTGGTCGCTTCGAGGTGGATGTGGTCGCCCTCGATCTCGCCAACGGTGAGGGTGCCGATCCCAACCCCAAACCGCAGCCCCCGGCTCAGGCTGAACCCGAAGTTGAACCCGGAGCTCGCGCGGATGTCGATGTTCTCCCCGCCGATCTCGCGGGCGCGGCTGTCCCCGACGAGCTTCACCTCGACCCGGTCTGCAGAGAGGAGCCCCCCGATCTCGAATCGGCCCGACGAGTTGAACACGTCGGTCTCGAGGTCGCAGGCGACGTTGAGCACACCGCTCACCCGGACGTAGTGGCCGCGGAGGCTGCCCCCGATCCGCTGGGCGCCCGAGGAGCGGAGTTCCTTCACCACGGCATCGCCTTCGATGCCGCAGCTCCCCGAGGTGACGAGGATGTCGGCCTCCACCCGGCTCGTGAACTTCCCGGATCCGGAGACGGAGATCTCCTTCGCCTTCACCGTTCCCTGGAACCGCGCCGACCCGGAGACGCGGATCTCCTGCGCGATGACATCCCCCTCCACCCGCCCCGAGCCGGAGATCCGGACCTGGGTGTACTCGCCGCCAGAGACCCGCCCTGATCCCGAGATGGAAACGCTCTGGCTCTCCATCTACGCCACCTCCCTCAGCGCCAGCTTCACCTGCTCTGTGATCTGCTCCAGGTCCACCCGGTGCTTGATCCGCGATTCGCGGTCGAGCTTGAGGGGCTCGTGCCCGAGCACCCCCAGCGTCAGCCGCACCGAGATCCCCTCCTGGTCGAACGCCTTCTCAGCGAGGAGGGCCGTCATCCCGGTGGACGTGCGGACGGCCGCCTCCTCGGCGCGCACGAGGTCCACGAGGAGCTTCGCCTCCGCCGGGCGGGTCCCGGACCGCATCGCCTGCGCCCCGCACGCCAGGGCCACCAGCTCGCCGAACGTGTACCCGCGCTCCTTCCACAAAAGCTTGCGGCCCTCGGCCCCGATCGGGGTGAGCGCCGCCGGGTTGTCGTGTTGCACGCACTCCGGGGATGCCTCGGGGGCAAGGATCTGCACCAGCTCATCGAGCGACTGCTCCTCCTTGAGGGAGCGGATCTGCTCGATGCGGGTTAGGATCTTGTCCCGGGGGAAGAACGTCTCCTGGCCCGTGACCGTCGCCTTGCGGATGAACCACGCCTCGGGGATGAGGCCCTTCCTCTTCCAACGGTAGAGCTGGCCGTATGAGATCCCGGTCTGTTCCAGGACGTCCTTCTTCGCGATCAAATCCTCATCCATGCCCACCCCCTAGCGAGGCCAGTGTAACAAAACACTGTTACAAGTCAAGGTTATTGGGCGACTACACCTATATTTCGGGTGAGGAGCGGGGGGAGGTGGAACCCGCCGAACACCCACTCCCGATCGCCCCCGATCGCGACCACGCCGTCCTTGAGGACATCGTAGGCGTTGCCGGCGATCATGGTGTTCTTCACCCGGCCCACGACCACCCCTCCCTGCACCGCGAACCCGATCCCGACGTTGTTCGAGAACGCACCGGATTGGATGTTCCCCTGTCCCAGGCCGAGCACCCCGGCCACGATGAGGCCGTCCTTCATCTCGCGGATGAGGTCGTCCAGGGTCCCCGCCCCGGGGGCGAGGACGAGGTGGCGGGAGGCAGGGCCCGGGGGGACGCGGAACCCTCCCCCGCCGAGGGGACCGCCCTTGATCCCGTTTCCGGTGGGCTTCGCCTTGGCCAGGGCCGCGGCCCGGAGGTCGTAGTAGAAGCTGCGGACCACGCCGCGGTCGATGAGGGGGAGCTTCCCCGTGGGCACCCCCTCGTCGTCGAACGACCGCGACCGCGGGCCGAACGGGATCACCCCGTCGTCGGTCAGGGAAAGGCGCGGATCGAACGCGGCCTCCCCGAGGCGGCCCTTCAACGGGGAGGTCCCGAGGAACACGGACAGCCCGGAGAACCCGATCATGAGGGGCAGGAGGAGGACGGGGAGGCCACTGGGGAGGAACAGGACCGGGGGCCTCCCTGTGGGCGGGGCGGCGATCTTCCGCCCCCACCGGAGTTCGCGGAGGAGGTCCCCGAGGAGGGCCTCGCGGTCGAGGTCGGACGCCCGCCGCACGGACCGGAACGCGTCCACGCTCCAGATGTCCCCCTGGCGGATGAGTTTAGCCTCGACGGCCATCGAGAGGTACGACCTCTTCTCGCTCCACTCGCCGCCGGTCGAGGTGTGCACCGCGACCTCGTGCGTCCCCCGCCCGAGCGAGGCGTTGATGATGAGCTCGGGGAACTCATCGCGGATCCGCCGCACGGCGTCCTCGCCCCACGTGATGAGGTCCTCCACCCCGATCCCCGCTACCTCCCGGTCGAGGACGGGGACCGCCGTCTGCGGTCCGTCCTTCCCCGCGAACCGGAACGGGGCCGGGTCGCCGTGAGAGGCAGCGAGGAGGGCGGAGGTGAGGAGGGCATCGTCGCTCCCCCCGGCTGTGGACGCGAACCCCAGCCTCCCCCCCGCGATCACCCGCAGCGCGCGCCCGCGCACCGCCTCCGACCCGGCGGTCTCGATCTCCCCGCCGTTGAAATTGACGGCCACGCCTTCGCGCAGTTCCTCGTAGAGCTCCGCTGCTTCCGCCTTGTGCGCTGCCTGCTTGAGGATGTCCATCACCGACCTCCCACCGTCACGTTCCGCACACGCACGTGGGGCGCCCCGGTTGTGGTGGGGAGCGGCGACTGCCCGCCCTTCCCGCACCCCCCCGCGCTCCCCTCGAGCTTGAAGTCCCGCCCGATCAGTTCGATGTTCTTGAGGGTGTGGAACACGTTCCCGGTGAGGACGACATCCCGCACCATCGGCCCGATCACCCCGTTTACGATCTCGTGGCCCCACGCCGCGGAGAACGTGAACTGCTCGAACATCGTCTCCCCGCCGAACGCGGAGCACGCGTAGATGCCATGTTCGATCCCGTCGAGCATCTCCTCGAGGGTTGCCTCCCCCGGCTCGATGTACGTGTTGCGCATCCGCACGATCGGCTCGTGCTCCCACGATACGGCGCGCGCGTTCCCCGTCGGGGTGGCCTTCATCTTGTGCGCCGTGGCGCGGGAGTGCATGAGGCCGGTGAGGACCCCGTTCTTGATGAGGTACGCCTTTCGCCACGGGACGCCCTCATTGTCGTAGGGGGAGTTCCCCCGTTCCCCGGGGCGGTACCCGTCGTCCACCACGTGGAGGGACTCAACCCCGAACCGCGTCCCCAGTTGCATCACCTTGCGCATCGGCTCGTTCCGGAGGAGGAAGTCGGCCTCGCAGATGTGGCCGAACGCCTCGTGGATGAACACCCCCGCGAGGCTCGGGTCGAGGATCACGGTGTACGTCCCCCCCCGGACCGGCTTCGCCGCGAGGAGGTCCACCGCCCGCTGCGCTGCCTTGCGGGCCATCCCCTCCTTCCCCTGGACGGCGTCGAACCCCGCTCCGTAGCCGAGGGACTCGAACGCCTGCTGGATATCCCCGTTCTTCCGCGCCACGGCGGCGAGGGAGAGCGTAACGTCGGGGATGCCCTGCTCGACGTAGGTCCCCTCGGAGTTGGCGTAGGTCACCTTCCGCCAGGTGTCGGTGTAGCGGACGCTCGTGGACGCGATTGCGGGGGAGTGGGTGAGGAGGAGCTTGTTGTAGCCCTCGGCCAGCCGGCGCTTTTCATCGAGGGGCACGCCGCGGAAGTCGCGCCTCATCTCCCCTTCATGGCGCGCCTCCGCCCGCTCCACGGGAGCGAGCCCCACCGGATCCGCGACGTGGCGGGATGCGGTGCGGGCGAGGTGGGTGGCCTCCTCGATCTTGCGCGCCAGCTCGGCCGGGTCGGTGAACACGGCGATCCCCCACGCCCCCCGGACGAGGCAACGCACGATGCCGCCCGCTTCCTCGCCGGATTCGAGCGCCATCAGCTGGTCGCGCTGGAACGCGACCCGCGACCGCGCGACCTGTTCCCAGCGGGCCTCGGTGTAGTCGGCGTGGCTCTTCGCCACGGCCTCACGCAGCCTGTCTTCCATCGGACCCCCTTTACCAGGAGATTGTACCGGCCCCTCCCAATGTGATGGGGATCACGTCCCCCGGCGGATCCTCCCGTCTATAATGGGTCCGGCGCAGTGAAGGAGGCGAGGGATGAGATGGTTCTTGGTGCTGGCGCTGATCGCCCTTCCCGCTTGGGGAGCGGAGATCCAGTTCGACGCGGAGCCCCGCCTGGGGGGGACGTTCCGGGTGGTTGTGACCGGGGTCCCAGAGGAAGGCGGACAGGCAACGCTCCTCGTCCTGCGGACGGGCGCGGTCGTGCCGGTCGCTCTCGCCCGTGAGGGGGACGTGCTCCGGTCCGCGCCGATCCACATCCGACGGGCGTGCGATCCCGAGGGGACCCCGTCCGTGTCCGTGCAGCTAGGGGACACGGTCGTCGCGGCGACGGAGCTTGGCGGGGGGCTTGCGGCCCCGGCCCGGGTCGGCCCCCGCGGGCCAGATGAGCCCACGGTCGCGCTCGAGCGGTGGGACAACGTGGAGATGGAATGGGTCGCGGCGGAGGAGATGGGGCCGGCCCTGTTCCGGATCGTCCTCACGGACCCCTCCCGCGACACGACGTGTGAGCGGGAGGCCCTCGCCCTCGAGCTGGCCCTGGCGGGGAAGGAGTTCGCCCTCCCCCTGGAGGAGGATGGGCCCGTGACCGGGAAGTTCGTGGGCGAGTTCGTGGTCGCCCTCGAGCCGCGGGGCTGCGATCTGGGGTTGCGGGTGACGACGGTCGGGGGCGATCTCCTCACCGAGGCGGCGGTTTCGACGGGGGCGTGCCTGACGTGCACTTGGGAAGGGGCATCTCTTCGGGCCCCCCTCCCCGTCCTCCCGATCGCCCTCGCCCCGGAGGCCCTCGTCCTCCCGGTCGGCTGCGTGGGGGAGGTGCACCTGGCGCGGCCGGAGAGGCCGGACGAGGTGCGGTGGTGCGTGGACGGCGTTGAGCGCGCCGGCGAGCTGAGCCTCACCCTGCTCGCGGACGCTCCCCGGGACGTGATCGTGGTGGCCCTGGTGCGGAAGGGGCTCCTGTGGGAGCGTGCCCAGACGACGGTTGCGTTCGTCCCTCAGGTCAAGCTGTCGTGGGTGGACGCTACAACCGGGCTCCCCCCCACCGAACCGTGGCCGTGTACGCAGCCGCTCCAGATCCGCGCCGACGACGTCACGGGCCCGGCCCCGGTGCTCCTCGTGGGCAAGCTCGGCCCGGATCCGCGGATCCAGGAGATCCCCCTCGCCGAAAGCGACGGGGGGGTGTTCGTGAGCGGCGCCCTCCGCCCGGCGGACTTCGCGGCCTGCGCGGGCGACGTCCTGTGGGCCCAGTTCCGGGACCCGCGGGGCTGCTACTCCGCCTACATCACCCTTCCCTTGCGATGAAGCGGCTGTCCCTCGTTCTCGGCGTGGTGCTCGCTCTGGGGCGGATCGGGCTGGGGTTGGATGTGCCCCACCCCGTGTTCTTCCTCTCCGAGCCCCTCGTCCTGTGGACGGTGCCGGGGGAGGGGGACCCCACGGTGAGCCATGGGGACGCTCCCGTCACCAGCGAGGCATGGGATCGCGCTCCCGATGGGGAGCGGATCCGCTGGGAGGCCTCCCTCCCCCCCGCTGGCCCTGGGGTGTGGGTGGCGTGCACGGACCGCGCCTGTCACGCCTTCCTCCGGGTGCCGGACGAGGTGGGGGTGGTCGAGGTCCAGGCGAGCCCCGGAGCGCTCCTCACCCTTGCCGGGCAGGCCAAGGTCGCCGATGCGTTGGGGTGGGCGTTCTTCGTCGTCGCGCCGGGGGAGCACGAGCTCGTGGCCGAGCTGGAGGGGGAGGCGAGCCGGCAGTCGGTAGAGGTTCGGCCCGGCGAGAGGATCGCGCGGACCCTCGTCCTCGCCGCGGCCGGCGTGTCGAGCCCTGTTGCCCTCCCCGGGCATACGGTGACCCTGTCCGTGCGTCTCATCGCCCCCCGCGACCACCCCGCCTTGAATGCGGACCTCGCCCTGCCCGCGGGGTGGGAGGCGAGCCCGACGCCGGGGGTGTACGACCCCCTCCGCGCGGGCGAGCTCACCGTCCGCTCGTGGCGGATCACCATCCCCGCGGAGGCGGCCGCCGGCGCCTACGTAGTGGGGATGGCCTTCCCTGACCTGGGCCTGGAGGCGCAGGCCTCGCTGGCGGTGACCCACCGCCTCCCCCCGCGGGAGGTGGTCGGCCACTGGGACATCGCGGCGGACTGGCTCGATCTCTCCCTCCCGTCCGTGATTACGTACGAGCGCCTCCTCTGGGCGGCCACGTTCGTGGGACGGGAGCTCCCGTTCACCGGTCGCACCCTCACCGCGGCGGATCTGGAAGCCCTCGCGCGGGAGTGGGAGGGGAGCCCATAGGGCCGGCAGCTGGTATACTCCCATCACGCCGATGAACGAGGTCCTGAAGGCGATCCATGACCGGCGCTCCGTGCGCGCGTTCCGCTCCCAGCCGGTGGAGCCGGAGGCCCTGGAGGCGATCCTCGACGCCGGGCGGTGGGCGCCGTCGGGGAGGAACACCCAGCCGTGGCGGTTCGTAGTCGTGGAGTCGGAGGCCAAGCGTGCCGAGCTAGGGAAGCTCGTCCCGCAGCGGGACATGGTGCGCACGGCCCCCGTCACGATCGCGGTCCTCCTCGATCGGGCGGCGGGCTACGATGAGCTCAAGGACGCCCAGGCGATCGGGGCCTGCGCCCAGAACATCCTCCTCGCCGCCCATGCCCTCGGGTTGGGCGCGTGCTGGATCGGGCGGGCCCGCGATCGGGAGATCGAGGCCCTCCTCGGGGCGAGGGAGGTCGAGGAGTTGATGATGCTCCTCCCGCTTGGCTACCCGGCGGAGACCCCGCCCGGGCGCGAGCGGCGCCCTCTGTCGGAACTGGTGCGGAGGATCTGATGACCTACGCCCTCGTCGCCGCGCTCCTCCTGATCCCCGCGGTCGGGCTCGGCCTCGTCGCTCTGTCCCTGGCGATCGTGGCTGCGGTCCTCGTCCTCGCCTGCGCCCTCGCCCTCGGCGCCACGGGGACGCTCCTCGACTGGATCCTCGCCCTGACGGCGGTGGGACTGGCGTGGCCTAGCGTTCAGGCCGGGCGGAGGTTCGTCCACCGGGTGCGGGGGGCGGTCGCTACCGCCGTCCCGGGCATTGGGCGGCTACGCGGGGGTTGATCGAAAGGCTCCCGAACGACTTCTCGAACTCCCGGGCGAAGTCGTGGGCGAGGAGGTCCGCGCGTCGGGTGTAGGCTCCCCGGTCCTTCCACGTCGCCTCCGGGCGGAGGATCTCCTCCGGCACCCCGGGGCACGTCGTGGGAACCCAAAGATGGAACCGCTCATCGGGGGTGAACTTCGCCCGGTCGAGCTCGCCGGACAACGCGGCCCGCACCATCGCCCGGGTGAGGCGGATGTCGATCCGCGACCCTTCCCCGTACGGACCGCCCGACCAGCCAGTGTTGACGAGCCACGTCCGGGTTTTGTACCGATCGAGGTACTCCCCGAGGAGGTCGGTGTAGGCGTGGGGAAGCCGCGGCATGAACGGGGCCCCGAAGAAGCGGGAGAACGTGGACCCCGGCTCGGCGACCCCCGTCTCCGTCCCGGCGAGCTTGCTCGTGTAGCCCATGAGGAACCACAGCTTGGCCTGGTCGGGCTCGAGGCGGGCGATCGGGGGGAGGACGCCGTTGGCGTCAGCGGTGAGGAACACCATGACCGTCGGGTGCCCCGCCCGCCCGGTGGGATCGGAGTTATGGATGAACGAGAGGGGGTAGCTGGCGCGGGAGTTCTCGGTGAGCCGCCGGTCGTGGAAGTCGAACCGGCCATCGGGGGTGATGAACGCGTTCTCCACGATCGCCCCGTGGTCCTCCGGCGGCGCCTCGTGCATCACTGCCCCGTAGATGTCCGGCTCCTTGGCGGGATCGAGGCCGATCATCTTCGCGTAGCAGCCCCACTCGAAGTTGAAGATCCCCTCCTCGCTCCACCCGTGCTCGTCGTCGCCGAGGAGGGCCCGCTCGGGATCGGAGGAGAGCGACGTCTTCCCCGTCCCGGAGAGGCCGAGGAAGAGGGCGGAGCGGCCATCGGTGCCGACGTTGGCCGCCCCGTGCAGGGGGAGGATCCCCAACGGGGGGAGGAGGAAGTTCATCACCGTAAACAGGAGCTTCTTCACCGACCCGAGGTACGCTGAGCCGTACACGATCCCCACGCGGAGGGCGAAGTCCATGACCACCGCCAGGTCGGACGGGCGGCCCTTGTCGGGGTCGTTCCGCAGTCGGCCCGCGTACTTCTGCGGATCGAGCTTGTTGTAGGGGAGGGCGAGGAGGGTGAACGGGCGGTCAGCGAACGGGGAGCGCTCGATGCCGGTTGGGAGCGGTCGGAACATGTTGTCCGCGAACAGGGCGGTGAGGGCGCGGTCGGTGAGGAGCCGCACCGGGAGCGCACACGCCGGATCGGCCCCCAGGGCCCGCTCCATCAGGAACAGCCTGGGCTTGGCCGCGAGCGTCGCCACCGCATCGGAGGCGAGGAGCTCGAACGTCGCCGGCGCCATGGGGATGCAGTACGGGGACGTCCAGTCCACCTCGTCGTGGACCTCTGGGCGGTCGACGATGTAGGTGTCCTGCGGCCTCCGCCCAGTGGATTCGGGGGATGTCCAGGTGGCGAGCGCCCCCGAGACGCTCACGAGGGCTTCCCGGTGAGCGATCGCCTCCTGGACGAGGGTCGGTCGGGAGGGGTTCACGCTGGCGCGGGCCCCCACAAGCCGCTCCACTTCACGGTTAATGTCCATGCCGGTCCTCCTTCGACGGGCCAGGGCTCGGTTGGATGTACACGACCTGGGTGGGGTAGGCGAACCTGATCCCCATCTCCTGGAACCGGCGCAGGAGCCCGAGGTTGATCGCCTGCTGGGTGTCCATGTACACGCTGTAGTCAGGGACGAGGACGTAATAGACGACCTCGAAGATGAGGGCGAAGTCCCCGTACTCCTTGAAGTGGGCCCGGTCGAACCGGGTATTGGGGATCCCCTCGATGATCTCCCGCACCGTCTGCGGGATCCGCTCCAGGAGCTCGGGGGGCGTATCGTACGCGATCCTGAATGTGAAGGCGACCCGCCGCTCGCGCATCCGCCTGTAGTTCCGGATTCGGCTGCCGAGGAGGTCGGAGTTGGCCAGGACGACCTGTTCCCCGGTCAGGCTGCGAATGCGGGTCGTCTTGAGGCCGATTCGCTCCACCGTCCCGCTCGTGTCCCCCACGACGATGAAGTCCCCCACGAGGAACGGCTTATCGACAACGATCGAGATGGAGGCGAACAGGTCCCCGAGCACGTTCTGGAGGGCGAGGGCGACCGCAACTCCGGCGATCCCGAGCCCGGCGATGAGGGCGGTGACGTCCACCCCGATGTTCTCAAGCGCGATGAGGAGGACCACCGTCCACAGGGCGATCTTGGCCAAGAACCCTACGGCGTTGAGGGTGGTGGCCGTGGCGGCGTCCTTTTCCTGCTCCAGCTGGCGCCGGATCTCGCGGCTAACCCAGTAGGTGATGAGGCGATTCCCCCACATCGCGAGCTGGATCAGCAATGCGAGTATGGCCAGGACGCTTATGCCGCGGGACGCGGTGGGGGGGAGGTTCAGCACGAGCGAGGCGACGAATAGAGAGATCGTGAACAGGAACAGGACCTGGGTCCTCCGCACGAGGTCGGCCATCAAGCGGGTGACCTCGCTGGGGGCTCGCTGCTCGCGGGCGAGCAATCGGCGATGGATCGCCCACTTCGCGAGCCGGAGGGAGGTGAAGATGGCGACGCAGATCCCCAAGGCAACGAACCAGGTCCAAACCTCGTTACCGGCGACCACGCGGTGGAGGAAGGTCATGGCCTACTGCGTCTTGGTCTTTCGCCCCGACCCGAGGAACGGGAGGATGATGAGCACGATCCCCCCCGCGAAGAGGACCACCGTGACCGGGGTGGAGAGCTGCGGGAGAAGGTTTCCGATCACGACCCCGAGGAGGGCGGTCCCGATAGCGAGGAGGAACCAGCGCATCCGAAGCCACGTTTTTCGCATCGCGGTCGAGGGTACTCAGGGGGGGGCGGGGTGTCAACCGGCTGGCGCCCGCCAGTTCCCTGAGCGCGCTTGAGGAGGGCGAAGGTGCCGATAAAGATCCTCAACGAGAGGAAGCACACCCACAGGGCGTTATCGGCGAATGCCTGCTGCGTGAAGCTCATGGCCTACTCGGGTCTGGCTTGCCGGGTCCCTTTCGCCCCGACCCGAGGACCGAGAGGACGACGAGCACGATATTCCGATACCGAACACGATGACAGTCGCTTAGGTGGAGGATTGCTCGATCAAGGTCCCGATGATCATGCCCAGCAACGCTGTGCCCACGGCGCGCGTGACACAGCGAGCTCCGATCCGGGTTCTTTTCAAACGCAGGCGGGGACGGGCGAGATCCCTCGGGCTCCGTCTGTCGCGTCTGGTTGACGCCGGGGCGGGAGAGTGGTAACTTACGCAAGATAAGGCAAGCGATGACAAGTAAGCGCAAGCCAAAGGACAGGGATGTTGCTCCACGAATCGCGGTGATTGGGGCGGGGGCGGTGGGAGCGCTGATCGCGCGGGAGCTGTCCCGCTATGAGGGCGGGGTCCTCCTGTTCGAGAGAGAGCCGGATGTGGGGTGGGGGATGACGAAGGCCAATTCGGCCGTCGTGCACGCCGGCTTCCATGAAAGGCCGGGAACGGACAGCGCCCGGTTCTGCGTGGAGGGGAACGCGTTGTTCCCCGACGTGTGTCGGGAGCTGGCAGTCCCGTTCCAGGCCATCGGGGGATACGTCCTCGCCCTCTCGGATGCGGAGAGGGCGGTACTGGAGGCCCTTCATGGTCAGGGGTGCACGGCCGGCGTCCCCGGTCTGGAGCTCCTAGCACGGGACGAGTTCCTGGCGCGGGTCCCGCATGCGAACCCGGACGTGGTAGCAGCCCTGTGGGCGCCCACGGTGGGGATCACCGAGCCATGGGGCCTCGCGCTCGCCGCGGTGGAGAACGCCTGTTCCAATGGGACGTCCCTTCACGTGGGGGAGGAGGTGACGGGGATCGGCACGGCGAGGGGGCGGGTTCGCTCCGTGGGGTCGGCCCGCGCCACCTACGACATTGACGCGGTTGTGAACGCGGCGGGCCTTTATGGGGACCGGATTGCGGCCCTGGCCGGCGTGTCCACCCCGCGGCTCGTCCCCCAGCGAGGTGAGTACCTCCTCCTCGTGGATGTGCCCTCCCACCTCCGCACAGCGGTCCTCTTCCCCGTTCCGACCCCTCAGTCGAAGGGGATCCTCGTTGTGCCGACGGTGGATGGGGGACTGCTCCTGGGGCCGACCGCGGTGGAACTCGCCCCGGACGCGAGGGAGGACACCCAGACGACCGCTAATGGTCTCTCCCAAGCCGTGGCGGGGGCGCGCCGGCTGATCCCTGATCTGCCCGTGGGGAAAGCAGTGAAGGCGTTCGCCGGCTTGCGCCCGAAGGCGGAGGACGGCGGGTTCTGGATCGGGGCACGTGGGCCTGTCGGATTCTACCAGGCGGCGGGGATGCGATCCCCCGGCCTCACCGCCGCCCCGGCGGTCGCGCGTCGGCTGGCGGAGGGAATTGCCGCTGATCTCGGCCTCGTGCGCCGATCCTCGTTCTCGCCCCTCCGTCCGGCGATCCCCCGGGTGGCCGACCTCCCCCGTGCGGAGTGGGAGGCCCTCATCGCTCGTGATCCGCGGTTCGGCCGTATCGTGTGCCGCTGTAACCGGGTTACGGAGGGGGAGATCGTGGAGGCGATCCGCCGCGGGGCACGTACGCTCGATGGGGTGAAGTTCCGCACCCGTGCCGGGTTCGGCCGCTGCCAAGGGGGAACGTGCACCGACCGCATCCTCGCCCTCCTCGCTCGGGAAGGAGGGCTGGATCCGGAGGCGATCGCGCTACGTGGCTGCGGTTCAGTGCTTGTGACGGAGAGGGTGCGGTGACCGCACATCGGGTGGACGTCCTCGTGGTGGGAGGGGGAGCGGCGGGCATGGCTGCGGCGGCATCCGCAGCGCGAGAGGGAGCGCGGACGCTTCTTGTGGAGGAAGGATCACGCCTCGGAGGCGTCCTCGACCAGTGCATCCACCCCGGCTTCGGGCTCCACCGGTACCGGGAGGAACTCACGGGCCCCGAGTTCGCCCATCGGCTGCGGGAGGAACTTCGTGGAATTGAGGTCTGGACCGGACAGTCGCTCCTCGAAGTCGAGCCAGAGCGGCCCCGGGCGAGAACGGTAGGCGCAGCGGGGCTGGTGGAGGTCGACGCCGCGGCGGTGGTGTGGACGGCCGGGGCGCGGGAGCGACCGCTGGGCGCATTGCGCGTCCCGGGGACGCGGCCGGCGGGGATCTTTGTTGCCGGACTGGCGCAGCGGCTTGTGAACATCCACGGCCTCCTTCCCGGTCGGCGGGCCCTCGTGCTCGGGTCGGGGGACATCGGCCTCATCATGGCCCGCCGGCTGCACCTGGAGGGGATGGATGTGGTGGGCGTGGCGGAGATCCGGCCGCACCCCGGGGGCCTCCTCCGCAACGTGGTCCAGTGTCTGGATGACTTCGGGATCCCCCTTCTCCTCTCGCACACCGTGGTCGAGATCCATGGCCGGACTCGGTTGGCCGGGGTGACCTTGGCCGAGGTGGACGGGACGGGCGCCCCGCGGCCGGGGCCGGGGCGGTTCGTGGAGGTGGACACGCTTATCGTCTCCGTGGGGCTCCTCCCCGAGACGGAGGGGGTCCCGTTCGCTCCGCGGGATCCGGCCACCGGGGGCCTCGCTGCATCCACGCGCCTTCAGACTGCCGTTCCGTGGCTGTTCGCAGCGGGGAACTGCCTCGCCCCCTTCGACCTCGTGGACACGGTGGCTGCCCTCGGGGAGAGGGCGGGCGCGGCAGCTGCGCGGTTTGCGCGGGGTGAACTCCCCTCCGCTCCGACGGTGGCCCTCCGACGGGGCGAGGGCGTTGCGGTGCTCGTGCCATCTGCGGTCGTCCCCGCGGAGCCGGCGACCCTTTACCTGCGTGCTTCCCGGACGATGGAGATGGCGCGGGTGTCCGTTGGGCCGGACAGGGTGGGGCGCACGGCGCGTGAGGTTCGTCCCGCGGAGATGATCGAGGTCCGCCTTACGGGCGAGGAGACGGAGGGGATGGCCCGCTTGGGCGAGGTGACGGTAGAGATGACCGCGCTGCGATGAGGATCATCTGCGTGTCCTGCCCGATGGGCTGCGCGATCGAGGTCGAGATCGTAGGAGGGATTCCGGCACGGGTGAGCGGTCATGGCTGTCCCCGCGGCGAGGCGTATGCCCGTGAGGAAGTCATCGATCCGAAGCGGGTCCTCACCACGAGCGTGCGCGTCATTGGGGGGGAGCTCCCGCTGGTTTCGGTCCGCACGACGAGCCCCATCCCGCGACGCCTCATCCCTCAGGCGATGGCGGTTCTCCACTCGCTCACGCCCACCGCCCCCGTGCGCGTAGGCCAGGTCCTGGTTGAGGATCTGCTCGGCACTGGCGCGGGCATCGTCGCCACCCGCACCGTGGATCGGCTGGGCACCGTTGACGGGGAGGGGGGGGTGCCTATAATGGGAGACACAAGGAATGGCGAGAAAACGCAAGCAAGTGTTGACCGAGGAACGACGCCGGCTCATCCTGGAGGGGCTGCGGGAGCAGGGCGTGGTGCGCACGGGGGAGCTTGCGCGGAGGTTCGCTGTATCGGCAATGACTATTCGCAGCGATCTCGCTGTATTGGAGGAGAGGGGGGGGCTCGTCCGCGTGCACGGGGGGGCAATGCTCCGGGAGCGGGTGGCCCTCGAGCCGTCCTACTACGAGAAGGCGACCCGTAACCTCGATGAGAAACGGCGCATCGGACGCCGGGCGGCATCGCTGATTGAGGACGGGATGGCGGTGTTCATCGGCAATGGCACGACAACGATCGAGATCGTGCGCGCACTGCGGGAGCGTCCTCCTGTAGAGGTCAAGGTCTTCACCAATGCCCTCACCCATGCCACCGAGCTTGCAGAGATCCCGCAGGTGGAGGTGTACGTGATCGGCGGGTACCTGCGCGGCGTGTCGTTCGCCATGGTCGGCCCCCTGGCCTGCCAGGCGTTGGCGGGGGTGTACTTCGATCTCGCCTTCTTGGGAGCCAATGGGCTGTCGCTCGATCATGGGATCACGATCCCCTCGTTGGAGGAGGCGGAGACGGCGGCGGAGATCGTCGGGCACGCGAGGAAGGTGGCGGTCGTCGTGGACCACACGAAGTTCGGGGTCTCCGCCCACGGGCGGATCGTCGGCATCGAGGAGGTAGACCTCGTGATCACCGACCATGAGGTTGCCCCGGGAGTTGGCCGATCCCTGACTGAGTGCGGAGTGGAGTTGTTGGTGGCCTGAAGGGGGTGATCGCCGCAACGAACCACGGATGGTGCGGTTCGCTGGGTGGGCTGAACGGGCCCTGTGGATGACGCTATGAGGAGGTAAGAATGCGGGCAAAGTGCATAGGAGTTGCAGTTCTGGCGTTCCTGATCGGGGGGGCGGCCGTCGGGCTGGCCACCGAGCAGAACATCGACGCAGCGACGAAGGCATGGCTAGAGCAGGCAAAGCTTGGTCCTTATCAGGAACCCACCCTATACGAGTTGGCTCTTGCGGAGGGTGAGGTTACGGTCTATTCCTACTCGTCCCGCGTCCATCAGTTCGGCGCGACCTTCGAAGCCCGCTATCCGGGAATCAAGGTTAACGCCTTTGACATGGACTCCGGGGAGATCCTTACCAAGGTCCTCGCGGAACAGAGCGCGGGCAAGTTCAGCGCGGATGTTATTTTCCTCAAGGATCCAGCTGCGGTAATCGCTGAACTGTACGAGCCGGGCTACGTGTTCAATTACATCCCGCCAGATATCAAGCACCTCCTCCCAGCAGCATACAGGGAGCCGCTTCTTGTACACCATATCAGCCTTGACGTGTTCATCTACAACACGGAGGTGTATGAATCTTCCCCGATTAAGAATATCTGGGACCTCACCCGGCCGGAGTGGAGGGGGAAGTTTCTCATGCCTGATCCCCTCGTTACTACCGAGTATATCGAAGTCCTCGCAACCATCGTTCAGCATGCCGATGACATGGCAGCAGCTTATGAGGAGGCGTTTGGCGCTCCCCTCGTCCTCTCGCCGGGCGTGGAGAATGCGAGCTATGAATGGATAAAGAGGGTGCTGCAGAACGGAGCAGTAATCGTTCGCTCGACCGACGATGTCTCCAACGCCGTCGGCGCGCCTGGGCAGGTGGACCCGCCCGTTGGACTAACGGCATTCTCTCGGCTGCGCGACAAGGAGAAGAACCCGCAGCTGGCGTTCGATGTGGCATACGGAGTGAAACCGGTGTTAGGGGTAGAGCATCAAGTAGTGGTAGCAGTTGTAAACCGGGCTCCGCACCCAAACGCGGCCAAGCTCCTCATTCAGTGGATGATGGGTGACGATTATGGTGGATGGGGCTACGCCCCATATCACGTGTTTGGCAACTGGCCAACCCGGCTAGATGTCCCTGCTCCCAGTGGGGTCCCCGCGTTGGCTGAACTTGCTTACTGGAAGACAGATGCTGGGTTCGTGTGGGATGAGTATGGGAAAATCGTCGATTTCTGGACGCTGAACCGATAGGGGAACTGAAGAGTCGACACGGGGCCTTGCTGGTCCCGTGTCGACCTTCATTCGGGCCAGGGTAGGAAGGGACATAGTGGGCGATCACAGGCAGAAACTGAGGCTTCGGGGCCTCTTGAGGGGCAGCTCAAGAAAGCTAGGCACGCCGCAGGTTATATTATCGGCAGTCCTCCTGGTTGTGCTGGCCGTGTTTGTCGTTGTGCCCGTGATCACGATTGTCGTGGACACTTTTGTGTGGCAGTCCGGGGATGTGCGCCTCTCGCATAATGCGAAACCGGGGGCGTTCACCCTGTTCCATTGGGAACGTGTGTTTCGTAGTCCACTCACGCCGCACCTGCTCACGACGCCGTTGATCAACTCAATCCTTGTGGGTGTAGCAACAAGTGCCCTGTCGTTGGCCTTAGGCGGGTTACTCGCGTGGTTCGTGGTGAGGACCGATATGCCGTTCCGTAGAGCAACAGGGGCCCTAGCAGTCGTGCCATATATGATCCCTTCCTATTCCCTTGCCTTGGCGTGGCTGACCTTGTTCAAAAACCAACGCATCGGTGGGACAGCCGGCCTATTTCAGTATCTCACGGGCGTGGCTCCCCCCGACTGGGTGGCCTATGGGTTCTTCCCGACTGTGGTCGTCCTCTCGCTCCACTACTACCCGTTTGTGTTTCTCCTTATCTCTAACGCCTTGACAAGTGTGGACACGTCGCTAGAAGAATCCGCCGAGGTGCTGGGAGCGCCGCGGTCTCTCGTCCTCAGGCGGATCACCCTGCCAGTGGTGCTCCCGGCTGTTCTCTCGGGCTTTATCCTCACGTTTTCCAGGGCTATTGGGACCTTTGGGACTCCCTACTTCTTAGGGTCTCCAGTACGATTCTTCACCCTCCCCACGATGGTCTACAGCAACATCGGGATGCGGTTCAACTCCACCGCCAATGTCCTCGTGTTGGTGCTCATCCTTTTTTCGTCGATCCTCGTGTTCGCAAGCCAGAAAGTTGTGGGGGTCCGGCGGAGCTTCGTAACCATCTCCGGCAAGGGCTTCCGCCACAAGCCGGTCCAGCTGGGGAGGTGGAAGCACCTCGCCCTCGCCTTTTCCGTGACGGTGGTCCTGTTTGCTGCCGTGCTACCGTTGATCCTGCTCTTCTGGCAGAGCGTCATGGAGTACGCGGGGACCTACTCGTTTTCCAATTTCACCTCTGCCTTCTGGCTGGCCCCTGCAGGGACACGGCTCACGGAGGGTGAACCCGGTCTTCTGCGGAACCCTGAGATCCTCCGGGCCGCTTGGAACAGCGTTCGCCTATCCGCAACGGCGGCATTCGTCGCCGCGGTGTTGGGGAGCCTAATCGGCTATGTTGTAGTGAAGGGACGCGGTACCCTCATCTCCAAGACCATCGAACAGGTTTCGTTCCTGCCTTACCTGATCCCGAGCATCGCTTTTGGGGCAATCTATCTAAATGTGTTTATCCGGCAGTGGGGGCCGATCCCATCCCTTTACGGGACATTCCTGTTACTTGTCCTCACGTGCGTGTTCAGGAACTTGCCATTCGCGGCACGGTCAGGGGCGTCGACGATGATGCAGGTCAGTGGGGAGCTGGAAGAGGCTGCACAAACGCTCAGCGCCGGCTGGTTCTATCGGTTCCGGAGGGTCGTGTTTCCCCTCACCATTCGCGGGATGATCGCGGGGTTCAGCCTTGTCTTCATGACCACGATGCGTGAGTTATCGCTCATCATCCTCCTCGTGACGCCTCAGACCCGGACGCTGACCACGATGACCATGAGGTATCAGGAGCAGGGGTTCGTGCAGTTCGCCAACGCAATTACGGTTGTCCTGGTTGTGATAAGCGTGATCGGTGTATGGGCCATGCGCAAGCTGGGCGGGCAGAGCCAGGGTGGAGGGTACTGATGGGCCTTGTCGATCTGCGTTGTGTAACCAAAACTTTCGGACAGGTAGTTGCTGTGGATCGCGTGTCGCTCTCTATTGAAGCGGGGGAGTTTGTCGTTCTTTTGGGGCCTTCTGGCTGTGGAAAGACCACAACCCTGCGCATGGTTGCGGGCCTCGAGCTTCCAGATGATGGGGAGATCTATCTCGCTGGGCAGAGGGTCTTCTCGGCACAAGAGCGGGTGCTTGTTCCTCCTCAGAAGCGCAACGTGGGGATGGTGTTTCAGAGCTACGCCCTGTGGCCCCACATGACGGTGTTCGAGAACGTGGCGTTCGGCCTGCGGGTGCAGAAGAAGGCGAGGAGCTTCGTGCGGAGCGAAGTACGTACCGCCCTCGCCTACATGCAGCTCGAGGACCTGGAGCGGAGGTATCCCCACGAGCTCAGCGGAGGGCAGCAGCAGCGGGTCGCCCTCGCGCGGATGATCGTCGCCCGGCCGCGGGTGTTCCTCATGGATGAACCCCTCTCCAACCTCGACGCCAAGCTGCGCACGGAGATGCGGGCGGAGATCAAACGCCTTCACCGCGACCTCGCCGCCACCACCGTGTACGTGACGCACGATCAGCTGGAGGCGCTCACGCTTGCCTCGCGGATCGTGGTGATGAAGGACGGGACGATCCAGCAGGATGCGACGCCGTCGACTCTATACGAATGCCCTGCCAACCTGTTCGTGGCGGAGTTCGTGGGGAGCTACCCCATCAACCTCATTGAAGGCCGGTTGGTCGTGGAGGACGGCCGCGCGTGCTTTGCTCACCCCGAGGTCATCGTCCCCACGAAGCTGTCCCTTCCCGCAGCGTGCGAGGAGGTGATGCTGGCTATCCGGCCTGAGGATGTGGTCCTCGTTCAGGACCAGGCGCCCCCGCCCGCGGGCGAAGGGGCGGGCCTGGTGGCCACGGTCAAAGCAGTGTTTCCCGCAGGGCGGGAGTCTACGGCCCACGTCGACGTCAGTGGCCGTACCTGGACCATCATCTGTGCGAAGGGGATCGCGGTCGAAGTGGGCGACCAGGTCGATCTGTTTCTGCCTTCCTCGCGGATTCTTCTCTACAGGCGGGACATCGGTGAGTTAATTCAGAAAGGGAGCTTGGGTACATGACCGGTTATAGCGGGGAACGAAACACAACAGCACGGATCGGAATGGGTAGAGGGTACGGCAAGACTATTCTGATCGGCGATATGTTTGTGTATCTTGGAATCCCGGCGATCGTGGCCGCGATTCCCCAGTGCACGGTGGCCGTGGTCCGGGAAGGGCGGGAGCAGGGGTGGACGCTCAGCGACAACCGGCCCGAAGTTCCGGGGTACAAGGAAGCAAAGAGGGGCCAGCAGATCCGCTCGATCAGCGACATCCTGAGCTGGCTGGGCTTGTCCGATCGCCCGGGGATAAGGCTGGAGATCGAGCTCGGGGGGGACCTCGTTGCGGGGAGTGGGATCGGGGCGAGCGCCGCGAGTTGTGTATCCATCGTGCGTGCGCTCAACGAGAAGTTCTCACTTGGCCTCAGCGACGACGAGGTCAACTACGCTGCGTGGAGGGGCGAGTTCGCGTACCACAACAAGCCGAGCGGGATCGACAACACCGCGTCGTGCTTCGGGGGCGTCCTCGTGTTCAGGCAGGATTCCTCCACCGAGTCCAACCACATCGAGCGGCTGCGCCTTGCTGCGCCGGTGGAGGCGGTCCTCGTCAACAGCGGGGTCACGGTGGACACGGCCGGGAAACGCGCCCACATCGCGGCCTTCGAGAGGAAGGATCCCACCAAGTTCGCGTCCTATCTCGAGCTCATCACGGCCCAGGCCGCGGAGATGAAGGGCGCGTTGGTGCGTGGGGATCTGCGCCGGGTGGGGGAGCTGATGAATGAGAACCACCGGCTCCTCATCGAGATGGACCTCTCCCATCCGGAGATCGTCCGCATGGCCCGAGCGGCAGCCGAGGACGGGGCGTGGGGGGCCAAGGTCACGGGCGGGGGGCGGGGCGGGTACATGCTCGCCCTCACCCCCGGCCCGGAGTTGCAGGACCGGGTGGCGGACCGGTTCGAGAACGAGGGCTACATCACGCTGCGGACGGTGATCGGGGCCGTGTGACGCTCTCGGCCTGGGGAGCGGAGGATGCCGGCTTTCGGGGCATCGGCTCCTCGGACGAGGGGATATACTTGAGCTTTAGTGGGATTGGAAGCGTCCCGGCGTGAGAGGGGTGATCGGGGCGCGGGAGAGGGAGAAAGCGGATTGTGATGGTCACCTCGAGTGGGAAACACTAGATCCTGTTCCAGAAGTGGCTTGTGAAAGGACTTGTGGAGACCGAGAAGTGACGGGGAGGCGAGGATGATGCACGTGTGGACGTGGGTGGTGGTGGTCGGTCTGGTGTGCGCCGTCGCGTTGACCGCGCTCCCCGACCGCGCCCCGATCGCGGAAGGAGGTCCCGTGGCTCGTGTGTTGGTGATCGCCCACCGGGGGGCGCGATCGGTGGCCCCGGAGAACACCCTCGCCGCGGCGAGGCGCGCGGCGGAGCTCGGGGCGGATGGGTGGGAGCTCGATGTTCAGCTCACGAAGGATGGGGAGCTCGTCCTCATGCACGACGACGTGTTGACCCGGACCACGAACGCCCGCGAGGCCTTCCCGGAGCGCGCCCCGTGGCGGGTGGCCGACTTCACCCGGCAGGAGATCCAGACGCTCGACGCGGGATCTTGGTTCGGGCGCGAGGATCCGTTTGGCACGATCCGCTCCGGTGAGGTTCGGGCGGAGGAAGCGCAGGCGTTCGGGGGGGAGCGGGTGCCCACCCTCCGTGACGCGCTCCTGGCCAGTTCTGAGCTTGACCTGTTCGTGAACATTGAGCTCAAGGGGACCCCGTTTGCTCCCCTCTCCTCTGCCGGCCGGGAGATGGTGGAGAAGGTCGTCTCCCTCGTCCGCGAGCTGGGGATGGCCGAGCGGGTGATCATCTCCTCGTTTGACCACGAGCGGATTCGCTACTTGGGGGAGATCGCCCCCGAGATCCCGGGCGCGCTCCTCGTCCTCTCCCTCCCCCCCGACCCGGTGGGGTACGTGCGCGGGTACGGGGCGGAGGCCATCAACCCGCAGGTCAGTGCCTACGACCGGGAGAAGGCGCGCCTCCTCCACGAGGCGGGGTACGGGGTGTACCTGTGGACGGTGAACGACCCGCGCGACCTCGCCCGATTCGCTGCGGAGCCCTACGTCTCGGGGATCATCACCGACTGGCCTCAGCGCCTGCGGCCACTCGTCGCGGGGAGGTAGAATCCGCTCGGCTTCAGGCAAGGGGGTGAGAGCGGAGGGTACTGCGATCGGTGAGTGTTCCTGGTCAGTGCAGGTGAAGGAAAAGGAGGGAACGATGAAGCGTCTGGCGTTGATTGCAGGGTTGTTGGTTCTGATGGTCGCTGGGTTGGCTCAGGCCAAGACAACGGTGGAGTTCTGGCACGCGATGAGCGGGTCTCGCCTGAAGGTCCTGGAGAAGATCGTCTCCGACTTCAACGCCGCCCATCCCGATGTGGAAGTGCGGGCCGTGTTCACCGGAACGTATGAGGAGACCCTCACCAGGTTCATCGCCGGCTACCGCACGGGCACGGCTCCTCACCTCGTCCAGGTGTACGAGGTCGGCACCCAGACCATGATCGATTCCGGGGCGATCATTCCGGTATACCAAATCCCGGAGATGCTCGGCGAGACGTGGGACTGGGCCCAGTACGTGCGCCCGATCGTCCTCTACTACTCGGTGGATGGGGATCTCTGGCCTTACCCGTTCAGCTCCTCCACGTTCATGCTCTACTACAACAAGGATCATCTCCGCCAGGCTGGGCTCGATCCGAATAAGCCACCGACCACCTGGGCGGAGGTCGAGGAGTACGGGGAGCAGCTGATCCAGGCGGGGGTGGTGACCAACGTCCTATCCTTCGGTTGGCCGGACTGTATCTTCGAGCAGGAGCTCGCCCTCCACAACTACCTCTACGCCGACAACGAGAACGGGCGGGCCGATCTCTCCACGAGGGTCACCTGGCCGGATGCGTTCAGCGTGAAGTTGTTCGAGACTTGGACAAGGCTTTCCCAGAAGGGGATCCTCCTCTACGGTGGGCCGGAGTACGATGCCAACGCCGCGTTCACCGCGGGGAAGATCTCGATGCTCCTCCAGTCCACCTCGTCCCTGGACGGGATCCTCAAGACGGCCCTGGGCAAGTTTGAGGTGGGCACGAGCTTCCTACCCCGGTTTGCTGACGAGCCGTCGGGCAACTCGGTGATCGGGGGATCAAGCCTCTGGGTCCGCAAGGGCCAGTCCGAGGCCGAACTCCGTGCCGTGTGGGAGTTCCTGAAGTACCTGAGCCAGACCGATGTGGCCATCTACTGGCACAAGGGCACCGGTTACTTCCCGACCACCAACGCGGCCCTGAAACAGCTCATGGACGAGGGGTGGTTCGTGGAAAGCCCGAACCACCTCACGGCGTTCCTCCAGATCCTGTCTGGACGTCAGGATACGGCGGCTGCCCTCGGCGCCCGCCTGGGGCCGTTCCCGGAGATCCGGGACTACATCCGGACGGCGATCGAGAAGGCGTGCGCCGGGACCCTTTCTCCCGAGGCGGCCCTCGCCGAGGCGGCGGCCAAGGCCAACCGGGCCCTCGAGGAGTACCGGTCGTTGATCAAGTAGGCGCGGCCAGGGAGCACCGGGGCAGGGACGCTCCTGCCCCGGTGCGTTCTACCTAAAGGAGATCATGTGGAGGCCAGGTTTCCCGGGTACCGGCTGCTTCCCTATGTCCTGATACTCCCATCCATCGCCGTCATCATCGTGTTCCTCGTTGTACCGTTCGCCATGGCGGTCCAGCAGTCCTTCTACCGGACCTCCCCGTTTGGGACCACGACGCTGTTCGTGGGCCTGGATAACTACGCTCAGCTCTTCTCCACGCCCGAGTACGTGCAGAGCCTCCTCACCACCCTCACGTTCGCTGCCCTGGTGATCGGGGGGGGGCTTGCGTTGTCGCTTGCCATCGCCATCCTCGTCACGAGGAAGATCCGGGGGGTTGGGTTCTACCAGGTGGCGTTCATCTGGACGTACGCCCTGTCCCCGGCCGTGGCCGGGATCATCTGGGCCCTCCTGTTCGACCCGTCGGTAGGCCTTGGGACGTACCTCATTCAGCAGCTGACCGGGTACCGGATCAACATGAGGGTCAGCGGGACCCCAGCCCTCCTCATCGCCTCCGCTGCCGCGGTGTGGAATATGCTTGGCTACAACATTTGCTTCTACATCGCCGGGCTCCAGAACGTGCCCAAGGAATTCGAGGAGGCAGCGCGGGTGGATGGGGCCAGCCCGTGGCGCACGTTCTGGCGCATCACGTTTCCGATGCTCTCCCCCACAACGGCGTTCCTTCTCTTTACGAACACGATCTACGCCTTCTTCCAGGTGTTCGGCCTGATCGACATCCTAACCCAAGGCGGACCGGGCGGGGCCACGGAGATCCTCGTGTACAAGCTGTACCGGGATGGGTTCATCCGCCTGCGGGTCAACTACGCCGCGGCCCAGTCCGTGCTCCTGTTCCTCATGGTGGCGGCGATGGCCTTGTTCCAGCTGCGGGTGACCACCCGACGGGCGGAGTACAGCCGATGAGGTGGGCGATGAGCAAGAAGACGTTATACAAGATCGGCGTGCATGGGACGCTCATCCTCATCCTCGCCGCCGTGGCCTTCCCCCTGTACTTCACGTTCGTGATGGGGACCCTCAACCACCAAGAGGCCTATGCCTTCCCGCCGAAGCTCATCCCGGGGAACCGGCTGTTCGCCAACGTGGCCGAGGCGTGGCAGCGGGTGGACCTGGGACGGCTCATGGCGAACAGCGCCGTGGTGGCCCTCGCCGTGACCGTGGGGAAGATCCTCCTTTCCATCCTCGCTGCATTCGCCTTCACCCACTTCCACTTCCGCGGCCGGATCCTCCTCTTCCCGCTCTGCATGATCACCCAGATGCTGCCCCTCCCGGTCCGGATCATCCCTGCCTACGGCCTCATGGCCAGCTTCGGCTGGCTCAATACGTACTACGCCCTCATCATCCCCTACCTCGCGAGCACCACCGGGCTCCTTCTGTTCCGCCAATTCTTCCTCACCGTCCCCGATGAGCTGCCCGATGCGGCGCGGGTGGATGGGGCCGGCCCGTTGCGGTACCTGTGGCACGTGCTGATCCCGCTCTCCCGGACCAACATCGCGGCCCTGTTCGTCATCGAGTTCGTGTACATGTGGAACGAGTACCTGTGGCCGCTCATCGTCACTACTGATCCCAAGATGCGGGTCGCCCAGATCGGGCTCAAGATGCTGATCACCACCGAGCGCACCACGGCGGAGTGGAACATCATCATGGCGGGCACCCTCGTGATCATGCTCCCCCCCTTGGTGATCCTGATCCTCCTGCGCCGCCAGTTCGCGCAGGGGATCGCGATGCAGAGCACGAAATAGGGGGCGAGGTGGCTGGGCCACGACCTGAAGGGGAGGAGGCGCCCGCAACCGCGGGGAGCTTGTCGCGTGGGGCGGTGGTCCGATGATGGCCCTCGCTGGGTACCTCCTGGATTTGGATGGCACGGTGTACGTGGGGGAGAGGCTCATCCCTGGCGCCGATCGGGCGATCGCCCACCTGCGGGAGCTGGGGCGGAAGGTCCTGTTCCTCTCGAACAAACCCCTCTCCTCTCGCCAGGATTACGCCGAGAAGCTCAGTTCGCTCGGGATTCCCGCCCAAGAGGACGATGTGATCAACTCCTCCTATGTCCTGGCCCAGCACCTCTCCCGGGAGGCCCCGGGCGCCAAGGTGTTCGCTATCGGGGAACTGCCCCTCCTGGTGGAGCTTTGCCGCGCTGGCCTCGTGCTCTGTGAGGATCCGAGGAAAATCGAGTACGTGATCGCCGCGTTCGACCGCACGTTCGACTACCGCAAACTCGATATCGCGTTCCAGGCTTTGCGGCGCGGCGCCCACTTCTACGCCACCAACCCGGATCGCACCTGCCCGGTGGAGGGAGGGGAGATCCCTGACGCAGCGGCGGTGATCGCGGCCCTGGCGGCGACAACGGGGCGTGAGGTGGAGCGCGTGTTCGGAAAACCGTCTCCCTACATGGTCGAGCTCGCCCTGGCCACCCTCGGCCTCCCCCCGGAGCGGTGCGCGCTGGTCGGCGACCGCCTGGAGACGGACATCCGCATGGCCAAGGACCACGGGCTGTTGGCCATCCTGACCCTGACCGGGGTGACCCACCGCCGCGACCTCGCGTCGTCCCCCGTTCAGCCCAACCACGTGATCGAGGGGATCGGGGACCTGCCGCGGCTCGATCGCGAACTCAACATGAGGTGATGAAGATGCGTGAACGGACAGTGATGGTTCCGGTGGAGGATCTTCGCCGGTTCGTGCGGGACGTGTTCGTCGGGGTCGGCACTGCGCCTGAGGACGCCGCGATCGCGGCCGAGGTCCTGCTCGCCTCCGACCTCCGGGGGATCGAGTCCCACGGTGTGTCCCGTCTCAAGATGTACTACGACTGGATCAGGAAGGGGATCATCTCCCCTCAGGTCCGGTTCGAGGTCGTGGGGGAGGGGCCCACCACCGCCGTCGTGGACGGCCACACGAGCCTCGGCCACCCGATCGCCCATCGGGCGATGACCCTCGCCATCGCCAAGGCCAGCCAGTACGGCCTGGGGGCGGTGGCGGTGCGCAACTCCTCCCACTACGGGATCGCCGGGTACTACGCCCTGATGGCGGTGCGAGAAGGGATGATCGGGCTCTCGTTCACCAACGCCCGGCCCTCGGTTGCCCCCACGTTCTCCGTCGAGCCGATGCTCGGCACGAACCCCATTGCCTTCGCCTGCCCCACCGATGAGCCGTTCCCGTTCTGCTTCGACGCCGCGACCTCCATCACCCAGCGGGGGAAGATCGAGGTCCTCGCCCGGGAGGGGAAGCCGACGCCGGCGGGGTGGGTCGTGGACCGGGAGGGGAACCTCGCCACGGATACGGCGGCGATCCTCCAGGGGATCCCCAAGGAGCTCTACGCCCTCCTCCCCCTCGGCGGGGCGGGGGAGGAGATGGGGGGGCACAAGGGGTACGGCCTGGCGACGATGGTGGAGATCCTGTGTGCCGGGCTCTCCGCGGGATCGTTCCTGTGGGCCCTGTCAGGGATGGACAGGGACGGGACGCCCCGGCCCCATCGCCTGGCCCACTTCTTCGTGGCGGTGGCGATCGAGCAGTTCGTCCCCCTCGATGAGTTCCGCGCCACGGCGGGGGGGATCCTGCGGGAGCTCCGCGGGGCCGAGGTGGCCCCCGGGGCAGAGCGGATCTACACCGCGGGGGAGAAGGCCCACGCCCAAAGCGAGCGGATCCTCCGGGAGGGGGTGCCGATCACGCCCGCCTTGCAGCGAGAGCTGAAGCTGATCCAGGCCGAGCTGGGCCTGGCGGGGCTTCCCCTGTAGGGGTGGCGATGGCGGACTACGTGGCGGCGCTCGACCTCGGCACGACCGGGGTGAGGTGCGTGGTCTACGATCGAGGGCTCCGGCCCGTCGCTGCGGCGTACCGGGAGCTCCCCCTCCACTATCCCCGCCCGGGGTGGGTGGAGCAGGATCCGGCGCTCCTCGTTGCCGCGGCCCAGGATGTCTCCTCCCGTGCCCTCGCCCAGGCGCGCCTCTTGCCCGCGGACCTCGTCGCCCTCGGGATCACGAACCAGCGGGAGACGGTCGTCGCCTGGGACCGCACGGGACGGCCGCTTGGCCCGGCGATCGTATGGCAGGACCGTCGCACCGCCCCGTTGTGCGAGCGGCTGCGGGAGGAGGGGCACGAGGCGTGGGTACGGAAGAAGACGGGGCTCCCCTTGGATCCCTACTTCTCGGCGACGAAGATCGCTTGGCTCCTCGACCACGTCCCGGGATTGCGGGAGAGGGCCGCGCGGGGGGAGGCCCTCGTCGGCACGGTGGACGCGTGGCTCCTGTGGAACCTCGCCGGGATCCACGCCACCGATCCCACCAACGCCTCGCGCACCCTCCTCTACGACCTCCGGGCCGGGAGCTGGGACCCGGGGCTCCGGGACCTGTTTGGGGTTCCGGAGGCGTGCCTGCCCGAGATCCGGCCGAGCGTATCCGTGTTCGGACGCACGCGGCCTGACTTCCTGGGGGCGCCCGTCCCGGTGGGAGGGGTCCTCGGAGACCAGCAGGCAGCCCTGTTCGGGCACGCTGCGGTTGAGGCTGGTGAGGCGAAGGTCACCTGGGGCACTGGGGCGTTCCTCCTCATGAACGTGGGGGGCGAGCCGGTGGTGAGCCGTCACGGCCTCCTCACCACCGTGGCCTACGCCGTGGCGGGGGAGGTCCGCTACGCGCTCGAGGGGGCGGTGTTCGTGGCGGGGGCCGCGCTCCAGTGGTTGCGGGATGGGCTCGGGATCATCGGCGACGTCGCCCAGAGCGAGGCCCTCGCCCAGACGATCCCCTCTACCGATGGGGTGTACTTCGTGCCCGCGTTGACCGGGCTGGGGGCCCCGTACTGGGATCCCCACGCGCGGGGTACGATCGTCGGCCTCACCCGGGGCACCGGGCGGGCCCACCTCGTGCGGGCGGCCCTGGAGGCGATCGCGTACCAAACCCACGACGTCGTCCGGGCGATGGAGGCCGACGCGGGGGTGACCTTGGCCGAGCTCCGCGTGGACGGAGGGGCAGCGCGGAATGCGTTTCTGTGCCAGTTCCAGGCTGACCTCCTCGGGATCCCCGTGGTCCGGCCGGCGGAGGGGGAGATGACCGCGCGCGGCGCGGCCCTGGCGGCCGGGCTTTCCGCCGGGTGGTGGCCCGAGCCCGCCGCCGTGCGGGCGCTGCCCACCGCGCTCTCCCACTTCTCGCCCCGCTCCCACGTCCCGGAGCGGGGGAGCTGGCTCACGGGCTGGCGCCGGGCCGTGGACCGGGCGCGGCACTGGGCCCCGGACGCCTGAGGAGCAGCGCTACCCCTCCCGTACGCCCCTCGTCCCGCTGGCGGGCCTTGACACCCCGCCGCAGCGTGCTATAATCTGGCAGTCAATAGCGGTGACTGCTAAAAAGGAGGTGGTACTATGGCGAGACTTCCGATGCTGTGGCAAGATCCGTTCGCCATCACTTCCCGGATTGGGCAGGTGATGGATGAGCTGTTGCGGGACTTCGGGACCTTCCCGGACCTTGAGCTCGCCCCGGCGTTCGGCCAGACGGACATCTACGTGAAGGGCAAGCACCTCGTCGTCGAGACCGAGCTTCCAGGGGCGACGAAGGACGATGTCCAGGTCAAGGTCGAGGGGGATCGCCTCGTCATCACCGGCGAGGTGAAGCGGTCCGAGGAGGTCCGCGACGAGAACTACATCCGGATGGGACGCCGCTACGGGGCGTTCCGGCGCGTGTTCCCCTTGCCCAAGGAAGCGGAGGACAAGAAGGGGATCAAGGCCAGGTTCGAGAATGGCGTCCTCATTGTCGAGGTCCCGCTCAAGCGGGCCCCCGAGGCGGAGGGCGTGTTCGACGTGAAGGTGGAGTGAAGAAGCCAAGGGGGAGGGGCCACGTCCCCTCCCCCCACCAGTTAGGGGAGAGGATGAGCAATACGACGAAACTATGTGATCTGTGCCGCCTTCGCCCGGCGACGGGGAGGGTGGAGGTGGTTGAGGGCGACCGGCGGCGGACGCTCGACATCTGCGACCACTGCTATGCCCGGCTCCGGCGCGAGCGGATGCGGTCGCCGCTCGAGTCGTTCTTCGAGGAGTTCTTCCCGGGGGCGATCCGCGGGGGGGAGGACCGGGAGGCGGTGGACGTCCAAGCCTACCTCTCCCAGCACGCCCGCGATCTCCTCCAGGAGGCAGCCAAGGTCGCGGTGGGGTTCGGGAAGCGCGAGTTGGACACGGAGCACGTGCTCCATGCCCTCACCGAGAGCGAGGTCGTGCGGGAGATTCTCCAGGGGTTCAAGTTGTCGGCGGACGACGTGCGCGGCCACGTCGAGCACAACGCGCCACGCGGGGATCTGCGCGCGGAGAAGGGGGAGACGGTCCGGATCGGGATCACCCCCCGCATGAAGGCGGTGTTGGAGGCAGCGTTCCTCGCCTCCCGGGAGCTGGGCCACAGCTACGTCGGGCCCGAGCACCTCCTGATCGGGCTGGTGGATGAGCCGGATGGCCTGGGCGGGGACATCCTGCGCCGCTATGGGCTGACGCCCGAAGGCGTGCGGAGGAAAACGGTGGAGGTGGTGGGCCAGGGGAAGGAGGAGGGCCGGGTGGAGCGACGCTCGGCGACCCCGACCCTCGACAAGCACGGCCGCGACCTCACCGCGCTCGCCCGCCAGGGGAAGCTCGACCCCGTGATCGGCCGCTCCAAGGAGATCGAGACGGTGATCGAGGTCCTCGCCCGTCGTAAGAAGAACAACCCCGTCCTGATCGGCGAGCCGGGGGTGGGGAAGACGGCGATCGTGGAGGGCCTCGCCCAGCGCATCGCCCGGGACGAGGTCCCGGAGGTGCTGCGCGGCAAGCGCCTCGTCGAGCTGTCCGTGACCTCGCTCGTCGCCGGCACGAAGTACCGCGGCGAGTTCGAGGAGCGGGTGAAAGAGCTCCTCGACGAAATCTTGGCCCATCAGGATGAGCTCATCCTGTTCATTGACGAGCTGCATACGATCGTCGGGGCAGGCCAGGCGGAGGGGGGGATGGACATCTCCAACAGCCTCAAGCCGGCGCTCGCCCGCGGGGAGCTCCACCTCATCGGGGCCACAACGCTTAACGAGTACCAGAAGCACATCGAGAAGGACGCCGCGCTCGAGCGCCGGTTCCAGCCGGTGTTCATCCCCGAGCCGACGGTGGAGCAGACGGTCCACATCCTGCGGGGGCTGCGGGACCGGTTCGAGGCCCACCACAAGGTGCGGATCACCGACGAGGCGATCGTGGCCGCGGCCGAGCTCGCCGACCGGTACATCACCGGCCGCTACCTCCCCGACAAGGCGATTGACCTCGTGGACCAGGCCGGGGCGCGGGTGAGGATCGCCTCCACCTCGCGGCCGGCGGAGGTCCAGGAGCTCGAGGCGGAGATCAAGGCGCTAAAGCGTGAGCAGGACTATGCGACTTCCCGCAAGCAGTTCGACCGGGCCAAGGAGATCGAGGCCACGATCCGGACCAAGGAGGCGGAGCGCGAGGAGGCGACCCAGAAGTGGAAGAAGAGCGTCGCCTCCGGGACGCCGGAGGTGCGGGTCGAGCACGTGGCGGAGATCGTGTCCTCCCTCACCGGGATCCCGGTCGCCGAGCTCACCGCTGAGGAGAGGGAGAAGCTCCTCAAGCTCGAGGAGAAGCTCCACGAGCGGGTGGTGGGCCAGGACGAGGCCGTGGCCGCGGTGAGCGCGGCGGTGCGCCTGTCGCGGGCTGGGCTCAAGGAGGGCCATCGCCCGATCGCCACGTTCCTGTTCCTCGGTCCGACGGGCGTGGGCAAGACCGAGCTCGCCAAGACCCTCGCCTGGGCCGTGTTCGGGGACGAGGAGGCGATGATCCGCATCGACATGAGCGAGTACACGGAGCGCCACACCGTGTCCCGCCTCGTCGGCGCGCCGCCGGGGTACGTGGGGTACGAGGAGGGCGGGCAGCTCACGGAGCGGGTGCGGCGCCGCCCCTACAGTGTGATCCTCCTCGACGAGATCGAGAAGGCGCACCCCGAGGTCCACAACATCCTGCTCCAGGTGTTCGACGATGGCCGGCTCACCGACGGGAAGGGGCGGGTGGTGGACTTCGCGAACACGATCATCATCGCCACGAGCAACCTCGGCAGCGACCTCATCCAACGCAACCTCACCGCCCCCGCGAGCGAGCGCCTGGACTACGCGGCGCTCAAGGAGCGGTTGATGGAGGTCCTGCGCCACCACTTCCGCCCCGAGTTCCTGAACCGGATCGACGAGGTGATCGTGTTCCACGCCCTCACCAAGGATCAGATCCGCGACATCGTGCTCCTGCAGCTGGAGCGGGTGCGGCGGGTGGCGAAGGGGCAGGGGGTGGAACTCGAGTTCGATCCCTCCCTGGTGGACCACCTGGCGGAGGTCGGGTACCGGCCCGAGTTCGGGGCCCGCGAGCTCCGGCGGCGGGTCCGCCTGGAGGTCGAGAATGCCCTGGCGAGTGCGCTTCTGGAGGGGAAGATCGCCGCCGGGGATAAGATCCGGGTCACGTACGATCAGGGTGAGGCCCGGTTCGAGAAGGTGGAGCTAGCCCCCGACAGCGCTGCGCCCTAGGAGGCCGAGCCCCGGACCGAGGTAGGTTGCTCCTGTTCCGGGGAGGGAGGTACAGTCCCCCATGCCCCGCGGGAAGGCCCACCTCGCGTTCGAGCTGGGGACGCTCCCCGGCTGGGTCGCCCTCGGGGCGGCGGCTGGTGCGGACCGGGCCCCGCTCCTCTTCTTCACTGGGGGCTACATCGTAGGGAGCCTGTTCCTCTCGCCGGACCTCGATCTCGTACGGAGCGATGCCTCCCGCCGCTGGCGGGGGGCACGCTTTCTGTGGCGCCCCTACGCCGCCCTGTTCCGGCACCGCGGGATCTCCCACTCCCTCTTCCTCGGTCCCCTGACCCGCGTCCTGTACCTCGCCGCGCTCGGAGGGCTCGGGTGGGGGCTCCTTCACGTGGTAGGGGGCGTCCCCTTTCCCCGAGCGATCCCGTGGGGATCGGCGCTCCCCGTGCTGGGGGGGCTCTACCTCCCCCAACTCCTGCACGTGGCCCTCGACCGCACCGTCACGTTCGGGAAGCGCATCCTTCGCCGGGGCTGATCATCGGGCCTGGGTCAGGATCGTGGGCCGCCCTTGCCTGAGGGAGGGGCACGGTGTCGCTCCGGCAGGGGAGGTTGGGGGCGCCGTCCGCGCACCTCTGTCCCGCGCGGCCCTGGCCGCGGTTGTGTCCGCGCAAGGGGCGGGGTATAAAGGGCGGACTGAGGAGGCATTGAATGGGCATTTCCATTGGCGAGATCTCACGCGGGATGACCCTCATCATGGACGGCGAGCTGTACGAGGTGACCGAGTTCGAGCACGTCAAGCTGGGGCGCGGCGGGGCGTTCGTGCGGGCCAAGATGAAGGACCTGCGCACGGGGCGGGTCATCTCGAAGACCCTCAAGGATTCCGATAACCTGGAGACCGCGTACCTCGAGACGCGGATCCTCCAGTACCTCTACCAGTCTGGGGGCAAGTACACGTTCATGGATAAGGAGACGTTCGAACAGTACGAGCTGGACGCTGAGGTGGTCGAGCCGTTCAAGGGCTACCTGGTCGAGGGCCTCGATTTCACTGGCCTGTTCTACCAAGACCGGATGGTGAAGGTCGTCCCGCCGAACTTCGTGGACCTGCGGGTCACGGAGGCGCCGCCGGGGATCAAGGGCGACACCGCCACGGGCGGGGAAAAGCCGGCGACATTGCAGACGGGGCTCGTGGTGAAGGTGCCGCTGTTCGTGACCACGGGCGAGGTGATCCGGGTGGACACGCGCAGTGGGGCCTACGTGGAGCGGGTGAGCTAATTGGCCGAGCCACGGTGGGAGACCCCGCAGCCCCTCGGTGTGGTGGCCGTTCGCCAGGAGGTCCTGTCGGCCATTGCCGCCCGTGCGATCGCGGGGATCGAGGGGGTACGCCCCCTGCGCGGCGGGGGGATCATCGGCCTCCTCGGGGGGGGGGAGGAGGGCATCCAGATCACGATCCGGGGCGATGTGGTGGACGTGGAGCTGCGCATCGCTGTGGTGCTCGGTTACTCCGTGCACAGCGTCGCCCAGGCCGTCCAGCGGCGGGTGCGAGAGGACCTGGAGGGGATGGTGGGGATCGCGGTGGGCCGGGTGGATGTGCATGTCCGACACGTGATCCCGCCCGAGGAGATCCTGATGCTCGAGGGGGGGGAGGATGGCGAGGGATGAGGAGCTGATCGGAGAAAGCCCGGAGGAAGGGCAGATCTCGATCTCTAGAGACGTCATCGCCACCATCGCTGGGCTCGCCGCAGTGGACGTGGCCGGGGTGGCCCCGCCCAAGGGGGGGACGATGCCCCGCGGTGAGGCGGTGCGGCGCCTGGTGGAGGTGGGACTCTCCGAAGGCCGGGTCCGGCTCGCCCTCAAGGTGGGGGTGCTGTACGGCCACGCTGTTCAGGAAGTGGCCCAAGCGTTGCAGACGAGGGTCAAGGCTGAGGTGGAGAAGATGACGGCCCTCCCCGTGGATGAGGTGAACGTGGAGGTGGTGCGGGTGGTGTTCCCCGAGGAGGGGCGGCGCAAGGGGAGGTCATCATGAGTGGGTATGCGTTCTGGGCCGGGGCCATCTCCCTCTTCCTCGCGGCGGTGGCGATGGTGGTGGCGGTGGTCGCGATCGCATCGGGGAACCTGGAGCTCAGCGTCCCCGGCGGGACCACGCTTACGTCGGCTGCCGTGCAGGCGGTCCTGGTGGTGTGGGCCATCACGTTCGTCGCCGCTGCCGCCGTGTTCGTGCGGATCGCCGTCAACCGGCTCACGGTCCGGCGGGCCCTCCGTCGGCAGGGGCCGAAGGGGATGATCTTCATCACCGTGGACACGGTGCGCGAGATGGCGGGGATGCTCCTCCGTGAGGAGCTCGGGTTGCACCGGTTCCGCGTCCACATCCGGCCGATGGGGGAGGGCCTCGCCCTCCACGTCTCGCTCTACCTCCCCCCCGGGGAGGAAGTCCCCGCCCTCGCGGAGCGGTTGCAGAGCCTTCTTGCCCAAGAGGTGTCGGCGAAGACGGGGCTCGAGGTCCCCGAGGTGAGGATGGTCGTGGTGGGGACCGGACGGCCCCGCCGCCCCCGCTGACGTGCGACGCCAAGCCCGCGAGGCGGTCTTGCGGTCCCTGTACCGCGACGAGTACCTCCCTCTCTCTGCAGATGATCCCCTCGGGGACGAGGATCTTGCCGAAGAAGCGTTCGCGCGCGCCCTCCTCGCGGGGGTCCACGAACAGCGGGCGGAGATCGACCGGATCATCGACCAACGGGCCCGGGGGTGGGGACTGGACCGCCTGCCGGTGGTGGACCGGAACATTCTGCGCCTTGCCCTGTACGAGCTCCTCTACACCGCTACCCCCCCCGAAGTGGTCATGGACGAGGCGGTGGAGCTGGCCAAGACCTACGGAACGGAGCACGCCCCCGCTGTGATCAATGGGATCCTCGATCGGGTGTGGAAGGAGCGCCATGGCGACGCCCAAGTGGGCTGATCTGCACCTCCACACCCGATGGTCGGATGGAACCCTCGACCTGGCGGGGATGGTGGCGCGAGCGAAGGGCGTCGGGCTGTCGGCGATCGCGATCACCGATCACGACACGATCGGGCCCGAGCTTATTTCCCCCGTCGCCTACCACAGCGGGATCGAGGTCATCTGCGGGGTCGAGGTGAAGGCCGACGTCGGCGGGGAGAGAGGGGAAATCCTGGGGTACTTCCTCTCCCCCGAGCATCCCGCCCTAGGGGAGCTGTTTCGGTGGATGGCGGAGGCACGTCGGCAGCGGATGGAGGCGATGGTCCGGCTCTGCCAGGAGGTCCTGGGGGAGGAGATCACGGTCAGCGAGGTGCTCGCCGGCGCCGCGGGGTCGGTCGGTCGTCCGCACCTGGCCGCTGTCCTCGTGCACCGCGGCCTCGCCCGCGACTACGAGGATGCGTTCCGGCGGTTCCTCGCGTCGGGCACGCCGTGCTACGTGCCCCTCCCCCGCCCCACGAGCCGCCAGGCCATCGCCGCGATCCGCGCCGCGGGCGGGGTGGCCGCGCTCGCCCACCCCTGTTTTCTCTCGTTTGCGGACTGGGAAGGCGCCCTCACCGCGCTCGCCGGGGAGGGATTGGCGGGGGCAGAGGTGTACTACCCCTACGAGGCTTCGCGCCAAACCCTGCACGCGGATCCCGCGTCCGTAGCGGGGATCGTTCGCAAGCTCGATCTGATCCCAACCGGCGGATCCGATGATCACGGGCCAGGGTCGGTCAAGGACGCGATCGGCTCGATGCGCGTGCCCTACGCGCCGGTGGTGGAGGAGCTGCGCGCGTCCTCGTCGGTCAGGTAGCGGAGGGCGGCGAAGGCGACCTCGATCTGGTCATCGGATGGCTCGCGGGTGGTGAACCGCTGGAGGAGGAGCCCTGGGGCAAGGAGGGGCTGGAGCCACCACGCCCGCGGATGCCGGGACCCAAACCTGAGGATCTCGTAGGTGAGGCTGGCCACCACCGGGAGGAGGAGGAGCCGTCCTCCCAGGCGGATCCACACGTTGGACGTGGGGAGGAGGGAGAACACGAGGATCGCCACCACCACGAACAGGAGGAGGAAGCTCGTCCCGCAGCGGGGATGGATCGGGCTTCTCCCTCGGGCATCGGGCACGGACGCCACGCCCTCCTCGTAGGAGTGCACGACCTTGTGTTCCGCCCCGTGGTACTGGAACACCCGCCGGATGTCAGAGAGGAACGAAATCGCCGCGAGGTACCCCAGGAACAGGGCCACCCGAATCCCGCCCTCGACGAGGTTGAACAGGATGCGGTTCTCGATCCCGGTGAGCCCGGTGAGGTAGGCGGGGAGGAGCATGAACCCGCCCACGAGGATCACCACCACGAGGACGATGACCAGGAGCGACTCCCACCGCGACGCCGGCGCCTCCGCGGGATAGGCGAGCTCCGCCGACCGGCTGAGGGCTTCCCAGCCCAGTGCCAGCATCTGAACGAGCTTGATCGGACCGCGAACGAACGGGATCCCCTCGAGCCGGGGGACGGCGAACCTGTTCGGCAAGGGCTCGACAGCGATCGGCCCGTCGGGGGTGCGCACGGCCATCGCCACCCGTGGGCCGTCCTGGAGCATCACCCCTTCGATGACCGCCTGCCCCCCGATCGGCATCAGCGGCGCTTGCTCGTCTTCCGTGCGGGCTTCTTCTCTTCCGGCGCCTTCTGGGGCGCCTCCTGCCAGTTCCCGTACTTGCGGGTGAACCGTTCCACCCGCCCCTCGGCGTCCACGAGGCGTGTCTCGCCGGTGAAGAAGGGGTGGCACTGCGAGCACACGTCCACGCGGAGGTCCTTCTTGGTGGACATGGTCTCGAACTCCGCCCCACAGCTGCAGCGGATCACGGTCGTATAGACCTGAGGATGGATGCCCTGTTTCATCGTATCACCGCTTGGAGTACTGTTCCTTCTTCCGTGCCTTGCGATGCCCGTACTTCTTCCGCTCGACGGCGCGGGCGTCGCGGGTGAGGAGCCCTGCGTCCTTGAGGGGCTTCCTGAACTCGGGCGTCATCTCGACGAGGGCCCGGGCGATCCCGAGCCGAACCGCCTCCAGTTGTCCCGTGGCCCCCCCGCCCTCCACCCGGGCGCGCACCGCGTACCGGCCGATCGTCCCCGTGGCGTAGAACGGGGAGAGGAGGTGCCGGTTGAGGTGGTCCGTGCTGAACGCGAACGCCGCGAAGTACTCCTCGGCCGGGCGGCCGTTGACGAGGATCGTGCCGTCGCCCTCCTTCAAGTACACCCGGGCCACGGCCTCCTTGCGTCGGCCGACGCCGTGGAACGCCACGGTGCCGGGGGAGGCACGGCGAGTCTCTTCTATTGCCTGCTCCAACGGGATCTCCACCTCCTGAGCGAACTCCACGGCGAATGCTATCCTGCGGGCCGGACGCCGTCAAGACGGCCGGTCTTGGTGCGCCAGGAGATCGGTGGCGTACCCGACTGGCACTCCCGGGCACGCCACCTGCCACGCAGAGCTACGGGGTCTTCCCCGCTACGGAACCAGGATCCCCAGATCCCTGAGCGCTTCTTGGGCTTTGACAGGGTCTGTCTTGGCTGTCTCCTGCAATGCCTGACTCAGCCGTGCTACGAAGGCACCTGCCTCAAGTAGCTCGTGGCCGGTCAGTTCCCATGTGTACTGCAGGATAGCATCTACCGTCCCCCGCGCCATCACGGGGATATCTGCCGGACCGGCCGCTCCGTTCTCCGCAGCCCACCAGGCTTCTCCATGGTGGGAGGTCCCCCACCAAGTGGCAGAGTACGTTGTCGTGTATAGGTCATGGAACGTACCACCAGCAACCGTCGTTGCGCCCCGCAAACCAAGAGCCAGACGAGCAGCACCCGACTGCGTCGTCCCATCGGGCAGCATCTCCTGGGACGAGATCTCCACCTGGAACTCGCTGACGCGGAGAGCGGGGCTGGCGTAGAAGTGCACCGGGGGGGCGCTTCTCCCCCGCAACTCTGGGACGAACGTGTCGAGGGCGGCGGGCCATCGGAGAGAGCATGGGGTGGCCCAGTCACGTCCGGATTGCCTTCGTCCTCAGGGTCTCTCGGGAGTACGGCGAGAGTCGTCGCCCATTCCGTCATCGTGGTCACGACCCACCCCTGTAGCCCGTCGGCACCGACGAAGCTCAGGACCTCGACCTCGGTCGTTGAGGGGACATCGCGGGTGAGGTCGTGGACCTCGGCCCTGTAGACCCAGCGTACACCACTGAGCATCTCGCCAGCGCGGGCTGCCGTCGGAACAGTGACCGCAAACGCGACCACTAGAACTGCGCACTCCAGCAACACTCGTCTCATCTTCCCTTCACCTCCGTATGTGCTTCCCAGGTACGCTCTCGCGAGTTCCCATTGCAGATGCACCGCCCGCCGTGCCAGGCCCCACCGCGGAGCGGCCTGGCGGGTTGCGGGTGACCCATCATGACGCCCCGGCTGAGGCAGCCGCGCAGAGGCCGCCAGACACGGACGGTTGTGCGGGATTGCGCTGTGGACCGTCCCTCCGCTGATTCTGGCTCCGCCGGGTAGCGTCGGTGCCTCGGCACTCTGGGGAGGCTCCTCACACCCTAGGTGCCGTTATCTCTGGCTTCACCTAGATACCGCCCCTTGGGTCGGCACGGCGCACGCCCCGGATACCAGGAGGGCGACTCCCTCTGCTTCCCGTCCTCCCGCGCTAGTGCGGGAGATCTCCCATCGGAAGGCCCATTGGAATCGCGTCGGGAGGGAAGCAACCGTACTCACAGCCAGTCTCCCACCTGCAGCAGTTCAGGCAGATGAAGGGAGGCCACCAGCAGGGGCCCCAGCATGGCTCAGCGCAGAAATGCCAGCAGCAACGCATCAGCCACCAAGTCCCATCCGGTCCGACCACGCCTTCGTGCACCCAGCGGATCCCCCCCTCTCGGTCAAGAATTCCGTACGTCGGGGTGGCGCAGCAATGAGCGCGGAGCTGCCCGAGCAACTCGTGCAGCGCTGGCCACGATGATCGCCTGCTTGACTGGTCCAGACGAGGTGCCGTTGATCGGTGCCGCAGCGACCAGCTAGATGGCCTTGAGCCAACCCACTCCGATGAACAGCCCGGCCGCCCAGAGGCGCACTAAGATCACGGTGGCTGCAGGTCGCCAGTAGCCTCTGACAGCGCGAATCGTGCGGTAAGCGCTGATACAGCCTTCGACCCCGAGGCAGACCAGGAAAGTCTGTCCAAGACGGCTTGGCAGCGCAAACGAAGGAAGAAGTCCTAGCGTAGCTGCGCCGGCTGTCCAAATCGCGAACTCGACGATTCGCCTACGTGCCATCTTGTCCTCTCCCGAGACCCATCTCCTTCCTGTTGATCCTTGAGATGGAAGCCTAGAGCGGTACAGCGGCCCCTGTCGGACACGCGGTCACGCGGCAGTCCATGCAGTAAGGGCACCACTCCCGCCAAGAGACACAATCCTTACAAAGCTCGTAGGCGATGAAGGCACAACCCAGACTGCATGGGAAGCCTCCGTAGCTCCCTGTAGCACCGGTGCATACTGTTGAGCAGGCTGCCCCGACAATCGCCGTGCAGAGCAGAGACGCCTCGTATCTCTCGCATTCCCAACAGCAGTAGGAGTAGGTCCAAGATCCAAGCCACTGCCAGGAGCAGCCGAAGTTCCACCACAGGGGGGTCTCGATCGGCCCTATCGGTTCCATGTTTGAGGTGGGCTGGAATGCCCCCTTCCCTCCGCCTGCAGTGCCCGGCCACGGCACGCTCCCGTCACCCGCCAGACCAACGACCCCGAGGGCCAGCACCACCGCCAACATCCACAACGGCGCTCGCATCACGCACCTCCTCACAGGTTCTCACTCATCGGTTCCGCCCTCGCCCAGCTCGGTAAGCCCCGGCAGCGCATCCCAGCAGGGCGGGCAGTCCGGGTTGAAGAACAGAACGAGCAGGGGTCGCGGGAGTTCGTCCAGGTTGACGGGGTCGCCCGCGAGCATCCGCGCCTCGCCCAACGGGACCGCGGCTCCGAGAAGCTGCCATGGCCCCTCCCGCGGCGCGGCCGCCAGCACCTCAAGACCTCGCACAATCTCGTCTTCGGTGAACGGCCAATCGAGTCTGCCTTGGGGACGGCCGTCGAGGAGGAGCACCAGGGCGGGGGCCTGCCGCACGCCCCACGCCGCCCCCACCCGCCCACCCTCGTCCACCAGCAACGCCAGTCCAGCCTCAGAGGAGAGGGCCTCGAGTTCCTCGGTGCGCCACGGACCCACGAGGAGGAGATCGAGATCAGGAAACACCCGTTGGGCTTCTCCCAACCAGGCCACGGCCTCCACACACGCCGGGCAACCAGGGACTACCACGAAGAGGGCGCCCCATCGCCCCGGGTGAGCTCGGCCGGAGTGATGGTTGTGGTAGGCGAAGCCTCGATCGATGCGGTGTACCCGGGAAGCGCGGGAACCAAGAGCAAACCTGAGATCACGGTGAGGACTCCCATACGCCCCTCCGGACGTATTCCAATATATTCCCACACTCCTGCAGGTCAAGAGGGGTGAACTCGCCCCGCGCGGCACGGGATGAGGATCTTCGACCGTTAGGAAGGCGTTAGTCGGGGGAAGGAGCCGGGCCGAGTTGGGCCCGCAGCTCGTCGAGGGAGGAGGCGCCGAAGTAGGACAAGAGCGTGGGGGTCACGGTGAGGAGCTTTGTCGGCCCCTGGTCCCGCGCCTCCACGAACCCGCGGGCGATGAGGTCCCCGATGTGGCCGTAGGCGCGCTGGCCGCGCATCTTGACGACCTGGGACTGGAGCACCGGCGCGTGGTAGGCGATCACGGCGAGGGTGCGCAGGGTTTGTTCGGGGATGTCCTGGTGGGGAGCGAACGGCCGGACGATGGAGGCGAGCTCGCCCTTCACCCGCAGCACGTACCCCCCGCCCTCGTGCCCGAGCTCCATCCCCCGATCCGGGGCGGCGTACTCGTCGGCCAGGGTCTGGATCAGCCGGCCCACCGCTTCCTCGGAGAGGCGCAGCGCCTCCGCCAGCCGCGCAAGGGATAGCGGCCGGTCGGCCACGAACAGGGCCGCCTCAACGAGGGCTTTGGCTTCCATCCGAGACCTCGATGAGGATCTCCCCGAGGAATTCCTCCTGGACCAGCCGCACCTTGCCCTCCGCGTCGAGGTGGAGGAGCTCCATCAGCCGCGCCACCTTCTCGCGGGGTTCCCCGCCAGCCACGGCGTGGAACGGGATCACCCGGTTCCCGTTCACAAGAGAAAGGAGGGCCCGGAGGAGCTTCTGGGCGCGGTCGGTGAACGCCTCCTCGTTGAGGTCGAACCCGAGGTCGTCAGGGGAGAACTCGGGCTCGGCCGAGATCCGGCGCTGTTCGGCCGCGAGGGCGGCCCGCAGGGCGCGTCCGAGGTCCCCTACCGTGACCCGCCCCCGCGGCCCCCGCCGCAGGGGGAGCCTGAGCTCGGGGGAGATGTACACGGGCGCTTCTTCCGCCGCGAGCTCGGCGGCCACCTCCTCGACCGCCTCCTCCACCGTGGGGGGAGCTCCTCCCTCCTTCACCCACTCCGACTTCATCCGCAAGAGGACCGAGCTCGCGAGCACCATCCGCCCTGGCACGGCGAACGCGAGGTCCCGCTCAGCCATGTAGGCGCGGAACCGGCCGATGAGGTCCACGAGGTCGAACGCCCATGGATCGAGGTCCACGATCAGGCCGCGGAAGAGGCTTTCCCAATCGGCCTTCGAAAACGACTGCGGCTCCAGGATCTCAAGCTCGGGCATGCTCTAGCTCCATCCCCACCACCGCCGAGGACCCGTCCCGTAGGAGGACCCCGTACACCCGGTCGGCGTAGCGGACGACCTCCTCGTTGTGGGAGATCATGACCACCTGGGCCTGGCGCGCGAACTCCCGCAGGAGGCGCGCCAACCGCTCGGAGTTGGCCCGGTCCAGGGCCGCATCCACCTCGTCGAGGAAGTAGAACGGGGCCGGCCTTCCAGCCGCCAACGCGAGCACGAATGCGATCGCGACGAGGGTCTTCTCCCCCCCCGATAGCGCGTCCAGTAGCCGCGGCTCCTTCCCCGGTGGGCGGGCCGCGATGAGGAGCCCGGATGCGATGTTCCCCGGTTCGGCGAGGGCGAGGTGGGCCTCCCCGCCGCCGAACAGGACCTGGAAGAGTCGGTCAAGCTCAGCGGATACTGTTTCCATCGTGGCGAGGAACTTTTCCTTCTTCTTGGCCTCGATCTCCCCAATGAACCGCTCGATCTCGTGCTTCTCTGCGTCGAGGGTCGCGACCCGGTCCTTCAGGTCCTGGAACTCGGCGAGGAAGGCGTCGTAGTCGGTGATCGCCCGCAGGTTGACCGTCCCTAGCTCGGCCTGGCGCCGCTCGGCCTGGCGGAGGCGAGCCTGGAGGACCTCCAGCGATCCCTGTTCGCCACCGCCCGCGGGCTCAGCGATCCCCCCCAGCGCCGCGAGCTCGCCCTCGATCTCCGCGGCCTCGCGCTCGTAGCGGGCGAGGTTCGCCCGCTGCCGCTCGAGCTCCCGGTATGCCTCCCGCCGCCGGTCGCGCCGGAGTTGAAGATCGCTTTCCTCGCTCGCCCGCGCGGTCTGGGCGTTGGCTGCCGACTTCGCCCGCGCGGCGAGGGTCGCTTCAGCTGCGGCGAGCTCGGCGGAGAGCTTCTCCATCTCCACCCGTAGCTGGGCCAAGGCCTGCTCGCGGGAGCGGAGCTGGGCCTGACGGGGGGCGAGATCCACGCCCGATCGCCGGGCCTGCGAACCGCCGAGGATCGCCCCGCCCCGTTCGAGGAGGTCCCCATCCACCGTCACCACCCGCACCCCGAGGACATCCCGCACCGCCTCGAGCGACTCCGCGATGAGGGTGTCCCCCACCACGTAGAGGAGGGCCGGACGTACGTCCGGGGGACAGGTCACGAAATCGGCGGCGAGCCCGAGGACCCCCGGGAGCCGGGCCGCGGCGCGGGCCTTGGGGGATACGGGAGGCACTGCGAGCCGGTCGAGGGGCAGGAACCGCGCCCGCCCCGCCTTGTGCTCTTTGAGGTGCTGCACCGCCTTCAAGGCGAGGTCGCGGGTCTCGACGACGAGGTCATGGGCGTGGCCCCCCACCGCCGTGGCGAACGCGACCTCCATCCCCTCCTTGGGGGTGGCGAGCTGGCTGAGGGTCCCCTTCACCCCGTTCCAGCGCAGGGCGAGCAGGGACTCGACGGCCTCCGGCGGCCGGTCCGGCCGGGAGGCGAGGTCGCGCATGTCGCGGATCGTCTCCTTCAGGGAGGCGATCTCCCGTTCGGTGAGGCGGGCCTCGGCCTCCTTCGTCGCGAGCGCCCCTCGCAGCCGCTCCACCCCCCGCACGAGGTCCGCCAGCCCGTTATCCCCCGGCTGCTCCCCGCCCCTTCGCTCGCGGGCCTCGATCTCCCGGTCCAGGCGCTCGACCTCGGCCGCCAGGTCAGCCACCGCGTCCCGGAGGCGGGCCCCCTGGGCGTGGGCCTTGTCCAGGGCCATCTTGCGGCCCAAAAACCGGCGCCAGGCGAGCGTTGCCGCGATCCGCTCCCGCTCCGCGGCGAGCGCCTGGTACTCGAGGGCCGCCTCGCGCTCGCGGTACAGGGCGGCCAGCCGCTGCCGCCGCTCGGCGAGGAGGATCCGGCTCGTGTTCAGCCGCTCCTTGACCTCCCCCAGTTCCTCGATCGCCCGGGCCTTGCGTTCCTCGTAGGCAGCGATCCCCGCCACCTCGTCCAGGATCTCCCGCCGCTCGCGCGGTGATCGCTCCAGGACATCAATCACCATCCCCTGCTCCACGATGTGGTACCCATCGGCCTCGATCCCCGCCAGATCGAGGAGGGCCTCCACATCCCGGGCGGCAACGACGCGGCCCTGGATGCGGTAGGTGGACGAGGTGCGGTTGATCCGGCGCGCGAGCTGGACCTCGTCGCCCGCGTCGGGGAGGAGCTCGTGGAACGTGCCCGCGCGGTTGTCGAGGGTCAGGATCACCTCTGCCTCGTCCACTGGGTCCCCATTCGCCGGGGAGTGGAGGAGGTGCTCGATCCGCTCCGCGCGCAGAGACCGGGAGCGACGGCCCATCACGAACGTGAGGGCATCGAGGAGGTTCGATTTCCCGGTCCCGTTCTCGCCGATGATGGCGGTGAACCCGGGGTAGAAGTCGAGCGTCACCCGCCGCCGGAACGACTTGAACCCGTGGACGGTGAGGCGGACGATGGCCGTCATGGGCGGGAGCCCCCCCGCTCCCGGCTGGAGTTGCTGAACGGCGAGGTGCGCTTGCTCAGTCTGTAACGGAACCTTCGCTCCCTCAGCCGCTCTCCGACCTGTCCCATTGCCCCTCCCCGACCACGCGGCTAGTGTAACGTTCGTTACGCACAACGGCAAAGAAAGAGGGCGCGGCCCGCTCGCCGCGCCCATCCCCTGCCCGTCTATCCACCGAGGAGGCCGAGTACGAGGCCCGCGAGTCCCGCCACCAGGGCGACGATCGCCATTCCCTGGGCCATGGTCACCGTATCCTGGAGCGCCGTGACGTCCAGGCCGACCACGGTCGTCTCCACCGTCGCCAGCCGCGCCTCGTGGTCGTCCACCCGGGCCTGGAGGGTCCCGATCGTCGTCTGTAGGTCGGACGTGAACCCGCCGATCGCCTTCTCCAGGTATGCGATCTTCTCTCGGTTATTCTCGATCTTGATGTTCAACGCCTGAATTGACTGCTCGAGGGCGAGGATCCGCCTCTGCATCGAGCCGATGTCCTGGGCCTCGAGGGCCGCGATCCGGGTTGCGTGATCCGCGAGCTGGTGGTTCACGTCGGCGATCGAGCTCTGCAGCGCCAACACCTGCTCATCGAGGTTGGTGCTGATCGCCTCGATCTCCGCCCGCAGCGCAGCCTCGCATGTTTCGATCGAGGACTTCAGGGCGAGGACCGCACCCTCGAGGGCGGTGATCCGGTTGCCGTGTACGGTGCCCTGCTTGGTGAGGTCGGAGACCTGGTCCCCGAGCGTGGCGATCGCGGTGGCGAAGTCCTGGCGGGTCTTCTCGAGGCTCGTAGCGAGGGAAGTGAGGCCTGAGGCGAGCTCCTGGTCCGTCTTCGTCAGGCCCTCAGCGACGGTGCGCAGTTCAGCGATCTGGGCCCCTGCCTCATCGAGGCGAGCCGCGAGGCCATCCACCCGGGACAGGAGCCCCGGGACGTGGGCACAGACCTCCTGGAGCTCGCGGATCTTGCCCTCCGCGTCTGCGAGCTGGGCCGCGATGGCCCGCTGTTGGGCCGCAAAGTCGGCGTCCACCGCGCTTAAGGTGGCCACGGCCCCCTTCAGTTCCGTGATCAACCCGGTGAAGAACTGGCTCACCTGGTTGAACGCACTCTCCATAGCGGCGATCTCCTCTTCGGCTGGGGGGAGCTGTACTCCCGTTTGTTGGGCCAGCGCGACCCCTCCAAAGAGCACCGCTCCCACAAGCAGCCCTCCCATCACCCTTCTCATCATTGGAACGACCTCCTTCGGTTCGGCATCCAGGGGCTAGGGTAGCGGACGGGGCTGGGCCACCGGATGGCCGCTGGGTCCGCCCGCGGTGGGGTTTGTCACGCTCGTGACGGACAGCCGTCCCCGGGCGGGGGCAAGAAAAAGGACGGTGGGGCTCAGCCCCACCGTCCCACCTTGGTTCCGGGTCAGGCCCTAGGAGGAGAGGAGGAGGAACAGGAGCCCCCCCACCACGATGGGCACAAGGAAGATCGCGGACCACTGGGCCTGCTCGGCCTCCGCCAACTGCGCGAGCTCGGTCTTCAGGGCCTCGATCTCCTGGCGCTGGCTCGCCGCCTCGATCTGGACCTCCTCCACCACCGCCAGACGCTCGTCGAGGCTGGCACTCGTGGCCGCGAACGCCGCCTCGAGGCCCTCGATCTTCGCCCGGTTGTTGTCGATCCGCACCGACAGGGCCTCGTACGCCTTGTCCAGTGCCCCCAACCGTCGCTCGAACGATGCGAAGTCGTATCCCTCCAGGGCGCTCAGTCGTCCGTCAAGGTCCATGATCTTGGGGCCGATCCCGCCCTCGATCGCCTGTTCGACCGCCGTGAGGCGGCTGCCCAGCTCGGTGATCTGCCTGTCCTGATCGAGGAGCCGCTCCGCCAATTCCTCGAGGCCCATCTGGAAGACGAGGGACGTCCTCCCCAGCTCCTCGACGCGTGCGCCGAGCGTCGCTAGCGAGGTCTTCATCTCGACGATGAATCCCCGGAAGAAATCCTCCACCTGGGAGAAGGCCTCCTCGAGCACCGTCACTTCCTCTTCGGCCGGGGGAAGCACGACCGCCTGTTGGGCGATGCCCCCTGCACAGGAGAGGAGCGCTCCCACCAGCAGTCCACCTAGAAGTCGTTTGGCCATCACGCGTGCCCTCCTTTCTTGCATTTCGGTGCGATCCCATCCGCACCCTAGCCGACCACGCCCGTGGTGGCAGCACCCCGTGGGTCCCCGGGAGGCCATGTTCGTCGCCGCGCTGCCGGACACCGGTCCCCTCTCCGGCGGCGGGCCCGTCCGCGGTTGAGGGTCCCCCTTATCGGGGGTAGAGTTGCGCCTGTTCGCAGTTCCATTGCCCTAACCCAAGGAGGCGGGAGTCATGGAGGGGCGGTTCTCTACCGCGGGAACGCCGGCTGGACGCTGGCCAAGACGAAGCAGCGCGTCCTCCATGCGGTAGGGGGCCATGGGTGAGACCTGGGGGGTGGGGCTGCGGCCGATCCGGGCGGAGGACCGCTCCCTCATCGCGGGTTGGCTCACCGACCGGGAGCTGAGGCGGTTCACCGGCCGCCGGACCCCGCCGTGGAGAGGGGAGACGCCCCACGATGTGCAGTTCCTCATCCTCCTGGGGGAGGAACGCCGCCCGATCGGGCTGTGCGGGCTCTATGGGATCGCGCCGGAGGAGGGGACGGCGGAGGTCGGGATCCTCCTCGGGGAGAGGGACAGCTGGGGGCATGGGTACGGACCGGAGGCGCTGCGGCTCCTCCTCCGCTATGCCTACAGCGATCTTGGGTTGCGGGGGGTCTCCCTCTGTGTCCACGCCACAAACGCCCGGGCGATCCGCGCCTACGAGAAGGTGGGGTTCACTGTGGAGCAGCATCTGACCTTGGGACGATGGTTGTTCGGCCAGGGGGTGGACTACCTCATCATGACCTCGTGCGCCCCGGGACGCGAAGCGGAGGGGGGGGAGAGATGATCCACACCGAAGCCCTGACCCGGACGTTCGGCAGCCGCACGGCCGTGGACGGGCTGGACCTCGACGTGCGGGAGGGGGAGATCGTGGGGCTTCTCGGCCCCAACGGGGCGGGGAAGACGACCACGGTGCGCATGCTCGCCTGCCTCCTCTCCCCGACGAGCGGCCGGGCATGGGTCGCCGGGCACGAGGTGGGGAAGGAGGAGCAAGCGATCCGATCCCAGGTGGGGATCCTCACCGAGGCGCCGGGGTTCTACAAGCGCCTCTCTGTGGAGCGCAACCTGCGGTACTTCGCTGAGCTCTATGGGGTGAGCGATCCCCGCCGCCGCGTTCAGCACTACCTGGCACGGCTTGGACTGGCCGATCGATCAGGTGACGCGGTGGCGACCCTCTCCAAGGGCCTCCGGCAGCGGTTGGCCCTCGCGCGGGCCCTCGTCCATGAGCCGCCGGTCCTGTTCCTCGACGAGCCGACCTCCGGCCTCGACCCGGAGAGCGCCCGCGACGTGCGCCGGTTCATCGGGGAACTGGCGAGCGAGCGGCGGACCGTCCTCCTGTGCACGCACAACCTCCCCGAGGCGGAGGAGCTGTGCGGCCGGATCGCCGTGCTCCGCACCCGCCTCATCGCCCTAGATCGCCCGGAGGCCCTCAAGGAACGGATGTCGGGATCGCGGGTCATCGTGGAGCTCGCGAACCCGCGGGCGGAGTTCGCGACGGGGGTTCAGCTGCCGTTCGTGCGGGCGGCATCCCTCGACGGCACCGCCCTCGCGGTCGAGGTGGCGGACCCGGAGCGGGACGTCCCGGCCCTCGTCCGCCGGTTGGTGGAGCTGGGGGCGGAGATCCGTTCCGTACAGCGCGATGAGCGGACGCTCGAGGACGTGTACCTTGAGCTCGTGGGGGGGGACGATGCCTCGGCTTAGGGCGCTCATGGTCAAGGAGTGGGAGGAGCTCGCGAAGATCAAGATGGTCCTCTACGGGGCCCTGTTCCTCCCCTTGTTCATGGGCGGGTTGGCGGGGTTTATGGTGTGGCAGGGCCAGGGGCTCCCACCCGAGGCGCAGGCGACCCTGTTCAACACGGCGCTCATGTACTTCCTCATCCTCCCGGTGATGATCCCGGTCACGCTCGCCGTGTACTCGATCGTCGGGGAGAAGGAGCAGGGGACCCTGGAACCCCTCCTCGCCACCCCGCTCACGGACTGGGAGATCTTCGTGGGGAAGGCCCTGGTGGCGGTGCTCCCCTCGGTCGGCCTCACGTGGGGGGTGTTCCTCCTCTTCCTCGCGGCCGCCCACATCATGCTCGGTGGGATCCCGGCTGGTGTGCTCTCGGTCCCGTGGCTCGTCTCGATCTTCGCCCTGTCGCCGCTGCTCGCCGTGTTCGGAGTGCTCGTGTCCATGCTCGTCTCGTCGCGGACGAGCGACCCGCGCGCCGCCTACCAGTTTTCGGGGTTGGCCGTGATTCCTACCCTGATCCCCCTCATCGTCTACTCCGTGCAGATGACCGCGGTGAACCTCCTCCTCGTGATCCTGGAGGGGGGGATCCTCGTCGTCCTCGATGGGGTCCTCCTCTATCTGGCGGTGAAGCTGTTCCGCCGCGAGGAGATCCTCACCCGGTGGAAGTGATGCGCCCCCCGGCGTGGGTCCGGGATGCCGTGTTCTACCAGATCTTCCCGGACCGGTTCTGCAACGGGGACCCCGGGAACGACCCTCCCGGCACGGTCCCGTGGGACGAGCGACCGACCCATGGCTCGTTCGCGGGGGGAGACCTCGTGGGGATCCTCGCCAAGCTCCCGTACCTGGAGGCCCTCGGGGTGAACGCCCTCTACCTCACGCCGATCTTCACCGGGGCGACGAACCACAAGTACGATGGGGAGGATTACTTCCGGGTGGATCCCGCCTTCGGGGGCGATCGCGCGTTCCAGTCTCTCCTCGCCGCGGCCCATGGCCGGGGGATGCGGGTCGTCCTCGATGGCGTATTCAACCACTGTGGGGTGGGGCACCCCTTCTTTCAGGACGTGGTGGAGCGGGGTCGGAGTTCCCCGTACTGGGATTGGTTTCGGATCCGCGGCGATCGGCCCTATGCCACGCCTCATCCCAACTACGCGTGTTGGGCCGGACATGCCCAGCTTCCGGAGTGGAACCACGACCACCCCCCCGTGCGCGACTACTTGCTGGCGGTAGTCCGTCATTGGCTTGCGCACGGGATCGACGGGTGGCGGCTGGACACGGTGGAGTACCTCCCCCCCGACTTCGTGCGCGACGTGTACCGGGAGACCAAGGCGGTGAACCCCGACGCGTACGTCCTCGGGGAGGTGATGGGCCTTGCCACGTCGTGGTTTCGCCACGGGGCCCTGGATGGGGTGATGCACTACAAGCTCCGCGAGGGCCTGGTCCGCTTCCTGGCGGAAGGAGCGTGGGATGCGCCGCGGTTCGCTCGCTACGTGCACGGCCTTTGGGCGAGCTACCCTCCCGCGGCGAACTACGCCTGCTACACCCTGCTTGGGAGCCACGACGTGCCGCGGTTCCTCACCCTATGCCGTGGCGACAGGCGGAAGCTCGTGCTGGGGGCGGCGTTCCTGGTCGCGTTCCCCGGCGCGCCGGCCATCTACTACGGAGACGAGGTCGGGGTCGAGGGAGGGGAGGATCCCGATTGTCGCCGCACGTTCCCCTGGGACGAGCAGAACTGGGATCGTGATCTCCTTGACGCCTTCCGGACCCTCGTTCGCCTGCGGCGGGAGGAGCCCGTGCTCCGGCGGGGGGGCGTGCGGTGGGCCGATGCCCACGGAAGGTCCCTCCTCTTGGTGCGGGACCTGCCCCCGGCTGAGGTCGCCTTCGCCCTCAACGCGGGGGAAGAGGAGACGGTCGTGGATCTCCCCATGGGCGGGCGGTGGACCGACCTCCTCACCGCGGAGCGCGTTGCGGGGAAGGTGGGCGTGCCGGGGATGGGGTTCCGCTACCTGAAGCGGGGAGAGGGTTAGCTATTCCTTCACCGCGCCGCCGGTGAGGCCGGAGATGATGAGCTTCTGCAGGGGGAGGAAGATCGCGAGGATGAGGAGGGCCCCGAGGATCGCCGCCGCCGAGAACACGCCCCACCTCCGATCGTAAGCCTGTTGGATGAAAAACCGCAGGCCAACGGCGAGGGTGTACATCTCCGTCCCCTTGAGGAGGATGCTCGCCAGGACGTACTCCGAGTAGGTGGTGATGAACTGGATGATGAGCACCACAGCGAGGATCGGTCGGGCGAGCGGAAGCACGATCCGCAGGAAGGCCTGGAACGGCGTTGCCCCGTCCACGAGGGCCGATTCCTCCACCGAGCGCGGGATCGTGTCGAAGTACCCCTTCATGAACCAGGTGTTGAACCCCATCGCCCCCCCCAGGTAGACCATGATCAGCCCAGGATGGGTGTTGTACCCCAGCCAGGGGACGAACTCCTTGATCTTGATGAGGAGGAGGTAGATCGCCACCATCGCCAGCATCTGGGGGAACATCTGGACGAGGAGGAGGGCGAGGAGCCCTGCCCGGCGGCCGCGGAACCGGAACCGGGAGAACGCGTACGCGCCGAGCGCGCACAGGAAAACCGTGATCACGGCTGTAGTCCCCGACACGATGACCGTGTTCAGGACCCATCTGGGGAACGGGATCGTGGGGTCGGTGAACAGCCGCCGGTAGTGCTCGAGCGTTGGATTCGCCGGGAGGAGCTTCTGCTCGAGGAGGTTGTTCGTGGGGTTGAACGAGGCGGACAGGATCCACAGGATCGGGAACAGGGCGTAGATCACCCCAATCCAGATCAGGGCGTGGCGCACGATGAGGCCGATCCGGCTTGGACGGCTATACACTGCGGCTCACATCCTCCAGCGCGCGGGTGAACCGGAAGTTCACTGCGCTGATCACGGCGATGATGATGAAGATGATGATCGACACCGCCGATGCCAGCCCCAGCTGGTTCCCGCGCTCCCCCTCGAACGCGAGGCGGTAGGTCCAGGAGATGAGGATGTCCGTGGCCCCGGCAGGGGTGGCCGCGCCGAGCACGGCCGGTCGTCCCGCGGTGACAAGCCAGATGATGGTGAAATTGTTGAACGTGAACGCGAAGGAACCGATGAGGAGCGGGGCCACGCTCACCCAGAGGAGGGGCATCGTGATCCGCCAGAACCTCTGCCAGCTCGTGGCTCCATCCACCCGCGCCGCTTCGAACAGCTCCTGGGAGATGCTCTGCAACGCCCCCAGCGAGACGATCATCATGTACGGGTAAGTCAACCAGACGTTGATGAAGATCAGCGCCGTCCGAGCCCACATCGGGTCCTGCAACCAGCGCACCTTCACCCCAAACAGGTCCCCGAGGACGCGGTTGATGACCCCGAGGTCGGTGTTGAACAGCCCCGCCCACACGAGGGCAGAGATGAACGCGGGCATCGCATAGGGGATGATGAGGAGCGAGCGGTAGACGAACCGGCCCCGCACGTAGGGGTCGTTGAGGAGGTAGGCGAGCCCGAGGCCGACCGCGAAGCTGAAGAACACGCTCAGGAACGACCACGCCAGTGTCCAGCCGAATACACGGGTGAAGTCGGCACGGATGCCGGGGTTGGTGAGGACGTCGAGGTAGTTCCGGAACCCCACGTAGATCTGGAACCCGGGCTCGATGCGAACCCCCTCGGGCGAGGTGAAGTACCCCTCCTTGGCGTAGTACGTGACGTTCGTTTCCAGGTCCAGTATCGCATCCTGGTCGGGAAGGTACTGGTACTTCCGCAGGAACGTCCTGAACTCCCGGACGCTCGTCAGCCGCACGTGTGCCTCCCCCCACCGCAGGTCGAGCGCCTCCAAGGCGCCCAGGGACTGGTAGACCTCGGGGAGGGTGAGCCGCGTGTAGCCATCGAACGAGATCACTGTCCCGTCCTCTCCCCGCACGAACCGCGGGTCGGAGAGATCCACTGGGACGAGCTCGTTCCCCTGAGAGAGGAACGTGCGGCCATCGCTTGACGTGAGGATCAGCGCGAGCTCCCCCTGCGCGTTGCGGAACGCCCAGAACGTGAACGTCTCCGGTTGAGGGGGGAGGTAGTAGCGGCCCTCGAGCTGGGCGATGACCTGAGCCTTGGTGAGGAGGTTTCCCGTCTGGAGGTTGGTCAGGGAGACGTTCACCGTGTACCCGATCGGGTACACGACCATCGCGAACAGGAATACGAGCCCGGGGAGGAGGAACCGCAGCGGGTACGCCCGGCGGGAAAGGATGACGAAGTTGAGGACGAGGGTGCCGATCCCGAGGACGGCGAGGAGGATGTAATCGCCGCGGAAGAGGAGGGCGATCACGGCCCATAGAGCGGCCGCGTCGAGGAGGGCGACGAACCCGTACTTGAGCCCCTGGGTGAGGAGGGACCGCCCGTTCATGGGGGAAGCGGGGGGCAGCCCCGGGCTGCCCCCCGTGGGTTCACCTACTCACACTTAAGGGCGGCCTTGATCTTCACGACCGCTTCCTGCAACGCTTGCTCAGGTGTGGCCTGGCCGTTGGCGATCAGGCTCTGAGCATCGGACCATGCTCCCCACACCGACGCCATCTCCGGGATGTTCGGCATGGGGACCCCGTACTGACCTTGCAGGCCCCACGCGGCGATGTCCGGATCGCTCGACACGATCTCGAACGTCGGCAGATGGGCCGGCGGCCGCGGGTTCCGCTCGTAGAGGGCGAGCATCGTGTCCGTGGTCGCCACGTAGTTGAGGAGGAAGTCAAGGGCGAGGATCTTGTTCTGGCTGAACGAGCTCACCATGAACCCCTGCACGCCGATGAACGGCTTGGGCACCCCGTAGCTCCCATCCGCGCAGCGAATGGAGGGGATCATGGCGATGCCATAGTCGATCCCTGCTGCCACCGTGTCCGCCACGAGCCACGGTCCGGAGATGACCATCGCCGCGTTCCCGCCGAAGAACAGGGCGCGCATCGTGTCCCAGCTGACGCCGGACGGGAGGAGCCCCTCGGCGATCATGTCCGCGAACAGCTGCGCCCCGCGCAGGGCCCCTTCGTTGGCCAGCCCGACGTCGCACGGGTTGAGGGAACCATCGGGGTTCGTCCCGAACACGTAGCCCCCGCACGCGGACAGCATCGGGAACCAGTGGTACGGATCCGGCCCGTTCTGGAAGACAAGCGCGTACATCGGCTTCGTCGGGTCTGTGATCTCGCGCGCGAACTCCAGGAGCTCATCCCACGTCTCCGGCATCTCCGGAACGAGGGCCTTGTTGTAGATGATGGCGATGTTCTCCGTCCCCTGGGGGACGCCGTAGTTCTGCCCGCCGTAGGAGAACGCCTGGACGGCCGGCGCGCTGAACTCGGCGAGCTTCGGTCCGAAGTTGATCGGCTCCAGGAGCCCGTTCGCGGCGAGCTCCCCCACCCAGTCGTGGGCGCCGACGATGATGTCGGGGCCCTGCCCCGTCGGTGCCGCGGTGATGAACTGGCCTCGGATCTGGTCGTACGCGATCTCGACGACCTCGACCTCAACCCCGGTCGTCGCCGCGAACTCCCCCGCGATGTCCCGCAGCACGGGGGCCCGCGTGTCGTCGGCCCAGATCACAAGCTTCGGGGCCTGGGCGAACGCTACCAGCCCCACCGTCAGTGCCATCAGTATCCCTACAAGTTTCCGCATGTTGACCTCCTTTGTTCACTCGATCTAGCTTGATGGATCACCGTTGTCGAACCACGATGTCGGTTCCGGTCTCACCTCCTTAGAACGCGACGGCAATAGGTCGAAGCACAGTGTACCTCTGCTCGGCCCCATCGTACCCGGCGAGGAGGACCTCTTGGGAGGTCCCCGCTGGGGCGAGGTAATCGTAGATCTGGGGCGCCCACAGGGGATCCGGACAGCCGCCGCCGGTCCACTCCCCGGCCGCCACCCTGATCGGGCGGAGGTGGTTGGCGCCGTAGCCGTCCTGGGAGCCGACGAGGACATAATGCCAGCCCCGGATCTCGGGAAGGAGAATCTTGGGGATGGTGACGATGATCCGTCCCCGCTTGGGGTCGCTCGCCACCTCGATGAGGAACGGTCCCTCCCCGCTCGACAGCCAGAGGTGCCGACCGTAGGCGGGCCACCCCGCTACCTTCACAAAACAGTCCCACGGATGATCGGGGTCGAACGCCACCTGGGCGGCCTTCCCTTCTTCGTGGGAGTCGGTTCGGCCACCAGGCGCCACGTCGAGATACACGAAGATGATGGGGTGGGAAAAGCCATGCGGCCCGTTCCAGGGGTTGGGCAGCGTCGGGAAATCGAAGGCAAGCTGCCAAGAGTCACCGGCGTCGTAGACCGCGTAGCGGAGGAGGTCGAACAGCCCGGGCTCGGCGAAGACGCTGTTGAGGGGGTAGACGTACGTCCCTATCCCGTGGTCATCGCCTGCCGGGTCCTCCATCGCCCACACCTCGACCCCCTGGACGAGGGTCGGGATCCGTGCCTCGAGGGGCCGTTCCGGAGCGATCCCGAGGAGCTCCCCTGCTTGCTCGAGCGCGAGGGCGAGGACCAAGCCCTGTCCCGGCTCCACCCCCAGCTCCTCGAACGGGATCTGAAACTCGATGACCTCGTCCAGGTGAGCGACGCGGGAGGTGAGGGTGCGCACGGGCGAGGCGAGCCGCCAGCGCCCCATCCCGTCCGCAGCGTAGCGGAACACGTACCCCGAGCCGTCCGCCTTCACCTTGGCCAGGTCGAGCTCGACGGCCGAGACGAGGGGGAACCCGAGGGGTTCGCCGCTGTGGCGAGTGACGACGTTTGCCTTCTCCCCCGGCTTCCCCGTGGCGTAGAGGACGAGCTTGGTCTCGGTTCCGGAGAGATCCCGCGGGGAAGGATCGAGGTCGGCGCGCACGTAGAGGGAGGATTCCCCGTACGCGAACGCGGCGGCGCGGATTGAACCCTGCCCGGGCACCGCCACTGCCTCCGCCCACTCGCCGGGGTCCGTGACGCGGCCGTCCACCGCCGGCTTGGCCTCCCCCAGGCTCGCCGTGATCGGGATCCTCAACCGGAGGGAGAGGACGGTGGGGATGTCCGCATCCGCGTACCCCACCGCCCGGTAGGCGCCCACGAGGTGGGCCTTCATGAGCCAGTCGTAGAGGTCATCCGTTCCGGAGTCCTGATCTGCCCCATACCACCAGAACCAGTCCGACCCCTCAGCGGCATACAGGGCGTCTAGGGCGGCGGGGTTGGGATCATCGGCGAACACCGCCTCCCTGGCTTGGCCCAACCGCTCCCACGCCTCGTCCTCCTCCGGCTCCCCGCGCCAGGTGGAGAGGTCGCCGGCCCAGGACCCGGTGGGAACGGAAGGGATCTCCGCAACGATGGGGTGGCAGGCCACGAACCCTCCCGGGGTCACGGTGTTGATCCACTCCGCCTCGCGGAACGACTGGTAGAGAGAACGAAGGAACTCCCGGCCGTTGTCCGGGTACCCGGCCATGAACATCCAGTTCTCCCCGTCGAGGGCGATCACGAGGACGTGCTCCTCCGGTGAGGCGAGGGCCTCCCAGTAGCTGCGGATCTCGGCCAGGAGGTCCGAGACCGCCTCAGCGGTCGGCTTGTTCCCGTAGGCGAAGCTGATCTTGTCGGAGATGTCGTGGTCCCGGAACAGGATCGTCATGTTCCCGAACCGCCACGGCCGGGTGAGCTCGTCCCGGTTGGGGGTGCGACCGAGCGCCGCGGCGAGCGTCCACTCGTCGGCCACAGTCCAGGTGAACCCCGCCTCCCCGAGGAGCTCCACCGCCCGCTCCGAGACGGCTTGTTCCGGCGGCCACACCCCCACCGCCTTCGCGCCGAACAGAGCTTGGTGCTGGGCTTGGGCCCGGGCGAGCTGGCCGAGGATGTCTTCTTCCCACCCCCGTTCCGCCAAGAGGGGGAGGATCGGGTGGTAGAACGGGCTCGTGATGAGCTCGGCTCCGAGTTCTCGCGCCTCCCGGTAGGCCTCCACCACCCGGGTGAGCACCTCGTGCTGGGCTTGGATCAACCGGACGACGTCCTCTTGGGTGAACCCGGACTTCCCCCGGAGGTCCGAAAGCCCGAGCTCGTCGTGGAGCTCAGGGGAGATCTGCCACAGGAGGAACAGCCCCGCTGCATCGAGGAGCTCCTCGTCGGTGAGGGTTCGCTCCCCCTTGAGCTGGTTGAGCTCGGCATAGCGGGGGTCGTAATACTTCCCGCCGGGGTGGAGCATGTACCCGTTGATCCAGAAGAACTGGTCCTGCATCGCCGCCCGCTCCTCAGGGGAGAGGGCCTCGGGCTCGTGGATCAGGGCCCACGTCCAGTTGAGGTGGTTATCCACCGCCCCGATGTACTGGTAGAGGCCCCCCTTCTCCCGCTCCTCCTCGGTGATCTCCACGTAGTCGAGGAGCTGCCAGAGGAGGCTTGGCTGGAGGTTGTAGGTGACCTCGACCCCGGGGTGCTCGCGGAGGATCCGCGGGGAGTCGAGGTACTCTTGGACCCCGTGGACCCGCACCCAGGGGAGCTCGTACTCGTCGGTGATGCGGTTCCAGTACAGGGGTTGGTGCTGATGCCACACGATCGCCACGTTGAGGGGTTCTTTGGGCAAGCCAACCAGGGTTACAGCAAGGAGTAGGGCACTCACGGTCATCACGACGCGCATCGTCCACCTCCGATTCCGAGTTTACCGCGAGCCCGCATGTGCTGCACCCTCCGTTGACCGATCACGACCCCCCTCGCTATACTCCCGTCCCGCGTATCGGGGCGAGGCAGAGGAGGAACGCTGGCACCCAAGGGGTCCGACACCCGCTACCTGGTCCGCCGGGGAGCCTACCGGGGGCTCCTCTACTTCCTCATGGCGGTGGGCTGCGCCATCATGCTCTTGCCGTTCTTCTGGATGGTGACGACCTCGCTCAAGACGGAGGCGGGCGCGATGCGGATGCCGCCCCAGTGGATCCCCCCCGAGCCTCAGTGGGAGAACTACGTTGTGGCGTGGAATATGGCGCCGTTCGGCCGCTACTTCTTCAACAGCTTCTTCATCGCCATCATGTGCACGATCGGCGAGGTCATCACGACGATCCTCGCTGCCTACGCGTTTGCGAAGATGCGTTTCATCGGGAAGGACGTCCTGTTCGCGATCTTCCTCGGTACGCTGATGATCCCGGGGGAGATGCTCCTCGTGCCGAACTACGTTACGCTGACGCGGCTCGGCTGGCTCGATCGGTACGAAGGGTTGATCATCCCCTGGATTGTGTCCGTGTTCGGGATCTTCCTCCTCCGTCAGTTCTTCCGGTCGATCCCGGACGAGCTATGGGACGCGGCGCGCATCGATGGCTGCTCGCGCCTCCGCTACCTGTGGCGCGTCATCGTGCCCCTTTCCAAGCCCGCGATCCTCACGGTGGCCCTGTTCAAGTTCCTCGGGAGCTGGAACTCCTTCCAGTGGGTGCTCTTGATGACGAACTCGGCGTCCATGCGCACGGTCCCGGTCGGGTTGATGACGTTCAGCAGCGACATCGGGACGGCCTACCACCTTCTCATGGCTGCCTCGGTGATGGCCATCGTTCCGATTCTCATCCTGTTTTTCTTCACCCAGAAGCAGTTCATCCAGGGCGTGGCGAGGACGGGGATCAAGTGATGGCTGCGAACAAAGGAGGTGATCTCCAAAGGTCAGATCGTGGATTCGGTGATGGACCGCACGTAACCAAGGAGGGAACATGCTGCGCAAGATGGTTGTAGGTTTGTTGGGTCTCCTTCTCGGCACGGTCGCCCTCGCGGCGAACGAGCCGGTCACCATTGATTTCTGGCACGCGATGAGCTCGGGCCACCAGCCCAACCTCCAGAAACTGGTGGATGATTTCATGGCGGAGTACCCGTACATCACGGTGAACTTGACCTATCAGGGGTCCTACAGCGCGCTGCAGGGCAAGATCAACGCGGCGGTCGCCGCCGGCAACCTGCCGACGATCGCCCAGGTCTACGAGAACTGGGTTACCCCGATCCAGTCCCTTCTTTATCCGATCGGGCCCCACATGACGGCGGAGGAGATCGCCGACATCATTGACGGACTCGTCCCGAGCAACACGTACAACGGTGTCCTGACGACGGTCCCGTTCAACAAGTCGATCATGGTCCTGTACTACAACGCTGATCTTATCCCGAACCCGCCCACGACGTGGGGGGAGTTCTACGACCTCGCGAAGGCGCTCACCGTGGATCTGGACGGGGATGGGAAGATCGATCGGTACGGGACGGCGCTGCGCCCAGCGGCGAACCCCGAGCAGTTCCTGGTGTTCCTCGACCAGGCCGGCGGCTCGATCCTGAACGACGACTGGACCGCGGTCACGCTCTGTGAGGAGCCGGGCATAACGGCGGTTGAGTTCTGCGGACGGCTCATTCCCTACACATTCGTCACCGCCGAATACATCAGCGACCACATGGGCAAGGTCGCGATGTTCATCGACACCTCAGCGGGGTACCCCTACAACAGCAAGGCGGCTACGAACGCTGGGTACACGCTCGGCGTGGCGATGCTCCCCGCTGGGCCGGTCAACCGCAGTTCGATGATCCAGGGCACGAACCTTGCCGTCTTCAACACCCCGAACCAGACCCAGGCCCAGAAGGATGCGGCGGTGCTCCTCGCCCGCTTCCTCCTTCGTCCGGAGAATACCGCGTACTGGGCGATGAAGAGCGGCTACCAGCCGGTCACCAAGTCGGCGTACCAGCTCCCGGCGTGGAAGGAGTTCGTGGCGGCGAACCCGTACCAGCAAGCGATGTCGGACCAAATGCTCCTTGGGTTCTCGCAGATCCTTCACCCGAACTACGGCGACATGCGCACCGTCCTCTCGACCAAGTTCGATGAGATCATGCGCGGTGCCGTATCGCCCCTCGACGGCCTGCGGGCGATGTGCGAGGAGATCGAGGCCTTGCTCGAGTACTAACCACGGAAGAGCTGGCTCGCGAGGGGGATCATGTCCCCCTCGCGAGCTGGCGGTGGACGGTGAACCGATGGCGGATCGAAGTGGACAAGAGAGGGCGGGCCCGGTGCTCCCCTTCTGGCAGCGGGTGGGGGGGACACTGAACCCGGTCAGCTGGTACCGGAAGGATCCCGCCCTGTGGCGGGAGTCCGGCACGGCGTACCTCTACCTCCTCCCTGCGCTGATCATCCTCGGCGTTTTCGTTTTCTATCCCTTCTTCTCCGCGTTCTACATCAGCTTGTTCAAGTGGGGCCTTCTGCCGCCGCGACCTTACGTCGGGTTCGCCAACTACAGCTACATCTTCAACGACAAGTACTTTTGGCGCGCCATGTGGCACACGTTCTACTACGTCATCATCACCGTCCCGGTCACGTTGTTCCTGGCGATCCTTGTCGCGACGCTCCTGAATAAGGGGCTGCGGTTCCTATCGTTCGCGCGGACGTCGTTCTTCCTGTCCTACATCAGCCCGATCGTGGCGATCGCCATGGTGTGGCGGTGGATGTACAATGCGGACTACGGCCTCATCAACTACCTTCTGTCGCTTCTCAACAAGTTGCCGTTCGTGCACATCGATCCTATCGCCTGGCTTAACGATCCGAGATATTCTATTCCGGCGCTCATCATCCTCAGCGTGTGGCACTATGTTGGCTACCACGCGATCATCCTCCTCGCCGGGATGCAGAATATCGAGCAGCAGTACTACGATGCCGCGAAGGTAGATGGGGCGAGCGGTTTTCAGACGTGGCTTCATGTGACGGTCCCCCTCTTGACACCGCAGCTCTTCTTCGTACTGATCATGTCGCTCATCGGCTCGTTCAAGGTGTTCACGGAGGTGATTACCCTCTTCAACGGACCGGGGCCGCTCCGCAGCGCGGAGACGATCGTGTACTACATCCTGCGGATGTCGGGGCGCATCGACAGCGCGACGATGCACCTTGGGCGCGCTGCCGCCGGTTCGGTGGTCCTGTTCGGCATCATCTTCGTCCTCACCATCTTCCAGATGACGGTCACGCAGCGGCGGGTGCACTACCAGTGAGGCGGACCGGCGTCCTGGCTTTCGCGGGGGTGTTGGCCCTCGCCATCATCGGGGTGGGAGAGGTCGAGGCCCCGGATCCGAGCCGGGCGACGATCACGAGCCGCGTGCTCCGGGTCATCGACGGCGACACGGTGGACATCCGTGTGAGCCAGCGCGTTCGCCTGCTCGGCATTGACACCCCCGAGCTTGGGGAACCGTACTCGGAGGAGGCGATCGCGTTCACGAAGCGCCTTCTTCTCTTCAAGACCGTGCGCCTAGAGCTCGACGTGAAGGAGCGCGACGTCTACGATCGGCTCCTCGCCTATGCCTACGTCGAGACGGACGAGGGATGGGTGATGGCGAACCTCGAGATCGTGCGCGCTGGTTTGGCACGGCTCCTCATCATCCCCCCGAACGGGAAGTACCGCGCCCAGTTCGAGGCGGCGCAGCTCGAGGCGATGATCCACCATCGCGGCCTCTGGGGGACGGTGGGCGAGGTCCTCACGGTATCCGAGCTTGAGGCGAGGATCAGCGAGGTCGTGAATCAGGTCGTGACCGTGCGGCTCACGGTGGCCGCGGTGCTGGCCGCCGGGAATGGCCGGCGCGTTGATCCCAGTGAAACGCGGTTTGGGTTCCACCTCTTCCTCGTGGCGACGTGTCCGCCGGTCAGCCTTGGGCCGGGCACGGAGATCCTCGCTACGGGGGTGGTCGAGTACGCGTCGCTCAAAGACGGGCCGCGCATCCTGATCGAGGATCCAACCCAGATCGTTCTCGCAACGGACGTCGAGGCGGGTTCGCCTTAGGCGGGGAGGCCTACTGCTCCGGACCCTGTTGTCCGTCGGCGCGGCAGAGGGTACCCTTCCCTCGGGCTGGAGGAAGCCGGTGAAGCTCTTTCTCGCTTTGGCGCTCGTCTCTCTCGCCCTATCCCCTGTTCTGGGGCTGGGCTCGGGGACGCCCCTCGCCCGCGGTCCGTACTCCGGTGCGCCGAGCGCGGAGTCGGTGGTGATCTCCTGGGTGGTCGTGCCGCCGCTCCCGGCGCAGCTTGAGGTTGCGCCGGTGGTTCCCCACGCCGCGCGCCCGGTTCCGGTGCGCACCATCGCTGTCCCCGCACCCCCGGAAGGCACGAACGGCCAGGTCGAGGTGGTGGTGGAGGGGCTCGACCCGGCGACGGAGTACGTGTACCGCGTGGTCATCGAGGACGGATCTGAGATCACGTCGAGCCCAATCGGTCACTTCAGGACGGCCCCGCTTCCGGGACAGCCGGTTACGTTCGCCGTCCTCGCCGATACGCAGTGGCAGTGGGAGGGGGGGGACCGGTTGGCCGTGATCGCGGGCGCCATCGCCTACGACGCCGCCCGCTCCGGGGGGTTCGACTTCGTCCTCCATGCCGGGGACATCGTCGAGACGCCGAACGCCTACTACTGGGAGCCGTGGTTCGATGCGTTTGCGCCGATGCTCCTCGCTGCCCCGTTCATCCCCGTGCTCGGGAACCACGAGAAGAATAGCGTTTCCTACTACAAGGCGTTTGCCCACCCTCCCGGAGCTGGCCAGAACGGCGAGCGATGGTGGACGCTGCGGTGGGGCGATCTCCTGGTGGTGGGCCTTGACACGAACGTCACCCGCGCCGACCAGATCCTCGAGCAACAGGCCTATGCCCGGGCCGAGCTCGCGGGGCCCGAGCGGTGGAAGTTCGTCATCTTTCACCATCCGGTGTTCTCATCGGACGCCTACCATGGGAGCGGCTACGGGTACGACCTCATCTACCACCCGATCTTCGTCGAGGCGGGGGTGGATCTCGTGTTCAACGGACATGCCCACAACTACGAGCGGATTGAGAGGGACGGGGTCACGTACCTCGTCCTCGGCGGCGGCGGGGCCGTGCCGCGGGAGCTCGCCCCGGCCCGCGTCGAGGGTTCGGTAGCGGCAGTTGAGGGACGCAACTTCTACGCGCGCGTCGCGGTGACGCCGGCGCAGGTTGCGGTGGAGATCGTCTCCGTGGCCGAGGCCACGGAGGAGTCATTCCACCCCACGCCCGGCGAGCTGCTCGACTCGTTCACCCTGCGCGCCCCGCCCCGTCCGGGCTCCGTGTTCCAAGCACGCCGGGGGCTGTGATCGTCGCCTTCTCCCTCTTCGTGGCCGTGGTCTGGGCGCTCCTCTGCCTCCGGCGCTAGGCTGCGGCTGCCCCTCGCCTCCGCCCCCCTCACCGACTACCATCCGCCCATGGCGGGACGATTGGAGGCCGTGACGGGGTGTATGTTCTCTGGGAAGACGGAGGAGCTCCTGCGGCGGGTGGAGCGGGCGCGGATCGCCAGGAAGGAGGTCCTCCTCTTCAAGCCCGAGCTCGATACCCGCTACGCGATGGAACACGTGGTCACCCACCACGGACGGGCGCTTCCCTGTTGCCGATTGCCCACGGACATCTCCTGGGATGGATTTTCGGGCCTGATCGCGGATCATCCCGTCGCGAGCACGGACGTGTTCGCGTTCGACGAGGCGCACTTCTTCGGCCCCTCGTTCCCCGAGCTTGCCGAGCGGTTGGTCGGCCTCGGGAAGCGGGTCATCGTCGCTGGGCTCGATCTCAACTTCCGCGGAGAGCCGTTCGGGCCGATGCCGGAGCTCCTCGCCCTCGCCGACGAGGCGGTGAAGCTGGCAGCCGTATGCACGGTGTGCGGCCAGCCGGCGACCCGCTCCCAGCGCCTCGTGGCTGGGAAGCCGGCCACCGGGGGGCCGGAGGTCCTGATTGGGGGGCTGGAGAGCTACGAACCCCGCTGCCGGGAGCACTTCATCCCTCCCTCCCGCTAGGCCGATGGCGGGGGAGGGGGTTGCGGTGGAGTTCCGAGGGGTCTCGTTCTCCTACCCTAGTGGGAGGGGGTCTTTGCCCGTCCTCGACGAGGTGTCCCTCGCCGTCCCGCCGGGGAGGTGGGCGACCGTCATCGGTCCATCCGGGTGCGGGAAGACAACGCTCCTCAAAATCGGGGCGGGGCTCATCTCCCCCGACGCGGGCGCGGTCTCGATCGCGGGCGGGAGCCCTGCCTACATGCCGCAGGCGGACACCCTCCTCCCATGGCGGGATGCACTCGCCAACGCCCTCCTCCCCGCCGCGGTGGCGGGGCGACCCCTCGGGCCCGCGCGGGCGGAGGCGCGGGCCTTGTTCGACGAGTTCGGGCTGGCTGGGTTCGAGCGGGCCTACCCCCACGAGCTCTCCGGTGGCATGCGGCGGCGCCTCGCCCTCATGCGGACCCTCCTCTCCCACCGCGATGTCCTCCTCCTCGATGAGCCGTTCGGGGGCCTCGACGCCCTCACCCGGGCCTCCCTCCAGGAGTGGATCGCTACGGTGTGGATGTCCCACCGGAAGACGATCCTGTTCGTGACCCACGATGTGGAGGAGGCGGTCCTCCTCTCGGACCAGGTCCACGTCCTCAGTCCACGCCCCGCCCGCGTCGTCGCTACGTACCCCGTCGTCCTCCCCCGCCCCCGCCTCCGCACCGACCCGCGGATTGCGGGGGCGCGGGGCGAGGTGCTGGGCCACCTCTCCCTCCATGCCTAACCCGATGCGTCAGGGCCTGACGAGCGCCGGCCTTCTCCTCGCTGCCCTCGCCCTGTGGGAGGGGGGCGTTCGGCTGGCACACGTCCCGCCATACCTCCTTCCCCCTCCCAGCCACATCCTGGCGACGCTCGTCGCGGACCTCCCGCTCCTCCTTCACCATGCCGGGATCACGCTGAGCGAGGTCGGGCTGGGCTTGCTCCTTGGGACAGCGGGCGGGATCGCGGTGGCCCTCGTCGGGTTCTACGTCCCGGCGATCGGCCGCGCCCTCCGTCCGTTCCTCCTCGCCTCCCAGGTCGTCCCCGTGTTCGCGATCGCCCCCCTCCTCGTCCTATGGTTCGGGTACGGGCGGGGGCCGAAGGTGATCGTGGTTGGCCTGATCTCCTTCTTCCCCATCGCGGTCAGCCTCGGGGAGGGGCTGGGCGCGGTCGGGGAGGACCTCGTGGACCTCCTCCGCACGCTGGGGGCCAGGGAGGGGAAGATCCTCCGCCTGGTGCGTCTTCCGGCCGCTACACCGTTCGCCTTGGCTGGACTCAAGGTCGGGGCCACGCTGGCCCTCGCCGGTGCGATCATCGGGGAGTGGATCGGGGGCACCGGAGGCCTGGGGTACATCATGATCCAGGCCAACGCCCTCCTTCGGGCGGACCGGGTGTTCGCCGCCCTCTTCGTCCTCACCCTCCTCGGGGTTGGACTGTTCGCCTCCCTCTCCCTCCTCGAACGGTACCTCCTCCGCTGGCGCCCCAACCCCTCCCCGAGCAGGATCGGGGTGCGATGAAGCGGTGGTGGCTTCTCCTCCTCCCGTTCGTCCTCGGCCACGGGGCGCCGCTGCGGGTGATGCTCGATTTCTACCCGAACCCCAACCATGTCCCCCTCTACGTGGCGCAAGGGTTGGGGCTATTCGCCTCCGCCGGGATCGAGGTCGAGCTCAGCGCGCCCGCGGATCCCAGCGATCCCGCCAAGCTCGCTGCGGCGCGGGCGGTGGACCTCGCCCTCACCCCCCAGATGAACTACCTCATCGCCCGCGGGGCGGGCCTCCCCCTCGTTGCGGTGGGGGCGCTCATCGAGGGTTCCCTCGGCGGGCTCCTCGCCCTCGCCGGATCCGGCATCGTGGGACTGGATGAGTTGCGGGGGAAGCGGATCGGGTACGCCCTGGAGCCCCTGGAGCCGGTTCTATGGCAAACGATGCTTCGGACCGCCGGGTTGGCACCGAACGAGTACGAGCTCGTCTACGTGGGGATGAACACCCTGTTCGCCCTCCTTGCGCGGCGGGTGGATGCGATCGGGGCGTTCCGGAACTACGAGGCCCTCGCGGTGGAGGATTTCGGCTACCGGCCCGTGTTCTTCCCCCAAGAGGAGTACGGGATTCCGGCGACCTATGAGCTGGTTGTGGTCGCCCATCCCGCGCTCCTCCGGGAACGGCCGGAGGAGGTGCGCGGGTTCCTCCATGCGCTCGCGAGGGCGATTGAGTTCACCCGCGACCGTCCCGACGCGGCGCTCGCCCTGTTCGAGGCCGCGGTCCCCGAGCTCGCTGGGGAGGACCTCACCCGCCGCTCGTTTGAGGCCACGCTCCCGTTCTACGCCGCCGGGGCCCGGCACGACGACGCCACGCGCTGGGAGGCGATGCAGGCGTTCCTCGTCGCCCATGGCCTCATGCCGCGCGCGTACCCGAGCGAGGAGCTCTTCACCACCGACCTTCTCCCTTGAGCCAGGTTGCGGCCCTTCCGCACGGGGGGTAGCCTCATGTTTCGTATGCCCGTTCTGGTTGTAGACGATCTTCACGTATCGGTGGAGGGGAAGCCGATCCTGCAGGGGGTGGACCTCGCCCTCGAGCCGGGCCGGGTCCACGCCCTGATGGGCCCCAACGGTTCAGGGAAGTCCACCCTCGCCCTCAGCCTGGCGGGGGGGCCGGGGTACGAGGTGACGGGCGGTCGGGCCCGGCTTGAGGGGGAGGACCTCCTCTCCCTGCCCCCGTTCGAGCGCGCCCGGCGGGGGTTGTTCCTCGCGTTCCAGTACCCGCCGGAGATCGAAGGGGTGTCGCTGCGGGAGTTCCTGCGTCTGGCGTGCGCCGAGCGGGGGCAGGGGTTCTGTGAATTCCAGCGCAACTACCCTCAGGCGATCGCCCGCCTGAGGATGGAGGCGTTCGATGGTCGCGAGCTGAACGTCGGGTTCTCCGGGGGGGAGAAGAAGAGGGCGGAGCTCCTCCAGCTGTACCTCCTCAAGCCGAAGGTCGCCCTCCTCGACGAGCCGGACTCGGGGGTGGATGTGGATGCATTGCGCCTCATCGCGGGCGCGATCCGCGACCTGGCTGACGGCGGGGCAGCGGTTCTCATCATCACCCACTACCCGCGGATCCTCGACCACGTCCCGCCCGCGGAGGTGTTCATCCTCGACGGGGGCCGGATCGTGGAGCGAGGGGGGCCCGAGCTGGCGCGGAGGATCGGGGAGGAGGGGTTCGAGGTGGTGCGCGGATGAACGCCCTGACCCGGGAATTCGTGGACGGGCTGTCGGCGGAGAAGAACGAGCCCGCCTGGATGAGGGCCCACCGCGCGCGCTGCCTAGAGGTGTTCGGGAGAGCGCCTCTGCCCCGATTCGGTCCCGATCTTTCCGAGCTCGACTTCTCTGACCTCGCCTACTACGCCCGCCCGGTGGACCCCGTCAAACGCTGGGAGGATCTTCCCGACGAGATCCGCCGCACGTTCGCCGCCCTGCGCCTTCCCGAGGCGGAGCAGAAGGCTCTCGCCGGGCTGGGGGCCCAGGTCGACTCCGAGGTCGTGTACCGGTCCCTCCTCGACACGGTCCGCGCCCAAGGGGTCATCTTCACGAGCATGGACACCGCGGTCCGCGAGTACCCGTGGGTCGAGGGGTACTTCATGAAGGTTATCCCCCCCGAGGACAACAAGTTCGCCGCCCTCCACGGCGCGGTGTGGAGCGGGGGCACGTTCATCTGGATCCCGCCGGGGGTGGAGGTGGCCGTCCCGCTGCAAGCCTACTACCGGATGCAGACCGAGGCCGTCGGCCAGTTTGAGCACACCCTCATCGTCGCCGAGCCCGGGTCGTCGGTCCACTACATCGAGGGCTGTTCCGCTCCCCGGTACGCGCGGTCCGCGCTCCACTCGGGGATGGTGGAGATCTTCGCCAAGGAGGGGGCGAAGGTTCGGTTCACGACCATCCAGAACTGGTCGAAGAACGTGTACAACCTGAACAACAAGCGGGCGCTGGCCCATGCCGGGGCGGCGGTGGACTGGGTATCGGCGTCGCTCGGGAGCAAGGTGACGATGCTCTACCCAACGACGGTCCTCCTCGGCCCCGGGGCGCGCACGGAGAACCTCGCGTTCACGTTCTCCCAGGACGGGATGTGGCTCGATAGCGGTGCCCGGGCCCTTCACCGCGCGCCGGACACAACGTCGCGGCTCATCTCGCGGTCCGTCGTTCAGGGGAATGGGAAGTCCGTGTTCCGGGGCACGGTCCACGTCTCCCCCCTCGCCCGGGGGGCGAAGGCCCACGTCGAGTGCTCGACGCTCCTGCTCACCCCGGACGCGCGGACGGAGACGATCCCTACCCTCAACGCGGAGACGGACGATGTGGAGCTGGGGCACGAGGCCACGGTGGGCCGGGTATCCCAGGATCAGCTCTTCTACCTGATGAGCCGCGGGCTGTCCGAGGCCCAGGCGATGAGCCTCATCGTGAATGGGTTTGTGTCCCCGATCTTGAAGGAGATCCCCTTGGAATACTCGGTCGAGCTGAAGGGACTCCTCGAGATGAGCTTCGAGAGGGCGATCGGGTGATGGACGAGCGCATCCGGGACGACTTCCCGATCCTCCGCCGCCACGAGCATGGGAAGCCCCTCGTGTACCTCGATTCCGCCGCCACGAGCATGAAGCCGATCGCGGTGATCGAGGCCGAGGCCGACTTCTACCGGAAGTCCTACGCCAACGTGCGGCGCGGCGTGTACGAGCTCGCCGCCGAGGCGACCGATCTTTACGAGGGGGCGCGGGCCAAGGTTGCGTCGTTCATCGGGGCGAGGCCGGACGAGGTCGTGTTCACCCGCGGGACGACGGAGGCCCTCAACCTCGCGGCGTGGGGGCTCGGCGAGACGTACGTTGATCCAGGGGACGAGGTCTTGGTGACGGAGATGGAGCACCACGCGAACCTCCTCCCGTGGCAGGAGATGGCCCGCCGGCAGGGAGCGCACCTCCGCGCGGCTGCCGTGACCCAGGACGGGGAGCTGGACCGGGACGACCTGCGGAGGAAGCTCTCCCCGCGGACGAAGGTCCTCGCCCTTGCGCACGTATCGAACGTCCTGGGGACGGTGAACCCGGTGGCGGAAATCGCGGCGGAGGCTCATCGGGCGGGGGCAGTGGTCGTCGTGGACGCTGCCCAGTCCGTGCCCCACCTGCCGGTGGACGTCCGCGAACTGGGGGCCGATCTCGTCGCGTTCTCCGGGCACAAGATGCTCGGCCCGACCGGGATCGGCATCCTGTGGGGGCGGAATGACCTCCTTTCCGAGCTTCCTCCCCTCCTCACCGGGGGGGAGATGGTGCGCGAGGTGTGGCTCAACTGGGCGACGTGGGATAGTCCGCCGGCCCGGTTCGAGGGGGGGACCCCCCCCATCGCCCAGGCGATCGGGCTCGGCGCGGCGGCGGACTACCTGCGGGCGATCGGGATGGACGAGGTCCGCCGCCACGGGGAGGAGCTGACCGCGCTCGCCCTGGACGGGCTCCTCGGTCGGCCCTATGTGACCGTGTACGGGCCCCGCGATCCGGCACTGCGGGGGGCGCTCGTCTCGTTCGCCCTCGCCGGGATCCACCCCCACGACGTGGCGACCCTCCTCGATCAGGAGGGGATCGCGATCCGTGCCGGGCATCACTGCGCCCAGCCGCTCCACCGCCGGTTCGGGATCCCCGCCTCGTGCCGGGCGTCGTTCTATGTGTACACCACGCCTGACGAAGTGGAGCGGTTCCTCGCCGCCCTCGATCGGGTTTGGGAGGCGCTGCGATGACCGGGTACGAGGAGGTCATCCTCGACCACTGGCGCCACCCCCGCCACAAGGGGCGCCTCCCCGACGCCACCGGTTCCGCGATCGAGGCGAATCCCCTGTGCGGGGACGTCGTGCGGCTGGAGGTCCGGGTGGAGGGGGGGACGATCGCCGATGCCCGATTCAGCGGCGAGGGGTGCGCGATCTCTCAGGCCGCGGCGTCCCTCCTCACCGAGCTCATCGTGGGGAAGCCCGTGGCCGAGGTGGAGAGGATGCAGGATGAGGACCTTCTCTCCGCCCTGGGGGGCGTCGTCAGGACGCGCCTCTCCTGCGCCCTTCTGCCGCTGCGCGCCCTGCGGAAGGCCCTCGCCGCGGGAGGCCAAGGCCAGCGAACCGGTCCCCCGGGCGAGGTGTAGATCCGGTCGGAGGTGATGCCCCGATGAAGGCGAAGCTCCTCGCGGCGTGGGTGGCCCTGCTTGCGTTCGGCTTCCTTGCGTTCGGGGAAGCGCCCGTCCTTCCGCAGGGGATCATCCCCGTCCCCGACGAGCCCCCGATCGTCGTCTCCGTGAAGACCGATAAGGCGACCTATGCCCCTGGCGATCCTCTCCGGCTCACGTTCACCCTCAACCACGACGCCTACGTCTACCTCTACAACCTGACCGCGGACGGGAAGGTGAAACTCCTCGTCCCGAACCGCTTTCTCCAGGACCCGCTGTTTCCAGCGGGGACCCATACCCTCCCCACGCAGGGGTGGGTCCTCCGGGTCACCGCGCCCGAAGGGATCGAGTACCTCCAGCTCGTGGCGAGCGCTTCCCCCCTTTCGTTCTACGAGGCGAAGGCGTTCGAGGCGGACGCATTCCTCGTGTACACGAACCCAGCTGCGTTCGCGTCCCAGATCACCGCGCTCCTCCCTGGGACGTGGGGCACGGCGTGGGCCTCCTACCGCGTACATTGGCCCCAGGCCACCCTCTCCGTGGCGACGAGCCCGAGCGGGGCCGCGGTGTGGGTGGGCGGGAGCTACGTCGGTACGTCGCCCCTGTCCACCAGCGTTGCCCCGGGGCGGATCCGCGTTCAGGTCGAGAAGGATGGCTACGAAGCGAAGTCCGTGGACCTCGTGGTAGGGGATGGGGAAGAGGTCTCCCTCGTCGTGAGCCTCTCCCCGGCTCGGCCTTCCCTGTGGCCCCCCGTCTCCCCTCCCTCGTGGACGGTGGACGCGGAGCTTCCGGCGGTCGGGTTCGGCCTCGCCGTGGGCCTGACCACCCGCTCCATCTCGACAGACCTCTGGATCGAGGGGTTCGGGTTCGGCATCTCGTTCCAGCTGGCGCCGCCCCTCCCTGACCTGAGTGAGCCGGGGCCCGGGGGGTGGTTCGCGGGGGGGCCGGAGGTCGAGGGGTACATCGCTGGCTGGCTGCCGGTTGGTCGCGCTGGCTTTGTCGTCCTGGTCGGGGTTTCCCTCCAGGAGATGGCGTGGGTGCCGCCGTGGTCGCCCTCCGGGGCCCTCGCCCCGCTGGTGGACATCGAACCCGAGACGAGGGCCGACATCCACCTCACGGGGGGCGCGGGGTTCGGCGTAGAGGGCTCCGGCTGGAGGCTGTACCTCTCCCTCCACAGTCGGCGCGGGTTCGTGGTCGGCCTCACGATTCTGCCCTAGCTGCTCTCCTGAAGGACCTCCAAGGAAGGGGGGCATTCTAGCTGGGTTGTTCGAGTGCCCCATCAGCACGTTGGCCGCGGAGTTGGCCGCAGCCGGCTTCGATCGCGACCCCACGGGAGCGGCGCACGGTCGCGTCCACGCTGTGGAGGATGAGTTCCCGGCGGAACGCGTCCACCACGTCCGGATCGGGCGGCTGGTACGGGAGGCCCGGAGCTGGGTTGAACGGAATGAGGTTCACATGGGCGAGCCTCCCCCGGAGGAGGCGCGCCAGACCGCGCGCGTGGTCGAGCCGGTCGTTGACGCCGCGGAGGAGGACGTATTCGTAGGAAACCCGCCGCCCGGTGGCGGAGGCGTAGCGGTCAGCGGCGGCGAGGACGTCCGCAAGCGGCCACCGCTCCGCGAGCGGAACGAGCTCGCGGCGCAGCGCGTCGGTGGGGGCGTGAAGGGAGACGGCGAGGTTCACCTGCAGCCCCTCCCCCGCGAGGCGGACGATCCCCGGCACGACCCCGACGGTGGAGACCGTGACCCTCCGCGCCCCGAGGGCGAACCCGCGCGGGTTGTTCAGGTTGCGGAGCGCCTGGAGGGTAGCGTCGTAGTTGAGCAGGGGCTCGCCCATCCCCATCACCACGACATGGGTCACCCGCTCCCCCGCTCCGCGGAGTTCGCGGGCGAAGTGGAGGACCTGGGCCGCGATCTCCCCCGCGGTGAGGTCCCGCACGTAGCCCATCCTCCCCGTGGCGCAGAACGGGCACCCCACCGGACACCCGACCTGGGTGGAGATACATACCGTGCGCCGGCCATCCTCCCGGATGAGCACCGCCTCGATCGCCTGTCCATCGCGGAGGGAGAGGAGGACCTTCTCTGTCCCCTCCCCGTCGCCCTGGCGGGCGATCGGAACCGGGCCAGCCAGGGTGAACGCCTCGCCGAGCCGCGCGCGCAGATCCCGAGGGAGGTTCGTCATCGCCCCGAAGTCCGTGGCGAGCTCCCTCCAGGCCCAGCCCCACACCTGGTCCGCCCGGTACGCAGGCTCGCCCCACGCTGCAAGCTCGGCGGCGAGGTCGGGGTAGGCGAGGTCGAGGAGGTTGGGCTTGGCCATCGCGCTGATTGTAGCCCCCGTTGCCGCCCGCCCCCCGGCGGGCTATCGTGCCCCCGTGGACGGCTTCGCGGTCGTCGGCGGGAAGGTCGTCACGCCCCGGGGCGTGCGGGAGGCCGCTGTCCTCGTTCGGGGGGGCCGGATCGCGGGGGTGGGGAGAGTCCCTGCCCGTTGTGAGACGGTCTCGGCGCAGGGCCTCCTCGTCCTCCCCGGGGCGATCGATGCCCATGTCCACCTCGCCCTTCCCGTAGCGGGCACCCGCTCCGCCGACGACTTCGCGTCGGGGACCCGCGCCGCCGCGGCCGGGGGGGTGACGACCGTGCTCGATTTCACGGTCGGCGAACCTGGGGTACCCCTTCCTGACCAGATCGAGCGGCGGCTCGCTCAGGCCCGGGAGGCGGTGGTGGACTTCGCCCTCCGGGCGGAGATGGTGGGGTGGACCCCGGACCGCGGGGACGAACTTGCCGCGGCGGCGGAGCTCGGGGTCCGGTCGTTCAAGTTCTTCCTCTCCTACGCGGCGAGCGGCCGGCGGACCCCGCTTGGGATCCTGCGCGGCGCGATGGTGGCGATTCGAAAGCTTGGGGGCGTGGCGATGGTCCACGCTGAGACCGAGGGGCTCGTGGATCCCCACGGCGGCCCGTTCCCCCGAGCGCGGCCACCGCTCGCGGAGGAGGTAGCGATCGCCGAGGTGGGGATCCTCGCCCGGGACACGGGCTGCCCGACCTACATCGCCCACGTCTCCACGGCCCGGGGCCTTGTCGCCCTGCAGGCGGCCCGGCGGGCGGGAGCCCCGCTCGTGGGCGAGACCTGCCCCCACTACCTCCTCCTCGACGAGGCTGTCTACGCGCGGCCGGACGGCCACCGGTTCTCCGTGACCCCTCCGCTCCGCACCGTAGCGGACCGGGACGCCCTGTGGCGGGCCGTTGCCCGCCGCCGGTTGCAGGCGGTGTCCACCGACCACTGCCCATTCACGAACGCGCAGAAGGACGCGTGGCGGGACGAGCCGGCCCAGCTTCCGTCCGGCCTCCCTGGGGTGGAGACCCTCCTTCCCCTCCTCTACTCGGAGGGCGTGGCGCAAGGCCGGATCACCCTCCGCGACCTCGCCTGGTACCTCGGCGAGGGGCCGGCACGGGCGTTCGGGCTCTGGCCGCGGAAGGGGGGGATCCGGGTCGGTGCGGATGCCGACCTCGTCCTCGTGGATCCCCACGGCTCCTCGACGATCGAGGCGGGGAAGCTCCACATGGCCACGGACTTCTCGCCCTACCAAGGGTTCCCGGTGCGGGGCCGGATCGTGGGCGTCCTCTCCCGGGGAGAGTGGCTCGTGCGGGACGGGGAGCTCCTCGCCCAGCTGGGATGGGGGGAGTTCATCCCCTGGCGATGATGAGGCCGTCAGGGAGCGATCTCCCACGCGGCGGCGATCTCCCCGAAGAACAGGGTGTGGAAGTCGCCCCGGGGGTAGTACTTGGCGCGGATCCCCGCGTCGCGGATCCCCTCCGGGAGGAGCTTTGCCTGGGCTACGACCCGGCACTCGTACGCCACGGCGCATCCCGCAAGAACGGGCAAGGGGACCTTCTTCCCGGGTATGGTCCGTAGGCCGAGCTCGGCGAACTTGTCGGTGTCCCGTCCGGAGCGGCCCCCGCAGAATGCGAGTTCTTTTGCCATCGTCCCCAAGGGCACGTTCACCGTGAATGCCCCGCTGTGTTCGATACAGCCGTGGGTGTAACGCGACGGCCGGACGAGGACGAGGCAGACCGGCCGTCCCCACACCGTCCCGAGCTGGAGCCACCCGATCGTCATCGCGTTCGGGCGACCGTCCCTGTCCATCGCGACCAGGAACGCCCCGTCGCCGTGCAAGACCTGCTCCTGAACCTCGTCGAATCGCTTCCAGGGGGTGATCTCGGTCATGGCCCTCTCCTCCAGCTGGCCCGCTCGAACGGGCTCGGGTAGTACGCGGCGAGGATCCCTCCCCCGATGAACTCGCGGAGGATGGACGTCGCCGGGACCTCGTCCCCCGGGTACGGGGCGTACCAGCGCAGTTCCTCCAGGAGCCGCTCCGCCCTCAGCCGCAACCGGGGGTGCCGCACCTGGAGGAGGAGCGGCTCCGCGCGGGGCCGGAGGACGTTCCACTCGTAGACGAGGGCGGAGTTGAACATGACATCGGCCCGCCCCTGGTGGGGGAACACGAACCGCTTCTCGCCCCGCCGCACGTTGTCCCACATCCGCAGCGTGTTCTCGGCGGTGTAGCCGCGGTAGGCGGCGTCCCGCACCACGCGCCGCAGGAGGCGGTTGTCGGTGGTGGACATCCGCACGTGGTCGTCGAGGTTGAGCTGGGTGAGGGCGGAGGCGTAGATGCGGAACGACTGTTCCTCCAGCCCCGCGGGGAGGAGTCCAGGGTTCAGGCAGTGCAGCCCCTCTACGAGGAGGATCCCATCCTCCTCCAGCTTAAGCTCGCTCCCCGTCTCGCGTCGCCCCGTGGCGAACTCGAACCGTGGCAGCCGTACCGCCTTCCCCGCCAACAGGTCCTCCATCTGGCGCTGGAAGAGGGGCACCTCGACCGCCGAGATGTCGTCGAAATCGGTGAGGCCGCGGCGGGCCATCTCGTCGCGGGGCAGGAAGTAGTCGTCCATGGACACCGGGTACGGTCGGAGGCCGAGGGCGAGAAGCTGGACCGCCAGCCGCTTGGTGAACGTCGTCTTGCCCGACGAAGTCGGGCCGGCGATGAGGATCAGCCGCGGGGCGGAGGGGTGGCGGGCGATCGTGGCAGCGATCTGCGCGATCCGCTGATCGTGAAAGGCCTCCGAGACGAGGATCACCTCCGTCATGCGGCCGGCGCGAACCGCCTCGTTGACCGTGTACGCGTCGTACACACCGAGGAGCTCGAGCCAATGTCCGTACTCCTCGAACACCTGGAGGAGCGCGGAGTAATCCTCGGCCGGGGCGAGCTCGTTCGGCCTCTCCCGGCGGGGGAAGCGGAGGACGAACCCGCGCGGATAGGGGGTGAGGGCGAACTGGGAAAGGAGGCCGGTGGAAGGGACCATCGGCCCGAACAGGTAGTCCTCGAATTGGCCGAGCCGATAGAGGGGGATCGTCTCCCCGCTTGCCCCCTGGGCGAGGAGGTCGGCCTTGTTGGAGAGGCCCCGCGCCCGGAGCCGGGCCTGGGCCTCCACGAGGGGGACCTCCTCCCGGACGATGGGGACGTTCGCCCGGACGAGGGCGCGCATGTGCGCTTCGATCCGCTCCAGTTCCTCCGCGGTGAAGAGCGGGCGCTGGACCACCCGGCAGTAGTACCCCCCGAACGGTGCGGAGTGGTCGATGATCAGGCGCGCCTCCGGGAACAGGGTATGGACCGCGCCCGCGAGGAGGAAGCTCAACGAGCGGGTGTAGATGCGGATCCCCTCCGAGTCGGTGAGGAACACCGGCTGGACTGAGGCGTCCTCGCGAAGCGGGAACGATAACTCACGAAGCTCGCCGCCGACGATCGCGGCCATCGCCGGGACCCGGGGATCGGGGTATGCCGCCTGGACGAAATCGGCGAGTGCGGTTCCCGCTGGTCCCTCGAACGCCCGCTCATCAGGGAAGATCGCCTGGACTGTCTCGCGACGCTTGGTCGGACGAACCGCGGCCATAGGCCAGGATTGTACCCCCATCCTCTCCCTTCTCCCCTTGCCAGCGGGCGGCGCGGAGTGGTGTGAGGATCGCACTCACCGATCCTAGCAGGATAGGGAGCTGCTCTCCCCTCAGCCTCCCCCTCACCCGCAATTCCTCTTCCCCTCTGGGGGAGAGGATGGGTGAGGGGGCGTTTTGCCATGTATCTCGCGCGTCGCTCACCGCGAACTCGGCGCACTACGAGGAGCCCGGGCCCCGTCGGATCGAGCCTCGTCGGGGGATCCCTCCCAGCGGAGGGGGGCGAGCCGCTCGTTCATCCTCCCCCCCGCGCGTGGCGGGCCGCCGCGAGAAGCTCTCGCGCATAGGCCACCGCATCGTGCGCGGTCCGCGGTCGGACCCGTTCCGCCGGGGGTGGGGCGCCGGCGTCGCCCATGTCGAGCGCGATCCCATCTAAGCGGAGGAGGGGCCGAAGCGAGCGCAGCTCGGGGACGTGGCGGACAGCGCGGGCGAGGAGGTCGGGGATCCCATCGTGGGCGATCGCCTCCGGGTCCTCTCCGCGAGAGAGGAGGAGGGCCCGCAGGCTGCGGTCGGCGGCGACGAGGGCGGCATCGAGCGCCCAGTCGAGGCTCCCCGCCGCGAGCAGTGCTTCGGCGGCCCCCAGGTCGTGTTCCGCCTGGCGAAGGTGGCGCTCGGCTTCCGTCTGGCGTGCACCCTCCGACCAGGGTGTGCCCGCCCCGCCGCGGAGCTCGTCGAGCATCCCCTCGTCGGAGAACCCAAATCGGTGCCCGAGCTCGTGGTACACCGTCCGTCGCACCTGATCGCGGAGTTCGGCCACGTTCTGGCACCACGTCTCGAGCGGGCGCTGGTAGAGGACGATCGTCCCCGGGAAGTCGCGCGGCGTGTCCACGTCAGGGAGCGATGGCCCCTCGTACATCCCAAACGGGTAGTCGGGGGGAACGAGGCCCCACTCCGCCATCAGCTCGTCGTCCGGGTAGTCCTCGACCCGCACCTCGAGGCCATTCAGGTACCGCTGGAACTCCGGGGGGAGCTCGGCCAGGGCGTCCTGCACCAGCCGCTCGAACCTGTCCCGACTCATCTCCACGGCCATGGCCCCAATCCTACCGGAGGAGCGGCTGGCAGCCTATCCGCGCGGTCCGGTGGGCGAGGGTCAGGCGGCGACACCGCGCCGCTGTACAATGCCGCGGAGGTGGTCCTATGAAGCGGGTGGCGGTCATGATTACGGCGGTCCTGGTGCTGGGGGTCGGGCTGGCGTGGGGGCAGTCCTGTTGTCCTCCACCTTCGTGTTGCCCTCCGCCCCCGTGTTGCCCTTCTCCTTCCCCTGAGCCCTCCTGTTACGAGGGGTTCTGGCTGGGGGAGGCGATCCTCATCGAGGTGATCGTCCCGCAAGGCCGGCTCTGCTCTTGTTGCTGTCCGATCACGACCCAGATCAGTGGGTGGAGGGTGGAAGCGTTTCTGGGGGGCGTGGTGTACGAGCACACCTATCCCAACCCGGTGAGCGTGGATACGAAGATCGTGTGGGACCAGAAGACCTCCGCGGGGAGCCAAGCGGCGGCGGGGTTCTACCGGATCGTGGTGAGCACCACCGATCAAGGGGACGTGCAGACCTACATTAAGCTTGTGGACAGGGCGGATTGCCGCTCTCTCCTCTGCACGCGGCCGTCCAAACCCTGTGGAGTCCCCATTTGCAATATCCACCTGAAGCTCTCTCCGATTCCGACGTGTGGGCCGTGTTGCGATCCGTGCTGTGACCCGTGCTGTCTCTACCCGTTCTACGTGCCGGGCACGGGGAGGTGAACGGCGCGACCGCCTGATCGCGAAGCGGTGAACGACCCCTGGACGGCGGGCTCCTGCGGTCGGGGGTCGTCTTCTTTGCCCACGTCACGCGGTGGGACTTCACCCTCTGCCTGCCGTGCTTTAGAATCCGTCCCATGCTCGACCCATCGCTAGTTGAGAGGCTACTGGTCTTCCAGCGGAACGAAATCACCGAGCACCACGTGTACCGGGGGCTCGCCCGGCTGGCCGAGGGGCAGAATGCCGCGGTCCTGGAACGGCTGGCCGAGGAGGAGCTGGGGCACTACCGGTCCCTGGCCAGCTACACCCACCGGGAGGTGAAGCCCCGTCGGTGGCGCATCTTTCTGTACCGCCTCGCCGCCCGGGTATTCGGCCTCACGTTCGCCATCAAGCTCATGGAGGCAGGGGAGCGGGGGGCCGAGGGTGCCTATGCCGAGGTGGCCGGGAAGATCCCGGAACTGGAGAGGATCGTGGCCGACGAGACCGGACACGAGGCGAGCCTGGTGGAGCTGATCGACGAGGAACGGCTGGGCTACCTGAGCTCCATGGTGTTGGGGGTCAACGATGCCTTGGTGGAGCTGACCGGGGCCCTGGCCGGGTTCACCTTCGCCCTGCAGAGCTCGCGCCTGGTGGGGCTGTCCGGGCTGATTACCGGGGTGGCGGCATCGCTCTCCATGGCGGCCTCGGAGTACCTGTCCGCTAAGTCCGAACGGGGACCGAAAGCGCCCCTGCGGGCGGCCCTCTACACCGGGGTCGCCTATGTGTTCACCGTGATCCTGTTGGTGTTCCCGTTCTTCCTGTTCTCAAGCCCCTACGCCGCCCTGGGGTTGGCCCTGGCCGACGCGCTGGTGGTGATCGCCGCCTTCACCTTCTTCATGGCGGTGGTGCGGGACCTTCGGTACCGGAGGACCCTGGTGGAGATGGTGGCCATCAGCATGGGAGTGGCGCTCGTGTCGTTCCTGATTGGCTGGCTCCTGCGGGTCGCCCTCGGGATCGAGGCGTGAGGCGGCCCAGTCGGAAGGTTCACCAAACCCTTGATGTCATGCTGCGACCATCCGCACCGCCTCACTCCCATGCTCGAAGACTAACTGTTTGGCTTGACAATACGCCCCATGGGCGTATAAATTATGCCTCCATAAGGAGGTATGAAAATGGCCAAGCGCAAGGTGAACCTGACCTTGCCTGAGGAGTTGTGGGCCAAGCTACGGGCCCGCGTCCCGGAGCGCAAGCTCAGCCAGTATGTTGCCGAGGCGGCCGCGGCCCGCCTGGCCGAGGAGGAGCGGGCACAGCTCCGAGAGCGCCTCAAGGAGCAGTATCTGGCCCGTGCGGCCCAAGATCGTGAGCTGGCAGAAGTGTTCTTCGCTGCCGAGCAAGAAGTCTCGGACCAGATTGAACCCTGAGAGGAGAATGGCTTGCCCAAATACAGGCGCGGCGACATCTGGCTCACCAACCTAGACCCCGTCGTCGGCTCGGAGCAGGGTAAGACACGGCCCGTCGTGATTATCCAGAACGATGTGGCCAATGAGTATAGCCCAGTGGTGATCGTAGCCGCCATCACTACGGCCGGCGGGCCCAAGGAATACCCAACCGAGGTGCGCGTGCAAGCTCAAGAGGGTGGGCTGAAGCGGGATTCGGTCATCCTGCTCAACCAGATCCGCACGATCGATAAGCGGAGGCTGATTGAGCACTGGGGTGAACTCACCTCACAGACGATGGAGAAGGTGGATGAAGCCCTCAAGATCAGCCTAGGCCTAGTGCCCATCTAGGCCGAGTCGGGGGGTCAGACCTTTACTTTTAGGATCTTGAGATCAACTGATTCGGGAGCCTAGCTGATGTCGTCAGGCGACAGGGCTCCCCCGGTCTCGCGTAGGGCTAGATGACTTCCCCCTATCGTCTCCCAGCTAAGCACCAGCCTGAAAATGAAGGTCTGACCCCGCGCTTCCAGCCCGTGTACTTGCTACAGTATCACAGTGATCAATCGAAGCCTCCAATGTGTCGTGGTATAGGTTGCAATTCCGCGATTGGTAGACCTGTTGGCGGTTTCATCTCAGGCTCGGGCCTGCTGAATATCAGCGCTCAGTAATTCGTACCCACATGTGGCCCATTTCACGCAGTCTTCACGACCTAAGGACGGAAGGCCTCTGAAGAATTCCTTGTCACCGTAGATCCAGCGCCGTCTTTGGACGCCAAGCCCTCGGAAGACGTTTGGCACCATTTTCAGAAGGATTATCCCGGTATTGTCATCCTGCTCGTAATGCCAGGCCCGCCCATCTACGGGGAACAGCTTGTCAAACGCCTTCAAGCCCACGTGTACCTGCTCGGGTTTGAGCCCTGCCTCGAGGCCAATGTACTCGTACTCCTCTTCCGCTCTAGCTGTGACAATGAAGCCGCCCCAACCGAGAATGTATGCTTGCCAGAGCTGCGGAAGCCTCTCCGGATCGGGAATTTTAGCAACCTGTGCTGCAAACGACGTGAAGGAAGGCGGAACAAGCTTATCCTTAAGGTTGAAGCCCGTCGTTGGCACTCTCGCAATCATGGCCATGTCCACTGCGGCCTTCAACAGGAGACAACGAGCCCTATGCTCCAAGTACATGCAAGCCTGAACTCCCGGAACCCTGCCATCATACACGCACGCTCCGAAGGCTTCCTTGGCCGATAGCCCCCTGAGTTCATCCCCAGGAGCCATTTGCCGTCGCTCCTCGATCATCTGTACCGTCAACTTAGGGTGTTTAGAGTAGAAGTCATATAAATGTCGGGCTTGATCCCGGCAATCGAAAAGGAAAAAGCACTCATTGAGCCTCTCAAGTAACTTCCGAGCAGTGAGCAAGTTTGACACACGGTCACCAAGGGACTTAGCCTCACGGGTAAGATGATGCAACAAGGCCCGCTCCGTCCAGAATGCATATCGCCAAGCTTGCAGGCTGTGAATCATATTCATGCGCTCAGAGACGGTTCTATTGTCGACTTCGCAAAGCTTGGCGATCAGTTGGGGACTGGAAATATCGTCGACGCTACAAGATTTTACCGCATGGCCTCGTTTCTCGAAACGAGCCAGCAACAGGTCTTTCTCTTCCGGGTTTTCCTGGGTTGAGTGAAGTAGAACAGCAAGACCTGCGTCTAGATACACCTTCCTCCCAAGTAGGGCGAACAAGTCGCGCGTCCCCCATCCTCCAGACTTAGCCTCGACCAGCACACGGTAGGGACGTCTTTCTTTCCATGCAGTGCCGAACGCGTCTATTTCATGTACTTCCCGGTTGGCTGCTTTCTCGGTGATGTTCTTCTCCACAAATAGACCACCAGTAGCGAGGACAGCAGCACCGAGGTGCTCAACCTGATCGGCGCTGAGTTCTTCCGGGAGCGAGAGCACTTTGCCAACGCTGTCTTGTTTAGCCATCAGACATCTCCCCCATTCATTTTGTTCCTACTGCCAAGCAACGGGCTTCTCTCAACTGTTTGGTACAGCCCGTCTATCTCAATTTGGATCTCGATGGTTTTGGAAAGGGCGGTGGTGAGGCGGCAGTAGGTGCGGATGTCGTCGAGGGAAAGTTGGCGATCGGCTCGGTCCTTGAGCCATTTTTGGCACACCTGGTACCCGCCGATCTGATATTCCCACACCGCGGGCGGTACACCCTCGAAGTACTGGCCTTCGTTGATGTAAACGCGCTCCCGCTCGGCATCGTAGCGGAGGCCCTTCTTTCTGGTTTCGACTTTGCCGTCACCCTCGTCCTGGAACCGGGCGATGGGCGGATCAAGCTCCGGCGACTGAAGAAGGTGAAGTTCCACAAGGCGCTTTCCCAGCTCGGCCATGCGTTGGAGCAGCTCGTAGTCGGAAGTGAACGGGATCCGCGGGAAGTCGAGCCGCAGGAACTCGGCGTACTTCTCCCGGTAGGTCAGGGCATAGAGCACGGCGTAGACGTAGTAGAAGATTCCTTCGGGTGAGGGCTCTTGGCCGTACGCGGCTGCCAGAGCGGCCACCACGTTGGGATTCAGGTTGGGCTGCCGCTGTGAGGGCTCATGTGTTGAGAGTAGGTCACGCCGGTCGGTGTCTGAGTAGAGATAGAGCGGAAAGATGAGGATGCCGCCTCGGTAGAAAGCGTTGAAGTCTGCGATGTGTTCGGCACAGTAGGCAAGGTTCCAGACGTCCCCACCTACCACCTGACCCGCGCGGCCGGCATGGAGCGCTAGATTATCTCCGGCCAGCATGTGGCGCATGACCTCCTCACGGCTTCGGTCAAGGGCATGAGGATGGTAAAAGAGCCAACGGATGTCGAAGGGTCGATATAGACAAGGAACTATTTTCTTCTCCCACTCCCCATCCTGTTGGAGGAGCTTACGCTTGGTGCCCATCGTCCAAGTATGGGTGTCCTTGAGGCCGAACGTCTCCCGCACCAGCTCATCGGGAAGGTTGGGATCGAGAAAGGTGCGGATGCGGCGCTTGAGCGCCTCGCGGTCGGAGTCAAATACGAAGTGGTCGCGATGGGTCTTTATGCCCGTGCTATTTACCGGAAAGATGTCGGTGAGCTTAGCGAACTTGCTGTAGTGTTCGAACTCCGCCTCATCACGGGGGACGAATAGGTGGAACTCCGGACGGGGATGGACCTCTTGCCAGTCAGTGTTCTGCCAATCGTGTTCGGAGAGCCAGGCGTATTTCTTGTCCCGCAAGCCCCAAAGATCGGCACGGAACGTGCGGGCCGAATGGGTCGGGGCACGGCATGCCGTGCCCCTGCAGATGAAAAGGGCGATCGCTACCCCTTGGCGGATATCGAACACGTTTTCATCTGGAGAGCCGTCGGGGCAGCGCTCCTTCTTGAGAGAGTTTCCGTGCAGATCAAGCACGTAGATCTCGTCGAACGTCTGCATCAAGTGCCAACGCATACCCCGGAACGTTGGGCTATCAAGGTAGGAGTGGTTGGTGATCATGCCCACTACGCCTTGGCCGGCTTGGGCGATCTTCCACTCGGCAAACCGGATGAACTTCACATAGTCATCAGAGAGAGGCATGAGGTTTCGCTCATCGCGTACAGTCTCTTTGTAAGCTTCCATCTCTCGTTCGATGAACTCGGACTTGTTGGCCGAACTGACGGAATACGGGGGATTCCCGAGGATCACCAGGATGGGCACTTCGCGCTTGACCGCGCCGGCCTGGTGGGATTCCTGGGCCAAGGAGGAAAACCCCGGGAGTTGGCTTTCGGCGAGCTCCTCCATTTCTAGCGAATTGGTGAGATAGAGCTTGAACCGCTCGTCCTCGGAGAGTTGGTAGCCAAGCTCCTCTAGGGAAAATCCCATTTTGAGGTGCCCGACGGCGTAGGGGGCCATCATGAGCTCAAACGCGTAGAAGTTTTCCAGGTTGTGGTCGCGGATAAAGTTCTTCCGGCCGGCCTCGCCGTATTTGCCCACGAACTCTTCCACGGCAAGCTTCGCCGCCTGGGCGACGAAGGTCATGGTGCCGGCTGCTGGGTCGAGGAGGGTCACCCTAGGTGAGGCCAAACCATCGACTTTTCCAAGTTTCTCTTGCAGGATCTGGTGAAGGGAGCGGACGATGTACGAGACTACCGGCTCGGGGGTGTAGTAGACGCCGCGGCGCTCCCGCTCTTCCGGATCGTATTTAGTCAAAAAAGTCTCGTAGAAGTGGACGATGGGATCAGCGCCCTTGCCCTCATGGAAGAACTGGTGGAGGATACCGCGCACGTCAGCCATAGAGAGCACTTCGGCGATGCCATCTACGCTGCACTCCAACTGGCGAGGAAGCTCCCCCAGGGAGATAAACCGGAAGAGATCACGGAGGACGCCGATGGTGTGGGGGATGGCGTCGAACGCGGCCCGGCGGTTGAACTCCTCGCCGGCCCGGACCCGGGCTGCGAAAAGGCCATAGGTGATGGTTTGAGCGTAGAGGTCAGCGAAGTTTTCCAATGTGAGGCCGGCGATGAGGAAATCGTTGAACGCCTCGTAGAAGCCCCAAAGAGGGCCAGCGCCGCTGGCTTGTTCCTGGGCGAGTTCTTCGGCCACTACTTGGTCTCGCAAGAACCGTGTCCTCCAGGCTAGTTCCACTGCGAGGGACTCCGCAGAGTAAACCCTGGGAAGGGAAAAGGCGAAGAACTCTTCGAGGAGTGCCACGAGTTCGTCCACCTGTTCCAGGGGAGGCCGCTCGCCCAACTTAGTGGCTATGAACGGCCGCGCCAACCGGGCCTTGGCCACGAGTTTCCCGTTTCGATAAAGCCGGAACTCGAAGAAGTTGGTCAGGATCAGGTTGGGGAACTTGCGGTAGCGCCGGAGCTGCTCTGTTTCGGCTACCAGCTCCAGGTTTTCCACGGTAGGCGGCTTGGCTTCGATGTAGCCGACGATATGCTGGCGGCCGTCCCACACGCGGAAGTCGGGGTTGCCGGCCTCGGTGGGTTTCGGCTGGGCGGTGGTGCGCACTTGGGCGAGGCCCGCCTCGCGGGCGTAGGCGTCGAGGAAGGCAGCGAGCGCCGGATAGAAGCTCTCCTCCCGCGCGTCGCCCTGGGCGGCGACGGAGGTGAGCTCGGCGAGGTAGTGGCGGAACAGCGCCCGACGCGGCCCTACAAGTGCCCGGGAAAGGTGGGACTACCCCAGCGGAGTGGTCTACCCTCGTCCGAGGCCGAAGCCGGGGGGGAACAGGGGCGGCTCGGCCTCGGGCCGCGTAAAGTAGGTGGAGCTCCGCGGCCACGGGAACGGGAGCCTCCCCTCAAATGGGGCATCCCCGAACAGGACGTCGGCTACGCCGGCGCCCTCGCTCCCCGGAAGCCACGCCGCGACCACGGCGTCCGCGAGGCCGTACGCCTCCCCGAGCACGTAGGGCCGCCCGGCGACCACCACCAGCACGAGCTGGTCTACCACAGCGCGCACGCTCCGCACGAGGGCGATCTCTTCCTCGGTCAGAGCGAGGTCCGGCTTGTCCCCGAACCCCTCGGCGTGGGGCTCCTCGCCGAGGACGACGATCCCCACCGGCGCTCGTCCCACGCCCTCGAACCGGCCGTTGGGATCGAAAGCGACCCGCGCCGGGTCGAGCACGTCCTCGATCCCCGCGCGGATCGTGGTTCCGGGAACGATGGGCCCCTTCTTCCCCTGCCACTCGATCGTCCACCCGCCGCACTGGATCCCGAGGTCGTCCGCGGCCTCCCCCGCTACGAGGACGAAGGGCACATCCTTGGGGAGCGGGAGAGCTCTCGCATCCTTGAGGAGGCAGAGAGACCTGCGCACCGCCTCCCGGGCGAGAACCCGGTGCTCCCGACACCCCACCTCTGCCAGGAGGTTCCACTGGGGAAGGGGATGCTCGAACAGACCCAGGGCGAACTTGGCGTTCAGGATCCGCCGGACCGCATCGTCCACCCGGGCGAGGGGCACGTCGCCCGCCCGCACCGCCTGCAGGGCGGTCTCCACGAACCGCCGGTAGTCGTAGGGGACCATGATCATGTCCAGGCCAGCGTTGAGGGAGGCGACGACTTGAGCGTGGTAGTCCCCAGGGAGCTGGTCGATCCCGCCCCAGTCGGAGACGAGAAACCCGCGGAACCCGAGCTCGCCCTTGAGGACATCGGTGAGAAGGCGCTGGTGGGCGTGCATCTTGACCCCGTGCCAGCTGCTGAACGAGACCATGATGCACCGCGCCCCGGACCCGATGGCAGCGCGGTAGGGGCGAAGATGAATGGAGCGAAGGGCCGCCTCATCCAGGTCCGCATCCCCTTGGTCAATGAGGAACCTCCGTCCCTGCATGACCGTGGTCGAGGTCCCCCAGCGGGCTGCCCCATCCCCGACGAAGTGTTTGGGCGTTGCCAGGACAGAGGTCGGCGAGGCGAGGTCCGTGCCCTGGAGGCCACGCACGTAGGCCGCGCCGAGCCGGGAGACGAGGTCGGGGTCGGTTCCGAAGCATTCGTAGGTCCTCCCCCAGCGTAGGTCGTGGGGGATCGCCACCGTGGGCGCGTAGTTCCAGTAGGTGCCGGTGGCGGCCATCTCCACTGCGGTGGCCCTGGCAATGCGGTAGACCAGGTCGGGGTCGCCTGCCGGCCCGAGCCCACAGTTGTGGGGGAACACGGTCGCCCCCTCCACCGCGGCATGGCCGTGCACCGCGTCCACCCCGTACAGGACCGGGATGCGGAGGCGCGTGGCGAGGGCTTCGTCCTGGAAGCCTGCCACCATGTCCGCCCACGAGCGCGGCGTGTTCAGGATCGGGTATCCCCCGCCCCCGCTCAATACCCCCCCCAGGGCGAACCGCGCCGTGTCCCCTGGCCGGATGCTGTTCTTCTCCGCGAGGGTCATCTGCCCCACCTTCTCCGCGAGGGTCATCGCGGAGAGAAGGGCTTCCACGCACTCCTCTACTGTGGCCTTCATCCTCGTTCCTCCCTTTGAGCCGGCGCCTCATGCCGGCTGAGCCGTCTCCCCTGCGATGCCGGCCCGAGCCGGGGGCGCTGCTCCATCCGTAGTCCCTCTACCTCGTCCGCAGGGCCCCGCACGACGCGCGGACCACGAGCTCGGTGGGCAGCTGAAGCTGGCGATGGGCGTTCTTGTTCCCAGGGTTCTCCAGCACGTCGAGGAGGAGCTCGACGGCCATGTGCCCGAGGAGCTGGATCGGCTGGCGGATCGTCGTCAGGGGCGGCTCCACGAGGGAGGCGAGGGGGATGTCGTCGAAGCCGACGAGGGCGATGTCCTGGGGAACGCGGAGGCCCGCCGCACGGATGGCCTTGAGGGCCCCGATCGCCATCGTGTCGCTCTGCACGAACACCGCTTCCGGCTTCTCCTCAAGGAGCCTCTGCATTGCCACCATCCCCCCCAGCTCGGTGAGGTCCGCCTCGACCACCAACCGCTGGTCCACGGGAATGCCGTACGAGCGCAGGGCGTCCTCGAACCCCTGGCAGCGGTCCTGGGGCATGGGGAGGTCGCGGGGTCCCGTGATCGTCCCCAGACGGCGGTACCCGATGCGCAGGAGGTGCTCGGTGGCGGTACGGGCGCCTGCCCGGTTGTCAACGTCCACCGAAGGGGCGTCCACCGCCGGCCAACGCCCCACCGTCACGAGGGGGAACCCCTCTGCCTGGAGGCGGGGGAGGAGGACGTCGCTCATGAGGGCCGACACCACCGCGATCGCCCCGTCCATGTAGCCGTTGTGCACCGAATGCACGTAGGAGTCGCGGTCCCCTTCGTCCGAGAACAGGGAGAGCATGACGTTGTAGCCCCGCCCCGCCGCGGCCTGGACCACGCCCTGGAGGAGCGGGGGGAAGAAGTGGTCGAGGAACAGGCGGGTGACCGTGGTGGGCACGAACACGCCGATGATCCGCGTCCTCTTGGTGGCGAGGCCCCGCGCTAGGGGGTGGGGACGGTAGTTTAGCTGGTCGATCGCTCGCAAGACCCGCGTCCGGGTCTCGGGGGTGACGCCGGCCTGCCCGTTGATCACCCGGGACACGGTGGCCCGCGATACCCCCGCCGCCTCGGCGACGTCTTTCAGTGTGGCCATGTCAGAGGTGATAGTATAGCTTGAAACCGGTCCCAAGGGGGGGCTTGACACAGGCGAGGCAGAGCGTTAGGCTGCAAGTCACCGGTAATTGGGAGGTAACGGCTGTGAAAGCGGTTACAAACGGTGCAGCACCTTGGCATCGCTCTCTTCCGGCCTCCTGTGGGACCCTTCCCCTCCGTGGCCCGTCGGTCACGGCATCCTCGCTCGATCCCTATTCGGTCTCGCAAGCGACCGCGCTCCTTTGCCGCTCAGTGAGCAGGGGATGCTCTGCTCCTGTGTCAAGTTCAGCGGGAAGAAGGGGGTGAGAGACGGGAGAAAAGGCAGTGACCGAGAGGAGAGAAGCTCACAGGGAACGCGAAGGAGGTGTGCACATGCGGAAGTGGCTATTGGTGGCATTGACGGTGGGATTGGCGGGACTCCTTGCCCTCGGGCAGGTGTACCCACGGAACGAGACCCTCTACGTCAGTGGTGCGGCGTGGGGCCCACCCACGGACTGGAACCCGTTCATCACCTGGAGCAAGGCCAACACCTCGGGCACGGTGGGCCTGATCTACGAGACCCTCTACTTCTACGATCCCATCAACGATGAGCTCATCCCGTGGCTCGCCGAGAGCGGCGACTGGCGGAGCGACACCGTGTTCGTGGTAAAGCTGCGGGACGGGATCACCTGGCAGGATGGGACGCCCCTCACCGCCGAGGATGTGGTGTTCACGTTCGAGCTCGGCCGGAAGTACGCCGAGATCTGGTTCAGCCCGCGGTGGGACTACCTCGCGAGCGTGACGGCGGTGGATCCGCTCACGGTCGAGTTCTCATTCAAGGGAACGGTCCTCTACCAGGAATTCCAGAGCGACCTCTACAACGTGGCGATCGTCCCCGAGCACATCTGGGCGGGGAGGAGTCGCGAGGATATCACCAGTGGGGCTAACGGGCAGCCGGTTGGCTCTGGAGCGTACCGCTACCTCACCCACGCCCAGGACCGCAACGTCTACGTGCGCAACGAGGATTGGTGGGGCACGAAGCTCCTCGGGCTGAAGCCGGCGCCGAAGTTCATCGTGGAGATCCTGTTCTCCAGCAACAACGTGGCCCTCGGCTCCCTCCTCAAGGGAGAGCTCGACCTCAGCAACAACTTCCTCCCTGGGATCGGGACCCTGACCGCTCTTGGCTATGTGAAGACGTACCTCCCCCAGCCGCCCTACATGCTGTCGGCCAACACCGCGGTCCTGTTCCTGAACACGACGAAGAAACCGCTCGACGACCCGGCGTTCCGGAAGGCGCTCGCCCACGCGATCAACGTGGACGACATCATCAACTACGCGTTCGCTGGCCTCGTCCAGCGTGCTGATCCCACCGGACTCCTCCCCACGATGAGCAAGTACGTTGATCAGGGCGTGGTGGCACGCCTCGGGTTCGCCTACAACCCGGCCCAGGCCCGGCAGCTCCTGGCCGCGGCGGGGTACAGGGATGTGGGATGGCGACGGGTTTGTGGAGGCACCCGACGGTTCCAAGATCGCCCTCGAGGTGACCTGCCCGTTCGGGTGGACGGACTGGATGGAGGCGATCCGTGTGATCGCTGCGAGCGCCCGCGCGGCGGGCATCAACATCCAGGATAGGACCCCCGACTATGGGGTCTGGAACACCGCCCTCGTCACCGGGACGTTCGACATGACCCTCAATAACTGGGCCAGCCTGAGCAACACTCCGTGGACCCTTTACAACCTCCTCTTCAACCATCCGATCCGCGAAACGATGGGGAGCGGGAACTTTGGTCGGTACGACAACCCGCAGCTTTTCGCCCTTGTGGATCAGCTTGCAGGCACCCCGCCTTGGGATGAGGCAGGGATGAAGGCCATCTGTTCCCAGATCCAGGAGATCATGCTCACCGAACTGCCCATGATTCCGCTCTGGTACAATGGCCTGTGGGCTCAGTACCGCGAGGATCTGTGGCAGAACTTCCCCGGCGCCACGGGGGGCCGGCCGCATTGGCTCCCCTCGACGTGGGCTGGCTACTGGCAGATGGGTGGGTTGCACATGTTGTGTGAACTGAAACCGGCCCCTTAGGACCAGTTGATCCGGGCTGCCCCTCCGGTCCTCCGCGAGGGGCGGCCTTCCTCACCTCCGGCGAAAGGGAGGCGGCGTGGAGCGTTACCTAGGAAGGAAGCTCGCGATCTACGCGCTGACTTTCTTCTTGGCCGTCACGATCGACTGGGTGATCCCGCGCTTCATGCCGGGGAATCCTGTTCAGACCATGCTTTCCCGCGTCAGCCTCAAGGCCGAGGCGGCAGATGCCCTGCGGGGGTACTACACCCGGGCGTTCGGCCTGGACGTCCCAGTTTGGCAGCAGTACCTGAACTTTTGGCGGGCGGTGTTCCAGGGGGATTTGGGGGTGAGCATCTACCTCTTCCCCAAACGCGTGAGCAGTGTCCTCATGGAAGCTGTACCTTACAGCATCGCCCTTCTCCTCCCCGCCATCCTCCTCAGCTGGCTCGCCGGCAACAAGTTTGGGGCGTTCGCCGCGCGCCGGAAATGGCTCGATAACACGCTATTGCCCGTGGGTTACCTCCTCACGGCCACCCCCTACATGTGGCTGGGCGTCCTCCTGGCGTGGGCGTTCGGGATCGTCCTCGATGTGTTCCCCATTGCGGGTGCCTACAGCTTCCAGATGTCCCCTCACCTCTCGTGGGCGTTCGTCAAGGATCTCCTCTGGCACTGGTTCTTGCCGTTTGCGTCGCTGTTCCTCGTCATGTTCGGCGGGTGGGCGATCGGGATGCGCAACATGATCATCTACGAGCTGGAGGCGGACTACTCTAAGTACCTGGAGAGCCTCGGTGCACCGGCGCGGTTGATCCGGAAGTACGCGTTCCGCAATGCCATGCTGCCCCAGATCACCGGGCTTGCGCTCCAGCTCGGCGTTATCGCGGCCGGAGCGATTGTGACAGAGATCGTGTTCTCCTATCCGGGGATCGGCCACCTTCTCATGCAAGCCATTCAGAATCAAGATTATTTCCTCATTCAGGGTTGTTTCCTGTTCATCATCATGGGGGTCCTCCTCGCCAACTTCGCCGTGGACATCCTATACATCATTGTGGATCCCCGCACCCGGCGGGGGATGGTGGGGGAGTCCTGATGACGGGGCAGACCAAGGGGAAAGGACCGAAGAACGAATTCCTCTATTTTGCCTTCCGAAACTGGAAGCTACGCCTCGGCCTCTTTGTGACCGTATCGTTTGTCGTGGTTGCCCTCATCGGCCCGTTCATCACAAAGTTCGACCCGTGGGGCTACGTCGGGCGACCGGTAGAGCTGCCCTCGGCCACCCATTGGTTTGGGACGACATTCTTCGGCCAGGATGTGTTCAGCCAGTTCGTGCACGGCCTGGGGCCGCTGTTCCTCGTCGGGGCCCTCGGGGGAGCGCTCGCGACCCTGATCGGGACCGCGATCGGTTTCACTGCCGGCTACCGGGGCGGCACGGTGGATGAGGTCCTCAACATGTTCACGAACGTAGTGCTCGTGATCCCCACGCTGGCCCTCCTCCTCCTCCTCGCGGCCTACCTCAAGGTGCGGAGCTTCCTCATGGAGGCCGTGTTCATCGGGTGTACGGCGTGGCCGTGGACCGCGCGCGCGATCCGGGCCCAAACGCTCTCCCTGCGCACGCGCGAGTTCGTTGACCTGGCCCGGATTAGCGGGATGAAACCGGGCAAGATCGTTGTCACCGAGATCGCCCCCAACATGCTGTCCTACCTCGTGATGGTGTTCATCCTTCAGTTTGGGGGAGCGATCCTCAACGCAGCGACCCTTGATTTCATCGGGCTTGGCCCTAGTGCTGGGATCTCCCTGGGCCTGATGATGAACTACGCCGTCATGTGGGGGGCCCTCCCGCTCAAGATATGGTGGTGGTTCATCCCGCCCGGGCTGGCCATCGCCTTCATCGTCGGCGCCCTGTACATCACCAACGTGGGCTTGGACGAGGTGTTCAACCCCAAGCTCAGGGAGAAGTGAGGGATGGCCCTCCAGGTTGAGGACCTGCGGGTCCACTACCAAACCCTGCGCGGGGACGTCAAGGCCCTGGATGGGGTCACGTTCGGGATCTCGGACCGCGAGATCATGGGTCTGGCTGGCGAGTCCGGCTGCGGGAAGTCCACCCTCGGGCGCAGCCTCATCCTCCTCCAAGCTCCGATGAAGTACGTGGGAGGGAGAGTCTGGCTCGATGACGAGCTGCTCCCCGTCCACGATGGGGAGTCCATGGTTCCCTTCCGGTTCAAGAAGGTCGCCATGATTCCCCAGTACGCCATGAACGCCCTCAACCCGACGCGCAAGGTGGGGCGGATGATTGGGGAAGTCCTGCAGTCGCGGGGGGTGCGCCCGCGGTCGGTCCAGGCCGAGATCCGCAGGAGGCTTGATCTGGTCGAGCTCTCCCCTGAGGTCCTCGCCATGTACCCGATCGAACTCTCGGGGGGGATGAAGCAGCGGTTGGTCATCGTGATCTCGACCCTCCTCAATCCGTCCCTCCTCGTTGCGGATGAGGTCACATCCGCGCTCGACGTGTCTACGCAGCGGGCGGTGTGCCGGATGCTCGTGGAGTTCCGGGATTGCGGGTTCGTGCGCAGCATGATCGTGATCACCCACGACCTGTCGGTCCTGTACCAAATCGCCGATACGATTCTCATCATGTACGCCGGGAAACTGGCGGAAAAGGCCACCACCGAGGCCGTCATCCGCTCCCCTCTCCATCCGTATACGCAGCTCCTCATCTCCTCCCTCCCCGAGGTGGGGGGGCGGTTTCCGGAACGCAAGCTCGTCGGCATCCCCGGTAGTCCCCCCCCGCTCCTCGATCCCCCTGCGGGGTGCCGGTTCCGGGAGCGGTGCCCGGTGGCGTTTGCCCGGTGCCAGGAGGAGCCCCCGTTCGTGGAGGTCGAACCTGGCCACTGGGGCGCTTGTTGGCGGGTGGGGACGCGCCATGCTTGAACTGGAGAGGGTGAGCAAGACGTACCGGGTGGGGACGTTTGGGGGCAAGGCCCTCCGTGCTGTGGACGAGGTCAGCTTCAGCGTGGATCGCGGGGAGGTGGTGGCCCTCATTGGGGAGAGCGGCTCCGGGAAGACGACGATCGGGAAGATGGCCCTTCGGCTCATCCCCGTGACCACGGGGAGGATCCTGTACAATGGCAATGACATCGCTACGTTCAAGGGAGCATCGCTCAAGGACTACCACCGGCGGGTCCAGGGTGTGTTCCAGGATCCGTTCAGTTCGTACAACCCGATCTTCAAGGCCGACCGCGTGTTTCGAATTGTGCACCAGGAGTTCTTCCCCGCCCTCGGGGCCAAGGAGTGGAAGGAGAAGATTGATCGTTCCTTGAGCGCGGTGGGGCTGGCGCCGCGCGAAGTGCTCGACAAGTACGCTCATCAGCTGAGCGGGGGGCAGCTGCAGCGCCTCCTCATCGCCCGGGCGCTGCTCCTTGAGATCGAGTTCCTCGTCGCCGATGAGGTGATCAGCATGCTCGACGCATCGACGCGCGTGGACGTGCTCAACTTGCTCGCCGGCCTCCGCGAGGAACGGGCCCTCTCGACCCTGTTCATCACCCATGACCTGTCCCTCGGCTACTACATCAGCGACCAGGCGGTGATCCTCTATCGGGGCACCGTGGTGGAGCACGGGGGGATTGAGGGCCTGTACGCCCGACCCATCCACCCCTACACGCAGATGCTCATGGCTTCCGTCCCGCGCCTTGATCGGAAATGGGAGGAGGCCTCGCTCGGGCTCAAGAGCCAACAGGTCGGGCTCGGGACGGGGTGCGTGTACTACGAACGGTGCCCGTTCCCCTACCGCGATGAGCGGTGCCACACGGTCAAGCCCCTGCTCGTGGAACGGGAACCGGGGCATTTCGTCGCCTGTCACCCTTGCCCTGAGGCCCCTCCGCCCGACGGGCGTTCCGCCCTGCCGGATCTGTGAACCTGTTGTATGTGCCCGTTGGGGGACCGCGCCCATGTGTCGGTCGTCTATCTCTTCTACTACATGGCCCTCGGCGCGTTCCTCCCATTCATCAACCTCCACTACCGCCGGCTGGGGGTAAGCGCGCTGGGGATCGGGTTCTTGTCGGCATTTCTGGTCCCAGTCTCCGCCATCGGGTCTTTGCTGTGGAGTGGGATCGCGGATGCGCTGGGCAGACACAGGGTAATCCTGGTCTCCTCCATGGCCCTCTCCATCGGCGCTGTCTTCGTGCTCTCCCACGTGAGGGACTTCCCGATGATCGTGCTCTGGGCTTCGCTGCAGGCCTTCGTGAGCAGCCCGATCGGTCCCCTGGTGGACAGTGCGGCGGTGCGGGCGGCGGGGAGGAGCGGGAGCTCGTTCGGGGCCTTCCGGATGTGGGGGACGATCGGGTGGGCGATCGCGACGCTCGTCGTCGGGGCGTTGGTCGAACGGTTCAGCATGCGGTGGGCCTTCTACGGGTACATGGCGTTCATGGGGCTCACGCTTGTGGTTGCGTGGGCGGGGGAGACGGCCCGTCCCCAGAGGAGGGGGGTGGAGTTCTCGGAAGAGATGAGGGCTGTTCTGCACCACAGGGCGTTCCTTGCCTTCCTGGGGAGCGTATTCTTCCTCGGCATGACGTTGGGAGGGGAGAGCAACTTCCTCAGCCTGTTCCTGGACAGCATTGGGTCTTCTGAAGCCGTGATCGGGCTTGCGTGGACCGTGGGGGCCTTGAGCGAGATCCCGGTCCTGTGGTGGGCAGATCGTCTCACGAAGAGGTGGGGTTCCCAGGGCCTCGTGAAGTTCGCGTTCCTCACGTTTGGAGCGCGGTGGATTCTCCTCTCGTTCGTGTCCCATCCCGGATGGGCCCTCTTCCTTCAGGCGTTCCGCGGGGTCTCGTTCGGCACGTTCCTCGTGGGAGGGGTGGGGTACACGGTGGAGGTCACCCCAGCTGGGTTGTCGACCGTTGCCCTCGCCATCTTTAACCTAACGGCGTTCACCGTCTCCTCCATCGCGGGGTCCCTCCTCGGCGGGTACGTATTCGATCGGTTCGGGGGGGCCGGGTTGTTCCGAGTCCTCGGGATCGCCGCATGGATTGGGCTACTGACCCTGGTCGTCTTGGGGGAGCGAGCCCGCAGTTGCGGTCACGGGCGCTGACGCTTCACGCCCCGTCTCGTTTCACGAAGTCGACGATCTCCTCGAGGTGGGCGAACGCCAGCCCGATCACGGTATCCGCCGCCCCGTAGTAGATGGCGAGGCGCCCCGTGGGTCCCTCATGGAGCAGGCCGCAGGGGAAGACGACGTTCGGTGTGTCGCCGCTGCGCTCGTAGTCCTCGTGGGGGGTGAGGAGCGTGGAACGCGTGCGGAAGAGGACCTTCCACGGTTCGTCCCGGTCGAGGAGAGCTGCCCCCATGCTGTACACGAACCCGTTGCATTGGGTGATGACCCCGTGGTAGAGGAGGAGCCACCCCTCATCCGTCTCCAGCGGGACCGGCCCCGGGCCGACCTTCGTGCTCTGCCAGCCCGGTGCGGGCGCCATGACAAATCGGTGACGTCCCCAATGGATGAGATCGGGGCTCTCGCTGTAGAAGATGTCTCCGAACGGGGTATGCCCACGGTCGCTCGGGCGGCTCAGCATCGCGTAGTTTCCGCGGATCTTCCGGGGGAAGAGGACACCGTTGCGGTTGTAGGGGAGGAGAGCGTTTTCCCCTTGATGAAACCGTGTGAAATCGAACGTGTACCCCACGCCGATCGTAGGGCCGTGATAGCCGTTGCACCACGTGATGTGGTAGCGGTCGTCGATCCACACCACCCGCGGATCGTAGCGGTACTCCAATCGCGCGATCTCCTCATCCTCACAGATCCACGTGATCGGTTGGGGATCGAGACTCCACCGGACCCCGTCGGGGCTGAACCCGCGGTGGAGGTTCATCATCCACGCCGAGTTGTCGCAACGGAAGATCCCCGCGAACCCATCGCCGAAGGGTGCCACCGCGCTGTTGAACACGCTCCTCGTCCCAGGGACGGCACTGGAGGTGAGGATCGGGTTCCTCGCTGACCTCCATACCAACTCGGTTGAACCTTTTGGCCGCTCTTCCCACGGGATGTTCCCCATCACGGGCTTTGCCACACCGTACCTCCTTTCCCGCTGATCTTACTGCACGGAGTAGAGCGCGGGCACGGCGGAAGCCGGCGCCGGTCACCGGACGGGAATCGGGCGTGCTCCTAGATCCGGGCCCGGCGGAGGCGGATGGAGTTCGTCACCACGGATACCGAAGAGGTTGCCATCGTGGCCTCCGCCAGGATGGGGTGCATCCAGCCGATCAGCGCCAGTGGGATCATCACCACATTGTAGGCAAGCGCCCAGAACAGGTTCTGGCGGATCACGCGGAACGTAGCGCGGGAGAGGCGGATCGCCTGGACGACGGAGGTCAGCTCACCGCGCACGAGGGTCACGTCGCTTGCTTCGATGGCGATGTCGGTGCCGGTGCCGATGGCGATCCCCACATCGGCCTGGGCGAGGGCGGGGGCATCGTTGATCCCGTCCCCGACGAACGCCACCAGGCCGAACGCCTCCTGGAGCCGACGCACCTCGCCCGCCTTGCCGTCGGGCAGGACCTCCGCCCGCACCTCCGCGATCCCCACCTCGCGCGCGATCGCTGCGGCGGTGCGGCGGTTGTCTCCGGTCACGATCACCGTGTGGAGGCCCATTCGGCGCAGTTCTTCTATGGCACGTGAAGCGTCCTCTTTCGGCGTGTCCGCCACGGCGATCGCGCCGAGGGGGCGCCCGCCCGCTGCCACCAGGACCGCCGTCTTCGCCTCCCCCTCCAGCTGGCGCAGCGCCTCGGCGAGGGGAGACGGGTCCACGCCCCGCTCCGCGAGGAGGTACCGCGATCCCACGACCACCTCCTGCCCATCCACCTGGGCGATCACGCCCTTCCCCCGCACGGCTTGGAACTCCCGTGCCCGGGGGATCGTCATTCCGTCGGCGCCGGCTCGCCGCACGATCGCCTTCCCCAGCGGGTGTTCGCTCCCCTGCTCGGCCGCGGCCGCCATCCGCAGGAGGTCCGCCGCCGCCACGACTGCGGCGGGGACGAGGTCCGTCACCTCCGGCTGGCCCTTCGTGATCGTCCCCGTCTTGTCGAACGCCACCACGCGCACGGCACGGAGGGCCTGGAGGGCTTCCCCAGAGCGGATGAGGATGCCCCGCTCAGCCCCGATCCCGCTTCCCACCATCAGCGCGGTGGGAGTGGCGAGGCCAAGGGCGCACGGGCAAGCGATGACGAGCACGGCCACCGCTGACAGGAGGGCGAGCGGGATGGGTCCGAGGTCGGGGTTCACCCACGGCAGGAAGGACCCGGCTGTCACGAGGGGCCGCATCGCCCCCGGGGCGACGATCCACAGGAGGATGGTGAGCAGGGCAAGTGCGAGGATCAGGGGGACGAATATGGCGGTCACCCGATCGGCGAGCTCCTGGATGGGGACCTTCGAGCCCTGCGCCTCCTCCACGAGCCGGATCACCTGGGAGAGGAACGTCTCCCTCCCCACCCGCGTCGCCCGGATCGTGAGGAGACCGTCTTGGTTCACCGTGGCCCCGATGACCTCCTGCCCAGGCCTCTTCTCCACGGGCATGGACTCGCCGGTGGCCATGGATTCGTCCACTGCGCTCTCGCCCTCGATCACGACCCCATCGGTGGGGATCTTCTCCCCGGGGCGGACGACGATCATGTCCCCGACCTGGACGGCTTCGATCGGCACCTCGACCTCCGCTCCCTCGCGGAGGACGCGGGCCGTGTTCGCCCCAAGCTCCACCAGCCTCCGGATCGCCCGGGAGGCGCGGCCCTTGGCCGTCTCCTCCACGTGACGGCCGGTGAGGTGGAACGCCATGATCATCGCCGCCACGCCGGCGTAGTTGGCGAGCGGGGTGAAGAACGACGCCGGGCCGGTGAGGAACGAGACGGTCGTGCCGAGGGCGATGAGGGTGTCCATGTTCGCGGAGCGGTGCCGCACCGCGGCGAGGGCAGAGCGGTAGGTACGGTGGCCCACTGCCAAGGCGGGCAGCGCGAGGAGGATCATCCCCGCGTTGAAGGCAGCCGGGGTGGGCCACATCACGCCCCAGAACATGTCGGGGATCATCCACAGGATGATGGGGACGGTCAGGGCCCACGCGAGGCGCATTCGGAGCCGGCTTTCTCTCGTCCTGCGCTCCGCTTCATCCGGTGGGGCCACCGCATCCGCTGGATGGGTCTCGTATCCCGCCGCGGCCACGGCGGAGATGAGGTCGCTTGGCTCGGCGAGTCCAGGGAGGAACGCCACGGTGGCCCGCCCCGTGGTCAGGTTCACGGTCGCCGCGACGACCCCCGCGACCCCGGCCAAGGCCGCCTCCACGTGGGCCGCGCACGAGGCACAGGTCATCCCGCTGATGGCGAGGGTGAGCGTCTCCACCGGCACGTCGTAGCCAGCGTCCCGGACCGCCCGGACGAGGGAGGAGAGGGGCACGTCCTCCCCGAGGTCCACCGTGGCCCGCTCTGTGGCCAAGTTCACCTCGGCGGAGGCGACGCCGGGGACGCGTGCGAGGGCCCGCTCCACGTGGGCCGCGCACGAGGCGCAGGTCATCCCCCGGATGGAGAGAGAGAGGCGAGAGTGGGGCATCGTGGTTCTCCTCGTGTAGTTCTTCTTCCACACCATGGTCGGCTCTAGCTTCGGCCGCACTGCCCTCACCACGAGGGGTGCGACCACCACGCAGTAGTCCTCGCGGGCCGATGATACTCCGCCATCGCCCATCCCCTCCTTCCTCGGCGAGGATCGGCCGTGGATCCTACGTGGAAGGCCCATGGAGGAGGCCATCCCGATGGGCGCGTGAACGGTCGCGTGCCTTGCCGTAGGATGGATGACCGTGGCCGGTGCGGCCGCGAGGAAGGGGGAAGATCATGCCTGAGTTTGGATCGCCGTTTTCAGGGTTAGCGAGCGCGAGGAAGCTGACGCAGGCGGAGCTTGTCCGTGCGATCCGGTTCATGATCGCGGCGGAGTACGAGGCGATCCAGCTGTACACGCAGCTCGCCGAGTCCACCGACCACGAGCTTGCGATCGCGGTGCTGAGGGACATCGCTGATGAGGAGCGCGTCCACGCGGGCGAGTTCCTGCGGCTCCTGCGGGAGCTGGCCCCCGACGAGGAGGGGTTCTACGCCGCGGGAGAAAGGGAAGTGGAAGAGGAGATGAACCGCTCGTAGGCCACGGGTCAGGGCACCGGGTACCAGGCCACGCCCCAGCTCCCCGGGCCGGTGTGCGCCCCCACCACCGGGCTCATGGTCCACCGCAGGATCTCCTCCGGGGCGAACTCCCGCTCGAGCCGCTCCCGGACCTCCTCCGCCCACTCCGCGTTGTCGGCGTCATCGACGACGAACCGCACCCCGGTCGCCTTCCTCTCCTCGAGGTGGCGGCGGGCCTCCTCCACGATGAACTCCAGCCCCTGGGCCGCGGTGCGGACCCGGGTCACGGGGATCGTCTCCCCCTCGTCGGAGTAGGTAAGGACCGGCTTCACCCGGAGGATGGAGCCCAGCCAGGCCTGGGCGTGGTGGATCCGGCCGCCGCGGGCCAGGTACTTGAGCGTCTCCAGCACCGCGAAGCACCTGCTCCGGGCCCGGACCTCCTCCCACCGCCCGAGGAGCTCCTCCCGGGAGAGGCCCTCTTGGGCCAGGCGGGCCATCTCCAGGGCCACCAGGCCATGCCCAGCGGCCCCGGTCCGGGAGTCGATGATGTCCACAGCGAGCTCGGGGAGCCTCGTCCGGAGTTCCTCCTTCACCCCCGTGGCCACGGCATAGGCCTTGGAGTAGCGGGAGGAGAGGCAGATGTAGATGACGGCCGGGGATTCCTGGGCCGCCCGCTCAAACGCCGCGAGGAAGTCCTCGCGGGTGGGCTGAGAGGTGGTGGGAAAACCAGTTGACTCCCGCATCCAGCGGTAGAGGTCCCCCCTGTCCATCTCGAGCTCATTCCACGTCTTCCCGGCATAGGTGACGTAGTAGGGGACGAGACCGAGCCCAAACCGCTCGGCCACCTCCGCGGGGACGCCGCTCACACTTCCCGTGAGCACCTTGGCCATTCATTCCCTCCTCTCCCGCCGACGCTGGCGGACAGCGGCGAACGACCTGCGGATGGCGTGACGTTGGGCCGCGATCATCAAGGTCGGGGCCGCAACGGCGAACAGGAGGGCCGAGCCACCCGTAAGCGCCTCCAGGATGAGGAACGCTACGGAGAACGCCCCCGCCCCCCAGGGGACCTTCAGCGGGGCGGCGGGGGTGAGGGCGAGGAGGATGAAGACCCCGGCGAACGCGGAGAAGGCGATGGCGAAGGCCAGGGGATCCAACGCCAGTGCAGCCCCGAGCGTCGTCGCCACTCCCTTTCCTCCCCGGAAGTGGAAGAAGAGGGGCCAGTTGTGGCCAGCCACGGCCGCGGCGGCCGCCGCCGCGGCCCACCACGGCCCTATCCCCAGGGCCCTGGCGATCCACACCGGCAAAATCCCCTTCACCGCATCCCAACAGCCGACGAGGATTCCCCAGCCCCGGCCGAGCTTCCGGTACACGTTCGCCGCCCCCGGGTTCCCTGTCCCTACCGTGCGCGGATCCACCCCCCGGAGCTTTCCCACGATGAAGGCCCCCGGGAGCGAGCCCAACAGGTACCCGAGCACCACCGCCCCCACCCCCAAGCTTGCTTCCATGTCTCCCTCCTCACTCCAGGGCAACGATGTAGTGATGGTAGGGCTGCCCCCCGTAGTAGATCTGGACTTCGAGGTTGGGGAACTGGCCCCGGATCGCATCGGCAAGCCCCATCGCCTGGGCGTTGGTGACCTCCCGCCCGTAGAACAGGGTGAGGAGGGACTCTTGCCCGAGCACCTGGGGCAAGGACCGGAGGAGCGCCTCCTCCGGGGTTTTCCCGGTGGACATGGGGGAAGAGTCCCAGATGGCGAGATACTCCCCGGCCTCGATCGGAAGCCCGTTGAGGTTGGTGCGGCGGATGGACGTGGTCACCTCCCCGGTCCTCACCCGCCCCATCGCCCCCTCCATCTTGGCCACGGTGGAGGCCAGGTCACCCTCGGCAGCGAGGAGCGCGGCCAGCCCCTGGGGGATCGTCTTGGTGGGAACCACCCGCACCTCCTTCTCCGAGAGCTGGGCCGCATGTTGGGCCACCAGGATGCCGTTCTCGTTATTGGGCAGGATCACCACCTGGGCCTGGGGGACTCGCCCGATCGCCTCCAACAGCTCCCCCACCGCGGGGTTCATCTTGTCCGCCACGATGACCTCCGTTGCCCCCAACCCCCGGGCGATCTCCGCCAGCCCCTCCCCATTGACCACCGCGATCAGGGCTACGGGGCCCGTGACCTCACCCTTGGTCCCGAACACGAAATCGTGGTACTGGCGGTGGATATCGTCCAGTTTCACCCGGCCCACCTCCCCATAGGTGGCGCCGATCCCGAGGGCACTGTCCGGATCGTTGGTATGGACGTGGACATGGGCCATGGTGGGCCCCCCGACCACCACCACCGACGCCGTCTCCCGGCTCAAGCGCTCCCGGATCTCCCCCAGGGGGAGGTCCTCCCCCTGGAGGATGAACTGGAGGCAGAACCGGGTGGAGGGGGTATCCCGCAGGGCGGGAGCATCCGGGGCGGGTTCCCGGCGGGCCGCGGTGTAGGCCTCCATCCTCTCGCGGTTCTCCTCCAACAGGGCTCGCAGGGGCTCCGCCATCTCGGTCTCCCCCACCACCTGCTCCACGAACCCCCGGAGCGCGAACAGGTACCCGAGGCCACCGGAGTCGACCACCCCCGCCTCGGCGAGCTCGGGCAGCATCTCCTGGGTCTGGGCGAGGGCCTCATTGGCCCGGGAGAGGAGGGCGAGGGCCGCCGCAGGGAGGGGCTTACCCTGGAGGCGCTTCGCCTCCTCCGCCACGGCGCGCATCAGGGTGAGGATCGTCCCCTCTTTCGGCTCGGCCACCGCCCGGTACGCCTCGTCGGTCGCCCGGGCGAGCGCCTCCGCCCACGTCTGCCAGCTGGCGCGGTGGGAATCAACCCCCTGGCTCAGCCCGACCAGGTACTGGGCCAGGATCACCCCGGAGTTGCCCCGCGCCCCGAGGAGGGCCCGGGACGCCATCACCTCCAGGGTCTTCCCGAGGGAAGCGTCCCCCAGCTCCCGCAGCCCGTCCACCGCCGACTGCACGGTGAGCACCATGTTCGTCCCCGTATCCCCATCGGGCACGGGGAACACGTTGAGGGCATTGATGAGCTCCTCGTGCTCCGCGAGGTGCCGAACGGCGCGCTCCATCGCCTCGCGGACGCACGGCCCGGTGATCGTTGCCCGCCTGGCCTCCCCCCTAACCCCGCGTGGACGGCTCATGGTTCTCACCTCGCGCGTGTTCGCTGAAGTGGGGTTGCCCCGCGGGGGAGAGTGTAGCCGGTGAGCGGCGGGGTGGCTTGGCGGACCGTGGGCCGCGGTTGGCGCAGGCTTCGGCCATCATCCACCCCCGCTCGCCCCGGCCCCGCGGCGCGGGGGGGGTGGGACGTAAGTCCTGGCACATGGGCGGAAACAGTGTACACTCCCGCCATCGTTGGTTCGAGGAGTTCTCTATCGGCCCACGGTAAGGAGGCGACATGACCTACGAGCGGCGCAAGATGTACAACGTGAGCCATTTGGGGCTCACCTGTGCGGACTGCGGTGCGAAGATCGAGGAGCTCCCCTTCGAGCCCAAGACCGATCGCCCGGTTTACTGCCAGAAGTGTGCTCGCAATCGTCGACGCGATAATCCGCGCGCCCTGCGGTAAGCTGTTCATCAAGGGGGCGGCCACCCGGTCGCCCCCTTTCTCTCTCCCCTGAACTACCCGAGGAGGATCACGGTGCCTTACTCCGCTCGGCGGAGCTTGGCCAGCTTCTCCTCCACTGCCTTCGCCTCCGCCCGGAGGTCAGCGAGGTAGGCCTCGAGCTGGGCGATCTTTTCCTCGCGGTTCACAAACCGGCGACGGAACCCGATATTGGGGTCGCAACACCCGGTCCCATGGTGGGGAGCCGGCATCGGTTCGCAGCAACCGCGCATCGGGTGGGGCATGGCCTCGCAGCAGGCATGGCTGAACGCCTGCGCCCTAGCGTGGGGATGCGGTTCACACATCGTTCTCACCTCCTTGCCCGTGGGTGAGGGCCGTGTAGTCGTTCAGGAAACGATCGAGCTGGTCGCGGGTGCGGCGGATGTGGACGGACCAGGAGCGGAGGTAGTCCCAGCCCTGATCGGTGATCGCGTATATCCGTCGGGCGGGCCCGCTGCCGCCTGTATCCCACGACGAACGAACCAGGCCCTCATCCTCGAACCCGCGCAGGGTCCGGTAGAGGTACCCCGGATCGGTTCCGGGGGCGTCCGCGGCCATCCGTTCCAGGAGCTCGTACCCGTGGGCAGGGCCCCGCGCGAGTTGGAGGAGGAGCCAGCAATGGGTGAACCCGCGCACCCGTGCTCCCCCGGGAGGGCAGCACTCGTGCCCGTCGCGGGACCCGCTGCAGCAGCCCGGAGGAGTGTCCTCCGCTTCTAAGTGACTCATGCACATAGATGCTACACGGGCGGGGCGCTAGGTCAAGGGGACGAGCAGCCGGCTGCCTCGGATCTAGCCCTCAAACTCTACCACCCACAGCTCGTCTTCGTCGAGGAGGTAGTACTCGGCGCGCTTCCCGTGCAGGGCGAGGAGGGCGTAGTCAGGGTCGGACGGCCCCTCCCAGTACTCGCCCCACTCTTCGTCCCACAGCTCCTTCTTGAGATCTGGGTCATCCACGATCTCGGCCTCGCCGAAGATCTGGGCATGGGCTCCCCCCTCCAGGTTGAGGAAGCACGCCGTCGCCCGCGGGTTGCGCGCGATCTCCTCCACCTTGTGCGACGACCTGCTCGTGGCGAACCAGACGTTCCCGTCCTCGTCGTAGGCGATGACCGTCATCGGCCGCATGCGCGGATAGCCCTCGGCATTTGTGATGAGGAGGCCGATCTCGCTCTCCTCGACGATCTCCCACAGCTTGCCCTCCGCTTCTTCGTCCATGGACCCTCCTTCGGGATCAGACCGGGGAGGATACCCGGGACCGCCGCCCGCGCCCACACGGCCTCCCCGCCCGGGGGCTCGCCCCGGTAGCTGGGACCACCGGGGAAACCCCTCCCCGCTACGCCGCGGGACCGACGGGCCGGCTCACGGGCGAGGGATTGTGGACCGGGGACCACGGGCTACAGAGCTCGTGTCATCCGGCGGTCGGAGCTCGATCGTCGGGACTCCTGCCAGGCCGGCCCAGGCCCGGACCTCGTCCACAAGCGCGGGCCGTGCAGTGAGGATGAGGAACGCCGGTGATCCGAGGGCGGCCCGCAGCCCAGGGGTGAACCCTCCTCCGGAGAGCTCGAGGGGACCGACCTCATCCACCACGATCACCTCGGCCTCCCGTGTCGCCCGCACGAGCGCGGCGTTGGCGAAGGCGAGCCCCTCCGGGGAGAAGGTGAACTGGCGGAACGGGAGCCCCGGGGCCGGGCGCGAGCACAGGGGGTGCTCCTCTCCCGTGGTGAGGTCGCGCACCAGGTACCCGACCGTCTCCCCGCCGACGAGGACCCGCAGCGAGGCAACGCCCCCCACGCGGAGGTGCTGGCGCCGGAGGTCGCCAGCGAGCGCGAGGACGGCGCGGGTCTTCCCGACGCCGATTCCCCCAGTGAGGACCATTGCCCGCGCTCCCGCCCGGGCGGCGAGGGCGGCCCCGAGGAGGTCCCCGCTCAAGGTCCTCGCCCCGTGAGCCGCGCCTGGGCAGCGGCGAGCTGGCTGTGGTGGAACGCCACCACCTCCGCGAGGATGGAGAGCGCGACGAGGCCCGGGGAGCGACCGCCCAGGGGGAGTCCGACCGGACAGTGCAGACAGGCGAGCCGTTGCGGCGGGATCCCGTCCCGTTCGAGCTGGGCCCGGATCTCGGCCGACTTCGCCTGCGACCCGAGCATGCCTACGTAGGCCGGGCCCGGGTCCTGACGGAGGACCTGTCGGGCGACGTCGAGGTCCGTGGCATGGGAATCGGTACAGATGACGGCGTAGCTCGGGGAAGGGAGAGCGGGGATCCCCTTGAACCCCGGCACCGGGCGCACCGCGGCGAACTCCGTGCTCTCCTCGCCGCGCCCCGCGTATACGGCTACCGGGAAGGCGGCCACCTCCTGGGCGAGCCGGGCGAGGGCCCGGCCGACATGGCCAGCGCCGAAGATGGCGAGCTCTGGCTCGGGGGAGAGGACCTCGTAGAACAGGGTCGCCTTCCCCCGCCCGCACTTGAGCCCGCGGTCGGTCAGGTCGAGGGTCTCGAGCTCGGTGCCGCCCGTTAGGAGGAGGCCCTGGGCCCGTTCGATCGCGTGCGCCTCGAGCGACCCGCCGCCGATCGTCCCTTCGCTCCTCCCATCGGCGAACACGAGCATCCGCGCCCCCGGCGCGCGGGGGGCCGGCCCCTCCACGCCAACGAGCGTCACCAAGACGGCTCGCTCCCCGCGGGAAGCGGCGTCGCTCGCCCGAGCGAGGATGCGGCTCTCCACGCTACCCCTGCGCCACAGCGCGGTTGAACTCCACGATCAGCTCGTCGATCGCGTCCGCCTGACGGTGGATGCGATCCCAGTACTCTGGCCAGTCGTACCACTGGGCGTTGAGCTCCTTGACCGACTTCCCCATCTGCTCGACCCACGTGAAGTACTTTTGGTTATGGATCCGCTTCCGCTCGGTGTAGGTGAGCTCGAGCAGGTGGTCGGTCGTCGCCTCGAGGAGCCATCGCCCGTGGTCCACGGCGGCGTGGAGCGCCGTGTACGGCCCCCGCTCCTCGCGCAGCTCCGCGATCCGGCTCCGGTAGAGCTCCATCGAGTCGGTGAGCACGGTGAGGACGACATCGCGCTCTGTGAGCTCATAGTAGCGGGCGAACTTCACCGCCAAAAGGAGGTTCGCCGCGCCGGAGATCCCCACGAGGTCGAGCTGATCCACGAGCGATGCCGGGACGCCCTGGCGGAGGAGATGGTTGCGGCCCTCGGGTTCGTTGAAGAGCCGGATGAGGGAAAGAGGTCCCTCGTCATCGAGAGCGATGACGAGATCCGTGTTCCGCACGTTGTGGATCCACGGGACGTGCTTGTCCCCGATCCCCTCAATGCGGTGGCTCCCGAACCCGGCCTGGAGGAGGGTTGGGCACTGGAGGGACTCCCCGACGGCGATCCTGCTTTGGGGATGGGCCTCCTTGAGGTAGTCCCCGCTCGCCAAGGTGCCCGCCGAGCCAGAAGTGAGGACCACGCCAGCGTACCGCTCGCCCGCCCTGAGCTCGGCGGCGAGGACCTCCTCCATCGCCGGGCCGGTGACGGTGTAGTGCCAGAGGTGGTTACCGAATTCATCGAACTGGTTGAAGATCATGACGTCGTCCCGCGTCGCCTGGAGCTCCTTGCACTTCTGGAAGATCTCCCACACGTTGGATTCGCTCCCGGGAGTGGCGATGACCTCACCCGCGATTTGGCGCAGCCATTCGAACCGCTCCCGGCTCATCCCCTCGGGGAGGATGGCGATGGACTCGCACCCGAGGAGGGCGGAGTTGTACGCCCCCCCCCGGCAGTAGTTCCCGGTGGACGGCCATGCCGCCTTGTGGACCGTGGGGTCGAACTGCCCGGTCACGAGGCGCGGCACGAGGCACCCGAAGGTGGCTCCCACTTTGTGGGATCCGGTGGGGAACCACTTCCCGACGAGGGCGATCACCCGCGCCCGGACCCCGGTGAGAGCGGGCGGGAACTCGATGTGGTTCACGCCGCCGAACCCGCCGCCCTGCTTGACGGGCTCGTTCTTCCACGTGATGCGGAACAGGTTGCGGGGATGGACATCCCATAGCCCAATCTCCTTGAGCTCAGCGCGGATCTCCGGACGAATCTTCTCCGGGTCGCGCATCTCCGCGAACGTGGGGACGACGATGCCCCGCTCCCGCGCCCGCTTCGCCGCCCGCATGCGCCCTTTTTCACGCTTGGAAAGATCGATCATGGTCCTCCTCTTTATTGACCGGTGTAGGTGGTAATGCTAGCATACTGTCTGACAGGTTGACAAGCATGGAGTTCCATAGAGTCCGATCCACGAAGGCCTCGACGGAGGTGGCTGAACAGATCCTGGAGGCCATCCGCCGCGGCGCGTTCGCCCCGGAGGCCAGACTCCCCTCGGAGGCCGAGCTCGCCCAGATGATGGGGGTGAGCCGTCCCACCGTCCGCGAAGCCCTGTCCGGCCTCGCCGCGGTGGGCCTGATCGAGCCGCGCGTCGGGATCGGAAATTTCGTGCGCCCGCCCACGGAGCCGCTTGCCCGCCAGGCGTTGCTCCTTCTGGAGAGCGAGGCGAGCTGTCTGGAGATCATGGAGGCGCGGACGGTCTTGGAGCCGCCGCTGGCGGAGCTCGCAGCGCGGAAGAGGACGGAGGCCCAGGCGGAGCGGCTGGAGGCGATCGGTACCGAGCTCGGTTCGCTCGCTGATCCGACGACCTTCGATGCCTACTTTTCCGCCGACAAGGGATTCCACCTCGCCCTGGTGGAGGCGACCGGGAACAGCCTCCTCAGTGCGGTGCTCGTCCCCCTCATCATCACGATGGACGAACGGCTGTACCGGGAGTTCACCCGGGAGTACTACCTGAAGGACGCGGGGGACATCGGCGAGGTGGCTGGGCTGCACCGGAGTGTGGCGGCGGCGGTGCGCGCCCGCCATCCGGCCCAGGCCCGCGCGGCGATGCGCGCGCACTGGATGCGGATGTGGCGCCTCGTCCCCAGCGACGAGGCAACTGGCTAGAACCCACGAAGGAGTGTGCTCAGGTGACGAAGAAGACGGTCGTGGTGGCCCTGGGGGGTAACGCGATCCTCCAGCCGGGGCAAAAGGGGACGTTCGAGGAGCAGTACGGCAACGTCCAGCGCACGGTGGAGCAGCTGGCGGCGATGGTCCTCTCGGGAAAATGGCGCCTCGTGATCACCCACGGCAACGGCCCCCAGGTGGGGAACATCCTCCTCCAGCAGGATGCGGCGAAGGCGGTGGTCCCCCCGATGCCGATGGACGTCTGCGGGGCGGAGTCGCAGGGGTTCATCGGGTACATGATCCAACAGGCGTTCCATAATGTGCTCGCCCACGCGGGGCGGGGCGATATCCCCGTGGCGACGATCGTCACCCAGGTCCTGGTGGACAAGGCCGACCCCGCCTTCGAGAATCCCACCAAGCCGGTGGGCCCGTTCTATTCTGCCGAGGAGGCGAAGCGCCTCCAGGCGGAGAAGGGGTGGCACGTCGTTGAGGACGCCGGGCGCGGCTGGCGGCGGGTCGTCCCCTCTCCAGACCCCAAGGCGATCGTGGAGCGGGAGGCGATCCGTCTATTGGTCGAGAACCGGGCGATCGTCGTCGCCTCCGGCGGTGGGGGGATCCCGGTGATCAAGGAGGATGGGACCTATCGGGGCGTGGAGGCGGTGATCGACAAGGACCTCGCTGGGGAAAGGCTCGCCGAGGATGTGGGAGCGGCGGTGTTCCTCATCCTCACCGATGTGGACCGGGTGCGCCTGAACTACAAGAGGCCTGGGGAGAAGGTCCTCGACCGGTTGACGGTCGCCGAGGCGAAGGGGTACGCGCAACAGGGGCACTTCGCCAAGGGCTCGATGGAGCCGAAGGTCAAGGCTTGTGTGCGGTTCATCGAGGCTGGAGGGGAGCGAGCTGTGATCGCCTCCCTCGCCCAGGCGGTGGAGGCCGGGGAGGGCCGCGCGGGGACACAGGTCGTGCGGGGGTAGTGCCGCCACTTGCTCGCCTATCGGAAAGGAGGAACGATGAGGAGCGAGTTCCTCGCTCGGGCAGAGGCCTATCGCGCAGAGATCGTCGGCCTGGGCCGGCGCATCATCCAGACGCCGAGCCCGTCGGGACGAGAGGGAGAGATCGTCCAGCTGATCGCGTCGGAGATGCAAGCCGCCGGGTTCGCCAAGGTGTGGACCGATCCGTTCGGGAACGTCATCGGCCAGGTCGGCGATGGCCCGGTGAAGATCGCGATCGACGCCCACATCGACACCGTCGAGCCGGGGAACCGTGACCTCTGGGAGCGAGATCCCTACAGTGGCGACACCGACGGCACCTGGCTCTACGGGCGCGGGGCGTCGGACCAGAAGGCCGCGATGGCGGCGATGATTTACGGGATGAAGATCATGAGAGAACTCGGGGCTCTCGATGCCTTCACGGTGTACGTCGTGGGCTCGGTCCTCGAGGAGGACTGCGACGGCCTCTGCTGGCGGTACATCATCGAGGAGTCCGGGCTGCGCCCAGATTTCGTCCTCATCACCGAGCCGACAGAGATGAGGGTGAACCGCGGACAGCGGGGACGGATCGAGGTGCGGCTGCGCGTCGCCGGCCGCTCGGCCCACGCCAGCTCCCCCGAGCTCGGGGACAACGCGGTCTACAAGATGGCACGCGTCGTGGCCGAGCTCGAACGCCTGAACGAGCGGCTCCCCGTGAGGCCAGTGCTCGGCAAGGGGACGATCGCTGTCACGGAGATCAGCTCCCAGTCGCCGTCTCTGAACGCCGTCCCCGATGTGTGCGAGGTCCACCTCGATCGCCGCCTGACCGTTGGCGAGTCCAAGGACCAGGTGTTTCGCGAGCTGGAGGACGCCCTCCGGCGAGCGGGGATCGCGGGAACGGTGCGTGAGCTCGTGTTCGACGAGCCGAGTTATACCGGGCTGCGCTATCCCACCGAGAAGTACTTCCCGGTGTGGCTCGAGGCGGAGGATGCCCTCATCACCCGCGCGGCGGCGAAGACCTATCGCCGCGTTTTTGGGCGGGACCCCCAGATCGCGCACTGGAACTTCAGCACGAACGGCACGGTTACCGCGGGCGTGTACAACATCCCCACGGTAGGATTCGGTCCAGGGGCGGAGGCGCTCGCCCATGCCCCGAACGAACGAGTGAAGATCGAAGACCTTGTGTTCAGCGCAGCGTTTTACGCTGCGTTTCCGGCCACGCTCCTCACCGAGCTGGCCCAAGTTTCGCAAAGAAAAGGAGGGTAACCGTATGTCCAGTTTCTTCCGAGGGCGGCACTTCATCACGTGCCAGGACTACACCCGCGACGAGATCGACGTCTTTCTGGACGTGGCGCGGGAGCTGAAGCTGAAGTTCGCTCACGATGAGCCAACCCCATGGCTCCTCTACAAGACGGTGTTCATGATCTTCTACGACAGCTCCACCCGGACGCGGAATTCGATCGAGGCCGGGATCACCCAGCTCGGCGGACATGCGCATTTTCTCACCCCAGACAAGCTCCAGCTCTCCCATGGCGAGACCCCGGAGGACACGGCGGAGGTCCTGTCGCGTCTCGGGCACGCGATCGCGATCCGCGCCTGCGAGTACGGGAAGGGGAACGAGTACCTGCGCCGGACCGCTGCCCGGTCGCGGGTCCCTGTCCTCAACCTGCAGGATGACGTGTACCACCCGATGCAGGTTCTCGCCGACATCATGACGATTCGGGAGCGATTCGGGACGGATCTCCGCGGAGTGAAGGTCGGGATCAGCTGGGCCTACGCTGAATCGCACCTCAAGCCCCTGTCTGTTCCGCAATCGCAGATCCTCCTCTTCGCGCGGTACGGGATGGACATCACCCTTGCCTACCCGGAGAAGTTCGATCTCAGCCCGGAGATCATGGCCCAGGCCCGGGAGAACGCGGCCCACCACGGGGGCAAGATCACGGTGACCCACGATATGGACGAAGCGTTCGACAAGGCCGATGTCGTGATCCCGAAGAACTGGGGCGGCTTTTTCGCCGCCTCGACCCCGGAGGGGATCGTCGCCGAGACGAAGAAGCATCGGGACTGGATCTGCGACGAGCGGCGGATGAAGCTGACGCGGCGTCACGCGATCTACATGCATGCCCTTCCCGCTGACCGCGGCAAGGAGGTCACGGATGCGGTGATCGACGGGCCGCAGTCGGTGGTGTACGACGAGGCGGAGAACCGGCTCCACACGGCGAAGGCGGTCATGGCGCTCACGATGGGCGGGAGACCATAGGTATTCGCCCTGCCCGAGCTGCGTCCGGGGCAGGGCGTAACACCCTGCCCCGGATGTTTACGAGAAAGCGGTGCGGTGCTCCGCCACGGAAGGGGAGGAGGTGGTCTATTCCACCGAGCGGGTCTCCGGCGTGGCGAGGGTGCTCGCGGAGATGGGCTACGAGCTCGACCCCGCGGCCTTGAACTTGGCTCAGAAGTTCGCCCAACAGGGCGGGGGGAAGTTCGAGGTCACCACTGAGCTTGACGATGCCGTGAAGGGGGCGACGGTCGTGTTCCCCCGGGGGTGGATGAGCCCGCCGCTACGAGATCGGCAAAGAGGCGGAGATCAAGAACGCGGAGAGGTTCAAGGATTGGAAGTACACCCGTAAGAGGCACAGGGGACTGGCGAAGCCCGGGTACCTGATGCACGTGATGCCCATCGACCGCGGCAACGAGGCCGACGTTGAGCTGTGCGATGCCCCCGAGCTGGCGTGGCTGTACGACCAGGCGGAGAACCGGCTTCATACCCCAAAGGCGGTCCTCGCCCTCACGATGGGAGGCCGGCTGTAGCGGATCGCAATGGACGCTCGCCCGGGGCGGGGCAACGACCTCCCGCCCCGGGCGAACCCATGACGGACGAGGCGCTCGCTAGCCCTCGTGCAGGTGGTCGAGGAAGATGGGTAGGATCCGCTCGAATCGTTCCAGGAACTCGACGATCGTGTCCCGCGTCACCCCGCCCCGCAGGTAGAGATCGGCCTCGAGCGCCACGTCACCGTCCTCGTCGAGGTAGGCGCGCGAGCCCCGCTTGGCCTGGTTCCACGCGTTGACGACCTCGCACGGGGTCGCGCCGCCGGTGAGCCACCCCGCATAGAGTTGAAGGTACTGGTACCGGCCCGGGGCATCCTCCACCGGGTCGTCCACGAACAGCGCCACCGTGGCCACGTTGAGGTAGATCACCCAGGCCGGATCGCCGTAGTCGTCGGTCCTCCTGTCGAACGTGTAGCCAAGCTGGATGAGGATGTCCTCGATATCGGCTGGGCCCAGGTCCTGCACCACGTTGCCCGCGGCTGGTTCGACGGGCGTCCCAAGCGCAACCTCAACCGCGTTCGTGAGGAGTTGCGCCGTCGCGTCGTTGTACTCGTAGCAGTCGAACCCGAGCATGACCACCGTTCCCCCCCGTGTCTCCCAGCGGAAGACGACCGGCGCCTCGTCCACCGTGTCCCAGGCGACCACCACCGCGTCCCGGGGCAGGTTCGCGAAGTCGGTGCTCCCGTCCGGACCCTCGTAGCGCGCGGGGACGTCCCGCGCCAAGGGGTCAGTGGGAAGGGCGATCGCGATGTCACCGCCCGTGACGTTGTAGTCATCCGTCACAGCCCATAGCCCAGCCCCGCGCAGGATGTCCTCGGCCCCCTGGGAGTAGGTCAGGCCCACGATCCGGCCTCCTTGGGCGAGGAACCCGGTCAGGACGGTTGCCGTGGCGAGGCCCAGCTCCTCGAGGGCCCTCTCTTCGGCCTCCGATTGCTCGGGGATGAGGAGCACCGGCCGGCCCGCGAGCAGGAGGTCGAGCTCCGCCGGGTCGGTCGTCGTCGTCTCCGTCGGGCGGAACCCGAGGATGGCAACCACGTTGTCGTACTCGGGGGTGATCCGCGCGTAGGGGATCCAGGCCACCACATCCCCTGCCGCGACGGCGGTTGCCCCCAAAACTGCGGTCAGAACGGCGATCCATGCCCCGACCCTTCGCACCACCTCACGCATCGTCATCGGATCCTCCTCGCCCCGTACGAGGGGCATAGGGGATCAGTATACGCGCCTTACCCCCTATAATCTCCTTCGTGGACCCGCTCGAACTCGCCGCCTCTCTTGCCTCCGCGGGGCCGATCTGCGATCGGTGCCTCGGGCGCCGCTTCGCCGGCCTGGGCTCCGGTGTCCCCAATGCGGAGCGGGGGAGGATCCTCCGTGCCGCAGCCGGCGGCGGGGCGGCGGTCCCCGAGGGACGGTGCTGGGTCTGCCAAGGCCTGTGGCCGACCCTCGCCGCGCGGGCCCGCGAGGCGGCCGAACTCGTTCGGGATCGGGAGTTCGCCACGTTCCTCTTCGGCGTGCGCCTCTCCCCCCGCCACGAGGCGGTGGAGGAGTTCCTCGCTGAGCGGTTCCCCTCCCCGTGGGCCGAACCGTTCAGACGCGATGTGAATCGGGAGCTGGGGAAGGCGTTCGAGCGGGAACTGGCGGGGCGGGAGGCGACGGTGGATTTCGCCCGCCCGGACGTACAGTTCACGGTGGACCTCGACACGGGGGCGATCGCGCTCACCGTCGCCCCGGCCTTCTTCTACGGCCGGTACCGGAAGCTCGCGCGGGGGATCCCCCAAACCCACTGGCCGTGCCGGAGCTGCCGTGGCCGGGGCTGCGCGAGCTGCGGGGGGACGGGGAAGCAGTACCCGACCTCGGTCGAGGAGCTCGTGCTCCCCGCGTTCCTCGCCGCCAGCGGCGGCACGGGAGGCCACCTCCACGGGGCAGGGCGGGAGGACATCGACGCGCGGATGCTCGGCCGGGGTCGGCCGTTCGTGATCGAGGTCAAGGAGCCCACGATCCGCACCCTCGACCTGGAGGCGATTGCCCGCGAGGTGAACGCCGCCGCCGCGGGGAAGGTGGAGGTCCTCGACCTCCGACCGGGCACGGCGGACCTCGTGGCCCAGGTGAAGGAGGAACGGGCCGACAAAAGGTACCGGGCGCGGATCGAGCTTGCACGGCCGGTGGACGAGGAGGCCTTCACGCGGGCCGTGGGGGCGCTTGTGGGGGAGATCGAGCAGCGGACCCCGGAGCGGGTCCGTCATCGGCGGGCCGATCTCGTCCGCCGGCGGAGGGTCCTCGCGGCCACGGGCCGCCTCCTCTCCCCCACGGAAGCGGAGGTCGAGATCCTCTGTCAGGGTGGGCTGTACGTGAAGGAGCTCATCTCCGGGGACGGCGGGGCGACCCAGCCCAACCTTGCCTCCCTCCTCAGCATCCCGGCGCGGGTCGCGGAACTGGACGTCGTGGAGGTGCGGGATGGGTTCTGACCCTTTCCTCCCGCAAGGGATGGGGGCGTCGGAGTTGTCCCGTTCCGGCCTCGTGCCTAGAATGGGCGTGATGCGCAGGCTGTGCGTTGGGCTGCTTCTCCTGATCCCGATCCAGGCGGGGGCGGGGCTCCTCGGCCTGACGGCCCTGGACTGGTCGCGGGATGGCCAGTACGTGCTGTACGTGGACGAAGGGGAAGTGTGGGTTGGGCTCGCCCCGGAGGGGCGGAACGCCCGTCCGCTGACCGAGGGCGCGGCCACCGACTGGGCGCGGTTCGGGCCCGGGGATTGGTTCGTGTACGTGGCGTTCAGCGAGCAAGGCTACGCCCTGTGGCAGGCCACCCTCGCTGGGGAGCGGACCCTCCTCTTCTCCCAAGACCAGCTCCGGCAGTCGGGGGCCCTCCCCGGGGTCGAGCTCATCGCGCGGCCCGCCGTGTCGCCGGATGGGACGAACATCGCGTTCATCGCGTACGCGGATGGGCAGTGCGACTTGTACCTGTTCGATCTCCCCTCGGGGACGGTCCGCCGGCTCACCCACACCCCTGGTCCGGTGGACACCCCCGACTTCTCCCCCGACGGCCGATCGCTCGCCTTCGTCGGCTTGTGGCAGGTCGGGGCGACGCTGAGTTGGGACCTGTACGTCCTCGACCTCGTGGAGGGAGACCGGATCGAGATGCTGACCGAGGACCCGTTCTTCGACTGGTGCCCCCGTTTCTCCCCGGATGGGGAATGGATCGCGTTTGAGTCGAGCCTGCGCGGGCCATCCGACATCCACGTCATCCGCCGCGATGGGCGGGAGCGGACCGCGTTCACCTTTGACGAGTGGCGCGATGCGTTCCCGTGCTGGAGCCCCGAGGGGGATGAGATCGGGTACGGATCCCTGCGCAGCTACGGGTGGCTCATCCTCGCCAGCAAGACCTCCTAACGCGGATGTCCTGTGCCGTGGCGGTGGGGCGGTTTGACGGCGTCCATCGCGGCCACCAGTTCCTCCTCGCGGAGGCGCGCCAGCGCGCCGCCGGGCTCCCCGTGGTCGCCTACACGTTCCCTCCCCGGGGGCCCTCCCTCCTCACCCTCCCCGCCAAGGTGCGCCTGCTCCGGGATCACGCCGACGAGGTCGTGGTGGCCCCCTGGGAACGGATCCAGGACCTGAGCGCCGAGGAGTTCGTGGGTGAGGAACTCGTCGCCCGGCTCGGGGCGACGGTGGCCGTGGTGGGGCCGGATCACCGGTTCGGCCGGGATCGGGCGGGGGATGTGGCCACCCTCCAGCGCCTCGCCTCCCCCCTCAACCTGGCGGTGCACGTCGTCGCCCCCTGGCGGTGGGAGGGGGAGGTGGTGAGCGCGGGCCGGATCCGGGACCTCATTGCCCGGGGGGAGGTGGATCAGGCGGCCTTGCTCCTCGGCCGGCCAGCGTGGCTCGCCGGGAGCCCGACGTCGGGGGTGAAGCTCGCCCGCCGGCTCGGCTACCCCACGGTGAACCTCGACCTCGCCCCCGAGCTCGTGCGGCCGCGGCGCGGGGTGTACGCGGCGTGGGTTCAATGGTCGCTCGGGGAAAGCAAGGCTCTATTCTACATCGGGGACCGGCCGACGTTCCCTGGGCTATCCCCCTCGGCCGAGGTCCACCTCTTCACCCCCCCCCACGGCGAGGTGGTGGGGCCAGTGGAGGTCCACCTCCTCTCCTTCCTCAGACCTGACGAGCGCTTCGCCGATGAGAAGGCCCTCGCCCGTGCGATCGCCCAGGATCGCCTCCGCGGCGAGCAAATCCTAGCGGGAATGCATCCCCCGCCCCGCCTCCTTCGTGAGGCGGAGTTGCGCGCCCCGGGAGCTGGCCTCTAAGATGGGCCGTGGTGTTGGGGATCGAGACTGCGGGCGCCCAGGGCGGAGTCGCCCTTGTTTCCCTGGGTGGGGAGCACGAATTCGTGCTGCCGATGGGCCGCAGCGGGGGGGGAGTCCTCCCCGCGGCGGTGGATGCCTTGCTCCGTCTGGCGGCGGCGAAGCGGGAAGAGATCGAACTGATCGCCGTTGACATCGGCCCCGGTTCGTTCACCGGTCTCCGGGTCGGCCTTGCATTCGCCCAGGGAATGGCGCAGGCTTTACAGGTTCCCGTGGTGGGGGTTCGCCACACCGAGGCCCTCGCCGGACCGGTTGCGTGGTGGCCGGGGAAGGTCGCGGTGTGGATCCATGACCGCCGGGAGTTCGTGTACATGGCGTGGGCAACCCGGGACCGCGTGGGGGCGGAAGCCGTGCTCCCGTGGCGGGAGGCCCTCGCCAAGGTGGTCGAACAGCCGGGCGCTCTCCTCGTTGGATCCGGGGTCGAGCAGTTCCGGGACGAGATCGCGACTTGTGCGCCGGGGGTCACCTGCGCCGGGGCGCGGTTCGCCCACCCTCGGGCGAGCGAGGTCGCCCGCCAAGGCTGGGACCGGTTTCAGTCGGGGGGACCCGATGACCCGCGTCCACTTGCCCCTCACTACGTGCACAAGGAGGATTGAGATGGCACGAAGATGCGAAATCTGCGGCCGGGGCCCCGAGTTCGGGGCGAAGGTGAGCCACTCCGGCCGCCACAGTCGCCGGGTGCGCCTGCCCAACCTGCAGCGCATCCACGTCGTCCACAACGGGCGGCGGGTGCGGATCGAGGTTTGTACCCGCTGCATCAAGGCGGGCAAGGTTGCCAAGGCATGACCCCTGAGGAGGACCGCGCGGGAGGTGAGGGGAGGCGATGACTCCCAACCCCCGGGTCGGTGACCTTGCGCTGGGGAAGGTGCTGGAGATCCAACTCAACGGTGTTCTGATCGGGTTCCCGGAAGGAGGGGTGGGGTTCCTCCACACGTCGGAGATCCCTACCGTGGGCGACGGCCCGGGCGGGAGGGCCCTCATCGTGGGCCAGGAGGTCCTCGTCAAGGTGATCGGGTTGGACCGCCTCGACCGGCCCACCCTCTCCCTGCGCCGGGTCACGGACCAGGATCGGGATGCCCTCGCCTATCACCGCGAGGCGATCGAGTTCCGGTCCGCCCTCAACAGCCGCGCTGGTGCCACCCCCCTCCCCGCGGAGCCTGAGGAACGGGTGGAGCGGCGGCTCGAGGCGTGGCTGAAGGCGACCGACGCCGCATTGGGGCGCCTCAAGCGCCGTCACGGGGACCGCACATCCAAACGATTGGAACTGGACTAGGAGGCGAGCGATGCCCAAGGGGAAGGTGGTGGTAGACCGGGAACGGTGCAAGGGGTGCGGCCTGTGTGTCGCCGTGTGTCCGTTCGGGGTGCTCGATCTGTCCAAAGAGTACAACAGTTCAGGATACGCCGTGGCCGCAGCCGTTCACCCTGAGGCGTGCACCGGCTGCGCCCTTTGTGCTCAGACGTGTCCCGACGTGGCGATCGAGGTCTACCGGGAGAAAGCGGCCGCTGGCACCCCGGCGCGGGGTGCGGGGCGACCATCCGGCGAGCCGCAGCGGTAAGGAGGGGCGGATGGCGGAACGACAGCTCATGACCGGCAACGAGGCGATGGCCGAGGCAGCGATCCGTGCGGGGCTCCGCGCGTACTTCGGCTACCCGATCACCCCCCAGAACGAGGTCCTGGAATACATGGCGGCCCACCTCCCTAAGGCTGGAGGGGCGTTCCTCCAGGCGGAGAGCGAGGTGGCGGCGATCAACATGTGCTACGGCGCGGCGGCAGCGGGGGTGCGCGCGATGACCTCCTCCTCCTCCCCCGGGGTGAGCCTCAAGATGGAGGGGATCTCCTACCTCGCGGGGGCGGACCTCCCGTGCGTGATCCTCAACGCCGCCCGGGGCGGGCCCGGACTGGGGAACATCGCCCCGGCGCAAGGGGACTACTTTCAGGCCACGAAGGGCGGGGGCCACGGCGACTACCGGCTGATCGTCCTTGCCCCGTCCACCGGCCAGGAGGCGGCCGAACTGGCGGGGCTCGCCTTCGACCTCTCCGATCGCTATCGGGTCCCAGCACTGATCCTCGCCGACGGGATGCTCGGGCAGATGATGGAGCCGGTGACCCTCCCTCCACCGCGCGATCCGGGGACCCTCCCTCCCAAGCCGTGGGCCCTCACCGGGGCGAAGGGGCGAGAGCCCAACCTGATTGCGAGTTTCGCCCTCGAGCCGACGGTGCTGCGGGAGCTCAACGTGAAGAGGTACGCCCGGTACCGAGAGATCGAGGCCCGTGAGGTGCGGTGGGAGGAGGTGGCGACCGAGGACGCGGAGGTCCTCCTCATCGCGTACGGGACGATGGGGAGGATCGCCAAGACCGTGGTGCGGCGGGGGCGGGAGCGGGGGGTCAAGGTCGGGCTCCTCCGTCCGGTCACCCTGTGGCCGTTCCCCTACGCCCCGATTCGGACCCTCGCCGAGCGGGTGAAAGCCATCCTCACGGTGGAGCTATCCGCTGGCCAGATGTGGGAGGACGTGCGGCTGGCGGTGGAGGGTCGCACCGCGACCCCGTTCTACGGGGAGCTGGGGGGGGTCGTGCCGACCCCGAGCGATATCCTGCGGGAGGTGCTGCGCTATGCCTGAGGCGGAGACGATGGTGAAGGTCTTCGCTCGCCCCACGAGCCTCAACGAGAAGCATTTTACGTACTGCCCGGGGTGCGACCACGGTCTCATCACGCGCCTCGTGGCGGGGGCGATCGATAAGCTGGGAGTGCAGGAACGAACCGTGTTCATCGCCCCCGTGGGGTGCGCTGTGTTCGCCTACGAGTGGTTCCGCTGCGACGGGATCCAAGCCTCCCACGGCCGGGCGGCCGCCGTGGCCACGGGGCTCAAGCGGGCGAACCCTGACTTGGTTGTGATTTCCTACCAGGGGGACGGTGACCTGGCCGCGATCGGGACGGCGGAGACGATCCATGCCGCGAACCGGGGCGAGGCGATCACCGTCATCTTCGTGAACAACCAGATCTACGGGATGACCGGGGGGCAGATGGCCCCCACCACCCTTCCCGGGCAGCGGGCGACGAGCTGTCCCGAGGGGCGCGATGTTTCCACGATGGGGCATCCGCTTCCCGTAGCGGAATTGATCGCCACCCTTGCTGCTCCGGCCTACGTCACCCGCCAGTCGCTCCACGACCCACGCCACGTTGCCCAGGCGACGAAGGCGATCGAGAAGGCCCTCCGCTACCAGGTGGAGGGGAAGGGGTACTCGCTCGTGGAGATCCTGGCGACGTGCCCCACGGGATGGAGGATGCCCCCCGCGGCGGCCCACCAGCACGTGGCCGATGTCGTGACGGGGGCGTTCCCCCTCGGGGACCTCGTGGATAGGGGGTAGAGATGGAGCGAGCGGTGGTGTGTGCGGGGTTCGGAGGGCAGGGGGTGCTCCTGGCGGGGAAGATCCTCGCCCGGGCGGGGATGGAGGCTGGCCTCGACGTGACCTGGCTTCCCTCCTACGGGCCGGAGATGCGCGGGGGAACAGCCAACTGTACCGTGGTCCTCTCCGATGAGCCGATCGGGTCGCCGATCGGGGAGAACCCGGATGTCCTCCTCGCGATGAACGGCCCGTCCCTCGATCGGTTCGAGCCGCGGGTCGCCGAGGGTGGGGCGATCGTGGTGAACCGGTCGCTCATCGAACGCGACCTCACGCGGAAGGATGTGCGCGGGATCTTCGTCGCGGCGAACGACGTCGCCCGGGAGCTCGGGGAGCCACGCGTGGCGAACATGATCGCCCTCGGGGCGGTGGTGCGCGCCCTTGGCATCCTCCCCCTTGAGACGGTCGCGAAGGCGATGGCTGTTGAGCTCGGGGCCAAGGCCCGTGAACGGTTGATCGAGCTGAACCGGGAAGCCCTCGAACGGGGCTACGCCGCGGAGCCCCCTCGCTAACCCGCACCCGCGGGAACCGATCCTTCTTCCGGTAGCACGTTCGGCCAGGCCCATGGACGGCCTTGCGCGGGCGGCGTCCGGTCGGGATCATGCACAGGCGATGGCGACACGTTCTCACAGCGAGGGAAGGCTCCTCCTCGCTGCCGGGATCACCGCACTCGTCTGCGTCGCCGAGGTCGTGGGCGGGCTCCTCACGAGGAGCCTTGCCCTCCTCTCCGATGCGGCGCACGTCTTCCTGGACGCGTTCGCCCTTGCCCTGTCCTACGCCGCCCTCAAGGCTGCCCGCCGCCCCCCCACGGACCGGCACACCTATGGGTACCACCGGGTGCAGGTCCTGGCCGCGCTCGTCAACGGGGCCACGCTGGCGGCGGTGGCGGTGGGGATCTTCTGGGAGGCGATCGGGCGGATCCGTAACCCATCCCCCATCCTGGCGGGGCCGATGCTCGCCGTGGCCGGGGCGGGGCTCGTCGTGAACATCAGCGTGGCAGGGGTGCTCCATCGCCACGACCTCAACGTCCACAGCGCGTTCCTCCACGTGGTGGGCGACGCCCTGGGTTCGGTGGGCGTGATCGGGGCAGGGGCCGTGATCCTCGCCACCGGATGGACGATCGCCGATCCCGTGGTGAGCCTCGCGATCGCGGTGCTGATCCTCGTCGGCGCGGTGCGGGTGGTGCGCCGAGCCGGGCACATCCTCGTCGAGGGGACGCCGGAAGGGATGCGAGCGAGCTCCGTCTTGAAGGCGATGTCCGGAGTTCCGGGGGTAGCGGAGGTCCATGACCTCCACGTGTGGACGGTGAGTCCGGGGTACGTCGCCCTGTCCGCCCACGTTGTGATCGCCGATCAGGCGCTGAGCAGAGCGGGAGCTGTGATGGCGGACCTGAAGCGGGTCCTCGCCGATGAATTTGGGATCAGCCACACCACGATCCAGTTTGAATGCGCAAACTGCCAGGGCACGAGCGCTTGCCTCGGCCCTCGCGGCACGAGGATGGGCCGGTAGGCGCCGGTAAACCGGGGTCGGGGAGGGCTCTCCCCGGCCCCGGTTCGTTGTACCGTGCCGCCCGGGGGAGCCTGCTATCCCACCTCGATCCGCTTCTCCGCCTCCCACAGGCCGTGGATGTTGCAGTACGCCAGGGCGTGGAGCGTCCCGGGCTTCGTCGTCTTGAAGGAGAACGTCACCTCGTGATGGGTGTACACAGGGCCCTGGTTCGGCCCGGCCACGGCCTCGCCGTGGGCGTTGAACTCGAACTTTCCGAGCTCGTAGATGAACTTGTCCCCGTCAGGGGCGAAATAGGCCCCGATCCAGCGGATATGGTGCTCGGTCGTATTGGGATGGGCGGTCGCCTTGCCGAGGGAGACCTTCACCTGGGTCCACGTGTCCGCCTTCACCCGGTCCGGGCACTCGAGCGCTGGGACGTGCTTTTCCTTCTGCCAATCAGCGGTTTGGATCTTCGCTGCGATTCCCATTGTTTCCTCCTCTACCCTTCAGCTTTCCGTCGGTCGAGATTGGGTCAGATGACGTTCCATCACGCGGCCTCCTTGAGCTTGCGGTGACAGAACCACCAGTCGTAGCACTCGTAGGCTCCAGCCTGGGCTTCCGCCAATCGCTTCTTGGCCCCATCCTCGGTATCGGGGGCGGGGAGGATCCCGTGGTCACCGATGAGCCCGTTCTTCGGCCAATCGGCGGGGAGGGCCACCTTCTCCTTCACCGCGGTCTGGAATGCCTTGAGGAGCCGGACGATCTCGTCCATGTTCCGCCCGATATTCGCTGGGTAGTACACGATCGCGCGCACGATCCCCTGGGGGCAGATGAGGAACACCGCCCGCACCGCGGCCGACTCCGAGGCCCCGGGGTGGATCATCCCGTAGAGCCCCGCGATCCTCCCCGTCGTGTCGGCGATGATCGGGAACGGGATCTTCACCCGGAGCTTCTCCTCGATCCACTCCGTCCACTTGATGTGGGAGTAGACGTGGTCCACCGAAAGCCCGATGAGCTCCGCCCCTAGCTTCTGGAACTCCGGGTACCGCTTGGCGAAGGCCACGAACTCCGTGGTGCAGACAGGGGTGAAGTCCCCCGGGTGCGAGAATAGGATCACCCACTTTCCCTGGTAGTCCTTGGGGAAGTCGATCTTCCCCCGGGTCGTCTGGGCGACGAACGCGGGGGCGGGGTCACCGATCAATGGGATACGCCGTTCTTCCATGGTCTCCTCCTTTAGAGCAGGTTCTCAAAAGCATCCTCGTGGTTGAGCTCCTCGGCCAGAATGTGGCAGACCAGCTGGTACGTGATGTGATCCTTACTGTGGGTGAGCGTGGCGAGCTTCTGGTAGACGGAGGCCGCACAGCGCTCGGCGTCGATGCTTGTGCGGAGCAGCTTCTCCAGGTCCCGGGAGTCCGGCGGCTCACTGTAGCCGCAGTTCGTTTTCTCCAGCCACAACTTAGGATGGGGAAGGGGTTTCCCCCCCAGCTGGACGATCCGCTGGGCGAGCTCCTCGGCGTGTTCGAGTTCCTCGTCGGCGATCCGCGTTAGCTCCTCCACCACGGGCTGGGATCCCCGGCCGGAGGCGATCTGTGCCGCTACCCAGTACTGGTAGAAGGCGAGCCACTCATCGGCATAGGCCCGGTTGAGCTGCTCCACCAGCTCCTCCACCTTCATCCCAACGATCTCCTGCGCCTTCTTTCCCATCGTTCCTCCTTTCCCGTCAGAACGCGCGGAACTTCTCCCGCGGGGCCTGACAAACCGGGCACCGGGCGGGGGCCTCGCCCTCCGCGGTGTATCCGCAGATCGGGCAGATGTACACGGTCTTGAGCTGGATATCCTTCCCGGCCTGGGCGGCCTCCTGGGCCCCCTTGTACATCTGGGCGTGGATCTTCTCCGCTTCCAGAGCGTAGTGGGTGCTCCTTACGGCGCCCTTCTCCCCCTGGAGCTCGGCCACCGCCTTGTACGCCGGATACATCTCCTCCACCTCATAGGTCTCGCCGTCGATGGCCACCTGGAGGTTGTCGGGGCTTGTGCGGATTATCCCGAGCTCGCGGTAGTGGTTTTGGGCGTGGACCTGTTCCGCGTAGGCGATCGCCCGGAACAGGCGGGCGATGTTGGGCTTTCCTTCCCGTTCGGCCACGTCGGCGAAGATAAGGTAGCGCATGTGGGCCTGGGATTCGCCGGCGAACGCCGCCCTAAGGTTCTCCTCCGTCATCTTGTGCATAACGCGCCTCCTTTAAAATGGTGCCGGTTCCTCACATTCGGGACACAAGCCCACGAAGGTGAGCTCGTGGCGATGGACGCGGAACCCCGGGGGCAGGGTCAGACGCTCCAGCTCGCTTTGGTAGGGGAGATCGAGGTCGTAGATCCGGCCGCAGCGGTGGCAGCGGAAGTGGTAATGGGGGGAGATAGTGGGGTCGAACCGATCCGGGCCAGCTCCGTGGAGCTCGCGCACCTTTCCCTCCTGGGTCAGGGCGCGCAGGTTCCTGTACACGGTGGCCAGGCTGATCGCATGGCCGTGCTCGTTGAGTTCCCGATACAGCTCCTCCGCGGTGGGGTGGTCGGTGCGCCCCTGGATGGCCTCCAGGATCACGTGCTGTTTTGGGGTCCGCTCCCGTCTGCTCATGCTTATGATTCGCATTATAACGGAAGAAGCCGTCGCGTCAACTCATGGACGATTACGGTGTGAGGGCGCGGGGGAGGGTGAAGTGGAAGCAGGCCCCGCCGGTGGGGCGGTTCTCGGCCCAGATCCTCCCCCCGTGGGCCTCCACAATCGCCTTCGCCACCGACAGGCCCAGGCCCGTCCCCGTCCCGGCCGCGCGCTCCTCCCGCCCCCGGTAGAACCGCGCGAAGAGGTGTGCCGCGTCTTCGGGGTTGATCCCAGGCCCGGTGTCGCACACGCTCACCTCGATCTCGGACCCGTCCGCGCGGGCGGTGACGAGGATCTCCCCCCCGGCGGGGGTGTGGTGGAGGGCGTTCGCCATCAGGTTGAGGAGGACCTGTTGGATCCGCTGGCGGTCGCCAGCCGCGGGGGGGAGGTCGGGGGGAAGATCGAGGGCAAGCTGGATCCCCCCATCCTCGAGCTGGGGCCCGATCATCGCCGCGATGTCCGCGATGACCGGCTCGAGCGGGAACGGTTCCTGGCGGAGCGACAGGCGCCCCATATCCGCCAGGGCGAGCTGCTGGAGGTCCTCGATGAGCCGCGCCGTGAGGTGGACCTTGTCCTTGAGGGCGGACAGGTTCTCCGGGGTTGGCTCGAGGACCCCGTCCTCGAACCCCTCCACCGCGGCGCGGAGGACGGTGATCGGGGTCCGCAGTTCGTGGGCGACATCGGCGATCATCTGCCGCTTGGAGCGCTCCGCCTCCTCCAGGCTCTCCGCCATCGCGTTGAACGACTGGGCGAGCTTCCCCAGCTCGTCCTCCCCCGTCTCCTCCACCCGGGCGGTGAGGTCGCCCGCGGCGATGCGGTGGGCTGCGGCCGCCAGGTTGCGCAGGGGGCCAGTGAGGTGGCGAATGAGGAGCAGGGCGAGGATGAGGGCGACGACCGCCACCACCCCCGTGGCGATCCACAGCGAGCGGTTCACCGTCTGGAGGAACGCCTCGTGGAGGGGAGGGGGCGGGCTCTCCTCAACGGGAACGATGGTCCACTGGCTCCCGTCGGGCAGCTCGATCGGGGTTCCCCGCGCCACTTCGGCGGGGGGGAGGACCTGCCCCACGAGGGAGGGGTCCTGGGCGAGGACGACCTGTCCCTCGGGGCTCACGAGGAGGAAGCCCGGGGCGCGTGGGCTTCCCTCGAGGAACCGCCCGATCCCAGCGAGGTCGTCCCGATGCCCAGGGTAGCGGGTGATGAGCGTTCGCACCCACTGGTCGTAGGCCCGCCCCTCGCGCTGGGATAGGTCGGAGAACGCCCGGTTGACGGAGATCCGCACGAGGGTGAGGCCGAGCGTGGTCACGAGGAGGACCACCCCGAGGAGCACGATCACGAGCTTCGTCTGAAACGAGAGCTTCCTAACCAGGCTCACGCAGTCCCTCCGCCGCAAGCTTGTACCCCACCCCGTACACGGTCACGATCCGGGTCGGGGCCTCGGGCACGGGTTCGATCTTCTTCCGCAGGCGCTTGATGTGGGAGTCGATCGCGCGTTCGAACGAGGCGAACGAGGATCCCCGTACCGCCTCCAGCAGTTCCAGGCGCGTGAACGCGCGGCCGGGGTGTTGGACGAGGAACGCGAGGAGATCGAACTCCAGCGCGGTCAGCTCCACCGGTCTCCCGTCCACCCACGCCTCCCGTCGCTCGAGGTCGAGTCGGATCCCGTCCGCCTCGGCCACCCGCGGCTCCGCGGGGCCGGACTCGGCGCGGCGGAACACGGCCCGCACCCGTGCCTCGAGCTCACGGGCGCTGAATGGTTTCACCACGTAATCATCCGCCCCCAGTTCCAGCCCCACCACGCGGTCCTCTTCCGTGGACCGGGCGGTGAGCATGATGATCGGGACCGAGGAGGAACTCCGGATGCGACGGGCCACCTCCAGGCCATCCATCGTGGGGAGCATGAGATCGAGGACGACGAGGTCCGGGGGGTGGGCAGTGAACTCGGCGAGGGCCTCCTCGCCGCTCGCTGTGGCTGTCACCGCGAACCCCGCCCGCTCGAGGTAGCCCCGCACGAGCTTTCGCACCCACGGGTCGTCGTCCACCACCAGGATCCTCTTCATCCTCGCTCCCGAGTCTAGCCGGGCCCTGCCTTCGGCACAGAATGGCCGTTGGGAGACCGACTTCGGGTGAAGGCTCACCCATCCAGGTGCAGGGCATGGGGCGAGGATGTGGCGACGGTGTGGAGCCGGCCTGGCGACGGCGGTGGGTATACTCCGCCGGGCATGGAACTGACCCCGGTGATGCGGCAGTACCGCGAGCTCAAGGCGCGCCACCCCGACGCGGTCCTTCTCTTTCAGCTCGGCGATTTCTACGAGGCGTTCTTCGAGGATGCGGAGACCGTGGCCCGCGACCTGGAGATCATCCTCACCAGCCGGGAGGGGGTCCCGATGGCGGGGGTCCCGGTGCGGAAGGCCGATCTCTACGTGCAGCGGCTCCTCCGCAAGGGGCATAAGGTCGCCCTCGCCTCCCAGCTCGAGCGGCCGGGACAGGGGAAGAAGCTCCTCAAACGGGGCGTGGTGCGGGTCCTCACCCCGGGGACGGTGATCGAGGAGGGGGCCCTCGACTCCGGGCTGGACGTCCTCCTCGCCGCGGTGTGGCCGCGGGGGGAACGGGCGGGGGTGGCGTGGGCCGAGGCGGCGTCGGGCGGGTTCTGGGCCGAGGAACTCCCGCTTGGGGAGCTCGCTCATCTCGCGGCGCGGCTGCCGGTGGCGGAGTGGATCGTCCCCGAGGGGTGGCGCCCTCCGGTCGAGCTGCCCGGGGTAGGTACGGAACGGCCGGAGGCCGACTTCAGCTCCGCGGCCCTGCACGCCCGGTTCCCAGGGGAGCTGGGGGATGCTCCGCTCGCGGCGGCAGCCGCGGGCGCGCTCCTTGTCTACCTCACGGCCACGGTGGGGGATCTCCCTCACCTGAGGCCGCCGGCACGGGCGGGGGAGGAGACGCTCGTCCTCGATGCGTTCACCCAGCGTTCGCTTGAGCTCCTGACCCCCCTCCGAGCTGAGGGCGCGGTCACGCTCCTGTCCGTCCTCGACCGGACGAAGACGGCGATGGGGCGGCGGCTCCTCCGGAGGTGGGTCCTCGCTCCGCTCGCCCGGCGGGAGGGAATCGAGCGGCGGCTCGATGCGGTGGACTGCCTCCTCCAGTCAGGTTTGGACGACGCGCTCGCTCGCCCGCTCGGGTCGTGCTGCGACCTCCCCCGCCTCCGCGGGCGGGTGGCCACGGGGGGGCTCTCCCCCGGGGACCTCCTCGCCCTCGCCCGCACCCTGGACGCGGCGGCCGAGATCGGCGAGCGGCTGAAGGATCTCCCGGCGGTCGCGCCGGCGGGGCTCGCCGTCCTCGCCGAGGCGATCGGCCAGGCGCCGGCTGAGCTCGTCGACGACCTGCGCCGCGCGATCGTGGACCCTCCGCCCCCGACCCTCGATGGAGGGGATGTCATCCGCGAGGGCTATGACCCCGCGCTTGACTCCCTGCGCCGCGAGGCGGGGGAGGTGCGGGAGGCGATCGCGGGCCTCGAGGCGGCGGAGCGAGCCCGCACCGGGATCCCGAGCCTCAAGGTCGGCTACAACCGGGTGTTCGGGTACTACTTCGAGGTCACCCGCTCCCAGCTTGCGAAGGTCCCGTCCGACTGGCGAAGGCGGCAGTCCCTCACCGGTGGGGAGAGGTTCACCTCGGCCGAGCTCGCGTCCCTGGCCGACCGGCTCGCCGCGGCGGAGGACGGGATCGCGAAACTTGAACGGGACACGTTCCTCTCCCTGTGCCGCCGGGTGGAGGGGGAGATCGGGGCCCTCGGGGTGGTGGGGGAGGCCCTCGCCGAGCTCGACGCGTTGCGATCCCTCTCCGAGGTCGCCCATCGCAAGGGGTACACCCGGCCTCGGTTCACGGATCGGGCCGTGGTTCGCATCCGCGAGGGTCGGCACCCGATGGTGGAGGAAGTGACCCAGTTCGTGCCCAACGATCTCGAGCTGGGGGAAGGGGTGAAGTTGGCGGTGGTCACGGGGCCGAACATGGCCGGCAAATCCGTGTTCCTTCGCCAGACGGCGCTCATCGCCCTTCTCGCCCAGATGGGGTCGTTCGTGCCGGCGAAGGAGGCGGAGCTCCCCGTGTTCGACCGCATCTACACCCGGGTCGGAGCGTCCGACGCCCTGACGGGCGGGCTGTCCACGTTCATGGCGGAGATGGTGGAGGCGGGGGCGATCCTGAGGGGGGCCACCCCGCGCTCTCTGGTGATCCTCGATGAGCTGGGGCGGGGGACGAGCACCCACGATGGGATGGTCCTCGCCCGGGCCATCGCCCGCCATCTGGCGATGGAGATCGGGTGCAAGACCCTGTTCGCGACCCACTACCGGGAGCTGGCCCGCCTCGCCGACGAGGCTCCCGGGGTCGTGAACCTCCACGCCGCGGCCCGGGAGTGGAAGGGGGAGGTCGTCTTCCTGTACCGGATCCTCCCCGGGGTCGGGGAGCGGAGCTACGGTGTTCACGTCGCCCGACTGGCCCAGCTTCCCGAGGAGGTCCTCCGCGAGGCCCAGCGGGCCCTGGACGAACTCGAGGGGGGCGCGCCCGCCTTGCCCCCGCGTGAGAAGGAGCTCCCCCTCTTTGCCACCGACGATCACCCCGTGCTGAAGGAGTTGCGGCGCATGGACCCGGACCGGCTGACCCCCTTCGAGGCCCTCGACCTCCTGTACCGGCTCAAGGAATGCCTCGAGCGCGGTCCGGGCGCGGAGTAGCCGCTCCCTAACCCGCGTCGGGTCCGCCTGGCTTGCCCGCGGGGTGACCGCACGGTACAACCAGTGAGCCCCACGACCGGGGCGGGAACGATGGCCGCGCCGAGGGAAGTGCGTACCTTGATCCAACGGTTCCAGGGGAACCGCGCGGCCTACGTGTCCGGCCCCTACAACGAAACCCAGCTCCGCCGCGAGTTCCTCGATCCCCTCTTCATCGCCCTCGGCTGGGACGTGGCCAATGTGTCAGGTGCGGCCGAGGCCTACAAGGACGTGGTCCACGAGGACGCGATCAAGGTCGGCGGCGCCACCAAGGCCCCGGATTACTGTTTTCGTATCGGCGGGACAAGGAAATTCTTTGTGGAGGCCAAGCGCCCATCGGTGCGGATCAAGGACGATGCTTCCCCTGCTTACCAACTCCGCCGCTATGCTTGGTCGGCCAAGCTGCCCTTGTCCATCCTCACCACCTTCGCCGAGTTTTCTGTGTACGACTGCCGCGTGAAACCGGACAAGAAAGATCCCGCCTCCACCGCCCGCATCCTCTACCTCACCTGGGAGGAGTACGAGCCCAGGTGGGACGAGCTCGCCGGCATTTTCTCAAAGGAGGCGGTGTACAAGGGCTCGTTTGACCGCTACGCCGAGTCGACCAAGAAGAAGCGGGGCACCGCCGAGGTGGACACCGCCTTCCTCAAGGAAATAGAGGGCTGGCGCGATGAGCTAGCTCGAAACATCGCCCTCCGCAACCCCGAGCTCTCCCAGCGTGAGCTCAACTTCGCCGTTCAGCGCACCATCGACCGGCTCATCTTCCTCCGGATCTGCGAGGACCGGGGGATCGAGGAGTATGGTCGGCTGTTGGCGCTCCTCAACAGCCAGCGGGTGTATCCGCGCCTATGCCAGCTCTTTCAGCAGGCCGACGAGCGCTACAACTCCGGCCTGTTTCACTTCCGACCTGAGAAAGGCCGGGCCGAGCCGCCGGACGAGCTCACCCTTGGGCTCACCATCGATGACAAGGTGCTGAAAGAGATCATTCGCAACCTCTATTATCCAGATAGCCCCTACGAGTTCTCCGTGCTCCCGGTGGACATCCTCGGCCAGGTGTACGAGCAGTTCCTGGGCAAAGTGATCCGCCTCACGCCGGGACACCGGGCGGTGGTCGAGGACAAGCCCGAGGTGAGAAAGGCCGGCGGAATCTACTACACCCCGACCTACATCGTGGACTACATCGTGAAGAACACCGTGGGCGAACTCTTGAAGGGAAAAACCCCGCAGGAGGTGGGCGGCCTTACTCAAAACTGGCGGCCCTCTAAAAAACTGCATCCGCTGCGGGTGCTCGATCCGGCCTGCGGGTCGGGCTCGTTCCTCCTTGGTGCCTATCAGTATCTTCTTGACTGGTACCGCGACCGCTATGTTGAGGATGGGCCTCAGAAGCACGCCCGCGGGCGTAACCCGCGCCTCTACCGTGTTGCTTCCCCCTCTCCTCAAGCGAGAGAGGCGTCTTCTGTGGTTCCCTCTTCCCTGCAAGGGAGAGGGTCTTCCATTGCCCCCTCTTCCCTCGTGGGAGAGGGTCTTCCAGTTCCTCCTCGCCCCTTTGTTGGACAGGGCCTTCAAATTCCTCCTCTCCCCTCCGTGGGAGAGGGTCAGGGTGAGGGGGCCTTATCTCTTTCCTCTCCCTCAGGGAGAGGGCAGGGTGAGGGGGAATGGCGCCTCACCACCGCCGAGCGGAAGCGGATCCTCCTCACCCACATCTATGGCGTGGACATCGATCCTCAGGCCGTGGAGGTGACCAAACTCTCCCTGCTCCTCAAGGTGCTCGAGGGCGAGACCCAGGAGACGCTCGACAGCTTCTACCGTCTGTTCCAGGAGCGGGCCCTCCCCGACCTTGGCAATAACATCAAATGTGGGAACTCCCTCATCGGCCCCGACTTTTACGAAACCGCCGCTGCCGCTGGCCTCGATCGTGAGGAACTCCTGCAGATCAACCCCTTCGACTGGCATGCCGAGTTCCCCGACGTCTTCCCCTCTCCCCTTCGCGGGAGAGGCTCTTCCAATTTCCCCTCTCCCCTCGTGGGAGAGGGTCGGGGTGAGGGAGCCCTATCTCTTTCCTCTCCCTCAGAGAGAGGGCAGGGTGAGGGGGACGTCTCTGGCGGCTTCGACGCCATCATCGGCAATCCACCCTGGGGGCAGAAGGACATCGACAAGGACAAATCGTTCAGCACCTACCTGCGCGCACACTTTCGGTCACTACATGGGATCTTCGACATGTTCCGCCCGTTTGTGGAACAGGGGATGGAGTTAGTTACACCGCATGGCTACTTCGGGATGGTCTTACCGGACATCGTTCTGTTGAAGGATTACCCCCATACAAGGCGCCTGATCCTAGAAGAGCTTGAGCTTACCCACCTGGGCTGGTGGGGGATGGCCTTCCAGGATGCGGTCATTGACGCGGCCACAGTGATCGGTCGCAAGGGGCGAGCCGCAGAAGATCACGAGGTCCATGTCTCCGTTCGTGGTGCCGATCGTGAGTTCAGCCACGTGATCCCGCAGCGCCAGTTTTGGAAGAACGAGCGTTACACTTTCAACCTGCACCTCACCCCTAGGAAGCGCGACCTCTTGGAGCGTCTTGCGGTGCATCCACGACTAGCCGAGTACTTCGATGTTCACGAAGGTGTTCACAGCGGGAACATCCGGTCCGAGTTGTTTGTCGACGAACATGTTGACGATTCCTGTCACGAGCTTTACTTCGGGCGGGACGAGATCACGCCATACCATCTGAGGTGGAATGGCCGCTACATCCGCTTGAGTGCCTTGCCGAGCAGAAGGACCCCAACGCGATACGCAAATGCTGGTAGGCCGGAATGGCACTTGCGCCAGAAGGTCTTGGTCCGACGGACCGGTGACTTCGTGTTGGCCGCGGTCGATGAACATGGCCGGTACGCAAGCAACAACTTCTTCGTGCTGTTCCCATGCCAGGCGCACGCCGTCGACCTGCACGGGCTATGCGCTCTCCTGAACAGCACCTTTATGACGTGGTACTTCCGGACGATCGAACCCCGTGAGGGCCGTGTCTTTGCGGAGCTTAAGATCAAGCACCTGCGGGTCTTTCCCCTGCCAGATGCAAGCTCTAACTGTGGGGCTTGCTCCGAGCTCAACTGCATGGGCAAGCTCCGATCTGTGCTTGCCCAGCAATTTGCCGCCGCCAAGACCGAACATGAAAGGACCGCCCTCCAGCGCCAAATCGCCGCCACCGACCACCAGATTGACCAACTCGTCTACGACCTCTACGGCCTCACCGCCGACGAGATCAAGATCGTGGAGGAGGCGACGACACGAGCATGACCCGAGCTCGAGAGCTACTTCCGGCTTGGCTAAGCGTCCGGGAGCCCGCCTGAGCAAAGCTGGCCCGCCTGCGGTAGCGATGGTCTACCCCACGCTACGGATGCGACCTCCGAAACGGCCATCGTGCGTCGGGGGCATCCGCTGGGCAGTGGACAACAGCAGCACCCAGGGAGCTACTGGGCCAGCGTGAGCACAAGGTACATCAAGCCTCCCCATCCCAAGGCCATCACCACGGCCAGGGCTTGGGACAGGGCAAGCTTGCCCCGCGTCCGCAGGGCCAAGAAGGCCGGGCCGAGCCCCATGAGAAGGAAAGCCCCCACGCCCGCTGCGATGTGAGACTGGTCAAGGGCGAGGAAGATCGGTTTCGGATACATGAGATCAGCGATCCCCAGGATCAGAACGTTGAACGCGCAGCTTCCGTACACGTTGCCGAGGGCCATCGTCTCTGAACCCAAGCGCAGCGCCCCCCAAGTCACGCTCAGCTCAGGCATCGTCGTCACGAGCGCCACGGCGAGGACACCCATGAAACTCCCGGCGATCCCAAGGATGGTGGCCAACTGGTCAGCGCTCACGGCGAGGGCAGGGGCAGCGATAAGAACCCCCGCCGTTGCCAGCCCGAACCTGGCCCATGCCCCGCGCACCGTCGGAGGCGCCTCTTCTGGGTCCTGGTCGGCGCTGGTGGGGGCTGGCGCAGGTTGACAGCTGCGGGTGCGGTACACCACGGCCATGCCGATCAGGTACCCGCCGAGGATGAACGCCGTGCCCAGGCTGACTGGGCCCAGGTTGCCGCGCCCTCCGACTGCGACCAGCACCGGCACTGCCCCCGTGAGGATCAAGGCGGTGACGACGAGCCAGATTTGGTCGCGCTCCATAGACCGAATCACGACTCGCGGGAACAGGCTCACGAGCGCAACAAGGACAACGATGTTCAGCATGTTCGCCCCGAGGATGTTCCCGCCGGCGAGGTCGGGGGCATCGAGGTGGACCGCCGCCAGGTTGGTCACGAGTTCGGGAAGCGACGTGGCGAGGGCAAGGAGGATCGTCCCCACCCACAGCCGTCCGATCCCCGTCGCCTCGGCGAGGCGGTCGCCTGCGTTCGACAAGCGTAGCCCGCTCCGCACCACCACCGCGGCGCTGGCGAGAAACAACGCCGCCCACGGTCAAGATCCACGTCTTGGCAGGGCCCCCGGGATCCACTTCGCCCAGCGTGAGCCCGACCTTCAGCGCCTCACTCTCCAGTAGGGAACCAACCGCAGCCGGAGCCGGAAGTAGAGGAAGAAAAGGAGGCCGATGATCGCCCCGCACGCCGCGCCGAACGCGGCGTCGTGGAAGAAGGCCCCCGTCCCCGCCCCCACCCCGGCCCCGAGGAAGAGGTCCCGACCCAGGTCCACCCACCACGGCCTGGGCCGGTCCCTTCCCTCAGCTAGCCTTGGCTCTCGCCGCCGGAGAGGCACTTCTCTTTCCTCAAAAGCTCGTTCCAGTGCCGGTCTACAGCCGCCTGGAACTCGGCGATGAGCTCCTTACCGTTGGGATTGCGGAACAGGTGGCGGAACCGGCCCTGGGTCTTCAGCCACTCCTCCACCGGCACGTTCTCCTTCGGCTTGTAGTTGATCTTGTACACGCCCTCGATCACTTCGTAGAGCGGCCAGTACCGGGTTTCCACAGCGAGCTTCGCCTGGGTGACGGCGCTATCGCGCGGGGTCCGCCAGCCCAACGGGCACGTGGTGAGCACGTTGAGGAACTTCGGCCCCTCGTGCTTCATCGCCCGCTCGACCTTGTTCGCGAGATCGATGAGGTTCGATACTGCCGCCTGGCCTGCGTACGGGACGTGATGGGCGACCACGATCTCGGTGAGGTCCTTGCGGTCCTGGGGCTTACCGGGGATCTCGTCCCCCACCGGGGAGGTCGTGGCCGAGGCGCAGCGCGGCGTGGCGCTGGAGCGCTGGACGCCGGTGTTCATGTACGCCTCGTTGTTCAGGCACACGTAGAGGAAGTCGTGGCCGCGCTCCAGCGCTCCGGACAGGGCCTGGAGCCCGATGTCGTACGTCCCCCCATCGCCGCCGAACACGACGAACCGGATCCGCCGCTTGACGGCACCGGTCTTGGTGAGGGCCTTGTACGCCGCCTCCACCCCCGAGATGACCGCCGCCGCGTTCTCGAACGCGACGTGGACCCACGGCACGTTCCACGCCGTCCCCGGGAAACGGCTCGTCGCGACCTCAAGGCAGCCGGTGGGACTCGCCGCCACCACGGGCCCCTCGATCGCATTGAGGACGGCGCGCACGACGAGGGGCTCCGCGCACCCTGCGCACAGGGTGTGGCCGCTCGTGAACCGGACTCCCGCTTCTTCGCGCTGGGCAAGGGTCTTGATGCTTGGCATGGTCCCTCCTACTCCCTCAGGCCGAGGTAGCGCAGCCCCGTCGCGGGGCGGGCCGTCTTCACCTCGGCAAACGCTTGCAGGATCTGCTCCACCGTCACGTCCCGCCCGCCCAACCCGTAGATGTAGTTGGCGAGGACGGGCCGCCGCTCGCTTGGGACGAGGGCCGCCGCCACATCGTTGTACAGGGCCCCCATTGCCCCGAACGAGAACGCGCGGTCGAGAACGGCCACCTGCTTCACGTGTCCGAGCGCCCGGGCGACCTCGGCATAGGGGAACGGCCGATACAGCCATACCTTGAGGACGCCGACCTTCTCGCCCTTCTCCCGCAGCTGATCCACGGCCACCTTCGCCGTGCCCGCCGTGGAGCCCAACACCACCACCGCCCGCTCCGCATCGTCCAGCCGGTACGGCTCGATGAACCCTGTGTAGCGCCGGCCGGTGAGGGAGGCGTAGGCCCGCTGCACCTCCAGGAACACGCCCGCCACCTCCTCGATCGCCGCAGCTTGAGCCCGTTTCAGCTCAAAGTAGTAGTCGGGCATGGCGAACGTCCCCCACGACACGGGGTGGTCCACATCGAGGAGGGGGAACAGGGCCTTGAACGGGCCGACGAACTTCTTCGCCGTCTCGTCCTCCAGCGGCTCGACCACCTGTGAGGTGTGGGTGAGGGTGAACCCGTCGAGGTTCACGATCCCCGGGATCCGCACCTTCTCGTGCTCGGCGATCCGCTGGGCGATGAGGGTGTAGTCGTACGCTTCCTGAGCGCTCTCACAGAAGATCTGGAACGCGCCCGCGTCCCGCGCGAGGTAGGCATCGGCGTGGTCGCAGTGGATGTTGATCGGCGCCGAAAGCGACCGGTTGGCCAACGCCATCACGATCGGGAGCCGCATCCCGGCCGCGATGTACAGGACTTCCACCATCAACGCGAGCCCCTGGGACGAGGTCGCGGTCATCACCCGCGCCCCCGCCGCCGCCGCCCCCACGCACGCCGACAACGCGGAGTGCTCGCTCTCCACCGGCACAAGCTCGGAGTGGACGATCCCGTCGTGCACGTACTGGGCGTAGTACTCGGCGATCTCCGACTGGGGGGTGATCGGGTACACCGCCACCACATCCGGCTCGATCTGGCGCATCGCCTCGGCCACCGCCTTGTGGCCCGTCATCACTTTGCGCATGTTCCCTCCCGTTCTGGAACCATCTCCAGGGCATCCTTGGGGCAGATCGCCGCGCACAGCCCGCACCCCTTGCAGTGGTCGTAGTCGATCCCCGTCATCTTCCCGCCGTGGAGGAGGATCGAATCGTCCGGGCAATGGAGCCAACACTGGAAGCACTGGATGCACTTCTCCTCATGCCAAATCGGGCGCTCGGCCCGCCAGCTCCCCGTCTTGTTGAGCTCCCGCGCCGCCCCTCCGGGGACGACCCCGCCCAAGGGGAGGTCCTTCCAGCCCTTGAGTTCATCGGCCATGGCTTGCCCCCTTTGCTGCCTCGTACGCCGTTCGCAGCGCGGCGATGTTCTTTTCCAGCATGTCGCGGGACATGCGTTCCCCCATCGTGGCCCGGACCTCTTCCTCCACGAGCTCCCAGGGGGTGCCAAGCACAGCGGCCACCGCCCCGAGCATGGGGATATTGGCGAACCCTGTTCCCGCCTCGCGGGCGATCCGGTCCGCGTCGAGGACGACGATCCGGCCCGTGTAGCCGGTGCGGCGGCGGATCTCCTCGGCCGAACAGGAGGTGTTGACAATGAGCGTGCCGTCGGGATGGAGCCCGTCGGCGGGCCTCTCCGCGGTGAGGAGCGACTCATCCACCACCACGGCGATGTCCGGCGCGTACACCGCAGAGTGGACGCGGATCGCGTCGTCTGCGATTCGGTTATAGGCCCGGATCGGGGCCCCCGACCGCTCGGGGCCGAACTCGGGGAAGGACTGCACGAACTTGCCCTCGCGCAGGTTGATCTGGGCGAGGATCTGGGACGCGGTCTTCGCTCCCTGCCCCCCTCGCCCGTGCCAGCGGATTTCCTTCATCGAGACCCTCCTTTGCAGGTTGGGTCATTATAGCCCACGCGCCGCGGTTTCTCCCCCGCGGCGGTCGGGCCGAGCGCGGGGATCCCCGGGAGACGAGGGGCCCGGCCTCGTCGGCCGGGCCCCATCGCACACGGAGCGCGGAGGTCCTACATCCCCTCGAGCGCCCCGATCGTCGTCTGCCAGAACACGATCCGCACGAACTCCGTGTAGGAGAGGGCGGACCCAATTCGGAAGTTAAGCGAGGGGACCAACGCCCCGCTGTACCCCTCCGGGTTTCCCACGACGAGCGGGTTCAGGGGCGGGTTGACCCCGAACTGGCGCAGCCGCACGAACCCCGGCGAGCGGTCGAGGTCCCCATCTCCGTCCATGTCCAGCTGCAGGTCCAGGTAGATCGAGTTCGCATTGCGGACCTGGAACGAGTGGGTGATCCGGCCCGAGGTCACAGTGCCCTCGAACACGATCCGCCACCCCTCGCTCACCGGTTCGGGGACGAGCCCCAGCGGGACCGGGCCGGTATCCGTGGACGCGTTGATGAACTCGCCATCCGTGCGGAGCTCAACGCGGTAGCCCCGCGGCGTGGTCCAGGTCGAGGCCCCGTTCACCGTGATCCGCCACGTGTCGGTGCCCCACACGTAGATCCCGGGGACGGCCATCGCCGGCATTCCCGGAGGCCCCGCCACCGCAATCATCACGGGTTGGGTCATCTGCCCCGTGGCCCCTTCGTTATCGGTGACGTAGAGGGTCGCGTTGTACGCCCCCGCCACCGCGTAGGCCCACGAAACGATCGGCCCAGCGAGATCCACCGCCCCATCGCCGTTCAGATCCCAAGCGTAGGCGACGATGGCCCCATCGGGGTCGTAGGAAGTGGTGCCGTTGAATGTAACCGTTGTCCCGACGGTCGGAGAGACAGGGCTGTACGTGAACTGTGCCACCGGCGGCCGGTTCATGACGAGCGGCGTGACGACGACCGTCTGCGTCGCCTGGCCGGTGGCCCCCTGGTTGTCGGTTACGACGAGCCGCACCGTGTACGTGCCCGGCGTCGCGTACTGCCAGAACGTCACTTGACCGGTGCGATCGAAGATCCCGTCGTTCTGGAAGTCCCACTGGTGGGCCGCGATCGATCCGTCCGGATCGAATGAAGCACCGCCATCGAACTGGATCCAGTCGCTGGGCCGCGGAGCGGTGGGCGTGTAGGCGAACCGCGCGACCGGTGGCTGGTTCATCGCCGCCACCGCCACGGGCTGCGTTGTCTGCCCGGTCGCCCCCAGGCCGTCCGTCACCACGAGGCGCACCGGGTACGTGCCCGCCACGGGGAACGTCCACGTCGCGGTCAGGCCCGTCCGATCGAACACGCCATCGCCGTTGAAATCCCACTGGTAGGTCACGATGGTCCCGTCGGGATCGTAGGACGAAGCGGCGCTGAACGAGACAGGCGCCCCTGGGGTGGGAACGGGCGGCGTGAACGTGAACTGGGCGACCGGAGGTTGGTTCGCAGGTCCGGTCGGCGCGAGGACCACATCCAGGGTCCGGGTTCCCCCCGCTACGAGGTAGACCCGCGCCGTGTAGTCCCCGTATCCCGCCTTGCGGATGAGGATATCGTGGAACCCCGGCACGAGGTTCAGGGTCCGGGGAGTGTAGCCGCGGAAGATGCCGTCCACGTAGAGCTTGGCCGTTGCCGGCGAGGTGCGCACGATGAGCGTGCCATAGCCAGGAGCGGGCCCGGACACGATCTCGAAGCTCGTGAAGTCGAACGCCCGCTGGGTCGGCTCGGGGACGAGCCCGAGGACCTGCACCTGCACATCCTCAGGGTCCGCCCCGAGGAGGGGGAACGGCTCGCCCGGGGAGAACCCGGCGAGGCTGCTCACGGGCTGGGTCGAAGCGATGATCCACAGCCACTCCGTGCCCAGGGGAGGGTTCACCGTGAACTGGTACCCCTTCCCCGGAGTGGGGATGGTGTGCGTCCCCGCGGGGAAGTAGTTCTGGGACTCATACTGGTTGGGGAAGATCTGATAGCTATTCCCATCCGGCTGTCGGTCCACGATGATGATGTAGGCGGCCGTATTGAGGGTGAACGTGATCTTCACCGTCTCCCCGACGGCGTAGGCCGGCTTGTCGGTGGTGATCGTGACCACGAGGTCGCCCGCCGGCGGCTCAACCACGATCCCCAACGGTTCCACCTGGCCCACGGCGGCGACGCCGATGGCCAGCACGAGCGCGATGGTCCACATGTGTTTCATGTTCCTCGACCTCCTTCTAAAGGCTAGGTCCATACGCCTGACGCGCGATCTGCTCCACGAGCTCCGGTGTGAGCGCGGCGAGCAGCGGATCCACGAGGCTCGGGTCGAGCACCGAGCCCCGCAACTTTTGGAAGCGAGAGCGCACGAACGCCTCCAACGGTTCCCGTGGCTGGCTGAGCACGAAATCCCCCACGGCCCATGCCATCTCCACAACGAGCCGGTCCTGGGGAAGGAGCGGGCCTCCCGGCCCCTGAGGCCCCACCCCGACGATGCCATGCTGGACGAGCACCTGCTGGCTAGCCACGAGGAGGTTAGCGCGGATGCGGAGGTTCGTCATCACCGCCTCCCACGGCTGCCCCATCTTGAGCACCTTCAGCACATCGTTCATCAGCGCGTCCACCATGAACCCCCGTTCGAGCGTGCGGTACACGATCGAGAGGGCCTCCTCGGCCTGAGGAGGGGGCAAGGTAGCGAGCCCGCGGAGGAAGGGGAGGCTCACCGCTGGGGTCGCCCGCCCTGTGGCGAGGCCTGCCCCCAGGACCGGAGCCAACGCGGCCTTCAGCGCCGCGGAGATCGGCATCCCTTGGAGGAACTGGAGGACCTCCTCCGCGGTGGGAACCGGCGCCAGGGGGACCTGAGCCATGGTCCCCACCGTGAGCAGGGCGACGGCCACGGCGAGGCCCCTCACAGCCCCTCCCCGCCGATGTAGCGCACCGACACGTACTCCCCGAACGTGCGCACGTACTCGGCCGCGAGCGGATCCTGCCCCACCCAGCGGCCATCCACGACGAACGCGTACTCGTATCGGCCGGGGGGGAGGGCCACCGTCACCGTCCACACGCCGTCCCCATCGTGGTCGAATAGGTTGATCGGCTGCCAGGCCGAGAAGTCCCCGACCACGCTGACATCCTTCGCCCCCGGCGCCGCCACGGTGAACAGGTTCGCCCCCGCGGGGGGGAGCGGGTTCCCGCCGGGGAAGGAGAACCTCCCGATCAGCACCCCCACCGCGAGGATGGCCATCCCGCCGACGAGGGCCCATCCCCAGCGGATCCGGGGCCGGGCGATGGCTGCGGAGGCCCGCCTCCGCCACGACGGGCGGGGGGCCGGTTGGGCCAGCTGGCGGATGACCCGCCCCTCCAACCCCTCTACGGCGGGGAGGCCTTCCTCCACTTCCCGGGCGATCGCCCTCCGGATCAGAGGGTCCAGTTCATCCAACCGCATCGCGAATCACCCCCCGTGCCGCAAGTTCTGCCCGCACCAGGGCTCGCGCCCGGTGCAACCGTGTCTTGACCGTGCCCAGCCGCAGGCCGAGCACATCGCCGATCTCCTCGAGCGGTAAATCGTGCCAGTAGCGGAGGACGAGCGGGGCCCGGTACGGCTCGGGAAGGCCCCACACCGCTTCGCGCACGCTCTGCTCCATCTCCTCTTGCCACACCGCCTGGGCGGGGTCCTCCGCCCACACCTCCTTCGGGAGCGGGTCCCGCCGGCGACGGCGCAGCGCGTTCTTCGCCACGTTCGCCGTCACCGTGAACAACCACGTCGAGAACTTGCGGGAAAGATCGTACCGGTCCAACCGCTCGTAGGCGCGGACGAACGCATCCTGGACCGCGTCCTCGGCGTCGGCGCGGTTCCGGAGGATCGCCACCGCGATCCCGAACGCGGCCTCTTTGTACCGGCTCACGATCTCCCCCCATGCCTCCAGGTCGCCATTCAGGCTCCGCTGGATGAGCTCAAGTTCCCCGTCGGGCACCCCGCCTCCTTCCGTGGCAATATACACCGTGCCGCGAAACGGGGTTTCGCCCGGACACGTGTCCGCCCACCGATGGACGGAACCGCGGTCCAGAGTTCGCTCGATTCTCATTAGGCATGCTGGGATCGGGCTACGCTCGCCCCAGCTGCAATGACGAAGGAGGTCGGTATGCGCAGGATTTGGAAGATAGGGCTCGTGGTGGTCTTTGGGCTAGGGCTCGCCGGGTGTGCGTGGCTGTTCGCCCCGCCCCAGGCCGTCCTCACGGCAAGCGTTACCTCTCCCCTTACCGTGCAGTTCGATCTGTCCGGCTCCACCGGGGATATCGTGAGCTACACCCTCACGTTTGGGGACGATTCGGACCCGGCGGAGGGGTTCGACATCACCATGGCGGTCGTTCACACCTACGACGACCCGGGCGACTACATCGCCACCCTGACCGTCCAGGATGCTCGGGGGCGGACGAGCTCCGCATCGGTGGGGATCACGGTGAGTGCAGCACCGACGACGACCGTGAGCCTGGGGGCGGTTCCCGCTTCGGGCCCAGCTCCCCTCGATGTCGAGTTCTGGGCCACGATCAGCGCCGCGCCGGGGCGGAGGATCAAGCACGTCGCGCTCGACTATGAGACCGACGGGACGCCCGACTTCGAATCCGATGTGGATTTCGCGACCTACGATTGGTGGATCGGCCTCTACGAGTACACCACTCCTCGAACCTACACCGCCACCCTTACCGTCACCGACGACGCCTCCCCCGCCCAGGACTTCACCGCCACGGCAACGATCACCGTGACCAGCCCCCCGCCTGAGATCACGGCCTTCACCGCCACCCCGCAGACCCCCTCTGTGGGCGCCGATGTCACGTTCGCCTTTGAAGCCGAGGCTGGGGATGCAGCCCGCAAGCTGGTGAAGTGGGAGCTCCGCTCCGGCGATGGCTACGTGGTGACGGTGGTTCTCCCCACGCCAGCCAGCACCCTGAACGTGACCCACGTCTACGCAGGTGGATACGCTCAAACCGATTCGTACACGGCGACGGTGAAGGTGTGGGATGACCTCACCCCTACCGCAAACACGGACGAGGCAACCCTCGATGTGGACGTTGTAGCGCCCTAGCTCCCCTCCTAGGTTCGCAGCCGACCTTCGCGGCCCCGCCCCGAGCGGGGCCGCTTTGTCCTGAGCCCGAGGACGAGAAGGGCCCCGGCCAGGCCGAGCACCGGCCCGTCCCCCACGCGCACGTAGGGGGTTGAGCCTGTCCGTAACGGGACCTCCAGGACGGTGGTCCCCCTCGTCCGGGGGGGAAGCCGGCCGAGGTCCTCCCCCCGCGGCCCCCATCCGCCGCTCACCCCGGTCTGGCCGATCTGAACGAGCGCCCGCCCCGTCTCCGCTGCCCGGAGGGCCCCCAGCGCGTAGTGCTCCCACAGGAGGCGCGTCTCCCCGAACCAGGCATCGTTGGTGGGGACGAGGAGGACCTCCGCCCCCGCCTGCACGAGCTCACGGCTGACCCCGGGGAACGTGGATTCAAAACAGATCATGATCCCCAGGTTCCCCACCGGGCGCACCTCCTCCCCGGGGGTCTGGTCGAACGGGAGGAGCGGAGCGATGAGCGGGCCGAGCCCGATCTTCTCCCAGAGGCCCCGCCCCGGCACATACTCCCCGAACGGGACGAGGCGCGTCTTGGCGTACGTGCCCGTGACCTCCCCGCGGGGGGAGAGGACGAGGACCGTGTTGTAGATCTTCCCCTCGCGGAACTCCGCCGTCCCCACAAGGACGGACGCCCCCACCTCGATCGCCGCGCCTTGGAACAGGGCCAGGTGGTCCCGCTCGGCGAGGAGCCACGGCCGCACGTTCTCGGGGAGGGCGATCAGGTCCACGGGGGGCGCAACCTGGGCGAGGAGCTCCTGGTAGAGGGCGAGGTGGGCCGGGAGGAGATTTGGGTCGAGTTGTTCGAGCTTGGCGATGTTCGGCTGGATGAGGGCCACGGTGAGGGTCCCTCCGTCCTGCGTTCCGGATGGGACGAGGCTCACGACGAACAGGGCGAGGGGGCCGAGCGCCGCCCATGGGAGCCACCGTCGCTGGCGCACGCCGCAGGCGAGGCACCCCGCCGTCCAAGCCACCCCGAGCGAGAGGAGCCACGGCCCGCCCCAGGCCGCCGCGGGGAGGAACGGTCCGCCCGCCATCGTCCCCGGCACGCTCCCCAACGTGACCCCCAACGGCCCGGCCGCGCGGAGGGCCTCGACGAGGACCCATCCCCCCGCCCACACGAAGGGGGAGCTCCACCGCCCGGCCACCGCCCCGAACAGGGCGAGGAACAGTCCCCCGTACACCGCGAGGGCGAGGCATATCGGGACCACCATCGCGCCCACGAACGGCGAGAGGGAGGAGAGGGACGAGAACTCGAGCCCGAAGAACACGACCCCACACAGGGCGCCGAGGCCTAACCCGCGCTTCGTTCCCGCCCCATCAAGGGCCCACAAGAGGGGGACGAGGGCGAGCCAAGCGAGCCACCCCAGCCCGGGGAAGAACGACGCCCACAGGAGAAGACCCGCTCCCAGCGCCCCCAGCCAGCGCCTCCCCCTGATCACGATCCCATTATAATGGCCGCTCGGTGACCGTTGATGCATCCCATCTTCCTGAGGTTGGGGCCGATTGAAATCCGGTACTACGGCCTCATGTACGTGATCTCGTTCGTGCTCGGGTACTTCATCGTCCGCGCGGAGGCCCGCCGCCGCGGGGTGTTCTCGCAGCCCGATGACGTCCTCGACCTCTTCCTCGTCGTCATCCCCCTCGGGATCCTGTTCGCGCGCCTGTACTACGTGGCCTTCCAGTGGGACTGGTACCGCAGCGCGCCGTGGGAGGTGTTCATGATCTGGCACGGGGGGCTGGCGATCCACGGCGGGATCATCGGCGGCGTGGTGGGGCTCCTCATCGTCGCCCGCTGGAAGAGGGTCCCGTTCTGGCGCCTTGCCGACGCGGTGGTTCCCGCCCTCATCCTCGGGCAGGTGCTGGGTCGGATCGGGAACTTCCTGAACGGCGACGCGTTCGGGACCCCGACGAACCTCCCGTGGGGGATTGTGTTCCCCGCCTCGTCCCCCGCCGGCGCGACCTACCCCGGTCTCCCCCTCCACCCCGCGATGCTGTACGAGGCCCTCGGGAACCTCCTCCTCTTCGCCCTCCTCTGGAAGCTGCGCACGCGGCCGGCGAAGGATGGGTTCCTGGCCGCCACGTACTTCATCGGCTACGGGGCGGTGCGGTTCGCGTGCGAGTTCTTCCGCGGGGATGCCCTCATGCTCGGGTCGTTCCGGGCGGCTCAGGTGGTGAGCGTCCTCCTCATTATGGCGTTCGGGACGTGGCTTCTCGTGGGCCGCCTGTGGCGGCCAGCGCACGCCGGACCGACAATCCTCCCATGACGGGCCACGAACTGCGCCAACTTTACCTCGACTATTTCCGCCGCGAGGGCCATGTCGTCCTCCCGTCGGCGAGCCTCGTCCCCGCGGACCCAACGCTCCTCTTCACGGGAGCGGGGATGGTCCAGTTCAAGGACATCTTCTGGGGGAGGATCGCCCCGACCCATCCCCGTGTCACGACCTGCCAGAAGTGCTTCCGCACCACCGATATCGAGCGGGTGGGGACGACCGCCTACCACCACACGTTCTTCGAGATGCTCGGGAACTTCAGCTTCGGCGATTACTTCAAGGAGGGAGCGATCGAACTGGCGTGGCGGTTCCTCACCCGCGAGCTTTCGCTTCCCCCCGACCGCCTGTGGGTCTCCGTGTACGAGGATGACGACGAGGCGTATACGATCTGGCGGGACGTGGTGGGGATCCCCGCCCCAAGGATCGTCCGCCTGGGGAAGGACCACAACTGGTGGGGGCCGGTGGGCGACCGCGGCCCGTGTGGCCCGGACACGGAGATCTTCTGGGACTGGGGCCTCCCACCCTGCGGACCCGACTGTGGGCCGGCCTGCGACTGCGGAAGGTTCTCCGAGATCTGGAACCTCGTGTTCATGCAGTACGACGCGGGAGCCGATGGGACGCTGCGCGAGCTTGGCCAAAAGAACATCGACACCGGGATGGGCCTCGAGCGGATGACGGCTGTGATCGAAGGGGTGCACTCGAACTTCGATACGGACCTGTTCCGGCCGATTGTTGAGGCGATCACCGCCGCGGCCCGCCGGAGCGATCTCCGGCTGCGGAACCTAATCGCCGACCACATCCGGGCGGTCGTGTTCCTGGTCGCCGATGGGGTGAGGCCAGGGAACGAGGCCCAGGGGTACGTGCTGCGGCGGATCCTGCGGCGGATGGTGCGGGCGGCGGATGAGCTCGGGCTCAAGGAGGGGCAGCTTCGCACTCTCGTTGAACCGGTGGTGAGCTCGTTCGGGCCCATCTACTCCGAGATCGAGGAGCGGCGTTCCCTCGTTCGACAGGTCATTTCCCACGAGGAACGGACGTTCCGGAGGACGCTCCGTGCGGGAGAGGCCCGCCTGCGCGAGGCGTTGGCCGGGCTGCCCCACGGGGGGAGGGTGCCGGGCCGAGTGGTGTTCGAGCTCTACGATACCTACGGCTTCCCGCCCGAGCTCACGGAAGAGATCGCACGGGAGCAGGGATTCTCAATTGACCACGCGGGCTACGCCCAGGAGATGGAAGCCCAGCGGGAGCGCTCCCGGAACGTTCACGGGGGGAGCGGCGTGGCCTCGGGGGAGGGCTTGACTCCCGCCCCTGTGAAGCGGGAGACGGAATTCGTTGGGTACGGAACGCTCCAGGTGGAGGCCACGTGCCTCGCCGCGGCAGAAGGGGGGCCGCTTCTGTTCGAGCGGACCCCGTTCTACGCCGAAGGGGGCGGGCAGGTCGCCGACACCGGCTGGATCGAGAACCTGACCCGACCGGGACGAGCTGAGGTTCTGGATGTACAGAAGTCGCCCCACGGCACGCTCCACACCGTCCGAGTGACGGAAGGTGAGTTCCGTCTCGGCGATCGGTGCCGGCTCATCGTGGACGAGGCGCGGCGGCGGAGGATCGAGCGCGCCCACACCGCGACCCACCTCCTCCACGCTGCCTTGCGCCGGGTGGTGGGGGAGCACGTGATCCAAGCCGGGTCGTCGGTCGGTCCGGAGGAGTTCCGGTTCGACTTCACCCACTTCTCCGCCCTGTCGCCCGCTGAGCTCGCCCAGGTCGAAGAGCTTGCGTTCGCCCCCGTGCTCCAGGACCTCGCGGTGAGCGTGGAGGAACTGCCGCTTGCTGAGGCGAAGAAGCGCGGCGCGATCGCCCACTTCGAGGAGGAGTACCGGGGGAAGGAGCGCGTGCGTGTGGTGGAGGTGCCGGGGGTGTCCAGGGAACTGTGCGGGGGGACCCACGTCCGCCGCACGGGGGAGATCGGCCCGATCGTCCTCCTCTCCGAGGAGGCGGTGGCGGCGGGAACGCGTCGGCTGCGCGCCCTCGTCGGCGAGGCCGCCCATCGCTACCTCTCCCGCCTGCGCGAGGAACGACGCGAGATCGCGAACCTGATCGGGGTGCCCGAGGCGGAGGCCCTCGCCGGGATCCGGAGGTCGCTCGACGAAGCGCGTTCCCTGCGTCGCCGCGTCGCGGCCCTCGAGGAGGAGCTCGCCTCGCTCCGGTCGGAGCAGGTCCTCACCGCGGCGCGCGAGGTGGGAGGGACGAAGCTCGTGAGCACGATCGTGGAGGGGGGAGCGGAGGAGGCAAAACGGGTCGCGGACGCGCTCGCCGCCCGGCTCGGCCGGTCCGTGGTCGTGGTCGGAGCCCGCGATGCCGAGAGGGCGATCGTCGTGGCGAAGGTCGTGGACGAGCCACGGGTGAGCGCAGGGGACCTCGTCCGCCTCGCGTCCGCGGCGCTCGGTGGGCAGGGGGGCGGCCGCCCCACGTTCGCCCAGGGAGGGGGGCCCGCTTGGCAGGCCCTGCCGCACGCGATCGAGAGCGCGATCGCTCACGCCGAGGGAAGGCTTAAAGGAGCCTGACCGGCATGCACACGTAGATGAACCCCGCGTCCCCGGCGGCGATCTCCCCCGCCGGTTCGATCAGCCCCGCCCGCTCCGGCGCTGACAGCCACAGCGCAACCTGATCCGACTCCATCCTCCGCAGGGCGTCAATCAAGTACTCCGCCCGGAACGCGATCTCCATGCTCTTTTGGGGGGTCTTGAGGAGCTGAACCGACTCCTGGCCCTGGCCCTTGTCCTTCGATGCCGCGGCCAGCTCGAGCTCGGGCCCGGCCACCTTGAGGTTCACCGCCCCCGACTCCTCGGCCGCGAACAGCTCCAACCGGCGTAGGATGTCGAGGAGTTCAGCCCGTGGGGCGAAGAGGCCGATCTCGCTATCCTTGGGCACGACGCGCTCGAAGTCGGGGAACTGCTCCTGGATCGTCCGGCAGGAGAAGAACACCGGCCCGGCCGCGAAGTGGAGCTGGCCCGCGTCAGTGTAGATGGCCACTTCTTCCTCGCTCACCCCAGCCAGGACCCGCGACAGGTCGCCCAACACCGTCGCGTCCACGAGGAACGACCCCTCGTAGTCCTCCGCCAGGCCATCCACGGGGACCTTCTTGATCGCCAGCCGGTACCCGTTCGTGGCGGCGAGCTTGGCTGCCCCGTCGCGGAGCACGATGTCCACTCCGGTGAGGGCGAGGCGGGTCGTCTCGGAGGCCCGCAGGGCGGCAAACGTGGTCTGGGAAATGCCCTGCAGGAGTGTGGGAAGCGACATGCTTCCCACCGGCTTCCCCTCCGGCCGCGCCCCCGCGGGGAAGTCGTCGGGGGGGAGGGTGAGGAGATCGAACCTCGCCCGGCCACACGTGAGGCGGGCCTGTCCATTCTCTTCCCGCAGCTCGACCGTCTCCGCCTCGGGGAGGCGGCCCACGAGCTGGGAGAGGACCTGCCCCGGCAGGACGACGGTCCCCGCGCCGTTCACCTGGGCCGCGATCCGGCACCGGATGGACCGCTCGAGGTCGGTCGCGGTCAGCTCGACCCCCGTTCCCTCCCCCTGACAGCGGATCCCCCCCAGAATGGGCATCGCGGTCCGCCCGCCCAGAGCATGGCTGACGGTCCTCACCCCGAACACCAGATCCTCACGCCGGCAGACGATCTCCATGGACCCTCCTTGACGGAGAGATCATATCCCAGGGAGAGGAAGGTGGGCCAGGATCTCCCCGAGCACGCGCTGTTGGGACAGGGTGGCATCGATCACGTAGGCCCGCGGCACGGAGCGGATCAGTTCGAGGTATCCCACCCGGACCCGGGTGAAGAACTCGAGCCCCTCACCCTCGAACCGATCCCGCTCCCGCGTCCGCTCGTAGGCGACCCCGGGGGGGAGATCGAGGAGGAAGACGTAGTCCGGCTCAAGGCCGCCGGTGGCGAGTTGGTTCAGGTGACGGATGAGGTCGAGGTCGAGCCCGCGGCCCCACCCCTGGTAGGCGAGCGAGGACAGGGTGTAGCGGGAGCAGAGGACCCACTTCCCTTCCCCCAGCGCCGGGCGGATGACCTTCTCCACGTGCTCGTGCCGGGCCCCGATGATGAGGAGGAGCTCGGTGAGGGGGTTCATCGCGGAGTTGGGGGAGAGGACGAGGTCCCGCAGATGCTCGCCGAGGGGCGTCCCCCCCGGCTCGCGGGTGGTAAGGGCGGGGACCCCCTTCGCCGCGAGGGCATCCGCGACCAGACGGAGCTGGGTGGACTTCCCCGACGCGTCAGGGCCTTCAAGCACGACGAAGAGGGGTTTCACTTCGCCTTCCCTCCCCTGAGGAGCGCCACCGCGAGCAGCCCTGCCCCGACCACGATCGCCACGTCGGCGACGTTGAACACAGGCAACCCCGGGACCTGGAGGAAGTCGAGCACGTACCCCCACTGCACCCGATCCACGAGGTTCCCCGCCGCCCCCCCGAGGAGGAGCGCGCTCCCCACGCGGCCCAACGGGCGCCACCGCCCGAGGAGGAGGAGCACGGCCAGGGCCGCCACGACGACCGCGGACACGGCGATGAACGCCCCGCTATGCTCTGGGAAGAGGCCGAACGCGCCACCGGGGTTGTGGACCAGCGTCAGGCGAACCAGGCCGCCGAGGTACGATCGGGATCCCCCCCCGGGGAGGGTTCGCCCTGCCCAGGCCTTGGTGCCCTGATCGAGGGCGAGGACCGCCGCCGCGAGGAGGAAGGATCGCCGGGAGCGCATGGCGCGCCAGTCTACCCGCGACCCCCGCGCCGGGCAAAAGACATGGGGTTCCCTTGCCCCAACCGCCGTCCTCTTTTACCCTTCCCCACCATGGGGAACCTCTACATCGCCCTCCTCCACTTCCCGATGCGGAGCCGGGAGGGCGGGATCGTGGCCACTGCCCTGACCTCGATCAACGTGCCCGATATCGCCCGTACGGCCCGCACCTACGGCGCCTCCCGCTACTACGTGGTCACCCCTCTCGCCAGCCAGCGGCGGATCGCGGAGCGGCTCCGCAGCTTCTGGATGGAAGAGGAGGAGTCCTCCAACCGCCGTGAGGCGGTGTCCCTCGTCGCGGTGCGCGAGGAGATCGAGGAGTGCTTTGACGAGATCTCCGCGGCGGAGGGCCAGCCCCCGCTGTTGTGGGGGACGAGCGCGCGGAGCGGCCTCCCCTACCCTCGCCTGAGCTGGGACGAGGCGCGGGCCCTCGTCCGGGAGAGGCCGGTCCTCCTTGCGTTCGGGACGGGGAACGGCATGGCCGATGAGCTCCTCGCCGCGTGCGATGCCCTCCTCCCCCCGGTGCGCGGGCGCGGGTACAATTACCTCTCGGTGCGGGCCGCGGTGGCCATCATCTTGGATCGGTTGAAAGGAGAGGGAGTATGACCGGTATGGACGATCTCATCCACGCCCTCGAGGTTGAACAGGTACGGGAGATTCCCGACTTCCGGCCCGGGGACATCGTGCGCTTCTACGAGAAGGTAGCGGAGGGGGCGCGGGAGAGGCTGCAGCCCTTCGAAGGGGTCGTGCTCAAGATCTCCGGCTCCGGGACGCGGACGATGATGACGGTCCGCAAGGTCGCGGCCGGGGTGGGCGTGGAGCGCACCGTCCCCGTGCACTCGCCGCGGCTGGAGCGGATCGAAGTGGTCAAGCGCAACGCGGTGCGCAAGAGCCGCCCCTACTGGCTGCGCCGGGTGAGCCGCATCCACAAGATCGAATGAGCCCCTCGCCGCAGCGAAAGCCCAAGAAGGAGAAGAAACCACCCTGGATCGTGCGCCTCCTCCGGCGGCGCGGGGTGCGCCTCTCTCACCGCACGGAGTATTGGCTGGGATGGGCGGAGACGATCGTCGAGGTGGGGATCATCTTCCTCCTCACGATCAACTTCGTCACCGTCCGGATGACGGTCCCCACAGGGTCCATGAACCCCACGATCGCCCCCGGGGACTCGTTCTTCGTGGACATCCTCACCTACCACTTCCGCGACCCGGTGCCGGGCCGGGTGATCGTGTTCTGGCAACTGGAGGAGATGCAGGTCACGGCGGTCGAGCCGGGCAGCCCGGCGGCCCTGGCTGGGATTCAAGCCAAGGACTGGATCACCCATGTCCAGTACCCGACGATCGGGATCGGCGGGGAGCCCGTGCCCGCGGTGCGCACCGCCGACCGGCGGATCGAGGCCGCCCAAGGGGGTGAGCTCGCGTTCGTCGTCCTTCGGGAGGGCGTTGGGCACAAGGAGCTCTCGGTCTCCGTGCCCGCGGGGGTCAAGGATCTCCGTGGGCTCGGGATCGAGTACCGCACGCGGCGCGAGCGGTACGTGAAGCGGCTCATTGCCGTGGGCGGCCAGACCGTGCAGATCGTGGGGGGCAAGGTCATCGTGGATGGGTCCCCCCTCGCCGCTGTCGCCGAGCGAACCTACTGGACCCAAGGGGCGGGGATGCAGTACGGGATCGCCCCCACCCACGTCCCGCGGGGGCACTACTTCGTCCTCGGGGACAACACGATGAACTCCTACGACTCCCGCTATTGGGGGTTCGTGCCGGAGGAGGAGCTGATCGGGGCCCCGTTCTTCCGGGTGTGGCCGTTCTCGCGGTTCGGGCCGATGAACGGGTACTGGTGGTCGTCCCTCTAGGATCGGAACCGTTCCTCGCGCCACGGGTCCCCGACGTCGTGGTAGCCCCGCGCTTCCCAGTGCCCGCGGCGGAAGCTCGTCAGGAACTCCAAGGCCGCAAGGTACTTTGCGCTCTTCCAGGCGTAGAGGGAGGGAACGACGAGGCGCAGCGGGGCCCCGTGTTCCGGAGGCAACGGGGCTCCGTTCAGCCGGTGGGCGAGGAGGCTGTGGGCATCCTGGAACTGGGGATAGGGGACGTTCGTCGTGTACCCCTCCCGGCCGTAGGCCATCACCCACGTCACGCCCGGGTGGGGGCGGACGAGGTCCACGATCGCCCCGGTGGGGATCCCCTCCCACACGAGGTCCGGCACGCTCCACCCCGTCACGCAGTGGAAGTCAGCCTGAACGGTGGTCTGGGGGAGGCGGAGGAGCTCGTCCCAGCTCAGCTCGCCGGGATGCCCCACCGCGCCGAACAGGCGCAGGCGAAACCGGGGCAGGGCGATGTCTGGAACCGGTCCAATGTCGTAGGGGATGGGCTTTTCCACCCACCGCTGGCCAACGGGCAGTCGTGCGGGCATCATCGCCCGGTACGGTAGCCCTCCCGTGGCTTCGTGGCAAGTGAGGGCACGACGGCCGAGCCTGACCGGGAAGAGAAAGGACATACGGCCCACCATGCGGTACCGAGAGAACATCGTGTGGATAGACCTCGAGACCACCGGTCTCGATCCGGAGACGAGCGTGATCCTCGAGATCGCGGTCGTCATCACCGACAAGCATCTGAACCTGCTCGCCCAGGGATCGCTCGTCGTGCACCACCCCAACGACGCGCTCGTGGGCCTCGGCGACTGGGTCCAGGAGCAGCACCAGGCGTCGGGGTTGCTGGAGGAGGTGCGCCGGTCCACGACGACCCTTGCCCAGGCCGAGGCGGCCGCCCTCGCCCTCGTGGGCAAGTACTGCCCGCCCCGAGCGTGTCCGCTCGCTGGAAGCTCGGTGTGCTTCGACCGTCGGTTCCTCGCCCGTCACATGCCGCGCCTCAACGCCCACCTCCACTACCGCCAGGTGGACGTGAGCTCGATCAAGGAGATCGTCCGTCGCTGGTACCCCGACCGGGTCCCCGCCAACGGAGCGAACGCCAAGCACCGTGCCCTCCCCGATGTCCTGGAATCGATCGAGGAGCTGCGCCGTTACCGGGGCACCGTGTTCCAGCCCCTCCCTGACCAGGGGCCGCCGGCCTAGATCGCGACGAGCTCGAGGTCCCGCGCCGTGGCTACCGTCTGCCCCGGGCGGAGGACGGCCACCCGCCGGACCGTTCCCCCGTAGGCGCGGGAGGTGAACAGGGTGAGGCACCGGTCGCCGTACAGGTACAAGGGGGCCGAGGGCTGGTGGGAGCGGACGAGGGCGCGAATTCCGAGGCGATCCGCGACGCGGCGGAAGTGGTCCCCTCCGAACGCCGGACGGCCGGAGGGGAGCGCTTTGAGGGCAGGGCCGGGGCGGTCCTCCCAGTCTCCCCACGCCAGCGCCCGCCACGCCGCCGAGCCGAGCTGGATGCGGGCGATGTCGGCGAGCTTCTCCACATCGGGCAGAGCCCCATGGAGGGCGAGGAGGCCGATGGGGTGGTGAGCGGCGAACGGGAGCCCGGCGAGGACCTCCCCCCACGCCGCGGCCTCCGGGGGCCGGAGGCGCTCCCAGAAGTCGGCCGGCGCGAACTGCTGGACCGCCCACCCCTCGTGGTTGCCCATGAGGAGGACCACGTGGCCCCCGTGGGCGAGCTTGGCCTCAAGGAGGAGGCGGAGGTTGCCGAGCGAATCCGGCCCCCGGTCCACGTAGTCCCCGAGGAACACGAGGACGTGCTCGCGGGGGGGAAACTTGTCCAGCACCCGCTCGGTCGCATCGCAGTCCCCGTGTGTGTCGCCCACGAACACTGTGGTCCGGTCCGCAGGGAGGGAGATGAGCCGCCCCTCCCTCGTCAGCAGATCCCGCATCCGCGTGAGCAGCCCCCCGTCGGTCATGGGCCTGAGGCGACGGTTCCCCCGTGCTCCAGGCAACGGCGAAGGGCCGCTCGTCCGAGTGGGCGGAGGCCTTCGTCCGCGTTGCGGCCGAGAAGCCCCGCCCGCTCCCGCACCACGTAGGTCTTCGCCGCTCCCCGACAGCTGATCATCGTGCCCCCCGTCTCTAGAGCCCTGGGCCATCATCTCGTCCCGGCGGGGTCGAGGGCATGGGCCAGGCGGTCCACGGCTTCGAGGGGCAGGGCCTCGCCGCGCACTCGGCCGTCCAACCCAGCCTCGGCCAGGATCCGATCCGCCTCCGCAGCCGAGAGCTGCCCGAGGAGGGCGCGACGGAGGGTCTTCCGCCGGCCGGAGAAGATGAGGGAGAGCGCCCGCTCGAACGCCGGCTCCGGCGCCGTGACGTGCGGCACGGGGAGCTTCCGCAGCCGGATGAGGGCCGAGTCCACCGCCGGCGGGGGGAAGAACACGGTCCGCGGCACCTTCCGCACCACCTCAGCGTCGAAGTAGGCACGGAGATGGACCCCGAGCCGGCTCGCCTCCGGTCCGGGGGGGGCGACGAGCTTCTCCCCGACCTCCCGCTGGACCATGACTACCGCCCGCTCCACCGCCTCCCGCTCGCGGATGAGTTTCACGAGGACATCGCTTGTGATCCCGTAGGGGAGGTTCCCCACGAGGAGGATCCGTTCCCCGAGCGAGCTGAGCGGGAACCCGCGGAAATCCCCGGGGAGGACCCGCACGTTGGGGTGAGCGGCGGTTGTCTCCTCCAGGACCGAGATCAGCCGCCGATCCACCTCGACCGCCACGAGCTCCCGCACCCGCGGGGCGAGCGCCACGGTGAGGGTTCCCGCGCCCGCGCCGACCTCGACCGCGGTCTCATCCCCCCCTGCTTCGGTCAACTCAACGATCCTCTCCAGGATGTTCCCGTCGGCGAGGAAGTGCTGGCCGAGTTCGGGGCGCAGCCGGACCCCGTGGCGGGAGAGGACCTCCCGCAGGACCGTGGGCGATGTGAGTTTCCCCTCCATCCCGCGCATGATAGCGCTCACACCCTACCGGGCGGGGAGGAGGTAGAGGAAGATCGCAAAGTAGTGGCACATCCCGCCCGCGAGCACCATGAGGTGCCAGATGGCGTGGTTGAACGGAAGGCGCTTCCACGCGTAGAAGATGATCCCTAAGGTGTAGATCACGCCACCGGCGAGGAGGAGGGCGAGCGCCCCCAGTGGAACATGGGACAGGACCTGTTTCGCTGCCACCACGATCAGCCATCCCATCGCGACGTAGGTGACGACCGATGCCTTGCGCAGGCGCCCCAGGAACAAGGACTTGAACACGACCCCCGCCGCGGCCATCGCCCACACGACCCCGAGGAGCGCCCATCCCCATGGGTTCCAGAGGCGGATCACGAGGAATGGGGTGTAGGTCCCGGCGATGAGGAGGTAGATCGAGGCGTGGTCGAGGATCCGGAACACGGCCTTCGCCTGGCGGTTCCGCACGCTATGGTAAAGGGTCGAGGCGAGATGGGTCAGGACGAGGGTTGTCCCATACACGACGAGGCTCGCGATCTGGCCCGCGCTCGCTCCCCGCACCACGCCGAGCACGGTGAGGGCGGCGAGGCCAGCCAGGCTGAGTCCCGTGGCCACGGCGTGGGTGACCGCGTTCGCGATCTCCTCGCCTTCCGTGTACTCGGGGAGTTCGCGGTTCACCCTACCTCCGACGGCGCCGCGCCCGAGCGAACGGGTGGAGCGCCCGTCCGAGGGGAGATCGCTGGAGGGCGATCGCGTCGAACCGGCACACCTCATGGCAGCACATGCAGCGGATGCAGATCTCACGGTTGATGTGCGCCTTCCCCATCGTCACGGTGGCCGCGCCGGTGGGGCAGATGCGGGCGCAGGCCCCGCACCCCACGCAGTTCCGGCGCACGATCTGGGGGCGGACGGCAAGCTGGCGGGTGACGAACTGCGTCAGGAACCGCGGGGCCCAGCCCACAATCTCCCCCGCCGGGATCGGCGGGAGGGCGAAGTCGGCGACGCTGACCGTTGCGATCGGCTCGCCCACGATCTCCACGTCCCTCGCTCCCAGCCCCCGTTCCTGGGCGTAGCGGGTGGTCCGCACGGCGAGCGGATCGAGCCCGATGATCCGCGATGCCACGGCGTCCACGGCCACCGCATCGCGGCTGGCGAGGATCACCCCGAGCTCGCGCAGCGTCCCGTTGGCCGGGCCTGCTCCCGCCATCGCCACAATCCCGTCCATGATCGTGAGCTGGGGCTGGGCAGCAGCGAAGATGTCCACGAGGAGTTGGCTGAACTCGGTGGGGTCCTTGTGCTGCCCGTGGAACGCGGTGCGCAGCCCGCCGGGGATCACGCCGTACATGTTCTTCACCGCGCCGGTGAACAGGGTCAGGGAGTGGGTCTTCAGCTTAGGGAGATCGATGATGACGTCCGCTTCGCGGACCGCGCGGGCGAGGTAGACCTCCTTTAGGACCACCCCCGCGCACTCCACACGGGTGAATCCCTCCTCCCGCAGGTTGACGAGCCTCACCCCCAGCCGCTCCGCGAGAGCTCGGTACCCGGAGATCTCGAACCCATCCGGAGTCGAGGGGTGGAGGTCGTCGCCCACCGTGATGTGCGGCGTGTAGTCCCGCACGACCGCGAGGACCGCACCCGTGAACGTGGGATGGGTGACGATCCCCCGCTCGGGAGGGGACGGCGGGGAGAGGTGGTTGATCTTCACGAACGCCCGACTGTCCGGGCGGAGGAGGTCGTCCACCCCTCCGATCGCGGCCAGCGCGGCCTCCACGGCCGAGCGGATCTCCGCCTCATCGTAGGTTCGCACGGCCTTCACGGCGACCGGCGTGGGGATCATGGATGACGAGACCTCCTCGGGGTCCAACGGCCTACCCCGCCGCCACCGGGGGCGCCTCTTCGGGGAACCCCATCTTGACGAGGTAGCCCTGGAACCGGGGGTCGGACCGGGCGCTATCGAACCAGGGATGGACCTTGAGAAGGCGTAGCCCCGGATCGCGTGCCTGGAAGGACTTCTCGAGCCAGGCCAGGCCCTCGTCCACGTGCCCGAGGGCGAAGTGAGCGGAGGCGACCGTGAACGCGTGGCCGAGTCCGGAATCCCTTCTCTCCAGCGCCCGCAGGTTCTCCTCGGCGGTCGTCGTCTCCCCCATCCCGGCGTAGGTGACGACCCGGGACGCTTGGATCTCGGTCTGCACCCGGTCCGTCTTGGCAACCCTCGCTTCGGCCTTCCGGAATGCTTCCAGGGCCTGCTCGTGCCGCCCGAGCAGGGTGTACACGATGCCGAGGGTGACGCGGGGCTGAACCCATTCCGGATCGAGATCGAGGGTCCGCTGAAGCTGGACGATCGCCTCCTCGTACTGCCGGGCGAAGACGAGGCACCGCCCGTAGGTATGGTTCGCGATCGGTGAGTCGGGCTCCATGACGAGGACCTTGTTCATGGTCTCCAGGGCCTCGTCGAAGCGGCCGAGGAACGTGAGGTGGTCCGCGAACGCCCGGCGCACCGCGCTGCTGTTGGGATCGAGATCGAGGGCCTTGTTGAGCTCCGCCTCGGCCTCGGCCCACTTCCCCGCCGTCTGGAGGACGGAAGCGAGGGACAGATGGCCCTCCACGAAGTCGGCCGCGAGGGCCTGCGCCCGGCGGTGTTGATCGAGGGCTTCGCTGAACTGCCCGGACTCCCAGAGGATGGCGGACAGGGCCATGTTGATGATCGGGGAGAGGGGGTCGAGGGCGAGGGCACGCTTCATCTCGGCGAGGGCCTCCGAGGTCCGGCCGAGGTCGCTCAAGAGGTTGGCGTACCAATGGCGAGCGGTGGCATAGTTTGGGTTCTGTTCGATCGCTTTCTTGAACCGGGTGGCCGCCCGCTCCGTGTCGTGCTCGAACAGCCACTCGATCAAAGCCAGCGACGTGTTCGCCTCAGCGAGGTCCTCGTCCAGCTCGAGGGCCTTCTGTGCCGCCTCCTTGGCGAGGGGGAGCGCCTCGTGCACCGGCAGATGCCCTTGGCTGGCGAGCACGCTGTAGGAGTCCGCCAAGCCAGCGTAGGCGAGGGCGTAGTGCGGATCGGCCGCGATCACGTCTTGGAAGATCTCGATCGCTCGCTTGAGGCCACTCTCGGACCGCTGGTTCCAGAAATGGCGACCCTTCAGGTACAGCATGTAGATGTCCACGTCCCGCGCCCCCGCTGGCTGGAGGCGTCGCTCCTCGCCGGCGACGAGCTTCACCTCAAGCATCTCCGCCACCTTGCGCGCGATCTCGGTCTGGACAGCAAGCACGTCCTCGAGTTTGCGGTCATAGGCCTCCGACCACAGGTGTTCCTCGGTCTGGGCATCGATGAGCTGGAGGTTGATCCGCAGCTGGTGGTCCACCTTGCGCACGCTGCCCTCCAGCACCGTGGCCACCCTCAGCTCCTGGGCGATCTCGGCGATGGACTTCTTGGTCCCCTTGTACTTCATGACCGATGTCTGGGCGATCACGCGCAATCCGCGGATTCGGGAGAGGGTGAAGATGAGCTCCTCTGTCATCCCGTCGGCGAAGAAGGCGTCGGCTGGGTCGGGACTGGTGTTCGCCAGGGGGAGGACGGCGATCCGCGTGCGGTCCACCGGCCGCGGTTCCTCCGGCCGCACCTGGGACCAGGGGAACGCCACCGCGTACACCTCCGTCGGCACGCGGACGTTCTTCAAGGCTTGCCTTCCCATGCTCACGAGCGGGAAGTGCACCTTGTTCCACACGTGATCGTACACCTGGGCCGAGATGCAAACTCCCTCCGGCTCAGCAAGCGGGGCGATCCGCGACGCCACGTTCACACCGTCCCCGAACAGGTCGCCCTGGCGGTGGACGACATCCCCGACATGGACTCCGATCCGGATCCGGATCCGGCGCTCGGGGGGCTGAGAGGCGTTCCGCGCGTGGAGGGCCTCCTGGATCGCGATCGCGCACCGCGTGGCCTGGAGCGCGCTTGGGAACTCGACGAGGAACCCGTCGCCCATCGCCTTGACCACCCGTCCGCCGTGGGAGGAGAACAGGGGTCGCAAGAGGGCATCGTGTTCCTCGAGGAGCTTGAGCGAGAGGTCCTCGTTCGTCTGCCCAAGGAGGGTGTACCCGACGATGTCGGTGATCAGGATCGCGCTCAGCCGGCGTTCCTCTTCAGGCATGGTCGCTCCCCCCTTCCGGATATTCGCATTATACCGAGCCCCCCGGGCTTCCCGTGGCGGAGCGAGGGCGGCGGCGCTACGATCCGCCGGCCCTTCCCGATATGGGGGGGCAAGGGGGCGGTCGTGGCGAACGATCCGCAGATGCTTCTCGCTGTGCGCGACCTCAAGAAGAGCTACGGCACCGTCCACGCCGTGGACGGGGTCTCGTTCGCGGTCCGGGTGGGGACCGTGTTCACCCTGCTTGGGCCCAATGGCGCCGGCAAGACGACGACCCTGGAGATCCTCGAGGGGATCCGCGACGCGGACGAAGGCGAGATCGAGATGTTCGGGGCCCGGGTGCGGCGGGTGACGGCGGGGATGAAGGGGCGGATGGGCGTGCTGCTCCAGGAGGGCGGGTTCGAGCCCTACCTCCGGGTGCGGGAGGTCCTCGCCCTGTTCGCGTCGTTCTTCGATCGGCCGCGGCCGGTGGCGGAGGTCCTGGCTGAGATCGCGCTTGAGGACAAGGCAGGAAGCCTGGTGCGACACCTGTCGGGAGGGCAGAAGCAGCGTCTCGCCCTCGGTGCTGCCCTCATCAACGATCCGGACCTCGTGTTCCTCGACGAGCCCACCACCGGGCTCGATCCCCAAGCCCGCCACAACATCTGGGCGATCGTCGAGCGCCTGAAGGGGGAGGGGAAAACGATCGTCCTCACCACCCACTACATGGAGGAGGCGGAGGCCCTCTCCGATGAGGTGTGCATCATGGACCACGGCCGCGTGATCGCCCACGGGAGCCCGCGCGACCTCACGTCCAGCCTCGGTCAGGAGACGCTCATCGAGTTCGACGCGTTCGACCTCAGCCCGGAGGCCCTGGCGAGCCTTCCCGGGGAGGCACACGGGGACGGGACGACGGTGACCCTGACGACGCCCGATCTGGTGGCGGCCCTGGAGGGGCTCCTCTCCTGGTCCCGAGAGCGAGGGATTCCCCTCCGGAACATGGTCGTGCGTCAGCCGAACCTGGAGGACGTGTTCCTCTCCCTCACCGGGAGGAGGCTCCGCGCGTGAGGGCCGTTCTCCAACTGGCGCGGTGCGCCCTCGTGACCGCGTTGCGGGAAAAGGAGACCCTGTTTTGGTTCGTCGTGTTCCCGCTCCTTCTCCTCTCGGTCCTGACGCTCGTGTTCGGGCACCTCGGGGAGGAGGGGACGATGAATTTCCCTGTCGCGCTTGCGAACCTCGACCGGGAGGAGGGGTTCGCGTCGGTGGTGGAGGAGGTGTTCGTTTCCCTGTCCGCCCCACCCCGAGTAGGGGAGGAGCCCCTCTTTACCCTGCGCCAGCCCACTTCTGGGGAGGATGCGGAGCGGTTCCTCGCTCGGGAGAAGGAGGCGGTCCGGCTGGGGGACGTTGCGGCCCTGATCGTGATCCCGCCCGGGTTCAGCTCCGCCGCGCTGGCGGCCCTGGTTGGGTCCGGACCCCCTGCTCAGGTTGAGGTGTACTCGAGCGAGGCGAACGCTGCCTCGACCATGGCCGCGGATGTCGTGGAGCAGGTCCTGGCGCGGCTGAACCGGGAGCTCCTCACCCGGGCCGGTCTCTACGAGCCAGAGGCCGCGACCCCCGTGCGCACGGAGTGGATCGGGGATTCCAGTGCTCCCGTGGCGTACGTGGACTTCCTCCTCCCGGGGATCGTCCTCATGGCGTTCTTCGTGGGCGGGCTGTTCAGCGTGTCGGGGACGATCCTCTTCTCGCGGGATCTGAAGATCCTCCGCCGCTACTGGGTGACCCCCCTCCGCGTATTGCAGTACCTCGCCGGGTTCGCGCTTGGGTACTTGGCGATGTGCGGGCTCCAGTTCATCCTCGTTGTCCTCCTCGGCCGGGTGGGGTTCGGGGCCACGGTGGCGTTCACCCGGCCGTTGGCCGTCGGGTACCTCGTCCTGGCGGCGGTCACGTTCCTCGCGTTCGGGTTCTTCGTCGCTTCGCTCGCCAACACAGCTCAAGCGGGGATGGCCATCGCCAACATCATCAACATGCCGATCCTGTTCCTGAGCGGCCTCTTCTTCCCAGTCGCGGATCTCCCGCTGTTCCTGCGCGTCCTCCTCTACCTCAACCCGTTGAGCTACCTCGCGGAAGGGCTCCGCTTCTCCCTCGGGGCAGGGCAGGCCACCCTCCCTCTCCCCCTGACGTTCCTCGTGCCCCTCGGGTGGACGGGCCTGTCCGCGGCCGTCGCCGTGCGGCGCCTGCGGTGGGACGTGGCCCGATGACCGCGTTCCGGCAGCTCCTCCGGACGCAGGCCCTCGTCTTCCTGCGGGACAAGATCGCGCTGTTCTTCACCGTCTTGTTTCCCGTCGTCTTCATCATCATCTTTGGGTTCGTGTGGGGAGGGGGCGAGGGCGGGGGGAAGGTGACCCTCGGCCTCCTCGTCGTCGGGGAACGCGATGCCCTGCTCGACGAGGTCCTCTCCTCCCAGAACACGGTGACGGTGCGGCCGTATGAGGACCGCGCCGAGCTCGAGGCTGACCTCACTGGGCAGGTGCTCGGCCTGGGGTTGGTGTGGGATGGGGAGGAGCTCCTCTTCCTCCAGGATCCCACCCGCGTTCAGGAGGGGTACGCCCTGGCCGAGGTGGCCCAGGGGATCGCGGCGGAGCTCGACCTGCGCCGGCAAGGATTGGCCCCGGTGGTCGAGGTGGAGCGGGTGAGCGTTGGACGAACGCCGGCCGGCTGGTTCACGATGGTCGTGCCGGGGATCATGGCGTTCTCGGTCCTCATGTCCGGGCTCCTCGCCGTGTCGGGGCACATCACCCAGATGAAGGAGCGAAGGCTCCTCGATCGCCTCCTCGTGACCCCGATGCCCCCCACCGCCCTCCTCGGGGCGATCGGCCTGGTGCGGCTGGGGGTGGGGTTCGTCTCCACCACGATCACCTTGGGCCTGGCCGTGGTCCTGTTCCGCGTTCAGTTCGCGGTGAACTGGGGCCTGTACACGGTATTCGTCATCGCGGCGACCAGCGGGGCGATGGGGTTGGGCACGCTCATCGCCCTCGTCGTGCGCCGTCCGACCAGCGCGAGCACGGTGGCGAACATCCTTGCCCAGATCATGCTCTTCCTGTCAGGGGTTTACTTCCCCCTGGAGATCATGCCCGCGTTCCTCCGTGCGGTGGGCCGCGCCGTCCCCCTCACGTACATGGTCGAGGGGATGAGGTACGTGACGGGCGTGGCTGACATGTCCGCCCTGCGGTTTGCCCTCGTCACGGCGGTCTTGTTTGGGGTGGGGCTCGGCCTGTTCCCCGCTCTCAGCCGGTACGTGGTCAGGGTCGGACGCCGCTAGGGTGGGGTACTCCCCGACCACGGTCCCCGCGCCCGGGCCATCGGTCCGCACCGGGGTGGCCACGAACCCCGGGAGGACGGTGCCGTCTTGGAGCACCTCCACCGCGATCCCGCATCGGCGGGCGTTTGCTGGGCGAGCGCGTCAACCGTGCCACCTGATTGGGTGCCGCTTGGCGTCCCCATGAGGAGGGTCATGATGCCGATCAAAAGCCCAATGTTCCTCTTCGTGCCCCTGGCTTCCTCCTTGCGCGATCGAACCGTGGCCTCCTCCCACGACGCCGCTTGACCGACCGAGGTTCCTCCATTGAACCTCCCGCCCCCCCAACAGGCACATACCGGATGAACGGGGAGGGTAGAGTTCACGCCAGGCGGCTGCGGTCAGAGCAGCGGGGGATGGGGAGAGGAGAGCCATTGGCGGACGATGGGGAGTTGGTGGGGCAGGTGGCGCGCGGGGATGGACGGGCGTTCCGCGCCCTGTACGAGCGGTACGCCGATCGGGTGTTCCGCTACGCGCTCACCCTCCTCCGGAACCGACATCTCGCCGAAGAGGTGGTGCAGGAGACGATGGTCGCCGTGTGGAATGGGGCGGACAAGTTTGAGGGGAGATCCCAGGTCTCGACATGGATCTTCGGGATCGCCCGCCATCACGCGCACCGCATCGGGCGGGGCGAGGTGAAGGGCGAGCGGGTCCCCGACGAAGAGGGGGAATCCCCGGATCCCTCCTCTACGGTGGAGCGGGAGGTGCGGGTGCAACGGGCGGTGGCGGGGCTGCCCCCCGACCAGCGCGAGGTCGTGTTCCTTGCGTTCTACGAGGGCCTCCCCTACGAGGAGATCGCCCGGGTGCAAGGGGTTCCGGAGGGGACGGTGAAGTCGCGGATGTTCCACGCCAAGAAGAGGCTCGCCGAGGAGCTCAGGCCATGACGTGCGACGAGGCCCGGGAGCGGATTCCGTTCTATGCGGCGCGTTCCCTCCCCGAGCCGGAAGGGGCGGCCCTCCTCGGGCACGTGGTGGGGTGCGAGCTCTGCCAGGGGGAGCTCGTGGCGGCGATGCGCCTCGGGCACGAACTTCGTGCCGCGTTCGCGCGGCTTCCGGGCCCGCCCGCACGGACGTGGTTGGCCATTGCCGCGCGGACGGTGGGAGCGTCCCTCCTCGAGGTGGGGGTGGGGTCGGAGATCGCGGGCCTGACCCTCGCTGTGGGGGCCACGAAATCCGGGTTCTCGGTCACGGGGAGCCTGTCCCTCCTCGGGCGGGAAGTCCCGGTATTGCGAATCTAGAAGGAGGTAGACGATGAGCGACGAGGAGAAAGAGGGACAGACCGACGTGGAAGAGCTGCGTGGGGTGCTGGATGTCGTCACGCAGCAGGTGCCAGGGCTCCTCCGGGGGCTGCGCGACGTCCTGTACTCGAAGGAGGCCGCGGAGAGCATGGCCGATGCGGTGGGGACGTTCTACAAAAAGCTCGTGGAGTCCGGCATCCCCAAGGAGGAAGCGCTCGAGATGGCCCGCGGGTACATGATCGACCTCCGCGAGGCCTTCCGGGGGATCAAGAAGGGGATCAAGGCTGGTGAAGGGATGCACGTTCACGTGGATGACGAAGAGGAGGACGACTGAGACGGCTGTGGCATGGGATCAGGGCGGCGGGGGCGGTGGTCCGCCTCCTCGCCGCCCTGATCGGGTTCTCCATCGGATACGCGTGGGTCCAGCGCCGAGCGGTGGCCACGTTTCGCCGTCGGCTGCGCCGCCAGGGTGTGCCCGTCGAAGCGGCGGCTGTGCTCACCTCTGACTACCGGGAGGCGTTCCCGCTCTCCGCCCTTGCGTCGGGGATCGGCCGCCCCAGCTCACGGCCGGCGGACGGTAGATGACTCCTCACCCTCAGGTATAATTCAACTGCGCGGTGCATGTTAGGCACCACACAGGTGGTTGGTTAGGTTTTATGAAGGCAGCACAAGCGACGGATACCGTCAACATGGCTTTGTTCTGCGATTTCGAGAACATCGCCCTTGGAGTGCGGGAAGCGAACTACCCCGCGTTCGACATCGAAAAGGTTCTGGAGAGGCTCCTCCTCAAGGGGAACATCGTGGTGAAGAAGGCCTACTGCGACTGGGCGCGCTACAAGGAGTTCAAGGCGCCCATGCACGAGGCGTCGTTCGAGCTGATCGAGATCCCCCACGTGAGCCAGTCCGGGAAGAACTCCGCCGACATCCGGATGGTGGTGGACGCCCTCGACCTCTGCTACACGAAGCAGCACGTGGACACGTTCGTGATCATCAGCGGCGATTCCGACTTCTCGCCCTTGGTGAGCAAGCTGCGCGAGAACAACCGGACCGTGATCGGGGTTGGGGTCAAGAACTCCACCTCCGACCTCCTCATCGCCAACTGCGACGAGTTCATCTTCTACGATGACCTCGTCCGCGCGGCACGGCCGGTCGCTAAGGACCCGCCCAAGTCGGGCGGCCGCAAGCCGGCGGCGAAGAAGAGCCAACAGCCGGCGCTCCCCCCCGTGGACCCCAAGAAGCAGGAGGCGTGGAACCTCGTCGTGGAAACGTACAAGGCCCTCCTCAAGGAGCGGGGAGAAGGGGAGAACATCTGGGGGTCGATGGTCAAGCAAACCCTCAAGCGGCGCCGGCCCGGGTTCAGCGAGTCCTACCACGGGTTCAGCTCGTTCGGGCAGCTCCTCGAGGAGGCCGGGGCGCGGGGGATCCTCGACCTCGAACGGGACGAGAAATCCGGCGGGTACATCATCAAGGGCTGCCACGCTTCGTAGGGGGAGTGGCTGCCCTAGATAGCCCTTGCCACGATGGGGGCCGCGGGACTCACCCGACGTCGCGCTCGATCGCCCATCCCCGCGCTGGGGCGGCGGAGAGGAACCGGTCCCCAGAGAGAGCGCGCTCGATCGGGGTCGCCCCGGGGGGGATCTCCCCGCGCACGGCGAGGGAGAGGACGAGCGCGGCATGCCACCCCGTGAGCTTCTCCATCGCCCGGAACCCCGTCTCGGGATCGTAGCGGTCCAGGAGGCCCACCCGGGCCTCGGCCGGGCGGCCGCCCACCTTCCCCCGCGCCCGGACATGGATCACGCACACGTCGCGGGCCTCGGGGTCGGTCAGGGCCCGGTTGAAAAGGGAGATCAGCACATCGCGCGGCGCTACCAGGTTGTTTCCGACCTGAATCGCCTCGCGCCCCAACAGCCCCAAGGCGCGCAGGCCGTGGAGGAGATGGGCGTGCCCAGGGTAGCGGAGGGTCTTGTTCTCCAAGAGGCGCAACTTCCCGGCGTACGTCCACGGCATGGTGGATAGGCCCCCCGACGTCACGAACGCCTCGAGCCCCCCGAGCGGCGGGATCTCCAGCTCCTCGAGCTCGGATAGGGCGGGGATGGGGGTGACCCCTCCCCCGCGGAGGAAGTAGGCCTCGCCTTCGTACTCGTTCACCAACCCCTCGGCGCTGAAGAACAGGGCGTAGTTCCATGGCGGTTTGGGGTCCTCCGGAAGGCCCCCGTCGTAGATCCGGACTTCTTCGGCTTCGTCGAGGAGGTCCATCGCGACCTGGGCGAGGGTCACGTTCATCCCCGGCCCCATCCCGCAGTCGGGGACGAGGGCGATCCCTGCGTTCTTCGCTTCCCGATCGAGGGCGAGTTCGTCGCGGACGATCCCCGTATGGCCGCCGAGGTCCACCATGTGGGTCTTCGTCCCGATCGCGACCCGGGCGAGGCCGAGGTTGAACCGGTACGAGGCGGCGGAGAGGAGCCCATCGGCCTTGGCGAGGAGCGGGGCGAGCGTCTGCGGTTGGGACGCATCCCCCACCGCGGCGTCGGCCACCTGCCGGCCGAGGAGCCCGTTCAGCCGCTCCGCCCCCGCGCGTGCGATCGCAGCATTGCGGTCGAGGAGCGTAATCTGCTCCGCCTCGCCATGACGGGCGAGGTCGTAGGCCGCCGCCACGCCCTGCCGTCCGGCCCCGATTACCACGTACCTGTAGCCCATCTGGACCTCCTATCCTGCAAAGGTTGCCGGGAGCTCGCGGCTGAGCCAGCCCCGGAGGGGCTCCTCTACCGGGATCACGTCCTCCCACGCCGGGTTCTCGCAGAAGTCCTCGTAGCGGCACACCATAACCCAGGTCGAGCGGGTGGCGGCCGCGCGGGTTTCCGCCACCCCGGCGGCGAGGACCTTCGCTCCAAACGGGAACTCGGCTCCGCTGCAGCATGTTGCGAGCGGAACGAGGTCGGCCCCCGCCGCCCGGAGGCCATCGCGGACCGACTCCGGGAGGGGCTTCTCCCGTGGAGCGAGGACCCAGACTGAGCTCCCTGCCATCCGCCCGCCAAAGGCGCGGAGGCTTCGGGCGAGGAGGAGCGCCCTCCGTCCCGCAGGCTCGTCTTCGGCCAGGCACGCGAACACGAGTTCGGCCATCTCTAGTCCCGCTTGATCCTACCCCTGGAGCGCTCGTGCGAACTTGCGGGCTTCGGCGCGGAGCTGGTCCTCCCCCACCTTCCGGGTGACGATCTCCCCGAGGAACGTGACCTCGACGCGCTTTCCGGCGAGGGAGTTCCGGATCATCTCCCGCGCCCGGCCCGTTTCCCCCCCGCCGGCGGTGAACAGGACGGCGAGCCTCTTCCCCTCGATCTGCGCCTCCTTGAGGAACGTCCGCACCGGATTGGCAGGCTTCCCCGCCCAGATCGGCGTGCAGAGGACGATCCGCTCCACTCCCGCGAAATCGAGGTCCATCGGGCGAATCCCCATCGGGATCCCCCAGACTGCCCGGAGCCCCATCCCGAGGAACCCGCGTTCGCGCACGGCCTTGATCTCCTGCACCTCGGCCCCAAGTTCCGCGGCGAGCGTTTGGGCGATCGTGCGCGTGGTCCCGTACCGGCTGTAGTACACGACGACGGTCTGCATCGCTCCTCCTCTAGCGGGGCAGGGTCGGGCCAACCTGGTCCTGGTAGGCCCCGCCGGCCTCCTTCTCCCCGTACGTGCGTGCGGGGCGCTCCCCGCGGGCGAACACGATCTGGGCGATCCCCTGCCCGATGTGGAGCCGCAGCGGGAGTGGGGAGGCGTTGATGAGGGCCAGCGTGAGCCGGCCCCGCCACCCCGGTTCGAGCGGGGTCACGTTCACGATGAGCCCACACCGGGCATAGCTCGACTTCCCGCAACAGAGGCCCACGAGGTCGGGGGGCACTGCAAATTGCTCGACGCTCTCCCCGAGGACGAACGCGCCGGGGGGGAGTTCGAGTGCTATCTCGTAGCTCGCTTCGCGGAACGCCTCGGCTGGGGTGCCCTGCGGATCGAGGATGAGGCCGGCTCCCCCTTCGGGGATCAGGAAGCGCGGTCCGAGCCGAAGGTCGTACCCGAACGAGCCCAGGCCGTAGGACGGCTTCCCCTCCTGACGGGGAGTAAACGGGGCGATGAGCGGCGGGTTCCCCCTCGCCAGCGCCGCGATCTCCCGATCGCTGAGGATGCTCACCCGGGAATCGTACCCGGATGCGCGCCCCCCATAGAGGGAGGCCCAAGGTCCCATCCGGTCTTGGGACCGATGAGTCGCTACCGGACGATCACGGTGAGGGTGAAGGTTTTCTCAGGGGGCGTGGCCTCCCACGAACGGCGGTAGGCGAAGGAGAGGTTTCCCGCGCCGGCCTCGGTCGCCTGGTAGCGGAAGTAGAACACCCCACCGGACCCAATGAGATGGGAGTCCGCACGGTAGGGGAGGCCCTCAATCCGTGCCAGGAACGCCGGTTCCTCCACGGCCTCCCATCCGTAGCCGGTGGTGGGGTTCCCCGGCAGGGCGATCATCAGCCTTTCCCCCCCGTTCAGGGAGACCGTCGTCCCGTCGTCCCGTTCGTCCACCCGGCGGTAGAGCGCGAGGCCGATCCCGCACACCGTGGCCTCGGCCATGCTCCATCCGGCGCGGGGGGCCGCGTCGGGCGCGGTGACCTGGAGCTCAGCCTGGAAGTCCCCGATCGAGGTCATGACGAGGAGGGTGTACTTCCCCTCGGCCACGGGTTCCCCATCCGTGGTGGTCAGGTCCCAGCGGCCGAGCCACTCGTCCGACGGGAGGGGGTAGGCCGTCGCCTCATCGGCGTAGACCATGACCCCGGCGGGATCGAGGACGAGGAAGGCGGACACGAAGATGGTCCCGCACGTGCAGGGGCATGGATCGTCGCCCGTGAGCTCCACGGCGAGCCCCTGCCCCTGCAAAAAGGTGAACACCCCGGTCGTCACCCGCACCTCTCCGGGGGGGATCGGGCTCGTCGCCGTCCCCAACGCCTGCCCGAAGGATCCGGTCGCCAGTCCAGCCACGAGGAGCAATGCCAAGCGAACCGTGCGCATGATCAGCACCTCCATGGGGAAGTATACGTAGCCGGCCCTCTTGGTTTCGCGGGGCCGCGGGCTGACGGGATCTTCGTTCCGCCGTATCATCTCCTTCGAGGGCCATGCCTCGGGACGGGTTTCGGGCATGAGGATCGTGTTCGTGACGACCTTCCCCACCGCGGAGAGCGGGGGAGCGGGACGGGTGGCCCACGAGTTGGCCGCGGCGAGCGCCCGGACCCACGACGTCCTCCTCGTCACCCCGGGCGAGCGCACGGAATGGATCGCTTCTCCCCAGGGCGAACCGACCAGGGTGCGGGTGGCGACGAGCGGGGACGGTGATGTTCAGCTCCCCGATCTCCGGACGCGGGATGGGCTGGAGAGGTTGCTTCAGGATTTCCGGCCGGACGTTGTCCATGCCCACGACTTCAGCCCTCTTTCCCTGTGGTTCCAGGATTGGGCCCACCGGAATGGGCGGCCGTTCGTGGTGACCCTCCACTGCCTGCCCTCGCAGGCGCAGGCGTTCGGCTCCCTGGAGAAGCCGCGGCTCACCCGGTGGATGGGGGAGAGCCCCCTCTTCCCCACGTTCATCCGCCTCTTCCTCCACCGCTGCGATGGGGTGATCGCCCTTAACGCGGCGATGGTGGAGGACCTGCGGCGGTTCGGGTACCGGGGGCCTTTGTACCGGGTGCCCAACGGCCGGGATCTCGCGGCGTACCGTAACCTCCCTCCGGCGGACATCACGCAGCCGGTGAAAGAGCTCCTGTTCGTGGGGTCGTTCGCCCGGCGCAAGAACCAGCGCTACCTTCTGGAGATGATGGCGCACCTCACCGTCCCCGCTCGGCTCGTGCTCGTCGGGGAGACGCTCGAACCGAGGTACCTGGAGGAGCTCCGGGCGCACGTCCGCGACCGGGCGCTGGGGAACGTGGACATCGTCGGTCCTGTCCCGCACACGGAGATCCCGCACCTCCTCCGCGTGGCCCACGTTTTCGTGTCGGCGTCGAAGCTCGAGGTGCAAAGCCTGGCCGTGATCGAGGCCCTCGCGTCCGGGACCCCGGTCGTTGGGTTGACGAACGAGACGGTCGCCGAGCTCGTGGACGACGCGGTGGGGAGAAGGCTCCCTGCCGATGCAAGCCCGGCGGAGTTCGCGCGGGAAGTGGAGGCGATCTGCCGGATGCCGCCCGAGCACTACGTGGCCCTGTGCCGGGCTGGTCAGGAGCGGGTTCGCTCGCTCGACTGGCAGGCGGTGGTGGAGCAGAACTCCCGGGTGTATGCGGAGCTCGCGGCGGCCTCCTCCGGCGCGGGGGGAAAGCGGGCCTCCCTGTGGACGCCGTGGCTGGTGGCGGCGAGTGCGCTGCGCTACGGGATCCACGGCCTGACCCACTCCGCCCAAGGGGCGGCGCCGATGGCCGGGCAGGGGGGCCCTACAGGAGGATCAGGGTCAGGGCCATCGTCGCCATCCCCCCGACGAGCCCGATGACGCTCTCGTGCCCGCGGCCGTAGGCGTGGCTGGTGGGCAGGAGCTCGTCCAGGCTTACGTAGACCATGATCCCCGCCACCCCCGCGAACAGGATCCCCATCACCTGCGGGGGGAACCCTGCCCCGGTCCTGCTGAACGCAAGCCGGAGCCCGAGGAAAGCGATCCCGGCCCCGATCGGCTCAGCCAGCCCACTTAGGAACGAGTACAGAAAGGCCCTCGTTCGGCTCCCGGTCGCGTAGTAGATTGGGACAGCAACGCTGATCCCCTCCGGGATGTTGTGCAGGGCAAGGGCGAGGGCGATCGCGCCGCCCAGCGTCGGGTCGTGGAGGGCGGCGAGGAAGGTCGCCAGGCCCTCCGGGAAGTTGTGGAGCGCGATGGCGAAGGCGGTGAAGAGGCCCATTCGCAGTAGCCTTGCCTGCGGGGTCCCCGCGACGGGGGGGGCCGACGGGGCGGCATGGACTCCGAGGCCGGCGGTTTCCTCGGCGGTGGGGAGCTGATGGGGGTTATCGGGGCCGGGGATCAGGGCGTCAATGGCGGCGATGAGGGCGATCCCGCCGAAGAAGGATGCGACGTTGATCCACTGCCCCGTAGCGGGACCGTAGACCGAAGCCAGAGCCTCTCCGCCCTTGAGGAGGATCTCCACGAACGAGACGTAGAGCATCACCCCGGCTGAGAAGCCGGTGGAGAGGGACAGGAAGCGGTAGTTCGTCTGCCGAACGAAAAACGCGACCAGGCTCCCCAGTCCCGTGGCGAGGCCCGCCACGAGGGTCAGCCCGAACGCAAGCGCGATGTTCTCCACCTCGTCACCTCCCCCAACGTGTGCGCCGAGTATAGGGTGGACCGGGGGGGAGGGGCCGGGTAGCCTCCTCCCGTGGCTGAGGCGTTCGCGTATGGGGAGGACGTCCTCCTCGTGGAGGAGGGGAAGGGGCGGACTTTCCTTGTCCGCCTCGAGCCGGGGATGGAGTTCCACAGCCATCGGGGAACGATCGCCCACGACGGGATCGCGGGACAGCTTGAGGGGGCGACGGTCCTCAGCCACATCGGGCGGCCGTTCCTCGCCTTCCGGCCGCGGGTCGGGGACCGGATGTTCAAGGTCAAGCGCCGCACCCAGATCGTCTACCCCAAGGACGCGGGCTGGATCGCGCTTTCCCTTGACCTCCGCCCGGGGGCGCGGGTGGTCGAGATGGGGACCGGGTCCGGCGCGTTCACGATCTTGCTTGCTCAGCTCGTGGGGCCCGCGGGCAGGATCTACACGTTCGATCAGAGCGCGGAGTTCCTGGAGAACGCCCTCGCCAACATCGCCCGCGCCGGATCCGCGGATCGGGTGGAGGCGGGAGTTCTCACCGCCGGGGAACCGTTCCCCGTGGAGGACGTCGACGCCGTGTTCCTCGACCTCCCCACCCCGTGGGAGGCGATCCCCGCAGCGTGGGCTGCCCTCGCCCCGGGCCGGCCGCTCGCCCTGATCGTCCCCACCGCCGAGCAGCTCAAGGAGTCGGTCCGGGCGCTGCGCGAGGCCGGGGTCGCCCTCATCGAGACGGTGGAGTTGATGGAGCGGCCGATCCTCGTCCGGGAGAGGGAAGGGGTGCGCCCCAGCGAGCGGATGACCGCGTTCACCGGGTACCTCGTCTCCGCCCGCAAGCGCCTCCCGGGGCCGCCTCCCGCCGGCGCTGTAGGATAGGGCAATGGACGTCCCGAGCGTGTTCACGATCCTCAAGGTGGGGATCGGCCCTAGCTCCTCCCACACCATGGGCCCGTTCTTCGCCGCACGGGACTTCCGCGGCCTCGTCGCCGCCCGCGGGTTCACGGGAGGCCGGCTGAGGGCCGTCCTCCTGGGGAGCCTCGCCGCCACCGGCCGCGGTCACCTCACGGATGCCGCGGTGGCGGCCGGGCTCTCCGGCCACGGGCTCGATCGCGCGGCGGCGTCCCTCCCAGAGGTCCTGGCCGCGGTGCGGGCGGCGGGGGAGGTAGGGATCGCGGGCCACCGGTTTGCATTCCAACCCGACGAGGACATCGTGTTCGACCTCTCCGACCGCGATCTTCCCCATCCCAACACCCTGCGGTTCGAACTCCTCGGTGAGGATGGGCGTGTCCTGCTCGGGGAGGAGTACCGGTCCCTCGGCGGAGGGGCGGTGGCAGGGGGGACGTTCGGGGAAGGGCCAGGCTGGAAGAAGGGCCAGTTCACGATGACCGAGGTTCTGGCGGCGTGCCGAGAGGGGGGGACCGACCTCGTCGGGTTCGTTCGGGAGAACGAGCGGCGCCTCGGGCTCGGTAGCGAGGAGGTCGCGGCGCGGCTCGCGGCCCTCTTGACGGCGATGGGGGATTCCATCTCCCGCGGGGTCTCCACCCGCGGCATCCTCCCCGGCCGGCTCTACCTCGCCCGCCGCGCCCCCGGGATGTACGAGGCCCTCCAGGAACGGACGGGGGTGCAGCACGTTCTGTCGCGGGAGATGGACCGTGCCTCGACGTACGCGATCGCGGTCGCTGAGGAGAACGCAGCGGGGGGGCGGGTCGTCACTGCTCCCACCTGCGGGGCGGCCGGCGTGGTGCCGGCCGTGCTGCGGGTCCTCCAGGAGGCGGTCGGAGTGCCGGATGAGCGCATCCACGATGCCCTCCTCGTGGCGGGCCTCATCGGCCTCGCCGTGGCGACGAACGCCTCCATCGCCGGGGCTGAGGTCGGCTGCCAGGGCGAGGTGGGGACGGCGAGCGCGATGGCGGCCGCGGCAGCGTGCTACCTCTTGGGCGGGGACGCCGAGGCCCAGGTGGACCGCGCGGCGGAGACCGCCCTCGAGCACTACCTCGGCCTCACCTGCGACCCCGTGTACGGGCTCGTCCAGATCCCGTGCATCGAGCGCAACGCGGCGGCGGCGGTGGCGGCGCTCCACGCGGCGAGCCTGGCCGTCCTGTGTCGGGGAGAGGACCGCATCTCATTCGACACCGCAGTGGCCGCCCTGGCCGAGATCGGGCGAGACATGAGCCCCAAGTACAAGGAGACCGCCCAGGGCGGGATCGCGTCCCTAGTCGAGAGAGAGGCCAGCGAACGGCGGGGGACAGGGCCGAGGTGAACTGCCCCGGACCGCGATGGCGACCTCGATCTCGTGGCCAACGTTGAGGAGATGAACCGCCTGCGGTCCATCCTCGCCGTGGTGTGGTTCGCGACCCCCGGGCGGGCCGGAGCACCCGGCGGGTGACGCCGGCCACAGTCGGCTGGGCCGCCCTTGTGCTATCATGGTGGTCCGCGGATGCGGCAAGGAGGTGGGCATGGGGCCCGCTGAAGGCGGAGCAGCAAGCGACCGTACCTCCCCGCGGATCCTGCGCGAGGTGGCCGACCTCGGCCCGGGTGACCACGCGTGCCTCATCTACCTTGACGACGACGACCGTATGGCTGCCCTCTCGGCCTACCTGGGCCAGGGGCTCGCGGCGGGCGAGCGGGTGCTCTGGATCGTAGATGCCCCTGCGGTCCACGAGATCCGTAGCTACTTCCGCGATGCCGGCGTCGCGATCGGCGATGCCGAGCGGCGCGGCCAGCTCGTCTTCCTCACCAGCGACGAGACCTACCTCCGGGAGGGCACGTTCGACCCGCACCGGATGGTCGCCCTCCTTCAGCAAGAGACGCAGCGGGCACTGGACGATGGGTTCACCGGCCTCCGCGTGACCGGGGAGATGACGGGGGCCCGGTCGGGGCCCCTCGGCTCGGAATGCCTGACCGAGTTCGAGGCGCTCCTCAACGCGTTCTTCCCCGGCACGGCCTGCACCGGGCTCTGCCAGTACGATGCCCGTCGCTTCCCCCCCGCGGCCCTCCGCGATGTTCGGCGCACTCACCCCATCGTCATCTCCTTGGTCCACGCCGACCCAGGACGATCGGAAGCAGAGCGGCGGTGGGAGGAGCTCCTAGCGAGCCTGCCCGGAATGGCGTACCGGTGCCGGAATGACCGCGACTGGACGATGGAGTTCGTGAGCGAGGGGAGCGTAGACCTCCTCGGCTACGCACCGGATGCCCTGGTGGGGAACCGTGAGGTGAGCTACGCGCGCCTCATCCACCCCGAGGACCGCCCGCGGGTGTGGGATACTGTTCAGAAGGCGATCGCGCGGCGCGAACCGTTCACCATGACCTACCGCATCCGAACCGCGACCGGGGAGGAGAAACTGGTCTGGGAACGGGGGATGGCAATCCAGGGTGAGGGCGAGGAGGCCCTCCTCGCGGGGTTCATCACCGACGTCACCGCGCGGGTGCGGATGGCAGAACGCGTGAGGGAAGAGAGAGCTTGGTCCGAAACGATCATCCGCAATGCCCCGAACATCATCATCGGGCTCGATCTGGACGCGCGGATCGTGATCTTCAACCGTTTCGCCGAGGAGCTGACGGGTTATGCCGCCCCGGAGGTCGTGGGCAAGGATTGGTTCACGACCTTCCTCCCCCCGGAGAACCGTGAGGAGATGCGTTCCGTCTGGAACGAGATCATCGCGCAGAAGCTCGTTTACCACCACCACGAGAACGCCATCCTCACGAAAACGGGGGAGGAGCGGCTCATCAGCTGGCGCAACACCGTGGTGAAGAAGAACGGTGAGTTCAGGATGGTTCTCGCGATCGGCGAAGACGTCACTGAGCGCAAGCGCGGCGAGGCGAAGTGGGCCCAACTCATCCAGCGCCTCACCGTCCTCCACCGGGTGAGCCAGGAAATCACCCGCGCCGCCAGGGATCCTGAAGGGATCTATGCCACCATCCATCGCGCCGTGGCGGAGCTCATGCCGGCGGAGGCCTTCACCATTTCCCTCCGCACCGGCGACGACGAGGCGGAGGCGGTGTACCTCGTGGACGAGGGGGGCCGCTATCCCTCGGAGCGCGTGCCCCCCGGCGAGGGGTTGACCTGGCACGTCCTCTCGACCGGGGAACCGGTGGTCGTCCCCGACGCGACCGTGGGCGTTCCGTTCCCAAGGCGCCGGTTCGGGAGCAAGGAGAGTGTGCGCTCGATCCTCGCCGTACCCCTCCGGATCGGAGAGAGGACGATCGGGATGCTCGCCACCCAGAGCTACGAGCTCGCCGTGTACAGCGAGGAGGACCTGCAGATCCTGGAGATGCTCGCCGCCCATGCCGCGGCGGCGCTCGAGAACGCCCGCCTCCTTGCCGAGCTGCGGGAGAGCGAGGGGAAGTTCCGTAGCGTGTTCGAGAACACCCTGCTTGGCCTCTACCGGACGACGCCGGAGGGGCGGATCGTGATGGCAAACCCGACGCTCGTGCGCATGCTGGGGTACGAGTCGTTCGCGGAGCTCGCTCAACGCGACCTGACCGCGGAGGGTTACGAGCCGGGGTACCTGCGCCGCGAGTTCCAGGAGCGCGTCGAGCGCGAGGGGGAGGTGCGCGGCCTTGAGGGGACCTGGGTACGCAAGGACGGCTCGACCCTGTTCGTACGGGAGAGCGCCCGCCTCATCCGCGACGAGACGGGTCAGCCGCTCTACTACGACGGAACGGTGGAGGACGTGACCGAACTCGTCCTAGCCCGCCGGGCCCGCGAGCAACAGGAGCGGCTGCTCGCCATCGCCGGGCGGATGGCCAACCTTGGGGGGTGGTACGTGGACCTCGCCACGGACCAGGTGCTGTGGTCCGATGAGGTGGCCGCGATCCACGAGGTGCCCCCGGGGACCTATCCGTCGGTGGAGGAGTGCATCTCGTTCTACGTCCCGGAGCACCAGGCCAGGATCAGGGAGGTGTTCACCGCCTGCGCGACCGAGAGCATCCCGTACGACGTGGAGCTCCAGATCATCACCCGTTCCGGGAGGCGCGTTTGGGTCCGCACGATCGGCGAGCCGGTCCGGGACGCGGCGGGGAGGATCGTGGGCGTGCAGGGCGCGTTGCAGGACATCACCGATCGCAAGCAAGCCGAGGATGATCTGCGGGAGAGCGCGAAGCGGTACCGCGAGCTGGTGGAGGACATTAGCGACGTCATCATCGCCATAGACGCAGACGGGACTGTAACGTACATCAGCCCAGTGGCCCGCGCGCTCGGCGGCTACTCCCCCGACGAGATCGTGGGCCAGCCGTTCGCCCGGTTCATCCATCCGGACGACCTCCCGGGGCTCTACCGGGCCTTCCAGGAGACCCTCTCCGGCCGGGAGCCGGCGCCGTTTGAGCACCGCGTGATCGCCAAGTCCGGGGATCCCATCTGGACCCGCACCTTGACCAAGCCGTTCTTCCGGGATGGACAGCCCGCCGGCGTGCGCGGGGTGATGAGCGACATCTCCGCCCGCAAGCGCGCGGAGGCGGAGCTCGCGGAGAGCTATGCCAGGGTACAGCGCTTGTTCGACGCCATCGTGGACGCCCTCGCCTCGACGATCGAGCTCCGCGACCCCTACACCGCCGGACACCAGCGGCGGGTGGCCGAACTCGCTGTGGCCATCGCCCGCGAACTGGGCCTGTCGGCGGAGGAGCAGACCGGCTTGCGGATCGCGGGGCTCGTGCACGATGTGGGGAAGATCGTCGTCCCGAGCGAGATCCTGAGCAAGCCCGGCCGGCTGAGCCCGTTGGAGATGGAGATGGTGCGGGTCCATCCCGAGGCAGGGTTCAACGTGCTGCAGGGCATTGACTTCCCGTGGCCGGTGGCGGAGGTCGTCCACCAGCACCACGAGCGGCTGGATGGCTCCGGCTACCCTCAGGGGCTCGCGGGCGACGAGATCCTCCTTGGGGCGCGGATCCTCGCCGTGGCCGATGTTGTGGAGGCGATCAGCTCCCACCGGCCGTACCGGGCGGCGCTCGGGATCGAGGCCGCCCTCGCCGAGGTCGAGGCCGGCCGGGGCAAGCTCTATGACCCGCAGGTCGTGGACGCTTGTCTGGCGGTATTCCGTAACGGGTTCACCTTCCGCGCCGCCAGTCAGGCGGGGTGAGCCGCACCCGGGACCGAGCCGCTTGCCCCGCCTACCGCTGGGGCGGCGGGAGGACCTCCCCCCGCACCAGAGCCGGGAGGTCCGGGGCGACCCACGTCGGCTGGATCCCGGTCCGCGCGATGTCCTCTGCGGTGGAGACCCCCGACAGGACGAGGGCCGTGTCCATCCCCAGGCGCTGGGCGCCGACGACGTCCGTCTCCAGCCGGTCCCCGATCATCAGCGCCTCGACCGGGCCGATCCCCAGTGCGGTCAGGGCCACGCGGTACGCGATGGGCGAGGGTTTGCCGACCACGAGCGCGGGGGGGAACCCCATCCCCTCCAGCGCCCCCACGACCGCCCCTGCCCCCGGGATGAGGCCGGTCTCGGTGGGGTAGGTCGGGTCACGGTTCGTGGCCAGGAGCCGCGCTCCCGCGAGGAGCGCCTGGAGGGCGTGGGAGAGCTTGTCGTAGGTCAGGGCGCGATCCATCCCCACCACGACCCACTCCGCCTGTGCGGGTTCCCCATGCCGATGGCCGGCGAGGCCCATCTCCGCGGCGATCCCTTCCTCACCGAGGTACCAGAACTGCACCGTGCCGATCTCCTCCCGCAGGTAGTGGGCCGCGACGTAGCAACTCGGGATCACCTCCGCCGCGCTCACGGGGAGCCCCCGTTCGCTCAGTCGCCTTGCCACAGCCAAACGGGACTGGGTGGAGTTGTTCGTGAGGAGGGCCACCGGGCCTCGGTTGCGAAGGGCCGCTAGGGCGTCCGCCGCCCCCGGGAGAACGTTCCTCCCTCGCACGAGGACCCCATCGAGGTCGAGGAGGAACCCCCGGTAGGGATCGAGTGGATGGTGGGCCATGGGGCGATGATAGCCGCTAGGGGGAGTGTGGTTCCGGTCAGGAGTTTGGCATCCCGTTCGGGACAAGCGTAGAATGGGGCAGTCGGAGGGATGGTCGAGTGGCCGAAGACGACGGCTTGCTAAGCCGTTGCTGGGGTGTTGAGCCTTAGCCGTGGGTTCGAATCCCACTCCCTCCGCAGCGAGGCGGCCATCGGTTGGCGTGAACCGAGAACGGGTGCACCGTAAACTGGGGACCGCCGCTAGGCGCCCGTAGCTCAGGGGACAGAGCGTTGGCCTCCGGAGCCAAAGGCCGCAGGTTCAAATCCTGCCGGGCGTACCAGCTCCTCCAAGGGTCCTTCCCCGGCCACCCTGGCGGACCGGCGCCGGGGGGGCTAGGCTCCCCGTGATGAAGGTGATCGGCATCGCTGGCCCGTCCGGATCCGGGAAGTCCACCCTCGCCCGCCACCTCGCGACCGAGCCGGGGGTGGTCCACCTCGATGCCGACGCCCTGGCGTGGGCGACGTACGCCCCCGGTGGACCGGCCTACTTCCCCCTCGTTGCCCGGTTTGGGGAGGACATCCTCGCCGAGGACGGGACGGTGGATCGGGCGCGGCTGGCGCGGGTTGCGTTCGCGACGCCTCAGGCGAAGGCCGATCTGGAAGCGATCGTGCACCCGCGCGTGATGGACGAGGTGCGGCGGGCGATCGAGCGCCATCGCGATGCCGGGACGCGGATCCTCCTCGTGGAGGGCGCGCTCCTCCTTGCTTCGCCCCATGTGGATCGGTCCCTGTTCGATGCGGTCCTGTGGCTGGAGGTCCCGGAGGAGGAGCGGCGGGCGCGGCTCCTTGATTCGGGGCTGGATCGAAAGGCCGTGGCGCGGCGCCTCCGCGCGCAGCGGGACCTCGTGCCCCCGCAGGATCCCCGCGTCCACGTCGTGGATGGCCGTGGGGAGCCGCAGGAGGTCGCCGAGCGGGTGGCGGAGCTACTGCGGGCGTGGGGTGGACCGTGAGCTCTCGGAGAGCACGAGGTCGAGATCGGAGTGGGGGATGGCCCCCTGGGACGTGATCTGGTAGCGCTCGTGGCCCTTCCCCGCGAGGAGCACCACGTCCCCCGTTGTGACGTCCCCCAACGCCCAGCGGATCGCCTCCGCCCGGTCGAGCTCGATCCGGTACCTCCCCCCCACCGCTCGCACCCCGCGGGCCACCCCCTCGGCGATCGCCCGCGGATCCTCACCCTTGGGGTTATCGGCAGTGATCACGGCGAGGTCGGCGAGCTGGCCCACGATCCCCCCCATCAGGGGCCGCTTCCCCGGGTCGGCCTCGCCGTTGGCCCCGAACACGACCACCAGACGCCGGGCGTGGGGGCGGAGCGAGGACAGGATCTCCGCTAGCGCCGGCGGGTTGTGGGCATAGTCCACCACGGCCGTCGCCCCGCTCCGGAGCGGGAACTGCACGAACCGCCCTGGGGGGAGCGTCGCCGTCATCAGGCGGGATGCGATTTCGGGAAGGGGCGTGCCCAGCGCCCACGCCGTGGCCGCGGCGGCGAGCGCGTTGGCCACGTTGTGGCGGCCCGGGAACGGCAGACGCACCTCCTCCGATCCGTCCGGCGTCTCGAGCGCGAACTCCGCGCCCGTTTGGTCCAGGCGCAGCCCCTCGGCGCGGACATCGCCGCGGCCCAGCCCATACCGGACCCCGTGGCCGTGGCACGCCGCGAGGAACGGATCGGCATGGCGGTCCTCGGCGTTCACGATGCCCACGCCGTCTGGGGGGAGCATCCGGAACAGGCGGAGCTTCGCATCGAGGTAGGCCTCCATCGTGCGGTGGAAATCGAGGTGGTCCCGTCCCAGCCCGGTGAAGACGGCTGCCGCAACGTGGATGCCCGCCACCCGCCTCTGGGCGAGTCCAATCGAGGACGCCTCGAACGCGAACGCTTTCCTCCCCGCCGCCCGCGCTTCGGCGGCCAGCCGCTGCAGGTCGGGGGCCTCAGGGGTGGTCACACAGGACAGGCCCTCCCGCTCCACCCGCACCGTGGTCAGGGTCTCGCACTCCGGGAGGAGCTGGCCGAGGAGGTGGACGACGGTCGTCTTCCCGTTCGTGCCCGTGACGCCGATTGTGCGGAGCTCGCGGGTGGGGTGGCCATAGAAGGCGGCCGCGGCGTGGGCGAGGGCGGACCGGGCATCCGGGACGCGGGCGTAGGGGACCCCGGCGCTTGGCCGCACGCGTTCGCCCACCACCGCCACTGCCCCGCGCGCCACGGCATCGGCGATGAACCGGTGCCCATCTGTCCGTTCGCCCACGAGGGCGAAGAACAAATCTCCCGGCACGACGCGGCGGGAGTCCCAGGCCAGTCCTCGGACCTCGATCTCCCTGATCCCAGGAACGGAAGAAAGCGAAGGCAACAGCGCACCCACCGTGGGCATGCCGCCATGCTAGGGGGTTCTCGGCGCGAGGGGCAGGACACGCGGGAGCGCGCCGCATCCCGCGTGCCCAACGGCTCTAGGTGTACCGATCGGCAACGGCGGAAGCAGCGTAGGCTTCGGGCTTGGTGCGCACGCGGTACCCCACCCCGAGGATCATCCCCACCACTTCCTCCACGAGGTCCCGCGTCCGGCCGTTGCGGCCGATGTCCACGTGGATCTCGAGCTGGAACCCGCTCACCCCGCGGTCCTTCAGGGCCCGGATCAGCTCCTCCGCCGTCTCGTAGGAGAGCCACGCCTCGCGGTAGATGCGCTCGCGTAGGCTCTGCGGTCGCTCGTCCTTCTCCCGGCGCCAGAAGTAGCGGCCCCCCCGCCCCACCCGGTGCACGACGATCGCCGATACGTAATCCACCTCGTCGGCGTAGGTCTGGGAGTCGGTGCCGACGACGACTTCGTACGAGGCCTCCGGGGCAGCCGCCATCATCGCCAAGATCTCATCCACCACTTCTTGGAACGAGAGCCTGCCGAGGGTTGGACTGTGGTAACACGAACCTTCGCCCATAGCGCACCGATCTTAGGCGGCGGCTCGAGGCGAATCAAGCAACGGGAGGGTGAAGGTGAACACGGCCCCGCCCTGGTTCTCCACCCAGATCCGCCCACCATGGGCCTGCACGAGCTCGCGGGCGATCGAAAGCCCAAGCCCGGTCCCCTCTCCGCTCCGCGATGTGTCGCCCTGGTAGAACCGCTCGAACACGTGGGGGAGGTCGTGGGGCGACACCCCCGGCCCCTCGTCCCTGACCGAGACGTGGATCTCCGAGTCCGCTCGCGCCACCGTCACCGTGACCGTCCCTCCCGGCGGGGAGTAGCGGAGGGCGTTATCGAGGAGGTTGCCCAGCACCTGCCGGATGCGGCGGGGGTCAACGTTGGCCCGGAGCCCCGGCTCGACCTGGGCCTCGACCGTCACCCCATCCTCGACGGCCGCGGTGCGGGCTGCCTCCACCACTGCTTGGACGAGCTCCCCGATGTCGGTCGGCTCCCGTAGGAGCTGGAGGTGTCCCGCCTCGGCGAGGGTCAGGGTGCGGAGGTCCTCCACCAGCTCCCCCAGGTGGAGGGTCTGGTCGTACACCGGCGCGAGGGCCTCCGGCGTGAGGGGGAACACCCCATCGAGCATCCCCTCGAGGTTTCCCCGCACCACCGCCAACGGGGTGCGCAGCTCGTGGGCGACATCGGTGAGGAGGTTCTGACGGGCCTTCTCCGAGTGTTCGAGGGCCGCGGCCATCTCGTTGAACGCCTGCCCCAGCCGGCCGATCTCGTCCCGGGTCCGGATGGCGACGCGGTGGGAGAGGTCACCGGCGGCGATGCGGGTCGTGGCCAGGATGAGCCGCTTGAGGGGCCGGGAGAGCTGGGCGGTGAGGATCACCGCGAGGAGGGCCGCCGCCACGAGGGCCGCCGCCCCTCCCACGAGCACCGCCCGTTGGAGGGAGCCGAGGAAGTCCTCCTCGAGGGGATTCAGGGCGGCGATGTCGAGGGGCACCACCGTTCCCACCTTCACCCCGTTCACCATGATCGGCACTCCATACCGATCGACGATCGGCCTGAATTGAGGGTCGTCCGCCATACACTGGCCGAGCCTCTCCTGTTGAGCACAGCCCACCACCGCATAGGTGTCATCCAACACCATGAACTGGCCCCATGCACTCTGCTCGTAGATCACCTCCCGTCCGCGCACGATCACAGCCACAGACGCGAAGATGGACTTAAGCACTTCCCAGCTCTCAGTTGATTCCCAGATCTGGGCTAGCGCGGCGGCGAACTCCTGGGCTGCCAGGTGCCGGTTCTCCTCCCGGAACGCGTCGAACTGGGAGCTCACCTCGCGCGTGCTGAGGAAGTACGTCCCCCCGGCCGCGAGGAACGCGACCAGGGCGAACGCAGCGAAGAGCTTCCACCGAAACGACATGGGCTATCCTTCGCCAGCATCCGGACGGAACTTGTACCCCACCCCGTGGACGGTGAGGATGTAGGTGGGATCATCCGGGTCCGGTTCGATCTTGCGACGGAGGTTCTTCACGTGGGAATCCACGGTGCGGGGGAGGGTAGCGTAGGTCCTTTCTTGCAGGGCCTCCAGGAGCTCGCGCCGCGTGAACACCCGCCCCGGGTGACGGGCGAAGAACGCGAGGAGGTCGAACTCCGTGGGGGTCAGGTCGAGGACCGTTCCGGCGAGGCGCGCCTCCCGTGCTGCCAGGTCCACCGTGAGGGGGCCGACGCGGATCACCTCCGGGACTGTCCCGCCCTCGGTGCGGCGCAGGACGGCCCGCACCCGCGCCGCGAGCTCCCGCAGGCTGAACGGCTTCGTCACATAGTCGTCGGCGCCCATCTCCAGGCCGGCGACGCGGTCTGTCTCCTCCGTGCGCGCGGTGAGCATGATGATCGGGGTCGTCGCCTCTTGGCGGATGCGCCGCGCCACCTCCAACCCGTGCATCCCGGGGAGCATGAGGTCGAGCACCACCAGGTCCGGCTGGAGGGCCTTGAACATCGCCCACCCGTCCTCCCCGGCGAACGCCACCTCCACCCGGTACCCCTCGCGCATGAGGTACGCCTGCACCATGCGCGCGATTTCCCGCTCATCTTCCACGACGAGGATCGTTTTCATCTGCATCGGTAGCCTACCTCAAGGGGGAGAAGAGGGCTACACAGCCTTCCCTCCCCCACGACGATCGGAGGCGGTTTGTGGTGGTCGGGCTCTCGCGTGCGCTTCCACCTCGCTCCACTGTCCCCCTCTGGCGTCGAGGGGAGGTGGAGGGGGTGTGAAGATCCCGCGGAGGCCGTTACCATGTCCCCGGACATGCCACGCGACCTCACCGGCCTCCTCACCCCCTCCTCGATTGCGGTGGTCGGGGCGTCGGCCACGCCGGGGAAGATCGGGCACGCCCTCTTCTCGAACGTCGCTGCCTTCCCGGGGCCGGTGTACGGGGTGAACCCCAGCCGCAGCCAGATCCTCGGCCGGCCGTGCGTCCCAACGGTGGACGATCTTCCTGAGCCCGTGGCCCTCGCCATCATCGCCGTCCCCCCCGCCGACGCACTGCGCTCCCTCGCCGCCTGCGGAAGGAAGGGGATCCGCAACGCCGTCGTCATCACCGCTGGGTTCAAGGAACAGGGGGGAGAGGGGATCGAGCGGGAACGGGAGCTCGTCCGCATCGCTTCCCAGTACGGGATGAACGTGCTTGGACCGAACGCATTCGGGCTCATCTCCCCGCGGGCGGGGCTCAACGCGACCTTCGCCCCGCGAGGGGCGTTCGCGGGCGCGATCGCGTTTATCTCCCAGTCCGGCGCCCTCGGCAGCGCGGTGCTCGACTGGGCATGGCAGAACGAGGTGGGACTTTCGTTCTTCGTGTCGCTGGGGAACAAGGCCGTGCTCACCGAGACCGACTTCCTCCCCGCCCTGGCCCGCGACCGGGAGACGGTGGTCATCGCCGCCTACCTGGAGGGGATCGAGGATGGGCCGGAGTTCGTGCGCATCGCGGGCGAGGTGACGCGGGAGAAGCCTGTGCTCGTCCTCAAGGCTGGGGCAACTGAGGTTGGGGCGCGGGCGGCCTCGTCCCACACCGGGGCCCTCGCTGGGTCGGACCGCGCCTACGGGGCCGCGTTCCGGCGGGGCGGCGTCCTCCGCGTCCGGTCGGTGGAGGAACTGCTCGAGGCCGCGGTGGCCCTCTCCGAGCAGCCGTTGCCGCGTGGGCGCCGGCTTGGGATCGTGAGCAACGCCGGCGGGCCGGCGATCCTGGCCGCGGATGCCGCTGCCGAGCAGGGCCTTGCGGTGCCCCCCCTCTCCCCGCCCACCGTCCGCTCCCTCGCTGAACGCTTCCCCACGGCGAGCACCGCCAATCCCGTGGACATCCTCGCCGATGCCTCCGCCGATGGGTTTCGGGACGCGGTGGACCTCGTCCTCTCCGACCCGGGGGTGGACATGGGCCTCGTCCTCACTGCCCCGCATCCCATCCTGACCTTCGCGGAACTGGCACGGATCCTCGCCGCATCCCAGCGCAAGCATGGGAAGCCGGCTGTGGCGAGCTTCCTGGCCGGTGAGCTTGGGGAGGAGGCGGAGAAGACGCTCCGCGCGGCCGGGATCCCGGCGTACTTCGAGCCGGCCCGGGCCGTGCGGGCGCTGGCGATGCTCGCCCGGTACCGGGAGATCCGGGACCGCCCCCTCCCCGTGCGATCCCCGCCTGCGGCCGACCGGGCCCGCGTGCGGGTGCTCCTCGCCTCAGGCGGCCCGCGACTGGGGGTGGAATCACTCGACCTCCTCGCCGCCTACGGGATCCCCATCGCGCGGGGAGGGCTCGCCCGCAGTGCGGACGAGGCGGCCGCCCTTGCCCAGGATCTCGGGGAGAGGGTCGTCCTCAAGGTCGTCGCGCCCGAGATCGTCCACAAGTCCGACGTGGGCGGGGTGAGGATCGGCGTCCCCGCGCATGAGGTCCGCGGCGCGTACCGGGAGATGGTGGGGCTTGCTCCCGCCGTGGGCGTGTACGTGCAGGAGCTCCTCCCGCCCGGACAGGAGGTGATCGCGGGGATCGTGCGCGACCCCACGTTCGGGGCCCTCGTCATGTTTGGGCTGGGAGGCGTGTTCGTGGAGGCTCTGGGCGACGTGGCGTTCGCCCTCGCCCCCCTCTCCGCGCCGGAGGCGGAGGAGCTCGTGCGGGGCATCCGCGCCTTCCCGCTCCTGGCTGGGGCACGCGGGAGGCCCCCCGTTCACCTGGCGGGCCTCGTCGCGGCGGTGGAGCGGATCAGCCACCTTGCAGCGGAGTTCCCCGAGATCGCGGAGCTCGATGTGAACCCGATCCTCTGTTACCCGGACCGCGTCGTGGCCGTGGACCTGCGGGTCACCGTCTCCGGGGCCGAGGGGTTGCCGTGGGGCCGGGGCCAGCCCTAGAATGCCCCGGTCGCCGCGGGACCCGGATAGGTCGGGCGCGCGAAGGGGGATCTGTGGACGCAGAGAGGGTCATCGCGGAGTTCGAACGGGGGGCCGGACAGAAGGTCGTCGTCCGGCGGACGCAGTTTCGCGGCAAGGAGTACCTCGACCTGCGCCAGTTCTTTCAGGGGGACGATGGCCAGTGGCTGCCGACGAAGAAGGGGGTCTCCCTCCCGTGGGAGGCCCGGTTGGCCCTGATCGAGGCCCTGCAGAAGGAGGAACCGTAGCCGCGCCGGAAGCGGGGGGACCGGATCCGGTGAGGGCGGCGGCGACCACACTGGCCGCGCGCGGTTCTTCTACCATTCCCAGTGGCTGATGAGGAGGGATGGATGCTCACCCAAGCTCTGCACGACCTAGTGCGTACGGTGGGCGGTGAGATCTCCGAGCGGGGAGGGGAGATCGAGCTCACGAAGGTCCTTGCCGAGCGGCGGGTGCTCCTCTCCCGAAGGAGGCTCGTCTACCGGGCGCGGCTGCGCGTGGACGAGGGGAAGCGCGAGGTGCACCTCTCTGAGTCCCTCACCGAGGTCGGCTCCGGCCTCGCCGCGGACGGCGGGGCCGGGTTCAAGGTGGAGACGTACCGGACCGGCCGCGGGCCACGCGAAGGGGACCTCGCTGAGCGATCGCGACTGTTCGGGAAGGTCTACGCCACCACGTTCGACCACGGGGAGGTCCGTAGCGCGATCGAAGGCATCGCCCGGCAGCACGGCTACACCGTTTGCTACCGCGTTACCGGCCGGTAGGGGGCGGCGTCCGGAGCGGGCTCCACCCTAGTCCAACCCAAGCAGGGCATCGATCTGGGCGCGGTCGAACCCGATCACGCACTCGCCGTCGATCTCGATCACCGGCACGCCCTGCTGCCCGGTCTTGCGCACCATCTCCATCGCCGCTGCCGGGTCGGCAGCCACATCCACCTCGGTGTAGGCGATCCCCCGGCTGGTGAGGTACCTCTTCGCCACGTGGCACCACGGGCAGGTGGGGGTGCTGTACACGATCACTTCGTGCTCGACTTGCTGATCCATTGTTCTCCCTCCTCGGTCAGTGTCTGCCGGATCCCCGGCGCAAGGAGCTCGTCCAGGATCGGGGTCAGGCTCAGGCAGTGCAGCCGACCGCGGCGGTTCCGCGTGACGAGCCCGGCATCCTCCAGGATCCGGAGGTGGTACGAGAACGCGGAGGTGGACATCCCCAGGGCGTGAGCGATCCGCCCACAGGGAGAGCCCCCCTGGGCGAGCAGGTAGCTCAGGATGTGAATCCTCTCTACGCTCCCCAGGGCCGCGAGTGCCTTGGCGAGGTCCGCGATCCCCCGCTCCACGGGGCGAGTATAGCCCGCCCCCCTTTATGGTTCAACTGTCGTTGAAACGTTGAGATGACAGGGGCGGCGAGGTACCCTCAGTGCATGGACGCGAAGGTGACCTGGCAAGAAGGGATGAGGTTCGTGGGCGTGGGGCCCTCCGGCCACCCGGTGGCCATGGATGCGGGGCGGGAGTCCGGCGGGAGCGACACCGCGCCGCGGCCGACCGAGCTCCTCCTCGTCGCCCTCGGGGGGTGCATGGGGATGGACGTGGTCTCGATCCTGGGGAAGATGCGCACCCCGCCGCGGAGCCTGGAGATCGCCATCACCGCGGAGCGGGCCCCGGATCACCCGAAGGCGTTTCGTAAGGCGAGGGTCCTCGTCCGGGCGGAGGGCGTGCCCGAGGGGAACCTGCGCCAGGCGGCCCAGCTCTCCCGCGACAGGTACTGCTCTGTGGGGAACTCGCTCTCCGCCGAGATCACGGTCGAGGTCGAGGCCCGCCCGTAGGCCCTTTTGAACCGCGTGCGGTGGGCGAGGAGATTAGAGGAGACGCACCAGGTGAGCGGCCAGCCCGTCGGCAGCCAGGGAGAACGGCTGGTCCCCGGCGAACCGCCGGGCGGCCTCGCCCATCCGCGGGAGCTCCTCCCGCCGCGCGAGGAGCTCCCGGAGGCCTTGGTACAGGGACCCGGGCTGCGCGGAAACGACGCACCCGAACTCCGGCCGCACGAGATCGTGCGCCGAGCGGTGGTCGGTGGTGAGGACGGGGAGGCCGGCGGCGAGGGCCTCCATGAGGGTCAGCCCGTAGCTCTCATGGCGGGACGGGAACACGTAGAGGTCGCTTAGGCGGAAGAAGGCGTGCTTCACCGCCCCGGAGACGTAGCCCGGGAAGTGCACCTCCACCTTCCGCAGGCCCCGCGCGAGCCGCTGCAGGGTGCGCAGGTAGCTTGGCCCGTGCATGTAGGCCGCGCTCCCGCAGATGAGGACGAGGAGCTCGCCCCCGCCTCGCCGCTCCCAGAGCCGCAAAGCCTGGAGGAGGAGGTCTTGCCCCTTCTCCGGCGAGATCCGGGACAGGGTGAGGAGCACCGGTCGGCCCCCAGGCTCGTAGCGCCGTTCGAGCTCCGCTTGCACCCCTTCGAGGTCGGGGGGGTTGGGTGCGGAGATCGTCCCCCACGGGAGGGCGAGGGTGTCGTCCTCCGTCCGCCAGGGGTAGGCGGCCGTGAGGATCTCCGCCATCCGCGGGGAGGGGACGACCAGGAGGTCGCAGTGGCGGGCGCAGGCCTCTTGCTTCCCGAACGCGAGCTTCGCCACGTCGGGAAGGAAGGGCGCGACGTGCGCTCGTTCCAGGGTCCGGTACGCGCGGGCGAGGCCCCGGGAGGACAGGTAGCCGCGGAGGTAGATCTGGGCGACGTAATCCACCACATCGACGTGGAAGATCGCGGCCTGGCGGTAGCCCAGGGCCGCGATCTGGGCGAAATCGCCGGCCTCGGCGATGTCGTTGTGGAGGACGCAGGCCCGCGACGGGTCGACGTCGCGGGCGAGCGAGCGCAGGAACCCGGTGACGCCGCGCTCGAACTGCCGGGAGAACCGGGCGTACTGGCGGATGGAGAGGCCGGCCGGATGGCGTGCCCTGGCTCCGTCATCCCACGCCACTGGCTGGTACGGGACCCCCGGGTGCGGCGGCCTCTCCCCGGACCCGAGGACGAGGAACGGGAACGGCTGCGTCTCCATCCAGCGCCAGGCGAGGGCGGTCCCCACCGCGGCCCCTCCCCCGAGGGGGACCTCGTGCGGGTCGTAACCGAGGTGTGCCCCGACGAGGATGACGAGGGCCATGCGGGAGACGCTACCGCCCCCGCCGGGGACGGGGTATCGGGAGATCGGACAACCCCCCGGGCACCTCGCGGGGAGCGAGCCCCACGCCCCCAGGACCATATGCGGACCGTAGCGTTACAATCCTCTCCAGCCGATGAACCCAGTGATCGAAGGGCGGGAGTTCGGGGAGATGCGGGCGATCGTGGACCGGACGTTCCTCGTCCGCCGCGTCACGCTCTCGGTGTTCTGCGCGGTCACGTTGATCGTGCTAGGGATGCCGGGCTTCCCGTTCAACCCCGTGTTCGCCGTCCCGTTTGCGTGGCTCCTCCTCACCCTGCCCTTCCAGTGGCTCCTCCGCCGCCAGCGGACGCTTCGCTCGCTCCAGAATGTGCACGCTGCGTTCCTGGCCCTGGAGAGCGTGCTCGTGACCTACCTCATCCACCGGCTGGGGGGTGTGGAGTGGGTGGGGGTCCTGTTCTACCTGTTCACCGTGATCTACGCGAACTTTTTCCTCCCCCCGCTGGCGGGATATGTGGTGACCGGCCTCGCCCTGCTCGGGTTCGCCCTCGTTGCCGTGCTGGAGATGGTGGGCCTCATCCCGCACTACCTCCCGTTTCGGGGGGATGTGCCCCCTCACCGCGATCCGGTACGGGTTATCGCGACCGTTCTCGTGGGTGGGGTCGGCTTCTATGCGGTGCTGGCGTTCACGGTGCGGGCGTTCGCCACGATGTACGAGGAGCGGCGGCGGGCCTTGGCTGAGCTCTCCGCGCGGCTCCTCACGGCCCGCGAGGAGGAGCGGGTGAGGATCGCCCGGAGGCTTCACGACGAACTAGGGCAGACCCTGGCCGCGGCGCGGTGGGCCCTCTCGGGCGGGGATCCGGCGGAAGCGGAGCGGCTCCTCAGCCTGAGCGTGGACGGAGTGCGGACCCTAGCGCGGGAGCTGCGGCCACCCCTTCTCGATGAGCTCGGCCTCGGCCCGGCGTTGGAGGCGCTGGCGGAGAGCTGCGCGGCCTCGACGGGGATCGCGGTCGAGGTGGACGTCCCGCCGGGGAGGAGGTTCCCTCCCGAGGTGGAGACGGCAGCGTACCGCGTGGTCCAGGAGGCGCTGGAGAACGCGCAGCGCCACGCCGCGGCGCGGCGGGTAGAGATCCGCCTGGCGCGGACCCGGGGGGGGATCGTGGGCGAGGTGACCGACGACGGGCAGGGGTTCGACCCGGAGCGAGCCGGGTCAGGGTTGGGCCTGTCCGGGATGAAGGAGTGGGTGGGCCTCCTCGGCGGGGAGCTCCGCGTGCGCTCCAGGCCGGGGAAGGGGACGCACGTCACGTTTTCGATTCCGTGCCATGATCCGCGCCCTGATTGTGGATGATCACCCGCTCGTGCGGGAGGGGCTCGCCCGCCTCCTCGCCGGGCAGGGGATCTCCGTCGTCGGGCTCGCCGCTGATGGAGAGGAGGGGATTCGCCTTGCCCAGAGCGAGGGGCCGGACCTCGTCCTGTGGGACCTCGCCATGCCCAGTGGAGGGCTTGCCGGCCTGGCCCGGCTGAAGGAGGCAGCCCCTCAGTCCCGCGTCCTCGCCGTCACCGCCCTCGATGACCCGTGGCTGGGAAGGGAGGCGGCGCGGGCAGGGGCGGATGGGTTCCTCTCGAAAGCAGCCTCCCCCGACGAGCTGCGGGGGGCGATCGAGGACTGCCTCCGCGGCCGGGGACCGTTCCCCGCCGCCTGTGACCTTTCCCCCCGCGAGGAGGAGGTGTTCCGCCTCCTCGCGGCCGGGCTCCCCAACCGCGAGGTCGCCCGCGCGCTCGGGATCTCGGTGAAGACGGTGGAGTCCCACCTCGAGGGGCTGAAGGCGAAGCTGGGGTGCCGGACCACCGCCGAGCTCCGGGCCCGCGCCCTGCAGCGGGGAGGATAGTGCGCTCCCCCGATCGCCCCCGCGCGGGGCCTTCCCGTACGATGGTCCACGTGAGGACAGCTATTGTGGACGACCACACCCTCGTTCGGGAGGGGATCGCCCGGATCCTGACCGAGGCCGGGTTCGAGGTGGTGGGCCAAGCGGCGTCGGGTCGGGAGGGGTGGCGGCTCGTCCGGGATACCTCGCCCGATGTGGCGATCCTGGACGCGGCCCTGCCCGAGCTGTCCGGGGTCGATCTCTGCCGCCGGCTGAGGCGGCGCGGGGTGGCGGTGGTCGTGCTTTCGATGTTCGACGACCCGGAGTGGCGGGCCGAGGCAGCGCGGGCCGGGGCAGCGGCGTACGTGCTGAAGGGCGACCCGCCCGCTGCCCTTGTGGATGCCGTCCGCCGCGCAGCCCGCGGGGAGGTCCTCCTGCCCCCGCCTCCGCCGGATGCGTCCTCGCTCACCGCCCGCGAGCGGGAGGTGGTGCAGCTCGTCGCTGAGGGGAAGAAGACGTCGGAGATCGCCCATCTCCTCTCGCGGTCCGTGGCCACGGTCCGGGCGCACAAGGCATCGGCGATGCGCAAGCTCGGTGCGCACACCACCGCCGCCCTCGTCCGCACAGCGCTCGACCGGGGGCTCGTCTGCATCCCGAACTACGGGGGGGGCCATGAACATCCTTGAACGGTACCGCACCGAGATCGCGTCCTCCCTCGCCGCGGTCGTGCCCGGAGAGGGGATCCTGAGGCAGCTCATCGGCTACCCCCTCGGGCTGGTGGGGGCCGACGGTGGGCCGGGGCCAGGGATCGGGGGGAAGCTCGTTCGCCCATCCCTTGTGTGCTTCGCCTGCGAGGCGCTGGGGGAGGAGCCGGAGGGAGCCCTTCCCCTCGCGACGGCGATCGAGCTCGTCCACACCTTCTCCCTCGTCCACGATGACATCGTGGATGGCGATCAGGTTCGCCGGGGCCGGCCCACGGCGTGGGTGGTCCTCGGCGAGCACCAAGCGATCCATGCCGGGGATGGCCTCCTCGCGCTCGCCTTCCGCACCGCAGCCCAGGCGGACATCCCCGCGGAGGGGGTGGCGCGCGCGGTCGCCTCCCTCGCCACCGCCACGGTGGCGATGGTCGGGGGGCAAGCCCGCGACCTAGAGCTCGAGGGGATGTGCGCGGGGACGGACCTGTACCTGGAGATGGCCCGTGGCAAGACGGGGGCCCTTCTCGGGTGCGCCCTCGAGCTGGGGGCGATCGCGGCCCACCGCCCCGATCTCGCCCTCGCCCACCGTGCGACCGGGGAGTCCCTCGGGGTGGCGTTCCAGCTGCGGGATGATTGGCTTGGCCTGTGGGGCGATCCGCGCGACTTCGGGAAGGCGGTGGGGGCGGACCTCGTACGGGGGAAGCGCTCGTTCCCGATCGCGTGGGCGCTGGAGCGGGATCCTTCCTTTTCCACCCTCCTCAACGAGGGGACCCCGGACGAGGCCCGGGCGCGCCTGGCCGAGCTGGGGGCGGACGAGGCGACCGCTGCCAAGGCGGAACGGCTGCTCACTGTGGCCGAGGAGAGGGCGGGAGCTCTCCCCTGGCCGGACTGGGCCAGGGCGGCGTTCCGGGACCTCTGTCGTGGGCTCGCCGCCCGGGTGAGATGAGCCGCCCCCTGGCGATGACGGTGGAATTGGCCCGTTACCTCCTCCCCCGCCGGAGCTGGCCGGGGAAGGGCCGCCTGTTCCCGATGGTCCTCATGCTCGAGCCCCTCGAGGCGTGCAACCTGCGCTGCGCCGGGTGCGGCCGGGTGCGCGAGTACACCGGCGTCATGGACCGCCTCATGCCGGTCGAGGAGGCGTTGGACGTAGCCCACCGCGCCGGGGCCCCTGTCGTGTCCGTCTCCGGTGGGGAGCCCCTCCTCCATCCCCAGATCGCGGACATCGTCGACGGTCTCATTGGGCAGGGGCGATGGATCTTCCTGTGCACGAACGGCCTCCTCCTCCGGAGATCCCTCCCCCGATTCCGGCCCGACAAGCGGCTGTGTTTCGTCGTCCACCTCGACGGCACGGCCCGCGTCCACGACGAGGTGACGGGCCACCCCGGGGCCTATGCCGAGGCAGTGGCGGCGATCGCGGCCGCCCGCGAGAAGGGGTTCCGGGTGGCGACGAACACGACCGCGTTCCACGGCTCCGATCCTGCCGACCTCCACGAGCTCTTCCGCACCTTGGCTGGGCTGGGGGTGGAGGGGATCATGCTCTCCCCGGGCTATGCCTACGAGCAGGTGCCGGAGCGGGAGCTCTTCCTCAAGCGGGAGGAGGCGGTGCGCGTGTTTCGGGAGATCCTCGACGGGGAGAAATTCCCATTTTACGATAACCCCCTGTTCCTCGACTTTCTGCGGGGGGACGTGACCTACCCCTGCGCGGCGTGGGCCATTCCCACCTATACGGTCCTCGGGTGGCGGGTCCCCTGTTACCTCATCGCCGACCGGCACACGCCCGACCTCGGGGAGGTCCTCGATCCGGAGCTGTGGACCCGCTACGGGCCGGGGAACGACCCCCGCTGCGCGGGGTGCATGCTCCATGCCGGCTTCGAGCCGGCGAGCGTGTTCGATCTCCTCTCCCACCCGTGGAGACTCCTCTGGAGGGGGCGATGATCCTCACCGTGGCCGCGCTGGGGACGGAACTCCTCTTCGCCCCCCGCCCTCAGCTGCGGGCGGGGGTGGGGGCCGGAGGGAGGGGCCGGGTTGGCGCGTGGTTGAGCGAGCACCGTCCGGCAGGGGCCGTCATCATCGGGTTCTCCGGCGCGACCCACGCCTCCCTGGGTGCGGGGTCGCTCGTCCTCGTGGAGGGCATCGTGTCCGATGGCCGCGATCCGATCCCGCTCGACCGTGCGCTCGTTGTGCGCGCGCAGAGGGAGCTCCCCGGCGCCACCGTGGGGGCCGTGGCCACCGTGGCGCAGCCCGCCGACCCGGCGGAGAAGGCCCGCCTCGGGCTGGATGCCCTGGCGGTGGACATGGAATCGGCCCACCTTGCGGAGGAGTTCGCCGGCTGGGGGATCCCGTTCCTCGTGGTGAGGGTCATCCTCGACGAGCTGTGGGAGGACGTATCGCAGTTCCCCGTCCGGTGGACGGGACGGGCGGTCGCCGCGGCGCGGAAGTTAGGCCAGGCCGCGTCCGCACTGGGCCCGATCCTGGAGGGGCGATGACCCGCATCGTCCGGGTGGGCGAGGTCGCGATCGGGGGTGGGAACCCCATCGTGGTCCAGTCCATGACCAACACCGACACCCAGGACGTCTGGGCCACGGTGGCCCAGATCTCGGCCCTGGCGGAGGCGGGATGCGAGCTGGTGCGGGTCGCTGTCCCCGATATGGCCGCGGCCCACGCCATTCGGGAGATCAAGAAGGAGGCGAGCCTCCCCATCGCAGCCGACATCCACTACGACCACCGACTGGCCCTCGCGGCCCTCGCGGCCGGGGCGGACAAGCTGCGCCTCAACCCCGGGAACATCCGCGATCCCAAGAAGGTTCGGGAGGTGGCGGCAGCCGCCTCGGACCAGGGGGTACCGATAAGGATCGGGGTGAACGCCGGCTCCCTGGACGAGAGATTTCTGAAACGAGGGGAGGTCACCCCGGAGGGGATGGCCAAGGCCGCCCTGTGGGAGGTCTCGTTGCTGGAAGGGGTGGGGTTCCGGGACATCGTCATCTCCCTCAAGGCGCACGACGTGCCCCTCACGGTGGAGGCCACCCACCTCGTGGCAAAGGAGGGGGATTGGCCGCTGCACCTCGGGATCACCGAACCCGGGCCCGGCATGCCCGGGGTCGTCCGCTCTGCCGTAGGGATCGGGATCCTCCTCTCCCAGGGGATCGGGGACACCATCCGGGTCTCCCTCCCCGGGGATCCGGTGCGGGAGGTGGAGGCGGCGTGGGAGATCCTGAAATCCCTGGGGCTCCGAAAGCGGGGGCCCTCCTTTGTTGTCTGCCCCACCTGCGGCCGGACCGGGATCGACATCGCCGGGATCGCCGCGGCGGTGCGACAGGCCCTATCTGATGTCGCTGAGCCAGTCTCCATCGCCATCATGGGCTGCCCGGTGAACGGGCTTGGCGAGGTGGGGCGGGCGGACTTCGGGATCCTGGGAGGGAAGGGCTACGGGACGGTGTACGCCCACGGGGAGGTTATCCTCCCCAGAGTCCCGGAGGAGAAGCTCGTCGAAGAGCTCGTGCGGATCGTCCGTGCCGAGGTGGGCGCCCATGCCTGACCAGGCTCCCGTCGCCGGGCTCGACCACGCGATCGACCGGGGGGTAGGCTGGCTCCTTTCCCACCAATACCCGGAGGGCTACTTCTGGGGGGAGCTCGAGTCCAACGTCACCATCACCGCCGAACACCTCTTCCTCACCCACATCCTCGGGATCGGCTCCCCGGAGCTGTGGGGCAAGATCGCCCGCTACATCCTGAGACAGGAGCGGGAGGACGGGAGCTGGGCCAACTGGTACGGCGGGCCGGGGGACCTCTCTACTACGGTGGAGGCCTACCTCGCCCTGAAGCTGGCCGGGGTCGATCCCGCCTCAGGGGAGATGGAACGGGCCCGGGGGTGGATCCTCTCCCAGGGAGGGGTGGAGAAGGCCCGGGTGTTCACCAAGATCTGGCTAGCGCTCCTCGGGGAGTGGCCCTGGGAGGCCACCCCCATGCTTCCCCCGGAGCTCGTCCTCCTCCCCTCCTGGTTCCCGGTGAACCTGTACTCGTTTGCCTCCTGGGCCCGGGGGACGATCCTCCCCCTGGCCATCCTGCGGGTCAAGCGGCCGGTTTACCCCATCCCCGAGCATGCCCGGATCGACGAGCTCTTCCCCCGGGGCAGGGGAAATGCCGACTACTCTCTTCCCCGCAAGAAGAGCGCCTGGGGGCGGTTCTTCTCCGCGGCGGATAAGCTCCTCCGGGCCTACGAGCGGATGCACATCCGGCCCCTGCGGCGCCTCGCCCTGAAGCGGGCCGAGGAGTGGATCGTGGAGAGGCAGGAGGCGGACGGCTGCTGGGGCGGGATCCAGCCGCCGTGGGTGTACTCCCTCATCGCCCTCCATGCCCTGGGCCATCCCCGGGGATCCCCGGTGATGCGAAAGGGCGTCGCTGGATTTGACCGGTACGCCATCGAGGAGGAGGGGACATGGCGCCTCCAGTCCTGCATCTCCCCGGTGTGGGATACCGGCCTGGCGATGATCGCCCTCCACGACGCCGGGCTCCCGGAGGACCACCCGGCCCTGGTCAAGGCTGGGGAGTGGCTCCTCGGGGAGCAGATCTTCGTGGGGGGCGACTGGCAGGTGGAGTGCACGGCCCGTCCCGGCGGGTGGGCGTTCGAGTTCGATAACGACATCTACCCCGACACCGACGACACCTCCGTGGTGTTGATGGCCCTTCAGGGGACCGAGCTCTCGGAGGAGGCCAAGGAGTTCGCCCTCTCCCGAGGGCGGGACTGGCTCCTTGGGATGCAGTCTAGGAACGGGGGCTGGGGAGCGTTCGACCGGAACAACACCCAGGTCTTCCTCCGGGAGATCCCGTTCGCCGACTTCGGTGAGCTCGTGGATCCCCCATCGGTCGACGTCACCGCCCACATCGTGGAGTTCCTGGGGAAGATGGGGTACCGGCCGGGGTTCCGGCCCCTCGACCGGGCCCTCCGGTACATGTTCCGGGAGCAAGAGCCGGACGGCCCCTGGTACGGTCGCTGGGGGGTCAACTTCATCTACGGGACAGGGTACGTCCTCCCGGCCCTGCAGGCTTGCGGGTTTCCCCTGGACGATCCCCGGGTGAGGAGGGCGGTAGGTTGGCTCCTCGCCCGCCAGAACGAGGACGGCGGCTGGGGGGAGGACGTCTTCTCTTACCATGAGCCGGAGCTCAGGGGCCGCGGGCCGTCTTGCGCCTCCCAAACCGCGTGGGCCCTCCTCGCCCTCCTCGCCGCCGGGGAGGAAGAAGGCGAGGCCGTCCGACGGGGGATCGCTTACCTCGTCCGCACGCAGCGCGAGGACGGCACCTGGGACGAGCCCTACTTCACGGGGACTGGCTTCCCCACCGACTTCATGATCCGCTACCACCTCTACCGGCACGTGTTCCCGTTGATGGCCCTCGGCCGGGCCCGGGAGGGACAATGATCGAGATCGAGCTTGCCCGCGTGTACGGGTTTTGCCCAGGGGTGCGGCGGGCAGTGGAGATGGTGGAGGAGCACCTCCGCGAGCGGGGGCCGCTCGCCACCCTGGGGGCGATCGTCCACAACGCGCGGGTCGTGGATCGGCTCGCCTCCCGTGGGGCTCAAGGGGTGCGCTCGTTGGACGAGGTGGCGACCTCCGCCGTGGCCATCACCGCCCACGGGGCGGGGCCGAACGTGGTCGAGGAGATCCACCGGCGGGGGTTGGGCCTGGTGGACACGACGTGCCCGATCGTGAAGCGCGCCCAGGAAGAGGTCCACCGCCTGAGCGAGGGGGGGTTCACCGTCCTCATCTACGGTGAGGCGACGCACCCCGAGGTGCAGGGTCTCCTGGCGTGGGCAGGGGGGAACGGGCACGCGACGCTTGTCCCGTCGGATTCCCCCTTGGCCCGGGCCGGGCGCCTGGCGATCGTCTCCCAGACGACGAAGGAGAGGGAGGCGTTCTGGGAGTTCGTGCAGGCCGTGGTCGGTCGGGAGCGCGGGGCGCTCCGCGAGCTGCAGGTGGTGGACACGACGTGCCCGGAGACGGGGCGGCGCTACCAAGCGGCCCAGGACCTGGCGCGGCAGGTGGAGGCGATCTTCGTGGTCGGCTCCCGGAACTCGGCCAACACCCGTCGCCTGGCAGAGGTCGTCCGCGCGACCGGCGTGCGCACCCACTTCATCGAGTCGGAGGACGAGATCCACCCGGAGTGGCTTACGGGGTTGTCCCGCGTCGGGGTCACGGCGGGGGCCTCGACCCCCGATGAGGCCGTCCAGGCCGTGATCGCTCGCCTACGCGGGCCGAGGGGGGAGCCATGAACCCCACCTACGCCGGGCCGATCCTGCGACGGGCGACGTTCACGGTCCCCACGGAACGGGCGCCGCAGTTCATCGACATCACCGACCAGGTGGAGCAGCTCGTCCGCGAAAGCGGCGTCCGGGACGGGTTCGCCCTCGTGTTTTGTCGCCACACAACCGCGGCCATCCGGGTGAACGAGAACGAGCCCCTTCTCATCTCGGACATGGAGGAGTTCTTGAAGCGGGTCGCCCCGCGCGACCTCTACTACCGGCACAACGACTTCACCATCCGCACGCACAACATGACGCCCGACGAGTGCCCCAACGCCCACGCCCACTGCCAGCACCTCCTCCTGGGATCGAGCGAGGCGATCCCGATTGAGGACGGGAAGCTCGTCCTCGGACGGTGGCAGCGGGTGTTCCTCGTGGAGCTGGACCGGCCGCGGGAACGGGAGGTCACGGTCCAGGCCTTCGGCCATGGGTGAGGCCGGGCTCGCGGGGATCCCGCCGGCGGAGCGTGTGCTCCTCCTCCCGCACTGCCTGCGCCCGAGTCAGACCTGTCCCGGCCGCCCGTCGCGCGACGGGTTTCAGTGCCCGGAGGACTGTGGGGAGCGTTGTGGGATCCGGTCCCTGCGCACGGAAGCCCTCCGCCTCGGCTACAAGGGGGTCTGTGTCGCCCCCGGCGGGGCGCTCGCCCTGCGGTTCGTGCGCGAGGTCCGCCCGCGGGCCGTGGTCGCCATCGCCTGCGCCAAGGAACTCCGGGAAGGGGAGGAGGCCCTGGCCGATCTCGGCCCCGCGCCCCCCTTCGTTGCGGTCGTCCCCCTATCCCGCGACGGGTGCGTGGATACGGAGGTCAACCTCGACGCGGCGCTCGCCCTCCTCCGTGCCGGGATACCTTGACGTACCCGTTGTCCTGGAACCACGCCACCGCCCGTCGGAGCGCCTCCCGGGCCGGCGTCTGGGGGAGCCCGAGCTCGCGCACTGCCTTGCCCGGATCGTAGAACATCCGGTGGCGCGCCATCCGCACCGTGTCCGGGGTGAGCCGGGGGACCGTCCCGGTCAGGGCACCCCACGCTGCGTTGAGGTAGGCGAGGGGGACGAGGGGAAAAGAGGGCAGGCCCACCCGCGGTGCGGGGAGTCCGCTCGCTGCGGCGAGGAGGTGGAGGAGGTCCCGCATCGCGAGGTTCTCCCCTCCGAGGATGTAGCACTCCCCCGGTCGCCCCTTTTCCGCGGCGAGGACATGGCCCAGTGCCACGTCCTCCACCGCCACCACGTTCATTCCGGTGTCCACGTAGGCCGGCATCCGTCCGTTGAGGAAGTCCACGATCACCTGGCCGGTGGGGGTCGGCTTACGGTCGTACGGCCCGACGGGGAAGCTCGGGTTCACGATGACCACGGGGAGCCCGCGCGCCGCGAACTCGGCGGCGACCATCTGGGCGAGGTACTTGCTCCTTTTGTAGTCCCCGACGAGGGACCTCCGGTTGGCAGGTGTTGTCTCGTCCGCCGGACGGCCGTCCTCCCGCAGGCCGAGGGCGGCCACCGAGCTCGTGTACACGACCCGCTCCACCCTCGCCTCCCACGCCGCGCGGAGGACCTGGCGTGTCCCATCCACGTTCGTCTCGTAGACGGGCCGCCGTGGGCGGACCCACAACGCGTACAGAGCGGCAACGTGGAATACGAGGTCACATCCAACGACGGCGGCGCGCATCGCAGACGGGTCCCGCACATCCCCGTACGCCTGCTCCACGGCGAGGCCCCGGAGGTTCGCCACCTCCGCTCCCGGGCGCACGAGGGCCCGTACCTCGTACCCCCGTCCGAGGAGCGCCCGCACGACGTTCGCTCCGATGAACCCCCCCGCTCCGGTCACCAGTGCCCGCATCGCGACCATTCTGCGGCCTCGCGGTCGGAGCGCCATCCGGGAAACGCCCAAGGCCCCCCCGAGGGTGCGTGGCGGCACATCCCATTGGGGAAAGACCTGGGGATAACGACGTGGCCCGCAAAACGGGCTCACTGCCCCACCTTTTGGACATCTGTCCCGAGCCCCGCGGACACGTGACCCATGGTTTTCCACAGGGGATGCCTTGACCGGGTTCCGACCCCCGACTATACTTGCCTTGCCCGTAAGGGCATCCGTTGGGAAGACTGGTCTTTGACAAGTGGACAGGGAGAGACGGGAATCCTATCGTGGACCCTTGAGGCTAAATTGAGAGGGTATGATCCCGGCTCAGGGTGAACGCTAGCGGCGCGCCTAACACATGCAAGTCGTGCGATCGGCTTGCCGAAGCCGCAAGGCCGAGGCGAGTACGGAGCGGCAAACGGGTGAGTAACACGTAGCCAACCTGCCTCCGCGACGGGGACAACCCTCCGAAAGGGGGGCTAATATCCGATGGTCTTCTTGGGGCGGAAGCTCTGAGAAGTAAAGGCACTTCGGTGCCACGCGGAGAGGGGGCTGCGGCCCATCAGCTAGACGGCGGGGTAACGGCCCACCGTGGCAACGACGGGTAGGGGGCCTGAGAGGGTGGCCCCCCACATGGGGACTGAGACACGGCTCCGACTCCTACGGGAGGCAGCAGTGGGGAATCTTGGGCAATGGGCGAAAGCCTGACCCAGCGACGCCGCGTGCGGGACGAAGCCCTTCGGGGTGTAAACCGCTTTTCCAGGGGAAGAATAAGGTGAGGAGGGAATGCCTCACCGATGACGGTACCCTGGGAATAAGCCACGGCTAACTACGTGCCAGCAGCCGCGGTAAGACGTAGGTGGCGAGCGTTACCCGGATTCACTGGGCGTAAAGGGCGCGTAGGCGGTTTGGCAAGTCGCCTGTGAAAGCCCCCGGCTCAACTGGGGGAGGTCGGGCGAAACTGTCAGGCTGGAGGACGGCAGAGGAAGGTGGAACGACCGGAGTAGCGGTGGAATGCGTAGATACCGGTCGGTATCCCGATGGCGAAGGCAACCTTCTGGGTCGTTCCTGACGCTGAGGCGCGAAAGCGTGGGGAGCAAACCGGATTAGATACCCGGGTAGTCCACGCCCTAAACGATGTGGGCTAGGTGTCGGGCGAGCAGTCGCTTGGTGCCGCAGCTAACGCGTTAAGCCCACCGCCTGGGTAGTACGGCCGCAAGGCTAAAACTCAAGGGAATTGACGGGGCCCCGCACAAGCGGTGGAGCATGTGGTTCAATTCGATGCAAACCGAAGAACCTTACCCGGGCTTGACATGCTGGTGGTACCGACCCGAAAGGGAAGGGACCCATGGCCTTCGGGCGCTTGGGAACCAGCACAGGTGCTGCATGGCTGTCGTCAGCTCGTGTCGTGGGATGTTGGGTTAAGTCCTGAAACGAGCGCAACCCCTGCCGCCCGTTGCCAACGGACCCTGCGGGGTGCCGGGGACTCAGGCGGGACTGCCGGCGAATAGCCGGAGGAAGGAGGGGATGATGTCAAGTCCTCATGGCCCTTATGTCCGGGGCTACACACATGCTACAGTGCCCAGCACAATGGGTCGCCAACCCGCAAGGGGGAGCCAATCCCATCAAAACTGGGCATGGTTCGGATTGCAGGCTGCAACCTGCCTGCATGAAGCCGGAATCGCTAGTAATCGCGGGTCAGCCACACCGCGGTGAATACGTACTCGGGGCTTGTACACACCGCCCGTCACGCCAACCGAGTGGGGGGTACCTGAAGTCGTCCGATGAGGGCGCCGAGGGTGTCCTTCATGAGAGGGGCGAAGTCGTAACAAGGTAGCGGTACGGGAACGTGCAGCTGGATCACCTCCTTTCTAGGGAGTAACTTTGGTAACACCCAGTCTTCCCGCCCGATAGGGCCCGTCGTCCCCCTGTTCACAGCACATCCGCGCGTCCCACGATGGACGCGCTTCTTCCTTGGGGAGTCCGAGGAGTCCCTTCCAAGGCACCCCGATTCCTTCCGTTCCCTTCCCCCCCTAGGGTAGGCTGGCGTCACTATGGAAACCACCCAAACGAGGAACCTTCTCACACGGGATGACCCCATCTGGACCACAGGGGATCGGCTGCGGGTGCTGGCCCGTGAGAGCGTGTACCACCCGGGGACCCCCAGTACTGCGATGTACCTCGTCGAGGAGGGGCGGGTGAAGCTTTCCTACCTTCATCCATCGGGGAAGCGGATCACGCTTGCCCTCCGGGGCCCGGGCGAGGTGTTTGGGCAGATGGCCATCGTGGGGGAGAAGCGGCGCCGCCATCATGCCGAGGCGCTCGAGGATACCGAGCTCGTCCGCGTCGAGAAGGATGCCTTCCTCCTCGCGGCCCGGCAGCGGCCGGAGGTGTACTCCGCCCTGTTGGGGGTGTTCGGGCTGTGGGTGCAAGAACTCGAGGAGATCGTGGAGGACCTCGCATTCCGCGATATCCAGACCCGGCTATCGCGGCAGCTTCTCCGCCTGTCGAACGAATACGGGGTGAAGACCAAGAGCGGGATCATGATCGGGTTCCGCCTGACCCACCGCGACCTCGCGGAGATGATCGGGTCGGCGCGGGAGAATACGACTGTGGTCCTGAACAGGTTCGAACGGGAGGGGATCCTCGACAAGCGCCGCTACCAGATCGTGATCAAGGACCTGGAGGGGCTGAAGGAGAAGTGCCAGTCCTAATGGAGTGGGATCCACGGTGGTATGAGGCGGCCCACGGGGCCGCCTTCCTCTTCGTGTCCAGGCTCCTCGCGGCCCACCTGAGGGCCGTCGGGTCAGGCTCCAAGTTCGTCGCGACGCTACCCTTGCCGGCCCGCCAAGGCCTGCCATAGTGCCGTGTAGTCCGCCCGCGGGTTCCAGAAGAGGTAGCCGTCTGCCCCTCCCTCCTCCGCGGCGCGGATCTGGGCGGAGATGTAGTCCGCCATGCTCATCCCGCCCGGGATCGCCATCTCGAACGCCTGGAGGTAGGGGCGGATGGGGGTCGTGGTGCGCGCTGTGCTGTCGACGAGCGCTTGGAGGACCGTCCCATACGGATCGTCCTTGAACGCGCGCTCCACGTAGTGGGACGGGTAGAGCATGGGGGAGACACTGTCCACCCAACGCGCCATCCCCTCGAGGTGTTGCCCGATCGGATCGCTGCGATGGGCGTTCCAGGGGAACGTCACTCGCCCGTACACGTCCACCGATAGCGGCAGATCCAGACGGGAGCGGGCCTGGGCGAGGAACGCCTCCACCGCCTGACAGCGGGGGGAGTAGTCGGGGCCGATCGGCCCATCGTCCGGGAATCGGATGTAGTCAAATTGGATCTCATCGAACCCCGCTTTCACGACTTCGGCGGCGAGGTCCAGGTTATAGGCGGTCGCCGCTGCGACGGTGGGCAGGACCCACGGTGCGGTGGTGAGGCCGAGGTGGCGTGCGAGGAACGGGTCGTAGAACACCACCTGGCGGGCGATCGCGTACATCCCCCGGGCGTGGACCGTCCGAACGAGGGCCGGGAGGTCGAGGAGCGGCTTCACTGCCCCACACTGGCGGGCGAGGGCCACCTGGGACGGATAGCACACCTCACCGTGGTTGTTCTTCACGTCCACGACGACTGTGTTGAGCCCGTACTGGGCCAGCTTGTCGAGGACCTCGTCCAAGAACCCGACCTGGCTCGCGGCATAGGCGGTGAGGTACACGCCCCGGCGGCCGTGGAGCGAGGCTGTCGGAGGAGCGGGGGAGCTGAGCACAGCCGGTGCTGGGGCCTGTCCCCACCAGTGGAGCGCTACCAACCCGATGATCAGGGCGAGGAATGCGGCTTTGAAGTGGTTCGTCATGGGGCGGCTCAGCCTAGCCGGTGCCGCCCGCCGCGGCAGGGACCCAGGTCCTGGGGACGGCAGAACTTGACCCTCCGCCCGGGGTACCATTCGCCCATGTCCGTGCATTTCGTGGTTTCCGGCCGTCCGTGTTCCGCATCGGGGTTTCTGTTCGACAAGGATGGGACCCTACTCACCTTCGATCACTGGCGGGCGGTGATGGCAGAGCGAGCACGACGGATTGCGGCGGCCCTTGGGTTGACCGAGCTCGAGCACGCCGCGCTGCGGCGGTTCATGGGGCTCGACCCGGCGCGGCCCGAGGACGCGACCGGGGGCCTCATCCCCGTTCCCCGCGCCGACGCCGAGGAGGCGACCGCCCTCTACCTCGCCAAGGACGGGAAAGGGGAACGGGCGAAGATGCGATCCCTGGTGGCGCGGGCGTTCCGCGAGGTGGATGAAGCGTTCCCCTTTGAGCGCTACCTCCGTCCCACCCCCGGGGCGGAAGAGGGGCTGCGGGCGATCCGACGGGCGGGAGGTCGCACGGCGATCGTCACCCACGACGCAGGTGCGGCGGCACAGCACCACCTGGCGGCGTTGGGATGGGCGGAGCTTCTCGACGCGGTGATCGGGCTCGAGATGTGCGCGGAGCGCAAGCCGAGCCCGGAACCCCTCCTCACCGCCTGCCGCGCCCTCCGTCTCGCCCCGGGGGAGACGGTGATGGTGGGGGACACGGCGAGCGACCTCGCGGCCGGGCGCGCTGCGGGGTGCCAGCTTACGGTGGGTGTGCTGACCGGACTGGGGAAGGAGGAGGACCTGGCGCCCGTTGCCGATGCCGTTCTGCCCGATCTGACGGCGGTGGAGTTCCTGTGAAGTGGCGCCCCGCTCACCGCCTCTGGTGGGCCCGCCTGGACTCGAACCAGGGACCTCGCGCTTATCAGGCGCGCGCTCTAACCACCTGAGCCACGGACCCCAACGAGCCCATCTTAGCCGCGCCCCTCTGCGCCCTCAACCGCGCGTTCCTGTCCCCACAGCAGTTCCTCCCCGGGACCCGTGCTCTGGTTGTGCGAAGGAACCGGAAGCGCTACCATCCTTCCACACTGGATAGGAGGAATCCGATGGCCAAGAACGCGATCGAGCTACTCAAGGATGTCCCGTTGTTCTCGTCCTTCAGCGAGAAACATCTCCAGGCGGTGGTGCGGACGGCGAAGGAGATGGAGTTCCCGCCCGGGACGGCGATCGTGAGGGAAGGGGACCGAAGCAAGGTCGGATTCTTCCTCATCCTGGACGGACAGGTCGAGGTGCGCAAGGGAACAAAGGTCCTGTCCCGCCTCGGCGCGGGCCAGTTCTTCGGGGAGATGGCGGTGCTCGATGGCCAGCCGCGGTCGGCCGACGTCGTCGCCGTGACGCCGACGAAGTGCCTCGTCCTCGCCAGTTGGGACATCAAGGCGCTCATCACGACCTACCCCGACATCGCCCTCGAGCTGATCAGCGAGCTCACCCGCCGGCTGCGCCAGACGAGCATGGCCCTCTCCGAGTAGCAGGAGCCCCGCGCGAGGGGTCACGCCGGGCCCCTCAGGGGCGCGATGTTCCCTCGGTTGAGAGCGAGACGAGGTCCAGCTGGTGCTCGCGCATCACCTGCCCATCCTCCTCCCAGATTTCGGGGAACCCGCACCTCTCTGACTCCACCTCCACAATCCAGGTCCGCATCTTGACTCCCAGATCGTACAAGGCATCGAACGATCCCCCCACGACGGTCATCGTGAGTCCGTACTGGTGGTGAAAGGTGGGACGGCTGTGGGTTCTCGACATGGGTGACCCGGTAGGTCCAGGTGTCCTGCCCGCCATGCTCCCATTGTTGGCCATAGCGATTGAACCAAGGGCTATTTGTCCCTAGCATAGACAGCACAACTCGCATCGCGCACTTCCGCAGCGTGTTCCTTCATTCATCGGTTTCGTCCTCGCTTGGCACGGCGAGGACCGCAGTCCGGAGTTCCTCCAGCTCAACTGTGCCTTCGGGTACCCAGTGGATCACGTCCCTCGCGGTCCAGAATCACGTACGGGGAGTGGCGCGGAGGGCGATCCTGCGTACCAACTCTCCCGCGTCCGCACGACCCTCAGCCCCATCTGGCACAACACGGCTTGGTCGTCCATCGGGGGGATTCACCAGCGTGCGCGCGACGCCCCACGAGAGCGCGGCTCCCAGGTGCTGCTGCGGCCCCTCGCGCGGCGCGGTTGCCAGCTCCTCAACGCCACGGTTGTCCCCGGTGAACGGCCAGTCGAGTCGGACCAGGGGACACCCGTTGAGGAGGAACACCACGGTCGGTGCCCACCGCAAGTCGCAGCCCGGCCTAGAACGCCGTGGCCTCCCGCTCCCTCGTTCGCCATGGTCCGACGAGGAGGGGATGGACTTCAGGGTGAGCACCATGGGCCTGCTCGAGCCAACGGATCGCGTCTTCGTAAGCCGGACAGCCGGGGGGACAACCACGAACAGGCGAGCCCACCGCCCCCGGGCGAGATCGGTGGGAGCGATGTTCGATCCCTCAGCCGCGGCGGTGGACTCGGGGGACAGGGGGAAGCCGAGGCTGGTCAGAAGTGCGGCGAGGATCGTCATCGGTCCCCCATGGTTGGCCGATCCAGTCTTACCTTCGAGTGCGCGCGAGCGTCGCGCCAACCGGGCGGCGATGGGATTAGGGATTCAGGACGGAGCTTGAGGCGGGCCGGCCCTCGGCGAGCGCCGTCCGCACCCGGTCCAGAAAGCGGACCATGAACCGCACGTTGTGAAGGGTGGCGAGGCGGTAGTAGGAGAGCTCGCCCGTCTGAACGAGGTGCCGCAGGAACGCCCGCGGGTACTGGGCGCAGGTCGGGCAGTCGCAGCCCTCCTCGACGGGCCGGTCGTCCCGGGCGAACCGGGCGTTCTTGATCGCGATCCGGAACCCGTCCTCGGCCAGCGTGAGGAGGACCCCGTTCCGGGCGAGCCGCGTCGGGGCAGCGCAGTCGAACGTGTCCACACCGCGGTCCACCGCAGCGAGGATGTCCTCCACTCCCCCGATCCCGAGGAGGTGCCGGGGCCGATCCTCGGGGAGCTCGGCGACCGTCCACTCGATCACGCGCAGCATGTCAGCCTTCGACCGACCCAGCGATCCGCCGATCGCGACCCCGGGGAACCCCAGTGCCGCGATCGTCCGCGCTGAGGCCCGTCGCAGCTCCTCGTACGCCCCGCCCTGGACGATCCCCCACAGAACCTGGCCTGGGTTCGGCCCGAGACCCTTCGTTTTCGCGAACGCGGCGAGCGCCCGCTCCGCCCAGCGATGGGTGCGGTCCATCGCCGCCCGGGTGTAGGCGTGGTCGTGGAACGGGGATGTGCACTCATCCAGCGGGAGGATCACGTCTGCCCCGAGCAGGCGCTCGAGGCGGACCACCTCCTCTGGGGAGAAGAACACACGGGAACCGTCGACCACGGATCGGAAGTGGGCTCCCTCCTCGGTGAGGGCCACGAGGGACTCCCCCTCACGCTTCGCCGGGGCATCGCCGGGGAACATCGTCGCGAGCTTCCCCACCCCGTGGACCTTCCCTGCCCCGAGGCTGAACACCTGGAACCCGCCGGAGTCCGTGACCCACGGGCCCGTCCAGCCGGTGAACCCGTGGAGCCCGCCGAGGGAGGCGATCGTCTCCGCCCCCGGCCGGAGGGAGAGGTGGTACGTGTTCCCGATCAGGGCCTCGACCCCCAGGCCGCGGAGGTCATCCGCCCCGAGGGCCTTCACCGTGCCCCGGGTGGCCACGGACACGAACGCCGGGGTGCGGATCGTCCCGTGCGGGGTCGCGAGCTCCCCCAGCCGGGCTGCGGATCCCGTCGCGCGGGCGAGGACTCTGAACATGGTCAGTAGAACGGGGTCAGGACGCGGGGGTGGGGAATGGGCAGCCGGTCCTGGGCTAGGTTCCACAGCATCCAATCCACTTCGCACGGGAGGACGCTCCTCCCGCCGGCGCGGAGGGTGGAGGTGAGCTCCTCGACGGCCATGACCGTCGCCGCCCGCAGCTCCACCTCCTCGGGGGATCCCGCGGCGAGTGGGATGAGGCGGCGAATCCGCCCGGCGAGCGTGGGGTGGAGGACGAGTGCCCCGTGGGCCGCGAGGAGCTGGGGGAGCTTGTAGTCGGCGAACGCCGTCAGCCAACCGAGGTCACGGAGCGCGCCCGGGCCCTCTCCCCCAAACGTCCCCGCGAGGTCGGCGCACAGGATCTGGGCCCGCTTGTGGAAGAGCACTTCCCGGCCGCGGTACAGGGCCGCGTCGCGGAACAAGGGAAGATGGGAGGTGACGAGCTCCACGAGCCGCCGACACGAGCCCTGGGCCCGGGCGAAGAACCCCTGGGCTGACCCGAACCGGAAGAGGGCCTCCCCTACCTCCTGGAGCGCCCGGACCCGCCAGGGGAGGAGGGGGATCTCCCCCAGGGCGTCCCTGACTCGGTCCCCACCGATGCGATGGAGGGCCGCGGGGGCGAAGAACGACGGGTCATCTTCCGCAACCTGGCGCAACGCATAGGCGAGGGCGAAGTAGCCGGTCAGCCTTCCCCCGCCTGGCCCGGGCACGGACCACTTCTCCCCCGTGGCCGGCGAGGGGGGCCAGAAGCAGAAGTTGAGCGCGTCGAGGGCCAGGAGGTACCGCAGGGTGAGTTCCTCCTCGCCGCGGAAGTGGTACCGACCCTCCCACCCGACAGGCGGCACATCCCGGAGCTTGGTGGCGAGGGCCGCAATCCCGTCGAAATCCGCGCGCACCCATCGCGCCGCGCGCATGATCCATTGCGACCCCGCTCGCACTGGGTTTTCCATCGCTTGCTACACCCCGAGGAGGGAGAGGGATTCCCCGAACCTGCGCGTGGCCTCGCGGCCCAGTTCCGGGGGGATCCCCTCCTTCGCCAGGCGCAGCGCCTCCTCCCGGGCCCTCTCCAGAAGCGGAAGGTCGCGCGTAAGATCCGTTGCCCGGAGCTGGGACACGAACCCGGACTGCTCCGTGCCGAGGAGGTCCCCGGGACCGCGGATGCGGAGATCGGCCTCCGCGATCTTGAACCCGTCCGTGAGGTCGCGAAACGCCGCCAGCCGCTGGCGCGCCTCGTCGGTCGTCGGGTCGCCGATCGCATAGCACACGGCGGGCTGACCCTTGCGCCCGATGCGGCCCCGCAGCTGGTGCAGCTGGGCGAGCCCGAATCGGTCGGCGTGCTCGATCACGAGGAACGACGCATCGGGGACATCGAGCCCGACCTCGACCACGGTCGTCGCCACGAGGAGCTGGACCTCCCCCGCCCGGAACGCCGCCATCGCCGCCCGCTTGTCCTCGGACGGCATCTGGCCGTGGAGGAGGGCGACCCCGTGTTCGGGGAACCGCGCGCGCAGCTCCTCGTATCCCTCCGAGGCCGCCCGCAGGTCGAGCTCCTCCGACTCCGCGACGAGGGGGAACACCACGTACCCCTTCTCCCCCCGCAAAAGCCAGTCCGCCACGTCCCGGTAAGCATCCTCCCGCCGTGACTCCGACAGCCACACCGTGCGCACGGCCCCGCGCGAGCTCGGCATCTCGTCGAGCACGGACACCGCAAACTCGCCGTACAGGGTGAGGACCACCGTGCGCGGGATTGGGGTCGCCGACATGACGAGGATGTTCGTGCCCCTCCCCTTCGCTTCCAGCGCCGCCCGTTGGACGACCCCGAACCGGTGCTGCTCATCCACCACCGCCAGGGCGAGATCGCGGAACACCACGTCCTCCTCGATCAGGGCGTGGGTGCCCACAACCAAGTCTACCTCCCCGTCCGCGATCGCCCGGAGGAGCTCGCGTCGCTCCTTGCGCCCCAACCCGCCGGAGAGGTACCCCACCCGCACCGGGAGGTCCCGCATGAGGTCCTGCACCACGAGGTGGTGTTGCTCGGCGAGGATCTCTGTGGGGGCCATCACCGCCGCCTGGGCTCCCGCCGAGACGGCCATCAGGCACGCGGCAGCGGCGACCACGGTCTTCCCCGACCCGACGTCGCCCTGGAGGAGGCGAAGCATCGGCTGTGGGGAACGGAGGTCCTGTTCGATCGCGTGCACAGCCCGCTGCTGGGATGGGGTGAGGGCGAACGGGAGCCCGTTCACGAACCGGCCGAGGAGCGTCCGGTCCGGGGCGAGGCTCCGTCCCCCGCTGGGGACGGGAGCGCGGCGCTGAGCGATCCTCAGCTGGAGGAGGAGGAGCTCCTCGAACGCCAGGGCCCGCCGGGCGGCCTCGAAGTCGGGGGGGTCTGCGGGGGCGTGGATTCGGGAGATCGCGTCGCGCCGCGTGGGGAGGCCGAAGCGATCCCGGATCTCCTTCGGCACCACGTCGTCCACCTGCCCCCCGAACCGGTGGAGGGCATGGCGGATCAGGTTCTGGAGGATGGGCTGGGTGAGGCCCTCCGTGGTCGGGTAGATCGGGACCCAGCGCCCGGTCTGGAGGCCCGTCCCCTCTTCCTCCCACACCGGGTTCTCCAGCTGCATCTCCCCGTACCGCAGTTGGGCTTTGCCGTACAGGGCGTACCGCCCGTCTTGGACGATCTGGTCCCAGATCCAGGGCTGGTTGAACCAGATCGCGAACAGGAGCCCCGTGCCATCGTCGAGGGCGACCTTGACCAGTTCGAGTCCCCGCCGGACCTTCACCCGTGACTTGGCACGCACCGCCCCCCGGACGAGCACGACCTCGCCGTCCCGTACTTGGGCGATCGAGCGAAGCTGGGAGCGGTCCTCCAGGCGGCGGGGGAAAAACGTGAGCAGGTCCTCCACGGTGCGGATCCCGAGCCGGCCGAGGAGCTCGGCCCGTTTCTTGCCCACCCCGGGCAGGCGGGAGACGGGGATCGCGGACAGGGGTTCCCGGGGATGGGGGGTCGCCAGCCAGAGCTCGAGCGCAGTGACCGCCTGCGCCCGGGACTCCGGGTCACGGCCGGCATAGCCGGACACGAGGTGGGATGCCTCAGGGACGTGGCGGGCGATGAAGCCCTCCAGCCCCCCCACGACGGCCGTGTCGGCGAACGCCTTCTCCCGTTCCAGAGCGAGCACTTTCTCTACCACCGCGCGCTGGCCTTTCCCCCGGTCCGTTGTCGGCATGATCGGATCCTCCTATACTAAAGGACCTGGAGGAGGCGATCCAAACTGGAGATCCTGACGTATCCGAGCCCGATCCTGCGCCGGCCGACGCGGCCGGTCGAGCCGGGGAGCCGCGAGGCTCGCGACGTCGCGGATGCCCTGCGCGCTGCGTTTGCGGAGATCGAGGCCCATGGCCTCGCCGCGAATCAGATCGGCCTCCCGGTGCGCGCGGCTCTCGTCCGTCTCGGGGACGAGGAGTGGGTGTTCTTCAACCCCGAGATCATCGCGCGGAGCGAGGAGCTGGAGGTGGAGTGGGAAGGATGCCTGTCCCTGCCGGGGGTGGAGGCGGAGGTCCCGCGGGCGAAGGAGGTGGTGGTGCGGGCCCTCGACGAGGCTGGGGCGCCGGTCGAGCTCCACCTGTCCGAGCTCGAGGCCCGCATCCTGCAGCACGAGGTGGATCATCTCGACGGCGAACTGTACGTGGACCTCCTTCCCAAGGACGAGCGCCGGCGGGTCCTCGCCGAGTTCCGCGCTGCCCGCGCACAGCGCGAAAAGAGGGCATCTTCGCTCGAGTAATGCGGATTGCGTTCGCCGGCACGGGATCGTTCGGCGTGCCCGCCCTCCATCGGCTCGCCGAGACCTACGGGGTCCTCCTCGCCATCACCCAGCCCGATCGACCCGCCGGACGGGGCCTCAAGCTGACCCCGCCTCCGGTCAAGGTCGCTGCCCAGGAGCTGGGGATCCCCATCCTCCAGCCGCGCACGATCAACGCTCCCCCCGTCCTTGACCAACTCCAGGCGCTCAACCTCGACGCCCTGGTCGTGGCCGCGTTCGGGCAGTTCCTGCGCCCGGCGGTGTTCGGGCTCCCGCGGCAGGGGGCGGTGAACATCCACGCTTCCCTCCTCCCCCGCTACCGCGGCGCAGCGCCCGTGGCGTGGGCGATCATCCGCGGGGAGAGGGAGACCGGGGTCACCACGTTCGTCCTCGACGAGGGGATGGATACGGGGCCCCTTCTCCTTCAGCGGGCGGTCGCCATCGGGCCGGATGAGACGGCGGGGGAACTGGAGGCGCGGCTCGCCGGGGTGGGGGCGGACCTCATCGTGGAGTCCCTCGATGGGATGGCAAGGGGGGAGGTCGTTCCCCGGCCCCAGCCGGAGGAGGGGACGCTCGCCCCCAAACTTCACAAGGAGGACGGGCGGATCCGGTGGGAGTGGGAGGCGCGGCGGGTTCATGACCTCGTGCGCGGCACGAACCCGTGGCCCGGCGCCCACACGACCCTCCGGGACAAACTGGTGAAGGTCCACCGCACGCGGGTCGTGGACGAGGGAGCGGGTGAGGCACCGGGAGGGACGATCCTTCCCCGTCGGGACCGCCTCCTCGTCGCCGCGGGGTGCGGGGTCGTGGAGGTCCTCGAGATCCAGCCCGCGGGGTGCCGTGTCCTCTCCGGCCCCGAGTTCGCCCGCGGCTACTGCCGGGATCAGGGGGGGAGATTTTTCTGAGGATGGGTCCACACTGTAGCATCAAGGAGGACTGATGGGAAACCAAGAGGACATCCTGAAGGGAGCGTTGCTCCTCGAGCAGCGAAGCAAGGCGCTGTACGAGGGGAGCGCGCAGGGAGCCCAGAGCGCGGCGGTGCGGGAGATCTTCCTCGCCCTGGCCCACGAGGAGGGGCGGCACATCGAGGTCCTATCCCAGGCGTTCGCGGACCTCATGCGCACGGGCCGGGTGAGCACGGGGGCTCCGGCGGAGAGGCCGGCCGACATCGCGGGCGGCGTGCTCACAGAGGCGGTGAAGGCGGAGATCTCCGCTGCTTCCTACGAGGCGGCGGCGCTCTACGCCGCGATGGCGCTCGAGGAGCGCGCGGTCGCGTTCTACTCCGAGGCGGAGCGCACGTCGTCCGGCGAGGCCAAAGCCCTCTACAGCTGGCTCGCTAGCTGGGAGCGGTCCCACCTCGATCTCCTCACCTCGCTCGACCAGGAGCTGCGCCAGAAGGTCTGGAACGACCAGCGCTTCTGGCCGTTCTAGCCGAGCCACATCGGGTCAGGATCCACCCGTAGCCACGGCGGGAGGTGGGGAAGGGCATGGGCGAGGAGGTCCACCACGTCCCTTCTTCCCCGCACGAGGAGCTGGGCGCGGGGGACCCCGCGGCGGGGGAAGAGGCGGGCCGGCCCGAGGACCTCGAACCCGCGCCGGGCGAGGTCTTCCGCCAGGGATCCAGCCTTCGCTTCGGCTTCCCGGCCGGTGGCGATCAACCGCACGAGGCGGGAGAACGGGGGGTAGCGCAGGCTCTCCCGGTACTTCACTTCCTCCATGTAGAAGGCCGTGTAGTCCCCGGCCAGGGCGGAGCGGATCGCGTAGTAGTCCGACTGGTCGGACTGCACGATCACCTCGCCGGGGCGCTCGCCTCGCCCGGCCCGGCCCGCGGCCCCGGCGATGAGCTGGTAGGTCCGTTCCCCGGCACGGAAGTCGGGGACGGAGAGGAGCTGGTCAGCGTTCAGGATCCCGACGAGGGAGATCCCCGGGAAATCGAGGCCCTTCCCCACCATCTGCGCCCCGACGAGGATCTGGACCTCGCCGCGGGCGACGGAGGAGAGGATGCGGTCCCGATCCCGCGCCGTGTCGGCGTCGAGGCGGGCCACGGTGGCCTGAGGGAAGAGCCGCTTCGCCTCATGCTCGGCCCGTTCCGTTCCCACCCCGAACAGGTGGAAGCGCGTCTCCCCGCAGTTCGGGCACGACGGATCCCGCACCACCCTCCCGCAGGCGTGGCACCGGAAGGCCCGCTCGGAGAGGTGGAACACGAGGGGGATCTGGCACTGGGGGCAACGGAGGATCGCGCGGCAGCGACAAGCCGCGCCGGTGTAGAACCCACGGCGGTTGATGAAGAGGAGGACCTGTCCGCCCCGCGCGAGGTGGCGCCCCATCGCCTCGGCGAGGATGGGGCCGATCACGTCGTCCCCCCGCGGGGCGACGCGGACCGCGGGGGGAGCGCCGACGACGCGGTCCGGGAGGGGGAGGAGCCCGATCTCGCCTCGTTCGGCACGAAAATAGGTCTCGACGGAGGGCGCGGCCGCGCCGAGGACCACCGCCGCTCCCTCCCGCTCCGCCCGTAGCTCGGCCACGGTGCGGGCATGGTAGTAGGGCGCCATCTCCTCCTGCTTGTACGAGGGCTCCCCTTCCTCGTCGAGGACGATCAGGCCCAGGTTCGGGAGGGGGAGGAATGCCGCCGATCGTGTGCCCACCGCACACCGGACCTCGCCCCGCTGCGCGCCGTCCCACGTCCTCCACCTCTCCCCCGGCGGGAGCTCCCCGAAGTAGGTCTCCGGTGGGGAGCCGAGGACGCGCGCCGCCCGCGCCCACAGCTGGGGAAGGAGGGATACCTCCGGGGCGAGGAGGAGCGAGGTTGTGCCCTTGGTCCGCCCCTCGGCGGCGGAACGGAGGTAGACCTCGGTCTTCCCCGACCCCGGGGGCCCGAACAGGAGGTACACCCGGCCGTGGCCGATCCCAGCCCGGATCGCCTCCACCGCTTCCCCTTGGCGCGGGTGAAGCGTGATCGCATTGCCCTCTTCCCGGTACGAGAACGGGAGTCGCCGCGGGCGGAGGGTCCCGGCGCGGAGGAGGGAGCCCACGGCCCGGCTCCCGCCGGGGAGCTTCCGTAGCTCCCTGACTTCGGTCGTCCCCGCCGCGACGGCGGCGAGGACCCGCGCCTGGGCGAGGCTGGGGAGCGCGGCCATCGGCGGGGGGGCGGCGTCGGGAGATAGGGCCAGCTCCACCTCCCTCGCTCGACTTCGGCTCGGAGGAGGGACGAGCCGGGCCAGCGCGAGGCCGTGGCCTACGAACGACTGACGGGCGACCGCGGCGATGAGCTCCAGGGCCGAACCGGGTAGAGCAGGGCCCGACGTGGCTTCGATCGGGAGGAGGCGCCCTGGGAACGCGGGCTCGTGGGCGAGCTCCACCACGATCCCCCACATGTGGCGCGTTCCAAACGGGACGCGCACGCGATCGCCGATCGCCACGGCTAGATCCGGCGGGACCTCGTAGTCGAACGGGGCGGCCCGGGGGACGGGAAGGGCCACCCGCGCGATCACGCCGTGCCCTCCCGTTGGCGGAGGTAGCCGAGCACGCCGCGGACGGCCATCGCGAGGTCGCCCCGGGCGGGGCCCGGCGGGATCAGGCCCTCCCTGGCTGCCTCGGCCACGACGCTCGCTACGAGCTCCTCCTCCGCGACCGGGCCCTGCCCCAGCCGTCTCACCCGCTCCACCCACGCCGGGAGGAGACGGGCGTACTGGGAGAGGAGATCGGGGGACCCGGGTCCGAAGTGGGTGAAGAGGAGCAGCCGCGGGTCGAGGTCGGCGAGGCGGCGCAATGTAGCGAGCGACGCCTCGAGGTCGAAGCGCGGGGGGACGGTGGATGGAAGGAGCACCCCCCCCAGGTACAGCCCGACGGCGTCCCCGGTGAAGAGGAGACTTTCCCCGTCAGCGAAGTAGCACAGGTGGTGGGGGGCGTGTCCCGGCGCATCCACGGCCCGGAGGCGGAACCGCCCCCCGGGGAACACCTCTCCATCCTGGGCCATGTGGAGGCGCCCCTCGGGGACCGGGTCCATCGTCCCGTAGAGGGGAAACCGATCGCGGACCGCCTCCCTCACTGAGGCGACGAGCCGTGCTGGGTCCACGAGGTGGCGCGCCCCCCGCGCGTGCACGACGGCGCGCGCTTGCGGAAGCTCCTGGAGGAGCCCCCCTGCCCCCCCGGCGTGGTCGAGATGGATGTGGGTGAGGAAGATCCACCCCACGTCATCGTGGGCGATCCCGAGGTGGGCCAACGCGGCGAGGATCCGGTCGCGGGCGAGCGAGGTCCCCGCCTCGACGAGGGCCGCTGGTTTTCCGGGGAGGATGTAGACGCCGCCTTGGCGGGGGGCGCCGAACTGGTCCACGTCGAGGAGCCACACCGCGGGGTGAACCTCGGTCAACGGGAGGGCCGTCACAGGAACCACCCCGTAGCGATCCCCAACCAGAGGAAGGCACTGGCGATCAGGCAGGAAAGGACGGCCACCGGGATCCCGTCGCGGAACCAGGCCCGGGCCTTCACTCCCTGGTGGGTTCGGTCAGCGATGGAGATGAGGACCATGTTTGCCGCTGAGCCCAGTGGGGTGCCGTTCGCTCCCAGTCCGATCCCAAGGGCAAGGGCCCACCACAGGGGGGTGAGGGGGATCCCCGTCCCCGCTAGGCCCCGCACGACGGCGGCGAGGGTTACCGTGGTCGGAATCGCGCTCAGGACCCAGCTCAGGCCAGCCCCCACCCAGAGGAGGATCAGCGCCAGGAGGAGCGTGGACCCGCCGGCGAGACTCACCGTCCACCGGCCGACCACGGCCAGGGCCCCGCTCGCCTCGAGCCCGCCCGTGAGCACGAGGAGGGAGGAGAGGAAGATGAGGAGGTCCCACTCCACGCCGTGCAGGAACGCCTCCACGTTTGGGCGGACGATGAGCGCGCACAGGGCCGCCCCGAGGAGGGCGATCACGCCTGGGGTGAGGCCGAGGGCGCTGTGGGCAACGAACAGGGCGAACACGAGGCCCAGCACGGCCACCAGCTTCCCCATTGCCTGGGGGTGGGTGAGCGCCCGGCGCTCATCCATCGCCATCACCGCCTCCACGTTCCCGGCGTGGGGGGGGGCCAGCCGCCGGAACCGGGCGAGGAGGAATGCCATCGCGACTGCGAAAACGACGAGGGCCACGGGCAGGGTGTGGGTGAGAAACGCGTTGAACGAGAGCCCCGCCGCTGACCCGATGAGGATGTTCGGCGGATCACCGATGAGGGTCGCGGTCCCCCCGATGTTGGAGGCCATCGCTTCCATGAGGAGGAGGGGCCCCGCGGGGATGCCTAGCACCTCGGTCACGGAGATCGTCACCGGGACCACGGTGAGGAGGGTGGTTACGTTGTCGAGGAACATCGAGGCGATCGCGGTAGCGGCCCCCAGCGACAGGAAGAGGATGGTCGGGTTGCCGCGCGCGATCTTTGCCGCCCGGATCGCGATGTACTGGAAGAATCCGGTCTCCCGGAGCAGCCCGACGATGGCCATCATCCCGAACAGGAGCCACAACGTGTCCATGTCGATGCTCGCCACCGCCGCGTGGTAGGGGTAGAACCCGAGGGCGCTTCCGGCCACGATCATCGTCACCGCACCGACGAGGGCGGCCAGCGTGCGGTGGACGTACCCGGAGAAGATGAGGGCGTACGAAGCGGCGAAGATGGCGAGCGCCGAAGCGAGGACGGGCCAGCCCACGTTCGGTCACCCCTCCGCGCGGGGGAGCGCCTGGAGGAACGCGTCAGCACGGAGGAGGGCGGTCCGCTGCTCAGGATAGGTCAGCCGCGCCAGCGCTTGCGGCAGGGGGAGCCATTCCAGGGCCTCAATCTCGCTTCCCTCCGCGATCCCCTCCTCATCCGTCGCGGCGAGGAACAGGGTGACCTCCTTGTTCACGGCCTCCCGGTCGCGGACGAACCGGTACGCGAGGCGCTCCCTGAACTCCGGCCGCAAGTTGAGGCGGGTGATGCGAACCTCCTCCCTGACCTCCCGCAGCGCGGCCTGGAGCTCGTCCTCCCCCGGTTCGAGGCGCCCCTTGGGGAACCCCCAGTGCCCGCCGATCCTGTTCTTGATGATGAGGTAGTGGCGCCCCGCCGGCATGGTGCGGAACAGGATCACCCCGGACGCGCGTTCGTCCGGCATAGGATCACACGATCTCCAGTTCCCGGTCGGCCTCGTCGTAGGCCTTGGCGGATAGCCCGAGGCACCGTAGCTCCTGCCACAGGACGCGGAACGACTCGGGGATGCCGGGTCGGGGGAAGTCCTCCCCGCGCAGGATCGCCTTGTACAGCTGAACGCGCCCCTTCACGTCATCCGACTTGATGGTCACCATCTCCTGAAGGAGGGCAGACGCGCCGTAGGCCTCGAGGGCCCACACCTCCATCTCCCCCAGCCGCTGGCCTCCGAACTGGGCCTTGCCCCCCAACGGTTGCTGGGTGATGAGGGCGTAGGGGCCAGTGGAGCGGGCATGGATCTTCTCCGCAGCGATGTGTTCGAGTTTGAGGAGGTAGAGCACGCCGACCGTGATCGGCGCCTGGAACGGTTCCCCGGTGCGGCCATCCCGCAACACGACCTTCCCATCGAACTGCTTTCCATCGGCCAGGCCGTGCTCGACGAGGGCCTGGGTGAGATCAGTCAGGATCTCCTCCTCCCGGGCGCCGTCGAACACCGGGGAGGCGACCGTTTCCTCCCGCAGGGCGGCGAGCCACCCCAAGTTGGCCTCGAAGATCTGGCCCAGGTTCATGCGCGACGGGACACCAAGCGGGTTCAGGACCACGTCGAGGTGCGTGCCATCCGGCAGGAACGGCATGTCCTCGTCGGGGAGGATCGCGGAGATCACGCCCTTGTTCCCGTGGCGGCCGGCGAGCTTGTCCCCCACTGCGATCCGCCGTCGCTGGGCGACGTAGACCTTGACGAGCTCGTTGACCCCGGCCTCGAGCTCGTCCCCCGCGGCGCGGGACATCCGCTTGACGCGGATCACGGTCGCCGTGCCGGAGATGGGGGGCATCCTGAGCGACGTGTTCTTGAAGTTGCGCATCCGCTCCCCGAAGATGGACCGGAAGATCCGCTCCTCCGGCGTTGGCTCGGCCTCCCCGCGGGGGGTGATCTTCCCCACGAGGACATCCCCCGTCTGGACCTCGGTCCCCGCGCGCACGATCCCGTGCTCGTCCAGGTTGCGGAGCGCCTCCCGCGAGATGTTGGGGATGTCGGCCGTGATCTCCTCCGGCCCGAGCTTCGTCTCCTCGGCGCGGACCTCGAACTCCTGGATGTGGATCGAGTCGAGGCGGTTCTCCCGCACCAGCTTCTCGGAGAGGACGATCGCGTCCTCGTAGTTGTACCCCTCGAACGGGAGGAACCCGACAAGGAGGTTCGTCCCCAGGGCGAGCTCCCCGTTCACGGAGGATTGGCTGTCGGCGAGCACGTCTCCCCGCTTCACCTTGTCCCCGATCCGGACCGCGGGGCACTGGTGCAGGATTGTATCCTGGTTTGAGCGCTCGTAGTTGAGGAGACGGTAGGCCTTCGTCTCCTTCTTCCCCTTGACCTCGATCCGCTGCGCGTCGACGTAGGCCACGCTCCCGCCCTCCTCCGCGAGGAGGGTCGCCCCTGAGTCGCGCGCGGCCTTGCCCTCGAGGCCCGTCCCCACGAGGGGGCTCTCCGGGCGGAGGAGGGGCACCGCCTGCCGTTGCATGTTCGCGCCCATCAGGGCCCGGTTGGCATCGTCGTGTTCGAGGAACGGGATCAGGGCCGCCGATGCCCCGACGATGATGTCCGGGGCCACCTCGACGAAGTCCACCTCCTCCGGAGATACGAAGTGGACCTCCTCGTTTCCGGTACGCACCTGGACGCGCGTGTCCACGATCCGCCCGTCTTTTCCGATGGAGATCGTGGCGGGGGCAATCCTGTACTGCCGCTCGTCATCGGCCATGAGGTACCGGATCTCTCCCGTGACCCGCCCGCCCTTCACCACCACGTACGGCGCCTCCAGGAACCCGTAGTCGTTGACCCGAGCGTGGAGCGCGAGCGACGTGATGAGCCCGATGTTCTGGCCCTCTGGGGTCTCGATGGGGCAGATCCGGGCGTAGTGGGAGGCGTGGACGTCGCGGATCTCGATCTTCGCCCGCCGCGCGGTGAGGCTCCCCAGGGCCGACAAGCGGCGCTTGTGGGTGAGCTCGGAGAGCGGGTTCGTCTGCTCGAGGAACTGGGACAGGCGCCCCGTGTAGAAGAGGTAGTTCAGCGAGGCCTGGATCGTCCGGGCGGAGACGATGCGGCGCAGGGCATCCTTGTCCTCCGGGTCGTAGTGGGACAGCTTGTCCTGGGCGATGCGCGCCATGCGGGTCAGGCCCTCCCGCAACGCCATCTGGGCTTGCTCCCCGGGGAGGCGGACCCGCTTGTTGGCCAGGTGGTCCGTCTCGTCCACGAGGGATGGATCCTCGGGCGTGCGGAGGAGGAGCGCGAGCGCTTCGAACAGGTCCGGCGGGGTGAGGCAGGTTTCCTCGCCCGTCAGGCCAAGCTTGCGGTTGACCTTGAACCGGCCGACATGGGTCAGCCGGTACGTTTCCGGGTTGAAGTACAGGTTGTGCAGGTATTCGAATGCCTGGGTGGAGGTCACCCTCTCCCCGGAGCGGAGCCGGAGGTAGATGTAGCGGGCCGCCTCCTCCTGGGTCGTGATCCGCTTCTCATGTTCTTCGTCAAGCGACTTGGCGATCGCCGGGTGGACGAGGCGGACCCGGGACTTCCCCAGGCGCACGAGGGCCGCCGCCCGTTCGGGGGTGATCTCCTCGCCCGGCTTCCATTCCGCATCACCGGCGGCGATGGCCTCGGCGAGCGTCGCTCGCTTCCACAGGGCGAGGCGCTCCGGGAGGTCCTCCACCGGCACCGTCACGGCGTACTGGGTGAGGATCTCCTGTTCGGCGAGGCCGACCGCGCGGAGGAGGGTCGTCACGGGCACCTTGCCCCGCCGGTCGAGGTTGGCGCGCAGCGTCCACCGTTTCGTGTCCAGGTCGAGCTCGAGCCACGCCCCCGACTCGGGAAGGAAGTGGGCGCGGTAGAGGTGGGGCTCCTCCTGGGTGATGTACACCCCCGGCGAACGGATGAGCTCGTTGACGAGGACGTTCTCCGTGCCGTTGATCACGAACGTCCCCCGCGGCGTCATGAGCGGGATCTCCACCAGGTACAGCTCCGCCTCCTGCCGCAGCTGCCCCTCCTCCCACAGGCGGCCGGTGGCCTTGAGGGGCACGGCGAGGGAGAGGTCCTTGTCCCGGCACTCCCACTCATCGTAGCGCGGCTCCCCCAACAGGGGGTCGACGAGCTCGATATAGAGGCGATCCCGATTGGGAGCGCGAATCGGGCTCACCGCGGCAAAGGCAGCGGCGATGCCCTGGCGCAGGAACTGCTCATAGGACGCAACCTGATCGGAGATGAGGGCCGGCGGTTCGCTCCACCGCCGGGCTCGTCCGTATCCGCGTCGAGCGTGACTAGGCTGGGCCAAGAGGGTCGCTCGTCCTTCCCTAGCGGAGCTCGACTTCGGCGCCGGCGGCGACGAGCTTCTTCTGGATGTCGTCGGCTTCCTCCGGGCTCACCCCGGCCTTGATCACCGCGGGGAGCTTGTCCACGAGGTCCTTGCACTCCTTGAGGCCCTTCCCGGTGATGTCCTTCACGACCTTGATGAGCTGGATCTTCTGCTGACCCGCGTTCGTGAGGACGACATCCACCGTGGACTTCGCCTGGGCAGCAGCGTCCGCGGCCGGGGCCGCGGTGGCCACGGCCACCGGGGCCGCCACCTGCGCCGACACGCCGAACCGCTCCTCGATCGCCGACACGAGCTCGGCGAGGTCCTTCACCGTCATCTGTTCGATCGCTTGGAGAAACTCTTCCTTTGTCATCGTCTATCCCTCCGCTCCTTTCTTCTTTTGGACTTCCGAGAGCGCCACCGCGAACTTGCGCGTGACCCCGGACAGCGCGACCGCGAGCCCCCGGATGGGGCCAGCGAGGGCCCCCGCCAATCGCCCAAGGAGTTCCTCCCGTGTGGGAAGGGTCGCGTACCAATCCGCCTCTTCTGCCGAGACCGGCAGGTCATCGAACACCCCCGCCTTCACCTTGAGCTGGGGGTAGCGCCGGGCGCATTCCCGCGCCACGCGAAACGGGACGGCGGGATCCCCTTCCCCCATGAGGAGGGCATTCGTGCCGGTGAGGTTTGTGGGGAAGCCCTTGAGCCCGGCCTCGCTCGCCGCGATGCGGGTCAGGGTGTTCTTGACGACCCGCAGTTCGACCCCCTGCTTGCGGACGAATCGGCGCAGGGCCGTCACGTCTGGGCCGGAGAGCCCGCGGTAGTCCACGATCACCACAGCCCGAGCGCGGGATAGCCTCTCCCGCAGGTCCTCCACCGCCGCTACCTTCTCCTGTCGCGGCATCTCCCTCACCCCTTCCTCTGTGCGGCGGCGAGGAGGTCCGTCTCGTCCACGCGGATCCCCGGTCCCATCGTCGCGGAGATGAACACGCGCTGGATGTACCGTCCCCGCACTCCCTCCGGCTTCCGTTCGAGCACGGCGCGGATGAGGGCGACCAGGTTCTCCTGGAGCGCCTCGGCCGTGAAATCCGTCTTGCCGAAAATGGAATGGACGATCCCCGCCCGATCCGCACGGAACTCGATCATCCCCGCCTTCAGTTCCCGCACCGCCGCCGCGACGTCCATCGTCACGGTGTTGGTCTTCGGGGAGGGCATGAGGCCACGGGGGCCGAGGATCTTCCCCAGCTTTCCCACGACCGACATCATGTCCGGGGTGGCGACCACCCGCTCGAACTCAAGCCACCCTTCCTTCTGGATCTTCTCGGCGAGCTCCTCCCCCCCCGCGTAGTCGGCCCCCGCGGCCTCCGCCTCGCGGACCTTCTCCCCGCGGGCGAACACGAGCACCCGCACCGCCTTGCCCGTCCCATGAGGGAGTGCACAGGTCCCCCGCACCTGGTGCTGCGAGGGGTTGATCCCGAGCACGATCGCGGCCTCCGCCGTCTCCGGGAACTTGGCCGTGCTCGTCTTCTTGAGGAGCTCGATCGCCTCGCGGACGGGGTAGGCCTTCTCCCGCTCCAGGAGGGCGACCTTCGTCTCGTAACTCCGGCTGCGCTTCATGGCACCACCTCGAGCCCCATGTTCTCCGCCGTGCCCACCACCATCCGGATCGCCGCCGCGAGGTCATCCGTGTTGAGATCGGGGAGCTTTCGCTCCGCGATCCGGTGCACCTGTTCCATGCTCACCCGTCCCACCCGCAACCGCTTCGCGGTCGGTGAACCCTTGTCCACCCCCGCTGCCTTGCGGAGGAGGACCGCCACCGGCGGCTGCTTCAACGTGAGGTCGAATGAGCGGTCCGTGTACACCGTGATCTCCACGGGGATGATGAGGCCGGGCTCCTCTCCCTTCGTCGCCTCGTTGAACTTCTTGCAGAAGTCCATGATGTTGACCTTGTGCTCCCCGAGCGCCGGTCCCACCGGGGGGGCGGGGTTGGCCTGTCCGGCCGGGATCTGGAGCTTGATCTTCGCCACCTGTTGTTTCGCCACCGTCGTCTCCTTACACCTTCTCGATTCCGTCGAACGAAATGCGGACCGGCGTCTCCCGCCCGAAGATCTTCACCATGACCACCGCTTCCTCGGCTTCCTTGTCGATCTCGCGGATCTCGCCCGTGAAGTCGGCGAACGGCCCCTCCACGATCTGGATGACCTCCCCCACCTCGAACTCGACCTCGACCCGCGGCGCCTTCGCCGCCTCCGCGGCCTGGGGGGTCTCCACGAGGCCCGCCTTGCGCTGCACGAGCAGGATCTCCGGGCCCTCGATCGGCACGGGCCGGGTCTTGCTCCCCACGAACCGCGCCGACCGCTCCAGGCCCCGGAGGAGCTCGAACATCTCCTCCTCGTCGAGGCCCATCTTGGTGAACACGTACCCCGGGATCAACCGCCGTTTCTCGATCCGTTGGACGGATACCTCGCGCTTGTCCTTGTACTCCTTGACCTTGACGAGGCCCGAGGCACGGGCCTGGATCTTGTGTTCCCGCTCGATCTCCGCCCCCTCGTTCAGGGCTGCCCCCACGCGGACCTGGGGATGGAGGTAGGCCTCAGGGATGATCCGCGTTTCCTCTGTCCCGTCCCCGTAGCGCAGCGTGACGCGCTTCACCCTCTCCCGAGCCACGATCTCCCCGCGCTCGCCGGCGGTGTAGCGGTCGTCGGAGTCCACCGTGAGCGGCAGGCCCGGCCGGGTCCGTTCCCCGACCCGCACATCGCGGCGCAACCCCTTCTCCTGAGGGACCAGGTATTCGATCTCAGCGTGGGTCGGGGTCTCCACCACCACCCGCCACAGGGGTTCCATCGCCACCACTTCCGCGGGGCGGGCGAGGTGGGTGGGGGGGCGGCGGGCGATCACATCGCCCCGCTGGACACGCTCATTGTTCGCCACCAGCAGGTCGTAGTCGTAGGGGATGCGGTACTCGCTCGCGCGGCCCCTCCCCGAACGGGACGTGACCACCTCCTCCACCGGGACGAAGAAGAACTCCTCCTCCTCTCCGGTGCGCAATGGCTCGAACTGCCGCTCCCAACCCAGGTTGCGGACCCGCTCCTCGAGCTGGTGCTTGAGGCGCAATTCCGAACCCGCGTACGTCTGGATGGCGTACCACCGCTTCCGTTGCATCGTGGATACCTTAGCTGAGGAGGAGGCGGAGGATCTGGGTGATGATCAGGTCGGCGAGCCCGAGGTAGACCCCCAGCACCACGGACAGGATGATGATGAGCACGGTCAGGCTCACCACTTCCTTGCGCGATGGCCAGCTCACCCGAGCGACCTCCGTCCGGACGGACGTCAGGTAGTTCCGGACCCTCTGCATCGCATTCATCCTCTTCCCTCGCTGGCAGGCCCGGGAGGACTTGAACCCCCAGCCTGCGGATTTGGAGTCCGCCGCTCTGCCACTTGAGCTACGGGCCTCGAACCCCGCCGCCCGATCGGCCGGCGGGGATACCGCTCCCCTCCGTCGAGGGGCTAGGCTTCCTTATGTTCGGTGTGCTTCCCGCACCAACGGCAGTACTTGCTTAAGGCGAGCTTCTGCCGCGTGTTGTTCCGGTTGCGGCGGGTGTGGTAGTTGTGCCGTCCACATCCGGAACAAGCCAGCGTCACAAGCTGGATCGTATCCTTTTTCGCCATGTCACTTGATGATCTTCGTCACCACGCCCGCCCCGACGGTGCGCCCGCCCTCGCGGATCGCGAACCGCAGGCCCTCCGACATCGCGATGTGCTTCATGAGCTTGCACCGCAGCTGATCCACGTTGTCGCCGGGCATGACCATCTCCACCCCCGGTGGGAGCTGGACCTCACCGGTCACGTCGGTGGTCGTGAAGTAGAACTGCGGTTTGTAGCCGTTGAAGAACGGGCTGTGCCGCCCTCCTTCATCCTTGGACAGGACGTACACCTGGGCCTCGAACTCCGTATGGGGGGTGATCGAGCCAGGTGCGGCGAGCACCTGTCCGCGCTCCACCTCGTCCTTTTCGATGCCGCGGAGGAGGATCCCCACGTTGTCCCCGGCGATCGCCTCGTCGAGGGTCTTGTTGAACATCTCGAGGCTCGTGGCGACGGTCTTGCGGATCTCGTCCGTGAGCCCGACGATCTCCACTTCCGCCCCGGGGGTGATCCGGCCCCGCTCCACGCGGCCGGTGACGACCGTGCCGCGGCCCTTGATGGAGAAGATGTCCTCGATCGGCATCAGGAAAGGCTTGTCCTCCTCGCGCTTCGGGAGCGGGATGAAGCTGTCCACGGCATCCATCAGGTCGAGGATCGGCTTGGCGGCCGGGTCATCCGGCGACTCCACCGTGAGCGCCTTCGATGCCGACCCGCGGATGATGGGCGTTTTGTCGCCGGGGAACTCGTACTTGGAGAGGAGATCGCGGATCTCGATCTCGACGAGGTCCACCAGGTCAGGGTCATCGACGAGGTCCACCTTGTTCAGGAAGACGACGATCGCCGGAACGTTCACTTGGCGGGCGAGCACCACGTGCTCGCGGGTCTGCGGCATCGGCCCATCGGCCGCCGAAACGACGAGGATCGCCCCGTCCATCTGCGCGGCGCCGGTGATCATGTTCTTGATGTAGTCTTGGTGCCCCGGGCAGTCGATGTGCGCGTAGTGGCGGGTATCCGTTTCGTACTCAACGTGGGCCACGTTCACGGTGAGGATCTTCGTCGCATCACGGCGGAATAGCTTCGCATCGGCCTTCGCGACTTCGTCGTAGGACCGCTGCTTGGCCAGCCCCTTGAGCCCGAGCACCTTCGTGATCGCCGCGGTCAGGGTCGTCTTACCGTGGTCGATGTGCCCGATCGTGCCGATGTTGACGTGCGGCTTCGTTCGTACGAATTGTTCCTTTGCCATCCTCCATCCTCCTCGTTTTCCTCCCCAGCTCGGATCCGGATCGCCGGGCCGCTCGCTGCCCGCTCCTATCCAAGAGCCCGCGGTCGGAATCGAACCGACGGCCTCTTCCTTACCAAGGAAGTGCTCTGCCGACTGAGCTACACGGGCGAGGAGGCACAGTCTACCCTACCGCGCCCATGGCGCGCAAGTCATGGTGGAGGGGGAGGGATTCGAACCCCCGAAGGCCTCAGGCCGCCGGGTTTACAGCCCGGTGCGTTTGACCACTTTGCTACCCCTCCGGGCAACCGGTTCTCCGGGTGTCGGTGCCGCCTCCGCGGGCCGGTAGCTGAGGCACCGATTTGAGCCAGTGGCCCGAATCGAACGGGCAACCTTCCGCTTACAAGGCGGATGCTCTGCCAATTGAGCTACACTGGCTGCGCCGCCGAAGGAACCGTACTCCCGGGGGAACCGAGCACGAATATACCGGGAGGCGTGGAACGGGGCAAGGCCCCACGGTTCAGCGCAAGGGGAACGCCCACACCTCGCGCTCGCGCGGGCCGTCGAACTCACAGAAGTAGACCCCTTGCCAGGTCCCAAGCTCAAGCTTGCCCGCGACGACGGGGAGGACGAGCGACGGCCCGAGGAGGGCGGAGCGAACGTGGGCGGGGGAGTTGCCCTCCGGATGGCGAAACGGGAGGCGCGGCACGAGGGCCGACAGCGCGGCCCCCACGTCGGTCCGCACGTCGGGGTCGGCGACCTCGTTCACGGTGAGGGCGGCCGTGGTGTGGGGGCAGAAGAGGAGGACCGCGCCCTCGGTCACGCCGAGCGCCGGGAGCGCGTCGGCGACGGGTCCCGTGATGTCGAGGACCTCTTCGCGGGCCCGGGTGCGGACGGGAATCCTCGCGTACGTCACCGCAGGGTCCCCTCCAGTTCAGCAAGGAGCTGCGCTGGGTCCTGCACCCCCTGGACGTGGATGATGAGCTCCCCGCCGTGGCCGCGGAGGACGGCCACGAGGGGCAACCCCCGTGCCCCGAGGGCGCCCAGCGCCCGGTAGGCATCCGCGGGGGACGAAGGCTGGATCAGGATGCGTGTCCCTTCCTCCCCCAGCCCCGCCATCTGGGCGAGCCCCCGCAGGAGGCCCACGCTCGTGAGGACCCCCACGAGGCGCTTCTCCCCATCCACCACCGGGAGGAGGAGGTAGCGCTCGGAGAGGAGGACCACCGCCCGCTCGAGGGGATCGTCGGGGCTCATCGTGACCGTGGGGGACGAGGCGAGCTTCCCCGCGGGGAGGGTTGGGTCCGGGGCGGCGGAGAGCGCCTTGCGCGTGAGGAAACCAACGAGGTGCCCCTCACCATCCACGACGAACAACACCGCTACCCCCACCTCGGCGGCGAGCTTCTGTGCCTGGGCGACCGGGGCGTCCGCCCGGGCCACGGGCGGGTCGCGCATCATGAAATCGCTAACCTTCATGGGCCGCCGCCCGCAGCTGCCCAAGCAGCCGCTCCTGGAGTTGTGCAGGCACGAAATCGTAGCGAGCGAACGCCATTTGGAATGTGGCCCGGCCCTGGGTGAGCGCCTTCAAGTCGAGCGCATAGGAGAGCGTTTCTGCCATCGGGACCTCCACCCGGATCGTCGTCCGCCCCCCCCCGGCCTCCATTCCAAGGATCCGCCCCCGGCGGGACGTGATGTCGGAGATGATGTCCCCGGTGAACGTGTCGGGGGCGGTCACGGTGAGGGACATGATCGGCTCGAGAAGCGTTGGGTCAGCGTTCTCGGCCGCCAACTTAAACGCCGTGCGCGCCGCGATCTTGAACGAGAGCTCGGAGGAGTCCACCTCATGGTAGGTCCCGTAGTAGACGGCGGCCCTCACGTCCACCACCGGGAACCCGACGAGGACCCCCTCCTCGAGGGCCTCGCGCACGCCCTTCTCCACCCCCGGGATGAACTGCTGTGGGATCACCCCACCCTTGATCTCGTCGACGAACTCGAATCCCGCCCCCCGCGGCAGGGGCTCGATGCGGAGGTGGACCTCCCCGAACTGCCCGTGTCCCCCGGTCTGCTTCTTGTGGCGGTACATGGCGCTCGCCGTCTTGCGGATCGTCTCCCGGTACGGGACCTTGGGGACCTTGTAGTGGACCTCCACCCCATACTTGTTGCGCAGCCGCTCGGCCAGGACATCGAGCTGGACGTCGCCCATCCCCGAGACGAGCCCTTCCTTCGTCACCGGGTCGCGCTGGAAGGTGAGGGTGGCCTTGGTGGTCACGAGGTCACGGAGGGCTGAGCTCACCTTTTCTTCCTCGGCCTGCGATTTGGCGGCGATCGCCCGGATGAACACCGGCTTCGGGAACGGGATCGGGGGTTCAGAAGCGGCGGTTGCATCCGCGGCGAGGGTGGCCCCGAGCTCGATGCCCTCTAGCTTCCCGAGGGCGGCGATGCTCCCCTCTACCGCGTGGCCAGCCTTCTCCAGCTTCGCCCCGTTGAAGGCGTACACGTCGCGGACTTGGACCTTGTCCTTCGTCGCGAGGTTGAACAGCGTGTCCCCGTCGCGGACCTCGCCGCTCATCACCTTCACGTAGGCGAGCCGGCCGAGGTAAGGGTCGAGGGAGAGGGAGAACACGCGGAGCCGCGTCCCGGCGCCCTCCGCCCCGTCGGGGGACAGGAGATGGAGGGCATCGAGGAGCTCCGGCACGCCGTGCCCGCTCGGGACTGACCCGAACAGCACGGGGACGAGGCGGCCGGAGAGCATCCCCGACCGCACCGCCGCCAGGATCTCCTCCCGCGATGGCGTCTCGTCGGCGAGCACCTTCTCCAACAGGGCGTCGTCGCACGTCGCTGCTTCCTCGACGAGCTCGGCGCGCAGTTCCTCGGCGCGGGCCTTGATCTCCGCCGTGACGGCGAACTGGCCGGAGGTGGGAGCGCCGGTGAGGACGTCCACCACGCCCACGAACGTGTCGCCCTCTCGGACCGCGAGCTCGAGGGGGACGAACGCCCCGTCGAGGGAGCTGCGGACGGCGGCGAGCGCGGCGTCGGGATCGGCGAGGGGCTTGTCGAGCATGTTCACGAACACGATCGCCGGGCGACGGGCGGCGCGGCGGATCTCCCACGCCTGCTCCGTCACCACTTCCACCGGTTTCTCCGCGTTCACGACGAGCACGACGATGTCAGCCGCGTCCACGCCCTTGTAGATCTCCTCGATGAACTCCCCCAGGCCGGGGGTCACGAGGAGGTCCATCCGCTTCCCGTTCCAGGTGCAGGAGCCGATGGAGAGGTCAATGGACTGCTTGCGGCTCTTTTCCTCCGGCGTGCGGTCAAGGGCGACCTCTCCGGTGGTCCCCGCGGCGCGGAGCATCGCCTCCGCGAGCGCGGTCTTCCCCGATCCGGAGTGGCCAACGAAGCATACGCTGTGGGCTTGTCTCATCCCGATCACCTCAGAAGTTGCTTGGCGACGCGGCGGCAGTATATCCTAACCCGGGAGGGGACACCCGAGGGGCGATGGGGCCCCGACGGGCCTGATCAGGGGATGGTGGGGAGGAAGATGGACCCCAGGGTTGAGAACTGGCTGAACTCGGCGCGCTACGACCTCGCTGCAGCGCGGGACATGCTGGCCGCAGGCCGGTTCGTGTACACGATCTTCTTCTCTCACCTCGCGGTGGAGAAGGCGCTCAAGGCCAAGGTCCAGGAGGAGACGGGGAAGACCCCGCCGCGGGTCCACGACCTCATCGTCCTCCTGAAGCGGGCGAAGCTCGATCCCCCTCCGGATCTGCGGGACTCCCTCGGCAAGATGGCGGGGACCAGCACGGCCACCCGCTACCCGGCGGACCTGGCGGAAGTGGTGCGCAGCTACCCGCGCGAGGTGGCCGAGGAGCACCTGCGGTGGGCGGAGGAGGCGGTGGGTTGGATCGCGGGACAATTGAGGCCGTGAGGCAGTACAAGGACGAACTGCGCCGGCTCGGGATCGAGCCGGAGCGGGTCATCCTCTATGGGTCCCGCGCCAAGGGGGTCGTCGAGGAGGATAAGGACATTGATCTGGTGGTCATCGCGGCGGGTTTTTCCCGTCTGAACCTGCGGGAGCGGCTGGAGCTCTTGGGGATGGCCGCCGCCCGGATCAGGGAGCCCGTTCAGGCCCTCGGCTACACGGCGGAGGAGTACGCCGCGCTCGGGGAGGGGACGTTCGTCGGCGATGAGGTCAAGCCGGTGGGGATCGAGCTCTGAGCCGGAACGCCCGCCGGTCCCGCCCGCGCTAGGCCTGCCGGAGGCTACTCAGTGCGGAGGAGGTCCTGCACCGCGCGCTGGATCGAATCCGGCGAGGCGGGGGCGGGGCTTCGCACCCCGTCGTGGCGGCGTTCGAGGTCCACCTCCCCCGTGCGCAGGCTGCGGGGGCCGATCACGGCGAGGACCGGGATCCCGACGAGCTTCGCGTCGTGGAACTTCTCCCCGGGGCTCCGTTCCCGGTCGTCGAGGAGGACGTCCCAACCCGCCTCGGCAAGGTGTGCGGCGACGGAGGTCGCGAGCGCGACCTGGTTCCCATCTTTGGGGTTGAGGACCGCCACCAGGACGTGGAACGGGGCCACCGCCGTCGGCCACACGATCCCCTCCTCATCGTGATGGGATTCGATCACCGCCGCCAACAGGCGGCCGATCCCGATCCCGTAGCAGCCCATGACGAGGGGCCGCGCCTGGCCGTCTCGGTCGAGGAACGTCGCCCCCAGGGACTGGGAGTACTTTGTTCCCAGCTTGAAGATGTGCCCGAGCTCGATCCCATACTGGATGTGGAGCGTCCCCCCGCAGCGCGGGCAGGGATCCCCGTCGCGGGCAAGGGCGACATCAGCGACGAGCTGAGTCTGGAAGTCGCGCGGGAAGTTCACATTGCGGAGGTGGAACCCTTCCTTGTTCGCTCCCGCCACGAGGTTCCGCGCCGGGGGGATTGAGTCATCCACCACCACCACGACCTCGTCGCCGGAGATGCCGATCGGGGACGCGTATCCTGGCACAGCCCCTGCGGCCACGATGTCCTCCTCCGTAGCCGGGGAGAGCTCCGCCGTCCCGAGGACGCGGGCGAGCTTTGCCTCGTTCACCTCGAGGTCGCCGCGGATCACGACGAACACGAGCGCCTTTCCCGCCCGGTAGAACACGGCCTTCGCCGTCTTGCGGGTGGGGATGCCGAGGAAGGCCGCCACCGCCTCGATCGTGGTGCAGCTGGGGGTAGCCACCTCCTCCCGGGGGAGCAATGCCTCGTCGGGGTCCGGTTCCTTCACCGCCACTGCCCCTTCGCGATTGGCGGCGTACCCGCACCCCGCGCAGCGGACGAACGTGTCCTCGCCCTGGTCATGGGCGAGCATGAACTCGTGCGAGCCCGATCCGCCCATCAGCCCCGGATCGGCCTCCACCGGCACCGGGGAGAGCCCGCAGCGGCGGAAGATCCTCTCGTAGGCGCGGTACACCTCAGGGTAGTACCGATCGAGGTCGGGGGCGTCCTCGTGGAAGCTGTACCCGTCCTTCATCGTGAATTCCCGAGCCCGGATGAGCCCGCCCCGCGAGCGCGGCTCGTCGCGGAACTTGGTCTGGATCTGGTACAGCATGAGGGGGAGCTGGCGCCAGGATTGGATCTCCCGCCGGGCGAGGTCGGTCACGACCTCTTCATGGGTTGGCCCGAGGACCATCTCCCGCCCCGCCCGGTCCTGGAACCGGACGAGGCTCGGGCCGAAGTCGCTCAGCCGCCCCGTCCTCGCCCACAGCTCAGCGGGGTGAACGACCGGCATGTGGAGCTCCGCGCCCCCGATCGCGTCCATCTCCTCGCGCACGATCGCCTCCACCCTGCGCAGGGCGCGCCACCCGCAGGGGAGGTAGGTGTAGATCCCCGTCGCCAGGGGGCGGATCAAGCCAGCGCGGAGCATCAACCTGTGGCTGGCGAGGTCGGCCTCAGCGGGCTCCTCCTTCCACGTGGGGAGGAAATAGTGGCTCCAACGGACGTACGCCATGATGGGCCTGAGGTTAGCGGAAAAGGTCGGCCAGGGCAACGGCCACCTGGTCTGGATCGTCCATCCAGCGCCCCGGGACGGGGAGGGCACGGAGAAACGCGTCCCCATACCGCTGGGTCGCGAGGCGGGGGTCGGCGAGGAGGAGGGCCCCGCGGTCGGCCGGGGTGCGCACGAGCCGCCCTACCCCTTGGCGCAGGCGGAGCACCGCTCGGGGAAGGAACAGCTCCTGAAACGGGCTTCCCCCTCGGGCGAGGATCCGTTCTGACTGGGCCTCGATCAACGGGTCCGTCGGGACGGGAAACGGCAGGCGCACCACGAGGAGGATCTCGAGCTCCTCCCCCGGGAGGTCGATCCCCTCCCACAGCGTGTCCAGCCCGAGGAGGACCACCGGTGGGGGGTGGTGGCGGAACCGGGTGAGGAGCTGCTCCCGTTCCCCGTCCCGGCGCTGGACGAGGTGGGGCGTTCCCGCGAGGTGGGCGGCAGTGGCGTCGAGGAGGCGGCGGGAGGTGAACAGGGCGAGCGCCCGCCGCGGCACCGCGGTCATGACCTGGCGCAGGGTAGCAGCGAGGGCCTCCGGGAACCCGGGATCGTCGGGGTGGGGGAGGTAGCGGAGGACGAACGCCCCCACCCGATCGTAGGGGAACGGAGAAGGCCACGCCCGAAACGGGGGAGGCGGGTCGAGCCCGAGCTCGCGGGCGAGCGTCCTCCCGTCGTCCCCCACGGACAGGGTGGCGGAGGTGAGGATCCCGCCCCTCAGGTTCGGCCACAGGGCCGCGCCGAGGTGATCCCCGATATCCACCGGCGATGAGGTGAGGGTGAGCCCGTGAGCCCCCCGGGCGTACCAGAACACGGCGTCGTCGCGGTCGGGGCGGAGGAGGTGCCCCACCAGCCCCGCCGCGCGGCGGATCTCGCCCGCCAGGCCACGGGCCTGTGCCCCATCCTCCTCGGCGAGGTCCCGCGCCACCTCCCCGATCGCGGCGGCGAGGTCGTCGAGCGCCTCTGTAAGGAGCGCACCGGCGGGGAGGAGGGGGGCGACGTCGGGTGCCCCGTAGCGCCCGATCTCCCGGGGGAGGACGGCCCCGGCCGTGGCCCAGAACTGGCGATGGGCCGCCGCCGCCTTCTCCCAGGCCGCGACCGCCTCGTCCGTCCCCCACGCCGCAAGCAAGCCCCCCGTGCCCCGCCGCAGCTCCCCCAGGAGGCGTGGGATGACCGGCGGGGAGAGGGCGGCGCTCAGCGCATCGCGCATCGCCTGCGGCAGGGCGTGGGCCTCGTCCACGACGAGGAGATCGTACGGGCCGAGGATTGCCCCCCCGCTCGCGAGGTCCGCGCCGAGGAGGGCGTGGTTGACGACCACGAGGCGGGCGGCACGAGCTCGGTCCCGGGCCCGGCGCGATGGGCACCGTTCCCAGAACGGGCACAACCGCCCCCCGCACCGGAAGGGGAGGTCCGGTAGCTGGCGGAGGACTTCGCGCCCGACCGGATCTGTCCGCAACCCTGCCACCTCGTCGAGGTCGCCCGTCTCCGTCCGCGCTGCCCAGGAAAGGAGCGGCACGAGCACCTCCCGGGCGACGAGCTGGTGCCGGACTTCCTCGAGCCGCCGCAGGCAGAGGTAGTTCTCGCGCCCCTTGAGGAGCGCGCACGTGGGGTCGAGGGCAAGCCGCTCGCGGAGGAACGGGAGGTCGCGGCGCCAAAGCTGTTCCTGGAGGGCGCGGGTGCGGGTTGCCACCACCGCCCGCCCCGTCCCGTCGGCGAGGGAGAGGAGGAGCGGGACGAGGTACCCGATCGTCTTCCCCGTCCCCGGGCCGGCCTCAAGGAGCCGGATTTCTCCCTCCCCGAAGGCCTCCCCTGCGGCCTGGGCGTAGGCGAGCTGCCCCTCTCGCCGGGTGAGGAGGCCGGCTGAGGTGAGGCCCGCGAACGCCTCCTCCACCGTCCGCGGCGGCGCAGGGGTCCTCCCCCGTGCCGGGGGGGCGGGGGGAGGGCCGATCCAGTTGGGGTCCGGGAGGAGGTCGGCGACGAGGGAGCGGGCGTAGGGGGGGAACGCCCCTGCGGCCACGAGGAGGGAGAGGAGGAGGGCGCCGGTGACCTCCGCCCAGCCTACGGCATTGTCTGGGACCGGGAGGCCAAGGCGCCGGGCGAGGCCAGGGAGGGAGGGATCCGGGTCCTCCGACCACACCGCCCACGCCAGGGCCCGCGTGTCCACCCAGGGTGCCCCGACCGTGTCCGCCCCACCGAGCCGCGCCCGCAGGGGGGCCAGGTCGTGGCCCACGAGGGGCAGCCCCGCGAACCGGGCGAGTGCCCCCTTGGGGAGGCCGTCGCTCGTCAAAGGAAACGAGGCCCGCGCGATCGGCTTACCGTTCTGGAACTGAACCGCCCCGACGCTATCCCCCGCCACGGCGAGGGCGACGAACTCGACGCTCACCGCTGCAGGTGGTGGAGGAGGTCGATCCTTCGCACCACCCCCACCAGCCGCCTCTCCTTATCCAACACCGGGATCTGCTTCAATCCCTTGCGGATCATGAGGTCGGCGAGGTGGAGGTCGGTGTCGTCGGGCCGCGCGGCGATGACGTCGCGCACCATGAACTCTGCCACCGGCTCCCCCCCGATCTCGCGCAGCCGGCGGCTCAGCTGATCGAGGCTCGGCAGGAACGCCGTCGATTGGAGCATGTCCACGTACCCCGGGAGGACAGCCCGGATCAGGTCTCGCTCAGAGATCACGCCTACCACGCGGCCGTCCTCGTCCACGACCGGGAGCGACGACAGGCCGGACTGGTAGAGGAGGTACATGACGTGGGATACCGTGGTGTCGAGGTCCACCGATGTCAGGTCGCGGCGCATGACCTCGTGGGCCTTCATCCCTCCCCCCTTCGGCGGACCCCCACGTGATCGAGCTCGCGGCGGATCGCACCCGGGTCCAGGCACAGCTTCTCCTCGACCCCCGCTGAGGCCACGGCTGCTGCCATCCCGTACCGGGCCGCCTCCACCAACGGCTCGCCGCGGAGGAGCGCCGCGAGGAGCCCTCCCACGAGGGCGTCATCGGCGCCGACGAGGTTTTTGAACGTGGTAAGCGGGACCCGGGCCTCGAACTCCCACACCCCGTCCCGGGTGACGAGGATATCGCCCGTGATGCGGTGGGAGATGAGGCACGCCTCGACCCCCTGCTCGATGACCTTCTTCCCGGCGTGGATGATCTCCTCGGCCGAGCGCACCGGCATCCCCTGCAGTTCGAGTTCCGTGCGAACATCGGGCTTCACGAGGAATGGGCCCTCCGTGATCGTCCGCTGCAACGCCTCGCCGCCGGCGTGGACGACCACGCGCGCCCCCGCGCGGTGCGCGAGCTGGACGAGCGTGCGGTAGCAGTCGGGGGGGCAGCCGGGGGGAAGGGCTCCCCCGAGGACAACGTACTCCGCCCGGCGCACCATCCGCTCGTACTTGCGGAGGAAGATCCTCATCGCCTCTTCCGGCACGGGCGGGCCCTCCTCGTGGATGAGGAGGGGGTGGTACTCCTGACCCTTGGCGATCACCGTGACGTTGGTCCGGCTCTCGCCGGGCATCCACACGAAGTTCACCGTCACCCCGCGGGAGAGGAGATCCTGGAGGATGATCTGCCCCGTGTGGCCGGCGAGGAACCCCAGCGCCACCGTCTCCACCCCTTCACCGGCGAGGAACGTGGACACGTTGATCCCCTTCCCCCCAGCGAACATGTGCGATTTCTCTGACCGGATGAGAATCGCTTCCTCCGGCTGGTCGAGGGAAAGGGGGAGCTTATCCACCCAGTAGAACTTGTCGAGGGTTGGGTTGAGGGTGACGGTGAGGATCATTCCCCCTCCACCCGCCCGTGAAGCGCCCCGGCTGTGGCCCCTTCGATCGTCACCATCGCGAGCCCCCCGATCATAGCCCGATCCCCGGGGAAGAGCACGGTCCGGAAGTCCGGGGTCTTGCCGACGAGGCGCCCCTTCGCGGGGAGGAACGCCTCCACCAGGACCTCGACCGTCGTCCCGACCCGCGCCCGGTGGAGGGAGAGGGCCACCTGGCGGGACGCGTCGAGGGCCCTGGCCAGGCGTTCGGCCTTCACCCGCGCCGGGACGGAGTCGGGAAGCCGCGCCGCCCGCGTCCCTGGCCGGGGGGAGTACGCTGCCACGTACACCGTGCCGAACCGCGCCTCCGCGATGAGGGACAGGGTGAGGGCGAAGTCCTCCTCCGTCTCGCCGGGGAACCCGACGATCACGTCCGTGGTCACGTTCACCTCCGGGATCGCCTCCCGCAGGCGGTGGACGAGGGAGAGGAACCCTGCCCGGGTGTAGCCGCGCCCCATCGCCTGAAGCACGCGGTCGCTCCCCGATTGGACGGCGAGGTGGACGTGGGGACAGAGGTTCCCGCCGTTGGCGAGGGCGGAGATGACGTCGTCGGACATGTACGCGGGGTGAGAGGACGTGAAGCGGATGCGGGGGATGGGGATCTGGGTTGCCGCGCGGAGGAGCGCGGCGAAGTCTGTTCCGTCGCCGAGGTCGCGGCCGTAGGCATCCACGTTCTGCCCGAGGAGCGTCGCCTCCTGGTACCCGGCGCGAGCGAGGCCCGCGAGCTCGGCGAGGACCTCCCCCATCGGCCGGGAGCGGAGCGGGCCCCGCACCCGGGGGACGACGCAGTAGGCGCAGCCATGCGAGCAGCCCTCGGCGATCGTCACATAAGCCTGGAACGGGCTCCGTCGCGCGATGGGCAGGCGGTCGAGCCCGTTCGGGCTCGGGAGGGAGGCGAACCGTTCCCCGGCCTGGGCGCGGGAGATGAGGGCCGGCAACTCGGCGAGCCCGCTCGTCCCGAACGCGAAGTCCGCCCCGGGGAGGAGGTCGAGGATCCCCTCCCCCCGGCCCTGGGCCATGCATCCTCCGACCCCGATCAGGCGGGGGCGCGTCCGGCGCAGGCGTTGGAGCTCCCCGACGCGCCCGATCACCTTCTCCTCCGCCCGCCCGCGGACCATGCACGTATTGAGGAGGACGATGTCGGCGTCCTCCGGGTCGTCCACGACGGTGTAGCCCGCCTCCCGGAGGACGCCCGCGATCTCCTCGCTATGGTGCTCGTTCTGTTGGCAGCCCCAGGTCAGGATGCACGCCTTCATTGCCCGAACGATACCCGGTTGCGGACGCCCCGACGAGGGGACGAGGCTGTGCCCTTCGGACGCTACTCCTCCTCGAACCCGTGGGACGCGAACTTGAGCGCTGCTGCGTTCTCGGTCACGGTCCGCACCACGTTCTCCGGCGCCCCGTCAGGGATCAGGGCCTCGATCTCGAGGGTCACGGTCACCTCTGCTCCCGGCAGCCCCGCCAGGTGCGCCACGACCTCTTCGGCCACCCGGCTCGCGTCCCGCCCCGCGCGGGTGGAGTCGAGCACCACGGTCCCATGGAATCGCTTCGGCCGGCGGGGCTTTTTCTCCTTCTCGGGCGGCTCCCCCGCCCCGGCCTGCACCTTCCCGTCCGCAGCGCGCGCCGGCGGGGCGGGCGGCACCTCCGCCGCGAGCTGGCGCTGCGCCACGTCGGGTTTCACCACGAGGCCTGGGTCGTCCTCCGTCACCCGCACCTGGGCCCCTGCCCTCAACCCGCGGTAGCGCCCGGTGGCCACGTCGTAGTCTTCCGCGTAGGCGAACCCGTCCTTCTGCCATGTGAGCTGTCCAATGCCATCGCTCACCGCCGCGGCGAGCACGGCCGGGCTCTTCAGGCGTGGCAGGTACACGTACCGCGCGAAGTCGTCCCCGAGCTGGCGCACTTCCACGTGGTCTCCGCGCCACAACGGCACCCGGTCGAGCTCCAGCCGCAGCCGCGTTCCGCCCAAGCTCGTCACGAGGAGCTCTTGGTTCCGCAGCCTCTTCCCCGCCCGCACGGCGAGCGGATCGCTCCCCTGGAGGCGGAACTCCTCCCATCGGACCGGCTCCTGGGGGCTCGGCTGAACAGGGACGAGGAGCCACTGGTAGACCTCGGGGAGCTTGGCCGCGACCGTAGCCTCCTCCCCCTGCAGCCGTTCCTCGGCGCTGCGCACCTGAGATGGCGAGAGGTCGAGGGTGTCCTTGTCCCGGAGGATCGAACCCCAGGCGAGGTACCGCCGCAGGGCCGCCTCCAGATCCGGGAGGTGGGATCGGTCGGGAGCCAGGAACACAAGCGCGTTGCGGTAGAGGCGGGGCGCATTGCCCCGCGTCTCCAGGATCTTCTGGGCTGCCACCAGGGCCGGGCTCTCCTCCCCCTTGCCGTGCGGGGTGGAGATCCCCAGCACCACGAGCCGGGCATCGCGATCGTCGGGCACGTCTGCGCTCGACTGCGGGAACGGGTGCACCCCTGCGAAGTCCCCGCGCTCCCGTACATCCCTGCGCACGCAGGCCTCGATTTCCTTCGCGACCCTATCCGGTTCGCGCACCAACTGCTCGGCCCGGTCCTCGGCGAGTTTGGTCACGGTCGGCTGGGTCGCGTACCAGTAGCGGTGGCCGTCCTGGTAGAGGTACGTCGCCCCTGCGGCCAGCCGGCGGAGGGCATCCCCGAACACGGCCACCGGCTCGCCCGGCATCACGCACCCCAAGTGGACGCGCCGGTCCTCGATCCCCTGGTGGGCCGCTTTCTGGATCGGGGCCGACCCAAGGAAGATCGTCCGCGCCACGCGTCGTGACGCCGCGTACTTCCCGAGGTTCGACGCCTCCCCATCCTGCCTCACGGGAAGAGAGTTCGGCCCGTCGATGTCCTTCTCAATCACCGGGGCCCAGTTGTCCGAGAGGTACCGCGTGAGCTCGAACTGGACCCGTGGCTCGTCGAGCGGGATCGTGGAGGGGAGGATGAGCGGGTTCTTATCACCCCGTTCCCACAGGCAATGGATGACCGCTGCCATCAGCCGCAACACGCCCCGCGTCCGCTGGAACTTGAGGAGCGTGGACCAGTCGCTGTACAGGCGGTCGAAGATCTCGGGGTGGATGGGGTACGCGGCCTTGATCCGCGCCTCGTAGTCCGCCTCGCGGCATTCCGGGGGGAAGTCGTCGCGGTGCTGGCGGTAGAAGTCGGCGAACGCCCGCGCGGTTACATCGCGGGCTTTGAACTCCTCTGGGCCAGCCAGGGGTTGGAACAGGCGCCGGCGGACGATCTCGAAGCTCTCCTCGGCGCTGGCCGGCCGCCACGACGACTCCACCCGGCCGATCACGTTTCGCAGCCGATCCTGGGCCTCACGTCCGCGCAGCCCCCCCACCTCGGCATCCTCGACCTGGGCGTGGGGCGAGACCCCGCTCTCCGACGCCGGCAAGCTCACCACCACCAGGCATTGCGGGGCCGCCTTTGCCGACTCGGTGAGGGCTTGGGCGAACGTGAACTGGGTCTCGAAGCTTCCCGCGGGGAGGTCGGCGCCGTCGTGGAGCTGGCGGGCATAGGCCACCCACTCATCAATGAGGATGAGGCACGGGCTGTAGTCGCGCAGGAGCTCCCGTAGCCGGTCGCCGGGGCTCGTTGCTCGCTCATCGTCGGCCCGGATCCGGTCGAACGCCTTCCGCGCCTCCTTCTCTCCGCCCTTGGCGTAGCCGAGCTGCCAGGCGAGTTCACCCCATAGGGTGCGAACCTCCGTTCCGTCGGGTTTCTTCGTTGGGTTGGCTGGCGAGATCTTGTTCCCTACCAGGACCACCCGGTGGACCGCCGGGAGCTTCTCCACCCCAGCCTCGGCGAGGAGTTCCTCCACTCCCGGGAGCTCGCGCGGGGCCTTCCCCGAGAAGAGGTGGTACAGGGCAAGAAGCGAGTGGGTCTTCCCGCCGCCGAAGTTCGTCTGGAGCTGGACCACGGGGTCTCCGCCCGTGCCGGCGAGGCGTTCCACGGCCCGCACGAGGAGCCGCTGGAGGCTCTCGGTGAGGTAGGTGCGGCGGAAGAAGTCCACCGGGTTCTTGTACTCGTCGCTCCCCTCGCCGCGGTAGACCTGCCACAGGTCGGCGGCGAACTCCGCCTCCTGGTAGTGGCCGCTCGCCACGTCGGGGTGGGGGGAGATGACCTCGCGCCATGGCCTAAGCGCGCCTGTGGCCGCAGCCTCGACGAGCGAGCCGCCCACGCGCCGCTTCTCGCCGCGCACCTCTTCGTCGAACTGTTGGCGGAGGAGCTGGCGCTTCATCTTCGCCACCTCCGCCGCCTCTCGGGCCGATACCGCCGTGAGCAGGCGCTCCACGGAGTCGAGGGCACGGTACGCGTCGTCGCTCGAAAACGCCTCCTGGTGAGCCCAGCGGTTCCGGATCTCGCGCAGTTCCGAGACGAGGCTTCGCTCCACTGGACCGAGCGTGCGGCGGAACACCGGCTGCCACCCGTCCCACATCAGCTTGAGGAGAGCCGCGGCGTCCCACTGGGAGAGGGGCTTCCCCGAGGCGAGGCGCTCGTCGGCCGAAAGCCGCTCGACGAGCCTGTGCGCCTCGTCGTCGGAGAGCGTCTTCACCTCACGTTCGATGAACGGCCCGAGTCCGATCTTCAGGAGCTCCAGCGCCTTCCCTACTCGCTCATGGTTTGTGGTCGCCATGGGTCTAGTCCTCCCTCTGAGCCGTACGGCGGCGATCGGCGGGTGTCCGCAAGTGCGCCCGCCGGCCCGCGAGGACCGCCGCCAGCTCCTTCTCCATCTGGGCTCGCCGCCGGATGTGGTGCCGCTCGCAGAACCGGCGGAGCTCGTCCTCGGGACTGGGCAACCGCTTCATCCTCCCTCCTCCTCAAGCAAGCGTTCTTCCTTGTACTCCGGACCGCGGCTCCGTGCCAAGCGGACGATCTCGGGCCAGCTCTGGACGAGGGCGTTGTAGGCCAGGGCCTCGGGAGCGCGCTTCTTCCGCTCGCAGATCGTGTACAGGCGGTACGCGAGCCCGCGGGCGGTCTCGGCCTTCGCCCCTAGCACCCGCACGAGGTCCGCCGCCGCGCCCTCGCCCCCCGCCTCCAGGGCGCGGATGAGCTGATGCACGGTCTCCCAGACCGTGAGCCGCGTGTCCACCGCCGGATCCCAGTCCTCCGGCAGCTCCTCGGGCTTGAGCAACCGCACCTTGCCCGCCTTGGAGCGGAGGAAGCCCGCCTCGACCATGCCCTGGACGCTCGTGTTCTTGGCCTTGGAGAGCGTCTCCGCATCGCCGAACGGGCCGTCGGCGAACCCGTGCTGCTCGAACCAGGCGAGGGCCCACCGCGTGTCGGGGTCAAACTCCCCTTCTTGTTCAGCGAGCGTCTCATCGAGCATCTCGTTGATCAAGGCGAGCGCCTCGCGCACCGGCACGGGCTTGCCTTCGGCGTCGAGCACCTTGGCGTAGCGCGTGTAGACCGCCATGCCGGGACCGATGGCGGCCTGCGCCAGATCGACCGGCGCGATATTGGCCTTTTGCAGCTCGAACAGCGCTTTCGGCAGCTCAGCCTTGAGCGCGCGGACGAATTCGCCGCGGGTGGCGGTGGGCGCATCCGCCGGCCGCGGGCGGCAGACCAGCACGATGCTGGAGGCCAGCGCGTTGGTGCCGATGCCGATGGAGCGCGCGCCGCGCTCGGTGCGCATCGGCCAGGTGCCGGAGATGGCGAAGCCGGCCTCGATCACCGCGGCGAGAAAGGTGTCCCAGCCGGTGTTGGTGGTGCCGGCCTCGCTGTCGCTCTCGGACTGCTTGAAGGCATAGTAGATGGTCACCGGGCAGGCCGGATGCGCCTGCTCGGCGAGGCGGTGCATGGCCTGCGTCATGCCGTCAAGGAAGAAGGTCTCGGCCTTCTCCTTGCCGCCGTGGCGGTAGGGCGTGGCCACCAGCTCCTCGGCCTTGGGTACGGCCAGCGTGGCGAACAGATCGGGAAACACCGGCCGCAGCGACCGGCGCAGCCAGACGTAGAAGAAATCCGAGAGGTCGGCATAGCCGATGTTGTCGTAGTACGGAGGGTCGGTGGAAATTACCTTGCCTTGGGATAGGTCCTGTGTCGCCGCATCCTCTTGTAGTGCTAGTCCAGCGCCGGACCGGGGCAGAGCCTCTAGCGCTTTGGCGACCCAATCCAAGCACGCACCATCCCAATTTCCGCAGGAGCCGCTGAAAGGACTTGCCTCGGCATAATCCCAAATCATCGGGAGAGCCTGTCTCGCGAAAGTCCCGCGCGTGGCCTCAACGCCGTTTCGCCAGCTAACTTGACTGGCCCACGCATCCGAAGCTCGGCTCGCAGCCATCCCCAAATACACCCCCACCGCCTCGGCATACGCCGTCGCGCCGGTGCCGCCGTCGCGCAGCGGGGTGGGGTCGTCGGGCAGGCCGGCGGCGAGGGCGTCGCGGCGGACCTGCTGCATCGCCTCGCCCACGAGGTCGGAGAAGGTCGTCAGCGCCACCAGCTGGCGCGGGGTGAAGAGGTCGCCGAAGGTTGGTATGCCGTAATTTGGCGTCTTGAAGTCCCGCGGGTTATCCGGCAACGGCGTGTCCGGCTTCCATTCGGGCTGCGCCTGCCGCGCGATGGCCTCGTGCTCCGGCGTCGGCGCCAGATACACCCGGCCGCGCTGGCCTTCCGCGACGATGGCCATCAGCCGCGCGCCCATGCGCCCGGCCTTGCCTTCGGCCCGGATGTGGTCGTATGTGATCGGTACGCCCGACATCAGGCAGTTGAACGCGCTGCGCTTTCCGGCAGTTGTCCCGAGCTTCGCGCCCTCCCCATCCTTCGGCTTGCCCGTCTTCACCGTGAAACGGTAGCTGCCGCCTTCGATCACCGGCTCGACATAGGCTTCCTTGCCGGGCTTGGTGGAGAGCATGAAGGTCGAGGCGAGCGGCACGTCCACGTGGGAAAACGCCGGGTTCGGGCTCTTCACGGTGCGGGCCCACAGCCAGGCGATCACGGTGAGCTTCTGGCCGACGTAGGGTTTGAGGTTCGGCCGGTCCTGGGCCATCTCCGCCGTGACCTCGATCTTGGGATACAGGTGCCCGATGCGCTTCTCGGCCTCGTCGCGCATCCACTGGCCGTAGTAGCGCACGTCCTCGGCGAGGCCCTGTGCCCCCTTCCACGGGCGGGTGCCGAGCTCGCGCTGCCCTGAAACCTCCTCCTCACCCTCCCCTCCCCTCGTGGAGGAGAGGGAACGATAGCGGGGGTTCACGGGGGGCTTGCCGGCGAACTTGGGCGGGATCTCGATCATCGCCTTGCAGATGAGCACCGCAACCGGGTTCAGGTCGCTCGCGTACGCCTCCAGCCCCAGCCGCTGCGCCTCCAGGGGGAGGGACCCGCCGCCGGCGAACGGATCGTGGAACGCGGGGAGCTTCTCGGGGTTGAAGAGCTCCCTCGCCCGCGGGTGATCCGCGTTCTCGGCGCACGTCCGGCGCCAACTCTCCCAGATCTCGTCCCGCGCCCGCTGGAGCACCTCCTCGTTCGTGGTGTTCTCCCACTGCACCAGATCCTCGATGATCCGGAACAGGCGCTGGCGCTCCTTCTCCTGGGCGGCCTCGGTGGGAAAGAGGTCGGGGTTGGCGGATGGATCGTCCACCATCTGGGCGAAGATCACTGCCCGCGCCGCGGCGAGCGGCCGCCGCGCCCACCACAGGTGGAGCGTCGAGGGATGCCCGTGGCGGATGGACTTCTCCCGCGCGCTCGCGGCATTGATCGCCTCGAGCGGCAGCGCGACTTCGATCAGTTTCTTCTTCACAGCACCCTCCACCACGGCGCGGCGAGCACGTCCGGCGCCAGCCACTCGATGGCGCTGCCGGTGTGGAGCACGAGGCCCGCCCGCGCCTTCCGGCCGTACTCGCGGCGGAAGGACCGGAGATGCGCCGCGTCGTCCAGACGTGGCCGGCTGCCCGCCTTCACCTCGATCGGGAGCAGCTTCCCCCCAGCCTCGACCACGAAGTCCACCTCTTCCCCGCTCGCCGTGCGCCAGTAGGTGACCTCGGCGCGTTCCAGCCGGGCATCGCGCCAGGCCAAGAGATCGCCCAGAACTAAGTTCTCGAGGTGCGCGCCGTTGGGCTCGTCTGCCTCTGCCAGGTGGAGGGCAAGGCCGGTGTCGGCCCAATAGAGCTTGGGCGACTTGATGAGCCGCTTGGTACGGTTGACGGCGTAGGCCGGCAGGCGAACGAGCAGGCAGGAGGTCTCGAGCAGGTTGAGCCAGCGGTGCACGGTGGCCTGGGGCAGCGATACGTCGCGGCCGAGCTCCGTTTGGTTGACGAGCTGGCCCAGGCGCAGACAGGCGGCGCGCATGAGCCGCCGGAAGTCAGGGAGCGCGCTGATTGCGGCCAGGTCCTGGAGGTCGCGCTCGAGGTAGGTGCGCGCGTAGCCATCGAACCAGATGGCGCGCTCCTTGGCGTCGGCGAGTTCGAGCGCGGGCGTGGGGAATCCGCCGCGGCGGGCGAGCGCGCGCCAGTCCTCGGGCTCCGCCTTCCCTGCCCCCAGCACCTCGGGCCACTCCTCGTCGGGCGCGGCGAGCAGGTCCTCCCAGCGGCCGGAACGACCCTCCCCGCACTGTTCGCGCCGGGTCATCGGCCAGAGCGTTAGGTAGCTCGCCCGGCCGGCGAGCGACTCGGAGACCTGCCTCATGAGGAGCAGGTTCGCCGAGCCGGTGAGGAGGAAGCGCCCCGGCGTGCGGTCGCGGTCAATGGCCCGCTTGATGGCCTGGAGCAGGGAGGGCTCGCGCTGGACCTCGTCGAGGGTCACGGGTCCGGGCCCGCCGAGGAGGATCTCCGGGTCGCGGCGCGCGGCGTCGAGGACGTCGAGGTCGTCGAGCGAGGCATAGCGCCGCCCCCGCCCGATGCGCTCGGCCACGAGCGTGCTCTTGCCTGTCTGCCGGGCGCCAGTCACCACGACCGCCGGCATCACCTGGAGCCGCTCAGCCAGCGCGGGCTCGACCAGGCGGGGAAGAGTATTCACGCTGTGGATGATAATCATTCATGAGATGGATGGCAATAGCCATGACGCCTCGTCCACCACGGGCGAAGTGTTGGGGAAGGTTGGAGCAGTGGGCGTCCTCATGTTGGCACCTCGGCCCGCTTCAGGAGATCGGCGAAGTGGAAGTTCACGCTCGCCCCGTTGAAGTCAACGGTCACGCCGCTCCGCTCGAACGGCCGGCGGACGTAGTGCACGGCGTGGGTTCCATCCCCCGCGAGCTCGACGACCGCCAGGATGTAGGCGTCGGGCTTGTTGAGCGCGGTCAGGATCTCGTTCTTGGTCACGGTGATCGTGTCCGCGCCTGCCTCCCGGCCCTTCACCTCGATGAACCGGAGATTCCCCGTGCGGGGGTCCCGGCTCTCGATGTCGTACCCCAGCTTTGCTTCTTCCCTATCCACGGGCGTGCAGCCAAGCCGGCGCTCCACGTCCATGACGATTGCCCGCGCTGCCGCCGCGACCTTCTGTTTGTCCACGACCCGGCGCTCTTCTTCAGAAAGTGGCCTTCCGCTCATCTTCGCCAGGAGCCCCAGCGGGACCACGAGCACGCCACCCAGCACGACCGGCGGCAGGGCGGTGATCTGCGCCTCCCGGTCGAGCTCGGCCAGGCGCCGCTCCAACCGGGCCTGGAGGTCGTCGGCCCGCCGGCGCGCTTCCTGCCAGTTCAGTCTGGCCCCGACCTTGCCCGCCTCCTCCTCAAGCTTGAGCTGGGTCGCCCGGCTGTCCCAATGGTAGATCTCCTTGGTCAGCCGGTCCTTCACAGCGGCGCGCGTTTTCTCGATCCACCGGAGGCGCCGCTCCCGCACCTCACGCACGTGCTCGGGGACCACGGTGGACACCGCGTGTTCGAGCACCCGCCCTTCGAGCGCCTCGTTCACCCAGCGACACTCCGGCCGGGCGAGGATGGCCTCGGTCTCAGGCTCGTCGGCTCGGAGCGGGCGGTAGTCGAGGTAGGGGGCGTGGTAGAGGTGGCGGGCCCGCCCCTCGGCGTTGGTCTCCATGTACAGAACCCGGCGGGAGATCACGCGGTTCTCGCCCGTCGGGAGAACCCCCGCGTCCTGAATCGTGTGCTCGACGAAGAAGAGAGCCCGCGGCTTCTCGCCGAGGTCCGCCTCGTCCACGAGCACGGTCCCCCGTCGCAGGAGGTCCCGATGGGCGTCGAGGGTGAGATCCACCACCGCGTCGAGGAGCGGGTGCCCCGGACAGACGAACGCTGCCAGTGGCTGCCCGGGCGGGGAGATGAGATCCTTCTCGAACGTGATCCGCTCATAGCGCGGGAGGATGGGACCGCCGATCCCGGTCTGCCGGTCCCAGCGTCGGACCGGAGGAGGGACGTGGGTGATCTCGTACCGCCTGGGCTCGCGCTGGCGGGCGGAGCCGCCCAACCGCCGGAACGCCTCCAAGAAGAACCCCTCGATGTAGTGCGGCTGAAGCCTCCGTGCCTCGGCCCGCTCCATCTCCTCGCGGATCCGACCGAGGCGCGCCGGGTCCATCACCTCCTCGACCAGTGCCTTGTTCTCGACGAGATCCTGAACATGGGCAGGGTCGAACGCATCGGCGATGACCTGGGTCAGCCGCATGCGGACCTCCGGCCGCTCGCCGTAGCGGACGGCTTCGATGAGGAGATCCCGAAGCGGGCGGCCCTCGAACTGAACCTTCCCCAAGACGTCGAACACCTGGCCCTCGAGGCGCTGCCGGGCTTGCTCGATCTTGTCGAGCAGGGTGCGGTACACGTCGCCTTCGCGGGTATCCACGGCCACGAGGTTCCACAGGTGGCAGACCTCAGTTTGGCCGATACGGTGGATCCGCCCGAATCGCTGCTCGATCCGGTTTGGATTCCACGGGAGGTCGTAGTTGACCATCAGGTGGGCCCGCTGGAGGTTGATCCCTTCCCCGGCCGCATCGGTGGCGACCAGCACGTGAACATTCGGGTCGTACAGGAAGGCTTCCTGAGCCTTCCGGCGCTCTTCGCGGCCCATCCCGCCGTGGATCGTCACCACGGCATCGCCGCGCCCAAGGAGCGTGGCGATCCGCTGTTCCAGGTAGGCCAGGGTATCGCGGTGCTCGCTGAAGACGATGAGCTTCTGGCGGGGGGAGGGGACGGGTTTGGGCACATCGCGCGCGCTGTAGGGCGCGGTGGGCTCGCTCACCTGGGGGGCGAAGGCCGCGGGGGCGAAGATCTCCCCGAGCAGGCTCGCGAGCTCGCGCCACTTGCGGTCTTCCCCACTTTGCCGCACCCGGAGGGCGAGGTCTTCGAGGCGTTTCAGGGTCTCGATCTCGGCCTGAAGCTCCTCCAGCGTCCGCGCCGCGGTGGCCTGGTCGAGGATCTCCTGCTCAATAGCCGCTGCTTCTGTGTCGGGCGCATCCTCCAGGTCGTCGAGGGCTTCTTCATCGAGGGCCGGGGTGACCAGAGCGGGCACAGTAGCGCCTCGGTGGAGCACCTGGAGCTCGCGGCGCCGGTGCTCCAGCCTCTCCCGCCGCCTGCGGAGGGACTGGTAGATCGCCTCGGGAGAGGAGGCCAACCGGCGCTGGAGGATGGTCAGCGCGAACCCAACCGTCCCCGCACGCTTGTTGTCCGCCAGGGCCTCGGCGCGATTGAACTCCTGGCGAACGTATTCCGTAACCTCCTGGTAGAGCCGGGCCTCGAGGTCCGACAGGCGGTACGGGACCGTGTACGCGATCCGCTCAGGGAACAGGGGCGTGCCGTCGAACCGGACGAGCTTTTCCTTCACCATCCGCCGCATCAGGTCGGAGACGTCCACCTGGTGTGTTCCGTCGCGGAACTTCCCCTCGAAGCGGTCGCCATCGAGCAGGGCCATGAACAGCTGGAACTCCTCTTCCTTTCCGTTGTGCGGGGTCGCGGTGAGGAGGAGGAAGTGGCGGGTGAGGCCGGAGAGGAGCTGCCCAAGCTGGTAACGCTTGGTGTATTTGATCTCCCCGCTGAAGAAGGTTGCCGACATCTTGTGCGCCTCATCCACCACCACGAGGTCCCACCGGCACTCCGGGGAAGCAAGTCGCGCTTTGACGGATTCGTCACGAGCGCACTTGTCAAGCCGTGCGATGATGAGGGGGGTCTCGGTGAACCAGTTCCCCGTTCGGGCTGCCTCCAGCTTGTCGTTGGTCATGATCTCGAACGGGAGATGAAAGCGCTGGGCGAGCTCGTCCTGCCACTGCTCGACGAGGCCACCCGGGCACACGATGAGGCACCGCTCGACGTCCCCGCGGACGATGAGCTCCTTGATGAGGAGGCCGGCCATGATCGTCTTCCCGGCCCCCGGATCGTCGGCCAGGAGGAACCGCAGCGGCTGACGAGGGAGCATGGCTTCGTAGACAGCGGTGATCTGATGCGGTAGCGGCTCCACGAGCGATGTGTGCACCGCCAAGAGAGGATCGAACAGGTGAGCGAGTCGAATTCTGTGCGCCTCAGCGACGAGCCGGAACAGAGCGCCGTCACCGTCGAAGCTCCACGGCCGGCCCCGTTCCACGATGTCCAGGCGTTCCTCGTCGCTCCGGAAGAGAAGCTGGGATCCTACGCGGCCCGAGGGCTCCTTGAACGTGATCTCCAGGGCCTCCGATCCCAGCCACTGGACCTGAATCACGGTAACGGCAGAGTTGAGAACGAGGCCCCGGACCACGGTCCCCGGCCGTAGGTCTTCGAGACGCATCATCTCAGTTCCACCGTGGAGCTGAGCATCCGGTTCCTCCCCGCAGCTAACGGATTGTAGCTGGGCCGCCTGGGACCTCCAATCGGCCGTTCCGAGGGGGTGTCCATCGTTTCATGAACTGCAGGGGCTCATCGTGAAGACGGTGGGCATCGTTGAGCCCGTGCGCGCGTCGCGGCCGGGCCCGACCTGTTCGTGATTAGGGCCGAAGACGCCCTCTCTTGAACTCGAATACCTCGCCGACCTCGGGGGTTGCCTTTGCTGAAAAGGACGAGCTAGCCTATACTCCCACGCTGTGGCTGTGGCGATGGGGGTGGATATTGGGGGGACGTTCACGGATATCGTCATCCTCGGGGAGGGCGGGCTGCGGCTCTACAAGTTCCCCTCCACGCCCGACGACCCGGCCCGCGGCGTCTTCGCCGCCCTGGCGGAGCTCATCGCGCGGGGGGAGATCCGGCCGGAATCTGTGACCAGGATCGCCCACGGCTCGACGGTGGCCACGAACGCGGTCCTGGAGGGGAAGCTCGGGAAAACGGCCCTCGTCACCACGGCCGGGTTCCGCGACGTGCTCGAGATCGGCCGCCAGAACCGGCCGTCACTCTATAACCTCTTCTTCGAGCGGGTGCAGCCGATCGTGCCCCGCGACCTCCGGTTCGAAGTCCCGGAGCGGGTGGACGCTCAAGGGAACGTGGTCCGCGCGCTCGACCGGGCGGCCGTCGCCCAGCTCCTCCCCGAGCTCCGCGCCCGGGGGGTGGAGGCGGTGGCGGTGTGCTTCCTGTTCTCGTTCCTCAACCCAACCCACGAGCGGGAGGCGGGGGCCATCCTCGCCGGGCTCGGGGTGCCCCTGACCCTGTCCTGTGACCTCCTCCCCGAGTTCCGGGAGTACGAGCGCACCTCGACCACCGTCGTCAACGCCGCGCTGCGGCCGGTGGTGGGGAGCTACCTCGCGGCGGTCGAGGGGGGATCGGCCGGTCTCGGGCTCCCCGCCTCGTGGCAGGTGATGCAGTCGAGCGGGACGATCGCCCACGCCGCCACGGCCCAGAAGGAACCGGCGCGGATCCTCCTCTCGGGGCCGGCGGGTGGGGTGGAGGGGGCACGCCAGATCGGGCTCCGGTCGGGGTTTTCTGACCTCATTACCCTCGACATGGGCGGGACGAGCTGCGACGTGGCCCTCGTCCAGGGGGGCACGGTCGCGCGCACGGTGGGGGGCGCGGTCGGGGGCCACCCGGTCGCCCTCCCGATGGTGGACATCCACACGATCGGTGCCGGCGGGGGGAGCCTCGCCCGCCTCGACCCCGGGGGCGCGCTCGCGGTGGGGCCGGAGAGCGCGGGGGCTGACCCCGGTCCGGCCTGCTACGGCCGCGGGGGAGAGGAGCCCACGGTCACCGACGCCCACCTCGTCCTTGGCCACCTCCTCCCCGAGTTCCCGTTGGGCGGGCTCCCCGCGCTCGACCTCGACGCGGCGCGGACCGCGGTGCGCCGGATCGCCGATCCGCTCGGCCTCACGGTGGAGGAGGCCGCCCTTGGGATCCTCGACGTCGCCGATGCGGCGATGGAGCGGGCGATCCGGGTGATCTCGGTCGAGCGGGGCCACGACCCGCGGGGGTTCGCGCTGCTGGCATTCGGGGGAGCGGGCCCCCTCCACGCGGTCCCCCTCGCCCGTCGGCTCTCGATCCCGAAGGTGCTCGTCCCACCCACAGCGGGGGTCTTGTCGGCGCTTGGGCTCCTCCTCGCCGAGGTTGGGCACGAGACGAGCCAGGGGATCGTCCGCCCGCTCCGCTCGCTTCCGGTAGCGGAACTGGCCGAGCTCCTTGCGCGCCTCCGCGAGCGGGCGGGGGAGGAACTCGTCGGCCACGGTGGTCCCGAGGAGGGCCTTCGGTTTGCGGCCGTGGCCGCACTCCGCTACGCGGGCCAGGCCCACGAACTCGACATTCCCGTTCCCCAAGGGAGGGTGGGACCGCAGTGGGTTACGGAGCTAGAAGAGGTGTTCCACAAGGCCCATGAGCAGAGGTACGGCCACGCCGCGCCGGGGGAGGAGATCGAGCTCGTCGCCGTCCGCGTTCGGGCGAGCGTCCCCGCTTTGCCCGTGGACATCCGGCCCTCCTTCTCCTCTGCTCCCGAACTCCCCGCGACGGGCGCGGCGTGGTTCGACCGGACCGGCCCCGTCGCCGCCCGGCTCGTCCACCGGGCGGACCTCGGCCCCGGAACGCGGATCACGGGGCCGGCGATCGTCCTCGGGCCCGACGCGACGACCCTCCTCCCACCGGGGAGCGAGGGGGCGGTGGACGAGCACGGCGCGCTCATCGTGGAGGTCGGATGAGCACGATCGATCCGGTCACGCTCGAAGTCCTCCGCCACGCCCTCACGAGCGTGGCCGAGGAGATGAACGCGAACCTCGTTCGGTCCGCCTACAGCCCGAACATCAAGGAACGGCGGGACTGCTCATCGGCCTTATTCGATCCCCACGGCGAACTCGTGGCCCAGGCGGAATCCATCCCGGTCCACCTTGGGGCGATGCCGTTCTCGGTGCGGGCGGCGCTGGCGAGGGTGGCGGAGTGGGAAGAGGGCGATGTCGTTATCCTCAACGATCCGTACCTCGGGGGGGCGCACCTCCCCGACGTGACGTTCGTTGCCCCCGTGTTCGCGGGGTCGGGGCTCGTGGCGTTCGTCGCCTGCCGTGCCCACCACGCCGACATCGGCGGCCCCGCGCCGGGGAGCCTCGCTCCCACGGCAACCGAGATCTACGGGGAGGGGCTGCGCATCCCGCCGGTGCGGCTGTGGAAGAGGGGGGAACTCGACGAGGACCTCCTCCGGATCCTCCTTCAGAACGTGCGTACCCCCGACGAGCGGTGGGGCGACCTCCGCGCCCAGCACGCGGCGTGCCGGACCGGGATTGGGCGGATCCGTGACCTCGTCGCCCGGTACGGGACGGAACTCCTCGGGGAGGGGATGGCCGGCGTGCTCGACTACAGCGAGCGGCGGATGCGGGCGGAGATCAGGCGCCTCCCCCAGGGAGCGGCCGAGTTCGCGGATGCCCTCGACGACGACGGCGTGGGGACCGGCCCGGTCCCGATCCTGGTCCGGATCGAGATCCGCGCGGACACGGTGCGGGTGGACTTCGCCGGGTCAGACTCCCAGGTGCGGGGGCCGCTGAACGCCGTGTTCGCTGTGACCGCGTCCGCGGTGTACTACGCCCTCCGCGCCGTGACCGACCCCACGATCCCCCCCAACGCCGGGTGCTACCGGCCGATCGAGCTCCTCGCCCCGGAGGGCACGATCGTGAACCCGCGTCCCCCCGCCCCGGTGGTGGGGGGGAACCTCGAGACATCGCAGCGGATCGTGGACGTCGTCCTCGGGGCCCTTGCCGAGCTCATCCCGGAGCGGGTTCCTGCGGCGAGCCAGGGGACGATGAACAACGTCGCGATCGGGGGCACGGATCCCCGCACCGGCCGGCCGTACGCGTTCTACGAGACGATCGGGGGAGGGAGCGGGGCCCGGCCGAAAGGGGACGGGGTGGACGGGGTTCACAGCCACATGACGAACACCCTCAACACGCCCGTGGAGGCGCTTGAACTTGCCTATCCCCTACGCGTGGAGAGGTACGAGCTCCGATCGGGGACGGGCGGGCGCGGCCGGTTCCGCGGCGGGTGCGGGATCCGCCGCGACCTCGCTCCGCTTGGGCACGCCGCCCACGTCTCCCTCCTCACCGACCGCCGAATCGGGCGTCCCTACGGGCTTAGGGGTGGGGAGGCGGGGGAACGGGGGGAGAACATCCTCGTCCGCGATGGGGAGGAGATCCGGCTCCCGGGGAAGAGGGAATTCGACCTCCACCCCGGGGAGACGCTGAGCATCCGCACCCCCGGCGGGGGCGGCTACGGCCCTCCGGCCGAGCGGTAGGCCGCCGGTGGTGGGTCGATCGGGGCAAGGCTGGCTCCTAACGGATGGACAGAGGACCTGACTAGGTCCTCGGTTGTGTCACTTCTCCCAGCTCATCAAGGGCCTTCCGGACCTCGTCTACGCTCGCCCCGTCCTCGATCGTGGACAGGTCCCCCAGCGCCTTTTCCTCGCAGATCGCCCGCAACACGCGGCGCATCACCTTCCCGGAGCGGGTTTTAGGAAGCCGCGGCACGACCCGCAGCACCTTCGGGGTCGCGATGGGGCCGATGCTTTCCCGGATGAGGTGGATGATCTCCTGGTGGAGAGCAGGGCTATCGGCAACGTCCTTCTTGAGGACCACGAACGCCGCGATCGCCTGGCCCTTGATCTCATCGTCGATCCCGATCGCCGATACCTCGGCCACCCCGGGGTGCCCGGAGATGACCTCCTCTACCTCGCGCGTCCCCATGCGGTGCCCGGCGACGTTGATCACCTCGTCCGCCCGGCCGAGGAGCCAGTAGTACCCATCCTCGTCCTTAATCGCATAGTCCCCGGAGAAGTAGAGCCGCTTCCCGTGACGGGCGAAGTGCTTCCAGTAGCTTCCTACGAACCGTTCGTCGTCTTTCCACAGGGTCTGGAGCGCGCCTGGCGGAAGGGGAGGATAGGCGACGAGGTACCCCCGTTGCCCACGGGGGACCGGATCGCCCTGCTCGTCGACCACGTCGAGCTGCCACCCGATCGCTTCCCGCGTCGGGGATCCAGGTTTCACCGGAAGAGGGGGAATCCCCATGTGGTTCGTGATCATCGGCCAGCCGCTCTCGGTCTGCCAGTAGTGATCAATGACGGGCTTGTTCAGGGTCTCGGCCGCCCAGCGGTAGGTGGGCTCGTCCAGGGGCTCGCCGGCGAGGAACACGTGACGAAGCGAGGACAGATCGTGACCTTCGATCCAGCTCGACGGGAACTTGCGTAGCATGCGCATCGCGGTGGGAGCGGAGAAGAGGACGGACACCCGGTGCTTCTCGATCGTCTCCCACCAGATCCCGGGGTTGGGGCTGTCGGGCGTTCCTTCGTACACGAGGGTCGGGATCCCGTACAGGAGCGGCCCATAGATGATGTAACTGTGGCCGACGACCCACCCGATGTCGGACGTGGACCAATACACGTCCTCTGGGGTGCACCCGTAGATGAGGTCCATCGAAGCGTGGAGGGCGACCATGTACCCGCCCGTGTCCCGTACCACCCCTTTGGGCTTCCCGGTGGTGCCCGACGTGTAGAGGATGTAGCTCGGGTCCGTGGCATTCAGGGGAACGGCGGGCACCTCGGCTTCGCCGATCTCCGCCATCGCCTCGTCCCACCGTACGGTCGCGCCCGGGGACCGGGGTCCACGGGACGACACCGCGATCGAGGATGATCACGCGCTCGACCTCGGTCCGCGCTTGATCCACGGCCCGGTCTACGATCTCCTTGAGGTTGATCGGCTTCCCCTTCCGGAGAGCGCCGTCGGCGCACACGATGACCCGCGACCCCGAGTCCTCAATTCGGTGGGCGAGGGACTCCACGGAGAACCCGGCGAAGACCACGGAGTGAATGGCGCCGATCCGAACGCAGGCGAGCACCGCTATGAGCGCCTCGGGGACCATCGGCATGTACACGAGCACCCGATCCCCCTTCGTCACCCCGCATCGCTGCAGGGCCGCGGCGAACCGGTTCACTTCCCGGTGGAGCTCGCGAAAGGTGAGGGTCCGGCTCTGTCCCAACTCCGGACTTTCCCAGAGGATCGCCGGCCGGTCCCCCTTTCCCGCCACGACATGGCGATCCACCGCGTTGTAGCAGAGGTTCGTCTGTCCCCCAGAGAACCAGCGGGTGAACGGAGCCTTGGAATCGTCGAGTACCCGCTCTCAGCGCTGGAACCAGTGCAGCTTCTGCGCTTCCGCAGCCCAGAACTCCTCCGCATCCTCGACCGATCGGTGGTAAACCTCCTCGTACTGCCGTCCCATGTTCCCTCCTCTCGGACCCACGCCTATAGGGAATCCTCGCACCCCCCGCCGGCCAGGAGCGAACTGGCTAAGCCGGCAATGTCCATCACGAAGGTCAGTTCTCCCTAGATGGACCTGGAACAGGCAACGGATGATCTCCTCCTAGGCGGGAGTCGACCACCACACGTTGACGAGGGCGGGGAGCGTGTTGCGCAGGGCGAACCGGTGCTTCATGCCTTCGCACTGCGGAACAACACAGCTTGCGCGCTAGAGCTCCTCGTACATATTCTTAACCGCTTTACGGTCGATCTTGCCTGTTTCAGATCTCGGCAGGCTGTCCACAATCACCACCGTGCGAGGCTTCTTGAACGAGGCAAGATGGGCGCTCACGTGCTCCAGGATCTCCTCTACGGTGATCGTCTGCCCTTCCTTGGGCATAACGATCGCTTTCGGCGTCTGCCCCCACTGAGGGTGCTTCCCGCGGACAACCACCACGTTGGCGACTTTGGGGTGAGAGTAGATAGCGCGCTCAACCTCAGCTGGGTAGATGTTCTCTCCCCCACTGATGATCATGTCATCGGTCCGGCCAAGGACGTAGAAATACCCATCCCCATCGAGCTTCCCCAGGTCGCCAGTGAAGATCCAATCGCCGCGGAACTTCTTTGCCTCCTCTTCTGGACGATTCCAGTAGCCTGCTGCGCCCGTGGGCTCGCGGCGGATGATGATCTCGCCGACCTCATCAGGAGCGACTTCGTCGCCGCTTTCGCTCACGATCTTCACCTCGACGAATGCCGGGGGCTTGCCCATGCACTCGCTTGCCTTGCTCAACAGCGGATCGTCAGGTGATGATGCGGGCCAGTTGAGCCCGGTCGCGCCGGTCTCGGTTAGCCCATAGCCGCATATGTAGGTGATCCCCTGATCGATGAACGCCCGCTTCAACTCAACGGGTTGTGGCTCCCCACCCCCGTTTACAGCACGGAGGGAGGAGACGCACCTCTCCCACCCTGGAACCTGGACCATCATCTTGAGCTGCGTGGCTATTCCAAAATGGTATGTCACGCCGTACTTCTTGATCAGCGCGAGTGCTCCCTCCGGGGTCCAGCGACGCTGGAGGATCAGCTTTCCGTTGATCATCAGCATGTACAGCTGAAAGCAAGTCAATCCTCCGCTATGGAACATCGGTGGCGCCCCCAGGTAGACATCATCCCGCGTCAGTGCCGCTGAGATCCCGTTCGCTAGACAGGCAAAGAACGTGCTTCGATGGGTGAGTCTGACCCCCTTGGGATGCCCCGTCGTCCCAGCCGTGAACAGGATCATAGCGGTCTCGTCCGGCGCAGTTGGGCAGGCCGGCGCGTCCTCAGACGCCTTGGTGAGTAGCTGGCGGTAGTCGAGTGAGCCGCTCAGCACATGCCCGCCGATCTCAATCGTCCGTAGGCCAGGGTGGCCAGACACCACCTCCTGGATCTTCTCCGCGTACTCGCTGTCGAAGACGAGGATCCCCGAATCCACGTCATCGATAAGGAACGAGATCTCCTCCGCGGAGAACCGAAAATTGGCTGGCGTGAACACCGCCCCAACCTTGAGGCACCCAAACAGGACCTCCAGCATCTCTACCCTGTTCGGAAGCACCACGAAAACCCGGTCACCCTTCTTGACCCCCAGCGACGTCAGTGCCTGGGCGAACCGGTTAGCACGGCGGTCAAGCGCTCGGTAGGATGAGACGTGTCGGTCGTCCGCCCGATCGGCGTCGACTACCGCAGGCCGATCGGGAGACCCTGACGGAGCCGCGTTTCGTTCCAGGATGTTCCCGAGGTTGTAGACAGCACCTGGGCCAGGATATGCTGTGACATTCGGTCCTGTCGACATCCGCTCTCCCCTCTCCCGTCTGACGCTTCCAGCCATACGTCCTCCTTCACGTTCTGATCTTTCCGAATAACCAGGCGATGTTCTCCGCAAACCGCTTTGCGGTATCGATCCCTTCACGATCGAGAGCGGCATCCCCCGGGGAACGAGCTACACCGACGGTCCAGTAGATCGACCCAGGGACGATGAACTCATTGATGTAAAACCACAACAGCAATTGGGCAAATGCGAAGTTATGCCCAGCGCGCCGTGCAACCGTGATCGGGCCACCGATCTTGCGTGAGAATGGTCGCGGGGCGCTGTGAGGGTGGCCGGCCATCCCAGGGAACCCAGCGCGTACGAGCACCGACCACAGGTCGGGATGCACCGCGCTATAGTGGACCGGTGATCCAACAAGCAGCACGTCAGCCGCAACCATCTTGGCGTAGATGTCGTGGAAGTCATCCCCCGTGAGCTGACAGACACCCTGGCCACTATGCCAGCATTGGTAGCAGGCACGGCAACTCGCGATCGTCTTGTCATGCAGGGCCACGAGCTCGGTTTCCATACCGTGGTTGCGCAGCACATCCAACGCCGCGTTGAGGTAGGACTCGGTGTTCCCACCCGGCCGCGGGCTTCCGCAGAGGGCCAGGACCTTGGGATTCACATCCGTCTCCTTCCCCCGCTATGCATCCTCGTTGTTCACAACCCCAGGTACGCCCGCTTCACGTGCTCGTTGTCGAGTAGCTCGTCGGAAGGTCCTTCCAGTACGACTTGACCGTTCTCGATGATGTAGCCACGATCGATTGCCTTGAGGCTCTGCCGCACGTTCTGCTCAGCCAAGAAGATCGAGATCCGTTGGCTGACATCGCGAAGAGTATGAAATACATCCGTGACGAGCGACGGCTGTAGGCCGAGTGAAGGTTCGTCCAAGATCAGAAGTTTTGGGGCAGACATCAGCGCCCGCGCGATGGCAAGCATCCTCTGTTCACCGCCACTCAGTGTCACGGCAAGCTGGCGCGTCCGTTCTTGCAAGATCGGGAACAGCTGGAACACAGCATCCAGTGACTCCCGCATCCGCTCTCGCGCGCCCGGGACGTACGCTGCCCCAGACTCGAGGTTGCCGTACACGGACATGAACGGGAAAAGTTCCCGTTCTTGTGGAACCATCGCGATCCCTAAGCGGGTGATCTGATGTGGTTGTAAGCGAAGCAAGGGAGTTCCATCAAATACGATCTCGCCGCGCCTAGGCCGCACGAAGCCTGTAATTGCATTAACCAATGTTGTCTTGCCCGCCCCGTTCGGGCCGAACACCCCGACTGATTCCGCACCGACGCTCAAGGATAGGTTGCGCAGGACATGGGCTTTGCCGTAGTAATGGTCGACATCAGAGACGTTGAGCATCATTCCTCCTTCCCGAGATAGGCAGCGATGACCTCTGGGTCGGAACAAACCTCCGCGTACGTTCCCTCGGCGATGACCGCCCCCCCGTTCAGGACGATCACCCGATCGGTCAGCTCGCCGATCACGCTCATCACATGCTCTACCACGCAGATCCCTATGCCCTGCTCCTGAATCCTACGGACCACGGCGATCATCGCCCTCGTCTCGTCTTGGTTCAGTCCCGCCATGCCCTCGTCTAGGAAGAGAACGCTGGGATGCGTCGCCAGTGCGCGGCCAAGCTCTAGCTTCTTGATCTCCAGGGCCGTCAGGTTCCATACGCCGCGATCCATCGCCGGGAGATCCAGGAGTTGTCCGATCTCATCGGCAGTATGGCGTGCCTCCCGTAGACGTTGCGGCTGACCGAACACCGCGCCCACCATAATGTTCTCCCTAGCCGACAGATCCATGAGCGGATAGGCCAACTGAAACGTCCGGCCGATCCCCAATCGGCACCGCACATGCGGGGGGGTGAATGTGATGTCCCGTCCGTCGAGGAGAATCCGCCCCGCGTCGGGCAGGTACAACCCTGAGATGACATTGATCAGGGTCGTTTTCCCCGCTCCGTTGGGGCCGATGATGCCGAGGATCTCGCCCTTGGCTACCTCGAACGTCACTTCGTTGACAGCTACCAACCCTCCGAAGCGCTTCGTCAAGGACTCGGTTCTCAAGACCGCCATCGTTCGCACCCCCAATCCACGGTTCTGGCGCGTCGCCGCACCTGCTGCAGCCGCTCCCGGCCGTGACCTTCCATCAGCCGCATCATCGGGGACCGCGCTCCGCGGCCCACTTCTGGAGGCCTGCCTTCACCAGCCCAACAACGCCGTGGGGCGCGAACAACGTGACGACCACGATGATCCCTCCATAGACGAGAAGGTGCCCATATGGAATCTGCAGCTTCAGGTATTCGCTCAGGATCCCCAGGATGAGCGCGCCGATCACTGGCCCCCACGTGCCATAGATTCCCCCGAGCAGAGCCATGGCCAGAGGGAGGAGGAGGAAGTTCACGTGGAAGGTTGCCTCGGGCGCGACGAACCCGTAGACATGGGCATAAGTCCCACCTGCAATTCCCTGGATGATGGAGGTAACCGTGAACATAAACACGAGGTACTTGAAGACATCGATGCCACTCGATCTGGCAACCCACTCATTGTTGCGCATGGAGGTCAACGCAAGGCGGACCCGCGTCCGCTCAAAGACCTCGGAGACCACCACCGCGAGGAGGGCTACACCCAGGACAAGCCAGTATGCCATTGACACGTTCCCGCGGAAGATGGCCGTGGGCAGCATCTTCCCCTCCGGTCCCCCGGTCAAGGAAGGGATGTTTCGCGCCACCACCTGGAAGATGCTGGCTACCCCTAGGGTGGTGATGGCGAAGTACATGCCTCGCAGCCGCAACACCGCCAGCCCAAGAAACAGAGCGACTACACCAGCGATCAGCCCCCCAAGAGCGATGCTCAGCAGGGGAGGCACACCCAAGTTAAGGAACAACAGCACCGCCGCGTAGCTCCCTATCCCAAAGAACCCAGCAGTGCCGAAATTGAGCTGTCCTGAGCGCAACAGCATGTCCCAGCTCAGGGCGAGCGTCAGGTAGATCAGTATCGTTACCGCCACTTGCTGTTGGTACATGCCCGTCCAAAGCGGGAACGTCACAGCTATCGCGGCGCCAACGACATAAGGGAGGAGCCTCTTGATCCTCATGTGGTATGCCTCCGATACGATCTGCCAAGGATCACCCCAACCAGCACGGCAAAGAACACCACATCGGCCCACATGTATGCCTCGCGGAATGACAACACGAGAGCTTCAGCAATGCCGAGGGCAAAGCCACCCCACAGCACCCCTGGCAAGTTGCCCACGCCAGCCATAGCGATCAGACAAAACGACTTCAGCGTGAACGGCGATCCGACAGCCGGGAAGACAGAGTGGCGTGTAAGGAATAGCCCTCCGATCGCCCCGACCAGGGCGATTGACAAAGTGAAGATCAGAAGATACGTCCGGTTTACGTTGATCCCCACAAGCTCTGCCCCCCGCGGATTCTGTCCGACCGCGAGCGCCGCCTTGCCAATCCGTGTACGGCGCAGGAACGCCATCAATCCGATCAAAACCACGATCGCACCTACCGTGTACACGAAGGGATATATGCCAAAAGTGAGTGAGCCTATTGACACTGAGGAGTAGATGTAGCTGAGGTGGGGTTTCCACGGCCGCGAGGTCCACATCAGATTGGCGAACTCCACAGCCATCAGTGCCAGCCCGAATGTGAGTAGCAACTGGGTTAGCTCCGGCGCCTTCAGCACACGACGAATCGTTGCGCTGTAGGTTACAGCACCGATGAGGGCAAAGGCCCCCAGAGCGGGGACCATCGCTACCAAGGGATCCAGTCCCGCGTAAGCCCACAGCCAGTAGGCGAAGTAGGCCCCAAGCATCATGAATTCGCCGTGCGCCAAGTTGATGATCCCCACGATCCCGAGGATCAACGCCATCGGTAGCGCAATCAGCGAGTAGAGTCCGCCGCGTTGAAGGCCCTCGATTAGTGCGTATGGCTTCCATGCCGCTACGACCCCTAGCACAACCAGCGTGATCAGGCCTATCAGACACTGTTTCCGCTCCAGTCGATGAACGAGCGTCATCTCTCCTCATCCCCCGCTGTTGAAGTGAGCCGGCCCGGCCGAGCCGGGCCGGCCCCTGATGCTGCGGTGTTAGCGCCAGCGGAACGGATACCGAGGTAGTGCCGTAGCGAACTCAAACGGCCAGAGCACTTCCTGGCGTCCATCCTGCCACTGCAGGATCTTCTGGCCCTGGAAGCCTTGGTGCTTGATGATGTTCGATGGAGTGAACGTGAGGGTCTCGCCGATGGGCGACTCATACTCCGTCGCCTCCAGGGCGGCGATCAGCGCTGCCTTCTCCAAGGTCCCGGCCCGCTCGATCGCTTGTGCGACTACGTAGACGTTGGTGTATCCAAGTGGGGCGAAGTACGTCGCTGGCTCTTCGTTCCACCGAGCGATGTAGGCGTCCCAGAAGTGCTTGCTGACTGGGCTCACCTCTTTGATAGACGGTGCCCACATCCCGTACAGAATGACGCCCTCAGCCAGCGGGGACTTCCCGAAGTCGGCTGGCCAGCCGGGAGGCGATCCGACGAACAGAGGCGGTGTGAAGCCGATCTCGCGCGCCTGTTCCATGATCGGGAGTGCATCTGCATCGTACCCAACCCAGATGAAGATGTCGGGGTTCACATCCTTGGCATGGCGAAGGACGGCGCGGTAGTCGCCGCCGCCGACGATGGCGCTCTTGAACGACATGCCGGTGTTCTCCCAGTCCGCATGGGCGACCAGGCTACCCTGGTACGAGCTCGCTCCGAACGCTCCCTCTTCGTATGCCCAAAATGCCTTCTTGATGCGGATCATCGGGTACTCTTCTTGGATTGCCGCCCATCCTACCACGTAGCTGGCGCCCTGGAGGTAGTCCCAGGGGTGGATGTGGAAGTACCAGTCACATCCCTCCAGCGCCTGCTCGGCGAGCGACGAGGCGGCGCCGATCCAGACCGTCACCTTCTCGTAGATCTTGAGCCGCGGGATTTGCGCGAGATGGACACCGCTGCCCATGCCGCCGATGAACACATCGACGTTGTGTTGAGTGGCCAAGAGGTCGATCGCCGCCGCTCCCTTGGCGGGATTCATCTCATCATCGATGATGATGAGTTCCAGTGGCCTTCCAAGCACACCGCCGGCGGCATTGATTTCCTCAACGGCCAGCTGCATCGCTCGCGTCGACTGGCGGCCGGTGATATCACCCAACGGGCTGACCACGCCGATCTTGATCGGCTCTGCAGCCGCCACCGCGAGGGTCACCATGCCTAGCAGTAACATCACTACAACAAGCCCGCATCCTTTCACTCTCACGTAAACCTCCTTAGTAGGCACAGATTGATGATCTCCTTTTCCCTTCAGTTCGCTCGGTCTCTGCCATCACCCCCTTCGATTGGCCCTCTATCCTGACGAGCTAGGCCAGGGTTTCCTGCCTATGTTTCGCCAGGAAGCCAACCACCGTTGTCAGAAACTCGCCGGCACGCTCAAGAAATGCGCCGTGTCCTGCCCTGGGTAGCGTGATGAACTCACAACCGGGGATTGCGCGGTACATCTCCTCCATCAGGCGGACCGGCGTGATCATGTCATCCTCCGCGCCAAGAAGGAGCGTCGGCATACGAAGTTGAGCCAGCTGCTCGGTGGACACGGAGAAGCCGTTGGTACTTCGGCACAAGCGTTGAAAAGCCTCAAACCACTCCTTCGTCAGAGCGGACTTGAACATTGCCTGACGCTGGCGGAGAGCATTCAGGTACTTAGCGTAGAAGTCAGCCGAGTAGATGAACGGGATGGCCAGTTCGAAGAACCGTTCACCGTCGTTCAGCTGAGCCGCTACCTCCCAGGCCCGACCAATCGCGGCCAGATGATTTGGAATGTAGTGGTTGGCGTTGGCGAGGATGAGCGTCAGCAATCGGTCAGGATGAGCCAAAGCGACACGCAGGGCCACCTGGCCACCATAAGAAAGGCCAATCAGATGCGCCGCTGGGATATCAAGTTCGTCAAGCAGTCCAACGACATCAGGGACGTGTACGTCCAAGCGATACTCACGATCCATCTTCCCGGACCGCCCTTGGTCCCGTAGATCCAGCAAGATCAGGTGAACGTGCCGTGCGAACACCGGCACATGCAGGGCCCAGCTGGCTGCGCTCATCATGATCCCCCCGAGCAGCACCACCGGGTCACCCTGTCCGTGTTCCTCGTAATAAAGCTCGAGCCCGTCTTTCGCCCTAAACGTCGCCATGTTCTCCCACCTCCCGCTCAGTATGCGTCTCCCTAGTGGACTGCAGCCGGCCGTCCGCAAGCTGCTCGCGTACGCGATCGGCGAAGTAGTTCTCGGCGAAGCACTCCGCGAACCGATCGGCCTCCAGTCCGAGTCCCGCTTCGAGTGGTAGGCTCCGCGAACCGTAGACGGCCCGCTTTGCGGCGGCGAATGCAAAGGCGGGGATTGCGTTCACCCGTGCCACCATCTCAGCAGCCCAGTTCACGAGCTGTGTCGCCGGGACCACCGCATGAACCAGGCCCATCTCCAGCGCATCGTGCGCCGGGTGTAGCCTCCCACAGAGGATCATTTCCACCGCCCGGCCGAAGCCGACCACTCGCGGCAGCCGCTGTGTCCCGCCCCCACCCGGGATGATCCCCAGCTTCACCTCAGGCAGGCCGAGCCGCGATCCGTCGCTCGCCACGCGCAGGTCGCAGGCTAGGGCGAACTCCAGCCCGCCCCCAAAACAAAGGCCATCAATCGCCGCGATCAACAAGAGGGGGCTTCGCTCCATCCGGTTGAACAGTCTTTGGATGCGAACTGAAAAGCCCCGTGCCTCGTCCGGACATAGTCGGTACATCTCCACCCCATCCGCCCCTCCGATGAAGTACTTCTCCCCACTGCCTTGATAGACAATTGCCCTCACACCGGAAGCCTCGGCGACCTCAAGCTGTGCTTGCAACTGCGCAATCGTCTCGGAGTCCAGCGAGTTCCGATCGCCCGGCCGGTTGATGGTGACCCACAGGGCATCCTGTGCCTGGCTAATCGCTAAGTTCGGAAACCTGTTCCTCAACTCGCGCCCTCCTCTCTCGTTGAACCCGTTCACTACATCACCAGCCCACCGTTGGGACTGAGCACCTGGCCGGTGAAGAAGTCGGCCTCAGGGCTAGCCAAGAATCGTACGAGCGCAGCGATCTCGTTTGGCAACGCAAACCGCCCAAGCGGGGTTCGCCGGAGAATCTGCTCCTTAAATTTCACGTCTAGCTTAAAGAGCATCGGGGTTTCCACGTATCCAGGAGCAACAGCGTTCACGCGAAGGTTGTATCGGGCCACCTCCCGTGCCAGTGTTTTGGTGAGCTGGGCCACGCCTGCTTTGCTTGTGCTGTAGTGGATGGCGCCCGGGGTAGGCATCAATGCGGCGACCGAGGAGAAATTGATGATGCGACCATGCCGATGTTCCTTCATCCAGCGGACCGCTTCCCGGCAACAGTAAAAGGTCCCGGTAAGGTTGACCGTTATCACCCGATCCCACTCCCGGTCCGACATATCATCAATGAAGGTTGTTGCACCCATGATCGCAGCGCAGTTCACAAGAAGGTCCAATCGGTCACATCTCCCTCTCAGAACGGAAAAGAGCCTCGTGACCCCAGCGCTGTCCGCAACATCCACGCAGTGTGCCTCTGCCGCCCCACCTCCACGGGTGATCATGCCAACCGCTTCTTCGGCCCGGTCCTGATCGAGGTCTGCCAAAAATACGCGTACGCCATCCGCACACAGGGCCTCAGCGATCGCCCGGCCGATGCCCGATGCACCGCCGGTCACCAAAGCTGTAGTGCACACGTAGGCGGCCACGCTTCCTCCCATCATAGGTCCCGAAATCGTTCGTACGCAGCTCGAGAGCGTGCTGTTGGGAAGATGACGAACGGATCCGCTCCGATCTGCTCCACCGTTCCCTCGGCCACGTCCTCTGCGGTGTCCATCAGGCAGCGCAGCGGAGCGGCAACTACCTGCATCTCTTCAGCCCCCACCCCCGTTTCAAAGAAGCCCGTGTCGGTCAGATGTGGGCACGCTACCTGTACAGATATCCCCGTTCCCTCAAGGTCTCGGCGGAGGCCCCTACTGAGTCCGACTACGGCGTGCTTGGCTGCCAAGTACGCCGAAACGTTCGGTGCATGGGCGATCAGTCCGCCGGTAGAAGCTACGCTGACGATGGCTCCCCGCCCCGTAGCGCGCATAAGCGGCAGCACGAGTTGTGTCATGCCGAACACCGCCATGAAGTCAACCTCCATCAGAGCGCGCAGATCGGCCTCGCCTGTCTTGTCAAACGGGGCGTAAAGACCGATGCCAGCGTTGTTCACAAGAACGTCAATCCGCTCCCATCTCTCGACTGCAGCGTTCACGAGACGCTGGCGGTCCTCGGAGACGGTGACATCGCAGGTGACGACCATAGTCTCCCCGGGACAGGTGACTGCCACTTCGGCAAGCTGTTCGCCTCGCCGTGCCGCAAGTGCCACGTGGGCACCGCGCTTTGAGCAGGACCGCGCCAGGGCAGCACCGATCCCCGAGCTGGCCCCGGTGATGATCACAACCTTGCCGTTTAGTCGGCTCATCATGAGCCCCTGAGTCCCTCTGCTACCCTCAGCCTCATGTGATCAGTCCTCCGTCAACGCAGATCACCGCTCCATGGACGTACGCGGCCTCATCGGAGGCGAGGAACAGGAAGACGTTTGCGACCTCGCGCGGCGTTCCCAACCGGCCGAGGGGGGTCTTGTCACGCATCATGCCGAGCACCTTCTCCGGAACCCCTTCGGTCATCTCGGTGCTGATGAACCCAGGGGCGACCGCGTTGACGTTGATCCCCTTCCTGCCGAGTTCCCGTGCCCACACCCTCGTCATCGCTATCACGCCGGCCTTGCTCGCCGCGTAGTTGGTCTGACCGAAGTTCCCGTACAACCCTACAACTGACGCCACGTTGATGATGCGCCCACAGCCCTTCTCGATCATGTATGGGGCCACAGCTTGCGTTACGTTGAACGTTCCCTTGAGGTTGACGTGGATCACCCGATCGAAGTCGGCCTCGGAAAGTTTGGTCAGCTGGCCGTCGCGGACAATCCCAGCGTTATTGACGAGGACATCCACCACTCCAAACCTCGCTATGGTGGACTCGACCATCATTCGGCATGCCTCGCGATCGGTGATGTCCGTTCGCATGAACAGCGCCTCACGGTTCCCCTGCCTGATTTCGGTAGCCACTTCCTCACCACGGCTGTCCACATCGGCCACAACGACCTTCGCCCCCTCCCGGGCGAATAGCAATGCTGTCTCACGGCCGATGCCCCGTGCTGCGCCAGTGATGATCGCCACCCTTTCCTTCAGCCGCATCTGCTCCCCCCTTCTCAGCGCCATCGAAACAACGCCGTCGACAAGACGAATCCCGCGCCGGAGGTGCAAAAGGCTACGAGATCGCCTGCGGAAAGCTTCCCTTGCTCGACAGCGTCGTACAGTGCCATGAACACCGACGCTGAACCGGCGTACCCGAACCGATCAGCCACCCAGTGGGTGCGATCCATCGGTAACCCGAGTCCCTCTAGTGTGATGCGGACGGTGCTCAGGTCCACCTGGTTCATCAGCACGAGGTTCAAGTCGTCGGGCGTGCAGTTGGCGACCCGGAGCGTCTCTCGCAATAGGCGTGGCCAACGACTACTGTTGAAGTCTGCCGGCACACGGTGCCCGTTCTCGTGAAACCGCAAACAGTGCCGACGTGTCTCGATCATGGTCGGTGTCGGCGGCTGACCCGTACCGAGGTAGATCCCGTAGGTGTCCCAGTAACTGCCCTCCGTGAGCATCTTGGAGGATAAGTATCCCGCCTCTTCCGATGGGGAGAGGACGACCGCTCCCGCTCCGTCGCTGAAGAGCATCGCCAGAACCTTGGACACCGATTCGCCGTATGGGCGCCAGTCAAGCCATTTAGTCATCCCATAGGCGCCGATAACCAGGACATGGTCAATCCCCGGTTCTAGAGCGATATAGTGCGCTCCAAGCGCCAACGCGATCGTCTCATCGGTGCAAGCGGCGTTGATATCGAAGGCGCCAGCGTTCGTCGCGCCCAACTTATGCTGAATCACAGCCGATGTGGGAGGACTGATGAAGTCTGGTGTATCGGTAGCGAGGATGATCAAATCGACGTCCTCCGGAACGAGGCCAGCTCGGAGCAACGCCTCCCGTGCTGCACGCACCCCTATGTCGGATGTTGCCTCGTTGGGGGCTGCCCGGTACCGCACGCCGATCCCCTTCTCCGCCAGGTACGACTCGACGTCGTAATCCATGATCGCGCTGAGGTCAGCGTTGGTAACTCGCTCCTGTGGGAGATACATCCCTACGCCCGAGATCCTTGCCGTCCTACCACCGTTTCGCATCCCCAATCAGCGCTCCCCGCTGTACAAGGTCACAGTCGCCCGGCCGTCCGGCAGGATCTCTGGGCGCGGTTCCAGCTCCATGCCAATCCGGATCTCCTCAATGGCTAGGCCGCGAATCCATCCCATGACGCGGAGCCCATTGGCCATTTCCACGATTCCTACCGCAGCTGGGCGGTAGGCATACGAGGAGAAAGGTGCGACTTGCGACAGGTCCGGGGTGAAGTGGCGTGGCGTGACGAATACCGCGGTGTGCGTGAGAAGTCGGCCCTTGCCTGTGATTGGAACCAACTCGAATTCGCTCCCCAGACACCGGGGGCAGTCGCTACGAGGGGGGTACGATGTTGCACCACACGTCGTGCACCGGGAGGCAAGAAGTTCCCCGCGTTCCAGCCCATCTGTGAACCCTCTGACCTTGGTGTGCTGAACCAGCAAACTGAAGTCCCGAAACTCCATTCCTTCCTCCCTCACGACCGGCTGAAGATGTGGACAACCGAGTGTTGCCCGCTCCCACCGACGTTGTGAGACAGCCCGATCTCTGCCCCAGGGACTTGCCGTCCGGCACCAACCTCTCCTCGCAACTGCTTGACAATCTCCACAGCCATAGCCACCCCAGTAGCTCCGATCGGATGCCCCTTTGACTTCAACCCCCCATCCACGTTAACTGGGATTTCACCCTCAATATACGTCCGTCGCTCCTCGATCAGCTGCCCTCCTTCGCCACGTGGACAGAATCCCAAGTCCTCGTAGGCTACGATCTCCGCGATTGTGAAGCAGTCATGAACAACTGCCACATCAATGTCCCTAGGTGTGACATGCGCCATCTCGTAGGCTTGACCGGCGGCTTCAGTGCTCGCTTCCAGTGTGGTCAGGTCCGCACGGTGAGCGATGTTGAGGGTGCCGGTGCCGAGGCCCAACCCTGTTAGCCAAATCGGGTCGACGCGAAGGCGCTTGGCCGTTGTCTCCGTGGCAAGCAGGACCGCTGCGGCTCCATCGGAGATCAAACAACAGTCGTACAACTTGAGCGGATCAGCCACCACGCGCGAACTCAACGCTGTGTCAAGTGTGATTTCCTTCTGCATGTGGGCGTATGGGTTCAGCGCGCCATAGTGATGGTTCTTCACCGCGACGGCTGCCAGCTGTTCTTCTGTCGTTCCGTACTTTGCCATGTGCGCACGGGCGAGCATCGCGTAGTACCCGGGGAAGGTCATGCCGAAGGGGTACTCCCATACTGTATCGCCAGCACGGCCGAGTACTTCCGTAACCGTCGGGGTGGGAACCTCCGTCATCTTTTCTACCCCCACCACCAATACGAGATCAGCTAGCCCAGACGCGACGTTCATCCATCCCGCGCGAATCGCCATGCTTCCCGACGCGCAGGCACCCTCGGCCCGGAAGCTTGGTCTGGGATAGAACCCCAAGTAGTCCACGACCTGGGCCGAAGGTTGAAGAGAGAAGCTGAGTTCGTCCGACGCAACTGCGACGATCATGGATTCGACGTCAGCCAGCCGCACGGTTGCGTCCTCAAGGCACGCCTTTGCGGCTTCGAAGGCTAGTTCTCGCAGGGACGCATCAGAACGAACGCCGAACCGGGTCAGTCCAACGCCAACGATCCCAACCCTCGCCCTCTTGCCCGCAGTCCGCCTCGTTGCCACGCGCCGCCCCCTTCGCCTCGCCAGGCACGAAGGACCGGCGCCAGCACCCACGGCTCCGGCGGTTCGGGCCCCGGCCGGGCTTGCTATGACACCTGAATCACCTGTCAGCATAGCGCTAGCCGAGGCCCGTGTCAACCCCCCGAGTTGCCTCAGTGACGGTGTTACCGGACGGGGTGTCGGTTCCTCAGAATTCGGGTTACCGAAGACGAGGAGGTACCGATGACCCACGCGAGCCTGGCCGAGGTGGCGGGAGCGCTACGCCCACTACCTCCGTGCCGGACGTGGCGACAAGACGATGATCCTCGACGAGTTCGTGGCCCTCACCGGGTACCACCGCCAGGCCGCGATCCGCGCCCTCCGGACCGGAAGGAAGCCCAAGGAACGTCCTCGGGCGGATACCCCGGATGTGAGACGGCGCTCCGTTCCTGCCTAAGATCGCTCTGTGCTGGAGCGGGAAGAGGGACTCGCCCTTGCCCCGGAGACGCAGAGGCCCCTGGTCTAGCTGAACCCGGCCACGATCGACCGGCTGCTCTCCACCCACCGCTCCCGAGCCAGGAGGCGGTGCGGGAAGCGATCCCTGGGATCCGGGAGCGCCTCCCGTTCCCGCTACGGGGTTCGGCTCGGACAACGACGCAGCGTTCCGAGGAGGGGATCCAGTTCCCTCGGGCGGGAAATCGCCCCGCTACCATGTGTTTTGGGACATCACGCCCAGACTAGTAGTCGCAGGGGACTTTGGTAGCGTGAGGTTCCTTCAGGGCCCCGTACAGGATCAGACTGATCAAGTCGGGGAGAGCCTTCTCGGCTGGTTTCTCCCCTCCCCACAGTTCCCACCGCTGGCCTGCGAAGTGCCCGATGCCGAGGAGAGTGTACGCCAGGACCTCTGGGTCACAGCGGCGGATCTCTCCGCGGTTCATGCCAGCGGACAGTCCCCGCGCGTACCCTTGCGCAAGGCGCGTGTAGTACCATTTGCCAACGTTTTCGTCCACGAACTCCGCCTCCCGGACGATGCGGTATGCCCCCGGGTGATCACGCACCCAGCGCAGGAACGAACGGAATCCCTCAGCTTCAACCGCTCGTCGATCCACGTGGTGGGCCACCGCGAGACTCTGTCGGTACCGGAACTCTCGGCTGATCTCCCGCACCAGCTCGCTGAAGATGGCGACCTTGCTCGGAAAGTGGATGTAGAACGTGCCTTGGCCAACCCCGGCCAGATAGGTGATGGTCGAGATCGTGGTCTGGTGGAACCCTGCTTGGCCAAACGCCCGTTCGGCAGCGATGAGGAGCGCGTGTCGGGTGGCTTCCCCTCCTTCCAGCCCCTGCGGAGATGGCGCCGCTGCGCTGTCTTGAACAGACCCCGACGCGGGTTCCCCTCCGTACTTGATCGGGCTGCGATCGCCTGCGATCCCCTGTCGGATGAGATCCGCCCCGACGCGCCGCGCCTCCGGGGGAATGGCCCTCCCCTCCCACATCACGTACCGCACTGCGAGGAAGAACACCGCCCCCAGGACCGCGTACGCGACCACCTCCGGGTCCAAGTCGCGAAACGCCCCGGCCGCGATGCCGGCCTCCAGGACAGAGATCAGTTCGGCACACACTGCGGCATAGAACCGCTTCGGGATCTCCGGGCGGACGAACTCCGCCTCGCGGAACACTTGAAAGAGGCCTGCATTCTCGGAGATAAAATCCAGTAGGGCGTCGTACGCACCAATGAGCTGTGCGCGCGGGTCGGGGTTCGGAGCAGTGCTGCTCCGCAGCGTCGCGACGAGGTCATTCTGAAGAGCCTCCACCAGGTTGACGTAGACCTCTTCCTTGCTCACGAAGTAGAGGTAGAAGGTGCCCTGGGCGAGCCCCGCCCGCCGGCAAATTGCGGACACGGAGGCCGCCTTGTACCCCCGCTCGCGGAACACCTCCTCCGCGCCGTGGAGGAGGCGCTCCCGCGTCGCCCGGCCGCGGTCCGTGCGCGGCAGGCGGCTGACTGTTTCCTCTCCCGTTGCAGGCATGCTACGCCTCCCTAGCAGCAACCCATCGTCATACCTGAAGCGGATGGAACTCGCGCGATCCGTCCGAGGAAGTGAGGCGAGTGTACACCATGATTGAGGCTCCCCGTCGGCGCCGCTGTGGCTTCCCCCTCAGGGAACCACCGGGATGAGGAGCTCGGTTTTGCCCGTCAGGTCCTTGTCGTCGGTCACGACGAGGGTTACGAGGTAGAACCCGGGTTCGGGGAACGTCCACGCCACGCGGACGCCCTCAGCATCGAAGATCCCATCAGCGGTGAAGTCCCAGCGGTAGTTCACGATCTCCCCGAGCGAGGCCCCGCCGTCGAACGTGATCGGCTGCCCCGCTTGAGGGGAAGTCGGCTCCCACGTGAAGTCCGCCACTGGGGGCCGGTACACGACCACCACCGGCCGCGGCTTCTGCCAGGCCCCGAACAGCACTTCCTCGCTCTCACCCGGCCCCAACTCCACCACCACCGCGACGGGCGTGGTGAGCTCGTACCGCTCGGGGAGGGAGGTCGCGTCCACCCTTACCCAGTACTCGCCCCCCGGGAGGTCGGGGAACGAGAACGCCCCCGTTGGATCGGAGAGGGCCTCCCCCACGTCCACCCCGTCCTCGACGAGGACCACGCGCACCCGCCCCAGCCCCGGTTCCCCCCCGTCGCGGGATCCGCTCTTGTCCTGGTCGTCGTACACCACGCCCGCGATTTCCCCCAACCGCTCGCACGGGATGTGGACGACCGTCCGCCCAGCGAGCGCGACCTCGACCTGGAGAGGGAGCTCTACCTGGGCCCGGAACCCCGCGGGGAGGCGCCCGATGGCAAGGCTGTACGCTCCCGGAGCGAGGGGAGGGAACAGGAACCGCCCATCGGCCCCGGTTGCGACGCGGGTCTCGTCCATCTCCAGCACCGCCCCGACGATCCCCATCTCCCCCGGGTCAAGGCGTCCGTTCCCATCGTCATCCACGAACACCAAGCCTTCGACCCATCCCCGGGCGGGGAGGAAGGGGGGGGTCGCGATGAACGCGTGCTCGAACCCAACCTCCGCGTAGAGGGAGCTCGCCTCACCGGCGGGATCCCACCGCACCTCGAGGCGGGTGGTGATCGAGCTTGCGGGGGGGAGGGCAACTGGGATCTCAATCCCCACCCTTCCCCCATCGGAGGCGTAGCGGAAGCCAAGGGTCAGCCCTGCCGGGGTGAGGACGTCCACGCTTGCCTGGCTCACCACCGGGGTCGCGCCTCCGTCACCGATGGAGGCGACCTCGGTCAGGCTTAGGGTCGCCTTGGTCTGCCCGAGGGCGAGGGTGAACCGTTGGGCATACTCGTCGGTCCGCTGCCAGGAGGGGGCCACGAGGTCCTCCTCCCACCTCCACCGTCCGCTCAGCCGGAACGCGAACGAAGGGTCGGTGACGGCCAGTGCCAGGTCGAGGATGCGGTTCCGCCGGTCGAGCGCGGGGCCAGGGCCGAACCCCTGGCTGCGGCGGACGGTGGTCGTCGCGAACAGCGCCAGCGGCGACCCCGACGGGGACCAATCCACTGCCGTGGTGAGGTCCGACCGGACCACGGTTGGGAGGGCGACCCCGAGGACATTGTCCCTCTCCCAGCGCGTCGTGAACCGCAGCGCTACCGTGTCGGCCGCGAGTTGCCCCGCGAAGCTGATCCCCGCCCGGTCCGCCCGCGGGCTGGGGAGCCGCGGCCCCACCGCGTAGGCATCGGCCTGGAAGGAAAGGGTCGCCCCCGTCCCCGCGGTGAGCCCGACGAGGATCCCCGCCTCCCGATGCGGGCCCGAAAGTGCCATCCCCCCCTCCCCGCGCAGGGTGAGGCCCTCCCCGAGGTGCCCGGCGACCCAGAGGGAGCCGGCGTGGACGGAGTCCGTCCCTCGCGTCTCCCGCGCCGCCACCCCGAGCTCCCCCCATTCCCCACGCCACGCCCCGCGGATTCCGAATCTCCCCTCGTCCCCCTGCCAGCCGGTGAGGAGGGCCGCCTCCCCCCTCTCGCTGGAGACGCCGGCGCACATCCCGCTCCCCCCGAGCGAGAGAAGGAGGGAGGAGAGATCGAGGCCGACCTCCCCCGCCTCGACCCATGCCCAATCCTGGAGGTAGCGGAGTGAAAACCTGGATAGGCTGTACGGATCCGGCCCCCAGGGCCCGGTGAGCTGAAGGTAAAGGCCCAGTTCCCCGCCTTGGACCTCCCCCTCCCCGGACAGGGTCAGAAGCGATAGCCGGCGCCCGGAGAGGGGGTCGTACCCGAGCCTTCCGCCCAGGCGCATCTCGAGCGCGGAGAACACGGTGCCCACGATCGCCTCCGGCCCCGGGGGGAGGATCGTCGTGAACCACGCGGCCCGGGCTTCCGCCCCCTCGGTCGAGCGGACGGTCACGGTGAGGAGGTCGCGCCCTGGCTCGGCCGAACTGGGGAGGTCGAGGAAGAGCCCGATGGTCCCTTTCTCTCCGGGGCGCAGGGTGAACTCCTGGGGCTCGATCCGCACCGGCCAACCATGGGCGGAGGAGGCGGCGACGAGGAAGCGGTCGAGCCCGTTCCCCCGATTGAGGACCGTCAGGGTGTAAGCCACGGTCGCTCCCGGCTCCCCTTCGCCGGCGGGCGGGGGGATGAGCCCGACCGCGGCCATGGCGAGGACGTGCACCGTCGCCGCGGCTACCGCCTCGCCGCTGTCCCAGGCTGCCTTCAGGCGCACGATGTGCGCGCCGGCCACCGCGGTGCGGGGCACGACGACCGTCACGAACACCGCCTCCTCATCTCCCGGGGCAAGGGACACGATGGAAGGAAGATCGAGCGTGCCCCACCCCGGGGGGACATCCGCGCTTAGCTCGACCGCTACGGTGGAGGAGGTTGGGTTGGAGACCGAAAAGACGTGGATCGCCATCTCGCCCGGGGCGACGGTGCGGGGGGGGGAAACGGGCTCCAACACGATCCCTGTCCCGGCTGCGAGCCCCATGCCGACGAGGAACGCTCCGAGGCCGAGCCCAAGCCCGATGCGTAGGCACACCCGCCACGTTCCCATCTTCGTGACTGTAGAGGGCGAGAGGGGGGGAGGCGAGGAAGGAGGTGCGGGGGCGAGGGGAAGTGCTGCCTACGGCACGGGTGCGGCAGCGAGGAGCGCCGTCAGGGCCTCCACGTCCGCCTCGTCCACGCGGCCATCGTTGGTGAAGTCGAACGCCCGGGCATTGCCCTGCACCGGCGCGCTCGTGACATGGGTCCGGAACAGGGCCACGTCCTCTTCATCGAACGCGCCATCCCCGTTTACGTCCTCGTACAGGCCATCGCGATCGAGGTCGCCCGGCACCACGCTCCCGGAGAGGGGGACGAGGGACAGGGGTCGCACCCGTAGGTAGGTCTGGGCGGCGAGGATTTCCTCCCCTCCTAAATCCACCCGCGCCACCACGAGGTACGTCCCGGGGGTGGGGCGCAGGTTCGTCTCCACGATCACCCATCGGCTTGCCCCGGGGAGGCAGGGAACGGGGGCTGGTTTGACCTCGGCCAGGCGCTCCCCCACGGCGTCGTAGATCTGAACCTCCACCCGGACCTCACGGAGGTTGGTGGGCCCGGCGTTGGTGAACTCCACCCCGAGCCAGAGGGGATTCAGGCCGTGGAACTCCATCCTCCGCACCTCTCCTTCGGCCGGGGCCGACCCCACCGTGGCGTAGACCTTGATCCCGATCCGCTTTGCGACCATCACCGTCGTCCCCTGGTGCTCCACCGGCCGCGGTTCGCCGTGGACGAACACGATCCCCCAGTGGGTCCCCGGCGCGGCATCGGTGGGCACGTGCAGCGTTCCCCCGATCTCGCGGGTCTCCCCGGGGCCCAACGTGAAGGAGCCAGGGGCTACGGTGAGCCAGGAGCAGAGCGAGCGGGGGAGCGTCCCGGGAGGGTAGAACCTGTTCTCGCCCATCTCATCGCGGTCCCAGTCGCCGGCGTAGACGAAGAAGGTCTCCGGGGCTTCCGTCTCATTGCGGGCGGTGAACGAGAACGTGTACGCCTGCCCTGGAGCTACAGAGAGGTCCACTTCGAGGAGGTTCACCTCGAGGCCCGCCCCCGAGAAGCTGACGAGAAGGATCGGGATCCAGAGAAGCTTTCTCATGACAGAAGTATACGCGCCGTCGTCTACGGTGTGGTCAGCGTGTAAGTGAAGCGGAGCTCGTACGTGCCGGGGACTGTGGTATCGTAGTCTACCCGGATCCGCAGGCTGACCTCGAGCCACAGGCCGCTACCCGCCGCCCCCCGGGCCACCGTGTGGGGCGCCATGGTTAGGCCAGCGTAGCTCGTCTGGGAGTCGGTGGTCCCCGGGCCCGATGCGTTGACCCGCCACTCGAGGTGGGAGGAAGGTTTCCCCGGCGGGGCGTCCGATCCGGTGTAGGTCCAGGTCGCGGCGTCCGCGGCTACAACGAGGGACCATGCGGTGGGGCTCGACACCGTGATCCTCTGGGCGGGGGAGATTTCCTTGTAGCCTGCGTCGTAGTGGGCGAGGGTCAGCGCCCCCAGATCCACGAGCGGCGGGGTCACAATCAGGGTCTGGGCGATCGCCTCCCGGAAGTGGACGCGCACCGCCACCCAGTCCAAACGCGAATCGTGGGTCGCCCGGATCCGCACCTGGAAAGCTCCATCGCCGAGCTCATTGGGTGCCCACGTCCGCCCCCACGTATCGGAACTCCCCCCTGCGACGTAGTCCCTCCAGCTGGCCGGCATCGGCCCCACTCCGTAGCCCGTGGCGGTCCAGCTCACCCCGCCATCCCATGACAGTTCCACCGCGAGCGATGAATTGGTGGGGCCGTCCTTGCGGGCCGTGAAGAGGACCTCGATCCCCACAACCTCGCTCCCCCCCGGAAGGGAGATCCCGTAGCCCTCGTAGATGTGCTCTTGCCCGTGAGAAGCGACCGCGTAGCGTCCGTCGTGGTGGTAGGCACGGGGGCCATCCGTGAACTGCCCCATGTCCGCGGACGGGTCCATCCACCCCGTCTCTTGGGCCAGTCCCGCCAGCCCTACGAACAAGAGGACCAGGCCGAGTAGCTGCCCCGCGCGGTTCATCATGTTCCCCCGTCTTCCCACGGAAACAGGAGCAGCCCGGATTCCGCGTGAACCCGGGCTGCCCATGGTTGTGCCCTCATTACGGGGCGGTGAGCGTGTAGGTGAACCCCACGCTATAGTCGCCGGCCGGGTCGTTCTCCCAGCTCACGAGGACCCGGAAGTCCATCGAGAGCTGGATGTTCCCGCCCCTCGTGCCAGCGGCAACCTGGGTCGCTCCACTCGTCAGCCCAGTGAACGTGTTCTCGAACGAGGCGACGCGTCCATCCGAGGTCACGGCCCGCCACCGAAGGTCGGTGGAGGGCTTCGCCCACGGACCGGTCCACGTCGCAGCGTCTGCGGCCACGGTCAGGGTCCAGCTCTTGTTGCTCCAGATCTGGATCCCCTGTGCCGTATAGAGATCCTTGGCCCCGAGATCGTAGTCGTCTTCGGTCAGGGCACCGAAGTTGACCGTGCTCGTCGTAAGGGAGAGCCGGATCAACGTCGGCACCGTGAACTGAGCCGTCGAGCCCTGTGTCACTTGCGCCATCCCCGCCACGCCCACCAGCAGCCCCAATGCCAACATGCCAACCGTAAGCGTACGAACCTTCATCACTGCACCTCCAAGAAAGTTTGAGTCGTCCTTCTCTTGGAGGCGTTTCGGCAACCCAGCCATCTCCCTCTGGGAGACCTGTGGCTTTGCGTCCCCGGGTCGCCCCGGGTTTGCCTGTTCGGTCACCTCGTTGTGTCCAGATGCCGTTGTCCCTTTTCGTAGTGGCCTTGCTTCGGCTTTCACCTCCGTCTCTACTCTGGCCCGATCGTACACGGGCTCCCCGCAGGCTTTCGGCCAACGTCCATCGTCCCACGCCGCGTCCGTCCTCGAGCATGGGCCCACCTATCCCTCGATCGTGTACACCAGGGTGAGCGAGCTCTCACCGCTCCACCCGGCCTCGCCCCAGGCTACCCGGTAGTCGAGCACGATCTCGTGCACCCCGGGCGCTCCCTGGGCGAGGACCAGCCCCTCCGGCCCCACCGGCCGGTAGTCGTTACGCCCGACGCGAGCCTCCACGGCCCCCCCCGTGAGGAGGTCGCCCGGCCGCGCGACGAGCGTCCACGGCACGTTGCTCCGCACCACGAGAACGACCGCTCTCGCTAGCTCAATGCCCCCTGCGGTGGGGGCCGCCCCAGGAGGGATCTCCATTGAGACCGAGACCTCTCGCCCCGTAGCGCTCGTCCCCGCCACGGAGAGGCGGGAGAGGGAGGGGATCGTCAGGGCAGCTTGAGCCCCCACTGTTTTTTCGCTCCCCCATGTCAGGACGTTCCCCGCCGCGAGGCCGATCATCACCAGCACAACCATTTTCCTGACCATGCTTCGGCAACCCAGCCATCCCTGAGGGATCTGTTGGCTTTGCGTCCCCACGTTGCCGTGGGTTTGCCCTTATCGGACGGTCGAGGTCAGTTGCCCGGTGCCACCTCCCCTCCCCCGAGACGGGGGTAAGTAAGTGATTGCATTATATGCAAGTTCGGTCAACTGACAAGTGCATCCATCGCGTTCGCGGGGATGAGCTTTAGGGGCAGCGTCCCAGGGGCTCCGCGCGGAGGGCCGTGGCCCGGGCGAGGGCGAGGTGGTTGTAGAGGGGCCACCGCTCCCGCTGGGCGGGGTCGTCCCCGACAGCGAGGGCCAGGTGGAGGAGCCGGCAGAACGTGTCCCACTCGCGGCGCGGCTTGGCATAGAACTCGGCCCAATCCACGTAGTTCTGGACAAAGGCCGGATCGAGCTCGACAGCGTGGGCGAAGTGGAGGCCCGCCTGGGCCTGATCGCCACCGAGGAACCCCGGGGTTTGGGCGAGGAAGTTCGCGAGCGCGCGGTGGGGCCCCCCGCCCCAGTATGCCTCGTCAAGCTCCACCGCCCGGGTGAACGCCGCGAGCACGTCCCGCGTCCCCCCGAACAACGCCCGGCCGTAGTCGTAGTTCAGGCTCCGGCCGAGGTTGTTCCCGTACCAGAAGATTGCCCCGACCTCCGTGGCCGCCCCCAGGGCGGCGCGGAACCCGTGGATGCCCTCCACGCGGGCGAACTCCGGATCGAGGCGCAGCGCGGCAAGGCCCGCCGCCTCGCCCGCCGCGTACGCCGCGCGGCGCTCCCCGTCCGGGAGGTACGCCTCGGCGAGCTCGAAGTAGGCCCGGGACAGGCGGACGAGCACCGCCTCCCGCTCGTCCATCGCCAGGTCCGTGGCCGCCAACGCCTCCTCCCACAGCGAAATCGCCCCCTGGAGGCGGGCCTCGTACGCCGTGAAGTCGAACGCCCCATCCCACCGGTTGTAGAGCGCCTCAGCGGCGACGAGTTTCTCCTGCGGGGAGGTCCCGCTCCCCACGACGCCCAGGGCGGCCACGAGGGCCATCGCCCCCGCTCGCCGCAAGCCCCCATTCTCTCGCCCGCGCATGAGCCCGATGATACACGCGCTCTCGTTTTGAGGCACAGCCCTTGCCCTGCCCGTTGTGGGGGGGGATGGGGCCTGCTAGAATGGGTTCCGATCGCGCATGTGTCTCGCCATCCCGACGAAGGTGCTCACGGTGGACGGGAACGTGGCCATGGTGGACGTGCAGGGTGTCCAGGCCCGGGTGCGGCTCGATGCCCTCGGGGAGGAGGTTCGGATCGGGGACTACCTCCTCGTCCACGCCGGGTTCGCCATCCGCCGCCTCGATCCCCAGGATGCGGCGGAGACGTTGGCCCTGTTCGATGAGCTGTTCGCCCTCGATCCGCAGGGTGCCCCCCCTCCGGGGGGGGTGGCCCCGGATCCCGCTGGACCACGGCATGGCTCGCGTCCCGTCTGAACGAGGGTTCGACCGCGCCCCTGCGACGGAAAAAGAGGGGCGATGTCTGCCGGCGTCCTGATGCCGTCCTCGGGCGCGACCTTCCCGCTGCGCGACCCGCACCGGGCGCGGGCGCTGGGTGACCTCATCCGCCGCTATGCCCCACCATATCCGGTGCGGATCGTCCACGTCTGCGGGACCCACGAGATGGCGATCGCCCAGCACGGGCTGCGGTCCCTCCTCCCGAAAGGGGTGGAGGTTCTCGAGGGGCCAGGGTGCCCGGTGTGCGTGACCCCCACCGTGGACCTCGATCGGGCGGCGAAACTGGCTACGGGCGGGGCGATCCTGTGCACGTTCGGGGACATGACGCGCGTGCCGGGGACCCGCGTGACGCTCGCCGAGGCGCGGGCCCAGGGCGCCGACGTGCGGGTGGTCCTGTCCGCGGCGGATGCGGTGGATGTGGCGCGGGCCCATCCCGACCGCGACGTGGTGTTCTTCGCTGTGGGGTTCGAGACAACCGCCCCCGGCACGGCCGCCGTGCTCCTCGACTCCCCCCCGCCCAACTTCTACGTCCTCTCTTCCCACCGCCTCATCCCCCCCGCGCTGGGGGCGCTCCTCGCCGGCCCGCCGGCGCCGATCGCGGGGTTCCTCGCGCCGGGGCACGTGTCCACGATCATCGGGGCGCGGGCGTACCGGTTCGTCGTTGAGCGGTATCACGTCCCGGTCGTGGTCGCTGGGTTCGAACCCCTGGACATCCTGTACGCGATCGCCCTCATCCTGCGCCAGCTTCGCGAGGGCCGGGTGGAGGTGGAGAACGGGTACCCGCGGGCGGTGAGCGAGGAGGGGAACCTCCGCGCCCAGGCGCTCCTCGCGCGGGCGTTTGCGCCCTCCGATGCCGTATGGCGGGGGATCGGGCTGATCCCCGGCTCGGGCCTGCGGATCCGCGAGGAGCTCGCCCATCTCGATGCGGAGCGGGCGTTCTCGGTTCCGGCCGAGCCAGGGGAGGAGAGGCCTCCTGGCTGCTTGTGCTCGGAGGTCCTCCTCGCGCGGGCCGTGCCCGCGGAGTGCCCTCTCTTCCGCAACGGGTGCACGCCCCTCTCTCCGGTGGGGCCATGCATGGTGGGATCGGAAGGGGCATGCAACGTGTGGTACCGGTACGGGGGGAGGCCCGACCTATGACCGGCCGCCTGTCGGACGAGGGGGTAACGGCCCTCCACGGTGCCGGCGGCGAGCTGATGGGGAAGTTCCTCGCCGAGCGGGTCTTGCCCCTGTTCCGGTTGCGGTCGGCGGGGCCGATCGGGCTCGACCAGCTCGACGATGGGGCGGTGGTGGACCTCCCCCCCGGCCACCTCGTTGTCACCACCGACAACCACGTGGTGAAGCCGTTCCTTTTCCCCGGCGGGGACATCGGGAGGCTCGCCGTGTGCGGGACGGTGAACGACCTCGCTGTGATGGGGGCCCGTCCGGTGGCCCTCACGCTGGGGCTCATCCTCGAGGAGGGTTTCCCCTTCTCCGATCTGGAGCGGGTCCTTCGCTCCGCGGCGGGGGTCCTCGCGGAACTCGGAGTGCCCCTCGTCGCCGGGGACACGAAGGTCATGGGGAGGGGGGAGCTCGATCGGATCGCGATCAACACGACGGGGATCGGCGTTGCGGAGCGGGTCATCTCCGATGCGGGGCTCCGCGGGGGGGACGCGATCCTCGTCACGGGGACGATCGGGGACCACGGGATGGCCCTCCTCGCTGCCCGCGAGGGGTTCAAGCTCGCGACTGGGCTCACGAGCGACGTCGCCCCGCTGTGGCCGCTCCTCGCGCCCGTCCTCGCCTCGGGGGGGATCACGGCGATGAAGGACCCCACCCGGGGCGGGCTCGCCGCAGCCCTCAACGAGATGGCACGCAAGGCAGGGGTCGGGATCGAGATCCACGAGGAGGCGATCCCGCTCCGCCCCGAGGCGAGGGCGCTGTCCGAGCTCCTCGGGATCAGCCCCCTGGAGGTGGCATGCGAGGGCCGGGCTGTCCTCGCGGTGGCCTCAGATCGAGCCGAGGCGGTCCTGTCCCTCCTCCGCGACCACCCGCTCGGGCGGGACAGCCAGATCATCGGGGAGGTGATCCCCACCTACCCCGGCCGGGTGATCCTCGATACGGGGATCGGAGGACGGAGGTTCCTCGAGATGCCCCTCGGCGACCCCGTCCCCCGCATCTGCTAGCAGGGGCGGCCGATCTGCGTTCTTGGCGGGTGCTCCGCGCCTGGATCGGGACCGGTAAGCTTCGGACAATGCCGCTCGTCCGGAGGGAGGTGCCGCGCTGATGGGCCACGGACATGAGGCACGCCTTGTGGAGTTCCTGCGGGCGCTGAACCGCGACCCCGCTCTCCCTGCTGTCGCGCGCACGATTCTGGAGCATGCCCTGGAGATCCTCCCCCAAGCCCAGTCCGCGACCTTCCTCTCCCTGAACGACGAGGAAGGGGTGTTCGAGTACCAGGCTGCGGTGGGCTATGACCTGGAGGAGCTATCCCAGCTCAAGCTCCCCCAGGACCGCACCATCCAGCACCAGTTGGGCCTCACGAGCCCGGCCATCATCCGCGATCCGCAGCGGCTCTACCGCGACCTCCTCCCTCCCCCCATTGCGCGCGGGCTCGATGCGTTCCCCGTTGCCGCGTTCATCACGTTTCCCATCCTCGTCGCGGGCGAGGTGATCGCTTACTTCAACGTGAACAGCCGGGACGATCCTGATGCCTTCTCCCCGGCTGATCTCGACCGTCTGCAGGGGGTGTGGGAGGAGATCACCCTCGCCGTGCGCAGGGCCCGGGAGCGGGCAGCGCTCGCTGATTCGGAGAGGCGGTTCCGGCTCCTGTTCGAGCGCCTGGGCGATCCCGTCTACATCACCTCTCTCGACGGGACCATCCTCGAGGCGAACCCAGCGGCGGAGAGGCAGACCGGCTACTCCCACTCCGAGCTCATCGGGATGAACATCATGCGCGATCTAGCCGCGGAGGAGCCGGCACTCACCTATGACACGGCCAACGAGCGGCTCGCCCACGGGGAGATCGTCCACTTCGAGGAGAAAAAGCGCCGCAAGGATGGAACAGTCTTTATCACCGACTGCGCCATCACCTTGTTCGAGTACAAGGGTAAGCCGGCCACCCTGTCGGTGAACCGGGACATCACGGACCGCAAGAGCCTCGAGCAGCTGTTGGAGTCCCGGCTGGTACAGCTCCAGGCCCTCTACCGCGCGTCCATCCTCCTCTCCGCGACGCTCGACCGAGATAAGCTCGTCCAGGACGTGGTCACCCTGGTACAAGATGCCACGGGGGCCGACTTCGCTAACGTGCTCCTGTTCGATGAGGGGGGACGGCCCCTCCGCACCCTCGAGCCCCACGGCGCGCCCCCGATCCCCCTCCAGATCCGCGAACGCGGGTTTTCGGCCTGGATCCGGGAGACGGGGCAGCCGGTGGTGATCGAGGAGATCCGGGACGACGGGACCACCGATCCTCCGATCCGGTGGCCGGGCCGTCGCCAAGCCCCCCTCCGGGCGAGCCCCATCCTCATCGAGGGAGGCATCCGGTCCCTGGCGGGGATCCCCATCCGCGGCGAGGGGCGGGTGATGGGGATCCTCTACGTCCACAGCTACGAGAGGGGGGCGTTCGCTGGACAGGTCGAGTTCCTGACCTCTCTCGCCCGCCAGGTCGCGGTGGCGTTGGAGAACGCCTCCCTCTACGCCACGCTCCGGGAGAGCGAGGCCCAGTGGCGGCTCCTATTCGAGGAATCGCCGGTGGGGATTCACGTGGAGGACTTCTCGGGGGTCAAGACGATGCTCGATGCCCTTCGCGGGCAGGGGGTGAGCGACCTCGTCGCCCACGTCGCGGAGAACCCCGACTTCCTCCGGGCGTGTGCGGAAGCAATGCGCCTCGTCCATGCCAACCGCACTGCCCTCGCCCTCTACGGCGCGCGGGACCAGGCCCAACAGGTCGCCCATCTTCGGGGGAAGATCCTTACGGAACCGGGTGCCCCGTTTGTCCAACAGCTCCTCGCCATCTGGCAGGGGAAGACGGAGGCGACCTTCCTCGTCGTCAATCCAGACGTCCAGGGAAGGGCGGTTCACGTTCAGCTCAAGTGGCGGGTCTTCCCCGGCCACGAAAAGACCTACGACCGCGTTCTCGTGTCCCTCGTTGATCTCACCGAGCGGGTGGAGGCCGAGGAGGCGACCGCCCGCCGCGACGCGGTGCTCGGCGCCGTGGCATTCGCTGCAGAGCGGTTCCTGCGGGCCCAGTCCCTCGATGAGGAGATCCCGGGGGTTCTGGCTCGCCTGGGGGAGGCGATCGGGGTGAGCCGGGTCTACCTCTTCCAGGACCACCACGACGCAGCCGGGCGACGGCTGGCCAGCCAGAAGTTCGAATGGGTGGCACCTGGCATCTCTCCCCAGATCGGTAACCCCAAGCTCCAGGGTCTTCCGTACCTAGAGGGTGGGTTATCCCGGTGGGAGGAGGCGTTCTCCCGCGGGGAGCCGATCGCGGGTCCGGTGCGGGAGTTCCCCCCCGCGGAGCAGTCCGTCCTTCGGCCTCAGGGGATCCTCTCCCTCCTCGCCGTGCCGATCTTCGTGGCCACCGAGCGGTGGGGGTTCCTCGGGCTCGACGACTGCGTCCGGGAGCGGGAGTGGTCGGAGATCGAGGTCGAGGCCCTCCGGATGGCAGCGAGGACGCTTGGCGCGGCGATCGAGCGGGCGAAGATCGTGGAGGACCTCCAGGCCCTGAACGCCGACCTGCGAGGGCTGTATGAGGTGTCGGTTGCCCTGGGGACGAGCCTCGACCTCGATAGCGTGTTCGCCCGAGTGTACGAGGAGATCGCCCGGCTCATCCCCTGCGATGCGTTCGTCCTCGCACTGGTGGACGCCGCCCGCCGTGAGTTCCGGCTTGCGTACGCAGTGGAGGAAGGGGAGCGCCTTCCCGAGGTCGTGCACCCCCTCGATCCTGAGCAGAGCCTGACGGGCTGGATCGTGGCCACCAAGCGTCCCCTCCTCGTCCGCGACTTCGAGGCCGAGAGCGATCAACTCCCGGCGGCGTCGCAACGGGTGGGCAAGGATGTGCGGAGTTGGCTTGGCGTCCCCCTCCTCTTTCAGGATGAGGTGCTGGGCGCCCTCTCGGTCCAAAGTTTCGCTCCGGGCGCTTACGGGGAGGAGGACCTCCGCCTTCTGGAGACGATCTCTGCCCCGGTGGCCACGGCGATCCACAACGCGCGCACCTACGCCGGACTGGCGGTCCTCGAGGAGAAGCTGCGGAGGGTGGAGGCATACTCGCGCCGAATGAAGCTCGCCCGCGATAAGGGTGAACTGTATGGCCTCGTCCTCGAGCTGACCGGGTCCGTGTTGGGCTATCGGCCGTGCGCGATCCTCGAGCCATGTGGGGAAGAGCTGACGGTGGTGGCGGGGCACGACGAGATCGCGTGGGCCCAGGGGATGCGATTCGGCAGGAACGGGAGGGGGATCACCACCGCCGCGTTCCGGTCGCGGGAACCGGAGTACGCGGCGGACGTGTCGAGCGATGAGCGCTACGTCACCGGGGACCCCACCACGCATAGCGAGCTCGCCGTCCCCATCGTCCTCGGGGAGAGGTTGTTCGGGATTTTGGATGTCCAAACTGCGGCGGCAAGCGGGATCCCCGCCGAGGACAGGGATCTCCTCAACATCGTTGCCTCCGAGGCCGCTGTGGCTCTGGCCGGGTTGGAGCGGCTGGAACAGGTGGAGGCCGTGAACGAGCGGCTGGCTGGCCTCCACGGGCTGGTGATGCGGCTTTCGCGCTGCACGACGGTGGAAGAGCTGTGCGAGGTGGCCGCCCATGAGGCGGTGCGGATCCTCGGGTTCACCACCTACACCGTGAGCCTGGTCGAAGGGGATTGGCTGGTCCCCCAGGCCTCGGTGGGGATCGAGGGCCGCCCCCTGCGGCGGGGGGAGGGGGTCGCCTGGCAGACGCTTGCGCGCGGCCAAACGATCTCGGGCAACCTCGAGGACCTGCCGCAAGCGCGGCTGGTCCGGCCCGATCTGCGGAGCATCCTGTCCGTTCCGATCGGGGACTTCGGCGTGTTCCAGGTGGCGTCCACGGCGTGCGATGCCTTCTCCGCCGAGGATACGCTCGTGGCCGAGATCCTCGCCGGGCACCTCCAGGAGGAGATCCGGCGGATCCGCATCGAGGAACAACTACGCGAGCAGGCGATCCGCGATCCCCTGACCGGCCTCTACAACCGGAGGACTCTGGTGGGGGTCCTGGAGCGGGAGAGCGAGCGGGCGAAGCGCTACGGACACCCCCTGACCCTCGTCATGGCGGACATCGACGACTTCAAGAGTGTGAACGATCGTCATGGACACCTGGTGGGCGATGCCGTGCTGCGCCGCGTTGCGGAGGTCCTCCGCGGGAGCGTGCGGGCGGGGGATTACGTGTTCCGCTACGGGGGGGAGGAGTTCGTGCTCGTCCTCCCCGAGACGGGGGACGGGGAGGGCGTCCTCCCGCGGCTGCAGGAGGCGGTGCGGGGGATCTCCCTCCCCGACGTGCCCGGCCTTTCGGTGAGCCTGAGCGTGGGGCACACGGTGTGGAACCCGGTCCGGGATGGCCCGACCACGGTCGAGGCCCTCCTCCGCCGGGCGGACGAGGTCCTCTATGGGATGAAGCGGCGCCGGGCCCGCAGAAGGTGACAGCGCACGGCCGGTTGCATCGGTGGGGCGGCGCCGACTATGATGGCGGGCGAGGCGCCCGTAGCTCAGCTGGACAGAGCAGCGGTTTCCTAAACCGCAGGCCGGAGGTTCGAGTCCTCCCGGGCGTACCCGTTCGCGGCGGCCGGGACAAGTGGGTCCCCTCCTCCGCTCCGGAACGCTCGCTTATCCTCCCCGTCAACCGAGGTAGAATGAGGCCATGGGACAGGTACACGTGGTCCTCAACCCGGCGGCGGATCGCGGCCGGGCCGGGGAGCGACGGGAGGAGCTGAGCCAGGCCCTTGAGGCGGCGGGGATTCTAGCCCAGGTCGTCCTCACGGACGGGCCGGGACACGCGATCGAGCTCGCCCGGGATGCGGTGCGGGCGGGCGCGACGGTCGTCGCGGCGGCGGGGGGGGACGGGACGATCCACGAGGTCGGCCAGGCCCTGGTGGGGACGGACGTCGCCCTGGGGATCCTCCCCATGGGGTCAGGGAACGACTACATCCGGGTGCTGGGAATCCCCCGGGACCTCGCCGGCGCCGCGGCAATCCTCGCCCGCGGCGAGGTGCGGATCGTGGATGTGGCGAACGTCAACGGACAGTTCTCCCTCAACTCGGTGGGGATGGGCATTGACGGCCAGATCGCCGCGGACTACCTCCGCATGCGGGCCCTGAAGGGAGAACTCGGGTACCTCACGGCGACCGTCCTCGAGGTGATCCGCTTCCGCGCGTTCCGGGCGGAGGTCGTGGGCGATGGGTGGACGTTCACGGGGAAGGCGTTGGCCGTATCGGTGATGAACGGTCCCTACGCTGGGGGAGGGTACCGCCTCGCCCCGCAGGCCTGCCTCGATGACGGGGCGCTCGATGTGGGGATCATCGGCGATTACCCGCGGGTGGTGCGGTGCGTGGTCCTCCCCAAGACGCGCGACGGGACCTACCTCGACTTAGCACGCGTGCACGCCAAGAAGGCCCAGCGGGTTTCAATCCGCAGCGACCGGCCGGTCCCGGTGCACATGGATGGGGAGCTCCTTCCGGAACCCATCCAGGAGATCGAGGTTTCGCTGCGGCCCCAGGCTTTGCACGTAGTCGCCTGATCCTCGGAGGCGATGGGGAGCTCCGAGGCCCGCGGCCCCCTCGGTGCACGTCTCCTGCTGGCACGCCACACGCAGGCGGATTGGCGCACATCGCCACCCCCAACCTGGAAGGGCGCCGCGAACCCCGCTGTTTGGGGTCCGTTGGCCGCTTCCCGAGGTTCGGCAGTTAGGGGATCACCAAAATTCCGTTGGGAACGAAGATCGACGCTACGATCGTCTCTCTGCCCACTCCGCGCACGTTGCGGTGGAGCACTGTCTAGCCTCAAGGATCCGGTGTCCTCCGCGCGGTCGAAGGCCCCACAGGCCCTTCTCAGCCATGCTGCTCGCGCACGCATCTCCCGGGTGTCCCTCTCAGCCGGGACACGAGGGCCCTCCATCGGCCTTGACAGGATGGGTTGTCCGTACTAGGATGCGGGCATTCGTGCATGGTTGTGCAATATGACAAGTAACGCGATAGAGACGGATGAATCTGTCCTGAGCACGATCGGCAAGGCCCTCGCCCACCCGGCCCGGGTGGAGCTGCTGCGCCTTCTCGAGGACGGCGAGCGGTGCGGGTGCGAGTTCGTGCCCTCGCTCAACCTCGATCCATCCGTCGTCTCGCGGCACCTCGCCGTTCTCTCGCGGGCGGGTCTGATCGTCTCGCGGCGCGATGGAGTGCGGATCATGTGGCGGCTCGTCCGGCCTGACATCCCCCGTCTGTTGTCCTGTCTGGCCAACCTGCAGTGCTCACGGCAATCTGAATGAAGCGCGAACTGCGTCTGTCCCTCCTCCTGGGAGGCACGTTCCTCGCCGCGTACCTCGTCCCGTGGTCGGCTCCGGCCGTGCAGAAGGCCCTGTCGGAGGCGGTCCTCCTCCTCCAGGACTACGCCCGGGAGCACGTGCTCACCTGCCTCATCCCGGCCCTGTTCATCGCTGGCGGGATCGCGGTGCTCGTGTCGCAGGCGTCCGTGATCCGCTACCTCGGCTACGGGGCGAAGAGGATCCTCGCCTACGGCGTGGCCTCGGTCGCGGGGACGGTGCTCGCTGTGTGCTCGTGCACCGTGCTGCCGCTGTTCGCCGGGATCTACACGCGGGGCGCGGGCCTCGGGCCGGCGACGGCATTCCTCTACTCGGGGCCGGCGATCAACGTGCTGGCGATCATCCTCACCGCGCGCGTGCTGGGGCCGTCCCTCGGGATCGCCCGCGCGATCGGCGCGGTGGTCTTCTCGATCGTGATCGGGCTCGCGATGCACGCCCTGTTCCGGAAGGAGGAGAAGGCGAAGGCGGATGCCGCGGTGTCGACGCCCCCTCCCCCGGCCCGCGCGCCGTGGAAGACGGTCGTTCTGTTCGCGCTCATGATCGCGGTGCTCGTGATCGCCACCTGGGGCCGACCGGCGGGCGTCACGGTGACGCTCCGCGACGGGTCCGTCGTCTCCGGCACCCGCGCCGGGGAGGAAGCCTCCTCTCTTCTTTTGGTGCCGGAAGGAGGGGAGGAGATCGCCTCCCTCCCCACGGCGGAGATCGTAGGCGTGGAGTACAGCCCGTCGGCCTATACCACCCTTTGGCGGTACCGGTACGCGGTGGCCGGGGCGTTCCTCGTCGCGCTGCTTGTTCTTCTCCCGTTCTGGGTCGGTAAAGAGGAGGGAATGGCGTGGGCCCGCTCCACGTGGGACTACGCGCTCCTCATCCTCCCGTACCTGTTCGGCGGCGTCCTGGTGGCGGGGTTCCTCTTCGGACGGCCGGGGGAGGAGGCCCTCATCCCCTCGGCTTGGGTCCAGGCCGCGGTGGGCGGGAACTCGTGGGCGTCGTGCGCGGTGGCATCGGTGGCGGGGGCGTTCATGTACTTTGCCACGCTCACCGAGGTCCCGATCCTCCACGGGCTCCTTGGGTCCGGGATGGGCCAGGGGCCGGCCCTGGCCCTCCTCCTTGCCGGCCCCGCGCTGTCCTTGCCCTCGATGCTCGTCCTCCGCCGCATCTGGGGGGCGAAGAAGACGGGGGCGTTCATCCTGCTCGTGGTGGTGTTGTCCACCTTGGCGGGGAAGCTCTACGGGACGGTGATCGGAGGATGAGTGGGTGCTGTGGTCGTCAGGACGAAGGGCCTACGGGAACGTGCGCGCTGCTCGTGCGCGGCGGAGGGACGTCCCAGGGGGATGGTCCAGCGTTACCTCAACTGGAACGAGGAGTCACGGGGGACGAAGGTTGTAAAGGCGGTGTGCGGGGTTGTGGTGATCCGGGCGGGCTTGGACGTGGTCTACGCGGCGCCGTGAGCGAGCGAAACCAGGGCTGCTAAGGAGGTGTAGATGCTCAAGCTCGAGGTACTGGGTACGGGGTGCCCCAAGTGTCAGGCCACCCTGCGCAACGCGGAGCAGGCGGTGGCCGAGCTGGGGGTGGACGCGGAGATCGTGAAGGTGGAGGATTTGCGGGAGATCATGGCGCGGGGAGTGATGATGACGCCGGCGCTCGCCATCGACGGCGAGATCGTCGTGTCCGGCCACATCGCTCCCGTGGCGGAGATCAAGAAACACCTCGAAGAGAAGGGGCGCGGCTAGCGCCGTGCCAAAGGGAGGAACAGATGAAGCGGATGGCGTACTTGGTCCTGGCGTTGGGTGTGGTCGCGGGGGTGGCCGCGGCTGCCCCCCGGCTGGTGGTGGACCCGGAGGTCTATGACTTCGGAACGGCGATGGATGGGACGGTCATCCGGTTCGTCGTTACCCTGAAGAACAGCGGCGACAGCACGCTCTCCATCAGCCGTGTGGGCTACAACTGCTCCTGTACGAGCTATTCCCTGGCCGTGCGGACCCTCAACCCAGGCGAGTCGACGACGATGACGGTCACGTTCAACACGCGGGGCTACAGCAGCCACGCTCAGCCCGTCTCCCAGACGGTGACCATCTACTCGAACGACCCGGCCCGGCCCGAGCTGCCGATCGTGGTGCGCGGCATCGTCCGCACCCTTGCCCCCTACGAGGGCACAGCGTCCCTGTTGGAACAGGATTTCTACGTGCTCGTCGACCTTCGGTCGGCCGAGGACTACGCCCGGGGGCACCTCCTCGGCGCGGTGAACATCCCGGTCGCCGAACTCCCCGCGCACCTCGGGGAGCTCCCGAAGTCAAAGATCATCTACCTCTACGATGCAACGGGGATCGAGGCCACCCAGGCCGCCCAGCTCCTCCAGCAGAACGCGTTCACCCTCGCCCGTGTCCTCGCGGGTGGCCTCCTCGGATGGTGGCAGGCGTATGGGGACCTGTTCTTCGTGTGGGCCCCCGATGCGGTGCGGACCCCGCCGACGGGGACGCCGTACTACAGCACGTGGGCGGTGGTCCAGCCGTTCCAGCTCGCCAAGAAGTACCAGTACGTGGTGGACCTCCGCTCCCCGCAGGCCTACGCCGCGGGCCACTTCCCAGGGGCGGAGAACGTGGCCCTCGCCACCCAGAATGAGCTCGTGACATGGGCGGCCCGCCTCCCGCGCCCGATCCCCGGGACGTCGCTTTCGATTTGGATCGTGGACGAGGATGGTTCCCAGGCGTGCGACGTGGCCCAGTACCTGCAGGGGATCGGGTTCACCCAGGCGCGGTGCCTGTTCGGGGGGGTCGCGGCCTGGCGGGCCCAGTTCGGGGGCGAGCTCCTCTTCCCGGAGCGGTAGTCGGATCTGGCTGCGGGGGGAGCAAAAGGCCCTGGGAGGAACTGGGCTCCCCTGCTTCCGTGACGCGCAAGGAGGGAGCGTGAGGACGGTAGGAATGGTGGTAGCACTCATCCTGTCGGGAGCGGTCGCAGCTGCGGCCCCGGTCGAGCTCCACTACTTCTGGTCCGCAACCTGCCCGGACTGCCAGGTGATGAAGGCGTTCCTGGCCGAGCTCTCCCAGGAGTACCCCGACCTCGCAATCGTTGAGCACGAAGTCACGTTCACCCCCGACAACTGGCGCCTCATGGCCACCCTCGCCCAGGCGTACGGCCTGGAGAAGGAGACCACGCCCACGGTGTTCGTGGGGGACCTGGCCGTGGCCGGAATCGGCCGGGCGGTGGAACTGCAGATCCGGGAAGAGGTAGAGCGCTGCCTCGGGGCCGGCTGTCCTTCCCCCCTGGCTCGCCTCCCCCAGAAGCTCCGCCCTGTGCTGAGCCCACTCGAGATCGCGGTGCTCCTGGCGGTGGGGGTGCTGCTGATCTGGCTCGTGGGCGGTGGAGGATGAACGTGCTGGATTCCACGCGCGAAGCGCTGGGGCCGGGGTTGTCCGCGAAGGAGGGCGGATGCACGCGGTGACGAACTGGGAACGATGGGTCCTGGTGCTCGCTGCCGTGGGCCTCGTGGCGGGGGCTGGCCTCGCGGGCGGGGCGACCGAACTCCTGTTCTTCTACGACGAGAGCTGCACGCACTGTAAACAGGTCGAGTCGTTCCTGACGGATCTCCAGCAGGCTGGCCTCGAGTTCACGATCGAACGCTACGAGATCCACACCCCAGAAGGGTGGAACCTCCTCCTCCGGCTCCTCGGCGTCTACCACGCTGACATCGGTTCTGTCCCGATGGTGTTCGTGGGCGAGGTTGCGGTGGTGGGGAACACGTTTTATGGGCTGGGCCCTGAGCCGATCGTGTACACGGGGGCGGCCTACGACCTCGTGCTGGAGGAGGCGGTGCGGGCGGCCGTGGCCGCGAACGCTCCCTCCCCGCTCACCCTCCTTCCTCCGGTGGCGACGGAGGCGGTGGTCATCGTCCCCTCCGATCCGTGTTTGGACTCGGGTTGCGTCCTCCTCGACCTCCACCTGACCCAGCTTGGGGAGACGTACCCCGCCCTCGGGATCCGCCGGCTGGCGGTCACGGATCCGGATGCATCGTCCACGTTCGAGAAGCTCCTGCGGCTGTATGGGGTACGGGGGGATCCGCCCGCCCTGTTCGTGGGCGATGCGGTGGTGGTGGGGGGGAACGTGTACCTCCCGCGGCGCGATCCTGTTCCTCTCTCGAGCCCGGCCGGGGAGGCCGCGCTCCGCGAGGCGGTGGTGAAGGCGGTGGAGGCCAAGGCGACCTCCCCCCTCGACCGGCTGCGGCTACGGGAGCAGCTTACCTTGGGAGCGGTGGTCGTCGGTGCAGCCCTTGACTCGATCAACCCCTGTGACTTCGCTGTTCTGGTCCTCCTCCTCGGGACCTTGCTCGTCGTGGGGCAGAGGGTCAAGGTGATCTGGGCCGGCCTCGCCTTCGCGGCGGGGATCTTCGTGGCCTATTTTGCGATTGGGTTCGGCCTGTACGCTGTGCTCGGGATCACGGTCGGGTCGCGGGCGTTCCGCGTGCCGTTCATCCTCGCCGTCTCCTCGCTCGCCATCCTCATCGGCCTGTGGGAGATGAAGGACCTCCTCTGGTACGGGAAGTGGTTCTCGATCGAGGTCCCCGAGAGGTGGAAGCCGTCGGTGAAGAGGATCACGGCGTCGGTGGTGTCGGTCCCCGGCGCGTTCGTGATCGGGCTCGTGGACTCCCTGTTCCTTGCCCCATGCACGTCGGGCCCCTACATCGTGATCCTCACCCTCCTCTCCCAGACCACGAGCCGGGTCCAAGGGGCGCTGTGGCTCCTCCTCTACAACTTCATCTTCATCCTCCCCATGATCGCGATCACGCTCATGGTCCACTTCGGGTTCACCACCACCGCCCGGGCGGAGCGGTGGCGGACGGCAAAGCTGGGGACGCTCCACTTCGCGGCGGGGCTGGTGATGGTCCTCCTCGGGGTTGGGATGATCGTTGGGGTCCTCCTGGGCTACCTGTAGACCTGCGTCAGCGGTTGCGGTGGAGCTCCCACAGGGTGGCGAGGGCGGGCTGGAAGCGATGGGCGAACGCGTCCGCGCTCGTCGGCTCGGGCGTGTTGGGGACGGTTTCGTACGGAACCCGGATGCCCCCGAGCGGGAGGTACCCCTGGCCGTGAGGGGCGAGGGTGGCCCAGTCGTCGCGGGCGTAGGTGCGCTCCATCTCCTCGCGGGGGACAGAGTGGGTGAGGATCCCCGCCCGGCGGTCGCGATCGTAGCGGGCGATGTTCCGGCGCCACGATTCCGCGAACGTGACGTCGAGGTAGAGGATCGCCGCTTTCGGTAAAAACGTCGGGGACCACAGATGGAGGGCATCTCGGTACGCGGTCGGTCCGCCGCGGGCGAACTCGACGATCACCGTCTCCCCAGGGGCGACGGGGTGGTAGGCCAGCTGCTCCTGGAGCTTCAGGATGAGGAACGGCCATACCCCCTCATCGGTGACCGCATAGTTCTCCCCGGCCCGGCGCGAGTGAAGCCGGCCCCGCCCGGCCTTCTCCCAGAGGTCATCCGCCACGAACAGCTCCCACAGGAGGGGGAAGTCGTCCGCCACCCGCAGCCGGCCGAGGTGGTAGGCGGCCGCCCGCTCGTCCGGGGATAGGTGGCGGAGGAACTGGATCAGTTCGGACTTCCCCGCCGCAGGTCGGCCGAGGAGGAACAGGTACGGGAGGACCTCTTCATTGGCCTGCTCGCGGTAGGCGAGCCCGGTGGCGGAAGTAACGTCCTCGAGGACCTCGGCCGGGGGGCGGTCGGCCTCGACGAGCCAGAGATCGCTCCCCTGCCTGGCGTGCCAGGCGTCGAGCCAGGGGAGCATCCTCCTCAGGATCTCCTCCGACACGGCGTAACGGGGATCGGCTCGGCCCCTTTGGCGGGCGCGGGACACTGCGATGGGGGCGACGAACCGCACGAACCGGTTCGGCCAAACGATGTTCGGTTCCCGCTCCCGGAATTGGACGAGGAACGAGGTATCGCCCAACGCGGCGGCGTAGGCAGCGTGGACGGCGAGGTGGGACTCCTCGATCACGGTCCTCCCAGCGGAGAGAGCGTCGCGGATCGCGCGCTCACGCTCGGGGAGCCGCGCCCAGATCGCCTCGCTCAGTCGGGCCCTCTCGCGGAAGAGATCGATCCCCTCTTGCTCGGCAGCCTCCTTGACCAGCTCGGGGAGGACCACCACCTGATCGGGGTAGTACAAGCGAAGAACGGACAGGATCTCGCTCTTTCCCAGCGCGGGCAGGCCTTCGACTGAGATGTGCATAGGGGGGACTGGGCGGAGGAGGACTTGAACCCCCGACTTCTCCCCCGTGAAGGGAGCGCTCTACCAACTGAGCTATCCGCCCTGCGTGGCGATGGTAGCCGGCCCGTTTCGCGCGCGCAAGTTGGGACTAGCTCTCGCCGTTGTCCTCGATCATCGCGATCAAGGACTCCCCTTCCCGGCGCCGGGTGATCTCGACCAGCCCTAGTTTGGTGATCCCGATGAGGTCCGCCGGCACGCGGTCCTTCTTCAGCTCGGCCTCGAGGCGGGCGATCACCTTTTGCTCATCGGCTTCGCTCTCCATGTCTACCAGGTCCACGATGATGATCCCCGAGATCTTCCGCAACCGGAGGATGCGCGGGATCTCCTTCGCTGCCTCGAGGTTGGTGCTGAGGATCGCCGAGTCCTGTGTGCGGTGCCGGATGTCGGAGCCCGTGTTGACGTCGATCGCGGTGAGGGCCTCCGTCTCGTCCACCACGAGGAACCCGCCCGCCTGGAGCGGGATCTTGCGCTGCAGCGCCTCGCGCAGCCGGCGCTCGATGTCGTAGCGCACGAACAAGGGGACCTGCCCCCGGTACAGCCGGACGCGGCGGCGGAGGTGGGGAAGGCGTAGTTCGCCGAGGAACTCCTGGATCCCCTTCTGCTCGTCAGCGTCGTCCACGATGAGGGAGTTCACGGTCTCGAGAAAGCGGTCACGGACGAGGGTCCGCACGAGGTCGAGGGGTTCGTGGAGGAGCTGCGGGGGGGTGGCCTCCGCGGCTGCCCGCTCGATCCCGCCCCAGACCTCCTGGAGGTGACGGAAGTCGACGGCGAGCTCCTCTTCATCTGCGTGGAACGCGGCGGTGCGGGCGATGAGGCCCTGCCCCTCGCCCTTGAGCTCGTGCGCAATCCGGCGGAGGCGCTTCGCATCCTCGGGGTCCCCCACCCGTCGGGAGATCCCGACCCGATCCTCGGTCGGCAGGAACACCCAGTACCGCCCGGGGAGGCTGATCTTCGTCGTCCCCTGGGGGTTCTTCTTCCCCATCCCTTCCCGCCGGACCTGGATCAGCACGGTATCCCCGGGGCGGAGCACCTTCTGGATGGGCACGCTCTCCTTCCACGGCTCGAACCCCTTGGCGACGAGGAGGGCATCGCTGATCTCGTGCTCGGAGAGAAAAAGGGCTTTCCTCTCCCCGACATTCACGAAGGCGGCCCCCATCCCGGGGAGGACCGTCTCCACCTTCCCCTGGTAGATGTTGCCCACCAGGGCCCGGCGTGCCGGGGCATCGAAGTGGACCTCGACGAGCTCGCCGTCCTCGACGATCGCCACCCGCCTCCGGGGGCCGGAGGGCGTTCGCTCGACCGTGATCAGGATGTGATTGCCTTTGAGCGTGCGACCTCCACGTCAGCGTAGCGCGGGCCCGGGGGCCCCTAGGCGCGCCGCATCTCCTTGGCGACGGTCACCACCTGGGAAAATGCCTGCGGATCGCGCTGAGCGATGTCGGCGAGCATCTTCCGGTTCAGCCCCACGCCGGCCTTGTGCAGGCCCCCCATGAACGCGGAGTAGGAGAGCCCGTGGCCCTTCGCTGCCGCTCCGATGCGGACCATCCACAACCTGCGCATCGTCCGCTTCTCCAGTTTGCGCGACACGTACATGTGCCGCTGCGCCTTGAACACGGACTGCTTCGCGATTCGGTAGCAGGAGCGCCGCTTCCCCTGGAACCCCTTGGTCTGCTGGAGGACCTTCCGCCGCCGCCGGCCGTGTTTCACCCCGCCTGGAACTCGCATCGTCCTTCCTCCTCTAGATGCTCAGGATCCGCCGCAACCGCTTGCGATCGGCACCGCGCACCTCAACGGGCCGCCCTGCTTCGCGGCGGTACTGGGGTCGCATCTTTGACAGCTTGTGCTTGCGGTTGGCGTGCTGGTGGAAAATCCTCCCCGTCCCCGAGATCCTAAATCTCTTCGCTGACGCTCTGTGCGTTTTTGTCTTCAACGCGCCCTCCTTTGACGGGAACGAGCAGCATCTGCAGCGTCCTTCCCTTGCTCGTCATGTCTTGATCGACCTTCGCCATGTCCTTCGTCGCCGCCGCCACCCGGGCCAGGATCTCTTCCCCCTTGCCGATATGGATGATCTGCCGGCCCTTGAAGAACACCGACACGCGCACCATGTGGCCCGCGCTGAGGAACTCGCGGATCCGCGCGAGCTTCGTCTGAAAATCGTGTTCCCCAGTCTGGATCGTGAACTTCACCTCTTTGAGGCGGGTAGCCTTCTGCTGTTTCTTCTCCCGCTTCTCCAGTTGGTACCGGTACTTCCCGTAGTCCACGATCTTGCACACCACCGGGTTCGCCTCGGGAGCCACCTCCACAAGATCGAGCCCCTTCTCACGCGCCATGGCCAGCGCCCGGTCCACAGGGAGCACGCCCAAGCTGCGTCCTTCGGGGTCGATCAGGAGAACCTCTCTCGCTCGGATCTGCTCGTTTACTCGGAACTCCCGTCGAATGGGTCCCTCCTCATAACATGTATTCTAGCCGCCCAGGCGGGGGGTGGCCACGCCGTACAAACCATGGGCGCGGATCCACTGGTCCACCGCCGGGGGGACGAGGCCCTCCGTCGGAAGGCCGCACCGGTAGCGGCGACGGATCTCGGATGAGGACATGGAGATGAGGGGCATGTCCAGGAAGTGGATCTGGGCACGGTCGAACGGGGGCCGGTGGAAGACGGTCGGAGGCGTCCCGGGCCGGGGGGCAACGATGAACGGGCAGCTTGCAAGGAGCCGCGGCCAGTCGTGCCAGGTCTCGATCCGGGCGAAGATGTCTGCCCCCACGATGTAGGCCACGCCCTCGGGGTGGAGCTCCTTCATCGTCGCCACCGTGTCCACAGTGTAGCAGGGACCGGGGCGGTCCACCTCGATCCGGGATGCGGAGAACTGGGGATGTCCCTCCACGGCGAGGCAGACCATCGTGTACCGGGCCTCGGCGGGTGTCCCCTCGTCCACCGCGCGGTGGGGGGGGCGCCCGGTGGGGATGAACACGGCCTTTCGCAGCCCGAATTGGCGCCAGGCTTCCTCGGCCACACGGAGGTGGCCGATGTGGATCGGGTTGAACGTGCCGCCGAACAACCCTGTCCTACCCTGTAAGCTCAAACTCCTGTCCTCCGATGCGCACGGTGGACCCGGGACGGAAGCCGCGCCGCTTGAGCGCAGCGAGCACCCCGAGGCGTTCCAACCTCGTCTGGAAGTATTCCTGGGCGTCGCGGGTTGAGAGATCAAGGCGCCGCACCAGGCGCTCCACCGCCGGCCCGCGCACGACGAGCTGACCCTCCTCCTCGGCCACCTCGAACGGAACCCGGTCCGGGGTGAGCTGCCACACCCGTCGCGCCGGGGCCTCTGCCGCCGCAAGCGGCGGAGGGTTCTCCTGGAGCTTGCGCCCGAGGAGGAGCAGGAGCTCCCGGATCCCCCGTCCGGTCACGGCGGAGATGGGGTGAAGCTCGATCCCCGCTTCGCGGAACCGGTGCACTTCTGCGGACACACGCTCCGGGGGGAGGAGGTCGGCCTTGTTCCCCGCCACGACCTCCGGCTTCGCCCTCAGATCTGCCCAGGCTTCGATCTCGCGACGGAGCAACCCGTGGTCGGCCAGGGGATCGCGTCCCTCCACCCCGGCCAGGTCCACCACGTGGAGGAGGACCCTCGCCCGGGTCGCATGGCGGAGGAACCGGTCCCCGAGGCCCTTCCCCTCGTGGGCGCCCTCGATCAGGCCCGGCAGGTCCGCGAGCACGAGCGAGCTGCCGTCCCCGACCTCGGCCAGGCCGAGGTTCGGGGCGAGGGTGGTGAATGGGTAGGGAGCGACCTTCACCTTCCGCCGGGACACCCGCGCGAGGAGCGACGATTTCCCCACGTTGGGGAACCCGATGATCCCGACGTCGGCCAGGACGCGGAGCTCGAGCCGGATCCACCGCTCCTCTCCCTCCTCCCCGAACTCGCGGATCCACGGGGCCTGGCGGGCGGAATTGGTGAACGCCTTGTTCCCACGCCCACCGCGTCCCCCCCGGGCGATGCGGGCCTCCGCCCCGTCGGTTGCGAGGTCGGCGAGGATCTCCCCCGTCCCGGCGTCGCGGACCACGGTGCCCACTGGAACGTGGATCACGAGGTCGGTGCCATTCTTCCCTTGGCGGCAGTTCGGACCACCGTGGCCGCCGTGGCCGGCGCGAAAGTGGATCTGGTTTTGGAATTGGAGGAGGGTCCCCACGGAACGGGTGGCACGCAGGAGGGCATCCCCCCCCCGACCGCCGCTCCCGCCGTCGGGGGTGCCGCGGGGATTGGTGCGGGTCCTGTGGAAGCTGATGAGTCCGTTCCCCCCCCGTCCCGAGGCGACATGGATCTTCGCCTCATCGACCCACATTCGGGGGGCTACCCCTCCTCGTGGAGCGGGTCCACGTTCACGTACACGCGGTTGTGCCCGGCGAACCGGACCGTGCCCGTGGTCTTGGCGAAGATCGTGAAGTCCCGGCCCATGCCGACGCCGAAACCCGGGTAGAACCTGGTTCCCCGCTGACGGACGATGATGCACCCCGGCCGCACGAGCTCGCCGCCGTAGCGCTTGATCCCCAGCCGCTGGCCGGGGGAGTCATGGACGTTTTGGGTTGAACCGCCACTTGTCTTATGTGCCATCCTGTCCTCTCACACCGCTACGCTCTCCCCAACCTCGTGCACCGCGATCCGCCCCGGGCGGTTGCGGGAGAGAGCGCGCAATCCCAAGACCATCGTCTCCACGATGGCGTCGACCTCGCGGTCGAGGAAGAACGCCGACCGGTCCACCTGGAACCGCAGGAGATGCCCCTCCTTCGTGACCGCGGGATCGAGGTGGAGGTAGTCCCGCAGGCCGAGGATCGGCGCCTCCACGAGGGCGGCGGCGGCGAGCCCTTCCGCAGACTCGTCGCCCTGCAGGGTCACGGCCTGGACCCGGCCCTCCTCGTCTCGCTCGATCACCACTTCCACCATGCCCGGCTACCCCTTTTCGATCGCCAGGATCCGCGTGCGCATGTAGGGCTGGCGGTGCCCCTTCTTCCGCCGGTACCCCTTCTTGGGGGCGAACCGCCGGATGATCACCTTGGGCCCGCGCCCGCTCTCCATGACCTCCCCCACGACCTTGACACCGGTCAGGTAGGGGCGGCCGACCTCCACCCCCGCGCCGTTGCGTACGAGGAGCACGCGATCGAACGTCACCTTGTCCCCCACGTTCACCGTGGGAAGGAGCTCGTGCACGATCTCGGCCTCGGCCTCGACGCGGTACTGTTTGCCTCCGATCTCGACGACAGCGTACATAGCCACCTCGGTCATCGTAGTGGAAACGATGCGCGACGGCAATTCTAGCGAATCCGGGTGCCCGGCTCCACCTCGCGTTCCGGCGTGAGGAGGCACAGGGTGCCATCGGAGGCAGCGAGGAGCATGCATTCTGAGCGGAGCCCGCGGATCGTGGCCGGCTTCAGGTTCGCGACCACCGCCACGAGTTTCCCCACGAGGTCCGCCGGCTGATAGTGCTTGCGGATCCCGGCCACGGCTTGCGCTTGGCGATCCCCAAGGTCCACCTGGAGGGCGAGGAGCTTGTCCGCCCCGGCCACTTCCTCAGCGGCGAGGACTCTCCCCACCCGCAGGTCGAGCTTCTGGAACTCTTCGATCGAGATGAGCCCTTCTTCCTTCATCGTCTGATACCTCCCCTTCAACTCCGCGATGTCCACGTGCTCAAGGAGCGGCCGCGGCTCACGGGCGAGCGCGTGGCCGGCGAGTCCGGAGCGGACGGCTGTTAGGGTGGGCGCCTCGATGCCCAACGTTGCGTAAACCTCCCGCGAGAACATGGGGATGAACGGTTCGAGCAGGATCGCTACAGCCTTCACGAGGTGAGCGGCCGAGGCCACGGCTCCCCCGTCGCCGCTCCGCCACGGTGCCTTGCGCTGGAAGTACTCGTTCCCCGTCCCCGCGAGGAGGGCGATCGCCCGCAAGGCCGGGGCGAGGGATCCCCGCTCGATCGTGTCCACCACTTCGGCACAGGTTCGGTCAATCGCCTGCACGATCTCGGGGTCAGTCGGCTCGTTGGGGACCGTCCCTCCGTGTTTGGACCCGATGTAGGAGAGGACCCGGTGCACGAAGTTCGCGATGTTGTCCACGAGCACGTGGTTGACCGCCTTGTCGAACTCCTCCCACGAGAACTCGACGTCCTTGGATTCGGGGCGGTTGTAGAAGAGGTAGAACCGCCAGTACACGGGCGGGAGGAGCTTCAGGGCCTCGTCGGCGAAGATCCCAATCCGGCGGGTCTTCGAGAACTGCTCCCCTCCGATCCAGTTCAGGTACTCCGTGGCTGCGATCTGGTCTGGCAGATGGTACCCCTGGCCCGAGGCGAGGAGCTGGCCGGGGAAGATGATCGTGTGGAACGGGATGTTGTCCTTGGCTTGGGTGTACACCTGCCACACCTCGTCCCCGAACCAGAACTCCCGCCACCGTTCCTCTTCCCCCCGTCGGCGGAAGTGCTCGATCGTCGCGGACACATAGCCCAACGCGGCCTCTGCCCACACGTAGATGACCTTCCCCGCGGCGCCGGGGAACGGAGCGGGGATCCCCCACGCGATGTCGCGCGTCACCGCCCGCGGGCGGAGCCCCTCCTGGATGAGGCGCTCCGTGAACAGCTTCACGTTCCCGCGGAAGCCGCGGCTAGCCACGTAGGCGAGGAGCTGCGGGGTCAGCTGCGCGAGGTCGAGGTACCAATGCCGGGTGGTGCGCGTGACGACCGACGACGAACCGCAGAACGCGCAGCGGGGGCGGTGGAGGTTCTCCGGTTCGAGCAACGCCCCGCAGGCATCGCATTGGTTCCCCTGGGCATGGAGGTACCCGCAGTGGGGACAGGTCCCGACGATGAACCGATCGGCCAGGAACCGGTTGCATCCTTGGCAGAACGCCCGACCTTCTTCCTGAGAGATGATGTACCCGTTCTTCTCCATCTGCCGGTAGATCTCGGTCACAAACTCGTAGTGGACGGGGGACTCGGTGGTGGTGTAGTTGTCGATTGCAATCTCGAACTGGGCGAGGACAGCGGTGATGGCTTGGTGAACCCGCTCGGCGAGCTCTCGGGGCGAGATCCCGAGCTGTGCTGCCTCGTACTCGACCTTCGTCCCGTGGGCATCGGTCCCCGACACGTGGACCGCTTCGTACCCGCGGAGCCGGTAAAAGCGGGCGAACGCGTCCCCGGAGAGGAGGCACCCGATGAGGTTGCCGAGATGGGGCAGGCCCGAACCGTAGGGCCAGGCGCTGCACACCAGGATCCGCTTGATGTTGGCGTCCACGTATCCTCCGCGAGGGGCCGATTATAGCGGGCTCGGTCCGGATCGAAAGGACGGCGGGGGGTCGCCCGGGTACACTACCCCCCTGGCGGAGGTAGCGATGCGCGAAGCGACAGTGGGGAAAGAACTGGTGATCATCACGGGCAACCGGGTGGGCGTGCTCGCAAACATCGCCCGCGTCCTCGCTGACCAGGGGATCAACATCCTCGCGGTGGCGGTGTTCGCCGAGGGGGAGGAGGCAGAGCTCCATCTGGTCCCGGACTCCCCGAGCTACGCGCTGGAGGCGCTGCGGAAGGCAGAATTCGAGGTTGAGGAACGGAATATCGTCCTCGTGGAACTTCCCCACCGCGCGGGATTTCTGCGTCGGATCACCGACGTCCTAGCGCGCCAGGACCTCGATATCCGCTACCTCTACGCGAGCGCGTTCGAGGCTGGCCATAGCTCCCTCGTCGTCTTCTCCTGCACGAACAACGCGAAGGCGGTGACCCTCCTCCGCGAGAAGTAGGCCCCCGCGGCGCACCCTAGGCCGCGGGTGTCCGAGCAGGGGAGGACATCTGGCACGGATCCCCGTCTGCGATCTTGGGAAGATCCATCGCCGTTCCATTCCCTGTGCACAGCAGGGGGGCAAAGTCAAGCGGAATTTGACGGAGGGGATGAAGTTGTCCAAGCGTGATCGAGCGTTGGTGGGCATCGCCGGGATCCTCGCCCTCGCGGCGATGATCGCTGTGCCGCTGTTCGCCCGCACCGGCTAGCCCAAGAATGGAGGCCAGTCCCCAGTCTCGCGGTCTACCCCTCCCCCAATTCGGAGGTGCAGTGAGGGCAGCGCCGGGCAGCGAGGGGGATCTGGGTCCTGCAGAACGGGCATTCCTTCGTGGTCGGAGCGGGAGCGACCTTCGGCCGTTCGAGCTTCTGGTAGGCTTTGCTCACCACGAACACCACGACCGCGATGAGGAGGAAGTTCACGAGCGCGTTGATGAACGCGCCGTAGTAGATCGCGGCCGCCCCCGCGGCCCGGGCGGCTGCGGCGGACGCGTACGCCTCTCCCGATAGGTTGAGGTACAGGTTCGCGAAGTCCACGTTGCCGATGAGCTTGCCGATGATCGGCATCACGAGGTCGTTCACGAACGAGCTCACGACCGAACTGAACGCCACGCCCATGATGAACGCCACGGCGATTTGGACGAGGTTGCCCTTCACGATGAACGCCTTGAACTCCTGCCACACGACGATCGCCTCCTTATCCGCGCACTGTAGCGCGAGGGGCACCGCCCTGGCAACCGTTGGTCCCGGCCCCGTGGGGGGCTACCATTCCGTTGTGATCGGGACGTGGGTCAACATGGCGACCGTGCTCGTGGGGGGGAGCCTCGGGTGGGCCCTCGGGGCCCGTGTTCCGTCCCGGGTGCGGGAGGGGGCGACGATTGGGGTGGGCCTGGCGACGGTCGTCCTCGGGCTGCGGTTGGCGCTGGGGACGGGGAACATCCTCGTCCTCATGCTGTCCGTAATCCTCGGCGGGGCGCTGGGGGCAGCCCTCCGCGTGGGGGAACGCATCGAACGGGGGACGCAGCGCGTGGAGCGCCTATTTCGGGGGCGTCCGCTGGGGGAGGGGTTCCTCGCCGCGAGCTTGCTCTTCTGCGTGGGGCCGATGGCGCTCCTCGGGGCGATTCAGGACGGGCTGTACGGGGACTGGTCCCTCTTGGCGGCGAAGTCCATCTTGGACGGGATCTCGTCCCTGACCCTCGCCGCCGCGCTGGGACCGGGGGTCCTCCTCTCGCTCGTGGTGATCCTCGCCTACCAGGGAGGGCTGACCGTGGCGGCCTCGCTCCTCTCCTCGCACCTCGCTGGGTTCTCGCCGCAGGCGCCAGCGGCGGTGGAACTGTCCGCCGCGGGGGGGGCGGTGGTCCTCGCGCTCGGGATCACCCTCCTGCGGCTCCGGGAGTTCAAGGTGGCTGACCTCCTCCCGGCCTTGGTCCTGGCGCCGCTTCTGGCGTGGGTCGCCTCGGTTCTGTGAGGGTTCCGGCGGAGGTCGTCCCTCGGGTGCCTCGGTTGGGGGTCGCGGCCGGGTTCAGCCGGGGGAGCCGGTCGCGGTGACGTGGTTTACGAGGGCCTCGATCGCCCGTTCGAGGGCCATCGCCCGCGATCCCTTCACGAGGAGGAGGGTGGGAGCGGACCACACCTCCTTGCGGATCTCGGTGAGGAGGGCATCGAGGTCCTCCGCTTCCGCCGCACCGGGACCGTTCCAGAAACGGAACGCCGCCGCCGAGCGGGGTCCGTAGCAGAACATGACGTCCACGCCTTGGTCCTGGGCGTCGTGGATCGCCTGGGCGTGGAACCGATCCTCGTCCGAGCCGAGGTCGAGCATGTCCCCGAACAGGATGGCCCGCCGCGCCACCGCGAGCTTGAGCGTGGAGAGCGTGCGCAACGCCGCCTTCACCGAGAGAGGATTCGCGTTGTAGCAGTCGTCGAGCAGCCACCCGAACGGGGCTGGCCGGAGCTGAAGCCGGTGCGGGATCGGTTCCACGTGAGCGAGGGCCTGGGCGGCGCTCTTCTCCGGGACCCCCATCCCCCAGGCGAGGGCGATCGCGCCACAGGCGAGCACGGGCACGTGCTCCCCCAGGAGCTTCAGCTGGACGGGGAGGTCCCCCGCCGGCGTCACGGCGCGGAACGTCACCCCCTCCGGTCGGTCGGTGACGAGATCCTCAGGGTGGAAGTCGGCGTCGGGCGTGCTCCCGAACCGCAGGCAGAGGCCAGGGCAGCGGTCGGCCCGTGACCGGAGCTCGGGGGAGTCCCAACCCAGGGCGAGGATCCCCTCCTCGGGCAGGGCCGCGGCGAGTTCCCACTTCGCCTCCGCGATCGCCTCCAGCGAACCGAGGCTCCCGAGATGGGCCGGCCCGACCGAGGTGATGATCCCCGCCCACGGCTGGAGGAGTTCGCCCAGCTCGCGGATCTCCCCTCGCGCCGTCATCCCCAGCTCGAACACCGCCGCCTCCACATCGTCGGGAATGGAGAGAATTGCGAGGGGGACGCCGATCTCGGTGTTGTAGTTCTCAGGGGCGCGGTAGGTACGGTAGCGGGCGGAGAGGGCAGCGGCGACGAGCTCCTTCGTCGTCGTCTTCCCAAACGAACCCGTGACCCCCACGATCGGCGCCTCGATCGCCGCCCGGCGCCAGGCGGCGAGCTCGCGGAGGGCAGTGGGGACATCGGGTACAAGGAAGAGATTGGTCCCGAACCCGGGATCCCGGGACACGACGGCGCCCATCGCCCCGCGGGCGAACGCCTCGCTGAGGAAGTCGTGCCCGTTGGCCCGGTGCCCGGGGAGGGCAACGAACACATCCCCCGGTTGGACCCGTCGCGAGTCGCAGGCGGCCCCGAAGACAGAGAACGGCGCTGTGGGCCGGATGAGCCGCGCCTCGAGCGCTTCCGCTGCCTCGCGAAGGTCCCACATTTACTCCCCCTCAGTCGGTTGGAGCGGGAGGATGACCGACACCGTGCCGTACACGACCGAACCGGGGATGCGGTCGGCTGCTCCATCGACCCCATACAGCCAGGCCTCCCCGATCACGTTCGAGATCGGATCGAGCGCGAACAGCTCGATGGTCAGCGTGTCGTAGGTTGGGATCCCCTCGATGTAGTCGAGGAGTTCCCCAAGCGATGCGAGCGCGGGTGCCGGCTCCCCCTTCTCCCGCGGGCGGGGCCCGCCGTAGGCGCGGAGCTCGACGTAGGGGGGCGCCGCGTCGGCGGGGATCTCCACCCACCCCTCCCACTCCTCGACCTCGCCCCGCCACCCGCGGAGGGTGACGATGAACTGAACCCGGTCACCCGGCGCATAGGCGTCCCGATCCGTCTCGAGGGCAACGATCTCGGTGGCGGAGAGCTCGGGACGAACCGTCGCCTCCAGGGTGGCGGTGAGGAGCCCCGGATCAGCGAACTCGTTGTAGGCGAGCACATCCGCGATGAGGGCCATCTCCCAGGATACGTAGGGGGCGATGTCCGCGGTCGACAGGAAGACGTTCTCGCGGGAGAGGGGCCGCGGCAGGCCGCGGCCGGTGAGCGTATAGTTCAGGGTCGCCGTGCCCGGTCCGATCCGATCCAGGGCTCGGTCCGCTGCCTCGAGGCCGGCGACGTAGAGGAGGAGGGCCGAGAGCTGCGGCTCGTCCACGAGCTCGACCGTGAGGACCTCGTCCTCGGCCCGACCGAGGTCGCGGATGCGAAAGCTGGCGGAGAGGCCGCTCGGGATCCGCCCGATGATGCCGCCCACTCCTGCCGAGCGGTCGGCGAACACCCCCCCCACAACCTCCCCCACCGTGCCCAGCTTGTAGGAGAAGTCAAGCGCGGCCACGGTGTCGAACACGTGCGCTTGGGTGAGGAAGTAGCGGGCAGGGCCGGTGAAGAGGAACGGATGTCCGAATGCGAGGACGGCCTTCCCCTCCACCAGGGTCACTGTCCCCAGGGCCCCGATCGCGATGTCGCCCGTGGCCAGCCCGACCCCGACCGGAGCTCCCGGCTCGAGGCCGAGGGGCGAGGCGTCCCCGGACGCAGCGGGCGCCGCGACCACGCGCGACACGCCGAGGCTCCGCAGGCCTGGGGCTCCGTTCCGCCAGGTGGGGAGGAGATCGGCGAGCGGATGCCACCGCGCCCGGAGGTCGACCCCCTGGTTGAGGGCCTCCAGCGCGCGGGCGGAGAGCCCGCTTGCCATCACCGGCGCGGAGAGGATCGCACTTCCCTCCAGAGGGTCGCTCGTCTCGGCCCGCGGTCCATCGTAGGGGATGGGCTGCGTCTTCGGGGGGGCGATCTCGTCGAGGACCTTGAGCATGGCCTCGATGGGGGTCACCAACGCCAGTGGCCGCTCGCGGTCTGCTGACCACGCCGTGGCCCGGGATAGGGCCCCCGCCAGCCGCCCGTCGAGGTAGATCGGGCTCCCCGACATCCCCTGGGCGACCCCTCCGGAACGGGCGATCGCCGGTCCGAACGCGCGGACGATGATGAAATCATCCCGCTCCCCCGGCTCGTCGAGGACCGCCACCACCTCGACCTCGAACCGGGAGATCTCCGTCCCCCCGACCACGGTCAGGCCGTACCCTGTCATCCCGGGCTCGATCTCAGCCAGGGGGATCGTGTCCGCTGCCAGGGCAGCCAGCCCGACGAACGCCACCGCAACCCACCCGACCCTCTTCACGGCTGTGCCTCCTTGGCCAGCGCCACGGCACGGGCAGCGCCCTCTTCCATCGTGTGCACGGGGACAAGTCCAGCTCGGGAGAGGATCGCCCTCCCCTCCGCCTCGTTCGTCCCCGTGAGCCGGATCACCATCGGTAGCCCGCTCCGCACCGTGGCCTCGACCACGCCCTGGGCGACCTCGTCGCAGCGCGTGATGCCGCCGAACACGTTCACGAACAGGACCTTCGCCTTCCCATCGCGCAGGATGAGCTCGACCCCCTTGCGCACGCGTTCCGCCCGTGCTCCTCCCCCGATATCGAGGAAGTTCGCCGGCCGACCCCCGGCCTGGGCCACCAGGTCGAGCGTGGCCATGACCAACCCGGCACCGTTTCCAAGGACGCCGATATCCCCCTCGAGGCGGACATAGCTCATCCCCACCGCGCGGGCATCGGCTTCGAGCGGGTCCACGAGGGCGTCCGCCAGTCCGGCGAACTGGTCCCCGGGGCGGTGGTCATCGTCCAGGATGAGCTTTGCATCGAGGGCAACCAGGCCCCGCTCCGTCTCGGCGAGGGGGTTGATCTCGGCGAGGGTTGCCTCGTAGCGCGTGAAGATGTGGTAGAGCTTCCCGGCGATCGCGGCGAGGGGCTTCCTGAGTTCGGGTGGGGCGGGGGACACGAGCTGCCGGAGGCGGAACGGGAGGGGGCCTTCCAAGGGCGGGATGGGCACTTGGCGGATCGCGCCCGGATCCGTGCGCGCGACCTCCTCGATGTCCACCCCGCCGCGGGGGGAGTAGATCATCACCGGAGCCCGCCGGCGGCGGTCGAGGGCGACAGAAAGGTAGTGCTCGGACACGGGGGCGACCGCCTCCACCACGAGGAGTTCGTGGATCGGGAGGCCCTTGAGCTCCGACCCCAGCATCTCTCCAGCGATCCGCGCCGCCTCATCCGGGTCGCGGGCCATGCGGATGCCCCCCGCCTTGCCCCGTCCGCCCACCGGCACCTGGGCCTTGAGTACGACCGCTCCTCCCGCAGCGGAGGCCGCTTCCCGCACGGCATTGCGTGTCGTCGCCCGCCCGCCTGCGGGGACGGGGATCCCCTCCTTCTCCAAGATCACTCGCCCCTGCCACTCCAGAAGCCGCACCCGTGCCTCCTTTTACTGGAAGGTTACCCGCCGGCTGCGGGTGGGGCCAGAGACATGCGGCCGGTTCTTGAGGGCCAAATGCCGTTCGCTTGCGGTTTTTCCCTGTTCGGGGTACACTAAAGGGCAATGGCTGCGAACCAGGATTCAAGCTACGACGTAGACAAGATCCAAGTGCTGGAGGACATCGACGCGGTCCGCAAGCGGCCGGGGATGTACATCGGCTCCACCGGCCCCGATGGCCTCCTCCAGATGATCTACGAGGTCGTCGACAACTCGGTGGACGAAGCCCTTGCTGGCTTCTGTACGACGATCGAGATCGTGATCCACGAGGACAAACGGATCACCGTCCGCGACGATGGGCGAGGGATCCCGGTTGGGATCCACCCCGAGGCTGGGGTGAGCACGGTCGAGCTCGTGCTCACCACCCTTCACGCCGGAGGGAAGTTTGACGAGGGAGGGTACAAGGTGTCGGGGGGGCTCCACGGGGTGGGTGTATCGGCGGTGAACGCCCTGTCCGAACACTTCGTGGTCGAGGTGCGGTGGCGGGATGGGAAGGTCTACCGCCAGGAGTTCTGCCGGGGGAGGAAGACGACCGAGCTGGAGGTGGTGGGCGAGAGCAACGAGACAGGCACGACGATCACGTTCCTCCCCGATCGGGAGATCTTCGACGAGATCCACTACAATTTCTCCAAGCTCTCCCACCGGCTGCAGGAGCTCGCCTACCTCAACGCCGGGCTCACGATCCAGTTCGACAACCGCCTCACCGGTGTGAAGCGGGCCTTCCACGCCGAGGGCGGGATCGCCGCGTTCGTGCAGGAGCTCGCGACGGGGAAGGAACCTCTCCACGAGGGGCCGATCTACCTCGCCGAGAGCCGCGGGAGCCAATCCGTGGAAGTGGCGATGCTGTTCACGGACGCGATGGAGGAGGAGGTGTTCACCTTCGCCAACAACATCAACACCCGCGAGGGGGGCACCCACCTCACGGGGTTCCGCGCCGCGCTGACGAAGGTCCTCAACGACTACGCCCGCGAGAAGCGCATCTTGCGCCAGGAGGACGAAGCCCTCCCCGGGGAGGCGATCCGCGAGGGGTTGGTGGCGATCGTGTCCGTGAAACTCCAGCAGCCGGAGTTCGAGGGGCAGACGAAGGCCAAGCTGGGGAGCCCGGGGATTCGCGCGTTCGTGGAGGAAGTGGTCCGCGAGCAGTTGGGCCAGTACTTGGCGAAGAACCCCAGTGTGGGGAGGGCGATCATCGAGAACTCGCTCTCCGCCCACCGGGCGCGGCTGGCGGCGGCGAAGGCACGGAAGCTCGTGCGGCGGAAGGAGGCCCTGTTCGGGGGTGGTCTCCCCGGAAAGCTCGCCGACTGTACGAGCGGCTCCCCGGAGGAGTCGGAGCTGTTCATCGTCGAGGGCGACTCGGCCGGCGGGTCGGCCAAGCAGGGCCGAGACCGGAACTTCCAGGCGATCCTTCCCCTCCGGGGGAAGGTCCTCAACGTGGAGAAGGCCCGGTTGGGGAAGCTCCTCGACAACCAGGAGCTGCGAGCGATCATCACCGCCCTCGGGACCGGGATCCGCGACCAGTTCAACCTCGACGGGCTGCGCTACCACAAGGTGATCATCATGGCCGACGCCGATGTGGACGGGTCGCACATTCGCACGCTCCTCCTCACGTTCTTCTTCCGCAACCTCCGCCCCCTTATCGAGCGCGGCCACGTGTACATCGCCAAGGCCCCCCTCTACCTCGCCCAGCGGGGGCAGGTGCGGAGGTACCTGTATTCCGATGAGGAGCTCGAGGCCTATCAGGCCGAGGAGGACGGCAAGTACATCGTGCGCCGGTTCAAGGGCCTTGGGGAGATGAACCCCGAGGAGCTGTGGGAGACGACGATGAACCCGGAGACCCGTATCCTGCGCCAGGTTACGATCCGCGACGCGTTGGAGGCGGACGAGGTGTTCACCACCCTCATGGGCACCGATGTCCCACGGCGGCGGGACTTCATCCGCGAGAACGCGCATCGGGTGGTGGCGCTGGACATCTAGCGGTTGCATCGCGGGCCCCGACGGGGAGAATCGGGTGGGGCCGTAGCTCAGTTGGGAGAGCGCTAGCATGGCATGCTAGAGGCCACGGGTTCGACTCCCGTCGGCTCCAGTTGGTAGCACCGTCCTCTCTCTAGCCTTTAGCTCCTCTTTCAGCGGTGCCCAAGACGGCTCATCGGATCCCCCACTGGAACCTCTATTTATCCCAAGGCTCGTTCGTCGGGGGAGGTCGCCCCGGGTGGCCAGGATCTCGCCCCTCCCGACGCGATCGCCCCGCGGCGCACTTTGTTCCGATCACACTTTCCGGGAGGTGGGCTTGACGGGAGTCCTAGGATCTCGTATATTCCACTATAAACCAGTGGCGCCGCCCGAAGCGGGCCACGACAAGGGCAAACCCCTCGCGAGGGGGGGACGCAAAGCCACGGGTCCCATGAGGACAGCCGGGTTGCCGAATGGAACGCAGACGACACGTGCGGTGGCGGTGGGTAGGGACCGGCCTGGGGTTGTTCTTCCTCTTCCTGGCCACACCCACCCTTGATGGCCCGGACATCGCTGGCGGGGCAGGGACGGCGGGCTCCCCGAGCCCGGTGACGGCGAACCTGCCCTGGGGCCTGGAGCGAATCCGTGTTCCCGCAGCGTGGCAGGTCACAATGGGGAGCCCGGAGATCGTCGTCGCCGTGATCGATAGCGGCATTGACTGGACGGTCCCCGAGCTCGCCGCGGTGCGGTGGACGAACCCTCACGAGATCCCCACGAACGGAAGCGATGACGATGGGAACGGGTATGTGGATGATGTCTTCGGGTGGGATTTTCGCGATGGGGTACCGGCAGATCGCCGGCGCACGCCGCTTTACTGGCATGGAACCTTTGTCGCCGGGATCATCGCCGCCCGAGCGGGGGTGGAGGGAGCGGCGGGCGTGGCCCCTACCGTGCGGATCATGGACGTGCGGTTCCTCGACTCGCGCGGGCTCTTCTTGACGAGGGACTGGGATCGGTTGGCGGAGGCCATTCGGTATGCGGTGGATAACGGCGCTCGGATCATCAACCTCAGCCTGTACGCCAGGGGCATTCCCCCCGCGGTCGTCGAACGGGCTCTCTCCTATGCCGCGGCCCAGGGTGTGGTCGTGGTGGGGATTGCTGGGAACGAGGCGAACCCCGAAGTCCTGTATCCGGGCAAATACCCGACCGTGCTCGCGGTATCGGCCACCGACGCGACGGACGGCCTGGCTCCGTTCAGCTCGTGGGGACCGGAGGTAGCGGTGGCCGCACCGGGGCACGAAGTGGCCTCCCTCCTCCCCGGAGGTCGCGCCGCCCGGAACTCGGGGACTTCGTTCGCGGCGCCCCACGTCGCCGGAACCATTGCTCTCATCCTCTCCGCCGATCCTTCGCTCACGGCGTCCGAGGCGGTGGATATCCTCCTTGAGAGCTCCACCCCTCTTGCCGAGGGGTGCGATCCGCGGTTCGGCGCTGGGCTCGTGGATGCGGGTGCGGCCGTGGCGACCGCGTCGGCCGCGGGCCGGTAGGTCTCGGACGAATGTCCGCTTGACAAGGAACGCCGGCCGGCTTACAGTGCAAACCAACATAAACAGAGCCTGAAAAGGGCAAACCCACGGGAACGTGGGGGCGCAAAGCTACGAACCCAGGACGGGTAGTCGGGCTGCCAGGAGGGCAAACCACCTGGAGCCCTTTTTTATTGGGCGGGGCAGCACAAAAGGAGGGCGGCGACGTGCAGGTAACGTTGTACTACAACGAAGAGGACCAGTACCTCCTGGAACTGGTGGACGAGCTGGCCGAACGGGAGCGCAAGTCTCGGTCTGCAGTGATCATGTCCATCCTCGAGGAGCACTTCGAGCGTGGGAAACGTCTAGGGGAGATCCTCGTGGATATGAGGGCCATCGCGCCCGAGGATGTGGCCGAGGCCCTCGCCGAGCAGAAGGCGGGCAACGGGCCGCGGAGGATTGGGGAGATCCTCGTTGAGAAGGGTTTGGTCCGCGACGAGACCGTGAAGCGGGCCCTGGTTGTCCAGGGCCGGTTCAACCGAAGTTAGGGTAGGAGCATGATCGAAGCATAGTCGCGTCTGCCGAAAAGGTAAACCTGGAGCGATCCGGGGGCGCAAAGCCATGGACCTCCTTGAGGCCGCCAGGCTGCCGAAGCGCAAGCTGGGAGGGAGGGAACCATGGCTAGGTTGTTTGGGAGTGGCAGGACGGAAAATTCGTGGATTCGACAGACAGGAAGAGCGCTTTTCCCTCTCCTGCTCGTCGTGTTGCTGAGTGCAGGGAGTTCGGTCTCATCCTCGGCCTGTGACTGCTCCAAGTATACGGTGACGCTCCTCGGGGCCACGTTCGACGGGGCGAACACCACGTTTAGCTACCGCGTGTGCTCCAGTGACTCTCCTGCGATCAGCCATTGGGTCCTGAAGCTTCCCGATAGCTGTGCTACGTGCAAGGATGTGGTCGCGACAAGCCACAAGTACGAGTGCAATAGAGATCCCACGACGGGGATCTTCGGGGTGAAGTTCGATCAGGGGTTCAGCGACAGGGAATGCCGGGATTACTGGGTCACGCTGCGGGGGTACTGGCCCACTGGGCGCACCCAGGTCGCTGTCAAGGCTGGGCAGGAGAAGTGCTACTACCAAGTCGAGGGACCAGCATGCCCCCCTCCCGCGCAGCCGAGCCTCTCGCTTGAGAAGAGGACGAACGGGCAAGACGCCGATGGTCCGACTGGTCCGGTGGTGGTGGTGGGGTCGACGGTGACGTGGACGTACGAAGTGACGAACACGGGGAACGTGACGCTGACGAACATCGCTGTCACCGACGATAAGGCGGGCACGATCGGGACGATCCCGACGTTGGGGGTGGGAGCGAGCGCGACGCTGACCAAGACAGGGGCGGCCGTTGCTGGGCAGTACAGTAACGTAGGGAAGGCCGAGACGACGTACAGCGGTCAGACGGTCACCGCCACCGATCCGAGCCACTACTACGGAGCGCAGCCCTCGATCGGGCTTGCGAAGAGCGGGACGCTGAACTTAGGGAGTAATGGGCGAGCGGACGCGGGAGATACGATCAGCTACACGTTCGCGGTGACGAACACGGGGAACGTGACGTTGACGAACGTGGTCGTGACGGACTCGAAGGTCACGGTGACGGGTGGGCCGATCGCATCGCTGGCGGCGGGGGCCACGGACACGACAACATTCAGCGGCAGCTACACCCTTACGCAAGCGGACATCGACGCGGGGACGTTCACGAACGTAGCGACAGCGACCGGGACGCCGCCGGTGGGATCGAACGTGAGCGACACCGACGATGACACCCAGACGTTGGTGGCGGCGCCGGCGCTGGCGGTGGTGAAGAGCGCGAGCCCGAAGACGTACAGCGCGGTAGGACAAGGGATCACGTACACGTTCGCGGTGACGAACACGGGGAACGTGACGCTCACGAGCGTGACGATCGACGATGTGCGACTAGGGGTCGCGAACCTCGTTGTGACGCCGGCGACGCTGGGGCCAGGGCAGATAGGGACGGCGCAGGCCGCCTACACGATCACCCAGTCCGATCTCGATGCGGGAAGCGTTGCCAACGTGGCAACCGCCACCGGGACACCGCCCACGGGGCCGAACGTAACGGGGCAAGACGATGAGACGATCACGGCTACGCAGGCCCCGAGGCTCTCGCTTGAGAAGAGGACGAACGGGCAAGACGCCGATGGTCCGACTGGTCCGGTGGTGGTGGTGGGGTCGACGATCACCTGGACGTACGAAGTGACGAACACGGGGAACGTGACCCTGACGAACATCGCTGTCACCGATGATAAGGCGGGCACGATCGGGACGATCCCGACGTTGGCGGTGGGAGCGAGCGCGACGCTGACCAAGACAGGGGAGGCCGTGGGTGGGCAGTACAGTAACGTAGGGAAGGCCGAGACGACGTACAGCGGTCAGACGGTCACCGCCACCGATCCGAGCCACTACGTAGGGGTAGCTGGCTACGTCGTGATCACGCCGCAGTCGGCTGTGAACGAGGTGGGGGCCTCCCACACGTTCCTGATCACGGCGTACGCTCAGGGGACGGCTCCCAGCGGGTGGAGCTTGGCCTACACGGTGAGTCCAACCTCAGCCAGTGAGAGTCTGAGCGGGCCCACAGTAGCCGTTGATGGGATGGGTGCCACCTGGAACCTCACGATCAACCACGCCAGCCCGGCCGTGTTCACGGCGTCGGCCACGGTGACGATGACGTTCTCCGGCGGGACGCAAGTGGTGCGGACGACGAACGGAATCTCCCCCAACAGCGCCCCCGCCACCAAGACCTACGCGTACCGCCAGGCGAAGATCGACCTTGCCCCGGGTTCTGACACGAACGAAGCAGGGGATAACCATGTGATCACGGCCACGGTGCGGGTGTGGAACGGGACGAGTTGGGTCGTGCCCCCCGACGGCGGGTCGGTCACCTTCTCCCTCGCCTCGGATACCACCGGCTCCGCCACCATCGTGAGCCCGAACCCCGCCTCCCTTGTCGGCGGACAAGCTCAGGTCACGATCCGCGCCATCACGCCGGGTCTGGTCAAGGTCCACGCCGTGGCCGACGCCCTCGGCACTGGAACGGTGGTCGCCGAAACCGGCGTCGGCTCAAGCGGCCCCGACGCCGAGAAGACGTACGAGTACCGCCAGGCACGGATTCGCCTCAGCCCTCTTGCCGACACCAACGAGGTCGGCGACGACCACACCTTCACGGCCACGGTCGAGGCGTACGTGGTGGGAGTAGGCTGGATCGCCGCCCCTGATAGCACGCCGGTCACGTTCAGCTTCGTCTCAAACCAGATCGGAGCTACGTTTGTGGGATCGAGCTCCACCACGACCAGCGGGGGCCAGGCCCAGGCGACGATCGGCGCTACCCAACCCGGAACCGTGACGGTGAAGGCCCAGGCGACAGTGGGGGGCGTTACCGTGGAGACGAACGGCTCGGGCGGGTCAACCGGTTTGGCGACGAAGGCGTACGTGAGCGGCTACATCGCGATCACCCCGGGGCAGGCGACGAATGCAGTGGGTGCCCCGCACACGTTCGCGATCACGGCGCACGCGCAGGGGGCGGCACCGACTTCGTGGGCTCTCAGCTACACTGTGGTACCGACGCCGGGGAGCCAGAGCCTGAGCGGACCAACGGTGTCCTCGGATGGGATGAGCGCGACGTGGAGCTTGACGGTCAACAGCGCTGTCCCCTCTGTTCTCACGGCGGTCCCGACGGTAACGATGTCGTTCCCTGGCGGAACGCAGGTCGTACGGACGACGGACGGCCGGGGCGGGAGCACCATGCCGGCACAGAAGACCTATGTACAGGGTCGGATCAGCCTGAGTCCGGTGTCCGCCTCAAACGAGGTGGGCGATCCCCACACGATCGTGGCGACTGTGGAGACGTCGAGTAACGGGTCCACCTGGTCACCGGCAGGAGGGGCCGAGGTAACGTTCTCCATCCTAAGCGGGGTGGCAAGCTTCGTGGGTGGGGTCAACACCGCGGTCACGAACGGGGCTGGGCAGGCGACGGTCCAGATCGTCTCCTCTGCACCGGGAACGGTGGTCGTCCAGGCCGCGGCGGACGTGTTCGGCGATCGGACGGTCATCCGCACCACGGGCACGGCCGGGAGCGGCAACAACGCCGAGAAGACCTACGTCGACGCCCGGATCGGTGTTGCTCCGCTTGAGGCGGTGAACCCGGTGGGCACGAACCACACGGTGACCGCGCTCGTGGAGGTTAGCACCGGAGCGGGTTGGGTGCTCGCCCCCGATGGGACATCGGTCGTGTTCACACTTCTCAACAACGCAGCCGGAGCCACCTTCGTCACGGCCTCGACCACCACGACCCGCGGCGGCGTGGCCTCGGTGACCGTGTTTGCGTCGAATCAGGGCAGTGTCGTCATTCGGGCGATGGCGGACGTGACCATGGGCGGACTCGTGCTGCGCAGGGCAACCGGCTTAGGTGGAGTGAACGGCCCGGACGCCCTCAAGAGCTGGGTGCGCAATAACGAGCCCCCCACCGCGGAGAGCCTGTCCCTCGTCACATGCCAGAACACCCCGCTGACCTTCTCGTTGCGTGGCAGCGACCCGGACCTGACCCCGGCGGACCCGGCGTCGCATCCATTGACGCTCGCGATCGTGGGGGCACCGACCTACGGTGCCCTGAGCGGGAACCTGAGTGCTGTCACGTACAGCGCGCCCCACGAGGCGTCGGTGGACGTGGTGTATGCACCGCAGCTTGATTTCCTGGGGACCGACTTCATCACGTACACCGTCACCGACCCTACCGGCGCGTTCGCGGTGGGAACGGTTCGGATCACGGTTGTGGACTGCGGCGAGGAGATCGCCGGTGGAGGCGGCGCCCTCGGGCCGCGGATCGTGATCAACGAGGTCGCTTGGGGCGGCACGGAAGCCGATCCGGTGCACGAATGGGTTGAGCTCTATAGCTCATTCGACGAGTCGCTGGACCTCACCGGGTGGACCCTCCGCTGGCGCCGCAAGCAGCCGGGGCACGTGATGGAGCAGTACGTGAAAACCGTGGAGCTCCGCGGGGTGATCGACGAGTTCGGGTTCTACCTCATGGAGCGCCGCACCGATGACGTGGTGAGCGACATCGCGGCCGACCTCATCTACGAGGAGACGGGACCGGTCGTCATCACGGAGATCGCGTGGGGGGGGACCGCGGCAAGCCCGAACGATCAGTGGATCGAGCTGACCAACATTACGGAGAACGCGGTGGACCTCACCGGGTGGACCCTCCGTTGGCGCCTTACCCAGCCGGCCACGGCCGGGGAGCCGGAGTGGAAGGTGGTCGAACTCCGCGGGACGATTGCCCCGTACGCAACGTACCTCCTCGAGCGGGGTAGTGACGACGTGGTTCGGGGGACACCTGCCGACCTCATCTACACCGTGCCCCTCGATCCGCAGGGTGAGGTCGTGGAGCTTGTGGATTCGGTGGGCACAGCGGTGGACACGGCGAACGCGGAACGCCTCGGGCGGTCCGGGTGGGCCACTGGCTACGGCGTGGGTGGCGCCCATCCGTACGCGACGATGGAGAGGGTGAACCCGTTCGCGCGGGACACGGAACAGAACTGGCGCGCCAACGAAGGCATCCTCACGCATGGCGCCGACCGGAACGGAAACCCGCTCGTCGGTACCGCGCAGGCGATGAACGAACAGTTCCTCCTCTGGGCCTATCCTGACGTGGACCCAACCTGGTTCCCGTCTGAGCTCGTGTTCCTTCCGTTTGTCCTCGATCTCGCCGACCGGGGGGAGATCCTGGAGCTCGTCGATCCGGCCGGGAACATCGTGGACACCGCCAACGCCGACGACCCCCACCGCGATGGGTGGGCGGCGGGTTACGGCGTGCGCGGGGCGGAGAAGTACGCGACGATGGAACGGGTGGATCCCTCGCTCCCTGATCTGGATACGAGCTGGGACGGTAACCACTACATCGTGATCAACGGGCTCGACGCTGCCGCAGTGTGCTTGGCGGCCACGGCCCGTACGACGAACGAGCCTGTCCTGATCCGGTTCGCCGGGGAGCAGGTGCCGCAGACGGTCCGCCGGGGAGAGGTGATCACGGTGGCGGTGGTCGCCCCGGCCGCGTGCGGCGCGGTCCCGTGCCTCCCCCATGCCGTCCTCACGGCGGCGGATGAGTTGGCGGGCGGTGCTGGGGCAGTGGTCACGCCAGATCTCGGAAAGAGGGTGTTGGTGGGGAAGCGGATCGAACCTACGGACAACTACCAGTTCCAGTTCGCTACCGTTGACCTCGCGCTCGGGACCTATCGGTTGTGGATTTCCCTCGGGAGCACGGTGGTCCGCGTCGTTGTGTTCCAGATCGTGGCGGCTCCCGGCATGTGAGGGCGTGATCCTGGGACAACGGGTGAACGAGGCGTGAACCCGGGGGCTTCGGCTCCCGGGTTTCCTATTGCCTGCTCCGCATCCTGTGGGTGGGTGTTTTCTCGGTATGGGACAGCACTGCCATCCTGACGCGTCGACTGGCCGAGGTTGCGGGGGGGACACTTCCAAGAGATGATCGGGCCCTTAGGGTGTCCCGTGCGCCGGAGGGAAACGAGCGGCGCGGGGCAAGGAGGGATGGTAGATGATGTGGGAGTTCGTTGCGGCGGGAGCCGGTCTTGTTTCTATCCTGTTCGCTCTCTATCTATATCGCCAGGTGACGCGTCGCGCGGGCGGCACGGACCGGATGCTGGACGTGGCGAAAGCGATTCAGGACGGGGCGAGCGCCTACCTTCGGCGTCAGAACGTGACGTTGCTCGCATTCCTCGGGATCGTGGCCCCCGTGATCGGGATCCTGGTGGGGGTCACCCAGGGGGCCGAACACGGAGTGGCGATAGCCGTAGCGTACTTGCTCGGCGCCGGCTGCTCTACGCTTGCCGCGTCGCTGGGGATGACGGCTGCGGTGCGGGCCAATGTGCGCACGGCCAATGCGGCACGGGAGGGGCTGACTGCCGCGTTCCCCGTCGCCTACTACGGTGGTGCGGTGATGGGCCTTGCGATCGTGGGCCTCTCCCTATTTGGGATCAGCCTCATCTACTACCTCGGCCGGACCGCCCTGGGGTGGACCGAGATGGACGCGGCCCAGGTCACGCTCGGGTTCAGCTTCGGAGCGAGCGCGTTCGCCCTGTTCGCCAAGGCCGGTGGCGGCATCTACACGAAGACGGCGGACATCAGCGCGGACCTCGTGGGCAAGGTGGAGCTCGGGATCCCTGAGGACGACCCGCGAAACCCAGCCGTTGTCGCCGATAACGTTGGCGACAACGTGGGCGACGTGGCGGGGATGGGCGCCGATCTTGTGGACTCCTACATCGCGGCGATCGTGGCGGCGATGATCCTCGGCGCGGAGCTCGGGGGGGGGGTCTTCACCCTGCTCCCCTTGATGATCGCCACGGTGGGGCTGGTTGCCTCCATCGCTGGGGTGTTCATGGTGCGCTTCCTCATGCGGGGCAACCCGGGGGCGGCTTTGAACGGCGGCCTCTTTGCGACCTCCGGTTTGTTCCTCGTGCTCCTGTTCGCGGTCACCTACACCGCGGGGCTCCCGGGGCAGGAGTGGCTGGGCGTGTTCCTCCCCACCCTGGCCGGGTTGGGGGCGGGGATTGTGATCGGAATGACCACGGACTACTTCACCTCGATCGACCGCCGTCCCACGTTGAACACGGCCGAGGCGGCGACGAAGGGCGCAGCGATCAACATCATGACCGGGTTTTCATATGGACTGCTCAGTATCGTTCCCTCCATCCTCGGGATCTGCATCGCCACGTTCGCCTCCTGGACGCTGGCGGAGATGTTCGGGGTCAACCCGTTCTACGGGATCGCGGTATCCGCGGTGGGGATGCTGTCCATCGTGGCCACGATCATCTCTTCCGATGCATTCGGCCCGATCTCGGATAACGCCCGCGGGATCGCGGAGCAGGGTGACCTGGGCCCGGACGCGCTCGCCGTGGCAGACGCCCTCGATGCGCAGGGCAATACGTCGAAGGCGGTCACGAAGGGGTTCGCGATCGGGGCGGCGGCCCTCACCGTGCTCGCCATGTTCGCTGCGTACACCCACCTGGTGGACATCGACCTCGCCCAGGGGATCAACCTCATCAGCTACCCCGTGATCATCGGCCTGTTCCTGGGGGCGATGATGCCCCCGCTCTTCTCGGCCCTCCTCATCCTCGCCGTGGGGCGGAACGCGGGGCGGATGGTGGAGGAGGTGCGGCGGCAGTTCCGGGAGATCCCCGGGCTGATCGAGGGGAAGGCGAAACCTGACTACAAGACGTGCGTGGACATCGCGACCCGGGGCGCGCTCCGCGAGCTTTTGTTCCCGTGCTCGCTCGCGATCCTCGTGCCCGTGGTGGTGATGCTGCTGTTGGGGAAGGAGGCGTTGGCGGGGTTCCTGGCGGGGAGCATCCTCACCGGGATCATCTTCGCTCTGTTCATGGCCAATGCCGGTGGGGCGTGGGATAACGCCAAGAAGTACGTGGAGACCGGGGCCTACGGCGGAAAGGGATCGGAGGCCCATAAGGCGGCGGTCACGGGGGACACGGTGGGCGACCCGTTCAAGGACACCGCGGGTCCGTCCCTGAACACGATGATCACCGTGATGTCGCTCGTCGCCGAGGTGTTCGCACCGGTGATCCTCCTCCTCTGGGCGTAGTGGGGAGGAGATGACGGTGGAAACGAAGAAGACGTGGCACGCTCTCTCGGCTAGTGACGTCGCCGCGGCCCTCGAGGTGAACCCCGGGACGGGGCTCACCTCGGCGGAGGCGCGGGAGCGGCTCGCCCGCTACGGCCCGAACGCCCTCCCTGAGACCCCACCCACGCCGTTTTGGAAGCGGCTCGTTGCGCAGCTGCGTGGATTCGTGGTGTGGATCCTCCTCGCAGCAGCGCTCATTTCGCTGATTGTGCAGGTGATTGAGCCTGAGCCACTGGGATGGCTTGATTCGGTCATCATCCTCGCGATCGTTATCCTCAACGCGTTCGTGGGCGCGACGCAGGAGAGCCGGGCCGAGCAGGCGCTGCAGAGCCTCAAGGAGATGGCGGCGCCCGAGGCCCAGGTCGTGCGCGACGGGGAGAGGACGACCGTTCGAGCGCGGGATCTCGTCCCCGGCGATGTGGTCCTCCTCGAGGCGGGCACGATCGTGCCCGCTGACCTGCGCCTGATCGAGGCGGCGCAGCTGCGGGTGGATGAATCGTCCCTCACCGGGGAGTCCGTCCCGGTGGAGAAGAAGGCGGAACCCGTCCTCGCCGCAGAGACGCCGATCGCCGAGCGCGCCAATTCCGCGTTCATGGGGACGACCGTCGTCTACGGTCGGGGCCGGGGGATCGTGGTGGGGACCGGCACCGACACCCAGCTCGGCGCGATCGCGGAGATGATCGAGGAGACGGTCGAGGAGACCCCGCTTCAGAAAAAGCTCGAAGTGTTCGGGAAGGTCCTCGGGACGGCCATCCTCGTGGTCTGCGTGCTGGTGTTTGTCCTGTCCATCATCCGCCAGACCGAAATCAACCTTCTGTGGACGGAGGGCCTGCGTGTCTACCTTGACCACGCCCAGCACGCCTTGATCGGGTTCTTCATGGTCGCGGTGAGTTTGGCGGTGGCCGCTGTCCCCGAGGGGCTGCCGGCGATCGTCACGATGTGCCTCGCCCTGGGGACGCGGGAGATGCTGCGTCGCCACACGCTCGTGCGGCGCCTGCCCTCGGTGGAGACCCTCGGCTCGGCGACCGTCATCTGCACAGATAAAACAGGGACCCTCACCCAGAACCAGATGACGGTGACGCAGGTCTGGGCAGGGGGGAAGACATTCGCTGTCTCCGGCCAGGGGTTCGAGCCGGTGGGAGGGTTCCGGTGCGACGGGCGCGAGATCCGGGTCGAGGAAGAACCTGTGCTGCTCGCGACCCTGTGGGCGGGGCTCCTCTGCAACGACGCCGAACTCCGCCAGGAGGCGAAGGGGTACCGGATCATCGGCGACCCGACGGAGGGTGCCCTCGTGGTGGCGGCGGCCAAGGCGGGGATGGACAAGGCCACCGTGGCGGCGTTCCCCCGGGTGGCGGAGGTCCCGTTTGACTCCGAGCGGAAGAGGATGGCGACCCTGCACGCCCTGGACAGTTTCGCCCCGCTTGTGGTCCCAGGGGGACGTTACGTATCCCTCGTCAAGGGAGCTCCGGACGTCGTCCTCTCCCTGTGCACGAGGATTCAAGATGCGACGGGCCCTGCGCCGCTCTCCGACGACCGGCGGGCGGAGATCAACCGCACGAACGAGGGGATGGCCTCCCAGGGGCTGCGCGTGCTCGCCGTGGCCTACAAGCCGTTGGGGGAACTGCCGACGGAGGTCACCCCGGAGACCGTGGAGACGGACCTCGTGTTCCTGGGGCTCGTTGGGATGCAGGACCCGCCGCGGCCGGAGGTGGCGGAGGCGATCGCCCGGGCCCGTCAGGCCGGGCTGCGCACAATCATGATCACCGGCGACCACGTCGCGACAGCGGAGGCGATCGCCCGTGAGATCGGCCTCCTCCAGCCCGGGCGGCGCGTCGCGTCGGGGGCCGACCTCGACCGGATGGTGGAGGGGGAACTGGCGCTGCAGATTGAGGAGATCGACGTCTTCGCCCGTGTTTCTCCCTACCACAAGGTCCAGATCGTCGATGCCCTGCGGGCGCGGGGGGAGATCGTGGCCATGACCGGGGACGGGGTCAACGATGCCCCCGCCCTGCGGCGGGCGGACATCGGGATCGCGATGGGGATCGCGGGCACGGACGTCGCCAAGAATACGGCGGATATGGTCCTCACCGACGACAACTACGCCTCGATCGTGGCGGCGGTGGAACAGGGGCGCATCATCTACTCCAACATCCGCAAGACGGTGAACTTCCTCCTCTCCTGCAACTTCGCGGAGATCGCGGTCATCTTCGGGGCGAGCCTCATCGGGTGGCCGGCCCCGCTCACGGCGATCCAGCTCCTGTGGCTCAACCTCCTCACCGACGGTGCCCCGGCACTGGCGCTGGGGGTGGAGAAGGGCGAGCCGGGGATCATGAACCGGCCGCCGCGCTCGCCGCGGGAGCCGATCATCAACCGCGAGATGGCGATCGGGATCCTGTTCCAGGCGGGGGCCCTCACCGCCGCGGTCCTCGGCGTGTACGCCCTCGGGCACCTCGGCCACGGGATCCTCCACGAGGACGCGATGACGCTTGCCTTCACGACGTTGGTCCTCGCCGAGCTCGCGCGGGCGTACACCGCCCGTTCCGAGCACGTACCTCTCTACCAGATCGGGTTCCTGACCAACCGCTGGATGCAGTGGGCGGTCGTGGTGTCCCTGGCCCTGACGATGCTTGTGCTGTACGTGCCTGGTCTGCAGCAGGCGTTCGACACGCGGCCGCTGCGGGCCCAGGAGTGGCTCATCGTGCTGCCCCTCGTGTTCCTGCCCGCGCTCCTCGTTGAGGTGCGCAAGCTGTGGTTCAGCTGGAGGGCGAAGCGGGCGTGAGGTGGCGCTCCATGCGCAGGGCGGCTTCGCGGTCCTCGTAGTAGTGGGCGAGCCGTCGGGTCACGCGGAACCCATGTCGCTCGTAGAACCGCAGCCCGGCCTCGTTCCCGACCCGCACCTCGAGCTGGAGGCAGGGGATGTGCTCCCGGAGAACGGCCTGCGTCAGGGCGGTGAGGAGCGCGCTCCCCACGCCGCGGCGTCGGTGAGGGGGGTCCACGGCCAGGTCGTGGATGTGGAGGGTCCGGCCGCCGCAGGGCGTGGACTCGGCCCGGGCGATGAGGAACCCCAGCGGCTCCTCCTCCTCGGCCAGGATGATCAGGGCCTGGCGATCGTCGAAGTAGCCGGCGAGGAGGGCCTCCGGCCAGGGGTTGGGGAAGCTGCGTGCCTCGATCGCGGCGATGGCGGGGAGGTCGGTGAGACGGGCCGGGCGGACCTGCACAGTGGCTCCGGGGACCTCAGCTGCCTTTCCAGAACTGCCAGAACTTGCGGGGGGTGAGGGTCGCGCGCACGGTGCCGTTGCGGAGGTCGAGGCGGAAGTCCATCACCCGCGTCCGTCCGGTGCGGAGCTCGGTGAGGGCGCACGTTGCGCTCATCCGCCCTATGATCTCCCCGGAGTCGAGCCGGAGCTCGACCGAATCCACCCGCACATCCCGGACCACGAGCACGGCATCCGCCTCATCGGCGTCCGTAACGATCCGAACGTCCTTCGCGCCCAGGGATACGGTGAGCCCATCCATGAACGGCGCCCACAGCGCCTGATCCGTCCGCTCCCAATCCGGGGGGCGAATGGCCACCGTCTCCACGTTGGCCAACGGGTCCGGCGTCGGCCAGAGGATGACCACGAGCAGGGCGGTCACGACGATGACGACAGCTACCCCGATCCACGTTCGCGCTCGCATCGCGCCTCCTTGTCGCCCGGCGCTTGTCGGGCGGGAGCTAGTGTAACGGGCAGGGGCCGGCGGGACAGGGGGCCCGGGGAGCGGTTTTTCCTGAAACTGGGTATCCTCCCCCCAGTGCCTTCCCGCCCCATCGGGGCAGGAGGGCCGAGCCGAGGAGGTGCGCGATGAGGGGCGTCGGGGCGGTGATCGGGTGCGTGCTCGCAGGGTGGGCAGTGGCTGCCGGGCCGATGGTGGAGGCGCTTCAGCCGAACGTCACCCTGACCATGGACGCGGTGGGAAGCGTTCGCATGCGGTGCGGGGTGGCCCCGGTCGGTCCGGCGGGGTACACCGGCCCGGCCGAGCTTCACGGGTCGCTTGGGCCGGAGGGCGGATCGTGGCGCATCGTGGCCACGTTTGCCGTTTCCTTGTCCCTTGATGCGAGCGAGGCGCGCAACTTCGTGGACTGGCGGATCCGCCTTCCCGCGGGGACGTACACCCTCACGTGGGGCGAGCCCTGCGAGGGGACGACTGAGGTGACCTTCTCCGTGGCGGCCGATGAGGCCGGGAGGCAGGTTCTCATCGCACCGGAGAGGTTCATCTCCCCGCTCACCCCGTACACGATCGCCGTGGCCGACCACCCCTTCTGGCAGGCGGACCCGGACGCGCGGCGCGCGGTGGCCTGGGCGCGGGCCGCCCTCGCTATGGACCTGGAGGTATGCGCGCGGAAGCTTGAGGTAGTCGAGGTCCTCGCCCGCGAGTTCCCCGACGCAAGCCTTGGGGTGCGCGTGCCGGGGACAGCCTACGCCCAAGCCATCACCCCTGGCTACGTGGTCCGCCTGGCGAACGAGGGCCGGGAGTTCGAGTGCCGGGTAGCCGGGGAACGCTTGGTGCGGGTGCCGGACCTGCCCGTCGGGAGGGTCCCCGACGAGGTGTGGGCCATCCAGGTGTTCGCCTACCACCCAGCGGTGGACCTCCTCCTCCACGGGTACCTTGCGTGCAGTGCGGACGCGGTGCTGCCCCTGGCGCGGTGGGTGCCGCTCGATGCCTCACCGCTGGTGGCGGCCCTGACCCTCCTCCTGGGCGAGGGACTCGCGCCCTGGGAGGGCGAGGCCGGCTACACCTCTGAGTTCCCCCTTCCGGGCGTATCCTTGGCCGAGGTGTACGCTGAGGATGGGGTGCTGGCCGTCGTCCTCGCCGACCCGGAGCATAGGACGTCGGGGGGAGCGTGTCGGACGGGGATCCTGCGGGCACAGATTGAGAAGGCCGCCCTCCAGTTCCCCGGCGTGGCGGAGGTCCGCATCCTCCCGCCGGAGGCCCTCCAGCCGTAGGGTAGCGGATACTCAAGGAGATGGTTGACCGTGAAGAGGATGGTGGTGCTGGGTTTAGTGCTCCTCGTGGGTGGGTCGGTGTGGGCCGCGCAGCCGGAGGATGCGATCCTCCCCGAATTCCTCGTCGGCACGCTCGGTGGCTACGCGGGAGCCGTCATCGGCGCCCAGACCCTGGCGTGGGTGTTCGCTGCGGGGGCCACCGGCTGGGACGCTCTCGCCCGGACGATCTTCGGGGCGTTCCTCGGGTTCGCGGGGGGCACGATCGTGGGGTCGGGGGTGGGGGTGATCGTGGCCGGCTCGGCCCTGGGGGTTGAGGGGGACGTTGGCCTGTGCTTCCTCGGCGCAGCGGGGGGGACGGGGGCTGCGTTCGGAATCGGGTTTGCGTTCGATATCTCCGAGACAGCGATCCCGTTTGCGCCTCCCCTCGCGGCCGCGCTGGCCACCGCCGGGTTCAACGTCGGCGCGCTGGCAGGGGGAACCCCCACCATGGGCGGTGACGTGGGGGCTAGGTGAGGTCGTCGAACAGCGTCCGCGGGCCGGCCGTCTCCTCGGCGGCGAGGTCCACCTCGTTGTGGCCAGGGATCTCGGCGACGTCCTCGCTGCAGAACGGAACGTAGGGGCAGTACCGACACTGGTCGAACTCCCAATCCCTCTTCTCCTCCTGGCCAGGGAGGGGGGGTAGCTGCCCGGCGACGAAGATCGTGCGCTGCAGCCGTTCGAAGGTGCGGATGACCCGCCCCATCTCCTCCTTGTCGAGGGGGACCACGAACTCCCGCAGCTCCTGGGTGGCCTTGTTCTCGGCGAGGATGATCCCCTGAGGGATTCCGAAGTAGTGAAGGTAGAGCTGGAGCTGCAGGTAGTGGTCGCGGCGGGGAGCAGAGGCCATCTGGTCGAAGGTGTACGGGTGGGCGGTCTTCACCTCCACCACGTAATTCTTGCCGTCGAGGGACACGATCAGGTCACATCGGCCATGGAACAGGTTCCCCGGCGGGATCGGGACCTCGGCAGCGACGACGACCCCCATCCCGAACAGGGCTTGGGCGAGCCGCTTGTGGGCCTCGTCCCCCACGGCCAGCTTGCGGGCGGTGAGGCCATCGAGCGGTGGGCGGGGGAATCCCTTGATCGCGTAGTAGATCTGGCGGGGGCACTTGCCGACCTCGCTCACGTAGAAGTAGTCCCGCGGCCGGGTTCGCTCCTCGCGCTGGAAGTACTGGTCGAGCTTCTCAACGAGCATGGCCCGTCAGTCTACCCCGGGGGGGAGAGGCAAGCAACGGGCTGCCTCACGGCTGCCCACGAGGGGCGCATCCCCTTGATGGCCCGGAGCGGGTATCCTTCCCTGCGAGACCTACTAAGGAGGCGTGTTCCATGGAAGACAAGGTGCGGGATGCATTGGAGGGGATCCGAACGTACCTCCAGGCCGACGGCGGCGACGTGGAGCTCGTGGAAGTCACGGAGGAGGGCGTGGTACGGGTGAGGCTCGTCGGGGCCTGTCACGGGTGCCCGATGGCGATGATGACGCTCCAGAACACGATTGAGCGGATGCTGAGGGAGGAAGTGCCCGAGGTGGTGGCGGTCGAGGCCGCCTGAACCAACCGGAAAGGGGGAATGCGATGGAGGGAATCGTTGAAGAAGGCCTGAACGCACTGGAGGCGCTTGGCGTGGACTACGGAGAGGTGCGCGCTGAGCACCGCACCGAGGAGGACGTGCACACGAGGAACCATGAGGTGGACTCCCTCTCCCGCCGCGAGTCGCGCGGGATCGGGATCCGCGTCCTCCACAACGGGGCATGGGGGTTCGCCGCGACCGGGGATACGGGCAAGGACGCGATCGCCCGCACGGCGCAGTCCGCCCTCGCCATCGCCCGTGCCACGGCAGCTGTACAGCGGGAGCGCGTCGCGCTTGCGCCCGAGCCTGCCCACCGCGCCACGTTCACCGGTCCGTGCGAGCGGGACCCGCTCGCCGTCCCCCTCAGCGAGAAGCTCGAACTCCTGTTCGCTTGTGCTGAGCGGATCCTCGCCGTCCCCGGGGTGGCGATGGCCAAGGGGGCCATCTCCTCCTGGCGGGTGGAGAAGTTCTTCGGGAACACCACGGGCAGCCTCATCCGCCAGACCCTCACCAGCTGCGGAGCGGGGATCGAGGCCTACGCGGCCGGGGCAGGGGAGTTCCAGCGCCGCTCCTACCCCTGCTCGTTCGGCGGGAACTTCGCGAGCGCCGGTTACGAGTTCGTCACCGGCCTCGACCTCCTCGGCCACGCACCGCGGATCGCTGAGGAGGCGGTGGCCCTCCTCTCGGCTCCGGTCTGCCCCACCGGCGTGTTCGACATCATCCTCGAGGGATCGCAGCTCGCGCTCCAGGTCCACGAGTCGGTGGGCCATCCCACGGAGCTCGACCGGGTGCTGGGGACGGAGCTCTCCTACGCTGGGGGGAGCTTCCTCACCCTGGACAAGAGGGGGAAGTTCCGCTATGGCTCGAACCTCGTGAACATCGTGGCCGATGCCACAGTCCCCACCGGCCTCGGCACGTTCGGGTACGACGATGAGGGCGTCCCCGCCCAGCGGGTGGACCTCGTGAAGGAGGGCCTGTTTGTGGGCTACCTCACGTCGCGGGAGACGGCCCTCAAGGTCGGGGCCCGCCGCAGCGGAGGGGCCGCCCGCGCGTCGAGTTGGGCCCGGATCCCGCTCATCCGGATGACGAACATCAACCTCCTCCCCGGGGAGGGGACGTGCGATGATCTCATCCGGGACACGAAGCACGGGATCTACTTCGAGACGAACAAGTCGTGGTCCATTGACGACCGGCGGGTGAACTTCCAGTTCGGGACGGAGATCGCGTGGGAGATCCAGGACGGACGAAAGGCCCGCATCCTGAAGAATCCGCTCTACACCGGGATCACGCCCCAGTTCTGGGGGTCATGCGTGGCGATCGCGGGGCCGGAGGAGTGGCACATGTGGGGCGTGCCGAACTGCGGGAAAGGGGAGCCGGGGCAGGTGATGCAGGTCGGACATGGCACCGCACCGGCCAAGTTCGCCCGGGTCCAGGTGCGGGGAGCCGCGTGAGCGGGATCAGATGAGGCCGATGACGAAGTGCATGTAGAAGTAGTACACGGGGACGGCGGCAAGCAGGCCGTCGATCCGGTCGAGCATCCCCCCGTGCCCGGGGAGGAGCCAGCCGGCGTCCTTCACCCCAGCGGCCCGCTTTACCAGGGACTCGAACAGGTCGCCCATCTGGCAAAACGCTCCCTCGAGTGCACCGAGGGCGACGATGTGGGGCAGCCAGCGCAGGATGTCACCCCAGAACTCGGGCAGGATCGCGGCGGCCACGATGGCCAGCGCGATCCCCCCTGCCACCCCCTCCCACGTCTTGGCGAGCGAGATCCGGGGGAGGAGCTGGTGCCGGCCGAACAGGCTGCCCGTGAAGTACGCCCCGGAGTCGTACCCCCACACCATGAGCAGGAAGTGGACGATGTAGGGGAACCCCGCTTGGTGTAAGAGGTAGATGAAGCTGATCGTGACCGCGAGGTAGAGGAACCCGAAGGTTCCGGCGAGCGAGGAAAAGAACCCCTCCCGCGCTCCGCGGCGGGAGAAGCTGTAGAACACGATCAGGTACACCACCCCCCCCGCGAGCACGATCGCGTACTGCCCTCCCCACGGGACGAGGAGCATGAGGTACGCCGGGATCGCGAACATGATGAGCTCCCGCGGCAGCGGGATCCCCAGGTTCGCCACAAGGTGGAGGTACTCCCAGCCTGCGATCATCGTCACGATGGATAGGAACAAGCACACCCCCCAGTCCACGTGGTAGTGGTCGCAGGCCCAGAACACGGCGAGGACGAGGGGGATGGCGAGGGCCGCGGTGAGCAGGCGCTTGGCGAGCGAGGTCATTGCGTCCCCCCCCCGAACCGCCGCCGGCGGCCCTGGAAGTCCTGGATCGCGAGGAGGAGCGCCTTCTCGTCGAAGTCCGGCCACAGGGTCGGGGTGAAGTAGAGCTCGGAATACGCTGCCTCCCAGAGGTAGAAGTTGGAGATCCGCTTCTCCTCCCCCGTTCGCACGATGAGATCCGGCTCTGGGAGGCCCGCCGTGGGCAGCAGGCGGGAGAACGCGGCGTTGTCGAGCGCATCCGGGGTCAGGTCGCCCTTTCGGGCGAGGGCCATCGCCTGCCGAACGCCTTCGAGGATGCTCCACCGCCCCCCGAAGTTGATCCCCACGACGAGGTGGAGGGCGTCCCCGCCCCGCGTCCGCTCCTCGATCTCCACGATCGCCTGGCGGAGGGAGGCAGGCAGGGCGCCGATCGCCCCCAACACCTCGAGACGAGCGCCCCGCTCCACGAACTCGTCCCCCCGGGCGCGGATGAACTGCTCAAGGAGAGTGAAAAGCGACTCCACCTCCTCCGGCGGGCGGTTCCAGTTCTCGGTGGAAAACGCGAACAAGCTCAGGCAAGGGAACAGCCGCTCCTCGGCCACGAACCGTACCACCCGCTCGGCAGCGGCGACCCCCCGGCGGTGGCCCTCCAGGCGCGGCAGGCCGCGTGCCTGGGCCCAACGGCCGTTGCCGTCCATGATCAGGGCCACGTGCCCGGGAAGGGACCGTGCCCGCACCGCTTCGAGAAGGTCCCCGTCCGTCGCGGGACCCCGGCTATCCCCCCTCGCCGCGTCCACCCCGCCCGGGATCATCACCACCCCATCTTCCGCGCGGATGCCCATCCCGCCAACCCCTGCTGCGCCCTCACTCCGTGAGGTACCGCTCCAAGCGCGACCGGCGGGTCCGTAGGGCCTCCGCCTCTGCCTCCGCCTTGGCCACGATCTCCGCGGCCGCCCGCTCCCGGAACTGGGGATTCGCCAGCCGCCCCTCCAGCTTCCCAAGCTCGGCCTCCGTCTTCTCCAGGTCGCGGCGGATCCGATCCTGCACCGCCTCCCAGTCCACGAGGCCCCCCACGGGGAGGAAAAACGCGATCTCGCCCGCCACCCCGCGGGCCGCGGCCGCGGGCGGACGGGCCCCCGGCGCGTAGCGGACCTCCCGCGCGCGGGCGAGGCGCTGGATCGCGGGGGCGAACGTGTCCGCGAGATCCCGGGCTCCTCCCCCCGAGACGAGGACGACCTCCACCTCTGTCCCGGCCGGCACGCCGACCTCTGCGCGCACCGCCCGCACCTCGCGGATGAGGTCCATCACCCGGTTCAGCCTCTTCTCTGCTTCCTCGTCCCGCCACTCCGGGCGCAGCACGGGGTACTCGGCGCGGGCGAGTGCCCCCTCGTGGCCCATGTGCCCCCAGATCTCCTCGGTGATGAACGGCATGAACGGGTGGAGGAGCCGGACCACGATGTCCAGCGCCTCACGGAGGACGAGCTGGGAGGTCACCCTCTCCTCTCCGTCCTCCCCTCCCAGCCGCAGTTTGGCCAGTTCCAGGTACCAGTCGCACAGCTCGTGCCAGACGAAGTGGTACAGGGCATCGCTCGCGAGGTGGAAGTTGTAGCGATCGAGCTCCGTGCGGACCTTGTCCACGAGCCAGCTCAGCCGGGACCGGATCCAGCGATCCTCGGGAGCGAGCGATTGCCCCTCGAGCGTGGCCGCCGGGGGGAGATCTTCCGTATTCATCAGGATGAAACGAGCCATGTTCCACAGCTTGTTCTCGAAGTTGCGTGCCTCATCGAGCTGGCGCAGCGAGACCCGTATCTCGCGCCCCTTGGTCGAACTCTGGGCCATCGTGAAGCGAAGGGCGTCCATGCCGTGGCTCTCCTTCACCTCGAGGGCATCGATCATGTTCCCCCGCGACCGGCTCATCTTCTGGCCGTGCTCGTCCACGATAAATGGGGTGATGAGGACCTCGCGGAATGGCACCTCGCCCATGAAGTGGAGGCCCATCATCACCATCCGCGCCACCCAGAAGAAGAGGATGTCGAACGCGGTCACGAGGACCGACGTCGGGTAGAACACCTCGAGCTCGACCGTCTTCTCCGGCCACCCCATGACCGAGAACGGCCATAGGGATGACGAAAACCAGGTGTCGAGGACGTCCTCGTCCTGCCGAAGGGGCACGTCGCGGCCGTAGTGCTGCGCTGCGAGGCGGCGCGCCCCTGCCTCGTCAAGCGCGATGAACGTCTCCCCATCCGGACCGTACCAGGCGGGGATCCGGTGTCCCCACCACAGTTGGCGGGAGATGCACCAGTCGCGGATCCCCTCCAGCCAATCGAAGTACACCTTCGCCCACCGGTCGGGGATGAACTGGACCCTCCCCGCCCGCACCGCTTCGAGCGCCGGCTCGGCGAGGGGCTTCATGCGCACAAACCATTGGGTGGAGATCCGCGGCTCGACCTGGCTCCGGCAGCGCTGGCAGTGTCCGACGGCGTGACGGTACGGGATGACCTTCTCCAGGAGCCCCTCCGCCTTGAGCCGGGTGACGATCTCCTCCCGCGCCGCGAACCGGTCCAACCCCGCGAACGGGCCGCCGTGGTCGTTGATCGTCCCATCGGGGTTGAGGATGTCGATCGCGGGAAGCCCGTGGCGCTTGCCGATCTCCCGGTCCACGGGATCATGTCCCGGGGTGATCTTGAGGACGCCAGTCCCGAACGTGGGATCCACCTCATCGGCCCCCACGAGGGGTAGCTTCCGTCCGAGGAGGGGGAGGAGCGCCGTTTTCCCGATGAGGCTGCGGTATCGCTCGTCGCGGGGGTTCACGGCGACCCCTGTGTCCCCGAGCATCGTCTCCGGGCGCGTCGTGGCCACGGTGACGGATCCTCCACCCTCCAGCGGATAGCGGATGAAGTAGAGATGGCCGTCCACCTCCTCGTGCTCGACCTCGATGTCGGAGAGGGCCGTTCCGCAGCGGGGGCACCAGTGGACCATGTAGTCCCCGCGGTAGATGAGCCCTTCCTCATGGAGGCGAACGAACGCCAGCGCCACCGCCCGGGACAGGCCCGCGTCGAGGGTGAACCTCTGCCGCGACCAGTCGCAGGAGCAACCGAGGACCTTCAGCTGATCCACGATCTCGTTCCCGTAGCGGTTCTTCCACTCCCACACCCGGCGCACGAACTCCTCCCGGCCGAGGGCCTGGCGGGTGAGCCCATCCTTGGCGAGGGCCCTCTCCACCACGTTCTGGGTGGCGATCCCGGCGTGATCGGTCCCTGGGAACCAGCACGCCTCGAACCCCGCCATCCGCTTGTAGCGGATGAGGAGGTCCTGGAGGGTGTACACGAGGTTGTGCCCGAGGTGGAGGCGGCCCGTGATGTTGGGGGGCGGAATGACGATCGAGAACGGGGGCTTCCCGCTGCGGGGGTCGCAGCGCCATAGGTTCGCCTTCTCCCACGATGCGAGGATGCGCGGCTCGACCTCGGTCGGATCGTAACGGGGCGGGAGCACCTTACCCTCCGAGCCAGGCCGCGTCGGCCATGGAATAGGTCAGGATCTCGTCGGGAGAGAAGAAGAGCGAGATCTCCCGCGCCGCCGCGGCCGGGGAATCCGAGCCGTGGACGAGGTTCATCCCCACCGAGAGCCCGAAGTCGCCGCGGATCGTGCCCGGGGCGGCGTCGAACGGGTTCGTCTTCCCCATCAGGGCCCGCACGGCTGCGATCGCCCGCGGCCCCTCGACCACGAGGGCGATCACCGGGGCCGAGGTGATGAACGAAACGAGCTCCTCGTAGAACGGCTTCCCGACGTGTTCGGCGTAGTGGCGCGCGGCGAGGTCGCGGGGCACCTGGAGGAGCTTCATCCCCACGATGGTGAGCCCCTTCGCCTCGAGCCGGGCGATGATCGGGCCCACCAGCCGCCGCTGGAGCGCATCCGGTTTCAGTAGTACAAGCGTCCGTTCCATGGTTCCTCCTGGGAATCCCCCAATACAGAGAACGGCCCGAGTGTACCGCACCGGCGCATCCCGCTGCAGCCCGCGCTCGCAGGGCGGAACGTGGAGGGCACGAGGGATGCAGGCCGATTAGCGCGCCGCCGAGGCACCCCCCCGGAGGGAAGGCCGGGACGGCCGCCCCAGACCACCGGATCTACACCATGTGCTGGGACTCTGCCCACTGCAGCATCGCTGGGTTCAGCGTGTTGTAGATCTCCCCAGCGTCGATCTTCTTCTCCTCGGGGATGTCGAGGGCAGCGAGCGGGTGAACTGAACCCCTTCCTTCGGAACGCCGTTGTCGGAGTCGATCCCCCGTAGCGGGAACGGGAGGCGCTCCCGGATCCCAGGGATCGCTTCCCGCACCGCCTCCTGGCTTTGGGAGCGGTGGGTGGAGAGCAGCCGGTCGATCGTGGCCGGGTTCAGCTGGACCAGGGGCCTCGGCGTCTCCGGGGCAAGGGCGAGTCCCTCTTCCCGCTCCAGCACAGAGCGATCTTAGGCAGGAACGGAGCGCCGTCTCACATCCGGGGTATCCGCCCGAGGACGTTCCTTGGGCTTCCTTCCGGTCCGGAGGGCGCGGATCGCGGCCTGGCGGTGGTACCCGGTGAGGGCCACGCACCCGTCGCGGATCCACGTCTTGTCGCCGCGCCTCGCACGCAGGTAGCGGGCGCGCAGTGCTCCCGCCACCTCGGCCAGGCTCGCGTGGGTCATCGGTACCTCCTCGTCTTCGGTAACCCGAATTCTGAGGAACCGACACCCCGTCCGGTAACACCGTCACGGAGGCTACTCTTCGACTTGACATGCTGGAGTGTCGATGCTATGCTGCGCCATCACTGGGTTGGAGCCGTGATGGATTCCCATGTTCGCTCCAACCACGCTAGATTTTTGAGATGGGATAGAGGAGGAGGATTAGTGTGGCAAGGAAGGTCGGAGCAGGCGCTATACTTTTGCTGATGTCCCTCGTGGTTCCTAGTCCGGCGGCGATCGGCGCTGCGCGGTTTGAGGCGATAGCCGGCGACTACCAGATTGACATTACCCAGCTTGGTATGCCGTTGGTGTTCTATCTGCGGATTGACGCCGATGGCAACTTCATGCTTTCTCCCAATACCAAGTTCGATCCCAGCGAGAGCCGCGGCCAGGGAGTGCTAGCTGAAAGCCGGGGTGTCTACATGATGATCTACAAGGAGCACACTCCCGACAACCCCAAGACTGCCACCTTTGTACTGGACGGCCCGAACCTAGTATTCCAGTCCACTCTGCCGTATGGCCAGAGTAGCATCATCAACACCGTAGAAGACCCTGATGATCCGGAGCTTGTCTATACCCTTACTGCGGACACGTTGGCCTTGTCCGAGTACTACGGCACCTATGTCGGGTCCCATTCCACACAGGCAATGGGCTCAGCCATTGACTATGTGTATAGCCTCCAACTCAAGGCCGGCCTACGCTATGTGTTCTCCAGCGAGTTCATCATGGGGGGAACGACCTATACGTATAGCGAAACCGGGACCTGGAACGTAGTTGGAGAGGAGTTTGTCCTCGATCCCGCCGACGAGCCGCCAGTGACAGGAACCATAACGCATGACGGCCAGATTACAATTGGCATCCGCCCCTCAGCTATGGCACCGACCAGGACGGACAGGCTCCTTCGCATCGCAACCCACGCTGATGTGGCCGCCACCTATGTGGGCAAAAAAGCCACCCCCATGTATACCGCCGAGGCGACCATGGTTCTCGACATGTTTGGTAACTATCACTACGCCGCGGACGTCGGACAGCCACAAGACTATGAGGAATCCGGATCGTATGATGTGATCGATACTGTAGTCACTTTTAGGCCGGAGGATGGGGCTCCTTACAGCGCCTCATTGGAGAACCTGGTGCTAACTGGGCGATTCCGAGTGATTGGGGCGATGCCGGCAACCGAGATGGTCTTGTACAACTCGGCCATTCAGGGAGATTTTGCTGGGGCAACAACCCATGAGGGAGTCGAGTATACCACCGTTTTGACCCTCAACCCAGACGGCAGCTACGAATTGCTGGTGACTGATGACGCCGGGCAGGCAGTGATCAACACCACGGGAACCTTCCAAGTGCGACGGGCTATGACCCTCCTGGTAGTCCTGTCAGGGATGGAACCCGCTCCGATGTGTACGGTAAGCGAAGCCGGACTAAACTTTAGTATCGCTCTCCCAGGGATCACTGCCACTTCCGGCATGGGAGGTTTGGGATTCAGCCTGAAGAAAACTGTGAGGCCGTGACCCGCGTGACCTGTAAGAATGGCTATCCCGACCCCGCCAGGCCCAGCGCAGCCTGAGCCTGGTGGGGTTGCCTAGTTGCCCGCAAGGTGCGGGTCCTCATCACCACCAGGGAGGAGGGAGATGTCCACAAGGCAGGGGATGTCAATCACCTGTCTCGTGCTCATAGCAGGTGCAAGTATCCTTCTGACAGGGTGCCAGAGGAGTGAGTATCCCCGCCGGACCGACGAGACGAATACCCTATATGTGGGCGTGGTCCAACCATCTTTCCCCACCGCCTTCATGCCCTGGCTATCCCGAGACGGGATCGCGCCCACCATTGCGAGCATGCTCTACAGCACCCTGTTTTCCTACGATGATAATACTGGCGGGTTCTTGCCCAATCTCGCCCGGGACTGGTACTACATGGATGTTCGGGGTGCACCCATCCTGACCGATACCGGAAGCGTTGATTACGAGCGGCTTGAAAACGATGGCGTCAAGACACTTCGCAATCCACAGACGGGTCAGACCGAGAGGTACCTCACCGTGAGGATTGAGCTAGACCGCCGCGCCCGTTGGAGCGACGGCCAGCCAGTAACCGCTGACGACGTCTACTATACCCTCGATATCGCCAGGAACAATTATCTGTCCAACCACGCTGGAGCTTTGGCCTGGACTGCCGACTTGCTTCATCTGTATTCCAACTCTGGTCAGCTCCAACTGCAGGGGATCTTTACCCACAACCATGGGGCGGCGGAACAGGGATACCACATCGACGACGCTGAGCGGGACTACGTTATATTCATTCACGTTCGCAGCGTGCTCGGCGCAGTGACCAGTCTCTTTACCACGGTCCTGATCCTTCCCCAGCACCTATGGGAGCCGGTCGTCAGCCGGGAGAACCAACTGAACAGCCGGGACCCTGACGGACGTATGCAGTACCTCTATCAGAATCCTGTCGGCAGCGGACCCTACGTACTTGATGCGGCGGCATCAGGACCATCGCAGATCGTCCTGAGGCGGAATGAACTGTATCATCTGGTCAAAGACGACGGGAGCCCTCTCTACGCAGTCGAGACCATTCGCCTGGTTCTGTACCAAGAGATCAACGTGGCCATCTACGCCGTCATGCAAGGGCACATCGACATGCTCAGTGCTGGCTTGAGCCCAAACTACATGCGTCTGTTCGAGGGATGGGAGGACCTGTTCCTGTCCGTTGCCGAGGGCGTGTTCACGCAGACCTTGGTGTTCAATCTAAACCCAGTGGCCTCTGAGCGAACTCCCATGCGCAGCCTGCTGGCGGATCGCAGCGTTCGCGAGGCCATTGCCTTTGCCATTGACACCGACATGCTCATCCGCCTGGTGGCCAATGGAGCTGCCACGCGCATGAGCGCCGGCCTGATCAGGGAGAGCCTGAGCGACTTCTACAATCCCAACGCCGATATCCTGAGAGGAGATTACGAAGCACGGTTGGAGCAAGCGAACCAGCTTCTTGACGAGATCCTGCCCGAAAAGGACCGCCAAGGCTATCGCTTGCACAACGGTGAGCGGGTATCATTCAGCATTCTTGGTCATCCTGGTGAGATGGAGCTGATCTCGTTCCTGGAGACCCAGCTCCAGAAAATTGGCATCGAGATACGGTATCAGGCTAAGGGCAGCTCCCCCGAGACCACCTACCTGTGGACGAGCCGCTTCGATATGACCATTCAGGGGGTCGTCTTTTCCCTGGCCAATGTGGATATCATGTTCAACGCGCATTTTGTAGCATTGGGACGTACCTCCAATTATGGGAGGTTGGTCCACCCCGACCTGGCTAGGGGCATTGAGGAGATGCGGACCACCCTGAATCTGCACCGCAAGTACGAGCTTCTGTACGAGCTGCAACCTGTGATCGCGCAGTTGTTCTACAAGGTACCTCTCTACAGCCCCCAGATCATCTCGATTGCTCGCACCGACCGGTACACGGGCTATCAGGTGGTCCCGGGGGCTGATGTCTTCAACTTAACCAATCTTCAGGAGATCCGGCGAATCGGCGGGAGCGCAGCAGTTATCGGGAGTGACGCGATATGAAGAGAAGCTATGTGATCAAGCGGGTGCTGTATGCGGTGTTCATCTTCTTCGTTGTACTGACGCTCAATTTCTTTATACCCCGCCTTGGTGTGCATGACCCTGCCGAGCGTTACTATCCTCCGCAGGGCGGGATGTCCGATATCGAGTATGAGATCATTAAGCAGTTCACACGCGAGCAGTATGGTTTTGATGTATCGACCTTTCAGCAGTACATCCGGTATCTTCGGGGACTGCTGCGGTTGGACTTGGGCACCTCCCTCCGGTCCGGCTCTCCCAAAGTAGCGGCGTTGATTGCCGAGCGTTTGCCTTGGACCCTCGTGCTGTCGGTGAGCACCCTGGTCATCAGCCTGCTGGTGGGTTTGCTGGTCGGCACCGTGGCTGCCTGGAAGCGCGGCCGGTGGCAGGACGCGTTGCTTCTGAACGCGTCTACCGTCAGCGTTGCCCTGCCCAGCTTCTTCATCGCTTTGATGTTGTCGTTCTACCTTGGGTTCAGACTGGAGTGGTTCCCAGCTTACACCAACCCCGATATGGTGGCTCAGTTTGATTGGAGCTGGGATGCCATCATGATGGTTCTCAGCAATGCTGCCCTACCCATCATCAGCATGTCGCTCGGCGGCATCGTTGGCTATGCCCAGATGACCAGGAACAGCGTGATCGCTGTGACGAACGAGGACTATGTCATTACGGCCCGAGCCAAGGGACTACGACAGAGAACGGTCCTGTACAAGCACGTTCTTCGAAACGCGCTGCTCCCTTTGGCAACCTCTATCGGCATGAACATCAGCGGCTTGCTCGGCGGAGCCATCATCATCGAGCAGGTCTTCAACTGGCAGGGTATGGGTACCCTCTTCTTGGAAGCCAACAGCACGAATGACTATCCGTTGATGATGGGCATTATGCTCCTCCTTTCTGCCTTCGCGATTCTCGCGAATCTGGTGACAGAGCTGTTCTACGTGATTCTGGATCCCCGCGTTACGGTCGGAGACAAGCGATGAGCAAGAACAGAGCGTTTCTCCAGGTTGCCCACAGGGGTGGTTCGCTGCTGGGCTTCGTCAAGAAGCTCTGGCAGCATCCCAAGGGCAGGCTGGGGCTGATCATGGCCGGCTGCCTGGCGCTCGTGGCCGTGTTGGCCCCGGTTCTGGCACCGTATGACCCCTACGATGTCACTCAACGGGATGTCAAGGGACTGCGCCCAAGCTTGCAGCATCTCCTCGGGACCACCACCACCACAGGACAGGACATATTCAGCATGCTCATCTATGGGGCACGGGTCTCCTTGATGATAGGCCTTGGCACGGGGGTAGCGCTTGCCTTCCTTGGCGCCCTGATGGGAGTTGCAGCCGGGTACATAGGCGGCTTCGTCGACAACATGATCATGCGGGTCGTCGACATCATGCTGGTCATACCGACGTTGCCGCTCATCATCGTCCTCACCAACCTGCTGGGAAGAAGCTACTTCGTGATCGTACTCGTGTTCGTGATCTTCGGATGGACCGGACTGGCTAGGGTCATACGCTCCCTGGTCTTGGTGCTGAAGAACAGCAACTACGTGAAAGCAGCTGAACTGGCCGGTGCCAGCCGATGGTATGTCATGACCAAGCACATCCTGCCGGGGACATCGCATCTGATCATCATGAACACCGCGCTGACCAGCGCGGGGATCATGGTTGCGGAAGCGGGACTGAGCTTCCTTGGTTTGGGTGATCCCACAGCGATCAGCTGGGGAAAGATGTTGGCCGAAGCCCAAGCGGGAGGAGCTCTCTTGTTCGGTGCTTGGTGGTGGATCATCGCGCCCGGCATTGGTATCTTTCTCTCGGTGTTCTCGTTCATGCGTATCGGCATCGTCATGGAGGAGCTCTTCAACCCCAGGATGAAGGCATCGAGCAGCATCTATAAGCTCTTTAAGCACCTCAATAATGCTTACCTGGATGAAGTGTTCCGATCGATGGAAGACGAAGAGCCGCCTGTACTTACTGGGCAGCTGGATCGGTCCGGTGCCTGAATGCGGGAGGCGTGCCATGACTGATACGGTGCTCGAGGTACGCAATCTGAAAGTGGTGTTCCCTTGCGCTGGCGGAATCATCCGGGCCGTGGAGGGGATAGACCTCACAACGGGGAGGGGCGAGTGTGTCGGCTTGGTTGGGGAGTCCGGTTGCGGCAAAAGCGTCACCGCGCTGGCGATCATGAAACTGCTCACCACGCCGCCCTCGGTATACCGCATGGACAAACTCCAGCTTGACGGTCAGGACTTGACTGATCTATCCGATAGACAGATGGAGGGAGTCCGCGGCAAGCATATGGCCATGATCTTCCAGGACGCCATGACTGCGCTGAACCCTGTTATGACCGTCGGCAGACAGATTGATGAGATCTACCTACGACACGCCAAGCTCGGCCGAAGAGAAGCTAGACAACGGACCATCGCTGCGCTTGAGTTGGTTGGGGTCCCCGAAGCCCGCTCCCGGGTCAACAGCTATCCACACCAGCTGTCGGGGGGAATGCGCCAACGGGTGCTCATTGCCTTGGCATTCGCCTGTGTACCAAAGCTAATCATTGCCGACGAACCGACGACCGCTCTGGATGTGACCATCCAAGCTCAGGTGCTCGACGTGCTGAAGAACATGCAACGAGTCCATGATGTGTCAGCATTGTTGATCACCCATGATCTGAGCGTGATTGTTAATATGGCGGATAGGGTGTATGTTATGTATTCTGGTAAGATCGTTGAGGCGGCCGCGGTGCAGGACCTCTTCGCCGAGCCGCTGCATCCGTACACCCAAGGCCTCCTTGCTTCGGTTCCCAGGATCTCCGACGCCAAGAAGCCGTTTGTCCAGATACCGGATACCGTTCCCCATCCAATGCGCAAACCGACAGGCTGCTACTTCCATCCCCGCTGCTTTCGCTCCAGCGACCAGTGCCGGCAACGCATGCCCCGGCTCAAGACCCTGAACGATGGCCGACAGATTGGCTGTTGGCATCCGTTGCGTCAAGAGCGTGGGGTGCGATCATGATTGCAGACAGGAAAGATGCAGGACCGTTGCTGGAGATGGAGAACGTCTCTGTCCATTTCCCAGTCAAAGGTCCTTATCCGTTCAGCAGAAAACGCTGGCTTCAGGCGGTCACCGACGTCAGCATGGCGGTGACGGAGGGCGAGACCTTTGGGATCGTCGGGGAGTCGGGCTGCGGGAAGACCACCCTGGCCAATGCGATGATCGGCATGGTGCGTCCAACCCAAGGGACGGTGCGCTTTGAGGGTGTGGATCTCTACTCGCTGAAACCTCGCGCATTCAAGGAGGCCCGGCGCGGGATGCAGATGATCTTCCAAGATCCCTTTTCCTCGCTTAATCCCAGGTTCACTGTCTATGAGATTGTCAGGGAACCTTTGTATATCAGGGGGGGGGCCAGCGAGGCGGACATGAAGGCGAAGGTGTTGGAGCTCCTGAAGCTGGTTGGATTGGATGCGGATGACATGTATCGGTACCCTTCGGACTTTTCCGGCGGGCAGCGTCAACGTATCGGCATCGCTCGCGCCATCATCCTCAACCCGAGGTTCCTCGTGTGTGATGAACCTGTCAGTGCTCTGGACGTGTCGGTACATGCGCAGATCCTGAACCTGTTGATGGACATCCAGAAGAGCCGAAACATCACATACGTCTTCGTCTCACATAACCTGGCGGTGGTCAAGAATATCTGCCAGAATATGGTGGTCATGTACCTAGGTACCATCATGGAGTCGGGCGCGTCGGATGCTATTTTCGCGACCCCCCTGCATCCTTACACCAGGGCTTTGCTATCGGCGGTTCTTGACATCGACACGCAGAAGCGCCGCGACAGAATCCTCCTCAAAGGCGACATCCCAAGCCCAATCGATCCCCCCACGGGCTGCAGGTTCTGGCAGCGGTGCCCCGCTGCGATGAAGGGATGCGTGACTATTCCGCCAGAGCTGGTGGAAGTGGAGGCTGCCCATCAGGTCGCCTGTCATCTGATCTCCGGTTTCTCCGCCCAGCAGAGAGCCCCAGACTTGGACCAGCCGCTATCCACAACCTCCGGTCGATGAGAGCTGTGCATGACCCGAAACGCAACAGAGTTTGCGCCCTCGCATAAGCCCGCAGTAGCACTACGCAGCACGCAGGATCCCAACCTCATGAAGGGGAAATGAAGGCGAGTACTGCCATGCTGCACAGGCTAGCGAATCTGCTTGCGCCCGCACATCTGTACGACACGGCTGCCCAATCGGACCCGATGCGAGGGCAGCTTCGAGTAGAGCGCAAGCTACAAGGCCCCTCGCGGGGGGGCAGGTAAAGCCTGCTCGCGCTGACCGGGATGGCTCAGAACGGGAACTGCATCTGGGTCCCAAAGCCCTCTTTGGAAGCGCAGTTGTCCCAGATCTCCTTGATGGTAAATACGTAGGCAGGGTACTTGAGCCAGCGATTGACGTCGGGCCGGTGGTACACGTCGTGCTGCGCGTTGATGAACTGTTGGTATAGCTCACGCTTGCCGGACTGCGCCTCATCGAATATCTCAATGGTTCCCCGAAGTTCATAAGAGATCATCGGAGGCTGATAGTAGATGAGGGTTGCTTCGGGATTGAGTTGGTAGTTCTCCCAGCTGTGTCTCTTGGCCATTTCCAAGCTGCCCAGTCTTGTAAGGTCTATGCGGTCATGCACTTCAGGTCTGTAGAGGTGTTTGACCAACAGGGCCAGGCCACGGTTACTGTACGCCTGGTCGTCCCCGTCGTAGCTCCTGATGTGCTGCATGTAGGCTTCCAGGGTTTCCTCTAAGTACTCGGGCTTGGGTAGGAATCCGACCCCCTTGATGCTGCCATTGAGTCCACCGGGGCCGTGGGAGATGAAGGCCGGGTTGTGGGAACAGAAACTTAGGAAGACCTTCTCCCTGGCCATCTCCTCTCCCTCATGGAGTCTGATTACGGTTTGCGCCCTAGACCGAAATGCCCAGTTGAAAAATGCTTCGGCTGACTTCACGGATAACTCCCTTGAAGCGAGTTTTGTGGCTATCATAGCTCGCCCGTAGGGGCCGTTCAACCGTTCGACTTGTGGAGTTGACCTGGTTTTGTCGCCAGTCTTAGGCTTGCGCGGGAGGGGTTGACGATGCCGAGGGCACGGCTGCCGTACCCGCCGGAGTTTCGGTGAGAGATGGAGTTGGTGCGGGCCACCACGGTCAAGAAGAGGGCGCGGCTGTCAAGCGGTATACTGGTATACTGTCCACCAAACCGGGGCAACTTAAGTTCCGCGTTCGTTGGCATCCTTTCCACCTGCTACACGCTATGGATCTCCCGGCCTAAGGCCCGGACCAGCGCAGCGAGGTCCTGTGATGTGTTGTAGCCCTGCACAGAGACGCGGAGGAGGGGCTCGCGTTCCCGGCGCGCATAGAGGAACCCGGCTCCCTTGGGGGCCATCATCCACCTGTGGCAGTTCCCGGCGTAGAAGTCTGCCCCCAAGGAGCCCAGGTCGATGGGGATCTGGCCGAGAGCGTGGGCGCCGCCGACCACCGTGAGGATCCCCCACTCACGCGCCGGCTCCACGAGTTCCCCGACTGGGAGCTCCATCGCGGTGGGCGAGGTGATGTGGGATAGGGAGAGGACCCGCGTGCGGGACGTCACCCGTTCCCAGATCCGTTCCACAACCTCATCCCGGGATGGAAGCGAGCCCTCCGAGCATCAGCCATCAGGGCATCGAACCGGCGATCGAGGAACTCCACCGGCTCCCCCTCGAGCTCCCGTTGCCAGCGCTGGTAGGCCGCAAACACGGGCTGCGGACAGGCGCCGAACGGACCGTGATTGAGGAAGACGACGTCCTGTCGGAGGGAAAACAGGTCGCACAGGCTCGGTGGGGCGGGCATAGCGCTAGCTTCCGATCCCCAAGGGCTTGAGCACGTCGTCCGTGTGCTCGCCGAGCCGCGGCGGGGGGAGCGGGCTCGGCGGCCAGGCCACGGACATCGGGCAGCCGATGCTCGTGTACCGGCCCACCGTGGGGTGGTTCACCTCGACCAGGAGCCGCCCCACGAGCCCCGGATCGCCGAACAGATCCCTCAGGGTGTTCACCGGGCCCGCTGGGACGCCGGCCCCCTTTAGAACGGTTGTCCATTCCGCCCGCGATCGGGATTGGAAGGTCTTCGCTAGGAGCTCGACCAGCTCGTCGCGGTTCCTCACGCGGTCGGGGTTCGTGGCAAACCGCGGGTCGGTGGCGAGGTCGGGCCGCCGAAGCGCGGAGCAGAGGGCTTGGAACTGGGCGTCCGTGCCCACAGCGACCATGAGAAGGCCGTCCCGGGCGGGGAACGCTTGGTAGGGGACGATGTGGGGATGCGCAGTCCACCGCCGTTCTGGCTCCACTCCGGTGAGGAGGAATGCCTGGGAGACATTGGCCAGCCCCGCGGCCGAGCACTCGATGAGCGTCGTCTCCACAGCCTGCCCACGCCCGGTTTTTGTCCGGGAAAGGAGGGCCGCGAGGGTCCCGGCGAGCGCCGCCCAGGCGGCGAGGACGTCCACGATCGCCACGCCCACCTTGACCGGTCGGTCCCCGTCGCCGGTGATCGCCATCAGACCGCCCAGCGCCTGAATGAGGGCGTCGAACCCCGGCTCGTGGCGGTATGGGCCCGGTGGAAACCCCGCCACGGCGGTGTAGACAAGGCGCGGGTTCAACTCCTGCACGTTGGGGTAGGCGAGGCTGAGCGTGGCCAGTGTCTTGGGGAGGAAGTTGTGGACGAGGACGTCGCTCGTCCGGATGAGCGCTTCCAGGGCCTCCCGGTCCCGCCCGAGGTCGAGGGAGATCCCGAGCTTCCCCCGGTTCACGGCGAGGAAGTACGCCGACTCCCCGCCTACGAACGGCGGGCCCCAGCGCCGTGTCTCGTCACCGGTCCCCGGGCGCTCGACCTTGATCACCTCTGCCCCGAGGTCGGCCATCCACATCGTCGCGAGCGGGCCGGCGAGGATCCGGGACAGGTCGAGGACGCGGATCCCGTGGAGGGGCTTTGGGTCAGGAAAAGAGGGGCAATTCGTGGGGTCCCTCCTGGAGCGGGATGCGGATCTCCCCGTACTGGCCGTCGTAGCCAGGCCGGATCTCGAGGTCCCCGGCTCGAACCTTGGCGATCGCCTCCACCACCCGCGGGGGAGCTCCCCGCCCGAGTTCGGGCAGGGGGAGGTCGAGGAGGATCGCGAGCTCGCTTTGGAATCGGTCCACCAGGACATCGTAGGCGGCGGTCACGCCCTTCGTATCCGCCCCCTGCCCCAGTGCTTGGCCGAGGACCTCGGCGAGGGGGACGAGCGATCGGTACGGGATCGCGTCAGGGGGACGGTATCCCCAGGGACGGTCAGCGAGGTCCTCCACCCGGTGCATCACCCCCACCGTGACCGGTCGGCCGCACACGGGACAGAGGCCGCGGTGGGAGGCCGTCTCGGCGGGGGAGAGGACGACCCCGCACGTGCGGTGCCCGTCGTAGTGGTACTTCCCCTCCTCCGGGAAGAACTCGAGCGTACTCAGGAAGCGCTGGGGATCACGCGCCCGTAGGGCAGCGACGAGAGCGGGGTAGGAGAGTTCAGGGAGATCGAACACGCACGCCTCGCGGCCGAGCCGGGATGGGGAATGGGCATCCGAAAACGAGACCAGGGCCAGATGATCGAGGGCGGATACGCGCCAGTTCATGGGCGGGTTCGAGGAGAGCCCGGTCTCGATCGCGCACACGTGTTCTGCGGCTCCTCCGAGCGCGTCGTCCAGGGAATCGAACCCCGACTGGGATCCGAAGATCGAGTACCAGGGCGTCCAGGCGTGGGCCGGGATCAGGGCGGCGGTGGGGCATGCCCCAAGCGCAGCTGCGGCGAGCGCTTCCCCGCTTACGCCGAGCATCGGCCGGCCGTCGGCGGCGAGGTTCCCGATCCTCTCCAGCTCCTGGTTGATGTGGGCGGCGCCGTCCGCGCTGGGGGCGAGGAGCAGGAAGTGCACCCGCCGGATGTGGCCGGCATGGGTCCAGGTGGCGGCGACCTCGGTTGTGAACATGAACCGGACCCCCCCATACGCGTATACGCCCTCCCCCACGGGGAGGAGGTGACGGGAGAGGTCGCGGAACCACTCGGGATGGGTGAAGTCCCCTGTGCCGAGGAGGTCAATGCCCTTCCGCTTTGCCCAGTGCGCGAGGCCGGGGAGGTCCATGTCCGGGCTGGTGGCCCGCGAGTGGCGGGAGTGGAGGTGAAGGTCGGCGACGAGACGCATCCTCTGTCCCCCTAGGCCGCGGCCCGCAGTGCCTCGACCCGGTCCGGCTCCTCCCAGGTCGGGGAGAGGTCGAGCCGACCGAAGTGGCCGTAGCAGGACAGGGGCTCGTAGATCGGCCGCCGCAGGTCGAGGGCGTCGATGATCGCCGCCGGTCGGAAATCGAACACCTGCCGCACCGCGCGGTCGAGGGCGGCGGCAGGCACCGTCGGCCGCTCGGCCGTGACGCTCAGGGCGAGGGGGTGGGCGCGGCCGATCGCGTACGCCACCTGCACCTCGCACGCCGCGGCGAGCCCGGCCGCGACGAGGTTCACCGCGACGTAGCGGGCCATGTACGCCCCCGACCGGTCCACCTTCGTGGGGTCCTTGCCCGAGAATGCCCCCCCGCCGTGGGAGCCGTACCCGCCGTACGTGTCCACGATGATCTTCCGCCCCGTCATCCCCGTGTCCGACGCCGGGCCCCCGACCACGAACCGCCCCGATGTGTTCACGAACACGTCCGTTCTCTCGTCCATCCACCCATCGAGCACCGGTTCCACGACGAGCGTCCGGAGGTCCGCGCGCAGTTCGTCGAGGAGGGCCTCCGGCGCGTGTTGGGCCGCGAGGAGCACCGTGTGCACGCGGATCGGGCGATGCCCTTCGTATTCCACCGTGACCTGCGTCTTCCCGTCCGGGCGCAGGTAGAGGAGTGAACCGTCCTTGCGCACCGCCGCCAGGCGGCGGGCCAGCTTGTGGGCGAGCATGATCGGGAGCGGCATCCGCTCCGGAGTCTCATTCGTGGCGTACCCGAACATGATTCCCTGGTCGCCGGCCCCGATCCGGTCGCGGGGGTCGTCGGCCCCGTTCCGCTGTACGGCTTGGGCGATGTCCGGCGACTGCTGGCGGATGAGGGTCGCCACAGCGCAGGCGTCGAACGATAGGCCGTACTCGGGCTTGACGTACCCCGCGTCGCGGACCACCCGCCGGGCGAGGATCGCCGGCTCGATGTGCGCGGTGGAGGCGATCTCGCCGCCCACGATGACGAGGCCCTCGGTGATGAAGGTCTCGCAGGCCACCCTCCCCTGAGGGTCCTGGGCGAGCACGGCATCGAGGATCGCGTCCGAGACACGATCCGCAAGCTTGTCGGGGTGCCCCTCGGCCACGGACTCCGCGGTGATCAGTCTGTTCATGGCATATCGCTCCTCGCCCACCCTGACGGTGGCAGTGGAAAGCCTATCCGGCAGGGGGGCCGTCAGCCAGGGGGCCGCTTCCTCCGCGGGATGATCGGAAACGCGCCGGCGGGTGCCCGAGTGTTCGCTCTTCTACAGGACGATGAGGCTTGCCCCGACGGTGATCAGAAAGGCGACCAGGCTTGGGCCGATGAGCTGCTGCCACGCTGCCCGGAGGGGAACGCCGGCGTGCTCTGCCGACACCGTGAGGCAGGGATGAAGTGGGGAGAGGAGGTACCCGAGGTACGAGGCGAAGTAGGTCACGGCGAATGCCCACGGGGCCATCGCGCCCTGGGCCCCCGTGTAGATCGGGATCACGATGGACAACGCCGCCTGCTGGCGACCGGTGGCGAACCCGAGGAGCCATCCTGCCCCCACGCAGAGCGCCGCCGGAGGAAGGGCGAGCCCGGCGATCCGCGCCGGCAGCCCGGAGCGTTGGAATACGGCGAGGTAGGTGAACACCCCGATCACGATCAGCCCGAACCGCCACGGCCTCTCCCGGCGGACCATCGCGATGAGGTCCGACCAGGAGACCGTGCCCACCGTGGCGAGGATCAGGCTCGCCGTGACCCCGAGGAACGTGGCGAGCTCGGGGACGGGGATCGGGGCCACCCGCTTCAGCACGAGATCGAGAACGGGGGCCACGAGGAGGATCCCCAGGGGGACGACCAGGTTCCGCCTTGACCGGGGCCCGTCGAGCTCGACCGGGCCTGACACCCGGCGCAGGAACGCCGCGTACCCGAGGGCGACGAGGATGAGCACCGCCGGGAGCTGGTAGGGGATCACACCCCACACATCGAGGCCCGCCAGGGTTGCCCCGGTGATGAGGGCGGGGGACAGGGGGTAAATCGAGTGCAGGGTGTGGCGAAACCACACGTTGGCGGCGGCACGGACGTCGGGCGGGGCTCCGCCGGCCCGCTCGACGAGCGGTGCCGAAAGGAGCGCCCCGCCGGGCATGGGGAGCATCCCCAGGATCGCGGGGCCGAGGGCATAGACGGTCCGCCGGCCTCCGGGCAGTCCGGCGAGGAGGCGGTCCATGCGCTTGCTCGCGACCAACGCCCCGCCGATGAGGGGGATCAGCGTCATCGCCAGCGCCAGGAGGAGCACGCTCGGACTGACCCACACCGAGGCGAAGGCCATTCCCACCTCGCCCAGTGGGAGGGTCAGCCCCCCCAGGATGAGCGCCCCCACCATCATCGCCCCCCATAGGCTCCACCGGGCGAGGAGGAGGAGGACGGCTAGCGACAGGGCAAACGCAACCCACGCCATCCCGTCACCCCCATCCTACCGTGGCCCGCCTGGCGGCCAGGCCCGGGGGCCGCCTCCACTTCCTGAGCGCGATGAACGCCCCTGAGCCGGCGTTTCGCGCGGGAGCACGTCCCCTTTACCGATAGGCGCCGGGGGTGAAGGTGGGTAGCGCCTCGGGGGTGAAGATCTCCGCCGGCAGTTCGGCCCGCTGCTTCGCCAGCACCTCGATAGTTGTGCAGGTCGCGTCCTTCTGGTTGCACGCCTTGATCAGGGTCGGCACCAGATCGTCCTCGAACGTCTCCAACCTCAGGATCTCCAGTACGATCTCGAGCCGGCCGTTCTTGTCGTAGAACTCGGACCGCACCGGGGTCAGCTCCTCCACATCCACCCACAGCTTCCCCTTGGGGTAGTCCACCGTGGCCCCCGGCTTGGCGGAGATCTCGAGCACGTACACCGGGCGCTCGCTCGAGGCCCCGTCCACGCTCACGGAGACGGATGAATCGGCGAGGCGGGTGGCCGTGTAATCCGCGGAGTAGTCGACTGCGCCACCGATCTGCTCGTAGGTGAGGGTGGTCCCGGCGAAGGACTGAGCTTGTTCTGTTTCCGAGATGAGCTCCTTGACCAAGCCCAGCGCCGGGAGGTACAGCCACATCTGGGCATCCCCCTCTGGCGGGATCACCGACAGGAAGATGGTCCCGGCGATATCCTCCGGCGTTAGGTAGTAGATCAAGAGCCGATCGGGCTCCCCCGTGGCCTCGTCGCCCTGGGAGATGAAGATCTCGAACTCGTTCTGTCCCTGCGTGCCATCAGCGAACACGAGGTCAAACCGGGCCTGGAAGATGAGGTCCCCCTCCTGGAGGAACAGGACCCCTTTCTCCCGCATCCGATCCAAGATATCGTTGCCCGTGAGCTCCCCCTGGGCGCTGGCTGCAACCCCGAGGAGAAAGCACACCCCGAACACCGCTGCCCCACGCACAAGCTTCCTCATCGTCTGCCTCCTTTTTGTTGACCTTTCTTTCGGTCCGGACGCTTTGGACCGCCCTTGCCCCTCGTGATAGACCGCGGCCGCAGGGTCGCCAACAGAGCGGGGATGACGGTGAGGGCAGCGAGGGCGGACAACCCCATCGCCGTGGCGATGAGCGACCCGAAGATGGCCGTCCCCTTCAGCGTGGAAAAGACGAGCACGGCGAACCCGAGGCCGACGGTAACTGCGTTGTAGACGATCCCCCGGCCGGAGGTGCGCATCGTCTGCTCGATGATCTGTGCGGGTTTGGGGTTCTTGGCCCGGGCGTACTCGAGCCGGAACCTGGACTGGAAATGAATGGCGTAGTCGATCCCCACCCCGATCACGATGGACCCGATCATCATCGTCGCGATGTCCAGCGGCCGGCCGGTGTAGGCCATGAACCCGAAGTTCAGCGCCACCGTGATCACAAGCGGGATCAGGCTAATCAGCCCCGCCAAAAGTGACCTCATCAGCAGGGCGACGATCGCCCATACGGCCACCATGCTCGTTCCCAAGCTCGTGGCTTGGCTCGCCACCAGGCGGTTGAGGAGGGAGATGGAGACCTGGGCGATGCCCACCTCTCGCGCCCGGATGCCGTGGACATTGAAGTTTTCATCCAGATAGGCCTGGATTCTCTCCATGAGCTCCTCGATCTCCTGCGTGGAGTCGATGCCCTGGACCCGGGCGAACACCTCCCCGGCAGAGAAATCCCCGAGGGCCATGCTCCCCAAGGACCCGCCTTGGAAGGTGAACAGGAACAGAAGCTGGGACACCAGCCGCCCGTCCTCAGGGATCACGTAGTAGGCGGGGTCGTCCCCGTGGAACTTCTGGTTCATCTCCCGCACGAGGTCCGCGATGGAGCTCGTGGTGCTGATCGCGGGCTCCGCCTCTAGGAATTCCTCCAGCGCGACGATCTTGGCGAGCACCTCCGGATCCTTAAGCCCATCGCGCCGGCCGGTGTCGATCTCGATGGCGAGCTGCATCGCTCCCCCGAACCGGTCATCCATCACCTGCATCGTCTGGGCAATGGGGCTGTCTTCGCCGATGTACTGGGATAGCTCGGTCTCGAGCCGCAGCCGGGGCACCCCGACCAGGGAGATGGCCACCAGTACGACCGCGATCGCGAGCACCCACGCCCGGTGGCGGACGACGCCGCTCCCCAACCGGGCGAGCCCGCGGGCAAGGAACCCATGTTCCAGCTGCTGTTCCTTCGTTCCCGTCGCCGGGAGGCGGAGCAAGGAAAGGAGGGCCGGGATCAGGGTCAACGATAGGATGAGCTCAGCGGCCATCCCCACGGCGGTGAACACGCCGAACTGCCGCTGCGGGACGAGGAACGTGGCGAGGAGCGACAGGAATCCGGCGATGGTGGTGAGGGAGGTCATCACCACAGGAGAAGTCATCTCGCTCATGGTCGCGAGCACTACCTCCCGCTTGGGGAGCCCCCGGGCTGCCACCTCGTAGTAGCGGTTCACGATGTGGATCCCATCGGCGGTGCCCATGGCGAGGAGGATCACCGGGATGATAATGGAGATCACGGTGAACGGGACGCCGGCTATGGCCATCGCCCCCACCGTCCAGATCACCCCCAGGCACACCACCACGAGGGGGATCACCACCCCGCGCAGGCTGCGGAAGCTGAGGTAGAGGACCACCACGATCATCACGACGGCGACGGGCAACAGAACCTTGAGGTCGCGCGTCATCATCCGCTGGGCCTCCAGGGCCTCGAACATCCCCCCAGCGAGGTAGATCCGCTCCGGGCCTTCGTACTCCCGGGCCATGACTTCCACCTTGCGGGCGATCTCCTCCGTCTCCACGGTGGAGAGCCGGGGGTCAAGTTTGAACATGATCGCCGCCGCTTGGCCGTCCTCGGATACGAACATCCCCCTGAGCTGGCGGCTCCCCATGACCCGGTCGCGATAGGCCGAGAGCTCTTCTGGGGACTCCGGGACCCGTCCGCCCGGGGCCGCGGGGCCCACGGTGATGGCCGCCTCGGTCCCGGTGATGATCTGAGCGGTGAGCAGGCTCTGGACTTCCTCCACCTCCGGGATCTCGGCGATCCGGTCCTCGAGGTCCTTGATCTTTTCGAGGGTGGAGACCTGGAACACCGTGTCGTCGGCCTCGAAGGCGATCAAGGAGAAGATCTGGGCGCCGTAGCGCTCCTCCGCCTCCTCCAGTGCCTGGACGGCGGGGTCGTCCCTAGGCAGGTATTCCCGGAAGTCCTGTTCGGTCTTGATCCCGGGGATGAACGCCGCGAACAGGAGAGTAACTGCCCCGGTCAGGGCGATGACCCACCATGGGTGATCCACGATCCAACCCATCAGCCTTCTCATCGCATGGCCCCATCATCTCCCCCGAAAACCCCAATCCGCGCGAAGAGGCTGGAGAGGAGAAGGGGGTAGAGGTCGTCGGCGGGAGTGCGGACCTCCCGGGTACCACCGAACGCGAGCTCGAGCACGTCCGGCAGGGAAGGGAGCCCAGCCGGGGGTGGCTGGACCGGTACCACAACCGGGGCGCACAGCCACACGAACCGGCTCCGCGCGGGGATCACCAAAACGAGGTCGAACTCGCCCCCGTCCCACGGGGCGGTCGGCATCGTCTGGGTCGCCCGGACGACGAACGCGCCGGTGGCCACGAGCCTCCGGGCGAGGACCTCGATGCGCATGGATTCCTCGATCGTCTCCGTCTCGTCCACGATGAGGAGCCGCACCTGGCCTGTGGCGACTGCGCACATCGCCGAAGCCACTGCCAGGGCCAATAGCAACCTTTTCATCAGGTACCTCCTTCCACACGCAGAGCTCTCCAGACCAGGTTCGCCAGCTCGTCTGGGCCCTGAACGAAGGGCCGCTCCGCTAACGCACCCGCCTCCCCCTTGTCCACGACCTCGTGCCCCCGCCGGACTCCGTCTGGGGCTACCCGCCGGTGCGGTGGGGCAGCGGGGTGGCGACCCCTTCCGGTGGGCATTCGGGCTCCCCTCCCGGCCCAGCGGCGGGTGCTCCTTCCTCCGGGTGCAAGGGAACGGTCCCGAGCTCCGAACGAGCGTTCGTTCGCACGTTTCCCATTCTACAGCCTCCACTTGGGAGGGCAAGTTCGCGGTTTGGCCCCTGCCGCGCCAGGGGATCTGGAAGCCCCGCAAGGGTAAAGCGAAGTGGTGTGCGCCCGGGAGGACTTGAACCCCCAACCCTCGGCTCCGAAGGCCGATGCTCTGGTCCGTTGAGCTACGGGCGCGATCATGCCGCCCTCACCCTGTCCGCCGGCGTGGGACGGTCCACCCTGGGAGGAGCGACGGGACTTGAACCCGCGACCGCCGCGGCCACAGCGCGGTGCTCTGCCAACTGAGCTACGCTCCCCATCGAGGTGGTTCAGTTTAGGACTTGCTCACGACTGTTCGTGTGGCGCGCCCGGGAGGAATCGAACCCCCGGCCTGCGGCTTAGAAGGCCGCTGCTCTGGTCCAACTGAGCTACGGGCGCACGAACACAGCCTTTAGCGACTGTCCTCTCAGCGGGTAGCGGGAATCGAACCCGCGTTTCTGGCTTGGAAGGCCAGGGCTCTACCATTGAGCTATACCCGCGTGCCGACGACCGGAAAGGATTCTATGGCCGCCCTCCGGCATCGTCAACGACGCCTCGCCGAGCGCGAGGTCTACGCCACGAACATGAGGAACCGCAGCACGTCGAGGAAATCGCTCGCGGAGAACCCCACCGACCGCGGGCCGGTGAGTGACGCCCCCGGGTAGAACGACGCCCGGTACGCCTTGGGGTGGTCGCGGTACGTCACCTCGACTGTGAACTCGTTGGGAAGAGAGATCCGACACAGCTGATGGTCCCCCGTGAGCGCGGCGGCTACCCCGTCCCGAATGCCGGCAATGGCCTGTTCGGCATCGACGCTGATGGTCCCTCCCCCCACGCCCCGCTTGACGGCGGTGGTGACGATGTGCGGGTTCAGGCGCTGGGCCTCGGCGCAGGTCTCCGCGTCCCCGGATACGAACAGGAGCGGAACGCCAACGTAGGCCGCGCTGTGGACGACGAGGAGGAGCTCTGAGGCAGGACGGTCGTTGATCGTTACGGCGTGGAGCTGGGGGGACAGGGTGTGCGCGAGCGGGCTTCCCACCGACCCCGCCGGGGCGTGGTATCCCACGAGGAGGAGGCCGGCGAACGAGGGATCCAGTCCCTCGACCATCGCGAGGGGATGGGAGGCCCACCCACGGTGGAGCTCCGTCCCAGGGGGCAGGTCCGCCGGAGTGAGGTTGCGGCCGGTGTCATGGGCGTCCTTGACGAGGATCTCTCGCGCCCCGGCCTGCGCCGCGCCCTCGCACGCCGCCCGCACCTCGGCGGCCATCTGCCGGCGGGACGCCTCGTACCCCGGCTTCCCGATCTCCGTCTCGTCCCAGTGGGTGACACCGGCGACCCCTTCGATGTCGGCGCTCACGTAGACCTTCATCGGCCCTCCCCACCCAACACAGCGGGGCCGCGGAAGGCCCCCTGTGGTCGGAGAGGGCGGATTTGAACCGCCGACCTCATGGTCCCGAACCATGCGCGCTGACCAACCTGCGCTACTCTCCGCCGCCCCTATGTTACCCCATGGCCTCTAGCGCAGGAAGACGAACCGCGTGAAGTCGCCGCTCACCACGGTGAGGAGGACCTCATCGCGATCGCCGATTCCGGCCACAATCCTGTCCCAGTCGCTGATCGACTCCACGGGCTCGCGGTTGACCTCCACGATCACATCCCCGACCTCGATCCCCGCCCAGTACGCTCGCGAGCCGGAGGCCACCTTGGTCACGACCACGCCCGTCGTCTGGCGGAGGCTGTACCGGGCGGCGAGCTCGGGCGTGATCGCCTGCACGGTGAGCCCGAACTTCTCCTGCCCCTGCTCCGGCTCGGCAGCTGGGGAGGAAGAGGCCACCTCCTCTGGGCGCTCGCCGAGGACGACGTCCACCGAGATCGGCTTCCCGTCCCGGAGGATCGACACGGTCACCTTCTCTCCGACCGCGCGGTACATGACCTCCAGTTGTAGGTCATTGCTCGTGCCCACCGCCCGGCCCGCGATGGCGGTGATCACGTCGCCCGCCTTAATGCCAGCCTGGGCGGCCGGGCCACCGGGGACGACGTCCGACACGAGCACGCCCTGGCCTGCGCTGACGCCGAATCGCGTCTCCATCCCCGCAGGGATGTCCTGGATGTACACGCCGAGCCACGCCCGAACAACCCTCCCTTGCGCGGCGATCTGGGAAAGCGCCTGCACGATCTCGTTGATCGGGACGGCGAAGTTGATCCCCTCCACCGCCACGCCGCTGTCCGTGCTGCGGGCGATGATCGTGTTCATCCCCACCACCTGGCCGAACGCGTTCACGAGCGGCCCGCCGGAATTGCCGGGGTTGATCGCGGCATCGGTCTGGATCATCCGCCGGTAGTACCCGCTCCCGTCCGGCCGGGGGACGTCACGTCCGAGGGCGGACACGATCCCCAGGGTCACGGTGTGGGAGAGCCCGAGCGGGTTCCCAATTGCGATCACCCAGTCCCCGATCTCGAGGAGGTCGGAGTCCCCGAGGCTCACCGCCGGGATATCCAACGAGTCCTCAATCGCGAGCACGGCGAGGTCGAGGAGGGCGTCCGTGCCCACCACCTCAGCCGCGAGCTCTTTCCCCGTCTTCGCGGTGACGCGGATCGAGACCGCACCCTCCACCACGTGGGCATTGGTGAGCACGTACCTCACGCCGCCGTACTCGACGACGAACCCCGACCCGACCGAGGTCACCTCCTGTTCCTCGAGCGGCGAGAGGTCGAAGAACCGGCGCAGGAAGGGATCATCGAGGAACGTGTCCCACAGACTGGCCGACTTCTTCACCACCTCGACCTTGACCACGCCCGGGGCGACCGCGTTGATCGCCGCCTTGACCGCGGCTTGTCCCGATGCCGCGATCTCTTCCTGTACAGTCTGGGCGTGGACGAGGGGGGCGAGCTGAGCGGTCGCCACCCCGGTGTCCCCGCCCCCGAGGATGAACTGGACCGACGGTACCACCACCGCTAGCCCGATCAGGAGGGCCAGCGCCGACACGCGCCACGATTTCTTCATATGCATCCACCTCCGGCCTGAACTTACCCGCATCGCATTGTACGACCGATGTACCGATTGTGGAGATCTTGTGGAGGGGAGGCGGCTCCTCCCCCTATGATAGGCCCATGGTCAAGAAGGCGGTCGCCCTCCTGTCGGGGGGGCTCGATTCGGCGTTGGCGTGCGCGTTCACCCTCCGCCTCGGGTTCGACGTGGTGGGGGTCAACCTCGCCACCGGGTTCTGTGTCGGGGAGGGACGGTGTGATACGGCCCTCGCCCTTGCCCAGCGGCTGGGGATCCCCCTCCGGCTCCTCGATGTGGGGGAGGAGTTCCTCACCATCGTCCGGGCCCCGAAGTTCGGATATGGATCGGGGATGAACCCGTGCCTGGACTGCCGGATCCTCATGGTGCGCACGGCGGGGAGGGTGATGGAGGAGGAGGGAGCGGACTTCGTGGTCACGGGGGAGGTCCTCGGGCAGCGCCCGATGTCCCAGCACCGGCGGGCGCTCGATCTCGTGGCCCGCGAATCGGGCCTCGGGGACAGGCTCGTCCGCCCCCTGTCCGGTCGCCTCCTCCCCGCTACCTCCCCCGAACGGGAGGGGTGGGTGCGACGGGAGGACTGGCTCGACATCCAAGGTCGGTCCCGCAAGCGGCAGCTCGCGCTCGCCCGCGACTGGGGGCTCACCGAGTTCGTCCAACCGTCGGGAGGATGTTGCCTCCTCCTCACCCGCACGTACGCCGTCCGCCTGCGGGACGCGTTCGCCGTCCGCGGCCGCGACAACCTGACGCGTGAGGAGTTCGCCCTCCTCCGGTTCGGCCGCCACTTCCGGGTCTCTCCCACCGTCAAGGTGATCGTGGGGAGGAACGAACGGGAGAACGCGGTGCTCGCTGGGTTCGCCCCCGGGCGGTGGGTCCTCTCCTTCCCGCGCGTCCCCGGGCCCGTCGCCCTCGTGGAGGGGGAGCCCACCGACGCTGAGCTGGGGCTCGCGGCCCGCCTCGCCGCCCGGTACAGCGACGCCCGCCCCGACGAGCCAGTGGCCGTCCGGGCGTCCCGGGGGGATGAAGTCCGGGACCTATCTCTTGTCCCCCTCGCTGCGGACGACCCGCGCATCCCCCTCTGGAAGCTCGGCGAGTGACCCGGTAGGTCGCGGGTTCGGCGCCCTGGCTCCCCCTTCCCGGTCTACGCGATCGGTTCGAACCGGGCCACGAAGTGGCGCAGCGGGCCTTCCCCCTCCACCAGCCGCAGGCCCGGGACCGTATCTGCCTTATCCCGGACACGGCCCAGCGCCTCCACCACTGCTGCGAGGTGTTCCTGGGTATAGGTGCGGCGGGGGATCGCCAACCGCACGAGTTCCAGCCGCGCCTCGGGACCCATCATCGCTGACCCCACCTCGACCGCACGCACCCCGCCCTCGACATAGATCGCGCCCACCAAGGCCTGGCCAGGGAACGCATCCCGGGGGATGTGGGGGAGGAGCCGCTCCGCGTTCACGTACACGGCGTGCCCACCGGGCGGCCAGTACACGGGGATCCCCTCCTCCCGCAGGCGCTCCCCCAGCCACCGCACCTGGCCGATCCGATCCCGGAGGTAGCCGAGGTCGAGGGCCTCGTCGAGGCCGACGGCGATCGCGGCGAGGTCGCGGCCGGCGAGGCCGCCGTAGGTGGAGAACCCCTCGACGAGGATCAGCTTCTCCCGGCACCGCCCGTAGAGGAGGCGGTCCCGCATCGCGAGGAACCCCCCGATGTTCCCCAGGCCGTCCTTCTTCGCCGACATCGTGCACCCGTCGGCGAGGGAGAAGAGCTCCGCTGCGATCTCCCGCGGCTCGGCGCTCCCATAGCCCCGCTCCCGCTCCCGCACGAAAAAGCAGTTCTCCGCGTAGCGGCACGCGTCGAGGAACAGAGGGACCCCGTACGCCCGGGCAAGGGCGGATGCGGCGTGGACATTCTGCAGCGACACCGGCTGCCCGGCGCTCGTGTTGTTGGTGACGGTGAGCATCACCACCGGGATCCGCCCTGGCGGGTTACGGAGCAGCGCCTCCAGCGCCGCGAGGTCGATGTCCCCCTTGAACGGCCGGTCGAGGTCGGGATCGAGGGCGTCCGGGATCGGGAGGTCCACCGGCTTGCCCCCGCTGGCGAGGATGTGCGCCCGCGTCGTGTCGAAGTGGGCGTTCGAGGGCACCACGTCCCCTGGCTGGAGGAGAGTGGAGAAGAGCACGTGCTCCGCCCCTCGTCCCTGGTGGGTGGGCAGGACATAGGGGAACCCCGTGATGCCCTGGACCGCCTCCCGGAACCGGGCGAACGAGCGGCTCCCCGCGTAGGACTCATCCCCCTCCATGAGGGCCGCCCACTGGGCCTGGGACATCGCCCCCGTGCCGGAGTCGGTGAGGAGGTCCACATACACATCGTCGCTTGCGAGGTTGAACACGTTGTACCCTGCCTCGCGGAGGAGCTTCTCCCGTTCCTCTCGCTCTGGGAGGCGGATCGGCTCGACAACCTTGATTCGGTACGCTTTCGGCCACGGTGCGTTGGTCACAGCTACGATCCTACCCCATCCGAGGGGGGAGGGGCGCCAGAGGGTCGCCCGACGCCCCGCGGTAGCCGATTTGACGGGATGTGGATCCCGTTGCTATGCTCCCCCCATGACGCACGAGCAGGTCCTGGAGGCGTGGCGACGAGGGGGGGCATCGCGTGATCGTGTTCTGGTGGAGCTTTCCCAGGAGGACGTGCTCGAGTGGGTTGCCCGGCTCGTCCCCGGCTCTGTGGAGGGCCGGCGGCTTGCGGCGACGCTCCTCGGCCGCTCCCCCCATCCCGCGGACGCCCTGCTCCGCTTGCGGGAGCTGGCTGCCGATGACGACCGCTACACCCGCGACGCGGCCGTTCGGGCCGCGGGGGAGATCCTCCACCGCCACTTCAACGAAGCCTATCCCCTCCTCGGTGCCTGGCGAACGGACGCGAATCCCCTCGTGCGCCGGGCGGCGGTCCTCGTGTCCGGCATGGCGGTCCATCCCCTGGGGATGGACCGGGTCGAGCCCCTCCTTCGCCTCCTCGACCCCCTCCTCCACGACCGGGCCCCCGAGGTGCGCAGCGCGGTCGAAGGGGTCCTCGCCCGCGCGTTCTTCCCCTCCTACCCTGACGACCTGTTCGAGCAGTTGACCCTGTGGTCCGCCTCCCACGACGAACAGGTGCTGTGGCACGTGGCCACCGTGCTTGGGCAGGCTCCCCAGGCCGTTGCCCGGAAGGCGCTCATCGTGCTGCGGCGGGTGGCCCTCGATGGGCGGCGCTACGTGCGCGCGGCGGTGGCGCGCGCCCTCGTGCGGCTGGCCGCGACGTGCCCGGATGCGGTGGGGACCGAACTGAGGCGGTGGCTGGACGATCCCGAGCGGGCGCCGCTCGCCCGGGAGGCATTGGGCCGCATCGGCGACGAGCTCACCTTGCCCGGGCGCACTCCTGTGCGATCGCGGCCCGCGGGCTGACCGCCGGCTTCGCGCCCGAGCGACCCACACCGTCCAGACGTAGTCGGCCCGAACCCGGCCCGGTATGATCGAGCGTGAAGTGGAGGGTGGATCGCTACCTCGCCCGGGAGATCGTGCCGCCGTTCTTCGTGGCGATCCTTGCGTTTCTGGTCTTCATTGGGCTTCAACTCGTGATCTCCCTCTCCGATACCGTGTTCGCCCACGGCGCCGGGGCCGCTGAGCTCCTCCGGCTGGTGGCGTTCAAGCTGCCGACCCTGTTCACCTACGCCATCCCCGCTGCGGCGCTCCTCGCCACGTTCCTCGCCCTGGGGCGCCTCGCCGCGGATCGGGAGCTCCTCGCGTTCCAGGCCCTCGGGTACTCCCTGCGGCGCCTCACGGTGCCCTTCCTTGCGTTTGGGGCCGTTGCCAGCGCGGTCTCGTTCTCCCTCGGGGAGTTTGCAGTCCCCCCGGCGGAGGCTGCCTACCGTCAAGAGCTCCTCGCCCTCCTCTACCGGGGGGCGCCCCCCCAAGTCCAGGAGGCCGTGTTCTTCCGCGGGCTGTACGGGGAGACGTACTACGTGGAGCGGAGCGAGGGCGAGCGGCTCACGGGGATCCTCATCTACGACCTCACCGGGCGGATCTACCCCGTGGAAGGGCGGTTCCCCACGGTGATCACCGCCCAGGAAGGGCGGTTCGAAAGGGGGACGCTCGAGCTCACCACCGGGCGGGTGCTGCGGTTCGCCCCCGATGGGGGCCTCACCGAGCTCGTGCGGTTCGAGCGGTTGACCCTTGAGGTGGAGGAGGACCTGCGGCGGGCGGTGCTCGGGGGGAAGACCGCGGCCGAGATGTCGCTGCGCGAGCTTGCGGAGCGGATTGACCTCCTCCGCCGGTCGGGGCTCGACCCGCGGTCGTTCGTGGTGGAGTACCACTCGAAGATCGCGGTGGCGGTGGCCGCGTTCGTGTTCGTGCTGTTCGGGGCGCCGCTTGGGCTGTTGCTCGGCCGCCGCGGGCGGGCGGCGGGGGCGATCGCGGGGTTCCTCCTCGCCGCGGCGGCGCAGGGCATGTTCGTGTGGGCCCGGACCCTCGCCCAACGGGGCGTCATCCCCCCCTCCCTTGGGGCGTGGATCCCCCACCTTGTGTTCGGCCTGCTGGGGCTCCTCCTCTTGGTGACCTCCGACCGTCTACGGCTGCGCGGGCTCCTTCCGTTCCTCTTCTTGCTCCTGGTGGGTGACTTCTCGGGAGCGGCGGGGCCACCGTTTTCGTCCCTCCGTGCGGACGAACTCATCGTGACCGACGGGGCAACCGCCCTGGAGGGCCGCGGGGTTCGGGCGGAGTTCGACGTGTATGTGCTGGAGGCGGAAGCCCTTCGCGCCCGCGAGGAGGCGGAGGGTTGGTCCGTCGTGGCCGAGGGCGCCCTCCTCCTCACCCCCGATGGGGACCTGCGCGCGTCCCACCTCGTGGCCCAGCTCAGCCCCGCGGGTGAGCTGTCCTCCGTCACGGCGAGCGGGTTCAGCGGCGCCTCGTCGTTCCGCGGCCCGGAGAAGGAGGAGACGCTTCTCTTCTTCGGGGAGCAGGGCGAGGCCCAGTTCACCTCAGGCGAGCTCGTTCGGGTGGAGGCCCACGGTGTCCGGTTCACAACCTGCCCCTGCTTCTCCGCTGCCCCCTACATCGTGGAGGCTTCCCAGTTCGAGCTCGTGCCCGAGCAGTGGCTGTATGCGCGGTCCATCGTCGTGACCTCGTTCGGGATCCCGGTGGGTTGGCTCCCGTTCTATGCCGCCCGCCTGGGCGAGGAGGGGTTCCCCCTGTTCCCGGAGGTCGGGTGGACGAGGGGGGATCTCTTCCTGCGGTGGGCGATCCCGTGGGCGTTCGGGGAGGGATTGGTCGGGGCGGTCGGCATCACCTGGTACCCCGGGACGGGCCGTGCTGATCCGTCGCTCCGGGCGCTGTGGGAGAACGGGTCGCTCGCCTTGACGCCGTCCTCCTTCGCTCTCGAGTTCTCGGGAGGGAGAGGTGACGCCCCTTGGACGGGCGCGCTCCACCTCACTTCGACCACACGCCAGGCGGACCTCTCCGGGGACTGGCAGGGGTGGAAGTGGGCCGCGACGTGGGGGTGGGTGGAGAGGGAGGACACCCGCTACGAACGCGCCCCGGAGATCACCGTCGCGCGGACGGAGAGGGACTGGCTCGGGGGGGACCTCTCCCTTCACCTCTCCGGCGGCGTATTCCGCGAGGAGGAGGTCTCCGGGTGGCGGCAGGCCCTCCGCCTCTCCTGGACGGGGAAGCGAGGGGTCGGCCCCTTCTCCGTCTCCCTGCCGTGGCAGGCATCGTTCGCCCACTACGCGACCGGGGAACGCGTGACGGGGGAGATCGGCCCCAGCCTTTCCTGGGGGCCGTTCTCCCTCTCCTACCTCGGGCGGGGCGTGATCGGCCGGTCGCCGTTTGCGTTCGACGCCGAGCCGCCGGTGAACCAGCTCTCGATCGGGTTCTCGGCCCAGCTGGGTGGGTGGCAGGAGCGGCTGACGTGGGGATGGGACCTCGCCGCGGCCGCCCCACTCCCCCTCAGGTGGAGCGTGGCCGGAGCAGGGTTCTCGTCTGACCTCTCCTTCACCTTTCCCCTCGCCTTAGCCCGGGCGAGGTGGTCGCTTGCGGTGCAGAACGGGCCGGCCCGCCTCGCGGTGACGGGCGGGACGAAGGGCGACGGCGCGTGGGAGGATACGGTCGCGAGGGCGTCGTGGTCCGATGGGTCCATCTCCTGGTTCGCGGCGGCCCGCCTGGGGATGGCCCCGGTGGCCCTCAGCCGGATGGCGGCAGGCGTGGAGTGGGCGCTCACCCCGGACTGGTTCGTTTCCGGGGCGATCGAGTACGACTTCCGGACCGGGAGCCTCGTGCAGCTCGAGGGGGGGATCGTTCGTTCGATCGCGGGCTGCCTACGCCTCGGCTTGGCCGCCCATTTGGGTGGGATCCGCCTCTCGCTTGAGGTGCCGGCGTTCGCCCAGGCCAAGGTCCGCTTCTCCCCCCTCGATGAAGGGTTGCGCCTCGGGGACTAGGATCCCAACCGTCCGCCCCGCGTTGAACGATGGGTTATACTTGTGTGGGTGGTATGGCCAAGAAGAAGTGGATCCCGGATTGGCTGACGGCGGCGCGCGCGCTGGCGGCGGTGGCGATCCTCGGCCTCGTGCCCGTCGGGCCATCTGCCTTGCGGACGGTGGCCTTCCTCCTCCTCCTCGGGTGGACGACGGACATGGCCGACGGGCGGCTCGCCCGCCGCTGGGAGAAGGACCCGACGTGGATCGGCGAGCACGAGTTCCACATCGACATGCTGATGGTCCTCTCCTCGGCCATCTACCTCATCCTGACGGGCTTCGTCCCCCCGCTCCCGGCGGTGCTGTACCTCCTCGTGGGGGCTGCGATCTCGCTCGCGGTCCTCAAGTGGTCGGGGGAGTTCCCCCGCTTCAAGTCCGTGACGATGATCCTGGCCTGCCCTTGGGTGTTCCTGCCGTTCGTCGTCGGCCTGTGGCACGACCCAGTCGTTGTCTACGCTGGCCTCATCTGGACCACCGTGGCGTTGATCATCGACTGGCGCCGGTTCATCGGGGTGGTGGGGGAGTTCCTCTCCGGAGCGCGGGCGTTCCTCCGCCGGCCCTAGAGGAGACGGGTCGGCGTCCGCCCGAGGTGGGCGTAGGCCCGTTCGCTCGCCACCCGCCCCTGGGGGGTGCGGCGGATGAACCCGAGCGCGATCAGGAAAGGCTCGTAGAGGTCAGCGATCGTATCCGGATCTTCCCCCAGCGCGGCGGCGAGCGTGTCCAACCCCACCGGTCCCCCATCGAAGCGGTCCACGAGGATGGTGAGGATCCGACGGTCCAACGTGTCAAGCCCCAGCTCGTCGATCCCGAGCATGGTCAAGGTCTCCCGGGCCGCGGCGGCGGTGATCCGGCTCGTGCCGGTCACCTGGGCCACGTCGCGCGCCCGGCGGAGGAGCCGGATCGCGATCCGCGGCGTCCCCCGCGCCCGCAGCGCCAGCTCCCCGGCCGCATCGCGGTCCACCTCGCACCCGATGCGGGGCGCAGCACGGGCGAGGATCTCCGCCAGCTCCTCCGGGGCGTAGAAGTCGAGGCGGAACACAACCTCGAACCGGTCCCGTAGCGGAGTGGTGAGGAGTCCTTCCCGCGTCGTGGCCCCCACCAACGTGAACGGCGCCAGGTCGAGCCGGATCGAGCGGGCGTGGGGGCCCTCTCCGACCACGATGTCGAGCTTGTAGTCCTCCATCGCCGGGTAGAGGACCTCTTCTACGGGGGGCCGCAGGCGGTGGATCTCGTCCAAGAACAGCACGTCCCCTGGGGCAAGGTGGGTGAGGATCGCGGCGAGGTCGCCCGGCCGTTCGATCGCCGGCCCGGAGGAGACCTTGATCTCGCTCCCCATCTCCCGGGCGATGATGTAGGCGAGCGTCGTCTTGCCCAGCCCCGGCGGCGAGAGGAGGAGCACGTGGTCGAGCGGCTCCCCCCGCGCCCTGGCCGCCTGGATGTACACCTGCAACCGCTCCCGGATCGCGTTCTGCCCCACGAACTCGGCCAGGGATTGGGGCCGCAGGGTGCGACCGGTGAGGTCGCCCTCCTGGCGCTCGGGGGCGGTGATGCGGTTGGCCATTGTCGGTGCCCATTGTAGTCGCGCTCCGGGCCCGATGGCAACGGGGCCCTCGCTCGGGACCAACCGGAGCGGTTAGGAGCGTCCGGCGCCCCCCCCGCGCGCCTCAACCTTGACGCCGTAGAGGGGGCCGGTACAATGCCACCGGTTAGCAGCCGTACCCCAGGAGTGCTAAACTCACACCAAGGAGGTGCCGATGAAGGTAAAGCCTTTGGGGAATCGGATCCTCGTCAAGAAGATCGAGGAGGAAGAGCGCCGTACGGCGGGCGGGATCGTCCTTCCCGAATCGGTGAAGGATGAGAAGGCGGTCAAGGGCGAAGTGGTCGCCCTCGGGACCGGCGAGAAGTTCGAGATGAAGGTCGGGGACACGGTACTGATCTCCGCGTACTCCGGCACGGAGATCCGCATCGGCGAGGAGAAGCACTTGCTCGTCAAGACCACGGACGTCCTCGCGATCGTGGAAGGCTAGGAGGGAACCATGGCAGCGAAAGAAGTCCTATTCGGAGAAGAAGCGCGTCGCAAGTTGCTCTCGGGGGTCGAAAAGCTCGCGAGCGTGGTGCGCGTCACCCTCGGTCCTCGCGGGCGCCACGTTGGGATCGAGAAGAAGTTCGGGTCCCCCGACATCGTGGACGATGGCGTCACGATCGCTGAGGAGCAGGAGTACCAGGATCCGTTCGAGAACATGGGGGCCCAGCTCGTGAAGGAGGTCGCCTCCAAGACGAACGACGTCGCCGGCGACGGGACGACCACCGCCACGGTCCTCGCCCATGCCCTCCTCAAGGAGGGGTTCAAGATGGTCGCCGCGGGCGCGAACCCGATGGCCCTCAAGCGGGGGATGGAGAAGGGGGTGAAGGTGGTGGTGGAGGAGCTGACGAAGATGTCGCGCAAGCTCTCCACCAAGGCGGAGACGGCCCAGGTCGCCTCGATCACCGCCCACGACCCGGAGATCGGCCGCGTCATCGCCGACGCAATGGAGGAGGTGGGCGAGGCCGGGGTCATCACCGTTGAGGACTCGGACACGATCGAGACCTACTATGAGGTCGTGGAGGGGATGCAGTTCGACCGAGAGTACATCTCCCCCTACTTCGTCACCAACCCCAAGAAGATGGAGGTCGAGCTCGAGAACCCCTACATCCTCGTCACGGATCGTGAGCTGAAGAACGCGATGGAGATGATCCCCCTCTTGGAGAAGGTGGCCCAGACCGGGAAGCCTCTCCTTATCATCGCCAAGGACGTGACTGGCGAGGCGCTATCCACCCTCGTCCTCAACAAGCTCAAGGGCACGCTCCTCTCCTGCGCGGTGAAGGCCCCCGGGTTCGGGGACCGGCGGAAGGCGATGCTTGAAGACATCGCGATCCTCACCGGCGGCGTTGTGGTGGCCGAGGACGCGGGGATGGAGATCAAGAACACCACCCTCGACATGCTCGGCCGGGCGGAGCGGGTCCGCGTGGATCACGAGGACACGACGATCATCGGGGGCAAGGGGAACCCCGAGGCGATCAAGGCCCGCATCGAGCAGATCGAAGAGCAGATCAAGGGCACCGACTCCGACTACGACCGGGAGAAGCTCGAGGAGCGGAAGGCCAAGCTCGCGGGTGGAGTGGCGGTGATCAAGGTCGGGGCGGCCACGGAGACCGAGCTCGAGGAGAAGAAGCACCGCATGGAGGACGCCCTCGAGGCGACGAAGGCCGCGGTGGACGAGGGGATCCTCCCCGGCGGTGGGGTGGCCCTCCTGCGGACCCTGAAGGCGCTCGAGAAGCTCGAGAAGGAGCTCGAAGGCGACGAGAAGGTCGGCGTTCAGCTCTTGCGGAAGGCGGTCGAACTCCCCGCCCGGCAACTGGCGGAGAACGCCGGGTTCGAGGGAGCGGTGATCGTCGAACAGCTGAAGAAGGAGAAGAACGCGATCGGGTTCGATGTCGAGACCGAGGAGTTCCGCGACATGTTTGAGGCCGGGATCATCGATCCGACCAAGGTCACGCGGACTGCTCTCCAGAACGCGGCTTCGATCGCGGGGATGCTCCTTACGACGGAGGCGCTGGTGGCGGAGATCAAGGAGGAGAAGAAGGAAGCGATGCCCACGCCTCCGCCCGAGTACTAGGTCAACGGGCAACCGATGCCGAGCCCCGGCCTCGTGGCCGGGGCTCAGCTCTTCGGTCCCTTGCGCCCCACGACCTCCCCCCTGATAATGCGCGCCTGAAACCATGCCCAAGGATGTCGTGATCGTCGAGTCACCGACGAAGGCCCGCACCCTCGCCTCCTTCCTCGGCAATGAATTCGTCGTCCTCTCCTCCAAGGGACACGTCCGCGATCTCCCCGAGGATGAGCTCGGCGTTGAACTGAACGACGACTTCACCCCAAAGTGGGTCGTGCGGGACCGCAAGCTCCTTGCCGAGCTGCGCAAGAAGACCGAGGATGCGTCCCGGGTCTACCTCGCCACCGACCCCGATCGGGAAGGCGAGGCGATCGCCTACGACCTGATGGAGCTCCTCGGCGATGGTGGCAGGTACGTGCGGGTCCTCCTGCACGAGATCACCCCCCAGGCGGTGCGGGAGGCCCTCCTTCACCCCGGGCCGATCGACCTCGCCAAGGTGGAGGCCCAACGAGCGCGCCGGATCTTGGACCGACTCGTTGGATACCAGATCAGCCCCTTGCTGTCGCGGGTGCTGGCGGGCCGGCGGTTCGAAGGCCTGTCGGCGGGCCGCGTGCAGTCCGTCGCCCTGCGGTTCATCTGCGATCGGGAGCTGGAGATCCAGAGCTTCGTCCCGGAACCGTACTGGGAAGTGGCTGCCCTGTTCCCATCAGAGCCCCCGTTCGCGGCGCGCCTCGACGGCCGGCTCACCGCCCCGGACGAAGTCGCGGCCCTGACCCAGGATCTCGCCCGGGCGCGGTTCATGGTGGAGGCGGTTGAGGAGGAGGAGGTCCTCCGTCGGCCATCGCCGCCGTTCATCACCTCCACCCTTCAGCAGGCGGCGTCGAGCGAGCTTGGGTTCTCCCCCAAACGCACGATGCAGATCGCCCAGAGCCTGTACGAGGGGGTGGCAATCGGTGGGGAGATGGTGGGCCTCATCACCTACATGCGCACCGACTCCGTGCGCGTGGCGGACTCGGCCATCGCCGCCGCGCGGGCGTTCGTGAAGTCGGAGTTCGGGGCCAAGGCGCTGTCCCCGAAGCCCCGCCACTTCCGGAACAAGAGGCGGGCCCAGGATGCCCATGAGGCGATCCGCCCCACCCAGGTCACCCGCACGCCGGACGAGGTGGCGCCCCACCTTGCCCCGGACCAGCGCAAGCTCTACGGCCTCATCTGGCGACGGTTCGTCGCAAGCCAGATGGCAGACGGGATCTGGGTTCGCCGGAAGGTTACGATCCGTGCCGGAGACCGGACGTTTCGCGCCTCCTCGTCGCGGATGATCTCCCCGGGGTTCACCTCCGTGCTCCCCGTGGCCCCGCTCGAGGATGAGGAGGCCTCCCTCCCCGACGGGCTCACGCCCGGCTTGGAGCTCCCGCGCCCGGAGATCGAGGTCGAGGAGCGCACGACCGAGCCCCCGAAGCGGTTCACCGAGGCGGGGATCGTGCGCAAGCTCGAGCAGGAGGGGATCGGGCGCCCCAGCACCTACGCCCAGATCGTGTCCGTCATCCAGGACCGCGGGTACGTGGTGCGCGAAGGGAGCTCTCTTCGACCGACCCTCCTCGGGCACCTCGTGACCGATCTTCTGCGCCTGTACTTCCCGGAGACGGTGGAGGAAGCGTTCACCGCCCGGATGGAGTCCGATCTCGACCGAATCCAGGAAGGCGACCTCGGGCGGGGCGAACTCCTCCGTTCGTTCTACCGCTGGTTCTCGCCCCGGCTGCACACGGTGGAGGAGGCGCTCTCGAAGGGAGGAAAGCCGTTCCGCGCCCTGAGCGATGTGGCTTGTCCATCCTGCGGGGCGCCGATGGAGGTCCGCGTGTGGCGGGGGAACCTGTACCTCGGGTGCTCCCGGTACCCGGAGTGCCGGACCACGAAGGCCCTCCCCCCCAACGTCCCCTTCCGCTACACGTCGGATCGCGTTGAACTTGCGGCGGGCCTGTCCGCGGCCGAGTCCGCTCCCGCCACCCCCTGTCCGAAGTGTGGGACGCCGATGGTCGTCCGACACGGCCGCTACGGGCGGTACCTCTCCTGCCCCAGCTGCCGGACCACGTCCCCCGTCCCGACCGGGGTCACCTGCCCCCGCTGTGGAGGGGGGGAGCTCGTGGAGCGGTTCGGGAAGCGCTACGGCACCTTCTACGCCTGCTCCCGCTACCCGGACTGCCGGTTCCTCGTTGCCGGGCGTCCGATCGGAGCCTGCCCGACGTGCGGGGGGGGCGTGATCTATGAGGACCCGCGGCGGGGCGTGCGCTGCTCGAACGCTCTTTGCCCTACCCACGAGGACTCCGCCCCGGCCGCGAAGAGGCCGAAACAGGGCCCTGCGAAGAAGCGGAAGAGCTAGCTCAGCTCTCCTCGAGGATCTGCCTGAACTGTTCGAGCTTCCGCAGCACCGAGGAGTCCCGCAGTTTCTCCAGGCCTTCCTTCTGGATCTGGCGGACCCGCTCGCGGGAGATCCCGAAGATGTCTCCCACGTCGTCGAGGGTCTTGGGCGGGTTCCCATCGAGCCCATAGCGGAGCTCGATCACCCGCCGCTCGCGGGGGGTCAAGCGCTCCTTGAGGGCCTTCTGAAGCTCGTGCTGGAGGAGCTCCTTGAACGTCTCGCGGGTCGGGGAGACCGCGCCCTCATCCTCGATGAAGTCGCCCAGGACCGCTCCTTCGTCGTCGTACCCGATCGGGGTGTCGAGCGATGCCGTGTACTGGGAGGTCTTCTTCGCCTTGACGATGTTGTCCACCGTCGTATCCAGCCCCTCGGCGAGCTCCTCCAGGCTCGGCCCGATCCCGTGCTCCTTGAGGTGGTCCCGCTCCGCCTGGTGGATCTTGCGGATCAGCTCGTTGATGTGCGTCGGGACGCGGATCGTGCGCGAGCGGTTCGTGATCGCGCGCAGGATCGCTTGACGGATCCACCACGTGGCGTAGGTGGAGAACTTGTACCCCTTGCGCCAGTCGAACTTCTCGACCGCCTTCATGAGGCCGAGGTTCCCCTCCTGGATCAGGTCCAAGAACGGGAGCCCGCACCCGCGGTACTTCTTGGCGATCGACACCACCAGGCGCAGGTTGGCCTCGGCGAGCTTTTCCTTGGCTTCCTTATCCCCCGCCTCGACGCGCTGGGCGAGGGCCACCTCCTCTTCCTTTGTGAGGAGGGGGACGCGCGAGATCTCATCGAAGTAGGTCCGAATCGGGTTCTCCGGGCTACGCCGGCTTTCCCGTTCGGTGTCCCACCACGTGACTTCCTCTTCGGCGGCATCCTGGTCTTCGGTCACTTCGTTGCCAAACCTCACCACTTCCATCGGGTCACTCCTTGAGCCTCCATTGTGCACAGGTGTGCGTGCGAAAACGGGGGGATGAAACGATCCTCTCACGTCTAGGAGGGACTATAGCACGAAATGGCCTCGCTGTGAAGGGGGGAAAAGTCTTATCCCCATGGCGGTTTTGGCCCGTTTTGGCCATCGGAACAGAGGTGGCGCGTCCAGGCAGCGCCCCCCCCGATGGGGCGATGCGGGTCATAATCAGGGATCAACGCCGGGGAGGTGAACGATGATGAACATGATCCTTGCGAAGCGACCCCTGGGCCCGAACGTCGTGGAGCTCGTGGTGGAGGCCCCGCGCATCGCCGCCCGGGCCCGGGCGGGCCAGTTCGCGGTGGTGCGCCTCCATGAGCGGGGGGAGCGGATCCCCCTCACGCTTGCGGACTGGGACCCCGGGCGGGGGACGATCACGCTGGTGGTGCAGATGGTGGGGAAGAGCACGCGGGAGCTCGGGGAGAGGTTCGGCATCGGGGACACGATCCGCGACGTGGTCGGCCCGCTCGGATCTCCCTCTACGATCCGGCGCTACGGGACCGTGGTCTGCGTGGGGGGAGGCGTGGGGATCGCCCCCATCTATCCCATCGCCCGGGCGCTCCGCGCGGAGGGGAACGAGGTGATCGCGGTTGTGGGGGCGCGCACGAAGGACCTCTTGCTGTGGCTGGACCGCATTGCCGAGGTCTCCTCCGAGCTCCACATCGCCACCGACGACGGGAGCCAGGGGGTGAAGGGGGTGGTCACGACCCCCCTCCAGGAGGTGCTCGCCACGCGAAAGGTCGCGCACGTGTGGGCGATCGGCCCCGCGATCATGATGAAGTTCTGCGCCAGGACCTGCCAGGAGTTCGGGGTGCCCGCGACCGTCTCCCTCAACGCGATCATGCTCGATGGCACGGGGATGTGCGGGGCCTGTCGGGTTGAGGTCGGAGGGGAGACACGGTTCACGTGTGTGGACGGCCCGGAGTTCCCGGGGGACCTTGTGAACTGGGACCTCCTCCTTTCCCGGCTGGGGACGTTCACGGATGAGGAGAGGTACGCCCTGGAGCGCTACGTCGCGGCGCAGGGGGGGCGCTCGTGATCCGCCCGACCCAGGTTCCGATGCGCGAGCGGGACCCCCAGGCCCGCACCCGCACGTTCGACGAAGTCCCCGCCGGGTACACCCCCGACGAGGCACAGGAGGAGGCAGCACGCTGCCTGCAGTGCCGGGACGCGCCGTGTATGAACGGGTGCCCCGTCAACATCCACATCCCCAAGTTCATCCGCGAGATCCGGGAGGGGGACTTCCGGGCCGCGATCACCACGATCAAGCAGACGAACAACCTCCCCGCGGTGTGCGGCCGGGTGTGCCCCCAGGAGGTGCAGTGCCAGGCTCCCTGCACGCTCGGGCGGAGGTTCGAGCCCGTGGCGATCGGTCGCCTGGAGCGGTTCGCCGCGGACTGGGAGTCCCAGCACGGGGTGCAGGTCCCGGAAGTGGCGCCCCCGACAGGGGTTCGGATCGCGGTGGTCGGATCAGGCCCGGCTGGCCTCACCTGCGCGGCCGACCTGCGGCGCGGGGGGCATGCCGTGACCGTGTTCGAGGCGCTGCACGAGCCGGGGGGCGTGCTGATGTACGGGATCCCCGAGTTCCGCCTTCCTAAGCGCATCGTGCAGGGGGAGATCGCGAACCTGCGGAAGATGGGGGTGGCGATCGAGGTGAATGCCGTGGTCGGCCGGACCCTCACGGTGGATGACCTGTTCACCGACGGATACGAGGCGGTGTTCATCGGCACGGGGGCTGGCCTCCCCCAGTTCCTCGGCGTCCCCGGGGAGAACTTCACCGGGATCTACTCCGCAAACGAGTTCCTCACCCGCGTCAACCTCATGCGCGCCTACCTCTTCCCGGAGTACGACACCCCGGTCAAGGTCGGGAAGACGGTGGCCGTCGTCGGGGGGGGGAATGTGGCGATGGACGCCGCCCGCACCGCGCTCCGCCTCGGGGCCGAGCGGGTGATGATCCTCTACCGCCGGACCGAGGCGGAGATGCCGGCCCGGGTCGAGGAGGTCCACCACGCCAAGGAGGAAGGGGTCGAGCTCCACGTCCTCGTGAACCCAGTGCGGTTCCTGGGGGAGGGTGGTCGGGTCGAGGGGGTGGAGTGCCTGCGGATGGAGCTCGGGGAACCGGACGGGTCCGGCCGCCGCCGGCCGGTGCCCGTGCCCGGCTCGAACTTCGTCCTCCCCGTAGCCACGGTGATCGTCGCCATCGGGAACCAACCCCATCCCCTCGTCCCCCGGACGACGCCCGGCCTTCGCGTGGCCGAGGGAGGAACGATCTGGACCGACGAGGATGGGGCCACCAGCCGGGGAGGCGTGTTCGCCGGGGGGGATATCGCGACGGGCGCGGCGACCGTCATCTCGGCGATGGGGGCGGGCAAGCGATCTGCGACCGCCATCCATCGCTCCCTCATGCGTTCCCGTAGGAGGCTATGAGGGGCCGGGATCGCGGGCACCCGGCTCTCCGCTGAGCGTCGCCCGCCCCCGTTGCTACAATCGTCCCATGCTTCTCGCGGTCGAGGTCAACAACAGCACGATCGCCCTCGGGGTCCACGATGGTGAGAGCTGGCGGGCCCGGTGGCGCCTGCAGACCGTGGTCGGGCGGACGGGGGACGAGTACGCATTTCTGATCGGGAAGATGCTGAGGGAGCTCCAGTTGGGGGCGGAGCCCCGGCGCGCGGTGCTCGCAAGCGTCGTCCCGGCGCTCACCGAAGTGTTCGGCGATGTGGTGCAGCGCCTGTGTCGCTCCCGGCCGCTCGTCCTCGGGCCGGGGGTGAAGACAGGACTCGACCTGCGCGTGGACCACCCGAGCGAGGTCGGGGCGGACCTCGTGGCGGGGGCGGTTGCGGCCCATGCCATGGCGAGGGGGGCGTGCGTGGTCGTGGGGTTCGGGGCCGCGACCACGTTCACTGCGGTCTCCGCCCAGGGCGCGCTCGTGGGGGTCGCGATCGCCCCGGGCTTGGGCACGGGGGCGGAGGCCCTTGCCGAGAGGACGGCCGGGCTCCCGCGTGCTTCCCTCCTCCCCCCGTCATCCGTCCTCGGCAAGAACACCGTCCATGCCATGCAGGCGGGGGTCGTCCTTGGACACGTGGGCCTGGTGCGCCACCTGGTGGGAAGAATCGGGGATGAACTGGGGACGGGGGCAGTGGGGGTGGCGACGGGGGAGCTGGCCCCGCTCCTCGCTCCCCTCATCCCCGAGATCGTGGTCAGCGATCCCTGGCTGACCCTGGACGGGCTGCGCCTCATCTCTGACCGCAACCCCCGTTGACGGGCCCCCGCCCCTTCGGTAGTCTTCCCCGCGGAGGTGACACTCCAATCTTTCGGGAGGTGACACTCCGTGTCGAAGGTGATGTTCGCTTTTCTGATGTTGGCCTTGGTGGTCGCCGCCCCGGCGGCCGAACTCGTGATCGCCGTGTCCACCGAGCCCCCCGGCCTGGACCCCACGACGAACTCGGCGGGTGTGATCAAGCTCCTCCTCCACCACAACCTGTACGAGAACCTCGTGCAGGTGGATGAGACGGGGGACCTCCACGGGCAGATCGCTTCCGCGTGGGAGATCTCCCCCGATGGCCTCGTGTACACGTTCCACCTCCGGGAGGGGATCAGGTTCCACGATGGGACCCCCTGCGATGCGGACGCTGTACGGCAGAGCTTCCTGCGGACGATGGATCCCCAGACCGGGCACCCCCATCGCGAGTACTTTGCCGGGGTGGACGCGATCGAATCCCCCGATGGGCGGACGGTGCGTTTCCAACTCCGGGCCCCGGATGCTTCGTTCCTCACCGTGCTCGCCCTCGGGGACTCGGTGATCGTCCCTCCGTCTCTGTTTAGCGTTGAGTGGTCCAAATTCGAAGGTGATCTAGGCTCTCTTCCCGTTGGAGCCCATCCCGCTCCAGTTCCGGACAGTCTCCGGATGGAGTTTGAGCGCCAAGGTTTCCCACTCTCTGCTGACGCTACAATTAGTAGAACAGAAGAGAAAGAATGGTGGATCACCGATAAAGACAAGACTTACAAAATTCGAAGGGACGATGCGACGCTAAACATTTACGTCCCTCCGGGGAGGGAGGATCTGGCCGGGAACCCGGTCGGGACTGGGCCATTCCGGTTCGAAGAGTGGAGGCCGGGGTACAGCCTGCGCCTCGTGCGCTGGAGCGACTACTACCTCCCCGCGCTCCCCGTCCTTGAGGCCCTGACGTTCCGGTTCATCACCGATCCGGCGGCCCAGCTCGCCGCGCTCCGGGCGGGGGATGTGGACCTCGTGGCGGAGGTCGTCCCCGAGATCGCGGCCACCCTGACCCAGGACCCGCAGCTGCGGGTGGTGTCCCAGCCTCAGGACCTCGTGCAGATCCTCGCCACGAACACCGCCCGCGCCCCGTTCTCCGACCTCCGCGTGCGCCAGGCGCTCGCCCACGCCGTGGATCGGGAGCAGCTGATCTCCCTCGTCTACTATGGGTTCGCCTCGCCGGTGGGGAGCCACCTCGCCCCTTCGGTCCCCTACTACGCGGACATGACCTGGGTCTATCCCTACGATCCGGCCACAGCGCGGGACCTCCTCGCCGCCGCTGGGTACCCTCACGGGTTTTCGGCGACCCTGACCCTCCCCGGCAACTACCCACAACACGTCCGCACGGGCGAGCTCCTCGCTGCCCAGCTTGGGGAGGTGGGGATCCGGCTGGAGCTGCAGATCGTGGACTGGGGGACGTGGCTCGACCGCGTGTACGGGCAGGCCGACTACGACCTCACCGTGGTCGCCCAGATCGGTCGGCTCGACCCGGCGCCGATCCTGAGGGCGTACGGCCCGGACCGGCCGGACTACTACTTCCGTCGGGGGTGGAGCTCACCGGAGCTCGACGAGCTTCTCCGGAGGGGGATTGCGGTGGCGGACCCCGACGAGCGACAGCGCATCTACGCCGCGGCCCAGTACATCCTCGCCGCGGAGGCGGTCAACGTGTTCCTCGTCGCCCCCCACCAGATCCTCGTCCAACGGGCCGGGGTGACGGGGGTCAAGATCCTGCCCCACTACGTGCTCGACTTCACGGCCGCCGCCAAGGGATGAGGCGGCGGGTGAGGGGGTCGGCGAGGTCGCGCAGCCCGTCGCCGAGGAGGTTCAGCCCGAGCACGGTGAGGCCGAGGATGAGGCCGGGGAACACGGCCGGCCATGGGGAGAGGCCAACGTAGGTCTGCGCTTCCCGCAGCATGCGGCCCCACGCCGGGTCCGGCGGCTGGGTCCCCAGCCCCAAATAGGACAGGGCCGCTTCGGCGAGGAAGGCGCTCCCGAGGCTCACCGACGCCTGGACGAGGAGGGGGGAGGAGAGGTTGGGGAGGATGTGGCGGAGGACGATCCGCCCCGGCGAGCACCCCACCGCCCGTGCCGCGACGACGAACTCCTCCTCGCGCAGGGCGAGGACGCTGGAGTGTGTGAGCCGGGCGAAGTAGGGGAGGGTGAACAGGGAGATGGCGAGCGTCACCCCGAGGAGCCCTGGCCCGAGCACGGTGGAGAGGAGGAGCGCCACGAGGACCGCCGGGAACGCGAGCAGGAGGTCGGGAACGCGCATCAGGGCCTCGCCGACGATGCCGCCGGCGTGTCCGGCGATCGCCCCGAGGATGATCCCCGCTGTTCCGCCCACGCCCACCGCGATCGCAGCCACGGCCCAGCTCACCCGTCCCCCCACCATCACCCGGCTCAGGATGTCGCGGCCGAACCAATCGGTCCCCAGCGGATGGCGCAGCGAGGGTGGGGAGAACTGCACCGGGCCGAGGGAGGTGGGAGGGGCAGGGAGCCAGATCAACCCGAGGAGGACGAGCCCCAGCCCGAGCCCGACGAGGATCGCCCCCAGGCGCAGGGAGGTCATCGGTAACGGATCCGCGGGTTGAGGAAAGCGTAGGCGAGATCCGCACCTGTGCTCACCAGGCCCACCAGAGCCGCCGCGGTGACGGCGATCCCGAGGAGGAGGTAGAGGTCGCGCCCGTTTGCGGCCCGCACCGCGTACCAGCCCACCCCCGGCAGGGAGAACACGTTTTCGATCACGAGCGTCCCCGCCATGAGCCGGGCGAAGGTGAGGCCGAACGCCGCCGCCACCGGGACGAGCGCCCCGCGCAGGGCATGGACGAGGATCACCCGCCGCTCGGGGAGCCCCTTCGCCCGCGCGGTGCGGATCGCGTCGCTGGAGAGCACGTCTGCCACAGCCGCCCGCACCATCCGCGCCAGGTACGCCCCCCGCGGGAGGGAGAGGGCGAGGGCGGGGAGGACGAGGTACGCCAGTGCCCCTGGCTCCCCCCACCCCGGAAACCCGCCCGAGGGGAGGATGCGCCACCCCACCGCGAACCAGCCCATGAGGAGGATCCCCACCCAGAACTCGGGGACAGCGATCCCGATTTGGGCGAGGGCCATCAGCCCGAGGTCGGCAGCCCGTCCGAGGTGGGAGGAAGCGAGGAGCCCCACACCGAGGCCGAGGATGCTGGCGACGGCGATCGCGAGCAGGGCGAGGGGGAGGGTAACGCTGAGGGCGCGGACGAGGAGCTCGCCGACCGGCCGCGGGTAGACCCACGACATCCCGAGGTCCCCCCGGAGCGCCTGGCCGAGCCAGTCCCCGAACCGGGCCGGCCACGGCCGGTCAAGGCCGAGGGCTTCCCGGGCCGCGCGGTAGGCCTCGGGCGTGGCCTCCGGCCCCACCACGAGCCGGGCTGCGTCCCCGGGGATCACCATGAGAAGGAGGAACACCGCCAGCGCGGCGAACAGCACCGTGCCGAGGAGCGCCACCGCCCGCCCGAGCACGAACCGGAGCATGGCGAGGGGGCTAGTTCCCTTCCTCCTCGGGGCCGGCCAGAGCGGCGTGGGCGGCAGCGAGGCGGGCGATCGGGACGCGGAACGGGGAGCAGCTCACGTAGTCCATCCCTACGCGATGGCAGAACATGACGCTTTCGGGATCCCCCCCGTGTTCGCCGCAGATCCCGACCTCCAGCTCGGGGCGGGTCGCCCGCCCGCGGGCGATGCCGAGGGCGATGAGCTCCCCCACCCCGTCCTGGTCAATCGTCTGGAACGGATCGGCTGGCAGGATCCCGCTCCGCAGGTAGTCGGGGAGGAACCCTCCGATGTCGTCCCGGCTGAACCCGAACGTCATCTGGGTGAGGTCGTTCGTGCCGAAGCTGAAGAACTCGGCCGTGGCCGCGATGTCCCCCCCCCGCAGCGCGGCGCGGGGGATCTCGATCATCGTCCCGAACAGGCACGGAAGCTCAGCTAGCCCAAGCTGGGACCGCACCTCGTCGCGCACCCGATCGAAGATCGCCTTCTGGTGGTCGAGCTCGCGGACGGTGGAGGTGACGGGGATCATCACCTCCGGGATCGGATTCTTTCCGGACGCCAGGAGCTCGCCAGCGGCCTCAAAAATCGCCCGGATCTGCATCTCCGTGATCTCGGGGTACGTGATCCCCAGCCTCACGCCGCGGTGCCCGAGCATCGGGTTCGTCTCTCGCAGCGCCTCCACCCGCTTGCGGAGCTTCGGCATCGTGATCCCCAGCTCCTCGGCGAGGCGGGCGAGCTTCGCCCGATCGTGGGGGACGAACTCATGGAGCGGGGGATCGAGGAGCCGGATCGTGACCGGACGCCCATCCATCACCGCGAGGGTCGCCTTCACATCAGCCTTGACGTAGGGGAAGAGCTCATCCAGGGCCCGGCGGCGCTCCTCCTCGGTTGAGCTCATGATCACCTTGCGGAGGAGGAACAAGGGTTCCTCGCTCCCCTCGCCGTAGAACATGTGCTCGGTGCGGAAGAGGCCGATCCCTTCCGCCCCGAACGCGATCGCCTGGGCCGCATCCTTGGGGGTATCGGCGTTCGTGCGCACGTGGAGCTTGCGGAACCCGTCGGCGAGCTTCATCAGGCGGACGTAGAACGGGTTCCCCTCCGGATCGGCTGGCACGAGGGGCAGCTGCCCCACGTACACGCGGCCTGAGGTCCCGTTGAGGCTGATCCAATCCCCTTCCTTGACGACCTGCCCCCCCCGCGCGCGGAACGAGCGGCCATCGCGGCCGATCTCGATGTCCCCGCACCCGACGATGCAGCACTTGCCCCACCCGCGGGCGACGAGGGCGGCGTGGGAGGTCATCCCACCCTTGGACGTGAGCACGGCCTGAGCCTTGTGCATCCCATCCACATCCTCAGGGGAGGTCTCCTCCCGCACGAGGATCACCTTCTCCCCCCGGGAGGCCCACTCCACGGCGTCGTGCGCCGTGAACACGGCCCGCCCGACGGCCCCCCCCGGCCCAGCGGGGAGCCCCGTTGCGATCGGCGTGGCCTTGCTCTCCGCCTGCGGATCGAGCCGCGGGAGGAGGAGCTCGACGAGCTGGAGCGGGTCCACGCGCCGCACAGCGGTCCGGGCATCGATCAGCCCCTCATCGAGCATGTCCACCGCCATCCGCACTGCGGCCACGCCCGTGCGCTTCCCGGTGCGGCACTGGAGCATGTAGAGCTTCCTGCGTTCGATCGTGAACTCGATGTCCTGCATGTCGCGGTAGCGACGCTCGAGCTTGTCCCGGATCCCGACGAGCTCTCGGTACGCGGCGGGCATCACCTCCTCCAGGGTCGGGAGGTGGCGGCTCTGCTCGTTGCGGGAGTGAGCGTTCAGGGGAGCAGGGGTGCGGATCCCGGCGACGACATCCTCCCCTTGCGCGTTGATGAGGTACTCGCCATAGAACGCGTTTTCGCCCGTGGCCGGGTTGCGGGTGAACGCGACGCCGGTGGCGGAGTCATCGCCCATGTTCCCGAACACCATCGCCTGGACGTTGACCGCGGTGCCCCAGTCGTCGGGGATGCGCTCGATGCGCCGGTACTCGACCGCGCGCTTACCCATCCAGCTCGCGAACACGGCCCCGATCGCCCCCCACAGTTGGTCCCATGGGTCCTCGGGGAACGGCTGCCCCAGCCGCTCCCGGACCGTCTTCTTGAACCGAGCAACGAGGGCCTTGAGGTCGGATGCGGTCAACTCCACATCGGACCCGTACCCGCGCCGCGCCTTGAGGGCGGCCAGGCGGGCATCGAGGATCCGGCGGATCCCCTTCCCCTCCGCCGGCTCGATCCCCGCTCCCTTCTCCATCACTACGTCGGAGTACATCATCACCAGGCGGCGGTAGGCGTCGTAGGCGAACCGCTCGTTCCCCGTCTGGGCGATGAGGCCGCGGAGGGTTTGCTCGGTGAGGCCGACGTTGAGGACCGTCTCCATCATCCCCGGCATCGAGCGTCGCGCGCCGGAGCGAATAGAGACGAGGAGAGGATTCTCGGGATCTCCGAACCGTCGGCCGGTCGCCTTTTCCACCACCCCAAGGGCTGCCTCGACCTGGGACGCAAGCTCAGGGGGGTACTGCCGTCCATGAGCGTAGTAGTAGGCGCATACCTCGGTCGTGATCGTGAACCCCGGGGGGACCGGGATCCCCAGCCGCGCCATGTCGGCGAGGTTCGCCCCCTTGCCGCCCAGTAGGTCCCGCATCTCCGCCGACCCTTCGGTCGCATCGGCGCCGAACACGTACACGTACTTCGCCATCATCTACCCCCGTACGAGCGCCCGAACGAAATCATCAGTTCGGAACGGCTCAAGTTCGTCCAGTCCTTCCCCCAGCCCGATCCAGAGGATGGGGAGGCCAAGCGCCCGCGAGATCGGGATCACCGCCCCCCCGCGGGCCGTCCCATCCAGCTTGGTCACCACCAGGCCGGTGAGCCCCACCGCCTCGTGGAAGAGCTCCGCCTGGGAGATCGCGTTTTGCCCTACGGTGGCGTCCACAACGAGGAGCCGCTCATCGGGGGGGCGACCCTGGAGGCGTTCCACCACGCGGCGCACCTTCCCCAGCTCCTCCATCAGGGGCCGCTTCGTCTGGAGGCGTCCAGCGGTGTCAACCAAGACGGCATCATACCCGGCAGTGCGGGCGTGCTCCAGCGCGTCGTGGACCACGGCGCCGGGATCGGCTCCCGGGCGATGGGCGACCACCTCGACCCCGCTCTCGCGGGCGAGGTTGACGAGCTGGTCAATGGCGGCAGCGCGGAACGTGTCCGCTGCCACGAGGAGCGGTCGTACCCCGTCCTGGGAGAGGCGGTGGGCCACCTTGGCCACGGTCGTCGTCTTCCCCGACCCGTTCACGCCGACGAACAGGAGCACCGCCGGCCGCACGGGGGGGAGGGTGAACCCCCGCTCCGCGCCCGCGAGCGCGCCCCGCAGGGCGGCCGCGAGCGCCCCTTCCACCGCCGGCCAGTCCGCTCCCCCCGTGGCGAGGGTTGCCTCCACCTGGGCGATGATGGTCGCGGTCTCCTCCGGGCCCACATCGGCGGAGAGGAGCACCTCCTCCAGCCGGGCGAGGATCTCAGGTCCAACGGAGTCCTTCGTCCCCTGGAGCGGGCCGAGGAGACCATCACGGGTGCGGGCCAATCCCCGTCGCAGGCGGTCCCAGATCGTGCGGGAACCGTCATCCGCCGGCCGGTTCTCGGTCATCGGTCGCCTACATCGCTTCCGGGGCGGAGACGCCGAGGATCCCCAGGCCGCGCCCGAGGACGAGCTGGATCCCGCCGAGGAGGGCGAGCCGGGCAGGGGTGGCCGGGCCCTGCCCGAGGATCCTCACGTGGGCGTAGTAGGGGTGGAGGAGCCCGCTCAGCCCCTCCAGGTACTCGCACAAGAGGTGGGGAGCGAACTCGTGGGCCGCGACCTCCACCACGTCCGGGAAGCGGTCGAGCTCCCTGATCAAGGCGAGCTCGCGGTCGTCGGTGAGGGGGGACAGGTCCACGGTGCGGAGATCGGGCGGCCTCTCGCCCGCTCGCTCGGCTTCCCGGAATAGGGACGCGATGCGGGTATAGCCGTACTGCACGTAGTAAACTGGGTTCTCCAGGCTCGTGTCCCGCGCGAGGGCGTAGTCGAACACGAGGTGGCTTCCGGGCTTGCGCATGACCATGAAGTAGCGGGCTACGTCCCGCCCGACGTCGGCCACGAGGTCCTTCAGGCGCAGGAACCGCCCGGCGCGGGTGGACATGCGCTGAATCCCCTCCTCCCCCTTGAGGGTCACGAACTGGTGGAGGCAGTAGCGAACGAACCCGTCGGGGAGCCCGAGGAGTTTCAGGGCGAGCAGGACCTGGCGCTGCTCGTCCACATGGTCGGCCCCTTGAACGTTGATGACGAGGTCGAACCCGCGACGGGCCTTGTCCAGGTGGTAGGCGATGTCCACCAGCGTGTAGGTCGGGGTCCCGTCGGAGCGGAGGAGCACGGGGTCGCGGTCCAGCCCATGGCGGGTGCTGGCGAGCCAGAGCGCCCCGTCCTTCTCGTACACCGCCCCCCGCTGCTTGAGCCGAGCGAGCGCCTCCTGGACGAGGCCCCGCCGGTGGAGGTCGCCCTCCTTCGTCCACACGTCGAACCGGACCCCGATCGCGTCGAGGTCCTCGTGGATCATCGCCATCATCCGGGCCACGGCTTCGCTCCGGAACACGGCGCGCGCCGCCTCATCCCATCTGGGGTGGGCGTTGCCCCATGCCTGGGCGAGCTCCGCTCCGATCTCGGCGAGGTACGCCCCCTGATACCCCCCCTCCGGGATCGGCTGGTCGTCGCCCAACGCTTGGCGGTAGCGGGCCCACAGGGACTGGGCGAGGAGATCCATTTGTCTCCCCTCATCGTTCAGGTAGTACTCGCGGACTGCCCGCCAGCCGAGCTGAGCGTAGAGCTCGGCCACCACATCCCCCAGTGCGGCCTGGCGGAGGTGGCCGATGGTGAGGGGGCCGGTGGGGTTCGAGGACACGAACTCGACCTGCACCGTCTTCCCTTCCCCCTCCTCCCCCCGCCCGTAGCGGTCGCCGGAGGAGAGGATCTGCCGCAGGACAGAGTGGAGGGTCGTGGGGTGAAGGGTGAAGTTGACGAACCCGTTCGCCGGTTGGACCTTGAGGAAGGACGGATCTGCGGCGAGTCGGGCGGCGAGCTCGGCTGCGATCGTAGCCGGCGGTGCCCCGAGCTCCCGGGCGAGGAGGAACGCGACCCGCGTCGACAGGTCCCCGTGCTCCGGCCGCGTCGTCCGCTCGATGGGGACCTCCGCGGGGACCGGCTTCCCCCCCGCCGCGAGCGCCTCCACCACTGCGGCCCGCACCAAGGCTTCGAGCCGCATTACCGCTCGATCACGAACCGCATGCCCGTCTTGACCTCGCCGCCGATCTCGACGTCGATGAACCCGGGGACGACCTTGATCTCCGGCTCGCCCTCCCGCTCCACGAGCCGACGGGCAATGGCGATCGCCTTGATGGCCTGGTTCACGGCCCCCGCCCCGATGGCGTGCGCCTCGACGAGCCCCGCCGATTCCAGTGCCCCGGCGATGGCCCCCGCGACCGCGTTGGGATTGGACGTAGCTGCGACCTTGAGGATCTCCATGTTTGCCTCCTCGTTCACCCGTGCTCTGGGATGACCATGGGGACGTGGTGTGTGCGCTAGATTCTAGCGGTGTCCTCGCGGCGGGGCAACGGTGCGCCCTCCGCCTCGGGCCCCGAAACCGGCTACGATTGGCCCATGGCGCGGTGGATCCTCCACATGGACATGGACGCGTTCTTCGCTGCCGTGGAGCAGCTCGACCACCCTATGCTGCGCGGCCAGCCGGTGGTCGTGGGCGGCCTTGGACCGCGGGGCGTGGTCGCCACGGCATCGTACGAGGCGCGGGCATTTGGGGTGCACTCCGCGATGCCGATCGCCAAAGCGCGTATGCTGTGTCCCCATGCCGCGTTCGTGCCGCCCCGCTTCGCGCGGTACGAGCAGGTGGCTGGGCAGGTGTGGGCGATCCTCGCCTCGTACAGCCCCCTGGTCGAGCCCCTGTCCCTTGACGAGGCGTTCGTGGACCTCACGGGGACGGAGCGCCTGCACGGGCCGGCGGAGGAGACGGCCCACGGCCTCCACCGGCGGATCCGGGCCGAGACCGGCCTGGCGTGCTCGGTGGGCCTCGCCGGGAACAAGCTCCTCGCCAAGCTGGCGTCGGAGGCAGCCAAGCCAGGTGGGATCCATGTCGTTCACGAACAGGACGTGGAGGGCTTCCTCTCCCCCCTGCCCGTCGGCCGGTTGTGGGGGATCGGCCCGCACACCGCAAAGGTCCTCGCCGAGCGGGGGGTCCACACCGGGGGTGACCTGCGCGACGTCGATGCGAGCCTCCTTTGCTCCTGGTTTGGACCGCGGGGCGGTGCCCACCTGTGGCGGCTGGCCCGCGGCCTGGACGACTCTCCGGTCGTCCCGGCGCGGGAGGCGAAGTCAATCTCCCAGGAGGTGACCTACCCCGAGGATCTGTTCCAGGAGGAGGTCATCGCGGGTGAGGTGCGGCAGCTCGCGGTCGCCCTGGCGGCCCGGTTGGTCGAGGAGCGGCTGCTCGCGACCACGGTGCGGGTCAAGATCCGGTGGGCGGACTTCACCACCCGCACCCGGCAAGTCCAACTCCCGGAGCCGACGGATCACCCCGTGCTCATTGCCGACGAGGCGGTGGCGCTCCTCGACCGGGGTGGGCTCCACGCCGAGAGCGGGGTCCGCCTCCTCGGGGTCGGGCTGGCCGGGCTCGTCCCGGCGACGTTTCGTCCCGAGCACCTGTTCGCTCCCTCGGCGCTCACGGACGCCCTGCGCGAGGTCCGCTCCCGCCATGGGCCGGAGCGTCTCACCCTCGGATTCCCCGGCGGGGACCGCCGGCCGAGCTAGGGTATACTGCGGTTGTGGCGCGGGGAGGGGGGATGATGAAGCGGCTAGGGGGGATTGCGGCAGCGATCGGGGTCGCCGTGACCGGGTTCGGGGTTGGGCTCTGCGAATACCGGACCCCAACCACGGAGTTCCTCCAGGGGAAGGTGTCGTTCTTCTACCAACATACGGATGACCCCACCACCCCCAGCGTGGACCTCAGCTCGGGCTGGCTATCGTTCGATGCCCGACGGCAGTACGACAGCATGACGGAGGGGTTCACCCTCGCGGGGAGTGGCCAGGTGGGGTTCGCGGAGCTGAGCCTGACGCAGGCGGAGGTTGGCGCAAGCGGTGCGGTGCGGCAGTACCTGGAGAGCCCCCTCCCCTTGTTCACCTTCGGGGGCTTCGCGGCGACCCTGGATACCGCCTTCCCCCAACCGCGGGTGGAGGCCCAGGCTGGACTGGGGTACGGCCGGTTCTACGACGTGACCCCGCTCGCCAAGGCGCTCCAGATCGAGGGACAGCTGCTGACGCGGGGCATCCTGCCGGTGCCCCTGACCGATGCGAACCTCCTCGCCGTGGCCAAGTCCATCGGGCAGCGGGTGGAGGGGGAGGTGGTGGCGGAGCGGGTGGCCGCGGTGGTGTCGCTCATCGAGGCGGAGGCCGGGCGGGAGCTCGATCCGACCACGGTCCTCCTGATCGAGGAGACCCTCGCGGCCACGGGCCGGGAGAGGTACTGCGGGTGGACGGTGCAGGCGGGCTTCGCCCACGAGCTCCTGGATCCCAACGGGGCGACCCGTGACTTCCTCCTCTCCCTGGCCCTCGACGCCGCCCTTGCCCCTGAACCGAACTCCCAGCTCCTCTTCAGGGCCCGGGTCTCAGGCCCGTACTGGATCACCGAGCAGTACACCCTCGCCCTGGACGTGACGTTCGATGTCCAGCTCGACAGCGCGATCAGCTTCTCCACCCGCTACAGCCTGTTCCAGGACAAGCCGCTCGGCCAGCTCCCCGCCGGCCGGCAGTCGGCCTCGTTCCAGCTCGAGATCAGCCAGCGCTGGGTGGGCATGACCTTGCAGATGGAATTCGTGAAGCTGGCGGAGGCCCCGGCGTGGAAGCAGAGCATCGTCATCACCGCCACCGCGCACCTGTGGTGAGGCGGGTGCTCATCCTCCCGCTCGTCGTCTACCAGCGGGCCGTGTCCCCCTTCCTCCCCCGCCGCTGCCGGTTCGTCCCCTCGTGCTCGGAGTACGCCCGGGAGGCCATCCTCCGGTACGGCCCCCTCCGCGGAGGATGGCTCGCCCTGCGGCGGCTCGTCCGCTGCGGGCCGTGGCACCCCGGCGGCTACGATCCCGTCCCCTGACCCTCGCTGAACTCGCGCGCCACGTCCGCCATCAGGGCGGGGTTCGTCCATAGGTCGAGGCACACCGCGGCGAGGGCCTTGGCGGCAGCGATCATCGCCGCTCGCGCCGGCTCCGCTCGGGCTGCCTCACAGAACGCGCGGGAGTGCCCGGGCACGGTGCCCTCCGCAATGCGGATGTAGGGGTGGATCGCGGGGACCTCCCACGACACGTCCCCCATGTCCGTGGACCCCACGCCTCCCGTGGGCTCCTCCACGGGGAACCCGAGGGGGGCGAGGTGCTCGGCGAACGCGTGAGCGAGGGCGCGGTTGGGGCGGATCGCCTTGTAGGCATGGCCCACGAGGCGGAACTCGAGCCGAGCCCCCGTGGCCAGAGCTGCCCCCTCTGCGCACCGCCGCAGCTTCTCCACCAGCTCGTCCCGGTACCCATTGTCGGATGCGCGGACGTAGAACCGGGCCGCGGCGTGCTCCGGGACGATGTTCGGCTTGAGGCCCCCGTGGGTGATGATCCCGTGGATGCGCGCCCCGTCGCGGATGTGCTGGCGGAGGGCGTTTAGGCCGACGAACGTCTGGATCACCGCATCGAGGGCATTGACCCCCTTGTCCGGCTCGGACGAGGCGTGGGCGGCCACCCCATGGAACTCGATCCCAACCTCGGTGATGGCGAGCGAGCCCCGGTCCACGACGGTCTGGTCTGAGGGGTGGACCATCATCGCTGCGTCCAGGTCCCGGAACAGGCCGGCCTCGATGAGCTTGATCTTGCCGCCGCCTCCCTCCTCGGCGGGGGTGCCGAGGACGAGGAGCGCTCCTGGGAGGTCCTTCTTGACTGGGGCGAGGCCGAGCGCGGCCCCCACCGCGATCGCGGCGATCAGGTTGTGGCCGCAGGCGTGCCCGAGCTCAGGCAGGGCGTCGTACTCCGCGAGGAGCGCCACCCGCGGCCCTGGCTTTGCGGCGGGGTGGACGGCGCGGAACGCGGTCGGGATCCCGCCCGCTCCCCGTTCAACGCGGAACCCGCCCCCCTCCAGGGCCTCCGCCAGCCACGCCGCGGCCTGGTGTTCCTCGAACCCGAGCTCAGGGTGGTCGTGGATGCGCAGGGCGAGGTCCCATAGCTGAGGCCCAAGCTCATCGATCCTCTTCCAGACCTGCTCTTTCATCGTCCTGCTCCCACCGGGATGGGGGCCCCGTCTCGGATCCAGGCGAGAGCGGCCTCGAGCTCGGGATCCCCTTCCTCTCCCTCGGCCCGTTCGACGAGGATCTCCGGGGTCAGGCCGACATCGTGGACGGTCCGTCCGAGTGGGGTGAAGTACTCACCGGTGGTGAGCTTGATCGCTCCCCCGTCGGGGAGGCGCATCACGATCTCTTGGACGAGCCCTTTGCCGAACGTGGGTCGGCCGACGAGGATGCCCATGGCGTGATCTTGGATCGCTCCGGCCATGATCTCCGCTGCGGACGCGGTCCCCTCGTTGACCATGATCGCCACGGGGATGTTGGGGACGCTGTTTCCACGCGAGCTGTAGGTGCGCTCCCCGAACGAGGGGCCCTGGACGCGAACGATTGGCCCGCGGTCCACGAAGTAGCTCGCCGACTCCACCGCTGCGGACAAGATCCCTCCCGGGTTGTTGCGGAGGTCGATCACGATGCCGGCTAGGTCTTGGAGCGGGAACGAGAACAGCGCCCTCCCGAGGAGCCCCGGGGTATCGAAGTCAAACCTCAAGATCTGGACGTAGCCGACCTTCTCCTCCCCGCGGTACTCGGAGCGCACGGACTCGATCTGGATCTTCTGCCGGACGAGGGGGATCTCCTCGACGGTGCCGTCGTCGTGCTGGACCGTGAGGACGACCACCGTCCCCTCCGGGCCCCGGATGTGCGACGACGCCTTCTCCAGGGTCCAACCCTCGGTCGGCTCCCCGTCCACGGTCCGGATCCAATCCCCGGGGCGGATCCCCCCCGCTTCGGCCGGGGTCCCCGGGAACGGTGCCACCACCGTGATACGGCCGTCGCGGAGGGTGATCTCGATCCCCACCCCGGAGTACTCCCCGGACAGGGACTCCTCCCAGCTCTGGTACTCCTCGGGGGTGAAGAAGGTGGAGTACGGGTCGCCCAAGGACTCCACCACCCCCCTGATCGCCCCATGGAGGAGGGTCGAGTCGGAGATCTCATCGGCTCGGTAGTAGTAATCGTGGATGAGCTGGTAGACCTGCCCGAGCGGGGAGAACAGGGTATCGCCGGGGGCGGCGCCAATGGCGAGCACGCCCACGAGCAGCAACGCGACGAACGACTTCCGCACCATCTCGCTCACCTCACTCCGATGTTTCGGGCCAGTTCAAGGTACTCCCTCGGCACCGGCTTCGGGCACCCGGCGAGGGCCGCGGCCAGGGGGACCGGCCCCACGTCCGTGCCATGGAAGCCGACCATCGCATCGTACTGCCCGGCGCAGGCGAGCTCCACCGCGGCGACCCCCAACCGGGTCGCGAGGAGGCGATCGAACGGGGTGGCGCCGCCGCCCCGCTGCAGGTAGGAGAGGACGGTCACCCGCGGGGTCAACGGGAGGCCCGTCTTCTCCAGTTCCGCCGCGAGCCAATACCCTACGCCGCCCAGTTGGGCGTGGCCGAACGCGTCCGTTCTGGCCTCCTCGGCCACCGGGCGGCTCCCGAGCTCGAGCGGCCGAGCGCCCTCGGCGACGACGATGATCGAGAACCGCCGCCCGGCGTCGAGCCGCCACTGGAGCGCTTCCTCCACCTGGGGGACCGAGAACGGTTCCTCGGGGGCGAGGATCACGTCTGCCCCGCCGGCCAGCCCGCCGAGGACCGCGATCCACCCCGCGTCGCGCCCCATGACCTCCACGATCAGCACCCGGTGATGGGCATGGGCCGTGGTGTGCAGCCGGTCGAGGGCCTCCGTGACCACGGCGAGTGCCGAGTGGAACCCGATCGCGTAGTCCGTGCCGCCGATGTCGTTGTCGATCGTCTGGGGGATCCCCACCGCCCGCACGCCGTGGCTCGCCAGTCGGTGGGCCACGCCGAGGGTGTCATCCCCCCCGATGGCGAGCACCGCATCCACCCGCCGCCGGTTCAGGGTGTCCAGGATCCGGTCCACTTTTGGGGTGGGCGTCCATGTTCCGGTCGCTGGATCCTTCTCGTACGGGTTCGTGCGCGAGGTGCCGAGGATCGTGCCTCCGATGTGCAGGATCCCCGCGACCTCGCTCCGGCCGAGCGGCACGAGGTCGTCCTCCACCGCTCCCCGCCAGCCGTCGCGGAACCCGACCACCGCGAGGCCTGCCGGCTCGGCGCGCCGCACGATGGCCCGGATCGCCGCATTGATCCCCGGGGAGTCACCGCCCCCCGTGAGGACCCCGATCCTCTTCACGCTAGGCATAGAGAGACCTCCCTCCTGAACCGACCTGGGCGATCATGTCCGTCGCGACGGAGCGGATCGCCTCCTGGATCTCCTTCCCCACCACCCGGGGGTCGAACAGCTTCTTGTTGGGGCGCCACGGGCTTCCCCCGGCATCAAACGTGATCGGATCGAACGCCACCCCTCTAGGGGGGAGGATCTCTGCGCGGTGGTCGGCGAAGAACTCCGCCGCGGTGCGGGCGTACACGTACTGGTAGGTGGTGTCCTTGTTCACCTTGCACACGCCCGCCGCGACGAGGGCCCCGACCTGAGAAGAGGACAGCCCCGATGCCCCATGGAGGACGAGCGGGCGCGGCCGGCGGCCCGCCCGTAGCCGGTCCGAGATCGCGCGCGCGAGGTCCACGCGCAAGGAGAGCTCCCGCCCTGCCGAGACCCCGTGCTCGGTCCCCACCGAGACCGCGAGGAGAGCGACCTCGGTCTCCGCGACGAACTGAAGGGCCTGTTCTGGGTCAGTGTAGAACGCGGCGTCGGAGACGATCTCGTCCTCCGCGCCTCGGATCACCCCCAACTCCCCCTCCACGAGGACCCCATAGGGCCGGGCGAGCTCGACCACGGCCCGCGTCGCGCGCACGTTGTCCGCGAACGGGAGCGCCGAGGCATCCACCATCACCGATGAGCAGAGGCCCTCGGCGAGGGCGGGGCGGATGAACCCGTCGCTCTGGTCAGGCGTGACGTGATCGAGGTTGACGAACACCCCGATCTTCGCGTCCGCGGCCACCGCCTGGACGTAGCGGACGAGGGCCCGCAGTCCAGCGAGGGGGCGGCCCCCCCCGGCGAACTTTGCGGCCCCGACCGACACTTGGACCAATAGATCGCTTCTCGCTTGCTCGTAGGCGGCGAGGAGCCCGAGGAGGACATTCGGCTCAGCGAAGTTGTTGGCGATGAGGGCGAACCGCTCCTCGTGAGCGCGACGGTACACCTGTGCCAGTTCTCTTCCTCCCAAGTAGGGCATAGGACGGCCTCCTTCCTCCCGTAATGATACCGCTAGAAGCGAGCTTCCTTGGGGAGGACGACGATCCCGGCCTCGGTGATGGTGAACCGAGCTCGGTCCGTTTCGGGATCGTACCCGATCCTCTCCCCGGGGGGGATGCGCACCCCCTTATCCACGATCGCGCGGCGGATCCTCGCCCCCCGCCCCACGTCCACCCCCGCCAACAGGACCGAGTCCTCAACGGTGGCGTAGCTGTTCACGCGGACCCCCGGCGAGAGGACCGACCGCGCCACGTGCGACCCAGACACGATGGAGCCTGGGGAGAGGAGCGAGTTCACTGCGGTTCCAGTGCGGTCCGGCTCATCATGGACCGTCTTGGCGGGGGGCCAAGGCTCGTGGTAGGTGTGGATGGGCCATTCCCTGTCATAGAGGTTGAACTTGGGGGTGATGGCGACGAGGTCCATGTGGGCCTCCCAGTACGCATCCAGGGTCCCCACATCCCTCCAGTAGGGAAGGGGGTTCTTGTTCGCACGCTCGAGTGGGAAGGCGAACACCCGATCCTCGCCCACCATGCGGTTGATGACGTCCCGGCCGAAGTCATGCGAGGAGTCCGCGGTCTGGGCGTCCTCTTCGAGCCGCCGGGCGAGGACCGCGGGTCGGAACACATAGATCCCCATCGAGGCCAGGCACACCGCCGGATCGGTGGGGGACGGGGCGGGCTGGGCTGGCTTCTCCTGGAAGTGGAGCACGCTGCCCTCGCCATTGACCACGAGGACCCCGAGCTCGCCCGCGGCCTCCGCGAGGGGCACCGCCACCACCCCCACCGTGAGATCGGCCTCCCGTTCCTGGTGGAACCGCACCATGGGCCGGTAGTCCATCTTGTACACGTGGTCCCCGGCGAGGATGAGGATCGCCTCGGGAGCCCCTTGCTCCATGGCGAACCGCTCGACCGAGTACCAGTTTTGATAGATTGCATCAGCAGTTCCGAGGTACCAGTGCTCGGCCGCGCGCTGTTGGGGAGGGACGGTGATGAGGAACTCCCCCAGCGCAGGGCTGAAGATGCTCCACCCGATTTGGATGTGCCGCTCCAGGGACAGGGACTTGTACTGGGTGAGGACGAGGATGTGGCGGAGCCCGGAGTGGAGGCAGTTGGTGAGGGTAAAGTCGATGATGCGGTACAGGCCAGCAAAGGGGACCGCCGGTTTGGCCCGATCGCGGGTCAAGGGATAGAGCCTTTGCCCGCGGCCGCCCGCCAGCACGAACGCCAGTACGCCGCTCACCACGCCCTCCCCGTGCGAGTAACCCCGGCTGCGTTCTCGCACCGCCCGTACTTTACCGGGCGTGGTCCCCGGCCGCACGGGGCCGCGATCCCCGGCTCAACCGAGGTCGGGTGGGATGGGGTGGCCGATCTCGCCGTAGGCAGCGGCGACGTGACCTCGAAACACGCGGTCGAACACGGGTTCGTGGGCAGAAGTGTGGTGCGGACCATACCACCAGAACCAGTCGCTTCCCTCCGCGACGAGGAGGTGGTCGCGAGCCCGCGCCCGCGCCGTGGGATCCGGGCAGGACTGGACCGCATCGAGCGCCCGTGCGAGGTGGCTCCAGGCCGCGTTCTGCTGGGGGTGGCCGATCCACGTGCGGAAGTCGGCGTCGATCCACGATCCGGGCCACAGATCGGGCAGGGTCCGCGGGACGGAGGGCCGCGGATCGAGGTACCCCGACACCGTGGTCGGCACGAGGTCGGGGGAGGAGCGAACGTGGCGGTACAGGGCCTCCAAGAAGGGCTGGCCGTTCCGCTCGTAGAAGTCCCAGGCGTTCTCGCCGTCCATGGCGATGAGGACGAGCGGGGGTGCATCCCCGCGCCACGTCTGGCCGATCTCCCGTAGCCGCCGGACGAGGTCCTCGGCCGCGTCGGCCGCCGGCCAGCGGTGGTAGTCGAACCCGATGAGGTTCGAGAGGTACGTGTCGCGGAACAGGATCGTCAGTTCGCCCCTACCGGTCGCGAAGCGCCACGGGCGGTACAGGTCCTCGCGGTGGGGAGGTCGGCCGAGCGAGCGGGCGAGGATCGCCCCGTCGGTCGCGATCCAGCGCACCCCGGCCTGGGCGAACACCGCGGCCGCGTCCGTGCTCACCGCCCCCTCCGCCGGCCACATCCCGAGGGGGCGGCTCCCGAACGTGGCCTCGTGGTGGGCGAGGGCCCGGAGGACCTGCTCGCGGGCGTCGTCCGGGGCGGAGAAGGGCGGGATCGGGTCGCTCGGCTGCGCCCGGTGGGCGACCTGGGAGTCGAGGAGAAGGGGGAGGATCGGATGGTAGAACGGCGTCGCCGTGAGCTCGACCAGCCCCTCCGCTGCGAGGACCCGGTAGCGGGGGAGGACCTCGCCCACGAGGCGGCGATGGACGTCGGACAGATGCTCCAGGTCGTCGTGCGCGAACCGGCCGCGCTGCGCCAGATCCCGGAGCGAGGGATCCCCATCGAGGACGGTCTGGCCGATCCACGAGAGGAGGAACCATCCCCACAACGCCCGCTCACCCTCCGGCGTGACGGCGGCCGCCCGCAGGCGATTGGGATCCGGGACCGGAAGCCCCCGCCGCGCCACCGGGAGCGGGATTGCGCCGGAGAGGAGGTCGCGTACAGCCCCCTCCCCCGCCGTGGCGGGGAAGTAGCCATCGCTCAAGGAACCCGCGGCGTACCGGGTCAGCTGCTCCGTCAGGCAGGGGGTGAAGTTCACCGTCACGGGGACCTCGCCCCGCCCGATGAACGCCGCCATGTCCGTGTAGTCCTTCGTCGCCCGGAGGCGGGTCCACGGGAGGAGGTTCTCTCCGCTCCCCGGGAGGGCGTACCACGGTTGGTGCATGTGCCACAGAAACGCGACGTGGACCTGGGATCCCATCGGCGGGCGATGGTACCCGAGGCTTGCCCCCAAGCCAACCGGGCCTAGCGGAGGGTGAGCTCCTGTATCTGTCCGTGCGTCTTGAGGCGATGCATTATACTGGCAAGACCGGCACACTCTATGTGCGCCAAAGGCAATGCATGGTCATCACTTTTGGCGCCGGGGGTGGTAGACTTGCCTTAGGGCAAGTCCGTCATCCTGGCGCTTGGCGATGGAGCAGCTACCGAGCGACAGCCGAGGAAGAAGAACCCCCGGACTTCCTCACCGCGGATTGGGTATTGTCCCAATTTCACCAGGACGTGCTCGGGCGGAGAAGGAATATCGGAAGTTTGTCAAGGAGGGGCGCGGGATCGACGTCTGGGCCGATCTTCGCGGTGGGGTGATCCTGGGGACGGAGCGGTTTGTGGAGGCGCTGGAACCGCTACTGCGGGGGAGATCCCCCGTGGTGGAGATTCCCCGAAGGGAGAGGCTGGTGACCCGGCCCAAACTAGAGGAGCTCTTTTCCGGTATCACGGACAACTCCGATCGAAGTGAACGGGTCGATCAAGCTGTTCGTACTTACGGGTACACCCTCAAGGAAGTGGCAAATGCAATGGGGTTGTACCACTCGACGGTGAGCGTCATCGCCAACCGGGTGGCAGAGGCGAGGAAACACCAAAAATGAAGACCTGACCCCCCACCTTTACTTCTTTGTCAACTTTGTCAACACCCTCCCGATTGTCCAGATTACTAGCGACACTCCTATGGCGCCAACAAGAGTAGGCCATGCCTGATCCCACCTTGCCCAGGCGGAGAACGTTGCTGGCCACGACCTTGTCTCGATGAACTTGCTCAAGAGCGATGCAATCCCATCGATTGTCGCGAGGCACAAGGCGCAGACCGGGATAGCCACTAGAGGAGGATATCGCCATATCATGACAAACGGTGCAGGTCGAAACTTCCTCCATGTCATGGCTACTTCCCGGTGAGCCAATCCCAGGCGCTTCTGAACGCGTTTCCTACGGGTGTGCGGACGTAGTTGTGAAGGGCCACATGAACTGTATGCAACGTCTCATGGGCTTTGTATGCCAAAGATGTAACAGCTACGCCTGTCGCTTTGGCAGCACGGGCAGTCCACCGGGCACCTTCCACCATTGCGCTGCGGACTATTTTTACCGCTGGTTGCGTTACAAATTCAGCAACTGCACCAAGCGTGGCTCCACCCACTGCCGCTATACCTACATCTTTCCAATTAATCTCGGTCTCACTACCAGCTGCTATCTTAACCCCTTGGATAGTTAAGTCCGTTGCTGCACTAACACTCCCGCATACTGCCATCGTCGCTATAATGGTGAGTGGATCAGCCTCACCATCGACTTGGAGAAGTTCAGCGTCCGGGAGTTCTTCGCCGTAGGGCAATGTAACTGAAGCTTCTTGCACCGGAGCCGCCTGGGCGTAGCTGAGTTGGGCGAACGTGGGAAGCAACCCGACCACGGCCACTAGAGCCACCGCCACTACCTTCATCCACGTCATCATCTCCACCACCTCCTTGTGGATGGCACTAGTATACTCCTCCTCCCTGTCAAGCCCTCGAGTTGCCTCACCAAAATGTGAGTGTGAAGGGGTCAGGTCTTCACTTTTGGTGTTAGGCGCGACACACTTGGCGTGTGGCACGCCCGTTACGCATCGAATATGAGGGCGCGGTGTGCCACATCACCAGCCGTGATAACGCCCGCCAGATATCTTCCTGGACGACGAAGACCGGTTGAGCTTCTTGAAGGCCTTGGAGGACGTCGTCACACGGTACACCTGGATCTGCTACGCCTCCTGCTTGATGCCAAACCATTATCACCTGCTTGTGGAGACGCCCGCTGCCAACCTCTCCCGGGGCATGCGGCAACTGAACGGGGTCTACACCCAAGGCTTCAACCGTCGGAGCAACCGGGTGGGGCACGTCCTGCGTGGTGGAGGCCGCGGATACACCCTCAAGGAGATCGCTGAGGCCTTGGGCCTCCAGTACGCCACGGTTAGCCGCCGGAGAGAGAGGCGCGAGGCGGGGCCGTCGTACTGCGAGATCTGTCTCTGCGCTATTGTTTTGGGGTGAATGAGCCGGGCGGAGGGGCCCTACGATTTGGGGGCAGGGGGGCTACGATGGGGATCAAGGACCTCCCGGAGGTGGATCGGCCGCAGAAGCTCCGCGCCCGCGGGACCCCAGGCGTTGTCGGACGCCGAATTCCTCGCCGTCCTCATCCGCACCGGGACGAGGGGGAAGAGCGCGGTCGAGCTGGCCCAAGCGCGCCTGGAGGACGCCGGTCCGCAGCTCGCGCGGTGGAGCGGGGACGACCTCGCCCCCCCCCGCCAGCTCGTCGAGGCGGGGAAGATCTGGGGATCGAGGTCCTCGTCCACATCATCGTGACGAAGACGAATCACACCTCGCTGCGCGAGCAGGGCTACATTCCGTGACCGGCCGGCGCTGGCCCGAACGAGGGATGCACGGAGAACAGCCGGCACGCGCTTTCCCACGTGACCTCCGCGAGTTTGGCCACGGGGATCCCCCGCAGCGCGGCGAGCCGCTCCGCCACCAGGCGCACCTTCCCCGGATCGTTGCGCTGGCCGCGGAACGGCTCGGGCGGGAGGTAGGGCGAGTCGGTCTCGAGCAGGATCCGCTCGAGAGGGATCGCCGCGGCGGCCTGGCGGAGGGCGTCGTTCCGGCGGTAGGTGAGGGGGCCCCCGATGCCGAGGTGGAGCCCGAGGCCCACGATCTCCTGGGCCCGGGATTCGTCCCCGCCGAACCCGTGCACCACCCCGCGGGGCGGCCGCTCCGCGCGGAGCAGCTGGAGGAACGGATCCCACGCCGCCCGCTCGTGGAGGATCACTGGGAGGGCGAGCCGCTTGGCGAGCCGGAGCTGGGACCGGAACGCCTCGATCTGGACCTCATGCGGGGAGAGGTCGCGGTAGAAGTCGAGCCCACACTCGCCGACGGCCACCGCCCCCTGGCGGAGGAGGCCCGCCAGTTGCGCCTCTAGCTCGGGGGTGAACGCCTTCGCGTCATGGGGGTGGAGCCCACTGGAGGCGAACACGTGCCCGTGCCCGCGGGCGAGCTCGAGGGCCGCCTCCGACGACCGGAGGTCCACCCCTACGTTGAGGACCGCTACTCCCTCCACCCGCAGCGCGGCGAGGAGCTCCGCGCGGTCGCGATCGAACGGGGGGAAGTCGAGGTGGGCGTGGGTGTCGAACAGGTTCATGAATCCCGGCGAGGCTCGGGCTCGATTGAGGCGAACGCCCACGGGAGGGACCCCACCACGTCGCGGGGGAGGGCGGCCCGCTCCGAGGCGCCGGCGGTGGCGAGCTCGGCAGCGAGGCCATGGACGTAGGCCCCCACAACCGCTGCGGCGAGGGGCGTTGCCCCGCCTACCCAGAGGCCCCCGATCATCCCGGCGAGGACATCGCCTGAACCGCCGTGGGCGAGGGCCGTGTTCCCGGTCGTGGTGAGGTACACGTCCCCGCCGCAGGAAACGGCCGTGGGGGGCCCCTTGAGGACCACCGTGGCGCGCGAGCTTCTGGCCATCCCCCGTGCCCAGCGGATCTTGTCCGACATGGCTTCGTCCGGATCCACGGCGGCGAGGCGGGCGAACTCGCCGACGTGCGGGGTGAGGATGATCTCCCCATGCCCCGCCCGCAGGAGCGACGGGTCCTCGGCGAGGGCGAACAGGGCATCGGCATCGACGACGAGCGGGACCCCGGACGCAACGAGCGCGTGCACCACCTCCTTGGGGCCGGGACCCCGCCCGAGGCCGGGGCCGACCACGACGAGGTCCATCTCCTGAGCCCGCCGCACCGCTTCCGCGGCCGCCTCAGGGGAGAGCATCCCGTCCGCGGCCCGGCCGGGGTGGACGAGCGCTTCTGGCAGGAGGGCTGCCACGATCGGGAACACGGGCTCCGGACACAGGACGTGGACGAGGCCCGCACCGGCGCGGAGCGCCCCTTCGGCGCAGAGGGCGGCCGCGCCGGCCATCCCCACCGCGCCCGCCACCACGAGGATCTTCCCGAACGTCCCCTTGTGGCCAAACCGCGGCCGGCGGGGGAGGAGGGAACCACAGAACGACGCGTCCACGACGTGCGCTACGGGGCTCACCTCATCCCACACCGACGGGGGGTAGGCGACATCCACCACCCGCGCCTCGCCGCATAGCCCCGCCGCGGGGGGGAGGAGGTGGCATGGCTTCAGCGCCCCCATGGCGAGCGTGAGCTCGGCCCGCACCGCCGGGCCGGGGACGGCGCCGCAGTCGGCGACCAGTCCCGATGGAAGGTCGAGCGCCACCACCGGGGAGCCGGAGGCGACGACGATCTCGATCGCCCCCCGGGCCAGACCGCGCGCCCCCTGGGCAAGCCCGATCCCGAGGATCCCGTCCAGCACGAGATCTGCCTCAGCAATCCTCGTGCGGAGCACGTTGAGTTCAGCCGCGCGGCGGATGGCAACGAGTCGGTCCGGGAACGACGCGCGGAATGCACGTTCCTGTTCAGCGGTGGGACCGTGGGGGGTCCCGAGGACGACCGCCTGTACGTCGGCCCCGGCGAGCCCGAGCCACCGCGTCGCGGACAGGGCGTCGCCGCCGTTTCCGCCCTTCCCGCACACGGCGAGGACGCGGCCGGTGGCGAGGCCACGGTTCCAGGCGCTGATCTCCGCGGCGGCCCCCCGTCCGGCCGACTCCATGAGGAGGAGCGGGGCCACCCCGTGCTCGGCGGCGCGGCGGTCGAGCGTTCGGATCGCTTCCGCAGTGAACACCTTCAGCACGGGTTTCATTCTAGGCCCGACTCCGCAGCCTGCCAATGGGCGATGACCTCCGTTGCGACCTCAGATGCCGGGCGGCCGGTCACGTCCAGCCAGTGGACGCGCGGCTCGGCGCGGAAGAACGCGAGCTGGCGTCGTGCGTAGGCCTTCGTGTTCCGCACGATCCGCCGCCGCGCTTCATCGAGGTCGTACTCCCCGGCGAAGTAGGGGAAGAGCTCCCGATACCCGATCGTGCGTACGGCCGGGGCATCCGAGGGGAGGTCGAGGTTCCACAGCCGCCGTGCCTCCTCGATCAGCCCTTCCGCGAGCATCCGCGCCACACGGGCCTCGATCCTCCGCCCGAGCTCCGAGCGCTCGACGGTGAGCCCGACCGGGACGAGCGGCCACGGGAACGCCTTCTCGCTCCCCCACGACGCGGTGAGCGGCCGGCCGGTGAGGCGATGCACCTCCACCGCGCGGACGAGGCGCACCCGATCTGCAGGGTGGATCCGGGCGGCGGACGCCGGATCCACGCGTGCAAGCTCTTCCCGGAGCTCCGCGGTGGGGCGCTGGGCGAGCTCCGCCCGGAGCTCCGGGTCGGCGGCCGGCCCGGGGGAGAGCCCGCGGGTGAGGGCCCGCACGTAGAGCGTGCTCCCGCCGACGATGATCGCCCGGTGGTCGCGGCCCTGGATCTCGGACACGAGCCGTTCGCAGTCCGCACGGAACCGGGCCGCATCGTAGTGCTCCCAGGGGTCGAGGGTGCCGACGAGGTGGTGTGGGACCCGAGCGAGGACCTCTCGGGGAGGCCGGTCCGTCCCGATCTCCAAGCCCCGGTAGATGGCCCGGGCATCGGCGGAGATGATCTCCCCTCCCACCGCCTCCGCCACCGCCACCGCGACCTCCGACTTCCCCGCCGCGGTGGGCCCAACGAGGAGGAGGACCGTCATGCCTCCTCGGAGAGGAGGAGCTCCCGTAGGGAACGGAGCAACTGGTGCCGCGCTGGGTACTTCAGCTTCTCCAGCGCCTTCAGTTCGAGTTGCCGCACCCGCTCCCGGGTGATCTCGAACTGGCTCGCCACCTCCTTCAGCGTGCGGGGATGGCCGTCGAGGAGGCCGTAGCGCAGCTCGAGGATCTCCCTCTCCCGCGGGTCGAGCTCGGCCAGCGCCTCCCGCAACTCGTCCCGCAGCCGGGCCCGGATCGCTTCCTGGGCCGGGTCTTGCGCCGTCTCATCGGCGATGAAATCCCCTAAGGTGTCATCATCTTCGTCGGACAGCGGGCGCTCGAGCGAGGTGGTGAACGCGGCGGCCTGCTCGATCTTCTTCACCCGATCCACGCTCGTTCCGAGGAGCTCAGCGAGCTGCTCGTAGCTCGGCGGCCCCCCGTGCTCGCGGATGTACTCCCGCCGCAGCCGGCTCAGCTCCTGCACCGCCTCCATCGTGTGAACGGGGACGCGGATCGTGCGCGCCTGATCCCCGATCGCGCGCGTGATCGCCTGGCGGATCCACCACGTGGCGTAGGTGGAGAACTTGTACCCCTTGCGCCAATCGAACTTCTCCACCGCCCGCATGAGCCCGATGTTCCCCTCCTGGATGAGGTCGAGGAACGATAGCCCGCGGTGCATGTAGCGCTTGGCGATCGAGACCACGAGCCGCAGGTTGGACACGGCGAGCCGTTCCCGCGCCGCCTCCCCCTCGTGGAGGATCCGCTCGAGCTCGCGCTTTCGCTCCGGATCCGCGACCCCCTGGGCGAGCTCCTCCAGCGCTGCCGTACCCGCCTCGATCTTCTGGGCGAGCTCCACCTCTTCCTCCCGGGTGAGCAAGGGGACGCGGCCGATCTCGCGGAGGTACGTGCGCACCGGGTCGCGGCCCCGCTCCACCGGCTCCTCCTCCGGCTCGGAGTCGGCGAGCTCAGCGATGAGGGGGATGAGGTCGGTGAGTTCCTCCTCCTCCGTCGTCCCCGGTTCGGGCAGGTTGGGGGGAACGATCTCCGGGTCGTCGGGCATCCTCACCTCCTTCGCATCAACCGGAGGCGCTCCTGGCACAGCGCCTGCAACGCGGCGTTGAGCCTCTGCACCTCGTCCGCATCGCCGGCCGTCTCGGCCTCGACGAGGCGCCGGCGGGCTTCGTCCAACCGTCGGTTCAGGCGCGGAAGGTGAAGGAAGCGGGTTTCCGCGTCGGCGATGGCCTGCGCCTCGTTCGAGAACGGGAGGTCGAGGAGGGCAACTTGGGTCAGGACCTGCACCGAATCGGGGGGGAGCTCGCTCACCAGCCTACTGGCGGTCGGCCGTTCGCCCCCGTGCCAGAGCTCCACCCACTTCGCCACGATCGGACGATGTTCGGGGCGGAATTCGGCGAGGTCAAGGTCGCCAAGCACCCGCTCCGGTAGTTTCCCCGCGACGAGAAAATGGAGGAAGATCTCCTCCGGCCCGATCCGGGGCCGCTCTTCGTTGGGCACGGCCAAGCGGGCCTCGCCGCGGAGGTAGCCCCACACCTCCTCTTCGCGCAGGGAAAGGAGGGCGGCGAGCTCGCGGGCGAGCTCGTGCTGGAGGGGGACGCTGCGGATCTCGGGCCAGAAGGTCTTCGCCTCGACGAGGACCTGCTCCTTGCCCTCCACCGTGGCCACGTCGTGCCGACTGGCGATGGCTTCGACGAAGAAACGATGGAACGGGAGCGCCCGGGCGAGGACCTCCCGCGCCGCATCGGCCCCCTGGCCGCGGACGAGGGAATCCGGGTCTTCGTCCGGCGGGAGCACGGCCACTGCCACCCTGAGCCCGGCCGCGCGGAGGATGACGAGCCCGCGCAGGGCCGAGGCCTCCCCGGCCGCATCGCGGTCGTAGGCGATCACGACCTGGTCCGTGTGCCGAGCGATGAGGCGGGCCTGGGCGTCGGTGAGGGCGGTGCCCATCGAGCCGACCGCCTCCCCGATCCCCGCCGTCTGGAGGCTGATCACGTCCGTATACCCCTCGACGAGGACGGCGCGGCCGGCGGAGCGGATCGCGTCCCGGGCGAGATCGAGTCCGTACAGGAGCGTCCCCTTCGTGAAGAGGGACGTATTGGGGATGTTCACGTACTTTGGATCGCCGGCGAAGCTCCGGCCCGCGAACGCCACGGGGCGGCCCTGATCATCGCCGATCGTGAACATGACCCGGTCCCGGAACCGGTCGTAGTAGCCCCTCTCGCCGGCCACGACCAGCCCCAGATCGCGGAGCGTATCCACCCCCACCTGACCGAGGGTGCGGAGGAGCCCATCCCAGCCCTCCGGGGCGTAGCCGAGCTTGTACCGCTCCCACACCTTTTCCCCCAGCCCCCGGCCAAGGAGGTAGTCGCGGGCCTTCTTCCCCGAGGGCCTCCGTAGCTCGCGGGCGAAGTACTGGACTGCCTGCTCGTTTGCCTGGAGGAGCTTCGCCCTGCCCTCTCCTCCCGCGGTGCGGATCTCGATCCCCAGCTCGCGGGCCAGGCGGGACAGGGCCTCGGGAAACGATAGCCGTTCGATCTTCATCAGGAACCCGATCGCGTCGCCACCGGCGTGGCAGCCGAAGCAGTGCCAGAGCCCCTTATCCGGGGAGACGAGGAGGGAGGGGGTGTCGTCGGGGTGGAACGGGCAGCGGCCCTTGAACCTCTGGCCGGCGGGTTTGAGGGTGATGTACCGCCCGATGAGCTCGACGATGTTGACCCGCGACTTCACCTCCTCGACGTCAACGCTCGGCATCGCCAAGGCCCTCCAGGTAGGGGTTCCGCTCCCGCTCCCGGCCGATGGTGGTGGTCAGGCCGTGGCCGGGCAGGACCTGCCACGTGTCGTCCAGGCTGAGCAGCCGGCGGAGCGACTTCGACAGCGCCTCCCACGAGCCGCCGGGCAGGTCGGACCGTCCCACCGACCGGGCGAACAGGACGTCGCCCACGATCGCCACCTTCCCCTTCTCCCACAGGTAGGCGACCGATCCCGGGGAGTGGCCGGGGAGGTGCCACACGACGAGCTCCTCGTCCCCGAGGGGGAGGCGGTCGCCCTCGGCCAGGGGACGCGCGAGGGGAGGAGGCTGACGGCCCGTTAGCCAAAACGAGCCCACCTCGTCGGGGTGGTAGAGGATGGGGGCGCCGGTGCGGGCGCGGATCGCCTCGGCCCCGTCGGCGTGGTCGAAGTGCCCATGGGTGAGGAGGATGTACCGCACCGCATGGCCGTCCCACGCTGCAGCGAGGTCCGGCGCAGCGTCGCCCGGATCCACGACCGCGGCCTCGCCGTCCGCCACCAGGACGTACGCGTTCGTGCGCAGTGGTCCCACCACGAGTCGTTTGAACTCCACTAGTATCCCTCCCTCCCGGGCACGGCCTGGGCACAGGCCAGGACGCCGACTTCCCCGAACCCGGCTTCCCCGAGGGCCCGCGCTGCCTCGGAGGCGGTAGCGCCGGTCGTGATCACGTCGTCCACCACGAGGACGGCTTCCCCCTCGCCGCGGACGCGGGCGGAGAAGAGGCCGGTCATCGCCTTCTCCCGTTCGGCACGGGGGCGCCCCACCTGGGGTGGGGTCGGACGTCGCTTCGCGAGGAGGGGGCGGAACCGTATCCCCAACGTCGCTGCCACCTCCCGTGCCAGGAGCTCGGCGGGGTGGTATCCCCGTTCTCGCAGGCGGCGCGGGTCCGGCGGCACGTAGGTGACGGTGGCCAGCTCTGCGGAAGGGACGTCGCCCAGCGCGGCCGCGAGGAGCCGCCCCAGGGGTCGGGCGAGGGCGCGTTCCCCCTCGTACTTCAGGGCTTGGACCGCTCTTCGCAACGTCCCCTCGTAGGGCCCAATCGTGCGGGCCCAGGCGTAGCTCCGCCCCGCGACGGCACACGCCCGGCACAGGTCCAATCCCTCTTCGATCCCCATCCCGCACACGAGGCAGATCGCCCCCTCCCAGCGAGGGAGTGCATCCGTACACGCCTCACAGAGCGGGGCGAGATCCGGTACCGGCTCCTCGCACACGAAACAGACCGGCCGGAACAGGAGCCCCACCGCCCCCGCCGCGGCCCGCGCCGTTCTAGGAGGCGACGAACCTCGCCACATCGATGAGACGTGCCGCATAACCCCACTCGTTATCGTAGAACGCAAGGACCTTCACCACATCCAGCCGGTCGGAGAGGACCATCGTGTAGCTCGTGGCCACGACCGACGAATGGTTCCGGCCGATGACATCGCTCGACACGATCGGGTCGTTCTCAACGGCCATCGCCTCCCCGAGGGGCGTCTGCGCTGCGGCGTGGAACGCCTTGTTCACGAGCGCCGCCGCCTCCTTGGCGCTCTTCCCCGGCAGGGGCTTCCGCAGCTTCGCCACGAAGTCCGACACCGAGCCCGCGGGGACGGGGACGCGCATCGCGATCCCGTCGAGCTTGCCCGCGAGATCGGGGAAGATGGCGGGGATGGACCGCGCCGCCCCGGTGGAGGTGGGGATGATGTTCGCCGCCGCGGCCCGCGCCCGCGCAAGGTCCTTGTGGGGCGCGTCCACGAGGCGCTGATCTGCGGTGTAGCCGTGGACGGTGGTCAGGAACCCGTATTCGATCCCGAACGCCTCGTGGAGGACCTTCACCACCGGCCCGAGCGAGTTCGTGGTGCAGGAGGCAGCGGACACGATCGCTGGCTTCCCCCGCTCCGCGAACTGACCCTCGTTCACCCGCCACAGGATCTGCAGCACCTCGCCCTTGCGCGGCCCGCTGGGGGGGGCGGAGAGGACGATTCGCTTCGCGCCCGCCTTGAGGTGCGCCTCCGCCTTGTCGGGATCGGTGAACACCCCGCTCGACTCGATGACCACGTCCACCTTGTGCTTCGCCCACGGGAGGTTCCCCGGTTCCTTCTCCGCGAGGAACGGGATCTTCCGCCCATCCACGATGAGCGCTTCTCCCTCGACGTGGATCGGGAACGGGGGCCGCCGGTACACCGTGTCGTAGCGGAGGAGGTGGGCTGCCGTCTCGGCCGGGAGGAACGGGTCGTTGATCGCCACCACCTCTACCGGCCATCCGCCCGTGGCGATGATGCGGAGGGCAATCCGTCCGATTCGTCCGAATCCGTTGATCGCTACGCGTGCTGCCATGGTCTCTCCTTTCGGCACATCTGGATGAACAGGTCGTGCACCTGCGCGTCGTCGGTGAGCTCGGGGTGGAAGCTCGCGGCGAGGAGGCGGCCTTCCCGCACCAGGACTGGGACATCGCCCAGCCAGCCTAGCGCCTCGACGGTCGGGCCCATCTGCCGCACGAGGGGCGCGCGGATGAACACGGCCGGGATCTCCCCGAGCCCGTCCGCGGAGACGCGGGCCTCGAACGAGTCCACCTGGCGGCCGGTGGCGTTCCGCTCCACCGCGACGTCGAGGACCCCGAGGAACGTCTCCCCCCAGTTCGTGATCCGGCGGGCGAGGAGGATCATCCCCGCGCAGGTCCCGAACGCGGGGAGCCCCCTCGCGAGCGCCTCCCGGAGCGGGGCTGCTAGTCCAGTCCGCGTCATGAGCCGCCACATCGCGGTCGACTCGCCCCCGGGAAGGATGATCCCCGCGAGCCTTGCCAACTGCTCCGGCCGAAGCACGGGGCACCCCTCCACCCCGAGGCGGGCCAGGGTCCGCAGGTGCTCGCGCACATCCCCCTGGACCGCGACGACCCCGACCGTCATCGGTGTTGCATCAGCTCCGCGCTGGGGATCGCCTCGATCGTGATCCCGGGCATCGCCTCCCCGAGGCCCATCGAGACCTGCGCCAGGACCTGGGGATCGTCGTAGTTCGTGCAGGCGAGGACGATCGCCTTCGCCCTCTTCTCCGGGTCGGCGCTCTTGAAGATCCCCGACCCCACGAATACCCCGTCGCAGCCGAGCAGCCTCATCAGGGCCGCATCGGCCGGGGTGGCGATCCCCCCCGCGGCGAAGTTGACCACCGGGAGGCGTCCGTGCTCCTGGATGAGCTCGAGGATCTCCGCTGGGGCACCGAGCTCCTTCCCGTAGGAGACGAGCTCGGCCCGGCTCATCCCGGCCATCCGTCGGATTTGGTCGTTGAGGAGGCGCATGTGGCGGACGGCCTCGATCACGTTCCCCGTTCCGGCCTCGCCCTTCGTGCGGATCATCGCCGCCCCCTCCGCGATCCGCCGCGCCGCCTCGCCGAGGTCCCGGCATCCGCACACGAACGGGACCTTGAACTGCCACTTGTCGATGTGGTGGAACGGATCGGCCGGGGTGAGGACCTCGCTTTCGTCAACGAAGTCCACCCCGAGGGCCTCCAGGATCCGCGCCTCGGCGATGTGGCCGATTCGCGCCTTGGCCATGACCGGAATCGAGACCGCGGCCTGGATCTCCTTGATCTTCTGCGGATCCGCCATCCGGGCCACGCCGCCCTGGGCGCGGATGTCCGCCGGGACCCGCTCCAGGGCCATCACCGCTACGGCCCCGGCTTCCTCGGCGATCCGCGCCTGGTCAGCGGTGGTGACGTCCATGATCACCCCGCCCTTGAACATCTCCGCGAACCCCGTCTTCACCCGATACGTGCCCTTCTCCATCGCTCTCACCCCGGAGGTACAGTCCAAGTCCGGAGCCTCAAGCCTTCGCCCGCGGACTTGAGACTGCCTTCCTGAGCCGGCGGGAGGAATCGAACCCCCGACCCGCCGCTTACGAAGCGGCTGCTCTGCCTGCTGAGCTACGCCGGCCGGTGAGAGTAGCTTACCGAAAGCAAGAGGGGCCGCAAGGAACGACGGCCCGCGGCGCGACACACTTTCTACTGCGATGCGGCGTGACCTGTCCGGTTCCCTATCGTATGACCGTCCAGCTGCCGACCTCAATTCCTCCGGCCACGGTCACTCTGCCGCTCAACTGGTTCGCGGAGGGGTTGTACGTACCGGTTAGGGTGAGCATGTCCTGAGAGCCCGGGAGCTCGAACCGGAACATGAACTGGCCGGCGGTGTACGATCCGTCCCCGGGAGAACTCAGCCCAGCTATGAACGCCGTGCCGACGACGGTTTGATTCTGATGTGAAAGCTGCAGCGCGAACTGGTACGGTGCGCCTTGCAGGTACAGCGTCCCGGTCCACATCCCGCTCAGGTTGCCCCCGCCGCCGGTGCCCTCGGAGACGGTGACGGTCCACATGGCGCTCGCCTGCTTCCCGCAGTTATCCGTGACCGTGACCCCGATCGTCTGCGTCCCGGCCGAGGTGAACGTGTAGTTGACGGTGGATCCTGAGCCACCAACGCTCCACGTGTACGTGTAGGGGGAGCTCCCGCCGGTTGCTGTGGCCGTGAACGTCACTGCCGTGCCCACCGTCGCGGTCGAAGGTCCCATGATCGAGACCGTGGGGGCTCCGCTGAAGAGGCAGCACCCCGTGAGGAGCCCTGCCCCGACCGCCACAAGTACCGCTGCCGCTATCCTCTTCCCGCCCATCCTCTCCTCCCGGGCGCTCTGCCGTCCCAAGCACGACGAGCCAAGCCCTTCTCTGAGCTGTCAACCTCGAACCCCCCTTGGAGAGGCCGGCAGCCTTGATTCGCGTCGGCAGTATAGCAGGGACGGGAGATGGAGGGAAGGGAGGCCCGGCGCGCGACACCCCCTCGCACGTTGGGTGAGAGTCGCTGTCACCGATGGCAGGGAGGCGCTCTCCCCTACGATGTTCCTTCGTCATGGGCGCTCCCTCTCTTCTCCCACCCCTGGGGGAGAGGGTGGGAGGGGGGCGTTCCTCCGCCCTCCGCCTCGCGTACACTGGCGCCATGACCAACCCAAGCGGTCGCGAGGTCGAGATGACGGTGGAAGTGAAGGAGCTTCCGGAGCTCCACGTGGCTTGTATCCGCCACGTGGGGCCGTACAACAGGATCGGGAGCGCGTTCGAGAGACTGTTGCACTGGGCCGGGCCCCGCGGGCTCCTCCGGTTCCCGGAGACGAAGGTCATCGCCGTGTACCACAACGATCCGGACGTGGTCGAGGAGGCCAACCTCACGTCGAGCGTCTGCATCACTGTGCCTGAGAACACGGCCGTGGAAGACCCCGTGAAGAGGATGACGATCCCCGGCGGGCTGTTCGCGGTGGCCCACGTGGAGATCGCTGGGGACCAGTTCGGGGCGGCATGGAGCGCGCTCATGGAGTGGATCTCCACGAGCGGCTACCAGCCCGACGATCGGATGTGCTACGAGGTCTACCTGAACGACCACGAGACCCATCCGGAGAAGAAATTCATCCTCGACATCTGCGTGTCGATCTGCCCGCTGTAGAGTCCCGTCGTGGAGGGGATTGAGCTTCGGAAGGCGCTGGAGGAGGCGCGGGCCCTCGAGGGAGCGCGCCTGGCGAAGGTCCACCAGGTGGGGGACGTCTTCTTCCTCCGCACCTACCGCCCGCGCGGGGCGCTCGCCCTCGACCCCGGGGGCAAGGCGTTCCACCGCACCTCGCTCCGCCCGCCCACCCCCCCCTCGCCTCCCCCGTTCTGCATGCTCCTCCGCTCGCTCGCCGGACAACCCCTCCTCGCCCTCGATCAGGCTGGACTGGACCGGGTGGTGCGCCTCCGGTTCCCGGAGGCTGACCTCGTCCTCGACCTCCGCCCACGGCAGGGGGACGTGTTCTTCCTCGCCCGCGATGGACGGATGGCCTCGTTCCGCGGGGGGGAGCTACGGCCCGTGGATTTCGCGGCCGCCGATGATCCCGTAACCGGCCTGGGGCCCCTCCTCCGCCGCGCCGCCGCCGCCCACGTGGGGCACCCCCCGGCACCGGAGGAACTGGCCGCGTTCGCGGCGGACCTCCTCGCGCAAGCTCCAGCGGGATACCTGTACAGGACGGCGAGCGGGAGGGTGGCGAGCTTCTTCCCCCGTCCCGACCTTGGAGAGCCGGACGCCACCTTCCCCTCGTTCAGCGAAGCCCTGGACCATCTCCTCGAGCAGCGCCTGGGGGTGGGGCTCGCCCGGGATCAGCTCGACCAGGTCGAGCGGGCCCTGCGGAGGCGGGAACGGGCCCTCGCCGCGCTCGCCGCGGCGGAGGCCGAGGCGCAGAACTGGCAACAGTTCCAGGCGCAGGCCGACCTCATCCTCACGCGGATCGCGGACATCCCCCGGGGGGCCGCGGTGGCGGTCGTGGAGGGGTTCGATGGGCGACCGGTTGAGCTTGAGCTCAACCCGGCCCTTCCTCCGGCAGCCCAGGCCCATGCGCTCTATGCGAAGGCGAAGAAACTCCGGCGGAGGCTCGCGAGGACCCCCGCTCGCCGCGAGGAGCTTGCGGCGGAGATCCGGCGGCTGCGGGACCTGCGGGACCTCCTCACCCAGGAGCCGCACCTCGCCCCGTACGTGGCGGGGGAGACCGCTGCCCTTGCCCCCGCTTCCCCACGCGAAAAGCCCGCCCCGGCCGCGCGCCCCCGCGAGCTTGTTGTGGAGGGCTTCCCGATCCAGATCGGTCGATCGGGAGAGGAGAACGACCGCCTCGTCCAGGGTGCCCGCCCCCATGACCTGTGGCTGCACGCCCGCGGCGTTCCCGGCGCGCACGTCATCATCCGTACGGAGGGGCGACCTGTGCCCCGCGAGGTCCTGGAAAGGGCCGCGGAGCTCGCGGCCTGGCATTCGCGGGCGCGGGGTGAGCGTAAGGTCCCGATCAGCTACACTGAAGCCCGTTATGTGCGCAAACGAAAGGGGGCACCGCCAGGCATGGTGACGCTCCAGAGGGAGGAGGTCCTCGTCGTCCCGGGGGACAGGGGACCGTGATCGAGCTCGTCTACGGGCTGCTCTCCCTTGCAGCTCTCTTCTTGTGCGTGATCCCCCATGAGGTGGCCCACGGCTACGTGGCGTGGAAGCTCGGCGATCCCACAGCCAAGGCAGCGGGGAGGCTCACCCTGAACCCGCTCAAGCACCTCGACCCGATCGGTTCCGTCGTCCTCCCGCTGGGGCTTCTGCTCCTGCGGCAGTTCGTCGGCGGGAGCCTGGTCGTGTTCGGGTGGGCGAAGCCGGTCCCGATCAACCCGTACTACTTTCGCGACACGTGGAAGGGGACGCTCTACGTGAGCCTCGCCGGGCCGGGGACGAACTTCGCGATGGCCCTCGCCGCGGCCGGACTCGGTCGCGGCCTCGTCGCCCTCGGGGTGAGGAACGCTTACGTCCTCGCGTTCGTCGCCCTGATCGTCCTCCTCTCCCTCGTGCTGGGGCTGTTCAACCTCCTCCCCGTCCCCCCTCTCGATGGCTCGAAGGTCCTCGCCTACTTCCTTCCCGTGCGGTGGCGGCTCGCGCTTCTGCGCTGGGAGCAGTTTGGGTTGGTGATCGTGGTGGCCCTCCTTTTCCTCGGGGTCCTGCAGGTCGTGTTCACGGGGGCGGAAGCGATCGCGCTCCACCTGATTGGGCTTCGGTGGGCCCTCCTCTCCGGGCTGTGGGGTTAGGCGGCTATAATCCCGTACCGTGACCGAGGGAGGGTTTACCGTCGAACGTGAGGGGAGCGAGGTCGTGCTCTCCATCGAGGTGCCAGCGGAGGAGATCCGGAAGAAGGAACAGGACCTCCTCGCCGCGGCCCGGGCTCAGCTCACGGTGCCCGGGTTCCGCCCCGGCAAGGCCCCCGAGGACCTCATCCTCCGCCAGTACGGCCCGGACGAGTTCGCCCGCGACCTCAAGGAAGACCTGATCCGGGAGTGGCTCTCCCGGGCGCTAGGGGAGCTGGACCTGCATCCGGTCACCACGCCGGCCGTGGAGACGACCGCGTTCACGCCGGGCGAGCGCCTTGCCTTCCGGGTTAAGTTCGCCGTCCTCCCTGAGGTGGCGATCCCGGACGAGCTGGTGGTGGAGGTCCCGGAGCCCCCGCCGGCGGAGGTCACGGACGATGAAGTTCAGGCTGTGCTCGCCGACCTCCGCCGCGAGGCAGCGGTGCTCGAGCCGAAGGACGGGCCGGCCGAGGAGGGCGACGTGATCCGCCTTGAACGGGCCGGCCGCGATTGGGAGGGCGAGGCCACCGCGTCCCGCCCCATCGGGAGGCAGCTTCTCGGGGTGAGGGCCGGGGAACGGGTCACCCTCACCGAGGAGGGCGGCCGGTCGGAGGTGTTCTCCGTGACCGGGGTGTATCGCCTCCTCCTCCCCACCCTGGAGGAGGCAGCCGGGACCTACGGGCACCCCTCGTGGGAGGCGTTCGAGCAGGCGGTGCGCGAGGAGCTCGGGCGGGTCGCGGAGGCGCGGCGGTTGCAGGCGCGGCGGCTGGCGGCGCTCGATGCGGCGGCCGATGCCCTCGGGATCGAAGTCCCCCCCACCCTCCTCGCCGAGGCCGTCGCCGCGGAGATGAAGGAGCTGCGGCTCCATCCCAACCAGAGGCCGCGGCTGGAGGAGGCGGTGCGGCGCAAGCTGCGGCGGGAGATCGTCGCCCAGCGGGTGGCGGAGGCGAGGGGCCTCCAACCGGACGAGGACGAAGTGAAGCGGCGGGCTGAGGAGCAGGGCCGCGAGGAGAGCGCGGTGTGGGTCGCGCTCGTCCTGGAGAAGGCCGCGGACTGGGTCATCTCCCAAGCGAGGAGGCACGAATGAAGATGCAGCGGTTCACCGAGCAGGAACGCCTGATGTCCTACTACGACCAGGTCCTGGCGCGGCTCTTCGCCGACCGGATCATCTTCCTGTCCGGGACGATCATCACCGGGGCCCCGGGACGGGTCATGCAGTACGTGGGGGCGGAGTGGATCGTGTCCCAGATGTTGAGCCTCGAGGCCGAGGACCCGGAGAAGGACATCCAGCTCTACATCAATAGCCCCGGGGGCGACGTGTCGGCGGCGCTCGCGATCTACGACACGATGCAGACCACGAAGTGCCCGGTGCGCACGATCTGCGTCGGGGTGGCCGCCTCGGCCGCGGCGATCATCCTCGCCGGTGGGGCCAAGGGGAAGAGGTTCTCCCTCCCCAATGCCAAGATCCTCATCCACCAGCCGTGGGTGTCCGGCGTCGGCGGCCAGGCGATCGATGTCAAGATCTACGCCGACGAGATCATGAAGACCCGCGATCGGGTGAACGAGATCTTGGCCAAGCACACCGGCCAGCCGAAAGAAAAGATCGAGAAGGACACGGACCGCGACTTCTGGATGAGCGCCGAGGAAGCGAAGGCGTACGGGATCGTGGACGAGATCATCCCGCCCCGCCGCTAGGCCGTCGCCCTCACCACCCGTGGGCCGGGAGGAGCGAGCTGAGGTCAGGCTGTGACCGAGCTTGCTTTTGGGCCTCTACCCACCGGGCCGCAAGGTCGAGGTGGTCAAGCTCGCTTCCCATCCGAACGTAGGCCGGGATGACGTGGAGCGGGGCTTCGACCGCGATGGTCCGTGGCCCCTCCCACGTCTCCCCCGTCCACAGGTCGCGCCACTCCCCAGGCGGGATGTGGACCGTGACCGACCTTGCCCCGCGTTCCCACACCGGGCGCACGAGGAGATCGGGCCCATAGAGGTACGTCTCCCAGAGGTCCACGTACTCCGGCCGGTCGGGATGAACGAACACGAGTGGCCGCACGATCGGCGTGCCCCGCTCGTGGGCGGCCACTGCCTGGGCATAGGTGTAGGCCCGGAGATCGTCGTGGAGCCGGGCGTAGAGGATCCAGATCGCGACGAGCTCCTCGTCGTAGGTCGGGGCGAACCGGTACCCTTGGGCATCCACCCGCGCCGGGGTGCCGTCGGGGGGCCAGCTCCACGGAGCGAGGTTCGCCGTTGGCCCGACCTCCATCAGGGGGCAGAACGCGGAGAACCCAAGCCAGCGTGCGAGGACCTCCCGCGACGGCCGGCCCGTGTACCCGCCCGTATCCGAGCTCCAGATCGGGAAGCCCATCGCCGCCGCCCGCTGGAGGGCGAGGACCGAGTTCCGCAGGCCCCACTCGTTCGACGCCGGATCCCCACCCCACGCGATCGCGTAGGTTGAGGTCCCGACCCAGCCGGCGCGGACGAGGAGGAGGGAGTCAGCCGGGTCGGGCAGCGCTCCGTGGGCGGCGCGGGCGAACCACAGGGGGTAGGCGTTGTGCCCCTCGCGGTAGCCCGTCCCATCGGAATAGGAGCCGGAGAAGAGGAGACCGTCGGGGACATCCTCGTCGCCCCGGTCGAGCTTGAACCCAGCGATCCCGAGGTCGAGGAGCGGGGCGAGGAGCCCCTGCCACCACGCCGCGGCCTCGGAAGAGGTGAAGTTGAGGAGCGCCGCGCGCGGGGGGTACGGGATGCGCTTTCGCACGTGGTATCCTCGCGTCACCGCCTCCGCCCGCCGCGCATCGAGGACCCACGGCCCGAGCCACAAGACCGGCTGCACGCCGCGGCCCTTCAGCCAAGCGAGCATCGCTTCTGCGTTCGGGAATCGTTCAGGATCGAACTCGAGATCCCCGTAGCCCATCGTCCCCCCGGCCCACGGCCGGTCGAGGACGTAGGCGGAGCATGGGATCCCCAGGGCGTCCATCATCAAGATGTCCTCGACGACCATCGAGTTGTAGGGCCCCCTGGCGGGGGTCCCATCGTAGAACGTGGGGAGGTTCCACACCTCATCCCGCCAGCGCCATGGCCCGAAGACCCATTCCGGGGGGAGCACGGTCGTTCCCACGGTGCGGCTGTACTTCTCCACCACCTCAAGCGGCGTTGCCCCGCCGAAGATGCGGACCACGAGCTCCGGACCCTCGTATTCGATCGTGACCTGGGTGGGGGTGGGCCGTCCCCTCCCATCCCGGCCGAACCGGTAGATCCCCGGCCACGAGCTCTCCACGTACAGGCCCCAGCCCCGGGAGGAGACGAAGAACGGGCTGTAGAGAGCATGGGTGGGGAGGACGTACAGCCAGACCTCCTGTCCACGGAGGTTGAACCCCGCGTCGCGGGGCGGGAAGGACTCGTGGAGGATCCCCTGGACGGGGCGTTCCAGGAGCCCGTAGAACCCCTCGTCCTCCGATACGCGGAGCGTGATCCCGAGCCGCTCCCAGCGTGCCTTCCCCGCGACGGAGAACCGCACTTGGATCGCCCCTTCCTCGGCCGGCCGGAGCTCGACGCGCGCCGTGCGGCCGTCGGACGTGCGGTAGGTGAGCTCGGTCCCGTCCCCGTCCTTGACCACGCGGGGCGGGCCCACGAGGGACGCCCGGCCGCCCCACCCGTTCACGTAGAGCGCCGATCGGTTCGCATCCACAACCTCGACGACCGTTTTCCCACCGGAGGTGAAGACGGCCGCGAACGGAGTATCGCGAATGGCCACGTCGAGCGCCTGACCGGCGGTTGCGACGCTGAGGCCGATGACGAGGAAGACCCCGAGTCCGCTCCGTGAGTTCATCCGGATCCGCCCGGAGCGTCGCTTGCGGGGGGGGATCTGTCAACCCCACCGGCCGGAAGGGCGTTGTCCCGCCGCGTCGGCTACAATCCGTTCTCTCAAGGAGCGAGGGCGGTCATGAAGCGGCGGAGTGAGGGGGAGAGCGATCCGATCGTGGGCACGGCTGTCCCTCGCCTCGATGCCGAGGCGAAGGTGCGCGGCGAGGCCCGCTACGCGGACGACCTCGTGTTCTCAGGGATGGTCCACGTGAAGACGATCCGCTCCGAGCGCCCCCATGCCCGGGTCGTGCGCCTCGACCTGTCGGGGGTGGAGTCCACCCCCGGCGTGGTGGGGATCGCCACCGTGGCGGACATCCCCGGGGAGAACATCGTCCCCATCATCTACCGCGACATGCCGCTCCTCGCCGGGGGTGTGGTCCGCTATGTCGGGGAACCGCTCGCCCTTGTGGCGGCCCAGACGCGGGATGCGGCTGAGGAGGCGGCCGCGCGGGCGCGGGTCGCGTACGAAGATCTACCGGCGGTGTTCGATCCCCGGGATGCCCTCGCCCCTGGCGCGCCCCCGATTGCCCGCCCGGATGCGGCGGACGAGGGGAACGCGTTCAACCACATGGTCATCCGCAAGGGCAATCTTGCCCATGGGTTCGCTCACGCTGACGTGATCGTGGAGGGGGAGTACGAGGTCGGGTATCAGGAGCACGCGTACCTTGAGCCGCAAGGGGTGATCGCCGTCCCGGAGGATGGGGGGATGACGGTGTACGGAACCCTCCAATGCCCGTTCTACGTGCAGAACGCTGTTGCCAACGTATTGGGATTGCCCTTGGCCCGGGTCCGCATCGTCCAGACCGCAACCGGCGGGGGGTTTGGGGGCAAGGAGGATGTGCCGAGCCACCTCGCGGCGTTGGCGGCCGTCGTCGCCTGGAAGCTTCGCCGGCCGGCGAAGCTCGTCCTGGATCGGTCCGAGGACATCGCCACCACCTCCAAGCGCCATCCGGGGATCATCCGTTACCGCACCGGGGCCAAGCGCGACGGAACCCTGACCGCGGTCGAGGTCGAGTTCTACTACAACGCGGGGGCGTATCAGACTCTGTCGAGCGCCGTCCTGTGGCGGGGCTTGGTCCACGCCCCGGGCCCGTATCGGATCCCCAACGTCAAGGTGGACGCCTATTCCGTGGCCACGAACACCGTGCCCTGCGGGGCGTTCCGCGGGTTCGGCTCCCCCCAGGTCATCTTCGCCCACGAGTCGCAGATGGACGAGCTCGCCCGCCGGCTGGGGATGGACCCGCTCGAGCTGCGCGCCAGGAACGCCCTGCGGGTGGGGGACGAGACGGCCACGGGCCAGGTCCTCACGGAGTCGGTGGGGCTTGCGGCGTGCATTGCGAAGGCGCGGGAGATCTCCCGCTGGGAGGAGGTGCAGGCGGAGGTTGCGGCGTTCAACCGCCGGGAGCGGTTCAAGCGCCGCGGCATCGGCGCTTCGACGGTGATGTACGGGGTGGGGATGGGGGCAAAGGCGCCGCTCCTCGATAAGGCGGGGGCCTACCTCAAACTGGAGGCGGACGGGTCGGTCACCCTTGCCGTGGGGACGACGGAGATGGGGCAAGGGGCGGAGACGGTGCTCGCCCAGATCGCCGCCGATGGCCTCGGGATCCCAGTGGGGATGGTCCGGGTTGCGCCGGTGGACACGTCGCGCGTCCCCGACTCCGGTCCCACCGTGGCCTCGCGCACGACGACCGTGCAGGGGATGGCGGTCCTCGACGCGGCGCGGCGGCTGCGGCTGCGGATCGAGGACGCCGTCCGCGCGATCCTGGGCTGCCCCGAGTTCACCGTTGAGGGGCACCGGTTCTGCCACCCGCAGGACCCCGCTCGTTCTTCGTCGCTCGCCGAGGTTGCGCGCTGGATGTGGACCCATAACTGGGACATGGGGGCCACGGGCTGGGCGGAGGCGAAGCCCGTGGACTGGGATCCCGCCACGGGCCGCGGCAACGCGTACTTCGTGTACGCCTACGCGTGCCACATCGCCCTCGTCGAGGTGGACCTCCTCACCGGGGAGACGCGCGTGACCGGGTTCTGGGCCGTGCACGACTCGGGGAGGATCGTGAACCCGGCGACCGCCCGCGGCCAGGTCATCGGCGGGATCGCTCAGGGGATCGGGTACGCCCTCATGGAGGACCTCCCGTCCCGCGATGGCCGGATCCTCGCCCCCTCGTTCACTTCCTACCACATCCCGACGGCGCGCGACGTGCCGACGGGGATCGCGGTCGCATTCGTCGAGGCCCCCTACTCGGGCGGGCCGTTCGGGGCGAAGGGCCTCGGCGAGGTCCCGCTCATGGCGTCTCACGCTGCGGTGGCGAACGCGGTCTCGTCGGCCACCGGGAGCCGCCTGCGGGCGTACCCGGCGATCCCGGAGCGGGTGCTGGACCTGGTGGCGAACGGCGCTTGATCCGGGAAGAGCCCGCGCCGCGTCGCCGCCCCACGTGGCCCCTCGCCCTCGGCCACGGGCTCAACGACGGGTACGGCGCGTTCCTGTCGGCCTTGCTCCCCCTCCTCATCAGCCGGTTCGGGATCTCCCTCGCTGCCGCTGGGGTGCTATCGTCGTTTCGATCGAGCGTGTCAGCGTTCGGCCAGCTCCCGCTCGGGGCGCTCGCCGATCGGGGGTGGGGGCGGTGGCTTGTCCTCCTCGGTCCGGCCCTCACCTGCACGGCGATGGGCCTCCTCGGGATCCTCCCCACGTACTGGGCGGTCGCTGCGGCCCTCGTTGCGGCGGGGATCGGGACCGCGGCGTTCCACCCCGCTGGGGCATCCCTTGTGTCGGGAACGGATGGCCGGCGGGGGATCTCGATGGCCCTTTTCTCCGCCGGGGGCACCCTCGGATCGGCGTTCGGGCCGCTCCTCATCGCGTGGGTGGTGGGGAACCTGGGCCTGGCGTTCACCCCGCTCCTTCTCCTCCCCGCGGCGGGTGTCGTAGCCCTGCTCGTGCGGGCCCTGCCCCGCGAGGCGCGGCCGGCGCGGGAGAGGCAGTCCCGGCTGCGCGACCACCGTGCCACGGGCCAGCTCGCCCGGTTGTGGGGCATCGCCGCCCTGCGGGAGCTCGTGAGCGCATCCTACCTCACGTTCCTCGCTGTCCTGTGGACCGAGCGCGGGGCCTCCCTGACGATGGCCAGCCTCTCCCTCACCGTGTACTCCCTGGCCGGGGCAGTGGGGGATCTCGTCGGGGGGCGGCTCTCCGACCGGTTCGGCCGGAAGAGGGTCATCGTGGGGTCGGTGGGCGGGGCGATCCCCCTCCTCTACCTGTTCCTCCTCACCGATGGTGGGCTGTCGTTTGCGTTCCTTGCCCTGGCGGGGGCTGTGCTCGTCGGCTCGATCCCCGTGTCGGTCGTGCTCGGGCAGGAGCTTGTCCCCGAGCAAAAAGGCCTCGTCTCCGGCGTGCTGATGGGGCTCGCGTGGGGGGTGGGGGCCCTCCTCATCGGCGGGGTCGGGTACTTCGGTGACCTCTTGGGGCTCGAGGTCGCGCTCGGGCTCCTTACGTTGTGCCTCGTCCCCGCGACCCTCCTTGCTGTCGGGTTGAGGGAGCCCTCGCGCGAGGCGGGATCCGCGGCCTGATCGGTGCTTAGATGCGCTTCCCCTCCGTGCGGCAAGCGGGCGACATGGCCCTCGGTTTCCCGTTAGGATGAGGGGCATGCGCATCGCGGACGTGGGGGAGTTCCCGCTCATCGCGCGGCTGGCGCGGATCGTAGCCTCCGCCCAGGCGGACGTGGTCGTGGGGATCGGCGATGACGCGGCTGCCCTCGACCTCGGGGGGGACCGTCTCGTCCTCTTCACCGTGGACAGCCAGGTGGAGGGGAGCCATTTCGTGTTCGACCGCATCCCACCTCACCTCCTCGGCCGGCGCCTCCTTGCTGTGAACGCAAGCGACATCGCGGCGATGGGCGGCCGGCCCACGCACGCCCTCGTCTCCCTCGTCCTCCCGCCGGACCTGGCCCTGGCGTGGGTGGAGGAGCTCTACGCCGGCCTTGAGGAGGAGGCAGAGCGGTTCGGGGTCGCAGTGGTGGGAGGGAACGTCGCCCGTTCCCCGGGCGGGATCGTCCTCGACCTCGCGCTCGTAGGAGGGGTGCCCCGGGCGCACCTTCTCACCCGCGCCGGGGCCAGGCCGGGGGACCTCGTCCTGGTGACGGGAGCCTTGGGGGAAGCGGCAGCCGGGCTCATCGTGAGCGGACGGGCCGACCTCCCCGTTCCCGCCGCGGAGGGGGAGGCCCTCGTCGCCCGCCACCTCGTCCCGACCCCGCGGGTGAGGGAGGGCCGCCTCATCGCCGCGTCTGGGCTCGCCACGGCGATGACCGACCTCTCCGATGGCCTGGGAAGCGACGTCGGGCACCTGTGCGACCGGAGCCGGGTCGGAGTGAGGATCCACGCGGAGAAGCTCCCCGTGCCCCCGGCCGTGGCGCGGGTGGCGGAGCTCGCCGGGGAGCCGCCGTGGGACCTCGCCCTGTTCCATGGAGAGGACTTCGAGCTCGTGTTCACCTGCCCGCCCGACGCAGTACGCGTCCTCTCCGAACGGGTCTCGGTCGAGACGGGAACGCCCGTGTCCGTGGTGGGGGAGGTCTTGCCCGCCCCCGCGGGCCGCTGGCTCGTCCTCCCCACGGGGGAGGAGATCCCCCTCGCGCCGCGGGGGTTCAGGCACTTCTCGGGACCGGCACCCTAGACCCGCCCCCTGGGGGGAGAGGAGCTCAGGGTGGCACGGGGAGCCACGTCCCCTATAATCGCTCCGGGGTAACTGGGGGAGCCCGTACGGGGCTGAGAGGAGGTCCCACGCCTCGACCCCAGAACCTGATCTGGGTTATGCCAGCGGAGGAAAGGTTACCCATGCGAACGAGGCCCACCGAGGTTCAGCCCGCCTGGACCGCCGCAAGCTGTCCTCTCGCCCCGCGGGGCGATCCGATCCCCAGTCCCCAAGGAGGCGTCCCATGAAGAAGCTCGTGGGGTTCATCGTGGCCCTGGCTGTGGGCGGCACCGCGGTCGGGGCGGAGCGGTTCGTGGTGTACACGTACCGGTCGTTCGTTCGCGACGGGCCGGCCGCCGCGATCAAAGAGGCGTTCGAGGCCGCCCATCCCGGGGTGGGCCTCGTGTGGGTTGCCCCAGGCGGCGGGGCGGAGATGCTGTCCCGCCTCATCGCCGAGCTCGCCACCGGAACGACCGACGCTGACGTGTTCCTCGGCGTGTCGGCGATGGACCTCCCGCGCGCTCTCGCGGCGGAGGTCTTCCAACCCTACGATCCAACCCTCATCCCCAACCTCGCCCACGTCCCGGAGGACCTCCACTTCGACAGTGCGGGACGGGTTCTCCCGTTTGATCACGGCTACGTCGCGTTCGTGGCGAGCAACGCCCTGCCCGCCGATCTTCTCCCGCGGACGTTTGCCGACCTCCTCCGGCCGGAGCTCACGGGGAAGATCATCCTCCAGGACCCGCGGACCTCCACCACCGGGCTCGCGTTCCTCCTGTGGACAGTGGCCCACTTTAGGGACGACTGGCCCGCGTTTTGGAAGGCGCTCCTCCCCAACACGCTCACCATCACCAAGGGGTGGAGCGAGGCGTTCGCGATGTTCGAGGCGGGCGAGGCGCCGATCGTCCTTTCCTACTCCACCGATGCGGCCTACGCCTACCTCACAGGGGGCGCGGCGACCTACCACGTGCTGACCCTAGATGGGGAGGGATACCGTCTCATCGAGGGGATGGGGATCGTGCGGACCTCAGCGAAGCTTGATCTTGCGCATTCGTTCCTGGATATCGTCCTCTCGCCGGAGATCCAGGAGTTGATCCCCACATCCCAGTGGATGTTCCCCGTTCACGATGGGGTCGAGCTCCTGCCGGACTTCGCCCGTTACGCCGTGCTTCCCCCGCACCCGGTGTTCATCCCTCCCACCGATGCCGCTGACCACCTCGCGGAGTGGATCACCACGTGGCAGCAGATCCTCGGCGCGCCATAAGCTTCCGTAATGGGGCAGGATGGGCGCTCGCCCTCCTGCCCCTCCTCTTCTTGGGGGTCACGTTCTTCTGGCCCCTGGGGGACGTTCTCCGCACGGGGCTCCAGGTCGAGGGGCGGTGGAGTGGGGAGCGGATCCTCGCTGCCCTCTCCGACCCCTATGTGCAGCGGCTGATCCTGTTCACCCTGGAGCAGGCCGGCCTGTCCGCCCTCCTTTCGCTCGCCCTCGGGTTCCCCCTCGGCTGGTTCCTCACCCGGTACCACTTCCCCGGGCGGGGGCTCCTGCGGGCGTTCACGATCGTCCCGTTCGTCCTCCCCTCGATCACGGTCGCGCTCGGGTTCATCCTCTTCTTCGGCCGCTCCGGGCACCTCAACCGGTTCCTGATGGGCCTGTTTGGGCTTGGGGAGCCACCGATCCGGGTCCTGTACACCCTGTGGGCGGTCGTCCTCGCCCACGCGTTCTACAACGCGCCGGTGGTGGCGCGGTTTGTGAACGCGGCGTGGGAGGGGGCTGACCCAGGTCTGGTTGAGGCGGCGCGGACCCTCGGCGCGCGGCCGGCCCGCGCGTTCGCGACGGTGACGCTTCCCCTGCTCCTCCCTTCCCTCCTTTCCTCCCTTGCCCTCGTGTTCATGCTTTGCACCCTCTCGTTCTCGATCCCGCTCGCCCTGGGGGGGGCGCGCTACGCCACGATCGAGGTCGGGGTGTACCTCTACGCCCGCGGTGTGCTGATGGACTTGCCCCGCGCGGCGGCGCTGGCCACGATCACCCTCGGCCTGTCCCTCGTCCTCACCTACCTCCACCTGTGGGGAGGGGGCGCGTTCTCCGCTCCCCAGGACGGGGGCCGGCCCGCCCCAACGGTCCCCCTCTTCTCCCGGGACCGGCCCGTCCGGGCGTTGTGGCTCCTCTACCTCCTTCCGGCGGCGGTCGTCTTCCTCGGCCCGATCGGGGCGGTGATCGCTGACTCGTTCCTCCACCCCGCTCCCGGTGGCGCGTCCCCCACCCTCCACTGGTACCGGATGATCGCCTCCCCGGCCTGGAACCCGTTCATCGAGTCCTCCCCCCGGGGTGCGGTGCGGATGAGCCTCTTGGTTGGCCTCGGGGCGACGGGCCTTGCCCTCGTCCTCGGGATCAGCGTGAGCGCTGTCCTGCGCCGGGTGAGGTCGCGGCTCCTGGAGACGCTCCTCATGGCCCCCTTGGCCGTGTCGTCGGTCGTCCTGGGGCTCGCGCTCCTCCTCGCGTTCCGCCGGCCGCCCCTCTCCGCGCTCGGGGGGGGATGGGCGATCGTCCTTGCCCACACGTTGATCGTGTACCCGTTTGTGGTACGGGCGATCCGCCCCCGGTGGGATTCCCTTGACCCCACCCTCACCGAGGCCGCGCGGACCCTCGGGGCGGGCCCGCTCAGCGCGTTCCGCACCGTGACCCTGCCGTTGCTCGGGAACGGGGTCCTCGCCGCGGGCGCCTTCGCGTTCGCCCTTTCGTTGGGGGAGATGACCGCGGTCGCGATGCTGTCTGGACCGGGTGTGATGACGATGCCGATGGCGATCTACCACTTCCTGGGGAGCCGCGACTTCGGGGCGGCGTCGGCGATGGCGACCGTGCTCATGGTCACCACCGCCCTCGCCGCGTGGGCGTGGGACCGCGCCGGCTCCCGCTGGCTGGGGGGATCCCGTGCTTGAGGTCCGCGGGCTCACGAAGCGGTTCGGGGAGGTGACCGCGGTCGCGGACTTCTCCCTCGCCGTGGCCGACGGGGAGACCGTTGCCCTCCTCGGCCCGTCCGGGTGCGGGAAGACGACCGTCCTGCGGATGATCGCGGGCCTGGAGCAGCCTGATGCGGGCCAGGTCCTCCTCGCCGGCCGCGACGCCACCGGCTGGCCGCCGGAGAGGCGGGGAGTGGGGCTCGTGTTCCAGAGCTACGCCCTGTTCCCCCACCTCTCCGTGGGGGCGAACGTCGCGTACGGCCTCCGGTTCCGGCGGGGAGTGGACCGGGTGGCGCGGGTAGAGGAGCTCCTCTCGCTCGTCGGCCTTTCCGGGTACGAACGGAGGAAGCCGCACCAGCTCTCTGCCGGGCAGCAGCAGCGGGTGGCCCTGGCCCGGGCCCTTGCCCCCGAGCCGGGGATCCTCCTCCTCGACGAGCCCCTGTCCGCGCTCGACGCCGCACTGCGCAAGGAGCTTCGCGCTGAGCTGCGCGCGCTCCTCGGGAAGCTCGGGATGACCGCCCTCTACGTGACCCACGACCAGGAGGAGGCGCTCGCCCTCGCCGATCGGGTGACGGTGATGCGGGAGGGGAGGCTTGACCAGGTCGCCCCGCCGGCGGAGCTCTACGCGCGGCCGCGGACCCCGTTCGTGGCTGCCTTCCTCGGCCGGGCCAACCTCTGGCCAGGCCGCGTTGTGTCCGTGGACGGCGACCGGGCTCTGGTCGAGGTCGCTGGAGAGAGGTTTCCCGCCGAGCGCGGGGAGGCAAGGGAAGGGGACGAGGTGTTCCTCTTCTTCCGGCCGGAGTGGGTGCACCTGGGAGATGGGCCGTTCGTGGCCGCGGTCGAGGGCGCCGAGTACCTCGGGGACCGTTGGGAACTCCGCGCCCGCTTTCGCGACCTCCCCCTCGTGCTTATCACAGCCCAAGACCCCCGAGCGAGGACTGCACTTTCGTTCGCGATTCCAACCTCTCAGGCGATCCGCCGGCAGTAGTCTCGCCTGCGTTGCGCCACCGAGCCGGTCTCGCGGGATGGCACAAACGAGCTGTGCTGCGCGGCGGGGTGTCGTCGGAGCGAGATAGGTGAAGATCCCAAGAATAACGGTGTCACTTTCGTCTGCTCCAGAGACTTGACAGCATGTTATACCCTCCATACCCTGATCATCAGGTTTAAAGGAGGCTGTCGTGCACAAAGGAGGCTTCTCCTGGAAACGTGCTGTTGGGATAAGCCGTGCTAAGGCGAGCTTCTCAAGGAAGATTGGAATCCCTCTGACAAAGAGCGGACGTCAGCGAAAAGTTGGGAAAGCAGTCATGGGTGGCGGATGCCTTCCTGTTGTCCTTATGGTTTTCCTCATGACTGCGCTTGTACTCGCTACTGCCGCATTCTTATTTCTGCGGTGAGATTCCTCCTGAGTAAGCTCGGCGCGAGGACGGCCGCCAGTACAGACCATACATGATCCACCGTGCCATCCTTGGTTCCCTGGAACGGTTTGTGGGATCCTTATTGAGAATTACGGGGGTGTTTTTCCGGTGTGGCTGGCCCCAGTTCAGGCGGTGGTGCTGCCAGTGACCGGAGGGGAAATCCCCTACGCCGAGAGGGTGGCGGCAGAGCTTGGGGCCGCGGGGATCAGGGCCGAGGCCTGGGCCAAGGAGAGAAAGACCCTGCGCTGGCTCATCCGCGAGGCTCAGGTTCAGAAGATCCCCTACATGCTGGTGTGTGGGGCGCGGGAGGCGGCGGAGGGGATGGTGTCCGTGCGGCTGCGTACCGGTGAGGATCTGGGACCCAAGCCCCTTCCCGAGGTGGTTGCCCGGATCCAGCGCGCCTCCTCCTCCCGGACACTGGAGCTTTGAGTTAGTATAATTACCTCCGGCATGGACAAAGAGCGGTACCTCAACACCTCGCTCGCCAAATCCCTGCGGGTCTTGGATCTCTGCAGCGAGGCCGAGGACGGCCTGCGCCTCTCGGAGATCGCCCAGAGGATGGGGACCCGGCCGGGGAGCATCTACCCCATCGTCTACACCCTCCAGAGGTTCGGGTACCTCGCCCGGGATCCGGATACCAAGAGGTACAGCCTGGGGCTGCGGGTTTTGGCCATGGCCAACCAAATCCTTTCCTCTTTGGACATCCGGGAGAAGGCCAAGCGAATCCTGAAGAGGCTGGCCCGGGACCTCGAGGCTAATGCCCATCTGGCGGTGCTTTATGAGGACGAGGTAATGTACCTGGATCGGGAGGAGGCCGCCCCGAGCGTGGTCATCCCCTCGGTGATCGGCCGGCGGGTGCCCCCTCATTGCACTGCCCTCGGCAAGGTCCTCCTGGCCTACACCCCGGAGGCGGCCGAGCAGATCTTGGCCAAGGGTCCTCTTCCCTCGCTCACCTCCAGCACCATCACCGATCCCCAGGCCCTTCAGCAGGAGCTGGAGAAGGTGAGGGCTCAGGGCTACGCCGTGGATTGGGAGGAGTTTCACGAGGGCAACGTCTGCGTGGCGGCTCCGGTGTGGAACTATCGGGCGCACGTGGTGGCCGCGCTCTCCCTGTCATTGCTCAAGGCCAGGCTGGCTCGGGATCCCCTGGAGAGGTTCATCAAGGCCGTGGAGGAAGGGGCGTTGGAGCTCTCTGCGGCAATGGGCTTCGCCGCCTGACATTTTCGGTTCCCGAGGCCTTCCAGGAGGACGAGCGGCTGAGGGTTTCTCGGCGGCGCCAGCTGGTGAGCTGCCGGTGAGATCGATGCCTTCACGCGCTTTGCTCAAGCGGCAAGTCCGCTCCCTTCTCCGCTTAGGAGCAACGCCATTAAATCAACTGTAAAGCACGATCCATTGCCAATCAGCGGGACTTTCACCCTCGCCCCTCTGCACCTTAGCAAGGGGTTTCCAAGGCTTCCCCTTTGGGCGCCCCCCTCTTCTCTTCTCCCTCTGAGACCCCCATCGTTCCCTCCCTCCCGGGAACACCATCTTTCTCTTCCTCTGAGAGGCCCCTTTTTCTCCTCCCTTGGGGAGACCCCATCTTTCCCTCTCCCTCTGGGAGACTCCATCTTCCCCTCTCCCTCCGGGAGAGGGGCCAGGGGTGAGGGGGGGCGTCTGCTCACAAGATCGCTGCCAGTTGCAGAAGCCCCTGGACCAGGAGGTATCGCACCAGGTACAGCCCCAAGAGGAGGATGAACGGGGACCAGTCTATCGGGCCGAAGTAGTGGAGCCTCGTTTGGAAGAAATTGCGGATGGGCCGCAGAAGCGGCTCGGTTGCCCAAGTCAGGAACTGAATCACGGGATGATATGGCCGGATTGGGAACCAGGAGAGCACAGCCCGGGCGATCACGATCAAGCTATAGATCTAAACCGCTGTATCGATGGCCCTGAGCACCGCGATGATGAGGCCTCTCATGACGTGGGTTATACTGCTCCTGATGCAGGTTACGGTCAAGCTGTTCGGCGAGTTCCGCGAGGCGGCCGGGCGCGAGCGGGTGGAGCTCGAGCTCCCGTCGGGGGCCACCTGCGGGGAAGCCCTTAGGCGGCTAGCGCAGCTTGAGCCGAAGCTGGGGGAGCTCCTTTTCGGCGAGGCCGGGAGGCTGCGCGACCACCTGAACGTGTTCCTGAACGGCCGCAACGTGGCCACGCTGAGAGGGCTTGACGTCCGGCTTTCCCCCGGCGACTCCCTGGCCTTCTTCCCCCCCATCGGCGGGGGCTGATGACGGGGCGGGCGCCGCTTGCCCGGGCCGCCGCCACGGAGTTTTTGATCCTCCTGTCGGACGTGACTGGTTCTCTGTCGCGGCGCGCCTTCTTGCCCGACATTTGGCCCCAACCCCAACCCCCGCACCTCAAGGCTCCCAAAGAGCCCAAAAAGCTCAAGGAGCCTAGAACCCAACCCACTTCATGGGCCATTCTCCCCCAGCCCTTGACTTCCCCCGCCCACCGCGCTATACTACTAGTGTGAATCGCGTTAGATATATGCAAACAATGGGCCGCTGGGGGTAGCTGATGCTAGGAGTTGAGGAGCGGCTGAGGGAACTGGGGCTAGAGCTTTCTCCGGTACCGAAGCCGGTGGCGGAATATGTGCCGGCAAAGCGTGTAGGGGATCTTGTCTACGTTTCTGGGCAGGGCCCGATCCGCGATGGGAAGCCGGTCTATGTTGGTCGGGAGGGGGCTGAAGTTTCGCCTGAGGATGCTTACAAGGCGGCCCAACTCTGCGCCTTGAACTGTCTTGCGGCGGTCAAGTCTTTGGTTGACTCCTTAGATGCGGTGGAAGAGGAGGTGATGCAGAGAGCAGAATATGGTATTGTATGCTTGAGTTTCGCATCGGGCTGGGCGTTGGATGTGTGTGGAGAAGAACGGTTGGCGGTGTAACTCGGCTGTGTGAAGGAGGTGCAGTATGTTGGCTTCTAATCGGTGGGTAGCTTTCTCATTGATGGTTCTCTTGGCAACAACAGCGCTGTTGCCGCAAAGCGTGGCTTTTGGCGAAGACATGCCCAAGTATGGAGGAACTTTACGAGTAGCCACGATAGGAGAACCTCAGCATTTGGATCAGCACGTGGTCACCTCAGACCTGGTTGACACTATAGCTCAACACGTATTCGAGACTCTATTTGCATTCGATGCTAATTGGGAACCACAGCCTTTGCTTTTGAAGAGCTACGAGGTGAGCGAAGACGGGAGAACCTGGGTCTTCCACATAAGGCAGGGCGTGCTTTTTCACAACAACAAAGAGATGACTTCAGAGGATGTGGTTGCCTCCCTTGTTCGTTACATAGAATACGGTTTCCGAGGGGGTATGATCAAAACACGACTTAGCAAGCTTGTTGCTATCGACAAGTATACTGTCCAACTCGAACTCACACAACCTTTCGGTGTGCTGCCTGCACTCCTTTCACTACACGCTGCTATTCTGCCGAAGGAAATCATGGAAGCGGCAGGGCCTGAGCCGATCAAACCCGAAGACTATATTGGGACAGGCCCATATCGTTTTGAGGAGTGGAGACCGGCCAGGTACATAAGGCTTGTACGCTTCGATGGTTATCAATCCCTAGAGGGAGACCCAAGTGGGTATGTCGGACGCAGAGTGGCCTACCTTGATGAGCTGCTTTTTATCCCTGTGAGTGAGGCCCAGACGAGAGTAGCTGGGTTGCAGGCAGGGGATTATGACGTTGCTTTAGCTATTCCCACTGATCTTTACGAAATACTAGAAGTGAATCCCCGTCTAGCAACTTACCGTGTTGGTCCTCCTAACAACGCACCTTTGTACTTTAACATGAGTGAAGGTTTAATGGCAAACATAAAACTTCGGCAAGCCGTCCTTGCCGCTCTAGATATGCAACCTATCATGGAAGCAGCCTACGCGCCCGGGTTCTGGGTAGCTCAGGGATCAATATTGCCGGAAGGAACTGCCTGGTATACGGAAGCGGGCGCCTATCTTTTTGATCAAGATGACCCTGAGAGAGCAAAGAAGTTGATGATCGAAGCCGGTTATGCAGGGCAACCGATCCGTATCATCTGTACCAGCGAGTACTCTGATCACTACAATCGTGCTTTGGTGATTAGGCAGCAATTGATAAAAGCAGGCTTCAACGTCGACTTACAGGTCTATGACTGGGCGACACTGTTGGCCAGGCGGGCTCAACCAGCCCTGTGGGAAATTTTTATCTCATCACATTGCTTTTACCCTGACCCTGCTCTATACACTATTTTAGACCCCAGGTACTCCACGCGCTGGGATACACCAGAGAAGCAACTACTACTCGAAGAATTCTTGACAACGGCTGAATTTAAGACTCGCTATCGGATCTGGGAAGATTTGCAGGCTTTGCTGTGGGTACAGCTCCCCTGGGTGAAGTCAGGGGATTACTGGGATTTGGCTGCCATGGGAACCTCCGTCACAGGATTCAACGATACAAACCACCCAGTTATAGTACGGCCCTATTTCTGGAATATCTGGCTGGAAGACTAAAGGTTTCTTGGGGATAGTTGGGCGGGTGATATCCTGTAAGCAAGGCAGGAGGGATTCACCCGCCTGCTTTAACCTGCTCGAACGGAAGGTGGCGGTATAGCATGCTATACGATATCGTAATTAAAGAGGCTGCCGTAGTTGATGGGAGCGGGGATCCGGCTTTTACAAGTGACGTAGCCATTAAGAATAGTCAGATAGTAAGGATGGGTTCCGTAAAAGCTAAGGCAAAAACTATCATAGATGCGAAAGGCCTGATCATCTGTCCCGGGTTCATAGATATCCACTCCCATTCCGATTTCTCTGTGGTTGCTTTTCGAGCACCTGAGAGCAAGATTCTTCAAGGTGTGACTTCAGAAGTGATTGGCAATTGCGGTATTTCGGCTACGCCGCTTGATGCGCATCCGCAGAGTGAGATAGACGCACAGTTTCGGGCACTAACCACGCTCCATGTGGATAAACAATGGAGAACATTAGATGACTACATTGGCATCGTAGAAGAACAGGGTTTGCTGAGCAACCTCATTCCGCTGGTCGGGCATGGTAATCTGCGGATATCAGTGATGGGGTTAAGTGCCAACAAACCCTCCGTAAGTCAACAGAAGCAAATGAACGCGAGACTCCGGAAAATGCTTGATGATGGTGCCTTTGGATTTTCATCTGGGTTGATTTATCCCCCTGGCTGCTTCAGCACGACAGAAGAATTGGTTCAGCTGGCAAGGATTGCTGCTGAGTCTGGAAGCATCTATAGTACACATATTCGTGGTGAAAGTCACACACTCATCAAGGCCTTCCATGAGGCTGTTTCTATAGCTGAGGAAACGGGGGTGTCGCTTCAGATTTCACACCATAAAGCGGTTGGAAAGGAAAACTGGGGTAAAACGAAGGAGACGTTGGGCCTAATTGAAAGCGCCCGTGCGCAGGGAGTCGATGTTGCGAGCGATGTGTATCCGTACTTAGCGGGGAGTGGTTCAATGTCTTCTTTGCTTCCTAATTGGGTTCATGAAGGAGGTCGCGAGAAGCTGCTAATGCGCCTTCGTAGCATCGATGACATGCGTAGGTTAAAGCGCGAAATCGAGGTCACCAATAGTGATTGGTGGAATCCTGTTCGTGCTACTGGATGGGAGAATATAATTATCAGCCAAGCGAGGACAGCGAAGTGGAAAGCGTTTCTTGGAAAAGCCCTTGGTGAGGTAGCGGCTGAGCTTGGAAGTGACCCATTTGAGGTCCTTATTAATCTCGTAGTTGACGAATCAGGAAATGCAACCGGCATATTCTTTCAAATGTGCGAAGCAGACCTAGTCCGCGTATTGACGCATCCCACAACCATGATTGGCAGCGACGGCTATGCACTGCCCCTTAATAGTGAGGCAGTGCTTGGCAAGCCGCACCCACGTAGTTTTGGAACTTTTCCAAGAGTCTTGGCCCGTTATGTCAGAAGTCAAAATGTCCTGACGTTGGAAGGAGCTGTCCGAAAGATGACGGCTCTACCAGCTGCGAAACTTGGTCTGAGATCTCGAGGTCTAGTTAGAGAAGGATTCGTGGCAGACCTTGTAATTCTAGATCAAGGACAGGTCAGTGATCAAGCCACGTTTGAAGATCCTTTTCAATCGCCCAAAAGTATCTTCCACGTTATTGTAAATGGAGTGTTTGTAGTTCGTGACGGCCAGCTAGTAGGCACGGCGCCAGGGAGAGTTCTTCTCAAAGCCTCACAAGCGAGGGGGGAGGCTCAGCCTGGCGCCTGAAGTCTATGGCGGTCCACAGAGAACAGAATGAGTGCCGTAATATTGGTGAGAGAGTCGCAACGGCGGCCTCAACCAAAGCCTGAAATGTGAAAGGAGTTTCATGGTTTCGTACATAATGCGCCGAGTTTTAGCGCTGGTTCCTACTCTTTTCTTGGTTTTGGCCGTTAGCTTTTTTTTGATTCATTTCATCCCTGGAGATCCTGCCGTTGTCATGCTTGGTCCACATGCCACGGTTGAACAAATCGAGGCCTTGCGTCACGAAATGGGGCTTGATCAACCTATAGGTATTCAGTTTGGACGATATATTGTGGATGTATTCCACGGGGATTTTGGAAACTCAATATTTTTCCATATACCAGTAACACATGTGATCTTGCAAAGGGTGGAACCAAGTGTTTTGCTTGCTCTCTGCTCAATGGTCGTAGTATTTGTTATTGGCATTCCTTCAGGCATTCTAGCTGCTGCGAAGCCCAATACTTGGCTAGACCAAGCTTTTCTCGTCATAGCACTGCTGGGAGCTTCGATACCAAGTTTCTGGCTTGGGTTATTGTTGATGTTGGTGTTCGCCGTAAACCTAGGGTGGCTTCCGAGCTCAGGATTCCCTTCTGTTTTTGAGACCGGTAACATAAGCAATCTACGGTATCTTGTATTGCCTTCTATAACCTTGGGATTTGCAAACGCGGCCCTGTTGGCGCGACTTACGAGATCAAGCGTTCTCGATGTTTTACAGGAAGATTACATTAATACGGCACGAGCAAAAGGGGTAGCCGAATCATGCGTACTTCTGAGGCACGCCTTACGAAATGCAGCCATACCCATTGTCACCGTTTTAGGCTTCACCTTTGCTGGGCTGCTATCTGCAACAGTGGTTACAGAGAGCGTATTTGCTCTCCCAGGGATTGGCCGTCTAATAGTGGAGTCAGTTTTGAGAAGAGACTACCCTGTAATTCAAGGAGTAATGGTCTTTGTGGCGTTCTTATATTTATCTATCAATCTTTTAACCGACATGACCTACGCAATGCTGGATCCGAGAATCCACTATAAGTGAGGATAAAGGTAGGAAGGTTATTATGGGACAGTTACTTAAATTTATATTCAAAAGGAAAACGGGAGCTGTTGGATTCTGCCTCTTATGTACTATCTTGCTTTTGGCTATTTTAGCTCCTTTCGTATCGCCTTACAATCCCCAGTTGGTAACGCCAGCTGCTAGACTGCAGTCCCCTAATTTTTCGCACTGGTTTGGCACAGATCACTTTGGGCGCGATATCTTTAGCCGAGTGCTCTACGGCGCGCAGCTCTCATTAATTGTGGGTTTGTCAGTTGCCGTATTATCCTTAATCATGGGTGTGGCCTTGGGTGCATCCTCAGCTTACTTCACCACTTTTGGACTGGTCGTCATGCGTTTAGTAGACGCGTTGATGGCTTTTCCAGAAATCATGTTGGCACTTGCTTTAATGGCTATTGTTGGACAGGCGAGCTTAATTAACGTGATCATCGCACTTGGCGTAGTGTACGCTCCAAGGATGGCGCGTACAGCTTATAGTCTATCATTGAGAATCCGGGAGTTTGCATATATCGAAGCGGCACAAGCCATTGGAACTACTCATTGGCGCATACTTGTACGACACATCATTCCGAACCTTGTCTCCCCAATTATTGTACAAAGTACCTTCACATGTGCGTTAGCGGTTTTGGGAGCCGCTTCTCTAGATTTTCTTGGGGTTGGCGTCCCTCCATACGTACCAAGCTGGGGAACGATGGTAAGTGAGGGGCGACTTTATATAACCCGGGCGCCATGGATAACTATTTTTCCCGGGATTTTCATTCTGCTGTTGGTGATGTCATTAAACCTTTTAGGTGATTCGTTACGTGACGCTTTGGATCCGCGATTACGAAAACTGCTTTAAGGAGGTATACAGGGGGCTTTTAATGTTTAATTTACGAGGCCGTGTGCTAGATTCAGTTCTGAGAATGGACCTGGAAATAGGTGAAACGATAGAAATGGCATGGTCAAAAGGGAAGGAGCATTAAACCGAATGGGGGCAATATGCTAGATTATGAAGAAAGGGTGAAGGAACTTGGGTTAGCGATTCCGGCGGTTCCCCCGGCAGCGGGTGCATACGTCCCCGCAATACAATCCGGACGGCTAGTTTTCTGCTCGGGACAAGGCCCGTACCAAGGTGGATCGTTCGCATATGCTGGTCAAGTGGGTAGCGATGTTTCACTGGAAGAGGCGTACCAAGCAGCACGGATAGCTGGTCTAAACTGCCTTGCTGAAATTCGGTCCGTGATAGGTTCCCTCAACAGGATCTCGCGCATTGTTCAGATTAGAGGGTTTGTAAACAGTGCCCCCGATTTCCATGATCAACCGAAAGTGGTTAACGGTGCTTCGGAACTGATGCTCGAGATGTTTGGGGAGTCAGGAAAACACGCACGCTGCGCTCTGGGGACCAACAACCTACCGGGCAATATTCCGGTTGAAATAGAAATGATTGTGGAGTTGAAGGAGGAGCCAACCTAAGCTGTGAAAGGAGCGAAGATGAATAACTATGTTACTGTGAAGGAACTGCGCGCGAAGATCGACGCTCTCCCGCGGGTAAAGCTAGCAGCCTTGCCAACGCCGCTCCATGAGCTCCCGCGGTTTTCTAAAGCCTTGGGTGGTCCACGCATATTTATTAAGCGTGATGATTTAACGGGCCTGGCGTTTGGAGGCAACAAAACGCGGATGTTTGAGTTCCTATTGGCGCAAGCCATACAGGAAGGAGCAGACACAATTATCGGTGGGGCTGGCGTGCAGTCCAATTACTCGCGCCAGTTAGTAGCGGCCTGTCGTGCCCTTGGCCTGGAAGTGCACCTGATCCTGCGACGGATCCGGGGAAAGAAAGACAACGATATCCAGGGAAACCTGCTTCTGGACCTGATTGCCGGGGCCACCGTCCGCATCATCGATGCAACCGCAGAAGAACAAGCCAAAGCTATGTACGACCTCGCAAATACACTGGAGAAACAGGGCAAGAGGCCGTGCGTTGTTCGCCTGGCACAGGATAAGGATCTATCGCCGGATGTGCTTGCCTATGCGAATTGTTTTTGTGAAATTGTTGAGCAGTGTGAAGCCCTCGATATCCAGCCAACTCACCTTTATTGTGCCTCCTACGACAGCACGCAGGCTGGGCTCGAGTTGGGGAAAGCGGCTTTAGGAAGCCGCATGCATATCATGGGAATTGCTCCGGCTGATTGGATGCACGGGGTCTCTGACCTTATCGCACGCTACGTTAATCAAGCAGCAAAGAAAATCGGCCTTTCACTGAAGGTAGACAAAAGCGACGTCTTCAACACGGCAGACTACGTAGGCCAAGGCTATGGTGTTGTGACCCCCGATGTCGTAGAGATGATCAAACTCATGGCCAGAACTGAAGGGATTTTCCTTGACCCTGTGTATACGGGCAAGGCGATGGCTGGGCTAAGAGATCATATACGCAAAGGTATACTGACAAAGAATGATACCGTCATTTTTCTGCACACTGGTGGGACACCAGCCTTGTTTGCGTACGTGGATGATCTTGGTCTCGACGAGTTGGTCTCTCACGTGGATTTACAATGAACCTACGCGATACTTTAGGAGGATTTGATATGGGAAACATGGCTAATGATCAAGAGCTTTGCTCACTTATTAAGGGAGAACTTTTCACTGCTGTGGTTGGCGATGTGCTTGACAGGTTGAATTGCCGGAATCAATTCCTCCCGCCGTGGATTCGTCCGCTACGAGATGACATGATCATTGCAGGTCGAGCGATGCCAGTGTTGGAAGCGGATTGTACTGGCGTGGAAATCGCTGCGTTGCAAGTACGGAAGCCATTCGGCCTCATGCTTGAGGCATTGGATGATTTGAAGAAAAACGATGTGTACATTTGTACGGGCTCTTCTCACACCTATGCCCTCTGGGGTGAAAATATGACCACACGGGCTATGAAACTCGGTGCTGCGGGAGCGGTGCTCGATGGCTTCTCTCGCGATACTCGTGGCATTCTGAGTCTTGGCTTCCCTGTATTCTCGTGTGGTTCCTACGCTCAAGACCAGAGCATCCGAGGGCGGGTGATCGACTACGGGTGTCCGATCACGTTTGCCAACGGTGTGGTGGTTCATCCTGGAGACGTCGTGTTCGGCGACATCGACGGTGTCTTGATTATACCTAAAGAAATAAGTGAAAAAGTTATCGAAAGTGCACTCGAACGAGTGCACGGGGAGAATTTGGTGCGAGAGGCACTTACGAGTGGAATGCCTGCCCGCGAAGCCTTCCAAAAATATGGCGTTATGTAAGAGGGCGAAATTTTGATATCTCAACATGATTGTGTCGAAGCTTCCTTACCTCATTCGTGCCAGCGCCTTAGTGATGGGGTAGAAGACCATAAGAGAGAAAAAAGGAGGAGGGGATGTGTCAGAAAGAAGCTACGCTTAACAGCCTCTGTGCAACACGCGTCCTTGGCATCATCCGAGTAGACCAGGCAGACCACTTGGCTCGGATCGCTGGTGCTCTGCAAGCCGGCGGGCTTTCGTGTCTGGAGATCACGATGAATACGCCGGGGGCACTAAGGGCGATCGAGGACGCCTCCGCCAACTTGGCGGGGGTAACCATGGGAGCAGGGACTGTCCTGGATGCGGTCACCGCCCGCCAGGCGATCCTCGCCGGCGCTCAGTTCCTCGTTACCCCCACGGTGAAGCTTGACGTGCTGGAGATGGCTCACCGCTATGGCGTCCCCGCCATCATTGGGGCCATGACCCCAACGGAAATCCTCACCGCATGGGAGGCCGGCGCGGATATGGTGAAAGTCTTTCCGGCTTGCATCCTCGGCCCAAAATTCATCCAGGAGGTGCACGGGCCGTTGCCCCAGATTCCACTTGTCCCCACCGGCGGGATCACCGCCGAAAACGCCCCCGATTTCATCAAGGCCGGGGCAGCCCTGGTCTGTGTTGGGGGATGGCTCGTGGATAGGCAAGCCGTGGCCGAGGGACACTACGAGGTGCTCACCGAGAACGCCCGCCGCTTAGTGGCCGCGGTGCGCAAAGCCCGTGAACCGTGACCCTTGATGGGTGACAGAAAGGCGGTGAGGAGTGAGTAGTGCGGCGTGAGGAGATCAGTGATAAGCGATGGGTTTTGACCAATTCCAAATTCCCAGTTCCTAATCCCTGATTCCGGGATGATATATGAAGCGATATAGGTTGATATAGGTTAATGATCCCTGGGCCGATTGAAGTGGCGCCGGAGGTGCTTTCGGCTATGGGCGAGCCCCTGGTGGCCCACTATGGGGCAGAATGGACAAGCTTTTATAATGAGACCGTAGAACTTGCACGGAAGATCTTCCACACGGACGGCGATGTGTTCTTGGTGCCGGGGTCGGGGAGCGCTGGGCTGGATATGGCTCTGGGCTCAACGGTTGCCCCCGCGGGGAGGGTGCTCATTCCTCAGAACGGTTTCTTCGGCGAGCGCCTGGAGGAGATGGCCCGCACCTACACACCGCACATCCGCACCGTGAAGTCGCCCCTTGGGAAGCCCATCGATCTCGGCCGGGTCGAGGAGGAGCTTCGCCGCGAGAAGTTCGATGTCGTCGCGATCGTCCATTGCGAGACCTCCACTGGGTCGATCAACCCCATCCGCGAGCTCGCCGAGATATGCCGTTGCCATGGGGCTCTTCTCATCGTGGATGCGATCTCGTCACTCGGCATCGAGCCCCTGAAGATGGATGTCTGGGGGGTTGGAATCTGCGTCTCGGCCTCCCAGAAGGGCCTGGAGACCCCGCCCGGCCTGGCATTGGTGGCCGTGGGAAAAGAGGCTTGGAGCCGGATCGAAGCGGTCGAAGGCCCCGGCTGGTACCTGAGCCTCAAGGTGTGGCGGGAGTACCAGGAGAAATGGGGCGACTGGCATCCGCATCCGATCATCCAACCGGTGAACAACGTGCGGGCCCTGCGGGTGGGGATGGAGCGGATCATCCGGGAAGGGCTGGAGGCCCGGTTCCGCCGCCACCGGGAGGTCGCCGAACGCCTGCGGCGGGGATTACGCGAGCTTGGGTTGGAGCCCCTCGTGGCCGACGATGTGGCTTCTCATGGGGTGACCGCGGCCTGGGGGCCGGAGGGCAACGTGGACGAGCTTCTTGCCGGCTTGCGGGAGCGACACGGGATCCTCATCGCTGGCGGGTTAGGAGAGCTCAAGGGCAAAATCTTTCGCATTGGGCACATGGGCCCTGGCGCCAGCGACGAGGCAGTGGATACCGTGCTTTCGGCCATAGAGTCCGTGATGGGTGACGGGGGAAGCCGTGGCAAAAAATGTGGGGTATGATGCGTGGTCGGGAGGGAATCAAGGGGTATCATGTAAGCGGTTGAGGCAGTGCTGGGGATATTCATAATAGTGCAAGGAGGGACCGTAGTGTCGTGCAAAAATCTTTGCACAATTCCTCTCCCTCGATGGGAGAGGCTGGGTGAGGGTGGTAAAAAAGGGAATCCTTCCCCCTCCCCTGGCCCCTCCCACGTCGGGGAGGGGAAGGAGCCAGGGGGTTCCATGACCGGCGGTAAGGGGCTTTGAGCGCACACTTTTTGCCGGACCACAGTTAGACAAAGTCTTAAGGACATTGCCCGCCAGGGGAGGAAGAAGTGTGAGGAATTTACGATGATGAAGACAAATAAAATGCTGGAAGCGCTTGAACTCCAAAGGCTTGCGGAAGTCTTCGGGCGGTATCCGCAGGTTCAGGCGGTCTACATGTTTGGCTCGCAGGCTTCGGGAAGGGCCGGCCCCAAAAGCGATTTGGACCTTGCCATCATCCCAGAAGATGCCGCCCTAAAGGAGAAGAAACTCGACATCCTTACTGAACTCGCCCGACTGGGCTACTGTGATGTGGATCTTGTCTTTTTGAATGAGGATGACTTGGTTTTGGCCTACGAGGCAGTCCGGCAGAACCGGCTCATCTATGCGGCCCCTGACTTTGATCGCGGGGCCACTTATTCCCGGATCGTCCGCAAATATCTGGATTTCGAACCCTACCTTAGGGTCCAGCAGGGTCCAGCGGGAAGCGTACAAGAGGAGGATCCTTGGTGCTGAGGCCTGAGGTTATCCGCCGCCGGCAAAAGGGAGGAGATGAAGCGGTGCGACAACCCGTTCGCCAAGGGATATAGTTAGGTGAGGCCAAGGAGGTGGAAGAGGATGGTTGTTGAGACGAAGTATCCCCATGTGGTTATCGATGAACACGGTGTCCCCATGCTTAAGGGCACCACACTCAAAGTTGTGGAGCTCGTAGTTGAGAAGCTGGCTTACGGCTGGAGTCCCGGGGAGCTTCACTTTCAGCATCCGGATTTGACACTCGGGCAGATCCACGCGGCTTTGGCCTATTGCCGGGATCACGCTAGGGAGCTGGACCAGGACATCGTTGAGCGGTTGCGGAAAGTGGAGGAGCTGCGGAACGCCGCTCAACGCGAGCCGTCGCCTCTTTCCAAGCCCAAGGCCAAAGGGCTTCTTTAGCCGATGAAATCCAGTTTTCTTCCTGCTTATTGGGCCTGTATGGGCAATGTCATTAACTTAAGCGATTATCCAGACGAAAAGTCGTTTAGAAACTTTTTGCCGGATAACCTTTCCCTTCCCCCTGGATGGGGGAAGGTCAGGATGAGGGTGACCCAGGGCGAGTGCTTCTGCCCCCTTACCCTACCCTCTCCCTCGGTGGGGAGAGGAGAAAAGGGAACCCTTGGTGGAGAGAGGGGGAAGCTTCGGGCTTCTTCCATGCCAACGAGAGGGAGGTGGAAAGCGAGAAAGCCATTCAGATCGATGCTTACTCTTAACTTAATGCCATTGGCCTGCATGGGAGTGGATAGGGAGACGCGCTAAAGAGAAAGGGGGAACTAGAGATGGAATGTGACCTGGTGACGTTTGGGGAGACGATGGTGCGGCTCTCGCCGCCGGATTTTCAGCGCCTGGAGCAGGCGCACTCGCTCGACGTGAACGTGGGTGGCTCCGAGCTGAACGTGGCCGTCGCGGCCCAGCGGCTGGGCCTCAAGACCGCCTATGTCACCCGCCTTACCAACAATCCCTTGGGCCGGATGATCGCCGATAAAGCCCGGGAGCACGGGGTGGACACCTCCCACACCGTGTGGACGGACGGTGATCGCGTAGGGGTTTATTTCGTGGAGTTCGGGGCCTCTCCTCGGCCCCAGACCGTGGTCTACGACCGGCGGGACTCGGCCATGGCTCGGATTAAACCGGGCGAGGTGGACTGGGAGGAGATATTTCAAGGGGCGCGGGCGTTCCACACCTCCGGGATCACCCCGGCCCTTTCTTCAACCGCGGCCGAGGCCACGAAGGAGGCGGTGCGGAAAGCCAAGGAGGCCAAACTCGTCGTGTCCCTGGACCTGAACTACCGGGCCCGCCTGTGGTCCCAGGAAGAGGCCCGCCGGGTGATGGAGCCCCTCACCGAGCAGGCGGACATCCTCATCACCACCGAGGAGGATACCGAGCGGGTGTTTGGGATCAAAGCCCCCTCCTACGAGGAGGTGGCCAAGCTCCTCGCCGACCGGTTCGAACTCTCCGCGGTGGCGATAACGCTGCGGGAGACGCCATCGGTGTGGCGGAACACGTGGACGGCTATCGCCTATGCTCAGGGCCAAGTCATCCGCGGGCCGGTTTTCGATATCGAGATTGTAGACCGGGTAGGGGCGGGTGACGCGTTCGCCGGGGGGTTCCTGTTTGGGTACTTGACCCACGGGGTTGAGGCCGGTGTCAGGTACGGAGTGGCGGCGTCGACCCTCAAGCAAACGAACCCCGGTGACCTCCTGCGGGCAACACGGGATGAGGTAGAGAACCTGCTCCAAGGCGGTGGCCTACGCATCGTGCGGTAGAGCCACCACCCACAGTTAGGGAACGATGAGCGTGGTGTGCAGGATCGCCCGAATCCTGAGCAGGCGAGTTGTAGCGCAAGTCCCGCTGAACGGTGCTCCCCAGGCGATGGATCCAGTGCAACCATTGATCTCAAGATACCTAGTCTCGTTGGCCAGCCGATGGCCGAGGGTTACTGCTACCACCTGTAGCCCTCAGGTCACGTATCTCTAATGCAGCTCCCCACTCGGGTCACGACCTGTCAAGTGGTGTAGATCGGGTCCCTCGTTGATTATGACGAGCTAGGCGGCGAGCTCCTTCTTCGGGACCTCCAGAGCGAGGACTTCCGGCACCTTCGGGGAGCCCCGGTAGCGGACCGTCATTGACCCCAGGCGGAAGTAGCGCCTTAGGGCCAGCCACTCGTCCCCCTGTTCCACCAAGACCGCCCCGATCAGTCGCAGCGCCGACGCCGCGTTCGGGAGGATCCCCACGACGTTGCACCCCCGTTTGATCTCAAAATGGAGGCGTTCGAGAACGTTCGCCGAGTGGGACCTCCGGCAGTGCGCCTGCGGGAACGCCATGTGCGCGATCACGTCCTCCCCCGCCTCCCGGAGGAGATGCGCTGCCTTGGGGTACTTCCCCTCGAGACTCCCCGCCAGCAGTTCCCAGCTGGTCTCGCGCTGCCTCCTGGTCGAGCGGATCGTCCACACCCACAAGCTCCTGCGCTCCCCACGGACCAGCCCCAACAGGTTGCGCATGAAGTGCACCCGGCACCCCTGCCAAGAAGCCCCGGCCACCACCTCGGACAACGCCTGCCTGAGCCCGACGTAGATGTCAGGGATGAACGGCCCCGGGCTCCCCAGAGGGTCCATCATCTGAGTCCGGCCCCGAGGGTCGGGGTCTCCTTGGGGCGGTAGTGTAGCTCCTCGAACTCGGCGGGCGGCATGCGCCCGATCGGCTCAAGGAGCCTCCTTGTGTTGAACCAGTCCACCCAGTCGAGTGTCTCGAACTCGACATGCTCCACCCCACGCCATGGTCCCCCCTCCCCGATCGCCTCCGTCTTGCGCTACCCGACGATCCGGCGGGAGAACGCATCGATCACGAACGCGGCGTACACGAACCCTGCCCAGGTCGACGGGGCGATCAGTAGCACCTTGCAGATCGGCTCGACTCCGTACTCCTCCCGGTGGGCACCGGTGAACGTTGTCATCTCTTCCGTCGGCGGTCGAGCTCGCCTTCGGCGAAACAAGCTGACGCGTTCCTGAGGATCTCGTTGGCACACCGCAACTTGCGGTTCTCTCGCTTGAGCTCCTTCATCCGCGCCCACTCATCGCTCGTCATCCCGCCGCGCCGTCCGGTGTCGATCTCCGTTCGGCGCACCCACGTGCGCAGCGTCTCCGGTGTGCACCCAGTCTTCCCGGCAATCGACACGATCTCCGCCCACTAGGACGTGTGCTCCCGCTCGTGCTCGAACACCATCCGTACCGCCCGCTCCCGTACCCCCGGCGAGCACCTCACGCTTGACTTCGCCATGTCCCCATCCTCTCAAGCTGCCCGGCCTCCGGCACTCCCGGGGCGGTTCAACTGGGTGGTGAGTCTGCTCTCTGCTCTAGGTTAGAGATAGCCTCGCGGGCTCAAGCTGATCGAGCGACGTCACGGTCTACACCGTGGTGTTTATATATGTCGCCTAACGGTCTGTTACTCCGCGGCGGAGCCAGGAGCCTTAGTCGCTAATGTGCCGTTCGTGGCCGGTGTGGGCGCAGGGTCGGATCGTGCAGTGAACTACGTTGAGTTCTCGCAGCTTTTCCTCAAGCTCGGCGACAAGCCGATCGGCCTCCTGAACCGTGGTGTTAGGTGCCAGTTCGAGATCGAGATCGAGGTGAATCGCGTCGGGGCCGATGAACTCGGCGATCATGTCGTGTACCCCCGCCACGCCGGCCACGCTCTGGGCGACCGACTTCACCCTCTCGTAGAACTTCGCACTGGGCGAGAGGCCGAGGAGGACGTACGTGTTCTCGCGGATCAATTTGCCCGCCATGACCCCGATCAGTCCGGCAACGAACATCGCCGCAATGGGGTCCGCGAGGGGGAACCCCCGTTGGGCCGCGAGGACGCCGATCACCGACGCGAGGATCGTGATCTCGTCGTTGATGTTGTCGTAGAGCGCGGTCTTCACCGTGATGTCGCGCCTCTGGCCGACGAGCATGAGCCCGAGGGGGATCAGGTTGACCACGAACGAGAAGGCGAGCACGTAGAGTGCGATCTCCGGGTGCTCAAGCGGTACCGGGGAGATGAGCCGCGCGATCGCCTCGCGGAGGATCTGTAGCCCGGTGACGGTGATGAACGCAACGGACACGATGAGGGAAACGATGTACCGGAACCGCATATGGCCGAATGGATGCTCGCGGTCGGCGGCGCGGCGCCCCATCCGTTGGCTGAGGAGGAGGGACGACGTGACGACGATGTCCACGAGGTTGTTCAGGGCCTCGCTGAGCATGATGAGGAACCCTGTGTAGGCGAACGCGCCCAGCTTTACCGCGAGGAGGAGGACTCGGGTGAAGAGGTTGACCCGGAGCTTCCACGCGCCGTCAGAGCTCGCGCGGGTGCGCGTCGTCGGTTCGGTCATGAGTACGAGCTCCCTCCTTGGGTGCACGCTCTCAGTGGGGGAACGGAACAACCAAGGGAAAGTGTACCCTACAGTCGGCGGGTCAGCCTACGGGGTCGCCGTTTCGCCCCCGATGGAGGCGAGGGCATCTCCACACCGTAGCCACAACTCTGCCACGATGCACCGACCCGTCGCGGCTACCCTCCCCGGCCTTGGAGGTACGAGACCATGCACCGATCGAAGTGGACGGTTGGCGTGATCGCTCTCACCCTGGCGACCGCGGTCGCCGGTGGCGTGACGCAGCGGGGGAGGGAAGGGGCGGACCAAGCGGCGGCCGACGCCTCGGGAGGGGCTGCGATTCTGGCATTGGGGAGCGGCTTCACGACCGCATTGGCCGCAGCCCCAACAAGCCCCACCGTGACCGAGATCGTCCTCGCCGGGAGCGCGATCGCGGTGACGGGGACCGGGGCCGTTGCCCAAGGGTCCCGGCTCCTCATCACGGCCGGGGGGACGTACCACATCCGCGGAACCCTGGATGACGGCCAGGTCGTTGTCTCCTCGGCGGACAACAGTCCCGTGAACCTGGTCCTCGGCGGGGCGCGGATCACCTGCTCGACGAGCTCTCCGATCTACATCGCTCAGGCCAAGGACGTCGTGATCAGCCTGGCCGCGGGCACGGACAACACCCTCACGGATGGGAGCTCCTACCTGTACGAGGTTGCGGGGGCCGATGAGCCGAACGCTGCCTTGTTCAGTGCGGACGACCTCGTGATCACCGGGACCGGATCCCTCACCGTGAACGGAAACTACAGTAACGGGATCCAGAGCAAGGACGACTTGGCGCTCAGCGGGGCGACGGTCACGGTGGCGGCGGTCAACGACGGGATCAAGGGCCGGGACTCGATCACCGTCAGTGAGGCCACGATCACGATCCGCGCCGGCGCCGACGGGATGCAATCGAATAACGACGAGGATCCAGAGCGCGGTACGGTCACGATCGAGAGCGGCGCGATCCGCATCACATCCGGGGAGGATGGGATCCAGGCCGAGACACGCCTCGTCGTGCACGGCGGGACGATCGAAGTCCTGTCGGGGGGCGGGAGTGCCAACAACGTTGGACAGAACCCGGTCGGCGGGATGGGGTTCCCCGGGCGGCCCCCGTCAACGGCCACGAGCCTCCCAAGCATGAAGGGGCTCAAAGCCGGTGTGGACCTGATGATCACCGGTGGCACGATCCTCGTTGACTCCGCCGATGATGCGCTTCACTCGAATGGAACGATCACGATTGACGGCGGAACCCTCACCCTCGCCTCGGGCGACGACGCGATCCACGCCGACGAGGCGGTGACCGTCAATGGGGGGCAGATCCAGGTCAAGACGTCGTACGAGGGGGTGGAGGGGAACACGATCACGGTCAACTCCGGCGAGGTCCGCATCACCTCCACCGACGATGGGATCAACGCCACCTCCGGCGGGGCGGCGGCGATGCCGCTGGGCCGTCCCGGGATGGCCTCGTCCTCCAGCACGTGCCTGTTCGTGAATGGGGGATGGATCGTTATCAACTCCGGTGGAGACGGGCTTGACGTCAACAGCTCGATCGCGATGACGGGGGGGACCGTGCTCATCAACGGTCCGACGCGGAGCGACAACGGGGCTCTCGACTACTACGGCACGTTCAAGATCACGGGCGGACTCCTCGTCGCTGCCGGCAGCGCGGGGATGGCGCAAGCCCCGAGCACCTCCTCGACCGTGAACTCGGTGCTGATGACGTTCACCACGCCCCAGCCGGCGGGGAGACTGTTCCACATCGCCGCGGCAGGGGGTGGGGACGTGTTGACCTTCGCCCCGGCCAAGGCGTACCAGTCCGTGGTCGTCGCCTCTCCGCTCCTTACGAACGGCTCCACCTACGCCATCTACCTCGGGGGGCGTTCCGCCGGCGCGGCGACGGATGGCCTCTCCGCGGGGGGGAGCTACACCCCCGGGACCGAGGTCGCCCGGTTCACGGTCGCCGGGAATGTCACCTACGCCGGGGCGTCTCGGATCAGGCCGCCAGGCTGGTAGGCGAGGTCTGGCGACGATCAGGGCGCCATCATGGGACCGATGAGGAGGACGGAGTTCCAGTTCGCGGAAGGCGGACGAGGATGTCCCTTGAGTGGGTCGGCCGGGGGCGACCCGGGTGCCCTCCCTCGCGCCTCGTCCGAAACGGTGCAGCCCCCATCCCGTCGTTACGGCCTCTTTCGGCGCGGCACCGGAAGCGGTGCGGGCTCCGTGGGTCCCGGCCTCGACGCCGTGGCCGAGGCCTTGCGCGGAAGCGGGAACGGCGGCCACGGGCCGGGGACGACGGGCCGCCTTGAGCACAAGTACCTCCTCTCGCCCGAGGAGGCACGGCAGGTCTCCCGGTTCCTCGCCGCCCGCCTCGAGGTGGATCCCCATGCTCGAGGGAGGCCCGGGAACGCCTACACGGTCCGCAGCGTGTACTTCGACTCCCCAGGGCTCATCTGTTACCACGCCAAACAGAACGGCGCACCGGTCCGGGAGAAGTACCGCGTCCGCACCTACAACGAGCCGGGGTCGGCCCCCATCTTTCTCGAACGCAAAGCCCGTCAGGGACACCTCTACCGCAAGGAGAAGGCGCGGCTGAACGATGCCTGGCTGGGATGTCTTGCCGCACGGGATGGGCTGGGCTCCCCAGCCGCGGCGGGCTGTCCGACCGTCGTGCAACGCCTCCTCTACCGCATGGACCGCCAGGCGTTCGTCCCCACGGTGCTCATCGCCTACGAGCGCGAGGCGTACGTGGAATGGGCGGACCAGGATACGGTGAGGATCACCCTCGATCGGAACCTCCGGGCCCAGGCGGTCCCCCGCCTCGAGGAGATGTACGATGAGGGGGACCTCCGTCCGCTCCTCACCCGGTGGGCGATCCTCGAGGTCAAGTTCAGCGGTGTGGTCCCGTGGACCCTGCGCGAGCTCACGCGGCGGTTTCCCCTCCTCTGGCGGGCGTGTTCCAAATACGCCGCGAGCATTGAACATGTCGTTCTTAACTCAGCCACAACGAATGGGGTAGGGGCCCATGCTCAGCTCCTCTGAACCGCTTCTTGGCAACCTGCTGCCGGTGCTCGCGGCGGTCGGGGTCAGCCTCGGCCTTGGCCTGTACGTGGCCTTCGTCTACCGCCTCGCCACGCCGGGGGCCGCGTTCTCGATCACGATCCAACACACGCTTCTCTACCTCGCACTCATCGTGTCGCTCGTCATGGTCATCATCTCCAATCAGGTTGCGCGGGCGTTCACCCTCGTCGGGGCGCTGGCCGTGGTCCGGTTCCGCACGCCGGTGAAGGACACCCGGGATGCGGCGTTCATCTTCCTCGGCCTGGCGGCGGGGATGGGGGCTGGGGTGGGGATGTACGCCGAGACGGCCGCGGGCGTGGCGCTCATCGGGCTATGCATGATCGCTGTCCGGTTCCTCCGCCTGGGGAAGCGCCCCCATGGTGAGACGCTGGTGAAGTTCACCATCCCCAGCGGAGGGGGGGGCGAGCCTGCCTACCCCCGCGACGCATTCGAACGACACTTCCAGTCCGTTCGCCTCATCGGCACCCGCTCCGCTTGCGACGGGGAGCGTGTGGAGTTGACCTACCTCGTGAAGCCGCGGCAGGATGCGGACCTTGTCGCGTTCTCGCGCGCCCTGTCCGCCTACCCCCTTGTGGAGAAGGCGACCGTCATCGTCTGCGACGATGAGGGGCTTACGGAGAACGTGTTCTAGGGCGGTGGACGGATAGAAAACGGCGCAGCGGAGTGGATGGGCCCCGCGGCGCCGGTGGGGGAGGCTAGGACTCGCCGCGGGGGGGACCGGGAACCCCTCCTTGTTGCGCGAGGGACGGGGCCGGGCACAGGATGCTCTCGTTCCCGAGCGGGGTTCTCTCGCTCGCTACGGAGGGCCCCCGGGGGACAGGAGCGCGGACCGGCCGCAGAGCAGTGCTCCTCCACGCCCAGCGGAGCAGGGCGACGGACATGCCCGACGTGAACACCGCAAGCCCTGTCAGGAGAACCACATTCCATTGGGTCATCGTCGTTCCTCCTTTGCCTCCTGGTGGGGAGGCGCGACGAGGGTGCCCCGGTGGGATGGAGATGGTGGAGCGACGGTGCGGCAGTTCCGTGGAGATGGGCTAGGGCGGGAGGATTCGAACCTCCGAATGGCGGCTCCAAAGGCCGCTGCCTTGCCACTTGGCTACGCCCTAGTGCCCAAGGAGGATAGCCCGTTCCCTTCCGTGGGACAAGGTTCCCCTGTTGGCGGGGGATCGCGTAGACTCCGGCGATGGCCGATCGGGCAGGGGGGTGCCGATCCGGGGGGTGGGGATGACGGTCCTCCTCTTCTTTCTCCTCGGCTTCGGACTGGGATCGCTCCCGTTCGCAGTTTGGGTGGGGAAAATTTGGACCAAGACCGATGTCCGCGCCCGGGGGGACGGGAACCCGGGAGCGGTCAACGCATGGCGGGCGGAGGGGTGGCGGGTCGGGCTCCTCGCCCTCGTCCTCGACGTGGCCAAGGGCGCCCTCCCCGTCGCGCTCGCCCGCTCGCGCGGGGGCCTCGGAGGCTGGGCCCTTCTCCCGGTGGCGTTGGCCCCCCTCCTCGGCCACGCGTTCTCTCCCTGGCTCGCCTTCCGGGGCGGGAAGGCCGTGGCATCCACATTCGGGGCGTGGTCCGCTCTCACGTACTGGGAGGTCCCGACCGTGCTCGGGCTCTCGTTTGCCCTCGTCCGGACCGTGCAGGCGGTGGACGGGTGGACGGTGATCCTGTCCTTCCCCGTTGTCGCCGTGTACCTCATCCTGCGTCGGGCCGAGCCGTGGCTCCTTGCGACCTTGGGAGCGAACTTTGCCCTCCTCGTCTGGACCCACCGCCGTGAGCTCCGCTCCCCGCCGCGGTGGCGCCCGCGAGGGGGATCCACATGAGCTTTTTCGTCTCCCACGAGTGGAGCCTGGCCGTGTTCATGGCGGTCCTGGCGGGCATTTCCCTCACGAACCTCGTCGCGATGCGGCGGCTCGGCAGGCACCCCCCTCTGTCCAAGTACCCCGCGGTCTCAATCCTCGTCCCCGCCCGCGATGAGGAGCGGAACATTGAAGCTTGCGTGGAGTCCCTCCTCCGCCAGGACTATCCGCAGTTCGAGGTGATCGTCCTCGACGATGACTCCCACGATGGGACGTGGGCGTTGCTCCAGGAGATCGCGGCGCGGTCCGGGGGACGGGTACGGGTCCTCGCCGGGGAGCCGGTCCCCGCTGGCTGGCTCGGGAAGCACTGGGCGTGCCACCAGCTCGCCCAGGCTGCCCAGAGCGAGCTCCTCCTGTTCACGGATGCCGACACGGTCCACCATCCGTTGGCGCTGCGCGACGCGGTGGGGGCCCTTCACGCGGAGGGGGCGGGCGTGCTGAGCGTCCTCCCCCGCCAGGCGGTGGGGAGCTGGGGCGAGAGGCTCGTGATCCCGGTCCTGGCATGGGTCATCCACACGTTTGTCCCGTTCATCCTCCCCCGACGGATACCGACCGCGGTGGGGCAGTTCATGCTCTTCCGGCGGGGAACGTACGAGGCAGTCGGGGGCCACGCCGCGATCCGGTCCGAGGTCGTGGACGACCTCGCCCTGGCCCGCAACGTGCACCGGGCAGGCCTCGGCTGGGCGTTCCTCGACGGATCCGGGCGGGTCACGACGCGGATGTACCAGGGGTGGAACGAGGCGGCGCGGGGCCTGGCGAAGAACCTGTTCCCCGTGTTCCGGTACAACGTCCCGCTATACCTGTTCGTGTGGACCTGGCTCCTGTGGCTCGCCTGTCAACCCCCGCTTGTCCTCATCTTGAATGCCGTGGGCGGCAGGGTGGCCGAGGGGATGATCGTCCCCGCAGCGGCCACGATCGGGCTGTCCCTCGTCACGTGGGTGCTCTCCGCAGTGCGGTTCCGGCTGCCGCTTGCTCAGGTCCTCCTCTACCCGGTGACGATCCTCCTCGTCTTCGGGATCGCCCTGCGATCGCTCCTCTGGCACCTGCGGGGCCGCGGCACGTGGAAGGGGAGGGAGATCCACGTCGAGCACGATCCGCGCTAGCGATCGAACAGGGTCCGCCAGTTCGCCGTGAGATTCGCGCAGGTCGTCCCCGCTGGGACGCGGATCGCCACGAAGTAGCTCCGCTCCCGCACCGGGTCGACCTGGGCCTCCCCGCCCGCGTTGAGGAATGGGTTGCTCGCCCCGAGCGTCACCTGCTCGTTCGTCCACGTGAGGAGCCCGCGGATGAGGTCGGGAGCCAGCACCTGCCCGTCGAGGAGCTTCGACAGGCGCTGCACAACGTACACCTCACCCGAGATGAGGCCGAGGACCCTCACCCGCACCGTGATCCCGGGTTGGCCATCCCCGTCTTGGTCGAACATGCGGGGATCATCGGCGGTCGTGGGCAGCGGGTCGCTCACGGGATCGGCGAGCCGGGCCCCGTGGACCTCGGTCGGCCAGGGTTCGACGAACCGCCACCCTTCGCCCGTTCCTTCCAGCGTGGCTATCCGGTCCACAGTGCCGAGCGAGCGGAGGAAGGCGTCCGGGATCTCGGTGACGACCATGCCCGTCCCGTCGTCGGTATCCACGAGACAGTGGGTCTCCGACACAGTGACGATGCTCCCAGTCTGCCCCATCTCGACGTGGAGGATGAGGGTCGTGGTGCGGATGCGCTGGCCCACGAACGGGTAGACGACGATGTCCGAGGTCACCTGCATCACCGCCCACGTTCCGGTGAGGTCGAATGGAGGCATTCCTTCCCCACTCCCGAAGGCGGGGAGCCCAATTCCCAGGGCCACCAACAGGCAGGCAGCGGTTTCCCTCATATTTCTCTCCTTGGTCGGGCAGAAGGCACGGGCCCCACCCCGACCCCTCATCGTACCCGGTTGCGGGCAATGGGGCCCCGTGGGGCGCCCCGCGACCTCGACAGAAGAAGGGGGACCAGCTATACATCCCTGTTGTGAAGAAAGTAAGGATCTACACCGACGGCGCGTGCATCGGGAACCCCGGCCCCGGTGGATGGGGGGCGGTCCTTCTCTCCGGCCCTCACCGCAAGGAGCTCTCCGGAGGCGAGGAGCGGACGACGAACAACCGGATGGAACTCCGGGCGGCGATCGAGGCCCTCCGTGCCCTCCGCGAGCCAGCGGAAGTGGACCTGTTCACGGACTCCGTCTACCTCAAGCGGGGGATCACGGAATGGCTCCCCCGCTGGAAGGAGGAGGGCTGGCGGCGGCGGGAGGGGAAGCGGCTCCTCCCGCTGGCGAACGAGGACCTATGGCGGGAGCTCGATCGGCTGACGGGGATGCACCGAGTGCACTTCCACTGGCTCGCCGGCCACGCCGGGGATGCGGAGAACGAGCGCGCCGACCGCCTCGCCCGCCGTGCCGCCGAGGGTCGGTAGCAGGCCCTGAGGGATCGCCCGCGGTGCCTGCGACTGGCGGATCCGGCAACAGCGCGTATACTTCGTTCAAGAAAACCCAAACGATGCATCGCATACCCCAATCGCGGGGTTGCCAACCGAGACCCTGAGCTGAGAGTGCGACTTGGCTCACGAAGGCCAAGGAGGCTTTCAGTGGATTTTAGAAGTTTCGCGTTTCACCCCCGGATCCTGTCCGGGATCGAGGCCGCTGGCTACACCCACCCTACTCCGATCCAACAGCAGGCGATCCCCGTCATCCTGGAGGGGCACGACATGATCGGCGTCGCCCAGACCGGAACCGGGAAGACGGCGGCGTTCATGCTCCCCATCCTCCACCGCCTCGCAGAGCGGCCGGGGGACCACGTGCGCGCGGTCGTGCTCGCCCCGACGCGGGAGCTCGCCGAGCAGATCCACCAGGCGACCCGCCTGCTCGGGAGGGACATCGGCGTTCGCAGTGTCGCCCTCTACGGCGGGGTGAAGAAGTGGCCCCAGGCGGCCGCGCTCCGGCGGGGCGTGGACGTCGTGATCGCGTGCCCCGGGCGGTTCCTCGATCTCGATGGGGATCGGGCGCTCGACCTCTCCCATGTCGAGGTGCTCGTCCTCGACGAGGCCGACCGGATGTGCGACATGGGGTTCCTCCCCGACATCCGGCGCATCCTCGCCCTCCTGCCCAACGATCGGCAGACCCTGTTCTTCTCGGCAACGATGCCCCCCGAGATCCGCCGCCTGGCGCAGGGGATCCTCCGCGCTCCGGTCACGGTGCAGGTGGACGCGGGTGTCCCGGCGAAGACGGTGTCTCACGCGTTCTACCCGATCACCGAGGGGCGAAAGCGGGACCTCCTCCTCGCCCTCCTCCAGGGCCCGGCGACGGGGCGGGTGCTCGTGTTCACGCGCACCAAGAGCCGCGCCCAGAGCCTTGCCTCGTTCCTGTCCGGTGCGGGGCTCAACGTGGCGGCGATCGAGGGTGACATGTCGCAACGGGACCGGCAGGGAGCACTCGACGGGTTCCGGTCCGGGGAGTACGAGATCCTCGTTGCCACCGATGTCGCGGCGCGGGGGATTGACGTGGAGGACATCACGCACGTCATCAACTTCGACCTGCCCGATAGTGTGGACGCCTACACCCACCGCGTGGGCCGCACGGGGCGGCTCGCCAAGACCGGCCACGCCCTCAGTTTGTCCGCGCCGGCGGACCGCCTCCTGCGGAGCTGGGTGGAGAAGGCGGTGGGGAAGCCGATCGAGTCGCGACGGCTTCCCGGGTTCGACTACGGCGGGGCGGTGGCAGGTGAGGCGCGGCCTGGCTCATCCCGGTTCGCCCGCCGGGCGCGCCTCCGCCGGTAGGGGCCCGTCCGCGCCCGGCTAGGGGACCGCGCCGAGGACGAACCGCACCCGCTCCGGCGTGAACGGAGCGCGGACCATCCGCGCCCCCACCGCGTCGTAGATCGCATTCGAGATCGCAGGCAGCGGCCCGTTGATCCCGACCTCGGAGATGGACTTCGCCCCCCACGGCCCGGTCGGTTCCTCGCTCGGGACGAGGATCGCCTCGATCTCGGGCGCATCGAGGGATGACGGGATCTTGTAATCGAAGAACCCGGCGTTCACGCAGCGGCCCCGTGGGGAGAAGAGCATCTCCTCGCACAGGGCATGGCCGATTCCCTGGAGGACCGCCCCCTCGAGCTGCCCCTCCGCCGCCTGGGGGTGGATCGCCACCCCGCAGTCGGCGGCGACCACGAACCGCTCGACCCGCACCACGCCCGTCTCGCGGTCCACCGCGACCTCGCAGAAGAACGCGGCAAACGGGGGCGGGGACTCGGGACAGGCGAAGGATGCCGTGGCCGCGATCTGGCGCTGATCGGCCACGTAGGTCGCGCGGTGGCCGACCTCGCTCAGGGTGAGGGACTTCCCCGATTTGCGGCTGCGCACCACGCCAGCGGCGAGTTCGAGGGCGGAGGCGCGCTCCCCCAGGGCCGCGGCTGCTACGTCCAGGATCTGGGCCCGCACCTCGGACGCGGCCCGGAGGACGGCGTTCCCCGACACGTAGGTCGTGCTGGAGGCGTAGGACCCGGTGTCAAACGGGGTGAAGTCGGTGTCCGAGGAGTAGACGAGGACTCGGTCCACCGGCACGCCGAGCTCCTGAGCGGCGATCTGGGCGAGGATCGTGTCCGACCCCGTCCCGAGGTCGGTGGCCCCCACGAGGAGCCGGAAGCTCCCGTCGTCCTGCATGACGAGGGTCGCTGCCGCCATGTCCACGCCCGTGATCCCCGATCCCTGCATCGCACACGCCATCCCCAGGCCGTGGACCCATGGCCCTTCCTCGCGTCGCTGGCCCCGCTTTTCGCGCCACCCGATCCGCTCCGCCCCGATCCTGAGGCACTCCTCGAGGGCGCACGACCGCACGATCTGCGCCGTTCCCTCGCGGCCTTCCCCGATCTTCTCGAAGATGGGCGACGTCTCCCCGACCCGGATGTGGTTCCTCCTCCGGAGCTCCACCGGGTCAAGGCCCAGCTTCTCGGCGAGTTTGTCCATCGCCACCTCGAGGGCGAAGTACCCTTGCGTCGCCCCGTACCCGCGGTAGGCACCGGCCACGGGGAGGTTCGTGTACACCGCTCTCCCGTGGAAGTGGACGTGAGGTGCCTTGTTGTACAAGGGGAGCGTCTTCGATCCCACGTTGGAGAGCACGGTCAGGGCGTGGGCCCCGTAGGCGCCGGTGTTGGAGAGGACGCCCATCTCCAGGGCGTGGAGGGTTCCGTCCTTGCTCGCTCCCAGCCTCACCGTGACCTTCATCGGGTGCCGGGTCCGGCTCGCCACGAACACCTCCTGGCGGGTGTAGGTCATCCGCACCGGCCGGCCCGTCCGCCGGGCAAGCAGCGCCGCCACCGGTTCGAGGAGGACTTCCTGCTTGGACCCAAACCCCCCGCCGATGCGGGGTTTGACGACCCGGATCCGGGCCGGGTCGAGCCCAACGACCCTCGCTACGATCCGCCGGACGTGGAACGGGACTTGGGTCGAGGTGCGCAGGATGAGCCGCCCCGCGTCGTCGAAGTAGGCGATCACGCAGTGAGGCTCGATCGTCGCGTGCTGGGAGTACGGGATCTCGCACGTCGCCTCGGCCGTCACCGGGGCCGCGGCGAGGGCCGCCGCCACGTCCCCGATCGGGATGTCCACTGCCGCGGCGATGTTGTGCGCAGCATCGTAGATCCCCTCCGCATCCGGCTCGTCGTGGATGATCGGGGCTCCGGCGGCGAGGGCCTCCTCGGAGGAGAGGACGGGGGGAAGGAGTTCGTACTCCACGCGGATCTTAGCTAGCGCCTCCGCCGCTGCGTCCTCCGTCTCCGCGGCCACCGCCGCCACCCGGTCCCCGACGAAGCGGACTTTCGTATCGAACAGGACCGTATCGTAGGGGGAGGGCTCCGGCCACCCTTGCCCGGCGGTGGTGTACGGGACACGGGGCACGTTCCCGTGGTGGAGGATCGCCCGCACCCCCGGGACCTGTTCCGCCTCGGACGTATCCACGCTGACGATCCGGGCGTGGGCGTGAGGGGAGGGGAGGATTGCCCCCACGAGGGATCCCGGGATGTCGAGGTCGAGGGTGAACAGGGGCTTCCCCGCGACGAGGGACGGCCCGTCCACCTTGCGCACGCTCTGGCCCACTGCCCCCCTCTGCTGCGTCTCTACCGCCATCTTCCCTCCCGCTTCCACTCCGCAGCGCGGAGGACCGCATCCACGATCTTCACGTACCCCGTACACCGGCACAGGTTCCCTGCGATTGCCTTCCGCACGTCGTCGGGCGTGGGATCGCCGGTGCGGGCGAGGAGCTCATAGGCGACGAGGATCATCCCCGGCGTGCAGAACCCACACTGCACAGCCCCACATTCGAGGAACGCTTCCTGGAGCGGGTGAGGATCGTCCACCGTGCCCAGCCCTTCGAGGGTCATGACCCGCTTCCCCTGGACTTGGGGGGCGACCATAAGGCACGACCGCACCGCCCGCCCATTCAAAAGCACGGTGCACGCCCCGCAGTCTCCGGTCCCACATCCTTCCTTCACAGATTTCATCCCCAACCGACGGAGGAGGGAGAGGAGCGGCTCGCCCGGCTCGACATCGAGGTAGTGCTCGATTCCGTTCAATTCAAAGGAGAGTTTCATCCTGTCTCCGCACTGGTCCTGCTGAAAAGGGAACATCACGTCCCACCCCGTTGGGCAGCGCGGGCGAGGGCCCGGCGGACGAGGATCCCCGCGGTGCGGCGGCGCCAAGTGGCCCCCGCGCGGCGGTCGTCTCCCACCTCGACCTGGCTCTCCACCAGCCTCTGAACCTCGTTCCATAGCTCCCCTCCGGGCTTGCGGCCGATCAGGGCCTCCTCGGCCCAGGGGAGCCTCTCCCCTCGGTTGGGCCGTGCTCCGACGGCGACCCGCGCCCACCGGATCTCCTCCCCGTCGAGCCCTACGCCGCAGCACGCGTTGAGGAGGGCGATATCGTACCGGGTGCGGGAGACCTTCTCGTGGACGAAGGCTCCCTCCCACGGCGGGAGGACCACCTCCAGCGCTACGGCGCGGCGGAACAGCCCGCGGAACGAGGTCCCGTACAGCTCCTCAACCGGCGCCTTCCCTTCCTTCTCCCCCTGCCAGCGGACCTCCGCCCCGAGGGCCACGAGGACGGTGGGGATGTCGGCCCACGGATGGGCCGATACGAGCGCCCCCCCGAGCGTGGCCATGTTCCGGAGCGGGGGGACCGCCACCTGGCTCAGGGCGGAGGCGAGCAGGCCCCCGGCGTACGCGGGGGCCGCAGCGGAGGCGAGGACCTCGGTGAGGGTCGTCGTGGCCCCGATCACGAGGCCGCCGCGGGACTCGCGAACGTAGGAGAGGCCGATCCGCGTGATGTCAATGACCCCTTCGATGTCGCCCCGCGGGGACCGCAGGAGGTCGACCCCGCCCGCGAGGAGGGCCGCCCGGCCGTCGTAGGCGGCGAGGAGGGAAAGGGCTTCCTCTGCATCCCGGGCGAAGTGGAACCGGCGAATTCCCGTCAGGCGCACCTCAACTCACCGGGCGCAGTATAGCGGCCGCCCAACCTGTCAGGCAACTTGACCATCGCAACGGGGGGTCGCTATACTGGTCCTTCATGATGGCCGCCCCGGGCGCTGGCGATCTCGATGGGAACCAGAACTACCCGCCTCTGATCCTCCTCGAGGGGGTCACCAAGTCGTTCCCGGGGGTCGTGGCCAATGACCGGATCACCCTCGATGTCCGCCCCGGCGAAATCCACGCCCTCCTCGGGGAGAACGGTGCCGGGAAGACGACCTTGATGAACATCCTTTACGGCCTCTACCACCCGGACGCAGGGGAGATCTACGTCAAGGGCAGGAAGGTGAACATCCGCTCCCCCCGCGATGCCATCGCGTGCGGGATCGGCATGGTCCACCAGCACTTCAAGCTCGTCTATCCCCATACAGTGGCGGAGAACGTGGCGTTGGGCCTTCAGGGGACCCCATTCTTCGGCCCGGCCCGGGTTGTGGAGCGGGGCCTCCGGGAGCTCGGCGAGCGCTACCACCTCCCCGTCGACCCCAAGGCCCGGGTGTGGCAGCTCTCCGCCGGCGAGCAGCAGCGCGTGGAGATCCTGAAGGCCCTGTACCGCGGGGCGGATGTCCTGATCCTGGACGAGCCCACCAGCGTCCTTACCCCCCAGGAGACGGCGGAGCTATTCAAGGTCCTGGCGCGCATGAAGGAGGAGGGGCATGCGGTCATCTTCATCACCCACAAGCTGGACGAGGTGATGGAGGCGGCGGACCGGGTGACGGTGATGCGCCGGGGCAAGGTGGTCGACACCCTGCCCGTGGCGGAGACGGACAAGGCTTCCTTGGCGAGGATGATGGTGGGGCGGGACGTGGTGTTCCGCATCTCCAAGGCAGAGTGTACGCCGGGGACGGAGGCCCTCGTCCTCCGAGATCTCCGGGCCCTGAACGATCGGGGGCTTCCCGCCCTCAGGGGCATTTCCCTCACCGTGTGCCGGGGGGAGATCGTGGGGATCGCCGGGGTAGCGGGGAACGGGCAGCGGGAGCTGGTGGAGGTGATCTGCGGTCTCCGGCGGGCCCAGGGGGGGGAGGTGGTGGTGTTGGGGCACCCCCTCACCAACAGGTCGCCGCGAACGGTGGCCGATGCTGGGGTGGCCCACATCCCCGAGGAGCGCCTCCGAATGGGGATCGTTCCCGGGATGACCGTGGAGGAGAACCTCATCCTGAAGAAGCACCACCGGCCTCCGTTCTCCAGTGGACCGCTCCTGCGGCTGGCGGAGGTGAGGAAGTTTGCCGAGCAGGCGATCGAGGAGTATGAGATCATGACACCCTCCCCCCGAACCCCGGCCAAGCTCCTCTCCGGGGGGAACATCCAGAAGCTCATCCTCGCCCGGGAGCTCTCCGGGGAACCAGGGCTGGTGGTGGCCGCCCATCCCACCTATGGGCTGGACGTGGGGGCCACCGAGCTCATCCGTGAGCTCCTCCTCCGGCAGCGGGACGCGGGGGCCGGGGTGCTCCTCGTATCGGAGGACCTGGAGGAGATCGTATCGCTTGCTGACCGGATCGCCGTGATGTTCCGCGGGGAGATCATGGGGATAGTCGAGGCTTCCGAGGCAGAGCTTGGGGAGATCGGGCTCATGATGGCCGGCACAAGATCCGTGATGGGTGATCCGCGATGAAGAGGATTGGACCGTTCGTGGTGGAGAGGCGCCTTGCCCCATCGCGGGGGGCGGTGCTCGGGATCTCCCTGCTCGCGGTGGTGCTGGCGCTTCTGGTGGCAGCGGTGATCTTTTGGGGCTACGGGGTGAACCCGTGGCATGCCTACCGGGTCATCTTCCAGGGGACGCTCCAAAGCCCCCAGGGGTGGGCGGAGGTGGTGCGGCGGGCGATCCCGCTCATCCTGTGTGGGGTGGGGCTGGTGGTGGCCTTTCGCGCCCAGTTCTGGAACATCGGCGCCGAGGGGCAGATCCTCGCCGGGGCGGTGGCCGCCACCGGGGTGGCCCTGTTCTCCGGCCTCCCCGATCCGTGGCTCCTTCCAGCCATGTTTTTAGCCGGGTTCCTCGCCGGCGCCGTGTGGGGGATGATCCCCGCCCTGCTCAAGGTGAAGTTCCAAGTGAACGACGTCATCTCCACCCTGATGCTGAACTACGTCATGATGTACATCGTGGAGTGGTTGGTCCATGGCCCTTGGAAGGGGCCCACCGCCCGTGGGTTTGCCTATAGCGACCTCTTTCCCCCAGCGGCGCGCCTGCCCTTGATCCCCGGCACCCGCATCCATTGGATCACCCTGGTGGTGGGGGTGGCCATGGCTATCGCCTGCGCGTTCCTCCTCTCCCGGACGAAGCTTGGCTACGAGACCCGGGTGGTGGGGCAGTCTCAGGACGCCGCCCGCTATGCGGGGATCGATTTCCTCAAAGTGACACTCTGGGTGATGCTCATCTCGGGGGGACTGGCGGGGCTGGCCGGGGCGGGGGAGATGGCGGGGGTCCACTACCGGCTGCGTAGCCCGGCCCACATCTCCATGGGCTATGGCTACACCGCGATCATCGTTGCCTGGCTGGCAAGGGGGAGCCCTCTTGCCGCCGTGGTGACCGCACTCCTGTTTGGGCTCATCTTCGCCGCCGGGGACGTGATCAAGGTGGCGCTGGCGATGCCGTTCCAGGTCACGGACGTGTTCAACGGACTGATCCTATTTTTCTTGATCGGGAGCGAACTCCTCATGTATTGGCATGTCCGCTGGGCACCCCAACGGGCCGAGAGCGAGGGGTGAGAGATGGGTTGGGAAGAGTGGCTCATCAGCACGATCGGGAGGGCGCTCGCCTACGGGACCCCGCTCCTGTGGGGGACCTTGGGGGAGGTGTACGCGGAGCGGTCCGGGGTGGTGAACCTGGGGGTGGAGGGGATGATGGCCATCGGAGCGTTCTCCGCGTTTGCCGTGGCCCAATCCACCGGGAACCCCGGGCTGGGGATCCTGGTGGCAGCGGCAGCGGGGGGCGGGGCCGCCCTGATCCACGCCTTCCTCACCGTGACCCTGCGGGCCAACCAGTACGTTTCCGGCCTCGCCCTCACCATGTTCGGCCTGGGACTTTCGGGCTTGCTTGGACGGGGGTGGGAGGGCATCCCCCTCAAGCACCCCCTGCCCCCGGTCACCGTGCCGGGGCTAGCAGAGATCCCGGTGCTGGGACCGATGCTCTTTCAGGACCAAAGCATCATCACCTACCTGGGTCTGGTCCTGGCGGTGGTGCTGTGGGTGCTCCTGTACCGCACCCGGTGGGGGATCACGCTGCGGTCGGTGGGGGAGTCCCCGGCCACCGCCGATGCCCTGGGGGTGAACGTGTACCTGGTGCGGTACCTGGCGGTCATCCTCGGGGGGATCCTCGCCGGGGTGGCCGGGGGGTACCTGTCCGTGGAGTATCGCCCCGCCTGGACGGAGGGGATGACCGGGGGGATGGGCTGGATCGTGATCGCCCTCACCATCTTCGTGGCCTGGGATCCCCTCCAGTCGATCGGGGGGGCGGTCCTGTTCGGCGCCCTGTATCACTTGTCCTATCGGCTGCAGCCCTGGGTGGCTCCGGAGCTCCTCAAGCTCATGCCCTACGCTGCCGCTATAATTGTCCTGACCTTTGTGGGGCTCGGGGGCGCCCAGCGCCGCCGGGGAGCACCGGGGGCCCTCGGCGTTCCGTATGCCCGGGGAGAGAAGTGAACGGGGGGGTGAGAACCGGGGATGAATCGGTGATCAGCGCGGAGTCATGGGTGACGAGCCAGAGCATACAAGGAGGTTAAAGTGAGGAAGGGACTGAAGATAGCGGCGATCGTGGCAGCGGTGGCCGGTCTTTCCACCTTGGGCCTGGCCGCGGAGACCATGAAGGTGGGGTTCATCTACGTCGGGCCCATCGGGGACTACGGCTGGTCCCACGCTCACAACGTGGCCCGCGAGATCTGCGAAGAGCACTTCCCCTGGCTGGAGACGGTGTACGTGGAGTCGGTGCCCGAGGGCGAGGTGGAGACCTACATCGACCAGCTGGTCCGTCAGGGCTGTGACATCGTCTTCACCACGAGCTTCGGGTTCATGGATGGGACCTACGCCGCCGCCCTGCGCTACCCGGAGGTGGTCCTCGCCCACTGCTCGGGGTTCATGAGGGCCCCGAACCTCGCCACCTACATGGCCGACTTCTACCAGGTCTACTACCTGAACGGCCTCATGGCCGGAGCGCTCACCAAGACGGGCAAGGTGGCCTACGTGGGCGCGTTCCCCATCCCGGAAGTGAAGCGGCACCTCAACGCCTTCGCCATCGGGGTCCGGGAGGTCAACCCCCAGGCCGAGGTCCATGTGCGCTGGATCTACGAGTGGTTCAACCCGGCGGCGGCCAAGGAGGCCGCTGAGGCCCTGGTGGCCGAGGGGTGTGACGTGTTCGCGTTCACCGAGGACTCCCCCACCGTGGTCCAGGTGGCAGCGGAGCATGGCCTGCCCAGCTTCGGCCACTATTCCCCGATGTACGACTTCGCCCCTGACTACGTGGTGTCCGGCCAGCTCGTCCACTGGGAGGCGATCTACCTCGACTTCCTCCAGAAGGTCCACGACGGGATCTACACCAACGAGAACCTGGAGCATGTGGATTACTGGTGGCTCCTTTCCCAGAAGGCGGTGGAGGTCGGGGCCAAGCCGGGGATGATGATCAACCCCGTGTTCGAGGACGACCTTAAGGCCTACAGCGTAGACCATCCCGTCTTCGGCAAGATTTCCGCCTACGATCTCGTGATGACGCGCTACAACCAGATGGCCGACCCAGGCGTGACCTTCGACCCGTTCCAGGGCCCGATCTACGACCGGAAGGGGATCCTGCGCGTGCCCGAGGGCATGTGGATGTCTGTGGATGCCCTCATCACCCTGGAGTGGGCGGTGGAGGGCGTGGTCGGCCCCTGGCCGGGTGAGCCGTAAGGGGCGTGACGCGGGTGTGGGGGGCGGCCGCGGTGGCCGCCCCTCTTTCCTATCATGAACGGCTCCCGCAGGCCTCTCCATGAAGTGACGCGGGATCTCGTGGCGGTGGCGATGGGGCGTCGCCCGGCGGACCTCGTGGTCCGCGACGGCCGGTGGGTGAACGTGCACTCCGGCGAGATCCTTGACCACACGGATATCGCTGTGGTGGAGGGCCGTATCGCCTACTGCGGGCCGAACGCGAAGGCGCTGATCGGCCCGTCGACGCGGGTCATCCCCGCCCGGGGCCGGTACCTCGTCCCCGGCCTCCTCGATGCGCATGTCCACATCGAGAGCTCGATGCTCACCGTGTCCGAGTTCGCCCGGGCCGTCCTCCCCCACGGGACGACGGGCGTGTTCGCTGATCCGCACGAGATCGCGAATGTCCTCGGGCTCCGCGGGGTGCGGCTCATCCTCGACGGGGCGCAGGGGACCCCGCTCCGGGTCTACGGCCAGGTCCCATCGTGTGTCCCCGCCGCGCCGGGCTTGGAGACGGCCGGGGCTGCCCTCGGCCCGGAGGAGGTGGCGGAGGCGCTCCGCTGGCCGGAGGTCGTCGGCCTGGGAGAGGTGATGAACTACCCCGGGGTGGTCGCGGGGGACGAGGTGGTCCACGCGAAGATCGCCTCCGCCCTGGCAGCGGGGAAGGTCGTGGGGGGGCATTACGCATCGCCCGATCTGGGACCGACCTTCCACGCCTACGCTGCGGGGGGGCCGGCCGACTGCCACGAGGGGACGCGGCCTGAGGATGCCCTGGCCCGGGTTCGGCAGGGGATGCGGGCCATCCTCCGCCAGGGTTCAGCCTGGCAGGATCTCCTGGCGGGGGTGCGCGGGGTGTGCGAGGCGGGGATCGACCTCCGCCACGTCCTCCTCTGCACCGATGACCGTCATGCGGAGACGATCCTCTCCCACGGCCATATGGACGAGGTGGTGCGCCTGACGATCGAGGCAGGGATCCCCCCGGTGGTCGCGATCCAGATGGCCACGTTGAACACAGCTGAGCACTTCGGGGTGGCGCGGGACGTGGGCGCGATCGCGCCGGGGCGCTGGGCCGATATCCTCCTCGTGCCCGACCTCGGCCGGTTCTCCGTTGACATGGTGATCGCGGGGGGGGAGGTCGTGGACGAGGGACGGACAGCCGTCCACCCCTTTGCCTCCCTCCCCCAGCCGGCGTGGGCAAAGAACACGGTGCGGCTCGCCCGTCCCCTCGTCGCGGCCGACTTCGCCGTAGGGGCCCCCGACAGGGAAGTCGAGGTATGGGCAATCGAGGTCATCGAGAACCAGGCCCCGACCCGCGCTGTGACGATGAGCCTCCCCGTGCGCGAGGGGACGGTCGAGCTCGTCCCCGACGTGGCGTACGCCGCGGTGGTCGAACGGCATCAGCGTAGCGGCCGGATCGGGCAGGGGTTCGTGCGGGGGTTGGGCCTCGCCGCCGGGTGCGCCCTGGCGAGCACGGTCGCCCATGACAGCCACAACCTCCTCGTCGTCGGCACCGATCGGGAGGCGATGGCCCGCGCGGGGAACCAAGTGGCGGAGGAAGGCGGGGGGGTGTGCCTCGTCCGGGGCGAGGAAGTGTTGGCGTGGATCCCCCTCCCCATTGCCGGGCTCCTCTCCACCGGGTCGGCCGAGGAGGTGGCGCAGGGGATGGATGCCCTCCACGAAGGCCTCCGCCGGTGTGGATGTACGCTCACCAACGCGTTCATGACCCTTTCCCTCCTCGCGCTGCCCGTGATCCCCGCCCTCCGCCTCACGGATCAGGGACTTGTGGACGTGGAATCCGGTTCCACGATCCCCCTGTTCCGGGAGGGGTGAGGCCGTTGGTCCCTGCAAGGGGAGCCGGTACACTTGTGGCATGGCCTTGATCATCGAACGGGCGCGGATTGCCGACCTGGGGGGGACGTACCACCCCTCCGGGTACCTCCTCATCGAGGGAGATAGGATCGCGGCGACAAGCTCTGGCCCAGCGCCGGAGGTCGCGGGGGCTGAGCGGATCGATGCGGGGGGGCGCCTCGTCACCCCCGGTCTCGTCAACGCTCACGCTCACCTCTACTCGTCCCTCGCTCGGGGGATGCCCCTCCCTCACTTCTCCCCCCATTCGTTCCGGGAGATCCTGGACCAGCTGTGGTGGAAGCTCGACCGGGCCCTCGACCTAGACACGGTCTACCAGTCGGCGCTCGTGGGGGCAGTGGGCCATCTCCGGTGCGGGGTGACGTCCCTGTTCGACCACCATGCGTCTCCGGCCGCGATCACGGGGTCGCTCTCCCAGCTCAAACGGGCCATCTCCCAGGTCGGGCTGCGGGCCGACCTCTGCTACGAGGTCACGGACCGCGGCGGGGAGAGGGAGCGCGAGGAGGGGATCGCGGAGAACGTCCGGTTCGCCCGTGAGGAGAGGGAGGGGGGGCACTTCGCTGCCCACATGGGGCTCCACGCCTCGTTCACCCTCTCCGATGAGACCCTCACCCGCGCGGGGGAGGCGGCTGCTCCCCTCAAGCTTCCGTTCCACATCCACCTCGCCGAGGGGAAGGAGGACCCGCTGGACGCCCTCCACCAACACGGTGTTCGCACCGCAGAGAGGCTGGATCGGTTCGGGATCCTCACCGAGGGGACGCTCCTCATCCACGGGGTCCACCTCGCGGGGGCCGAGCTCGCCCTCCTCGCCCAGCGGCCGGCGAGCGTGATCCACAACCCGCGCTCGAACATGAACAACGCGGTGGGGGCGGCCCAGGTGGGGGCGATGCTCGCCCGCGGGGTCCGGGTCGGGATCGGAACGGACGGGTTCGGATGTGACATCGTGGGGGAGCTCCTCGCGGCGCGGCTGCTCGCGCACCACGTCACGGGCGATCCGACGGCGCTTGGGGATCCCGCCCTTCTCTCCCTCGTCCACCACAACTACGCCCTCGCCGAACGCGCGTTCGGGGTCCCGTTGGGGAAACTTGCCCCGGGCTACGCGGCCGACCTCGTGGTGTGGGACTACGACCCGCCGACCCCCCTCGACGCGGGGAACCTCCTTGCCCACCTCCTGTTCGGCTCGATCAACGAGGGGCTGCGGCCGTGGGCGGTGATCGTGGGCGGGGAGGTGCTCCTCCGGGAGGGGCAGGTCCTGGGACTGGACGAAACGGCGGCCCTCGCGACTGCCCGGGGCGCCGCGGAGCGGCTGTGGGCGCGCGTGTAGGGGCGAGGCATGTCTGATCGGATGAGGGTCCAGCCGTTCGAGGATCTCCTCCGATGGGCCCTCGGCGAGCTCAAGGAGAAGGATGCCATCTTCGGGATCCCGCGGTCCTTGTTCCACGTCCCCCGGGCCGATGCCCCGTACCGCGGGGAGTTCGTCGGCCATCCCCTGGCGACGCCGATCGGCCCCGCCGCCGGCCCCCACACCCAGCTCGCCCAGAACATCGTCGCCTCCTGGCTCTGTGGGGGGAGGTTCATCGAGCTGAAGACGGTGCAAGCCAACGACGAGCTCCAGATCCCCCGCCCGTGCATTGACATGGCGGACGAGGGGTACAACGTAGAGTGGTCCCAGGAGCTCAAGCTCGACCAGTCCGCGGGCGAGTACGTGAAGGCCTGGGTCCTCATCCACGTCCTCCACCACGCCCTCGGGTTCCCTGGCCCGGTGGGGACGGTGTTCAACATGAGCGTGGGCTATGACCTTGAGGGGATTCGGAGCCCGCGCATGGCCGCGTTCATGGACCGCTTGACCGATGCGTCGCCGGAGATCGCGGAGTTGCGCCAGACCCTGCGGAGGAACTTCCCGCGTTTCGCCGAGATCGAGATCCCATCCCGGATCACGGACAACGTGACCCTGTCCACGATGCACGGCTGCCCACCTGACGAGATCGAGAAGATCGGGCGTCACCTCCTCGTGGAGCGGGGCCTCCACACGTTCGTCAAGCTGAACCCGACCCTCCTCGGCAAGGAGGAGGTGCTCGGGATCCTCCATGATCGCCTTGGGTTCCGGGAGATCGCGATCCCGGACCGCGTGTTCGGCCATGACCTTCCGTACGACCGGGCGGTGGAGCTCATCACGGCCCTCGACGGAGTGGCCGGCCGGGAAGGGCTGACCTTCGGGGTCAAGCTCTCCAACACCCTGGCCATGGCCAACCACAAGCGAACCCTTCCCGGGGACGAGGTCTACATGTCCGGGCGGGCCCTGTACCCGATCACGATGGCCCTCTTCCGGCGCCTCGCCCGGGAGTTTGAGGGCGATCTCGCCGTGTCCTACGCTGGAGGGGCCGATAGCGTGAACGTCCCAACGATCCTCGCCTGTGGGGCCCGCACCGTCACCGCGGCGTCCGACCTCCTCAAGCCAGGGGGGTACGCCCGCCTCGGCGGGTGGCTGGAGAACCTGGAAGGGGCAATGCGCGCCCGCCGGGCGCGGAACCTGGACGAGCTGGCGCAGAACAAGCTCGCAGCCCTCGATCGGGCCGCGGAGGAGGCCCTCGCCGCGCCGCGGTACCGGAAGGGCTACTTCCCGGACGGCTTGCCCAAGGTCACGTCGGGGCTCGCCCTCTTCGACTGCATCACCGCCCCGTGCACGGAGGCGTGCCCGATTGGCCAGGACGTCCCGAGCTACGCGTGCCGCATCGCCCGCGGCGCAGCCGGGGAGGCTCTGGCGGGGATCCTGAACCAGAATCCCCTCCCCGGCGTGACGGGCTACGCCTGCCCCCACCCCTGCGAGCGCCGCTGCACGCGGAATAACTACGAACAGGCGGTAGGGATCCGTGCCCTGAAGCGGTTCGCGGTTGAACGGGGGGGGGCCCCCGTCCTCCCTTCGCCAGCGCCCGCCACCGGCCGCAAGGTGGCGATTGTGGGGAGCGGTCCATCCGGGCTCTCCGCGGCGTATTTCCTTTCCCTGAGCGGGGTTCGCGTCACGGTGTTCGAGAAGGACGGCGAACCAGGGGGGATGCTTCGCCTCGCCCCGCCGTTCCGGCTTCCGCGGTCGGTGGTGGGAGCGGACATTCAACGGATCCGGGACCTCGGGGTGGAGATCGTCCTCGACCACCCGGTCGCGGGGCCACCGGAGGGGCTCCTCGATGACGGGTTCGCCGCGGTGTATGTGGGGTGCGGGTTCCAAGGGGAGGCGAAGCTTGGGATCGCGGGCGAGGAGGGAGAGGGGGTGTGGGGAGCCCTCTCCTTCCTCCGTGCCGTGGCCGCAGGGAGGGAACCCGCGCTCGGATCCCCCGTCGTTGTCATCGGAGGGGGGAACACGGCGATGGACGCGGCGCGGACCGCCCACCGCCTGACTGGGCAGCCGGTGACCGTCCTCTACCGCCGCAGCCGGGCGGAGATGCCCGCCGAGTGGGAGGAGGTGGAGGACCTCCTCGCCGAGGGGAATGCCCTCCTCGAGCTCGTTTCCCCCGAGCGCGTTGTGCGCCGCTCCGGCCAGATGGTGGGGGTGGCCTGTGTGAAGACGACCCTCGGCGCGCCCGGGCCAGACGGACGGCGGAGCCCAATCCCCGTTCCGGGAAGCGGATTCGAGGTCCCGGCGGGGGCGGTCCTCGTCGCCGTGGGCCAACGCCCGGAGATGGGGTTTCTCGCTGGGAGCCGGATCCAAATTGGAAAGGACGGGCGAATCGCCGCCGATCCGGAGACGGGGGCCGCCGGGCCGACGCGCGTGTACGCGGGAGGGGACGCGGTGCGGGGCCCGGCGACGATCGTCGCGGCCTGTGCCGACGGTCGGCGCGCGGCGGCCGCGATCTGCCGGGAGATCGGGATCCCGTTCCGGTCATGGCCGGCCCCAAGACTGACCCTCTCCCGGGACGAGATGGGACGGGCCAAACGGGCGCGGGCGCGGATCCTCCCCCGCCGCAGTCCGGCCGTGCTCCCGCGGGAACGGCGCACGGGGTTCGACCTCGTCGAGGCGACCCTCGGCGCGGAGGAGGCGCGGGCTGAGGCGAGCCGCTGTGTTCAGTGCGCGACGTTCTGCGACAAGTGCGTCGAGGTCTGCCCGAACCGAAGTAACCTCGCCTATGCGGTGGACCCCCTGCGGTGGGCGCTCCCCGTCCTCGCCTGTCGCCACGGCACGCTCGTGGCCGTGAGGGAGGAGGCGTTCGAGGTCCGGCAGGGGCGGCAGATCGTCCACCTGGACGACCTGTGCAACGAGTGCGGGAACTGCGCCACGTTCTGCGTCCACAATGGGAAGCCGTACCGCGATAAGCCCCGCCTGTTCCTGGACGAGGAGGCGTTCGCCCGTGACGCAGGTCCCGCCTTTTTCATCCGCCACGGGTCGGTCCGTCGTCGGGAGGGAGGGATCGAATCCACCCTCGCGGTGGAGGAGGGGGGGATGATGTTCGAGGACCCCTTCGTGACCGTGGCCTTCACGCCGGACCTCCGCGTGCGGGAGCAGACCCTGAAGCAGCCGTTCTCCGGGGAGAGGTCGCTGCGGCCGGCCGCGGAGATGCTCGTCCTCCTCCGTGGGGTGACGGGCTCGCTTTCGTTCCTGATCCGAGGGGGGGCCGATGGGTGAACCGATCGCCTTCCGCTGCCTGACCTGCGGGCGGGAGTACGCGCCGTGGACCGTGGATCACGTCTGTCCCCGCTGCGGAGCGGTGGCCGGCGCGCTCGACGTCCTCTACGACTACCGCGCCCTCCGTCGGCGCCTCGATCCGAGGGCGTTCGCCGCGGGGCGACGGTTCTCCCTGTGGCGGTACGAGCCTCTCCTTCCCGTGGCCGCGGGGTACGGTGTACCGTTGCGGGCGGGGTGGACGCCGCTCTACGCCTGCCCCACCCTCGCTGTGGAGCTCGACCTCGGTTCCCTGTGGGTGAAGGACGATACGGCCAACCCCACCGCCTCGTGCAAGGATCGGGGCACTGCGGTCACGGTCGCCGCGGCGCGGATGCTCGGGCGGGGGGCGCTCGTGTGCGCTTCCACCGGGAACGCGGCCACGTCCGCCGCCGGGTTCTGCGCCGCGGCGGGGATCCCGTGCTCCATCTTCGTCCCCCAGGCTGCCCCCCGGGCCAAGCTCGCCCAGCTCCTCGCATTCGGGGCGACCGTGTTCCCAGTGGAGGGAACGTACGACGAGGCCTATGGCCTTGCGGTCCAGGCGGCGGACCGGTTCCGGTGGTACAACCGTTCCGACGGGCAGAACCCGATGGTCGTCGAGGGGAACAAGACGGGGGCCCTCGAGGTGGGGGAGGAGCTGCACTGCGACCTGCCCGACTTCGCCCTCGTCGCAGCGGGCGACGGGGCGGTGGTGGCGGGGATCGCCAAGGGGTTTCAGGAATTGGTCAAGGTGGGGCTTGCCGAGCGGGCGCCCCGGGTGTACGGGGTTCAGGCGGCTGGCGCGGCGGCGATCGCCCACGCCTTCGCCCGCTACCGGGAGGGCAAGCCGGTCCTCCCCGCCGCGGAGGGAGCGGAGACGATCGCTGACTCGATCCGCGTCGGGAACCCCCAGGACGCCCTGCGTGCCGTGCTCTCCGTTGCGGAGACGGACGGAGGGTTCGTGACCGTGACCGACGAGGAGATCGTGGCCGCGGGGCAGGAGTTGGCCCGCCGGACGGGGGTGTTCGCGGAGCCATCTGGGGCCGCCCCCTACGCCGCGCTCCTCCGCCTCCTGCGGGAGGGGACGATCCCCCCCGGCTCCCGCGTCGTCCTGTTCGTGACCGGCTCCGGCCTCAAGGATCCCGAGGGCGCCCTGCGGGGGGTGGAGATGCCGCGGGCCATCCCGCCCACGCTCGCCGCGGTGGCGGAGGTGGTGGAGGGATGACCCTCTCGTTCCGCGTGAACGGCCGCCCGGTCACGGTGGATGTGGCGCCGGGGCGGCGGCTCCTTGACCTCCTCCGCGAGGACCTTGGCCTGACAGGGACGAAGGAGGGGTGCGGAGAAGGGGAGTGTGGGGCATGCACGGTGCTCGTGGATGGGAAGCCACGTCTTTCCTGCCTCACCGCGGCGGTCCAGGTGGAGGGAAAGGATGTCCTCACCATCGAGGGGCTCGCCGCCTCCGGGCAGCTCCACCCATTGCAGGAGGCGTTCCTCGCCACCGCGGGCGTTCAGTGCGGGTTCTGCACGCCGGGGTTGATCATGGCCGCCCAGGCCCTCCTCGCGGAGAACCCCTCCCCGACCGCCGATGAGGTCCGGGAGCATCTGTCCGGGAACCTATGCCGGTGCACGGGGTACGAGCAGGTGGTGGAGGCGGTGCTTCGGGCGGCGGAGCGGAGGCGATGACCGGGGTCGTGCTCGCCGCGGGGGAGGGACGACGGATGGGGCGCCCCAAGCTCCTCCTTCCCGTGGAGGGCCGGCCGCTCCTTTCGTGGGTCGTGGACCTCGTGGAGCGGCTTCCCGTGGACGAACGCCTGATCGTCCTCGGCGCGGAGGTAACCGCCATCCGGGAAGCGTTCTTCTCCTCCCGGGGAGAGGGGGCTCACCTCCCCTGGCACCTGGTTGTGAACGAGGATTGGCATGACGGGATGGGGAGCTCCCTCCGCCGAGCGGCGGAAGCGGTGGCGGGCGGGATGCTCGTGTTTCTGGGGGATATGCCGTGGGTCCCTGAGGCCGCGGCGCGGGCCGTCCTCGGCCGGGCGGGCGATCGTCCGGTTGCGCCCGCCTACCGCGGACGACGGGGGTTCCCCGTCTACCTCCCTCCCTCCCTGCGGCCCGCCCTCCTCCAGCTCTCCGGGGACCGCGGGGCACGCGACCTCGTGGGGGACTGCGAGGTTATCCCGTGGGACGATCCGGGCGTGGTCCGGGACGTGGACGCTCCGGCGGACCTCCCGGGCTCCCGTCTCGGGGAGGAGGTGAGGGATCGTGGGCCTGCCTGAGATCGTCCGGCCGCGGGACCTTGCGGACGCCGTCCGCCTCACCGGCGAGGGGGGCAAGCCCCTCGCTGGCGGAACGGACCTTTTCGTTCGCCTGCGGAAGGGCGCCGAACGCCCACCGTTCCTCGTCTACGTGGGGGAGATCCCCGAGCTCCGCGGGATCCGCACGACGGAGGGTGGGGTCGAGATCGGGGCCGCCGCGACCCACGCCGAGATCCTCTCTGCCCCAGCCACGGCCCAGCTTCCGATCCTCAGGCTCGCCCTCGCCACGATCGGCTCCCCCGCCCTTCGCCACATGGGAACCCTGGGGGGAAACGTCGCCAACGCCTCTCCGGCGGGGGATGGGCTCATCCCCCTGTACCTCCTCGGGGCGCGGGTGAACGTGGTGGGACCCGCTCGGGAGCGGTCGTTGCCCGTGGAGGAGTTCGTCCTCGGCCCAGGGAGGACCGCCCTTCAACCGGGGGAGCTCATCCGTTCCCTCGCGATCCCCCTGCCGCAGGACGGGGCCCACCCCTATTTCCGCAAGGTGGGGAGGAGGCAGGCCCTCCTCATCGCTGTGGCCTCGCTGGGGGCCCTGGTGTGGGTGGAGGACGGGGCGGTTCGCGAGGCGCGTCTGGCCCTCGGGTCGGTGGCGCCCACCGTGCTCCGGCCGCGGGAGGTGGAGCGGGCGCTCGTGGGACGCCCGCTTACGGTGGAGGCACTGGCCGAGCTCCGCGATGCCCTCTCGTCCGCGGCGCGACCGATCTCCGATCTCCGGGCCTCGGCCGACTACCGGCGTCGCGTTTCCGGGAACCTCCTCCTCGACCTCTCGTCCCTCGCGAGCGGTTGACGGGTGGAGCGCGACCGCGGTAAGCTGGGTCCCTCCCCGTCCGGAATCTGGCGGGGAGGGTGTTCCTCGGGAGGGCACGTGGAGACAGCGTGGATGGACAAGATCGAACGGGTGGTGATCTCGGCGGACGAGATCGCCCGGAGGGTGCGGGACCTCGGGCGGGAGATCGCCGCCGACTACCGGGGCGGCACAGGGCGGGATCCCCGCCGCCGACCGCTCCTCGTGGTGGGGATCCTGAAGGGGGCGATGCCGTTCATGGCTGACCTCATCCGCGCGCTTGACCTCGCGATCGAGTACGACTTCATGGCCGTGTCGAGCTACGGCAACGGCACGAGCCCCGGCGAGGTGCGGATCCTCAAGGACCTCGACTGTGCGATCGGCGGCCGCGATGTGCTCCTCGTGGAGGATATCGTGGACACGGGCCACACCCTGCACCACCTCCTCGCTGGCCTGTCCGCCCGTGGACCGGCTACCCTCCGCGTGTGCACCCTCCTCGACAAGCCGCACCGCCGGGAGGTCGAGGTGACGGTGGACTACGTGGGGTTCGTCCTCCCGGAGAACCTGTTCGTCGTGGGATATGGGCTCGACTATGCGGAGGTGTACCGCAACCTCCCGTTCGTGGCCATCCTCAAGCCGGAATGCATCCGTGACGGGTAACAAGCCTTTGCGAACTGCGTGGACCGTTCCCGGGTCACCGATCCCCCGACCATGATCGCCCTCGGTATCGAGACCTCCTGTGACGAGACGGCGGTGGCGGTCCTCCGGGGAGGCGACGAGATCCTGGCGAACCTCGTCTACTCCCAGACCGACCTCCACGCCCGCTATGGGGGGGTGATGCCGGAAGCGGCGTCGCGGGACCACTTGCGCAAGCTGCCGTCCCTCGTCGCGGAAGCCCTCGCCACGGCGGGGATCGGCTGGGACGGGATCGAACTGGTCGGGGTGACCTACGGCCCGGGCCTCGTCGGCCCGCTCCTCGTGGGGATGTCGCATGCCGCGGGGATCGCCGTGGCGCGGGACGTGCCCCTGATCGGGGTGAACCACCTCGCCGCCCACTTCTTCGCCCAGCGCCTGAGCGAGCCGGCAGCGGGGCCACCGTTCCTGGGGCTCGTCGCCTCCGGGGGACACACCCTCCTCGTCCGGGTGCGGCAGTGGGGGGACTACAAGGTCGTCGGTGGGACGCGGGACGACGCGGCGGGGGAGGCGCTCGACAAGGTGGGGCGCCTCGTGGGCCTGGGGTACCCCGCCGGGCCGCGGATGGACGAACTGGCCCGCCAGGGCGATCCCACCGCGGTCGCGTTCCCCCGACCGATGATCGGGTCGGGCCTCGACATGAGCTTCGCCGGCCTCAAGACCGCAGCCGTGTACTGGCTGCGGGATCACCCGTCCACGCCTGTCCCCGACCTGTGCGCAAGCTACCTCGAGGCGGTGGTGGATGTCCTCGCGGAGAAAGCGGTCCAGGCGGCGCGGAGGCTTGAGCTCACACGGATCGTGGTCGTGGGGGGCGTTGCTGCCAACCGTCGGTTGCGGGAGGTCCTGCCCCTACGCGCCGGCGAGCGCGGGATTGAAGTCGCGTTCCCTCCTCCGGCGCTGTGCACGGACAACGCAGCGATCGTCGCCGCCTGCGCCCACCACCGGTTCACCGTGCTCGGTTGCCCCGGCTCCCTCACCCTGGTGCCGGATCCGAACCTGTCCCTTGATGGTTGGGTCTAGCCCGGTTGACCATGCGCCGGGCGAGGAGCACGGCCAACCCCAGGCCTAGGACGATATCCCCGATGCTGAACGCTGAGGCGAGGGGGACCCCCCCCGGGAGGTAGAGGAAGTCCCCGAGGAAGTTGAGGCGCGTTCCCTCGCCCATGAGGATTGTGTTCCCCGACCGGCCTCCTTCCCGGAGGGCGGCCGCCACCTCGGACAGCCCGGCCCGGTCGAGGGCTGTCGCCGAGGCCGGCATGTATCCCCCGTTGGCGGCGACCACGATCAGGTTGAGGACCAGCCCCACCCCCATGATGAGGAACTCCGGGTAGCGGCGGTTCAACCCGATGAATGCCGCAAGGGAGGCATAGGAGACGAGGTGAAGGTAGGCTGTGCCCCCGGGGATGAGAGGGCCCCTGGTCCCCACGGGAAAGATGAGGACCTGGATCAAGAGGGCGATGAGGATCAACCAGGGGGCGCGCAGCCTGAGCTGGCCGAGGTTCGCCAGGTTCCCACGGCGGATGAGCCCGGCCACGATCCCGATCCCGACGGCCCAGAGGAGCGGCATCCCCTCATCCCGCGGTCCCCGCCGCGGCCTCCTCTCTTCGAGCTCGGGAACATCGCACCTCGTGAGCAATGGCGTCTGAGCTGACGGACCGTCCCACCGGACCGTCGGTGGGCACGAGGCGTGCTGGTCGGGGTCCCCCTGGGCGAGGCACGCGACGCATCTCAGTTCACGACCGTGAGGAAGATGTCCACGAGCTGGGGATCGAGCTCCTTCTCCGCCATGGCCTTGAGGATCGTGCGCGCCTCGTCTGCGGTGTAGGCTGGGCGGTAGGGGCGGTCGGTGGTGAGGGCGCTCCACACATCGGCCACGGCGAGGATCCGCGACCCCAAGGGGATTTTCTCCCCGCTCAGCCCATCGGGGTATCCGCCGCCATCCCAGTGCTCGTGCTCGTGCCGCACGACATCCGCGATCCCCTCGTAGATCTCTAGGCCCTGGAGGAGCTCCGCCCCGACGACGGGGTGGCGTTTCACCACCGCCCACTCCTCCGCGGTGAGCTTCCCTGGCTTGAGAAGGATACTGTCCGGGATCGCGATCTTTCCCAGATCGTGGACGCGGGCTGCGGCCTCGACCTGGTCCACCACTTCATCCGGCAGCCGCAGCTTCCGGGTCAGTTTCACGGCGAGCTCGGCCACGTTTGCAGAGTGGGTCCCGGTGTAGAAGTCACGTTCCCCAACGATGCGGGTGATCCTTTCGAACGCCTCCGTGGCTTGCTGGCGCAGCCGTGCGTAGCTGCGGATGGAAATCTGGACGACCATGAGCGGGCTCCCCACGAGGAGCACGTACCATGGGGAGAGGGGGTACACGATCGCCATCAACATCGCCAGTACTCCCAAGGTTAGGAACTGAACGTGGAGATGACGAAGGTCGAACCGGAGAAGGTAGGTGAAGCGCACCCCCTCCGTGAGGTGGATGATCATCGCCACGAGTGAGGTATTGACAATGACGTAAGTCAGGAACGCCACCACCAGAGGGATGAAGTCTGTCCCGGAGGCGTAGGGCGGAGGAGCTCCACCCATAGCTTCGAAGACGAGCCCCGCCGCCGTGACCGAGATCACGAGTTGGCCGAGGTTGAATCCGACATAGGTGAAGAACTTCCCCGGCCCCTGGGCCAGCTTGTTCCGCCGCAGAAGGATCTCGGCTGCCAGCGACCCGACGCATAACGTCGCGATCCCTAGTGGCGCTCCGCCAATGAAAACGGCGGCGGCGCCAACCGCTACAGCCACTGACGTCCTTCTCTCCGGGATCAACTCCACCTCGTAGATCTCGGCAAGGAAGTCGATGACTACAAGCAAGATCCAGGTCAGGACAAACTCGGAAGTAAGATGGATTTGACTCAGGTAGAAGACGCAACATGCCAAGCCTGTCGCCACAACCAGGCCCCAATATACGCGGGCTCTCCGAGGCAAAGCTGTCACCCTGGGAGCCTAGAAAGAAGTAAGGGGGGTCACCACCCCCCCTGGCATCAACCTGGGTTACCTGTGACCTTGTAGGCTACCCTATCCCCACTTGTGGTGAGCCCCGCTCAGGATGGCGAGGAGCGTAATGGCAAGAACAACGTACAACCCACGAGCGCCCAGCCTCTGCGTAACCTTCTCTCCCCACTTCATCGTTTCCTCCTTTAGATCGCGTTGTATGCCTGCACTTGAACGATCTCCGGACGCTGCGAACTCCCACAAGCTAATTGGTTCTACTCTCAACCCCCTTTTTATGGCTTTCGTTCCCTACAATTGGGATCATACAGCGGGCGATGCCGGATCGTCAAATGGAAGAGTTACTTTGACCCCGACTCCAAAGCTGGGGGGACGTAGGCCAGAAGGTCCGTACCTACACGAGAAGCTTGCGCAGTGTGAGATCGAGGAGGAGGGAACACGCCGCTGCCCAGAGGAGGGCCCGGCCGATTGGGGTCCACGCTCGCCCCGCCCCCGGCGGTGGGGGGAGGAGCTCGTCGCGCACGAACTCGCCCCCTGACAGGCGCGCGATCGTACTCAGGGCGTCGAGGTCGGGACCGAACGCGGCGAGCTCTACAGGGTAGGGGAGGACGACCGGGAACGACCCCCCGTAGCGGCCGGAGGGCTCGCTCACCGTGAGGAGGTACGCCCCGGACCCAGGGGTAGCGAGGGAGGCCTCGTACCGCCCCGGTGCGGCCTGCTCGAAGGAAAGCGACCACGATCCGCGGGGACCGACGAGCTCGCCAGTGAGCTCGAGGCGGTTCGTCCACCGCCCGCCCTCGGCCGCCTCCACCCCCAGGCGCAGGGTCGGCCCGACGACCTCCCAATCCACGCGCACGCGCTGCCGCTCGCCCCACAGATGCCCAAGGAGGAGGCCCCACAGCTCGCCGAGCTGGGGGGAGCGGAGCCAATCCCTCGTCCAGATCCCAGACAGGTCAGCGTTGAGCACCGCCACCTGCCCGAGGCCGACCCGCCAGCGGGCGAGGAGGGGATCGCCGGCGGGCGAGAGGAACGCGACGTCGGCGGTGGGCTTGGGGAAGGTGAGGGTGTAGCCGGCAAGGGGAGGGAGTTCCCCCGATAGAGGGAACGCGGCAACCCCCGGTCCGGGGAGGACGGCCGTCTCCCGCTCCATGAACCGGGGGCGGGACACGCGCTCCGTCTCCTGCACGAGCACCGGCCGGAGATCGGTCATCGCCGCCAGTTCATAGGACCGTCCCCCACTCACCTCGGCCAGTGTGCGGAGAACCTCAAGATCGGGATCGGTCCCGATGGCGATCGTCGTCACGCCGACCCCCGTTTCGCTCACCTCCGCGAGGAGCGCGCTCAGGGCGGCCTCGTCGCGGATCGTCTTCCCGTCGGAGATCACGATCGCGTGGCGGACGCGGGCCTCGAGCGGGAGGAGGGCCTTCACCGCCTGGTCGAGGGCGGTGAACAGGTACGTCCCACCGTCTGCGGTCAGCCTGCGCAGCCCCTCAAACAGCTCTTCGCGGACCTCGGACACGGGGCCCGGGCGCACGATCCACTGTGGATACCGGTCGAATGCGACCGCACCGACGATGTCCTCCCCCGGCATTGCCTCCACCGCGGCCGCGGCGGCCTCTTTGAGGAGGTCGATCTTCGTCGCGCCTCCGGCCTGGGCGGACATCGAGCTGGACCGGTCGAGGACGAACACCACCGCTGCCGTCGCCTCCTGGACCCGCTCGGGGACGGTGTAGGTCACGGGAAGCAGTTCCTCGACGGGGCCGAGGTAGCCGGCCACGGCCTGGCGACCCTGGATGACGAGGAGCCCGCCCCCCCCGACGACGTACGACCGGAGCGCGTCGAGGGTGCGGGTGCCGAGGAGCGCGAGGGGGTAGTCGTCGAGGATCACCAGCCCCGCTCCAGCCAGATCCTCCACCGCGAGGGCCTCCCGCCGCCGGAACGTGAGCCCCGCCGCGGTGAGGAGCTCGTCGGTCGCGGTCGGACCCAACCCAACGACGACGATCCCCGGCGGCTCGCCCACGGCTACCCCCCACGGAAGGGCGTTGTTCTCAGGGATCCGATCGCCGTTCGCCCTCACCTCCACCCGGTAGCTCCAGAACCCGGCCGCGGGGGGCGCATCGGCCAGGGAGAGGCGCGTCCGCCCGGCAGGGAGGTCGAGGGGAATCACCCGGATCTCCTCACCACCCCGGTAGAGATGGGCCGTGGCCGCGGTCGGCTGCGAAGCCTCGACCGTGGCGGCGAGGGCGATCGTCCCCAGCGGCGCCTCGCGGGGACCCGTGAACTCAGCCAACCGGACGAGGTCAGTCTGGCCGACGGGGCAGACGTGGATCGGAACCCGTTGGCTGCGGGCCCGCGCCGCGGCGGCGAGGATGTCCCCCCCCGTCGCGCGGCCGTCGGACAGGAGCACGATCTGCGCCCCAGCGGGGGCAAGGGCGAGCGCGAGGTCCACCGCCGCCCCGATGTCGGTCCCGAACGACGAGAATGCACCCCCGCTCGGGATCTCGCCCGCCCCCGGCCACTGCGAAACCTGGGACCCGTCGGCGAACGAGATCACCCCGACCTCCCCCCCGCGGGCGAGGACGGAGGAAGTGAGCTCGGGGAGGGCGTTCGTTGCCTCCTCGCCCACGCTCGCCGATCGGTCGACGAGGAAGAGGACCGTCTCCCCGGTCTGGCGGACGGCGACCTCCGGGCCGGCGAGGGCGAGGGCGAGGAGGGCGAGCGTCACGGCCCGTCCGAGGAGGGCCCGCCGGCGGAGGGAGAGGATGAGCACGGCTACGGCCGGCACGAGCCCGGCAAGGGCCCACGGGGTGAGGAAGCGCATCAGACCCCCCTCCGCCGCGCCAGGCCCCACTCGGCAGCGAGGACGAGGAAAGCCGCCGCCCCGACCCACGGCCAGGCGGTGAGATCGGCCAGGGTCTTGGACACGGGGACCGCGGTGGGAACCGCAACCCGGCCGGGGAGGGACTCTTCGTACGGCACGTTCACGGCGATCACCTCCCGCCGCGCCCCGCGAAGCTCGTACAGCCCAGGTCGGTCGGGGATCCACACCCCACTCACCGTGCCGGCTGGGGTGCTCACCTCCGTCCCCGGCGGCAGTTCGATCGCTTCCCCCACGACGAGGGTCGGCCGCGGCCGGTAGGGGAGGAGCCAGGTAACCACGTTCCGGAGGAGGATCGGAAAGTCCACCGTCAGGGGGAGGTTGGACCGGGGGAGGTCCAGGGCGAGGAGAACCCGGCGCCCGCTGTCGCGTTCCCAGTGGCTGAGGGCCGGGGCATCCCCCGCCCACAGGTCCACGGTCGCGTCGGGGGGAAGGGTCAGCGGATGCACGGCGCTGGCACGGAACTCCTCGGGGACGACGTGGCGGAGGAGGGGCGATGCCTCGCCCCGGATCGGCCCGGCCGACTCGGGTTCGCCGAGGGAGGCCTCGGGAGAGCTTGCCCCGACGAGGAGGAGGGGCCCGGTCGGGGCAACGGGCAACTCGGTCCGCACGGCCACGGTGAGATCCCAACCCCCGGAGCTGACCCGTTCTACGGGGACCGCCGCCTGCAGGGCGGCCCACAGGTAGCGGTCCTCCTCGCCCACCCACCGCACGCGGACCGTGGCTCCTCCCTCAAGGGCGGCGTAGCGCACGTTGTCCCATGGGAACCCATCTTCGGGGAGAAGTTCGGCACGGAGCGAGGTCTGGACGAACCCGATCTGGAACACGAACCGATCCTCGGACCCCGGCGAGAGGAGCCGCGACCCGAGGTACGTCCCCGCACCGGTGTGGACGGCTACCTGGACATCCTGGTACCGGTCCGTGTCGTTGCGGACCCGCACCAGGGCCTCGTGCCCCGACCCATCGGGGGTCGGCCGGGCCGCGAACGCGACGATCGCCAGGTTGTCCAGGGCGGGGAGGGCGACGATCTCCACGCCGGGATCGGGAAGCGGGTCATCGGTGATGACGACGGTGCGGCCGAACCCACTGGGGAGGAGGGCAAGGGCCTCGCCGAGGGGCGGTCGGGCGCCAAGGGTGGGGCGGTACGCGCCAAGGAGGGCGAGGATCTCCTCGCGGTTCGCGGTGCGCGGGACGAGGACCCGCGGCGGGTCGGCCCACACCACGACCGACCACGGGCCAGAGGAATCCCCGATCAGCCGCCGGGCCTCAGCCAGTGCCGCGTCGGCCCGGCCCGTTGCGGCCATCGACGCTGAGCCATCGAGGACGATCGCCGTCGCCCCGGCGGTGCGGGGGACACGGACGATGGGGTGGGCGAGGCCGACTGCGAACAGGGTCACCGCGAGGAGTTGGAGGAGGAGCAGGAGGTCGAACCGGGCGCGCAGCCGTGCCATGCGGCTCGCCCGATCGGGGGGGATCCTCTCCCACAGGAACAGGGCGGACACGGGCTCCTCCCGCTCCCGCCGCCGGAGGAGGTACAGGGCGACCACGACCAGCCCGGAAGTGAGCCAGGCCCATCCCCACGGAAGGAGGAACCTCACCGGCCCCACCCCGCGAGGACGGTCAACGCGGCCTCGACCGGCGCGGCATCGCTCCGGAACAGGAAGTAGGCCATGCGTAGCTCACGGCATGCTGCGGCCAGTCCCTCGTTCCACTCCCGGAGTGCCGCGCGGTAAGCGCGGGCTGCGCCTGCCCCGAGGACGAGGGATTTCCCGCGGTGGGTCTCCACGTCGCGGAGCCGCACCTCCCCCCACCGGGGCGGATCGAGATCGGTCGCGGACAGGACCTGCACCGCAGCCACGGCATGTCGGCCGTGGCGGAGGGCGAGGAGCCCATCCCGGTACCCATCCGGACACAGGAAATCGGAGATGAGGACGCACAGGCCTGGCTCAGGCCCTGGTTCGGCCCACGCGGCGAGGGACCGGGAGAGGTCGGTCTCGCCCGCGGCGGAGAGCTCCATGATGGACTGGAACGCGGTGGAGAGGGCAACCCTCCCCCGGCGCGGGGCCGGGGTGGCGACGAGCGCGTCGCGGAACGGGTAGATCGCGAACCGGTCCTGGCCGCGGTAGGCGACGAACGCGAGGGCCGCGGCGAGGCGCCGTGCGAACGAGGCCTTGTTGCCCTCCCCCATCGAGCGGCTTGCGTCGAGGAGCAGGTACAGCGGTGCCTCCACCTCGTGGGCGAATGTCTTCGTCACCAGCCGCCGGTGGCGGGCGTACACGGCCCAGTCGATGAGGCGGAAATCGTCCCCTGGCTGATAGGGGCGGTGGTCGGCGAACTCCACGGATGCCCCCTTGCGCCGTGCGAGGTGGCCACCGGGGAGGGTTCCCCCCGGCCGGCGGAGGGTGATCCGGGCCCGCGCCAGGGCCCGCAGCTCGGACGGGGAGAGGGGGCCATCGGTCATGGCACGCGGACCGCCCGGGCCGCCTCATCCACGAGCTGGCCCGCTGCGACGCCGTCCGCGTCGGCGCGGAAGTTGGGGATGACCCGGTGCACAAGCGCCGGCCGCAGCGCAGCCTGGATGTCCTCCACCCCCACGTGGTGCCGGCCGGCGAGGAATGCCCGCCCCTTGGCCCCCAGGATGAGGGCGAGGCTCCCCCGGGGGCTCGCCCCGTACTGGACGTAGCGCCGCACCGCCTCCGGCGCGGTGGGGCTCTCGGGATGGGTGGCGAGGACGAGGGCCGCCGCGTACTCCAGGAGCGGCCGCGGCACGGGGTACTCCGCCACCACGGCCTGAGCGCGCCGCACGGCGTCCGCGGAGAGGACGGGCTCGGGAAGGCGGATCCCCACGCCCTCCGTGTTCCGACGCACGATCTCCACGAGCTCCCCCTCATTGGGGAACCCCACCTCGGCCTTGAACAGGAACCGATCCACTTGGGCCTCGGGGAGGGGGTAGGTCCCCTCCATCTCGATCGGGTTCTGGGTGGCGAGCACGGTGAACGGGTTCGGCAAGGGATGGGTCTCCGTGCCGATCGTGGCCTGTCCCTCCTGCATCGCCTCCAGCAGGGCAGATTGGGTCTTCGGCGTGGCTCGGTTCACCTCGTCGGCGAGCACGACGTGGGCGAACACGGGCCCGGGCAGGAACCGGAATCCGTCCCCGGAGAACACGTTCGTGCCCACGATGTCGGCCGGCATGAGGTCGGGGGTGAACTGGATGCGGGAGAAGGATAGACCGAGCGCGCGGGCGAGCGAGCGCACGAGGAGGGTCTTCCCCAGCCCCGGCACCCCCTCAAGGAGGACGTGTCCCCGGGCGAGGAGCGCCCACAGCGCGATCTCGACGACCTCCTCCTGGCCCACGATGACACCTGCCATCCTCTCCCGGAGAAGGCGAAATGCCTCCCGGGCCTCGATCAAGTCTCGTTCTGTGATCACGGGTTCCCTCCAATGAGCTCGAAGTAGCGGCGGACGAGGCTCCGCAGCTCGGGGGGGATCCTTCGCGCCCGGAGGACCACCTCCACATCCTGCGGTGCGAGCGCGGGGGGGGCATTCCCGGTACTGGGGGAAGGCTCCCCCGGGATCCCAGGGACGATGTACGCCCGCATCTCCCCCTCCCCTCCCACCACCACGTTCGGCTGCTCTTCGCCGGGGGTGGGAGCCCAGTCCCCGGTCGGGCCGGACTCAAGCGGCCCGCCGCCGACCGTCCCTGGGAAGTCGGCTCCCTCCTCGCCCCCCGCGAACGGATCGCTCCCATCTAGCTCCGCGTCGCGTGGGGCGAGCGGGCCCTCCATCGTTTCCTTCCCCTCCGCCGAGCCCCCCGTCGTCGTGCCCGAGCCAGCTCCGGCAACCGGGGCGCTGCTCAGTGCCCCCGTGGGTTCGTGCTCCCCGTCCTCGCTCGCTCGGTCCGCAGCGGCAAGCACCGCGGCCACAGCCTCCTCGGCCTCGCGGGCCGGCGCCTCCCCCCCCTGGTCGAGGAGCTCGCTCAGCCGCTCGCGGAGATCGGGCCGTGCCACCTGACGGGCCAGAGGCGCGAGCTCCGCTCGCTCGGAGGGGGATAGCCCACCCGGCGCGGCCGCGGCGATCCGCTCCGCGAGCTGGCGGAGAAGGCCCTCCTCCTGAGCGAGCCGGGCCGCCACCTCATCCCCGGACAACCCGCCCGTCAGGGCGTCCTCGAGCCCGAGGATCGAGGCGAGGAGGTCGTGATACGGGGAGTACGCGGGGATCTCCGCCTGAGCTGGGTAGACCGCAGGGGATTCCATGACCGGGGGCGGGGCCTCGCCCGCGGCCTCGTCCGGAGGGGGCACGGTCCCAACCACTTCTTCTGCAGCGGGCGCCGCCGCCTGCGGCGGAGCTCCCGACGGGCCGAGGGGGGAGGCGAACCCCACCGCAACCGCGAGGGCCACGACGAGCGCGGAGGCCCCGTACTCCACCGGTCCGGCGAGGAGCCGCCACCCCCGGGGATGGGCCGCGACGATCTCCGCGCAGAGCGGGCCTGCCAGGGGGGAACTACCGCGCTCGATCACAACGTCGAGCGCGGCGAGCCGTTCCCCGACCCCGAGCTTGCGTCCCACCTGGAGGAGGAGCCGTTCCCAGGGTAGGGGCCAGCCCCACCCCACCGCCGCCAGGGCCGGGACGGCAAGCCACACCACGGTCGGCAAGGACCTGCCGAGGAGGCGGCCGGCGAGGGCCGCCCCAAGGACGAGCGCCACCGCCACCAAGCCCGCCCGGAGCCCGTTGCGGGCCCGGACCCATCGTCTCACGCGCCGGAGGATCGCCCGTTCGTCCATAACCACGCTCCCAGCGCCCCGGCATCGAACGCCGCGTACAGGGCGAGCCCCCACCATCCGTCCCCCGTGCCCGCCCAGAGCCCGCCGATCGTGGGGATGGGACTGATGGGGAGACCGGCGCCGGCCGGGAGGACGATGACAGCGAGGAGGCCCCCGTACTCGAGCACAAACCGAAGCCCTTCCCAGTGTACAACCGCCGCTGCACCGTAGCCAACCAGCGCCCAGGCCAGCCCGTAGGCGTACAGGAAGCCGAGGATCGCCGCGAACTGCGGCCAGGGGAGCCCTGCCTCCACCCGATGGACGAGGAGGAACGGCAGGACGAGCACCAACCCGAACCCGACCAGTCCTCCCAGGCGCGCGGCCCGCCGGGGAGGTCGGTATGCGCCGTACCCCCGCTCCGCCTCCCCGATCTCCAGGGCGAGGAACCCGATGAGGAACGCCACCGCATGGGGAAGGAACGGTCCCCGCATCAGCGGGCCGAGGGCCGCGGGGGCGGACTCCGGCCAGAGGATCGCCGCGGCGAACGCACTCCCGACGAGGATGACGAACGCATGGTATGGATTAGTGAGGTGCTCGGACAGGCTAGCCATCGGGCTCCCACCTCAGCCGGTACTCGTACCGCGCAGCGCCCCCCTGGCGCTCCGCGATCCGCTCCGTGTACACAAGGTCCCCTTCGCGGGCGACCGGTCCCACCGCGGCGAGGAGCGGAGCGAACCCAGCGTCGACCGCCACGCTCCCCACCACGTGCCGGGTCCCACCGGTGGCCCATGCCCGCCCATATCTCCATAGGATAATGGTTTGTCCCGGATTCGCCGCGACGAGGGTCCGTGGTCCATCGGGTCCCCACGCCCACTCGATATCCATCCCTGACCGTTCTGTTCCAGGAGGAACCCGCTCCACCCACCACCCCGAAACCTCCTGGATCCCACCCCGGATGGGGACGATGATGAGCGTATCCACAGAAAAGCGTGAAACATCACGTGAGGAAAGCGAGTACAGTATCATTGTTATTGCTTGTGGGGATCCGAAGAAAAGTGGATAAAACAGGGAGAACGAGAGGACGACGGAGATGAGGGCGGCCATCCCCCACGGCCGGCCGCGGCGGGAGAGAGGTGGAAGCGCAAACCCTAGCGCGATTAGGTAGAGCACGGTTCCCCCGATGAGGAGGCCCCGCGGGGGGGAACGGGGGCCATGGCGCGCCACGGCGTCGGCGAGATCCGCCGCCGATAGCGACGGGATCACAGTGGGGGTCTCCCCATCGCGGACCAGGCCGCCGCCGAACGCGACCCACGCCGCGAGCGCCTCCGCCGCGGGAGCGGACACCACGGCTCCTCGGGTTAGGCGGACTTCCGAAAACGGGCTGAGGAGGAACGGGTCCTCGGGGAGGTCCTCCGGGGCGAGGGCGATCATCGGCCCTCCCGCGGGGTACGCCACGACCGACCCCACGGTCGCGATCGGCTTCTCCACCATCAACCGGAGGGGGAGCGTGGCCCGCGCGAGCTCCGTTCCATCTTCCTCGACGACCACCGTCACCGGCGCGGAGCCCGCCTCGACCGGCCACGGGAACGCGAACCGCGCCCGGCCCCCCGGAGCGAGGAGGAGCGGGGCCCGCAGCCGCTGCACCCCCATGCCCCGCCACCCCGATCCCACGCGCTGCTCGACGCGGAGCGTGGCGGAGAGGACGGAGCTCGTGCCGTTCGTTACTGTGATCGTGAGCGGGTTGACCTCGCCCAGCACCGCCTGCCCCTGCCATCCTACCTCGCCCCCCACCCGCACCTCCGCCCAGCCCGGCTGCGCCACGGCGACCGCACAGAGAACGGTCCAGGCGAGCCAAGTCATTGGGGGAGGCCGTTCACCGCTTCCAGCGCGTCGGATGACAGGACGTCGGCGTAGACCTGGGTCGTGCGGATCGAGGCGTGACCGAGCTGCTTCTGGACGAGGCGGAGGTTGAACCGGGATGCCCGGTAGAGCATCGAGGCATAGGTGTGGCGACAGGAGTGGATCGTGAACCGGGGCGGGAGGTCCACGGCGCGGGCCAACCGCTTGAACATGAGGTAGACCGCCTGCCGGGTGAGGGGGCCGCCGCGCGGGGAGAGGAAGAGGAGGTCCTCTGGCCCCACCGGTTCCCCCGCCGTCCGCTTCCACGCGATGTACTCGCGGAGGTGGTCGCGCAGGGCCTGGCCGATGTCCACCCCACGCTCCTTGCCGCCCTTGCCGCGGCGGACGATGATCGCGGAGTGCCCGGGCTCAAGGAGGAGATCCCCGATCCGCAGGGCAACGATCTCCGACACGCGCAGCCCGGCATCGAGGGCCACGTGGAGGATCGCCCAGTCCCGCACCGGTCCCTTGTGCCCGTTGCGGCGGGCTGCGTCTGCTTCCCGCCGGGCATGGGCCTTCAGCCGCCGGACCTGGTCCGGGGTGAGGAAGTCCTCCTGCGTGAGCTCAAGCGGCATCGGCACCCCTCCTCAGACTTTACATTTGGAACATCGCACTTTACATAAGGGCGACCGGCCCGTCAAATCGTGCCCGGAACGCCGTCCTGGGGTGGGGCGACTTGACAAAAGGGACCTTTTGTCAAGTGCCCCGCCCAGAGGGCTGAAGCGGCCGTCCAGCGGCCGGCGAGGGGTTCTTCCCCGTCCCCCCGCCCGCGGAGGCCAGTTACGGCCCCCTCAGTCGAGGGTGTACCGGCCGATGATCTTCTTCTCCTCGCCCTCGATCTCCGCCGACACCTCAATGTACTCGCGCAGCCCCGAGGTCATGAGCTTCTCCTTGAAGAGGCTATCGAGCTGGAAGATCCCCGCGGAGTTCGTCATCCGCACGTGGATGTGGACCGGCTTCTCCCTCCCCGGCTTGATCTCTACCTTCTCGATGGCGAGGGCGGACACGCTGTGGATCGTGGGCTCACCGACCCGGAACGGAATCCGGGCGCGCCCCTTTTCCATGTCGAGGGCATCCGCGACCTTGAGGACGCCCCCCTCCACGGTGAGGGGACGCACGGCAGCGCGGTGGGCCCAGATGGCGTGCATCGTCTCAGCGAGGAGCACCGTCCGTACCGGCTCGTCGTAGATCCCCGTGAGGAGCTCATCGAGGAGGGTTGGCGCGAGGATCATCGAGAACAGCTCGTGGTCGGCGCGGTGAATGGCGTGGCCCACGTCGTGGAGCGCGGCCCCGAGGAGGACCACCACCTGCGCTTCCTCGTACCCGAGCCCGTGGTCCGTCACCCCCAGCCTGACCCCTGCTCCGTGGAGGAGCTCCAGGATCCGCAGCGCGATCCGGGTCACGATCCGGACGTGGGTCGGCCCGTGGTCGTTGATCTTGAGGCGGTCGATCGCGGTGATGTTCGAGCACGCGGACAGGGTCCGCAGTCGCTGCGACCGAGCGATCGCCTCCTTCACCTGAGCAAGTTTCGTCTCGCTGGTCATGGGAGCATTGTCCCTACCGCCACCGCTCCCACCAGGCCGGGGACGGACCACTGCGCTGGGATGCGGCCTCCAGGGCAGCGACCCGCTGCGCGAGCTCGCGCACCTCGGCCGCGAGGTGCTCCACCAGCGTCGCCCACCCCGCCTCCTCCGTTTGGTTCGGTTTAGCCTCACGGTGGGCAAGTGTTGACGAACCGGCCGAGATCTTCTCGTCGTCCCTCTGCGTCTTGTAGCGTAAGAGGTTGGCCGCTTCGGTCAGTGTATGCCCACTTTCGCACAACGCCTGGAGGTCGCGGAGGAGGCGAAGGCCTTCCTCTGTGACGAGGATCTGGTTGTTGGGGCCGCGCCGGAGCGAGCCCAGGAGGAGGTCTCGGATCGCCTCGATCCTGTTCCGGACCTGGTTCTCGGTCGAAAGCCCCAGCAGTGGGACCAGCTCGGGCACGGTATGCATCTGATTTGCCTCCTTTTGTCCTGTCTTGGGCGGAGGGTAGCGCTGACCGGCTGCCGTGGCAACCGGGGGCCACGGGGAGTAGCCTTGCCCCGCCATGCCCATTCGGCGGTTGGAGGAGGCGGTGATCCGCAAGATCGCGGCCGGGGAAGTGGTGGACCGCCCGGCCTCGGTGGCGAAGGAACTTGTGGAAAACGCCCTCGATGCCCGCGCGGGGCAGATCGCGGTGGAGTTCGCGGGTGGGGGGATCGACCTCCTCCGCGTGGGCGACGATGGTGTGGGGATGGCCTCTGACGAGATGCGGATCGCCATCGAGCGGCACACCACGAGCAAGCTCACCACGGAGGAGGATCTCCGCCACATCCGCACCCTTGGGTTCCGCGGCGAGGCGTTGGCCGCGATCTGCGCCGTCGGCCGGGTGACGCTCGCGTCGCGCCCGGCTGGGGGGGAGGAGGGCCACGAGATCCGGGTCGAGGGGGGGCTCGTCACGGGGGCGCGGCCTGTGGCGCGGCCGGTGGGGACGACGGTCGAGGTGCGGGATCTATTCTGGAACGTTCCCGCGCGGCGCCAGTTCCTCGATTCCCCGCCGGCCGAGGCGCGGCGCCTCCTCTCCACCCTGCGCCGGATCGTGCTCGCCCAGCCCGAGATCGGGTTCGCCGTGCGCTCCGCAGGCCGCCCTCTCCTCGACGTGCCCCCGGCGCGGGATCCGTCCGTGCGCATTGGGCACGTGTATGGGGAGGCGTTCGCCTCCCAGCTCACTCCCGTGGAGATGGACGAGCCAGGGCTGCGGTTGCGGGCGTGGTTCGGCCCGCCGGAACTCGCCCGTCCGACGCGGGTGGATCAGCACCTGTTCCTGTCTGGACGCGCCATCCGCCCCGGCGCCCTCGCCCTCGGGGTGGCGCAGGCCTACGCGCGCTACCTCCCCCGGGGGCAGCACGCGGCGTTCTTCCTCTACCTCGAGGTGGACCCCGAGCTGGTGGACGTGAACGTGCACCCCCGGAAGGAGGAAGTGCGGTTCCGATCAGAGCGGGCTGTGATGGATCTCCTCCGACGGGCTGCCCTGCGTGCCCTCGGCGGGCGGGGGATGCTGGAGCGGCCGGGTGCGGGGGAGCCAAGCGGGGGGCTCGTGCCCCCCGCGCAGATCGGTCCCGCGGTCCCCCTCCTCGCCCCGCCTGTCGGCCCGGCCGGTCAACCTTGGCGGGTGGTGGGGCAGGCCCAGGCGAGCTACATCGTCGTCGAGGGAGCGGACGGCCTGGAGATCGTGGACCAACATGCGGCCCACGAGCGCGTCCTGTTCGAGCGAGCTGACACCGGGTCCACTGTCCCGGCCCAGGAGTTCCTCGTCCCGGTGCAGATCGAGGTCCCGTTCGATCGGGCGGAGGCGCTGCGCCGGGCGCTCCCGGCCCTCCGCCGCCTGGGGATCCACCTGGAGGCGTTCGGGGAGCGGGCGTTCCTCCTTCGTGGCTGGCCGGCGCCGCTCGCCGAGCGGCAATCGCGGCTTGGGTTCCAGGAGCCGATTGGAGCGGTGGCCGAGCGACTGCTGGACGGGGAGCCGCCCCTCGTTGAGCTATGGCGGGAAGTGGCGTGCGCGGCGGCGATCCGGGCTGGGGAGCCGCTGCCCGCCGCGGAGCAGGAAGCGCTCATCCGCGACTGGAAGGCGACCGAGGAGCCAGCACGGTGCCCGCACGGCCGCCCGGTGGCGGTCCGGTTGGAATGGACCGACCTCGCCCATCGCCTCGGCCGCTAGCGGGCCGGTCAGCGGATCTCAAGGGAGAGGGTGTAGGGGAAGCGGGAACCCGCCTCCCGGCAGGCGATGACGATCTGCCAGGCCCCGGTCGCGTGGGCCCGGTATTCCAACCCGAGCCACGAACTCCCCTCGATCTCCCCCACCTTCCGTCCGCTGGGATCGAGGAGGGAGAGCGCACACGGAGAGCTGGTCTCGATGCGCACGGCGATGACCTCGCCTGCCCGCAGGTTGACCCGGTACACGCCCTTCCCGTTCAGCGTCCCGTACGGCCCCGCCCACCCCAACGACCCACGGTAGGTCCCGGGGGCGAGGAACGGCGCCGACTCGGCGGCGTTGGAATCGGGCAGGGTTCGGGTGGGCGAGGCCTCCGCCGCCATCCCGGCGGCCACCACCTCGTCCTGTCCTCCCCCTTGTCCGGTCGGGGTCGCGGCGGCGAGGACGGGGGAGAGCCCTCCTCCTGGCCCCACCGAGATCCGAACCGAGGTCGGATGGACCCCCAACGGGATCCCCGCCTGGGAACCGTCCAGCCGCACCGTGATACGCGATCCGAGCCCGATCTCCCGCCGGGAGAGGAAGAGCTGGCCGAAGTACAGCGCGTGCCCCCCCTCCCACTGGATCCGCTGGAGGCGGGCCACCCACAGCCGACCCCTCTCCGCTGCGGTCCCGATCTGGAACCGGACCTCGATCTCCGCGGGCGCGCTCCCGTTCGGGAGGGAAAGGCAGAGGAACGCCTCGACCGCGATGTGGGAATCGCCACCGGTAGGGAGGGTGAGGAAGTCCCACTGGGCCTCGCACTGCGGATTAAGCCGGTACCAATCCGCATACCTCTCCCCACTGGTCCAGAACCCCTCCGCGGGGAGGGCCATCCCATAGCCCATTGCCCCCGCTACCCCGAGCAGCCCACCCAGTACCGCGAGCTTCCACGTAGAGGTCCCAACCATGGCCTTGCGAGTGTCGGGTTCCGGGCTGGGGGGGCCAACGTCCGGTGTACTCGGGGGGGTGGATGTAGGTTACCTCGCTGCGGCCTCCCGTCCGCGCCGCAGGCGGTCATAGGTCCAGCCGTGGGCGGTCAATCATCCCATCACGAGCGCCGCCCCTCCCAGGACCGCGCAGTAGAGGGCGAACGGCCACAGTACGCCGGACCGGACGATGTGCAGGAAGGCGCGGATCGTGATCAGCCCGCTCCCCAACGCGCAGCCCATGGCCACAGCGAGGCCGATCCAATCCAGGCCGGGTTCGGTCATCGCCCCGAGGAGGGCAAACAGGCTCCCGCCGGCGACCGCCGGGATTGCGAGGAGGAACGAGAACCGCGCCGCCACGGTCGGCCGGAGGCCGAGCCCGATCCCCATCGTCAGCGTGGACCCGGACCGGGAGATCCCGGGGAGGAGGGCCACCGCCTGGGCCACCCCCACGGCGAGGGCATCGCGCAGCCGCACCCTCTCCCGCGCGGCTCGTCCCGCGCACCGGTCGCCGAGGAGAAGGGCGAGCGCCGTCACGAGGAGCATCCCTCCCACGAGCGATGGGGAGGCAAACGCCCGCTCGATCGGTCCGCGGGCGAGGAGGCCCACCACGGCCACCGGCAGCGTGCCGAGGGCGAGGTACCCGATGTACCGCTGTTCCTCCCCCCGCTGGGCCGCCCGGACCACGAGGTGGGTGAGGTCGCGGCGGAAGTGGAGGAGGAGGGCGAGGAGGGTCCCGAGGTGGACGGCCGCTTCGAGGGCCGCCCCCGGCGCGTCTACCCCCAGGGCTGCCTGGGCGAGGACGAGGTGCCCGGAGCTACTGACGGGGAGGAACTCCGTCAGCCCTTGGAGGAGACCCAGCAGAGCGTAGCGGATCACGGCCCCTCGCCCCCGGTAGGGAGAACCCGATGGAGAGCGCCGTGGTTGGGCACGACCCCACGCACTCCCCGCACTTGATGCAGTCCGCGGAGTTGATCTTCCGGTGGGGCTCGATCCCCATCGGACAGGAGCGGGCGCACAGGCCGCACTCCGTGCACCGCTCGCCGCGGAGCCGCAGGCCGAAGAAGCTCACCCGATTGAACAACGAGAGGAGCCCCCCCATCGGACAGAGGTAGCGACACCAGAACCGGGAGACGAGGACCATCCCCCCCACCACCGCGGCCAGGGTCGCCATGTGGAGGAGGAACGGCGCGTTCACCTCGGCCACGCCGAGCCCGAGGTAGGGGAGGGAGGCGGTGAGCGATCCCGCAGGGCACAGCTTGCAGAACCACGTATCGGCGAGGCGCCACGCGGCCACGCCCGTCCCCACCAGGACGAGGAGTTTCAGGGGCGACAGGGCCCGCACGAAGCGGACCTTGCGGAACGAGAGGAGGTCGTTCACCGTCCCGAACGGACAGAACCAGCCGCACCAGCCGCGGCCGAGGAGGAGCCCATAGGCGGCGACCGCCCCCAGGAAGTAGAATGGGACCGTCCCGGAGATGATGAGGTTCTGCATGAGCCCGATCGGGCACACGGTGATCGCGAGTGGACACGCGTAACAGTGGAGTCCGGGGAAGATGAGGTGGGTCATCCCGATCCCGGTGGCGCCGAAGATACCGAGGAGGATCCCCAGGGATTGGGTCCCCCGGCGAAACGCGCGCAGTGTCACCGGATCTCCCCGAGGGCAGCGAGGATCCGCGCCGGAAGGTCACTCGTCCCGAACAGGACCCGTCCCGTTTCCGCGACGAGGATCGCCGGGACGACGACCTTCCCCGCTGCGGCGACCCCGGCCGCCTCAGCGCGTGCCCTATCCTGGTCAGCGTCCACAAGCTCATAGCTGATCCGCGGGTTGGCCCGTGCCACCTCGGCGACGAGGGCTTGGGCATAGGGACACGATCGGCACCACGGGGCGTGGAACACGACGAGGTGCGCGGATCCCCGGAACGCGGCGAACGCCTCCCGCTCCGCGGGGGAGAGGGTCGGCGCCTCGGTGCGGACCTCCTCGATCCCCACGCACGCCGTGCAGAGGACGCTTCCGATCCGCTCCGCTTGGGTCGCCTGCCCGCGGAGGATCCCCACGGCGAGGCTCGCCCCGGCCACGCCGACCAGCACGAGCGCGACGACGAACAGCCCGCGGCCCCGCAGCACCACCGCCAGGACCAACCCCACCCCAAGGGCGATGAGGATCCACCCCACGGGGCTCCCGGACGGCTGCCGTGCGGGCTCCCCGAGCGCGAACATGACGCCCACCTCGTCCTCGATTTGGAAGCAGGAATCGCCGATGCAGTAGTGGTACACAACCGCCACCGAGCCAGACTGCGACTCGGCGGGGGGCGCGACCGCAAGCTCGGCCACCCGCTCCCCGAAGGCGGGGATCGTCCCCACCTCCAGTTCGACCTGGGTCGGGAGCCCCTGGACGGAGACCTTCACTTCCTCCGCGTCGTAAGGGGCGGTGTTGACGAGTTTCACGGCGAGGACCTGCGGCTCACCCGCGGCGAGGCTGACCTCGGGCGGGACCACGATCTCCAGGATCGGGACGGGCGGGCCGGACGCGATCGGAGCAGGCGCCATCTCCGGCTCGGGCGTGGCCGCGGCGAGGAGTTCGGTCAGCTTCTCCGCGAGCTCCTCCCCGTGGAGGTCGCGGTAGCGGATGATCCCGTCCCGGTCGAGGAGGTAGGATGTGGGGATTTGGTAGACCCGATAGAGCTGGGCGAGCGAGTTGTCCCAGCTGCGGCCCTCGAACGCCACCGGCCACGGGATCCGTTCGCTATCGAGCACGGTGCGGAGCTCCTGCTCGCTCGTGTCCAGGCTGAGCCCGATGATCTCGAACCCCGCGTCGTGGTACGCCGCGTACAGCTCGCGGAGATGGGGGAGTTCGGCCATGCACGGCCCGCACCACGTGGCCCAGAAGTCCACGAGGACGATGTTCCCCCGCAGGTCAGACAGGGCCACCGGATCGCCATCGGGGAACGCGGTGAAACGCACCTCGGGGGCGGGGAAGCCGGGGATGAGGGGCGGCTTGGGCGGGACGTAGCCGGTGGGGGTGAGCGTAACCGACGCACCGCCGGGGTGGATCTGGGAGAGGCGGTAGCTCTCCTTCCCCACGGTGAACGCCTCGGTGAGGGCGAACCGCTCGTGGCCGTCGGGATCGCCGTGGATGATCCCGTCCCTGTCCACGTCCACCGCGTAGAAGTCCCCCTTCGTCCCGTAGGTTCCGTCGAGGTCACCATCGACGAGTACGAACGCGACGCGGGCCCCGTCCACCCCGAGCTCGCCGTGACGGGGTGCTCCGCCGAGGAGGTAGACGTACCCGCGCCCCGCGGGCCATAGGACGGTGAGGGGGTAAGGGAAGGACTCTCCCCCGGCAGGGGTGGCCTGAAGTTTGGATCCCCATTCCACGTACTCGGGGGCGCGGGCGGCGGCGACGAGCTCGTCGCCGGAGATCACCTGATCCCGGTTCCTATCCACCCACAGGTCGGCCTGCCCATCGGCCCGTACCCCGAGGAGGAACGGGTAGTGCGCGGTGCCCAGCGTGACCTCTCCCCACTGCGCAAGGGCGAGGGGGGGACCATCGAACCGCACCGCCTGGGCCGGGGTGGCCTTCAGGCGCAGGGGGACGAGCGGTTGTGCCCAGTCGCCCACGATCCCCTCTGGGGCCGGAGCAAGGCGCACCTCCTCCCCCAGGGCGAGGCCCCAGGCGCTCCACAACACAAGAGCGGCCAGAACAACCCTCACGATCGGTCCTCCTGCGCGGCGGCCTCCACACGGGCTGCGACGATCTCCGGGCCCGCCACCGCCAGCACGTCGAACAGCCCCGGTCCGACCCGCGACCCCGTCACCGCGACACGGACCGCGGGGGCGAGGGTCTTCAACGGGAGGCCCCGCTCGTCCGCCACCTGTCGCAGCGCGGCCTCGAACCCGTGGGCCGTCGGGTCGTCCAACTCCCCCACCCGCACCGCCAGGATGCGCAGTGCGGCCCTCACATCAGAAGTGAACAGGTCCAGAGCGTCGTCGGGGAGGGGGATCGGGCCAGGGAGGTACGGCCGGGCGCGATCCGCCATCTCCACGAGGGTCTTCCCCCGTTCGCGGAGGAGCACCGCGGCCCGGGCAAGCTTGTCCCTCCCCGCTGCCTCGACCGTGGCCCGATCCGCCACCCCCCGCCCCACGATCCGGTCCGCGAGGAGGTCCCCCAGCCGGTGGGGATCGAGGCGCCGCAGCCACTCATGGTTGAGCCAGAGGAGCTTTTCCTCGTCGAACACCGCCGCCGACGTGTTGACCCCGGGGAGGTCGAACAGGGCCACGAGCTCGTCGCGCGTGAACACCTCCTGGTCCCCATGGGACCATCCCAGGCGGGCGAGGAAGTTCACGAGCGCCTCGGGGAGGATCCCCCGCTGGTCGTAGTCGAGGACCGACCCCGCCCCGTGGCGCTTGGAGAGCTTCGTCCGATCCGGGCCGAGGATGAGCGGGACGTGGGCGAACGCCGGGGGGGTCCACCCCAGCGCCTGGTAGATGAGGAGCTGTTTGGGGGTGTTGTTGAGGTGCTCCGCCCCCCGGATGACATGGGTGATCCCCATGTCGTGGTCATCCACCACGCACGCGAAGTTGTAGGTTGGGGTGGCATCGGAGCGGAGGATGACGAGGTCCTTGAGCTCCGTGTGCTGCACCGTCACGTCGCCGGCGAGGAGGTCATGGACGGTCGTCGCCCCGTCCCTGGGGATCCTAAACCACAGCGCGCCGTCCTTTTCGTAGGCCGCCCCCCGGCGTATGAGCTCGGCGGCAACCTCGCGGTGCCGATCGAAGCGGTCCGTCTGGCGGTACACTTCGTCCCAATCCAATCCCAGCCAGCGCAGGGAGGCGAAGATCTGCTCAATCGCCTCGTCGGTGGAGCGGGTGCGGTCCGTGTCCTCGATGCGGAGGATGAACGTCCCCTTGTGGTGCCGAGCATAGAGCCAGTTGAACAGGGCGGTCCGTCCCCCCCCCACGTGGAGGTATCCGGTGGGGCTGGGAGCGAACCGCACGCGCACGGGATCCATGGGCCGCATTCTACCGCCCGCCTCCGGGGGTCCCAAGGACCTTTGCCTCCTCTGCCGCGGCCGGCTACCATCTGGACCGGAAAGAAGGGGGTCATTGATGGCAGTTGCAGCATACGTCCTCGTCCGCTGTCGCGGGGCGACAGAGGGGAAGATTGCGGAGATCCTCCGCACCAAGCCGCACGTGAAGCGGGTGGATACCGTGTTCGGCGACTACGACATCATCGCCTACCTCGAGTTCGAGGAGCTCCCCGCGAGCTTCTCCGTGGCGGAGCTCCACAACATCGTGACCGAGGAGATCCGCAAGGTGGAGGGCGTGTCCTCGACGAGCACCCACATCGTGACGAAGAAGTTCACCGACTAGTGTGCGATCCGTACAAAGGATGTGAACGAGCATGAAGATCCTCGTCTTCGGGGGAACAGGGAAGATTGGAGCGGCGGTGGCCTGGGATCTGGTGCGGGAGGACAGTGTAGAGGCCGTGGGCCTCGTCTCCCGGTCGCCGGATGCGCTCCAGCGGACGAAACAGTGGATCGGGAGCGAGAAGGTCGTGCTCCATCCCGGCGATGTGGCGGGCGGGGGCGTGAGGAAGGTCCTCGCTGACTACGACGTGGTGGTGAATGCCCTCCCCGATCGCCGCACGAGCTACCGGGCGGCCCACCAGGCCATCGAACACGGGGTGCACGTTGTGGACATGCTCGAGGAGTACCATCGCCGGCCGGACCCCTACGAGACGGAGGGGCTCGAACTCCCCCCCGGCATGACGGCCGAGGAGTACGGGGAGTGGCTCCACGAACAGGCCCTCCGCAACGAGGTCACGTTCTTGGACGGGATCGGGTTCGCGCCCGGGATCTCCAACATCACCGTTGGGGAGGGGATCCGCAAGCTGGACCGGGCCCGGTCGGCAGTGGCGCGGGTGGGGGGGATCCCGGAGAAGGCGGCCGCGGCCCGTCATCCCCTGCGGTACATGGTGACGTGGGCGTTCGACCACGTGCTGCGCGAGTACATGATCAAGGTCCAGGTGAAGAAAAACGGGCGGGTGGTGGAGGTCGACGCCCTCACCGAACGGGAGACGTTCCCGTTCCGCCAGTTCGGAGTGAACGAGACCCTGGAGTGCGCGATCACCCCCGGGATGCCCTCTTTCATCTATACCCGGCCGGAGCTCGGGGACTTCGCGGAGAAAACGATCCGCTGGCCGGGCCACTACGCGGCGGTGGACGTGCTGCGGGAGTGCGGACTGCTCGACCTCGACCCGGTCCGCCTCGATGGGATGGCGGTCGTCCCGCGGGAGTTCCTGGCGCGGCTGCTCACCCCGCGGCTCCAACCGAGACCAGGCGAGAGGGACGTATGCGTGATGTGGAACACGGTCCTGGGAACGAAGGCCGGCCGGCAGGCCCGGGTGGACTACTACCTGTGGGACGAGGCGGACCCCGTGACGGGGATCTCGTCCATGGCCCGCGTCACCGGGTTCGCAGCCGCGATCGGCGCCCGCTTCGTGGGGGCAGGGAAGATCCGGGGGCGGGGGATCGTGCCCCCGGAGGACGCGATCACGAGTGAGCTCTACCCGGAGTTCATCGCCGAACTCGCCCGGCGGGGGATCGCCGTGCGGGAAGTGGAGTCGTCTTCGTGAGAGGGGGTAGGCCGTGAACCGGCATTTCCTGCGCCTCGCTGACTGGTCGGCTCCCGAACTGCGGGAAGCCCTCGATCTCGCGCGGCACCTCAAGCGGGAACATCGGGCGGGGATCTCGCACCGCGACGTGCTCCCGGGGAAGACCCTCGCCATGGTCTTCCAAAAACCATCCCTCCGGACGCGCGTCTCGTTCGAGGTTGGGATGACCCACCTCGGCGGACACGCCCTCTACCTCGGGCCCGAGGACATCAAGCTCGGGAAGAGGGAGACGACGGAGGACATCGCCCTCAACCTCTCCCGGTACGCCGATGGGATCATGGCGCGGGTGTTCGGCCACGACATTGTGGAGGAGCTGGCGCGCTACGCCACGGTCCCCGTGATCAACGGGTTGTCCGACCTTCATCACCCGTGCCAAGCCCTGGGGGACATGCTCACCGTCTGCGAGAAGGTGGGATCGCTACCGGGCCTGACCCTGGCGTTCATCGGTGACGGGAACAACGTCGCCCACTCGCTCCTCGAGGCGTCGGCCGCGTTCGGGCTGCAGTTCCGGATCGCCTGTCCCGTGGGGCACGAGCCCAACGCGGACATTGTCCAGGCCGCGCGCGGCTCCGGGGCAACGGTGGACATCGTCCACGACCCGCGGGAAGCGGCGCGGGGCGCGGACATCCTGTACACCGACGTCTGGGCGAGCATGGGCCAGGAGGACGAAGCCGAGGCCCGCCGGAGGACATTCCGCGGGTTCACGATCGACTTCGACCTCCTGGCGCTGGCGAACCGGGGCTGCCTCGTCATGCACTGCCTCCCGGCCCACTATGGGGAGGAGATCACCTACGAGGCCTCCCGGAGCGAAAACTCAGTCCTGTTCGACCAGGCCGAGAACCGCCTCCACGCCCAGAAGGCGATCCTCGCCCTCCTCCTCTCCTGATGGTCTCACCCGCGACGGAGCGGAGGGGCGACGCGTGGGCCCTGGCAGCGTGGGCAGTAGTTGGTCCGGGCGTCCTCGAACAGGATCTCCGCGATCGGGGTCCCGCACTCCCGACACGGGTCGCCCTTCTTTTCGTGCACGAAGAGGAAGTCGCGCACCTCACGATCGAACAGTACGTCCCCCACCCGCGCCCGGATCTCGCGGATCGCCCAGCGCAGGGCCTCCCCGATCGCGTGCCACAGACGGTCGAGCTCGTCCTCCGTCAGGGTATGGGTGTAGCGGACCGGGGATAGCCGAGCCCGGAACAGGATCTCGTCCGCGTAGGCGTTCCCGATCCCGGCGATCAGCGACTGGTCCGTGAGGAACCGCTTCAGGGGCCGGCGCTTCCCCGCGATGAGGTGGCGTAGGACCTCCGGGGTGAACTCAGCGGACAGGGGCTCCACGCCGAGGCCCCGCAACGGCTCAGCGGTCTTCGGATCGGGAACCACCCACGCCGCCGCCAGGTACGGCGACCGCGCCTCGATAAGGCGGAGATCGGACCCATCGTCGAACATCAGCCGGAGCTGGGTCGCCGTGGTCGGCGTGTACCCATGCGGACCGTGCCACAGCCATCCCCAGCGCATGAGGTGAACGAGGAGGTGGGCCTCCGGCCCAAACGAGAAGAGGAGGTACTTTCCTCGCCGCCCGATCGCGTGGAGTTCCTTCCCTACGAGGAGGGATACACTCCCCTCCCCGGTGCGGAGGAGATCGGGACGGTTGACCTCCACCCCCCGGACCGCCTGCCCCACGATCCGGGGGGAGAGGATGTCCCGCACGACCTCCAGATCCGGGAGCTCCGGCAACTCACTTCCCGATGCCGAGGAAGAACAGGAACGGGAGGCAGCCGCACGGGCCGCAACACGGATCGCCACACGTGGTGCAGGTTGGGGCCCGCGATACCTTGAGGTACGGATCACAGAGTGAGATCCCGCACGGCCTAGAGAGCGGTGTGCAGAGGAAGAAGCAGCAATCGCCCTGCTTCTCGTCGATTTTCACGTAGGTCTGCACCACCTTATCCGTGGTTGTGACCGTGATCGTGTAGAACCCCGGTGCGACCTGGACCCCGGCGAGATCCTTCTGGTCCCACACGATCTGCGTGTCCGCGCTCACCGGAGTGGGGTAGGTGTACTGGTACACGACCCCCCCGCCGAACGCCTCCACCGACCACCCCGCGATCATCGTCGTCGTCCCACAGCAGCAACAGCAGAACAGGCCCCACGGGATGACCAGCTCCACCAAGAGCGGCTCCCCGACCCAGAACGTGGTGTAACAGGGTGGTTCCGGGGGGGGAGGGGGGCAGCACGGGGGCGGAGGGCAGCACACCTGTCCTAGCGCCAGACCTCCCCCGAGCAGCACGATCGCCAGTGTCGAGAGAATTGCCCGCTTCATCATGCTACCACCTCCGCCGCATTCTACACCGTCGGGGCACCCGCGGTTTCACCGTGCCGCGGGGGGGCCCGGGCCGTGGAGGGGCAAGGGCGGGGGTAGAACACCGCATCGCGCACCGGACGCGAGGGACTGCGGGCCCAGGCGGACGCGGGTACAATGCGGCCTGGTTCGCCAGGGGGATGCCCCTGACGTTCCCGTGAGGAGGGGCGGTGAAGGGACTGGCCTGGGTCTTCCAGTACGCAAAGCGGTACCGGCTTTCGCTTGTGCTGACCGTGGCGAGCATGCTCGTCCTGGTCGGGGTCCAGCTCGTTGCCCCGTGGATCGTGCGGACGATGGTTGCCGCGGTCACGGATCCGGGGGCGGGTCCCGAGGCGCTCACCCTCGTGGCGCGGCTCGCCCTGCTCGCCCTCGCCGTGTACATCCTGCGCGCCCTGATGCAGTTCACGCGCTCCTACGCCGCCCACGTCGCTGGCTGGCACGTGGTCGCCGACGTGCGCAACGACGTGTACCGCCACCTCCAGCGCCTGTCGCTCCGCTTCTACGAGGACAAACAGACGGGCCAGCTCATGTCGCGGATGGTCAACGACTCCGAGCTCCTGGAGCAGCTCGTCGCCCACGCCATCCCCGACGTGTTCGTCAACGTGCTCATGCTTGCCGGCGTCACAGCTGTCCTCATGAGCATGAGCTGGCAGCTCGCGCTCCTCTCGATGATCCCCATCCCGTTCATCGTGCTCGCGATGCGCGGGTTCGCCCGCTACGTGCGGCCCGCGTTCCGCCAGCGCCAGGTCGCACTGGGGGAACTGAACGCCGCCCTCAACGACAACCTGTCGGGGATCCGCGAGATCCAGGCCTTCACCCGGGAGGAGGCGGAGGCGGACCGCGTGTGGACCCGGATCGTCCGCTATCGGGACTCGCTCCTGCACGCGTTGCGCCTGATGGCCGTGTTCCACCCCGCGGTCGAGCTCGCTGCGTCGCTCGGGACAATCGTTCTCATCTACTTCGGCGGGAGGCTCGTCCTGAACCAGACGCTTCCCATTGCGGATCTCGTTGCGTACTTCCTCTATCTGGAGCTCCTCTACCAGCCGGTGCGGGCGCTGAGCAACGTGTGGGAGAGCATCCAACAGTCGGTCGCTGGTGCGGAGCGGGTGGCCGATCTCCTCGAGCAAGAGCCCGACGTGGCCGAGCGTCCGGATGCGATCGAGTTCCCCGGCCGGGCGAAGGGCGCGATCCGGTTCGAGGGTGTGAGCTTCCGCTACAGCGAGGGGGAGATGGTGCTCGAGGACATCAACCTCGACATCGCCCCGGGGTCGGTGGTGGCCCTCGTTGGCCCGACCGGGGTGGGGAAGACGACCCTCGTCATGCTCGTCCCCCGCTTCTACGACCCGTGTCAGGGGCGGATCGCCCTCGACGGCTACGACCTCCGCGACCTCACGCTCGCCAGCCTGCGCCGTCAGGTAAGCCTCGTCCTCCAAGAGGTGTTCCTGTTCCACGGGACGGTGCGGGAGAACATCCTCTTCGGTCGGCCCGACGCTACGGAGGAGGAGATGATCGAGGCGGCCCGCGTCGCCAACGCCCACGACTTCATCGCCGAGCTGCCCCAGGGGTACGACACGATGATCGGCGAGCGGGGGGTGAAGCTATCTGGCGGCCAACGGCAGCGGCTCGCGATCGCCCGCGCCGTCCTGAAGGATGCGCCGATCCTCATCCTCGACGAGGCGACCTCGGCAGTGGACACGGAGACGGAGCTCCTCATCCAGGAGGCGTTGGAACGGCTCATGGTGGGGAGGACAACGATCGTCATCGCCCACCGCCTGTCCACCGTATGCCGCGCGGACGAGATCGTCGTGTTGCGGGACGGGCGGATCGTGGAGCGGGGGAATCACGCTGAGCTCATGGCCCACGATGGCCTGTACCGGCGCCTGAACCTCGTCCAGGTCCAGGACGAGATCTCCCAAGCTGCGCTCCGGGAGGGGACGAACTAGCGAGGCGGGTTGCGATCGCCCGGTCCTCACCGAGCGCGTGGACGGAGATCTCCGCGCCCCCCGGCGCGGGTCACGGTTTCCTGGCTACGAGGAAGAACACCGATGTCTTCCCCACGGGAACGGCGGCATAGAGGTGACCGAAGGCACGGGTGATCCCGTCCATGTGTGGGGCGAGCTCGGCAAGGAGGCCGTCGCGGTGGGCGGGGCCGAAGAAGTCCCGCGCGAGCCAGGTGATGTTCCCATACGCCCGGGTCCCCTCGAACCCTGCCTCGGCGACGAGGGCGATCGTCTCCGCGGGGGAGCGGTGGCGGAGCTCGAAGGACCGCGCCGCGATGAGCTCGCCGCACGACGCCTCGAGGAGGGGGATCCCGAGGACGGGATCGTCGGGGGCCACCGGCCTCAGCCCCGGTTCGGCCGGGGTAGCGCGGAACGTGGGCACGGGCCGCACCTCCTCCGCAGCGGAACGTAGGCCGGGGCTCGCCCGGAACCGGAGTTCGTACTCCACCTCGCGGAGGGGGGCAAGCGAGCGGTGGACGAGCCGGTACACTGCTTGCTCCCCGTCGCTGTACAGCTCAGCCGTCTCCTCGATCGGGCTCCTCAGCTCGGCGGACAGGTCCTCGAACATGGCGGCGAACCGCCCCCCGGATCGGAGGACCCGGAACGCCTCCCGAAGCGCCTGCGCTGGATCGGTGCTCTGTTCGATCGCGCACGCCGCGACGGCGCCGTCGAATGAACCGTCCGGGAACGGGAGCTCCTCAGCGGGTGCGCACGCGACCTCCACATTTTTGAGCCCGAGGCGGACCGCGTTGTCCTGGGCATGGGCGGCCCGGCGGGGGGAGGGATCGAGGGCTACCACCTCCGGCACCCGCCGCGCGAGGGGAAGCGCGGGCCACCCGTCCCCGGTGCCGATGTCGAGCACGCGACGGGCCTCGCCGAGGGCGGCGAGGAACGCCCCGATCTGCGCCTGTTCCACCCAATCGAACGGCTGAGCGGGGTCGGCCGGGCGGTGGACCCCCGGCAGTGGCTCGGCCGCCTGCCGAATCATCCGCTCGTAGCGGAGCGCGGCCGAGGTGCTCGCCTCCAGGGGAACGTGGCCCCGGATCCAATCCTCGATCGTCACGGTGCGGTGAGGATCTCGCTCACGTCCCAGAGGTGAACGAGCCCGTTGTCGGACGCGGTCACGATGAGGGACCCATCGGGGGAGAACCCGACCGCGGCGAGCCAGCGGAGGGTGCACGTCGCCACGGGATCGGCGGGCGTGCCGATCGCCCCCAACCCAACTGCGAGCGCGATCCAGAGGGTCCTCTTCATCCCTCACCCCTTGATGCACACGAGCGGCCGGACCTTGGCCACGAGCGCGTTGAGCCCCGCCCCCACCGCCGCTTCCACCACGAGGTCCACGTCCTTGTACGCGCCGGGCGCCTCCTCCGCTGCTCCCGCATAGGAGTGAGCGCGGACGGTGATCCCCTGCTTGGCCAGGTCCTGGACGAGCTCCTGGCCCCGCCAGCGCTTCTTGGCCTTGGCGCGGGACATCGCCCGCCCTGCCCCGTGGATCCCGGACCCGAATGCTTTCTCCATCCCCACTTCCGTCCCTCGGAGGATGTAGGAGGCGGTGCCCATCGTCCCTCCTACGAAGATCGGGTGACCCACGGCCCGGTACCGATCTGGGTTCTCCCTCCGTCCGGGGCCGAAGGCGCGCGTGGAGCCCTTGCGGTGAACGAGGAGCGTCCGCTCCTCCCCGTCCACCCGGTGGCGCTCGAACTTGACGTTGTTGTGTCCCACGTCGTACAGGGTGCGGATCGCCCCATGGGGGAGCGAGAACAGGGGGGCGAGGACCTCCCGCACGAGGTGGGCGATGACCTGGCGGTTGGCAAAGGCACAGTTGATCCCCGCGAACACCGCCGCGAGGTACTTCCCCCCCTCGGGGGAGCGGATCGGAGCGCACACGAGCTCCCGCTCCCGGATCGGGATCCCGTACTTGCGGCTCGCCCGCTCCAGCTCGGGGAGCGCGTCCTGTCCGATCTGATGCCCCAGCCCCCGCGAGCCGCAGTGGATCGCGACGAGGATCTGATCCTCTTCTAGACCATAGGCGCGGGCCGCCGCGCGGTCGGCGATCTCCTCCACGTACTGGACCTCGAGGTAGTGGTTCCCTGAGCCCAACGTCCCGATCTGGCGGAACTCCCGCTCCTTGGCCCTCGCGGATACGGCACCGGGATCGGCGCCGTCCATCCGCCCGTTCTCCTCGATGTACGTGAGATCCTCGGGAAGCCCGTACCCGCGTTCGAGGGCGAAGGCAGCCCCCTTCTTGAGCACCTCGTCCACCCCGTCCAGGGTGAGGCGGATCTTCCCCTCCGACCCGAGGCCCGCTGGGACGTGGGCGAACAGGGAATCGGCCACTTCCTCCTTCCGGTCCTCGACGTCGGATCGGGAGAGGGGGGTCGTCAGGACCCGTACCCCACAGTTGATGTCGAACCCGACCCCGCCCATCGCCACCACCCCCCCATCGGGGTCGAACGCGCCGACCCCCCCGATGGGGAACCCGTAGCCGGGGTGGATATCGGGCATGGCGATCGAGGCCGTCACGATCCCGGGGAGGCAGGCCACGTTCCTCACCTGGACGAGCGCGTTCCACTCGTGCCCGCCTCCCTCGTCCTCCCCTCCCTCCGTTCCGGAGAGGAGGGGCCGGAGGAGCTCCTCTGAGACGAAGATCCACCCCGGGACCCGCATCTCCCCGGCCCGGGGGAGCTCCCATGCGAAGTCGCCGATCCTCTTCAGCTCCATATCCCCTCCTTTACAGGTCCACGATGCACTGGGCGATGTAGGCATCCCCCCTCTTCGTGACGCGCACGCCGGCGTAGGTGGCTGCCTTCACCTCGACCCCCAACTCGTGCCGCCCGGGGTCCATCCTCTCCCCCCAGGCCCGGCCGACAAGGCGCCACCGGCCGTCCTCCCCCACGATGCGCACCGCAAACCGGGAGAAGAGCATGCCCCGCACGTCCCGCTCCCGCAGGAGCTCCCCCAGCCACGCCACGAGGAGCCCTTCCAGGGTATCGCCGTGGGCCTCGATCTCCACCTCCCTCTCCGCGCGAACCTGAGCGAGGTCCGCCATCAGGGAGAACATCCCCCGCGCCGCCTCGGCGAACGCCTCGTCGAGGGTCGCCCCGATCCCCCGCACCCCGGCATCGGCCTCGTGGTCGAGGATCTCGTACGGCATCATCCCCCCAGGGACCACCGCGCGAGCGGGGTGTAGAGGGGGCCCTCGGGCCGGAGCTCAGACGCCATCAAGGTGAGATCGTCCACCCATGCTTGCAGATCAGGGGGAGGGGCCTCCGCGAGCGCGGGGGCGAGGTCCTGCGGGACCCGCAGCCGGGCCAGGGTCACGTGGGGATGGGCCGGCCTCCTTTCCGGCGGGAACCCGAGCGCCTGCACCCCTTCCTCAATCCGGTGGGCGAGGGCCGCGAAGGGGGCACTGTCCACAGTCGGCCCGGCCCACAACACGCGGGCCCGGGACGGGCTCGGGAACGCCCCGAACCGGTCGAAGCGTAGCTCGAACGGCGTAAGCTGGGAAGAAGCCTTCGCTCCGAGCTCCTCCAGGGGTGGGACGAGGTCCTCCCCCACTTCCCCCAGGAACCGGAGCGTGACGTGGAGATTTTCCGGCGCAACCCATGTCCCGGCTCGGATCCTAGCCTGAAGCGAGCGGGCGCTCCGGGCGATGCCCGCCCGCACATCATCTCCCAGTTCCACGCAGTAGAACAGGCGCACGCTGACGATTATAGCCATCCCTATGGTCGAGCCGGCGGCGCCACGCTACCATTCGTCGGGTGAACCACGGATACCGATGACACCGAAGGAAGAACAGGTTGAACTGAAACTGAAGGTGGCCGAGGCCCACCAGCCGGATGTGGGACGGGGGATCGCCCGCCTCACCGCCGAACACATCGCGGCACTCGGGATCTCGCCGGGCGAGCCGATCGAGCTCGAAGGGGCCCGCGTCACGGGGGCCATCGCCGCCGTCGCTTACCAGGCCGATGCCGGGCTCGACATCGTGCGCATCGATGGCCTCATCCGGGCCAACGCGGGCGTCGGCGTGGGGGAGACGGTGCAGATACGGAAAGCGAAGTGGAAACCCGCCACCCAGGTGACCCTCGCCCCAGCGCGGAAGGGACTTCACCTCGTGGCTCCCCCGGACAGCCTGCGGGCCGTCCTCGTCGGCCGCGTCGTGCGCACGGGGGATGTCGTGTCCACCGCGGCCCGGCCTGAGGGGAGCCCGTTCGGGGGCGACCTCCTGTTCGAGCGCATCTTCCGGGAGTTCACGCAGCAAATGGGGCCGGCCTTCGGCCTGGGGGAGATCCACCTCAAGGTGGTCAGCACCCAGCCTGGCGGCCTCGTCCGCATCACCCCCGACACGGGGATCGAGCTTCTCCCCGAGCACGTCGAGGTGGCGGAGCGCGGCCGGGACGTCCCGGAGGTGGCCTATGAGGACATCGGCGGCCTGCGCGACGTGATCCAGAAGATCCGGGAGATGGTGGAGCTCCCCCTCAAGAAGCCTGAGCTGTTCGATCGCCTGGGGATCGAGCCGCCGCGGGGGGTCCTCCTCCACGGCCCGCCGGGGACGGGGAAGACGCTGCTCGCCAAGGCGGTGGCCACGGAGACCGATGCCCACTTCATCGCCATCTCCGGGCCCGAGATCATGTCCCGCTTCTACGGGGAGTCGGAGGGGCGGCTGCGAGAGATCTTCGAGCAGGCGGAGAAGAACGCCCCCGCGATCATCTTCATTGATGAACTGGACTCGATTGCCCCGCGACGAGCCGAGGTGACGGGCGAGGTCGAGCGGCGGGTGGTGGCCCAGCTCCTCACCCTCATGGATGGGCTCCGGCAGCGGCGGAACGTGATTGTGATCGCGGCCACGAACCGCGTGGAGGCGATCGACCCCGCCCTGCGCCGCCCGGGGAGGTTTGACCGCGAGATCGAGGTCCGGGTCCCGGATCGGGACGGCCGCAAGGAGATCCTGATGGTCCACACGCGGGGGATGCCCCTCGCTCCCGATGTGGATCTGGACAGGCTCGCCGGCCTCACCCATGGGTTCGTCGGCTCCGACATCGCGGCGCTCGCTCGCGAGGCCGCGATGAACGTGTTGAGGAAGCTCCTTCCCAAGATCAACCTCGACGAGGCGGGGATCCCCCCCGAGGTGGCCGACGAGCTCGTGGTGCGGTGGGAGGATTTCGATCGTGCCCTGAAGGAGGTTCGCCCCTCAGCGATGCGGGAGGTGATGGTGGAGGTACCGACCGTGACGTGGGCCGACATCGGGGGGCTGGAGGAGGTCCAGCAGCTCCTGCGGGAGGCGGTGGAGCTCCCCCTCACCACCCCCGAGGCGTTCCGGCGGCTGGGGATCACGCCGCCGAAGGGGATCCTCCTCTACGGTCCGCCGGGGACGGGGAAGACGATCCTCGCCAAGGCGGTGGCCAGCGAGTCCCAGGCCAACTTCATCACCGCCAAGGGCTCCGAGCTCCTCTCCAAGTGGTATGGGGAGAGCGAGCAGAGGATCGCCGAGGTGTTCCGCCGCGCCCGGCAGGTCGCGCCGGCGGTGGTGTTCCTCGACGAGCTGGATGCCCTCGTCCCCCGCCGGGGGTCCGCCCTCGGCGAGCCCCACGCCACGGAGCGGATCGTGAACCAGATGCTCGCTGAGATGGACGGATTGGAGGAGCTGCGGGGGGTGGTGGTGATCGGGGCCACGAACCGACCTGACCTCGTGGACCCCGCCCTGCTCCGCCCCGGGAGGTTCGACGAGCTCATCTACGTCCCCGTCCCCGATCAGGGAGCGCGGCTCGCGATCTTCCGCATCCACACGCGGACAATGCCGCTCGGCCCCGACGTGGACCTGGAGAAGCTCGCCGCGGCCACCGCCGGCTACACGGGGGCCGACATCGCCGAAGTGTGCCGCAAGGCGGGTCGGATCGCCCTGCGCGAGGCCCTCACCGCGCGCGAGGTCACGATGCTCCACTTCGAGCAGGCGCTCGCGAAGACGCCGCGCTCGGTGACCCCGGACCTGGAGGAGCAGTACAAGCGGCTGGCCAAGAACCTGCGCGGGGCGGTGCGCCGGATCGGGCTCATCCCGGAGGGAGAGGAGACAGGGGCGTGACGCGCTCCCGTACCCCTAGGGAGATTGCGCGGGACCCGGTTTCAAGAAGAGCGTCGCCAGCGGGGGGAGCGTCAACGGAAGCGAGTGCGGGAACCCGTGGCTTGGGATCGGCTCCGCGTCCAGCCCACCCAAGTTCCCCTGCCCGCTTCCGCTGTAGCTCGTCGCGTCCCCGTTGAGGAGCTCCACCCACCGGCCCGGGTACGGGACCCCGACGCGGTAGCCTGAGCGCACCACCGGCGTGAAGTTCCCCACCACGAGGACCACGTCGCGGCCTTCGCGCCCCCACCGCAGGAACGCGACCACGCTCGAGGAAGCGTCGTTCGCCTCCACCCACTGAAACCCAAGGTCCCCGCAATCCCGCGTGTGCAACGCGGGCTCCGTCCGATAGAGTCGGTTCAGGTCCGCCACCCAGCGCTGGACGCCGCGATGGGGGGCGTGGTCGAGGAGGGCCCACTCGACCGCCCGTTCATGGTCCCACTCCCGCCACGACCCGATCTCCCCCCCCATGAAGAGGAGCTTCTTGCCTGCGCTGGCGTACATGTAGCCCAACAGGAGCCTGAGGTTCGCGAACTTCTGCCACTCGTCCCCCGGCATCTTCCCGAGGAGCGACCCCTTCCCGTGGACCACTTCGTCGTGGGAGAGGGGGAGGACGAAGTTCTCATGGGCGGCGTAGAGCATGCGGAACGTGAGCTTGTCGTGGTGGTGCTTGCGGTGGATGGGGTCCTTGGCCATGTAGTGGAGCGTGTCGTGCATCCACCCCATGTCCCACTTCAGCCCGAACCCGAGCCCCCCGAGCGAGGTGGGACGGGACACCATCGGCCAGGCGGTGGATTCCTCGGCGATCGTCTGCACGTCAGGGAACTGGCGGTACACCTCCTCGTTCAGCTTGCGCAGGAACGCGATTGCGGCGAGGTCCTCCCGTCCCCCTTGCTCGTTGGGGATCCACTCCCCCGTCGCGCGGGAGTAGTCGAGGTAGAGCATCGAGGCGACCGCATCCAGCCGTAGCCCATCCGCGTGGTACTGTTCGAGCCAAAACAGGGCGCTGGAGAGGAGGAAACTCCGCACCTCGTGCCGGTTGTAGTTGAAGGTGAAGCTTCCCCAGTCGGGATGGATCCCGCGGCGGGGGTCGGCGTGCTCGTAGAGGTGTGACCCATCGAACTGCCCGAGCCCATGGCCATCCGTGGCGAAGTGGGACGGGACCCAATCGAGGATCACCCCGATCCCCTTCTGATGAAGGTAATCGACGAGGTACATGAAGTCCTGGGGCGTCCCGTAGCGCGAGGTGGGGGCGAAGTAGCCCGTGATCTGGTACCCCCACGACCCATAAAACGGGTGCTCCATCACGGGGAGGAACTCGACGTGGGTAAACCCGAGCTCCTCGCTGTAGGCCGCCAGCCGCGGTGCGAGCTCGCGGTACGTGAGGTAGCGCCCATCCTCGGTGCGCTGCCAGGAGCCGAGATGGAGCTCGTAGATGGAGATCGGGGCGCCCAGGGCATTGCGCTCGCCCCGCACCTGGAGCCAGGCGGAGTCCCCCCACCGGTAAGCGAGATCCCACACCACCGACGCTGATCGGGGGGGGACCTCGGAATGGAACGCGAACGGATCGGCCTTGAGGAGGCGCGGGCCGTGGCGTGAGGTGAGGTGGTACTTGTAGAGGGCGCCCGGGCCGACACCGGGGACGAAGCACTCCCAGATCCCCGACTGCCGGTGGGGTCGCATCCGGTGGCGCTCCGGGTCCCACCGGTTGAAGTCGCCGACCACGGACACCGCCTCCGCATCGGGAGCCCACACCGCGAACAGGGTCCCCGCCTTCCCCTCGACGGTGATTGGGTGGGCGCCAAGGACCTCGTACAGCCGGGTGTGGGTCCCCTCGGCGAACAGCCACAGGTCTTGCTCTGTGAGCAAGGTCGGCTCCCCGTCCACGATGCGCACCTCGCGATCCCCCATCGTCCGTTCTCCCGTCGGTCCGTCATGATAGGGTGCAGTTCCCACAAACACAACTCTCGGTGTGGGGGTCTCGTGCGGGCGGGGCTACAATCCAGCTCAAGATGGAGAACGATCCAATCCCCAACTTGCCGGCACGCATCGGCGGCCTGGCCGATCTCGCCTACAACCTGTGGTGGAGCTGGCACCCCGAGGCGAGGGAGCTCTGGCGGGCCCTCGACCTCCAGGCGTACCGCGAGAGCGGGCACAACCCCGTGCAAATCCTGAGCCTGATCTCACCGGAGGCGCTCGAGAGGGCCGCCGGCGATGCGGCATTCCTTTCCCTCTACGACCGGGTGATGGAGCAGTTTCGCCGCGAGACCGGGACCCCGCCGCGCGGGTTCCCCGGCCACCCCGAGGCATCGCCGGGGTCGGTGGCCTACTTCTCCGCGGAGTTCGGGGTTCACGTCTCCCTCCCCGTCTACGCAGGCGGGCTGGGGATCCTCGCCGGGGATACCCTCAAGGAGGCGAGCGACCTCGGGCTCCCGCTGGTCGGGGTAGGCCTCATCTACTCCCGCGGCTACGTCCGCCAGCGGCTCCGCGACGATGGGTGGCAGGAGGAGATCCGCGAGCCCCTCGACACCTCCGCCTACCCGCTCCGTCGCGCCGCCGACCGGGAGGGGAACGCGCTCCTCGTCCCCGTTCCCCTCTTCGATCCCCCGATCTACGTTGGGGTATGGCGGACGATGGTCGGGCGGATCCCCCTCTACCTCCTCACCACCGATCTTGCGCAGAACCAGCCGTGGGATCGGGCGATCTCCCACGACCTGTACACCGCGGACATCGAGCAACGGCTCCGCCAGGAGATCGTGCTCGGAATCGGAGGGATGCAAGCCCTGCGCGCGTTGGGGGAGACCCCGGCGGCCGTGCACCTGAACGAGGGGCATCCCGCGTTCGCTGCCCTGGAGCGGTTGGCGGCCCACACCGCCGGAGGGATGAGCTGGTCGGAGGCTGTTTCCACGGTGCGGGGGACAACGGTGTTCACCACGCACACTCCCCTCCGGGCGGGGACCGACCTCTTCCCGTTCTCGCTGGTCGAGAGGTACCTCCTGCCGTACTGCGAGCGGTCCGGGATCCCCCGCGATGGTTTCCTCGCCCTCGGGCTTGACCCGGCGGATCCCGGAGCGGGGTTCAACATGACCGCGTTCGCGATGCGCCTGAGCCATACCACGAACGCCGTCAGCCGACGTCATGCTGCGGTGGCGAGCGGGATGTGGTCAGGCGTGCGGTGGGACGACACGGCCGTGCCGATCCGCGCCATCACGAACGGAGTCCACCTCGCAACGTGGAGCGAGCCATTGCGGGTCCAAGCCCTGTTCGATCGCTACCTCGGCCCGGCGTGGCGGGAGCGGCCCGATGACCCCACGGCCTGGGAGGGGGTGGAGGGGATCCCGGACGAGGAACTGTGGCGGGTCCACGAGGAGCGGAAGAACGCGCTCATCGCGGAGATCGACGCCCGGGCTCGCCGCCGCTGGCAGAGTGGGACGACGAGCGCAGCGAGCCTCATCGCCGCCGGCACCCTCCTCGATCCACACGTCCTCACCGTCGGGTTCGCCCGCCGGTTCACCGCATACAAGCGGCCGACCCTCATCCTCCACGACCTTGACCGGTTACAGCGGCTCCTCGCCGATCCCCTCCGGCCCGTGCAGCTCGTTTTCTCCGGCAAGGCCCACCCCGCTGACCTCGAGGGGAAGCGCCTCATCCAGCAGGTGTACCGCCTGGCCCTCGATCCCCGGTTCGCCGGCCGGATCGCGTTCGTGGCGGAGTACGACCAGCACCTCGCCAAGTACCTCGTGGCGGGGGTGGACGTGTGGCTCAACACCCCCCTCCCACCGCTCGAGGCGAGCGGGACGAGCGGGATGAAGTCGTCCGTGAACGGCGTCCCCGTCTTATCCATCCTCGATGGGTGGTGGCCCGAGGGGTACACCGGGACGAACGGGTGGGCGTTCGGAGGGGACGAGATCCCCGGCGACCGCACCGCCGCCGATGCCGACGCCCTGTACCAGCTACTGGAGCGGGAGGTGGTCCCGCTCTACTACGACCGTGGCCCCGACGAGATCCCCCATCGGTTCGTGCGGGTGATGAAGGAAGCGATCAGGACCATCGCCCCTCGCTTCTCCGCGCGGCGGATGGTGCGGGAGTACTGCGAGCTCTACCGCGCCGCGCTCAACCAGCAGGGCTGATCGGCCCTGTCCCCGCGCCTCCGCTACCGGCAGTCCCGATCCATCCGCCGGTCCCTCATCCGCCAGGGCCCACGGTCCGGCTGCCCGCGGAGGAGGGCCAGCTGATCGCGGGTGATTGTCCCGTCCTCGATCGCCGCGGCGAGCACGTCGTGCAGCGCCTGACGGGCCTCGATCCGCTCCTTCATCGCCTGGGCCTGCTCCGCGGTGATCTCCCCGGCGGCCAGCGCCTCGTCGATCATCTCCAGGCGGGCGGTCGTGAACGCCGCCACGAGCTCGTCCACGGTCACCCCCAGGTTCGCTGCCACCCTCGCGAGCAACCCCTTCGACTCGGAGACTGCGGTTCCGGCATCGGTCTGGGCGAAGACCGCGAACGTCACCAGCGCTACCGCTACCAGGGCCACCAGGCCCACCGCTGCCCTCTTCGTCTGTTTCCTCATCGTGCCTCCTTCCTTGGTCAGGGTACGAGGTTGCCCGGCCCGTGTGGAGCGCTCCGTTCACGGTTGTGGTGAATCCATGGAGGCCGCGGGTGGGCGTCCCCCCGATGGGCCGGGCCGTCGGTCCGCGCTAGGGCGCGAGGAGGAGCTTCAGATCGTCCTCGGCGGGGACCCCAGCCTGGGCGAGTTCCTCCACCGGCCTCGCGAGGTCAGCGGCGCCGAGGAGGATCGCGCCGACGAGCTCCTCATCCTCACCGAGGACGAACTTCACGTACCGCCCGGCCACCGGATCGGCGTGACGCATCTCGCGGAGCGCCCCGCCCTGGGGCTGGGTATTGCCCAGGCAGAGGAGGTCCACCCCGGCCACCTTGAGCTTGTTCGAGGGGGGGGTTCCCGGGTACTGAACCGAGCGCGGCTGGACCATGTTCCGCGCCGCGACCCCGCCCTGGTCCCGCGCGGCAGGGACGATCCCGTATACGTGGCCTCGCCATTCCGCGACATCGCCCGCGGCGAAAACGTCGGGGTCCGACGTAGAGAGGTGATCGTCCACGATCACCCCCCGGCCGGTGGCCAGCCCCGCTTCGGCCGCGAGCGCGATCCGAGGTCGAACCCCGGCCGCGGCGACCACGAGCCCGGCACGGACCTCACTCCCGTCCGCGAGGAGAACCCCGGTCACCTCCGTCGTCCCCAGCACCGCTGCGCACGCCGCCCGGACGCGGACCTCAATCCCCTGGTCGGCGAGGATCCCCGTCAGGATACGAGCCGCGCCCTCGTCGAGCTGCCGGTTGAGGAGCCACGCCCCTCGCTCGAGGAGCGTCACCGCGAGGCCGAGGTCGTGCAGGGCGCGGGCGACTTCGATCCCCAGCCACCCGCCCCCGATGACGGCTGCGGCCGCGACCGCCTCGGCCCTCGTCCGGATCCGCTCCGCGTCCGCTGCCGAGCGGAGGGTGAACACGCCCGCAAGGTGCACGCCCGGCACCTCCGGCTGAACCGCCTCCGCCCCACAGGCGAGGAGGAGCCGATCGTAGGCGAGCTCTTCGCCCGAGGAGAGGCGCAGCCGGTGCGGCCTCGGGTCGAGGTGGACCGCGGCGACCCCCGACCGGAAGGCGATCCGTCGGTGCTCGAACCACGCCCGCGGGAACGGGGTGATCTCCGCAAGGGTCTTCCGCCCGGCGAGGACCTCGATCAACCCTGGGCGCAGGTAGTACGGGGCCGGTTCGGCCTCGACGACCGTGATCTCCGCCCCCGGCTCGAGCGACCGCACCGTGCGGGCCGCGGTGAACCCGGCGACCCCCCCACCCACCACGACGAACGCCATTAGCCCACGAGCTCGAACATGTCCTTCGGGGCACCACACTCCGGGCACAGCCAATCCTCGGGGAGATCCTCAAACGCCGTCCCGGGCGAAATGCCCTGGCTCGGATCGCCCTTGGCTGGGTCGTAGATCCACCCACATACGGTGCATTCCCATTTCTCCATCGCCCACCTCCTCGTCAAGTGGGCCATTATAACGGCCGGCACCTGCCAGCGAGGGTGGCCCGTGGCCCCTGCCTCCGCCGTGCCCCTCGTTCCCGGAGGGCGTACAATCTAGTAACGACTGAGGTTGGGGAAGGACGCGGGGCAGTGCCATTTCCCCTGTTGCGGTCCCGGGGAGCCCCCGGGCCGGGCGTGGAAGCGGGAGGTAGGTGAAATGCGTCCCACTCAAGAAGCGAGCGCGGGAACGGAGGATCGGTCCGATGCTCTCGTCCGGGTGCGGCCCGCGGGTCGCCTCACGGTCTCCGTGCGGACGAGGACCGGCCCCATGTACGAGGAACACGTCGTAACGTTGATCCACCAGGCCCTCCGTGGGTACGGGGTGGACGGAGCCCACGTGGAGATCGGGGAGGAGGGGGCGTACGACCACGTCATCCTCGCCCGGCTGGAGGCAGCGCTCGCTCGGTCGCTGGGGAGCGAGGAACCGTTCCGGTCTTCCCTCCCGGTCGTGGACCGCACGCCCACATCCCGCTCCCGACTCCGGCGGAGCCGCCTCTACGTGCCCGGCGGAGGAGCGCGGCTGCTCGCGTTTGCGGACTCATTCGGGCCGGATTGCCTCCTCCTCGACCTGGAGGACGCCGTGGCCCTCCCCGAGAAGGACAGCGCCCGGTTCCTCGTGCGCCGGGTCCTCGCCACGATGGACTTCGGGCGAACGGAGCTGTGGGTCCGCATCAACCCCCTCGACGCAGGGGGAGCGGATGACCTCGCCCTCGTCGTGGGGAGTCGCCCTCACGGGATCTGCCTCCCCAAGGCCGAGGATCCCTCGCAGGTGCTCGCGCTCGCCGACCTCCTTACCTCGCTCGAGGCGGCGTACTCCGTCCCGTGGCCGTTGTGGATCATGCCGATCATCGAGTCGCCGCGGGGGGTGCTCACTGCCGCGGACATCGCCCGGGCTTCGGAGCGGGTGGCCTGCCTCGCGTTCGGCGCCGAGGACTACACGCGCGAGGTGGGGGCGCGGCGGTCGTGGGAGACCCTCCTCTGGGCGCGATCCCAGCTCGTCGCTTCCGCCAAGGCATCCGGGGTCCAGGCATCGGACACCGTGTACCCGAACGTGGAGGACGAGGCGGGGCTCCGTGAGGAGGCGCAACGGGCGCGGGACCTCGGGTTCGACGGGAAGGGGGTCATCCATCCCCTCCAGATCGGGACCGTCCACGGGGCGTTCGCCCCCAGCGCCGAGGAAGTGGCGTGGGCGCGCGGGGCGGTGGAAGCGGCGGCGGTCGCTGCGAAGGAGGGGCGCGGGGTGATCGCCTACCAGGGGCGGATGATCGATCGCCCGGTGCTCGAGCGGGCGAAGAGGATCCTCGCCCAGGTCGGGGAGGGGAACGATGCCGACTAACGCACTCGGACGGGAGATCCCGGAGGAGCTGGGCGGGCGGCCGCTGCGGCCGTATCAAGGGGCGTTCGTCACCGTCCCCGCGGGCCGTCGGGCCGGGGGGCCGCTGAAGACGATCCGCCCCGGGGCGGACAAGGTCGCCCCGTCCCTGCTCGAGGCCATCCGCCGCTCTGGCCTCCGCGATGGGATGACGATCTCCTTCCACCACTGCTTCCGCGATGGGGACCGGCTCGTCCTCCAGGTCGTCGATGCCTGTACCCAGCTGGGGATCGGCGACCTGAGGTTGTTCGCCACCGCCCTCTTCCCCTGCCACGAGCCCCTCGTCCGCTACATCCAGGAGGGGGTCCTCACCCGGATCGAGGGCTCGCTGAACGGCCCGATCGGGGCGTTCGTCTCGCAGGGCGGGAAGCTGCGTGAACCCCCGATCCTCCGTTCCCACGGCGGCCGCTGGCGGGCGGTGGCGTGCGGTGAGGTGGGGATCGACGTCGCGTTCATCGCCGCCTCCGAGGCCGACCCCTACGGGAACGCGAATGGGATCAACGGTCCCCACGCCTGCGGCCCGATTTCGTTCTCGGTCATCGATTCCTGGTGCGCCGATCACGTGGTGGTCGTCACCGACCATCTCGCCCCCTACCCCGCCGTCCCGCCCACGATCGAACAGGGGTACGTGGACCAGGTGGTGGTGGTCGATCAGGTGGGCGATCCGGCGGGGATCGTCACGGGCACCCTCCGCATCACCCGCTCCCCAACCCAGCTCAAGATCGCCGACCTCGCGGTGCGTGCGGTGGAAGCGGCAGGACTGGTGCGGAACGGGATGGGGTTCCAAGCCGGCGCGGGGGGGATCTCGCTCGCCGCCCTCGAGCTCCTCACCCGCCGGATGAAGGCGACCGGAGTCCGGGCCGCGTTCGCGATCGGCGGGACAACGCGCTACCTCGTGGCGATGCTCAACGAAGGCCTCGTGGGGACGATCCTCGATGGGCAAGCGTTCGACGAGGAGGCGATCGTCTCCCACCGCACGAACCCTCGCCATCAGCCGATGACCCCTGGGTTCTACGCAGACTACAACTCGCTTGGGTGTGCCACCTACATGCTCGACTTCGCGTTCCTGGGGGGGACCGAGGTGGACCTCGAGTTCAACGTGAACGTGAACACCCATTCCGATGGGCAGCTCCTCCACGGGATCGGGGGGCACCAGGACGTGGCGAGCGGGGCGGGGGTGACGGTGATCACCCTCCCCACCCTGCGGGGGCGGGTGCCGATGATCCGGGACCAGGTGACCACCGTCACCACCCCGGGGGAGGTGATCGATCTCGTGGTCACCGAGCGCGGGATCGCCGTGAACCCCCGTCGGGCCGACCTCGCCGCCGACCTCCGCCGGGCAGGGCTCCCCGTGCGAACCCTCACCGAGATGAAGGAGGAAGCGGAGCGACTCGTGGGGGCGGGGAAGAAGCCCCTGTTCGGGGACGAGGTTGTGGGCGTGATCCAGTGGCGTGATGGAACGGTGATCGACGTGGTGCGGAAGGTGGAGGGATGGCAATGACCGATGAACTGCAAAGGCTCCTGCCGGAGGTGGGGTGGATCGAGGATCGCGCCCTGCGGGAGGGGGTGCTCGCCACCTACACCCGTGCCCTCGCCGAGGGGGGATGGGAGCCGGAAGACATGGTGCGGATCCCGTTCACCCTCCTCAAGGCGTCGGGGGTGAGCTACGTCGAGCACGTGCGTGCCGTGACGCGGATCGCCCGCGCCGCTTGCGACACGTTTCAGGACGTGTTCGGGGGCCGCGTCCCCCTGAACCGGGACGTCCTCCTCGCGGGGGCCCTCCTCCACGACGTGGGGAAGCTCGTCGAGGTGGAGGAGGTGGGGGGAGTGTTCCAGAAGTCCCGGTCGGGGAAGGCCCTCCGCCATCCGTTCTCCGGAGCGGCCCTCGCCTACGCGGCGGGGCTCCCCCCGGAGGTGGTGCACATCATCGCGGTCCACTCCAAGGAAGGGGATCCCTACCCTCGTTCCCCCGAGGCGGCGGTGGTCCATCACGCGGATTTCATCACGTTCGACGCGATTCCGTAAAGGAGGCACGGTGGGAAAGACGTTCGCCGAGAAGATCCTCGCCCAGAAGGCGGGCCTCGCTGCCGTGGAGCCGGGGCAGATCGTGACCGTGCGGCCGGACCTGGGGATGTCCCACGACAACACGGCGGCGATCGCCAAGCTGTTCGGGAAGATCGGCCGGAAGCGGGTCAAGGAGCCGGAGAAGTTCGTGGTCATCCTCGACCATGTCGTGCCCGCCGCGAGCGTGGAGTACGCCGAGAACCATAAGGAGATCCGGGAGTTCGTGCGCGAGCAGGGGATCCGGTTCTACGACGTTGGGCGCGGGGTGTGCCACCAGGTGGTGGTGGAGGAGGCGTTGGCCGGGCCGGGGGACCTCGTGCTGGGGGCGGACTCCCATACCCCGACCTACGGCGCGGTGGGGGCGTTCTCCGCCGGGATCGGCCGCTCGGAGATGGCCGCCCTGTGGGCGACCGGGGAGCTGTGGCTCAAGGTCCCGACGAGCCTCCGCATCGAGCTCGATGGAACCCTTCCCGAGCTCGTCACCGCCAAGGACGTGATCCTCCACGTGATCGGAAAGCTTGGCGCCGACGGGGCCCTCTACCAGTCCGTGGAGTTCACGGGCTCCCTCATCGCGCGGATGACGGTCCCCGACCGGATGGTGATCACGAACATGGCCGCGGAGATGGGGGCCAAGAACGCGTTCTTCGCCCCGGATGAGATCACGTTTGGCTACCTCGCGGCGCGCACTGACCGTACCTTCACCCCCGTCTACCCCGATCCCGACGCCCGTTACCAGGACACGATCCGGTTCGACGTGAGCCGGCTTGAGCCCCAGGTGGCGTGCCCGCCGGACGTGGACCATGTGGTGCCGATCTCGCAGGTTGCGGGGAAGAGGGTGGACCAGGTGGTGATCGGCACGTGCACGAACGGTCGGATCGACGACCTGCGCCTGGCGGCGGAGGTGATGGCCGGCCAGCCGGTGGCGGAGGGGGTGCGGATGCTCATCGTACCCGCATCCCGCGAGGTGTGGATCCAGGCTGCCGAGGAGGGCCTGCTCGCCCTGTTCGCCGAGGCCGGGGCCCTCGTCCTCAACCCCGGCTGTGGACCGTGCCTCGGGGCCCACGAGGGCGTCCTCGCCCCCGGTGAGGTCGGCCTGGCGACCTCGAACCGGAACTTCAAGGGACGGATGGGGTCACCGGATGCTGAGCTGTACCTTGGTTCTCCGGCGGTGGCCGCGGCGGCGGCCGTGACCGGGAGGATCACCGACCCCCGGCGGCTTCTGGAGGAGGAGAGATGATCGCTGGACGTGCCTGGAAGTACGGGGACAACGTGAATACGGACGTCATCTTCCCTGGGCGGTACACCTACGCGCGGATGGAGCCCGCGGAGATGGCGAAGCACGCCCTGGAGGACCTTGACCCCTCGTTCGCGCGGGAGGTGAAGCCGGGGGACGTGATCGTGGGCGGCCGCAACTTCGGGTGCGGCTCATCCCGGGAGCAGGCGGCGACGTGCCTCGTCGCGGCTGGGGTGGGAGCCGTGGTGGCGAAGGGGTTCGCGCGGATCTTCTTCCGCAACGCGATCAACTCCGGCCTCCTCGTCCTGGAGATCCCGGACGCGGTGGATGCGATCCAGTCTGGGGATAGGGTGGAGATCGATCCCGAGCGGGGGGTGCTCATCCACCGCGGGAAGGAGTACCCGTTCCCGCCCCTCCCCGGTGTGGTGCAGGAGATCCTCGCCGCCGGTGGACTCATCCCCTACCTGAGGGGCCAACTCGCCAAGGAGGCATGAATGGCCAAGTTCCGAATCGCGTACCTTCCCGGGGATGGCATTGGGCCTGAGGTGCTCGGGGCGGCCCGCCTCGTCCTCGATGCTGTGGGATTCGATGCTGAGTACATCCCCGGCGATGTGGGGTGGCGGTTCTGGTGCGAGGAGGGGGATCCTTTCCCGCAGCGAACGATCAACCTTCTCCACACGGTGGACGCCGCCTTGTTCGGGGCGATCACGTCCAAGCCCGCCGCGGAGGCGGAGGCGGAGCTCTCCCCGGCCCTGCGCGGCAAGGGCCTCACCTACCGGTCGCCGATCGTACGCATGCGCCAACTGTTCGATCTCTACGTGTGCCTGAGGCCATGCAAGGCGTACCCCGGGAGCCCCCTCAACTACCGGGAGGGGATCGACCTCGTCGTGTTCCGGGAGAACACGGAGGACCTCTACGCGGGGGTCGAGTTCCGCCCCGTTCCGACTGAGCTTGCGCAGACCCTCAACAGGCTGGCGAAGCCGTTCGCCCCGTTCCGGGACCTCCCGCCCGACGCGTACGCGATCTCCTGCAAGATCAACACCCGTCGCGGATCGGAGAGGATCGCTCGCGCCGCGTTCGAGTTCGCCCGGGCGCACGGGCGGAAGAAGGTCACCGCGGTCCACAAGGCGAACGTGGTGCGGGCCACGGACGGCCTGTTCCTCGAGGTGACGCGGGCAGTAGCGGCCGACTATCCCGAGATCGCGTTCGACCACGCCAACATCGATGCCCTGTGCATGTGGCTCCTCAAGAACCCGTTCAACTACGACGTCCTCGTCGCTCCAAACCTCTACGGGGACATCATCTCCGACCTGTGCGCCCAGATGGTGGGCGGGCTTGGGTTCGGCTGTTCGGGGAACATCGGGGACGAGCTCGGGGTATTTGAGCCGACCCACGGTTCGGCCCCCAAGTACACGGGGCAGCACAAGGTGAACCCGATCGCGTCCATCCTCGCCGGGAAGATGATGCTGGACTGGCTGGGCGAGGGGGAGCGGGCGGCGAGGATCGAGCGGGCCGTGGCGCGGGTCATCGCCGAGGGGAAGGTGCGCACCTACGACATGGGCGGGACGTCCTCCACTGACGCGATGGCCGAAGCGATCGCCGCCGCTTCCCAGTAGGAGGGATCATGGACACGATCAGCCGCCAGCTGGCCCGGTTCGCTCGTGAGCTCCGCTACGGGGACATCCCCGCCGCAGCGCGCTCGGAGGCGAAGCGGTTCCTCCTCGATTCGATCGGGTGTGCGCTCGCCGCCCAAGGCCTCCCGGACACGGAGGCCGCCCATCGCTACGTGGGGAAGCTCGGGGGGGCGGGCCAGGCGACCGTCCTTGGCTACGGGACCCGTACCAACCTCCCCCTCGCCGCGCTCATGAACTCCCTCCTCATTCGGGCCCTCGACTACAACGACATCTACTGGAAGCAGGACCCGTCCCACCCCTCGGACCTCATCCCCGCCGCGCTGGCCCCGGCTGAGGTGCGCGGCCTCACTGGGAAGGACCTCCTCGTGGGGATTGTCCTCGCCTACGAGCTCGAGATGCGGCTCTGCCTCGCTGCCCACCCCGGGATCCGCGAGGTGGGGTGGCACCACGCCAGCCTGACCCAGTTCGCTAGCCCCCTTGTCGCGGGGAGGATGCTCGGCCTCTCCCTGGACGAGCTCGTGGCTGCGGTGGGGATCTCCGGGTCGAGCCACTTCACCCTCGGGGGAGTCGTGGCGGGCAAGCTTACGAACATGAAGAACGCGGCGGACCCGCTGGCCGTGGAGGCCGGGGTGCGGGCGGCGCTCCTGGCCGCGGAGGGGTACACCGGTCCAGGGGAGGTGTTCGAGGGCAAGGAGGGCCTGTTCCAGGTCCTCCGCAATGTGAAGTGGGACCCGGAGGCGCTCGTTTCCGGCCTCGGGCAGAAGTTCCTCATCACCGAGTGCGCCTACAAGGCGTTTCCCACCGAGGCCCTTACCCACCAGCCGATCACCGCCGTGTTGGCCCTGCGCGCCGAACACGCCATCGAACCGCGCGCGGTGGCCTCCGTGCTCGTGGAGACGACGGCCCGCGGGGCGGACATCCTCTCCGACCCGGAGAAGTACCATCCTACGACGAAGGAGACAGCGGATCATTCCCTCCCCTACTGCATCGCCGTCGCCCTGGCCAAGGGGAACGTCCTCCCCAGTGACTTCACCGCGGAGGCGCTCGGCGACCCCCTCGTGCGGGAGCTCCTTGGGAAGATTAAGGTCGTAAAGAACCCCGAGATCGACGCCCTGTTCCCCAAAGTGAAGCGGGCGATCGTGACGATCGCCCTCGCCGACGGGCGGAGCTTCCGCCGGGTGGAGGATTTCGCCAAGGGGGAGCCGGAGCGACCCCTCTCCGATGCCGAACTCCTCGCCAAGTTCCGGGCCAACGTAGGGGACGCGCTCCCCGAGCGAGAGCGCGAGGAGCTGATCGCGGCGACCCTCGCTGTGGAGGAGTTCGTCTCCGTCCGCGACTACACCCGGCTCGCCGTCCGCCGCTTCGGCTGAGGCGGGGCTGACATGGCGAGGGCGGGCCTCCTCATCCGGGGGGCGCGGCTCGTTTTCCCGTCCGGAGTCCGTGACGGGGACTGTCTCGTCCGCGAGGGGAAGATCGCCGCCCTGGGCGAGGTGAAGGCGCCGGGGACCCGCGTGCTCGATGCCGACGGCCGGTACCTCGCCCCGGGGTTCCTCGATCTCCACGTTCACGGTGGGGCGGGAGCCGATTTCGCGGATGGGGACCCGGAGGCTGCGCAGGCGATCGTGCGGTTCCACGCCGGGCACGGGACGACGGGGCTCCTCGCCACAATCGCATCGGGCCCTGTGGAGCGGATGCGGAAGGCGATCGCCGCCCTCGCCGGCGTGCCGGGGATCCTGGGGGTTCATCTCGAGGGGCCGTTCCTCAACCCGGAGAAGGCGGGCGCCCTCGATCCGGAGGGGTTCCTCCCGCCGAGTCGGGAGGCGTTCCGGAAGCTTGCGGCCGGGTTCGAGGAGTGGATCAGGGTCGTCACGTTCGCCCCCGAGCTCCCCGGGGCGCTCGACCTCGTCGCCGAGATCCAAGGGATCGGGGCCGTCCCTGCGATCGGCCACACCGCCGCCACGTACGAACAGGCGTCCGTCGCTCTTCGCCATGGGGCACATCATGTCACCCACCTCGGGAACGCGATGGGCGGGCTTCACCATCGGGGTCCAGGGTGTGTGGGGGCAGCGCTCCTTTCCGCGGCCTCGCTCGAGCTCATCTGCGACGGGGTCCACGTCCATCCGGCGTTCGTCCACCTTGTGGTCGAGTTCCTCCGCGGGCGGGGGGACCTCCACCGGCTGTGCCTGGTGACCGACGCCACATCCGCTGCGGGGATGCCGGATGGGAGGTGGCGCTTCGCGAACCAGGAGGTCCGGCTGCAGCACGGGGAGGTCCGCCTTGCCGATGGGACCCTCGCCGGGTCGGCCCTCACGCTCGACCGGGCGATCCGGAACGCGATCCGGTTCGCGAACCTCCCCCTTGAGGATGCCCTCTCCCTCGTCACCGCGAACCCAGCGCATGTCCTCGGGATCGGTGGCGAGAGAGGGGCCCTTGCCGTGGGGGCGACGGCCGACCTCGTCCTCCTGGACCCGGACCTCACCGTTGGGGCCACGCTCCGCGCCGGCGAGATCATCTTCTCATGATCCCTTCTGACGGGCAAGGAGTGGGCTCGGCTCCCAAGAAGCGCGGCCCCCCTCCTTCATGGCTTCACCCTCTGGCGCACCCTAGCGGGGCTCAAGTGGTCATTCCGCAGCAAACGGTCAAGCCGTTCGTGGAGACGTTCGTGAGAGCCTTTCGCGACACAGAATGGCCGCGCTACCGGAACGGCGATGACTGCCCATGATCTGCTTGACGTGCGACAGCACAACTGTAGACTCATGCGTGTACGGCCGATCTCCGAATAGCCAGGAGGAGCAGAACGGTGAAGGTGTATGTTGATCGGTTCGGGGCTTTACACGACCACGGGGTTCTCACTCTTAGGGAGGTTCTTGAGTTCAGGGGGGGCCGGGTGTCACCCCTTGAGGGGGCGGAATCTGTAACTGCCGCTCTCGCCGGGCGTGCCTCCAACGGCTGGATCTATCCCCCCATGTCCTCCCAGTGGAAGTTCGACCCACGGTCCAAGCAGCCAAGGGAGAGAATCGAAGGCACAGAGCGCCCCGCTCTGCTCTGGGAACTGAATCCGACACATGAGCTCACGCTCGACCGGTGCAGGGGACGTGGCGATGGACGTCGAGAAGACGCTGGCTTCATCCTGTATCTCCTGGGATACCTCTACGGGACACGACTTCAGTTTGAGGGGTGGGCTGTCGACGGCCGCATCCCATTCAGATCAACCCACAACATCAGCGTTACACCGCAGACAACAGCTGACTTCCTCGGCAACTGCTATGATACCTGGCGTGGTTGGCAAGAGACTCAGCAGATGAAGGCCACGAACCTGCTTTACATGCACGGTCGGGCTATCTGCTATGAGTGGGATTGGGAGCGCTTTGCAGTCGAGTACATGGTGACGGACGCTTGCTGGAATCTCGCTTCTTCGCTGCATCCGGATCTGAAGAGCCCGAGGCACGAGTGCCGGATCGTTGCGCTCTGTACGAAATTCGGAGTACCGGACAATGCTTGCCTCATAGAGCGGATCGTTGATCTGCGCAACGACCTCTTCCATGAGGCGCTCTGGGCAAGAGAAGAACCGTCAATGCAGGTGAATGCCGATGCGTTCAAGTTGGCAGGTGATCTGCGACGCCTCAACCAACGTATCATCCCTGCCCTTCTTGGGTACCCTACTCCGTACGTTCGCACACGATGGTGGGAGCTTGGAACGTTCGCGTTCGCAGCTGTTAAGTCCTGAAGGGGTACACCCCCCTCACACGAGCCCCTGCGACAACGGCGCGGTATAGTGGGCAAGGAGGTAGACGGATGAAACGTCTCCTGATCTGGGCGGGGCTGTCAGTGCTAGCAGCCGTGGGGATTGGCTACGCAACTGCATGGCTCTCGGTTCGTGATCGCCCCGAAGGTTCCGAGGTCGGCACATGGAACGCAGATGCTGAAGTGCTGTTTGTGGACGGCGAGTGGGCCATGGTCCGGATGACGGGGTGGGTAAGAAAGGAACAGGTATCCCCCGCTGCAGCAAGCGGGCAGCGTGTCTTATTCAGTCCAGGAGGGGGGCTATGGGTTAGGAGCGTCACGACGCACACAGATAGTATCGGTACAGTCTGGATCATGGGGCGTATCGTCAACGCCACTGGTCGGGACTTCTACATCATGACCATAGACGTAATCACGCTGGATAGCACCGGGAAGATTACAGGCTTCACGGTCGTTCCGATCGACCAACTACCTTCTGGTGCAGAGAGGGTCTTTAGGTGGCCCCTGGATTCCATCCCTGGCGCTGCCTCGAAACTACAGAACGTCCACACGTGGCAGTTTCAGTTCAACTTCGGTACCTAGCGCGGTGTGCTCCCCCGAAGGCGTGATCCGGCTCCCCAGAGTACGCGGCCCCAATCCTGACGGGCTACGAGCCTCGGTGTTGCGGGAAGCGTAGACACCCAGGCGACTACCCGTCGAACACGAAGCTGCGTTACCCGGCAGCGCGACCACCATCCCTATTTGCGTTGGGCTGTCCATGTGAACGCGTGCGCCATCCCGTGAATGGTGTATGTACCCGCGCCCCTCATCAGAGGGTCGGTGTACTCCCCTGCCAGCGTGATAGTTACAGATACGGGGTTGCCAATGACGGAGACGACCCCACGGGCAGTCAGGTCGATGGACCTTCCCACCGCGCGTCCGCTCTCAATGGGCACAAGGAACGAGATCAGCTGGTTTCCGAACCCCACTTCGCCAGTCAGGGATGCTCCTGTCTGAGACAACACCATGGTCAGTGTAAGTGCAAGCCCTGCCCACTCATCCCCCGGCACGAAGGTCCCTATCCCCTCCCAGATCCCTGTGAAGTTGATAGCAATTGTCTGCTGAGTGCATCCACCCGAGATGAAGGTGAGGGCAACTACTGCCAGCGACTTCAACACCGCAATTCGCGGCATCTCACCACCTCCGCTGCATGATAGCGAGCGAGCCCCCCTGCTAGCCCAAAGTTCCCCGGCGTGGCAGTAGCTGATCGCTTGATTGGTAGGGGGCCAGGCAGTGGAAGGTGATGTCGAGTTTCTGGCTACGAGCCGAGGCGTACTCCGAGGAGCTTGAGCGCTTCCTGCCGGAACGAGGTGGACTCGGTCACCAGGGGGGACTCGGCGGCTTGGCCGGAGGGTGACGTTGTGCGCATCGTGTTCCGGACGATGGTGCCCAGGTTCTGAAGTAGACCGCGGAAGCTGCGCAAGGGGTGGCCCTCGTCCGTCCTCTTGCGGCTGGCTTTACGCTGAGCGGCCGGGGACCGCCGGGCCGGCGCCACCACCGAGGTGCGCAGCGCCTCCGCCGCCTCCTTCTCCTCCTCGGAAAACAGCAACGGCGCCAGTGCCCGCCGCATGTGCCACTCCACGTAGTAGGCCAGCATGCCCAGGCACGTGCGCCCGTACCCGCCGCTCTCGCCAGTGCCCCACCGGCCGGGCCCGGAGATCCACCCCTTTCAAGCAGCGGAATGCTCGCTCCACCAACGCCAAGTCCTTGTACGCCCGCACCGCCTCCTCTGGCGCGAACTCCCCGTCGTGTACCGAAGTCCGGATCACGTACACCCCATCCAGCGCCGCCTCCTTGCGGATCCGCTCCTCGTCCCGCCAGTAGCTGAACCCTTCCTCCGTGATCTCAAGCAGGAAGTGCTTGCCCATCTTGTAGCGGTTCACCACCTTCCCCACCGCAACGCCGATCTTGTCTTTGCCGCGCAACGGACGCTTCGCGCGCTGTGTCCTTAGGACGATCTTCTCAAGCTCCCGCTCCGTTGCTTGCAACAGCTCCTCCCGCGGCCGGGTAAGCGGCGCGAAGGCGCCGACCTGCGTACCCTACCACGAACGAGGGTTGAGCGTCAAGTCTGCTTCCCTAGGAGTAAACAGTGTCCTTCTGTTCACGTTTTCTAACTGGTGCGGCCTGGATGAGTGGTTAGGACGGGTCTCCCCGGGAAGCTGGACCGTAGGGGGGATCTGAATCCCGTTGGGAAGCCATCGGGAACAGCCGTGATGGCCTCTGCGCTGTGGCTCCCGCTCAGCGGTGGGCGGAGCGGGCGATTGCCCAGAATGTGTCGGGGTCGAGGGATGCCCCGCCCACGAGGGCTCCGTCCACGTCGGGAAGGGAGAGGAACCCCCCCGCGTTGTCCGTGTTAACGGATCCTCCGTACTGGATGCGGACCCGATCGCCACGAGCTCCAAACCGCTCCCGGAGCCAGACCCGAATCCGCGCCGCCATCGCTTGGGCATCGGACGGCTGCGCCGCCACGCCAGTCCCGATTGCCCACACCGGCTCGTAGGCGATCACGAGCCTTCGCGGATTGTCGTTTAGCCCGGCGACGCCTCTCTCCAGCTGCCGCTCCACGACCTCCCACGCCCCCCCGGCACGGCGCTCGTCCAGGGTCTCCCCCACGCACAGGATCGGCGTGAGTCCATGGGCGACCGCGGCCTGCACCTTCCGGCCCACAAGTTCGTCGCCCTCCCCGAAGAGCGTTCTCCGCTCGGAGTGCCCACACAAAACGTAGCGGACCCCGACGTCGGCCACCTGGGTCACCGACACCTCGCCCGTATAGGCGCCGGCAGGTTCAGGATAGGCATCCTGCGCGCCGAGGCCGAGCGGCGTCCCGGCGAGGAGCTCCGCGGCGGCGGGGAGGGAGGTGAAGGACGGGATCACGACCACCTCCACCCCTGGGTCGCGGCCCACAAGCTCGAGCAGGCGCTCCAGATAGGCCCGCGCTTCGGGGATCGTCTTGTGCATCTTCCAGTTCGCAGCCACGAGCGGGATCCGCACGTTCCCCTCCTTTCGCGATTGACAGAGCCCATCCTATGGCTCTATCATGCCGTATGCAAGGAAGGAATCGGGGACGGGGAGGGCTCATCGTCACCCTCGCTGTCTGGCTCGTAGCAGCGCTCTTCGCATGGGGAGCGACAAGGGGGGGAATCATGGACATGGCGCTAGGGATTATCATCGCGGTGATCGTGCTGTTCCTGATTAGCGCGATCAAGGTCGTTCGGGAGTACGAGCGGGGGGTCATCTTCCGTCTCGGCCGCCTCGTCGGGGCGAAGGGACCAGGGCTGTTCCTCATCATCCCCATCGTGGACAAGATGGTGAAGGTGGACCTGCGCACGATCACCCTCGACGTGCCGCCCCAGGAGGTGATCACCCGCGACAACGTCCCCGTCAGCGTGAACGCGGTGGTGTACTTCCGCGTGGTGGACCCCCAGGCGGCAGTGGTGGAGGTCCTCGACTTCGTCGAGGCCACTCGCCAGATCTCGATGACCACGCTCCGCTCTGTGCTCGGGAGGGTTGAGCTGGACGACATCCTCTCCGAACGGGACAAGGTGAACCGCGAGCTCCAACAGATCATTGACGAGCACACCGATCCGTGGGGGATCAAGGTGAGCACGGTTGAGGTGAAGGATGTGAAAATCCCAACCGAGATGCAGCGGGCGATTGCCCGGCAGGCGGAGGCGGAGCGGGAGCGGCGGAGCAAGGTCATCAACGCCGAAGGGGAGTTCCAGGCTGCGGAGAAGCTGCGGGAGGCGGCGGCGATCATGCTCGAGGCCCCGGGGGCGCTCCAGCTCAGGTACCTCCAGACCCTGTCGGAGATCTCCACCGAGAACGCGACCACGATCGTGTTCCCTGTTCCGATCGAGCTCCTCGACGCGCTGCACGGGCGCAGCCAGGGTTGAGAATCTGCGCGCTGGGGAGCGGATCCGCGGGGAACGCCCTCCTCGTGGAGGGGCCCCGGGGGGCGCTTCTCGTGGATGCTGGGCTCCCCTGGCGGGAGATCGAGGCCCGCTCCGCGCGGGCGGGGATGAGCCTCGCAGGGCTGAAGTGGGTCGTCCTCACCCACGAGCATGCGGATCACGTGCGGGGCCTCGATCCCCTCCTCCGGCGCGGGGTGCGGGTGGCGGCGAGCACGGGCACGTTGCGGGCCCTGGGGATCGAGGGGACCGCGCTCGGGCTAGGGATCGAGCTTGAGGGGATCCGCGTCTTCCCGTTCCCGATCTCCCACGACGCGCGGGAGCCGGTTGGGCTCAGGCTGGAGGCGAACGGGTCGCGGATCGGGATCGCCACCGACCTCGGGCAGATTACGGACGCCGTTCTCTCCGCGCTTTCGACGTGCCAGACGGTGGCCCTGGAGGCAAACCACGACGTCCCCCTCCTCCTCGCCGGGCCCTATCCGTGGCCCCTGAAGCTACGGATCCTTGGCCCGGAGGGGCACCTCGCGAACGAGGAAACCGGCCGGACGATCCGCCTGCTGGGGAGTGGGCTAGAGCAAGTCCTCCTCGCCCACCTCTCCGCGGAGAACAACACGCCCGCGCTGGCGCTGGAGACGGTGGCGCGGGCCGTGGATGGGTGGGGAGGGCTCCTCTACCTGACCTACCCGGACCGGCCGAGCGCGGTTGTTGGGGCGTAGGGGCGCACGATCCCAAGCTGGGCCATCCCCCGCACGATCTCCCCCACGCTCGGGACGGCGGTCGAGCCACTCCAGAACTCGGGGTTGGTCGAGGTCTGGTACACGACGAGAACCATGTACTGCGGATCGTCCCACGGGAAGAACGAGGCCATCCCGGTTGTGACGTGGTCAGCGACGTAGCCCCTCCCGGGGAGGGCCATCTCGGCTGTGCCCGTCTTCCCCGCGACCCCGAACCCCGGGACGTCGGCGGCGGTGCCGAGGCTGGGATCCCCGTTCGGGTCGGGGTTCACCGCGTAGCGGAGGACCTCGCGCATCGTGCGACAGGCGTCGGGCGAGGCGACCTGCCCCCGCACCTCGGCCGGCCCGGGGAGGAGGCGCGGGCGGAAGAGGATCCCCCCGTTCGCCAGCGCCGAAAACGCTGCTCCGAGCTGGATCCCGGTCACGGCGATCCCTTGCCCGAATGAAGTCACGGCCAGGTCGAGCTCGGTCCACTTCTCGGGCGGGTTGAGGATCCCGTTCACCTCGCCGGGGAGCTCGATCCCCGTCTTCTCGCCGAACCCCATCCGGGCGAGGTAGGCGTGGGTGCGCGCGGTCCCCAGCCTCTGGGCCACCTGGACGAGCACGGTGTTCACGGACTGCGCCATCGCCCGACGGAACGTGATCGTCCCGTAGCTCTTCCCGCGGGCGTTCTGCACTGCGGCCCCTTGGACGAGGATCGGCGAGTCGCCGGAGAAGGTCTCCTCGGGGGCGGTCACGCCTTGGTCGAACGCTGCGAGGCCGACGAGGGCCTTGAACACGGACCCCGGCTCGAACACGTGCGTGACCGACCACGGATGGAGGAGCGCCGGATCGGGGCGCGCCGGGTCCACCGCCGGGCCATGGGCGAGGGCGAGGACCTCGCCCGTGCCGGGGTCCATCACCAGGGCAAACCCGCGCTCGGCCCCCGGGTACGTCCCCATGCCGCGCGCGACCTCCCGCTCGCAAACCCACTGGATGCGCGCATCGAGGGTGAGGTGAAGGGGCTTCCCCGCTGCGCCGGGATCCTCTTCCCATAGGTCGTAGATCTGCCCACCAGGACCGCGGAGGAGGCGCATCCGCCGCGGCCGGCCCGATAGCTCCTCGTCGAAGAGGAGTTCCATCCCGGCAAGCCCGTTCCCATCCACCCCCACCACCCCGAGCACGGCCAGGGCCAACGGCCCCTGCGGGTAGGCCCGCTTCCAGGAGTCGAAGAAGAGAAGGCCCTTGATCCCCAGACTCTCCGCCTGGGCCCGGATCCTCTGCCCGACCTCGTAGTCCACCCCCCGCGCGAGCCAGGTGAAGTACGCCGTGCGGTACACCTTGTCCTTCGCCTCTTCCGAGGATATCCCGAGCTCGCGAACGAGGAGGCTGATCAGGAGTTCGGGCTTGGTGAGGAGGTAGCCATCGAGCGCGATCTCGTAGGCGGGGACGTCGTAGGCGAGGGGAACACCGTTTCGATCGTAGATCGGGCCGCGCTGAGCGGGGATCTCGAGCACGTCCTCTTGGATCTGTTGGGCCACGGTCGCCCAGTGGTCGTGTTCCACCACCTGGAGCTGGACGAGGCGACCGACCACGACCAGCCCCCCCAGCCCGAGGACGAGGAACGCTGCCTCCGCGCGGTTAATGGCTGCCCCCCTCGAGGACGAGGTACCGGGTGCGCTCCTCGTCGAACGGGACCATCCCCAGCGCCCGGGCGCGGAGGGCGACCTCGTCCAGGGAGTAGGCGCGGTCCACCTGGTAGGCGAGGTCGAGCCGCACCCGCTCGACCTCCTCGAGCTCGAGGAGGATCTGCGCCCGCTGTGCCCGGAGCTCGGACAGGACCGCCCCTTGCCACAGGTAGAGGAACAGAAGCCCCGCCACGAGCGCCCCTACCGCGATGACGAGGACCACACCTCCCCCGGCGGGGCTACGAAGGCGACCCCGTTCCCGAGGGTGCGGAACTCTGGCCCTGGACCAACGCACACCCTGAGGGTAGGACGGGCCGCCGCCCCGATCACGGACAGCTGACCAAGCCTGGGCCCACCTCGCGCACCCGCGCTGCGCGGAGCTTGGCCGACCGGGCCCGAGGATTGCGGCCCACCTCATCCTCCTCCGGCCGAAGCGGCTTCTTGGTGAGGACCTCCAGCCGCCCGGTGAGGGCCTCCCGCCGGAGGAAGTGCTTCACGATCCGGTCTTCAAGCGAGTGAAACGAGATCACACACAGAACCCCGCCCGGGGCGAGAAGGCGCACCGCCCCGGCGAGACCCGCCTCGAGCGCCCCCAGTTCGTCGTTCACCGCGATCCGCAGCGCCTGGAACGTCCGCGTCACGGGGTGGATGCGGTGGCGACCGGGGGGGTAGAGGCACGCCACGAGACGGGCGAGCTCGGTGGTGGTGCGAAGGGGCCGCTGCTGGACGATCGCCCGCGCGATCCGCCGCGCGTACCGCTCCTCGCCGTACTCCCAGAGGATGCGGGCCAGTTCCGCCTCCGGGAGGCGATTCACGAGGTCGGCGGCCGTGACAGGGGCGGTGGGATCCATCCGCATGTCCAATGGCCCGGCGGCCAGGAAGGAGAACCCGCGCTCCGGGGAGTCGAACTGGAGCGATGATGCGCCGAGGTCGAACAGGACCCCGTCCACTCGGGGAACGGGCGGGACGAGGGCGGGGAGATCGCGGAAGTTCCCGGGGAGGAGTTGAACCCGATCCGTGTACGGCCTCAGCCTCTCCCGGGCCCGGTCGAGGGCCGCGGGATCCTGGTCGATGCCGATCACCCTCGCCCCTCGGGCGAGGAGAGCTTCCGCATGCCCCCCGGTCCCGACCGTCGCGTCCACGATGAGCGCCCCCGGGGCGGGGGCAAGGAAGCGCACCACTTCCGCGACCAGCACCGGTTCATGCCATTGCCCTGAGCCGGCCACGCCGACCACTCCTCTCCTGCCGCGGGACCCCAGGGCGGGCTACTTCGCCGCGGCGGCGAACGCCTCCCCGAGGACGGCGATCCCCTCAAGGAGGGCGTCGTCGGGGATCGTGAGGGGCACGAGGAATCGGACCACGTTCCCGTACAGGCCAGCGGTAGGGAAGATCACCCCGCGTTTCAGGGCCTCGCCTTGGACGCGCTTCGTCTCCTCAGGGGCCGGCTCGCGGGACTTGCGGTCGCGGACGAGCTCGATCCCGACCATCGCCCCCAGCCCCCGCACATCGCCGATCACGGAGTAGGTGCGCTCGAGGGCCCGGAGCTCGCGCATCAGGACCTCCCCGATGTGGTCAGCGCGGGCGAGGAGCCCTTCCTCCTGGATCACATCGAGCACGGCAAGGGCCGCGGCGCACGCCACCGGGTTCCCGCCGTAGGTGGATCCGAGCGAGCCGGGGATAGGGGCATCCATGACCTCGGCCTTCCCAACCACCGCGGACAGAGGCAGGCCCCCGGCGATGGACTTCGCCACACAGATCAGGTCTGGCTCGATTCCGGCATGCTCGCAGGCGAAGAACCGCCCCGTCCGCCCGACCCCACACTGGACCTCGTCCGCCACGAGGAGGAACCCATGCCGATCACAGAGCTCGCGCAGGAAGGGGAGGAACTCGGGCGGGGGGACGATGAACCCCCCTTCCCCGATCACCGGCTCCACGACCACACACGCCACTTCCCGGGGGTCCACGAGCGACAGCATCCGCCGTTCGATCGCCGCCATCGCGATCGGGGACCGGTACGGGTAGGGATAGGGCAGCCGGTACACGTCCGGGGCGTACGGCCCGAACCCCGCCTTGTACGGGATCGCCCGGTGGGTCATCGTCATCGTGAGGAGGGTTCGCCCGTGGAACGCGTAGTCGAACACGAGCACCGCCTTGCGCCCCGTGGCGACGCGGGAGATCTTGACCGCGTTCTCGATGGCTTCGGCGCCGGAGTTGAAGAACGCGCACTTCTTCGGGGTCGGCCCCGGGGCGAGCTCCGCTAGCCTCTTCGCCAGGTCCACGTACGGCTCGTAGGGGACAGAGGTGAAATCCGTGTGCAGGGTCAGCGCAGCTTGCTCCTGGACCGCGGCCACCACCTTGGGGTGGTTGTGCCCGACGTTCATCACCCCCCACCCGCCCGAGAAGTCGAGGAACCTGTTCCCATCCAGATCCTCCACCACAGGGCCATCGGCGCGCGCCGCGCAGAACGGTGCCAGGGGCGCGAGGGGTTTGGCGACGTACCTCTCCTTGCGGAACAGCGCCGCCTTGGACTTCGGGCCAGGGATCTCGGTCGTCACTCGGATGTACTTGCGCGCCATGCGTCCCCCTTCACTCGATCTCGACCAGTTCGCCCGGTGGGATGAGGCGGACCTTGAACGGAAGGCCCATCCCCTCGATCTCGCGGGCGACGGCGGTGAGCTCTCCCCGGTACCGGCTGGAGAGGTGGTACACGATCAGTTCCTTCGCGACCTCCGCCTTGCGGGCGACCTCCACTGCCTCCCACAGGGTCGCGTGTTTGTACTCCTTCCGGTCCTCCTCGGCAAGGAACGTCGCCTCGTGGCAGAGGACCTCTGTCCCTCGAACCGACGTTGGGTTGAGGGGGACCGAGTCCCCGCCGTAGGAGAAGAGGTACTGCGTGTACTCCTCGGAGATCTCATCCCGCTTCCCCGCGCGGACGAGGGCCACGATCTCCTCCTGGGCCAGATCGCGAAACTCGGGCCTAAGGCGCCGCCGAACCTCGCACACGTTGTACCCGAGCGATGGCTCACCGCGGGCGTGGATCGTCCCGAACGCTTCGATGAAGCGGGGCATCCGTCCGGCGAGGAGGGTCACCCGATCGCCGGCCTGGAGGGGGATCCATTCCAGGTCGTACTGGAGATTGCGGTTCGTACGGGCGAAGTAGTGGATGAGCTCCGATACGAAATGGCTCCCCGCCGGATAATGGATGCGGAGCTCCTTCTCATGATCCCCCATCGCGTTGTTGCGGATGTTGATGAGGCTCATCAGGCCCGAGATGTGATCGGCATGACCGTGGGAGAGAAAGACGTGTTTGATCGCGAACACCCGGTTCTCGAGGCACGAGCTCACGCCCTCCCCGCAGTCGAACAGGATCCGGTCCGGGGCATAGTAGATCCACGTCGAGTAGAGCGCCTTCGAGTAAAGGATCGCCTTCATGGCAGGTCCATGGTACCGGGCAATCCATCGCGATTCACGACAGCTCCTTCTGCGTGGAACGACCTGCAGACACGGGTACACTTTGCCCATGCTCGACTTACGTCTCATCCGCAGCGATCCCCAAGGGGTCCTTGCTCGGCTCCGCCGCCGCGATCCCACGCTCGACCTCGCCCCGCTCCTCGCCCTCGATGAGGAGCGGCGCTCCCTCTCCCAGAGAGCGGATGGCCTCCGCCGACAGCAGAACGAAGCCTCGGAGCGGATCGCCGCCCTCGGACGGGATGGTCGCCCCGCGGAGCGGGATCCGGTGCTGGCGAAGATGCGCGCGGTGGCCGCGGAGCGGAAAGAGGTCGAGGCCCGCCTCCAGGTGGTGGAGCAGGAGCTCGAAGCCCAGCTCCTCTCCCTTCCCAACCTCCCCCACGAGTCGGTCCCGGAGGGGATGAAGGAGGAGAAGGTCATCCTCCGCACGTTCGGGGAGAAACCGAAATTCGCGTTCCCCCCCGAGCACCATGTCGCCCTCGCCCAGAATCTAGGGCTCCTCGACCTGGAGCGAGCGGCCAAGGTCACCGGCGCGCGGTTCCCGATGTATGTAGGGGCGGGAGCGCGCCTTGAGTTCGCCCTCCTCCACTGGATGTTCGAGCTCCACGTGCGCGAACATGGCTACACCCCGGTCCTCCCCCCCATCCTCGCCAACCGGGCCTCGTTCGTGACCTCGGGCCAGTTCCCGAAGTTCGCGTCTGAGGTCTACGCTTGCCCCACCGACGAGCTCTACCTCAACCCAACCGCGGAGGCGCTCCTCGTCAACCTCCACCGGGACGAGATCCTCGCCGAAAGTGACCTCCCCCGCCGTTACGTCGCCTACACCCCCTGCTTCCGCCGCGAGGCGGGGGCGTACGGGGAGGAACAGCGAGGGCTGATCCGCGTCCACCAGTTCAACAAGGTCGAGCTGTTCCACTACACAACCCCAGAGGATTCCTACGCTGCCCTCGACGAGATCGTGCGCCAGGCGGAGACGATCCTGCAGAGGCTCGGGCTCCACTACCGGGTCGCCCTCCTCCCGGCAGGGGACCTCGCTCAGCAGGCGGCGAAGACGGTGGACGTCGAGGTGTGGCTCCCCGGCCAGGACCGCTACTACGAGGTCTCGTCCTGCTCGAACTGCGAGGAGTACCAGGCCCGGCGGGGGAACATCCGCTACCGACCCGCCGACGGGGGGAAGCCCCGGTTCGTTCACACCCTGAACGGCTCGGCCCTCGCCACGTCGCGCCTGTTCGCGGCGCTCCTCGAGCAGAACCAGCAGCGAGACGGGACCGTGGTCCTCCCCCCCCTCCTCGCCGACCTCCTCGGGCAGCGGAGCCTCGGCTAGCGGGAACGCCCACCCGAGGGCGAACCGCGGCGGAGCGTGGCACCGATCACAGACAGAACGTGGATGGCGGGGTACCATCCCTGCAGTGCATTCATCCCAAGGAGGGAGACCATGCGTAAGTTGACCGTGATGCTGGTAGCGATGGCCCTTGGCACGGCCATCGCTTGGGGCCAAGGATGGGCGCCCCACGGGCCGATCTACATCTACGGTGATGCCCAGTTCACCTGGGAGAACGGGGTCGTCAAGGGTGCCGGCACACCGGAGGACCCCTACATCATCGAGGGGTGGATCATCGATACCCGCGGCCACGACTACGGGATTTACGTGGACGGGACGCGGGCCCATTTCGTGATCCGCGACTGCCAGATCCGCTACCCGCTCGAGAAGGCGGGGATCCTCCTCTCCAACGTGCGGAACGGGAGGATCGAGGGCACGGCCGTGTTCGGGGGTCGGGTGGGGATCCACCTCCTCGTTACCTCGGGGACCGTCATCACCGGGAACGCGATCGGGTACTGCGATCACGGGATCGTCCTCGGGCCGGCGGCCCAGGGGAACACGATCTACGGGAACAGCATCGTGAACTGCGGGTTCCCCGCCCGCACGGAGGGCGTCCCGAACCAGTGGTTCAAGGACGGCCGCGGCAACTACTGGTCCGACTACCGCGGTACCGACCTCGATAAGAACGGGATCGGGGATACCCCGTACGAACTCGTCCCCGACCTGTACCCGCTCATGGAGCCGCCGGTGAGCCTCCCCGCGGGGGCGACCCGTCTGAGCACCCTGGACCTCGCGGCGCTCGGGGAGCGGGGCATCGTCGCCCTCGCCCCGGGGACCCTCGTGCGGCTTGTCGCCACCGACATCGGGGTCGGTGTGGACAAGATCTTCTACCGCCTCGACGAGGGGCAGTGGCTGACCTACGGCGACCCGTTCCCGCTCCCCGACCGGGCGATGGTGCGGATGGAGTACTACGCCGTGGACAAGCTCGGGAACCAGGAGAGGACGAAACAGCTTGTCATCTACCTCGACATCGAACCCCCGGTGACGCGGATCGTGGCGGACGGCCCCCACTACTTCGCCCCGGACGGGAAGCTGTGGATCACGTCGCGGACGAAGCTCGAGCTCAGAGCAGACGACGCATCCGGGATGGCCAACATCTTCTACCGGATCGAGGGCGGCGACTGGCGGTCCTACACTGAACCGTTCATGGTCCCCGGACCGGAGGGGCCGTACCGGATCGAGTACTACGCGCTCGACCTCTACGGGAACCGGGAGGGCGTGCAGACGGCGATCCTGTGGAAGGATGACTCCGCGCCGGCCACCGAACCCGCGGCAGGAGGGAAGGCCCCTTTTGAGGTAGGGGGGACAGGCCGCGACGAGGCCCCGACGCTCACCCCTGCGCCCGCTCCGGAGCCAGAGCTAGAGCCCGAACCAGAGCCGACGCCTGAGCCCCCCGCTCCAACCCTTGCGTTCCGCGTCACCCTCACCTCGATCTCCCTCCTTGAGGAACCGGGGGGGGAGGGAACGTGGACCCTCACTTACTCCCTGAACGGGGAGGAGAAGGAGATCGTTCGGGAAGAGCTCCCCCTCGTCCTCTACACGGGCGAAGAGAAGCACCTCTCCCTCACCCTGCGGGCGAAGGAGGGCGATGAACACCCCGATGTAGGGGAACACACCCTGACCCTCGCGGCGCCGTGGACCCTCGCCTCCTACGACCTGGAGATCCCGGTGTACGTGGGCAGTGACCCTGCGTCCGCCCTCCTTGGGGTGTGGCGGTTCACGGTGGAAGTGACCGAGGACCGCTGACGGAGGAGCCCGTTCGCATCGGCTACGCCGACGGTCCGCCGCGAGCGGACCGTCTTTTTATGATCATGGTGGAGGTGTGCGATGCGCGTTCTGTTCGTTTCCGCAGAGGTGGCCCCGTATGCCAAGGTGGGGGGGTTGGGGGATGTCGCGGCTGCCCTGCCGCGGGCCCTGGCCGACCTCGGGGTGGAGATCGCGGTGGTAACCCCGAAGTACCGCATGGTGACGGAGAGGGCGGGGAATCTCACCCCCGTCGCGACCTTCCCCGTCGCCGTGGGGGGCGAGGTACGGACCTGCCAGGCGTTCCGAGGTTCTCTCTCCCGAAGCGAGGTCCCGCTGTACGCCCTGGGGTGCGATCCCTTGTTCGACCGCCCGGGGATCTACGGCGAGGGAGGCGGGGGTTACCCCGATGAGCTGGAACGGTTCGCGTTTCTGGCGCGGGCCGCGCTCGACCTCGGTCCGGCCAGTGGGTGGCTTCCCGACGTGGTCCACGCCAACGATTGGCACACCGCCCTCATCCCGGTGTACCTCCGCGCGGAACTGGCTGCTCCGGCGAGGTCGGTGCTCACAATCCACAACCTCGCCTACCAGGGATCGTTCCCGCGGGCGAGGGGTGAGAACTTTGGCCTGAACAGCGTCGGTTGGCAACTCGTGACGAGAGGGGACCAGATCAACCTCCTCCAGGGCGGGATCCAGGCCGCGGATTGGATCACCACCGTTTCCCCGTCCTACGCGCGCGAGATCCTCACTCAGGGCGAGGGGCTGGAGGAGGTCCTCCGCGCGAGGCGGGACCAGCTCACCGGGATCCTGAACGGGATCGACACCGTCGTGTGGGATCCCCGCTCGGATCCCCACCTGTGGGCCCCGTACTCGGCGGCGGACCCGAGCGGAAAGTACGAGAACAAGCGGTTCCTCCAAACCGCGCTGGGCCTCGCCCCGGCGGACGGCCCGCTCGTCGCGATGGTGTCCCGCCTCGCTGAGCAGAAGGGGTTCGATCTCGTCCTCACGGCGTTCGAGCGGATGATGGCTCTCGGGATCCAATTCGTCGTCCTGGGGGAGGGGGATCCCCGGTACGCCTCGTTCTTCCGGGGCGCGGAGCGGCGCTACCCGGGGCGCGTGCGGGCCCTCATCCAGTTCTCCGAGGAATGGGCCCATCGCATCGAGGCGGGGGCGGACCTGTTCCTCATGCCGTCGCGGTTCGAGCCCGCTGGTCTGAACCAGCTCTACTCCCTCCGCTATGGCACGGTGCCGGTCGTCCGCGCCACGGGCGGGCTCAGCGATACGATCCACGACTACGATCCGGTCACGGATTCGGGGAACGGGTTCACCTTCACCGACTACACGGCGGAGGCGATGCTGTCCGCCCTCAGCCGAGCGGTGCGCCTGTGGCGCTCCGATCGCGGGGCCTGGCGACGGCTGATGGTGCGCGGGATGGGCGAGGACCACTCCTGGGCCGTCCCGGCTCGGCAATACTGCGCCCTGTACGAGCGCGTTCTGGCCGGGAGAATTCCGCGCTTGACGGAACCGTGATGCGGGCTACACTGTAGTTCATCTTCTGTTTCGGGAGGTGTCCGAAGTGAGATCCCTCATTTGCTACCTTTTGGTTGCGCTATCCGTGGTGGGGATGGGCGCATCCGGGCAGGTCATCCGCATCGGCGTGGTGGGGCCGATGACGTACATCCAGGGCGCCCACCATTGGCAGGGGGCCACGCTCGCAGCCGAGGAGATCAACGCCGCCGGTGGGATCACCGTGGGCGGGACGACGTACACCCTCGAGCTCGTGCGCGTGGACTCGAACGAGATGCAACCGGGGCCCGACGCGGTGAGCGCCGTAGAACGGGCGATCACCGCATCGAAGGTGGACTTCCTCGTTGGCGGGTTCCGCACGGAGGCGATGCTCGCCATGACCGAGGTCGCGGCCGACTACAAGAAGATCTTCATGATCGCCGGGGCATCGGACGATGCCCTGCTTGTGGGTCGGGTGGATAAGGACTACAACCGCTACAAGTACCTGTTTCGGGTCACGCCGGGGCCCTCCACCTCCCTCGCCCGCGTCGCGTTCATCCTCCTCGGCGAGGTGATGGAGGAGTTCCGGCGCGAGCTGGGGATCGCGGAGCCGAAGGTGGCCATCGTCGCTGAGCAGGCTGCGTGGGCGAACTCGATCGTCACCTTCGTCCAACTGATGGCGAACACCCCCCTCGCCCTCGGCGGGCTGGGTGGGAAGCACGTCGGCACGTGGCGACCGTCCGCGCTCGCGACGAGCGTCGCCGCGGAGCTGACGGCGGTGGAGCGGTCCGGCGCCCACATCGTGTTCACCGTGTTTTCCGGCCCGGTGGGGGTCGTATTCGGCCGCGATTGGGGGCGCCTCCAGATTCCCGTTGCCGCGGTGGGGATCAACGTTGAGGCCCAAGCCCAAAGCTGGCTCGATGCCACCGGGGGGTTCGGGGCCTATGCCGCTACGGTGGGGATCTACGCCGATGGGGTGGCGGTCACAGAGAAGACACTCCCGTTCGTGGACGCGTTCCGGGCGAGGTTCGGCGAGCTCCCGATCTATACTGCGGGGACCTACGATGCGATCTATGTTCTGGCCGACGCGATCCAGAGGGCGGGCTCGCTTGAGACCGATGCCGTGATCCAGGCCCTCGAGTCCACCGACTACGTCGCGACGATCGGGCGCCTCGTGTTCGACGAGGTGCACGATGTGACGTGGGGGCCTGGCTACACCACGGCGATCGGGGTGCAGTGGCAGGACGGGGCGCCGAAGGCGTTCTGGCCACAGGAATGGCGGCCGGATCCCGTGACCGCGCCGGACCTCGTGATCAGCGCTCCGGGGACGGTCCCCTACCTGATCCCGCCGTGGGTGGAGGTCCACTGGCGGGCGAGCGGGAGCTAGAAACGTACGGAGGGGCCCCGGCGGGGGCCCCTTCTCACCATGGTCGCCGACATCCTCGTCAACGGTCTCGTCCATAGCGGCGTTTACGCCATGCTCTCCCTTGGGTTCGGGCTCGTGTTCGGGGTCGGGCGCGTGCTCAACCTCGCCCACACTGCGTTCTACATGATCGCAGCGTACGGGATCTTCTACCTCATCCAGGTAGGGCTAGCGATGCCCGTAGCGACAGCCCTCACTGCGGTGGGGGTCATGGCGGTTGGCCTTGCGATCTACAAGGTGTTCATCGAACCCGTACGCGAGGTGGAGGCGACGGTGCTCATCACCACCCTCGCGACAGCGATCCTCCTCCAGGAGGTAGCGATGGTGCTCTTCGGGAGCGAGCTGCGGCATGTGCCTCCCGCGTTCCCCGGCTACACCCTCATCGCCGGGGTGCGGGTGGGGAACCAGGAGATGGCGACCCTCGTTCTAGCTGGGGTGTGCCTCGCCGGTGTGTGGCTCCTCCTCTCCCACACGCGGCTCGGGCTGGCGATCCGCGCCGCGGCCCAGGATCGCGAGGTGGCGAACCTGATGGGGATCAACGTGAACCGGGTGACAGCCATCGTGATGGCGCTGGGGTTCCTCCTCGCCGCGCTCGCCGGGGCGGCGATCGCGCCCCTGTCCCCGGTCGAACCCCAGATGTGGATGCACCCCTTGGTGATCGTGCTCGCCGCGGTCGTCTTGGGTGGGCTGGGGAGCCTGAAGGGAAGCCTGATCGGAGCCGTGATCCTTGCGTTCGCGGAGGTGGTGGTGGTGTTCCTCGTCCCCGGCGGCTCGTACCTGCGGACGGCGGTCGCTCTCCTGATCATGGTCTGCGTGTTCCTCGTCCGGCCCGAGGGCCTGTTCGGGGCAAGCATCGCCGAGGAACGGTAGCGTGCACTACCTGCGCTCGTTCCTCCACTCCCTTCGGGCCGAGGTGTTTGTCCTCCCGACGCGGATCATCGCCGTCGCGTTCGTGATCGCGCTGCTCATCCTGCCCCTCTTCACCCAGGACCCGTACCTCCTCCGCATGCTCATCCTCGCATCCGTGTTCGCGATCTACGCCACGAGCTGGGACATCCTCGCCGGCTATGCGGGCCAGATCAGCCTCGGTCACGCCCTGTTCTTCGGAACGGGGGCGTACACAACCGCCCTCCTCGGCCTTCACCTCGGCCTCCCCCCTTCCCTCACCGTCCCGTTGGGCGCGGTGGCCGCGACCGTCGCCGGGCTCGCCGTGGGCATCCCCTGCCTCCGCCTGCGGAAGCACTACCTCGCCCTGGCCACGCTGGCGTTCCCGCTCATGCTCACCGGCCTCGTGTTCATGTTCCCCGGCTTCTCCGGCGGTGAGGGTGGGATCTGGCGCATCGCGCGGCTCGCTGCGACGCGGGTCGGGGAGTACTACCTGATCGTGGGGACGATGCTCGTCGTGGTGTTCATCCTGTGGCGGATCGCGGGGTCGCGGGTGGGGTTGATCTTCCACGCGATCCGCGAGGACGAGGTAGCGGCGCGGGCCCTCGGGATCAACACGATCCGCTACAAGCTCCTCGCGTTCGCGATCTCGGGGTTCACCGCGGGGGTGGCGGGAGCGTTGTACGCCCACGTCACCCGCATCGCCGGTCCGAGCAACCTCGACCTGTTCATGTCCTTTCAGCCCATCATCTGGACGATCTTCGGCGGGGCAGCCACGGTCTACGGGCCGGTCACGGGCGCGTTCATCCTCTTCCCCGCTCTCGATCTCCTGCACGTGGTCCTCCCCCAGTACCGGATGCTCATCTTCGCCCTGCTCGTGCTGTTCATCCTCCGGTTCATGCCCCAGGGAGTCACGACGTGGGTCCGGGACCGGATTGAGCGGGTTTGCCCGAGCTGCCGGGTGCGGAACGTCGCCACCCGGCGCACGTGCCGGGCGTGCGGGGCCGAGCTCCGGGACTAGAGCCCGAGGTACGAGCGGCGCACGACCTCATCCACGAGGAGGTTCTCCGGCGGGCCCTCCGCCACGACCCTCCCCTGGGAGAGGACATACCCCCAGTCGGCCATGGAGAGGCTGATCGCCGCATCCTGTTCCACGAGGAGCACCGCGATCCCCAGCTCCTTCACCTCGCGGATCCGCGCGAACAAGGGCTCCTTCACCACGGGGGCAAGTCCGGTGGAGGGCTCATCGATGAGAAGGAGCTTCGGGCCGCTCATGAGGGCGCGGCCAATCGCAAGCATTTGCTGTTCTCCCCCGGAGAGGGTGCCCGCCCGCTGGGGGGCCCGGTCCCACAGGATCGGGAACAGGCGCTGGACCTCGGCCAAGCGCGCGGCCACCTCGCGGCGGCTGCGCACGAGGTACGCCCCCGCCATGAGGTTCTCCCGCACCGTCATCTCCCGGAACGGCCGGCGCCGCTCCGGACACAGGATGAGGCCGCGGGCGGCGATCTCGTGAGCGGGCAGGTGATCGATGCGCTCCTCGTGGAACCAGACCCGCCCGCTCAGCCGCACGTCCTCGTGCCGAAACGCGTGCTGTTCCCACCGCACAAGCCCGGCGAGGGTCCGGAGGAGGGTCGTCTTGCCCGCCCCGTTGGGGCCGACGACGGTCACCAGCTCTCCGTCGCGCACCTCCAGCCCCACGTCGTGGAGGATGAGGGCCGTCCCGTAGGAGACGGACAGCTCGTGGGCCTGGATCGCCTGGAACATCAGAACCCCCTCGGCAGGTGTGCCCCCACCCGGCCCAGGTAGGCCTCCACCACCCGCGGGTCCTGCACCACCTGCTCGGGAGGGCCATCCGCGAGGACCTCCCCAAAATGCATGACGACGATCCGGTCAGCGATCCTCATCAGCTCCGACAGCTTGTGCTCGACGATGATCATCGCGCACCCCTCGCTGTGGAGGCGCCCAAACCGGCCCCCCTTCCGCAGGCGGTGGATGGAGTTTGCGAGGAGCCGCGTCTCGGCCTGGGTGAGGCCGGCGAACGGCTCGTCGAGGATGAGGAGCTCGGGCTCAGTGGCGATGGCCCGGGCGATCTCGAGCCGCTTGAGATCGCCCTGGGACACGGCCGACGCGGGGGTGAGCGCGAGATCGGAGATCCCCACGAACTCGAGCGCATCGAGGGCCCGGGCCTCGACCGTCTTCACCCACTCCCCCTGGCGGGCCAGGCGCGGGTTGTGGAGGGCGACCATTACGTTGGCGATCAAGGGGAGCTGCTTCATGGGACGGCTGTTCTGGAACGTGCCCGTGATCCCCCGTACCACCCTCTTCCACGTCGGAAGGCGGGTGATGTCCTCCCCCTTCCAGAGGACCTTGCCCTCGTCGGGACGCAGGAGGCCCATGATCAACCGCACAACCGTCGTCTTGCCCGCCCCGTTGGGGCCGATGAGGCCCACGATCTCCTGCGGACCCACGGAGAAGCTCACCCGCCGCACCGCCTCCAGGCCCCCGAACCGCTTCGAGAGGTTCGCGACCGCGAAGAAGTGCTCCGTCACATCCCCTCCAGCTCCTCGCGGAGATCGCGTCGCGATACCTTCCCGACATCGGTCTTGGGGAGCTCGCTGCGGAACTCCACGACCTTCGGCACCTTGTACGGGGCGAGCCTCTCCTTGAGGTAGTCGCGGATATCGGCCTCCGTCACCCGGCCGCGGGCCTCCGGCCGCAGGACCACGTACGCCATCGGGTACTCGCCGACCTTGGGGTCCTTGACCCCGATCACGCCGGCCGCCTTCACCAACGGATGGGCGGTCAGCACCTCCTCGATCTCCCGCAGGAACACCGAGAACCCGCGGTACTTGATGAGGTCCTTGGTGCGGGCGTAGTAATGGAAGTACCCCTCATCGTCCATCCGTACGAGGTCCCCCGTTCGGAGCCACCGCTTTCCGTGGGCCTCGCGGAACGCTCGCTTGTTCTCCTCAGCGCGGTTCCAGTAGGCCGCGGTGATGTTGGGGCCGGAGAGGAGGAGCTCCCCCACCTCGCCGACAGGAAGGTAATCGCCTCCCTCGGGATCGGCCACCACAGCGTCCACGTTGGGCAGGGGGATCCCGAACGACCCGCGTTTGATGCGGGCTGGGGGGTTGACGTGGCTCACCCCGGCCGTCTCCGTCATTCCGAACCCCTCGAGGATCGGCTTCCCGGTACGCTCCTCCCACCCCGCAGCCGTCGCCTCGGGCAGGGCGTCGGCCCCGCTCACGAGGATCTTCATCTTCTTCCAGTTGACCCACGTCGTCTTCGGGTGGTTGCGGAGGACCTCGTACAGCGAAGGCACACCGTAGAACACGGTCACGCCTTCCCGGTCCATGGTGGCGAGGATCTGCCCCAGGTCGAGCGAGGTGAACAGGACGATGGTCGCGCCGAGGGTCACCCCGACGAGGAGGATCGCGACCTGGCCGTAGATGTGGTACAGGGGAAGCGCGGCCGCGACCACTTCCCCGCCCTCAGTGAGGTCCGGGAAGAACGCCCGCAGCTGGGCCGCGCAGGCGACGAGGTTGGCGTGGGTCAGCTGTACGCCCTTCGGTTGGGCCGATGTCCCACCCGTGTACGGCAGGATCGCGAGGTCCGTGGTCGGATCAAGAGACGGGGCGGAGAACGCGCTCTCCCTCCCCCGGAGGAGCTTCTGGAACGGGTGCACGCCGGGGCCCGTGGGGAGCGGGGGCTTCTTCGCGAACACCCCCTTCAGGGCGGGAAGGTACTCGTGGGCTCCGGTGACGATGACCCCATTCAGGCGCACACCAGACCGCTCGAGGTTCCCGTAGAGGAGGTCTTGGCACACGACGTAGCTCGCCCCGCTGTCCTCAAGCTGGAACGCGAGTTCCGAGCTTGAGTAGACGGGGCTCACCGGCACCACGACCGCCCCCGCCTTGAGGATCCCAAAGTAGGCGATCACGAACTGGGGACTATTGACGAGGTACAGGGCCACCCGATCCCCCCCGCGCACGCCGAGCTCCACCAGGCCGGCTGTGAACGCATCCGCCTGCTCGCGGAGCTCGCGGTAGGGCAGGTTGGCCCCATAGTAGTGGAGGGCCGTCCGGCGGGGGAATGCCGCGGCCGCTCGGTCGAGGAGGGTCCACACCGGCACGGCGGGTGTCTCCACCTGGGCCGGGACCCCTTCCGGGTAATGGCGGATCCAGGGATGGGTGGAGTAGGGGTTGTCTTCGCTCATGCCACCGCCTTTTCTTCTCGGGGGGAGCGCGTTCGGAGCGCACGCAATGAACGAATTATAGGCATCCCTCCCCCCAGATCAAGGAACGAGATGGCGCGGTCCCGTCGCATGTCCCCGGAGCCCCCTTGCCAACGAAGGTAATGGCCATTACGATACCTGGCGGAGGCGGTCCATGGGAAAGCGAGAAGTGCTCGACAATGTCCTGAAGCAGATCCAGAAGTCCTACGGCGAGGGCGCGATCATGTGGCTGGGCGAGAAACCGATCGCCACAGGCGTGGACGTCATCCCGACCGGGTCGCTCGCCCTCGACATTGCCCTCGGCGTGGGGGGCGTCCCCCGGGGGCGGATGATCGAGATCTTCGGACCGGAGGCATCGGGGAAGACGACGCTTGCCCTCCACATCGTCGCCGAGGCGCAGAAGCTCGGAGGCACGGCGGCGTTCATCGACGCCGAGCACGCCCTCGACCCCAACTACACGCGCGCGATCGGCGTTGACCTCGACCACCTCCTCCTCTCCCAGCCGAGCTCAGGCGAGCAGGCCCTTGAGATCATGGAGCAGCTCGTGCGGTCCGGCGCGGTGGACATCATCACCGTGGACTCGGTGGCCGCCCTCGTGCCGGAGGCCGAGCTCCAGGGGCAGATGGGCGATGCCCAGGTCGGGCTCCAGGCCCGGCTCATGTCCCAGGCGATGAGGAAGCTCGCCGCGGCGATCGCCCAGTCCAAAACGGTGGCGATCTTCGTGAACCAGATCCGGTCCACGATCCAGTCCGGGCCGTGGGGACCGGGCACGACCACCTCCGGCGGCCGGGCCCTCAAGTTCTACGCCTCGGTGCGGATGAACATCTGGGCCGAGGGGAAGATCGCCGAGGGCGATGACCGCGTGGGGATGAAGGCCCACGTGCGGGTGGTGAAGAACAAGGTCGCCGCCCCATTCCGTGAGGCGAGCTTCGATGTGATCTACGGCCAGGGGATCGTCCGCGAGCGGGACGCGATCAACTGCGGGGTGGAGTTGGACGTGATCACCCGCTCCGGCTCCTGGTACTCCTACGGCGACACCCGCCTCGGCCAGGGTCTCGCCCAGGCGGCCCAGTTCCTCCGCGACAACCCCGACCTCACCGACCAGATCATCCGCGACATCCGGAAGAAGGCGGGCCTGCCGGAGCCGACGCCCCGTGAGCGCGAAGGATGAGGCAGCGGCCAAGGCCTATGTGGAGCGACTTGTAACGTATCGCCCCCGGACCGTGGCCGAGGTGCGGCGGCGCCTCGCGGCGAAGGGGTTCCCCCCCGAGGTCGCGCGGGCCGCGCTCTCGTATGCAGAGGACGCGGGCCTCGTGAACGATGCCCTGTTCGCCCGCCTCTACGCTGAGGATCGGGTCCTGTCCAGACCCTGCGCGCGGCGGTTGATCGCTCAGGAGCTGCGGGAGCGGGGGGTGGAGACCCCACTCGCGGACGAGGCGGCCCAGGCTGCGTTCCCCGAGCTATCCGCAGCGGACCTCGCCCGCCGTGCCCTCGCCGCGCGGATGCCCCTCTGGCAGAATCTCGCCCCCGACGTCGCCCGCAACCGGGCGGCGGCGTTCCTCCTCCGGCGCGGGTTCTCCCCCGCCCTCGCCCGGCAGATTGTAGACGAGGCATTGGGAGAGGGATGGACATCCGGATAGGCCTCGGCATCGACTTCCACCGGTTCGCCCCGGAGCGCGACCTCATCCTCGGCGGGGTCGTGATCGCCCATCCCCTCGGGCTCGACGGCCATTCGGACGCCGACGTCCTTCTCCACGCAATCTGCGACGCCCTCCTTGGGGCGGCGGCCTTGGGCGACATCGGGCACCACTTCCCCACCACCGATCCTGCCTACGAGGGGATCTCCTCCCTCGAACTCCTCCGCCGCACCATCGCCCTGCTCGCCGCGGCGGGGTACGAGCCTCAGCAGGTGGACGCGGTGGTGGTGGCAGAGCGGCCGGTCCTCGCCCCCTACGTTCCGACGATGCGGGCCCGGATCGCCGCTGCCCTCGGGGTCGAGGGGTCCGCGGTGTCCGTGAAGGCGACCACACCGGAGGGGATGGGCGCCCTCGGCCGAGGGGAGGGGATCGGCGCGTGGGCGGTGGCCCTCATCATCCGAACAGGCGGCGGAGATCCTGGAACGTGATCAGGATGAGGAGCCCAAACAGGATCGCGAACCCCACCGCGTGCACCACCATCTCCACCCGTGGCGAGACCTTGCGCCGGGTGACCATCTCGTAGAGGGCGAACACCGTCCGGGCCCCATCGAGGGCGGGGAAGGGGATCAAGTTGAACAGGGCGAGGTTGAGGCTGATCAAGGCCACGAGGAGGAGGAGCACGACCGGCCCCGCCCGCATGCCCTCGCCCAACAGGGCCGCGATCCCCACTGGGCCTGCGACCGCCTCCCCAGCGGGGATAGAACGAGTGATGAGCCCGCGGATCGTTGCGACGAACCCCACCATCGCGTCCGCGATCTGTCGGAACGCGAGGACCACCCCTTCTGCAGGGGCCGGACGTTCGTAGCGGGGGGCAAGCGTGCGGAACGAGGTCCCCTCAAGGAGATCGTCCACCGAATCCGGGAGGGGGAGGTCCAGCCGGTCGCCCGCCCGGTCCACCACCGTCTCCCGGCATCCGTCCTCCCAAATTGCGTACAGATCATAGAATGAGCTCACAGGTTCCCCGCAGGCGGAGACGATCCGGTCGCCCGGCGCGAACCCGGCCCGAGCGAGGGGGGCATCTGGGGAGAGCGCTTCGATCTCCGCGAGCACGATCTGGGGGAGGAAGTACGCCCCAACGAGGTACCGCCCGTCGGCGGACGAGAACGCGGGGGTGATGGTGACCTCCATCTCCTCCCCTCCCCGCTCGATGCGGAACGGCACGGGCTGGGGAGCGAGGGCCCGGATCCTCGCCCCCACGTCGTCGGTGGCCCACGCTGGGCGGCCGCCGACGGAGAGGATCACGTCCCCCACCTGGAGCACCTCCGCGGCCGGCTTTCCCGGGACGAGGCCTGCTACCTGAGGCCGCGGGAGGCCAAACCCGAGGATCGCCCCCACCGCCACCGCCACGGCGAGCACGACATTCGCCAGCGGGCCGCACAGGGAGAGCACGAACCGCTTCCACGCGGGCTGGCCGTAGTAGGTGCGCTCGAACGGGACCTCGGTGGCCGCCTCCGACTCGCCGGCGAGGCGCACGAACCCCCCGAGGGGGAAAATACGAACGCTGTACCGCGTCTCCCCACGCTGGCGCGCCCACACCGGCGGCCCAAACCCGAGCGCGAACTCCTCGACCGCGATCCCCAAGCCCTTCGCGGCGAGGAAGTGCCCTCCCTCGTGGATCCCCACGAGGAACAGGATCGTCCCCACGAAGAGGAGGAACGTGGTCACAGCCGTCTCGCCTCGACCCGCAGGACTTCGTCCGTCTCCATCGCCACCCGATGATCCTCGCTTGGGCGCACCCCCACCACCCACGCGATGCCCACCCCGTCGCAGAGGAGGGGCCACTGTCCCCGCTCCCAGCGCGGGATGTGGGCCTCCATGAGGAGATCGCGCACCCGCTTCGTCCCCGCAAGGCCGAACGGGCGCAGGCGGTCCCCCGGCCGCGGCGTGCGCACGAGGAGGGGGGGGGCGAGCCGGTGGGGATCAAGGTAGGCGGTGAACGGGTTCGGCGGGACGAGGCGCGGGGGCCGCGGGATGCGGCGCAAGGAGAACGCCCACCCGAGCTCCCCGATCACCGCCTCTCCCTCGCCGGGCACCTCCCACGCCGACGGGAGGGCGAGGCCCCGATCGGGGGAACCGAACTGGAGCACCCCGCTTCCGATCCGCGCAGATAGCCCGTGGGGGAGGTGGACCTCGCCCCGCCCGCGCCGGATCCCCTCCACCACCGCCTCAACGTGGCGCTGGGCGAGGCTGACCCCGGCCTCCTCCCCTGCCCGCCGGACGACGAGGGTCTGCACGCTGCGCGGGAGGGAGCGGAGGAGTTCGAGGTCGAGGCCATCCTCCCGAGAGGCCTCAGCGTGAGCGAGGTCCGCCGCCCAGGCCAAGGCCTCCTCCGCCTCAGCGAGGAGCCCGGCTGCCCGAGCGAGGGCCTCCTCGGCCCGCGGGTTGCGGCGGGAGAGGATGGGGAGGACGTCGTGGCGGATCGCGTTCCGCAGGAGGCTCCGGTCCTCGTTCGTCGGGTCGTCGCGGAACGGGATCCCCTCCCGTGCGCAGAAGGAGCGCGTCTCCTCCCGGGAGAGGAGGATGAGGGGACGGATGTAGGGAGGTGTGGACGGGAGGATCCCCCTGAGCCCGCGAGGGCCTGCGCCGCGGAGGAGGTGGAGGAGGACGGTCTCCGCGACATCGGTTCGCGTATGGCCGAGGGCGATCTTCCCCGCACCCACCTCGCGCGCCGCCCGCGTGAGGAACTCCCGGCGCACAAGGCGGGCAGCTTCCTCCAGGTTGAGCTTCGTTGCCCGCGCGAGGGCCGGCACATCCACCCGGTCGCAGATGAGGGGCAAGCCAAGGCCCATCGCCGCCCCCTGCACCACGGCGAGGTCCTCCGCCGTGTCCGGCCGGATCCCGTGGTCGAGGTGGGCCACGGTGAGGGTAAGCGAGAGCTCGTCCCGCAGACGGTCGAGGGCATGGAGGAGGGCCAGCGAATCCGCTCCCCCGGACACGGCGACGAGGACGCGCTCCCCTGGGCCAAGGAGCCCGTACCGGCGGATCGCCTCCCGAACCCTAGCGAGCATCGCCCTCCTCGCCGGGCTGCGGTGGGGCTTTCCGGATCCGCCCGTGAACTTCCGGCCCCCTAGAAGCGGACCGCGAACCCCGTCGGCGAGACCTCGAGGGAGATCCCCTCCCGCTGCAGCGCGACCTGATACGCGTCCCAGCCCGAATAGAACGCCCACAGGGCATGCACGACGCCCACGCCCCAGTACAGGGAGAACCCGGGGTAGGGCAGGATCGCGGCCAGGTACCCTCCTCCGACGACCAGCGCCACGTCCACCGCGAAGTGGGTGAGGGCCTTATCGTACTCCTCGTTGAGGTACTGCCCGAGGCCGGGGATCGCGAACGAAGCGATCCCGTGGATGAGCGGGATCGGGTTCGGCTCCTGCCGGGCCCACCCCACCATGCCCACCCCGACCACCACCGCCAGCGCCACCGCCACAGCTCGCATCTAGCCTCCTTCGACCTGCACCAACACCTCGTCCGGGATGTCAAAGTTCGCCACGACCTCCTGGACGTCCTCTTCCTCGTCAAGCGCATCCATGAGCTTGAGGAGCCTCTCCGCGTCCTTCCCCTCCACCCGCACGGTGGTTTTGGGGACAAGGGCGATCTCGGCGCGGGTCACGGTCACTCCCTGTCCCTTCAGCGCGTCCCGCACCGCAGCCACCGCGCTCGACGGGGTGTAGAAGGTGAGGGTCTCCCCCTCGTCCAGGAAGTCCTCCGCTCCGGCCTCGGCCGCGACGAGGACGAGCCCCTCCCGATCAGCATCCCCGGGGATGACCTCCACCACCCCGCGGCGGTCGAACTGCCAGGCCACGCTCCCCTCACCCCCGAGGCTTCCCCCGTGGCCCTCGAAGATATGGCGCACCGCTGCCGCGGTGCGGTTCCGATTATCGGTAAGCGCGCGCAGCAGGATCGCCACCCCCCCTGGGCCGTAGCCCTCGTAGGTCACCTCGGCATACTGAACCCCGTCCAGGTTTCCCGCGCCCCTCTTGATCGCCCGCTCGATGTTGTCCTTGGGCATGTTCGCGGCGCGAGCCCGTTCGATCGCCGCGGCCAAGGTGACGTTGGTCTCGGGGTTAGGATCCTGCCGAGCGCAGACGATGATCTCCCGCGTGATGCGGGAGAAGAGGCTGGACCGCTTCTTGTCCTGCGCCCCTTTCCGGTGCTTGATGTTCGCCCATTTGGAATGACCAGCCATCGGCTCCCTCGCAGCGTAGGGGAGGATGATAGTCATCGGCCGGGGATCGGGCAAGGGATCCGGTTGCACGGACCCGGATCGGAGAGGAAACTTAGAAGGAATGGTAGCTGACCGGATGGGGTGGGAGTGGGGATGCTTGAGATCGAAGTAGGCCACGTGCTCCGGGCACAGGGCCGAACGCTCGCCGTGGCCGAGTCGTGCACAGGCGGGCTCCTCGGTCAGCGGATCACCGCAGTCCCCGGGGCATCGGTGTACTTCCGCGGCGGGATCATCGCCTACCACAACGAGGCCAAGACGAGGCTCCTTGGGGTGCCCCGGGAGATCATCGCCGATCACGGGGGGGTATCGGCGGAGTGCACCCAGGCCATGGCCCGCGGCGCGCGGGAGCGGCTCAGCGCCGACTACGCGCTCGCCATCAGCGGGATCGCCGGGCCCGGCGGCGGGACGCCGGACAAGCCGGTGGGCCTCGTATACGTCGCCCTCGCCGCCCCAACCGGGATCTGGGTCGAGGAGCACCGCTTCCGCGGATCGCGCGACGGGAACCGCTGGTCGGCGTGCGAGGCCGCGCTTGAGCTTCTCCTCCGACAGGCGAGGGGCGCATGATCGATCCCCGACCGCCGCGCTCGCGTTGGGCCACCCTGCGCTGGATCGCTCTCCTCGTCTTCGTGGTCGGCGGCATCGCCCTGTTCGGGCTCCTTATCTACTTCAGCGGTCCGGCGCAGGTGTTCGCGGAGATCGTGCGCATGGGGATCATGGGGTTCCTGGCCGTGGTGCTATGCGTGGTCGCGTCAATGCTAACCTGGTCCCTGAGCTGGTACTCCCTCCTCCGGGGGGCGGGGATCGCCACCTCGTTCCGCCACATCGTGCCTCCGCTGCTCGCTGGGTTCACGGTCACCTACCTCACTCCGTCGGCCTACCTCGGTGGCGAACCGGTGCGCGCCTACTGGGTCGCCCGCGATCAGGGCGTCCCCATGGCCCGGGTGATGGCCACCGTGGTGGTGGAACGGATCCTGGCCGGATTCGCCATGATCGCGTTCGCCTCAATCGGCGCCGTGTTCGCGGTGGCCGCCCCGCAAATCCCGGCCGCTGAAAGGGGAGCGATCGCGGTCGCCCTCGGGACCCTGGCCCTGCTCCTCGTCGTTGCCCTCATCCCCCTCACCCGGAACGCGCGCTGGCTATCGGGCGTGGTTGCGTGGGCGGCACGATTCCTCCCCGGACGGCAGCGGGTCCTCCGCGCGGCGGCGCACGTCGCGGACATGGAGGACGAGATCCATCGCGCGTTCACCCAATACCGGGGGTTCACCTTCCTCGCGCTCGGGTTCCAGCTCCTCACGGTCTTCCTCAACTACATCCGGCCGCAGATCTTCTTCTTCTCCACCCAGCGGGCCCTGTTCACGTTCCCCCAGCTCTCGCTCTACTTCACGCTGAGCGTCTTCGTGAACGCCTTCCTGTGGTTTGCGCCCGGCGGGTTCGGGCTCACCGATGGGGGGCGGGTGGCGATTTTCACGCTCCTCGGGATCCCCGCGAGCGGCGGGGTGGCGTTTAACGTCGTGTTCAGGTTCGTGGACCTCGTCCTCGTGGGGATCGGGGTGCAACTCCTCGTGCGGCGGGGCCTCCTCAGCCTGAGGCGGGGGCGGATCAAGGTCGCGGTCGATCAAGATCCCCCCGCAGGTCAGGGGACGAGCTCAAATTCGTTGGGAGAATAGTCTGAGTGGGATACGTATCGGGAGTCAGTTCCCTCCCCGACCCGCGCACCGAGGAATCACGCCCTCGGACGAGCAGCACGGCATCCCCGGCGCTGGGAAGGCGGTAGGTGACGGCGACGATTCGGCTTCCCCCGGCGAGGATGGCCCGCTCGCCTCCCGGCTCGACCCGGACCATGGGGCCCCCCTCCGGGCGGGATGGGGGCCATGGCCTCGGCCCCGGGGGAAGGGGACATCCACGCGTCCGGGATACCCTTCACCGCAGCCGGTTCAGGCTCCGCAGGGGCTGGACGCCACACCGCCACAACCCCACCCGCCACGCCGAGGAGGGCGAGAGCGACCACCAGGCACCGCGGCGGCCACCGCTCCGGTCGGATGGCCTTCCTCCTTGCGTAGGAAGCGAACGCGGCCTGCCTACTCGTAGCGGAGCGCGTCCACCACCGGCAGCTTCGCCGCCCGCCACGCGGGCCACAGGCCGGCGACCGCGCCGAGGGCGAATGCCCCGGCCAGCGTGGCCACGATCAGCGATGGGCTCACGACCACGGCCACCCGAACATCGAAGATCCGCCCGATCACGGCCGAGGCCAGGGAACTGACCCCGACCCCTAAGAGCGTGCCCACGATCCCGCCCACGAGCCCCATCAGCCCCGACTCGATCAGGAAGATGGACAGGATATGGCTATTCTTTGCCCCGACCGCCTTCATGATCCCGATCTCCTTCGTGCGCTCGAGGACGGAGGTGTACATCGTGTTCATCACCCCCACCCCCCCCACGAGGAGGGAGATCCCGGCGATCCCGGCCAGGAACGCACTCACGGTGGAGGTCACCGTCCCGATCGCGCTGCTGATGTCGCTGGAGGTCACCGCGGCCACCTCCGACCCCCGTGCCCGCAGCTCCAACTGCACCCGCGCGGCGACCTCGTCCACATCGCGTCCCGGTTCGGTGCGCACGAGGGTGGTGAGCACGTCGTTGGCTGGTCCCCACAAGAGGTCCATCGTGTCATAGGGGACGTAGATCGTATCGCCACTTGGCGAGACGCCACTGGCAAACCCTTGTTGTGACGGTTCGGCGGACGGGGCTACGATCCCGATCACCGTGAGTGTGAGCTCCGGCTTGTCCCCATCCCCCGCGATCACGATGGTCTGTCCCACCTCCACGTGCAGTCGGGTTGCGACATCCCTCCCCAGCACCGCGACGAGGGTCTCGTCCTCGCCGAACAGGCGCCCGCCGGGTTCGAGCTCGAGCGGGCCGATGAACGATGGGAACGACGTGATCAGCTCGGGGGAGAGGCCCAAGACGGGGAGGAACCCTTGGGTCACGCGTCCATCCGGGCCGGCCTGTCCCTCCACGAACGCCGTACGCTGCCGCACCGCCGCGGCCGTGGCCACACCGTCCACCGTGCGCAACCACTCGAGGTCGAGCGTGTACTGAGCGAGGCCGTTACTGCGCCCGGCATCGGACATCCGCTGGGGGGCAAGCAGGAACGTGTCCACGCCGAACACCTTGGCCACCTCGTCGCTGACGGTCCGCTCGAGGCCCAGCCCAATCGAGATCAGGGCGACCACAGCCGTGATCCCGATGAAGACGCCGATCACGGTCAGCCAACTGCGAACCCGACGGCGGAGGATGCTCGATCCCGCCAACGCCATGAAGTCACGAACCATGGGACATCTCCTCGATCACGCGTCCGTCGCGCATGCGTACGATGCGGTCCGCGATGTGAGCCGCGTCGGGGTCATGGGTCACGAGGACGACGGTCTTCCCATCCGCAGTGCTCAGGCTCTTGAGGAGAGAGAGGATCGTTGCCCCCGTCTCCGAGTCGAGGTTCCCGGTGGGCTCATCGGCGAGGATGATCTCCGGGTCGTTCGCCAGGGCGCGGGCGATGGCGACGCGCTGCCGCTCACCGCCGGAGAGCTCGTTCGGCCTGTGGTGGACACGATCGGCCAGCCCGACCTTGATCAGGAGCTCCCGCGCCCGGGCGGCCCGCTTCCTCTTCGGGGCCCCGAGGAAGATCATCGGCAGCTCCACGTTCCTCTGCGCCGATAGCGTCGGGATGAGGTTGAACGTCTGGAACACGAACCCGACCTTGCGGCCGCGCAGGGTGGCGAGCTGGTGCTCGGAGAGCTCGTGCAGGGGTTGCCCGTCCAGCAGGGCCACCCCGCCCGTCGGCGTGTCGAGCGCCCCCAGGATGTGCATCAGGGTGGACTTGCCCGACCCGGACGGGCCCATCACGGCCACGATCTCCCCCCTCTCGATGGTGAGATCCACCCCCCGCAGCGCGTGCACCGAAGTCTTGCCGAGCGGGTACACCTTGGTGATCCCCCGGAGGTGGAGCAGAGGCATCGTTGATCTCATCCCGCGACGAACGTATACCCGACCAGTTCCAGCGAGAAGACCGTCTGCCAGCGTCCGTCCCGCCGCCGCTCGACGAAGACCCGCGGCGTCGTGTACACCGGGTGGGAGAGGCTGAACGCCACGGTGGTCTTGGCATCTGGAGCGCGGGGATCGACGATCGTGCCCTCGATGCACTGCACGCCAGCGATGGTCACGAAGGCGACGTCGGTAAACGATCCCCCGCCGGGGAGGGCGTACTCCTGGCCCTCCTGGAGACGGGTGCGCTGGTCCATCAGGGTCTGGAGCGCGGCGAGGCTCACGTCTTGCCCTCCCCCGTACAGCAGCCCCGCGGCCCCGAACACGAACCCGAACGCCGACAGCTGGTCCGCCGTCCCGCTGGCCTCGAGCACCATCCGCACCGTGTAGGTCCCGTCCGGGTGGGCGATCACCTGGAGCTCGAGGGCCTGGGGCTCACCCAAGTCCTCGGCCACGATGCGGAAGGCCATTGTCGTCGTCCCTTGCGGAAACGATTCCAACTTGGCTTGCCCGAGTGCACCCACGCCCACCGCGAGCACGCTCGCCAGGGCGATCACACTAACCTTGATCCTCATGCCTCCTCCTTTTCGGTCACCGATGGAGCGATCTTCCGCGGAGAGCGGTGGCCGATCCACCCAACACGCTGCCCGCTTGTAGCCGCCCGCTGTGGAGCCGATGAGGAGACGGTGTGGAGGGAGTTCGGACGCCCTCCGGGGAGCGTGGGCGAGGCTCGCTACGCGTGCGAGGTGGGGGAGAGGGTGGCGATGAGGGCCCCTACGAGGCCGAGTCCGACCCCGATCGCCAGCCCGCTCCCGACGAGGCCTCCCCACACGTAGGGGAAGCTCGGGACGATATCGCGAAGGTAGGGCACGGACCCTCCCCCTGCCCAGAGGGCCCAGCAGATCACGATGTAGAGCCCTCCTCCCGTCAGACCAGCGGCTGCCCCGAGCGCGAGGAACGGGGTGCGCCGGAGGGCCGGGCTCACCCCACAGCTCTTTAGGAGCGCGAGTTCCCTTCCCCACGCGGTCGCTGTGCCCGTTACCGCACGCTGGGCAAGCCACAGGGCGAGGGCCAGCGTGGCCACGAGTGCCACCATGGCCACGATGCGCGATGCGGGCGGGACGCGGGTGCGGGCGAACGGCCGCTCGTGGTACTGGACGCCCGCGACCTCGGTCAGGGCCCGCAACCGGGATTCCACCGCGGCCCGGGCGTCGGGGGACAGGAGCCGCACGACGAGGGTCCGCTGACTGATCGGGACGGGGTCATCCTCCCCGGGGAAGCGAAACGTCACCCCGTCTACCCCAGGCCACGTCCAGACCTCGCTCGCCAGTTGGGCGATGGCCGCCTCCGACGGGGCCGTGGAGAGCTGGGCAAGGAGGTACGCCTCGGCGCCCGCCCCGGCCGCCCCGGGCCCGGTGGGGATGAGGAACAGAGCGGTCCCACTCAGGAGGACGGCCGCCACGGCGAGGGCCCACCCGATGAGCGCCGCGGGTCGGGTGACGCTCCGCCGCAGGACGTCTCCGATCAGGAACCAAAGCCCGCGGCTCATCCCGTCACCCCCGGCCGGAGGTACACCGTGTACTGGAGGAGAGGGGCTCGGTCGCGGGGCGGAAACCCGTGCCGCGCGGGGATATCCGGGTCGCGGGTCGTGGCCAGCACAGCCACGCCCGCCTCGTTGAGCGCGCGCAGCATCGCCACGAACTCATCCTGGCCTTCCGTTGTGAGCCCGCGGAACGGATCGTCGCACAGGAGCACCGCTGGCTCTGGGCACAGGGCAAGGGCGAGGACGAGCTTCCTCTGGCCGAGCTCGTCCAGCGCCGCCGCCGGCGTCGCCTCCTCCCCCCGGAGATGGGCCAGTTCCACGGCCCGCGCGATGTGTTCCCTCGCCTCGGCCTCCCCGATCGCGAGCGCGCGCAGCTTGAACTCGAGGTTCCCCTGGACGGAACGCCGGTCGAGGACGACCGATCCCTCCGGCATGTACCCGATCCGCCGCCGCAGTTCCCGCGCCCGCGGGGGGGAGAGGCGGGCCATGTTCCGGCCGAGGACGAGGATCTGTCCCCCGGTGGGGACCTTCTCCCGCAGGATGAGCTCGAGGAGGAGGGTCTTCCCGGACGAGGGAGGGCCGACCACGAACACGAACCCGTCTCCGGGGACGCCGAGGGAGAAACCATCCAGGACGAGCACCCCGTCGTCGGTCGCATACCGCAGCTCCGAGACCTGAATTGCTATACGCATCGCGCGATGAGGAACCGTTCCTTGCCGCTCTGGTCGCGTTCCACCCGTGCCTCCCTGAGGCCGGGCACGCGGCGGGCGATCGCGAGGGCAGCGGGCCCTTGACGGGCCCCGATCTCGACGAGGATCGTTCCCCCAGGAAGGAGGTGGTGCGGGGCCCGACTGAGGATGACCCGCAGCGCGTCCAGGCCGTCCACCCCCCCGTCGAGGGCGCGACGGGGCTCGTAGAGGCGCACCTCCGGTTCGAGGGACGGGAATTCACACCGAGCCACATAGGGGGGATTGGCCACGATGAGGTGGAACGCCTCCCGGACACAGGAGAACCAGTCCGATCGCCGGATCTCCACCCGCGCCTCCAGGCGATGGGCCCTCACGTTCCGTCGTGCACAGGCCAGAGCGCGCGGACTCACGTCCACGGCGAGCACCTGTCCATCGTCCCGCGCCCGCGCGAGGGCCACGGCGAGGGCCCCTGTCCCCGTCCCCAGGTCGAGGGCGCGGGGGTGGGGAAGGAGGGAGCGGAGGACCACAATCGCCCGCTCGGCGAGCTCCTCCGTCTCCGGACGGGGGATGAACACCCCGGGCCGGACGGCGACGTCGAAGTCGAGGAACCCGGTCTCCCCCTCGAGGAGTGGGAACGGAACCCGCCTCGCCCGAGCGGCGACGAGCATCCGATACCTTCGGCCAACCGAAGGAGGGATCGCCGTCCCCGCTAGGTCTAGGGGGGAACCCGCGGCAAGCGCGAAGAGCCGCCGTGCCTCGCGGGGCGCGGCGAGGACCCCCGCCGCGGCGAGCTCCTGGGAGCCGCGCACCACTGTCTCCCTCGTCTGAACCGTACTTGGAGCCACCCTACCTCTCCCCCGTACAATGGGACAAAGTAAACGCATTGTAGCGAAAAAAGGGGGACGATGTGGTACGCATTACGTTCAAGGGGTTGATCCTCGCAGTGCTGGGTCTGATCGTGACTGGCTGCTCGTTCTTCGGCGGCGAGGAGCAGCCGGTGGACTTCTGGCAGCCCGCTCTCTCGCCGGACGGGACGACCCTCGCCTACATCGCCAAGGGCGAGAAGAGCTACAACCTGTTCGCCCTCGACCTGGCAACGGGACAAGAACGGCTCGTCCTCGCGCTGGAGCGCGACATCGTCTATCCGAGCTGGTCCCCAGATGGGGAACGGATCGCGTTCATGTACGTCCAGGATGAGAACAACTGGGACATCTTCACGGTAGAAGTGGCGACAGGGACCGTGTTCCGGGTGACGGCGGACGCGGCCACCGATGCCAACCCGGTCTGGACCGCGGTCGGGCCGATCCTGTTCAACTCCGACCGGGGAGGGCAGTGGGGCGCGTACACGATCAACCCCGACGGGACAGGCCTCAGGAAGCTGTCGTTCGACCGGCCGGCAGAGGGGTAACGTGAGCGCCTCGGCGGTGATCCTCGCCGCCGGTGCGGGGACGCGGTTCGGCGGTGCGGGGAACAAGGTGTGGGCCCTCCTCGCGGGGCAGCCCCTCCTCTGGCACGGGCTCGCGGCCTTCGCGGCCTGCGGGGCAGTGGACGAGATCGTCGTCGTGATCCGCAGTGGGGATGAAGAGCGCCTGACCTCCCTCCCTCAAGTGGGCCTCCCCCTTCACGGGGTCGTGGGGGGGGAACGCCGGGCCTCCTCGGCGTGGGCAGGCCTGTCCCGCGCGGGGGGGGAGTACGTCCTCGTTCACGATGGGGCCCGCCCCCTTGTGACGCCCGACCTCATCCAGCGAGTCCTCGCGGCCACGCGGTACCATGGGGCGGCCGTGCCCGTCCTCCCCGTGGCCGACACCGTGCGCCGGGCACGCGACCAGTTCCTCAAGAGCGAGACCCTGGACCGGCGGGACTGGGTCCTCATCCAGACCCCGCAGGGGTTCCGCCGGGACCTCCTCCTCACGGCCTACGCGGAGGCGCACCACCACGGCCGCGAGCTCCCCGACGACGCGGCCGCCGTTCTCTCCCTCGGCCACCCCGTGGCGACCGTCCCCGGCGACCCGGCGAACTTGAAGGTGACCCGCCCCGAAGACCTGACCCTCGCCGAGCGGATCCTCGCCGGCTCTACCACCTAAGGCCGCCGGGCGATCCGCTCCCGCTGGGCGTTGCGAACCGCGCGTGGGGCTCCGCGAACTCGGGGGGCAGCGCATCGCAGCCGATCCCCTCAGTGCCAACGAAAGGGGGCGGGCCGCGCCCGCCCCCTTGGTCGCGCTTCCGTCCTTACCCGATGATGTCCTGGTACCAGACGACGAGCTTCACCTTGGCGCTCATGGTCACGGTGATCAGGTAGTACTCACGCCTTGCGTCCCAGGTACCGTTCTTCCGCGTGGGCGTGGTGGCATCCCCCACCCACTCGTCGTAGTAGATGGGGCCGCGGCCATACGCTCCGCCCGCGATTCGCCCTGGGAACCTGAGGGTCACCGGCGACCCCGCCGAGAACATGCTACTGAATGGGGTCACGCGGTCCTCCGTCTCGCCAGTGATCCGCACCGGCACCCGCAGCTCCTCGTACCCGGGCGTCACACTGACCTGCCGCCGCGCGTACACCTCGAGCGTGTACCCGAGCGGGCGGACGATCGGGCCAGGAATGACGATCTGGACACATGGTTCGAGGTCCACCTTCTGTTCGGCGGTCTGCGTTCGCCCGGCCGAGTCATTGGCCTGGACCCGCACCGTGACCGAGCCGCCTCCGGAGAGGCTCGCCCGAATCCCGACCGACCCAGATGCGGGGAAGGTCCCGACGAGGGCTTGGGTTGTGCCGTTCGGGTAGACGAGGCTGATCGGTCCCACGAAGAGCGGGGATGTCCCCCCGCTCGCCTGCCAGTACACGGTCACGAGGTGGCTGTACTCCTTGTCGCATACCTTCTCCACCGCCACCCGGATCAGCACCGTGAGGTCGGGCACGCGGGCGGCTGCCGCCGTCCGCAGCGAGACGGAGTACCTAAACAGCTCACAGTTCCGAGCGTCGAAGAGTCCAAACAGGACCTCGTAGTTCGCCCCCGCCGTGGGTAGGTTTCCGGTGAGGATCCCAAGCCCCTGGTTGAGGTCAAGGTTCAGCTCGGCCCCGGTGGGGAGGTTCGACGAGATCCGGGTGATGCGGGTGATCCCCGCCGACCGGAACCGGGAGAGATCGCCCGCCGGAATGGCCTTCGTTGTGAGGAGGTGCTGCCCGGTAGGAACCTCGCCGAAGTCCCACTTCAGCTCGGTGAACTGCGGGCACTGGGTGGTGGTCGCCGCCGTGTAGATGACCACTGTGAGCCGCAGGACCACGCACTGGGTCCGGTCGAGCAAGTTGTACACGACACTCCACTTGTCGCCCTCGCGGGGCACGGTGCCGGAGAGCTTGCCCTGCCGCGAGGAGAGGATGAGGTCGAACGCGAGGCTGGCGGGTAACGTGGAGCTCACGCGGGTCGCAGACACGACCCCCAGCGAGGAAACCGCGCTCGCGAGATCAGCCGGGAACAACTTCGTGGAGTTCACGCTGCTCCCCGCCGTCAGCTGTCCGAAGTCCCACGTCAGCTCCCGCGTGGCGGGACAGCCGGTGGGGGTCGGTGGCACGTACTGCTCGCACGTCGGCTGGAGGCATTGCGGGTCAATGAACGTCTGGATGGATGCCTCGATGGTGGGGACAATCTCAACCGACGTGGCCGCCGTGGCCGCCGCCTGCGCGCAGGCCTGGGCCATCGCCTGGGCCTGGGCAAGGGCTTCCGCACACGCCGCAGCGAACGCGGCCGCGCGGACCCTCACCTCAGCCGTGGCTGTGGCGCTCGCCTCCGCGTGGGCGAGGGCCAACGCACAGGCCTGAGCCTGGGCGTACGCCTCCGCCTCCGCGAGCGCGAGGGCCTGAACGCACGCGAACGCCGATGCCTGGGCCCCGGCGAACGCGGTAGCAGAGGCGTAGGCCGCCGCTGCCGCCTTGGCGAGCGCCGTCGCGGCTGCCTCTGCGTAGACGGCAACACACGCCTCGGCGTCCGCTTGGGCGAGGGCGGCGGCGTGGGCATGGGCCATCGCTTCCGCCTGCGCGCTTGCGTAGGCCTCGACACAGGCCACCGCTTGGGCGTAGGCCGCTACGGCCGCCTCCGCCGCCGCGTGCGCTGCGGCATGAGCCTGAGCGATCGCCTGGGCCATCGCCTGCACCCCGGCCGCAACCTCCGCTTCCGCCTGAGCCTGCGCTTCAACGCACGCCAGGGCCGCTGCCTGCGCATCCGCGGCCGCCTGGGCTACCGCTTGCACCCCGGCTGCCGCGGCGGCCTGGGCCCGCGCATACGCGCCCGCCGCCGCTTCCGCTGCCGCCTGGGCCTGGACTGCGGCCTGGGCACACGCGGCAGCGCGAGCGAGCACCTCAGCCGCGGCGAACCCCTCCGCCTGAGCGTAGGCCTCGGCATAGGCCGTGCTCCCCGCTGTCCCCGCCGCCGACGCCGATGCGGCGGCGGATGCGGATGCAGACGCGACTGCGGTTGCACAGGCTGTGGCCTCTGCGCGGGCGGTCGCGGCTGCTGTCGCCGCTGCCGCAGCCTGGGCCTTCGCCTCGGCCACCGCCGCCGCCACGGCTGCGCTCATCGCGCTTGCCTCCGACTGGGCTCGGGCATAGGCGCTCGCAGCCGCCGAAGCGCGCGCCTCGGCCGTGCCCCTGGCGGACGCGACCGCGCTCGCCATTGCCTGCGCGGCCGCATCTGCCTGGGCGCACGCCTGGGCGCAAGCGGTAGCTTGAGCCTCGGCCTGCGCTTTCGCTGAGGCGATCGCGCGGGCCATCGCGCTCGCCGACGCCTGCGCCGTGGCGCATGCAGTGGCGATCGCCGTCCCTTCCGCCTCAGCAGCGGCCTTCGCCGAGGCGATCGCCTGCGCAGCCGCCGCGGCCACCGCTTCCGCCTCAGCGTACGCGGCGGCGCACGCCGCGGCCTGAGCCTGCGCCGATGAATGGGCAACCGCGATCGCGCTCGCTGCTGCCCTCGCCTCCGCTTCCGCCTTCGCCCGGGCCTGGGCGACGGCCCGTGCCGCCGCCTCCGCCTGGGCGTAGGCGAACGCGCACGCCTGGGCCTGAGCCTCCGCCTGCGCTTGGGCCTGGGCGGCCGCCTCCGCTTGCGCGACCGCCCACGCCTCAGCGCGCGCCGTGGCCTGGGCTGCGGCCTGGGCCGTGGCGCTGGCCGTCGCCACCGCGGTCACGAGCGCGTCCACCGTGCCACCGATCTCGGCGACCACGGTCACGCAGGGGACCGCGTCCTCGATGCGCTGCTTCACGACCTGGGCCGTATCCCGCGCCTGAGAGGAGGCCTGGGCTGAGGTCGCCGCCTGGGCCGCGGCGTAGGCGCGCGCGCTTGCCACCGCCTGGGCAGATGCCTTGGCCTGGGCCGCTGCCTCGGCACATGCCCGGGCCTCAGCCTGGGCGGCTGCGAGGGCCGCCGCGGCCGCGCGAGCCTGGGCGTAGGCCGCTGCTTCCGCCTCGGCCAACGCCGCAGCCGTCGCCGTGGCGTAGGCCTCCACCTCCACCGCCGCGGCGGCACAGGCCGCGGCACTCGCTTCGGCCTCCGCCCTCGCCACCGCGCACGCCCGGACGATCGCCGCCACCGCGGCCGCCGCTTCCGCATCCGCGTCCGCGCATGCGGCCGCCGACGCGCTAGCTTCGGCTTGTGCCTGTGCACACGCCGTTGCGAACGCGTGAGCCGCCGCCTCCGCCTGCGCGGCCGCCGCGGCGCACGCCTGGGCGCTCGCCTCGGCCTCCGCTACCGCCTCCGCACATGCACGGACCGTCGCCCGCGCCTCTGCCTCGGCGCGGGCCACTGCCTGGGCCACCGCCTGGGCCGCTGCCTGGGCATCCGCACTGGCCGTGGACGCCGCCGTGAGGAACGGGGCCACATTGAGTCCCTCCAAGAGCCGTTGGGCCGAAGCGGCCACGGCCTGGGCCTGGGCTGCCGCTTGGGCGGCCGCGGCGGCCTGAGCCTCGGCGAGAGCCGCGACATCCTGGAGGAACGGCTGGTGCGTGGTCTGCCCGAGGACGGGGAGAAGCGCCCCCGTGATGAGCAAGGCCAGCGCGACGAACCTACCGAACGCGCTGTTCATGAGAACCGCCTCCTTCCCTCGCGGGAAGAGAATGGACCACTATAGCACTCAGCTATAGCGCATGCTAGGATATACACGCCTCAGGGGAAAAGGTTCCCGAACGGCTGCCTGTGGCTCCTCGCCGCGGCCCTCGCTACCATACGGCCAGGAGGTGGTACGGATGCGACTGGCGAACTACCACTTCGGGCGCATCGAGGCGGACGGGGTCGTCTACAAACACGACCTCGTCGTCACCCCGACCGAGATCCGCGACTGGCGCCGCCGGGAGGGCCACCGCGTGTACCCGGAGGACCTCGAACCCGCCCTTGCCGCCTCGCCCCAGACGATCGTCATCGGCACGGGGTTCTCCGGGCTCCTCCAGGTGACCACTGATGCGATGCGCGTCCTTAAAGGGAGGGCGATCGAGCTCGTCGCCGAGAAAACGGCCGAGGCGGTGGAGGCGTTCAACGACCTCTCCCGCTCGCAGCGGGTGTGCGCCCTCCTCCATCTCACCTGCTAGGGGAGGAGGCTGCGGTCGGCCGTTGAGGAGCCCGCACGAGCGGAGGGCAGACTCCAGGCTGCCTGGATCGCGGAACTGCCACGCGGTGATCCCGGCCTCGCGCGCCCCCGCGACGTTCTCCAGGACATCGTCGAAGAACAACGCCTCCGCCGGAGGGCACCTCTCCTCGGCGAGGATCCGCCCGTAGAACCGCGGATCGGGCTTCACAAGGCCCATCCGGTGGGACGCGTACACGGCATCGAATGCAGCGAGGAGGCCCAGCCTCTGGAGCGCAGGCCAGTGGGGCTCCATCGTATTCGTCCCCGCCACGACCCGAGCCCGGCGCCGGACCCGAGTGAGCAGGGTGAGGACCGCGGGGTTCGTCCGCGGCCGGAACTCCCTCTCCCAGAGGTCCTCCCCAACCTCCCGCCCCGTCCGGTCGCGGAATCTGGACCAGAACTCCAGGGGGGTGATCGTCCCCTCCATGAGAAGCCGCGTGTCCTCACCCATGAGGGCGCGGAAGGCCTCCGCGGGCATCCCCAGTTCCGCCGCGATGGCCGGCACCGAATCCGCGTTGTCCACCACCACGCCGCCCAGATCGGAGATCACGAGCCTCACGAGTTACCCCTTCTGCGCGGAGAAGAGGCGCGCTCCCCCCACGAAGTACCGCGACAACCCCAGGAAGAGGACGACCATGGGCAGGGAGGCAAGGACCGCGGTCGCCATCATCGCCCCCTCATCGGTGAACTTCTCCTCAGCGAACAGCGTGATGTAGAGCGGGATCGTCTGCATCTCGCGGCTCTGGGCGATGAGGAGCGGCCACATGAGGTTATCCCATTGGGTGCGGAAGGTGAGGACGGCCAACGTCGCGATCGCTGGCCAGCTGCTGGGGAACACGACGCGCCATAGGATCTGCACCTCGCTCGCTCCATCGATGCGGGCAGCATCGAGGATCTCATCGGGGAAGGTGAGAAGGTGCTGGCGCATGAGGAACACGCCGAACGCGTTCACCAAGAACGGGACGATCAGGCCAGCGTACGAGTTCTGCATCCCCATGTTCGTGGTGATGATGTAGAGGGGGATCATGATCACCTGAAACGGGATCATCATCGTGGCGACGATGAGGAGCATGATCGCCTTCCTGCCCCGGAACGTGAACTTGGCAAGCCCGTAGCCCGTGACCGTGGACAGGACGACCGTGGTCAGCGTGATCGCGGTGGCGACGAAGAGGGAGTTCACCATGTTCCGCACGAAGTAGAACCGCCCATCGTTCCCCCGGATCGCCTGCCAGAAGTTCTGCCAGTAGAACGTGTTGGGGATCCACCGGTACGGGATGCGCGTCACCTCGCTCGCCGGCATGAGCGAAGCGGTGGCCATAAATACGAGGGGACCTAGAACGTAGACGAGCATCAGCCCCAGGACAACCCACACCCCAACCGTGGCCACCACCGACCGGCCCTTCGCCAACCCTCGGCGCCCCCTCACAGGTAGCTCACCTCCTCCGAACGTGCCAGACGGAACTGGAGCCAGCTCAAGAGCAACATGATCGCGAACAGGATCAAACTCAACGCGCTCGCCCGGCCGATCTGGAAGTTCCGGATCGCGGTGTGGTACACGTTCAACGTGATCACATCGATCGGTGCCCGCGGGGATCCGGCCTGGGAAAAGAAATACTGCGTGCTGAACGTCCTCAAGCACTGGATCATCGCCATGACCGAGACGAGGAGCGTGGTCGGTTTGAGGAGGGGGAACGTGATCTTCCAGAACGTCTGCCACACGCTCGCCCCATCCACCCGCGCCGCCTCGAAGAGCGACCGCGGGATGCTTCCGATGCCAGTGATGAAGATGATCGTGAAGTACCCGACGTACTTCCACACGTAGACAAGGATCGTCGAAAGCTGGAGCATCGCCGGCGCCGCGAGCCAGTTATGGTCTACGCCCGGCGTCCCTGCGAGCGCGTTCACGAGCTGGTTAGCAATCCCCCGCGGGTCGAAGATGAGGAGCCAGATCGCGGCCGCCACGACCGTGGACACCACCGCTGGGGAGAAGAACGCGAGCTGGAGGAACCGCTGGAGCTTCCTCCGCGAGGTGATGAACACAGCGAGGATGAGGCTCAACCCGACGAGGAGCGAGAACGCCCCCCCAGTGAAGATGGCGGTCGCCCGAAGCGAGTTCCAGAACGTCGGCGAGTGAAAGAGGTACAGGTAGTTCCCGAAGCCGATGAACTTCGGCGGCGCGGTGGAGAGGAGATGTTTCTGGAAGAAGCTGAGGTAGAGGGCGTTCAGGACCGGATAGATGCTGAACAACCCGAAGAAGACCAAGCTCGGCACGACGAACGCCCAGCCCCAGCGGCCGCGGCGCTCACAGATCCCCCGCGTGTGCCCGTTTTTCCGCAAGACGCCCCCTCGTCTTCTAGAGAAAGCACGAGGGCCCGGACGCCCGGGCCCTCTTCCTGCCTTAGTTACCCATGCTGCCCATATGGCTACTTGTACTCCGCGAGGACCTCGTTCGCCTTCCGCCGCAGCGTGGCCAAGGCATCCTCCGGGGTCACGCCCTGCAGCATCACTGCCTTCACGGCGTCATCCAGGAGCTGCTTGAACTCCGGGTTGGCCACGTGCAACTGCACCATCGACGAGCGGGCCATGTCCGCCGCGAACACGTCGCCGAACGGCTGCGCTGCGTACACATCGGAGGCAAGGAGGTCGTTCCGAGGCTGGATCAGGCCGGCCTTGGTGAGGTACTCCTCCGGGTTCGAGAGCATGTAGGCGATGAACCGCCATGTCCACTCCTGGGTCTCACGTGAGCTCTGCGCGTTCACCATGTAGTAGTGCCCGTAGTAGTGGGCAGCTATGTCCTGGACCGCGTTCTCAAACACGGGGAACGGAATGACCATCCACTCGCCGCTCTCGTAGAACGCCGGGTTGTCGTTCCTGATCCGGGCGATCTGGTAGAAGCCGCTCAAACACATCGTCACTTCGTTCCGGTCAAAGTTGAAGAGCGAGCGGGCCGCCTTGTAGGTGGGGGAACCGAGGTTCTTCCCAAGCGGGCCCCACTGCTGGAGGTACCGCAGCACCTGGAGCCACGCCTCGTCATTGATGATTGCTGTCTGCCCGTCCGGGCTGAGGAACGACCCGCCGAGCTGCTCGACCATTGGCAACAGCCATTCAAGGTAATACCCGTAGCGGAAGTCGAACCCCCGGCGCTTGATGATCTCGCCCTCGCGGATGACGAGCTTCTCCGAGACCTCCATCATCTGCTCCCAGGTCCGCGGGTAGTCCGTGTCCGGGTCGAGGCCGACCTCCCGGAAGTACTTCTTGTTCACGAACACTGACCAGATCGTCAGCTCAAGCGGCAAGCCGTACAGTTGGCCATCCCGATAGACGGGATCGAGGGTCCCCTCGAGGTACGCCCCGAGGATCGTGTCCACGTCCGCGTAGCCCACCCACTCCGGCCGCAGCGGCGCGACCCGGCCCATGACGAGGTAGGGATACGCGTCGTTGATCTCGAGGTTGAACATGTCCGGTCCCTGGCCCGCCGCGAACGCCGTCAACAGCACCTCCGCGATCTTCGCCGACGGGTAGGTCACCCGCTCGATCGTCACGTGGGGGTAGAGCGCCTCGAACCGTCGGATGTACTCCTCCTCAAGCGGCGTCCGGTTGGGGTCTTCATGTGTCCAGAACGTGATCTTGACCGGATTGGCCGCCATGGCCACCGCGCCCATCGCCAAGAGAGCTACCGCAATCCAAGCCACCCGTTTCATGTGCGTTGCCTCCTTAGAACTTCACTGCCTTCCCGGTTCTCTCGACCGCAACGCCACGCCCTTTCTGACGGCTCTCACCCCCCTCGCGGAGCGACAAAACCCGTTCTCCTGCCAGTATACCCCTCGGATCCCGCTTCGCCCAGTGCGGGTCGCCCCAACGTGGTAGACTCCTTCATCTTGTGAACGGGAGGGAGCACGATGGACAAGGGTAAGGTTGCGTTCCTGGAAAGGTTTCTCGCGACGATCAGCCCGTCGGGGTTCGAGGCCGAGGCGGCAGCGGTGTGGCGGGAGGAAGCGGGCAAGTTCGCGGAGCGGACGTGGGTGGACCTTCACGGGAACGCGTTCGCGTCCGTCAACGAATCCGCTGCCCCGCGGGTGATGCTCGCCGGGCACATGGACGAGATCGGGCTCATGGTGTCCCACGTGACGGACTCGGGCTACCTCTATGCCCGCCCGATCGGGGGCTGGGACGGCCAAATCCTCCCCGGCCAGCGGGTATGGGTGCAGACGAAGACGGGCCGCGTCCTCGGGGTAATCGGCCGCAAGCCAATCCATCTCCTCGACGAGGAGGACCGCAAGAAGGTGGTCAAGGTCGAGGATTTGTGGATCGACATCGGTGCCGAATCGAAGGCCGACGCCCTGAAGAAGGTGGAGATCGGGGACCCGATCGTCCTCGCCCACAATCCGGACCGGCTGTCCGACGACCTCCTCGTCGCCCGCGGCGTGGATGACCGGATCGGGGCGTTCGTCGTCCTCGAGGCGCTGCGCCAGCTCAAGGCCCTCAAGCCGAAGGCGGCCGTGTTCGCGGTGGCCACCGTCCAGGAGGAGATCGGCCTCCGCGGGGCGCGGACGAGCGCCTATGGCCTCGATCCGACGGTGGGGATCGCCGTGGACGTGTGCCACACCACCGACACCCCCGGCACAGAGGGGGAGAAGAAAAGGCTCGGCGAGATCATGCTCGGCAAGGGCCCTGTGATCGCCCGGGGGCCGAACATCAACCCCAAGCTGTTCGACCTCGTTGTGGCGACGGCCAAAAAGGCGAAGATCCCGTACCAAGTGGAGCCAGCGCCCGCCGGGACCGGGACGGACGCCAACGCGATCCAGCTCAACCGGGCCGGGGTGGCCACCGCCCTCGTCTCGATCCCCAACCGGTACATGCACTCCCCGTGCGAAGTCGTGTCCCTGACAGATGTCGCGAACGCGGCGAAACTCATCGCCCACGTCGTGGCGGGGCTGACCGCGACCACGGATCTCGTGCCGGGGGAAAAAAGAGCTCACCCGGCCCGACCTCGGGGCACCGCCGGACGAAAGCCGGGGTAGCCTCGGGGAAAGATGACGCCGCGCGCCGTGGGGAAATGGCTGCTCGCGGGTCCAGCCGGGCCCCCCGCCCTCCTCCTGGAGGCTGAGCTCCTCCGCCGACCGCAGACGTGGCGGTACGTCCTCGGTGGTTTCTGAAGATCTACTTCAGTGCCTTCTCTAGAAGGCCCTTGACGGCATCTCCCCCCCTCGATTGCACGAAAGACACGACGATCGGGACGAACTTCCCTACCATGTCGCTCTCGAGCCCCAGCTTCTTGAACCCCCCGGCAAGGCTTGCCAGATCAGCTAGCCCGCCGCCCCCGGTGACCTTCTTCGCGAGCCCCCCGAGCATCCCGCCAATGCCTCCTGAGGGGATTTGGGAGAGGAGGTCATCGGCCCCGGGGACCGTCTTCGCGATCTTGGCAAAGTCTTGCTCTCCCAGCTTCCCTTTGGCAAGCGAGAGGAGAAGACCGGCTCCTCCCTTGGCCTGTTCCTCGGTGACCCCCAGTTGGCTCGTGATCATCTTGATGAGTTCCACAGCTTCCTCCTGTCTCGCCAGACAATATCCACTACAAAACCCCGGGGAGAAGAGCTCAAGCTCTCTCTTCCTCCCTCAGGCTTCGCGCGTCCCTGCCCTTCAGCGAGGGCAGTGGGGAAAAGGGTCTACTCCTTCACTTCCTTGATCGGAGCCCCCTTCGCGTTCTCCTTCACCGACTCGATACCGTTCATCGCGGCTTCCTTCGAGGAGTAGGACTCCCCCGAGGACGCGATCACGTTGGTGTTGGAGTGCCGGAGTCGCCACCGCCATTTGTCGCTCTTGTCCTTGTAGAGCTCGAACGTCGCAGCCATAAGATCACCCCCTAAGCCATGGGCCCTGCGTTGACAGGTGGCCTGGCGCGTCGATTCTACATCCTTTCTTCAACCTTCGCTGCTCGGACTGCTACGCCGAGGCCGAGGCCCATCCTCGACCGGGTTCTCGCCGAGGGCCGAGAACGCTGGGACGCCCGGCTCGTCGTCCTCTCCGGCGGGCCCCCCTCCTCTACAAGAGCGACGGGACGACGTTCTCGACCTTGTCGCCCGCCACCGAAGGTTCCTCTACCTCCTATTCACGAACGGCACCCTCATCACCCTTGACGTCGCGCAGAGGCTCGGGAAGCTCGGAAATCTGACCCCTGCTATCTCCGTCGAGGGGGGTGAAGAGATCACGGACCGTCGGCGGGGGAACGGGAGGTTCCGCGGCATCCAGCAAGCAATGACGTATCTCCGAGCACACGGGGTTCCGTTCGGGATCTCCCTCACCGTGACCCGGGACAACGTGGGGGAGGTCCTGTCCGATCCGTTCCTCGACCTCTTCTTCGAGGAGGAGGGTGCGTTCTACGGGATCCTGCTTCGCTACCTGCCCATCGGGCGGAGGCCTGACCTGAACCGGATGCTCACCCCCGCACAGCCGGTCGAGCTGTGGCGGTGATCGTGGGACGCTGTGGAGAATCAAGGGATCTTCGACTTCTGGAACTCCGGTCCCGTAGTCCGAGGGTGCCGGGCAGCGGGGACGGCGCGGAGGCGCCGGGCACGCTAACGCCCTAGAGGAGGCGCCGCAGCTCGCGGAGCTTGTCGCGGTAGGCGGCGGCGAGCTCGAACTCCAGCCGCTCCGCGGCGGCTCTCATCTCCTTTTCGAGCGTCCGCACGAGCTCAGCGATCTTCGCGCGGGGGAGGTTGGCCGGCTCCTTGGGGATCTCGATCGGCTCCGCGCGGCGGCCCGAGAACTCGGCGACGATGTCCCGCACTTCCTTCTCGATCGTGCGGGGCGTGATCCCGTGCCGCCGGTTGTAGGCGAGCTGGATCTCCCGCCTGCGGTTCGTCTCCTCGACCGCCTGGCGGATCGCGTCGGTGATCTCGCCCGCGTAGAGGATGACCTTGCCCCGCACGTTCCGCGCCGCGCGGCCGATCGTCTGGATGAGGGAGGTCGCCGAGCGGAGGAACCCCTCCTTGTCGGCATCGAGGATCGCCACCAGCGACACCTCGGGGAGATCGAGCCCCTCCCGCAGGAGGTTGATCCCGACCAAGACGTCGAACTTCCCGAGCCGCAGATCGCGGAGGATGTCCACCCGATCCAGGGTCTCGATCTCGGAGTGGAGGTAGCGGGCCCGCACCCCGAGCTCGACGAGGTAGTCGGTGAGATCCTCTGCCATCCGTTTGGTGAGGGTCGTGACGAGGGCCCGTTCCCCCCGTTCGGTGACCGCCCGCAGTTCGGCGAGGAGGTGGTCCACCTGCCCCTGGACCGGGTGGACCTCGATCTCGGGATCCACCAGGCCCGTCGGCCGCACGATCTGCTCGACGATCTTCGCGGAGACCCGCCGCTCGTAGTCGGCCGGGGTCGCGGACATGAAGATGACCTGCCCCACCCGTTCCTCGAACTCCCCAAACGTCAGCGGGCGGTTGTCGAGGGCGGAGGGGAGGCGGAACCCGTACTCAACGAGCGTCCCCTTGCGCGATCGGTCGCCGTGGAACATGCCGTTGATCTGAGGCACCGTCTGATGGGACTCGTCGATCACGGTGAGGAAGTCCGGGGGGAAGTAGTCGAGGAGCGTCCATGGCGGTTCACCGGGCGCGCGACCATCGAGGTGGCGGGAGTAGTTCTCGATCCCTGGGCAGTACCCCATCTCCCGCATCATCTCCAGATCGAACAGGGTTCGCTGCTCGATCCGTTGCGCCTCGAGGAGCTTCCCCGCCGCGCGGAGCTCCTTCAGCCGCTCGTCGAGCTCGGCCTCGATCCCCGCCAAAGCTTGCTTCAGGCGCTCGTCCGGCGTCACGTAGTGCGTGGCAGGGGCAATCGTGGCGCGCGTCCGTTCGCTAAGCGCATTTCCCGTCAGCGGATCCACGGTCGAAATCCGCTCCACCTGGTCCCCGAACCACTCGATCCGGTACCCCACTTCCTCCGAAGCGGGGATGACCTCCAGGATGTCCCCCCGCAGCCGGAACGTCGCCCGCTCGAACGCGAGCTCGTTCCGCCGGTACTGGAGCATGACGAGCTGGCGGAGGACCTCGTCGAGCTCGTACTCCCGCCCCACCTCGAGCGTCACGGACAGGGCCGCGTAGTCCTGGGGCGAGCCGAGGCCGTAGATGCACGACACCGACGCCACGACGATCACGTCCCGCCGGGAGAGGAGCGACGCCGTGGCAGCGTGGCGGAGGCGATCGATCTCTTCGTTGATCTGGGCGTCCTTCTCGATGTAGGTGTCGGTCTGGGGAATGTACGCCTCCGGCTGGTAGTAGTCGTAGTAGGAGACGAAGTAGTGGACCGCGTTATCGGGGAAGAGCTCCCGGAACTCGCCGTACAGCTGGGCGGTGAGGGTCTTGTTGTGGGCGATGACGAGGGTCGGGCGCTGGATGTTCTGGATGACGTGGGCGATGGTGAAGGTCTTCCCCGTGCCGGTGGCCCCGAGGAGGGTCTGGTAGCGATGCCCCTCCCGCAGCCCCGCCGTGAGCGCGGCGATCGCCTGGGGCTGATCGCCCTGGGGTTTGAGCTTCGTCTTGAGCTGGAACCGCTCCCCGGTCGTGACCTTCGCCATCACCCCGATTGTAGTTCAGGCTGTCGGGGCGGGGGAGTCCCCTCCGATCCCCGGCTACCTCGTCACGATCCACGCCACGAGGAGGACGGCCACCAGGCCGAATACGAGGACAACGCCCCACGAGCCCGAGCCCGGCGGGGCGCCCTCGTTGTCCGGAGGGGGGATGGGAACAGGATGGAGGCGGGTAAGGGGCGATTTACACCCCTCGGCGGCGCACCGCGCCACCTCCTCGGCGATCCGCAGCTCCGCCGCGCGGCCGATGCCGACGCTTGCGAGGTCCCCCACCACGACCACCGGCGTGGCCACCTCGGTAACCCCGTAGGCCGCGGCGAGGTCCACCATCAGCCGGAACTCGCTAGCGCTGTAGGCGACCTCGTGCTCGATGATCCGCAGGTCGGGGTAGTCCGCGGCCAGGGTCCGCAGGTAGGCCTTCATCACCTGGCAGTCCGGACAGGTGGCGGCCCAGAAGTAGTGGAGCTCGACGGGAACAGCGAGTGCCACCACGGGGACGGCAAGGGCCACGATCAACCCACCCCAGCGCATCATGGGCCGATGGTACCCTCCCCACGGCGGCCGCCCCACCGATGGCGCCCCGGCGGCATGCGGATGTGGTCCCCCCCGGTGAACACGATCCCTTTCCCGTGAACGAGTGCGTCCGCAACCTTCGCCCGTCCCGCGGTGAGAAGCCGCTGCACCGTTGCCCGAGAGACGCCCATCTTCTTGCCCGCCTCATCCTGATCGAGCCCGAGGAGGTCGCACAGTCGAAGGGCCTCGAACTCGTCCAGGAACAGGTTTACCATCTCCAGCCCGCGTAGCGGCACTCCCACCGGTTTGAACCCCTGCTGGGGGGGACGAGCTTCGCACCAACGGGGCTTGGGAGGCCTCGGCATAGAGCGATGGTAGTGACCCGGATCCCATCCTGCAATGAAAAGCAACGGAATCAGCAGGTGCGAATCATTCGCATACTCGCTCTTGACAGTTGTGAGCGTATGCTTACAATGTGCGTCGAGGTGATATCCATGCGCTACCGGAACATGTACTACGCAACCGGACTCCCGGGCTGGATGCGGTTCGGATACTCCCCGGGCTGGGGCGGGATGCCGCCGGGGGCGGCGTACCTCGCTCAGACAGGCCAAGTGCCTGCGTTCGCGTCATGGTGGGCTCAGGGGGTTCCGCCGGCCCCCCCGTGGGGGCAGGGTCCAGGGGGGATGGCAGCTCCGAGCCAGGAGGACGAGGTGGCCTTCCTGTCCAGCCGAGCTCAGGCACTGGAGGCCGAACTGGCCCAGATCAAGACGCGGCTGGACGAACTCACCGCGGGGTCGGCATGAGCGTACGGTTGCTGGCAGCAACGGGGAACGGTGGGCTGGGTGACCACATCTCCCCAGTGTTCGGCCGGGCTCCGACGTTCACGATCGTCGAGCTCGACGGCGCGGAGATTCGCGGATCCCAGGTCATCCCGAACCCATTCCAGGACGCGGGCTCCGGGGCGGGGATCCAGGCCGCCCAGCTGGTCGCCAAGCACGCGCCGCAGGTTGCCCTCGCCGGCAACTTCGGCCCGAACGTCTCGAGCGTCTTCTCCGCCGCGGGGATCCAGATGATCCCCGTCAGCGGGATGACGGTGCAGGAGGCCGTGCTCGCCTACACCTCCGGGAGGCTTGCCCCGAGCCCTAGGGCGGCCGCGCCGGGCCCCGGCATGGGGGAAAGCCCCGGAAGGGGGATGGGGCGTCGGGCAGGGATGGGTCGTGGCATGGGACAAGGCATGGGCGGCGGGCTCGGCGGGGGCATGTACACCGCAGGACGAGGGGCCGTTTCTGGACAGGAGGGCCCCGGACCGAACGCGGATCCGCAGGCTCTGAAGCAGAGGATCGCGGATCTGGAGAAACAGCTGGACCAAGTCCGTCGGAGACTGAGCGAGACGCAGGAGGGAGATCGAGATGCCTAGAGGATTCTACGGTCGCGGGCGCGGCTTCGGGGGGATGGGACGCGGGATGGGCAATCCGTACCCATTCTGCCGCTTCTATCCCTGGCTCCCCAGGGGTTGGTGGCGGTACGGCTACGCCCCCTACTGGGGCTACGGAGGGTATGGACCTTTCCCCCAGATGAGGGGGCAGCCATATTACCCGCAGTCGCCGGCCTACCCGTATCCACCGACGTGGTGAGGAGACGGAAATGAGGGTATGCGTGCCCACCGCGAGACAAGGGGGCCTTGACGATCGGGTGGGTGAGCATTTTGGCCGCGTTCCCACCTACACGATCTACGACACCGACACCGGTGAAGTAGAAGTGTTCGAAAACGTCTCCGAGCACATGGGCGGCGCAGGGCTCCCCGCCGAGCTCCTCGCCCAAAGCAGGGTGGATGTGGTCCTGTGTTCCGGCCTCGGCCGGAGGGCCCTCGCCCTTCTCGGTGAAAGCGGCATCGAGGTGTGTACCGGGGCCTCAGGAACGGTGAGGGAGGCAATTCAGGCGTGGCAATCAGGAAAGTTCCCCGGGGCTGAGGCCTGCGCTAGGCACCTATTCCATGATCACGGCGGCTGAGCCCCTGCGGATCGCCGTGGCTTCAGGGAAAGGGGGCACCGGCAAGACGACCGTCGCCGTGTCCCTCGCGTTAGCGTTGGGCGATCGGACTCCCGTAGAGCTCGTGGACTGCGATGTGGAGGAGCCGAACGCCCACCTTTTTCTCGCCCCGCAGATCACCGCCCACGAGCCGGTGGAGATCCTGGTCCCCGAAGTAGACCTCGGCCGGTGCACGTTCTGCGGCCTCTGCGCGGCGGCATGTCGGTTTGGGGCCCTTGCCATGGTCGCGAGGAAGGTTCTCTTCCACCCCGAGCTCTGCCACGGGTGTGGGCTGTGCGCCCTCGCCTGTCCGGAGCGTGCGATCCGGGAGGTACCGCGAACCATCGGGTGGATCGAGGAAGGAGACGCCCAAGGCATCCGATTCCGTCGCGGCGTCCTCAACGTGGGGGAGCCGATGGCGACCCCGATCGTCCGCCGCCTGAAAGAACGGATCGACCATGAGCGAGTGACCATCCTTGACGCCCCGCCTGGTACAGGGTGCCCGGTGATCGAAACCCTCCGGGGCGCGGACTTCGCCGTTCTCGTGACGGAACCGACCCCATTCGGCCTTCACGATCTCCGGCTCGCAGCCGAGGTGACGCGGATCCTCGGCATCCCGACCGGGGTTGTGATCAGCAAGGATGGGATCGGCACCGACACGCTCGAACGGTACTGTATCGAGGCGGGCATCACCGTGCTCCTGCGGATCCCCATGGACCGGGGCATCGCCGCCGCCTACGCCCATGGCATCCCGCTCGTCGCAGCATTCCCGGAGTGGAACAAGGCCTTCCTAGGGCTCTACGACGGTATTCTCCAGGCCGCACCACGAGCCCCATGACCGAACTCGTTGTGATCTCCGGCAAAGGAGGTACTGGGAAGACGACCGTTGTCGCCTCCCTCGCCGCGTTGGCCCACGACGCGGTGCTTGCTGACTGCGACGTGGATGCGGCCGACCTCCACCTCCGCCTCCAACCCCAGGTGCAGAAAACAATCGGCTACGAGGGCTCGGAGGTCGCCATGATCGACGTCAAGGCGTGTACAGCATGTGGGGCGTGTCAGGCGGCCTGCCGATTTGGGGCCATCTCCTGCCGCGACGGAGCCTATGCCGTGGATCCCCTGTCCTGTGAGGGTTGCGGGGCCTGCGCCTACGTATGCCCGGCGGGCGCAGTTCGCCTCCAGCCTAGGTTTTCTGGCTGGATCTACATTTCCAAGTCCCCGTATGGCACTTTGGTACATGGGGAGCTCAAACCCGGTGAGGAGGCGTCAGGGAAGCTCGTAGCCCAGGTGAAGTGGCGGGCGCGGGAGCTCGCCCGGCTGGAGGGGCAGAAGTTGCTTTTGGTAGATGGGGCGCCGGGGATCGGCTGCCCAGTGATTGCCTCCCTATCCGGGGCCCACGCGGTGTTGATCGTAACCGAGCCGAGCCTGTCAGCGTTCCACGACCTAGAACGGGTGGTGGCGGTGGCGCGCCACTTCCGAGCCCAGCCCCTGGTCGCGATCAACAAAGCCGACCTTGCCCCCGATCTCGCGGACGAGATCGACGCCTACGCCCAAGGAGAGGGCATCCCCGTTCTGGCGAAGATCCCTTACGACGAGCAGGTGGTGGCGGCCCTCGTCGCCCAGCACCCCGTCGTCGAGTACGGCAGCGGCCCGGCAGCGAAAGCGATGCGCGCCCTGTGGGGAAGACTATCGGATACGGTGGGACTAAGAGCGGGGCCGGCCACCGAGCGGTTATCCACGGAGCCTACCTGTGGTGGGTTCTTACCGAGTACGGATGCGGACACCATGGCTGGCAAAGGATGAACACGGTGGAGGTCGCATTTGGACCCGTGCCGTCGCGGCGGCTGGGGAGGTCTTTGGGGATCAACAACATCCCCCCAAAGATTTGCACCTATTCCTGCGTCTATTGTCAACTTGGCCGCACGTTCCGGATGCAGGTGGACCGGGATGCGTTCTACGATCCGGAGGAGATCATCCGGGCGGTGGAAGCGAGGCTGAGCGAGCTGCGGAGGAAGGATGAGCCGGTGGACTACTTGACATTCGTCCCGGACGGGGAGCCCACCCTGGACCTAAACCTGGGCCAAGAGATCGAGTTGCTGAAGCAATTAAGCATCCCCGTCGCCGTGATCACCAACAGCTCGCTCATCTTCCGCGAAGCCGTCCGGGAGGAGCTTTCCCAGGCGGATTGGGTATCCCTCAAGCTGGATGCAGCAAGTGAACCGGTTTGGCGGCGGATCAATCGGCCGCACAAGGAACTCGACCTGGCTGAAATCAAACAGGGTCTGCTGGAATTCGCCCGCACTTTCCGAGGAACGCTCGCCAGCGAGACGATGCTAATCCAGGGTTTGAATGAGGACACCGCGGAGCTCGAAAAGACAGCCAAGCTCCTCGCAGAGTTGGAACCGGCTATCGCCTACATCGCGATCCCCATGCGGCCGCCGGCAGAGGCGTGGGTTAAGCCCGCGGACGAAGGTGCAGTGGCCCGTGCCTATGCCTTATTCAGCGAACGCCTTCCCCGAGTGGAGCTCCTCATCGGCTACGAGGGAAATGCCTTCTCCACTATTGGGGACGCTGTCCAAGATCTCCTCTCCATCACCGCCGTTCACCCCATGCGCAAGCAAGCCGTACAGGAACTCCTGGCAAGAGACCGCGCCGATTGGGAAGTGGTGCGAAGACTTCTTGCAGAGGGAAAGCTCGTCGAGCTCACCTATCGTGGAGAGCGGTTCTACCTGCGCAAGCTCTCCGGCCGTAGTGCGGGGTGATTCCCTGGAGGATAAAGGGACCGAAGAACTGTTCGATCGGCTGGCCGAACGGTACGACGCCTGGTTTGATGAGGAGGGAAACCTTCCGTTTCAGATCGAACTTGAGGCGTTTCGCGCAGTCCTTTCGGCACTCCCCGGCCCTGGCTCGAGGTCGGGGTAGGGAGCGGCCGGTTCGCCGAAAGCTTGGGGATCGGCGTGAGCATTGCCCCGTCCAGAAAGCTATTGGAGATGGCCCCTGGGGTAGGCTCTATGTCGAGGAGGGGAAGAGGGGGCATCCGTTCTACTCCCATGCCCTGTTCTACACTCTGGACGAGCTCGAAGCATTGCTTACAGAGACAAGCTTTCGACTTGAATACTGCGTCTCCACCCTGTTTCAGCCGCCAGGCCAAGTTACCGAACTTGAACTTCCCCGGGAGGGTTACGATGCCTCCGCGGGCTTTACGGTGCTTGTGGCCCGAAAGACGGTTCTATTGCACCGAGCACCAAGTCCTGACAGCGCCGCCGAGCTCCTTCACGGTTTGGGTCCCTGGGCCGCCTTGGACGAAGTTCCCCTGGTTAAGCCACTCCTTCACCTTTGGGACATCCTCGACGAGCACCCCGCACACGAGCCGAAAGCCGATTTCGTGCAGGGCCTCGGGGAGGAGGCTGGCCGAAGGGCCGACGATGGCCCGGTTGGGAATGGCCTTGATGAGCTCAAGAAGCCTGGGAAAGGTGGGGACGGCGATGGCGGCGCCGGTCACCACTGCGGCGGCAAAATCCATGGGAAGGGCCTCGATGAACGTGTCGGGCAGGGCCCCATGCCGCAAGCGGGGATTGCGCTCGAGCACCGTCACCTCCGCCCCCAACCCCAAAAGCTCGTGCGCGAACGGGCCCATGTTGCCCACCACGAGGACCCTGTCCCCTTCCTTCGCCCCGAGAAGCTCGATTGGGGAGGCATCGAACAGGAGATCCGTGCGCCTCCGGAGCGCCGGGACCGAGGCGGCATTGGCCGCCGCCCAGGCGAGCGCCCGGAGGGCCATGTTCCCCTCCTCTCGTAGCGCGAACAGATCCCGTGCGGAGCTTCCCAAGAGGGGCCAGAACGGGAATCGGGCAAAATCCTCGAGCGGGGTGTGGTAGAGGCCGAGATACCCCCCAGCGAGTTCCACATAGACGTCGCTCAGGGCGATGCAGTAGTCCACCACGTTGAGGTCCAGGGCCTCGCCAAGTTTCTTTTCCGCGAGCTCACCAAGCTCCATTCACTACCTCCAAGGCGTCCAAGGTTTTGGCGGAATAGGCAGGGCTGAGTATACTGGTGAGGCGTGTATACGCACATTACTGGTACGGGGGAAGGCCCCCGAAGTTCTGGAAGACGGTGCCGGGCTTGGCGAGCGGAGAGTGAATGAACGTGGACCGGGTGATCCAGGTTGAGGGGCTCACCAAGGCCTACGGGGACCTGCTCGCCGTGGACCAAATCAGCTTCGCGGTCCAAGAAGGGGAAATCTTTGGGTTCCTCGGCCCAAACGGGGCTGGGAAGACCACCACCATCCGCATGCTCACCGGCCTTGCCAGGCCCACCGCCGGCACGGCCCGTGTCCTTGGCTTTGACATCCGCACGCAGGCGGCCCAAGCGAAACGACACATCGGGGTTGTCCCCGAGCAATCCAACCTCTACGACGAGCTTTCGGCCAGGGATAACCTCCTGTTCATGGGGGAGCTCTTCGGGGTCCCGCGTGGGGAGCGAAGGCGCCGGGCAGAGGAACTCTTGCGCATGTTCCGGCTGGAGGATCGCAAGAATAGCCATTTTGCTGCGCTTTCGCGGGGGATGAAGCGGGCCCTCACCATCGCCGCGGCCATGTTAACCACCCTAAACTCCTCTTCTTGGACGAGCCCACATTAGGCCTCGACGTGGCCGCAGCCCGATCACTGCGGACCCTGATCGCCGGGCTCCACGACCAAGGGGTGACCGTGTTCCTCACCACCCACTACCTGGAGGAAGCCGACCTCCTCTGCGACCGGATCGCCATTTTGGTTTCGGGGAAAGTAGTGCGGACTGGGACCCCGGCGGAGCTCAAGCGAGCAGTGGGGGGGAATTCGGTGATCGAGGTCCGGTTCGGAAAACCCGTGCCCGAGGCGCGGGATGTGTTTACCAGCCGCCTCCCCGGCGCGCAGGTGGTGGCGATGAGCGGCCATGAACTTCGTATCCTGGGCGGGGACCCCGCTCAAGCGTATAGGGTTGTGTTCGCCTTCTCCGAGGAGAAGGAGGTGGCGATCGAAGCCGTGAACACCGTAAAACCTAGCTTGGAGGACGCATTCCTCAAGATCACCGACCTGAGCCCAGTGGCGATGACTCAGGAGAAGGGGAAGTGATGTGGCGGGATGAGCTGCGCGGCGTTTGGGCCATCGTCCAAAAGGACATGCGCACCTATTACCTCAAGCCCCCAGCGGTGAGCTGGGGGACCGTGTTCCCCATCACTTGGATCCTCGCCTTTTACCTGCGGAGCCCACGGGACTTCGCTGAGCTTGTTCCTGGTCTCATCGCTATGACGGCACTGTTCAGCACCACGGCGGCCGAGGCGGTGGTGATCAATTTCGAGCTCCGTCTGGGGTCGCTCGAGCGGTTGCTCCTCGCGCCCATCGGCGTGCCGGCGGTGTTCCTGGGCAAGGTGCTTGGGGGCGTCTTGTTCGGCTTGATAATGACGGCCGCCGTCGCCCTGGGGTCGATCCTCGCCCTGGGCCTTTCTGTGAACGTGGTCTACCTCATCTCGGTGACGATCCCGGCGCTCCTCGCGTTCTCCTCGCTCGGGGCACTTCTGTGCGTCTTAGTGCGGGAGGTGTTCGAGGCCCAGACGCTGCTCAACCTCCCCCGGTTCCTCATGATCTTCCTGAGCGGGGTGGTGTACCCGGTTGCGGCCATGCCCCGGGCGCTTCAGGTCCTGGCCCGCGTCCTTCCGCTCACCTACGCCGTGGACGGGCTCCGGGGCGCCTTTTGGGGTCCGGGTGCGGCGGCTTACGTGGACGCGCTCGTCCTCCTGGGCTTTGCTCTGGCGTTCGTGGTTCCGGGGATGCGGCTCCTCGCCCACCGGTTCGAGTAAGCGGCTTCCCCCTGTGATGTCTCAAACCCAGAGGTTTTGCACGTAGTTACAGAGAAAAAAGCCACCACTAGGACGCCGAGATTCAAAGGATCATTTTAGAATTGGAACCTCCAATTCCCGGTGGTTTGGCGGTAGGCTCTGTGCGTTCTCTGTGGCAACTCCCAGGCTTGACAGGGGGGGGAACTTGGCCATAATAAAGGGATAAAGAGGTCGATTTATCTTGAACATGTTCTCCCGTACCGCAAAGTACGCGATCATGGCCCTGACGGAGCTGGCTGCCGGGGATCGCTCGCTCAAGATCCGGGAGTTGGCCCAGGCTGCCGGGATCCCCCAGCCGTTCTTGGCCAAGCTCATCCCCCCCCTGGTGCAGGCCGGGATCATCACCTCCACCCGGGGCAAACGGGGCGGCCTCGCCTTCGCCCACCCCCCGGAGGAGATCTCCCTGGCCGAGACGATCAGGGCAGTGAAAGGGGACCGGCTCATGCTGGATTGCCCCTTCTCCCTCACCCCCTGTGGAGGGCAGGAGGATTGCCCCCTGGCGCCCCTGTGGGACCCGGTGCGGCAAAAGATCGTGGCGTTCCTGGAGGCGACGAGCCTGGCCCAAGTGGCCAAAAGGAGGAAGCGATGAGCGAGGCTAGCGGTGAAGCTAGAAAACGGGCCCTCCCTGGACGCGAATTGCGTACGGCGAAGGAGGAAAGCGATGCCGCAGGGTGACGGAACTGGACCTTTTGCCGGCTGAGGCAGGGGGCTGGGTCGCAGCGGAGGCCGCGGCTGGGGAAGAAGGCTCGGCGGGGGCGGCGCGCAGGGAATGGCTGCCCCGGGAGCGCGCTTCAGAGCCGCCGCAACGTCGGAGACCGGCGTTCCCATCGTGGATATGGCGAAGTGCATCGGGTGCGGACAATGCGCCAATGCCTGCCCACACCGGGCAATCGAGATGGGCGATGGGAAAGCGTGGGTGAGTTCGGCCCTCTGCCGGCGATGCGGGATGTGCCTGCCCGGGTGTCCGACCGGAGCGTTGAGCTAGCTGATGCACGTTCTCGTCCCGTACGACAGCGTAGCCTATCCCCCTCTCCGCGGGGGATGGGGGAGTCTGCGCCCTCGTCGAAATGAGGGAATGCAGACTCCTATTCGATACCGGGTCAGATCGGCTGGTGCTCGCGCACAACTCACAGGCCATGGACGTGGACCTGGCCCCCATCACTGACATCTTCACCATGCCGCTTGCAACCACGTCGGCAGGCTCCCCTACGTGCTAGAGAAGGCCACAGGGGTACGCGCGTGGGCCCCGGAGGGGATGGCCTCCCACCTCCGACAGCGGGCACGAGGCGCGGGGTTTACCTCGTGGACGAGCCCTGCGACCTTGGAGGAACGCTCTTGTCGATGGGGACGATGGGCCGTACGGTACGGGAACACGAACTGGTGATAGCCACGCCGCAGGGCAGTGTGCTCATCTTAGGGTGCGCCTACCCCGGCGTGGAACGAACGGCGAGCCATGCCGCCGAGATCAGCGGAGCTAAGCTCCGCCTCGTTCGAGGTGGGTTCCCCCTCGGTGGGATCCCGTCGCCGAGGACCCGCGAGGCGGCAGCGCGCCTGGCCAATGCTGAGGACTCTGGGGCTCCCGGGCACTGCACGGGGAAGGAGTCGACGACGACCTCGTCGTACGGTTGAGGGGTTCAGAGGCCCTCAGGGCGGGGGAGAAGGCGTGTAGAGGGTTTCGAAGGGGGAGGAGATGAACAAGCCACAGCATGTGCTCATGGTCCTGTCGGGGAAGGGCGGTGTGGGGAAGTCAACGGTGGCCGTGAACGTTGCGGTCGCGCTTGCCCACCGCATGCAGGTCGGGCTGCTCGATGCCGACCTCCACGGTCCGAATGTGCCGAAGATGCTCGCCATCGAGGATCAACCGATGCCGATCCGCGATGGGAAACTCTATCCCGTGGTTACCCCCCACAACCTGGCGGTGGCCTCGATCGCGTTCGCTCTCCCCACTCGAGACGCCCCCGTCATCTGGCGGGGGCCACTCAAGATGAAGGCCATCCAGCAGTTGCTCGAGGAGGTGGAGTGGGGACCCCTCGACCTCCTCGTCGCCGACCTCCCCCCGGGGACAGGGGACGAAGCCCTGTCCGTGGCCCAGCTCGTGGGGAAGGCAGCGACCGCGGTCGTGGTCACGACGCCCCAGGACGTGGCCCTCCTCGATGCGGGCAAGGCGGTGACGTTCGCCCGCAAGGTGGGCGTGGACAGGATCGGCGTAGTGGAGAACATGGCGTCCCTCGTCTGCCCTCACTGCGGGGGGGAGATCGACCTCTACGGAACGGGCGGCGGGGAGAGGCTCGCTCGAGAGATGGACGTTCCCTTCCTAGGTCGCATCCCACTCATCCCGGAGGTGGTCCGCGGGGGGGACACAGGCCAGCCTGCGGTGCTGGTGCCGAGCATTCGCGAACCGTTCCTCGCGGTCGCTGACGCGATCTGGTCGCTCGTGATCGGTGCCCCACAAACGGGGGCAATCGGCACTAGGCAGGGGCCCTCCACGGGCCGGGCCCGGCGAAAGAACCGTGGCGAGCAGGAGAGCCCCCAGTGAGGACCTACCCGGAGTGCATCCCGTGCATCCTGCGGGCGACCGTGGCCGGAGCACGCCTCGCTCGGGCTGGAGAGGCGGCGGCGTGGGGGATCGCGACGGAGGTCGCCCGGCTCGCGGCGTACTGGGACCGATCACAGCCCCCGATCCTCCTCGGGGCGGAAGCCGGCCGGTCGTTGCGGAGGACCCTCGGGGTCGCTGACCCGTACCACGCGGAGAAGCAGGCGGCCAACGCCGCGGCCCTTGCCCGGTACGCACAGTGGAAGGATGAGGTCGCCCGGGCTCCCGATCCGTTGCTCCACGCACTGCAGCTGGCCGCGGCAGGGAACAGCCTCGACCTCGGGCTCCACCCCCGCCTCGACTGGACGGGAGTGGATGCGGCGGCCGCCCTCCCGTTCGCGCGGAGCGACTACGATCGCTTTCGCGAGGCGCTTACGGCCGTGCGGGGGGTCCTCTACCTCGCCGACAACGCGGGGGAGATCGTCCTCGATCGGATCCTCATCGAGGAACTGCGGGCCCGTGGCCTGGCGGTGACTGTCGCCGTGCGCGGCGGGCCCACGCTCAACGACGCCACGACCGACGATGCCCACGCGGTCGGGCTGGATGAGGTCGCGGAGGTCATCACCACCGGGTCCGACGTCCCCGGGGTGAGCCTTCCTGCCTCTTCTCCCCAGTTCCGGACCTGGTTCCGAAGCGCAGAGCTCATCCTGAGCAAGGGGATGGGGAACTTCGAGGGCCTATCGGCGGAGCGAGCGCCGCTCTTCTTCCTCCTCCAGGCGAAGTGTCCGCCGGTGGCGCAGGAGACCGGGATCGAGGTGGGCCGCCTCATCTTCCTCCGCGGGCCGGGTTGACGGTCGCCCAGCGCTGCGGCACAGTGGTGCGGACATGACCGACCGCGCGGTGGACATGTTCGAGACCTTCCTCAGGCGGCGGGGCCTCCACGTCACCCGGTCGCGGCGGGCCGTGGTTGAGGCTGTGTTCGCCCTCCCCGCCCACTTCGAGGCGGCGGACCTGTGGGCCGCCCTGCGGGGCGTGGTCTCATCGGCGGCCACGGTGTACCGCACCCTGGAGCTTCTCGAGGAGGCGGGGCTCGTGCGCCGCGTGTCGTTCGGCGAAGCTCACGCCCACTACGAGCACGTGCTGGGGCGGGAGGACCACGGCCACCTCGTGTGCCGCCGGTGCGGGCGGGTGGTGGAGTTCTCCGACCCGGCGCTGAAGAAGGTGGTGACCGAGGCCGCGGCGCGCCACGAGTTCACGCTCGCGGAGGTCGTCGTGCAGGGGTACGGGGTGTGCCCAGCATGCCGGGCCGCGGAGCTATAATCCCCTGAGTGCCGGGGTGGCGGAATGGGCAGACGCGCGGGACTCAAAATCCCGTGCCCGGAGACGGGCGTGTGGGTTCGACTCCCACCCTCGGCACCATGACGACGATGACCGATTCCGTGCGGATTCTGGGATACCTACTCCGCGGCCGAACCTCGCTCTGGCAGTGCTACACAGCCGTATCGTGGCGCACCTGCGAGGGCTGCCTGGCGTGGCACGGCCGGATCGTGGCCGACCCTCAAGCGTTCCCCTCGCACAACGGTTGTCCCCATGAGGTGCGTCGTTTCCCCGTGTGGAGGTTGGCGGCCTACCGCGCCCACGGGCAGCGAATGGCGGAGCGGGCCCGGGAGGAGCTCCACCGCCGCGAGCTCCTCCGCCAGGCGCTGGCCCTTCTCCCCACCGATCCCGAGCGGAGCCTGAGCCTGTTCGATCGAGCTGCGTCCGTGAACGTGTACCTCCCCGAGGTCGAGAGCTTGGCCCGCGATCCGGCCCTCGCCGACCCCGACCTTCGGGCCCAGCTGCGGGAGATCCTCCTCCGCCACTGGAAGTCCAAGTTCGCCCGGGACCGGTACGAGCGCCAACCCGAACTTGCCCGCACCCAACAGGAGGAGTGGGGTGTCCAGCGGATCAAGGAGCTCCTCCCGTAGGCCTCCCGCGGAGCCGCGGTTCTGGGCGGCGGCCGCCCTCGTGTTCGCCCTCCTCGTGTGGGCGGGCCTGCGCCTCATCCCTCCCCCCTCTCCCGTTCCGCCCCGCCTTGAACCGGTGGACATCCCAGCAGTCGTCATCCCGATCGAGTTCAAGCTCCCGGGGAAGATCAACATCAACACGGCCTCCGCCGCGGACCTCGAGAAGCTCCCCGGGATCGGCCCCGCCCTCGCGGCGCGCATCGTCGCCTACCGGGAGGAGCACGGCCCGTTTTCACAGGTGGACGACCTGACCCGCGTACCGGGGATCGGTCCCAAAACCCTCGACGGGTTCCGCGACCTCGTCACCGTCGGCGAGGAATGATCCATCGTGGAGCCTCGCCTGGGAACGGGGTTAGGGCTTGGGTATCATGCCGCGGGTCCAGCCTGACCCGACGAAGGAGGCATACCACAGTGGTGAAGGAAGCGACGTTGAACGGAGTGCAGTGGGTCGTCCCCGATCCCAAGCGCGAGAACTGGTACTGGCCGAGCGAGGCCCTGAAGGTGCATGCCTGGGCAGCGGATGCGAAGATCTACGCCCAGGCGGTAGCGGATCCGATTGCGTTCTGGTCCCAGCAAGCCGACCAGCTCACGTGGTCCAAACAGTGGACGAAGGCCTACGAGGATGAGCCCTTCGCCTATCGGTGGTTCGTGGGCGGGAAGCTTAACCTGTCCTACAACTCGCTCGACCGCCACGTCGCAGCGGGGAAGGGGGGGAAGACCGCCCTCATCTGGGAGCCAGAGCCGGTGGACGAGCCCAGCCGAATTTTCACCTACCAGGAGCTCCTCGCCGAGGTGTCCCGGTTCGCCAACGCCCTCAAGGCGCTCGGGGTCCGGAAGGGGGATCGGGTGGGGATCTACCTCCCGATGATCCCGGAGGCCGTGATCGCGATGCAGGCCGTGGTGAGGATCGGCGCCGTGCACACGGTCGTGTTCTCGGCGTTCTCGCCGGAGTCGCTCCGGGACCGGCTCCTCGACTGCGGGGCGAAGGTCCTCATCACCGCGGATGGCTACTACCGCCGTGGCAAGAAGATCCCGCTCAAGCAGCAGGCGGACCAAGCTCTGACCGGCACCTCAGTGGAGAAGGTGGTCGTCGTCCGCCGGGCAGGGAACGAGATCCCGATGCAGAAGGGGCGCGACGTGTGGTACCACGAATCCGTCGCCGGGCAGTCCACGCACTGCCCACCGGAGGAGATGGACGCCGAGGACCTGTCCTTCATCCTCTACACGTCGGGCACGACGGGGAAACCTAAAGGGGTGATGCACACCACCGGTGGGTACGCGGTCCAGGTCTATGCAACGTCCAAGTTGGATTTCAACCTGCACGAGGACGACATCCACTTCTGCACCGCTGACGTGGGGTGGATCACCGGGCACTCCTACATCAACTACGGCCCGCTCATGAACGGGGTAGCGACGCTCGTCTACGAGGGGACGCCCGATGCCCCGGACTTCGGCCGGATGTGGCAGATCATCGCCAAGCACAAGGTGACGGTGTACTACACCGCGCCGACCGCGATCCGGATGCACGTCAAGTGGGGCGAGGAGTGGCCAGCCAAGCACGACCTCTCCTCCCTGCGGGTCCTGGGGACGGTCGGGGAGCCGATCAACGAGGAGGCATGGCACTGGTACTTCGAGCACATCGGGGGCAAGCGGTGCCCGATCATCGACACGTGGTGGCAGACCGAGACCGGGGCGACCTGTGTCCAGGCCCTGCCCGGCATCGGCCCCTTCATCCCCACTGTGGCCGGCCGCCCCTTCCCGGGGATCCGGGCGAAGATCGTGGACGCGGGCGGGGTCCCCGTGAAGACGGGCGATGGCGGCTATCTTGTGATGGAGCCGCCGTTTCCGCCGGCCCTGCTGCGGGGACTGTACGGGGACAGCGAGAAGTTCCGCGCCACGTACTTCGGCGAGTTCGGCCCCCGGCTCTACTTCACCAAGGACGGAGCGCGGATGGACGAGATGGGGAACATCCGCATCACGGGCCGGGTGGACGACGTGATGAACGTCGCTGGCCACCGGCTGGCGACGGCCGAGGTCGAGGACGCGCTCGCCCAACACCCGCTCGTGACCGAGGTCGCCGTGGTCTCCAAGCCCGACGAGGTGAAGGGCGAGGTCCCGGTGGCGTTCGTCCTCCTCAAGAAGGGTGTCCATCCATCGGAGGACCTGAAGAAGGATCTCATCAAAACGGTGGATCAGCACATCGGGCCCACGGCACGGCCAGCGGCGATCTACTTCACGGAAGACGTGCCGAAGACCCGCTCCGGGAAGATCATGCGCCGGATCCTGAAGGCGCTCGTCCGCAACGAGCCGATCGGTGACCTGACCACGTTGCGGAACCCGGAGTGCGTCGAGGACCTCCAGAAAGCCGTGGGGTACAAGGCGTAGGTAGGCGATCACGGGGATGGAGGCACGATCAGGGGCGGACCAGGGGTCCGCCCCTTGAGTTCGCGCGAGGAGGGGGAGTATGGAGGAGATGCGGGTGCTGGGACTGCCGGCGGAGAAGGGCCGGTGGGGGTACGTGGCGCTGGGGTTCGTGGCCAACGTGTGCATGGGAGCGGTCTACGCGTTCAGCGTATTCCGGAAGCCGCTGGAGGAGCTGTGGGGGATCAGCGCGACCTCAAGTGGCCTCCCGTTCATGGTCTTCCTCGCCGTGTTCGCCCTCGGGATGGCGCTCGCAGGGGGGCTCGTCGAGCGGTGGGGGCCGCGGAAGACGGGGATCCTCGGGGGCATCCTCGTCGGGCTGGGCTGGATCCTCGCGGGTTTCTCTCCCAACATCGGGGTTCTCACGCTCTTCTACGGGGTGATCGCGGGAGCGGGGGTCGGTGTGGCGTACGGTTGCCCGATCGCCGTGGCCGGGAGATGGTTCCCTGACCGGCGAGGCCTGGCGGTGGGGCTCACCCTTGCCGGGTTCGGTGCCTCGGCCCTCGTGGTCGCCCCGATCATGAACGCCCTCATCTCCGCCCACGGCCCGCTCCGCACGTTCCTCGTCCTCGGGGTGGCGTTCCTCGTGGTCATGGTCCTCACTTCCCTACCGATGGTGTTCCCTCCCGCCGGGTGGAGGGTGGCCTCCCCGCAGGGGAAGGCCGCGCCCTCTGCGCTCGACCTCGACCGCCGCGAGATGGTGCGGAGGCCCACGTTCTGGGCCCTGTGGGGCACGTACACCATCGGGTGCCTTGCGGGCCTGATGGCGATCGGCATCGCTGCGCCATTCGGTCAGGAGGTGGCCAACCTCTCAGCAGGGCTGTCCGCGGCCGCCGTGTCGGTGTTCGCCGTGTTCAACGGGGTGGGACGACCCCTGTTCGGCTGGCTGACGGACCGCCTCACCCCGCGCTACGCGAGCACGCTCTCGTTCGTGCTCATCTTCCTCGCCGCCCTCCTCCTGTGGTGGGCTGGGGAGAGCCAGGTCGCGTACTTCGTGGGGTTCAGCCTGCTGTGGCTCAACCTCGGGGGGTGGCTCGCCATCGCCCCGGCCGCGACGGCGACCCTGTTCGGCACCGCCCACTACGCCGAGAACTACGGGCTCGTGTTCACCTCGTACGGGGTGGGGGCGATCGTGGGGAACGTCATGTCGGGCCTCCTCCATGACCTGAGCTCGTACGTCGCCGTGTTCCCGCCCGTGATGGCCCTCGCCGCAGTGGGGATCGTCGTCGCGCTCGTGGGGCTTCGCCCTCCCATGAAGAAGGGGTCCTAGCGGTGGGACGGATTCTCTCCGGGGAGGAGATCGCGGCCCAGATCAAGGCTGAGCTCCGGACGCGGGTCGCGGATCTAGCGCGGAAGGGGATCGTCCCCGGGTTGGCCATCGTCCGGGTGGGGGAGGACCCGAGCTCGGCCTCGTACGTCCGCCAGAAGGAGAGGGCGGCACAAGGGTTGGGCCTCCTCTCCACCACGACGGTCCTCCCCACGAGGACGTCGGAGGACGAGCTCTTGGCCGTGGTCTCCTCCCTGAACGAAGACCCTCGCTTCCACGGGGTCCTCGTCCAGCTCCCGCTGCCCCCCGATCTATCCCCGGAGCGCGTGTGCGGGACGGTGGCTCCGGCAAAGGATGTGGACTGCCTCCATCCCGAGAACATCGGTCGGCTCGTCCGCGGGGATCCGTACCTCCTCCCCTGTACCCCGCACGCGGTTCAGCAGATCCTTCACCGCAGCGGCTACCCTCCGGCGGGGAAACACGTGGTGATCGTGGGGCGGAGCGCCCTCGTCGGGCGGCCGCTGTCGATCCTCCTCTCCCAGAAGGGGCCGGCGGGGGATGCAACGGTGACCCTGTGCCATTCAGCGACGCCTGACTTGGGGGCATTCACCCACCAGGCGGACATCCTCGTGGTGGCGGTGGGGCGGCCGCGGCTGGTCACGGCGGACATGGTCCGCGCGGGGGCGGTGGTGATCGACGTTGGGGTGAACCGGGTGGATGACCCCACGGCACCGAAGGGGTACCGACTGGTGGGGGACACGGAGTACGAGGCCGTTGGCAAGGTGGCGGCCGCCATCACCCCTGTCCCGGGAGGGGTAGGACCGGTGACGGTGGCGATGCTCCTTGGCAACACCGTGGCCGCCTGTGAAGCGCAGGCCCAACCGGCGAGGTGAGCGCAATGGCGTACGATCCAACGGTGCTGGCAGATTGGCAGATCGCGGCCGAGGCGGAGAAGGGGATGCCGTCCCCTGCCGAGTGGCAACGGAGGCTCGGCCTTAAGGAAGACGAAGTCCTCCCCTACGGCCGGGTCGCCAAACTCGATTCCCGCCGGATCCTCACCCGGCGGCATGCCCGGCCGGCCGGGAAGTACATCGAGATCACCGCCATCACCCCGACCCCGCTTGGCGAGGGGAAGACGACGACCACCCTCGGCCTCATCGAGGGCCTCGCCCGGCGCGGGATGGACGCAGGAGGGGCGATCCGTCAGCCATCAGGCGGCCCCTCGATGAACATCAAGGGCACGGCCGCTGGAGGAGGAAACGCACTCCTCATCCCGATGACCGAGTTCACGATGGGCCTCACGGGGGACATCGACGCGCTCACGAACGCCCACAACTTGGCGCTGGTCGCCCTCACCGCGCGCCTGCACCACGAGGCGAACTACACCGATGAGGGGCTGGCTAAGCGCGGCCTCAAGCGGCTCGACATTGATCCGCGGCGGGTGGAGATGAAATGGGCGCTGGACTTTTGCGCCCAGGCCCTCCGCCAGATCGTGATCGGCCTGGGGGGGAAGGAGAACGGGGTCCCGATGGAATCAGGGTTCCAAATCTCTGTTTCCTCTGAACTGATGGCGATCTTAGCCATCGCCCACGACCTCGGGGACCTACGGGCGCGGGTCGGGGAGATGACCGTGGCCTACGACAAACGGGGGAATCCCATCACCTGCGACGACCTCGAGGTGGGGGGAGCGATGGCAGCCTGGATGCGGAACGCCCTTCATCCCACCCTCTGCGCGACGGTCGAATACCAACCTGTCCTCGTTCACGCCGGACCGTTTGCGAACATCGCCGTTGGCCAGTCCTCGATCCTCGCCGACCGGGTGGGCCTCGCGCTGTGGGACTACCACGTGACCGAGAGCGGGTTCGGGGCCGACATTGGGTTCGAGAAGTTCTGGAACGTCAAGTGCCGCCTGAGCGGCCTTGCCCCGCAGGTGTCGGTGATCACGGCCACGATCCGGGCCCTGAAGATGCACGGCGGCGGACCACGGGTCGTGCCGGGGAAACCGCTCCCCAAGGCGTATCAAGAGGAGGGCCTCGCTCTCGTGGAGCGTGGCGTGGCGAACCTCCTCCACCACATCGCGATCGTGCGCAAGTCAGGCGTGAACCCGGTGGTGTGCATCAACCGCTTCCCCACGGATACGGATGCGGAGGTGGGCCTCGTGCGGCGGCACGTGGAGGCCGCCGGCGCGCGGTGCGCCGTGGGCGAGCACTGGCGGAGGGGGGGGGAAGGGGCGCTCGAACTGGCCGATGCCGTGATCGAGGCGGGCGAGGAGCCCGCGGAGTTCCGGTTCCTGTACCCCCCGGAGATGCCGCTCCGGCAGCGGGTGGACCGGATCGCCCGCGAAGTGTACGGGGCGGACGGGGTCTCCTGGGCCCCCGCAGCGGAGGAGAAGGCCAAGGCGTTCGAGTCCGATCCGAGGTTCCGCGACTACGCAACGATGATGGTGAAGACCCACCTCTCGCTCTCCCACGATCCCGACCGGAAGGGGGTGCCCACGGGATGGGTTCTTCCCATCCGGGATGTGCTCCTCTTCTCCGGGGCGCGGTTCCTGTGTCCGGTGGCGGGGACGATCGCCCTCATGCCCGGCACCGGGTCCGACCCCGCGTTCCGTCGGATCGACGTGGACGCGGAGACGGGTGAGGTCCGCGGGCTGTTCTAGGGAGCGCGCCCGGGCACGCACCTTAAGGAGGATTGAATGCAGGCGGTGGAAGTGAGGGATCTCCGCAAGGATTACGGCGCCCAGAAGGCGGTCCAGGGGATATCCTTTGACGTTCGGGAGGGGGAGATCTTCGGGCTCATCGGCCCCAACGGCGCCGGCAAGACCACCACGTTGAGGGTCGTGGCCACGCTCCTTAGGATGACCTCCGGCTCCGTCCGGGTGTTCGGCCACGACGTGGCAACGGAATCCGACGCCGTGCGGAGGATCATAAGCTACCTCCCCGAGGAGGCCGGGGCCTACAGGAACCTCACCGGCCGTGCGTATCTGGAGTTCATCGCCCGGTTCTTCGGAAACGGGGAGAAGGTGAAGCAGATGGTGGAACGGGGGGTGGAGATCGCGGACCTGGGCGAGCGGATCAACGACAAGATCTCCACCCTGAGCAAAGGGATGACGCGGCGGCTGCTCGTGGGTCGGGCGCTGATGACGGAACCCAAGCTCGCGGTGTTGGATGAGCCCACCGCGGGGCTGGATGTCATCAATGCCCGGGAGATCCGGGGGATCATCCGAAACTCCACCAAGGAAGGGAGCGCCGTGCTCCTGTCATCGCACAACATGCTCGAGGTGGAGCTCCTCTGCGACCGGATCGCCCTCATCCACGAGGGGAGGATCGTGGAGACGGGAACGCCCGCCGAGCTCAAGGAGAAGTACGAGGCGGGGAACATCGAGGACGTGTTTGCCGAGGTGGTGAAATGGGCATCCGCAACATCATAGCTAAGGAGGTCCGGGAACTCCTAACCCCCCAGACCCTGATCCCGATCGTGGTCGTAGCCGTCATCTTCGCCATGATGGGGGGCGTGGTCGGGGACATCGGGGAAGAGGTCACTCAGAGGCCAGTGATCGGGGTTGTGGACCAGGACGAGGGTGACCTGTCCCAGATCGCCGGATCGGTCCTCGGGGCAACCGCCCGGGTCGTCCATAGCGGCACCGACGTGGCAGAGGGGCTGAGGCGGACCGGAGAGGGCGGCGGTGTTGCCCTGCTCGTGTTCCCTCCGGATTTCAGCGAGAGGATCCTCGGGGGCGAGCCCGGCACCATCGAGATCCACTGGATCATGAGGGGCTTGGGCATGATGGATTTCATCTCCTCGGCCCCGGTCGAGGGCGCAATTTTGGCGGTGAATCAAGCGATCACAGCCGCGCTCCTCGAAGGGAGCATCCCCCTAAACCCCGAGGTGATCCTGAACCCCACAACGCGGACTGACACCACATTGGTCAAGGGGAAGACGATCGCCGGGGTTTCCCCGACTGCCATCTCGAACACGCTCATGTCCCAATCCATCATGATCCCCCTCCTGGTGATGATGCTTATGATGATGGCCGGGAGCACGGTGATCTCCTCGATGGGGCTGGAGAAGGAGAGCAAAACCCTGGAGACCCTGCTCACCATGCCGGTGAGCCGGAGCTCGATCGTCACCGGGAAGATCGTGGGGAGCGCCCTGGTGGGCCTGGTCATGGCCCTCATCTACATGCTCGGCTTCAGCTTCTACATGCGGTCGTTCCAGATGGGGGCGATCGACCTCGGCCAGTACGGGTTGGCCCTTGGACTTTTGGATTACGTTCTGGTGGGGGGGTCCCTATTCTTGGCGCTTCTGGCAGGCCTTGCTCTGTGCATCGTGCTCGGAACCTTCGCCCGAGACTACCGCAGCGCGCAGACCCTGCTCTTCCCCATCACCGCCATGGCCATGATCCCCATGTTCCTCATCATGTTCAAGGACTTCGCTACCGTGTCGCTTGGACTACAAGCTGTCCTGTTTGTGATCCCCTTCTCCCACCCCATGATGGCCATCCGCGCCCTCATGTTCGACGAATACCCATTGGTGCTCGGGGGGATCGCCTACTCGGCCGTCTTCTCGGCGGTGGTCATCGCCCTGGCGGTCCGCATCTTCAAGAGCGACCGGCTCTTGACCGGGGGCGAGAAAAGCCGGAGGGCGGCGCGAGCCAGGTGCCGTACCCCCTAGAACCGCGGGACACTGGGCGTCGGCCCGCACCCCGCGGTCACTACGAAGACGAACATGGCGAAGCAACGAGAGCGAAAGATCGAACAGGGCCTCGTAGACGGCCGGCTTTCTCGGTCCATTTGGAAACTGGCCGCCCCGATGATCGTGACCGGGGCTCTACAGGACCTCTTTTCAATGGTAGATTTGTTTTTCGTGGGGGGATTGGGACATGTTGAAGTAGCTGCCCTTTCGATTGCCGGGACGGTTGTCGCCATACTGATGATGTTGGTGCAGGGGATTGCCGTGGGGACAATGGCCGTCATTTCCCACTACACTGGGGAAAAGAACTACGAGATGTCGGACGATGTCCTCGGGCAAACGTTCATCCTCAGTGTCATCGGGGCCGGCATCATGCTGCTCACGGCGCTCTTCTTGGTCGAACCGCTCCTCCAGCTCTTCGGTGCCACGGGCGACGTCTTGCTCTACGCCGCGGAGTACCTCCGCATCAACTTCGCCTTTTCCATTGCGATCTTCCTTGCGGTGGGAATGGAATATGCTCTACGCGGCTCCGGAGATGCCAGGACTCCTTTGTATGCGCTGATCATCGCAAACATCCTCAACATCATCCTTGACCCAATGTTCATCATGGGATATGGCCCCTTCCCGGCAATGGGCGTAGCAGGCTCGGCCTTAGCAACGGTTCTCACCCGAGGGATTGGCGTCGTGGTGCTCTTCGCCCATCTCCTCTTCGGACACTCCACGCTTCGGTTGCGGCTCAGATGTCTCAAACCCAACTTCCCGTTGCTCAAAAGAATCGTGAGCATCGGCTCCTTTGCGTCGCTTCAGGTCCTCGTCCGGGAGATCTCGTTCCTCTTTCTGATGCGTCTGGTCACCTCGTTTGGGGATGTCACCCTGGCAGCATATGGAATCGGATCACGTATCAGAACAGCCATCATGGTGCCCGGTTCGGGATTTGCCAGTGCGGCGGCGGTGCTGGTCGGGCAGAACCTGGGGGCAGAAAACCCGGAACGAGCCACACAATCTGCCTGGCGCGCTGTGCTGTACTACGAATACATCGCGGTCCCAGTAGCCTTGTCCTTCCTGATCTTTGCGCCAACGATCGTGGGGGCCTTCAACGACCACCCCGAGGTCATCGCGATTGGCAGCTCGTTCCTGCGCTATCTTGCTGTGACGTTCCCGTTTCTTACCTTCTCGCTCGTGCTTTCCCAGGCCATGAACGGCGCGGGCGACACCCGAACGCCCACCATCATCAATGCCATCGGCCAACTCGGTTTCCGGATACCGGTCGCCTATCTCTTCGCCCGGGGGGTTGGATTGGGCCCCACGGGCATCTGGCTCGGCATCAATGCCTCCGACATTGTGCAGGGCATTGGGATGGCCCTTGTCTTCCGCACTGGGCGCTGGAAGGACGTGTTCGTGAAACATAGGGGCAGACTGGCCCGCGAGGCGGGGCCCGGTGAAGTCCCCCCCGAGCCCCCGATCGGGCAGTAAGGAAGGACTCCCTGCTAGATCTCGCCCCAGTTGCGGCCAGCTGTGACGTCAACCCGCAACGGGACACGGAGGTCCCCCACGTCCTCCATGATCTCCCTCACCACGCCCGCGGCGCGATCGGCGTCGCGCTCGTCGACTTCGAACACGAGCTCATCGTGGATCTGGAGGATCATCTCCGCGGGAAGATCCCCCACCTGCCACGCCGCGTGGAGCCGGAGCATGGCGAGCTTGATGAGGTCGGCCGCCGAACCCTGGATCGGGGTGTTGATCGCGTTCCGCTCTGCGGACCCAGCCGAACCCGCTATCGCCAACCCGTTCCCCGCCGGCCCCAGCGGCCGCCGGCGGCCAAGGAGGGTCCGCGCGTACCCGGTGCGGCGGGCCTCGGCGACGAGGCCCTCCAGAAACGGGCCAACCTTGGGGTAGGCCTGGAAGAACCGAGCGATGTGGCCCTTCGCCTCGGCCTGGGGGATCCCGAGGTCGCGCGCCAGGCCGTACGGGCTGATCCCGTAAATGATCCCGAAGTTGACCCTCTTTGCCACCGCGCGCATGCGGCCGTCCACCGCCTCCGGCGGGACGTCGAACAGGGTCGCCGCGGTGCGGCGGTGGAGGTCCTCCCCACGCTCGAACGCGGCAAGCAGGTTCTCGTCGCCGGAGAGGTGGGCGAGGATCCTGAGCTCGATCTGGGAGTAGTCGGCGCCGAGGAAGACCCGCCCCGGCGGGGCGACGAACGCGCGCCGGATATCCACCCCCGCCTCGTGCCCAGCGGGGATGCTCTGGAGGTTAGGATCAGAGGAGGAGAGGCGGCCGGTGGCGGTCCCGGTCTGGTTCCACGAGGTGTGGACCCGCCCGGTGCGGGGATGGACGCAGGTCGGGAGCTTCTCGATGTACGTGTTCCTGAGCTTCTCCAGTTCCCGGTACGCGGCGAGCTTGCCCGGGAACTCGTGGTAGGAGGCGAGCTCGCGGAGGACGAACGCATCGGTCGCGGGGCCCGTCTTCCGCTGCCCGAGGATGGGGAGCTTGAGCTTCCGGTAGAGGACCTCCCGCACCTGGGGCGTGGAGTTGGGGTTGAACGGCCCACCCGCAAGCGCGTAGAGCTCGTCCCGCAGCCGCTCGATGAGGAGGGAAAGCTCCTTCCCCTGCGCGAAGAGGGCGTCCACGTCGAGGAGAACCCCCCGCCGCTCCATCACGCGCAGGACCTCGATCAGTGGGATCTCGACCTCGTCGAACAGCCCCCCCAGCCCCGCCTCGCGCAGCTTGGCGGTGAGCCCGGGCCGGAGCCGGCACACGACCGCGGCATCCTCGCCCGCGTAGCGGGCGGCGCGGTCGAGGGGAACCTCATGAATGCCCCTCTCCCCACCGGCCGCGAGGAGCTCCTTGTAGGTCTGGACCCGGATCCCAAGCTCGGAGCGGGCGATCACGTCCAGGCCGTGGGCCGGGGCATCGGGGTGAAGGAGCCAGTGGGCGATCATCGCGTCGAACGCGACCCCACGGGCCTCGATCCCGTGGGTGGCGAGGACCTGGAGGTCGTACTTCAGGTTCTGCCCGATGATCCGCGGCCGCTCCCCCTTAAGAAGCGGCCGCAGCCCGGCGAGGACGTGGGCGAGAGGGAGCTGGCGTGGGGCGCCAGGGTACGTGTGCCCGACCGGGATATACCACGCCCGTTCCGGTCCGATGGCAAGCGAGATCCCCACGATCTCCGCTGTGAGGGGGTCCGTGCTCGTCGTCTCGAGATCGAGGGCGAACTCCTCCGCCTCCCCCAAGGCCTCAAGGACTGAAGCGAACACAGCTTCGTCCGTGACGACCTCGTACGTCCCGTCGGAGGTCGCCGGCCGGTCGAGGGCGAGCTCGGCAAGGATCGTGCGGAATTCGAGGCCCTCGAGCACGGCGCGCAGCACCTCCGGGTCGAGCGGCTGGGGCACGCAGTCGGCAACAGCGAGGGGGAGCGGCACCTCGCGCAGGGTCACGAGCTCCCGCGACAGGAGCGCGTCGTCGCGGCCGGCGGCGAGGGCGCGGGCGACCCGCCGGTTGGGTACCCGGTCCGCTCCCGCGAGCACGGCGTCGAGCGAGCCGTGCTCGCGGAGGAGCTCGCGGGCCGTCTTCTCCCCGATCCCCGTCACGCCCGGCACGTTGTCCGACGCGTCGCCCTCCAGGGCGAGGAGGTCGGGGATCCGCTCCGGTGGGACGCCGAACTTCTCCTCAACCTCCGCCCGGTCAAGCATGGTGAACGGGTCCCCGGGCCGCCGGCCGGGGCGGAGGAGCTTCACCGTGTCCGACACGAGCTGGGCGATGTCCTTGTCGCCCGTGAGGTGGAGGACGGGGATCCCCGTTCGCTCCGCCTCCCAGGAGAGGGTGGCCATCACATCGTCGGCCTCGTAGCCAGGGACGAGGAGGCACGGGATCCCAAAGGCCTTCAGGACCTCCGGCACGCGGGGGAGCTGCTGGGCAAGCGGCTCCGGGGTCGGCTTCCGCGTCGCCTTGTAGCCCGCGTACGCCTCGTGGCGCACCGTGACCCCGCCCGCGTCGAGGGCGACGGCGACGTAGCGGGATGGATACTCCCGCAGCACCATGAGCAGGGTGCGTAAGAAGCCGTACAGGGCGCCCACCGGCTCGCCACGCGTCGTCGTGAGGCCGGGGACGGCGTAGAACGAGCGGTAGAGAGCGGAATGGCCGTCCACCACGAGGAGGCGCTCCGGAACCTCCGCGATCCCCAGCGCCTCGTAGATGGTCATCGGCCTCCGGCGAAGAACGCACAGAGGGCGATCGCCACCGCGTCCCCGGCATGGTCGGACCACTCCTCCATCGCTGTCTCGTCGCTCGACACGAGGGCCTTCACCATCGCCAGCATCTGTTCCTTGGGCGCCGCGCCGTTCCCGCAGATCCACTTCTTGACCTGCCGGGGAGGGAACGAATGGAGCTCCCGTCCGCGGGCGAGGAGCTTCACCACCCCGATCACCTCCGCGGTGGCCATCGCCGACGGTGCGTTCCGTGCCAGGAACACGTCCTCCACCGCTACCGCCTGGGGCCCATAGGCGACCAAGGCCGCGGCCAGCGCATCGTGGATCCGTCCGAGCCGCTCCGGGTGGAGGGTCCCCGGCTGGGTGCGGATCGTGCCCGCGTCGAGCACCGCGAACGCGCGGCCACGCCTCTCAACCACCGCGTACCCGGTCGCCGAGAGACCGGGATCCACGCCGAGGACCCGCACTCCCGCCGCGCCGCTGCCCAGTCCCGTCACGCCACCGGTCATCGTTCCGAGGGGGGCTCGTCGAGGAGCTCGCGCAGCTTCGCCAGCCGCGGGTCGAGCCGCTTCGTCTGCCCGTGGCAGCCCTCGCGGTGCCGCTCGCGGTTGAGATCGGCTCCGCACTCGGGACAGATCCCCAGGCAGCCCAGTGTGCAGAGGGGCTTGGGGGAGAGGCCGAGCCGCAACCCGGCCTCGATGAACGGACCCAGTTCGAGGTAGGCTCCTGCGATCTCGTCCGGGTTGACCTCCAGGGCTCCGTCCTCCGCCACGTTCTCCACGAGATCCGCCAGGCACCGGGAGCACGTGCGACGCACCCGGGCCCGCACCGACACCCGAAGGAGGACCCCCTCTTCCTGGTAGACCGCGGTCGCCTCAACGCGCACCGGCCCCAGGACGCGCAGGGCTTCCCCCTGCCATTCCACAACTGGAAGGTCCACATCCTGGCTCAGGTTGAACGGGCGTCCCGGGTCCCCCCGCAGCGCGCTAAGATCGAACCTCATCGTCTCCTCGCTCCTGTGAAGAAGTATAGCGCCGTTTGAAGTTCCGGTACCGCGCCTCTACCATTGGCCGGTCAAGGAGGGATACAGGTGAAGGTGCTGTTGACCCGTGAGGTAGCAGGATTGGGGATCCCCGGGGACGTCGTCGAGGTCAAGGACGGCTACGCCCGCAACTACCTCTTGCCCCGAAAGCTCGGCGTGGTCCCCACGCCTCACGAACTGGCCCGGTTCGGGCAACTTCGCTCCCAGTACGAAGCGGAGCTCGCCGATCGCCATACCCAGGCCCATGCCCTGGCCGAAAAGCTCGCCGGGGTGGAGCTCCTCTTCACCCGCCGCGTTCACGATGCGGACAAGCTGTACGCGTCGGTGCGCCCGCAGGACGTGGCGACGGAGATCGCGGACCGGTTCGGGGTGAAGATCGACCCGGAGCGGATCCGGATGGAGACCGTGGACACGCTCGGCGAGCACCAGGCGGAGATCCAGCTCTACGAGGACATCACGGCCACGGTCAAGCTGATCGTAACGCCAGCTGCCTAGCCGCTCGCCTGGTCCGCACGGGGTCGCCGCGCCGGCGATCTCCGGCCCCGCCGGGGGCAGCGGGAAGGTCGCAGGCCGCGGGGGCCACCGAGGGCACCCCCCGGAGTCCCAGCAGGTCTTGACCGCGGGACCGGCGCGGGCGAACTTCCGACCATCATGGACTCTCGTGGGACGGACGCTGCGCCCGCGGACGAGGGAACACCTCCCCTGAGCCCCGCCGACGTTGGCGGGGGGTCGTTTCTGGGGGACGTCCTCCGCGGGGCGAGCGGGACGATCGTGTCGCGGCTCGCTGGCCTGGTCCGCGATGCCGCGATCGCCTACGCCTTCGGCGCCTCCGCCGGGTACGATGCGTTCCTCGTCGCCCTGTTCATCCCCCAGGCGCTGCGCCAGGTCCTCGGGGAAGGGGGAATCGCCACGGCATTCCTCCCCGTCTACGCCCAGGCGAGGGAGAGGGGGGAAGGCGATGCCCTCGCCCGCTCGGCGTTCGTCTACCTCTTCCTCCTCCTCCCCATCCTGTGCGCCCTCGGCGTCCTGTTCGCCCCGTCCTACGTGCCCGTGCTTGCGGCGGGGTTCGCGCCGGAGACGATGGCCCAGAGCGTGGCGCTCGCGCGGTGGATGTTCCCGCTGATCGGGTTCATCTCGCTTGCCGCGCTCGCGGGGGGGATCCTGAACGCCCACGGCCGGTTCTTCCTTCCGGCGCTCGCCCCGGCCATGCTCAACGGGGGGATGCTCCTCGGCGCGGTCGCCCTGTCCCGGGTGACGGACCCGCCGGTCCTCGGCCTCGCCCTGGGCTCGCTCATCGGGGGAGCAGGGATGTTCCTCCTCCTCCTCCCCCCGCTCCGGCCCCTGTGGCGCGGCCCCTGGAAGCTCTGGCCCCCCCATCCCGCGTTGGGGGGGGTGGCATGGCGGCTCCTCCCCGCGATCGGGGCCCTCATGGTGGCGGAACTGAACACGCTCGTGGACAACCGGCTCGCCTCGTACCTCGCCCCAGGCTCGATCTCCACCCTCCAATACGCGATGCGCCTCTTCCAGCTCCCGCTCGGGATCCTCGCTGTATCCGTCACCACCGCCGCCCTGCCGCGGCTGTCCCGCCTCGCGGCGCGGTCGGACACCGAAGGGTTCCGGCAGGCCGTCGAGCGGGGGTTCCTCACCACCGCCGCCCTCATCCTCCCCGCCCTGGCCGGCCTCCTCGTCCTCGGGAGCCCGATCCTCACCGTCCTGTTCGAGCGGGGCTCGTTCACTGCTGCCGATACGGCCCGCACCTATGCCGCCCTCGCCGGCTACCTGAGCGGCCTCTGGGCCTACGCCCTCGTGTACCTGTTCTCACGGGCGTGGTTCGCCCTCGGACGGCCCCATCTCCCCGTCCTGGCGGGGGCGATCGCCCTCGTCGTGAACGTCGGGCTCAACCTGTGGTGGGTGCGGGTGTGGGGCACGTTCGGGCTCGCGCTCGCCACCGGCGTGGCGGGGTGGGTGGATGCGCTCCTCCTCGGACTCCTCCTGTGGCGACGCTGCCCAGGATGGGTCCCCATTCGGAAGATCGGGCGGCTGGCCCTCGCCGTGGGGGGAATGACCGGGGCGCTCCTCCTCCTCCGGCCGTTCCTCTCCGCGTATGGACCGTGGGTCGCGGTGGGGGTGGGGGTCCCGGCCGGGGTCGCCCTCTACGCTGCCCTGGCCTGGATCCTCGGGATCACGCGGTCCCTGGCGGGCGGACGATGAGCCCCGCGGGTTCCGGGGGGAGGGGCGGGAACAGGCCGAGCAACCCGCGCACGAACTTGAGGGGCTCGTCCGGGGCCTGATAGGCCGCCAGCCACGCCACGAAGGCCTGGACAGCCTTCCTCAGCCCCTCCCCATCGAGTTTCCCCTCCTGCACGAGGGGGAGGAGCCCCTCCTCCGCCAGGGCCCGTCCCAGCGGCGGCGGTGGTGTAGGGACGAGGACCACGGGGGACAGGGCACGGTCGAGATGCCGCAGCGCGCCCTCGACCTCGGCATCGGTGCCCCCTCCGTCGTGAACGAGCGCCGCCAACGCCTCCGCGAGGAGCTCCACGTGGGGCCAGATCCCCTCCTCCCCGGCTGCGGCGAGCTCGTGGTACCACAGGACCCACGCCCGTTCGAGCTCCCGCGCGCGCCGCTCCCGCAGCCGCTCCTCGGCGACCCGGCCGTAGGCGCAGTCGGGCGGGCAGCGCACCGATCTCCCGCGGTGCGCCCCGCAGCAGGTGCTGCACAAGCTCCGATCGAGGCCGGGACAGCGCCGGTCCCCGACCCTCTCCCCGCAGATGGCGCACAGGTCGCGGGTCACGGGGTGCCGAACTGGCGGCGTGCGTCCTCGGACATCCTCTCCGGGGTCCAGCGGGGCTCCCACACGAGGACGACCTCCACCTCGTGCCCCGCAAACGCGGCCCGGAGTGCCTCCTCCACCTGCGCGGGGAGCGTGGCAGCGAACGGACAGGTGGAGGTGGTGAGCGTCATCCGCACGCGGATCCGCTTCCCCGCGACTTCGATCCCGTAGACAAGCCCGAGATCAACCACGTTGAGCCCGAGTTCAGGATCCGTTATCCCGCGGAGGACGGCGCGAACCTGCTCTTCCGTAGGCACGACTACCGACGGGATTTCTTCCGGCCCCGGGCCGGCGTCTTCTTCGCGGCAGGCATTCGCTTCTTGGCTGGGGGGCGCGACCTCTCCACCACATCGGCGAGCGTGCTCGCCGCGAGCGCCTGGGTGAACGCCTCCTCGATCCCCTTCCAGAACGGGTCCACCGGACAGTCCTGCCCGGTCACGAACCCGCCGCCGCGCTGCCGGCCGTAGACGAGGGCCGGGGGCTCCGGCTCGAGGGCGGCGATGACCTGCCCCAGCACGATCTCGTGCGGAGCATGGGCCAGCTGGTACCCACCCGTGCGCCCTTTCTGCGCGGTAACCAACCCCGCCCGGCGCAGATCGAGGAGGATCTTGCGAACGAATGCCTCAGGGACGCTGTATCCTTCCGCAATTTCACGCGCCGAGTGGTAGCCCTCCTTGCGGGTCGCAAGCTCGTACAGCACGCACACTCCGTACCCCAAACGCTTGCTGGTAATCATAGTGACCTAGTTTATACGCTGCAGCGGCGCTGTGCCACAACCGCTCGCGCCCTCTCCCGCGCCCAGTTGTCAGCGGCGATGACGTCAGCCACGTCCTGGACAGGGCTCACGCGATGATCGTCGAGCACGATCGCAATGCCCTCCCCAATCGCTGGGAACGGGATCTCACCCCGCAGGAATGCCTCCACGAACACCTCGTCGGCCGCGTTCGCCACGGCGGGGGCCGTCCCCCCCATCCTCCCCGCCGCGAGGACAGTATCGAAAGTCGGATACCGCCCCGCCGGGAGCGCCGCAAGCGAGAGGTCGAGCTCCGCGAACGAGAGCCGGGCCGGGGGAGGGGGGCAGCGCTCAGGGTGGGTGAGGGCGGCGCGGATGGGGATCCGCATGTCGGGAGGGGCGAGCTGGGCAAGGACCGTGCCGTCGACGACCTCGACCAGGGCGTGCACGCGGGCCTGGGGATGGACAAGGACGCCGATCCTCTCCCAGGGGAGGGCGAACAGGTGGTGGGCCTCGATCACCTCGAACGCCTTGTTGGCGAGCGTCGCTGAATCCACGCTGATCCGCTTCCCCATCGGCCACACCGGATGGGCAAGGGCTTGCAGCGGGGTCACGCTAGCTAGCTCGGCCGGGGACCGGTCCCGGAATGGGCCGCCGGAGGCGGTGATCCAGACGCGGTCCACCTCGTGAGGATCGATCCCCCTAAGGAGCTGGAACAAGGCAGCGTGCTCGGAGTCCACGGGGATGATCGCGTCGCGCCTGGGCCGTGCCCGCCGGACGAGCTCGCCGCCGATCACGAGCGATTCCTTGTTGGCGAGGGCGAGGATCTTCCCGGCGGCGAGCGCGGCGAGGGTCGGGCCGAGCCCCCGTGCGCCCACGACCGCGTTCAGGACGAGGTCCACCTCGGGAAGGGAAGCGAGATGGGCCAGCCCGTCAGGTCCGTGGACGATCTCCGTCTCCGGAGGGACGAGCGGCCGCAACCGGTCCGCCTCGGCGGGGCCGGCGATCCCCACCCGTCGCACCGCGAACTCGCGGACGGTCGAGGCCAGGGCTTCCACGCTCCGCCCGGCCGCGACCGCGACGACTTCGAGCGGACGTCCCTCCCGCCGCAGAGCGCGGATCACGTCCAGGGCTTGGGTCCCGATCGAGCCCGTCGCCCCAAGGATGGCGACCCGGAGCGGAACAGGGCTCATCCCGTTGGCTGAAGGGTGAGGTCAGCGAGGAGGGCGTTCATCTCCTCGCCGTCGAGCGACTCCCGCCGCAAGAGCTCCTGAGCGATCCGATCGAGGGCGGTGCGGTTCCGGGCGAGGAGATCCTTCGCCCGCCGGTAGGCCTGGTTGAGGATCGCCCGGATCTCGCGGTCCACTGCCGCCGCGAGCTCCTCGGAGTGCGCGTCGCTGCGTACGATCTCCTCACCGAGGAAGATGTTCGTGCGCTCCTTCCCCAGGTTGATCGGGCCCAGGCCCTCCGACATGCCGTATTCGATCACCATTTTCGTCGCGAGCTCGGTCGCATCGCGGAGGTCGTTCGCCGCACCGGTGCTCTGCTCCCCGAACACGATCTCCTCCGCCCCCCGCCCGCCGAACGTCCAGGTGAGCATGTCGAGGAGGTCGTCCTTGGACGTCCAGTACTTGTCCTCAAGCAGGCGCTGCGAGAACCCGAGGACCCCCGTTCCCCGGGGGACGATCGTCACCTTGTGCACCGGCCCCAGGCGGGGGAGGAGCTTGTTCAGGAGGGCATGGCCGGACTCGTGGTATGCGATGCGCTGCCGTTCCTCGTCCTTGATGTACATCCCCTTGCGTGCCAGCCCCGTGAGCACGCGGTCGAGCGCTTCCTCAAAGTCCTCGAGCTCGATGCGCTCCTTGTTCCGCCGGGCGGCGAGGAGCGCGGCCTCGTTGCACAGGTTCTCGAGGTCCGCCCCCACGAACCCCGGCGTGCGGCGGGCGAGGACGGAGAGATCCACGTCCGGGGAGAGCTTCTTGTCCCGGATATGGACCTTGAGGATCGCCTCCCGCCCGTGCAGATCAGGGGTGGGAACTGCGATCTTGCGGTCGAATCGCCCGGGGCGGAGCAGGGCGAGGTCGAGGACATCGGGGCGGTTCGTGGCGGCGAGGACGATCACCCCGGCGTTCCGCTCGAACCCGTCCATCTCCGAGAGGAGCTGGTTCAGCGTTTGTTCCCGCTCGTCGTGCCCACCCCCCAAGCCCGCGCCCCGCTTGCGGCCCACGGCATCGATCTCGTCGATGAACACGATGCACGGGGCGCTCGCCTTCGCTTTCTGGAACATGTCCCGCACCCGGGCTGCCCCCACCCCGACGAACATCTCCACGAAGTCCGACCCGGAGATGGAGAAAAACGGGACGCCGGCCTCGCCGGCGATCGCGCGGGCGAGGAGGGTCTTCCCCGTGCCCGGCGGCCCCACGAGGAGGATCCCTTTGGGGATCTTCGCCCCGAGGCGCACGAACCGCCCCGGATCCCGTAGGTAGTCCACGATCTCCCGCACCTCGTCCAGGACCTCATCGATGCCCGCCACGTCCTTGAACGAGACCTTCGTGAACTCCTTGGCGACGAGCTTGGCCCGGGACTGGCCGAAGGTGAACGGGTTCCCCCCCTGCATGCGGCGCATCATGTACGCAAAGAACACGGCGAATAGGGCCATGATGAGCACATACCCAAGGAGGGGCAGGATCCACGATGCCCCGCCGGGGGCCTGGAACCGGTACACCACGCCCTGGTCCTCCATCACCTGCGCCAACTCGGCGTAGAGGGGGGACCCCTCCGGCGGGCCCTGGACGACGAAATTACGGATCTCCGCTACCTTGAGCACGCCCTCGATCCGTGAGCCCTGGATCACGACCTCTGCGACGTTCCCACTCTGGATCTGGGCGAGCAGGTCCGAGTAAGAGAACTCGACGGTCCGGGGCTTGGACGGCCAGAAGGCCTGGCTGATCAGGAGGCCGATCATCACCAGCACCAGGAGGAACGTGATGCTGCGCAAGGGCCGGGGCGGCTGAATCGAACGACGGTCCATACAATGACCATTGTAGCCCACCCCCCCCACGGATCAACGAATCTGGCTCGATCCAGATGCTATGGCTACAATGCTGAGTTGTGGCCGGCTTCCTGCGTCTCCTCGCCGTTATCCTGTTCTCCGCCGCTGCGTTCGCTAGCCCGGAGAAGCTCGATCCGTTCCTCCGCCTCCTCGTCCACGCCGAGCAAGGGGACGGGCCCGCGGCCCTCCTCTCCCCGGAGACGCTCTCCGCCCTCGTCGCCCTCGGGGGGGATCCCGTGGCCCCCGGGCCCGCGGAACGGACGGCGGTGCGCGTCCTCCTCCTCACCGAGGATCCTGGCGCAGCCTGGACGATCCCCCTCTTTCGCCCTCACGGGGTCGTGAACACCCTCGCCACGGGGGAGGTGGCCGTCGCTGACCTCGCCGCCCTGGCTGACCACCCTCAAGTCGTCTACATCGAGGCGAGCCGGCCCCTTTCCCCAGCGCTCGACCTCTCCGTCCCCGAGGTCGGAGCCCCCGCTTTATGGTACGGCACCCCCGCGACGGCCGGCCGGGGCGTGATCCTGGGGGTCGTGGACACGGGGCTCGACATCCTCCACCGCGATTTCCGCGTAGACCGCGACGGGAACGGGACCGAGGAGGGGTCGCGGATCCTGTGGCTGTGGGACCAGACCGGTGTCGGCGCCACGGGGTTCCCCTCGTGGTGGGGGGACGACGGCGTCGGCGCGGAGACCTACTACGGGCGGGCGTTCTCCCGCGCGGAACTGGAGGTGGCGATTGCGAGGGGCAGTTCGCCCACCCTGGATTCGCACGGGCACGGGACCCACGTCGCCGGGATCGCCGCGGGGGACGGCTCTGCCTCCGCCGCGATGCGGCGCGGGGTCGCCCCCGACGCGGACCTCGTGGTCGTGAAGACGACGTTCTACCACGACACGGTGGTGGACGGGGCGCGGTTCGTGTTCGAGGCAGCGGAGGCGCTGGGGATGCCGGCGGTGGTCAACCTATCCCTGGGCGGCCACAGCGGCCCCCACGATGGGAGCTCGCTGTTTGAGCGGATGCTCGACGAGCTCGCCGACCGCCCCGGCCGGGCGATCGTCGTCGCCGCTGGGAACGAAGGGGATCGGAGGATCCACGTCGCGGGGGACGTGTGGGCCACGACGACATGGCACCTCGAGGCGGAGAAGGATACGGTCTCGGCCCAGTTTTGGTACAACGGGACCGCAACCTACTCGATCGAGGTCCGGTCCCCGAGTGGAGAGACCGCGACCGTCCTCCCCGGGAGCCAGCGTTGGGTGTCCACCTCCTCCGGTGGGATCTGGCTCGACAACACCTCGCTCCCCGATCCGCGCAACCTGGCGCGCTACATCTTCGTCGCCCTCACCGACATCACCCCCGGGACGACGTGGGCGGTCACCTTGACCCCGATCCTCGGGGGCGGGCACGTGGACGGGTGGGTAGAGGACGCCGCTGCCGCCCAGTTCCGGGAGGGGGACACGAGCTCCACGATCTGCGAGCCGGGGAACGCCACGCGCGTGATCACGGTGGGTGCCTACATCACGAAGACCCACTGGACCTCGGTGGCGGGAGAGGAGACGGCCGACGGGGAGGTCGGGGCGCTCGCCTCATTCTCGTCGCGCGGGCCGACCCGCGACGGCCGCCTCAAGCCGGACCTGACCGCCCCGGGGGCCTGGATCGCCTCCGCCCGGTCCCAGAACGCAACCGCGGCGCCGTGGCTCACCCTGGCGGGCGGGGAGTACACGATGCTCCTCGGGACGAGCATGGCCGCCCCCCACGTGGCGGGAGCGGTTGCCCTTCTCTTCTCCCGGCGGCCAAACCTCACCGCGGCGGAGGTCAAGGATGCGCTCACCTCCGGGGCGCGGGCCGATGCCGAGGTCGGCGTAGCACCGAGCCAGGCATGGGGAGCGGGAAAGCTCGACATCGCCCGGACCGCACAGCTCATCGGCGGGGCCGCGCCGGTGGAGAAGCCGGTCCTCATCGCCCTGGCCAATCCCGTGTCCTCCGAGGCACGCTTCAGCTACCGTTGTCCGACCGGGACGGGCTGGGCGAGCCTCCACATCTACGACCTCGCGGGGAAGCTCCTCTATACCCAGCTCGTCGGCCCCCTCGCGGGGGAGGCGCGGTGGCCCTTGACCACCCACGACAGCCGACGGGTGGCGAGCGGTCTCTACCTCGCTGTCCTCGTCACGGACGAGAGCCAATCGGAGATCGTGCGGGTGGTGGTCCAGCGATGAGGGGCTGGCTGCTCGCGCTCCTCGCGGCACTGGGATCGATCGGGGTTGGCCAGGGCTTCGTCGGGGGGGACATCCTGTTCGATCTCGCCGCGGGCGCCCGCCGCGCGGGCATGGCCGGGGTCGGGGTCGCCCTCGCCTCCCCCGATGCTCTGTTCGCGAACCCCGCGGGCCTTCCGTGGGTCGAGGGCGTGCAGATCCTGTCCACCTACGCAGACCTGTTCGGAGCTGCCCATCTGGGGGCCGTGTCCGTGACGGGAGCCGGGCTCGGGGGGGCGGGGATCGGCCTCGATGCGGGGACGATCGGCCCTGGCCTCGCGTTCCGCGCGGCGGGCGCCGTCCTCGGGGCCGGCGTGCGCCTGGGGCCCGTCGGCGCCGGAGTGCGGGCGCGCCTCCTGCGACCGATCGCCCCCACCGCCGGGATCGGCGGCGCGCTCGATCTCGCCCTCCTCTGGCGCGGTCCAATCCACATCGGGGCCGTGGGGAGGTCCGTCCTGTCCCACGCCCCCGTGCCCGGCGAAGCCTGGCCCGCGGAGTGGGCGGTGGGGATGGCCCTCCCCGTGGACGTGGGGGGGATGACCCTCACCCTCGCCGGCGACGTGTCCGACGTGGGCGGGAGCCCGTCGTTCGCGGTTGGGGGCGAGCTCGGGGTGGGTTGGCTCCTCGTCCGGGCTGGGTACGGCCCGGCGGGGATCGCGATGGGGGGGACGGTCGGCTGGGGGCCGTTCGCCCTGGACTGGGCGCTCGTCCTCCCTCCCGTCCTGCCCCTTACGTTCCGCGTATCCTTCACAGTGAGGTTATGATGAGAAAAGCCTTCTTCCTTCTCCTCGTCGTCGGTTGCACCGCCATCGCCCAACAGACCCCGAGCTTCAACCTGACCGTAACCGGGGAGAAGACGTGGACCATCCGGTTCGGGCTGGGTTCCGCGGGCCTCCTGGCCGACGAAAGCCTGTCCCCGGGGCAGCCGGCACTGACCCAATCCCTCCGCGCCGAGATCACGGGCACGGCCCTCGATCTCATCACCCTCACCGCGAGCTTCAATGACCAGTTGGGCCCGGAGTTCCAGGACTTCCTCCTCACCGTGGACCACACGCCGTGGACGGGGGAACTGGGGCGGTTCGTGGTGGGGGCGGAGGGAGAGGGCCTCGGGGTGTACAACAAGCGCGTCCTCGGGGCGCGGGGCACCTACGCCGGGGCCGAGGTCACGGTGGGAGCGCTCGTGACCCGGCTGGAGGGGATCTCCGAGTCCCGCACGTTCTATGGGGAGCGCGGCACGGGGGAGGCGACGTTCACGGTGAATGACCCCGACGAGCCGTGGCGTCCCGCCCCGTACCTCCGTTCCGTGGAGGGCCTCGCCTACTGGCCGCTCCGGATCCAGTTCGTGGAGGGCCTGTCCGAGGTCGCGCTCCGCGTGGACGGTTCGGCCGCCCTGTGGGCGTTCCTGGCCGACTGGGGCCTCGGCTACCTCGAGGAGGACCTCGCGGCCGAGCTCGTGACCCCGCTTGCGGCGGGGGAGTTCTTCGTCCTCCGCGACGGCGGTGACGACCTCGCCCTCCGCCTCGCCCCGGCTGCCCTGGCCCGGCGGCGGATCCAGGAGGCGATCGAGGCCCACAACACCCGGCTCGGGCTCACCGGAAACGACCGGAGGACCTATCCCCTCATCGAGGGGAGCGAACTCGAAGCCCGCTTCCTCGACGAGTGGAGCGCGTTCCTCGCCGTCCTCGTGGACGAGGACGCCTACCCCTTCCCCGAAGCCCAGTACCGCCGCTACCTCTCGTTGGGCGAACGGGACGTGATCGAGGACACGGTCGAGGTCTGGATCCGCCTCCCCGGGGAGGAGGAGTTCCGCCCCTCCACCGATCCCGACCTTGCGGAGTTCGCCTGGACCATCCTCCCCGCGGACGGCGTCCTGCGGATCTCGTTCCCCGACGGGTTCTTCACCGACGGGGCGCTGCGCGTGACGTTCGCCTTTCAGCGGGAGGGAGGCTCGTTCGCGCTTGGCCTATCCCTTGTCCCCGGTTCGGAACGGGTTTACCGTAACGGGAAGCTCCTGGTGCGGAACACGGACTACACGCTCGACTACGAGGCGGGGATCCTCCTCCTCTTCGCCCCCCTCGGGCCGGAGGACGAGCTCCGGGTGGACTTCGAGCGCCAGCGCGGTGGGCTGGGCGTGGTCACCGATTACGAGCGGATCCTGTTCGGGCTGACGGTGAACGTGCCGGGGTGGGACGCGCTCCACTTCGCCGTGTACCGGGCGATGGACTTCGGCACGCCCCTTCCCACCACCCGCACCATGCCCAACACCCACACCGTGGCCGCCCTCGCCCTGGCCGGCGAGGTCGCTGGGTGGGCGTACAGCCTCAGCGTCGCGGCCGCGGAGAACGTGTTTCCATCCGATGACAACGCACGGATCCCTTCCCCGAACCGGGTCCATGCCATCTCAGCCGCCCAAGCGCCCGACGGCGCGTACGTCATCTTCGGCCACCAGAACGGGCTCACCGTGTACAAGGACGGGGCGTTCACCGGATACGGAGCCGCCCATGGCCTTGCCGGGCGAGCCGTGTCCGCCCTGCTCGCCCTCCCCGGCCAGCTCCTCGTGGGCACGGATGGGGGGCTGACCGTGGTCCGGCTCACCGAGCCGACCCCGTTCGATCGCGTGCGAAGCTGGGTCAGGATCACCAAGGACGATGGTCTGCCCGGGACGGAGGTCCTCGCCCTCGCGAGCGGGGATGGGCTCGTCTACGTTGCGACCGACGCTGGCCTGGCCTCGTTCGCCCTTGCCGATGCGGAGAACCCCAAGCGCTGGCAACCGCTGACCCTTCCCGCGGACGACACCAGGCCCACCTCCCTCCTGTGGGCCGCGGGCGTCCTCTACCTCGGCGCCGCCGATGGGCTGTACGTCCAAAGCGAAGCGGGCTGGATCCACGTCCCCGAGGCCCCGGGGCCGATCCACGACCTCCTCGCCCGGGGGGACGACGTGTACGTGGCCTCCGACCACGGGATCCGCATCCTACGCGGGGGAATGGGAGCAGGCTGGGTCGTTCTCGGGAAGGCCGTGTACGACCTCGCCCTCTACGAGGGGGCGCTCTGGTACGCGGCCGAGGATGGGCTGTGGCACGAGGGCGGGTCCGCCCCGGCCGTAGGGGGCCCCGTGACCGCGGTTGGGGTAGGTCAGGGAGCGGTCTGGGCGGCCTCGATCGCCGGGGAGGACTTCCGGCTCGACCTGTGGCGCGTGGGCGAGCGCGCCGAACGGTTCACCCAGTCCCAGACGAAGCTCGATGGGCGCGACCTCTCCCGATTCCGCGACATCCCCGCCGCCGAGCACACCCGGTACGGGATCTCCGGGGGCCTCTACCTCAGCCGGACCTTCGGCGACTGGCAGTGGGACGTGCGCCTGGCGAGCCGCCTCCCCGGATACGAGGAGATCGGCCGGTCCGGGAGGTCCGATGGCCACGGGATCAGCTTCACCGCTCGCTACACGGGAGCCGGGCCCACCACCCTCGAACTGCGCGGGGGGTGGGACGTGGTGAACCTCACCACCCGCCCCCAGAGCCGGCTCACGGCGAGCCTCGACTGGCGCTGGTCCGACGGGCCCACCGCGTCCCTCTCCGTGACGCCCACCGTCACCGGAAGCGGCGTGGCGGCGTTCGAGCGGCTGGAGATGGGCTGGCGGGCCGGGCTCTCCAACACGACCCAGGCGTGGTCGTGGGGGCTCTCGACGAGCGGCACCCTGCACTACCCGAGCTTCTCCGCCGCTGGCCAGCTGGGGGCCACCGCCTCCCTTCAACCGGCCCCGGGATGGACCACGGACCTCAGCTGGACCCGCCCCGTTCGCACCACGGGCACCCTGGGCGAGGAGACGCTCCGCGCGACGGTGAAGTGGGCCTCTGCCCTCGATCGGATCTCGCTGAACGCGAGCTGGCAGGAATCCCTACGCCACCACCTCACCACCGACGCATGGCGCAGTGAGCGCACGATCCAGGCCGACGCGCGGTGGCCAGCGTGGCCCGTCCCTGGCGGGGACCTCACCCCGCGGCTCTTCGCGACCCTCAGCGAGACCCCGACCGAGGAGCGGTGGACGGCCCGCCTCGAGGCCGACCTCGTGCAGTCCCCGGTCGTGCTCCGCCTCAAGGTCACGGTCGGACGGGGCCTCCAGGTGGTAACCGAGCGAACGGATCAAACCCTGGCCCTTTCCTTCGCGTGGGAGCACGCGGGTTGGCGTGGCGTGCGAACCTCCCTCCAATGGGACAGGTCGTGGGCCCTCCTCTCCCACCCCCGCTACCCGACCGAGGTCACGGAGAAAGAGGAGGCCGTCCTTCGGTTGACATGGGAGCCTGAGGGATGGCGCGATGTCCTCACCCTCTCCTGGAAGCCCCGCGACCAGCAGATCTCGGTCACGAACCGCGGTACGTGGCCGTTCGCGTCGGGGGCCCTCACCGCGGAGACGTCCGTCCAGCTAAAGGATCAGGCCCTCGACGTGACGACCCGCGCCGACCTCGGGCTCCCGCTCGATACCCTGCTCGTGGCGCTGGGAGCGGAGCCGGTGGGAGAGATGTGGGGGCTCAGCGCTGAGCTCGGGCACATCCTCGGGCTCACGCCCGAAAGCGACGCAACCCACGCCCTGTTCCTCGGCGTGACCCTCGCCGTTCGGTTCTAGAACTTGGCGCCGAACCCGAACCGGTGGGAGGCCGACAAGGTTGGGTGGGTGAGGAGGGCGTAGTCGATCACGAACATCCCCCAGTTCACCCCGAGGCCGAGCGCCCACTGCACGCCCGCCTGGAGGCGCAGGCCGGCGCGGACCTCGAACAGCCCCATCGCCGACCACCCCACGCCGAGCGCGGTGTACTCCGCGGTGAGGTCCGCTGTGAGGAGGAACCCCATCGGGTTCACGAGCGCCACCCCCGCCGCGAGGTCGGTGGACCACCCATCGCCCGTCTCCCCCACCGTGGCCCCGAACCCGAACTCCCGCAGCGCGAGGCCGAACTGGAGCCTCCCGAACGGTGTGCTCATCCGCCCGAGGAACCCCACGTCCAGGGCGAACCCGCTCCCCGTCTCGTCCGCGATCTGGGCGCGGTGGTACTTGACGGCAGCGCCGCCGGCAGCGGGGAACGGGAAGATCCGCATCCCCGACAGGTCGAACCCTGCCCCCACCACCGCTGCGAAGTGGGAGAACGGGAGAGGGTCGCCCTCCGGGTCCGTGATCCCACCGACCCCGAGGTACCCCAGCCCCGCCCCGTAGTTGGGGACCGAGCCGGCGAGCCACGTCACTGAGTACAGCCCGAGCACGCTCGACAGGCTCGAGTCGGCGCGGATCCCCTTCGACCACCCGAGGCCGGCGGGGTTGGTGAGAAGCGCCTCCGTCCCCTCGGCGATGGCGATAGAGGCCCCGCCGAACCCCATCGCCCGCACCCCGAGGCCCACATCGAACGGGTTCGGCAAGCCCTGGCCGAGGGCTATACCCCCCCCGACGAGGACCACACCCAACAGCGCGAACGCTCGTCGCATCATCCCCTCCTCAGCGCACCACAAGGATCCTCCCGATCTCCGACCGCTCCGTCTTCTCTCCGACGGTGGCCGTGATCAGGTAGAAGTACAACCCATCGGCGATCGAGCGACCGTTCCCGTCCTTGAGATCCCATGTGAACTGCGTGCCCGCCACTTCGCTCCGCCGGACCTCCCGGCCCAGCATATCGAAGATCTGGATCGAGACGTCAGTCGCTCCCAGCGGGAGGAACACCTGGATCCGACACTGCGTCCGAGCGGGGTTATCGAGAGCCTTCGTCCCGACCGCCGCCCCACCCTGAGGGCGGACGTACACGTCCAACGAGAACCACTCCCCGAACCCTCCCGCGTCGCGAGCCCGCACCTGGATCCGAAAAACGTTGGCCGTGGTGAACGTATGGGTGGTGCTGTTCGCGGTCGTCGCCACCACGGTCTCATCCCCAAGCTTCCATTCGTAGCCTGTGATCGCGTCATCATCGGCGTCGTTGGCCGTGGCTGTGAACGTGATCGTCTGACCGAGCGCGGGCGCCGCCGGACTGACGGCGATCGCGGTAACCACCGGCCGCCGGTTCACCGGGGAAGCGACGACCGTGATCGTCTTCTCCTTCCTCCCGACCTCCCCGCGGCTGTTGGTGACGGAGAGGATCACGGTGTACGTGTCAGCTGCCGTGTACGTGTGCTGCGGGTTGGCGGCCGTGGAAGTTCCGCCATCGCCGAACGCCCAGACGTAGGTGTACGGCGTGAGCGGCGGAGTCGCCGGATCCGTCACCTGCGAGGTGAAGGTGACCGCTTGACCGACAGCCGGTTCCGCAGGCGTGAACGTAAAGTCCACCACAGGCTGCTTGCCGGTCACCTCGACCGGCTTCGTCTTCGAGCTCGCCAAGCCGCCCTCCCCGGTCACGGTGAGGGTCACCTGGTAGGTCCCGCCGATCGCATACGTGTGCTTGACAGAGGCCGAGCCCGTGGTCTGGGCCGTCTTCCCGTCACCGAAGTCCCAGTGGAACGTGGCCTTGGTGATGTCCCCCGACGGATCGGCGATGCCCGTGGCGGGCGTGAACGTAACCTCGATCCCCGCTTCCGGCGCCGCCGGCGTCCAACTGAAGTCCACCCCCGTTGGCGCCTGACCAATCGCGGTGGTGAACGTCGCCGGGCCCACCAGTTCCGTGGTTGCCTTCGTCGCCGTGCCCTCGGTGTGCCACACCACCGATTCCAGTTGCAGCTTCCGCCCAGATGGGGCCGTGCTCTTGAGGGTGACCCAGATCTCAAGCTCCACGCTCGTATCGTCCGGCACGAGGTTGTTGGCACCCGTTGTCACGCGCACACCGGCCAGGCTCAGCCCCACCGGGTCCGTAACCTCGCCGAGGAGCGCCCCGTCGGACTTCCGGCGCACCTCGATCTTCGCCACATGCTGGTCGGCGAGCGGGTTGTCCGGAACGTAGTTGCGGATCATGAGCGAGGTGATCGTCACGTCGTACGGGTCCGGATCGTTGTCCCGGAGGTCGAGCCGCTGAGCGAGGAACCGCACCCCCTGGAATACCGTGCGATTGGACATCGTCACCGGGGTCGCCGTTTCGAACCCCTCACCCGCGTCCGGGCCGGTCTCGAAAGCCGCGTTCCCGGGTACCACCGGACCCGACAGGTACCCGCTCTCGGTGTGCCAGACAGTCGTTTGGAGCTTGAGGGTTCGGCCGTGGGGAACTCCCGTCTTGAGCGTGACCCAGATCTCGAACGTTTCCGACGTGTCGTCGGCGACCGTGTTGTTGCCGATCGCGGTTTCTGCAGGCGGGATCCGAACCCCGCCCGCGTTCAATCCAGAAGCGTCCGTCACCTCGCCGAGGAGGGCCCCATCACTGCCCCGGCGCACCTCGACCTTGGCGACCTGGGTCTCCGCCAGCCGCGCCCCCGAGTCGGCCACGTTCTGGACCATGAACGACTCGATCGTCACGTTGTACGGGTCAAGGTCGTTGTCCCGGGCCTCGATCCGTTGGGCGAGGAACCGTTGCCCGGAGTAGATTCGCCCGCCGGTGAGATCCTGGTTCGTCAGTTCCTCAAACCCAACGGGAGCCCCGACGATGAACCGGGGCGCGGTGCCCCAGACCGAGTGGACGACGTCGTACCCCGTGCCCGTAAGCCGGACCTGCGCCTTGAGCCGCAGGCGGTGCCCGGTCGGAGCGTCATTTCGGAGCGTGATCCAGATTTCGTAGACCTCAAGGCTGTACGCGGCGATCGTGTTATGGGAGCCGGTGGATATCTCGACCCACGGTTGCGGCGGACCAGCAGCAGTGAAGTTTCCAAACCCACTTGTCTTCTCCCCCAGGCGGTTTCCGTCCCGGGCGCGGATGACCTCGATCTTCGCCAGGTACGCCCCGGTCAGCTTGATCGGGTCGCCATCGTTCCAGACGTCCACCCGGCTCACCGTGCGCGAGGCCCCCACCGACAGGTTGTTGACCTCGAACCGGGCGGCGAGGAACTTCTGTTCGCGGTACACAGGCAGCTCGCCGGTCGGGACATCCATGAACCAGACAGGCTGCGTAGTGAACGTGGCCGCTGCGGTGGGGTAGGCCACGTTGTGGTCCATCGGCGGGTTGTTGGTTGTAATGACTGTTGGGGTGCTGGTCGTCCCGAGCTGGAGTTTCTGTCTTAGGGAGGCACTCACCTGCACTTTGACCCAGATCTCGAGGTCGAACGCATCGTTGAACGCGTTATTGGCCGTGGTGGGGATCTCGATCCCCGCCGTCGTGAAGTTGGCGAACCCCGTGGCCACCGCCCCCATGACCTTGCCGTCGCTCGCCCGCCGAACCTCGATCCGCTCGACGTCGGTTCCCGACAGCGGGTCCGTCGCCGTGTTGACGACCTTGACCTGGGTCACGGTGAACGTACCCGAGGCGGTCTGGGTGATCACCTGCGCCAGCACCCACGAACCCGGCGCCACGTTGGCATCGGCCAACGAGACATTGCTGAACGTCTGCGCCACCACCGCCGGTGCCGCGAGGGCAACCGCCGCCACAACCAACAGGAATCGTTTCATCGCCAAACCTCCTCCCCCAGCTCGGGCCGGCCGGCGCCCACACGCCAGGAACCCGGTTCCGTAGGCTTCATCAAACTCATCTTCCCCTCATCACGAGGTTTCTTGGCACGGTGACCAGTCTAGGTGAGCGGCATCACGCTGCGGAGGATCGGGGTTACCCCGGCCCCAGGCGTTTGTCCGCCCACCCGTGCCCCCGTGTCCGGTGTGGTCAGTATAGTGTCAGGAAGTGGGCCGTGTCGGTGACCAAACCCACCTCCACCAGTAGGGGGGAACCAAGGGCCGCCGCGAGGATCGAGCCCGCCCGCAGGAAGAACCGGAGAGGCCGGTTGAGGTGGGACGGGCTCCCTTGGCCCGGCGGGCGGGAACCCGTACACTCCAGCCCGAGGTGAACGCATGAACCTGATCGAGGATGTCTGGGCACGGGAGATCCTGGACTCCCGCGGCAACCCGACCGTGGAGGTGGAGATCACGCTCGAGGACGGCACCGCGGCGCGGGCCGCTGTGCCCTCCGGCGCGTCCACCGGCACCTACGAGGCCGTCGAGCTGCGGGACGGAGATGACCGGTACCTGGGGAAGGGAGTCCAGCGCGCGGTCCACAACGTGAACGAGATCATCGGCCCGGAGATCGAGGGCCTCGACCCCCTCTGGCAGGAGGAGATCGACGCCCTGCTCCTGGAGCGCGATGGGACTCCGAACAAGGCGGAGCTAGGGGCGAACGCGATCCTCGCCGTGTCGCTCGCCTGCGCCAAGGCGGCAGCAGCGTCGCTCGGGATCCCGCTCTGGAAGTACCTCGCCGGCGCCCGGCCGGGCCGGATGCCGATCCCCCTCATGAACGTGATCAACGGGGGCGCCCACGCCGATAGCGGCCTCGCGATCCAGGAGTTCATGATCGTCCCGCTCGGGGCCCCCGTCTTCGTGGAGGCCCTCCGCTATGGGGCGGAGGTCTTCCACACCCTGCGCAAGATCCTGAAGGGGAAGGGGCACTCCGTGGCGGTGGGGGACGAGGGCGGGTTCGCCCCCCGTCTCGCGACGGACGAGGAGGCCCTCCGCATCCTCGTCCAGGCGATCGGCGACGCGGGATACGAGCCGGGACGGGACGTCGCCCTCGCCCTCGACTGCGCCGCGACCGCGTTCTACGCGCCCGAGCGCGGGATCTACCGCCTGGCAGGCGAGCGGCGCGCGGCGGACCTCGTCGAGCTCTACGCGCAGTGGGCCAAGGCGTACCCGGTTGTATCCATCGAGGACGGGCTCGCGGAGGAGGATTGGGAGGGATGGTCGCTCCTCACGGACCGGCTCGGCTCCACGATCCAGATCGTGGGCGACGATATCTTCGTGACGAACCCGGACCGGCTCGCCCAGGGGATCAAGCGCCGGGCGGCGAATGCGATCCTCATCAAGCTGAACCAGATCGGCACGGTGACGGAGACGCTCCGCACGATGGACCTCGCCCACGGGGCTGGCTACGCTTGCATCATCTCCCACCGGTCCGGGGAGACGGAGGACACGACGATCGCCGACTTCGCGGTGGGAACCGGGTGCGGACAGATCAAGACCGGATCCGTCTCCCGCTCGGAGCGGGTCGCGAAGTACAACGAGCTTCTGCGCATCGAGGATACCTATGCTCCGCCGATGGCGACGTGGCCCCGCTAGGGGGTGCCTCCTCGCCCTGGCCGTGGTGACGATCCTCGGCCTGGGATGGGTGTTCGGGACGCGGGTGTTCGCCATCCGCGACGCCGCGGCGGACGTCCGGGCGTTCCAGGCCCGGGACCAGGCCGTCCATGCGGAGATCGCGGCCCTGCGCCAGAAGCTCGTCGAGGCCCCCCTCCCCCAGGTGGTGGAGCGGGAGGCGCGGCAGAGGCTGCACTGGGGGTTCCCCGACGAGGAACGGATCGTCATCGTGCGGAGGTAGCGTGGCGTTCGTCCATCTCCACGTTCACTCGGAGTACTCGCTTCTCGATGGGATGGGCCGCGTGCGCGATCTCGTGGCCCGGGCGGCGGAGCTGGGGATGCCGGCCCTCGCCCTCACCGACCACGGGAACCTATCGGGCGCGATCAAGTTCTACCGGATGGCGAGCGAGGCTGGGGTGAAGCCCCTCCTCGGGGAGGAGCTCTACGTGGCCCCGGACTCCCGCCATTCCCGCGACCCCGCGACGGGCCGCTCCCCGTACCACCTCGTCGTCCTCGCCACGGATGAAACGGGGTGGCAGAACCTCCTCGTCCTCGCGAACCGCGCCCACACCGAAGGCTTTTACTACAAGCCGCGGGTGGACCTCGAACTCCTCGCGGAGCACGCGACGGGGCTCGTCGCCCTCTCCGCCTGCGAGTCGGGCGAGGTGCAGCGCCACCTCCTCCACGGACGGCGGGATGAGGCCGCGGCGGCGGCGGGGCGGTACGCGGAGATCTTCCCCCGCCGGTTCTACCTTGAGCTTCAAAATCACGGTCTGGAGCGGAACGTGGCGCTCGTGCGCGACCAGATCGCGCTCGCCCGGCGCCTGAACCTTCCCGTGGTGGCGTCGGCCGATGTCCACTACCTTTCCCCCGAGGACCGTGAGCCGCACCGCGTCCTCATCAACATCCAGGCCGCAAAGAAGCTGTCCGACCCCGATGCGCGGTCGTTCGATGGGGATGGCTACCACTTCCTGACCGAGGAGGAGATGCGGGCGCGGTTCGCGGAGGTCCCGGAGGCGCTCGCGGCGACCATCGCCGTGGCGGAGCAGTGCGAGCTCAAGCTCGACCTGGGGAGGCGCCTCCTGCCCCGCTACCCGAGTGTCCTCTCCCCGAACGAGGAACTGATCGAGCAGGCGCGGGCGGGGGCCCGGGCCCGGTTCGGCGACCCCCTCCCGCCCCCGGTTGAGGAGCGGCTGAACTACGAGCTCGACGTAATCACGCGGATGAACCTCGCCCCCTACTTCCTCATCGTCGCTGACTTCGTCGGCTACGCGCGGCGGAAGCGGATCCCCGTCGGTCCCGGGCGCGGCTCGGCCGCGGGATCCCTCGTGGCGTACGCCCTCGGCATCACGCAGGTGGACCCGCTGCGGTTCAACCTCCTGTTCGAGCGCTTCCTGAACCCGGACCGGGTGACCCTCCCCGACTTCGACATCGACTTCTGCGTCCGGGGCCGGGACGAGGTCATCCGCTACGTCGCCGAACGGTACGGCCGCGACCACCTCGCCCAGATCGCCACGTTCGACCGGATGGCGGCGCGGTCGGTGGTGCGGGACGTGGCCCGCGTGCTGGGGCTACCCTACGAGAAGTCGGACCGGATCGCGAAACTCGTCCCGTTCGGGATGACGCTGCGCCGGGCGTTGGAGGAGGTGCCGGCCCTCAAGGAGCTCGCCGAGGGGGAGGAGGAGATGCGGCGCCTCTTTGCCATCGCCCGCCGGCTGGAGGGGCAGCTCCGCAACAGCTCAACCCACGCCGCAGGGGTGGTGATCGCCCCCGAGCCGCTGGAGAAGTTCGTGCCCCTCCTCCGCCTCGCCGACGGGGAGTTCGTGACGCAGTTCGACATGCACGACGTGGAGGCGGTGGGCCTCCTCAAGATGGACTTCCTCGGCCTGCGCAACCTGACCCTCCTCGATGACGTGACGCGGCTGGTGGAGAAGCGGACGGGGGTCGAGGTGGACCTGGGGCAGATCCCGCTCGACGACGGGGCAACGTACGAGCTCATCCAGTCCGGGCAGACCACGGGGGTGTTCCAGATCGAGTCCCCGGGGATGAAGGCGCTCATCCGCCGGCTCGAGCCGACGGAGTTCCGAGACCTGATCGCCATCCTCGGCCTGTTCCGCCCCGGCCCGCTCGATTCGGGGATGGCCGACGACTACATCGAGCGGAAGCACGGGCGCCAGCCGGTCACCTACCCCCACCCCGCCGCGGAGGAGGTCCTCTCCGAAACGTATGGCCTCCCCATCTACCAGGACCAAATCCTCCTCCTCGCCCAACGGCTGGCCGGCTTCACCCTGGGGGAAGCCGATCTCCTGCGGAGGGCGATGGGGAAGAAGAAGCCAGAAGAGATGGCGGAGATGGAGTCCCGGTTCGTGGACGGCTGTGTCCGGAACGGGATCCCCATCGCGGAGGCAAAAAAGATCTTCTCCGATATCGAGAAGTTCGCGCGGTACGGGTTCGTCAAGGCCCACGCGACCGCGTACGCGTTCATCACCTACTGGACCGCGTACTTCAAGGCCCACTACCCGACGGAGTTCATGGCCGCCCTCCTCACCTCGGTCCAGGACAACCTGGACAAGGTGGCGGCCTATATCGAGGAGTGCCGGGGGATGGGGATCGAGGTGTTGCCCCCGGACGTGAACGAGTCGGCGGTGGGGTTCACCCCGGTCGGGGAGGGGGTGATCCGGTTCGGCCTGGGGGCGATCAAGCACGTCGGGACGGGCGCCGTGGAGGCGATCCTCGCCAGCCGCGGTGCGGGGTTCCGGAACTTCTTCGACTTCTGCCAGCGGATGGACCCGGAGCGCGTGAGCCGGGAGGCGGTGGAGTCCCTGATCAAGGCGGGGGCGATGGACCGATTCGGGCTCCCCCGTCAGGCTCTCATGGCCCTCGTCTATGAGGGGATGCGCCTCGCGCAGCTCTCCCGGTCCCAGCGAGCATCGGGCCAGCAGTCGTTCTTCGAGGCGGAGGAGCTTGCCCCGAAGCTCACGGTGGAGGAGACGGAGTTCCCGCGGGAGACGCTCCTCGAGTTCGAGCGGGAGCTCCTCGGCCTCTACCTGTCCGGGCACCCGCTGGATGCCTACGCCGCGGAGCTGCGGGCGCGGGGGGTGATCCCCCTCGCCGATGCCGGGACCGAGGGCCGCCCGTTCACGGTCGCGGGCCAGGTGAAAACGCTCAAGGTCGTCCCCACCCAGGAAGGGCCGATGGCGTTCCTGACGCTTGAGGATCCCAGCGGCGAGGCGGAGGTGGTGGTGGGGGCACGCCTCTACGCCACCCGGGCCGCGCTGCTCCGTGAGCGGGCGCTCCTCGTCCTGCGCGTGCGGTGGTCGGAGCGGAACGGATCGCGGCGGCTGCAGGCCCTCGACGTGGATCCCCTCGTCCCTCCGGCGTCCAGCCCGACCCACTGCGTAATCGAGCTCCCCCTCGACCTCGCCACCCCGGAGACGGCGGCCCACCTGAGCGGGATCCTTGCCGACCACCCCGGCCCGGTACCAGCGCGGCTCCGGCTGCGCGAGGGGGAGCGAGCCCTCGTCGTGGAGGCCGGCCCCCAGTACGCCGTCCAGCCCAGCCCCGAACTGAGACAGAGGCTCGCCCAGTTGGGCCCCGGGGTGCGGGTGGAGTGGGGATGAGGGTCCCATCGGTCCTGAAGCTCCTCCTCCCGGGGATCGGGGTGAAGCGGTGGTTCCTCCTCGCCCTGGCCGGGATCGCCCTCGTCGCGTTCGGGGTCGTGTGCTTGGTTGGGGACGAGGGAATGCGCACCCTGTATACGCTGGTGCTGCGCCACGTTCCGTTCCTGTGGCGGCCCGTGTTCGGGGCGGTGGTGGTGGCGGTGGGGTTCATCGGCACGGTGGTGGGGATGGCCTGTGCGGTGCGGGCAATCCTGCACGCCGTTTCCCCACGCCGCGGCGGGTCGGTGGCGGAGGCCCTGTACCAAGGGCGGATCCTCCGCGCCGCGCCCCACGTCGTCGCGATCGGTGGTGGGACCGGCCTCTCCACCCTCCTGCGGGGGATCAAGGCCTACACCGCCAACCTCACCGCGGTGGTCACGGTGATGGACACGGGGGGGAGCTCCGGCCGCCTGCGGGCCGAGCTCGATGTCCTTCCCCCCGGCGATGTCCGGAACTGCCTCCTGGCCCTGGCGGAAGATGAGGAGCGGATGGCCCGGTTCATGCTCCATCGGTTCCAGTCCGGGGAAGGCCTGGTCGGGCACTCGCTGGGGAACGTCCTTCTGGCGGGGATGGAACAGGCGGTGGGGGGATTCGACCGCGCCGTCGAGGAGGCGAGCTATTTCCTGTCCGTGCGCGGGAAGGTGGTCCCCGCGACCCTGGACCGGACCAACCTCGTCGCCGAACTCGCCGATGGGCGGGCGGTCGTGGGGGAGGCCGAGATCCCGCAAGCCCATACCCCGATCCGCCGCTTGCGCCTCGCCCGGCCAGCGCAGGCCTATCCGGTAGCGCTGGACGCGATCTCCCACGCTGACCTCATCCTCGTTGGGCCGGGGAGCCTGTACACGAGCATCATCTCCGTCCTCCTCGTGGACGGGATCGCGGATGCGATCGCCCGCGCGCCGGCGGAGAAGATGGTCATCATGAACCTCATGACCGAGCCGGGGGAGACGGACGGGTTCTCGGCAAGCGATCACCTGAACGCCCTCGCCGAGTACGTGAACCTGCGGCGGTTCCACGCCGTGGTCGTCAACAGCGAGCTCCCGCCGCCGGAGATCCTCGCCCGCTACCGCGCGGAGGGGAGCGTGCCGGTGCTGGATGACCTGCGCGGGGCGAAGGCGCTGGGGCTGCGGGTGATCCGCGCCCCGCTCCTCGATCTGGTGGAGGTGGAGGGGAAGCTCACGGTGAAGCACGACCCCCAGAAGCTGGCGCGGGTTGTGGCCCGCGAGGCCCGGGTCCTCCACCACTCGTGGACCCGCTGGTTCAGCGGGTAGAAAAAAAGGACGGGGGCGACGAGCTGTCGCCCCCGAAATCGTACCCCTCGCGCGTGCCCTACGGGGCGATCGTGAGGCTGATGTTGACAACCTTGGAGTTGGTCCCCGCCGTTCCCTTCACGCGAACCGTGTACGCGCCGGGAGCGGCGGAGGTCCCACAGGTGAGCTTGAGCGTCGTCGTCCCTGCCGGAGCCGGGTTGGGGTCGAACGCCGCCGTCACCCCGGTGGGAAGGCCCTCGATCTCGAACTGAACAGGCTCCGCGAACCCGCCCACCCGGTTCACCGCGATCGCCACATCCGCCGACGCACCCGGTTTCACCTGGACTGCGTTCGGGGTCGGCACGAGGTTGAAGTCGGGGAGAGCCTCAACGGTGAGCTTCACAACCGCCGTCTTGTCCACCCCGTCGCCCTTCCCGCGCACGGTGAGGTTGTAGGTCCCGCCGGCGGCCGTGGTGGCCACGTTGAGGGTGAGGGTGCTCGTCGCTGCCGTGACCGACGCCGGGTTGAACGTCCCCGTTACCCCCGCCGGAGCGCCCTCGAGGGTCAACGCAATCGCCCCCGTCATGGTGGCGTTGCGGGTCAGGTTGATCGCTACCGTGCCGGTTGCCCCCGCCTTCACGGTGAGGGAAGCCGGATTGGGGGCGAGCGTGAAGTCTGGCTTCACCAGGACGTTCACCTCGAGCGGCACTTCCTTCTTCGTCTTGCCGCTGGTGGCGACGACCTTGAGCGTGTACTTCTGAACCGCCACCGCATCCCCCACCGTGAGGGTGAGGGTGGTCTCGGTGCCGGTGGTGGTGGTCTTCACAGGGTCGAACTTGGCGGTCATCCCAGTGGGAGCGCCCGTGACGGTGAACTCGACCTCACCCTTGAAGTCGCCGGTCCGCGTGATGGTGATCTTCTGAGTAGCCGACCTGCCCTGCGGGATGGACATCGCAGTCAGGGTCTTCGGAAGATTGAAACTAGCGCTCGAACACCCCGCCAGCAAGCCCAACACCGCGAGAGCTCCAACCAGCACTACCCACAGCTTGATACGCTTCTTCGTCATGGTCCTCCTTCCCCTCCGCAGCATGCCCCGTGCCCACGTGAATGTAGCCTACCGGTGTGGCGACTCCATTTCGGAATCGGGGGAGCCATTGCTCGGCGCTGCCCGAAGGGGATTCTCCTCCTTGTGTATGGTCCGCTTCCCCCGCTTGCTATAACGCCTCCCGGTCCTGCTCAGCTTGGGGCTAAGCATATGCTGTTTCCTGGGGGACGTCAAATCGCGATCGCCTGGGCGCAACCGGCCGCGCCCGCTGCCTCCGCCAAAAGATGGGGCGACTCCGCGCCCCATCCGGAATACTGATCACAGACCAGCGTTTCGCGTACCGATGGTGCTAGCCGCCGCACGGCTTCTTCGGCTGCTTCGGCTTGTCCGCCTTTTTCTCCTTCATCGTGGCCTCGCCTCCTTCGTCGCCCCATCCGTGAGGACAACTGATCGCGAGTATAGTGCGGTTCCCCCATCCGTCAATGGAGGCCGGGCGCGGTCGTCCCTAGCCCGTGACAAGCCGTTCCTGGAGGAAGGGGGCGACTTGCGTCATCGGGATCCTCTCCTGCACTGTCGTATCGCGGTCACGCACGGTCACGGTCCCGTCGGCGATCGTCTGACCATCCACGGTGAAGCAGAACGGGGTCCCGGACTCATCCTGGCGCCGGTAGCGGCGCCCGATGGAGCCCCTATCGTCATAGTCCACGTTCCAGTTCTTCCTCAGTTCGCGGTAGAGGTCGAGGGCCATCTCCGGCATCCCCTCCTTGCGGATGAGGGGGAACACCGCCGCCTTGATCGGGGCGAGGCGGGGGTGGAGCTTCAGCACGACCCGGGGTTGGGGGATCCCGTTCTCGTCCGGGATCGCATCTTCAGCATAGGCTTCGCAGAGGAAGGCGAGCATCGACCGGTCCACCCCCGCCGAGGGCTCGATGACGTGGGGGATGAGGCGCTCCTTGGTCTCCTCGTCGAAGTAGGAGAGGTCCTTGCCGCTCCCGGGATAGCGCGGTTTGCCATCAGGACCTGTCTCCACCACCAGCTCCTCCCCACGGCGGACGAGCTTCCCCTCCATGTGCGAGCGAAGGTCAAAGTCGCCGCGGTGGGCGATCCCCTCCAGCTCGCCGAACTCGCCCGCGGGAAGGAACGGGAACGCGTACTCGATGTCCGCCGTCCCGCAGCTATAGTGGCTCAGCTCCTCCCGACCGTGCTCACGGAGGCGGAGCCGCTCCCCGGACAGCCCCAGCGACACGTACCATCGAAAGCGGCGGTCGCGCCAGTACTCGTACCAGAGGCGGGATTCCGCGGGGCGGCAGAAGAACTCGATCTCCATCTGCTCGAACTCCCGCGACCGGTAGGTGAAGTAGCGGGGGGTGATCTCGTTGCGGAAGGACTTTCCGATCTGGGCGATCCCGAACGGGAGCTTCACCCGCGCCGTGGCGAGCACGTTCTTGAAGTTGGTGAACATCCCCTGGGCCGTCTCCGGCCGGAGGTAGGCCTCGCTCTCCGGGTCCACGAGGGCCCCGACGTAGGTCTTGAACATGAGGTTGAACTCGCGAGGCTCGGTGAGGTCACAGGTCGTGTGTTCCCCGGGGCGCTTGGACGGCTTCTCCGGGCACTGGCTCGTGGCGAGCTGGTCCGCGCGGAAGCGGGCCTTGCACTGGCGGCAATCGACGAGCATGTCGTGGAAGAGATCGTAGTGGCCGCTCGCCTTCCACACCTGGGGGTGCATGACGATCGAGGTCTCCAGCCCGACCATGGCGTAGGGGGAGGGCATGCCCGGGGGCGGGGTCGTGTCGTCGTGGCCGCGGACCATGTCCTGCCACCACGCCTCACGCACGTTGCGCTTCAGCTCGACCCCCAGCGGGCCGTAGTCCCAGAACCCACCGATCCCGCCGTAGATCTCGCTCGACGGGAAGATGAACCCCCGTCGTTTGGATAGCGAAACAACTTTCTCCATCAGTTCGTTCTTCTCCGGCATGTCTGTTCCCTCTCCCGGCATCTGTCCGTGCGGATGGGAGCTAGGCTACCGAACGGAACCGGACGGGGCAACCCGCGCCGCTTCCGTGCCGAGGGTCCGCAGCTCCTGTGCGGCAGTCTGGGTCAGCGCTCCGCTTCGGTACCGCCAGGTCCAGTTCCCCTCCGGTCGGCCGGGGCGGTTCATGCGAGCTGAACTATCCAGACCCAGCACATCCTGGAGGGGGATCAGCGCCAGGGCAGCCCGGGATCCCAGGGCAAGGCGGATCAACGCCCCTGGCGCGTCCTCGTCCTGCTCGAGGCGGATCCCGTTCCCAGCGAGGTAGGCCCGGGCCCGCTCCCGCTCCATCGCGGGGGCGGTCCGGAACCAGCCGCGGGCCGTGTCGTTATCGTGGGTGCCCGTGTAGACGAGGACCCGTCCGTGTTCGGGGTAATTGTGGGGGAGGTGGGGATTGTCGTCCCCGCCCTGGAACGCGAACTGGAGGACCCGCATCCCGGGAAGCCCGAACCGGTCGCGGAGGGCCTCCACCGCCGGGGTAATCACTCCGAGGTCCTCGGCGACGATCGGCACGTCGCCGAGGGAGGCCCGGATTGCAGCGAGGAGGGCCTCCCCGGGAGCCGGGACCCACCGCCCGTGGATCGCGGTCGGCTCGGTGGCGGGGATCTCCCAGTACGCCTCGAATCCCCGGAAGTGATCAATGCGCACGAGGTCACAGGTGCGGAGCGCGTGGCTAACGCGGGCGATCCACCACCGAAACCCATCCGCCGCGAGCACATCCCACCGGTAGAGGGGATTCCCCCACCGTTGCCCGGTGGCGCTGAAGTAGTCCGGCGGGACCCCAGCGACGACGGTGGGGTTCCCCCCCTGGTCGAGGTGGTAGAACTCTGGATGGGCCCACACATCGGCCGAGTCGTGGGAGACGAAGATCGGCATGTCGCCGATGATCCCGACCCCCCGCTCGCGGGCATGCGCCCGCACGGCATCCCATGCCAGGTGAAACCGCCACTGGGTCCAGGCATGGAATCCGACGTCCTCGGCGAGGGCGCGCCGGGCAGCGGACAGGGAGCGCGGGGCGCGATGGGCGAGCTCGGCCGGCCACGACGACCAGGGAGCTCCCCGGAACTGGGCCTTGAGGGCCATGAACAGGGCGTAATCGGGGAGCCAGTCGTCCTCGCAGCGGCTGAATCGGCCGAGGTCCCTCTTCTCCCCCCACGACCCATGGCGGAGGAAGCCAGCGTAGGCGCGGCGGAGGAGGGGCCAGCGGGTCTCGTAGATCCGGCCGAAGTCCACCCTCTCCTCCGGGAACGACGGAAGCTCGCCCGCGGGGAGCCAGCCGCGGGCGCGGAACTCCTCCGGGTCGAGGAGGTACGGGTTCCCTGCGAACGCGGAGAAGGACTGGTAGGGCGAATCGCCGTACCCGGTCGGGCCGAGGGGGAGGACTTGCCACCACCGGCCGCCCGCCGAGCTGAGCCAATCGAGGAACCCCCGCGCCTCCGCGCCGAGGGACCCGATCCCCCACCGGCCGGGGAAGCTCGTGGGGTGAAGCACGATCCCGAACGACCGTGGCAGTTCCATCGGGGGTAGCTTAGCGCACCCCGAGCCCGCGTTCAGGGGCCTCCCTGGGGCGCCGCGTGTAGGATAAGGGGTCATGGCGGCACGACGCGGGGAGCGGGAGTACGTGACGGACGCGCTGGCGGAGAACGGTTGGCACATGTTCCGGATCCTGGGGGAGTTCGCCGCCGGGTTCGAGGCCCTGGCAGGCGTGGAACGAGCGGTGGCCGTGTTCGGGTCCGCCCGCGATGGCCTCCGCCCCGCGTACTACCGCGCCGCCGAGGCCCTCGGGGCCGCGCTCGCCAAGGCAGGGTACGCCGTCCTCACCGGCGGGGGACCGGGGATCATGGAGGCGGCGAACAAGGGCGCGTTCGGGGCAGGGGGGGAGAGCATCGGCCTCAGCATCTACACGCCCCACGAACAGGCCCCCAACCCATACCAAACCCGTGCCCTCTCGTTCCGCTACTTCTTCGTGCGCAAGGTGATGCTCGTCACGTACGCGTCCGCGTTCGTGGTGTTCCCGGGCGGCTACGGAACGCTCGACGAGTTGTTCGAAGCCCTGACCCTCATCCAAACCCTCAAGGTCCGTCCGTTCCCGATCTATTTGGTGGGGAGCGAGTTCTGGAACGGCTTGATGGACTGGATCACGGGCCCGCTCGCTGCCCAGGGGACGATCGGGGCCGACGACCCGCGCCTGATCCGGGTGGTGGACGATGTCCTGGAAATCCCGGCGGGCATCGAGGCCTACCATCGCCGGGCCGATCATGGCGGGTTCGCGGTGCCCGAGGAGGCATGACGGGAAAGAGAGGAACGGCCCGCGCCGAGCACGGGCCGTTCCGTTACCAACTACGTCGTACACCTCTCTATGGCCAAACTCCCACCTCCTTGTACGATCCCAGCACGACGCCGGGAGGATGGGTGCCTAGGCGACCACACTTTAGCACGAACGGGGAGGGAGGACAAGGCCATCTGTCCGCCCCGACAAGGAGGAGGAGATGAAGCGATGGTGGGCCGTGGTGATGGGAGGGACGCTTTTCCTTTCCGGTTGCACCCGCGTGGCGCCCGATCCGTGCCGGGGGGTGGCTCCCCCCGTGGCGACGTTCCGCGTTTCCCCCGAGGAAGGGGAGCTCCCCCTTCTGGTGACGTTCGACGCCGGGGACTCATTCGCGAGCGAGGGACAGATCGTCGGGTACCAGTGGGAGTTCGGGGACGGGGTGACAGGCACCGGTCCCGTCGTGCAGCACGTGTTCGACCGGGATCCCGACGGGCTTGAGGAACAGGAGTTCTCCGTCACCCTCACCGTAACCCAGGAAGCGGCGACAGAGGGGGGCGTGTGCCGCCGCACCTCCCCGGCGATGCGCGTCCTGCGCTACGGGAAAAGCTACCCCCTGGACGTGGTGCGGTGGGAGCTTGGGCCCGAGTACTACGGATCCCTCATCGAGGGGGTCGTGCGCAACGCGAGCGCGGACCAGCGCGTGACCCATGCCGAAGTCTACGCCCGCTTCTACCGCGAGCCGGGCCACGTGCTCGTGGGCGAGGCGCACCGGGAGCTCTGGGACATCCGGCCAGGGGAGGAGCGGATCTTCATGATCCCGACCTACCTCTGGCCGGGGCAGTTCGATTGGGTTGAGCTCCGCACGGAGGCCTTCACCGCCCCGCCCTGAGCCCGCGGCCCAGGGCGGGGCGCCCTAGCGAAGGAGATCCCGTTCCCCCTCTAGCGCGGGAGGGCCTCCTTTCCCTCCAGCACGCTGATCCGCTCCTGGACATCCTCGTCGTCGGGGAAAGCCTTCAGGGCCTCCTGATAGGCGGCGAGGGCGGCCTGACGCGCTTTCTCGACCTCCCCCTCCACCCGTGCGATCTCGGCCTCGCGCTCGGGGCCCTCGGGGAGCTGCGTCTTGAGGAGCTCAATCTCGGACTGGAGCGACGCCATCTTCTCCTCGTACAGGGAGCCGATGATGAACGAGATGTACTCCTCCTCGACCACCCCCTCGTCCCGGATCCTCTCGAACGCGGCGATCCCGCGGTCGAGGTCCAGGTCCTTCAGGTACATCGCCTCGAGGATGGGGTCAGAGATGACGACCGTCGCCTCCTCGCGGGCTGCCTTCAGCCAGGCATCGAACCTCTCCCGCGCGATCGCACGCTCGGCGTCGGCCCGCACGCGGTCCGCCACTTCTTCGAACTCGGGCTCGCTCGCGGCGCGACGGTCGGTGACGCGGATGATGTGGAACCCAAAATCGGTCTGGACGATGCCGCTCGTCTCCCCGACTTCAAGGGCGAACGCCGCCTCCTCGAACTCGGGGGCCATCACCCCGCGCCCGAACCACCCGAGCGCCCCGCCCTGGGCGGCGCTGCCGGTATCCGTGGACCGGGTGCGGGCGAGCTCGGCGAAGTCAGCGCCGCGAGCGAGCTCATCGAGGATCGCCTGCGCTTCCTCCGCGGTAGCGACGAGGATGTGCGAGGCCTCGATCTGCTCCTCGGTGCTGTAGTCGGCCTTGTGTTCCTCAAAGTACGCGCGGAGCTCATCCTCGGAGAGCTCGATCGGGCCCACCACCGCTTGTTGAACCGCGGCGTAGAGGAGCTGCTCAGTCACGCTCGCCCGCCCCTCTTCCTTAAACTCCTCCAGGGTCCCGCCGTAGATCGCGAAGTAGTCAACGAGGTCCTGCTCAGTCATTCCGTACGTGTCGAGCATCGCCTGGTACTGCTTCTGGAACTCGGCCTCGGTCTCCTCCCCCGTGATGACGACCCCCAGCCGCTCCGCCTCGGCTTCAACGAGGCCGCGGGTGATGACAGCGGTGAGGGCGGTGAGGTCGAGGTCGAGGTCGAACAGGCGGCCCCGCGCGCCAGCGCGGAAGACCTCGATGTCGATCCCGAACTGAGCGTACAGCTGGGCGTAGTAATCGAGGATGGATTCCCGCATGCTGTCGAACGCCGCGCGGTCGAGGGGATGGCCATTGACGATGATGAACGGGCCCGTCGCGGCGGGAGGCGGTACCGGCTCCGTGGCGGCGGGGGTTACGGTGAGCAGGGCGGGGTCCGAGGTGGCGCTCCCGCACGGGTTCGTGACGACCACGGTGTAGCTACCGGCATCCGCGCTGGCGACGGCGGGGATCGTGTAGCTCGGCTCCGTTGCGTCCGCGATGTCGGCGTTGTCCCGCTGCCACTGGTAGGAGAAGGGCGGAGTTCCCGTGGCGGTGACGCTGAACGTGGCAGAGCTCCCGGCGACGGCGGCCTGGGATGCAGGGTGGGCTGTGATGGTGGGAGCGGTGCCCACGGTGAGCGCAGCGGCGCGCGAGGTCACCGTCCCACAGCTATTGGCCACCGTGGCGGAGTAGGCCCCGGCGTCCGTGGAGGCAGCGGCGGAGATGGTGTAGGTCGCAGCCGTGGCGCCGCCGATCTCCCCCCCATCCTTCAGCCACTGGTAGGTGAGGGGAGGGGTTCCCGTGGCGGCCACGGTGAACTCAACAGGCTGGCCGGCGCACACGGTCTGGGCCGTGGGCTCGGAGGTGATCGTGGGAGCGGCGCCCAGGGAGAGGGCGGCGGGGGTCGAGGTCACGCTGCCACAGCCGTTCGTGACCACCACGGTGTAGGTCCCCTCATCAGCGTTGGTCACAGCGGGGATCGTATAGATCGCGGTCGTAGCGCCAGCGATGGTGGTCCCGTCCTTCTTCCACTGGTAGGAGAGGGGCGGGGTTCCCGTGGCGGTAACGCTGAACAAGACAGACTTCCCCGGACAGGCCGATTGGGCAGCGGGCTGGGCGGTGATGGTGGGAGGAACGTTCACGGTGAGCACGGCCGCCGCCGAGGTGATGCTGCCCGCAGCGTTGGTCACGACCACCGTGTAGCTCCCCGCATCTCCCGCCGCGACGGAGCCGATCGTATAGGTGGCGTTGGTCGCCCCTGAGATCGCTGTCCCGTCCTTCTTCCACTGGTAGGAGAGGGGCGCCTTGCCAGCCGCCGTCACGCTGAACGTGACCTTCCCCCCCACGCAGGCCGTCTGGGCCGTGGGCGGAGTGGAAATCGTGGGGGGAGTTCCCTTGTCGCAGCCAGCGAGAAAGGCCCCCATCCCGAGGACAACGAGAACTGCCACAACCGCGCGCATCCGCATGTCATGCCTCCTTCAACCGAAATGAGCTTACCCGGTACGAGCGCTCGCCGAAAGCGCCCCGGGGGGTCGGTTCACCCTGCCCCAGCGTGGCAGGTTGAGCGGGATCCCAGAACACCTTGGTACGTTCGGACCGCCGCCCAGGCAAGAGAGCGGGCTGCCAACCGACGAGGTGGAGCTACCCCCGACGGGTGGGGAGGCGGAGGGTGTACCACGTCGTGCCGAGGGCCATCGCCACGAGGAGGAGGCGGAGCCACGCCGTGCGGGCGATGAACACCGCGGAGACCGCGACCGAGCCCCACACGAGAAGGAGCGAGCCAACCTTCCACGTCCAGGGGAGCCCACGCCCTTCCTCGTAGTCGCGGAGGTAGCGTCCGAACAGGCGATTCCCGATGAGCCATCGGTGGAGGCGGGGGGAGCTGTGGGCGAAACACCACGCGGCGAGGATGAGAAACGGGGTCGCGGGGACGATGGGGAGGATCCAGCCGAGAACCGCCAACCCAACACAGAGGAGGCCGCCCGCGATGAGGACGAGCCGCTGATCCTTGGGGGAGGCCACGCGATCAGGCCGGACCCGTTCCCGCCGCACGGGCGAGGGCAGCGATCTCGTGGGCGACCTCGAGCGAAGCGTTGGGGTACGCGATCTTCTGGGTAGCCTCCCTCCGGCGGGCGAGCTCGTCGGGGGAGGAGATCCAACCTGCGAGGGCGGCCCGCACCTCCTCCGGCCTCTTCGCGTACACGCCCGCCCCGGCCTCCGTCACGAACCGGACGTTGGCGAGCTCGTTCACCATCCCCCCGGTGAGAATCATCGGGAGGCCCATGATCGCCGCCTCGGCGATCACCCCCGGCCCAGGCTTCCCGATGAGGACGTCCGCCGCTCGCATGAGGATCTCCATGTTCGTCACGAACCCGTAGATGTGGGCCGGGTTCTGCCACGGGACAGCCCGCAACCGGGCGGCGAGGGCCTCGTTCCTCCCGGCGACGATCGCGAGCTGCACCCCCAGGCCATCGAGGGACCGGGCGAGCGCCTCCATCGCCCCCATCCCCTCTGCCCCGCTCACGACGAGGGCCGTGGGGAGGTCGTGGTCCCAGCCGAGCTCATCCCGGGCCTCGGCCTTGGTCTGGGTGAGGAGGGCGAACTTGGGGTGCGCCGGGTGGCCGACGAGCCGCAGCTTGTCCGGAGCCAAGCCCAGCTTCAGCCCCCTCTCGATCGCGCTCGGGGTGGGGACGAGGCACCGCTCCACGTCGGGGTGGAACCACCCGCTGTGGGGGGAGGCCATGTCCGTGATCACGGTGAGGAGGGGGATCTCCCTCTGGGCCGCGCGGCGGACGGCCACGGCGTACCCGCTGAACCCAGCGTGGAGGACGACCATCGCCTGCCAGTTCGCGAGGGCCTTGAGGCAGGGCCCCTTGCGGAGGACCCAGGAGGGAAGGCCCCGACGGCCGAGCCGCGTCGCGAGGAGCCGATCCGTCTGGGAGACGAAGAAATCGTAGGACGGCTGGTGGTGGGCCACCCACCACGGGTAGATCTCCGGCGCCCAGCAGAACGGGGGCAGCCCGCAGCGGCGGAAGACGTCGAAGTACTCGCACTGGAACGCGTTCGGATAGAGGTGGTGGAGCGCGGCCTCGATCGCCTTCCCGGCCGCGCGATGGCCGCCGCCCGTGTCCGACATGAGGAATCCAATTCGAATCATCGGCTATCGACACCGCACACGTGGCAACGCTCGGGCATCATGCCCTCGCGTCAGGCCTCCTGCCCGGCGACCCTGGTCGGAGCGAGCGGATTTGAACCGCTGACCCCTGGCCCCCCATGCCAGTGCGCTACCATGCTGCGCCACGCTCCGCTGACCTTGATACTATCGCCCCCTCCTCCCTTCGCCAACCCCGCCTTGGCGCAACCGGAATGTCCTCCCCGCCCCGGCCGCGCCGTCCCACGAGGCAAGGAACGCGCCGAGCTCGGGGGGCGGGTCATCCGTCCGCTGGGCGCAGTAGAGAACGTGATCCGGCGCGCGGATCACCCCCCGTTGGGGGAGGAGCTCCCGGCATGCCAGGCGGAGGAGCGTGGTCGTCCCCGCCCCGTTGGCGCCGATCACCCCCGTCCACCCCCGGGGGGGCCGAAGCTCACCCCCGCAAAAAGGGGATCGGCTCCCGGTTTGTACCCGAACGAAACGTTGTGAAACGTTTAGCTGGAACCTTGTCCAGCTCCAGGCTCTCTTGCGTTCGGCTCACCTGCGCACCCCGTCCTCCTGAGAGAAGCGAGCGTACCGCGTGAGTATGCGCGGGGCCCGCCCGCCTCTCCAGGGTAGATCCGGCCCACGGGAGGACCGGGGCAGCCCTCACCCCGCCTGGTCCACGCGGGACCTCCCCCAGATCCAGAGCGCGCCCGCAGCGAGGAGGGCGACGGCGGCGCCGAAGAAGAACGGCGCCCCCGGGCCCATGCTCTGCCAGAGCGCGCCCGCGATCACGGATGCCGGGAGGTCCATCGCCCCCACCACCAGGCTGTAGGTCCCGTACGCTGTGCCGCGTAGCTCGACGGGCACGAGGTCTGCGACCAACGCCTTCGCTGTCCCGTAGGCAGCGCCGTAGTACGCCCCGTACACGGTGTACAGGACCCACATGTTCCACACCGCGCCGGCAAGGCCGAGGCCCAGGTAGATCCCGGCGTAGACGACCCACCCGGCCACGATCACCGTCCGCCGGGGGATGCGATCGGAGAGGGCGCCGGCGGGGGTGGAGACGAGGGTGTAGACGAGGTTGAACGCGGCAAGCATGCCGAGGATGCCGAGCACGTTCGTGCCCAGGGTCTGGGCGCGCAGGACGAGGAAGGCATCGGCGGAGTTGCCGAGCTCGAACAGGCCCACGATCCCGAGGAACACGAGGAACGGCCGCCCCAAGGCGCGGAACCGGATGGGGGGGCGTGCGCTCCTCGCCGCCCCCACCTCGCGCGCCCCCAGGGCGAGGACGACCACGGCCAACCCTGCCGGGACGAGGCTCACCAGGACGACGGTGCGGAACGTGGCCGCGGTGAGCTGCCCCACCCCGCCCTGCGTCATCCACACCGCCGCCAGGGCCCCGAGGATGCCGACCATCGCCCCGCCCGTGTCCGCCGCCCGATGGAAGCCGAACGCCAACCCCCGCCGCTTCTCGTCGATCGAATCCGCGACAAGGGCATCGCGGGGCGCGGTACGGATCCCCTTGCCCACCCGATCGGCCCACCGCACCCCGGCCACCGCCTCCCAAGACGAAGCGATGTACAAGAACGGCTTCGCCGCGGCCGAGAGGGCGTAGCCCGCCACGGCGAGCCACTTCCGTTGCCCCAGCCGGTCCGAGAGCCAGCCCGAGAACACCTTGACGAGCGAGGCAGTGGCCTCGGCCACCCCTTCGATCACGCCGATGAGGGTTGTCCCCACGCCGAGCACATTGGCCAGGAACAGGGGGAGCAAGTTGAGGACCATCTCGCTCGACACGTCCATCAGGAAGCTCGTTGCGCCCACCGCCCAGATGTTCCGCGGCAGGTGCCGCAGCCCCAGCGAGCGCCTGCTCATCCTCATCACCTCGTTGTGGAGCATCGAACCTGGAGCGGGCATTATACGCCCTCGGCAGTAGAATCCGGTCCGGGGCAGCGGGGATGAAGATCGCGGTGACGGGGAATCCAGGCGTCGGGAAGTCCACCCTCGTCCGACAGGTCGTGGAGGACGTGCCGCTCTCGTATGGCGGCATGGTCACGGCCGAGATCAGGAAGTGCGGCCGGCGGGTGGGGTTCTCCGTGCGCGACCTCGCCACGGGAGCGGAAGGGATCCTCGCCCACCTTCATCTCGCCGCTGGACCGTCGTGTGGGCGGTACCGCCTCAACCTCCGCGATCTCGATGAGATCGGCGCCCAGGCCATCGAACGGGCGATCGAAGGCGCGAGGCTCGTGGTGGTGGACGAGGTTGGGCCGATGGAGCTCCATTCCCCACGGTTCGTTCGCGCCGTGGACCGGGCTCTGGAGGAGGCCCAGAACCTCCTCGTCACCGTCCACCGCGCCTCAAACCATCCCCTCGCCTACCGGATCCGCCACGGGGCCGACCGCGTGGTCCACCTCACCCGAGGGAACCGCGACCAAACGGCCGAGGAGGTCACCCACCTTCTCGCTGCGTGCTAGGCCAGACGGGTCCGGGGAGCCCCACGAAGCGCCGGTGGTAGCGGTCGAAGCTCCTCTCCAACAGGCGCATCATCCGATCCACGTCCGCCCGCTCGGGGAGGGAAGGATCCGGAAACACGGCCGTACCGAAGTGCACGCAAATCCAGCCCTTGCGGCGCAACGATCGAACGACATGAAAAAAGAGCGGCCCCAGGGCGAGCTCCTCTCCTTGAGGGGGGAGGATGTGCGCGTTCTCGAGGCCGATCGGGACAACGGGGACCCCCGCCCGGCGCGCCAGGACGGCCGCCCCCGGCTTGAGTGTCCCGCGCCGGAAGTCCGGGCCATCGGCGAAGACCATGATCTGCCCCCCCTTCTGGAGGTGCTCCACGGCCGCGCGGAGGGTCCGTCGGTTGAACTCCTTCTCTCCTTCGCGGATCTCGAACCGCCAGAGTGCCCTGTAGAACGGGCGCAGGAAGGGATAGCGCGGGTCGATCGAGAACAGGGCCGGGGTACGCCATGAACCTACAGCCCTCGCCACGTAGAGGGGATCGGGCCCCCCGCTGTGCGTCACGGCGAGCACACATGGCCCATGGGGGCGAGGCCCCTCGACCCGAACCTCGACCAAGAGCGGGAGGGCCAACACCCCCAGGCCGCAGGGCAGGGAGAGGATCGCGCGTTTCCCCACCGCGAGCGCGCGGCCGATCATAGCGCGACCTCTGCTCAGGCCATGGGGCCAGCGATCTGAGCGCAGGTGTGCCTTCTGGCCCACTCCCTCCGGAGGCCCTCGTAGATCTCCATCAACCGGGCCACCGACGCCCGGGCGCTGTGCGCTGCCGCCCATCTCCGCGCCCTCTCCCCCATCTCCTTCCGCCGCTCCTCGTCCGCGAGGAGGGACAGACACGCGTCAGCGAACGCGGCTTCATCCTCCCGAACGAGCAGCCCTGTCTCCTCCGAGACGATCAGATCCGCCACCCCCATCGCCTCCACCGCGACCGGAGGGGTCCCGCCCATCATCGCCTCCATCACCACCAGCCCCTGGGTCTCCGTCTTCGAGGCGAACACGAACAGCGTGGCCTGACGGTAGGGATCGATCAAGCGCTCCCACGGGAGGTAACCGACGAACACCACCCGCTCGCTCAACCCCAGCTCACGTACGAGTCCCTCCAGCTTCGGGCGGTGGGGGCCATCCCCGACAAGCACCAGCCACGCCCCGGAACGCTCCCTGGCGATCCGGCGGAAGGACCGGATCAGGAACTCGATGTTCTTCTCCCACCCTAGCCTCCCCACATAGAGGAGGATCTCCGAGCTTGGGGGGAGCCCGAGGGCTTGGCGAACGTCCCACGTCGGGGGACGGGTGTACGCCTCCTCATCCACTCCAAACGGAAGGACATGGACAGGGACCTTGACCCCGTACCGGCGCAGCTCGCGCTCAATGTGACTGGAGGGAGCGATCACGGCATCACAGCGATTGCAGAGCATGCGGCTGAGCCGTTCCACCACCTGGCGCGACGGGCGAAAGGGATAGGGCAAGTACTTGCGGTACTCCACGTATTGGGTGTGGTAGGTGTGCACATGGGGTATCCCATAGCGGAGAGAAGCCCAGAACCCAACCAGTCCCACGGAGAAGGGGTCGTGGCTATGCACGATGTCCAGGTCCTTCAGGGCCGCGAAGGCCCGGCGGTTGTAGGGGAGGGCGACCCGCAACCCCTTGTAGAGGATGAACCGCACCGAGCGAAAGCGGTACACATCCTCCCTCTTCTCCCGCACTTCGGGATGGGCGGGGGCGAATATGCGGACCTCGTGGCCCCCTTTCCTCAGTTCGCGCTCCATGAGCCGGACCACGGTGACCACCCCATTCGAGTCCGGCGTGTAGGTATCCGTGAAGATCCCGATCTTCATCCCATCGCCCCCCGCCTCATCGCGGAGGCTTCGCCGACGGACCGCGCGCCCAAAAGCTCTGCCAGCGAAGCTTCTCCTGACCCGTGGCGACCTCGAGCCATGTCCGAAATGCCTTCCAGCTTGCGGGGACCACGTTCCTCCCCGCGAACCGCCGGTTGGAGGTATAGCATACAAGATCAGGGACATACCTCACCTTTCCGAGCTGGGCTAGCCGGCGAGCGAGGCGCAAGTCGGGGGCGACGAGGTCAGCGAATGGGGGATACCCCCCCGCTGCGAGGTAGGCCGCCCGCCTCATCCCGAAATTCGCGGCCCCTACCTGGTGCACCCCACAGGGCCGCGATGCCCAGACGAGGAGGGTATACCCGACGACCGTCGCGGCACGGATCGGGTTCCTGTACTCCCGGAACCCGATCGGGCCGTACACCGCCACCACCTCCGGCCGCTCCAAGGCGGCGACCATCTTCTGCAGCCAGTCCGGCGGATAGAGGGTGTCGGCGTCGGCGGCGGTGATGTAGCCGGTTAGGGATTCCGCGAACCCCCGCGCCATCGCCCACGCGGGACCTCTCCTCCCCTCAACGAGGACCCGGTCCGCGAACCGTGCGGCGATCTCCGGGCTCCCGTCGGTGCTCCCGTTGTCCACCACGATGAGCTCGAAGTCGGTGAACGTCTGCGCGCGGAGCGAACGGAGCGTCTCCGCGAGGAACCCTTCCTCGTTCAGCACGGGAACGACGACCGTAATCGTCGGTTCACTCACGCTTCACCTGCCCCGCCATGGGCGCCTCATCGCACAACGATCGACACGAGCTTCCCCGGGACAGCGATCACCCGCTGGACCTCGTGGCCGCGGAGGCGTTCCTGGACATCGGGAGCCGCGAGGGCGGCCTCCCGCAGGGCGTCCGGATCGGAGGCGGCGTGGGCCGCCAGACGCAGCCTGGTCCGCACCTTGCCGTTGATCTGGACCGGGACCTCCACCTCGTCCCCTGCCACCGCGCGCGGATCGTACTCCGGCCACGGCGTGTCGAGGATGGCCTTCTCCTCCCCCAATCTGTGCCACAGCTCCTCGGCGAGGAACGGGGTGAACGGGGAGAGGAGGAGGATCATCCGGGAGAGCACCGCGCGCACGAGTCGCTGGTCAGGATCCGGACCCTCCACGTACGCCGCAGCCTCATTGGCGAGCCCCATGATCGCCGCGATCGCCGTGTTCAGGCCCAGCCTCTCCCCGAACTCCTCTGTCACCTTCTTCACCGTGGCGTGGAGCTTCTGCCACAGGGCGCGCTCGGCAGGGCCGAACCGCGAGGGGTCCGGCTCTCCAGCGATCCCGGCGAGGTGGGGCAGTTGCCCGACCACCAGGTTCCAGAACCTGTTCAGGAACCGCCACGCCCCGCGGATCCCCTCCTCCGACCACTCGATGTCCCGGTCCGGCGGGCCCATGAACAGGGTGTACAGCCGCTCCGTGTCCGCCCCGTAGCGCTGGATGATGTCCGCGGGCTCGACCACGTTCTTCTTCGACTTCGACATCGCAAAGTACGAGGTCGCGACCTCCCGGCCGCACTTCGTGCACCGTAGGTCGTCCACCTCCTTCGGGTACAGCCAGCCATGCTGGGGGCACTTGTAGGCGGTATGGCAGACCATCCCCTGGGTGAACAGGCGGCGGAACGGCTCCGTGAACCCCACGTACCCCAGGTCGTGGAAGGCCTTGGTGATGAACCGGGCGTAGAGGAGGTGGAGGATAGCATGCTCGACCCCCCCTACGTAGAGGTCCACCGGGAGCCAGCGGTTCACATCCTCCGTCACGAACGGGACCTCCTCCGCGTGGGGGGACACGAAGCGGAGGAAGTACCACGACGAGTCCACGAACGTATCCATCGTGTCCGTGTCCCGTCGCGCCTCCCCTCCACAGCGGGGGCAGACCGTGTCCGCATAGCCGGGGATGTCGGCGAGCCCCATCTTCCCGATGAACGGGACCTCGGGGAGGAGGACGGGGAGGGCCTCTTCGGGCACAGGGACGACCCCGCAGCGGTCGCAGTATACGATCGGGATCGGGGCCCCCCAGTACCGCTGGCGGGAGATGAGCCAGTCCCGCAGCTTGTAGACCACTGTCCGTTCCCCAATCCCCTGCTCTTCGAGGTAGGCGATCGTACGTGCGATGGCCGTCGCGGCCGGAGTCCCACTGAGCGGGCCGGAGCGGACCATCGTCCCCGGTCCGGTGTAGGCGGTTCCCATCGCGCGCGCGTCGAGGGCCGGCCCGTCCGGGGGAGCGACGACGACGCGGATCGGGAGCCCAAATGCCCGCGCGAACGCGAAGTCGCGCTCGTCGTGAGCGGGCACGGCCATGATCGCCCCTGTGCCGTAGGTCGGCATCACGTAATCGGCGACCCAGATCGGGATCGGCTCCCCCGTCACCGGGTTCAGGGCGCGCGATCCCGTGAATACGCCGGTCTTCTCTCGCTCCGCGGACAGCCGCTCGATCTCGGAGGCACAGCCCGCCGCGCGTCGGTACCCTTCCACCTCCGCCCGCCGCTCCGGGACGGTGAGCGCGTCCACGAGCGGATGCTCGGGGGCGAGCACAAGGAACGTCGCTCCCCACAGGGTGTCGGGACGGGTCGTGAACACGCGGATCTCCTCCCCCCCCTCGCAGCGGAACGCGATCGTGGCCCCCTCGGAGCGGCCGATCCAATTCTCCTGCATCTTCTTCACGTGGTTGGGCCACGCCAGGTCCGCCAGATCCGCGAGCAGCCGGTCCGCGTAGGCCGTGATCCGGAAGAACCACTGGTCGAGTTCCCTCTGCTCGGGCGGGGTCCCGCACCGCTCGCACGCCCCGCCCACCACCTGCTCGTTGGCGAGCACGGTCTTGCAGTTCGGGCAGTAGTTCACCGCGGCCCGCTTCTTGTAGGCGAGGCCGTTCTCATGAAGCTTCAAGAACAGCCACTGCGTCCAGCGGTAGTAGTCGGGGAGGCAGGTCGTGACCTCGCGCTCCCAGTCGTACTCGATCCCCCACGCCCGGAACTGGTTCTTGGCGTAGGCGATGTTGGCGAGCGTCCAGTCCCGCGGGTGGATCCCCCGCTCGATGGCAGCGTTCTCCGCCGGGAGGCCGAACGCGTCCCACCCCATCGGGTTGAGGACATCGTGGCCGCGCATGAGGAGGAACCGCACGATCGCGTCGCCGATGATGTAGTTCCGGCCATGGCCGACGTGGAGGTACCCGGACGGGTAGGGGAACATGTTCAGGTAGTAGAACTTCCTCTTCGGGTGGGCGGTGTCGACCCGGAAGTAGCCCCTCTCCCGCCAGAAATCCCGCCACTTTTCCTCGATCGCGTGAGGATCGTAGGATTCGTGGTTCACAGGAGCCCCCCCCTTGCCAGCCGTTCCGCCTCGCCCAAGACGAGCTGCACGGCGGCGGGGGAGTCCATCTCACAGTAGAGCCGCAAGATAGGCTCCGTCCCGGAGGCCCGGAAAAGGACCCAGCCCCGATCAAGGCGCAGCTTGAGCCCATCCAAGGTCTCCACCTTGACCACCCTCTGGCCGGCCAGCCGTTCCGGGGGGGCGGCGGCCAGGCGCTCCATGACCTCGAGACGGGTCGGGAGGGCAAGGTCGCGCCGCGCGTAGTGGTGCGGCCCGACGAGCTCGAACAGCTCCTCGACGAGGGCGCCGAGGGGCTTGCCGGTCGCAGCGACGAGCTCGAGGAGGAGGAGGTTCGAGAGCACCCCATCCCGCTCGGGCAGGTGCCAGGCGTACCCATACCCGCCGGACTCCTCGCCCGCGAACGCCGCTTTCCCCGTCACGAGGTCCTCCACCGCCCACTTGAACCCGACCTGGATCTCCCGCCACGGAACGCCCACGTGGTCCGCGAGCTTCCCGATCATGTCCGTGAGGGCGAACGACTTGAGGATCATCCCGTCCAAGTTCCGATGCTGGCTGAGGTGCCACACGAGGAGGGCAGCCGTGCGGTGGGTGTCGAGGAACTGGCCTCGCTCGTCCATCGCTGCCGCCCGGTCTCCATCGCCATCCGTGATCAGGCCAACCACGATCCGCCCCCGCGCCCGCGCCCGCAGGGAGCGGATCACTGCCTTGAGGGGAACCACGTTCTCCGGCAAGGGTTCCGGCTTCTTGCCGCCGAACAGGGGATCCACGGTCGAGCGGACCTCGAGGTGGGGGATGCGCACCGCCCTAAGGAGGCTAGCGAGGTATCCCTGCGCGGAGCCGTACATCGCGTCCACCACCACGTAGAGGGGGGCGCGGGCCAGTTCCCGCAGGTCCACCGCGTCCCTCAGCCGAGCGAGGTATTCCTCCTTGATCGCCACCGCCTCCACCGGGGGATCCCCGATCTCCGGGGCGTGGGGGGGAAGGTGCGATTCGATGAGGGCTGTGATCTCGGCGGTGGCCGATCCGCCGTACTCGGGCTTGAACTTCACCCCGCTCCACTGGGGCGGGTTGTGGGAGGCGGTGATCATCGCCCCCCCTGCCAATCCCCGCTTCACGACCGCAGCCGATACGGCGGGGGTGGGGACGGGACCATCCGTGACCTGGACCGGGATCCCCGCCTCGGCCACGGCGCGGCCAAGATGGCGGGCGAACTCCGCAGACAGGAAGCGCGTGTCGTAGCCCACGATCAAACCTGCCGCCGCGGGACGACACGGCACGCCCCACTCCCGATAGGGGGCAAGGCCACTCCGCCGGGGATCGTGGAGGGAAGCCGCGATCGCCGCTCCCACCCGCGCCACGTTGGCGTACGTGAAGTCGTCGGCGATCACGCCGCGCCAACCATCGGTCCCAAACTTGATCCTAGCTGCTAGAGCCATGTCGCCCCCTCCGGGGGGAACGCTCAAGGTCCACCCGCACGATGTGGGGAGGCATCTGGATCCCATCCGACTGAAGGAGGTCGGCGATCAGGTCCATCGGGAGGGCGGTCTCCAACCACAGATCGCGAATCGAAACCACCCCGTTCCGTACCGGAACCCGTTCCAGCGCCTTCTCAATCGCCCGCCGATACCCGTCCGGGAATCGAGCCAGCTCCTGCTCGAGGGTCTCCATAGCCGGTGCCTAGTACTGCCATTCCACGGTGTAGTGGACGTCCGCCGTTCCGCCCGCCGGCACCAGAACCCGGAACAGGACCCGTTGGGCATCGAGGCGCTCGTAGGGAAGGCTAGGGTCGATGATCGTCCATGTGCCGGGGAGGGTCTCCACCACCTCGACCTCGACCGGCGCGTCCTTGGCCGAGCGAAGGGCGATCCGGTACGTGTCCCGGTAGAGGGCCTCCGTGATCCGTTGCCGCGACTCCTGGACCCGCTCCCCAGTGAGGTCGAACGCGGCCCCCACGGCGAGATCAACGTCGCTGCCGAGCGGGGTATGGCCGATCGCTGCTGCCCCCACGAAGAGCTCCTCCCCTTCGTCGTAGAACCGGATCTCGCCCGCGGGGAGGGGCGCAAGGGCGTTCGTGAACCGGACCCTCACCTCGACGGCCCCGCCGGAGAACCGGTAGGCACGGGTGAAGGACAGGGTCCCGCAGATGAACGGGGCCCACGCAACCCCGGGGGTGAGGTCGAGCGGTTCCGGGAAGGTGTAGCGGTGGTACTCGAACGCCGGAGCGGCTTCGTACTCGGAGGAAAGGGCGACGGCCCGCACCCCCAGCCCTTCGGAGGCCTTCGCCGTCGGACGGTACACCTCACCGGCGACGAGCGAGACCTGCGCCCCCCTGAACTCGACCCCGGTCCGGTTCTCAACGACCACCACTCCGCGCAACTGAAGCGCGGCGTCAGCGAGCGTGGCGGTGTAGGTCACGTTCCACGACAGGCCCTCGGCGAGGTACCGCACCCCGATCTCGGTCCGCCCCGGCTGGGCATCCCGGTACCGGACCTTCAGAGAGAGGTGGTCCACCAGCGGTGGCTCGACGGGCAACGGGGCCACGATCCGATCGTAGGAGGAGAGGAACATGAGGCCGTCCGCAGTGGCAAGGACGAGCCCCGGCCCCGTAGCAAGGAGGCGGCCCGCAAACCGTTCCCCGTGGGCGAATACCGTGACCCTGGCCCCGACGAGGTCCTCGATCGCGGTGCTGCCCCGCTCCAGGGGATCCACCCGGGCCACGGTCAACCCGTCCACGACCAGGCTATCCACGAGCATGGTGAGGGGGAGGCCATCAAGGAGGAGGTCCCCCTCCTGAGCCAGCTCCACTTCGCGCAGCTCGCGGACATACCCAAAGCCACCGGAGTAGAGGGTGACGACAGGGCGGCCCGCCGCAGCCACCGCTCCCAACACCAACACCCCAATCGCAATCATCCTTCGCATGGGGATCACCTACCTTGGCGCCATCTTACCCTGCGGACGGGAGTCCGCAACGGGCTTCTCCTCGCGCCGCACGGAGGGGGAAGCCGTCGGCCGCCCCGGGGCCGCAGTCGGCTCCACCTCTTGACAAGGAAACCTCGATGAGCTATAGATATTGGGCCATGCGAACGAACGCTCGTTCTAAAGATCAAGAGAAAAATGCATTGGAACGCAGACTCCTGAGCGCAGCCGCCCGCCTCTTCGCCGAGCGCGGCTTCCACCGGGCGGGGATCCGGGATGTAGCCCAGGCGGCGCGGGTGTCCATCGGCACCGTGTACCACTACTTTCGGAGCAAGGAGGCGATCCTCGAGTGCCTCCTCCGGGGGGAGATCGAACGGAGGCGGCGGTTTCTCGACGAGCTGCGGGCGCGGGGAGAGCCCCTCGAGGCTCAGATCCGCGCCATCATGGCGGAGCACTTCGCCCTGTTCCGAGAACGGAAGGACGTGGCGCGCCTGATCCGCCGCGAGTGGCTAGACCCGACCCCTGGCCTCCACGTCAAGACCCAGCGGATCTACGACGAGGGGGCCGGATACCTGGCCCAAGTGATCGAGAAGGGCATCGCTGCAGGGAAGATCCAGCCTTGTGATGCCGTGCTGACCGCGTACGCCATGTTGGGGGCGGTGGAGGCAGTGGCCCTGCGCCTCTCCGCGTCCGGAAAGTCAGCGGCGCGCGTTGCCGATCAGGCCGCTCAGGAACTCACGGCGTTCCTGTGGAGCGGGTTATGCCCAACCACATGAGGAGGTCAGGATGGAAACGGAAGCTTCTCCCGTTCCTCGGCGCGAACTGAACCGGCCCGTGCTCGTCGCCCCCAGCCCCGGCGCGCTGCGCGCCCTGTTCCGGGTCCTCTCGGCCCGGCCGGTGCGGGGGAGCGCGGTGCGGCTGGCGGACCGGGCCGTGGGGGAGTTCCTCCGGCGTACGGACAACCTGCCGGGGGTGGCGCGGGACGAGTGGCTCACCCTCCGCTCCCTCCTCTACTCCTTCCACCGGGGGCTCAAGACGGGCACGATCTCCCCCCGTGCCTGGCAGGGGTTCCTCGAGTTCGCTGCCCACGCGTTGGGGCCGCACCCCGCCCGGGAAGCGTTTTGTAAAGCGTACGGGCAGTCCCCTCCCGGCTTCCTCACCATCAGCCCGACGCGGGCCTGCAACCTGAACTGCACGGGCTGCTACGCGGGGACCGAGGAGAGCCCAGGCACGTTGAGCTTCAGCACCTTCGACCGCATCGTGCAGGAGATGGAGGACCTCTGGGGGGCACGGTTCGCCGTCATCTCGGGTGGGGAACCTTTCCTGTACCGAAGCGAGGGCCGCGACCTCCTCGATGTGGCGGAACGGCACCCCAAGCTCTACTTCCTCGTTTACACCAACGGCACCGTCATCGATCGGTCCGTTGCCAAGCGGCTGGCCGAAGTGGGGAACGTGACCCCGGCGATCTCGGTGGAGGGGAAGGCACCGACGACGGAACGACGGCGGGGGGAGGGGGTGTTCGCCGAGGTGGTGGAGGCGTTCGGTCACCTCCGCGCGGAAGGGGTCCCATTTGGGATCTCTATGACCGCAACCCGCGACAATTGCGACGAGCTCCTCTCGGATGACGTGGTCAGGTTGTACTTCGAGGAGCAAGGGGCCCTCTACGGCTGGATCTTCCAGTACATGCCGATCGGCCGGGGGTACGACCTCGCCCTCATGGTCACCCCCGAGCAGCGGCTGCGGCTCCAGCGCCGGATGTGGGACATCATCCGGACGAAGAAGGTCTTCCTCATGGACTTTTGGAACAGTGGGACGGCCTGCCATGGCTGCGTGGCAGCTGGGCGGTCCGGCGGCTATTTCTACATCAACTGGAACGGCGACGTGACCCCCTGCGTGTTCATCCCCTACGCGGGAGCGAACATCCACCGCCTTTACGCGGCGGGGGGGACGATCAACGACCTCATGAAGATCCCGTTCTTCGCGGACATCCGCCAGTGGCAGCTGGGCTACGGCTACAAGACCAAGCCCGAGGCAACCCGCAACCTCATCCGTCCCTGTCCCCATCGGGACCATTTCGACTTCCTCCTTCCCCTGATCGAACGGCACGGCCCACAACCGATCAACCGCGAAGCGCAGATGGCCCTGGAGGATCCGGCCTACATCCAGGGGCTCCTCGCCTACGGGGCAGCCTGTGCGGAAGTGCTGGATCCGGTGTGGGTTCGCGAGTACCTCGAGCGGGAGGTAGACCACATGGCCAGGGTCCCCGCGGAGGCGGTCGCGCAGCAGCGGTGAGAGAAGGGCTCGTCGCGGGGCGACGCCCGACTGGGCGGGGCCGGGGCGTTCGCGCTCAGGCGGGTGGGGAGCGTGGAATGGCAAAACAGAATCGAACGAAGATCGGGCTTGCGCTCGCGTCGGGCGGGGCGCGCGGGGCGGCCCACGCCGGCGTCCTCAAGGTGCTCGCCCAGGAGGGGATCCCGATCTCCGCCGTGAGCGGGTCCAGCATCGGGGCCGTGGTGGGCGGATCCTACGCGGCGGGGCTATCGCCGGAGCGGATCAAGGAAGAGTGGCTGAACACGGACCTCCCCAAGGTGGTGCGGAGCTTCCTCCCCACCTTCCCCCGCGCCGGGCTGAGCTCGGGCAGCGGGCTGCGCAGCTACCTCCGCTCCGCCCTCGGGGACATCCGGATCGAGGACCTCCCCGTTCCCTTCGCGGCGGTGGCATGCGACATCGACACGGGGGAGGCGGTCGTGCTGCGGGAGGGGCCTTTGGTGGACGCCCTGCGGGCCTCTTCCGCCATCCCCGGGATCTTCCCGCCCCTCCGGTGGGGGGACCGGTTCCTCGTGGACGGTGGCCTCGTCGAACCCCTGCCGGTGCGCGCGTGCCGCGACCTCGGAGCAGAGATCGTGATCGGGGTGGACATCGTCCCCGTCCCCCGGCCCCTGAGCGCCGAGCGGCACCGTCCCGGGCGACGCCTCCCCGCCCGCTTGGGGAAGGAGTCGAGCGCCCGGACCTTGGCGGCAGCGACCGTGGCCAGGCTCCGCGACGAGGCATTCGGGGAACAACCGGGTGCGGGGCGTTCCGTCCCGGGGATCTACCGCATCCTCAACCAGGCGGTGGCCATCCTTGAGCAGGAGATCCTGCACCTCAAACTCGCCCTCTGGCCGGCCGACCTCCTCGTTCGGCCCGACCTATCCTCCGTCGGGGTGAGCTACCTCCACGCTGCGGAGGGGGTCCGGGCAGGAGAGACGGCGATGGAGGCTTCCCTCCCGGCCCTCCGCCTCCTGATCGAACAAGCCACCCGGGCCGCGGAAAGCGAACGGTGAACCCCTCTCGCCTCAGCCGCGGCTGCGAACCGTGAGGATTGAGTCCAGAGCGGAGAGGAGGGATGCCACGTTTCCTCCGGTCTTCGCGGACACGACGACGTGGGGCACCGCTTCCCTCTCCAGGGCCGCGAGGCGCGCTTCCTGTTCCTGAGTGGAGACGAGGTCGAGCTTGTTGAGCACGTGGAGGGTTGGAGGGGGGACCCGGTCCGGGCCCAGCACGTCAGCGATCACCTCCCGCACCACCCGCAGGTGATCCTCCGCCGCGGGGGCGGTCACGTCGAGGACGAGGAGGAGGGCCGCGGCATCGCGCACCGCGCCGAGGGTAGCCTGGAACGCCGGCACGAGCTCATGGGGCAGGTCCCGGATGAACCCCACCGTGTCCGTGACGAGGGCCTCCCCGGTGGGCCACGCGACCTGCCGTACCCGCGTGTCGAGGGTCGCGAACAGCTTGTCCTCGACCAGGACATCGCTCCCCGTGAGGCGGTTGAAGAGCGTGGACTTGCCAGAGTTCGTGTACCCCACGAGCACGACCTCGGGGGGGCCAGCGCGGCGGCGGCGCGCCTGCTGGATCGCTCGATCCTGGGCCGCCTTCCGGAGCTCGTGGCGCACGACCTGGATCCGGTGGCGGACCGCCCTCCGCCCCTGCTCGAGGCGCGTCTCCCCGGGGCCGCTCGTCCCGATCCCCGCACCGGGGTCGGTGAGGGCCTGCCCCCAGCCCCGCAGCCGCGGGAGGAGGTACTCGAGCTGGGCCAGCTCCACCGCGAGGGCGGCCTCCTTCGTCCCCGCCCGCTGGGCGAAGATGTCGAGGATGAGCTGGGAGCGGTCCACGACCTTGAGTCCCGTTGCCTCCTCGAGGTTGCGGGCCTGGGCCGGGGAGACCTCCGACCCCACGACGAGCGTGTCCGCCTGAAGGCTGTGCCCGAGGTCGCGAATCTCGCCCGCCTTCCCCCGCCCGAAGAACGTGCCGGGGTGGGGGTGAGGCTGGTGCTGGACCACGGTCCCCAGAACGAGGACGCCAGCGGTGGCGGCAAGAGAACGGAGCTCCGCCATGCGCTCTGTTTCGTCCGACCCAGGCGAGACAACGTCGACGAGGAGGGCCCTCTCTCCACCGTAGGCCCGCGCCCGCCGCCCGAGGTAGTCCTCGATCAGCCTGTGGCCCATACCTCCGCGCCCAGGCCCCGCAGCTTCGCCGGAAGATCGGCGTAGCCGCGGGCGAGGTGCATCTCCCCGCGGATCGCGGTCCTCTCGTCCGCGGCGAGGGCGGCGAGGATGAGGGCCGCCCCGGCCCGGATGTCGGTCGCCTCTACCTCCGCCCCGTGGAGCGTCTCCACGCCGTCGGTGAGGACGGTGTCCCCGCTCACCTGGACCTGGGCTCCCATCTGCGCCAACGCCCCGACGTAGTTGAACCGGGATGCAAACACGGTCTCCCGCGCCGTGGACCGGCCGCGGGCGGTAGCGAGGAACGCGATCAGCGGCGGCTGCAGGTCCGTCGGGAACCCCGGGTAGGGGAGGGTTTGCACGTTCACTGCCTCCGGCCGGCCCTCGACCCCCACCGTGATCCGGTCCCCGTTCGTCTCCACCCGCGCCCCCGCTTCGCTGAGCTTGGCGAGGAGGGCATCGAGGTGGTCAGGGCGCGCGCCCTCCACCGTGACCTCGCCGCGGGTGATCGCCCCGGCGAGGAGGTACGTCCCGGCCTCGATGCGGTCCGGGATCACGCGGTGGGTCGCCCCGCCGAGCGTCCTCTGTCCCCGCACCGTCACCCGGTCCTCGTGCCAGGTCACCTCCGCTCCCATCGCCGAGAGGAGCCAGCCGAGGTCGACCACCTCCGGCTCCCGGGCCGGGTTGACGACCGTCGTCGTCCCGTGAGCCAGCGCGCCGGCGAGGAGGAGCTGCTCGGTGGCGCCAACCGAGGGGTAGTCGAGGTAGACCGTGGTCCCCCGCAGGCGCGGGGCGTGGGCGTGGACCATCCCCCCCCGAACGTCGAACGTCGCCCCCAGCTGCCGCAGCCCGACGAGGTGGAGGTCCACCGGTCGCGGGCCGATCGCGCACCCGCCGGGGAGGGGTATCCGACCCTCGCCGGTGCGGGCGAGGATCGGCCCCAGGGCGAGGAACGACGCCCGCATGCGCTGGACGAGCTCGGCTGGCGCCTCGGGGGCGAGTTCATCCCCGCCACGGAGGAGGATCACCGAATCCTGCCACGTGACCTCCTTCCCCACCGCCTGGGCCAACGCGACCGCCGCGTCCACGTCGAGGAGGTGGGGGACGTTCTCGAGGACCACGGGCTCGGTGGTGAGGAGGCTCGCCATCACCGCGGGCAGGGCGGCGTTCTTCGCGCCCGCAGCGCGCACGGTCCCGCGCAGCGGCCGCCCACCCTCGATCCCGATCACGGGAGGAACAGAAGCGGGTCCACGGCCACACCGTCGCAGCGGACCTCGAAGTGAAGGTGAGGACCGGTGGAGAGACCGGTGTTGCCTGAGCGGGCGACGACCTGCCCGATCTCCACGAACTGCCCGACCGAGACGAGGAGCTGCGACAGGTGGCCGTAGTACGTGGCGTAGCCATCCTCGTGGTCCACCACCACGAGGAGGCCGTACCCTCCCTCCCACCCCGCGGTGATAACCCGCCCCGACGCGGCCGCGTGGACGTGCGTTCCCTCGGGAATGGCGAGGTCAACCCCGGAATGGAACGAGGAGACACGGTAGATGGGGTGGATGCGGGGGCCGAACGGGGAGGAGATCAGGCCGCGGGCGGGCCAGGAGAACCGCGTCGCCTCGCCCTTGCCCAACGCCAGCGCCGTGGCCTGGGGGACAACCGGAGGGACGGGGATGAGGATCCGCATCCCGGCGGTGGGTTCCCCAGTCAGGCGGTTGGCGAGCCGGATCGCAGCCTCCGCGACCTCGTAGCTCTTGGCGATGTCAGCGAGCGTCTGGCCAAGTTTCACCGTGTGCAGGACCCCCCCCGTGGGGAGGACGAGTTGCTGACCAGGCCGCAGGCGGGACGGATCCACATCGTTGCTGGCGATGAGGTAGTCGAGCGGCACCCCGGCCTGCTGGGCGATTCCGGACAGGGTATCCCCGGCCTGGACCGTGTACGTGGACCACGTGGCCTGAGTCGCCGCGATCGGGAGGACCGGCCCGCCGACGGACGCCGGCGGGAGGAACGAGGCCAACAGCAAGGGGAAGAGCAGCAACGCCAACGCTGCCGCGAGGAGGGGGTTCTCACTCACTGTTCATCAGCTCCAGGAACTGCTTGTTCGTTCGCGTCTGTTCCATCTTGCTCTTGATGAACTCCAGCGCTGCTCCCGGGTCCGGCATCTCGATGAGGAGCTTACGGAGGATCCACACCCGGCGAAGGACATCTGGCTGGAGAAGGAGTTCCTCTTTTCTCGTACCCGATTGGACGAGGTCGATCGCCGGGAAGATGCGGCGGTTGGCGAGATCGCGGTTCAGAACGAGCTCCATGTTCCCGGTGCCCTTGAACTCCTCGAACACCACCTGATCGAGGCGGGACCCCGTGTCGATGAGGGCGGTGGCGATGATGGTGAGGGACCCACCCTCCTCGATGTTCCGGGCGGCGCCGAAGAACTCCTTCGGCTTGTAGAGCGCGGTGGGGTCAATGCCGCCGGAGAGGAGCTTCCCGGAGGGGCTGATCGAGAGGTTGTACGCTCGCCCAAGCCGGGTCAGGGAGTCCATGAGGATCACCACGTCGTACCCCGACTCCACGAGGCGCTTCCCCTCAGCAGTGGCGAGCTCGGCAATGCGCGTGTGGTGTTGCGGTTCCATGTCGAACGTCGCCGCGATGACCTCCGCCTTCTTCACGGATCGCCGAAAGTCGGTCACCTCCTCCGGCCGTTCGTCCACGAGGAGGATCAGGAGGCGCACGTCGGGGTGGTTCGCCTCGATCCCATGGGCGATGTGCTTGAGGAGGGTCGTCTTCCCGGCCTTGGGGGGGGACACGATCAGGCCACGCTGCCCCTTCCCGATGGGGGCGAAGAGGTCGATCATCCGCGTCGAGGGCTCATCGGGGTCGTGTTCGAGGACGAGGTGTTCGTTGGGGTGGAGCGGCGTCAGCTGCTGGAAGTCCACCCTCTTGCGCACCTGCTCCGGATCGAGCCCGCTCACCTGATCCAGCTTGAGTAGGGCGAAGTACCGCTCACCCTCCCGCGGCTGGCGGACCGGACCGCGGATGAGGTCGCCGTCCTTGAGGCCGAACCGCTTGATCTGCGACGGGGACACGTACACGTCGTACCGGCTGGGGAGGCAGGAACGCTCGCGGAGGAACCCGTACCCGTCGGGCATGATCTCGAGGATCCCTTCCACCACCAACTCCTGCCGTTCAGCCAGGGCGCGCATCACGGCGAGCTCGAGCTCAACGGAGGAGAGGTCGCCGGTTCCGTCGACCCCGAGGGACTGCGCTAGTCCCGTCAGCTTCTCCAACCCCAGACTGCGGACCTCGCTCATCTCCATGGCACATCACCCCTGACGATCCAGTTCGTACGGGTCGCGGAGGCCAGAGCCTCCGCCCCCCTCGTCACAGCTTGCGGAAGAACGACCGAACGACATCCCAGTACATCGCCATCCGGTCGGTGAACCCGAGCCAGAACCCCCGCTTCTCCTCCTTGCGGATGTGGCTCACCCCACTCAGCATGACCTTTTTCGTCCGCCATCCTTCCTTCAGCGCCAGCCGTGTCAGCGCGGTCTCGATGCCGAACTCGGTGTCCTCCACCGCGCCGCGGGCCCGCTCCCAATGAGCGCGGGACATCACCCTCTGTCCGGACAGGAACCCCGCGATCCGCTGCGAGAGGTCGGTCCCAAGGCGCCCATCGCAGAACACGCCGATCACCACATCGGCGTCCCCTGCCCGGTAGGCATCCACCATCGTCGCGATATGCGACGGGGTGAGGCCGGTGAGGTCAGCATCGAGGAACAGGAGAACGTCACCACGGGCCTCTTCCACCCCAGCGGCCATCGCCGCCGCCTTGCCGCGGTTCTCCGGCAGGCGGACCAGGCGCACGCCGAACCGCTCCGCTTCCGCGGAGGTCGCGTCCGTGGACCCATCGTCCACGACAATGACCTCGTCCACCGCGGGCGAGGAGGTGAGGGGGGCAAGCACAGCCGCGATGCGTTCCGCTTCGTTGAATGCTGGAATGATAGCGGAGACCTTCATGGGGTATCTTGATCTACAAGAGCGCAGTATAGCGAGGGCGCCCGCTCGCTGCAACCTGCCCACCACCGCAGCGGCGAAGCCTTGACGTAGGAAGCCGGGCGGGCATAATCGGGCCCGATATATCGGAGCCGAACAATGTATCCCGTGTATCCCGGAGGATTATTGCGCCATTGGACCTTGCGCCTCCTCTCCGAAGGGGAGCGGACGGGTTATGACGTCATGCGCGAGCTTGGGGTCAGGGTGGGCTGGCGGCCCTCGCCGGGCTCGGTCTACCCGCTCCTTCAACTGCTCGCTGATTCCGGCCTCATCCAAGGCCGCCGCGAGGGGGACCGGACCCTGTGGTCCCTCACCGCGGCCGGCCAGGACGCGTTGGCGGAATCCGCGGCCAATTGTGAGGAGTGGGTCAGGCGGTTTGGGGAAGCGGAGAGATTCGTTGGGACCGCCATCGGGGAGGACTGGCCGTGGGGCATCATGCCCCGCCTGGCCTCGCTCCTCCTCCGCGCCTTTCAGGAGGGCAAGGGAGAACAGGCCCTCGCGATCCTCGGGGAAACGTTTGCCAAGCTCGAAGGGCTCGCGGAGGTTCAGAATGAAAGACATGATCGAAGTTGAGGAACTGACCAAGATCTACCACGACAACCTCGTTGCCGTGGATGATATCTCGTTTGCGGTCGGCGAAGGGGAGATCTTTGGCTTTTTGGGCCCCAACGGGGCGGGGAAATCCACGACCATCAAGTGTGTGATCGGCCTCCTCCGCCCTACCCAAGGGAGGATCCGGGTCCACGGGGTGGACGCCATCCGCCATCCAGGAGCGGTGAAGCGCTACATCGGCTACGCCGCCCAGGAGACGGCCATCGACGATCGGCTGACGGGCTGGGAAAACCTCTACCTCCAGGGCCGGTTCTTTCATCTCTCCCGGGAGGAGGTCCTCGCGCGCGGCCGGGAGATCCTCGAGCTATTTGGCCTGTGGGAGAGGAGAAGCGACCTCACGGAGACCTACTCCGGGGGGATGCTCAAGCGCCTGGATATCGCCATCGCCCTCATCCATCGCCCCCGGATCCTGTTCTTGGACGAGCCGACATTGGGTCTGGACGTTCAGACCCGAGCGGTGATCTGGGACTACATCCAGAAGCTACGGACCGAGCACGGGATGACGATCTTCCTCACCACCCACTACATGGAGGAGGCCGATGCCCTCTGTGACCGGGTGGCGATCATCGACCACGGGAAGATCGCGGCCCTGGACCGTCCCGGTGCCCTCAAGGCCCAGATCGGCGGAGATGTGATCACCGTCAGGTTCCTCGACTCCGGGCCGGCGACCCTGTCCCTGCTCGAGACCATCCGCTCCCTTCCCGAGATCGTGGAGGTGAGCCAGGCCGAGGATGGCATTCAGCGGATCGTGGTCCGCCAACACGGCGACCAGGTGATCCCGGAACTGTTCTCCTTGGCGGTTCGGCACGGGGTGAGGATTGACTCCGTACGCCTCAAGCGGCCATCCCTGGACGACGTCTATCTTCACTTCACCGGCCGGGATATCCGCGAGGAGGGGGGATCGCGGGAGGAGCTCCACCGAGCTCGCCGCGCCCAAAGGAGGCTGCGCCGATGACCCTTCTCTCCGATGTTTGGTACGTGGCTTGGCGGGAGCTCATCAAGTTCTTCCGGGCCCGGGTGCGGCTCATCATGACCGTGATCCAGCCGGTGATCTGGCTCGGGCTCATGGGGAACATGATGCAGGGCTTGACCCAAAATCCCATGGCGGTCCAGATGTTCGGGACGGAAAACTACCTGGCGTTCATGACCCCGGGGATCATCCTGATGACCGTCCTCTTTGGGGGGGTGTTCGCCGGGATGTCCATCGTCTGGGACCGGCGCATCGGGTACTTAGAGAAGCTCATGGCTTCCCCTATCTCCCGGGCGGCGATCCCGTTCGGGAAGATGCTCGCCGCCGCGATCCAAAGTGGTATCCAGGTGCTGATCATCGTCCTCATCGCCTACGCGCTTGGGGTGCGGTTCGCGGCTGGCTGGGGCGGGGTGGTGGTGATCCTGGCGATCGCCATGTGCTTCAGCCTGATCCTGAGCGGGCTTTCCCTCGCACTTGCCGCCACGATCAAGGTTCAGGAGACGCTGATGGCGATCGTGAACTTCATCACCATGCCCCTCATGTTCACCAGCAACGCCCTGTTCCCCAAGGAGGCCATGCCCGGCTGGCTGGCGGCAATCGCGAGCGTGAACCCCGTCTCCCACGCGGTGGCCCCGCTCCGGGAGCTGACCATCTCGGGCTGGAACTGGGCGGGGATGGCCCCCAGCTTGGGCGTGGTGGTCGGGTTAGCCATCGCCTTCATGGCCGTGGCCCATTTTGCCTTCCGCCGGGCCACGGTGGAGTAGTTTTCCCGGCAGGCCATGATCACTTCCATTTTGGTCACGCTTTTGGCCGGGTGGGGGGCAGGGGTGGTCACCGGGATCATCGGGGCCTCAGCGGCCACGGTGGTTGTCCCCATGCTTGTAACCTTTCTCGATTACGAGGCATACCAGGCGATCGGCGTAAGCCTGGCCACCGATGTGATCGCTTCTTTGGTGGCCGCATTGACCTACGCCCACAATGGCCGCGTCAAGTTTCGCGCCAGCCTTCCCATGGCCGCCGCCGCGGTGGTCGGCGTATTGATCGGGAGCTGGGGGTCTACGTACATCCCCTCGGCGAGCCTCGGGGGGGCGACCGGAATCATCATCCTTCTCATGGGGATCAGCTTCATGCGGAAGCCCATCAATGTACGGGCCCAGGCATTCAAGGAACGCGTCGATCTTTCGCTATTTAAGCGGCACAGCTCCGTGTGGTCCGCTCTCTTCGGGCTTGGGATCGGGCTCATGTGCGGCACGGTCGGAGCCGGAGGAGGAGAGGCCATGTCCTTGATCCTCCTCTTCGTCCTCGATTATCCCGTTCACAGCGCGGTGGGGACGTCAGTGTTGATCATGGTCTTTACTGCGTTCACCGGCGCTGTAGGCCACAGCCTCTATGGGCCATTTCCCATATCCGCCGCCTTGATCGGGGCGGCCGGTGGGGCGATTGGGGCCTGGATGGCGGCACGGTTTGCCAACCTGGCCTCCGAGGAACGGCTGGGGAAGGTGATCGGGGCCGCGTTCCTCGTCCTCGGGATCATCACCACGGTGAGCGAACTCGTGCTCCCCCACGCCTGACCCAGCGAGGTCGACCCCGACCTATTGAACCAGACCCGCCTTGAGCTGAGATAGCTTCGCGACGAACTCGGCGGCAAGCCAGGGATCCACGTCCTTCGGCCCCAGCCGGATCCCGCGGTGGCCACGGATTTTCACGGTGAGCGTGTTCCGGCTGAACGAGGCGGTGACGTCCGTCAACGGATGTTCGAGCCCGAAGCCGGCCTGGAACAAGGCCCGATCCACCATCTGGGGGATGCGCCGTTCGAGGAACCCCACCGTCTGGTTGGTGAGGAATCCGCGCAGGCCCCGACGGCGCCCGGCGCGGTCGGAGAGGAGCTTCCGGACGAGCTGCACCTGCTCTTGAACTGCCTTCCCCAGTTCCACGACCAGGGCGTCCTTGGTCAGGACCAGGTTCAGACGTCCCTCCTTCGTCGTGATGCGGGCGATCTCGTCGCGCCAGATGAGCTCGTAGATCTCCTGAGGTCCAAGCCCCTTCAGTTCGTGGATTCCGAGGTAGAGGTAGCGGATCCCTTCCCCGGCGGTGCGCTCGACCACGGACGGGGAGACGAGGATCTGGCCGCCCCGTGCCCGATCCGCCAGGCGTTGGGCCAGGTTGACCACGAAGCCGAACAGGTCGCCGTCCTCCTCAATGGGGGTTCCCCAGGCGATCCCGATCCCGCTGGTGACAGCGTCATCGGGATGGGCCACGTTGCGGCGGGCGACCTCCTCCTGGATCCCCTTGGCGCACAGGACGCCCGCCGGCGCCGCGGGGAAGGCGGCCATGATCCCATCCCCCAACGTCTTCACGACCCGGCCGCCGTGCTCCGCCACGCGGCCCTCGGCGAGGGTCGTGAACGCCTTGGCGAGGCGGTAGGCCTGCTCGTCCCCATGTTCGCGCGTGTAGGAGGTGAACCCGCGGATGTCGGCGAACAGGATCGCCTGCCCGGGCTTCTCCGGGCCTCCCCCTTCGCGCGCGCGATGAACACCGGGCGCAACCGCGGGCGGATCCATCGAGGGGCGGACGTCCACGGGAAGAGTGTGATGGGATCCGCAGTGGCGGTCAAGGGGGCTGCGGTCCACCCTGGCTTCCGATTCGGGGGACGCGCTCGATCGGCACGGCCAGGCTACGGCCCTCCCGCCCGGACCGGACGACCGCGAATGGGCTGAGGCTGTTCAGCTCGATCGATCCTTTTTCACTGTCCGGCCGCAGGTTCACGCCTCCCCCCCTCCGCCTAGCAACCGGGTCGAAAGAGACCAGCATCTGCGCTCCCCAAAGCGAACGAGCGGAACCGGGTGTGGAGCCCCCCGGCGGCCCGACCGCCGGGAGGCGTCCAGTCGCTGCTCGTCTACCCAACCTTCTCAGGGGCCGGTGGGACGTCGTAGAGGATGTCGTCGAGCGGATGGCGGTACAGGTCCTGCTCCAGCCGCACCTGGTCGAAGTAGTGGCCGATGAGGCCGATCGAGCGGCCGAGGACGAAGAACGCGTTGAAGAGCCCCGCCCGGATCATCTCGTCGATCTCGGCATCGGTGAACTTGAGCTCGGTGAGGAGGTCCACTAGGAGGACCCCGATGCAACCGTCCACGTTGAGGATGAGGTTCCCCTTCTTCTGGGTCGTCACGGCCTCCACGGCGAGGGCGTAGTCAAGGAGGGGGGTCGCCCGGAAGTGCTCCCTGGCGAACGCCTTCATGAGCTCGACCCGCGCGTCGGGGTTCTCCAGGGAGTGCAGGCGGTGGCCGATCCCCTGGATCCGCACGTTGCGCCTCTTCATCTCGTCCACGAACTCCCGTGGGGCGAGCTTGTTCCGTAGCCCGTACAGGAAGTGATCCGCGGCCCCGTTGACGGCCCCCCCGAACCGCGGGCCGATGGTGAGGATCCCCGAAACAAGCGAGCTGATGAGGTCCTTTCCCGCCCGGGCGGCGACGATCGTGTTGTGGGCCCCCGAGACCGCCGGCCCGTGGTCGGCGATGATCTGGATCACCATCTCGATGAACTCACGGGCGTAAGGGGGGATGTCCTTCTTGAACCACAGGAGCCCGATCACCCCACCGATCCCGTACTCCTCCTCGATCACCCGATCGATGGGGACGCCGCAGTAGTTGTGGACATCGCCCCGCTCGTCGCAGATCGTGGAGATGAAGTGCGTCGGCCGCCGCACGAGCCCCTCGGCCCGCGCTTGGGCATAGTCGAGCGGGATCGTGGGCGGCGTGACCTCGGGCGCGGGGACGATGACCCCTTCTGCAACCAGTCGCTCATAGGTTTCCTCGATCATGAGGCCGTAGTCGTCGAACGAGTGGGGAACGATCACCCCCGCCTCGCGGAGGGCGGCGTTCTTGGCATCGGCCGTCTCGGCCGCGGTGTCCGCCCGTGCCCCGGCGTGACCGAACTGGACCTGGCCGGGGAGGACCTTGGCACACGTCCCTGTGACCCACATCACAAGGGGCTTTGTGATCCGGCCCGCCTTCACCGCCTCCGCGATCTCGTACTCCTTGGTCCCTCCCACCTCCCCCAAGCAGACGAGGAGCTTGATCGCCGGGTTCCTCTCGAACCGGAGGAGGTGATCGAGGAGGGTCGAGCCGGGATAGGCATCACCGCCGATCGCGATCCCCTCGTTCAGGCCATCTGTGGCCCGGGCGACGATGTTGTACGCCTCGTTCGAGAGCCCGCCGGACACGGACACGAACCCGACCGAGCCGGGCCGGTACAGCTTCGCCTCGCGGATGTTCTCCATCGTGCCCGCGGCGTTCCCGATCTTGAAGCAGCCGGCCTTGACCCCGCCCACCGTGGCGGGGCCGATGATCCATTTCCCCTTCGCCCTAGCGAGGGCCGCCATCCGCCGCGACTGGCGCTCGGGGATCCCCTCCGCGATCACGGCGATCGTGCGGATGGTGGGGATGTCGAGGGCCTGCACCGTGACGTCGTACGCCGAGCGCTGGCTCGCGAAGTTGACGAGCACATCGGCCTCGGGGAAGAGGGCCGCCGCCTCGGCGAGGCTCGTCATCCGCGGGATGCGGATCTCCTTCGTCCCCCAGAACAGTTTCTCGAACCCGCCGCGCTCGGGGGTGATGAGGGCCGCTACCGACGGCTCCGCCCTCCGGCACAGGTAGTCGAAGTCGAGCATCCGCTGCGCGGCGCGCAGCTGCTCACCGTAGATGAACGCCTTCGTGTCCGCGGTGAAGAGTTCGTAGTCGTTTCTCATCGCTGGGCCTCCTCGAGGGCGAGGGATACGATGCGCGTCATGTGCGTCTCCGGGCCGTACACCTCGAGCGGGACGCCGATCCGCTCCCCCAGCCGCCGCATGTTCTCTAGCCCCTCCTTGTAGTTGGGCCCCCCCCGCCGGACGTAGATCTTGACGTGGTTCTTCTGCAGCTTGTCCTTGTACTCCTCGAGGGCCTGGATGATCCCGGTGAACGTCTTGGCAACGTCGGTGAAGTTGGCGATCCCGCCCCCGATGAGGAGGTACTTCGGCCGCCCTTGGGGATCGGGGTTCCTGGTCATAAGGTCGAGAAGGGTCTTCGTGTACTCGTAGGTGAGCTCGGTCGAGGGGTCGCCGGAGTACTCCCCGTAGTTGGCGAGCTCGTCCCCGAACCCGAGGTCCACCACCGTGTCGGCGTAGATGACGCTCGCCCCGCCGCCGGCGACGAGGAGCCACACCCGGCCGTTGGGGTTGAGGAGGGTCAGCTTGAGCGAGGCCCCGGTCTTCGCGTCGAGCGATTCCACGTAGGCTTCCTCCTTGGTCGTCGGCCGGCCGAACGGGCGGGGGAACGTGATCTCCCCCCACTTCTCCGCGCACTGGAACGCCGCCGTGTCGTCGAGTTTGGCCACCGTGTCCAACGGAATGAGCCTCCCGCGGAAGAACGCGAGCGGGTTGAACTCGAGATAGGTAAAGTGGTAGTCCACGTAGATCCTGTACAGCACTTGGATGAACTCCGCGACCGTATCCCGGTGGGGGATGTCGGGGAGTTCGGGGAGGACGCGCACCTGCATCGGGTCGGCCAGCACCGGGACGTCAATCGAGACCACGGTGTCCCACACGGACTCGATGTCCACGCCCCCTTGGGGGGAGAAGTGGATCGTGTCGACATCGCGGGAGCTCGTGAACGCGAGGTAGTACTCCGCGTCGTGGGGAACGAACGGCTCGATGAGGAAGTGGGTGAGGACCCCGGTCGTCGTGCCGCCGGCGCCCTCGATCGTCACCTCGCTCCCCATCCGCGCGGCGATCCACACCTTGGCCGCCGCGAGGTCGGCATTGAGGAGGATGAGCTTGTTCTTTCCGCGCTTCCCGAATAGCTGGTCGGGTTTCACGACGAGCCTCTCCTTCGCCAGCCACGGGTGGTCGGCCTCGAGCGTGGCGAGGTCCGTCTCCGGCGTGACGAGGACGAGGCGATCGTCGAGCCGGAACTTGCCTCGGGAGTACTCACCGATCGCGCGGGCGAGCATCCGCTTCGCATCGTACTCTCGGATCCCTCTCTGGGCCATGGTCTCCCCCTACAGGTGCTTCACGATCTCTTCGCCGAACTGGGAGCAGGAGACGAGGGTCGCCCCCGGCATCAGCCGCTCGAGGTCGTAGGTCACGCGCTTTGAGGCGATCGCGGCGCTGATCGCGCGGAGGATGGCGTCGGCGGGCTCGCGCCAGCCCAAATACCTCAGCATCTCGACCGCGGAGAGGATCAAGCTCCCCGGGTTCACCTTGTCCTGGCCGGCGTACTTGGGGGCCGTGCCATGGGTGGCCTCAAACACAGCGTGGCCGGTTGCGTAGTTGATGTTCGCCCCCGGCGCGACGCCGAGCCCCCCCACCTGGGCCGCCGCGGCGTCGGTCATGTAGTCGCCGTTCAGGTTCGTGGTGGCGATGACGGAGTACTCGTCGGGCCGGAGCAACATCTGCTGGAAGAACTGGTCCGCGATCCGGTCGTTGAGGACGATCTTCCCGGGCGGGACCACCCCCCCGTAGGTCGTGGTCACCTCGTCCTCGGTCACGATCTGGGGATAGGTCTTCCCGACCTCGTACCCCCAGTCGCGGAACGCACCCTCGGTGAACTTCATGATGTTCCCCTTGTGGACGAGGGTCACCTTCGTCCGGCCATCGGCAATCGCGTAGTCGATCGCCGCCTTGACGAGCCGCTTCGAGCCTTCCTCGCTGATCGGCTTCACCCCGATCCCGCACCTCTCGGGGAAGCGGATCGACTTCACCTTCATCTCCCTGCGCAGCCAGGCGATGACCTTGTCGGCCTCGGGGGAACCGGCCCGCCATTCGATCCCCGCGTACACGTCCTCCGTGTTCTCGCGGAAGAACACCATGTCCACCTTCTCCGGCTCCCGCACCGGAGCGGGGGTCCCGATGTGCTTCACCGGCCGCACGCACGCATAGAGGTCGAGGATCTGACGCAAGGTGACGTTCAAGCTGCGGATCCCGCCCCCGACCGGCGTCGTGAGCGGCCCCTTGATCGCTACGAGGTGCTTCGCGATCGCCTCCGCCGTCTCCTCCGGGAGGTACAGCTTCTGGCGCTCCTCGGGCGGAATGGCCTTGATCTCCTCTTCCGTGAGCCCGGGATGGTAGTGCGCGATCGCCTCATCGCCAGCGTAGACCTTCATCCACGCGATCTTCCTCTTCCCGCCGTACGCCTTTTCCACCGCGGCATCCACGACGCGGATCATGACCGGGGTGATGTCCACCCCGATCCCGTCGCCGCGGATGTAGGGGACGATCGGGCGGGGGGGGACCTCGAGCCCGCGCGGTGTCATGGCGATCGGCTCGCCACCTTCCGGAACTCGAACGCGTTCGGTCACAGTGAACCTCCTTCGGTAGCCTCTAGTTCGCATCTTGGCCCACAAGCTCCCGGGCGATGGCCCGTGCCGTGGCGGAAAGCTCTTTCAAGAAAGGCCCCTTGCTCTTCGCGTCCAGCCGCGTGCTCGGGGCCGAGGCGCCCAGCGCGGCGACGATGCGGTCCGCACCGGTCAGGATGGGCGCGGCGAGGCCGTAGGTGTAGGGGATCACTTCCCCGTCGCTCTCCGCGTACCCGAGGCGCCGGATCGTGGCGAGCTCGGCCCTCAGCTCCCCCGGGGCGGTGATCGTGGTCGCGGTGAAGCGGGGCAGGCCCTGGGCGATGATCCGCTCCTGATCCTCTCGGGGGAGGTAGGCAAGGAGGACCTTCCCCGTCGCCCCGGCATGGAGGGGGAAGATCGCCCCCCGCTCGTGGGAGACGCGCAACGCGTGGTGCCCCTCCACCCGCTCGAGGCAGATCCCGCTCGTCCCGTGCAGCCCAGCGAGGATGACGGTCTCCCCAGTTTCAGCGACGAGGCGCTCCATCTGCGGGAGCGCAACCTCGACGAGGCCCTGCCTCCGCACCCCCCCTGCCAACTGGAGGAGCCTCGCTCCCAGCCGAAGGCGGCCCGTGCCCGGGTCTTCCTCGACCAAGCCCTGGGATTTGAGGGCGAGGATATGGCGGTAGGCCGTGCTCCGGGGGAGGGCAAGCGAGCGAGCGATATCCGCAGCGCTCAGCTCGCACCGGCTTTCCCCCAATAGGGTGAGGATCCGCAGGGCCTTGTCGAGCGTGTTCACCTGTTCCCCCGGTGGCTACCGGCGGCCAGCGAGGGCCATCGCGAGAAGCCCCCCGGCCTTGACCATCCGCCGCTCGCGCTCGGAGAGCTCAGCCCGGACGGGGACCTCCGTCCCCTTGGTGAGGTTGCGCACCACGAGCGGGCGCGTGAGGTCGGAGATATCGATCTCCAATATGTCTCCCTGATCGATCCCCGCGGTGTCGCCGACGAGGGGGAGGATCCCCACGTTGACGAGGTTCGCCTTGTGGATCCGGGCGTAGCCCTTGGCGATGACAGCCGTGATCCCGAGCTGCCACGGGGCAAGGGCCGCGTGCTCGCGCGACGAGCCCTGGCCATAGTTCTCCCCCGCGACGATGAACCCGCCGCCCTTCTCCACTGCCCGGGCGGCGAAGGTCTTGTCCTCGTAGTGGAAGGTAAACTTCGCGATCTCAGGCAGGTTCGAGCGCAGGTGCTGGGTGAGGGGGCCCGCGGGGAGGATCGCGTCAGTGGAGACCCCGTCCCCGACCACGATCAGGACCTCGCCCGTCAGGACCGCCGGGAGCGGCCGCGGAGGGGCCATCTTGACGATGTTCGGCGCCCGCCGGACGGGGACGGACCCCCCTTCCGGCTCGATGATGAGCGTGTCGTCCACGATGAGATCCGTCACGCGGACCGCGACCGGGGGGATCTCCCGCGGGTCGGCGATCACACCCTTGAGGGCGGACGCCGCCGCCACCTCCGGGCTCGCGAGGGCGAGCTTCGCGAGCTCGTTCCCGCCGCGGCCCTTCCAGTTCCGGTTCACCGTGCGCAGCGATAGCGAGTTCGTCCCCGGCACGAACCCGATCCCGATGCAGGCGTTGCACCCCGGCTCGATCATCCGCACCCCGGCCTGGGTGAGGGCGAGGAAGCTGCCGTCGGCGATGAGCATCTCCCACGCCTGGCGGGATCCGGGGGACACGATGACGTCGATCTCCTTGGCAACCCGCCTCCCTCGGAGCAGCTCCGCGACGACCCTGATGTCACGGTACGAGCCGTTCGTGCACGAGCCGATGTACACCTGATCGATCCTCGTCCCCGCCACCTCCGTCACCGGGACCACATTGTCGGGGCTTCCCGGCATGGCGACGAGGGGGACGAGCGCGGAGAGATCGATCTCGACCGTCGCATCGTAGATCGCATCGGGATCGGGGACGAGCGGCCGCCAGTCCGATCCGCGGCCCTCCAGCTCCAGGAATTCCTTCGTCACCTCATCGGATGGGAAGATGGACGACGTGGCCCCGGTCTCGGTGCACATGTTCGTGATCGTGGCCCGCTCAGGGACGGACAGGGTCTTCACCCCCGGGCCGGTGAACTCGAGGAAGTATCCCACGCCCCCCCTTACCGAGATCCGGCGCAGGATCTCCAAGGCCACGTCCTTCGCCGTGACCCCCCACGGGAGCTTCCCGGTGAGGACGACCCTCATCACCTTGGGCACGGTGAGGTAGAAGGGGCCCCCGCCCATCGCCACCGCGACGTCGGCCCCGCCGGCTCCGATCCCGAGCATCCCCAGCCCGCCGGCGGTGGGAGTATGGGAGTCTGACCCGAGAAGCGTCTTCCCCGGGATCCCGAACCGCTCGTAATGGACCTGGTGGCAGACCCCATTCCCGTTCTTGGAGGACTTCGCCCCATAGTGGGAGGCGATGGATTGCAGGAACAGGTGATCGTCGGTGGACTCCCCCTTGAACCCGAGCGAGGTGTGATCGCTGTAGGAAACAGCCAGTTCAGCCTGGACCTTGTCCAGGCCGAGGGACTCGAACTCCAGCCACGCCATCGTCCCCGTGGAGTCCTGGGTCAGGCACTGATCGATCCGGATCCCGACTTCGCGTCCCTTGCCGAGCGTGCCGTCCACGATGTGCTCGGCGAGGATCTTCTCCGTCAACGTTTTCGCCACGCGCATCACTCCTCAGAAAGAGGGGCGTGTCTCAAAATACGAGACAACGTCCCAGTTACTGAGGCATCCTACCCGGTGGCCACGCTAAGTCAAGCGGGGAGAGGAGGTCAAGGAACTCCACAAGGCCCGACGCGAGGTCGTACACCGCGCCCACCACATCCGCGCGGGGGAGGCCGGGCAGGGCACCGCGCACGTGCTCCACCGTCCGTTGAACGTGGAACCGCACGGTCAGGGCACTCAAGTCACCTGGGCCGAGGCGCGCCACCGCGATCGCCGGCTCGATCGCGGTGCACAGGCAGTCCGCGGGCTCAGCAGGACGCCGGTTGAGGGCCGCCTGAACGGCGCCGCACCCCCCGTGGCCGAGGACGACCACCAGCGGCACGTGCAGGTGCACGACAGCGTAGCTGAGGCTGGCCGTCACCGCGGCATCGCACACGTGGCCCGCGGTGCGGACGACGAACAGGTCACCCAGCCCTTGGTCGAACACGATCTCCGGCGGGACCCGCGAGTCGGAACAGTCGAGGATCGCGGCCCACGGCCTCTGGCCGGAGGCGAGGTCCACCCTCCGGGACATGTCCTGATGGGGATGGCGGTGGGCGCCACGCGCGTGGCGCTGGTTCCCGTCCGCGAGGAGCTGTAGGAGCGGTGCAGGGTCCACGGGGTCGTTCCTCCCCATGATCGTCCCCCATCCTCGCCGGCCAGGCAACGTGGCTCCGCGGGTCCGATCGCAAACCTCGGCGGTGCGCTCCTGCCTCCATCGGAAGTCCATAGGTTTTACACGTTACGTCCAGGGCGAGGGGGCACCATCCGCCGTGATGCGCGGGCAAGCCCAGGGGTCCTTGCCCCACCAGGATGCGCTCCTGGCAAGAGAAGTTGGCAGCGCAAGGTGATCAGAATCTGCCACCCCCGCCGTGGCCACATCCACGGCGATCCCACCCAAGGGGCGGAGGCCAGTGCCTCCGCCCCACCCTCTTCCTACCAGGAGATCGTGGGGGGCTGCGGGCGATGGCTCATGGCTTCTCGATCTCCATCGTCATCGCCACAAGTCCCGACAGGAGCTTGGGGTAGAAGTCGGTGGACTTCTGGGGCATCGAGACCCCGAGGTCAGCGATGGTGAGCACGTCCTCGACCCGGGTCGGGTTGAGGAGGAACGCGGCCTGGCCCCTCCCCGCATCCACGAGGGCGATCGCCTCCTCGGCGGTGTGGGCGTAGTCCACGTTCGCCTGACGGGCGAGGGCCTCATCGTCGATCCCGAGGAGCGGATCGAGGATCGCCTTGTGGAGGATCGCCACATCGAGCCGCTTCCACGCCGGGGGATGATCGCCCGGGATGAGGTGGTCCAGCCGGCTCTCGTCACGGAGGGTGAGGGACCAGAACTTCCCCTCGGCGTAGAGGATGAACGTGTGCCTTGCCCCCTGCGCGGCGGCGAGGGCCGCCTTCGCCTCAGCGAGCGACCCCACCGGCGCGACGGCGAACTCCCGCCCCGCCTCCTTCAGGAACGCTTGAGGGGAGAACGCGGGCAGGCTGTGCACGACCCGCGGTGTCGGACGGATGACGCACCCCGGCTCCTCGACGTTGACGAGGGTGACGGGCAATGCTGTGAAACTTTGAGGGGATTTTGGTCTCCACCCCTTGGCCCCGCACTCACGCATGAACGCCCGCGCCGTCTCGAACCGGTGGTGCCCATCGGCGATGTAAAGCTCAAGAGGAACGAAGGCGCCCTGGATAGTCCTCACCGTGTCCGGATCCGCGATGTACCAGAGGTCATGGATGTTCCCGAAGTCGTCCCGCGCAGTGAGGTCGGGGGGGTGCCCGGCGATCGCCCCTTTGGCCACAGCCGTCGCCGTGCGTGCCGGATCGCGGTAGAGGAGGAAGATGTGCTCGAGGTGGGCTTCCGTGGCCCGGAGGAGCTTCAGCCGGTCCTCCTTCGGGCCGCGCAGGGTGTGCTCGTGGGCCTTCGCCCCGCTCTGCGCGAGGTCGAGGAGGGCGATCAGACCTTGCCGGGTGAGGACGGCCTCCGGTTTCCGGTCCCCGAGCGACGGATGAGGGTCGAGGGACATCCGGAACCTCTGACGGTAGAGGTAGATCCCCGGCTCCTCGTCGTGGACCAGGATCCCATCGCGAATCCACGCCCGGAGGAGCTCCGCCCGGCGGGCGTAGTCCGCCTCGTCCGGGGGAGGGGACTTCGTCCCGATGAGGCGGACGTAGCTATAGGGCGAGCGCGCAAGGTAGGCCCGTTCCTCGTCGGGGCCGATCCGATCGTAGGGCTGGGTGACGACGTTCGAGAGGTCCCCCACGAGCGAGGGGTCATAGCGGAGGCCGCGGAAGGGGTGGACGACCGCCATCGTCAACCCGCCCGCGCGTGCCGGAGGAGGATCTCCACCACCTCGTCCCCGATCCGTTCCTGGGCCTCCTTCGTCTGGGCCCCGATGTGGGGGGTGAGGGTGACCTTGGGATGGCGGACGAGTTCCAGGTTGGTGGGTGGCTCGACCGAAAACACGTCGAGCCCCGCCCCGGCGAGCTTGCCCGACCGGAGGGCGGCGAGAAGCGCTCCCTCGTCCACCACCTCGCCGCGGGCGCAGTTGACGAGGTAGGCCCCGTCCTTCATCTGGGCGAACTCGCGCCCCCCGAGCACGGGACCGGCCGGGTCAGCCGGGACGTGGAGGGAGACGAAGTCGCTCTGCCGGAGGAGGTCGGCGAAGGGAACGAGGGGAACGCTGGGGATGGGCGAGGCCGTGAGGAACTTGTCGCAGGCGATCACCTTCATCCCGAGGGCGAGGGCGCGCCGGGCAAGGGCCTGGCCGATCCGCCCGATCCCCACCACGCCGAGGGTCTTCCCCTGGAGCTCAATCCCCACGAACGCCTTCTTCTCCCACTTGCCGTCCTGGATGGAGCGCGTGGCCTGGGGGAGGGAGCGGGCGAGGGCGAACATGTGGGCCAAGGCGAGCTCCGCCACGGAGTCCGAACTGGCCTTGGGCGTGTTCACGACCTCGATCCCCTTCGCCCGAGCGTGGTCGCTATCCACGTTGTCCAGCCCCACCCCGGCGCGGACGATGAGCTTGAGGCCCCGCGCCGCGTCGAGCGCGGGCTTGCGCACCTTCGTCGCCGATCGAACGACGATCGCGTCGTACCCCTTGGCGAGCTCCGCCACGAGATCATCCGGGGCCATCCCCGTGCGGACCACGACCTCCATCCCGGCCCCACGGAGCCGGGCGAGGGCCTTCTCTTCCACTGGATCGCATATTAGGACCCGCATACCCCCTCCCTACAGCCCGAGGATCGTGTCGATCACACCGAGGAGGCCGCGGACGTCGACCACGGTGAGATCCCCCATATGGGCGATGCGGAACGTCTTGCCCTTCAGATCGCCGTAGCCATTGGAGATGCGCATCCCGTAATCCTTGACCAACGTCTTGTTCAGGTCATCCACGGAGATTCCGCGGGTGTTCGTGATGCAGCTCACCGTCCGTGACCAGTATCCCTCCTCAGGGTAGAGGCCGAAGTGCTGCTTGGCCCACGTCTGGACGAGGGATGCCATCGCCTCGTGACGGCCAAACCGGCGGTCGAGGCCTTCGGCGAACATCGCATCGAGCTGAGCATTGAGGGCGAACAAGTGCGGGATCGAGGGGGTGGCCGGGGTCTCGTTCTTCTGGTGGGACTTCACCATCACTGGGAAGCTGAAGTAGTAGGTGCGGGGCTTGATCTCCTCGGCTCGCTTCAGGGCGCGATCGGAGACGGCACACACCGCGAGCCCGGCCGGGAGGGCCAACGCCTTTTGGACCCCCGCCAAGCACACGTCCAAGCCGAGGGCATCGAACTCGATCTTCACGCCCCCCATCGCCGACACAGCATCCACGAGGAGGAGCACGCCCGGGAACTTCCCGACCACCTCCGCGATCTGGGGGAGCGGGTTCATGAGGCCGGTCGAGGTCTCGTTGTACACGAGCGTTACGGCGTCGAACTCGCCGCTGGCGAGCTTCTCCTCCACCATCTCCGGCTTGATCGCGACGTTCCACGGCACGTTCAGGGCTTCGCACGGGATCCCGCACATGGCCGTGATCTCGTGCCACCGGTCGCTGAATGCCCCATTCACGAGGTTGAGGCACTTCTTCTTGACGCAGTTCTGCACCGCAGCTTCCATCGCTCCCGTCGAGGAGGACGTGAAGAGGAGCACCGTCTGCTCCGTGTACAGGAACTTCTGGAGCTTGGGCTGGATCTCCGCGTACAGTTCGCGGAACTCGGGAGAGCGATGGTAGATCTGCGGAGTGGCCATGGCCTGGAGGATCTCCGGGCGAACCTCGGTGGGCCCAGGGGTAAACAACCTGCTATGGACGTTACGCATGAACCCCTCCTTGGGTAGGTCTTGTCGCGGGGATCATTGCCGAAACTGATCTACAATTCAAGTCAGTGCGGGCCGGCGCGATCGAGCCCAAACCGCCGCGCCAAGGCGAGGGCGGCCTCGTGTTCGGCGCGGGTGATGGGTCGTGCGAGCTCCGCCCTCTCCCGCGCCCGGTGGGCAGGCCGGTACTGGGCCATCACGTTGACGAACGTCTGGGGCGAGATCTCGCGAGCGAGGTAGCGGAAGACGGCCTCCGACCCGGCGATCCCGTGGGGGAGGACGAGGTGCCGGACGAGGAGCCCGCGCACGGCGACCCCGTTCTCCACCACGAGATCCCCCACTTGGCGGTGCATCTCGCGGAGGGCCTCCTGCGCCCGCTCCACATAGTCCGGCGCAGCTGAGAGGGAAGCGGCAGCCGCGTCATCGCCATACTTAAAGTCCGGCATGTAGATGTCCACGATCCCGGCGAGGAGCTGCAGCGCCTCCACCGACTCGTATCCACCGCAGTTCCATACCAGAGGGAGCCGCAACCCGGCTTCCCGGGCCAGGGAGAGTGCGGCCACGATCTGGGGGGCCTGATGGGTCGGGGTGACGAGGTTCACGTTCGTGCACCCCAGCTCCTGGAGGTGGAGCATGATCCGCGCCAGGTCCGCGACGCGCAGTTCCTCCCCCTCCCCGAGCTGGGAGATCGTGGCGTTCTGGCAGAACAGGCAACGGAGGACGCAACCGGAGAAGAAGATCGTCCCCGACCCACCTTCCCCCACCAGCACCCCCTCCTCGCCGCAGTGAGGGCCAAAGCTTGCCACCCAGGCGGCGAGCCCGGCCTGGCAAAACCCCTTCTCTCCCCTGTCCCGGTGGACCCCGCACGCCCGTGGACACAGGCGGCACGGGGAGGCGAGGGCCCGCAGTCCTTCCGCCCGCTCGCGCAGCGCGCCTTCCGTCAGGCCGAGGTAGACAGGCTGAGCCATCTCAGCGTTCGGGGGGCTGCCATCCGACATCGCGGAGGAGGGCGTAGAGGGTCGCCAGGGGAAGGCCCATCACGTTGAAGAAGTCACCCTCAATCCGCGTCACGAACGGGGCCGCTCCCCCTTGGATCGCGTACGCGCCCGCTTTGTCGAGCACGGCCTCCCGGGCGAGGTAGCGCCGGATCTCGTCGTCGGAGAGGGGCTTGAACTCGACGCGGGTCTCAACGAGGGCCTCCCGGGTGGCCCCCGGCGCGGCCACGACGAGGCCCGTGAACACGGAGTGCCATCCGCCGCTCAGGGCCCGGAGGACGCCCCATGCCTCCCGGAGGTCGCGCGGCTTTCCGTAGGCCTTCCCGTTCCGAAACACGCCCGTGTCGGCCGCGATCACGATCCCCTCCGGCCGCAGGGCGCGCACCCGCTCCGCCTTGCGATGGGCGATCCGGACGAGGCCCTCCGGCGCGGCCACTTCTCCCTCCTCCACCGCGGGGGTCACCGTTTCGAACTCCGGCCAGAGGAGCCGCAAGAGCTCGATCCTTCGCGGAGAACCTGAGGCGAGGATCAGCCGTTGTCCTGGGGGGCAGGAATCACCATAATCCGGGGCCATGGACGTCATTTTCAGCGAGAGGTGCCTGGAGTACCACGCCGTGGGACACCCGGAGGGACCGGCCCGGGTGCGGATGCTCCAGCACTACCTCGCCCGCCTCGGCTACCCGTTCGTGGAACCCACGCCGGCCACCGACGAAGACCTCCTCTCCGTGCATACCCCCGACCACGTCCGCCGCGTCGAGAGCGGGGACTTCCACGATCCGGACTGCCCGCACTACCCCAACATCGGGTTCTACGCCCGCCTCGCGGTCGGAGGAGCCCTCCTCGCCGAGCTCCGCCGCGGGTTCTCGATCCTCCGCCCTCCGGGACACCATGCGGGGCCATCGTTCTTGGGCGGGTTCTGCTACTACAACAACCTCGCCATCGCCGTGCGGCGCTCCGGGAAGCGGACCCTCATCGTGGACATCGACGGGCACCACGGGAACGGGACGGAGGCCGTGTTCTATGGGGATCCGCGCGTGACCTACATCTCGCTCCACCGCATCTACAACTACCCCGGCACGGGCCACGCGTCGCGCGGGAACTGCCTCAACTACCCGCTCCCCCCACGGTGTGGGAAGGCGCTGTATGTGGAGACCCTCGAACGGGCCCTCCACGAAGCGGGGAGTGGGTTCGAGGAGCTCGCCATCTCCGCCGGGTTCGACACGTACCGGGAGGATCCGCTGGCCTCGCTGGGGTTGGATGTGGAGGCCTTCTACGACGTCGGCTACGTGCTCGGGGATCTGAAGCTCCCCGCGTTCTGCGTGCTCGAGGGGGGGTACATCCCGGAGATCATGGGCCCCGCGGCCGACGCCCTCCTCCACGGCCTCCACGACGGAGGATCCCCTCCCCCCCACCCAAGCGGGTGAAGAGCCTCCCCGGCTACCGCGTCGGGACGGGGAGGCCCCATCCCCGGGACCACCAGCCGCGGGATTGCTGGGTCGCCGGCGCCTGCGGTACAATGCGATGCCATGCGTACTCTGACCCTGCTCGCGGTTGTGACCGCGGTCCCCATCGTGTCCCTCGCCGCCCCCCTCAAGGTGTCCCTCCCGCCAGCGATGGGCGCAGTGCCGGTGGTGATGGCCACGGCGTGGGACCTGTTCCGCGCTGAGGGGATCGAGGTCGAGCTGATCCCCCTCCCCAGCCAGCGCGATCGGATGCTCGCGTTCCAGGCCGGCCAGGTGGACGCGATCGTGACTGACCTCACCGGCGCGATCCTCCTCGTGGCGAGCGCTCCCCGGGAGGCGGTGATCGGGGGGACCGCATTCTCCCCTGAACCGGCGAAGGATCACCTCGCCTTCATCACCCCGCCGGCGTTGTCGCGGATCGCTACTTGGGACGATCTTATGGCGCGCATTGCAAGCGGAAACCGTGTCCAGATCGCTGTTCCGCGCCAGTCGGATCTCGAGTTCGTCGTGGACGGGGTGTTCCAGGAGTGTGGGGTCACGGTCCCTGCGGACCTGTACATCGGCCAGGACGACCTCCTCGTCAACTCCACCTGGACCCTTCTCGGGATGGTGGCCGTAGGGGTTCTTCCGCGGCCCCACGCGGATTACATCCTCACCTACACCTTCCCCGGCAAGCCGACGCTCACCGTCCTGACGTGGGTACCTGGGGCGAGCTTCCCGCCCGAGGTGTTCGTGGTCCGCCGGTCGCTCCTCGAATCCCAGCCGGAGATCCTCGCCGCGTTCTTCCGCGCCGTGCGGCAGTCCGTGGCGCAGCTCAACAGCGAGGACCGCGAGTCGGTGGTGGCAGCGGCCCTCCCGTGGGCGGTGGACCTCTTCTTCCCCGGCAGCGGGCCGGAGACCGCCGCCCCCGAGGTGCGGACCCAGATCGAGGCCGCGATCGCGGCGATCGTGATCCCGACCTTCCCCGCGCCCGGCGCGGTGGACCCGGAGGTGTACGACCGGGTGATGGCGTGGGCCCTCGGGAAGGACTACCTGCGGTCTCCGCTCCCCTACGAGGCCGCGGTCGTCCCCCCTCCCGGATGATCGAGGTCGAGGGCCTCACCCTGATCTACGGGCGCGGGGGGGCCGCCGTGCCCGCGGTGGCTGGCCTGTCTATGGCCGTGGATAGCTACGAGCTCGTGTCCGTCGTCGGGCCGTCGGGGTGTGGAAAAACGACCCTCCTCTTCGCCCTCGATGGGCTCCTCCACCCGACGGCGGGGCGGATCCGGATCCACAGGGAGGAGGTGCGCGGGGTGCGGCGCGACGTGGCCCTCATCCTCCAGGACGCGGGGCTCCTCCCGTGGAAGACCGTGCGCGCCAACGCCGAGCTGGCCCTGCGCATTCAAGGGCGCAAGGAATCCGCGGGGCGGGTCCTCGCCGAGCTCGGGTTGGCTGGGTTCGAGCGGCGCTTCCCGAGCGAGCTCTCGGAGGGGATGAAGCGCCGGGTGGGGATCGCCCGGGCGCTCGCCCTCCAGCCGCGGGTGATGCTCATGGACGAACCGACCGCAAACCTCGACTCGCTCACGCGCGAGCACATCCAGAACCTCATCCTTGGCCTGTGGTGGGAGATGGGGTTCACCGGCGTCCTCGTGACCCACGACATGGAGGAAGCGGTGTTCCTCGGGAAGAGGATCCTCGTCCTTTCTCCGCGGCCAGCGCGGGTGGTGGAGGTCATCGAGAACCCGGGGATGGGCGAGCCGGGGTACCGGGGGACGCCGGAGTTCACGGCCCAGGTCGCCCACCTGCGGCAGGCCCTGTTGGGGAGCAACGGATCATGATGCGGACGCTGCGGGTTATGCTGAACTACCTCCTGGCGATGGCGGCCGTCATCCTGCTGTGGGCGGGGGTAGCGTGGCTCCTCGAGGTATCGCGGGGCCGGGAGATCCTCCCCACGCCGTGGGTCACCTTCGCCGCGGCGGTGGACAACATCGGCACCCTGGCGAGCGCGTTCGGGACCTCGGCCCTGCGGTTCCTGATCGCCCTCGCCGTGGCGTTCCTCCTCGGCCTCCCCCTCGGCCTGGCCGTGGGGTTCGAGTCCAAACTGGATCGGTACCTTTCGCCCCTCATCTACCTCCTCTACCCGATGCCGCCGGTGGCGCTCCTCCTCTTCCTCTACCTTGCGTTCGGGCTCGGGGAAGTGGTGCGGCTGGTGGTGGTGGTGATGGCCCTCTTCTTCCAGGTCGTCGTCGCCGCCCAGGGAGCAGCCAAGTACATCGTCCCCTCCCACGTCACCGCGGTCCGCTCCGCCGGCGCAACGCGGTGGCAGATCTACCGCCACGTCGTCCTCCCCGCGACCCTCCCGAGCGTCCTCACCGCGGCGCGGGTATCGGTCGGGCTGGGGATCACCATGCTCTACATCGCGGAGACGAAGCTCGGGGTGCTCCTTGGGCCGGGGGCAGGTCTGGGACGGTTCATCGAGTACTACACGTTCCGGGGGGACATCTCGCTCGCCGGCGTGGTGGGGTTGGCCCTGCTCGGGCTCCTGTTCTACGTCGTCCTCGAGCTTGGGGAGCGGGTCCTGTGCCGGTGGAAGTTCGTGGGGGCGCGGGGTGGCACTTAGGCGCGTCCTGTTCGTTCCGAACCTGGCCCGCCCGGCCGCGGTCGCCGCGACGGAGCGGGGGCTGGCCTGGTGTCGCAGGGAAGGGATCGCCGTCGCGACCGTTCCGGGGAAGGGAGCCCCTAGCGAAGCGGACCTCGTGGTCGCGGTGGGGGGTGATGGGACGCTCCTCCGGGCCGCGGCGCTCGTCTACCCGCACCCGACCCCGGTCCTGGCCGCGCACGCGGGAGGCCTCGGGTTCCTCGCCGCCTGCGACGGGGAGGAGATCGAGGGCGCCCTCGATCTGGTGGCGACGGGGCAGTATCGGGTGGAGCGCCGGGCGCGCCTCCTGGCCGCGGGACCGGGGTTCGTCCGTTCCGCGTTGAACGACGCGGTGGCAGTGGGACCGGATGCCGAGCGGTTCACTGCGCTCGAAGTGGCGGTGGACGGGGAGCCGGCGCTGGCCGTGGAGGGCGATGGCTTGATCATCTCCACCCCCACCGGGAGCACCGCCTACGCCCTCGCCGCCGGGGGGCCGGTTCTCGCCCCATCCGTGGCGGGTCTCCTCCTCGTCCCGCTTGCCCCGCACCGGTTGGGGGTCCGGCCATGCCTCGTGCCCCCCCAAGCGCAGATCTCGATCCGCCTGTGGCGACGGGGCCGCCTCCTCCTCGATGGGAACTCCGTCTGCGAGCTGGAGCCGGAGGCAATGGTGAACGTGACCACGGCTCCGGCGGAGACCCTCCTCGTCCGCCTGGCGGGCACAGGGTCGTTCTTCACGCGACTGAGGGGCAAGCTCAATCTGTCAGACTAGAAAGGGGGAACGATGAACGTAGATGCATTGCTAGAGGGTGTGCTCAAGGAACGGATCGCCGACGACCTGGAGCTGGTCGCCATCCGCAGCCGGGAGGAGCTGACGCGGTTCACGGATTGTCAGATCCACCAGAACGTGGCGGCGGTGGACACGGCCGTTCACATTCGGGCGTGGGTGGAGGGGAAGACGGGCGTGGTGACGACGAACGACCTCACCGCCCAGGGTCTGGCACGGGCGGCCAGGGAGGCAGCGGCGATGGCCCGGGCCCAAACCCGCCCTGCCGGCTTCTCCCCTCCTGTCCCGCGTCCGCTCCCGACCGTGAGCGTTTGGGACGAGGCGACGTGGAACGCCCATCCCGACGAGCGGGCTGAGCTTGTGGCGCGGGCGGTGAAGGGGGCGGCGGCCATTGGCTTCAACGCCTCGGGGGCGCTTTCCACCGGGGGCAGCGAGCTATGGGTGCGCACGACGCGCGGTGTGGATGCCCACCACCGCGCCTCCTCCGTGCGGTTCGTGACCGTGGTCATGGGGAAGAGCGGCGGGTCCGGGTACGCCGAGTTCTCCGGCACCAACCTCGCCGACTTCGTGCCCGAGGAGGCCGCCGACCGGGCGCTCGCGAAGGCACAGCTTGCGGAGGTGCGGAAGCCGCTCGAGCCCGGGGCGTACACGGTCGTCCTCGAGGAGCCGGCGATGGCCACCCTGCTGGGGATGCTCTCCTCGATGGGGTTCTCCGCCCGGGCGCTCCTCGAGAAGCGGAGCTTCTTCGTGGGGAAGCTTGGCCAGAAGCTCGTCTCCGAGCGCGTGACCGTGTATGACGACGGCCTCCACCCCCAGACGACGGTGATGCCGTTCGATTTCGAGGGAGTCCCCAAGACGCGGGTGTACTTCTTCCGGGCCGGGGTTGCGGAGGGGGTGGTCCACGATTCGCGCACCGCGGCCCTCATGAACACCGTGTCCACCGGGCATGCGCTCCCCCCGCCGGCAGCGGGGTGGTCCCCAATGCCGATGCACCTCGTGATGGAGCCTGGGGAGGCGACGGACGAAGCGCTCCTCTCCGGGGTGGGGCGAGGCCTCCTCGTCACGCGGTTCCACTACGCACGCACCGTGGACCCGATGCGGGGCGTGATCACGATGATGACCCGCGACGGGGTGTTCCTCATCGAGGAGGGGAAGATCAAGGGGGCAGTGGAGGACATGCGCGTCACCGAGTCCGGCCTGCGCGCCCTGGCGAACGTGGAGGCGGTGGGCCGCACCCTACAGCTCATCACCCATGGCGAAGGGGTGGGGGCGGTCCTCGTGCCCAAGGCGCGGATCGCGCAGTTCACGTTCACCGGTCGCACGGAGAGGATGTGACATGGGCGCCCTGCAGGAACTGAAGGACTACGTGCGGGAGATCAGCGAGCTGTACTCGGCCATCGCGTTGTGCGCCTGGGACCAGCGGACCCACATGCCGGAGAAAGGCGCCGAAGCGCGATCCAAGGTCCTGGGCCGACTGGAGCGGCTGGCGTTCGAGCGGGTGGTGTCCGATCGGATGGGCGAACTCCTCGCCGCCGCCGAGCGCGAGGGGGCGCCCACAGAGGTGGATCAGGCCCTTCTCCGCGTCTGGAAGCGCGATTACACCCGGAACCGCGCTGTGCCGCCCGACCTCTACCAGCAGTTCGTCGAGGCCACGAGCCGCGCCGAAACCGTATGGGAGAAGGCCAAGGCCACGTCCGATTTCGCCCTGTTCCGCCCCCACCTCGCCGAGGTCGTGAGCCTGGTGCGAGAGATAGCGGAGCTGGTCGGGTACAAGGAGAGCCCCTATGACGCCCTCGTGGACGAGTACGAGCCCGGGATGACGACCGCGGCCCTCCGGGTCCTGTTGGGGAGCCTACGCCGGGAGCTGGTCGCGTTCCTGAAGGAGCTCTCCCGCGGCACGCCTCCCCACGAGCTCCCCGCCGGGATGTTCCCCCTCGACGCCCAACGCCAACTGTGCCGCGAGGCGTTGGGGTGGATCGGGTACGACTTCGCAGGCGGACGGCTCGACGACACTGTCCACCCGTTCACGATCGAAGTCGGCACGGGCGACGTGCGGGTCACGAACCGCTACCAGGAGGACGATCCGTTCCCGGGGCTGTTCGGGGCCCTCCACGAGGGCGGGCACGCCCTGTACGGCCAGGGCGTGGATCCCCAGCTCGCCTGGACCGGGCTCGCCGGGGGGGCCTCCTTCGGGATCCACGAGTCCCAGTCGCGGTTCTGGGAGAACCAGATTGGGCGCAGCCGCGCCTTCTGGCGCTACAGCCATCCCCACCTCATCCGCCACTTCCCGGCCCTGGCCCGGACGAAGCCCGACGCCATCTGGCGACACGTGAACCGCGCCCAACCGTCCCTCATCCGCGTCGAGGCCGATGAGGTCACGTACAACCTCCACATCTGCCTCAGGTTTGAGCTCGAGGTGGACCTCATCGAGGGCCGGCTAACGGTGGACGAGCTCCCCGCGCGGTGGAACCAGGCGATGGTCGACTACCTCGGGGTGACCCCACCCGACGATGCCCACGGCGTCCTACAGGACGTGCACTGGTCGGGGGGGATGTTCGGGTACTTCCCATCCTACACCCTGGGGAACCTGTACGGGGCCCAGATCACGGAGACGGCGGAGCGGGAGATCCCGCGGTTCTGGGGCAAGGTGCAGGCGGGCGAACTCGCCCCGATCCGGGAATGGCTGAGGGAGAACGTCCATCGCCATGGTCGGGTGTACCTGCCCGATGAGCTCGTGCGGCGGGTCACCGGGAGCGGGCTCTCCGCCGAGCCCTTCCTGCGCTACGTGCGCACCAAGTACAGCGAGGTGTACGGGCTCTAGGCGTTCGGGCACGGTGTTTGTGCGCGGAGCCGTCAGCCGGCCGACGGTTGGATCCCCCGCGGGCTAGGGGACGATCGGCTCGAACCGAGCCTGGAAGAAGCGGAGCTTCTTCGGCTCGTAGACCATCTTCAGGCCACGGATCGCTCTCCGTTCCCCATAGAGCGCAATGCAGCTCTCGGCGACGACGTCCATGTGGAGGTTCGTGTACACACGGCGGGGGATCGTCAGTCGAACGAGCTCCAGCTTCGGCCGGCGGTGCTCCCCCGTCACCGGATCGCGCCCTGCGCTCACGATCCCCCGCTCCATCCCCCGCACGCCGCTGTCCACGTACAGGGCGGCAGCGAGGGCTTGGGCAGGGAACTCCTCCTGGGGGAGATGGGATAGGAACCGTTTCGCGTCCACGAACACGGCATGCCCCCCCACCGGCTCGACGATCGGGATCCCCGCCTCGCGGAGGCGGCTCCCCAGGTACTCCACCTGGCGCACGCGGCTCGCGATGTAGGCATCATCCACCATTTCGTAGATCCCGCGGGCGATCGCCTCCATGTCCCTCCCCGCGAGCCCGCCGTAGGTGTGGAGGCCCTCGTACACCACCACCATCTCCTTCGCCTGGACGAAGAACTCCTCATTGTTCGTGGCGATGAACCCCCCGATGTTGACGAGGTTATCCTTCTTCGAGGACATCGTGCACCCTTCGCCGTAGCTCATCATCTCGCGCAGGATCTCGCGAACGGGCTTCCCCGCGTAGCCTGGCTCCCGCTGCTGGATGAAATAGGCGTTCTCCACGGCCCGGGTGGCATCGAAGATGATCGGGATCCCGTGCCGGCGGGCCCATGCCGCCACCTGGCGCAGGTTGCCCATCGAGAACGGCTGCCCCCCGGCCATATTCACGCACGGGGCGAGGGAGAGGTAGGCGATCGCGTCCCGACCCTTCTCCTGGACCAGGCGGTCCAGTTTGGCGAGGTCCACGTTCCCCTTGAAGGGATGCGGGTTCGCCGGGTCGTGGGCCTCGTCAATGATGCAGTCGTAGAAGATCCCATGCGCGAGCTCGACGTGCTCGCGGGTCGTGGTGAAGTACATGTTCATCGGGACATACTGGCCCGGTTTGATGCGGAGCTGGGAGGTGATGTGCTCCGCCGCCCGGCCCTGATGGGTGGGGACGACGTAGCGGAACCCGTAGATCTCCTGAACCGCGGCCTCGAGGTGATAGAAATTGCGGGAGCCCGCGTAGGCCTCGTCGCCGAGCATCATCCCCGCCCATTGGTTGTCGCTCATCGCCGACGTGCCGGAGTCGGTGAGGAGGTCAATGTACACGTCCTCGCTTCGAAGGAGGAACGTGTTGTACCCCGCCTCGCGGATCTTCTCCGCGCGGTAGTCCCGAGTGGTCGCCCGCAGCGGCTCGACGACCTTGATCTTGTACGGTTCGGCGATCGTTCGCTTGTCCACTGGATCCTTCCTTTCCCGTCCCGGGACCCGCCTCATTTCGCTCCGCCCCTCGCGCGGAGCGCGGGGAGAGCGGCCAATGGCGGAAGCCCAATCGGGTGCGGGGCGAGTGTACCCCCATCCCAGTGGGAAGGGAAGGATCGAGGATCAGGGAAATGGTCAGACCATAAGGGAAGAGCGCACCTTCTACCGGAAAATAGTGGCCCAACACCCAACTTGACAACCGCATCCGATCACGCAACAATCGCACGTTTTTGTGAAAGTGATCCACGATACGTTCGCAGGGCGGGGAGGGCGAGGAGGGGCGGGTGGGCAGGAAGCGGCGTTGGGTTTTGGCCTTGTGCTGTGCATGGGCCGGGTGGGGTAGCTGGGCGCTCGCGTCGTCACCCGGGTTCGGCCTGATGAGTGGATCCACGACGGTCAGCCTGATGGGGTTCCCCTTGCCGTGCAGCATCGTAGATGAGATCAAGCTCGACACGCCGTGCGAGCGAACGGTGTTCGCGTGGGATCTCGAAGTGGGGATCAACCTCAAGTGCTCGTTTGACTCCCTTGCTGTGACCATCGGCACGGTGTTCGGGATCCCCGGGCCCGAGCATCTCGCCCTTGGCCTCGCGGGCAAGTGGGCGGGGATCGCGCTCAGCTCGGAGCTGTGCTTCGCCGTGCCCTACGAATCAGTGGTGGATGCCAACAACCTGCCCAACGTGGCCGTCATCCCCCCGGGGGATCTGCTCTTCGCCCAAGCGCGGATGGAGGCGTCGGGGAACTTCTCCGGGATGGGGGTCCAGTGGATCGCGGTGTTCCAGGACCTCAACTTTCCCAACCCCGGCGCAGATTACAACCCGCCCGGGGATCCCGACCATTACCGGGCCTCCGACCAGATCTTCGCCCTCGGGAGCCTGATCACCCTCAGCGCCGATGCCGGAGCAGGGATGAAGATCACGGTACAGATGTGCCTCGGCGCCGAGGCGGGCTCGTTCACCGTGAAGAAACACTCGACAAGCGGCAAGGCCAACCCCGACGCGATGTACCTCACCGTATCGTTCACGGATATCCCGTTCCCTTGCCCGTGGTGCGTGGGGCCGATTGGCCACCCACGCATGGGGATCACATTCAGGATCCAACCCAAGGACGATCCGTTCATCTCGCTCACTGGGAGCGTCTCGCTCACCCTGTTCGAGGACATCTCGATCGGCACTTCGTTCACGCTGGGGATCACCGGTGGCCTCACGTGGGGCGGGTTCTCGGTGAGCATCCCGACCTCGGTGGGAACGCTGAACCTCCAGTTCGACGCCTCGGGCGGGTTGTCCTCCGCGAGCCTCAACATGGGCTACCGCCACCAGTTCAACGCCGGTTGGACGAGCGGCTCGTGCTCGGCCACCGCCACCGCCACCCTTGACAAGGGGGTGACGGGGGCGTCATTCGCCCTGGCGCTCAACCAGGGGCTGTTCACGTCCAACTACGGGCTCAGCTACTCGTGGCGATCGGACACGGGCCTCACGTTCTCCGAGCTGAATGTGCGGTTTGCCCTGAACCTGAGTCCGGTCCAGGTCGGGTTTGCCCTGACCTTCGGCCACGGCGGACTGGCCCAGTTCGGAGTGACGATCGGCTATGTGTTCTAGAGCGATGCGAGGGAGGGAGGCAGAGATGAACTGGTTTTCATGCGGAAATCGAGATGCGCGGGGCCATGCCGGTCACCGATCCCGCCGGGTGCTAATCCCGGTCCTGGGCCTGGTCTTTGTCCTGGGCCTGGTCTTTGCGCTCGGCCTCGTCGGATTCGGGGCGACCAATACCACGACCACCTTGACTTCAGACGTCAATCCGTCGGTGCACGGTCAGCCTGTGACGTTCACCGCCACGGTCAGCCCAACTCCCAATGGCGGCACGGTGACGTTCAAGGACGGAGCTACCATCCTGGGCAGCGTCGCAGTCGATACAGGCATAGCGAACTTTTCCACAAGTTCCCTCTCTGTTGGAACTCATTCAATCACAGCCGAGTACTCCGGAACGACCGACTACAACCCAAGCACTTCATCTCCGCTTGACCAGACAGTCGACAAGGCCAGCACAACCGTCTCGGTTGGATCCTCCACAAACCCGTCTGTCACCGGGCAATCGGTGACGTTCACCGCAACCGTCTCGGCAGTGTCCCCTGGTTCGGGGACCCCCACGGGGACGGTCAACTTCTACGCCAGCGGAAACCTGATTGCGGCCGACTGTCCCCTGAGCGGGGGGACCGCTACGTGCTCCCGCTCGTTCGCGCACATTGAAAGCCCAGTGGCCGTCACTGCTTACTACAGTGGCGACACGAACTTCAACCCAAGCGACAATGAGCTGAACCCGCTGACCCAGACCGTGGACAAGGCAAGCACGACAGTCACATTCATCCCCAGCGGGTCATCGTGGGTCGGGGACTCATACACGGTAAGCGGAGAGGTGACCGTGACATCGCCTGGATCTGGCGTCCCCACGGGAACGGTGACCGTGCGCGACGACACCGGGGAGACCTGTGCAGCGAACCTGGTGGAGGGCGCGTGGAGCTGCTTCCTCAGCTCGTCAGGGGCTGCGGGGACGCGGACGCTGACCGCCGTGTACGAGGGGGACGCGAACTACGCGGGGTCGAGCGGATCAACGACCCACCAGGTGACCACGGTCGCGACCACGTTGGCTCTGACCGACGAGCCGGACCCCTCGGTGGTCGGGGGGGCGGTTACCCTAACGGCGACGGCCACGGCTGAGACCGGTGGCGGCAGCCCGACAGGCACGGTGAGCTTCAGCATCGGCACCACGCCTCTGGGAAGCGCGGAACTTGTGAGCTCAGGGACCAATAAGAGCGAGGCAGTTCTGGTGACCACACAGATCCCGTTCGGCACCCACACGATCACCGCCACATATCCGGGCGACGGCCGCTTCGCGGGCAGCACGGCCACGGCCGAGCACACCGCGAGCAAGCGGGAGACGACCACCCTCGTCATGGGATCCGACACGGCGCTCGTCGTGGGTGACACAGTGACGGTCACGGTGCGCGTTGTGGACACCTCTCCCGGTGCGTCTTCGATGCCCACGGGGAACGTGGAGGTCAGCGTCGACCCTACCGACCAGGGAACACCCACTTCGTGGTCGCACACGCTCGTCGCCGCGGATGCCGGCGAGTTCACGTTCACCTACACCCCGACTAGCGGGGAGACCACGCCCCACACGTTCACCGCCACCTACGCCGGCGATAGCACGCACAGCGGAAGCAGCGGCAGCTTCGCCCAGGCGATCATCAAGCGGGCCGCCGATATCCAGCTCGTACTCGACCCCACGACCGCGTACATCGGCCAGCCAGTCACGGTGACGGTTCGGGTGGAAGATGACACGACCGCCGGAACCGTGAGCGTGCCCATTGGAACGGTAGCGTTCAGCGATGGTACTACAAAGAACGGTGTGTTCTCTTCTGACACGGCTGACTTGAGTGGGGGGACATGTACGGTGACGTACACGCCTGGTGCAGGCGACGCCGGCACGACCACGATCACCGCGACCTATAACGGGTCGGCGGTGCACATCGGCAAGTCCACCACCCAACTATTGACCGTCCTCCTCCGCCCGACCGAGGTGACCGTCAACGGCTGTACGAATACCATCCTCGTCAATCAGGGATGCGACTACACGGTTACGGTGGAGGAGGCTGATGGCATCCCCGGCACTGCGACGGCCCCGTTCGGGACGTTGAGCTACTCATCGTACCTGGGCAGTGACGCGAGCATCAACGCTACAGATACAGAGGCGCCTTGGGGGGCGTTCACCTACACGTGTCTCGGACTTGACGGCCATGCCGGCATCGACACAATCTACGCCCACTACACGCCGAATGACGGGATCCACGCTGCGAGCGGGGGCGGGTTTGGCCAGGCCATCCAGCGGCGCCCAACGATCACCACGGTCACCGGTTCCGGCACACCAGCCGGCGTGACGTATACAGCTACCGTGCAAGAGGACTCGGGCAATGCGGGGACCGACACGATCCTCCAGGGGGACATCCATCTGCTCCAGCCGAGCGAGTACCCGTGCACAGGCCTTTCCGGTACTACGCTCACCTGTCCAGGCAGCTTCGCCACCACCTCGCCGCTCGTCAACGTGACGGTGCAGTTCGAGCCGACTGACAGGACCCACCTCGGATCGACGGGCTCCGTGAACATCGAGCGGTACGACCAGTTCCCCGACGATCCGGGCGACGGTTCGGACGGCTCCGAGTGCGACGACGGTTGCGGCTCCGGCGGCAAGAACGTCGCTCAGATGATCTTCGACCTGAACGCGAGTGAGGTCGCGCTGCAGGCGGTGAAGCTCGGCCTTGACACAACGGCTCTCGTCCTTGACGTCATTCCGGACGGGGTCATCACGGGCGGGGTCGTCGTCCAGACGGGCGTTACGATTCCCTACAGCGACATCGCCAAGGCCGTCGTCGCGGGCGCGGGCATCCTCCTCGACATCGCCATCATGTCGATGGACACCGACCTTGACGACGACGGACTCCCCGATGTCCTCGAGGAGAATGTCACCGACACGGACTACAACGAGTGGGACACCGACGGCGACGGGATGGGCGACTGGGACGAGCTCGAAGAAGCGAGCGGGTACTACGGAGGGTCCCGGCGCCCCGACCCAAATGATTCGGACAGCGACGACGACGGGATCCCCGACGGCGACGAGCAGAGCCTGACCCACACGAACTTCTGCGTGGCCGACACCGACTGCGACACGGTGATCGACGGCGGACAAGGCCTCGCCGCGGTCGGAGAGGCCGAAACCTGGGGGTTCGCGGACATCCGAGACCACGCGGACCCACTGATGGAGGACACGGACGGCGACGGCTTGCGGGACGACGTCGAGATCGCAGCCGGGTGCCCGTTCGTCAACGACGACGACTCGGACGACGACGGACTGCAGGACGGGTTCGAGAGCTGGGACGGCAACGGGACCTGCGTGACGGGCGACATCGGCGACTCGTTGACGCAATCCTCCCTGACCGGTGAGACAGACTTCTGCGATCCCGACACGGACGGCGACGGGCTGACGGACGGAGAGGAGGTCGCCCTCCTCGGCGGTCTTCCGGTCACCAGCAGTGGATTCAAGCCAGTTGCGCCGCGCGGAGTCTCGACCGTGTTCGGGCAGGACGGATCGGCCTTGACGGCCACGATCCCTGCGCTCGACGACGACTCGGACAACGACGGACTTTCCGACTGTGAGGAAGTGAGCATCACCCACACGAATCCGCTCGACCAGGACAGCGATAATGATACGCTCAGCGACGCGAACGAGCTGATTGCCGTGGTGGGCTCATCGTGGCCGAATCGCTCGTTCATTCAGGTCTCGGACCCGCTCGATCCCGACAGCGATGACGACGGGCTGCCCGACCAGGTCGAGTACCCCGGTTCGGGGCTCGGAATGCTGAGGACCTCAGGGGGCGTGCCGGACAACGTGTGCTCGTACGTCGGCGATGACGACTCGGACGACGACGGCCTCCAAGACGGCCACGAGGACTTGGACAAGGACGGGCAGTTCGACCTCGGGACGATCGGAACCACCCAAACGATCGGAACTGGGGAGACAAATCTCTGCAACCCAGACACCGACGGCGACGGGCTCGACGACGGTCAGGAGGAGTGGCAGCTCGGCGCAGGCTCGGTGGCCGTGACGTCTCAGGACAGCGCGACGATTGCGCATACCGTGCCCGCGCTCGACATGGATTCGGACGACGACGGGCTCTCCGACGGCGAAGAGGTGAACGTCACCCACACCGATCCCCTGGACTGGGACACAGACAACGACACGCTCTCCGACCTGAACGAGCTGCTGGTCACGGGAGGAACGTGGCCGCAACGCACGTTCTCGCAAGTGTCTGATCCGCTCGATCCCGACACGGACGACGACGGACTGATCGACAGCGTCGAGTACAACGGGACCGGGAGTGATCGCTTTCTGCACCTGAGCACGGACGGAGTCGACGACCTGGTGTGCCCGTACGTCAACGATGACGACTCCGACGATGACGGCCTCCAGGATGGGGGTGAGGACGCCAACCACGATGGGATGCTGGGCGTCGGTGGATCGGGAATCAGCATCGGGGACTGGGGGTCTCAGGCGACGAAATCCGTCGACTACTGGGAGTGCAATCTGTGCAATCCTGATACCGACGGCGACGGGCTCCTCGATGGTGAGGAGGTGGCCTTGCTTGGCGGCGGACCGATCCTTGGCCGACCGCGGCCGATCCCAGGATTCAACACCGTGATACCCGAGGCGGTCTCCACGGTCCTTCCGTTGGGGACGGGACCAGCGGGGTCGCCTCCGGGAACCAGGAACAGCCAGCTCGGGCCGTACACATTCGTTCCAGCCGCAGGTGCTTCGATGATCGCCACAATCCCGGCACTAGACAACGACTCGGACAACGACGGCCTATCAGACTACGAAGAGGTGAACATCACCGGGACCGACCCGCTCGACCAGGACTCCGACAACGACACGTTGATGGATTCCGATGAGCTGATCGCCATCGCTGGGACGTGGCCGCAGAGGACGTTCGATCAAGAAAGCAATCCGCTGGACATCAACACCGACGACGATCACCTGTTCGACCCCCAGGAGTTTTCGGGTAGCGGTCTTAGTACGCTGGCCGGGGCCCTTGGCGGCACCCGCGATATGCAGTGCCCATTCGTGAACGACGACGATTCCGATGACGACGGAATCCAAGATGGCGCGGTCGTCGTACGCACGTTCGTCGCGGTCGGAGTCACCTACAGCTGGACCCACTACGAGGACTTCGCCGATGTCACCGGCGCGACCGATGCAGCACCTGGAACCGTGCGCACGGTCGTCACTCCGGCCGGTGGCGAGCAGAACGATGATTCCATCTGGAATGTGTGCGATCCCGACTCGGACGGGGACGGCCTCCTCGATGGCGAGGAAGTCGCCATCGGGACCGATCCCGGTGATTGGGACACCGACGACGACGGCCGCAACGACTGGCACGAGCAGACCGGCGGGGGGCCGATCCCCACCGACCCGTTCGACCCGGATACCGACGACGACGGCCTCCTCGACTCAGCGGAGGTGTTCGGCTCGAACCCCACGAACCCCACCAACTGCGATACGGATGCCGACGGCCTGTGCGACGGCGGGGCGCGGACCCCGTACATGACGAGCGGCCATCCCAGTGCGGTGGTTAGCCCGCGGTGCCGTACCGGGATCGGTGGCCATCCGAACCCGCTTGGGATCGGCGAGGACGAGGATGGGGATGGCGCGTGGGATTCAGGAGAAACGGATCCCAACAACCCGGACACCGATGGCGATGCCGTTGGCGACGGGTTCGAGCGCCTCTCGTTCTCGGTGTCCCGTCAATCCCTCATTCCAGCCACGGACCTCTTCGGCCGGCCGATCACGGTCGTGTACCCCGAGGCGAACAACGTGAAGCCTGCCTGCGGGTGCATGAACCCGCTCACGTCCGACTCCGACGAAGACGGCCTCCTCGATGGGGAAGAGGACCTGAACCACGACGGGCACTTCGACTTCCTCCCAAGCGACTTCGACTACGGCCACCACGGGCCGATCCCTGGCCCCGCCTACGGGAGCCCGCTCGAGACGAACCCGTGCGACCCTGACACCGACCACGACGGGCTCACGGATCTGGAGGAACTCCGCGGGCAGGCCAACCCGCCATCGTTCTTCCCGTTCAACCCCACCGACCCGCTCGACCACGACACGGACAACGACTGGATCTACGATGGGCCGGAAGTGCGCTGGGTGTGTACCGAGCTCCTGTTCGTGAACCTCGATAACGACGGCGACACCTTCATCGATGAAGACCCTGTAGACGAGGTGGACAACGATGGGGATGGCCTCATCGATGAAGACGACGTGGACTTCTACGTCCGGTACGTACCGGTGCTCGACCCGACGAACCGCGACTCCGACTCAGACGGGTTCATCGACGGGCTGGACGAGGACCCCTGCAACACCCAGCTCATCCCGATCGCCCGTCCGGTGGTGCAGACGCCGGTGGACACGGACGGGGACGGATTCGCGGACGACGACGAGATCGCTGCCGGGACGCACCCGAATGACCCGACGAGCTTCCCATGCGCGTTCGGCTCTGACCTCGACCTCGACGGAGTCTGCGATGACCGACTGTGGCTGACCGATACAAACCACGACGGGACAGTAGACACAGTCACGATCGACATCGACGCGAACATCCTCGTTGATCTCCGGGTGGAGATCCTGAGCCGCGACCTGCAGCGCGGGGACTTCGATGGGGACGGCCAGGCCGACGACGGTCGGTACACGATCTCCTACGCGTTCGCCAACCGTCGCGTGATCCAGCCGCGGCTCACGGTCGTGATCTTCGACTACGGTTGCGACCTGCGGGTGGATCAGGTCGAGGTCACAAAATAGCCACGGTTCAGGGAGGAACGGGCCCCGGGCCATCCTGGGGCCCTTCCCGTACGGCGGTCGGCGCTCCCCCGCTCGGTACTACGGCACCGGCTCGGGGATGAGGATCTCCGGCCGGCTGCACAGGCGGCCGGACGCCTTGCCGCGCAGCACCCGCCACTCCACGGCATCCCCGACCTTCAGCTTGCGGTACAGGGCCTCGGACACCTCCACCCGCTGCGGGCTCACCGCACCGTCCTCGACCACGTCGAGGGTCACGAAGAAGGTCTCCTCCTGAACGACCGACGTCACGGTGGTGGAACCTCCTGATCCACTACCGGGGCAGGTTGAGCAACCTCCGGAGGGGACCGTCGTCGTCACCGTCTTCTCCCGGACCACGATCGCCTTATCGGTGACGGTGGCGGAGAGGGCGACGAGCTCCGCATCCCGGCATTCCGAGATGACCACCACCCCCGCCGCGAGGATCGTCCCGACGAGGGCCAACACAAGGAACAGGTTGAACGGGTTCATGGGGCAAGGGTAGCCTCGCGACGCGGTCGGTTCCAATGGGTAGGAGCAGAGGGGGGTCGCGGGGCGGATACACTCGTGGGGATGGCGGACATCCTGAGCGGGCTCACCGAGGAACAGCGGGCTGCGGTCACCTACCGCGGGGGACCGCTCCTCGTCCTGGCCGGGGTCGGAACGGGAAAGACGACGGTCATCACCCGCCGCATCGCCCACCTCATCGCCGAGGGGATCGTCGAGCGCCCGAGTCAGCTCCTCGTGTTCACCTTCTCCCACCAGGCAGCCGAGGAGATGCTCGACCGGGCGTTCGACTGGGTCCGCTACGCCGCCCTCGACGCGTGGGTCGCGACCTATCACGCCGTGGGCGAGCGGATCCTGCGCGAGAACGCACCGCTCGCGGGTCTCCCCCCCGACTTCCGCGTCCTCGACGAGTGGAATCAGCGGGTGTTTCTCCTCGACCACCTCACGGAGCTGCCGGTGCGCACGTTGCGCCCGCGGGCGCTGCGCCAGCCGCTCCGGTTCCTCACACCGCTCCTCTCGTTCATCGGACGGGCGAAGGACGACGCCGTGTCGCCCGAGGCCTACCGTGCGTGGTGCGACGGGGCAGCGGCCTCGCTCCCCTCCGACGAGGCCGACCTCCACCGCGAGCTCGCCGACTGCTATGCCGCGTACCAGGAGCTCCTCGAGCGGGACGGGGTGGTGGACTTCGGGGACCTCATCGTGCGCACAGTGCGGCTCCTCGAGGGCCGACCGGGGCTCCTCGCCGAGTACCACCAGCGGTTCCCCCACGTGCTCGCCGACGAGTTCCAGGACACAAGCCGCGCTGAGCTCCGGCTCATCGAGCTCCTCGCCGGGCACGGGAACGCAACTGCGGTGGGGGACGACGACCAGGCAATCTACGGGTTCCGCGGGGTGCCCTGGGACAACCTCCTCGCCTTCCTCCGCGCGTTCCCCCTCGCCAAGGTCGTGGTGCTGACCCAGAACTTTCGCTCAACCCAAGGGATCCTGGATGCCGCGACGAGGCTCATCCGCGCCAATGCCTACCGCCTGGAGGCTCTCTCCCTCCGCGGGGAGATCCCGTACTCGATCACCAAGGAGCTCACCTCGATCCACGGTCCAGGGCACCCCCCTGTGCACCGCCAGTTCCCATCGGTGGAAGAGGAAGCGGAGTTCGTGGCGAGGGAAGTGCGCAAGCTGAACGCGGCCGGCGTCCCGTACCGGGAAATAGCGCTCCTGTACAGGAACCGGTACCGCCCGGACCCGTACCTGCGCGCCCTGTCCGAGGAGGGGATCCCGTGGACCCTCGCGGGCCGGTTCCGGGCCGGGATGTTCGACCAAGAGGTCATCCGGCTCATGATGTCGTTTCTGCGCACGCTCGCCGACCCCGGGGATAGCCAGTCCCTCTACCATCTCCTCGGGTCCCCGATCTACCGCCTGGGGGGGGAGGACCTCGCCCTCCTCACCTCTCGCTCCCAGCGGGAACACCGCCCGCTTCGCCAGGTCCTCGCCGCGGCCGTCGCCGCTGGCTCCCTGAGCGAGGAGGGCCAGCAGGCGGCCGCACGGGCGTTGGCCGACCTCGCGGCGTGCGAGGACCTCGCGCGGGGCAACCCGGCCGGGCGCGTCCTCTACGCGTTCCTGATGGAGCGCACCGGCTACCTCCAGGCCCTCGCCCAGTCCGATGACCCCGCCGCCGGGCAGGCGGTCGAGCACATCGCCGAGTTCTTCGAGCGGGTGGTGCATCGGTTCGAGGAGGTGGCCCGCTACGACCGCGTGCCGTGGTTCGTGCGCTATGTGGACGAGCTGCGGGAGCTGGGGTGGAACCCAATGGTCGGGGAGGCGGAGCCGGGGGTGGACGCGGTGCAGGTGATGACGTTCCACCAAGCAAAGGGGATGGAGTTCGTGGCCGTGTTCCTCACCGGGCTGGTGGAGGACTTCTTCCCGGGGCGGATCACGCGGCCCACGTTCGTCCTCCCCCGCGGCCTGCGGGGGGAGGACATCCCGGAGGACATCGCCCACCTCGAGGAGCAGCGGCGCCTGTTCTACGTGGGGATGACCCGCGCCAAACGCCGTCTGTACCTCCTCTCCGCCGATGATTACCGTCCGCCGGGCGAGGCGCCCCGAAAGCGGATGGCGAAGGTGTCGCGGTTCGTCCTCGAGGCCCTCGGCGAACAGGGGGAACGATCCCCCGAGGCGCCGGCCCTGCTCCGGATCCGCCGCCAAGGGGGGGAACCCCCGCCACCCGCCCCGGGTTCCGAGGGCACGGGGCCGCTCCAGCTCTCCTTCCGCCAGGTGGACGACTGGCTCACCTGTCCCCTCAAGTACCGCTACGTCCATGTGCTGCGCGTCCCGATCCGCCTTCATCCGATCGTCATCCTCGGCAACGCGGTCCACCAAGCGATCCAGGCCTACCACCTCGCCAAGGTCCAGGGGAGGACCCTCCCCCTCGCCGAACTCGAGGCCGTGTTCCGCCACGCCTGGCGCTCGGAGGGGTTCCTGTCCGCCGCCCACGAGGAGGAGATGCTCCGCCACGGCGCGGCCGCCCTGGCCGCGTTCCACCGGTTCGAGGAGGCCTCCGGCGCGCAGCCGACGTTCGTCGAGAAGTTCTTCGCTTTCGTGGAGGGGGAGGCCAAGGTGATCGGGTACTGGGACCGCGTGGACCGGATTGGCAACCAGGCCCTGATCATCGATTACAAGACGTCCGAGGTGGGGGAGGAGGCCGCCGACCACCGGGCAAGGGAGTCGCTCCAACTGGCGATCTATGCCCTCGGCTATGAGCGGATGTTCGGGGACCGGCCCCACGAGGTGCAGCTCCGCTTCCTCACGCCGGAGGTGGTGGTGGGCCGGGCGACGCCGACCGACCGCATGGCCGACCGCGCCCTGGCCGCGATCCGCGATGCCACAGCGGGGATCCGCTCCGGCGCCTTCGCAGCAAAACCCTCGTTCGCTGCTTGCTCCTCCTGCGCGTACCGCACGATCTGCCCGTCCGCCCTCCCCCTGTGATCCACGACCGTTCCCACTACAATTTGCGTTCGCGGCTAGGGACCGTCCACCGCGCGAGGAGAGGGGGAATGTCGGCCCAGCCCAGCGCTGGGACGACAAGGCCACAAAGGAGGGCACCATGCAGCGGGACAAGTGCGGGGAGTTGCGGCGTGAGGCAGCGGGGCGGAAGGTCGTCCTCGCCGGTTGGGTCCACCGGGTGCGCGATCTTGGCGGGATCACGTTCGTGGACCTCCGCGACGCCTCAGGGATCGTCCAGCTCGTCCTACGCAACGCAGCCCACCTGTCCCGGGAGGACGTGATCCGCATCGCAGGCACGGTCCGCCTCCGCGAGGCGCGGAACCCGTCCCTCCCCACGGGGGACGTGGAGGTCGAGGCGGAGGAAGTGGAGGTCCTGTCGCGCGCGAAGCCGCTCCCGCTCTCGGTCGCCGAGGAGGGCCTGCCGAGCGAGGAGACCCGGCTCCGCTACCGGTACCTCGACCTGCGCCGGCCGCGGATGCAGCGCAACCTGCGCCTGCGCCACCGTGCCTGCATGGCCATCCGCACCTACCTCGACCGGGAGGGATTCGTAGAGGTCGAGACGCCGATGCTGACCCGGTCCACGCCGGAGGGGGCACGGGACTTCCTCGTCCCATCCCGGCTGGCTCGCGGGACGTTCTACGCCCTCCCCCAGTCGCCGCAGTTGTTCAAACAGATCCTCGTCACGTCCGGGATCGAACGGTACTTCCAGATCGTGCGCTGTTTCCGCGACGAGGACCTCCGCGCGGACCGGCAGCCGGAGTTCACCCAGCTCGATCTGGAGATGGCGTTCCTCGAGGACCCGGAAGAGCTCTTCCCCCTCCTCGAGGGGCTCGCGTCCTACGTGTTCCGGGAGACGATCGGGGTGGAGATCGCCCTGCCCCTCCCCCGTCTCCCGTACGCGGAGGCGATCGCCCACTACGGGTCAGACAAGCCGGACCTCCGGTTCGGGATGGAGATCGCCGACGTGTCGTCCCTCTTCGCCGCGGGGCCCCTCCGGCTGTTCGCCGAGGTCGTGGCCGGGGGGGGTGCGGTGCGGGCACTTCCCGTGCCCGGCGGGGCCGGGAGATCGCGGGGCGAGCTAGCCAAGCTCGAGGAGGCGGCGCAGGGCCATGGTCTCCCCGGGCTGGCGTGGGTCAAGCTCGGCGAGGCGGTCACGTCTTCGTTCGGGAAGCACGTCCCGGCGGAGACGCTCTCCGCCATCGCCGCGCAGACCGGAGCCCATCGCGGCGACCTCGTCCTCCTCGCCGCGGGCAGGCCCGAGGTCGCCTCCACCGCCCTCGGCGACCTCCGGCTGCGCCTGGCGGCCGAACTCAGCCTGATCCCGCAGGACCGCTGGGCACTCGCGTGGATCGTGGACTTTCCGCTGTTCAAGGAGGGAGAGGGGCGGCTGGAGTCCGAGCACCACCCGTTCACCTCCCCCCGCGACGAGGACCTCCCGTTCCTCGCCCGCGACCCCTCAAAGGTGCGGGCCAAGTGCTATGACCTCGTGGTGAACGGGATCGAGCTCGCCTCGGGCTCGATCCGGATCCACCGCCGCGAGCTCCAAGAGCAGATCTTCCGCATCCTGGGGATCGGGGAGGAGGAGGCGGAGCGGCGGTTCGGGTTCTTCCTCCGGGCGCTCGAGTACGGGGCGCCGCCCCACGGGGGGATCGCGTTCGGCCTCGACCGGTGGGTGATGATGATGGCCGGTGAGGACTCAATCCGCGAGGTGATCGCGTTCCCCAAGACAACCACCGGCGCCTGCCCCCTCACCGATGCCCCCGCCCCGGTGGATGAGGGTCAGCTGCGGGAGCTCGGCCTTCGCCTGGAACCATGACCCGGGTGCGGCTGGCCCTCCTCGGCGGGCTTCTCATCGCCCTTCTCGGGCTCCTCCTTGCCGGGCTCGCGGGGATCGAGTTCCGTGGGCCGCGCGGTGGGGCGGGAGGGGACGAAGGGCTCCTCCCTGGACCGGGCGGCGCCCTCCCCCCTTCGGGCCCGGAGTGGTTGCTTGACGCGATCATGGCCGCGCTCTTCGCCCTGCTCGCGGCTCAGGTGGTGGGGTGCATCCTCTCCCGGGAGTACCGGGCGAAGTGCCTGCGCGGGTTGCTCCTCCTCGTCGCGCTCATCGTCGTGGCCAACGCGGTTGCGGAATCCCTCCGCCCGATGCTCGCGGACGTCCTCGCCGGCGAGGAGGCCCCCCTCCTCGCGCTCCCCGGGCCAAGCCTGGACCCAAAAGGCGCGGAGGAGGCCCCCCCACCGCCCCGTGTGCCCCCGTGGCTCGCCTACCTCGCCGGGGGAGTCGGAGCGGGGCTCGTCGCGTGGTGGGGGGGGCGGCGGTTCTGGCCGCGCCCGGGGTCGGTCACCGATGAGATCCAAGACGCAGCTGAATCCGCCACGGCCGAACTCGCGCGAGGCCTCCCCGTGTCCGACGTCGTGATCCGGTGCTGGCTGCGCATGGTGGAGATCCTCTCCCCGCGCGTGAGGGAGACGAGGATCCCCAGCCTCACCCCGCACGAGCTCGCGGAGCGGCTCGTCGCCCTTGGGTTCCGCGAGGAGCCGGTGCGGGCCCTGACCCAGCTGTTCGAGGAGGTACGCTATGGCCACAAGGAGAGCGAGCCCCGTCGCGAAGAGGCCCTGGCCGCCCTGGCCGCGATCGAGCGGGCGTGCAGGTAGGGCAAAGCGAATCGCCCTCGGGCTCCTCCTCGCCGGAGGGTTGGCCTACGCCCTCCGGTGGGTAGCGGGGTGGGTGTTCGATGCCCTCGTCCGGGTGGTCTGGTTCCTCGACTCCCTCCATCAGGGGATCGTGTGGATCCTGGTGATCCTCACCCTCGGCTACCTCACCCTCCGCCTAGGGGCACGGGCCGGACCGCGGCCGACCGGGACCGGGCGCCCCTCCCCTCAACCGCGGGACCGCTCGGAGCTCGCGAGCCTCGTGGCGGTCATCGAGCGGGCGGTGACCTCCCCCCGCGCCCGCGAGGAGCTCGCCCAGCGGTTGGCCCAGGTCGCAGTCGCGCTGAGGGTCCGGCGCGACGCGGTCTCGCCGCGGCAGGCGTGGGACGACCTTGAGGCGGGCCGCTGGCCGCCGAACCACGCCCTGTCCTCGATCCTTCACCCCACCCGGCGCCTCCCCTTCCCCGCGGCCGACTACCCCCAACAGCTCGCGGCGGCAGTGGATGCCCTCTCCCACTACGCCAAAGGAGGACACCTTGACGGTACGTGAGGTTGCGGAGCGCGGCGACGCGGTCCTGTCGCGCATTGAAGAGGTCATCGTCGGCAAACGTGAGCCGTTGACCCTCATCCTAGGGGCGATCCTTGCCGGAGGACACGTCCTTCTGGAGGACTACCCGGGGCTCGCAAAGACCCTCGCCGCGCGCTGTTTCTCGTGGACGCTCGGGCTCTCGTTCCGGAGGATCCAGTTCACCCCCGATCTCCTCCCGGCGGACATCGTGGGGACGCACCTCTACCGCCGCGAGGAGGGGCAGTTCGAGTTCCGACCAGGACCGATCTTCGCCCAACTCATCCTCGCCGACGAGATCAACCGCGCCACCCCCAAGACCCAGTCCGCCCTGCTCGAGGCGATGCAGGAAGGGCAGGCCACGGTGGAGGGCGACACGCGGCCACTGCCGCAGCCGTTCGTGGTGCTGGCCACGCAGAACCCGATCGAGTACGAGGGGACATTCCCCCTCCCAGAGGCCCAGGTGGACCGGTTCCTCGTCCGGGTCCGGTTCGGCTACCCGGAGCCTCCCCAAGAGGAGGAGATCCTCCGCCGCCGGATCGCCCGCGAGAGGGAGGAGGTCTCGCTCCCTGCGGTGACCGGTCCCGAGGAAGTGCTCGCGCTGCGCCAGGCGCTGGAGGAGGTGTACGTGGATCCGGATCTCCTCGGGTACATGGTGGCCCTCGTCGCCGCGACGCGGCGCCACCCTTCGCTCGCGGTGGGGGCAAGCCCACGGGGGACGCTGGCCCTGCTCAAGATTTCCCGCGCCCGGGCCGCGCTCGCGGGGCGGGACTACGTCCTCCCCGATGACGTAAAGGCGGTGGCCGGGCCGGCGCTCGCCCACCGGTTGATCCTCTCCCCCGAGCTGTGGACCCGCGATATCCGCGCCGAGGACATCATCGCGGACATCCTCGCCCAGACCCCGGTCCCGAAGGCAGGCTGATGGTCAGCCGCAAGGCGCGGGTTGAGTTCGCCATCCTGGCCCTCCTCCTCGCGGTCGGGCTCGGACTGCGGTTGACGTCCGTGGCGTTCCTCTCCCTTCCCATCGCCGTCCACCTCGTGGGTGGGTATGCCCTCGCCGCCTGGGACCGCCGGCCACGGCTGGCGGCCCACCGTACCCTGTCTCAAGCCCGGGTGTGGGAGGGGGAGGAAGTGGAGATCACGGTCGCGGTCGAGAACAAGGGCTCGCGGGTCGAGGTCGTAGCTGTTGCGGATCCCCTCCCCCTGGGGCTGGAGCTTGTGGACGGAACGACCGAGCAGATCCGGGAGCTCGCGACGGGAGAAGCGCTCACCCTCCGCTACACGGCCCGCGCCCGACGGGGCCTCTACCCCCTGCCCGTGGTGTGCATTGCGGCCGAGGACCTCCTCGGCTATGCGACGTGGGAGGAGGAGCTGCCCTGCTCGGCCGAGCTCGTTGTCCTGCCGCGATTTGAGGTCCTGTCCGGGATCGCGATCGCCCCCCGGCGCACCCTCCCCCAATCCGGGACCGCCCGTTCCCGGCGCGGGGGCACCGGGCTCGAGTTCTTCGGAACGCGGGAGTACCGGCCCGGTGACGAGATCCGGCGCATCCACTGGCCGGCATCCGCTCGGCTGGACGAGCTCGTGGTCGCCGAGTTCGAGGAAGAACGGGCCGCCGACGTCGCGGTGGTGCTCGATGTGCGGGCTCGCGCGTACCACGGGCAACCGGACCTCCTCGACCACGCCGCCCGGGCCGCGGCGGGGTTGTGCCAGGCCTTCCTCTCCCAGGGCCACCGGGTGGGGCTGCTCGTGTACGGGGCCTATTTGGACTGGGTATTCCCCGGATACGGCCGCCGGCATGGGGAGCGCCTTCTGCACAAATTGGCACGAGCCACGATCGGCTCGTCGGAGGTGTTCGCGGAACTGGCCCACCTCCCGACCCGCCTCCTCCGGCCAGGATCGCAGATCGTCCTCGTCTCCCCCCTCCTCCCCGGGGATGCCGAGGACCTCGGGGTGCTCATCGCACGGGGCTACCGTGCGCTTGTGCTCGTGGTGGACCCGACGACCCTCGCGGAGCCTTCCTGCGGAACTGGCCCCGAGGTCGAGCTGGCCCGCCGGATCCTCGCCCTCGAGCGGGGGGCGATGATCGGCCAGGCCTTCGCAGCAGGGGCCCGGCCGCTGGTGTGGGACGTCCGCTACCCCCTCGCCCCCCAGGCCGTGGCCGCGTGGCGGAGGGCAAGGTGATCCTAGCCGCGATGGGGATCCTCGCGGCATGGCTCCTCTCGTGGAGCTCCCTCGGGTTCACCCTCGCTCCCTGGTGGTGGCTCTCCCTCGCTGTGCCGGGGGCGTGGGCGTTGGGAATCGCCTTCCGCAAGCGGGGCTGGCTCACGCTCGGGTTCTGCCTCGCCATCGGGCTCGCCGCGGGGTTGAGCTTCGTCGCCCCCCTCACGGGCGCCCTGGCCGTGGTCGCCCTCGCCCTGTGGAGCTGGGACCTCGGTCTCCTCTGGATCTCCCGCCTTCAGCGCGGGGAGCCCGAAGCCACCCATCGCCTCGCCCGCGCCGCGCTCCTCCGCGCGACCGCGCTCTGCGCCGGCGGCCTCCTGGTGGGGGTGGGGTTCACCCAGGTCCGGGTCTCGATCCCGTTCTGGGGGCTCGTGGGCGGGGCGCTCGTCCTGTGGACAGGGGGAATCCTGATCGTGCGGGCGCTCCGGACCTACAGCTCAGACCATGAGGCAAGCGGGAACCGGTCCTCCTCTTCCGGCCCGACAGGGTAGGGCTTGTCAAGGATCCCGTCCCCATCCTCGTCCGGGGAGACGAATCCCTCCCAGTAGTTCCCGCGGACGCCGTTGTCCCACGCCGCCCCGCCGTCCGAGCGCGCGGGAAGCCGGCACCCCAGAAACGCGTTCTGGGCTACCACGATCCCCTCGCAGCCGAGCTCGACCGCCATCCCGACGTCACATGCTTCGATCACCGCCCCCGCGAGGAGCGACCCGGTGGTCCCAGCGAACCACACGCCCGTTCGGCACCGGGACACGTGCAGATCATACAGATCCACTCCCGACGAGAAGACGAGCCTTACCCCATCAGGGCACTCCTCGATCCAGGCCCGGGACACGATCACCTCCGTGCTCAGGAAGGCGCTGATCCCGACGGCACAGCCCCGCACCCGGACGTCCTCGATCGTGACGCCCTTTGCACTCTGGACCTTGATCCCGGCCGTGCGCGCCCCGAGGACCTCCACATCGCGGATGAGGACGGGGCGGATCGTGCCCGAGATGAGGATCCCGTAGTCGTCTCCTCCCGCATCGATCCTGACCCCGGAGATGATGTACGGGTCGCCGAACACGCCCCACCCGCCGACCACGCCGTTCTCCGGGGTGAAGTCCTGGTCAGAGGTGATGAGGATCGGCCCCCGGCGAACCAGCTCTGCCCACGCCGTCGTGGCGACGAGAACGAGGACCATCAGCGAGAGAACCGTCTTGCGCATGCGCGATCACCCACTTCGAGCATAGCCCGGCAGAGAGGGTTCCTCCCGGCCCCCTGTCCCCTCGCGAGCGAACCTCGGCCCCCCAACCCGGTACACTTCCCCCCTAGCCAACGAGGAGGTGGTCCATGGAACTAACGATCCATCCCAGTGCCGCAGCGTTCCTCTCATCCGCCGAGGGGCCGCTCCTCCGCGAGGAGGCCCTCCACAACCTCATCCTCGGGATCGCGGCCCAGGTGAGGGATGGCCGCGCCTTCGGGGACGAGGCCCCCTACTTCCTGACCGCCGGGCTAGGTCACGAGCTCCTCGCGGCCGCGATCCGCACCCCGCCCTTTCCCCTCATCCTCGCCTCCCCGGGCGGACACTGCGGCGCGATCGAGGCCCTGGTGGACCACCTCGCGACCGCTGATCCGCACCTCCCGGGGGTCAACGGCCCGCTCCCCGCCGCCACCGCCTTCACGGACCTGTGGCAGAAGCGACGAGCAGTGCGCGCCCACATCGCGATGAGAACGCGGATCTACGAACTTCGGTCGGTCGTGCCGCCCGCCGGCGTCCCCGGGACGATGCGCCCCGCCAGGGAGGAGGACCTCCCGCTCCTCGCCGACTGGGCGAGCGCATTCCACGCTGAAGCCACCTCCCACGATCCTCCGCCCGATCCGCAGGCGATGGTGGAGCGATTCCTCGAATCGGGAACGCTCGTGGTGTGGGACCACCAGGGCCCGGTCTCGATGGCCGGGAGTTCCCGCCGGTCGGCCCGCGGGGCGACGGTAAGCCTCGTCTACACGCCGCCCGCGTGCCGCGGGAGGGGGTACGCCTCGGCGTGCGTGGCTGCCCTGAGTCAGCTCCTCCTCGACCGCGGATGTGCGTTCTGCACCCTCTACACCGACCTCGCCAACCCAACTTCAAACGAGATCTACCGTCGGATCGGGTACCGCCCACTTGCCGACTGCGCGGTGTACCGGTTCGAGCCTGAGCCCCGAGGGGAGCCGTTGGCCCCGCCGCGGCGATGAACCCTCCGCCGCCCGCTACCCGACCTCAGCAACGTAGGTCAAGACCTGCTCCACCGGCACCTGCCAGACCGTGGTCGTGTTGTAGAGGCGAAACCCAAGCTCGTGGTTGATCTTGAGCATCGGCGCGTTCGAGCTCGCGTTCCCCGTGCGCACGAACCTCGCCCCCGGCCGCTGGGCGAGGATCTTTTCGATCATCGCCGCCTTGAGCCATCGCCCCAGCCCGTGGTTGCGGAACTCCGGGAACACGCCGGTCCCCCACTGGTGGACGATCTCCGGCTCGGGCGGGTTCCAGGCGACCTCGGTGAACCCAGCGATCCGGCCGGTGGGGATATGGCGGGCGTAGACGGTCCACCGCTCCACCCCGCGCTTGCGGAGCGATTCCTCCTGGTCGCGGATCATCTGCGGCGTCATGTGAGAGTCCTCCATCTCGAGCTCACCGCGCGGGGCGGTGTTCATGACCTCGTGCATCTTCACCACATCCGCGAGGTCCGCCTCCGGGTACGGGCCCTCCCAGAACCCGAGGCGGAACGCATCGTCCGGGGCCCGCTCCTGCCACGCGTGGAGGAGCGCCCGGTCCACATCCTGGATGCGGAGCTGGTTGATCTCTTGGATCAGCCCTGGCCGCGCCCCCAGGCGACGTACAAATGCCACCCCATCCGGGGCGGTGGCGACCGTGCCCATGGTAAGGAGCCGGCGACCGTCGGCGCGGGCCGCCTCGGCCATCGTCCCCAGGAGCGCGGTGCCGATCCCCTGGCGTCGGTACTCCGGGCGGACGGAGACATCGAACCACGCCAAGTGCCGGTTCTCCTTTGTGCAGTTCATCTCGAGCTCGGCACTGCCCACGACCCGTCCGTCGCGCCACGCCACCCACCACCGCACGCCCCACCATGCGGGGACCGACGTCATCGCGGCCCGCAGCACGGAAAGCTCACGCGGCGGGTCATCGGGCCAACACTCGGCACGAATCCGGTTCGATAGCGCATGAAACCCCCGCATCGCATCCGACCGGGCGGTCGCGGGGTCAAACCGCTCGATCCAGGTCCTCGATCGGGACATCTATCCTCCTTGAGCGAGGGGCGATGATAGCACGTCCCACGGGGGAAGGGCGCCCGGGGACCGCCGGCCGTGGGAAGAGGTCCGATCTCCCCTCGCGCACCAGGGGCCGTTGACGGGGAGCGTCCCGTCGTTTATCCTAGCCACCCTCTAGATTTCCCTTGCCTCTCTGTCGGGTACTCGCGATCCATTTCAGAGGAACATGGGATGAAGGGCTCTCTTCCCGCTAGCTCGGGATGGGGTTGGTTTGGCTGAAGGATGGAGGAACTGGAATGAACGGGGAACACGACATCACGAAGGTGCGCAACATCGGGATCGCAGCGCACATCGACGCTGGGAAGACGACGGTCACTGAACGCATCCTGTACTTCACCGGCCGCGTCCACCGCATCGGTGAAGTGGACGATGGGCAGGCGACGATGGACTGGATGCCCCAGGAACGAGAGCGGGGGATCACGATCTCCTCTGCCGCGACGACGACGAACTGGAAGGGACACCGCATCAACGTGATCGACACGCCGGGGCACGTGGACTTCACGGCCGAGGTCGAGCGCTGCCTGCGCGTGGTGGACGGGATGGTGGCCCTCTTCTGCGCCGTGGGAGGGGTCCAGCCTCAATCGGAGGCGGTGTGGCGGCAGGCGACGAAGTACGAGGTGCCGCGGATCGCGTTCATCAACAAGATGGACCGCACCGGCGCCGACTTCTGGGGCGTAGTCCGCGAGATCCGCGACAAGCTCGGGGCGAGTGCGGTGCCGGTGGTGATCCCGATCGGCGCTGAGGAGGAGTTCGCCGGGCTCGTGGATCTCCTGCGGATGGAGGCGATCTACTACCGCGACGAGGCGGGGGGGACGGAGATCGAGGTCGGGCCGGTGCCCACAGGCCTCCTCGAACAGGCGCAGACGGCGCGCGATGCTCTCCTGGAACGGGCAGCGGAGGTGGATGATCACCTCCTAGCGAAGTTCCTCGCCGGGGAGGAGCCGACGGCCGAGGAGGTCACGGCGGCCCTGCGGAAGGCCACGGTGGCGGGCAAGCTGATCCCGGTGCTCGCCGGGGCCGCGTTCCGCAACAAGGGGATCCGCCGGCTCCTCGATGCGGTGGTGGACTTCCTTCCCTCCCCGGCCGACCTCCCGCCGGTCCGCGGAACGTGGGACGGGGCGGAGGATGGGCGCCGCCCGCTCGACAGCGAGCCCCTGTCGGCGCTCGCATTCAAGGTCCAGGCTGACCGCCACGTGGGCAAGCTCACCTACCTCCGCGTCTACTCAGGGGTTCTGCGGGGAGGGGAGTTCGTCCTCAACGCCAGCCGCAGCAAGCGGCAGCGCATCGGCCGCCTGTTCCGGATGCATGCCGACCACCGCGAGCCGGTGGATGAACTGCGGGCCGGCGAGGTGGGCGCCGCGGTGGGCCTCAGCGAGACCTACACCGGCGACACCCTCACACGCGAGGACAGCCCAATCGTCCTCGCCCCGATCGAGTTCCCAGCGCCGGTGGTAGACCTCGCCATTGCCCCCGCCCGGCGGACCGACAGCGATCGGCTGAGCCGCGGCCTGTCCGACCTGTCCGCGGAGGACCCGACGTTCGTCGTGCGCCCCAACGCCGAGACCGGCGATGTGGTGATCTCGGGGATGGGCGAGCTGCACCTCGAGATCATCGTAGACAGGCTCCGGCGCGAGTTCGGGGTCGAGGTCACGGTTGGCCAACCGCAGGTCGCCTACCGGGAGACCGTCATCGGGGCGGTCGAGCACGAGGGAAAGCTCGTGAAGCAGACCGGCGGCCATGGTCAGTACGCCCACGTCGTCCTCCGCGTCGAGCCCGCCAGGGCGGGCGCGGGGTTCGAGTTCGAGAGCCGCGTCGTGGGGGGGAGGGTGCCACGGGAGTACATCCCAGCCGTGGAACGGGGGATCGTCGAGGCGATGGCCGCAGGGCCCTACGCCCGGTTCCCGATGGTGGACGTCCGCGTGGTCCTCCTCGACGGATCGGCCCACGAGGTGGACTCCTCAGAGCAGGCGTTCCGCACCTGTGCGGCCGCCGCGTTCCGCGAGGCGTGCCGCAAGGCGGGGATCCGGCTCCTCGAACCGATGATGGACGTCGAGGTCACCGCACCGGAGGCGGACCTGGGGGCCGTGCTGGGGAGCCTGGCCGCGCGGCGGGGGAGGATCGTGGCCCTCGAGCCTCGGGGCCGGGTCCCGATCGTCCACGCCGAGGTCCCCCTGGCGGCGATGTTCGGGTACACGACCGAGCTCCGTGGCCTGACGAGCGGTCGGGGCCAGGTTTCGATGCGGTTCGCCCGCTACGAGGCCGTCCCCACCGCCCTGGCCGAGGAGATCATCGCCGGCCGGACCGTGAAGAGTGCATGTTGAGGTGAGGGCACAGCATCCCCTCCCGGCCTCGGCGGATCCGCATCGGCTCGCCGGGGCGGCGGGGACCCAGTACGATCCACGTAAGGAGGGACGAACATGGACCCATGGAGGATCCTGCTCATCGGGGCGATCGTAGCGGGCGTGGTGATGCTCCTCGTGCCCGGTGCGGAGGAGATCCCGGGGCTGGAGGGAGGGGTGCAGATCGAGGAGGGCACGTACGCCTGGGAACGGGCCGGCCAATGGGCAGGGGATGAGGCGTTCACGCTGTGGCTCGTCGACTCCGGCTACCGGGTCGACTCCACGGCACAGGGGGGGAACGGGGAGGTCACGGCGAGCCTCGTCCTCGACCCAGGTTGGAACCCGATCTACTACCGGGAGAAGGGGGAGGCGCAGGTCTCCGTCCGCATCACAGAGGGGAAACCCCGCATCACCCTCGGGTCCGGCCTGTTCCAGCAGGAGACCATCCTGGCCGCGCTCCCCCCGTTCGCCATCCTCGGGGCCGACGCGGTGGGGCCGTGGCTCGCTGTCTACCGGTACCTTCAGGCCCACGCCCGTACCGCGCAGGCGGAGGTGACCGCAGTTCGGTCGGGGCGGCGGACGGTGGCTCCCTTGATCGGCTACCCACCGGAGGAGGTGGGCCTCCTCGTCGGGGAGAGGACGCTCCCCGCGGAGCGGTACCGGGTACAGCTTGGGGAGAGCGAGGTCTGGCTGTACGGCCAGGGCGAGCTCCTCCTGGCGATTGACTCCCCGAGCGAAGGGCTCGTGGTCTACCTGAAGGAGGTCCTCCCCGACGGGCTCCGCATCGCCCCCTAGCCCTCTAGGGTGCGGTCTCGGACCCTACGGATGACGGTCGTTGCGGAGCTGCTCGCCGTTCAGCTCGGCCCGTGTCCCGTCGGGCCACTGCACGGTGAACGTCCCCTGGAACGCGTTGAGGCCGACGACCTTCCCGGTGCGTCCCTCCACCTCGATCCGCGCCCCCATCTTGGGGAGCCCGTCGAGCGCCTCGCGGTACTGCTCGTGCTCGTAGGCGAGACAGCACATCAGCCGGCCGCAGACCCCGGTGAGCCGCTCTGGGCTCAGGAAGAGCTGCTGCTCGAACGCAAGCTCAAGTGGGATTGGACGCAGCTTGTGGAGGAACGTCCGGCAGCACAGGGGCCGCCCGCACGGCCCCACCTCCCCCAGGATCCGCGCCGCGTCGCGGGGCCCGATCTGGTGGAGCTCGAGCCGCAGCCGGAACGCCGCCCCCAGCTCGCGGAGGAACTCCCGGAAGTCCACCCGCTCGGGGGCGGTGAAGTAGAGGCGGAGGAAGGTCCGCTCGAGGTCGAGCTCCGCCCCCAAAAACCGCATCGGGAGCGAGAGGTCGGATGCCCGTTCCTGGGCCAACCGGCGCAGCTCCTCCGCCTCCGCGCTGCGGGCCTCAAACGTCGCCCGGTCCTCCGGCGAAGCGGGGCGGACGAGGCGCGTCCGCGGGGCGGGGGGGTTGCAGAGGGGGGACTGGAGGACCCGGGCTAGCCAGCTGGTGTGGCCCTCCTCCTCCACCCACAGCTGGCCCGGATCGCCCACTGCCCCGTCCCACACGGCGAGGTGGATGTCACAGAGCGGCCCCCGCCGCCGGACAAGCGCCCCTAGCTTCTCCGCGGCCACAGGACCACCACCTCCGCCAGAAGCCGCGGGTTCGCGTTGTCGTCGAGCTCCCCCCGGGAGAGCGAGGCCTTGCGCGCCCAGGACAGGAGCACATCGGGCGGGAGGGTCGGCCACGCCGTGGGCGCCTCCACCGCCAGGAAGCGGGCCAGCTCGCCGAGGAACGCGGCCACGATCCCCTTCCCATCCCTGGCCAGCTGGTCCGCGGCAGAGAGGACCTCATCCGCAGTAGCGCGGGAGAGGGTCTGGATGAGGTGGCGTCCGAATGCCCGTCGGCGAAGGGGGTCCGCAGCGTGGGACGCAAACTGCGCCACCAGCTCGGCCAGGGGGAGGCCCCTCGCCATAGCCTCCGCCTCCTGCCATTCCTGGAGCGGATCGCGGCGCTCAGCGAGGAACGCCGCGGCCTCCTCGACCCGGTCATCGAGGAGCGAGGCGATGAACGCAATCTCCTCTTCCGTGTACCCCGCCGTGCGGAGCGCAGCCTGGATTTGGGAAAGTGCGCCCGGACACCATCCGAGCGCGCACCGCGAGCGCACCGTGGGGAGGACACGGTCGAGCGCCTCCGCGAACAGGATCGCCCCAAGATGGGGGGGCATCTCCTCCAAGAGCTTGAGGAGCGCGTTGGCCGCCTCACGGGTCAACCTTTCCGCCGGCCCGATCACCGCCACCTTGCGGGCCGCCCGCACCGGGCCGTACCGCGCCCACAGGATGAGCTCCCGGACCCGGTCGATCCCCAGTTCCCCCGCCTCGGCGACCCCCCACCACGTATCGGGGTGCCCCGCGGGCGAGCCCCCCAACTCGGAAGCCGCCTGAGCGAGGGCGGCGGCGCGGGCTCCCGGTCCGACGTAGAGCTGAGGGATCATGCTATCGGAAGGGTACGGGCCCGCTCCCGTCGGGACAAGGGCCACCCGGCGAGGTTGACGGACGAGCCAAGCGCGGTAGAGTTCCGTTGGCGACGAGCTTACAGCGGGGCGTGGCGCAGCTCGGAAGCGCACCTGCTTTGGGAGCAGGGGGTCGCTGGTTCAAATCCAGTCGCCCCGACCAACAAGGCGTGCGAGGCGCTTCGTCCCGCCGTGTGCGGTCCCGACCCGCACCCTCGTATCACCTCAGGGCCTCCTGGCCTGCGAACGCGCGATAGGGGGACAGGATCTTCAGGACCTCGCCATCGGTGGGAAGGGGCGCCCCGGTGATCATGCGGGCGAGGAGCTCGCCCAGGCCCGGCCCGAGCATCACCCCTTGCCCGCACATTCCGATCGCCATCGCGTACCCCTCGACCTCCTGCGCCCAGCCAACGAGGGGGGATCCGTCCGGGGTCATCGGGTAGAGGCCGCGCCACGTCCGGCGGACACGCAGGTTCCCCAACCGCGGCATGAGGTCCACCATCCGCCGGGCGACCAGGGGCAGGAACGCGCTCGTCTCCCGGCAGTCCTCGCCCAGGATCGGCGGTTGCGGGGTGATGCAGAACGTGAACTGCCCCGAGGCGAGCTGGTGGAAGTAGTAGTTGGACGAGCCGGGCGCGGGCCGGGTGTCCACGACCATCGGGGCGAGGAAGTGGGCCACCGGCTCCGTGACCCCCGCCTCATGGGAGTCCGGCTGGACGGGATGGTCGAGCCCGACGAGCTTCCCCACCGCGCGGGCCCATGGCCCGGCGGCGTTGAGGACCACCGGCGTACCGTAGCGGCCCTTGTTCGTTCGCACCGCCCGCACCCGTCCCTCCCGGACCTCGATCTCCGTCACCTCCTCCCCGAACTGGAACGTGGCCCCCAATCGCCGCGCCTCGTCGTAGAACGCGTGGCAAGCGAGGAGCGGCGAGCAATGGCCGTCACCGGGGGAGTACGTCCCCCCGATGAGCCCGCGGCGGTTGAGGTCGGGGACGATGTCAAGCAGGGCCTTCGCATCGAGCCACTCGATCCCCAGCCCGTAGGCGTGCTGGATCACGAGGAGGTCCTGGAGGAGCTTCTCCTCGCGGGGCGTGTAGGCCACGAACACGTACCCGCCGCTCCGCCACTCGATCTCCTGTCCGTGGGCCTCTTCCCAGCCGGACAGGATCTCGATCGTGCGCTGGCAAAGGCGAATCTTGGCTGGGTCGGAGTGGGTGGCGCGGATTCCCCCGATCGCCGCCTTGTTCGACCCCTGTCCAACGCTGGGCAGGGAATCCACCACGAGGACGTCGAGGCCAGCCTGGGCAAGGGAGAGAACCGCTGGGGCACCAACGCTCCCCGCCCCGATGACTACGACATCGTACACACTGCCCCTCATCGCGCGTCCCCGTCGTGTTCGGCCCCGGCGAAAAGGCGGAGCGGGGTCTCCACGAACAGGGGGCGGGGCACATAGTCCCGCACCTCGCTCAGGGGGACCCCCTCCTCGCGGAACAACCGCTTCATCAGGGAGCCGCACGTCTTTCCCCCGCACGCCCCCATCCCGGCGCGGGTGACGGCCTTGATCTCGTTCATGTCGCGTACTCCCTGGCGGATGAGGGCCCGCACCTCCCCCACCGTCACCCGCTCGCAGCGGCACAGGATCTCATCGTCATCGAACCGCATCACGGCCTCGGGGAGGGCGTCCGTGCTCCAGCCGGATCCCACCCGGATCCCGGCGACGCGCGTCGCAACCGCGGCGGGGACGGAGAGCTTCACGAGGACCGTGCGGTCGTTCCGCGCGATCGCCCGCACCCCCGTCACCACAACCTCGGCCAACGCCTCGCCGGAGATGCCCACCGCCGTCACCCGCTCCCCCTCCCGCACGGACTCCCCACCGAACTCGAATGGGACCGTGACCGTGGGGGCCCCCCGATCACGGCGGAAGTCGACCAGGGTGATCGCGAGCCCCGGGCAGACGACAACGCACCGCTCGCACCCCAGGCACGCCTTCCCCTCTGCCACGTACTCCGGCCTCCTCCGGATATCGTGGGGGTCGATCCGGATCAGCCCCTGGGGGCACACCGACGCGCAGGGGTTACAGGGGATCTCCTCCTGGCAGTGCAGTACAGGGAACACGTCCCCCAAGGGCGGAAGCGAGGGGGTGCCCCGCGCGCCTGGCTTGGACTTGAGAATCTGCGCCATCCGCTCCCACTCCGGCGGGATCTCCACGTCGGGCTTCCCCAAGGCCTGTGCGATCCGACGCCCCGCGATCTTCCCGGAGAAGATCGCCGCCGACGCCTCAGCGATCTCCTCGGCATCGCCGGCCGCGACCGTCGGCATCCCGAACGCGCGGGCCTTGTGGTAGAACTCGTCCACCGGGTCGAGGCCGACTGCCACGAGCACCGTGTCGCAGGGGAATGTCTTCTCCGTCCCCTCGATCGGCCGGAACGAGGGGTCCACCTGGGCGATCGTCACCGATTCCACCTGATCGCGGCCGTTGGCGGACAGGATCGTGTGCGAGGTGTAGATGGGGACTCCCAGGCGGGCGAGCTTGTCCCGATGAACCTTGTACCCCCCGCACTCCGGCAGCGCCTCGACGAGGCCCACGACCTCGATCCCCGCCTGGAGCGCGTGGTAGCCGGCGATAAGCCCCACGTTCCCGCCCCCAACGATGAACAGCCGGTCCGCGGCCCGGACGAGGTCGCGGTTGACGAGGGTCTGGAACGCCCCCGCCCCGTACACGCCGGGAAGGGTGTTCCCCTTGAACAGGAGCGATCTCTCGCGCGCCCCGGCTGCGACGAGGAGCACGTCTGGGACGACGAGCGCGTACGCCCGTCCCTCGCGGAGGATCCCCACCGCGCGGTCGCTGTACACGGCCAGGGCGACCGAGTCCAGCCACACCTCGACCGACGGATGGCGGCGGACCTCCGCCTCGAGCCGCGTTGCGATGTCCGTCCCCCGCGTCCCGGCGTACACGGCGTCCGTGGACCCGAAGAACCGGTGCGTCTGGAGGACGAGCTTCCCGCCCAGTCGGCGCTTGTCATCAACAACGAGGGTTTGGATCCCGTGGGCTCCGAGCTCGATCGCCGCCGACATCCCGGCGGGGCCGCCGCCGATCACGAGGACGGGCACGCGGAGTCGCTCGATCTCGTTCATCCGTGGAGGGGCGGGGACGGGCGGCAGTACAGGGAGGCCATCGGCGGGCTCGACCCTCATCCCAGGTCGGACGAGGGTCATGCACGCCTTCACCGGCATCCCGTCCGCAATCACCAGGCACTGTGCGCACTGGCCGTTCGCGCAGAAGATCCCCTGGGGCGAGGCGTCCTTCGCGTGGTGACCGAAGATCCTGATCCCATGGGCGAACAGGGCGGCGGCGATCGTCTCGCCGGGGAACGCCGGGAGCTCCCTCCCGTGGAACGTGAACGGGAACGGCTCGCCCCGCTCCAGGGGGAGGATGGGGTGGTGTTCGATCCTCATCGGAACGGTCCTCGGAGGATCCGGGCGGAGGAAGAGCACGGCACGGGCAACATCGAACGGATTCTACCGAACCGAAACCACCACGCCCACCAGAGCCCGAGGTTCCGCCGGAGGGAGAGCAAGATCCCAAGGAAGAGAAGGAGTGCGGCCACGATGATAGCGAACCCGACCGCGCGGCGGGCGGCGCGCGCCCGCACCACATGGCCAATCTGCTCGGCATTGAAGTCACAGCAGATGATCGAGAGTCTGCAATTCGGCTTCGTCGGCCGACTGAAAATGGGGACCGCCCACACCGGCTCAGAGATGGACGGCCGTCCCCTCCCCGTAGACCAGCGCCCGGTACGCACGCTGGGTCTTGCCCAGGTAGTCCCCTCCTCGGTCAAGGGCGAGGCCACGGCCCATCGCGGTCACAATCATGCCCGTACCAATCTTAGCCATCTCCTGGCCCAGCTCGCGTACCAGCTGCGGTGCCGTCCCAGGAATTGTGCTTCGGCCATCCGTAATGAGATGTACATAAACCCGCAGAACGTTCTCCCGTCTGGCGAACTCGAGGAGTTCGACAACATAGTCTATCGAACCGTGCGAGCTCTGGTGAGAAAGAAGTCCGATGAGATGAAGCGAGCTGTCCCGCTCGTTCACAGTGGCGACTGCCTGCTGGAGCGCAGGGGCACTGGTGAATGTCCCTGCTGCGATGGCTTGCTCGATCCGGACTTCGTCCTGAGGCACCACCCGACCTGCCCCGATGTTCAGGTGCCCCGCCTCGGAATTTCCCTTCCGGCCTGGTAGAAGACCCACAGCTTCCCCGGACGCATCCAGCTGTGCCATAGGCCCGCGCTGCAGCGCGTCCCAGCACGGCGTGTCGGCCAGAGCCACGGGGTTCACCCGTCCTTCGACCGGCAGACCCCACCCATCGAGAATGACCAACAAGACGGGCTGCTCAGCCGCGCGGCGATCTAGCAGAAGTGAGAGGCCCGTCATCGCTTCCGGGACAGCCAAGCCTATCAGCGAGAGGATGGTCGGCGCAACATTCGCCAGCGCCCCCCGCAATCGAAGGCGTGGCCGCTCACCCCGCGGTCCAACCACAACCATCGGAACGAGATTGGTGGTGTGTGCATTGTTCGGAGGTCCACCCGGGGGACCGTGGTCCTCCAAGAGACCGTGGTCGGCAGTAATCACCGACCAACCGCCCCTCTGGGACGCGAAATCGAGCAATCCCTCTAGTGCCACATCAACAGCTTCTGCACATGCGATCTTCGGTTCAATCGCGGAAGCATGGCCGGAGATATCGCCGGTAGCGATGTTGACCGCTACCCATGCGGGATCATGCGCCGCCCACTCGGAGCAGAGCTCACGTCCCAGGCCGGGGAGTGCCCGGGGGGGGTCGCTGAGGAACGACGGGACGCGTATATCCCTCTCTCCTGGGAAGGCCTCCGCTCGCCCCCCGCTCAAGAAGTATGTGATGTGTGTGTATTTCTCTTCTTCGGCTGCTCTCAATTGGCCCAGGCCCTCACGGGAGACGACTTCTCCAACCGTATCGGTGATGTCCTGGGGGGCAAAGGCCGCTGGCAAGTACCATAGGTCAGGGTGGTAGCGGGTCAGAGGTACGAACAGTAGCGGGGCGAGGTCCGCACGAGGGAAATACCCAAACGATGGATCCGCGAATGCGCGCGTGAGTTGAATTTCTCGTTCTCCACGCCGACAACAAAAGACGACGACATCTCCCGCCTGTACCCGCCCTACCGGCCCGTGGGAATCGGCGACGACGAGGGGAGAAAGCCAGTAATCCGTTTCGCCTTGCCGGTACTTGTCCACGATGGCTTCGGCGAGCTGCTTCGCCTCATGCTTGATGGGCTCAACCATGGGGGGAACGCTTGGCGTGGATTGCCTCTTCCGCTAGGCTAAGCAGGCATGCGTCGAGCTTGGCCATGTCCGCGGACACGGGTTCGACATCCACGAACACCGCGCGGCGGCCACTGGCGAGCGCGGATCGGGCACCGACATCCACCCCGGCCGCCTTGAGCTCGGTCAGCAAGACATCGTAGTCGGGTGCCACCTTGAGATCTTGGCGGAGGAGGGGCCGGTTTGAGAGATGGGGTGATATCCCGACCACGCGGCATCCATAGTGTTCTTCGAGGTGCGCCGCGAGCCGCGGCAGCACGCTGGGAGGCGCCGTGACGGCCAAGAAGACCCGTGCCCCGTCCACTGGCTCCACTGGTCGCAGACGGAACACTGTGCGGAACACGGGAATTCGGGGGGCGATCGCCGTGACGGCCTCAACCATCGCCTCCACCTTCTCGTCGCTCGCCAAGGGGGATTCGCACCCTGTGATGACCACAGCGTGGCTCCGTAGGACCCGAAATGGCCCGAAGTATCCCCTAACGTAGTCAACGGGTTGGTGGGCCCCGATGATCAACACCTGCCGGTCCACCCGTACTGGGGGGGCTGTGGCTCCGCTCCCATCGAACACAACGAGGTCCAATCCTCTGCTGTCTGCAATCCGCGCTCCCTCCAGGACGTTGCTGAAGAACGGCTCCCCGCCGCTCAGGCCGCCTCCGCAGCGGCGACAACCGATGGTCAGAACACGCGTCATGAAGGCGTGCCCGAAACAACCTGACGCCGCATGGAAGCCACGATCCGCATAGTCAAGCAACTCGGTGACACCGAGATCGAGCGTTTCGCCATCCAAGATCTCCGGCTCGGGGGGGCCCCCCCGTCCCATGGTGACGATCGCGATCCTGTACCTGTCACGCAACACACGTGCCGCGTGCCCGGCGATGGCAGTCTTACCGGTGCGCTTGCCTGTTCCAACGACACTCAGTGCAGGAGTCGTAATGGAAGCGAGGTGCGGCGGAGAGAACGTGAAGTCCTCGCCGATGTACTTCACCCCTAGGTGGAGCAGCATGCTCGCCATCTCAAACCTTTCGCGATAACCGACTACCGGCTCATCGGAGAGATCCACAGCCACCTCGGGCGAAAACCGTGACACTGCCTCACGAAGCGACGAACAGATGTCCACACTGTGGACCACGGGGATCCCCAGCTCCTCAAGATCCCGGTCAGAACCCACCTTCTCCGTGCCCCCCAGGAACGCAGCGCCGACAAGATCGTAATCCGCTGCCAGAGCAGAGAGAGCCCACTTCACCACGGGAAGGTAGTGCTCGCCATCGACAAGGGCGATGGCCTTCGGTTTAGAATTGTGCGCTTGTACCATGCTCCTCTCCTTGCAACTCAAAGAAGACAGCTCGTCCGACCTTCAATCCTACGTGATCCCCCTCCCGAACCTGCGTTTCTGCAGGAACCTCCGCTCTCCATTCTGCTCCATACGCCCGCACACGCACGTCGAGCTTCGCCCCAAGGAATGTGGCTCGCACCACTTCCCCCACGATATGGCTCTCTCCTGCAGCAACAAGCGCCACCTCTTCCGGTCGCACGAATAGCTTGCCGGTCCTGGGGAGAGCTCTCGAGGGACCACCCGGAACCAGACACGACACACGAGGGCCGTCTCCCCCAAGAGCCACGCTCCCGATGGTTCCCGATACTTGCTCCAACTGTGCCGGGACGAAGTTCGCCAACCCAATGAAGTCAGCCACGAATGGATTCACCGGCTCCCGATAGATCTCCCATGGCGATCCTATCTGCACGACTATGCCCTGGTTCATGACGACCACTCGGTCCGCAAGAACCATGGCTTCGGCTTGATCGTGGGTCACGTACACGAGAGTCATCCCCAGTCGGCGGTGAAGATCCATGATCTCGAAGCGCATCTTCTCCCGCAGTTTGGCGTCGAGGTTGGAAAGAGGCTCATCCAAGAGGAGGGCATCGGGCTCGACCACGAGGGCACGGGCTAGGGCTACGCGCTGCTGCTGCCCACCCGACAGCTGCTCGGGGTAGCGCTTTTCGAGTCCCGCCAGACCCACCAACGCAATCGTCCCCATCACCTTGGCCCGAGCGGCAGAGCGGGGGACCTTTCGCAACTTGAGGGGATAGCGCACGTTCTCGTACACCGTCATGTGGGGCCAGACGGCATAGTTCTGGAAGACCATCCCCAGGTTCCGCTGTTCGGGGGGAATCATCGTTCGCTCCGAGGAGACAACGCGTCCTCCGATGCACACTTCCCCGGATGTGGGCCGCTCGAACCCCGCGATCATGCGCAGCGTAGTGGTCTTCCCACATCCTGATGGCCCCAAGAGACACAAGATCTCTCCATCAGTGACCTCGAGGGAGACATCATTGACCGCCTTGACGGTGCCAAACGCCTTTGTAACGTGATGAAGCGAGATGGTCGCCATGATCCCTCCTCACACCGTGCCTCGACCCCCGACGATTCGCCGCATGATAAGGTTAATCACGAATACCACAGCTACCACGACTGATCCCAGTGCGGCAGCGATGTGGTAGTAGCCCGCATCCTGGAGTTCAAATACCGCCACTCCAATCGTTGGCGTACGCGGACCGTAGAGGAGAATCGAGATGTTGAGTTCCCGCAGTGCAGGCATGAACACGAGAAGCCATCCGGCAACCAGCCCAGGCCGGATGAGGGGCACAACGACATCACGGAGGTTCTGGAACCATCCTGCTCCGGAAACCCGCGCGGCTTCCTCTAGCGATGAATGGATCTGAACAAGGGAGGCGGAAGTGTTGCGGAAGGCGTAGAACGTGTAATGGGCAACATACGCTACTACAAGGATGGCGAAAGTGTTGTAGATGTTGATCCCAAACTGCCCCGACCAGGCGAGGATCATCGCCAGGGCGACTACAGTCCCCGGGATGGCATTGGGCAACGTGCAGAGAATGTCCACCAGTTTGCGCCCCCGAAGGCGGGTCTTGGCGGAGATGTAGGCGAGGAAGGAGCCGAGGACAACGGCGAGGGTGGCGGTGATCAGGGCGAGAGAGAGACTGTTCAGGATGGCAGACTTCGTGAGGCTATAGTCGAACAGAATATAGAGGTAGTTGCGGATCGTGAAGTTCTGCCATGCCAGCGGAAGGCCCCATGCTTTCAAGAACGAAGTCAGCACGAGCGCCACGAGTGGGGCAATGATCGCTAGTCCCATAAAGAGATAAACGCCCACAGCAGCGACGTGCTTCCACGGGCCCAGTTCGACAAGCGTCGGTCGCACGCTCTTCCCTGAGATGATCGCAGCGCCGTGCTGTTTACGGAGGAGCAGCTGGTTTGCGAGGAGGAGGACAACGGCAAGCCCCATCAACAGCACGGACAACGCCGCTGCAAGCTGGATCCCCGTGAAGTCGCCACGATGGACGTAAGTATAAATACGCGTTGTCAGGACGGGGATTCGTGCCCTCATCCCCAGCAGGGCAGGAATGCCAAAGTTAGCCACTGTGTAGAGGAAAGCGAGCATCATCCCCGAAGCAATGCTGGGCACCACCAACGGGATCGTGACATCACGCAACACTTGAAGCCTCCGCGCACCCGCAATCCGGGCCGCCTCTTCAAGCGAGGGGTTCATCCGTTCCAATGCGCCGCGGACGGCGATGAATACAAATGGGAAGGAGTAGATCCCCATCACCCACACCATCCCCCCGAAAGAGTAGATGTTGAACAAGGGGGTTGTTGCGCCCACGAGAGATGTCCAGAGCCTATTGACGTAACCAACGCGAGGAGCGAGCAGTTGGACCCAGGCAATTGCCCCTATGAACGGAGGGACCATGTATGGGAGCAGAGACAGGTTCTCGATGATCCATCGCCCTGGCAGGTCCGTGCGTGCCACCAGCCATGCCAAGGGGACACCGATGCCCGCTGCCAGCAGGACGGTCCACAAACCAAGTTGGAGCGTGTTCCAGAGCGGGAGATAGTTGAGCGGTTCCGCGAAGACCTGTATGTAGTTGTCAATTGAGAGCTGCCCGTCCCGGCTGAAACTGCGAACGAACATAACCCCCAACGGAAACGCCGCCAGGGCGACGAGCGCCACGATGGCGAGACCTAAGGCAAGAACCTGCGTAATCCGGGATTTCATTGGCAAGAAGAGCGGGGGGCGAGACCCGAAGTCCCGCCCCCCGGCCAGCTACATCCCCAGCAGGATCTTGACGAACTGGTCAGTATAGAACTTGATATTGGCCACGATTGCATCTACCGAGGCGGGCATGGCCTTCGCCACAAGTTCCGCCAGGCTAGGAGCACCAGCCGGTCCCTCAACATCCAATCGCGCTGGAATGTAAGCTCCGATCCGGACAAGGGCGCTCTGCCCTTCGGCAGAGAGGACGTAGTCCACGAACTTCTGGGCAGCCTCTACATGTTCGCTGGACGCGAAGATCGCGATCGGGCTAGGAAGGAAGACCGGTCCGTCCTCGGGGTAAACGAGGTCGATGGGGCTACCTTGGAGCTGAAGTCCACGTACCATGTTGTCAAGCGTCAGGCCCACCGCAAACGCGCCGGCTGCGACCTCGGTCACAGATTGGCTGTTACCCTGGACCACTGTAGTCTTGTTCTCAGCCAACCCACGGAAATAGTCGAGGCCATATTCCATACCAAGGACAGCCGCTGCGATGGCATTGGACCCTGAGTACTCAGGGTTCGCCGTGACGATCTCTCCCTTCCACTTCGGGTCGAGAAGCTCGGTCCAGGTGCGAGGCGGATCCTGGACGAGCGTTGTGTTGTAAGCGATTACCAACGCGAAGATCCGGGCCCCATAGTAGTATCCATCCTGGTCGATCAAGAGCTGAGGGATGTTCGCCGCTTCCGGAGATGCGTACTGCAGAAGGAGGCCTTGCGCCTTAAGCTCTTCCAGGTATGTGTACTCAGCAACCCAGATTAGGTCGGCTTGGATCTTTCCCGCTTCCCGTTCGGCAGCGAGCTTCGCAGCGATGGTACCAGTTCCCGACCGAAAGACCTCGAGGTCGATCCCCGGATAAGCCGCCTCAAAAGCCTTCTCAAGTTCAGTCATGATCTCGATCGGAGTAGAGGTGTAGAGCAGTAGAGTCTCTTTGGCCCCTCCGCCAATCCCCAGCAATAGCACGACGCTCAATACCCGACACAGTTTGCGCATCGCCCCTCCTTAGGCATAGCATAGGCCAACTGACGGTGCCCACCACGACTTCTCTCGCGACTTCACCTCCTTCCGAACCAACGCCAGCGTTTCGCCCTGGCGATCTGCGGCCCGTAGTTTGGTCTGACCAAGGCACAGCTTGGCCCCACTCATGCGGATGCGAACCTGGTTTCGAACCGTGGTGTGGTTACCCCTCACCGAAGATTTCCTCCCGAATCCGCTCGAAGTGCTCCTCCATGACCCGCCGGGCGGACGCCGTATCACGACTCACAAACGCTGCGACCAGCCGCCGGTGGTCACTCAGGGATCGGGCCACGTACTCGCTCTGACTGCGAATGAAATACCCTTTGACACGGCGCCAGAGAGGGCGATCCATTTCTTCAATGAGATACTGCACTTGGCGCTCGAGCAATCGATTGCCAGTCGCTCGGCTGACACCACGATGGAAGCGGCGGTCGGCAGCGAAGTAGGCGTCGATATCGCCAGCCCGCACCGCCTCCTCCATCTCCCCTAGCGCGGCCTTGACTTCAGCGATTTGAGCAGTGGTCATCGTCCGTGCCGCAATCTCTGCCATTCCCACTTCAAGGATGCGTTGGAGCTCGAAGACATCGTTCAAGGATGGCTCGCCGCGGATGAGCTCCAGCGTCAGAGAAAGTACGCGCTCATCGCAGTTACTGACATATGTCCCGTCGCCCACGCGGCGATCCACGATATCCAAGGCGCTGAGGATGCTCAACGCCTCTCGAACAGAGGATCGGCTGACCCCGCAGTAGTCGGCGAGCTCGCGTTCGGTGGGAAGCCGGGACCCCTCCTGGTGCTCGCCAGAGCGAATGGAATTGATAACCCAATCCAGTACCCGGAGTGATCGCTTCCCTTCGCCCGCCAGCACCGCTAGGGTATCCATTGGTCTGACCAAAAACATCATAGCCCTCCACCTTGGCCAATGCAAGGGCTGGCCTTGGTGCGCCAGGAGATCGTTGGGGTTGGTGACGGGATGGTTGAAAGAAGGCGGTGCCCCTCCTAAGAAAGCTTGGCGACCAAGGAAAAGAGGAGCACCGGCAGTGGATCTTGCCTACAAGGAAGCGCATGCCATGAAGGGGGGAGGCGGCAAGGATGAGGCTGGTCGAGACGTACATGGAGACGGGGAGCATCGCGGAGACCGCCCGGACTGAAGCCCAGATCGAGGCTGCCGCGGTGGAGGCTAAGAAGACCCCAGGCTACGGCCGGGAGAGGCTCGCCTCGTACCTATGGCAGGAGAAGGGGCTGGTTCTGTCCCCGCACCACGATCCGCCACATCCTTCGCCGGGACGGGTTCACGGGGCGCAAGACGAAGGGGAAGACGTTCTCCCCCGCCCACTGGGCAGGGGAGGAGAAACAGCCGTTCACCCTCGCCCAGGTAGACGTGAAGGAGGTGCTCGACAAGGGGGAGCTGGGAACCAAGCTCTGGGACCACCTGACGAAGCGAAAGCTTCCCCGGTACCAGTGGACGTTCCTTGAGGGGAGGGCGAGGGTTCGGTTCCTGGCCTGGGGCCACGAGATCAGTCTCACCAACGGGCTATAGTTTCATGGCGTTGGTGTGCTGTGGCTGCGGGGGCATGGGATCGAGGGAGAGGTGGTATGGCAGACGGGCTGGGGGGAGTAACCCCAGAAGCTCCACCAACTCCAGGAGAGGCACTGCGCTCCCCTGGGGGCGAGGCTGGCGCGGATCCCACTGGGGAGAAAGGAACACAACGGTCGGGTGGAGCGGTCCCACCGTCCGGACGGCGAGGAGTTCTAGCTGCCGTTCTTGGGCAAGGTGCGGACGGAAGGGGTTTCTCCACAAGGCGGCGGGGAGTGTACTACTACAACCTGGAGCGGCCGCACTACGAAGAGGGGATGGTCGGGAGACCGCTGTTCCAGGCGCTGCGGGAGCTGGGGTACCATTTGCCCCAAAAGTTCGCGCTCTTCCTGCTTCACGTGCTCAATCGGATCAGTGCCGACTGGGCCCTCAGGGGTGGTAACGATCTCTCGACCCACTAACTAGCGATGCTCATTAGTCAGACAAGGGGGAATCTACGACAACGGTCATCACGACCCAAGAAACGCCCTCATGCCCAACAACAGCTAGGGGCCAACGACCGGGCCTCTAGAGATGAACCCTACGGCAACGGAAGCAGTCTCCCCTCGTGTTTCCTGAACTGGAGGCCGGGGCAAAGCTAGCGGAGGTGGACTCCCAGGTAGTACGGCCAGACCACGAGGGCGAGGATCGCCTGCCACCACAGGAGCTTCGTGAAGGCGAGGGTGAAGAGCCATCCTGCGAACCAGAACATCCCCGCCCACTCCCCTCTCACCCGAATGTCGCGATGTGACATGTCCCCTCCTTTTCGCTCATTGTAGCCATCCGCCCCCGATCGCCAAATTGTGGAGGGAAGCCTCCCCCTCGCTCCCTCCCGGCCTGCCCTTCACCGATCCAGGTGGCCGATCGCGAGGGCTCGGGGTTCGCTACAATCGAGGGTGATGCGCCGATTTCTGCTGGCCGCTGCGGTGTGGATCGTCGCCGTCGTTCCGGCGGGGTGCGAGGTGGTGCGCCTGTCCCTCGACGGGACGGTCAACCCGGCCACGAGCTCCTACGTCGTGCGGGGGCTCCGCGAGGCGAGCCGTTCGGGGGCTGAGCTCGTCGTCCTCGTCCTCGACACGCCAGGCGGGCTCGACACGGCGATGAAGGAGATCATGGAGGCAATCCTCTCCTCCCCGGTCCCGGTCGTGGTGTGGGTTGGACCGGCGGGGGCACGGGCCGCCTCCGCGGGCACGTTCATCCTCATCTCCGCCGACGTGGCGGCGATGGCCCCCGGGACGAGCACCGGCGCTGCTCACCCCGTGGCGATCACGGGGGAGACGGCTCCGGAGGACGATCCGACGATTCAGAAGGCGCTGAACGACGCTGTGTCCCGGATCCGGTCTGTGGCCGAGCTGCGGGGGCGCAACGCCGACTGGGCGGAGCGGGCGGTGCGCGAGTCGGCAACCGCCACCGCCACCGAGGCCCTCGATCTCGGGGTGATCGAGCTCATCGCCGATTCGTTCCCTTCCCTCCTCGCGGCGCTCGATGGCTACGCCCTCCCGGATGGGCGCGTGCTGCATACCGCGGGCCTGCCGGTGCGGGAGATCGGGATGACCCTCAAGGAGAAGTTCTTCTCCTACCTCGCGGACCCCAACCTCGTCTACATCCTCCTCCTCCTCGGGCTGTACGGGCTCATCTACGAGTTCTTCACCCCCGGGATCGGGATCGGCCTCGTCGGAGGGGGGATCTCGCTCTTCCTCGCCATCCTTGGCCTCCAGATCCTCCCCATGAGCTTCGTCGGGATCGGGTTGGTCCTGTTCGGGGTTTTGCTCATGGTGCTCGATGCCTTCACCCCCACCAATGGGATCCTCACCGTGGGGGGCGTGGTGAGCCTCCTCATCGGGTCCTTCTCCCTGTTCGAGCTCGAGGGCACGCCGCTACGGCTGTCGTGGGGCACGGTCGCTGCCACGGTGGGGACCCTGACCCTGGTGTTCCTGTTCATCGCCTCGAAGGGGCTCCTGGCCCAGCGGCGGAGGCCGCGGCCGCTCACGACGATGGTCGGCCTGACCGGGATCGCCAAGGACGATCTCGCGCCCGAGGGTTGGGTCCTCGTGAAGGGCGAGCACTGGCGGGCCCGGGCCGAAGGGCACCCGATCCGCAAGGGCGATCGGGTGAGGGTTGTGGATCAGGAACGATCGCGGCTCATCGTGCGCCGGGAGGAGTAGCTTCGCAATAAACCCGGCGGCCGACCGGAGCTCACCCTGTTCTCTATAGAGGGAGAGGGAACCCGGGGAACGAGGGAGTCCGAGGCCCACGGTCCGATTCTTCCTCCCCCCAGCGGTGAGGGTACGGCGTCAGTGGGTATCCTCGGCAAGCCACTCCTTGAGGCGGGACTTGATCTTCTTCTCGATCCTCTCACCGAGCTCGTCCCAGTCTATGTCCTCCTCTGTACCCACCCAGTGAGCGAAGCCGCGCTTGATCCTGTGCTCGATCTCGCGGCCGAAGTCCTCGCTACGGCGCTCACCCCACCACCACGACCGGACCCCCCCCATGCCGATCCCCGTCCAGGCGAGGAAGAGGGTGATCATGAACCACAGCCCACAGGTCTGAAGGTAGGAGAGGGGCTTCGTCAGCTCGAGGTGTCCGACGATGATGCTGTTCCAGAGCATCATGATGACCCAGGCAAAGAAGAAGAACGCTGCTACTCCGCCGCTGGTCACGATCCTCCGCAATAACCTCATTCGATCCACCTCCCAAGAGTGCTCGTATCATTCTACCCCGCAGACAGCGTCGCGATCCGGCAAGCCCGTTCAACCTCTCCCGCGAACCACCGCCGCACCGCCACCCGATAGACCAGCCCAAACGGCCGTCGGGCATGAAGCCCGACGCTACCGGCGCCGGGGCCAGGCGATCCGCACCCCGCCAAGGTACTCCAGGAACTGCTCGAGCCCGTCCCGGATCGCGGCGTGCCGCAGGGGAAGCCCATCCGGCTCCATCCAGTACCCGAGGACGTGGAGGGTCTGCGCGGTGGTGTCGTATCTGCCATCGAACCGTCCCACGAACCGGTCCCCTTGGAGCATGGGGAGCACGTAGTAGCCGTAGGTACGCTGGTCGGGCTTCTTGTACACCTCCCACGCATAGGAGAACCCCCACACCTTGGCCAGGGCATCCCGGCACCACAGGAGGGGGTCGAGGGGGGCAATCATCCGCACCTGCCCGTCGAGCGGGACCTCCTCCGCTGCGCGCAGGACCAGCTCCGCGTCGGGACGGGCGTAGAACGGAGTACGCACCCCCGCCACCTCGACCCGCGCCAGTTCCCCCTCGTCCACCATCCGCTGGGGTAGCCCATCCGTGCGGGCCTGCTGGAGCGACATCCACGTCTCGGCGGCCCCACCCGTGGGGAGCAACCCCACCATGTCCACCCGTTTCCGGAGGAGGTAGCGCAGGAACTCTTCCCCGCGCGGGGTGGGGCAGGCAAGGATCGTCGGTGGAACGACCCGTTCCGTGAGATCGAAGTAGCGCCGGTAGTTTGTGCGGTGGGAAACCGAGAGCAGACCCCGGTTCCACAGGACCTCGAGCGCGGCCCCGGCGGCCTGGGTCGTCTTCCAGCCCCGATAGGCTCCCTGCGCGACCGAGAGCTCCTTCAGTTCTACTGTGGAGAGGGGACCTCTCTTTTGCACCGCCTCCAGGACAGCGCCCTTCGCCCCCGGATGATCGTGATCGAGCTGCGCCTCGCGCCGCTTTTCCCACTGCTCCCCGCCCGCCTCCATGAGCGCCCGAAAGTATGGGAACTCGGCGATGGGGATCGCGCATAGCATCTTGTCCCAGTACTCAAACCCCAGCCGCTTGTGGTGCAGGAGGTCGAGGAACATCCCCGGATGCGTCCCCCCGACGCGGGACTGGAGGACGAGGTCGTGGTTGCGGCCCAGGATCGGGAGCGGATCGAGCTGCACCGCCCGGAGGTCCCGGAACGCCTCGCGGATCCCGTCCCCGCCCTCGGGGTAGCGCTTTCCGTGCAGTCCGACGGCGGCGAGCTGATAGAGGCGCGCCTCTTCCCGCGACCAGTTCAGAGCCATGTCCGCAACTCTAGCGTGAGCAGAGGATGCCGCCAAGATGTTCTGGGGGTGCTATTGGCCGCAGCGACGCTCTCCCCCCTATACTCCCCGCGATGTCGAGCCTCAAGGACGCCCTGCGCACTGTGGAGGACCACGCCCGAAAGCTCGCCGCGGCGGTTACGTCCCTCCCGCCTGACTGCAACGAAGCTGAACCCCGGCACCGGGCCTATAATCCCGGCGTGGACGAGAAGCGGTACCTCGCCAGCCTGGCCCGCGCGTTCGGGGGAGCGGGGGTGGCCCCGGCCATCCCCCCGGCCGCGCCGGCCTCCCTCGGAGCGGGCGAGGAGGTGGCGACGGCGTACGGCCCTTGCCTTGCCCTCGTCTCGGCCCACCCGGCGCGTCTCGCGTTCCCCGACCGGTCGCTCTCCACGGAGGCAGTGGCCCAGGCGTTCTCGCTCCTGTTCGGGATCGGGCCGGTGCGAGAGGGAGGGCTGCGGGCAGCGGGCGCCCGCACATTCGCCGACCTCGCCGCCCATCCTCGGTACGGCTCGCAGGCCCGCGGCTGGCTGTCCGCGCTCGCCCGTGGCGACCTCGCCCTCCTCCACGACGGGATCTCGCGGCGGTTCTCACCGTCGCATGACCTCCTCCTGCACCTCCTCGCGTTCGCCGACCGGGAGGACCTTGTGTTCCTCGATATCGAGACCCTGGGGCTCTCCTCGCTCCCGGCGTTCCTCATCGGCATCGGCCGGCTGAGCGGCGGCGGGATCGAGGTCCGTCAGTACCTCGCCCGCACATTGGGGGAGGAGCCGGCGATCCTCTCCGCCCTGCGCGAGGAGCTCCCTCCCCAGCCGATCGTCATCTCCTACAACGGGAAGGCCTACGACTGGAACCACCTCCGCGGCCGGTGTGCCTACCATGGGCTGGGCCCGCTGCCGGAACCGGTGCACCTTGACCTCCTCTTCTTCGCCCGGCGGCGGTGGGGAGGGGAGCTCCGCGACTGCTCGCTGGGCGAGGTGGAGCGGGCCGTGCTCGGGGTCGAGCGGGAGCTCGACGTGCCGGGGGAGCACGTCCCCGCCCTCTACGAGAACTACCTCCGCACGGGATCGGCAGCGACCCTCCGCCCCGTGATCGCCCACAATCGGGAGGATGTCCTCACCCTGACCCGGCTCCTCTCCGTCCTCCTCGATCGGGTGACCCGCCCTGGCTGACCTCCTCTCCGCCCTCGCTGCCCAGCCGTGGTACCACGGGCAGGTCGTCTCTTCCTTCGTCGTTCCGCCCCGGCCCGGCGTGTACGCCGCGCCCCCGGAGGGGCTCCCGACGAAGGCCCACGCCTGGCTGACGAGGGAGGGGATCCAGCTCTATGCCCATCAGGCGGAGGCGATGGAGCGGCTCGTGTCCCGCCAGGACGTGATCGTCGCCACCGGCCCCTCGTCGGGGAAGACGCTCGCGATGGCCCTCCCGATCGTGGCGGCCTTGGCTGAGGATCCGACCGCCACCGCACTCCTCCTCTACCCGATGAAGGCCCTCGCCCAGGACCAGCTCGGGAAGTGGACCGAGCTCGCCCGAGCGCTGGGGGTGGAGGGGCGCGTGGACGTCTACGACGGGGATACCCCGTCCCACCGCCGACCCCGGCTGCGGGCGGAGGGGCAGATCCTCCTCACGAACCCGTACGCCCTCCACCAGTACCTGGAGTGGCACCACCGCTGGGCCCCGTTCTTCGGGGGGGTGCGGTACGTGGTCGTGGACGAGGGTCATTGGTACCGGGGCGTGTTCGGGTCAGGGGTGGCCCTCCTCATGCGGCGCCTGGGGCGGGTTCTCGCCCGCTACGGGGCGGATCCGACCTACGCGGTGGCCTCGGCGACCACGGGCGACCCCTCCCTTCTCGGGGAACGCCTCCTCGGCCGGCCGGTGGCGGTGGTGGACCGGGATGGCTCGCCCCAGGGGGCACGCACGTGGTGGGCGTGGGATCCGGACCTCGATCCCGAGCGATCGCTCTTCCCGCAGGCCGTGGACCTCTGCCGGTTCCTCATCCACCAAGGATCACAGACCCTCGCGTTTCTCCCGTCGCGGCGGATGGCGGAGGCCCTCGCCCAGGCGGTGAAGGAACGGCTGCTGGCTGAACGCGTCACGTCCGACTCGGGATCGAGTAGCGCGGTCGCGTCGTACCGCGCCGGGTACCGTCCCGAGGAGCGGAGGGAGCTGGAGCGGGGGCTACGGGAGGGGACGCTGCGCCTCGTGGCCGCGACGTGCGCGCTCGAGCTGGGGGTGGACGTGGGCGGGCTGGATGCGGTGGTCCTCGTCGGCTACCCCGGGTCGGTGGCCTCGGTCCGCCAACAGGCGGGTCGGGCCGGCCGGTCGGGGCGCGACGCCCTCGTGGTCTACCTGCCCCAGGAGAACCCCCTCGACCGCTACTTCCTCCGTCGCCCCGGGGAGCTCGCCGCGGGGAAAGTGGAGGTCCCTGTACTCAACCCGCGCCACAAGGAGCTCGCCGTGCGGCATCTCCTCTGTGCGGCGGCGGAGTTCCCCCTGCGCCGGGACGAGCTCCCCCTCCTCGGGGCGGAGGAGGGGGATGCGACTTCTCTCGAGAAGGCCGGCCTCCTCGCCACCACGCCCAACGGGTGGTCGTACGCCGGCCGGGTCCGCCCGGCGGAAGCGGTGTCCCTGAACGCCCTCACCGCACGACAGGTGCAGATCCTCATAGCGGGGGAAGTCCTCGAGACGTGGGATGAGCACCGCGCGCGACGCGAGGCGTTCCCCGGCGCGGTGTTCCTCCACCAGGGGGAGGCGTTCCGCGTGTGTTCCCTCGACCTTGAAACGGGGATCGCGGTGGCCGAGCCGTCCACGGACGGGCTTACCACGAAGGCCCTCACCCTGGAGGAGGCGCGGATTCAAGGACCCCCTTCCGGGCCGACGAGCGATCTGGGGCTCGGGACGGTGTCCATCCGCGAGACGATCCCCGCCTACAAGGTCCTTGATCGGGGGCGGGTCGTGGACGTGCGGCCCCTCGACCTCCCACCGGTCGAGTTCACCTCGGAGGGGGTGTGGCTCACGTGGGGCAGGGATAGCCAAACGTCGCGCAGCGGGAGCCAGCACGGGGCCTTGCCCCTTGCGACGCCTTCCCCGGGCGGGCTCCATGGGGCCGAACACGCCCTCGTGGCCCTCGTCCCCCTCATCGCCCTCTGCGAGCCGGGCGATGTGGGCGGGGCCTCCTCCGTTCACCACCCGGATACGGGCCTCCCGACCGTGCTCGTGTACGATGCGTTCCCGGGCGGAATCGGGATCGCCCCTCTCCTCCACACGCGGGTGCGGGACTGGGTCGGCCGCACCGCGGACCTCCTCGCCTCCTGTCCGTGTCAGGAGGGATGCCCGCGCTGCGTGCTCTCCCCTCGCTGTGGGAGCGGGAATCAGCCGATGAACAAGGGCGCGGCCTGGGCCCTCCTCAGGGCATGGATCGCTGCGCACGACGGTTGAAGGAGGGGGGGGAGGGGCTAGGGAGGCCCCTCCCCCAAGGGAGGCTGGCCCTCGCTACGGGCAGTTCCCAAAACAGAGTTGAATCTTGAAGTTCCACTGCCCGTCGGATCCAAGGTACCAACAGTACCCTGGACCGCTCGGGCATTCACCGACGAAGAATTGCCACCCCCCGGATGGGCGCCAGAACCAGCCCACGCCCGGTGCGATGTACCCCATGCCCTGACACGGGGGACACGGTGCGACCCCCCAACAGGGGGGGCACGGCCAGAACCCCGGTGACGTGGCCTGCACGATCTGGAATGTGGTCCAAGCTGTCACACAACACCCGCAGCTCGGCTCGGGCACGAGGCCGAGCACCGCCACCCGGCCCGACTCCGGGTCGGGGCCGAGGAGGGGGTAGGGATCAGCGTAGGTACCCATCGGCATCGCGAGAGGTTGGGTGCATGCCACGAGCTGCACCGTCTCCTGCCCTGTCGGAAGCGTGACCCGGAACTGGTAGGTGGGTTGGTCCGGGAGGACATGGGCCCCCGCCGGGCGGTACGCGTTCGGGGAATACGGGTTCGGGAAGATCAGGCGCACGTTCCCGGTGGGCTCGATGTCGAACAGGTACACGTACGCCGCCTGGGAGATGTAGAAGTGGATCCGGGCCGTCTCCCCCACCGTGTACTGCGAACGCTCCACCCACACGGTGGCGGACAGGCCAGGAACGGGTGTGGGAACCAACCCGAGAGGCGATGGCCCGGATTGGGCCACTCCAACGGCCGAGCACGCCAGGACGAGGACGAGGGTGATCCATGGCTTCATCTCCATCACCTCTACCCGATCTACACCGCCCGCCCGGGGAGGGTTCCCACACCGCACGCGGGCTTGGATCCGGATCGGGGACGGGGATATCATGTTCCGGGTTCCCATGTCGGGGCACAAAGAGCGGCAGGTGGGGTACGGTTGGGGGAAGCGGGCGCTTGCCCTCTGCCTGTCCCGGTCCGGAGCGGGTGAAGGGGGTACAGCATGACCATCCTTGATTTTTTCTGGATCTTCCTCATGCTCTCCGCCCTCCAGCCCGTCCTCAGGCGGCAGATGCTGGAGAGTTCCCGCCAGCGGCTGCTCGCCAAGGTCGAGCACATGCGGGGCTTACGGGTGATCGCCCTCATCCACCGTCAGGAGACCATGAGCTTCTTGGGCTTCCCCGTGTTCCGCTACATCAACATCAACGACTCCGAGGAGGTCATCCGGGCCATCCACATGACGGGCCCCGACGTGCCCGTGGACATCGTGCTCCATACCCCGGGGGGGCTCGTCCTGGCGGCGTTGCAGATCGCCCGGGCCCTCAGGCGCCATCCCGCCAAGGTGACCGTGTTCGTGCCCCACTACGCCATGTCCGGCGGGACCCTGATCGCCCTGGCCGCGGACGAGATCGTGATGTGCGAGCACGCGGTGCTGGGGCCGGTGGACCCCCAGCTCGGCGAGTACCCGGCAGCCTCGGTGCTGAAGATCGTCAAGGAGAAGCCGGTGGAGAGGATCGACGATCGCACGTTGATCCTGGCCGACACGGCGGAGAAGGCGATCCGCCAAGTGCAAGCCGCGGTGAAGGAGATCCTGGCCGGGCGGTACCCGGACGACACGTGCGAGGAGCTGGCGAAGGTGTTGACCGAGGGTCGCTGGACCCACGACTACCCCATCACCTACGAGGAGGCGAAGAGGCTGGGGCTGCCCGTATCGGCGGAGATGCCAAACGAGGTACTGAAGCTGATGCAGCTCTATCCGCAGCCGGTGCACCAAGCCCGCACGGTGGAGTACCTCCCCTTCCCCCGCCATCGGGGCCCGGTGGCGCCCCGCGAAGAAGGGTGAAAAGAGCGAAGAGGCCCCGTGAGCGGGGCCCCTCGAACAACTCGGAGGATGGGAGGGAAGCGGGCTAGGCATCCTACCCACGCCCGCATGCTCCTCCCGCCCGATAGAGGGACCGCGAACTTCCCATGGAGGTCCAGTGGATCGCCCTATCCCCCGGTCTGTACGCGCGTTGCGGCTAGGGGCTCCTCAGGCGACGGGCACGAACACGGGTGAGGGGGCACGCCGGCCCGAAGGCCTGGTGGAGGCGAGCGGGATCGAACCGCCGACCCCCGGCTTGCAAAGCCGGTGCTCTCCCAAACTGAGCTACGCCCCCGGACTAACGGCTAGACGGTTCGGGGAAGTCCGCCCAGGACGCTTTTTTATACCGACGGGGCGCGCAGCCGTCAAGGAGGGCTTCGCCCCGGTTCTCCCCGGGCAGGGGCGCCGTGGCCCCAAGACGGGGTCAGTACAGCCAGCCGTGGTCGAGCCCGATCCGGGTGAGGGCCTTCACCCGTTCCTCCAGGAGCGGACAACGTGGGCTCGGTGCGATCACGCCCAGCCCCGCCGCCACCGCCCCCAGGGCGATGATGACGTCGCCAGCCTCGTAGCCCTGAATCCCCAGCCAGTACCCTCCCCCCACGAACGTCAGCCCGCCGAGGATGAGACCGTACCGCGCCGAGCGGCACGAGGTGAGCTCCCGCTGCGCGCTCCTCATCGCCGCACGCCATTCCCCTTCCGCCAGCCGCGGGCTCACCACCGGATCCACGCTGAACTCGACACGCGCCACATCCCCCAGAGGGAATCGGACCTGGAGACCGCCCGTCGCGCACCACGCCACGGAATCCGCGGTTACCCCGCACAGCTCCCCCCCCACCTTCTGGCCGCTCTTGAGGTACAGCGTATCAGCACACGCCGTGGCTCCCACCAGGAGAACGAGACCCCACACCAACCACCGTCGTGTCATTGGATGACCTCCCTGGGTATTCCCCATCGGTTTATAGGAGGTCGTTGTCCACAAAAGGAGGTCGCAAGACCTCCGACCATGCCCCCTCTGTCCCCGCTCAGTGTGGCACGGACATCCCGCGGAACACCTGCCGAGCCCGCCAGAAGTACTCCGCCCCAGAGATGACGGCCAGCGCTACGGCGAGGTACAGGAACGCATCCTTCAGCCCGTGCCCCCACGGCCCGAGGCCGAAGTAGCGGGTGGAGAGGATGAACAGGACGAGGCCAATGTGAGACAGGGTCTTCAGTTTGGCGAGGATGCTTGCCCGGATCGTTATCCCCTCCCCAATGGCGAGGATGCGCAGTCCGGTGACGAGGAATTCCCGGGCCAGGATCGCCACGACAGGGGGAGCGGTGAGTTCCCCGAGCTCGACGAAGGAAACGAAGGCCGCGGTCACCAAAAGCTTGTCCGCGATCGGGTCCGCGAACACCCCAAACCGCGTCTCCTGGTGCAACGCCCGCGCCAGGTACCCATCCACGGCATCGGAGATGGCGGCGAGGGCGAAGATGGCCAGGGCGAGGATCTTGAAGATCGTCCCTTCCGCATAGAGGAAGAACATGAACAACGGCGTGGCGAGGATCCGGGCGAGGGTGATCTGGTTCGGAATCGTCACAATGGGCAACGTAGCCCGTTCATCCGCGGTTGTCAATCCCCAAATTGTCCGACTGAGCATCAGACGTACCAAGGGAAGCGGGAGGCCGGCGAGCGGCGCCACGACAAGCCAGTCTTCGGGCCGAAGATGGAGGCTTGGTGGAGATGAGCGGAGTCGAACCGCCGACCTCCGCGTTGCGAACGCGGCGCTCTCCCAACTGAGCTACATCCCCCCGAACTGGCGGCGCAGGGAGTCGAACCCTGAACCTCGCGGTTATGGGCCGCGCGCTCTTGCCGGTTGAGCTACACCGCCGACACCCTCGCCCCACGTCCATTCACGGTGGGGCTTCCTGCCACAGTCTGGTTGCGGGGGCTGGACTTGAACCAGCAACCTCCGGGTTATGAGCCCGGCGAGCTGCCTAATTGCTCCACCCCGCTTCTGCCGAGGGCGGGATTTGAACCCGCACGAGCTTTCGCTCTGGGGATTTTAAGTCCCCTGCGTCTGCCAGTTTCGCCACCCCGGCGCGATCTGAGCGGGAAACGGGGGTCGAACCCGCGCCCTCCACCTTGGCAAGGTGGCGCTCTACCAACTGAGCTATTCCCGCCTGACCCTGGGATTATACGGGCGAATGCTCTTGAGGCCAGGTGGTGCGAAGGGCGGGACTCGAACCCGCACGCCTTGCGGCACTGGCTCCTAAGGCCAGCGCGTCTGCCGATTCCGCCACCTTCGCTCAACCCGGTTGTAGCCCCGCCCCGGAAGCCCGTCAACCCGCAGCGGCCTCGGGGTACAGGCCGAGGAGCCCGGTGGGGTCCCGCCGTCGGCGCATCCTCACCCCCGGCAGCCGAAGGAGGATGATCTCCGCCGTGTTGTGCACCGTCGCCGCGAGGAGGTGCCCGCCGATCGCCCGCCCGCCCCGCAGCCCCACGGTGGCGTGGGCATGGAGCACGGGCTTCCCCCCCTCATCCCCGAGGTTCCCCTGGAGTGAGAGGAGCTCTGCCGGCTCCGCGATTCGCTCCTCAACGTACTTCTCCCCGTCCCAGTACCCGAGCGCAAGGTCCCGCACCATCCCGACCCCCGCGACCAAGCCCGCGGCCGTGAGGCCGAGGCCGAGCAAGGCATCGGGAAGCCGTTCCCCGTCCTGACACCGCACGACGACCGTCGTCTCCGTATCTACGCGAAGCATGGCCCTCCTTCGGTCCGCCCGATGTTGCCCTCTCGCCCGGGCGCCCCTATCCTTCCCGATCATGGACCGCGCAGCCCACATGGCCGAGGTGGCAGACCGGCTTCGTCGCCGGTTCGGACCTGTGGACCATGGCGATCCTGAGCCCCCCCTCGATCTCCTCGTGCGGACCATTCTTTCCCAGAACACGTCCGACCGCAACCGCGACCGGGCCTACGCCGAGCTCCGCTGCCGGTTCCCAACCTGGGAAGATGTTCTCGCCGCCCCCCCGCGCGAGGTCGCCGGGGCGATCCAGGGCGCTGGCCTCCACCACCAGCGGGCGAAGCGCCTCCACGCCGTCCTCGCTCGGCTCCGCGACGAGCGGGGGACCCTCACCCTCGACTTCCTCGCCCAGCTCCCGGACGAGGAGGCTGTCCAGTGGCTCCTCTCCCTCCCCGGGGTGGGGAAGAAGACGGCGTACGTGGTCCTCCTGTTCGGGTTCGGCCGTTCGTTCTTCCCGGTGGACACCCACATCTCCCGCGTCACGAAGCGACTGGGGCTCACGAACGAAACGGGCGACCCCCATGACGCCCTTGCCCCGCTTGTCCCGCCGGGGCAGGAGCGCGAGCTCCACCTCCACCTGATCCGCCTTGGCCGGGAGGTCTGCCGGCCGCGGCAGCCCCGCTGTCCGGCGTGCCCCCTGCGCGACGTGTGCCCGTATGGGCAAAAGGAGACGCGATGACCCGAGAGGAAGCGTTGGCCCTCGTCCAAGAAAGCGTGAAAACGAAGAACCTCGTCAAGCACATGCTCGCCGTGGAAGCGGCGATGCGGGCGCTGGCGCCCCGGTTCGGCGGCGACCCCGACCGGTGGGGGGTGGCGGGGCTCCTCCACGATCTGGACTACGAGGAGACGAAGGACGATCCCCAGCGCCACGGGGAGATCACCGTGCGCCGGCTGCGGGAGAAGGGGGTTGACGATCCCGAGCTCCTGGACGCGATCCTCGCCCACGCCGGGCGCAAGGAGCCCGTCACCCCGTTCGAACACGCCCTCGCCGCAGTGGACCCCCTCACCGGCCTCATCGTCGCCGCCGCCCTCGTCCACCCCGGACGGCTGGCCGGCCTCACCGCCCAGAACGTGGTCCACCGCTACCGCGAGAAGGGGTTCGCCCGGTCGGCATCGCGGGAGGGGATCGCACGGTGCACGCAGCTTGGGCTCACCCTCGACGAGTTCGCCACCCTCGTCCTCACGGCAATGCAGGGGATCCAGAGCGAACTCGGCCTGTGAAACGGCCCCGGCTCACTGCCAACTGACGCGGGACACGCCGGGGAGGGCAAGGAGCTCCTCCGAAAGCTGGGCTGACCGGACCTCGCCGCGGCTCCGGACGTAGAACGTGAGCGAGGCGAAGTCCTTCGACCGGTCGAGGCGGACATCGAGGGCGAGGACCCGTTGCCGCGCTCCGGAGAACACCCCGCGGCACAGCTCATCGAGGCGCTGCACCTCCGTGCCCTGAGCGTGGACGGTCACGGTGTGGTAGGAGTGGGCGGGGACGAGGCGCTCCACCCGGTTCAGCCCCAACAGGACGAGCAGCGTCAGGGCGGCGCTCCCCGCCGCGAGGATGTACAGGCCCTGGCCGGCAGCGGCCCCCAGCACGGCGACGAGCCAGATGCAGGCCGCCGTGGTCACCCCCCGCACGATGTCCCGTGTCCGGACGATCGCCCCCGCCCCGAGGAACCCTACCCCGGTGACGATCCCGGCCAGGGCGCGGCCGGGGCCATCCGGGTGGCCGAGCTCCCCGGCGAGGACCATCACCAGCGCCGCCCCGGCGCAGACGAGGATGTGCGTCCGCAGGCCGGCCGCGCGCCCCCGCAGCTCACGTTCGAGCCCAATCGCCGCCCCCACCAGCGCGGCGAACAGGATCCGGGCGAACAGTTCCAGGGCCTCCACGCGCGCTCCCTAGATCACAGCTAACTCACGGCCCACGCGGGCGAACGCGTCCACCGCGAAGTCGAGGTCCTCCTTCGTGTGCACGGCGGACACCATCACCCGCAGCCGGGCCTTCCCCTTGGGCACGGTGGGGAAGACGATCGCCTGGGCGAACACCTCCCGCGCGAACAGCCGCCGCGAGAACTCCCACGCCGTCGTTGCCTCGCCGAGCATGACCGGGGTGATCGGGGTCTCGGAGTGGCCGATGTCGAACCCGAGATCAGCGAGCCGCCCCTTCAGGTAGCGGCCGTTGTCCCACAGCATCCGCACCGGCTCGTCGCTCTTCTCGAGGATCTCCACGGCGGCGGTGCAGGCCGCCACGTCGGCTGGGGTGGCCGCGCTCGAGAACAAGAACGGCCGCGCCCGCTGGCGCAGGTATTCCACGATCTCCCGCCGGCCCGCCAGGTACCCCCCCATGACGCCGAACGCCTTGGAGAGCGTGCCCATCTCGATGTCCACCCTCCCCTGCACGCCAAAGTGGTCGGCGATCCCCCGTCCGTGGGAGCCAAGCACGCCCTCCCCATGCGCATCGTCCACCATCACCAGGGCATCGAACTCCTCGGCGACAGCCACGATCTCAGGAAGGGGGGCCAAGTCCCCATCCATGGAGAACACGCCGTCGGTGACGATGAGCTTCCGCGAAGCGGCTTTATGTTCAGCGAGGGCCCTGCGCAGCGCCCCCACGTCGCGGTGGGGGTAGATGACGCGCTCCGCCTTCGTCAGCCGACAGCCATCGATGATCGAGGCGTGGTTGAGCTCGTCGGTGAACAGGACGTGCCCCGCCCCCATCAGGGTCGGGATCGCGGACAGGTTCGCGCAGAACCCGGACTGAAGTGAGATCGCGTCCTCGGATCCCTTGAACGCGGCGAGCTTGCGCTCGAACTCGACGTGGAGGGTCATCGTGCCGGCGATGGAGCGCACCGCGGCCGGACCGACCCCGTACCGCGCGACCGCCTTCCGCGCCGCCTCCACCAGCCGGGGGTCGTTCGCGAACCCGAGGTAGTTGTTTGAACACATGTTCAAAACACGCTTCCCGTCCACAACAGTCCACGCCCCGACCGCGCCTTCAATCGTGCGAATCGTGTTGTAGAGGCCCTGTGCCTTGAGATCGGCGAGTTCAGCGGTGATGAAATCGTACTTCCCCATGCTCCCTCCTCGGCGGCAGCTTACCCAGCCCGCCTCGCCCAAGCAACCGTGGGCGGGTAGAATGCCCATCTGAACACTTTCACACCACAGGGAGGACAGATGCGCATTCTCGTCACAGGGGCCACCGGGCAGATCGGATCAGAGCTCACCCTCGTGCTACGCGAGCGGTACGGAGGAGATGCGGTGATTGCGGCGGGCCATCGCAAGCCAGCCTCCGCGGCGCTCGCCTCCTCCGGGCCATTCGTGTCCCTCGATGTCGCGAACCGGGATGCGCTGGCCCGGGTGATCCGGGAGCACGGGATTGAAACGGTGTACCACCTCGCCGCCGTTCTCTCCGCGACCGGCGAGCAGCACCCCCAGCGGGCGTGGGACGTCAACGTCAATGGGCTGTACAACCTGCTTGAGCTCGCCCGCGAGAGCGGGATCCGTCAGATCTTCTACCCCAGTTCGATCGCCGTGTTCGGGCCCCGTACCCCCCGCGACCGCACCCCCCAGGACACGGTCCTCTCCCCGACGACGATGTACGGGGTAACGAAGGTCACGGGCGAGCTCCTCTGCGACTACTACGCCCACCGGTTCGGGCTCGACATCCGCGGGCTCCGCTACCCGGGGATCATCTCCAGCGAAACCCCGCCGGGGGGGGGAACGACGGACTACGCGGTGGAGATGTTCTACCTCGCGGTGGAGGGGAAGCCGTACACGTGCTTCGTGCGCGAGGACACGATGCTCCCGATGATGTTCATGCCCGATTGCTTGCAGGCGGCGCTGGACCTCATGGAGGCGCCGGGGGCGAAACTGCGCTACCGCACCTACAACATCAGCGCGATGAGCTTCACCGCCGGAGAGCTCGCCGCGGAGATCCGGAAGCACGTCCCCGGGTTCAGGGTCGAGTATGTGCCGGACTTCCGCCAGGCGATCGCTGACTCGTGGCCCCGCTCGATCGATGACTCGGCCGCACGAGCCGACTGGGGCTGGAAGCCGCGCTACGGTCTTCCCGAGATGGTGGTGGAGATGCTGGCCGCGCTCTCCCGTCGCCGTGCGGCGGGGTGTCTCTACCCTACAGGCTAGGCCCGAGGTAGGCGATCGCCTCGATCTCGATCCGGCTCCCTTTGGGGAGGCGGCTCACGCCAACGCAGACGCGCGCCGGGGGATCGCGATCGAAGGACGCCGCATAGGCCTCGTTGACCGCGGGAAAATCGTCCATGTCGGCGAGGTAGATCGTCACCTTGACGAGGTCGCGCAGCGACCCCCCTGCCGCCTGGACGACCTGGGCGATGTTCCGCAGGCAAAGTTTGGTCTGATCCCCGATCGGCCCCGCCGCGAGCTCACCCGTGGGGAGGAGGGGGAGTTGGCCGGAGATGAACAGGAACGGCCCCCCCTGTACGCCGGGCGAGTAGGGGCCGACGACCGTCGCTGCCGGGGGGACCACCGGTCGGCCGGGCACTAGGTCCAGGTGAGGCGGGCCACCTCCGCCCCGTCTCCCCGCCGCGGTCCGAGCTTGAGGACACGGGTGTACCCGCCCTCGCGGTCGCGGTACTGCGGCCCGAGTTCGGAGAACAGCTTCTCCGTAGCTTCCTTGCTCTGGAGGATGGCGAACGCCCGCCGCTGCGCGGCCTGCTCGCCTGTTCGGGCCCACGTCACGAGCCGCTCCGCCAGAGCTTGGGTCGCCTTGGCCCGGGCGAGGGTGGTGTCCACCTTGCCGTACAGGATCAGGTCCCTCGCCTGTCCGGACACCACGGCCCGTCTGCGGTCGCTCCTCATGCTGAGCTTGGGTACGTTACAGCGATGGCGCATCAGTCCTCCTTCTCCGAACGCAGCGCGTAGCCGAGCTCGCTGAGGCGCTCCTCGAGCCGGGCGAGGGTCTTCTCGCCGAACCCGTAGATATCGGAGACCTCCTCGCGGGTCCGCGCCAACAGGTCATGGAGGGTGATCACGCCCTCCTCCCGCAGCAGGTTGCAGGCCCGGACCTCAAACCCCAACTCAAGCAGGGGCTGGAGGAGCTCCTCCGAGACCTCGGACTCCGCCTCCCGCCCCCCCCGCTCCGCCCGCACGCCCTCGAGGAGGGCCAGGTGCTCGCGCAGCACGGCCACGGCCTGGCCCACCGCCTCGGCAGGTGTGATCGCCCCGTTCGTCCACACATCGAGGATCAGACGCTCGTAGCCGGATCGCCCACCGACGCGCGTCGCCTCCACCGTGAAGTTGACCCGCTCGATCGGGGAGAAGTCGGCGTCCACCGGGATGAGGGAGAGCGGCGCATCGTCCCGCTTGTTCTCCTCAGCGGAGCGGAACCCACGCCCGACCTCGACCTCCATCTCCAGCTCGAGCTTCCCCTTCTTGTCGAGGGTGGCGATGGGGTACGCGGGGTTGGCGATCTCGACCCCCGTCGGGGTCTCGATATCGCCTGCCCGAACCTCCCCCGGGCCGGTGGCGTTCAGGTACAGGCGGTGCAAGGCCTCGTCCTGGCACCGGATCGCGAGGCCCTTCAGGTTGAGGATGATGTGGAGCACGTCCTCGCGCACGCCCGCGATCGTGTCGTACTCGTGGAAGTGGCCGGGGAAGAGCACCCGCACCACGGCTGCTCCGGGGATCGCCGACAGAAGTGCCCTCCGCAGCGCGTTGCCCAACGTCGTAGCGTAGCCCCGCTCCAGCGGCGCCACGACCAGCCGCCCATAGCACGGATCGTCCGACTCAGCCCACGTCGCCGTATCTGGGTAGACAAAGGAAGCCATCTTACCTCGAGTAGAACTCCACGATCAGGTTCATGTTGACCGATTGCTCGATCTCCTCCACAGTAGGCTCGGCATTCACCTGGATCCGCAGCCCCTCGAGATCGCGCGTCATCCAGGTCGGGACCGGCCGGCGCTCGGCCGCTTCCTTGATCTGGGGCCGCAGCTTGTCGCGGGATTGGGGACGTACCTCCACGATGTCCCCCTCGCCGAGGAGGCGAGAGGCGATGTCCGCCCGCCGCCCGTTCACGAGGATGTGCCCATGGCCGATGAGCTGACGCGCCTGGTCCCGGGAGTGGGCGAAGCCAGCGCGGTACACCACGTTGTCCAGCCGCTTCTCGAGCGACATCAGGATCGCCTCGCCCGTGACGCCCTTCCACTGCTTCCCCGCCTCCACGTACCGGCGGAACTGGGCCTCCCGAACGCCGTAGATCCGCTTGAGCTTCTGCTTCTCACGGATGCGAATCGCGTAGGGCGTCGCCCGTCGCCGGAAGCGGGTGTGCTGGCCCGGAACCTGGGGCCGCTTCGAGATCGGGCACTGCGCCGAATAGCAGCGATCCCCACGCAGGAAGAGCTTTACGCCCTCCCGCCGACACAGCCTGCACTTCGGACCCGTGTACCTGCCCATCCTCGCCGCCTCCTAGCTGTGACTGACCGGGGTCACGTTCCGCACTTCCTCGACCTGGATCCCGAGCGAGCGCAACGTTTGCACCACGGCCTGGCGGCCCGAGCCCGTGCCATCCACGGTCACGATCACGGACCGCACACCATACTCCTTTAGATCCCGCACCACGGCCTGGGTCGCCAGCTGCGCGGCGTACGGCGTGCCCTTACGCGATCCGGTGAACCCGGCCGTCCCCCCCGACTGCCACCCGACGGCATTGCCGGTGAGGTCGGTCACGGTGATGATCGTGTTGTTGAACGTGGAGTGGACGTGCACCCGCGCCCGGTCGAGGCGGATCGTTTTCTTCTTCCGTGCCTGAGCCATTACTTCCTCTTTCCGGCCTTAGCCGGCCGGGGCCCTTTCCAGGTACGGGCATTGGTCCGCGTCTTCTGACCCCGCACGGGGAGCCCCACCTTGTGCCGCAGTCCACGGTAGCACCCGATGTCCGTCAGGCGCTGGATGTTCGCGCGTACCTGGCGCCGGAGGTCACCCTCGACCAGGTAGGACTCCACCTCGCGCCGCAGCGCAGTCACATCCTGCTCGGTTAGGTCCATGACCTTCGTGTTCGGGGCCACGCCGGTCCGCTCGAGGATCTCCCGCGCCCGCGACGGCCCGATCCCGTAGATGTAGGTCAACGCGACTGCGATCTGCTTCTTCGCCGGAAGGTTGATGCCCGCGATGCGTGCCATGGCCTACCCCTGCCGCTGCTTGTGCTTGGGGTTGCGGCATACGACCCACAACCGTCCCTCGCGACGGATGACCCGGCACTTCTCGCACATCTTCTTCACTGAACTCCGGACCTTCACCCTCGCCTCCTATTCACGTCTCACGGTACACGATCCGTCCCCGGGTGAGGTCGTAGGGGGAAAACTCCACAACCACCCGATCCCCGACCACCACCCGAATGAAGTTCTTCCGCATCCGGCCTGAGGCCACGCACAGCGCATCGTGATCGTTGTCCAGTTTCACCCGGTACATCGAGTCGGGCAGGACTTCCGTCACCTCTCCTCGCGCCCGGATCACGTCCTTCTTCGACAAAACGCCTCCCAAATCCCACCCGTCAGCACCGCGGGCCCATCCGGGGTCACCGCGATCATCTCCTCGTAGTGCGCGGCAAGTGACCCGCTCGCCGTCACGGCCGTCCACCCATCGTCCTTGATGTGAACAGGGAGATCATCCCCCTTCACCATCGGCTCCGGGCAGAGGACCATCCCTCCCCGCAGCACCGCCCCCTGCCCCGGCTCCCCGAAGTTCGGGATCTGGGGATCCTCATGGAGCTCCCGGCCGATGCCGTGGCCCACGAACTCCCGCACCACGTACAACCCATGGCGGCTCACATGCCGGCCGATGGCGTGGGAGAGATCCGAAACGCGAGCGCCAAGTTTAGCGGCTCGGATCGCATCCTGCAAGGCACCGCGGGTCACGGAAAGCAACCGCTCCGCCTCGGGCGTGATCTCCCCCGCGCCCACCGTCAGCGCCGCGTCCGCCACGTACCCCCCCCGCGCCAGGCCGAGATCGAGCGACACGATGTCGCCTGCTTTGATCCGGCGCGAGGAAGGGATGCCGTGAACGATCTCTTCGTTCACGGACACGCACAGGCTCGCCGGGTACCCATGGTATCCCTTGAACGCGGGACGGGCCCCTGCGGCCCGGATCCGCTCCTCCGCGAACCTGTCAAGTTCCGCGGTCTCCACGTCCGGCTCCACGTGAAGCGCCACCTCAACCAGGATCCCGGCGAGAAGTTGGGCGTTCTCCGCCACCACCCTCAGCTCGGCCTCCGTCTTGAGGGCGATCACGAGCGAAGGACCCGGATCACGTCGGCCACCACAGCCTCCGGAGGCCGGGCCGCATCCACGGATACGAGCAGCCCCTGACGGGCGTAATGCTCGATGAGGGGGCGGGACTCCCGCTCGTACACCTCGTACCGATGCGCCACCACCTCCGGCGCGTCGTCAGGCCGCTGGCGGAGCTCTCCGCCACACCGGTCGCAGCGCCCCGGGGTGCGCGGGCGCTGGGTGACGAGGTTGTACACCGCCCCGCACGACGCGCACACCTGCCGGCTCCCGAGCCGCCGCACCACCTCATCCTTCCCCACCGCGAGGTACACCACCACATGCACGGGGAGGAACTTCGCCAGGCCGTCGGCCTGGGCTAGCGTGCGCGGGAACCCGTCCAGGAGGACCCCCTCCCGCCCACGAACCCTCTCCCGCACCATGGCCAGCACCACCTCATCGGGCACGAGCTCCCCGCGGTCCATGAACCCGCGCGCTTTCTTCCCGAGCTCCGTCCCGCGCGCCACCTCCTCCCGCAGCACATCCCCGGTAGAGAGATGGAACAGGTTCAGCGCCTCGGCCACCCGTACCGCGATCGTCCCTTTCCCTGCGCCCGGCGGGCCGAGGAGGACCACGTTCCTCACAGGCCCTTCCTCCCCAGGAACGCGGAGCCCTTGATGAGGGACTCGTACTGACGCATCACGAGGTGGGCCTCGATCTGCATGATCGTGTCAATGCCCACCCCGACGAGGATGAGGATTGAGGTCCCGCCGATCGAGAACCCCTGCAAGCCAGACACAGCGGAGAAGATGAAGGGGAGGACGGCGATCCCCGCCAGGAACACCCCACCCACGAGGAGCAACCGGTTCGTCACCGATCCCAGGTAGTCCGCTGTCGGTTGCCCGGGCCGAACCCCGGGCACGAACCCGCCGGCCTCGCGCAGGTTCTTCGCGATGTCGTTCGGATCGAACACGAGCGATGAGTAAAAGTAGGTGAAGAAGAAGATGAGGAGGACGTAGGCCACAAGGTAGATCGTGCTCCCCGGAGCGATGTAGCGCTGCAACCAGTTGAGCTGGGGCACCCACGTCGCGATCGAGCTGGGGAGGGTGAGGATCGCCGAGGCGAAGATGATCGGGATGACTCCCCCCTGGTTCACCCGCAACGGAAGATGGGTCGTATGCCCCCCATACACCCGCCGCCCCGAGGTGCGCTTGGCATACTGGATGACGATCTTCCGCTGCCCCTGCTGAACGATCACCGTCAGCGCGATCACGGCCACGAACAGCACGATCAGCCCGATCCCCCACAACGGGTGGACCGTTCCGGCCGAGATATCGAGCGCCGCCTGCTGGATCTCCGCGGGGAGGCGGGCCACGATTCCGGCCATGATCAACATCGAGACCCCGTTCCCAATCCCGTTCTCCGTGATCCGCTCCCCCACCCACATCAGGAAGATGGACCCCGCCGTGAGGGAGATGATCGTGCTCAGGTAGAAACCCACCGACGGTTGGGCCAACCCATACTGGATCACCAGGACGCCCATCGCGTAAGACTGGACCAGCGCCAGGGCCACCGTCCCCCACCGCGTGTACTGGGTCAGCTTCCTCCTCCCTTCCCGCCCTTCCTCCTGGAGCTTCTTCAGGCGGGGGAACACCGGGATGAGGAGGGAGAGGATGATCGAGGCATTGATGTACGGGATAACGCCAAGCGAGAACAATGAGAACTGCTGCAGTGCCCCGCCCGTGTACATGTTGATGAACTGGAACAGGCCCGCTCCAAATGCGCCCGCGAGGACATCCGCAAGCTTGCTCGTGTCCACCCCCGGCACGGGGATATGGGCGCCGATCCGGAACACGAGGAGCATCCCCAGGGTGTAGAGGATCCGCCGTCGTAGCTCCTCGATCGCGAACACCTGGCGAATGCGCCCCAGCACCTAGGCCTCCTCGCCCGGGTCCGCCACGGGCTGCGTGGTCTCCGCGCGCCCACCGGCGGCCTCGATCTTCTCTTTCGCCGTCCGGCTGAACCGATCAGCCCTCACGACGAGCGCCTTCGTGAGCTCCCCTTCGCCCAGGACCTTCAGCCCACACTTGGGGTCCTTGATCAGGCCGCGGTGGGTGAGTACGGCAAGCGACACGTCGTCGCCCGCCTCGAACCGGGCATCGAGCTCGCCCACGTTCACCACCGCGTACTCGACCCGCGCCACGTTGTGGAACCCGCGCTTAGGGAATCGCATCCAGAAGGGCGTTTGCCCTCCCTCGTACCCGGGTCGCACCGTGACCCCGGACCGCGAGTTCTGGCCCTTCGTCCCCTTCCCGGACTCGTGGCCGCCGTGGCCGGAGCTATAGCCTCGCCCAACGCGCTTCTTCCCCCGCTTGCTCCCCGGGGTGGGCCGCAGGTTATCGAGCCTCTGCATCTTCGACCTCCATGATCTCCGCCACGGTCTTCCCCCGTCGAGCCGCGACCATCTCTGCCCCCTCGATCTGCCTGAACCCATCGAGGGTGGCCCGCGCCAGGTTGAGCGGGTTCGTGGAGCGGAGGGCCTTGGTGAGGATGTCGCGCACCCCGGCGATGCGGCACACGGCCCCCACCGTCCTCCCTGCGATGACGCCCGTGCCCGGGTAGGCCGGCCGGAGGAGGACCTTGGCGGCCCCAAACTGACCCCGCACCTCGTGGGGGATCGTCCCATTCTGCACGGGGACCGTCACGAGGTGCTTCATGGCATCGCGGATCGCTTGCTGAACGGCCTGGGGGATCTCGACCGACTTCCCCACCCCCACCCCGACCTGGCCCGCGCCGTCGCCTGCAACGACCACGACGCGGAACCGAAGACGCTTCCCGCCCTTGGTGACCTTGCCCACCCGGCGGATGTCGATGACCTCATGCGCTGGTTGCTCCGGGTACCTCGCCATCAGAACTCTAGCCCCCCCTCCCGGGCCGCCTCGGCCAGGGCGCGAACCTTGCCGTGGTAGGGATAGCCCGAGCGATCGAACACCACCTCGCGGATGCCGGCCGCGCGCGCCCGCTCCGCCACGATCGCCCCCACGGCCCGCGCCCCATCCACGGTATTGCCCACCCCGCGCTCCCGCACGGCAGCACACAGCGTGGACGCGGACGCGATCGTTCGGCCCTGGGCATCATCCACAACCTGGGCGTAGACGTGGTGGAGGCTCTTGTAGACACAAAGGCGGGGACGGTCCGCGGTCCCGTGGATCCGGCGCCGGATGCGGGCCTTCCGCTTAAGCCGATGGTCGGCGCGTGTTGTTCTGGCCATAACCGTCACCCTTTCGCCCCCAGTTTACCTGCCTTGCGCACGATCTCCTCCCCCCGATAGCGAATGCCGGTGCCGCGGTACGGCTCGGGCGGGCAAAACGCGCGGATGTCCGCCGCGACCTGGCCCACCAGCCGGTTGTCGATCCCACGGATCACGATCCGAGTGGGCTCGGGAACCGAGAACTCGATCCCATCGGGGACCTCGTACCGCACCGGGTGGGAGTACCCCAACTCCATGACGAGGGCGCGGCCCTCGGCGCGGGCGCGGTACCCCAGCCCTTGGATTTCCAGTTCCTTCTGCCATTTCTCGGTCACACCGCGCACCATGTTCGCGATGAGCGCCCGGTACAGGCCATGGCGAGCCCGGAACGGGGCGCGTTCAGCCTTCCGCGCCACGCGCACCTCCCCGTCCGCGACCTCGATCGCCACGAACTCCGGCTCGTACGGGCACTCCAGCGTCCCCTGGGGACCGCGGACAGTGACCCGCCCCGGGCGAACCGTGACCTCGACCCCCGGCGGGATGCGGATGGGCTTCTTCCCAATCTTGGACATCGTCTCACCACACCTCGTACAGAAGCTCGCCGCCGATCCCGCGCCGCCGCGCCTCGCGGCCGGTCATGATCCCCTGCGAGGTGGAGAGCACAGAAGTCCCCAGGCCCCCCCGCGTGTTTGGAATCTCGTCAGCGCCCACGTACACCCGCCGCGCGGAGGTGCTGACCCGCCGCAGCCCCTGGATCGCCGGGCGGCGGAAGCGGGTCCCCTCTCGCTTGTACTTGAGGGTGAGGCGGAGGGTGGGGAAGGGCTCGCCTTCGTCCACGGTGTAGGACTCGATGTACCCTTCCTCTGCCAGGATCCGCGCGATCTCCACCTTCATCCGCGACGACGGCATCGTCACCTCGGTCATGGACCGGGCGAGCGCATTGCGGACCCGAGCGAGCATATCGGCAATGGGGTCGTTCACCGTCATCCGTTCCTCCTCACCACGCCGCCTTCTTCACGCCCGGGAGCTGCCCGTCCAGCGCGAGCTTGCGGAAGCAGAGCCGGCACAGGCCGAAATCGCCGATGTACGCCCGCGACCGCCCGCACAGCCGGCACCGGTTGCGCTTGCGCACCGCGTACTTCGGGCGCCGGTTCGCCTTCTCAATCATGGCCTTGCGCGCCATCTTCCCTCCTATTCCTTGCGAAACGCACACCCCAGCGCCGCGAGGAGCGCCCTGCCCTCTCGGTCCGTGCGCGCCGTGGTCACGATGGTGATGTCCATCCCCTGAGTGCGGACAACGTCGTCGTAGGAGATCTCCGGGAACACCATCTGCTCCGAGAGGCCGATCGAGAAGTTCCCGCGCCCATCGAACGCATCCGGAGAAACCCCCTTGAAATCGCGGATCCCAGGAAGGGCGACGTTGAACAGCTTGTACAGGAACTCGTAGGCCCGCGGCCCGCGCAGGGTCACCATGCACCCAATCGCATCCCCTTGCCGGATCTTGAAGTCCGAAATCGCACGCCGGGCCCGCGTCACGACAGGCTTCTGCCCCGCGATCTGCCCGAGGTTCGCCATCGCCCCCTCGAGGACCTTCGGGTCGTCATGCTTGCCCACGCCCATGTTCACCACGACCTTCTCCACCCGCGGGACCTGCATCACGTTGGCATACCCGAGCTCCTTCATGAGCTGCGGGACGATCTCCTCACGGTACTGGGTGTAGAGCATGGCGCTAGAACGTCGCCCCACACTGCTTGCAGCGACGGAGCTTCTGCTGCTCCACCACGGCCACGCCCAGCCGGCTGGGGGCACCGCACTCCGGGCAGATCACCTTCACCTTCGATAGGTGAACGGGGGACTCCCGCTTGATGATCCCCGGCTCGCGCACGGCCTGGGTTGGGCGCTGGTGTTTGGTCACGATGTTGACCCCCTCCACCAGGACCCGGCCCTTCTCCGGGAAGACCTGGAGGACCTTGCCGACCTTCCCCCGGTCGTCGCCTGAGATGACCTTGACCCGATCCCCTTTTCGCACCTTCCGCATCGCTCCTCCCGCTCCCTACACGACCTCCGGGGCGACCGAGATGATCCTCATCATCCCCCGCTCCCGCAGTTCACGTGCCACAGGCCCGAACACGCGCGTCCCCAGGGGCTGCAACGTTTTGTCGACGAGCACCACCGCGTTGTCATCGAAGCGGATCGTGCTACCGTCCTCGCGGCGAAACGCGCCCCGCGTCCGGACCACCACGCCCCGCACGATGTTGCCCTTCGTGAACTCCGAGGTCGGAATCCGCTTCTTGACGGAAGCGACTACGATATCGCCGATCTCGGCCGCGCTCTTCTTGCCGAGCACGTTGATACACTCCACTTCCTTGACCCCGGTGTTGTCGGCCACCGTGAGCCGTGTCGTTGGGAAGATCATCGTCTCACCCTTCCGCGCGGCGCACGATCTCCACGAGCCGCCACCGCTTGAGCGTGGATAGGGGGCGCGTCTCCTCGATCCGCACGATGTCCCCCACCCGCGCCTGGCCGGCCTCGTCGTGCGCATAGTACTTGGTCCGCCGCCGCTGCCGTTTCCCGTAGAGGGGGGCCTCGACGAGGCGCTCCTCGAGCACCACGATCGTCTTCATCATCCGGTTGCTCACTACCCGGCCAATCCGTTGTTTACGCATCTTCCCGTTCCTCAAGCACGGTCAACGCGCGGGCGATGTCGCGCTTCGCCTTCCCGATCTCCGCCGTGTTCGTCAGTCGACCTGAGGCGAGCTGGAACCGCAGCGTGAACAGCTTCTTCTTCCCCTCGGCGACCCGCGCGCGCAGCTCGTCCGTGGAAAGATCCCGCAGCTCCCGGGCCTTCATCGCTCCCCTCCCAACTGGAACCGCACCTTGAGCTGGGTCGGGATGGGCAGCTTGCACGAGACACGGCGATGGATCTCCTTGGCCTCGGCCTCGGTCACGCCGGAGAACTCGAACATGACCCGCCCCGGCCGCACCACGGCAACCCAGTTCTCGACCGCTCCTTTCCCCTTGCCCATCCGCGACTCGGCGGCGATCTTCGTGTAGGGCTTATCGGGGAAGATCCTCACCCAAACCCGGCCGCGATGCGTGCCGCGGGCGAGCGCGGTCCGCACGGCCTCGATCTGCTGGCTCGTGATCCACGCCGGCGCCAGGGCCTGGATCCCGTACTCCCCGAACGCGACCTCCGCCCCCCGGCTGGCGATCCCCTTCATCCTCCCCCGCTGCTGTTTGCGGTACTTCGTCCGCTTGGGAAACAGGGCCGGCATCTCACTTCACCTCCGACCCGGAGCGGTCGGACATGGACCAGACCTCGCCGCGGAACACCCACGCCTTGACCCCGATCACCCCGTACTTCGTCCACGCCTCGGCGAGTCCGTAGTCCACATCAGCACGTAGGGTATGGAGCGGGACACGCCCCTCCTTCATCTCCACCGACCGCGAGATCTCGGCTCCTCCGAGGCGCCCCGAGATCCGGATCTTGGCCCCTTGGGCCCCCGCGGCGATGATCCGGCGCAACGTCTCCTTCATCGCCCGGTATGGGTTGATCCGGTTCTCGATCTGAAACGCGACATCCTGGGCCACAAGGGGAGCCTCGAACTCCGGGCGCTCGACCTCCATGACCCCGATCCGCACCTCACGCCCGACCTCTCGGGACAGCCTCTCCTGGAGGGCCGCGATCTCGGCACCTCCCCGCCCGATGATGATCCCGGGCCGAGCGGCGCGGATCGTGACCGTCACCCGCCCCTCGGTCGTCCGCTCGATAAGGGTCTCGGCGAGCCCTGCCCCCTTGTACGCGTTGTGGATCTCCGCGCGCAGGCGGCAGTCCTCCGCCACGTACTCGGGGACCAGGGCGTCGGGGGCGAACCAGTTCGAACGCCACTTCCTGAGGACCCCAATCCGGAATCCGACCGGATGCGTCTTGTGACCCACTACTCCTCCTTCTCCGCCACGGCCACGGTAATGTGGGCCATCGCCCGGCGCACGATATCGGCGCGCCCGAACGCTCGCGGGTTCAGCCGTCGGACCCGTGGCCCTTCATCCACCACGGCGCGCACCACGAACAGCCTGTCCACATCCATCTCGAAATTATGCTGAGCGTTGGCCACCGCCGAGTCGAGGACCTTGCGGATGAACCGGCTCGCCTTCTGCGGCGATAGGGCCAAGATCTGCCGCGCCTCAGCCACGGGCTTGCCCCGGATCTCGTTGATCACGAGCCGCGCCTTGAGGGGGGACATCCGCACAAAACGCGCTCTGGCTATCGCTTCCCGCATCCCGTCACCTCGATCACTTCGGAACCGCGGTCTTCTTCTTCACGCCGCCGTGGCCACGGAACACCCGCGTTGGCGCGAACTCGCCCAGGCGGTGACCGATCATGGCCTCGGTCACCCGGACCGGGACGTGCGTCCGGCCGTTGTGGACGCGGATCGTGATCCCCACCATCTCCGGCGTGATCATCGAGCTCCGGGACCAGGTGACGATCTCCGCGATCTCCCCGCGCTTGACCTTGGCGAGCTTCTCCAGGACGTCGCGGGCTACAAAGGGTCCCTTCTTCCTCGACCGCGCCATCTACTCCCTCCTCTTGAGGATCTTGGCATCGCTCGCCTTGTTCTTCCGCGTCGGAACGCCCCGCGCGAGCTTCCCCCACGGCGTCTTCGACGGCCGACCCTCCCCGGTGCGGCCCTCGCCGCCTCCGTGCGGGTGATCGTCCGCGCCCATCGCCACCCCGCGCACGCTCGGCCGCCGCCCGAGGTGGCGCACCCGGCCCGCCTTGCCGTGCCGCACGTTCTTGTGGTCGGGATTGCTCACCCGCCCCACGGTGGCCATGCACGCCACGTGGAACACGCGGATCTCACCCGAGGGAAGGCGGAGGATCGCCCGATCCTCCTCGCGCCCGAGGAGTTGGGCCGCTGTCCCGGCCGCCCGCGCCACCTTCCCCCGCGAACCGGGGTAGAGCTCCACGTTGTGCACGAACGTCCCGGCCGGGATGCGCCGGAGGGGCAATGCGTTGCCCGGCTTGGGCTCCGCGCTCTCCCCCGCCTCAACCACGTCCCCCACCCTGAGCTCCAGCGGGGCAAGGATGTAGCGCTTTTCCCCATCCCGATAGTGAAGAAGGGTGATCCACGCCGACCGGTTGGGATCATACTCCACGGACACGACCCGCGCCGGAACCCCGTGCTTCTCGCGGGCGAAGTCCACCCACCGGTAGCGGCGCTTGTGGCCGCTTCCCTTGTGGCGCGTGGTGATCCGCCCCTGGTTGTTGCGGCCGACGCTGCGGGCGAGCGGGGCGACAAGCCCCTTCTCCGGCTTGTCCCGCGTCAGCTCCCCGTAGTCGGGGGCCACGGCGTGGCGCTGCCCTGGCGTAACTGGATTGAGCTTCTTGAGGCCCATTCTAGCTCACCCCACGATGTCGATCTTGTGACCGGGGGCGAGCTGGACGATGGCCCGCCGTTCCCCCCGCGTCCGCCCGTGGCGTCGGTCGAGCCGGGTCCGGCGCGGTTTCCCGGACCGGTTCATGACCCACACCCGCTCCACCTTGACCCCAAACAGGCCTTCCACTGCGGTACGGATCTCGTTCTTGCCGGCATCCGCCGCCACCTCGAACGTGTACTTGCCCTCTTCCATCCCCCGCCACGTCTTCTCCGACAGGACCGGGCGCAGGATCACATCTTCCAGATAGATCTCCCTACCCATGGCTCAGCCGCCCCTCCAGTGCCCGCACCGCTCCCTCCGTGAGGAGGATCCCGTCGTGGGCCAGCACGTCGTAGGCCGTGACCGCATCCGCACGGATGCAGGTCACGCCGGGGATGTTGCGGAACGAGTTCGCCACGGGGATCCCGTACTCCTCAGGAGCAACGACGACCAGCGTCTTCGCTGGGCAGCCGAGCCGCCCCAAAAGGGCGATCGCGTCCTTGGTGCGCGGCCGGTCGAACCCCATGCGGTCCACAACCCACACCATCTCCCCCCCGTAGCGGGAGGAGAGGGCCGCCGCCAGCGCCTTCCGCCGCATCCGCACCGGGAGCGCAAGCGACCACTCCCGCGGCTGGGGGCCGAACGTCACGCCCCCATGGCGCCAGAGCGGGGATCGCGTCGAACCGTGGCGGGCCCGGCCCGTGTGCTTCTGCGCCCACGGCTTCCGCCCCCCACCGGAGACCTCGCCCCGCGTCTTCGTCGCCGCCGTCCCTTGACGCTTGTTGAGGAGCTGGATCCGTACCGCCCGGTGGAGAAGGTCCGCCGACACAGGAGCGCCGAACACGGCCTCCGCCACCGCCGCTTCGGTCGGCACCCCTTCCGGATCGTTGAACCGGTGAATGCGAACGTTAGGCATCGTGCTTCCTTATCCGCAGCGCGCCCGACCGCGGGCCGGGGACCGACCCCCGCACGACGAGCAACCGCCGACCGCTGTCGACCGCCAACACTGTCAGGTTCCGCACGGTGACCCGCTGGACGCCGTCGTGGCCGGGGTACTTCCTCCCCTTGACGACCTTCGTCAGCCCGCGCCCCGCCGCGCCTGGCCGCCGGAACCACTTGTGGCCGTGGGACCGAGGCCGGGAGTGGAACCGCCAGCGCTTGATCGTTCCCTGGAACCCCTTCCCCTTGGAGATCCCGGTGACGTCCACCATCTCCCCGGCCGCAAACAGGTCCACGCCGACCTCCGTTCCGGGGGAGAACCGGCCCGGATCATCCACCCGCACCTCGTAGAGGTGCTTGCGGGGGGGGATGCCGATCTTGCGGAACTGGCCAAGGATCGGTCGCTTCACCTTGCGCTCGGCCACCGCGCCAGCACCGAACTGAACCGCAGCGTACCCGTGCCGGTCCGGGGTCTTCACCTCGACCACGACCGAGGGTTCGACCGCGATGACCGTGGCCGCCACCGCCCGCCCCTCCCCGTCGAACCACTGCGTCATCCCAACCTTGCGACCGATCAGCTCAAGTGGCATCTCGTCCCTCACAGTTTGATTTCGATGTCGATCCCAGTGGGGAGTTCCACTTCCATGAGCGCGTTGATCGTAGCCGCGGTCGGTTCCTTGATGTCGATCAACCGTCGGTGGACCTTGCGTTCGAAGTGCTCCATGGATCGCTTGTCCACGTGAGGCGAGCGGAGGACCGCGTACAGACGTCGTTCGGTGGGGAGCGGGATCGGGCCGCTCACCTTGGCGCGGCTCGCCATCGCGGTGTCCACGATCTTGCGGACAGCAGCGTCAACGAGCTCGTGGTCGTAGCTCTGCACCTTGATCCTGATCTTTTCCCTAGCCATCGTATCCTCGACTCCTCAGCACCTCACGCGCGATCCCTGGGGGCACCTCGTCGTAACGGGTCACCCGGAGGGTATGAACCGCACGTCCCTGGGTCAGGGACCTCAACTGGGTGGCGTACCCGAAGGTCTCCCCCAAGGGAATGGCACAGCGGATGACTTCCACCACCCCTCGGGTCTGGATAGACTGGACCTCGCCTCGGCGACGACCCAGATCCGAAACCACCTCACCGAGATACTCGGTGGGCGTGATTATATCGCCCTCCGCAACGGGTTCCAGGAGGAGGGTCCCTCCCTCCTCGAGCGCGCGGCGCAAAGCTTGGGTCCCACACGCTTCAAACGCGACTTCAGACGAGTCCGCGGGGTGCGCCCGGCCGCCGTGGAGCACAGCCCGCACGTCGGTCACCGGGAACCCCCCCACCGGGCTCGCCCCGAGCCCTCCCTCAATTCCCCGCCGCACCGCGTCCACGAACTCCGGCGGGAGGGTCTCTGCCGGGACAGGAGCGCGGAACTCGAACCCCGCCCCCCGGGGAAGGGGCTCAAACCGGACGAGGACCTTCGCGTACTGTCTCCGGCCAGCCAGCACCTGGTCCCACTCCTCGGTGACTTCCAGCGGACGGGCAAGCGTCTCCCGGTACGCGACGATCGGCTTCCCCACCCGATGCGGGACCCCGAACTCCTCCCGGATGCGCCGCAGCTGGACCTCGAGTTGCAGCTCGCCCATCCCCCCCACCAAAATCTGCCGCGTCGCCTCGTCTTCGCGCACCTGGAACGTCGGGTCTTCCTGCGCAATGCGGTCGAGCGCCTCCCGAAGAGGTCCCTCCTCGCGCTCGGAGCGAGGCTCGACGGCGAAGAACACCACCGGATCGGGAAACGCGATCCGCTCCAGGAGAAGGGGATGCTCCGGATCGGAGAGCGTCTCGCCGGTGAACACCGGGCCGGAGGCGATCGCCCCCACGATGTCCCCCGCCGTGACCTGCGCCAGGCGTTCGCGGTGGTTGGCGTGCAGGCGGAACAGACGCACCAAGCGCACCTTGCGCCCAGAAGTTGCGTTCAGCACCACCTCGCCCTCCGCCGCGGTCCCGGAGTAGACGCGCGTATAGAGGAGCCGATCGGCATAGGGATCGCTCGCCACCTTGAACACGAGCGCCGCGAACGGCTCATCAGCCGAGGCGCGGCGGAACTCCGGATCCCCGCTCGCGGTGAAGCCTTGCACCGGCGGCACGTCCTCCGGGGAGGGGAGGAAATCCACCACCGCATCCAATACCGGTTGGACTCCCACGTTTTCGAGGACCGCGCCCCCCAGGACGGGCACCCACAGCCGGCCGATCGTCGCCTGCCGGAGCGCAGCGACCATGTCGCCCGGGGCAACGTCGCCATCGGCCAGGTACTGCTCAGCGACGGAATCCGATACCTCGGCCAGCTTTTCCAGAAGGCGTTCCCGCCACTCCGTGGCCTCGCCCTCCACCTCGGGCGGGATGGGCAGGGCCTCAACCGTCCGGCCGAGGTCCGCGGGGTCCCAGCGGAGGGCGGCCCACCGCACGAGGTCCACCATCCCCAGGAGCCGCCCCTCGCGATCCCGCCAGGGCACGACGAGCGGCAGCACCGTCGCCCCAAGCTTGTCCACCATGTCCTGCACCGCCCGCGAGAAATCGGAGCCCACCCGATCGAGCTTGTTCACGAAGGCCAGCCGGGGGACCCGGTAGCGATCGGCCTGGCGCCACACCGCCTCGGACTGGGATTCCACGCCCTCCACGCCGGAGAAGAGGACCACTGCCCCATCGAGGACCCGCAGGCTGCGCTCCACCTCCGCTGTGAAATCCACGTGGCCTGGGGTATCAATGATGTTGATCGCGTGCCCGTTCCACATGGCGGTCGTCGCCGCCGCGGTGATGGTGATGCCCCGCTCCCGCTCCTGATCCATCCAGTCCATCTCGGTGGTCCCCTCATGGACCTCGCCCATGCGATGGATCTTCCCCGTGTAGTAGAGGATGCGCTCGGTGAGCGTGGTCTTGCCGGCATCGATGTGGGCGATCACGCCGATGTTGCGGATCTTGCGAACGTCACTCTCCGCCATCAGCGTGCCCCGAGGATGCGGAGGGCGCCTACCAGCGGTAGTGGGCGAACGCCCGGTTCGCCTCGGCCATGCGATGGGCTTCCTGCCTCTTTTGGTAGGCCCCACCCTCGCCGCGGGCCGCAGCGGAGATCTCGCCCGCCAGCCGCTCGGGCATCGTCCGCTCGGAGCGGGCCCGTGCCGCCTGGACCATCCACCGCAGGGCGAGCATCGTCTGCCGGTGCGCAGGGACCTCAAACGGCACCTGGTACGCAGCTCCCCCCACCCGACGGGAGCGGACCTCGATCTTGGGCATACAGTTCTGCACAGCCTTGAGGAACGTATCCAGCGCCGGACCCTCCCCCCGGCGGTCGAGGAGGTCGAACGCCTCGTACACCGTGCGTCGGGCAAGCGACTTCTTCCCGTCCCACATCACGTAGTTGATGAGTTTCTCCACGAGCTTGGAGCCCTGGCGAACGTCGGCCGCTACATCCCGACCCGGGATGACGACATCGAATGTGGGCACCTAACCCTCCTTGGGACGGCGCATCCCGTACCGGGACCGGCCCTGGCGGCGGCCCTCCACGCCTGCGGCATCGAGCGCCCCGCGGATGATGTGGTACTTCACGCCGGGGAGGTCCTTCACCCGTCCGCCCCGCACCAGGACGAGGGAGTGCTCCTGGAGGTTGTGCCCCTCGCCGGGGATGTACGCCGTCACCTCGCGCCCGTTCGACAGGCGGACCCGCGCCACCTTCCGCAACGCGGAGTTCGGCTTCTTGGGGGTGCGGGTGAACACGCGCAGGCATACACCGCGGCGCTGGGGGCAGCCGGCGAGAGCCACGGACTTGCTCTTCGACCGCTGCGGCTTCCGTCCATAACGCACAAGTTGATTAAACGTCGGCATATCTCCTCATCAGCGATTCTAGGTTCCCCTACCTACGGTTTCAACTCCGGGGAGGCCGGAGCGTTTCGGCCAGGGAACCCCGTACCCACGGGGATCCTCTTCCCCACCATCAAACAGGGCTTCAGCCCATCCAGGTAGTCGTCCTCTCCGCGCAGGGCAGCATCGGCGAGCACCTTCGTCGTGCGCTCGAACGACGCCGCCGCGAGCCACGACTTGCGGAGGAGGGCCGCCCGGGAGATGCGAAGGAGCTCCCGCTCCCCCTGCGGGATCCGGTACTCAAGGAGGCGCACCGTCTGCGCCTCGCCGTGGATCTCGACCCGGGCCTGCCGAACGCCAAGGGCGATCGCCCGGTCGAGGGCCTCGCGGGTGATCGTCTCCCCCGCCTCCGCCACGGTGGCCCCTCCCCGGGCGAGGGGGGCGAGGAGCTTGGCCCCGATCAGATCATCCCGGCCGCGACGAATCGCCTCGTTCTCCTCGGCGAGCCGCCGCACCTCGCGCTGGAAGATCTCCAACGGGACCACGTCGTTCAAGAGAAAGGTGGATTCCCCCGGATCCACGATCCGCACGTTGTTCAGGATCTGCCGGATCACGACCTCGAAGTGCTTATCGTTGATGTCCACCCCCTGGGACTTGTAGACCTTCTGCAGCTCGACGAGGAGGTACTCGCGGGTCTTCTGGACGCCGGCTACCTCCATCAGGTAATGGGGGGGGATCACGCCCTTCGACACCGGTTCGCCGCGGTCGATCTTGTCCCCGACCCGCACGATCGTCCCCTCAGCACACTCCACCTGCGCCCGGTAGCGGACGCGGACCGTGGCCACCTCGTTCGCCGTCTCCACGCGGTCCACCAGCACCACCTCGCCCGGGGGGAGGGTCACCTGGAAGAGCTCCTGGCCCTCCCGCACCGGCGCACCGTGCTCCACCATCGGCAGGAGGTCGGGGGTGATGGGGGCGATCACGGCCCGGCCCTTCCCCGCCACCACCGCCACGGAGCGCGGCCCGATGAGGACGGTCCCCGCCGTGTCGGTGCGAAGGACGAGCGGCCGCGACCGGGTGGCGAGCTTCTTCCCCGCCTCAACCTCCTCTCCATCCTGGACCAGCACCTGTGACCCGTACGGGATCTCGTACGCGCGCGTCTCGCCCCGTTCCCCACGGACGATGACCCGCCTCATCCCGCCCTCCTGCTGGAGCGTGATCCGACCCGAGATCTCGGCAACCGGTGCCTCGATGTGGTACTCCGTGGTCAACGCCTCGTCTTCCTCCACCGTCGCCCGGTGGGCGACCTTGATCTCGGCCTCGGGGGGAACGATGTACATCCTGTCCAGTCCAGCCTCATCAAGCACAGCCAGGTACCGTTCCCCGTCCTCCTCGAACAGGAACACCCTCCCCTCGATCGGGCTACACAGGGAACGGAACTTCGCCACGTCCACTTCCTCCCCCTCGGCAACGTGGACGAATATGCGGGGCAGGACGACGGTATGGGGCTCGGACGTGATCTCCACCACCTCGCGGCCGGAGCGGGTCGTCTCGATGTGGGTGATCCGGCCGGAGAGAGGGGCCACGGTGGCGTGGGGCGCCTTCGTCGTCTTGCGCGCCTCAAAGAGCTCCTCGGCACGGGGCAGGCCCTGGGTGATGTCCAGCCCCGCCACGCCGCCGGTATGGAAGGTCCGCATCGTGAGCTGGGTGCCCGGCTCGCCGATGGATTGGGCAGCGATGACCCCGACCGTTGTCCCCAGCTCTACCAGCCGGTGGAACGCGAGGTCGAGACCGTAGCACATCTGACACAGCCCTCCTGGGGTCTGGCACAGGGCGGGGGAGCGGATCACGATCTGCGGTCGGACCCGCACCTCGCGAACCCCCGCCCCCCGCAGTTCGTCGAGGAGCTCCGGGGAGAGGCCTTCGCTATCCCGCACGAGGAGCACGCCCGTTTCGGGGTGGTAGAGGTCGCCCACCGTCTTGCAGAAGCCGACGCGGTCCTCGATCCCCTCCCCATCGAGCGCGAGGGACACCTCGAGCGTCCCCACCCGCTGCGCAGTCTCCCGATCCAGGATCACCCCGGCCTCGACGAGGATCTCCCCAGTGGCGGGATCCCGGATCGGCTCCGCAGTCACCCGCCCGTAGATCCGATCAGGGATGCCCTCCATCACCTGCCCCTGAGGCGCGAAGTAGAGCGGATCGATCTCCACCCCCTGGCGGGTCCCACAGTCCTGTTCCTTCACGATCGCGTCCACACAGGCGTCCACCAACCGCCGGGTGAGGTACCCCGCGCTCGCGGTGCGCAGCGCGGTGTCGGCCGTGCCCTTCCGCCCGCCGTGCGTGGAGATGAAGTACTCCAAGATCGACAGCCCCTCGCGGAAGTTCGAGATCACGGGCCATTCGAGGACCCGTCCCTGGGGGTCGGCCATCGGCCCCCGCATCCCCGCGATCTGCTTCACCTGACCGGCCGAGCCACGGGCCCCGGAGGCGACAATGGCATGGACCGGGTTGAACGGCTTCTGTGACAGGTTCGCCATCGTGGCCTTCTCCACTGCATCCACCGTCTCCCGCCACACCCGCGTCACGGCTTGGTAGCGCTGCCCCTCCGTGGCCAGCCCCCGCGCGTACATCCGGTTGATGCGCTCCACCTGCGCCTGGGCCTCCTCCACCAGGGCAGCCTTCTCCGGAGGGATCTCGCAGTCCGGCACAGCGATCGTCAGCCCCGACAGGGTCGCGTAGCGGAACCCCAAAGTCTTCAGCTCATCCAGGACCTCCGCGTTGCGCTCCCAGCCGTAGCGGAGGTAGCACTGCTCGAGCACCGTCCGCACCCGGCGGGCGTCGAACGTCGCCCCGTAGTCGCGGAGATCGGGGGGGAGAGCCTGGTTCAGGATCGCCCTCCCGAGCGTGGTCTCCACGATCCCCCCGTCGATGCGGATCCGGATTGGGGCGTGGAGGCCGACCGCGCCGTGGTCGTAGGCCTTCAGCGCCTCGTCGATCGAGCGGAACGCTTTCCCCTTCCCCACGCCGTCCGGGTCGAGGATCGTCAGGTAGTAGAACCCGTACACCTGGTCCTGGGTGGGAAGCGCGAGCGGCCGCCCGTGGGCCGGGGAGAGGGTGTTCCGCGCGGACAGCATCAGCTCCCACGCCTCCTGGACTGGCTCCTTGCCCAACGGGAGGTGAACGGCCATCTGGTCGCCGTCGAAATCGGCGTTGTAGGACGGGCAGACGTGGGGGTGGATGTGGATCGCATCCCCATCCACAAGCACCGGTTGGAAGGCCTGGATCGAGAGGCGATGCAGGGTGGGCGCGCGGTTGAGGAGCACCGGATACTCCTGGATGAGCTGATCGAGGGTGTCCCACACCTCGGGCAGCCCGCCGGCGAGCGCCTTGTTCTTGATCTCATCGTAGTCGGCATAGGGGAGGTTCTCCAGGCGGGCGAGGATGAACGGCTTGAACAGTTCGAGCGCCATCTTCTTCGGGATCCCGCACTGGTGGAGCTTGAGCTCGGGATCAACGACGATCACCGCCCGGCCGGAGTAGTCCACCCGCCGGCCGAGGAGGTGGCGGCGAAGGCGCCCTTGCTTCCCCTGGATCCGCTCGGACAGGGATTTGAGGGGGCGGTTGTCCCGGCCGCGGATCGGGTTGTCCTTCTTCTCGTTGTGGATGAGGGCATCCACCGCCTCCTGCAGCATCCGCCGCTCGTTGCGGAGGATGATCTCCGGGGCCCCCATCTCGCGGAGCTTCTTCAGGCGGTTGTTGCGGTTGATGATGCGCCGATAGAGGTCGTTCAGGTCCGTGGTCGCAAACTTCCCCCCCTCGAGCTGGATCATCGGCCGCAGGGCAGGGGGGAGGACGGGGATGACCTCGAGCACGAGGTCGCCAGGGTTGTTGCCGGATTGGCGGAGCTGGTCCACCACTTCCAGGCGGTGAAGGATGCGTCGCCTCTCCCCTTGGTTCACCGTGTGATCGAGCTCCTCCCGCAGTTCATCGGCGAGCGCGTCCAGGTTCAGCGCCCCCAGCAAGCGCTTGATCCCCTCCGCTCCCGTGGTGGCCTCGAACCCGCCCGGGAAGCACCGCTCGTAGGCCCGCGCCTCCAAGGTGGATAGCTCCTGGCCCAACCGCAGGGGGACGTTCTCCCCCACCCGCACCACGAGGTGGGCGAGGTTGTCCACGACCTCCTGGATCGGGGTCCCCTCCACCCCCTCGTACCGCGCGCGCAGCATCTCGAACATCGTCTGCGAACACAGCTCGCCCGCCGGCCGCTCACAGAGGGTCTCCCCGGCCTCGACCGTATCCCCATCCTCGACGAACACCTCGGCGTCGGGCGTCACCGGGTACTCGTGGCGGCCGATCACCAGGGCGCGGAACGCCTCCCCATTGGCGAGCTTCCGCACCTCGATCTGGACCTCCCCCCCCTCGTCGGCCACCACCCGCGGCGCCTTGGTGATGAGGTAGGCCTGTTCCACCTGGAACGTGAACGCGGTCGCCAGGATGCGGACCTCCGTCCCGTAGAGCGTCTCCCCCTGTCGCACCTTGGGGGACCCCGATTGCGTCACAACGAACAGGTCCTCACGGGACGTCTCCGTCTCGTAGTACGCGATGCGTCGCAGGTCCCGCCGCTTGATCCCCAAGAGGCGGGACAGGGGGCTCGCCACCCCCTTCAGGTACCAGAAGTGGACCACCGGGCTCGCCAGCCGGATGTGCCCCATGTTCACCCGGCGCACCGCGGAGTCGGTGACGAGGACCCCGCACTTGTCGCACGTGATGCCCTCGTACTTCTTGCCGCGGTATTTGCCGCACGTGCACTCGTAGTCGTTCTCCGGACCGAAAATCTCCTCAGCGTAGAGCCCGCCGCGCTCGGGCTTGTGGCTGCGGTAGTTGATGGTCTCGGAGTTCGTCACTTCTCCCCGCGACCAGGAGAGCATCTCCTCGCTCGAGGCCAACCTTAGCCTGATCCGCCTGATGTCATCCCCGGAAATGGCCACTCCACATCACCTCAAAGGCCGAACAGGCCTACTCCCCATCCGTCGAACCGTCGGACGAAGCGCCCCCCGACCGCGCCCGTCGGTAATCCGTCGTATAGAACCCACTCCCCTTGTACACAACGCCGAACCGCGGCAGGAGCCGCGTCACCTCCGATGCGCCGCACCCGGGGCACCGCACGAGGGCCCGATCCTGAACCCCACGCAGCTCGCGAAACTCGGTACCACAGCGGGAGCAGCGGTAACGATAAATGGGCATAATCTCTCCTCCTTATTGCGCTCCTGGGGTGTCCCGTCGCACCAACCGGCCAATTATAGGTCCAACTACGACAAGATCAAGGCTGGCGCCGGTCTCCCATCAATGGGAAGCCGCATCTGGTGGGTCTCCGCCTCCAATTCGCAGCGGAACCGGACGACCCATGCCGGGGCGCGGGGGAGCCCCGCGGCCTCCGCCATCCGCTCCGCAGCGGCGGCGATGATCCACGCCCGCTCGTCCGGGCTCTTCGCCATCCAGGGGGCACGGACCAACGCCAGGGGTGAGCGCGGGATCTGCACGTAGAGGCGAACATCCGACGGCAGGAACAGGGGCTGAAGGCGGGTCTGTTCCTCGGCCGTCCGCGCCACGACGACCTGCGCCTCCCTCCCCAACTGGTAGAAGTGCTCAAACCGGAGGAGTTGGACCAGGTTCTCCGTGAGGGGAGTCTCTGAACCCACGTCCCGCAGCCGACGCACGAGCCCCCCATCGGTGAGGAGGCATTCCCGGTCGTCCTCCCAGGGGACAAGGCCCAATTCCCGGGCCAGCGCGGCGAGCGTTCCCGCCAGACCATCTCCCGCCGTGAGAGCCTGGAACACGCTCCCTCCCACCTTCCCCGTGGCATGGGTTGGAGGCAGGAGGCGGGCGGACAGAGGGCGCAGCACCCGCCCCGCAAGCCCCGCTGCCCGATCCAGGTTCACGAGCTCCTCCACGCCCAACCCGCCCTTCCCCACCACCTCCCCCGTCACCACGAGGTCGGCATGGAGGCGGCGGACCAGCCGCCCCACCCGATCCAGGAGAAGGCGCCGACATGCCCCGCACGGGAAGGAGGGCTCGCTGCCCCGCTGCCCCAGGGCGAGGAAATCCCGCTTCAGCGTGATGGACTGAAACCGTCGCCCGCCCACCGACCGCTGCGCGCGGAGGACGACCCCCTCCTCACCCAAGAAGAACGGGGACCGAAAATAGACGAGGCGCAGATGCGTGACCCCGGCTTGCTCCGCCAGCCGTACGGCGACGGTGCTCGCCACACTCCCCGAGTACAAAGCGACCGCTAGCGTCCGTCCTCCTTACGCATCATCTAGCGGCGGGGGACCACGAGGCCGTACAGGCCGTCCCCGCGGTGAAACAGGACCGCGGGCTGGTCGTCGTCAGCCTGGAAGAACACGAGGAACTCCCGCCCACTTCGCTCGAGCTCGCGCACCGCCGCCTCCGGGGTGAGGGGCTCCCGTACGTAGTCGTCCACGAGCTCGATCTGCGGCCCCGACGTGACCTTGCGCCCCGCGGGCGGCGTATGCCCGGTCTTGCGCGACACCCGCAGGCGCTCCTTGTACCGCACGAGCTGGCGCTGCATCTTGTCCACCGCTTGGTCAATGGAGGCGTACATGTCGTTCGTCTCCGCCTTGGCCTTGACCACCTTGTGGTTGACGAGGTACCCCATCATCTGCACCCGCTGCAGCGGACCTTCGACCTCCAAGATGACGTCCAACTTGAGGATCCGATCGAAGTAGCGGGAGAGGGCTTCTACCTTCTTCGCGACGTATTTGGGGACGGCATCCGAATCCGAAGCATAACGTTCCTCGACGTGCAGCCTCATGACAGGAACTCACCCCCCGGGTCTTCCGTATCCTACTACACTTACGGGCGGATCGTCAAGGGGTGTAAGCTAGATCACGTTCAACGGGGGCGAAGTCGGCAATCTGCCGACGGAGATAGGCAACCAGCTGCCGCGTCCCCTCCGGACCGAGGCTCGGGATGAACCCGCGGAACGCCTCGTCGACATACTGGCGCACCATCCCCCGGTAGGTGATGCCCCGCGCCAGGCGTTCGCAGGCCACCAAGCCGAGGTCGAGCGCGGCCACCGGCGGCTCCACCCGGAGGAGGGCCTCCGGGCAGTCCACCCACGCCGCGAGCTCGTCCGTGGTGTAGGCGGTGGGCTCCTCGCGAACGAGGAACCCCACCACCCGCTGCTGGACTGGAGGCAAGCGGCGGAGACGACGGAGCAGTCGATCCACCCGGACGAGGACCGGCAGGGGGAGGTCCGTGCTCCCCACGATGGAGGGGGCATCGGGGGCGCGGTCCCACTCCGGGGCAGGGGGCAGCGCAACCGGCGCCGGGGCCTCCGCGGGAGGGCGCGGGGCCGCGTCCTGCGCCCGGGCGAGGGCCTCGAGGAGCCGGCCCCGTACCTGGCGCAGCTTGGGGGACTCCACGGGGCAAAACGACGGGGTGTACCCGCCGTGGAACGTAGTCCGCAGGCGCACCTTCACCTTACGGGCCACGGCGCCGGAGAGGAAGATACACTCGCCGATCCCGAGGTGGGACACGATCTCCTTCGCCTCGGGCTTCCGCCAGGGCAGGAGCTCTCCGTACACGCGCATGTCCGCCTCGTGGACCACCCGGTGGAGGAACAGCATCCCCGCCTGGGTGAGCACATCCTTCTCCACCTTCGCCGAGCGCTGGGAGATCACCACTGCCCCCAGCCCCCGCTTCCGGCCACGGAGGGCGATGCGGGCGATGACGTCCTTGAGCCGGGTCCGCACCCCCTGGGGGATGAACTCGTGGCACTCCTCGATCCCGATCAGGTATGGGGTCCGCAGCCGGCCCGCGAGGGACCAGAGCCGGGTCAGGTAGTCGAAGACCACCGCCTCCCGCTCCCCGCCGAGCATGTCGGACACATCGAGGATCACCGGGACCCCCTCGTGGAGGGACAGGTTCGCCACCTCGCCCACAGTGGCCATGCTCAGCTCCACATCGGCGTGGTCACCCCCCCCGACGACGAGGACCTCGTACTTCTCCTTGAGGCCGAAGTACTCGCCGTCGATGTCGATGAGGGACAGCGGGTAATGGGCTTCGAGGAGCTCCTCGAAGATCACCCCTGCGGTGTTGGACTTGCCGGAACCGCGGATGCCGAGGATCGCGACGCACTGCCCGACGACCTCTTCGAGGGGGACAGTCAACTCCGGGCCAAGGTTGAGGACGCTCATCGCGGCCCACGGTACCGGGATGGCCCCATCCCGGCGAGGGGAGATGCGAGCGTCCGAGGGGACATGCGGGGCGAACCCGGGCTTACCTCTGACCTCGCACCAGCTCAGCAGCGTAGCCCAGCGCCTCGTCCCGCGTCGCGATCTCACCAGAGAGGATCCGCTCCTGGACGCGGTCCAGGATCTCCCCAAGCTGGGGCCCGGGGGGGAGGCCCATCGCGAGGAGATCGTCCCCGGTGAAGAGCTCGCGGGCGTAGCGGATCCCGCGAACCCGGCGGAGGTGCACGAGCAACCCCACGGTGCGCGCGAGGAGGGGATGCCAGGCACGCGCGCGGTGGGCGCTCGCCTCGGCGTCGCACACCACGAGCCGGAGGAGATCGGCGAACAGGGGGTAGCGCCGCGGCAGGTCCCCGCTGGGCGCTCGCTCGTCCTCCCCCACCCCCAGCAGGCGAACCTGTTTGCCGAGCCCCATCTCCGGGAGGCGCGCCACCCGCATGTGCTCCCGCACGAGGTGGACCACCCACTCCACATCCCGCTTCGGAAGCCGCAACCGCGTCAAGGCCTGGGCAGCGATGTCCGCCCCGATCCCGCAGTGCCCGCCCATGTTCTCCCCCCCCGACCGTGCCAACGCGACGGGCTTCCCCACATCGTGGTAGAGCACGGCCAACTTGAGCCGGGGATCGTCCCACAGCCCATCCGCCACGCGCAGGGCGGCCACGGTGTGGGTGAACACATCGCCCTCGGGGTGGTACGCCTCGGGCTGGGGCACGCCCCGCAGGGCCGCGATCTCGGGGAGGATGGGCTCAAGCAGGCCCAGGTCGTCGAGGAGGAGGATCCCCTCCCCCGAACGGGGGGTGGCGAGGATGCGGAGGAGCTCGTCGCGGATCCGCTCCCAGGATACGGACGTGATCCGCGGGGCATGGGTCCGGATCGCGGCGGCGGTAGCCCCCTCGATCGTGAACCCGAGTTGGCACGCGAACCGCACCGCGCGCAGCATCCGCAGGCGGTCCTCCGCGAACCGCGCCGCCGGGTCGCCGATCGCCCGCACGATGCCCGCCGCAAGATCGGGGATCCCCCCCACCCAATCCAGGACCTCCCCCTCCACCGTGGCGACGAGGCCGTTCACGGTGAAGTCCCGGCGCTGCACGTCCTTCTCAAGAGTTCCCCACTCAACGCGGTCGGGCCGCCGTCCATCGCTGTATCCATCCTCGGTGCGGAACGTGGCCACCTCGTACTGCTGTCCCCCGCGGGGCGCCACAAGGACGACGACGCCGAAGCTCTGACCCACGGAGAGAACGTGCCAGTCAGCGAAAAGCTTCCGCACCTCCTCCGGCGAGGCCGAGGTGGCGATGTCCACGTCCTGGGCCACGAACTCCTCCCCCCGCTGCGCGGCGAGGAGCGCGTCGCGCACGACGCCCCCCACGAGGACCACCGTATGCCCGGCCTCCTCCAGGCGGCGGAGGATCTCCCCCGCAAACGGGTGGTCGGCAAGCAGACGATCCATCCGCAGCCGCATGCCAGATTATCGCTGGTTGCGGCGGGGGAGCACCAGGGCTAGGATTCGCGCGAAGGGGGCGGTCATGGAACACGAACTCATGCGAGGGGCACGGGAACGGATGGTGCGGACCCTGGATGTGCTACAAGCCGAACTCACCAAGATCCATACCGGACGGGCCAACCCCGCGCTCGTGGAGAACGTGACGGTCGACTACTACGGAACCCCCACCCCGCTCAAGCACGTGGCGCACATCGTGGCCCCCGATCCTGACCTCATCACGATCCGCCCGTTCGACCGCACCCAGATCCCCGCGCTTGAGAAGGCCGTCCTCGCCGCCGACCTCGGCCTCAACCCCCAGAACGACGGGCAGGTGATCCGGATCAAGATCCCCCGCCTGTCCGAGGAGCGCCGCACCGAGCTCGTGAAGATCGTCGGGAAGAGGGCCGAGGAGGCGAAGGTCGCCCTCCGCAACGTGCGGCGCGAGGTGCGGGAGAAGCTCGAGGCCGAGAAGAAGGACGGCCGGCTGGCGGAGGACGACCATCATCGGTTGCAGAAGGCCCTCGACGACCTCACGACCGAGTACGTGAAGCGGGTGGACGAACTCGTGGAGAAGAAGGCGCAGGAGATGCGCACCCTGTGACGGGCTGGCGGTAGCCCGGCCCGCGCCGGTGGGGCGGACCCGTGGGGATTCGTCGGCACGACATCGGCCGCCGCGGTGGCGGAGGGGAGCGGCGGTTCCTACAATCGCCGCCCATGCGCGACGTGACACGGATCCTCCGGTGGGCGGCGCTCGGCCTCGTGGCCGTCCTCCTCGTCTCCTGCGCCCGTCCGGGGGAAGACGAAGGCGTCCCGTGCACGATCTCCCTGCGGCCGGGGGAAGAGATCCAGGCCGCGCTCGACCTCGCCCCACCGGGAGCGGTGATCTGCCTCGGGGCCGGCACGTGGACGGAGAGCCTCCGGGTGACGAAGCCCGTCACCCTCCGCGGGGCGGGACCCACGAAGACCATCGTCCGCAGCGCCCAACTGGGCCATCCCGCCCTCACGATCGAGGGTCCCCTCGCGGGCGAGGGGACGGTCGTCATCGTTGGGATCAAGTTCAGCGAGGCAAGCGGGGCCGCCGGCCTCCTCGTGACCGGGGAGGCCACGGTGGAGGTCGAGCGCTCCGCCTTCTCCGAAAACCGAGGACCGGGGGTCGCACTCCACGATAGGGCGTTGGTGTCGGTCCACAGCTCCACGATCAGCGCCAACACCGGGTACGGCGTGCACATCCAAGGCCAGGTCCAAGCAACCCTGGACGGAGTCACGATCGCGGACAACCGCTCAAGCGGGGTTTGGCTCGCCGACACGGCCCGGCTCATCCTCACCCAGTCCACCGTGACCCGCTGTGAAGGTCACGGCTTGTGGATCCGCGACGAGAGCCATCTCACCGCAACCGGATCCACGGTTTCATCCTGCGAGGGCTACGGGCTGTGGGTCCGCGACCAGGCATCCGCCGACCTGACCAGGTGCACGATCGCTGGGCACCGCGACGCCGGGGTGTGGGCTGAGGATGCGGCGGAGGTGGCCCTCACCTCGTCCACGGTCGAGGGGACGTGGGACGGCGTCGTGGCCCGCGAAGCGTCCTCCCTCCGCCTCGCTGGCTGCACCGTCTCCCGCGTCCGGTGGGATGGGATCAAACTCCAAGGCACAGCGGTGGGGTCCATCGTCGCGTCCACCATCTCCGGAGGGCGGGGAGTGGGGATCTCCGTGCGGGGCGCGGCCCACGCGGAGATCCGCGACAACCGGATCGAGGGGTGGACCGCCCAGGGGATCCTGTCCCTGTCCCGCATTCCCCCGTCGGGGGGAGGGAACCGGATGCAGGGAAACGGGGTGGACCTCGTGGGGAACCTCCCCGGCTCGCTGCGGGCGCCCCTTGTCGCGGCGTCCCGGGAGGAAGTCCGTTTCCCCAGCCGCGACTACGCCACGATCCAGGAAGCGGCCGACGCGCTCCTCCCCGGAGGAAAGCTCGTCCTCGCCGAGGGCATCTACCCGGCGGGGGTCACGCTCGGAAAACCGATCCGCATCGAAGCGGAGGGGATCGTCCTCCTCACCGCGAAGGCCACCCGCGAGTCGGCGGTGGTGTCCCTCGTCGGCGGGGCCGACCTCGCCCTGACGGGGGTGGCCGTGGGATACGGATCGGAGGGGCTGGTGATGGACGCCGATGCCCGCGCCGTCGTCACCGACTGTGTCCTATCCGACAACCTGCGCGGGATCCACGCGGTGGGGGACACGACTCTGGAGCTCCTGCGGTGCCGGCTATCCCGCAACGAGCAGGGCGGGATATGGCTAGGGGAACAGGCCACCGCCATCGTGCGCGAGACCGTGTTCACCCAGAACGAAGTGTGGGGGATCGGCCTCGGGGAGACGGCCGCGGCCGTGATCACGGACTGCCTCATCACCGAGAGCGGCGGGAGCGGGGGCATCGCCCTTCGCGATTCCGCCCAGGCCGAGATCGTGGGGAACTCCATCGTCGGGAGCAAGGGGGCAGGGATCGCCCTGTACCACGGATACTGCATCGGAGCAGGGTACGTCTTCACCGGGCGCGTCCGCGGCGGGGCCAACACCATCCGCGACAACGCCAAGGGGGACGTCTGTCCGGCCGACCTCGCGTTCCTCGCTGGGGAATGGGGCGAGCTCGACTGGCGCCAGGAGGATTGAGGTCGACTAGGGTTTGAGGCGGACGAAGCGGAGCTTCCCCGCCCGGAGGACCGCTCCCGTCCGCACCGCGACCCGGTCCCGCGGAGAGGAGATCTTGTCCCCATTGAGCTCCACCGCCCCTCCCTCCACGAGCCGCCGCGCCGCGGACCGCGACGAGGCCAGCCCCGCCGCGATGAGGAGATCCACGATGTTCGCCGTCCCGTCGGCATCGAGCAGGTCCCCCACCGCGACCTCCGGCATCTCCTCCGGCGGCTGCTCCTCCTCGAACACCCGCTCGAAGTGCTCCTTGCCCCGCCGCGCCCCCTCCTCGCCGTGCAGCCACCCAACCAGGGTCGCGGCGAGCCTCTTCTTCGCCTCCTTCGGATGCAACGAGGCGACCTCCTCCCAGGGGATATCGGTCAGGAGCTGGTAGTACTGGGGCATGAGCTCGTCGGGGAGCGACATGATCTTCCCGAACTGCTCCTCCGGCTCCTCCCCGACCCCGATGTAGTTCCCGCGGGACTGGGACATGGCGAATGTGCCATCGGTCCCGAGGAGGAGGGGCATCGTGAGGATGACCTGGGGATCCTGGCCATAGGCCTCCTGAATATCGCGGCCGATGAGGAGGTTGAACCTCTGATCGGATCCGCCGAGCTCGACGTCGGCCCGCACCACCACCGAGTCGTAGGCCTGGGCGAGAGGGTAGAGGAACTCCATGATCGTGATCGCTGACCCCTCGCGGAACCGACGCTGAAAGTCCTCCCGCTCCAGCATCCGCGCCACCGTGTACCGGGCGGTGAGCCCGATCACCTGAGCCAGGGTCAGCTTCTCCAACCACTCCGAGTTGTAGCGGACCTCCGCTTGCCGGGGATCGAGGATCCGGAACGCCTGCTCCCGGTAGGTGCGCATGTTGCGCTCGATCTCCTCCGGCGACATTGGCTCCCGCGTCTTGGACTTCCCCGACGGATCGCCGATGCGGCGGGTGAAGTCCCCCACCACGAGGACCGCGGTGTGTCCCAACTCCTGGAACTCCCTCAGCTTCCGCAGCACGACAGCGTGCCCGAACGTGAGCTGAGAGGCGGACGGGTCAATGCCGAGCTTGACCCGCAGTGGCCTCCCCTGGCGGAGCGACCATTCAATCTTCTGGGCCAGTTCGTCTCGGGGAAGGAGGGTTTCCGCGTTCCGCTCCATCACCGCCAGTTGTCGTTCCACTTCAGTCCGTAGATCCATCCTCACCCTTCCTTAGCTTGCCCCCACGCCGACGGAGGTCACACCACCACCGCCGACACCACCCGGTCCTCGGGCTCGACCTGGATCAGGCGCACCCCCCGCGCGTAGCGGGAGAACGTGCTCACCTGGGCCGCGGGGAACCGGATCACCTTCCCCCCCGCCGTGGACAGCGCCACCTCGTCGTCTTCGGCGACGAGGATCGCCGTGACGAGCGGCCCGCCATGGCCGTCGAGCTTGATCCCGATGACCCCCCGTCCGCCACGGCCCTGGAGGGGGAGATCGGATAGCTCCACGCGCTTCCCCTGTCCCATCTCCGTCACGAAGAGGAGCCGCTTCTCCGTCTCAGCGGGGGGGAGCCACACCATCCCCACCACGCGGTCCCCCGCGGCGAGGCGGATCCCGATCACGCCCTTCGACGGCCGCCGCGTGACGCGCACCTGCTCTTCCGGGAAGCGGATCACGTGCCCGCCTGCCGTGGCGAGGACCATCTGCCCACCCCCATGGGTGATCGCCACGTCCACGAGGCGGTCCTCGTCGGGGATCGAGTGGGCGAGGATCCCCTTCGTGTGGGCGTTGGCGTAATCGGAGAGGGCGTTGCGGTTCACGATCCCCTCGCGGGTAGCGAGCAGGGCGTATCCACCGTCATAGCCATCCACGGGGAGCACGGCGCGGATCTCCTCGTCCAGGCCCATCTCCAAGAACTGGCGCAGGTTCTTCCCCACCGAGTCGCGGTCGCCCGGCTCGAGGCGCGCGAGGGGGAGCTTGAACACGCGGCCGCGGTCGGTGAACACGAGGAGGTCCTGGTGGGTGTGGGCGGTGACCATCGTCCGCAGGTAGTCCCCCTCCTTGGGGCGGATCCCGATCACGCCCTTCCCGCCCCGCCCCTGGGCGCGGTACGCCTCGCAGCCGGCGGTGTTCACGTATCCCTTGCCCGTCACGCACAGGATCACGTCGAGGCGGGGAGCATCGAGGGCAGCGAGCTCGACCTCCTCCGACGACTCGACGATCGTCGTCCTCCGCCCGTCCCCATACTGGCGGGCGATCTCCTGGAGCTCATCGCGGATGAGGGCGTCCAGCCGGCTAGGATCGCCGAGCACGGCCTCGTATTCCCCGATCTTCGTCGCGAGCTCGGTCAGCTCCTCCTCGACCTTGCGCCGTTCGAGCTTCGTGAGCTGGGAGAGGCGCATCTTGAGGACAGCATCCGCCTGCTTGGGGGAGAGGCCGATCTCGGCGGCGAGGAGGGCCTCCGCCTCCGCCGGTTCGGACGCGCTGCGGATGATCTCGATCACCTGGTCGAGGTTCTCCAGGGCGAGCTTGAACCCGGTGAGGAGGTGGGCCCGTTCCTGGGCGACCCGGAGGCGATGCTCGGTCCGCCGCCGCACCGTCGTCCGCCGGAAGGAGAGGAACGCCTTCAGGATCTCGGGGAGGGAGAGCGTGCGCGGGCCCCCATCTTGGATGACGAGGAAGTGGCACGCGAACGTGCGCTCGAGCGGGGTCAGCTTGAGCAAGCGCGGCAGGATCCGGTGCCCATCCACCCCTCGCTTGAGCTCGATCACGACCCGCAGCCCCTCCCGGTCCGACTCATCGCGGAGGTCCGCGATGCCCTCGAGGCTCCCATCCTTGACCTTGGCCGCGATGTTCTCTAGGATGGCGGATTTGCGCACCTGGTACGGGATCTCCGTGATCACGATCCGCTCGTCCTCCACGAACGCCCGCGCGCGGAGGGTGAGCCTCCCTTCCCCAGTCTCGTAGGCAGCGCGGATCCCATCCCGGCCGACGATGATCCCCCCCGTCGGGAAGTCCGGCCCCGGGATGAGGGGGAGGAGCTCGTCCACCGTGGCATCGGGATGGTCGAGGACGTACAGCGTGGCCGCGATCAGCTCCCCCAGGTTGTGGGGCGGGATCTGGGTCGTCATCCCGACCGAGATCCCCCACGCCCCATTGGCAAGAAGGTGCGGGAACCGGGCGGGGAGGACCTCCGGCTCCTCGAGCGAGCCATCGAAGTTGGGGAGGAAGTCCACCGTCTCCTCATCGAGCTCGTCGAGGAACTCCCGCGCGATCGGGGCGAGGCGCGCCTCCGTGTACCGCATCGCCGCCGGTTCGTCCCCGTCCACCGATCCGAAGTTCCCCTGCCCGTCCACGAGCGGGTAGCGGGTGGAGAAGTCCTGGGCGAGGCCGACCATCGCCTCGTAGACCGCCATGTCCCCGTGGGGGTGGAACTTCCCCATCACCTCCCCCACGATGCGCGCCGCCTTGCGGGGAGGCTTCCCCGGCAGGAGCCCGAGCTCCCTGAATCCATAGAGAATCCGGCGTTGCACCGGCTTCAGTCCATCGCGGACGTCGGGGACGGCGCGGGCCCGGATGACGGAGACAGCGTAGTCGATGTACGACTGCTCCATCTCGTCTTCAATGAACGCGGGTTCAATCCGTTCAGGCATGGGGACATTGGAATTCTACGCCCAAGAAACGCTCCCCACAACCCAAACCGCACCTGGACGCGGCGCCGGGGCCCACGGTGCGCTTGGCCACCCCGGACGCGGGCCGGGATCACGATCCCGGATCACGGACCTCGCCTGCCGGCTGCGCCCCCGGCCGTTCCCGGCGATGGCCCCGGGGGAGCAGGGCCCCGCTCGCCCCTCCCTGGTCACCTGCTGAGGGCAGGCCCGCCCGGGAGATCTGATGCGGCAGATACCGCATAGACCTCGTTCTGGCGGACGAAACTGGCGAGGAACCTCCCGCTCGTGATGCGCTGCGAGCTGTAGGCCTGAATCGCCCGAAGCTTGAGCCCGACCAGCTCCTCCGTGAGCTCGTGGCTCCTCCACTCCCAAGGGTCGAGGGCGGTGGGGACCGTCAGCGTGAGGTCCATGGCCAGCCGCCGCGGGGCAGGCCAGCTCGGGGCGTGGACGAGGTACAGCCGCAGCTCGGGATCGCCCTCCACCTCCCCGCGGAGCAGGGCGATCAGCGTGAACTGCGCCGCCGCCCGATGATCGGGGTGGCCATCCTCGGGGTGGGGAAGGTAGATCACGGTCGGGGAGAACAGGTACAGGATCGTGGCCAGATCCGCCACGAGGTCCTCCCCACAGTACATCGCGGTCAGGCTGAAGCTGTTGCGGTAGAACGGGTAGTTGGCTTGGGTGTAGGGGCTCGGGTAAGGGTTCCCCCTCTCCCAGTTCTCGCTTCCGAGGGCCGTCAGCCCCTGGTCTGGGTACCCAAGGAAGACCGCCGCGGTCTTGGGCACGCCGAGGATCCTCAGGGCGGCCACCGCCTCCTTCTGGCGCCGGCACCCCAGGGCGCGGTAGTCCTCGGCCCGCCGCAGCGGGTTCAAGGTGAACACCTGCTTGGCGGCCTGGTTCGCGTCGCCGTTCGTGACGAACACGACCAGGACCTGGTGGCCCTCCCCCGTGAGGTGGGCGATCGTCCCCCCCAACGCCAGGAGCTCGTCATCCGGGTGGGGGGCGATCACGAGCACCCGCTCCACGCCCGGGAGCGGCGCCGGGACCTCGACCCGCGGCGGCGGAGGGACCCACCACAGGAACAGGTTGAGGAACGGATGGGGTACGCCGGGGATGAACCCCAACGCCACGGGAAGGAGGAGGATCCCCCCCATAACCCACATCCGTTGCACCCGGCGCTGCCTCTTCTTCACGAAAGTCTCCCTTCGTTTATACCCCGCCCTTCTCCCCGATGGGAGGAGCGGCCGGTATGATCGGAGCCATGGCGCGGGCGATCGGGGTGGACATCGGGGGCACCCGGACCCGGGTTGCGGCGGTGGAAGGGGAGCGGATCGTCGCCCGGCGGGCGTTCCCCACGCGCGGGATCGACGAGGTGCGGGAGGCGATCGGAGAGGTCCTCGCCGCCGCGGGCTGGGCTCGCCCCGCCACGATCGGGGTCGGAGCCCCGGCCCCCATGGACATGCGGGAGGGGAGGATCCTTGGATGCCCCAACCTCCCGCACTGGAACGGGGTCGAGGTGACGAAGGAACTCCAGCGCGCCTTCGCTTGCCCGGTGTACCTCGCCAACGACGCCACCTGCGCGGCGATTGGGGAGCTCGCGTTCGGCCACCGTCGCCGCGACTTCGTGTACCTCACCTGGTCCACCGGCATCGGGGGCGGGATCGTGTCCGGCGGCCGCGTGGTGTGGGGAGCGACCGGCCAGGCGGGGGAGATCGGGCACATCGTGCTCCGCCCCGACGGCCCACCATGCGGGTGCGGGAAGAAGGGGTGCCTGGAGGCCCTGGCGGGGGGGGCGAGCCTGGCCCGCCGCGGGTCCGAGGCCCTTGGGGAGGCCCTCTCCGCCCGCGAGGTGGTGGAGCGCGCCCAGCGCGGGGATCCCCGTGCCCACGCCCTCGTCGCCGACGCGTGTCGGGCGTTGGGGCAGGGGATCGCGATCCTGTGGGAGATCCTCGAGCCAGATCTCATCGTCCTCGGGGGCGGCCTCACCGGGTCGTGGGGGTTCCTCGGGCCCCAGGTCCTCGCTTCGGTCAGGGCGATGGCCCGCGGATCGCCAGAGATCGATCTCACCCGACTCGGGGACGATGCGGGCCTCCTCGGTGCCGTCGCCCTCCCCGACTACGTACCCCCCCAGTGGGGCCCGCGCTAACTCAGGGGTCCGTCCCGAGCGTGTGCCGGATCTCGACGCTGACCTTCTCCAGCGCGAGCCCGGAGAAGGAGGCCACCACCGTCCCCAGCCACGGAGCCTCGGTCGCGGTCAGGGTGAGGCTTCCCGATGGCAACCCCTCCCCGCGGACCGTGAGCCGGAGCTGGAGGCGCACGCCCTCCCTCCCGAGCCCGATCGTGACCGTCTGCAACGCCGGGCGAAGGGAGAGGTAGGTCTGGATGGACATCTCTGGGGGGCCGGATCCCAACTCGAGGCCCGTTCCCGCATCGGACAGGGAGAGGGTGGCCCACATCGGCCCCGTGAGGCCGAGCCGGAGCTCGGCATGGGGGCTCCCTCCTGGCCAGGCCGCGTTCCCGCTCACCTCGACCCACCACGGATCGGCATCGAGCCGGCCGAACGCCCACCCCGCCGCGGTCAAGAACCGGCCCCCGAGGAGGTCCACCGCGGTCACCTTCCCCCCCACCTGAGCGGAGACGAGGCCCAGGTCCGCCTGCGTCACGGCCTTCCACGAGCCCGTGGCCGAGGCATCCACCCGGCCGCTCGCGAGCACCCCCGCCTCAACCCCGCCTGCCCATCCGCCCCACACCGTGGACGCCCCGACCTGGGCCCGGCGGAGGCAGCCGCAGAGGAGGTCCCCCTCGATGCGCCCCGACAGCTGGACCGGAGATCCACCGCCCGAGAGCTGGACCCACCCGATCCCGCTTGCCCGCTCCCCCACCTCAAACTGGGCCCCCACCTCTCCTCCCCAGGCGAGCGCTCCCGCGCCCACCACGGCCACCACGAGCAGGATATGCCTCATCGTCCCTCCAACGCCGCGGCGACCGCGGCCACGGATCGCTTCACGGCCGGGGTGCGGAACGGCACCGCCGCCCCGTCGAGCTTGACAAGCGTTGCCCCGTCCTCGGGCACGAGGGCGAGGAAGTACTGCTGCTCAAACCCCTCGTCGGTGGAGAACGCGCGGAGGAGGGCCGCGCCGCGGGGGGAGAGGTAGACCTCCTTGATCACGAACGCCCCCCCGGGCCAGGCCTCCTTCAGCCCACCGAGACGCGCGACCGCCTCCCCCGAAACCGACTGGTGAACCCGCACATGGGGCATCATCCCCTCCGCAATGCGCAGTGTACTCCCTTTCCTCCCCCGCTCCGCCCGGAGGTGCCAGATCGGGCGGCCCTCCCGGCGCCACTTGGCCTCGTAGCGCGTGCCCGGACCGCCGGCGGCCACGGCCTCGGGCCCCGCGACGCGGAACCCCATCGCGGCGAGGTCCCCCGCCGCGTCCTCGGCATAGCGAAGGACGTCCGTGGTCAGCTCGAACCTCCCTGCGGGCCGGAGGATAGCGGCCAGGGTCCGGGCGAAGCCCTCATCCATCACCCGCCGTTCAGCATGGCTCCGCTTCGGCCACGGGCATGGGAAATGGAGGACCACCCGCTCCACGCTCTCGTCCGGGAAAAGCTCCCGCAGGGCGAACCGGCCATCCACCCGTGCAAGGCGGACGTGCTCCGCTCCCGCCCGCGCAAGCTTCCGCCCCGCCTTGACGATGCAGGTGAGGCTCGTCTCGAACCCGACCCAGTTCAACTCCGGATGCGCGGGGGCGGCTTCACAGAGGAACTCCCCGTTCCCGAACCCGATTTCCACCGCGAGCTGTGCCGGCCGGACGAAGAGAAGGCCCCATTCCGGGGGGAGTTCCTCCCACCGCTCGGGGTGAACCAGGTACCGTGCGAAGTCCACGCCCCAAGCATACACGGGTCACGAGGGGGACGGAGGATCCCTTCGTCCGCCGGGGCTCCCCCCGGAGCCGCAGGAGCTGCCCGACCGCCGATCGGCTACCGCCCGGGCTTGCGGGGCTCGAGCCTCCGCGCCGCGCCGGAGGCGACGAGCTCCTTCCCGCGCTCGGCGAGCTTGTACTTCTGCACCTTCCCCGACGAGGTCATCGGGAACTCGTGGCCCACGACCACGTACCGCGGCACCTTGAACGCCGCGATCCTCCGGGCGCAGAAGTCCACGACCTCCTGGGGATCGGGGGTGTGACCCTCACGGGGGATGAGGAACGCCATCCCCACCTCCCCCATCACGGGGTCCGGGACCCCGACCACGGACACGTTCTGCACGTCAGGGTGGGTGAACAGGACCTCCTCCACCTCCGCCGGGTACACGTTGAACCCGCCCACGATGTACATGTCCTTCTTCCGGCCCACGATCCGCACGTACCCCTCCTCGTCGAGGGTCGCGAGGTCGCCGGAGTAGAGCCAGCCTTCGTTGTCGATCACCTGGCGCGTCGCCGCGGGGTCCTTCCAGTAGCCGAGCATCACGTTGTACCCGCGGCACGCGAGCTCCCCCGTTTCGCCGACGGGGACCTCCTGCCGCGCGTCGTCCACGACCTTCACCTCGATCCCGGGGAGGGGCTTGCCCACCGTCTCCACCCGCTTGTCCAACGGATCGTCGAACCGGGTCATCGTGATCACGGGCGAGGCCTCGGTGAGCCCGTAGCAGATGCACACGTTGCAGCCGAGGTCGTCCATCGTCCCCCGCATCACCTCCGCCGGGCAGGGGGCGCCGGCCATGATCCCCGTACGCAGGCTCGCCACGTCGTAGGGCCGACCGGCGGCGGCCGCCTTGCGCTGCTCCTCGAGTTCGAGGACGAACATCGTCGGCACCCCGTACAGGACGCTCACCCGGTGCTTCTGAACAAGATCGAGGGCCACATCGGCCTTGAACACGGGCACCGGGACGATCCCCGCCCCCCACGTCACCGCGCCGAGGATCCCCATCACGCACCCAAAACAGTGGAAGAACGGGACGGGGAGGAGGAAGATGTCCTCCTCCGTCGCGTGGAGCACCTCCGTGATCTGGCGGGCGTTCTCGGCCATGTTCACGTGGGAGAGCATCGCCCCCTTGGGGTGGCCGGTCGTGCCCGAGGTGTAGAGGATGAACACGCAATCGTTCGGGTCAAGGGCATCCCCGCGGCGCGCGACCTCGGCCTGGGCGGCGCGGTCCCCGCCGCGGGCGAGGACGTCGGCGTACGGTCGCAGCCCGGGGGCCTCTCCGCCCACGGTGATCGCCTCCCGCAGGAGGGGGAGGTTCGGCCGGACCTCGGCGAGCATCGCTGCGTAATCGATCCCGAGGAACCCCTGGGACATGAACACCGCCTTCGCCTCCGCGTTCCCGAGGATGTAGGCCACTTCGTGGGTCTTGTAGCGGGTGTTCATGGGCACGACCACGGCCCCTGCCTTGGCGATCGCAAAATAGGCCGCGATCCACTCCGGGATGTTCGACATCCAGATCCCGACCTTATCGCCGGGCTCGATCCCCAACGCCACCAACCCGGCGGCGAGGCGGTCCACCTCCCGGGCGAGGTCACGGTAGGAGATCGTCCGTCCCTCGTAGAACAGGGCCGGCCGAGCGGGGAACCTGTGGGCGGTCTCGTCGAGCACTTGGGATAGCGTGCGCATCCATCCTCCTTGAGCGCCCGAAGTGTAGGGGAGGCTCGGGGGCGGTGCCACCCGTCGGGGGCGGGCGGCTTAGAATCGAGCTGTGACCGCGACCGAAAGGACGACGGCTCCTCCCCCCGATCCGCTGTCGAGGTTCAGCCCGCTCGTCGGGGACTGGTTTCGGACCGAGCTCGGGACGCCGACCCCGGCTCAGGAGCTCGGCTGGCCGCCCATCGCCGCCGGGTCCCACACCCTCCTCCTCGCCCCGACCGGGTCGGGGAAGACCCTCGCCGCGTTCCTATGGACGCTCGACCGCCTCCTCACCCAGCCGCCCGCGGTTCCCGGGGTCCACACCCTGTACATCTCGCCCCTGAAGGCCCTCAGCTACGACATCGAGCGGAATCTCCAGGGGCCCCTCGCGGGGATCCAGGCCCTCGCCCGGGCGCGCGGGATCGCGCTCCCCGAGGTCCGGGTCGGGGTCCGCACCGGAGACACCCCGCCCTCCGAGCGACAGCGCCTCGTCCGGAGGCCGCCCCACATCCTCATCACGACCCCGGAGTCGCTCCACCTCATGCTCACCTCGCCCCGGGCCCGGGAGACGCTCGCCGGGGTGAGGACCGTGATCGTGGACGAGATCCACGCCGTGGCGGAGACGAAGCGGGGGACGTTCCTCGCCCTCCTCCTCGAACGGCTGGAGGCCCTCGTCCGCAGCCCTTCCCCGGCGGATGCGAAGGGCGAACCGGAACCCGGCGGGCGGTCGTTCCAGCGGATTGGGTTGTCGGCGACGATCCGGCCGCTCGAGGCAGTGGCGCGGTTCCTGGGCGGGTTCGGGGACGATGGCCAAAAGAGGCCGGTCCAGATCGTGGACGCCGGCCTGCGGAAGGGGCTCGACCTCCTGGTCCTGGCGCCGGTCCCGGACCTGACGGCCCTCCCCGCGGGCTCGATCTGGCCCTCGATCTATGCCCGGCTGCACGAGCTCATCCTCGCCCACCGGGCGACGATCGTGTTCGTCAACAACCGCCGCGCCGCGGAGCGGATCGCGGCCGAGGTGAACGAACTGGCGGGGTACGAGCTCGTCCAGGTGCACCACGGCTCGGTGGCTAAGGAGCGGCGGCGGGAGATCGAGGAGCGGCTGAAGGCGGGGGAGATCCCGGCCATCGTGGCCACAGCGAGCCTCGAGCTGGGGATCGACATGGGGGTGGTGGACCTCGTCGTGCAGGTGGAATCGCCCCACAGCGTGGCGCGAGGGCTGCAGCGGGTGGGGCGGGCCGGCCACCTCTACCGCGCCCCGTCGCGGGGGAGGCTCCTGCCCAAGACGCGGGCCGACCTACTGGAGATGGCAGCCCTCGCCCGGGCCATGCGCGCGGGCGACCTCGCCCCGCTGCACATCCCCCATGGGCCCCTGGACCTCCTCGCCCAGCAAGTGGTGGCCATCGTCGCCTTAGGGGGGATCCCGGTGGACGACCTGTTCCGGATCGTCCGCCGCGCGGCCCCGTTCTCCGACCTGCCCCGGGACGCGTTCCACTCCGTCCTGACGATGCTCGCCGAGCCCGGGCCGTGGTCGGTGCGGCCGCGGATCGCCTGGGACCGGGTCAACGATGTCCTGCTTCCCCTCCCCGGCAGCCAGCGCCTCGCCGTGACCTCGGGCGGGGCGATCCCCGATACCGGTCAATACGGGGTGTACACCGAGGCGGGGGACCGAATTGGGGAGCTCGACGAGGAATTCGTGTACGAGGCGCGGGTCGGGGAGGTGGTCGTCCTCGGCCTGAACCGGTGGCGGATCCTCGACATCACCCACGACCGGGTCGTGGTTGCGGCGGGGGACGGGCCGGCCAAGATCCCATTCTGGCGTGGCGAGGCCTACGGCCGGGACCTCCACCTCGGCCAGGCGGTGGGGGTCCTCTCCCGGGAGATCGAGGCCCGGCTCGGCGACCCGGACCTCGTCCCGTGGCTGGGGGAGGCCTGCGCCCTCGATTCCGCCGCGGCCGAGAACACCGTTCGCTACGTCGCCCTCCAGCGGGAGCGGGGGATCGTCCCCACCGACCGCCGCCTCGTCATCGAGGGGTTCCCCGACGAGGGGGAAGGGGTGCGCCTCGCCGTCCTCACCCCGTACGGGAAGCGGTTCCACCTTGCGTTGCGCCTGGCCCTCCTCGCCCGGTTCCGGGACGAGGTGGGGCTCGAGCCGGCCTCCCTCCACAGCGACTCGGGGATCCTGTTCCGGCTGACCCAGGTCCCGTTCGAGCGGGCGGTGGCGATCATCGAGGGGCTCCGCGGGGACGAGGTGGAACGCCTCCTCCTCGCCGAGCTCGCCCGCTCGCCCCTGTTCGGCCTCCGGTTCCGCGAGAACGCGGGCCGGGCCCTCCTCCTCCCCCGCGATCGCCCGGGGAGGCGGAGCTCGTTCTGGCTGAGGCGGCTCTCGGCGCGCGACCTCCTCGAAGCGGTCCGGGCCCAGCCCGGGTTCCCCCTCGTCACGGAGACCTACCGCGAGATCCTCCAGGACATCCTGCCCGTGGACGGCGTCCGGGACTGGCTCGGGAGGCTGGAGCGGGGCGAGGTCGAGGTCGCCGTCCACCACGGGGTGGCCCCCTCCCCGTTCGCGGCGAGCCTCCTCTGGGAGTTCCAGGCGGCGTACCTCTACCAGTGGGACGAGCCCAAGCCGGGCCCGGTCCCCACGGGCATCGCTTCATGCGATCTCCTCCCCCTCCTCGGCCGCGACCTCGCCGGGTTTGTGGACCCGCGCGCCGTGGACCGCGTGGACGGCGAGCTCCGCGGGAGCGGCGAGGGCCGGTGGGCACGGACCGGGGCCGAGCTCCTCGCCCTCCTCCGCCGGGTGGGGGACGTGGGGGAGGACGAGCTCGCCGCCGTGGCATCCCCCGACGCGCGGGGCGCCGTGCCCGGGCTCCTCGCCGCCGGCGCCATCGCGTGGGTGGAGTTCCCCGGGTCGAAGCCCGCGGTGCGGCTCGTACCGGGAGAGGACCTCCCCCTCTACCGGGCCGCCCTCGCCGGGAATGAGGAGGCCCAGGTCGGGATCGTCCGGCGCCACGTGGCGAGCCGCGCCCTCGCTCCCCTCTCCGCCCTCCGGGAGAGGTACCCGTTCCCTGAAAGTGTGATCGAGTCTGCGGTAGCTATCCCGCCGTTCGTGGTCGGGACCTGGCAGGGGGAGCGGGTGTGGACGCGGAAGGAGACGCTCGAACGGCTGCAGCGGCTTTCCCTCGCCGCGCGGCGGGGCGAGGTGCACCCCCAGCCCCCGGCGGCCCTCCAGGCGTTCCTCCTCCGCCACCAGCACCGCACGCCGGAGGGCCGGGTGCGTCAGGCGGAGGGGCTCGCCCAGGTCCTGACCCAGCTCCAGGGGATCGCCCTCCCGTGGGGGTTGTGGGACGGGGAGGTCCTCCCGAGCCGGGTGGCCGGGTACCAGCCGGCGTGGGTCGAGGACCTCCTGCGGAGCGGGGAGTTCGTGTGGCTGGGCCGGCCGGGGGGAGGACGGGACCTCGCGGTCGCGTTCGCCCACCGCGCGAACGCCCCGTGGCTTGCCAAGGCGTATCCCGTGCGGAAGGAGGAGCTCGCCCCGGTGGAAGCGGCGCTGGTGGACCGGCTGAGGGAGCGGGGCCCGCGGTTCCTCGTCGAGCTCGCCGGCGACGTCGGGCTCCCCGCCACCCAGTGCGCGGTGGCACTGTGGGAGCTTGCCCGGGCGGGGATCGTCACGAACGACGGACTGGCCCCCCTCCAGGCCGGTCCGCCGCCGCTGCGGCCCGGGAAGACCCGGGTCTGGCGCGGGGGGACCGGACGGTGGTCCCTCCTCCCGCCCGGCGGGGGGGAGCTCGTCGCGGACGAGCGTGAGGCGCTCCTCGAGCTCCTCCTCTCCCGGTACGGGATCCTCTCCCGGGGGATCCTCGCCTGGGACGGGGGCGCCGTGCCGTGGGGGGAGCTCTACCCGCTCCTCACCCGCCGCGAGTGGCGGGGGGAGCTCGCGCGGGGCCTCCTCGTGGAGGGCCTGGCGGGAGCCCAGTTCGCCCGTGAGGACGTGCTCCGCGGCCTGGAGGGCCCCGGATCGGGGTGGTCCCTCCTCCCGTCCACCGACCCCGCTCTCCTCTATGGGGCGGGGGCGCCGTTCCCCCTCACCGACCCTGCGGATCCAGGTCGACGGTTCCGCACGGGACCTGGCTCGTACCTCGTCCTGCGCGATGGCCATCCCGTGCTGGCACTCGAAGGGGAGAGGCTCACGAACCTCGCCGGCCTTCCCCCGAATGAACTCCGGCCCGCGCTCGAACTCCTCACCACGCTCGTCTCCGGCCCCAGGCGGCGACTGACCGTGCGGACGTGGGACGGAGAGCCGGTGCGGGGGAGCGCGATCGAGGGGATCCTCCGCGAGCTCGGGTTCGGGGCAGGGCCCGCGGCCCTGATCCTCTACCGCCGCTACGGTCCCGACCGCGCCTGATCTCTACGGGATCTCGCGCAGCATCGCCTCGACCCGCGCCCGGAGGTCGCGGAGCCGCTCCGCCTGAGACCGCAGCTCCCCGAGCTGGGCGAGCGAGACCTGGGTCCCGTACGCGGCCTGGAGGGCCTTTTCCTTCGCGGCGATGATCGCAAGCGTCCGCTCGTAGTGGGTGCGTGCCTCATCCCACCGGTACCTCATCCGCGCCACCTCCCCGAGCTGGAACTGGGCGAGCTCGTGGTGCGGGTCCTGGGCGAGGATCTCCTCCAGGCGGCGCTGGGCGGAAAGGAGGTCCCCATCGGACATGTCAGCGACCGCGAGGAGGTAGCGGGCCTCGAGCTCCATCTCCCGGGGCGGGATCGTGGCAAGGAGCTCCGCGAGGAGCGCCCGCGCCTCCTCCGTCTCCCCCACCGCGAGGTCCACCGACGCGAGCTGGAGGTAGAGCACCTCAGGCCGGTACCGGTTGAGGCAAGCTCGCAGCGCAGCCTGGGCCTGCGCGAGGTCCCCCGCTTGGGCGTGCGCCATCCCCAGCCAGTACAGGCTCATCCGGGGGCAGAAGTCGAGCTCCACCGCGCGGGAGAGCTGCTCCTGGGCGAGCGCGACCTCGCCGTACCCCAACGAGACCTGCCCGGCGAGGAGGTAGGCATCGGCGACCATGTCCCGCACCGCGACCACCGACACGACACCGGAGAGGAGGGAGAGGACCACGGCGGTCAGCTTGAGCCGATAGCCCCGGAGCGTCACCGCGAGGTCCCCCACCGGCCCATAGCGCGGCGAGAAGGCGAGCCCGAGGATCGTCACGAACGCCAGGCTCGACGCGGGGAGGTGGAACGGGAACGTGGGAACAGCGTGGACGAACACCGCGATCAGCCCCCCGCCGAGGAGGAGGAGCTCGACCCGCTTCGCCGGATCCTTCTGCGCACTCACCCGCCGCAACCCCCAGTACCCCACGAGGACGAGCCCAGCGAGGAGCACGATCGCCCCGCACGTGCCGAGCTCAGCGGCCACCTGGACGTACTCGTTGTGGGCCTGATCCGCGCGCGGGAACGGAAACGCGTAGTCCGCCCCCTGGGGGGAGGAGAGGAACTCCGGTTTGTACGGGACGAACTGGATCTTGTACCCCCCGAGGCCGACCCCGAACAGCGGCCGGTCGCGCCACATCTCGTACCCGACCCAGAGGTCCCACGCCCGGATCGCCCCCGACTGGCGCTCCCAGAGCTCCCTCACCGGAGCGAGCGGCGTGGTCGGGGGGAGGAGGAGGACGACCGCCGCCACCAGCAGGCCCACGGTGGGAATCCACAGGAGGGGGAGCCGGCGGAGGAGCTTCCCCAGTCCCCACACCGCGGCCACCCCTCCCCCCACCGCTACGGCGTAGACGAGGCCCTGAACCCCGAGCACCCCGCCCAGGGCAGCGGTGCCAATGGCGATCGCCGCCAGCCAGCGGTACCGCGTCCCGGCCCGGCTTGGCCAGAACCCGATCCCAAACGCGACGAACAGGAGCCCCGCCACCAGGCCCAGCCGCACCCCCACCTGACGGGTGAGGAGCATCACCGCGAGGATGAACCCGATCGCGACGAGCGCGGGGACCCACGCCCACGCCTTCCGCAGCCGGACGAGGAGAATCCCCGCTGGCAACACGAGGTAGGAGAGGAACCCGGCCAGGAACTGGCGGTTCCCCATCGTGGCGATCAAGGGATCGCCCGCCGCCCCGGGGGCCACCCCGACGTACTGGAGGAGGCCGAACAGGGCGTTCCCGAACCCCGCCAGGAGGAGGGCCCCGAGGAGGAGGACGACCTCCCGATCCCCAAGGGGGGCGTTCACCACGAGGAGGAAGATGAACCCGAAGTAGAGGATGAGGGTTGCCGACTGGAGGACCACCCCGGCCGGCGTCCCCCCGGAGAGGGAGAGGAGGGCCGCGAGGAGCAGCGCGGGGAGGAGCGGGAAGAGCCACGAGACCTCGACCTTCACCTCCCGCCGCGGGAAGGACTCCACCGCCCATAGGATGAGGAGAAGCGAGACGGTGACCAGGGTGTAGATCGTCTTTGCGTACCCGTACTCCGTGTTCCACGGCGAGAAGAAGAGGGGCATCGAGAGGAGGAAGAACACCAACCCCCAGAACCGCAGGCGGGACAGCCAACCGCCCGGCGGCACCGTGGGACCGCCGCGGCGTCCCTTGCCTTTCCCGGCCTTCCCCGTGGGCACGCGGGAGTTTATCCCGGCCCGGCGGCGGAGGGCAAACCGCGGGCGAGCTCCCGCACCCGAGCCCAGCCCCCGAGCGCCCGCACGAGCGGGATCACAGCCGGCCACAGGCCCGGCCGCGCCACCACCGCCTGAACGAGACGGGACGGATGATCCATGTCCCCCTCCGCGGCCACGAGGCGCCGTAGCTCAGGGCGATCGAGCGCCGCGACGATCCGATCGAGCTCCCCATCCCGAAGGGAAACGAACGCCACCCGGCCACGGAGCCCGAACGCGATCTCGTCCCCCAGTAGAGCCCGCCAGCGGGCCTCGTACTCCGCAAGGTGATCGGGGCGTTCCGCCGCGACCTCCCCGGCGATCCGGGCCGCGATCGCCCCGAACAGGAGCCCGCCCCCGGAGAGGGGCTTCACCTGGCCGGCGGCATCGCCGACGAGGAGGACCCTCGGCCCTGCCGTGCACGGTACGGGGCCCAGCGGGATGAGCCCCCCCTCCCGGCGAACGACGCGCTCCCCGGGAAACCGATGGGCGAGGAACCGGTCGAGGAGGGAATACGCCCCGCGCCCAGCCGAAGTGAGGAGCCCGGCCCGCACTGTCCCCTCCTCCGCCGGGACGACCCACGCGAACCCACCGGGAGCGAGTTCGTTCCCCACGTGAACCTCGACCTCGTCCCCGCCCTCGGGAGACGCCGCCGCGACGATGGCCTGCACCCCGACCACGACCTCCGCGGACGGGGAGAGGCCCGCCCACCGGCGGACCGCGCTCATCGCCCCATCCGCCGCGATGAGCACCCCAAACTCCACGGGGCCCGCCGTCGTGTGGAGGACCTGGCCTGCCACGCCCACCGCCGCGGCCGGGCACACTACGGTGGCCCCGGCCTCGGCCGCCCGGTCGAGGAGCCACCGATCGAGCCCCCCTCGGTCGAGCACGTACCCCTTCGGCTCTGCAGCGCGGAACCCGAGGACCCCGCCGCCGGGAGCGCAGACGCGCACCGCCCGGACCTCGCGGAGGACGAGGCACGGAGGCACCGCCACGAGGTCGAGGAACGGGGCCCCGACGAGGCCGGTGCAGCGCGGCGGGCGGCGGGGAGCCCGCTCGACCACGAGGACCCGGGCTCCAGCCCGCGCCGTGGCCCGGGCGGCCACCGCACCGGCCGGCCCCCCTCCGACGATAGCCACGTCGTAGTGTTCCACAGCTCGATTCTCCGGCGAACGGTCCCCCCGCGCACGCCCCCCCGAAGGGGGAGCTACCCGAGCGAGGCCAGGGCGGCAGGGAGCTCGGCCAGCGTGGCGAGGGTGAGGTCGGGGACATGGAGGGGGGAGATCGGCTCCTGACCCGCGTACAGCCCAACGCGGACGCGGACCGCCCTCATCCCGACGAGCCTCGCCGGGAAGACATCGAAGTCGAGCCGGTCCCCCACCATCACCGCCTCCTCCGCCGAGACACCGAGGCCGTCGAGGATCATCCGGAAGAAGAGCGGGGAGGGTTTCCCGATCCCCATCCCCTCCGAGACGCGCCGCCAGCGGAAGTGGCCGAGCAGCCCCGCCTCCTCAAGCTGGGACAGCACCGTTTTCGGCTGGTTTGCGGCGATGGCGAGGGGATAGCGGGCAGCGAGCGTGGGAATCGCCTCCCGCGCCTCGGGGCGGACTGCGACGCCGCGCGGGTTCTCAACGAACGCCCGCCTCTGGTCGCGAAACGCGCCGCGAATCCGGCGAAACCGGTCCACATCCGGCCGCACGAAGCTCCACACCGCGGAGAGGTGGGCGTCCGGGTCGCAGCGGGCGATCGCCGCCCCGAGCTCCCGCGCGAACTCCGCTGGGGGGACAGTGACCCCCTCCGCCGCGAGCGCGCGAATGCTGGATGCTTCCCAGCCCTCATACTCCGCCTCCTCGTCCAGGACCGGCCCACCCAGGTCGAGGAGCACCGCGCGGAGGGTCACAGCTTGTACCCGATCCGGCGCAGGAACGACCTCCGTTCCTCCCGGTCCGCCTCCCCCTCCACGCCCTTCGTCCTCACCCCGTCCACCACCCCGAGGATCCCCCGCCCCTGCTCCGTCTCGGCGACGATCACCTCCACCGGGTTCGCCGTGGCGCAGAAGATCCCGCACACCTCGGGGACGAGCTTGACCGCGGTGAGGACGTTGATCGGGTACATCCCGCGCAGGAGGAGGATGAATGCGTGGCCACAGGCGAGGGCGAGCGCGTTCCGCTTAGCGAGCTCCACGAGCTCGGGATCCGTTCCCGAGAGGCGCACGAGGGCCGGGCCCGACGACTCGCAGAACCCGAGCCCGAACTTCGCCCCCGGCACGGCGGTCACCAGCGCCTCGTGGAGGTCCTCCACCGTCTTGATGAAGTGGGCCTGCCCGAGGATCAGGTTCACGTCATCCGGCTTCTCGATCCGCACCGTCCTTAGCTCCATGTCCCCTCCTGTTCCCGGTTCACCGGGGGCGATTATAGTCGGGGCCGGGTCACGCCCGGAGGTAGAAGAGCACACTAGCGAAGCCGCACAACGCCTCGAACCCGATTAGGATGAGCACGAGCGACCGCTCGCGCAGCCCTCCGGTGACCTTCAGGATCGCCTGGGGGAGGCTCACCAGCCTGCGGGTGGGGCAACGAAGCTTCCCGTCCTCGCCCAAATCCCCCCACCACCCTTTGCTCGGGAACCCGTGGGCTGCCTTGAACAGGAAATCAACCGCATAAGGCACGATCACGATCACCCCGGCCACCTCGAAGTTGCCGATGATGCAGGCGGAAGCGAGGATCGCCCCGATGGAGAGCGTCCCCACATCGCCGATGAAGATGCGGGCCGGGTACCAGTTGAAGTAGAGCATCCCCAGCAGTGCCCCCAGTCCACACACGAGGAGGAGCAGCGCTGTGGCCTGTCCCGTCTGCCAGGCGATCACCGAGAGGCTCCCCATGGCCACGATCCCCATCCCGACCTCGAGGCCGTTGAACCCGGCGAGCATGTTGACCGCGTTCGCAGCGCCGGTGACCCCGAGCGGGACCAGCACCAAGGGGTAGTAGATCCAGAAGTTGACCCTGCCTACAAACGGTATCCACACGGTGCTATGCCCCGCACGCACCGCCATCAACGGCACTGCCGCAAGAAGGGGCAGGAGAGCCTTGACCCATTGGCGCATATCCAGGAGGTCATCCACCACTCCGATCAACGCGAGCATCAGGACTGTGGCGATCACAGCCAGGAGGAGGAGCGTGTTCACCTGGGGAAAGAGGTGCAGAAAGCTCATCATCCCCAGCGCGAAGAGGATCCCGGCGCAGAACCCCGCGACGATCGCCAGCCCCCCCATCTCCGGGATCTCCGGCTTCCCGGGCTTGTTGACATCGCGCCCGACGATCCCCGCCCGGGCACACAGCCTTATCAGAACCATGGTGGAGAGGAACGTCGCTACAAAGGCGACCCCGAACGGGATCCCGATCACGGCACCCTCTCCGAATCACCCATCGAGCGCCATGCTACACACCACGTGTCCGGGAGACAAACTCAGTGGGAACCCACCGCCTCCTGCCCCAGTCTGCGTCGCCGGGCCATGGTGCAAGCCACGCCCCAGAGGGAAACCCCGCCGGCGACCGCGCCCGCCAGGTTGACCCCCAAATCCAGCCCGGAGGGCATCCTCCCCGGCACGAGGAACTGGAGGGTCTCAAGGAGGCCACCATAGCCAACCGCCGCCGCGATGGCGAGCCAGGGCTGGTGCCGGCCTCTCCGCGATAGCGTCCAGGCGAAGAGGATCGCGAGGAGCGCGTACCCTCCGAAATGGAACACCGTTGACCCCCACGTGGCCAGGGCCCGGTCGAGCATGGGAGGATAGGCTCTCCCCAGGCTCATGTACGCCAGGAACCCCATGTAGCCGAGCGTCACCACGCGCGCGATGCGCTTCCACGCCTCTCCCTTCACCCGTGCCGTCACAGCGTCAACCCCTTGCCCCATTGTCCCCTCAGGGGCCTGAGCAGGTCCACCGGGTTTATCCCAGGCGACGTCCGAGGTGACCCAAACGTGTTCGCCCGTGCGCCACAGCAGACGCCTGCCGCCAAGCCAAGTTGCCGCTAGGAGCCTGTGGGGTTACTCGCGACCTCGGCTCTGCGCCTGCCCGGGGCGAGTTGACGGTACGCGCGAACTGAAAAGTAGAATCCCCCCTCACCCTGCCCTCTCCCCCAGAGGGGGGGGGAGTCGGGTAAGCAACGAACGTCCGAGCAGGCTTCCCCTGAGCCAGCCTACCGCTAGAACAATCCCCGACCGTTGACCAGCTCGGTCTCACGGGTCACTGCCCTTGCCCCGTCCCGCGCCGGAGACCGAGGATGCGGCGCACATCCTGCGCCCGGTCCTTGCGCATCACGAGGAGTCCCTGTTCGGTCTCCACGATCACCACGTCTTTAAGGCCGATGGTGGCCACCAGGCGCCCAGGGTCCGCGGCGAACATGATGCACCCCTCGGTGTCCACCGCCACGTGGTGGGCACGGCACACGTTCCCTTGGGGATCGGCCGGGAGCAGCGCCCCCAGCGCCGACCAGTCCCCCACATCGCTCCATCCGATGTCAGCGGGGATCACAACGACGTTCGCGGCCTTCTCCATCACCCCGTAGTCGATGGATGCACTGGGCAGGGACTCGTAAACCTGCGCCACCGCCTCTGCCCAAGCTGGCCGACCGAGGTGAGGCTCGATCTCGCGCAGCGCGGCGTGGAGATCAGGCATGTGTCTCGCGATGGCGTTGAGGAGCGTGTCCACCCTCCACACGAACATCCCGCTGTTCCACAGGTATTCGCCCGCGGAGATGAACTGGGCTGCTAGGTTCCGATCCGGCTTCTCCGTGAACCCGCGGGCCCGGTAGACACCGACCTCGCCCAGCTGATCGAGGCGGTCCCCGCGGCGGATGTATCCGTAGCCCGTGGCTGGGCGATCCGGGACGATCCCCAAAGTCACCAAGTGTTCCCCATCCGCGGCCACCCTCACCGCGGCATCCAGGATCGCCAGGAACCGGTCGGGGTAGCGGATGACATGATCGGCCGGCCTGGTGGGTTGAGAGCTCCCGCGCAAACGTCAAAAACCAAACTTGACCTGAGACAACTCCCCACCGATTACCAGATGACCTCCACCGGATAGCGAGAGATCTGGGGATCGGCTGTCAAAATGGGCAACTCTTCCAAACGAGCCTGGGCGATGAGCAGGCGATCGAAGGGATCCCGGTGGTATTCCGGGAGGGTATACACATGCAGGGTGTGGCTCATCTGGATGGGCAGGCTCTCAATAGCGTTGATGGCCATCTCCCAACCGCTGGCTGCGCTGAGGAATAGTTAGTTCTTTCCGTCGCCGATGATCCCGCGAGCTTTTCCAGACAAGCGGGGGTCATCGGTGATCCACCACAGAAACGTGTAGGTATCCAGTAGTAATCTAATCTCTCAAACTCCGCAAGCGCAGATTCAGGGAGTGGAGCATCAAAATCAGGGGCGATGGTCACCTTACCTCGGGCACTCCCAGGGAGGCGTTGGACTGGCCGTTCTCCCACTGGCACCAACCGCGCGATGGGCTTACCGGCCTTGGCGATGGTGATCTCCTCGCCCTCCCTCACCCGAGCCAAGAGCCGGGAAAGGTGGGTCTTCGCCTCATGAATGTTCACCTGCAGGGCCATCCAAATTCACCTCTATCACCGCCAGTGCAGGCTAAGCCATGGCCTAAGTCAAAACAGCACGCGATCGCTGCCCCGGTGCAACGTGGCCGTCGTGAGGGGGCCAATACGTGGCCCTCATGGTCTTCTCCCCTCGACCACTTCCTCATACGTCCGCTCCGTCTCGCGGAGCATACGGTCGAGGGTGAATTCCCTGAGGGCCTTCTCGCGGCCAGCCTCGCCCATGCGGCGGCGGAGCTCTGGATCGTCGAGGAGCGTCTGGAGGGCTTCGGCCAAGGCCGGGGGATCCTCGGCCGGAACGAGGAACCCGGTAACTCCATCTTCCACAAGCTCCGGCACCCCACCCACTCTGGTGCTCACCACCGGAAGCTTAGCCATCATGGCCTCGATGATCGTGTAGGGGAGGCCTTCCCAACGCGAGGATAGGACAAAGACATCGGAGCTTGCGAGAATGCGCAGTACATCACTCCGCTCCCCCAAAAGACGCACCTTCTCCTCAAGGCCATGCTCCCGGACGTATTCCTCAACTGGAGGCTTGAGTTCCCCATCCCCCACCACCAGCAGCACCCCTTTGGGCAAAGTCTTCACTGCCTCAAGCAGCGTGAGCGGGTCTTTTGGGGGAGCGAGTCGCCCGACAAAGGTCAGCACAACTGAACCTTCTAGCCCGAGCTCCTCGCGGAGGGACGCGCCGCCCCCCTCCAGGAAAGGGCGAGGGTCGATCCCGTTATGGACGACGGCCAACTTTCCCGGCTTGGCCACGTTCCATTGAACGGCCAGTTCCCGATCGTGCTCCGAGACACAGATGATCTTGGCCGTCACCTTGGCGGCCAAGCGCTCTACCCCGGCCAGGAGTTTTCTCTTCCAAAGGCTCCGCCCCTCGGTGAACGCCCAGCCATGGGCGGTGAAGATGACGGGCTTGCGCAAGACCGCGCACGCCAGACGGGCCGCATAGCCGGCCTTGGTGCTGTGAGCATGCACGAGATCGGGTTTGAAGGCCCTCATCGCCCGGAAGATCGGCCACAACGCGCGGAAATCCTTCCACGGCCTGACGGGCCGCACGAAGTGGGGATTGGGGAATACCTTCACGCCGAGCGCCTTCGCCCCTGTCATGAGCCGCGGCTCCGGCGCGGCCACCAGGCCCACCTCATGGCCCTGCTTCACCATGTACTCCATCAGTTGAAGCACATGGAGCGGCGCTCCACCCCACTCAGCGGCCGTTATCACATACAGGATTCTCATGCAGTGTCCTCCTCCCGGACGCGCAAGCTCCGAAGACCCGTGTCCGAGCGGGCGAATGGAATGTCCCACCCCTGCACCCCAGCCGCCTCGAGCTCGCCCCTACGCCCCTCCGCTGGCCAAGCCGCGGCGTGGACCTCATAGCCCCAACTTCTGAGGATCCTCATGAACGGGATGCGGAACGCCACAACGTGGTTCCACACCGGGGCTAGAGACAGCCCTCTACTCTCTGCTCGGTTCTCCTCAACCATGCACGCTTTCTGGCGCCTTCCCTCGTCCCCTGGACTTCCCTTTCAGCACCACAGCTGGCACTGCCAAGAGGAAGAGCGGATACAACGGCATCAGAAGGCGAACGAACACGGTTCCGTAAGCAATCCAATACCCGGCCATATAGCCGATGGTGACCGCCCAAACCCATAAGTAGAACTCGCGCCACTGGCTCTCCATCCGCCGGTAATGAACAACAATCCCCAAGAACAAGAGCGGTACAAGCCATGCGTCCACCAAGAGGAGCCGCGCCGCCACCAACGTGGACCGCCCGAGTTCGAGGGATCCCGGGTCAACCAAGAGGAAATCGAGTCCAAGGAGCGAAGGGACAAGATGGACCAGGAACCATCCGAAACTGAGAAGGCTCGAAGCATGGCTGTAGTCGTACTCTGGCGGCAAGACGAGAGGCGCCACGAAGAAACCACCGATCGCGAACGCCGCAAGCAAGACTCCCCTCAGCACTGGACCGTATCGCCCAAAGCGTCGCACGAACCTCAAAGCCGCAAAGAGCGCTACTGCTCCCACCAACAGAAAGAACAATTGGATGCGTGTGAAGTAGGCCATAACCAGTCCCACGATCGTAAGCCAGTGCCGCTGACCAAAGAGGCCAAGCGCCACCGACATCACGATCGCAGCGATCAGGACATCCCGCAGGATGAACATCGAATAGGCATTCACAGATGGAAGAACCGCGACCCCCAGGAAGACAAGGCTCGCAGCCTGCAACGAGCGGGGATAGAGCCGGCGGGCCAGAACATATGCGAGCCCAGCAAGCAGTAACGAGATGAACACGTTGAACAAACGGTAGAGGAACAGGTTCCCCCCTCCATTGATGTAAGCGAGCCATCCTAGCGTCACACTGTAGGAGCGATTGTGAAGGCCGACGATCCCAGCATGATCCACGCTCAGGGGAGACACGCGAAGCGCGTCCGCAATGCGGTTCGCAGTCTCCACATACAGGTGCTGGTCTGGGTTAACTGGGATCAACCCCCCGCCTTCCGGCCAGAGGACCGGCACGAGGAGTGAAACCGCGCCGAGCAAGACAAGCTTCAGCGCCAAGACTACCCAGGGCAGAACACGAACAGACCTGCCCAGAGCTGCAGCCACACAGGCTGAACTGGCCAAGAGGAGGCCGACCATGGGCTGGCGCAGGACCACGGCTACCAGGAGCGATGCTCCTAAGGCTCCCGCCCAGAGAAAACGGTTCACTCCCTCCTCCCCCGGAATGCCATCCGACGGGGCCTTATCCCATTGCGCTCGAGAAGTTCGGTGTAGAGAGCCTCCCATTGGTCCACGACGCGGTCCAGGCTGTAGTTGGCCTCGACGTACTCCCGTCCCAATTCTCCCATGCGCCGGCGCTCCGCTTCCGGGAGGTCCATGAGCCGTACCATAGCCTGCGCCAATGCATCTGGATCTCTGGGCGGGACCAGAAATCCCACTCGACCGTTGTCAACGACCTCTCGGGGGCCGCCCGAGTCCGTGACCACAACCGGCAGCTTACATGCCAGTGCTTCGGCAATGACCAGCCCGAATCCCTCCCAGGCTGAAGAGAGGACGAATGCATCCGCGGCGTTCATGAGCGCAGGGATATCCCCGCGCTGTCCGAGGAAACGCACGCGGTCCGCCAGGTGAAGGGAACGCGACAGGCTCTCCAAGTCTGCCCGCAGGCTCCCCTCTCCTGCGACCCACAACGCGCTGCCGGATCTATCGAGCTGGGCAAATGCGCGGAGAAGCGTGGGGTAATCCTTCTGCACCTCCAGGCGCCCCACAGCCAACCAGAGGAAAGTCCCTTCCAAACGATGCTCAGTCCGAATGCACTGCCTGTCTACAGCATTCGGCTGGAAGCGCCCGGTATCAATCCCGTTATGCACAAGGCGTATCTTCTGGCTCGGAACAGCTCGTACCGCGATGTACCGTTGCAGGCCGGCTTGGCTGATCTGGGTTGTAAGATCGCAAAGGGGGTCAGTCAGGCGGTAGGCCCGTTCTCGCCAGGTGATCTCCTTCAGCGTCTTTGCTCGGGTTGAAGCTTCGTACGTACTGTGAGCCGTACAGAGCAAGACCGGGACCGGTGCAAGTGGCCGCGCCAAGCGGGTGAGGATGTTGGCGTGGAACATATGGGCATGGACGACGTGGGGCCGCCAGGATCGAATGAAGCAGGCCAGCCGCGCGACAGGTTGGGGTTGCGGTATCCGCCTGTGCATTTCCAACGAGATCACGGGGATGCCCGACCTCTGTAGCTCCTCGGCGAGCGACCCCGGCGGGGTCAAGGATACTACATGGATTCCCCAGCCGCGCGCTTGCAGGCCTTTGGCCAGAGCTACCACCTGGGTCTCCGCCCCGCCCACGCCAAGGCCCGTGATGACAACTAGGAGGCGTTTCATCGTTCTTGCCCTCCGGCCCGCGCCAACCGAAGCCGATCCCGTAAGAAGACCCCGGAACCGATCGGAGCCCCCAAGGCCCACAAGACCCTCGACTGGACCTCTTGCAGCTGCTGCGTCCACGGCACCCCCGCGTGCAGCGAGAACCGCGCGAAGTTTGCGTACTCGCGTACCCGCCGCACCACAGAGATGCCCATGTCCGGTATCTCCGTGAACTCCTTGTAGTAGAGCCGGGCCGCGTGCGGCGACTTCACCCGCAGCAGGGTGCTCCGAGCAGAGAGGCCGTCGGGCTGGTAGCCCACCTCTCCCCACACCTCATTTACGCAACGAACCCTGTAGCCCCGGGCAATCCTATTCCACACCAGAGCTTCTGTTACAAAACTGCCTAGATTCTCAGGAAACGGGTACTGACGAAGCACATCTGTCCGATACACGTGAAGTGTGTCCCCACGAACCCGATACCTCGTTCGCAGCTCGATCGTGGTAGTATCAAGCACATTTTGAGGAAGACCCGATCCAAGAAGCTTCCCCGTGCGGTCGGCATAGAGACCAACCACACCTGCAAACGAAGACCGTTCCTGGATGGGGATAGTCTCCCACCAATATCGGATCCGCTCCAGCGCACCCGGAACGAGACGATCATCCGAGTCAAGGATGAGGAATAGGATTCCCTCAGCCAACCGCACGCCCTGGTTCACGGCGACGTGCTTTCCACTATTCTTCTGCCTATGGTACCTGACAGGAAACGGCGATTCCGCCGCCATCGCCCGGACAATGTCCTCGGTTCCGTCCGTTGACCCGTCGTCAACGATGAGCCACTCGAATCCTTGGAAAGTCTGGTTCTGCAGAGACACGAACACACGTCTGAGAAGCCTGCCGCGGTTGAACGTTGGTGTGAACACGGTGACTGTGGTCTCAGTTGGTGATCGGGTGGAAGGCCCACTCTGTAGATAGACATCAGGCTGCATCGGCTCCCCTTCGCGAGGGCTGTATCTGAGCCATCCCCAACTTACCTCTCATCCAATCCCAACAACCCCGGACGACACCACGGCATTGTGACCACCTTCGGTAGCAAGCCAGCTTCAGCGCCCTCAGTCCCGACCTGACCAGAGCTGCTGGGACAGCATACGGGAAGTGCATCGAAAACAGACGCAGTTGGTTCCTCGTGGTGTAGTAGTACATAAGAGGAGAACCCCAACCCGTTGATTGCGATCTCTTATGCCATACGCGCGCTGTAGAGATGTACAGAAGCTGCCAACCCTTCTTTCGCATGCGGACGCACCACTCCGCATCCTCGCAGTAGAGAAAGAAGCGTTCGTCCATGAGCCCAACAGCACGGACAGCGTCGCAACGTACGAACAAGTTGAACCCCGACAGGAGTTCCACGTTCGCGCAACCCTGACAATCCAAGGGCAGGTCTCGAGGCACTCCTCCGATGACCCCACGCCACGGGCGGACCACTCCCACAGAGTCCACGACCTTTCCTGGCTCAAAGTAGTCCAACTCCAAAGGTCCGGCGATCCCAAGCCACGGTCTGCCCTTGAGCGCCTCAACGAGCGTGGCCAAAGCATCAGAGGCGACAACCGTGTCGTTGTTGATGAGCCATGCGTAGTCCGCCCCCACGGCGCAGGCGTAGCGGACGCCAACGTTCATTCCTCCTGCGAATCCGAGGTTCTCTCCGGTCTTGATGAGCACCAACCTCCGCTCCGGGGGCGCGGCTTCCAGGCTGGCTTCCTCTTCCGCAATACCCCCTGCCTCAGCAGTCAGGCAGTCGTACTCAACCAATACCACAGGCTTAGCTCCCTGAGCAGCTCCCGACGCGCGCGAGTTCACTAGCAGCCCCCCCCGGGCCCAGGCTCCGATCTGCTCTAAGGAATCGTCCGTCGAGCCATTGTCCACTACTACAATCCGCCTGGGTGAGAGGGACAAAAGCCGAAGCGACTCCAGGCACTCGATTGTGTCCTGCCAACCGTTCCAGTTAAGCACAACGCCGACAACCCCTCGGTTCGTAGCTTGCATCATGTGAGCGCACTCACCCCAGGCTCCCTCCGCCAGCATGGCCACCCTTTCAGCAATCTAGCCCCATCGTCTGTTCCTCTCCTTCGTCGCATTTCAGGAACACCGAGCAACGTCCTTGTTCCCCAGAGATATCTTCGCGATCGCAGGAGCTTGCCTCAATCTTTCCTCGCCAAGCGCAGGCTCATCCTGTCAGTATTCCCGCGTCTTCCCCTCGGCGCACCACAGCCTTGTAGAGCCTCCACAACGGGAGCAGGAAGCGAAGGCGCTTATTGATGCGTTCCAGCAACTCCAATCTCTCCTGCGCCAGGCCTTCCAGTGTAGCGGTCCGCTCAGCCAGGTCGCGCTCTCTTGTCTGGAAGTACTCGACTATGCCCGTCAAGAGAGCGCAAGCCCTCTCTGTTTCAGCCGGGTTCTTCGCGTTGACTCTTTTCCAAAGCAGGTTGTCGCCGTTCGCCTTTGCCCACGCAACGATCTCAGCGATGTTGAGCGTCCTGGCCCAGTGCTCAAGGAGGAGCTTCTGGAAGCGTTTCACGTCATCGTCCGAGAAGTTCGCCACGTGCTTCAGCCCAAAGGGATCATAGCTCCCCAGGATGTCAGGGTGAAGCAGGTGATTACGCGGGTTGTCACGGTACTTCACGACGAGATCACTGAACATGCTCCGGCTCTGCCCCAGCGAGTCATACAGAGTAGGGCCGCGCTCATGAGCGAGTACCTCGGGGACGAACACAACTTCGCACCGCTCAACAACCCGCAACCAAAGGTCCCAGTCGTTCTTACGCACCAGCAGCAAATGAGGGTCTACCCAGCCCACGGCGTAGAACAGCTCGCGCCGCTGCATTGACGCTGACTGAGGGATGTGGTTCAGACCTCTTAGAAGATCCACCCGATCCAGCGGCCGCCCTATCACAACGCCGGTGCCACTCGGCCTCTCAATGAAGGCCTGCGCATAGGCCATGGAGGCGCTTGGATTGTCCTCTAGAGCTCCGACCAGCGTAGCTAGGCAGTTCGGTAGGAGAACGCAATCATCGAAGCACCATGCAATGTACTCTCCACTGGATCGCTGGAATGCCAGCCATGTTGTCCAAGCTGGCAGACCCGTGTTCCGTTCAAGGCGGATGTACTTGACCCGGTCATCTTGGGAAGCATAACCCTCTATCAGTTCCTTACTTCCGTCCACGGAGCCATCATCCACGATCAGGAGTTCATGGTTCTTGTAGTCTTGCCCCAGCACGCTCTCAATCGCAGCCTGCAGAAACCCATCACGATTCCGACAGTACGTCGGCATGATCACTGATACCAGCGGTACTTTCATGGTGAGGTTCCTCCAGTCATATTGCCATCCCGAGGACACAGGGTTGGCGGTCGTGTCCTCGCCGCCAGGGCACAGGGGCCGCAGCACTTCCTCCCGGCCGGACCGTGTCCCTCACTTCCCCATTCCCACTGGTCTTCTAGACCCATGAGCTGGCCTTCGTGCTGCCCGACGAACGCGCGCCAACACCAAGATCGATCGTGCGAACCAATGAGCCGAACGGAATGCCTGGACAGGGCCCTTCAGGACCAGTATCTTGGCGAGGCTGAAGCACCTCCAGAACGACCACAATTTCGACACCGGACTGGGCGATCCGCGTTCCTCTGCAGAAGGCCCACGACCGCGTGGTCCAATCCTGGCCAGCTTCCCAGCGTCCCCAGTGGCTGCCACGAGCCGACGGATCTGGGCGAGCCACTGCTCTTCGAACTGCTGAGCGGAGTGCACCCGGGTCACGTACTGGTAAGCCTCCTCCTGAATCCGCTCCCGGAGCGCTTTGTCCTCGATCAACTGCGCAATCGCATCCCGCCAGGCCTCAGGTGTGTTCTCCACCAAGAGCCCGGACGCGCCAGGGACAACGCAGTCGGAGTACAGCGGCACGTTCGAGTAGATCCCCGCGATGCGGCATGCCCCGTAGTCGCGGAACTTCAAATTCGTCTTTGAGTTATGGAACAGATCGTCAAACCCGGGAGCTAGGCCTATGTCGTACCCTGCTCGTGAAAAGACTCGCATGAACTTCCCATAGTCCAGGATAAACCGGTGCGAGTACACATTCGCGCGCCCTCTGAGGCTGTCGGGCGTGTGACCCCAGAAGTGAACTTCCACCCTGTTCCCATAGTCCTTCAGGATGGACTCCAGAGCTGGCACGACGATGCCCGCAAGCCTGTCCCCCCGAGTCCGGCTAGTTGCGTAGACAATCCTCACCCGTGTGGGGCTGCGACGTGGCGGGTCCACCAGGTCTAGGTACACCGGGGGGGTGACCCGCTCAACACGCGGAGTGAGTTCGCGAACGGCCTCCTCCATCGGGCGCGAGTACACCCTCACCAGATCAGCCGAACGTAGATAGCGACGCAGCATAGCCTGTCGCGCTGGCCATCCGGCAGCCTCCCTCGAACCGGGTTCTGGCTGCAGTGCAAGGAGGTTGTCGTCAATGTCGTAGATAATCGGAATGGCCAGCCGTAGGGTCTCATCAAGAACAGCTTGATAGCGAGGTTCCATATTCCGGCAGAATACTGCCATGTCCGCCGTCTTCAGCACCCCCCCGGAGACGAACTGCTCCAGTGTGATCCTGCAGCAGATACTGCCTCGCCTTGAGAGACCCACAAGCGGGAGGACTGCCCCCATGATAGTAGAGGGAAACACGCCCGGCATGACGGCGAGGACCCTCGGTAACTCTGCGCTCTGATCCATCTCCTCCCGATGCCTCCTGCTCCCCTCAGCCCCGGCCAATGGTTGTCCGCTCCAACAAGCCTCCGCGGCCATTCACAGCAGCCGTGTTCCGCAGTCTATGAGCGCGGAGACGTCCTCTGGCAGCGCATCATCCTTCAGTCTGAAGATACTCCTTCTCCAGAACGAGCAGGTCGCGTTTCCTGTCCTTGATCTTCCTTGCAGGGATGCCCACGTACACCGACCATGGCTCGGTATCCTGAGTAACCAACGACAGAGCACCAATCGAGCACCCCTCCGCCACAGTTACGCCGGGGAAGATGACCGCGTTCGTGCCAATGATGGAATGACGTGAGATCCTGACCGACTTCCTGATCTCCCGCTTGTACTTGGCAGGGACTGTCGGATTGGTCAGGCTCGCACCACTATAGTCATCGCTTGAGGCGAAGACATGGCAGCCGAAAGCCAACCCAGAAAAGTCCTCAAGCGTGATGCCTTCTGTCCCGCCGTGCATGTTGCAGAAGACTGCAACGTGCACGTTTCGGCCAATCACGACCTTCCCCGAGAGAACGCAGAAATCGTCGATCCTGGAGTTGTTCCCAATTTCCATCATCTCTGCACCGTAAATCGATGCTTTATCGCTAACACGGACATTCCTTCCCAAAGACCTGAACCCCATCGCTCTGAGCCGATCCTCCGTCAAGTAAGCCATCTTCCATCCCCTCCTCCCTCCCAGTTCAATTAACCGAGCAAGACCCTCCTGAATCAGACGACAACAAGCAAGCGTTTCCCCAACTAAGCATCTCCCCGCACGCGACCACATTCGCCGCTATATGCACTGCCCCAAGGCGCGTTGCAGGCAACTGGCGACTCGTGCCACATCGTACCGAGTCAGCCTTAGGTGAACGGGGAGCGAGATCAGGCAGTCTGAAGCCCTAGCCGCCTTAGGGCACGTCCCCGCAGCGTACCGGTACATCCGGTACACGGTGTTGTCCCGGTAGTGAACGCCCGGGAACACCTTCTCCTCGTTCATCTGCGCCATTACCTGATCGCGGTTCTCAACAAGCACCTGGTATAGATGCCTCGCAGACTCGCAACCGGGTGCTACGGGGACCCTTCCCACCCTCGGATCATCCTCGAGAAACTCATCGTACCACGCCGCGATCTGGCGGCGATAGGTGTTGTCCCGGTCCAAATACCTCAGCTGGACTAGGGCAATCGCTGCCATGATCGAGTTCCCGTTGTACTTGAAACCCACGTGCTCCACATCATAGTACCACCGATAGGTTCCCTCCTTCTCTACCGTCCGAGCGTACGTATCCTTTCCAATCCCGAGCCATGACCATTTCCTCGCCTCTCGATCCAGTTCAGCGTCCGAGAAGCAGACCATCCCCGAGTCCGCCGTAGGCAGGTTCTTTACCGCCTGGAAGCTGAATACACTTACATCAGCCTCACCCCCAACATGGCCGCCGTAGTATCGCGTTCCGGCCATATGAGACGCATCGAGGATGAGCTTCAGGTTGTTCCGGCGGCAGAGATCCGCAACTCTGGGAAGCTGCCCCACGTTCCCTCCCAGACCTACAAACATGACAGCCCGAGTGCGCGGGGTGATCTGGGGAAGAACTGCGTCAGGGTCGAGACATAAGTACTCGTCCACATCGGCGAAGACAGGTCGTAACCCTTCGTACAACAATACATGGTTCGTAGACACGAACGTCAGCGGAGTACTAATAACTTCATCTCCTTGCTTCCAGTTGCCCGCCTCTTTGAGGAGCCTCACAGCGAGATGGAGACCGGCCGTGGCGGAGTTCACGAAGTGGGCATTCTTCAAACCGGTGTAGTTTCGCCATGCTTCCTCGAACTGAACTGTCTTGAATCCTAGTCCTGTCCAACCCTTCTCAAGGCATTCACGGATCTCGCTCAAGACCTCATCGACGTGGAACGTGGGAACAAAGAGCTGTATGGGTTCCATGCCACCTCCTTGTACTACATCGCTCGCCCTGGCTACTGACATCTCTCACTGCCCTAACTATCCTGGCCACCAAGTTCGTGGGCTTGCATCTCAGTGCCTCCGCACCACAGAACTGCTGGTTGTAGCTGCCACGCGCTACCCCAGGATCAAGATCGTAGGCATGACATAACGTACCTCCACTCTGAGACTGAGAAGGCTGTCCGTCGCGTAGCCCGTAGCATCCGCTGTACTCACAGCTCAAGGATGCCATCACGTTCCCTCTGAAGCATGTAGGCTGTGAGTGCAGCCTCCCAGGTACGAAGCGGACGGAATCCCAGACGCTCCACTGCGTCGTTCGCGAGGACACCATTGAGCGGCCGACGCGCTCGCGCTCCATAAGCGATGGAAGAGACCGGTTCAACTACACATGACGCTCTAGCCAAGCGCAAGATCCCTCGTGCAAACTCGAACCACGAGCATGAACCACTGTTCGTGACGTGGAACGTTCCCCTTTGCCCAGCTTGGAGAAGCTCCCCTATCCGCCCTGCAACGTCTTGTGTGTACGAGGGAGAGACCAGCTGATCATCCACAACACGGATTGCAGCCCGGGACTCCGCCAGGCGGATGATCCTCTCAACGAAGTTGGAATCTGCTCCCCCTGGAATCCCAGACCCGAACAATCCACTGGTTCGGATGATGAGATGGTCTGCACAGCTGATCCGCGCGAAGTACTCCCCAGCCAGCTTCGACACCCCATACACGCTTAACGGGTTCGGCAGGTCATCCTCGGTGTACGGTTCGCGCTTCCGTCCGTCGAACACATAGTTCGTGCTGATGTGGACGAACACACACTCCAGGCCATCACAGATTTGGGCTAGGTTTCGGACAGCAAAGGCATTGACCGCGAAAGCCCTGTCAACCTCGTCCTCGCAGTCGTCAACACGGTTGTAGGCGGCGGTGTTGATCACGATCTCCGCTTTCTTGTCTTGGAGAACCTTGCGCGTGCGGGCGTAGTCGCAGATGTCGAGATCGCTGCGCGTCAGGGGCACAACATCCCAATCCGCCATTGCCTTGACAAGGTCCGTCCCCAGCTGACCGTTTGCCCCGATCACGACGACCCGCATTGCGTTCTTCGTCACCTCCTGTCCCCGTAGACCCGCTCGTAGTACGCCCGGTAATCGCCGGTGATCACGCTCTCCACCCAAACCTGATTGGCCAAATACCATTCTACCGTCCGGCGGAGCCCCTCTTCGAAGTTCATCCGAGGCTCCCAACCCAGCTCTCCCTTTATCTTGGAACAATCGAGCGCGTACCGGAAGTCGTGCGCTGCCCCGCGGGGGTCCTTGATAAAAGTGATGAGCTCCTTCAGATATCTGTTTTCGCCCAATCGCTGGGCCAGGATCTCGCAGATGAGCTCGACAACCTCGATATTCGGCTTCTCGCAATTGCCACCGATGTTGTAGACCTCACCGCTACGCCCCTTGTGAAGGACGAGCTCAACTGCCCGGCAGTTGTCCTCCACATAGAGCCAGTCCCGTACCTGCTTCCCTTCTCCGTAGACAGGCAGCTCCTTCCCGTTCAGGGCGTTGCGGATCATGAGTGGGATCAGCTTCTCGGGAAACTGGTACGGGCCGTAGTTGTTCGAGCTGCGGGTGATGACCACGGGAAGCTCGTACGTCTTGGCGTAGGCAAGAGCGATCAGATCGGCAGCAGCTTTGCACGCTGCGTAGGGGCTGTTGGGGCGGAGTGGAGACTCCTCGGTGAAGACGCCGTCGGCCCCGAGCGCACCATAGACCTCGTCCGTTGAGATCTGGACAAACCGCTCTACGGGGTAGCGACGGGCAGTTTCGAGGAGAACGTGCGTTCCCTTCACGTTGGTGTCCACAAACGGAGTTGCGTCGAGGATACTCCGGTCCACGTGGCTCTCCGCAGCGAAGTTGACCACGCCCCACGGCTTCTCCTCCACGAACACCCTGGCCACTGCCGCGGGATCGCTGATATCGCCTCTCACAAACCTGTATCGCTGGCCCTCTTCGATGCCTGTCAGGTTCCCCAGGTTGCCGGCGTAGGTCAGCTTGTCGTAGTTGACAATTCGGACATCCGGAGAGAACGAAACTACATAGCGGATGAAGTTGCTACCGATGAAACCGGCGCCACCGGTGACGATGATCGTCTTCACAGTTTCCCCTTGTTGGGAGCATAGCAGAAGCCCGTGTTTGTGTCCCGGAGCAGCGGCAAGCCGCTGTCCTTCTTTGATACAACTGGCATCTGGTTAGGCCACGGGATCGCGAGGTCGGGGTCGGACCACAGGATCCCCGCATCGAGTTCAGGATCAAACTCCTCTGTCGTCAAGTAGATCACCACGGCCTGTTCGCTCTGGACGTAGAACCCGTGAGCAAACCCCGGAGGGACGTAGAGCATACAACAGTTATCCCCCGACAGCACCACCCTTACATGCTGTCCGTAGGTGGGGGAGCCGTGCCGGACGTCCACCGCCACGTCGAGGATCTCCCCAAACGCCACGCGGACCAGCTTCCCTTGCGCTCGGGGGGGCTTCTGAAAGTGCAGGCCGCGGAGAACGCCTCGGTGGGACAGAGACTGATTCTCCTGGACGAACCTCACGCCCAGCTCATCAAAGGCGCTCTGCTTGAACGCTTCGAAAAAGTACCCACGCTCATCCATGAACACGTGCGGCTTCACCAACACGACCTCGGGAATGATCTGTCTGTAGAACGTGAACACGCTCATTCCTCCGCGAGCTGACACAGATATGAACCGTACTCCGTGCCCGCAAGCGCCTTTGCCAAACTCAGCAGGTCGCTACGGGCGATGTAACCTTTCTGATAGGCGATTTCTTCGATACAGCCGATCTTCAGCGACTGCCTGTGCTCCAAGACAGCCACAAACTGCGAGGCCTCGAGCAGGCTCTGGTGTGTCCCCGTGTCGAGCCAGGCGAATCCTCGGCCCAAGAGCTTCACCCTCAGCTGCCCTGCCGCCAGGTAGCACTTGTTGACGTCGGTGATTTCCAGTTCGCCCCGTGCTGAGGGTTTCAGAGCCTTCGCGATTTCTACCACCTGATAGTCGTAAAAGTACAGACCCACCACCGCGTAGTTCGAGCGGGGCACTTTGGGCTTCTCCTCGATCGACAGCACCTTGCCGTCAGGGGCAAACTCAACCACCCCGTACCGCTCCGGGTCCGGGACGTGATAGCCGAACACAACCGCTCCTCCGTTCTCTTCTACTGCATCCCTTCCTGCGACGAGCAACTCCGACAAACCGTGGCCAAAGAACAGGTTATCGCCAAGGACCAGTGCGACGGCATCCTCTCCGATAAACTCCTCCCCAACGATGAACGCATCGGCTATCCCACGCGGCCTCTCCTGCACCCGGTACACGAGCCTTATCCCCAGCTGCTTCCCGTCTCCGAGAAGCTCCTCGAACCGTGGCAGAGCGTCGGGGCTGGAGATGATAAGGATCTCGCGAATGCCTGTCAGCATGAGCACGGACAGCGGGTAGTAGATCATGGGCTTATCGTAGATCGGGAGAAGCTGTTTCGAGCAGACTCGAGTCACCGGATAGAGTCTTGTTGCTCGGCCACCAGCCAAGATGATCCCTTTCATAACGCCTCTTCTCATCGTCGCCGCCACCCCAATAGCATTTTAGCGCTTCGGACGGGGGCAGACAAGCGCTCCGGGTTCTGTGCTATACACATCCAGTCACTTGCGGCGCGCCACAACGCAGTCCTCCGACCGAGGATTGCTAAGGCGCAGAGGCGGCGACATATCGCCTTACGACCTCAGGCGGGTTCCCTTCCAATTGGATGCTACCTCCCTCGAACCACACAGCTCGTGAGCACAGGTTCTCTACGCTCGCCAGGTCGTGGGAGACAAGGAGAACGGTCCTGCCGTCGGCTTTGGTCTCCCGCAACCGTGTGTAGCACTTCTCCCGGAAAGCGTGGTCACCTACAGCGAGCACTTCATCGAGTAGAAGGATATCGGGAACGACATGTGCGGCTATAGCGAACGCCAGGCGAACGTACATCCCGCTCGAGTAGTGTTTCACAGGGGTGTCCAAGAACTTCCCGATACCGGAGAAGGCGACGATTTCGTCGAACCTCCGGACAATCTCGGCCTTGCTCATGCCGAGGATTGCTCCGTTCAGGTAGATGTTCTCGCGACCGGTGAGTTCAGGGTGAAAGCCCGTCCCCACCTCAAGGAGCGACCCTACCTGCCCGTGGATCTGAGCACGTCCTATGGTCGGCTCGGTGATCCGGGCGAGAATCTTGAGGAGAGTGCTCTTTCCGGAGCCGTTTCGCCCGATGATTCCCAGCGCTTCGCCCCGCTTCACTTCAAGGGATACATCCTTCAGCGCCCAAATGTACTGACTGTTCTGTGGCGGGATCTTCGCCCCGGATCGGCTCCTCAAAGCGCGGAACGGGGCCGCAGCAGCACGGGTGATCGTCTCACGGATGGTCTTGTACGGCGCACGCTCGCCCAGCCGGTACCGCTTCCCTAGCCCCTCGATGCGAATCGCGACATCACTCATCGCACCCTCCTACACCACGTCGGCCAAAGTGCGCTCTGTCCGCCTGAAGTATACGGCACCTGTGATAAGGAGCACTGCCACCATACCTACCGACGCCCACACCATCCGCCCCGGTGGCTCACCTACACCAAGGAGGGTCCAACGAAAGCCCTCCACCACGCTCGTCATCGGGTTCAGACCAAGCAGAATGCGCCATACTCCTGTGAGGAGGGTGCTCGGGTAGATCACTGGGGTGGCAAACATCCAAAGCTGGGTTAGAAACGGCACCACATGCCGTATGTCCCGGTACTGGGCGTTCAGGGCGGCCAGCCACAACCCCACGGCGAGCGCGGTCATCAGGGCAAGTAGAAGGAACACAGGTAGCCAAAGGGCGGTGACGGTGGGCACAATCCCGTAGTAAAGCATCATTCCGATAAGCACAGCGAAGGCAATCGCGAAGTCTACCAATGGTGCAAGGACAGCAGCGAGGGGGATGATCGCCCGAGGGAAGTATACCTTGGTAATGAGATGGGCGCTGTTAGCAAGGCTATTCCCGGCCTGGTTCATCCCCTGTGAGAAGAACGTCCATGGGAGCAGTCCGGCATAGCTGAACACGGGATAGGGAAGACCATCGGATGGAATCCCTGCCAAGCGGCCGAAGAACAGGCTGAACACAACCATCGTAAGGAACGGCTGGAGCACCGCCCACGCCGCGCCAAGAACAGTTTGCTTGTAACGAACCTTGATGTCCCGCCACACGAGGAAATACAGAAGCTCCCGGTACTGCCAGATCTCGCGGGCGCTGGGCAAATGCCACCCCCGCGATGGTTTGATCACGATCGTCGGAGTCCTCTCAGGCAACGGCACCTTCTCTCACTCCCCGCTTCATGTCATGCTTCGAACTGTCATACACTCAGCAGGGGCAGCACACAGGACATCAACAAGGATCATGGCACAGCCATTGTATCCGAAGGCCGGTTGACTGGTCCAAGCACCGTTCTCCGGCACGACGACCGTAGACAAGGCGCGACGACCCCAGGCTGTAGCGAGCAATCTGGAACCGGCGGTCCAGCCTGTCTTGGGCAGCTGCGCCCAACACTGCCGCCCCACAAGAGCGGGCAACATCTGCTGCGAGAACACTCGCCGGCTCAGATCTTGTTTCGTGCCTCAAGTTCGGAGGGTTCGCTGGGTGTCTATCCTCTGGGACGCGAGGGCATCCGCGATCGGATCAACGGCCCCGTGCAGGGCGGCCTCGTCGGGGCCCTCGGCCATGATCCGAATGAGGCGCTGGGTCCCGGACGGACGCACGACCAGCCGGCCGGTCCCGTCGAGCTGGGCCTTGGCGGCTTGGATCGCGGCCCGCACCCGGGGGTCGGCGAGCGCCGCCTCCCGATCGGCCACCAGGACGTCGGCCCGTACCTGGGGGTAGAGGGGCACGGGCGCCACGAGCGAACCAAGGTCGGTCCCCGCCCGGATGAGCGCCCGCAGGACGAGGAGGGCGGTGAGGATCCCGTCCCCGGTCACAGCCCACGGGCGGTAGATGATGTGGCCGGAGGGCTCCCCCCCGAGGTCGCTCCCCCCCTCCCGCATCGCCCACGCCACGTTGCGGTCGCCCACTTCCACCCGCTCCACCCGGAACCCCCGTGCGGAGAGGTACCTCTCGGCCCCGAGGTTGCCAAGGACGGTGAACACGACCTGGGGGGAGGAGAGCTCGTTCCACCCGAGAAGGTACGGGGCGAGGGCCGCCATCAGGCGATCCCCCTCCACGACATCGCCCCGGCCGTCCACGAACAAGGCCCGATCCCCGTCGCCGTCGAATGCGATGCCAAGGTCGGCCCGCTGGGCGGGGACGGCTGCGGCTACGGCATCCATCGCCGCGGCACCGGTAGCGTTGATCCGCGCCCCGTCCGGCTCCGCGCTGAGGAGGACGAGGTCAGCCCCCAGGTCAGCGAAGAGCATCGGCGCAACCCGCGCCGTCGCCCCATGGGCGCAGTCGAGAACGATCTTCACGCCCGCAAGAGACAGGCCAGCACCCCTCTCCCGCAGGAACGCGAGGTAGCCCTCCTCGGCCGCCGGGTAAGGGGCAACCTTCCCCCCCGGGCCGGCGCGGGGCCTAGCTTCGAGGAGGGACTCCACCCGTTCCTCGTCGGCGACCGATAGTTTTAACCCATCGCGGCCGTAGAACTTGATCCCGTTATCGGGGGGAGGGTTGTGGGAGGCCGAGACAACGCAGCCCAAGTCGTACCCGGACTGGACCACGAGGTGGGACACGGCGGGGGAGGGGAGGACCCCCGCGAGGTCCACATCGCAGCCGGCCGCGGCAAGCCCGGACGCGCAGGCCGCCGCAAGGGCCGGCCCGGAGAGGCGCGTGTCCTGGGCCAACAGGACGTTCCCTGGGCGGAAGGCAAGCCCCGCCGCCCGCCCCAGGCGGTACGCGAGGTCGGCCGTGAGGTCCACCCCCGCCACCCCGCGCACGCCATCCGTCCCGAAGTACCGCACGCCCACCCCCCTTCTGCCAGCCCCTATTGTCGCCAGGCGATCGGGCCAGGACAAGAAATGCTAACTTCAGGATAACCCTAGGCCGAACTACCGTCGCGCAGGAAGCCCGACGCATGGCCTCGTTCGGTAGCGGGGAACCCCATGCCACCGCCGTTCTCCGAAACCAGATCCGGTCGGCCACAGGGCGCGCGGTTACCGGCGGCGGAGCATCCACCGCCAGGCGGTCTCGACGATGGGGTCGAGCGTGGTGAACCGGGGCTCCCAGCCGAAGTCCCTCTTCGCCCGGGACGGATCGGCCACGAGGGCCGCCGGGTCCCCCGCCCGCCGCGGTGCGTCCACGGCCCGGATCTCGCGGCCGGTGATCCTCCGGCAACACTCCACCACCTCGCGCACCGTGTGTCCCCGCCCCGTCCCGAGGTTGTAGGCCGGCGCCGCCTTCCCCCCCTCGAGCGCCCGCAGAGCACGGACGTGCGCCCGGGCGAGGTCGGAGACGTGAATGTAGTCCCGAACAGCTGTCCCGTCCTTCGTCTCGTAGTCGGTGCCGAAGATCTGCACCTCGCGCCGCACCCCGGCGGCGACCTCGAGGACGATCGGGATGAGGTGGGTCTCGGGATCGTGGCATTCGCCGATCTCCCCGTCGGGATCAGAGCCAGCGGCGTTGAAGTACCGGAGCGACACGTGCCGCAGCCCGTACGCAACCCCGTAGTCGTGAAGGATCCCCTCGAAGGCGAGCTTCGTCCGGCCGTAGGGGTTCTTCGGGGCGCAGGGGTGGTCCTCGGGGATCGGGACGCGCACCGGATCGCCGTACACGGCAGCGCTCGAGGAGAACACGATCGCGTTCACGCCGCACTCGACCATCGCGTCGAGAAGGGAGAGGCCGCTCACGACGTTGTTCTGGTAGTACTTCCGCGGGTTCGCCACCGACTCGGGGACGGAGGTGTGGGCGGCGAAGTGGATCACCGCCTCGATCGGATACCGCCGGAACGTGCGCGCAAGGAGCGCGGCATCGGCGAGGTCCCCCTCCACGAACTCCGGGCACAGGACGAGCTCCCGATGTCCGGCGGACAGGTTGTCCAGCGCGACCACGTCCCGGCCGTCGCGCAGAAGTTCCTTGATCGTGTGGCTCCCGATGTACCCTGCCCCACCCGTGACGAGGATCATCCACCCTCCTTTAGCTGCCCGGGGGCGAACCGCTGATGCCAAGTAAGTCCCCGGCCCCACGATGTTCGTTCACCGTGGGCGCTCCCCCTCCGCCTCGGGAGGAGAGGGATTGCGCAGAGGGGGAGAGGGATTGAAGGATCATGGCTCCAGCTGCACTTCCCCGTCGTCTCCCAACCAGGTCTGCACGGCTACCCTGCCTCCCCGCACGGCGGCCCGGCGGCCGATCACGGACCCCTCGAGGGCCACGCCCTCGACCAACGCCTCGTCCATGACGATCGCCCGGGCGATCGCGGCCCCGCGGGCGGTCGCCCGCGGCCCGATCGCGACGTGGGGGCCGATGGTGGACCGCTCGACCACCGCCCGTGCCCCGATGAAGGCAGGCCCGCTCACCCGGCTCCCCACCACCTGCGCCCCGCGCTCAATCACCACCGGCCCTTCGATCGTCGAGTCCCCGTCCACCTCCCCCTCGATCCGCGGCTCGACCTGCGCCAGGAGGAGGCGGTTCGCGACGAGGAGGTCCGCCGGCCGGCCCACGTCCTGCCACCACCCGTCCACCGTGTAGGGGAGAACGAGGTGCCCGCGGTCGACGAGCCACTGAAGGCAATCGGTGAGCTCGAGCTCCCCCCGGAACGACGGCTTCACCTCCCGCGCCGCCTGGAAGAGGAGCGGGGTGAACGCGTACGCGCCGACGATGGCGAGGTCGCTCGGGGGATCGTTGGGCTTCTCGACGAGGCGGACGAGCCTCCCCCCCTCGATCACGGCCACCCCGAACCGCCGGGGATCGTCAACCGGACACAGGGCGACGACGGCGGACGGCTCTCGCGACCGAACCAGGTCCACCACGCCCGTCACCCCCTTCTCAAGGAGGTTGTCCCCGAGGTAGACGAGGAACGCCTCGTTTCCCACGTACTCCTCGGCGCAGAGGACGGCGTGGGCCAGGCCCCGCGGCTCGGGCTGGAGGACGTAGGACACGTGGAGCCCGAGCCGGGCCCCGTCGCCCAACCGCTCCCGGAACTGACCCGCGACGCTCGGGCTGACGACGATCCCCACCTCGCGGATCCCCGCCTCCCGTACCGCCCCCAGGGCGTGCTCGACCACCGGCCGACCGGCGACGGGGAGGAGGTGCTTGGCCTGGGTGGACGTGAACGGGCGGAGCCGGGTCCCCTCGCCCCCGCACAGCACGACCGCCTTCATGACGGAACCCATTCTAGCCAAATCCCCGATCGTCTGTGCCGGGACCGCGCGCTACGCTCAAGGGCCATGATACGGAGAGTCCTATCGATACTAGCCATCGCGGCGATGGCGGGGAGCGGATGGGCGCAGTCGGTGGCCGACCTCACGGCGGAGGCGGAGGCCCTGTTCCCGATCCGGTACGAACTTGCGAACATGGAGCGGCTGATCGGGGTCTACGAGGCCCTCCTCGCCGCGGAACCGGGGAACGCGGCCGTTCTCGCGCAGCTCGCCCAAGTTTGGTACGAGCGGGCCGTGTTTGCACCGGAGGAGGAAAAGGAAGCGATCCTCCGCACCGCGGCCGACTACGGGTTCCGCTCCTTGGGGCTCTCGGGCCTCGACGAAGGGCTCAGCCTCTCCGATGAGGAGCTCCGCGCCCTCCTCGCCCGCACCACGGACCCGGCCGCGATCCTGTGGACGGGGCACAGCTGGGGCCTCCTCCTGGGACGGATGAACCCGTTCGCGGCGTTCGCGAGCCTCGGCAAGATCCGCACGATGTACGAGCGGGTGATCGAGCTCGACCCGGGGTACTGGGGAGGATCGGGACCGCAGGCGTACGGCGCGCTCCTCGCCAACCTCTCCGACTACGGGATCCTGTTCGGGGTCAAGCTCGCCGATGCGAAGACCTACTTCGAGTGGGCGCAGGCCCTCGATCTGACGTACCTCGAGAACCACATCGCCTACGCTTGGGAGTACGCCCGACGGGCCAAGGACCGGGCCCTGTTCGAGGATCTCCTCCACTACGTGCTGGAAGCCCCAATCGGGGACTGGCCGTTCTGGAACCGCCATGCCAAGGTGAAGGCGGCGGAGTACCTGCACGAGGTGGATCGGCACTTCCGATGACGTGGGTGCTCCTCGTGGCCCTCATCGGGGCAGTGCTCGCGGTGAACCAACCACCCCCGGTGGTCCCCCTCGCGTTCGATTCCGCGGCGCGGGCGGTGGGGGAGGTGGCGCGGGCCCTCGGCGGGACGGGGCGCGGGCTGCGGGACCCCTACCCGGAGGCGTCCCGCCCGGTGATGGCCGTGCTGCGCCATCTTCCCCCGGCGGTGCGGGAGGCCGTGATCGGGTGGGGGATGCGCTTCTCCGTGGGGTACCCGGCAACGGCCCTCGCCGGATTCGACCCCGACTCGCTCTTCTCTGACTACGTCCGGCGCTACCCCAACCGGGAGTACCCGGCGATCGTCCTCGGCTCGCCAGGAGGGGGGGTGGCGCACCTCGCAGCCCTCCTCGACGCCCCGTTCCTCCCCGTGTGCGCCCTGATCGGGATCCGCCACGAGGTGCAGCCGGATGACCTCGCGGCGTACGCCGCCACCGCCCGCGCCGCGCGGGAGCTCGCCGCGCCCGGCCGGTATGAGCTCATCGTCCACTACGACCCGATCCACGACCGGGACCTCGTCGCCCATGCCTGCCTCATCCGGGTCCGGCCCCTCTCCCTGCCCCGGCCGTACCGGGAGTTCATCGGCGAGCACCTCGCCCCGGGGGGGACGCTCATCCTCACCGAGGGCACCTACCCCTGGCCCCAAGCGGAACTCGGGGACGGGATCTGGCTCCAGATCGGAGGCCTGGGCGGGATCGGGCCGGAGGACTACCTCGCCCACTACCCCTCGCCGGGGCCGACGATCGCCCGGCGGGAGTCGGAGTGGGGGTGCCCGGACGCGTTCGCTCAGGATCTGCGGGCGTTCGCGGCCGGCGCGGGGATCACGCTCGTCGAGGTCCCGGCAGCCCACCCGACGGACTATAGCGAGCTCGCCTACCGGGCCTACCGCGCCGCGGGAGGGCGAGACGATGTGGTGATCCTCGACTGCTTCACTTCCCTCGATAGCCGGTTCTGCAAGCGGACCGGCATCCCTCCCCTCCATCTCCCGTTCGGGACGGAGGACGCCCTCCTCTTCGCTCAACGGTTCCTCACCGCGGCCCCCGTGGCGGAAAAGCTCCTCCTCCTCCACCCCACGTTCGCCCGTCCTCCGGACTGGGTCCCGCTCGCCCGGTGGAGGGAGGTTCTGGGAGAGGGGACGACGGTCCTCGTGGACGAGCGGTACTGGCCGGACGATCCCTATGCCCCGTTCGCCGCTGCGGCGGAGCTCGCCCGGCGGGAAAAGGAATGGGAGCTCGCTCGGCCACTCCGCCTCCCCGTTCAGGGGTTCCTCGACCTCGTGGGGCGCTGATCCTCCAGGGAGGGGAGGACGGCCCGCGGACCGGGGCCATCGCCCACGGAGACGAACGGGATCCCGTAGGCCCGTTCGAGGAGGGGAGGCGTGACGACCTCGCCCGGCGCTCCCTGGGCGAGGACTTCCCCGGTGGAGAAGAGGGCCACCCGGTCCGCGTAGAGGAGGGCGTTGTTCGGGCTGTGGGAGGTGATCGCCGCGCCGAGGCCCTCCCCCACCACCTCCTGCACCGCGAGGAGGACCCGGTGCTGGTTCGCCGGGTCGAGGTGAGCATCCGGCTCGTCGAGGAGGAGGAACGCCGCCCCCTGAGCGAGCCCCCGCGCCACGAGGACGAGCCTCCGCTCCCCTCCGCTCAGGGTGTAGTAGGGGCGATCCCGGAACCCCGCCAGGTTGAGGGCGGCCAGCGCTTCATCGGCGGCGCGGCGGTCCCGCTCCTTGGGCTGGCTGAGCCAGCGCACGTAGGGGGCGCGGCCCATGAGGACCACCTCCCACGCCGTGAAGTTGAACGGGGGCTCGTGGAACTGGGGCACGTACCCGACCTGCTGCGCCCGCTCCCGGGCGGAGAACGACCCGAGCGGCCGGTCGTCGAGGAGGACCTCCCCCTCCGCGGGGGGCCGCAGGCCGCCGATGCAGTCGAGGAACGTCGTCTTCCCGCTCCCGTTCGGGCCGAGGAGGAACGCCGTCTCCCCGGAGCGAAGTTCGAGCGTGATCCCGCGCAGGACCGGGCGGCCCGGGATGTAGGCGTAGACGAGCCCTCCCGCCCGGAGCCTCACCGCCACCCCCCCCGCTCCCGGAGGAACCTGAGGAAGAGGACGAGGAACAGCGGGGCCCCGAGGAGGCCGGTGAGGATCCCCAACGGAATCTCCGCGGTGAGGAGGGTGCGGGCGAGCGTGTCGAGGGCCACCACGAGGGCCGCCCCCAACCCGGCCGCGGCGGGGAGGAGCTTCGCGTAGTCCGGCCCCACCACCGCCCGGGCGGCATGGGGCACGAGCAGCCCAACCCAGCTCACGGTCCCGCTTACGGAGACCGCGGAGGCGACGAGGAGGGTCCCCATCCCCACCACGAGGAACCGCGTCGGGCGGACCCTCACCCCGAGCGCCTCCGCCTCCTGGTCGGCGAGGGTGAGGAGGTTGAGGCGCCATCGGGCGAGGAGGAAGAAGGAGAGGCCGATCCCGGAGGCGATGCCGAGGGGGAGGAGATCGGGGACGCGGACCCCGCTCAGGCCCCCGAGGAGCCAGTACGTGATCGCGGGGAGGGTCCCAAGCGGGTCCGCCGCGTACTTTACGAGCCCGAGGACCGCGGACAGGAACGAATCCACGAGCACCCCCGCGATGACGAGGACGAGGACCCCCCCTCCGAACGTCCACCCGAGGAGCGCGGTGAGGGCCACCCCCAACGCCCCCCCCGCGAAGGCGAACGCCTGAACCACCGCCGGCTGGGGGAAGAGGAGGAACGCCAGCGCTGCCCCCAGCCCCGCCCCCGAGCTCACCCCCAGCAGCCGCCCCTCGACCAGGGGGTTGCGGAACACGCCCTGGTACACCGCCCCCGCCACGGCGAGGTTCGCCCCCACCAACGCCGCGGCCCCGATCCGCGGGAGGCGGATCCGCAGGACAAGCGCCCGCACCACCTCCGCCACCTCGCCCCCGGTGAGGGCGGCGAACACCTCCCCCGGCGAGATCGGATACCGCCCGACCATGAGGGCGAAGAACATCACCGGCAGGGGGAGGAGGAGAAGCCCCCCGACCAGCGCGGACCGCTTCATCGGCCGAACAGGGCCGCTACCGCATCCGGGGTGAGATGGCACCCGTAGAAGTCCCCGTAGAACCGGATCACCTCCGTCACCAGGTCGAGCCCGGTGGACCCGGGGTGAAGGGTCTCCGCAAGCCACAGGAGCCCCAGGACGACCTCCGGCCCCGGGATGTCCCACGACGCGAAGAACTCCGGGAACCGGTACACCCGCCCCGTCCGGACCGCGGTCACCCCTTGCCAGATCGGGTCAGACGCGAGGGCCACGAGGTCGACCTGGTTGTAGACGGGGACGAGGACCACCTCCGGGTCCCACAAAAGGAGCCTCTCCGCATCCACCCGCTGCCAGAAGAGCCCCGGCCGGGGGGAAAGGGCGCGCCCAACTGGGATCCCGCCCGCGAGCTCGATGAGGACGTTCTGGATCACATCCCCGGCGTACACGTTCAGGACGGTGTAGTAGGCGGCGAAGTACACGCGGGGGCGGGGCTCCCGCGCCGCGGTCCCCGCCGTGACCCGGGCGCTGATCTCCCTGAACCGCGCGCCGAGCTCCTCGGCCCGCTCCATGCGGCCGAGGACCCTCCCCGTGAGGAGGATCGCCTCCTCGATCCCGCCCAGGGTCTCCGGGTAGTAGAGCACGGTGGGGATCCCCACTTCCTCGAGAAGCGGCGCCAATCCCGTCCCGTGGACGACGGAGCTAGCGAGGACGACATCCGGCTGGAGGGCGACGATCGCCTCCACGGTCGGCTGCACGGGGAGCTCCTTCCCTCGGTAACCCGGGTCGAGCCCGGCGAGCGCTTCCTGGGCGAGGGGGAGGGAGGGGAGGCTCGCGTAGTACGCCCCCACCAAGGCCTCCCCCCCACCCAGCGCATACACGATCCAGCTCGTCCCGCTGTGGAGGCACACCACCCGTTCCACCGCCGGGGGGAGGGCCACCTCCCGGCCGGCTTGGTCCACCACGATGCCCTGCCCTCCCGCAGGGAACGAGAGGAGGCCCAGGAGCAGGATCAGCGACGCGATCACGGCCCGATGATACTCGCTAGCTCCTCTTCGGTGAGCTCGACCCCATAGAAGTCGCGGTACAGACGGGCGGCGTACTCGCCCAGCGTCAGGGGAAGGGTCCCCGGGTGCAGCAGCTCAGCGAGCCACACGATCCCGAGGACCGACTCCGGGATCGGGTTGTCCCACGCGAAGAGGAGCTGGGGCATCTTGTACACCCGACCCGTCTGGACAGCGGTGATCCCCTGGAACACGGGATCCCCGAGGTAGTCCGCCGGGACAGCAGTCCCGTACGAGGCAATGACGATCACATCAGGGTTCCAGAGGAGGAACTGCTCCGGGCTCACGTTCTGCCACGAGGTCCCCGCGAGGTCCTCCGCCGCCGTGCGGCCACCGGCGAGGGCGATCTGCTGCGCCTGGTACATCCCCGCCGCCGCCACGCGGAGGGGCTCGGTGCCCACGAACAGGACGCGCGGCCCCCCCTCGTCGGCCGGGACGGCGCTTGCCACCTCGGCCACCACCTCATCGAACAGGGCGACGAGCCGCGCCGCGGCCTCTTCGCGTCCGAGGATCTTCCCCGTGAGCTCGGTTGCCGCGCGCACGGCATCGAACGTCTCCGCGGCGTAGAGGACGGTCGGGATCCCCACGTCCCCGAGGAGCTCCGCGAGCTTCTGGTGCCTCACCCCCGCCACGACGAGGTCCGCCTTCAAGGCCACGATCGTCTCCACCGTGACATCCCCGGGGAACCCCTTCCCCTCCCACTGCGGGTCGATCCGCGCCATCACCCCGCGGGCGATGGGGGAATCCGGGATCCCAAGGTAGCGGGCCCCCACGACGAGGTCGCCCGCTCCGAGCGAGTACACGTACGCGGTGGCCACAGCGAACGCGCTCGCCACCCGCGTGGGCACGGCGGGGATCTCCACCGTACGCCCGGCCTGGTCCACCACGGTGAGGCCCTGTGCCCATCCCCCGACCGCGAGGACGACGATCATGAACCCGACTCCGAATGCCTTCATGGTTCCTCCTTTGCTGCAACCAGATCCGCCAGGCCATCGAGCCACCTCAGGCCGCCCTCCACCTGAGAGAGCCGCAGCCGCCGCACTGCCTCCCGAAACGGGTCTTCACCCGTGTCCCGCGCGAGGAGCCGCGCCCGGCGCTTGTCGAGGACCGCCCGCTCCTCGGCCACGTACGTGGCGAGGTGGTGGGGGGCGAACCGGATCAGGAAGTAGAGCCGGATGAGGTACGACCCGCGCGCCCGCCGGGGGGAGGTCGAACCGGAGAGGAGCCACTGCCAGAACCGCTCTTCCCCGGCCGGGGTGAGGGAGTACACCCGGCGCGGGGGTCCCCCCGGCAGTTCCGCAAGCGCGCTCGAAACGTACCCACCCTCCTCCAGCCGCCGGAGCCAGGTGTAGAGCTGGCTCGAGGCCACACGCCACGCCGGCCCGAGCTCCTCGCGGACCCGGCTCCGCAGCTCGTAGCCGTGGGCCGGGCCCAGCTTCAGCATCCCGAGGACGAGCTCCTCCATCCGCATCCCCCCGCTTATTCCAACTTGGAATAGACCAGTCTACCCGCCCCCCACCGTCCCGTCCACGGCTCGAGGCGCTGTGCCGCTCGGGCCTCTCAGTGCCCGGTACGGTAAGATCCGGGGGCAGGCCCACGTCCGTGGGCGATGCCGAACCGAGGGAGGGAAGAAACGGTGCCGGATGCCCCGATGGGGGAGTGGACGGTTCGCCAGTTCCTGGACGCGGTGGCGTCCCAGGACCCCCTCCCCGGCGGGGGGGCCGTGGCCGCCCTCGCCGGCGCCGGAGCCGCCGCCCTCCTTCACATGGTGGCCTCCCTTGCCCTCCGGCGGACCAAGGATCCCGCGCTGGTGGCGTCCCTCACGGCCCACCGCGAGCAGGCCTGCGCCCAGGAGCAGCGGTTCCTGGACCTCGCCGCCGACGACATCGCCGCGTACCGCGGCGTGACGAGCGCCCTTACCCTCCCCCGCTCCACGCCCCAGGAGAAAGCCCACCGCTCGGCCGCCCTCCATCAGGCCCTCGCCCGGGCGGCGGAGGTCCCGCTGGCCACGGCCCGGCTCGCCACCGATGCCCTCACCCTCGCCGCGGCGATGGCCCCCTTTTGCCCCCCGGTCGCCCGGAGCGACCTCGCGACCGCGGTCCACCTCGCCCGAGCAGCGGCGGAGGCCGGCGTGGCGAATGTGGACGCCAATGCCCTCTCCCTCGACGACTCCTCGGTCCGCCGCGAGCTCGCCCGCGCCCGCTCCGAGGTTTCCACCGCCGCGCGCGCTCAGGCGGAGGCCGTCCTCGCCCCGCTCGAGGTAGCCCTCCAGGCGTGGCTCGATCCACCTTGACCCGGTCCCCGGCCACGGCTATAAGACGGGCGGCTACCCAGGGGCGGGAGCCCCGAGGAGGCGGTGCATGAGGGCGAGGGCGGGAGGGGTGGTGGTGGGCCTTCTTCTGTGGGCAGGGCTGGCCCAGGGAACGACATGGATCGTCTGTCCCACGGAGTGCCCATATACGAGCCTCGCGGAGGCGATCGCCGCCGCCGCGCCCGGCGACACGATCCTCGTCCAGCCGGGAACCTACCCCGGCGATGTATGGCTGAAGAAGCCGCTCGACATCCGCAGCGCGGGGAACGAACCCAGCGTCATCGAGGGCCACGTGTACGTTCTCGGCACGGGCCAGGTCACCCTCCACGGCCTGACCGTCCATAGCGGGGGGATCCACCTCGAGGACAGCTCCGGCGTCCTGATCGCCGACTGCGCGGTGGAGGGCCCGAGCGGGATCGTCATCCGCAGCGCGTCCGTGACCGTCCGCGACACCGCCGTCACCGGCGCCGCGGACCACGGGATCCTCGTCACCCTCGGATCGCGAGCCCTCATCGCCGGTTGCACCGTCTCCGGAGCGGGGAAGGACGGGATCCACATCGCCGCCTCCCTGGCCGACCTGCGGGACAACGAGGTCCAGGGTAGCGGTGGCTACGGTATCTGGGGCGACGCCCACGCGACCGTGTCCGGCCAAGCGACGCTCGCCTCCCTCTCCGGGAACGCCCGCGGGACGGTCGGGGGAACGGCATTGGCCCTCGACCGCGATCCGCCGGCGGCCCCCACGGGCCTGACCGTGTCCCCAGAGGAATGGACCGCGGGGGAGATCTCCATCGCCTGGGCCCCCCCGGAGGACCTGACCGGGATCGCAGCGGCCTGGTACACGATCGGATCCGCGCCGCAGGGCCCCGAGGACGGGACCCGCGCGGTCGGGAACCCGTTCCTCGTCGCCTCCCCTCCCGAGGGGGAGCACGTCGTGTACGTGTGGCTGGAGGACCACGCGGGGAACCGGAACGAGAAGGCCTGCGCCGAGGCGCTCCTCCGCGCCGATCGCACCCCCCCGAGCGGGGAGGTCGCCGGGAACAGCGGGTCGCAGCACGTGTTCGCCCCCCAGGTCACGCTCACGATCGAGGCCTCGGACCTCGCGGGGACCGAGCCCGGAAGCGGCGTAGCCTCGCTGCGCCTCTCCAACGACGGCCGCACGTGGGGGCCCTGGCAGCCGTTTGCGCCCAGCGTGGCGTGGGACCTCGCGGGCAGCGGCGGGTCGGCCGCGCCGGGAGCGAAGACCGTGGTCATCGAGCTCAGGGATCGAGCGGGCAACACGAGCCGGATCACGACCGAGCTGACCCTCGTCCCGAGCCTCGCCTCGTCGGAGCCGATCCTGTGCCTGGCGGCGGCGGGGAACCGCCTCGCCCACGGCGCGCCGAGCGGGACGATCCGCGTGGTGGACCCCACGACCGGGAAGGAGGCCCTCATCCTGCGCGGCCACACCGGCGGGGTGTACGCCCTCGCCTTCTCCCCCGATGGGAAGACCCTCGCCTCCGGGTCGAACGACAACACGGTCCGCCTGTGGGACGTCGCCACCGGAAAGGAGGTGCGCGTCCTGCGCGGCCATACGGGCGGGGTGTGGACGGTCGCCTTCTCCCCCGATGGGAAGACCCTCGCCTCCGGGTCATCGGATGCCACGGTCCGGCTGTGGGCGGTTTCCACCGGGAGGGCGTGGCGCACCCTGAGCGGACACACGGGCGCGGTACGGGCGGTCGCGTTCTCCCCGGACGGGAAGGCCCTCGCCTCCGGGTCGGATGACCGCACGGTGCGGGTATGGGAAGTGGGCAGCGGCCGGCTGAAGCACACCCTCACCGAACACGGCGGTGCGGTGCGCTCCGTCGCGTTCTCGCCGGATGGAAAGCTCCTCGGGTCCGTGGGCGCGGACGGGAAGGCCCTGCTGTGGGACGGGGCCACGGGGAAGCTCGCCCGGACGCTCGCCCCGGCCGGCCCCGAGCTGCGTGCCGTGGCGTTCGCCCCGGACGGGAAATCGGTCGCCACCGCCTCCGCTACCGGCACAATCGTCGTGTGGGATGTGGCGACGGGGAAGGAACGGGATACCCTCCCCGGGCACACGGCCCAGGTCAATGCCCTGGCCTACACGGCCGATGGGCGCACCCTCGCCTCCGGCGGAGCCGACAAGGTGGTGCGGTTGTGGCAGGTCGAGCCGTAGGGCGAAGCGCGGTGCGGAGGGTGAACCGGCGGCGAGGATGGGCACTGCTCGTGGCGGCGGGGACGCTGTGCTCCGTCTCCGGGTGCTTCTACGCCGAACCCGAGGCCTACGTCCGCTCGTTCGCCTGGGAGTCGGATGGCACGTCCTGGACCTGGGAGTTCCGCATCCCCACGGACCTGTATGCGCTCTACCGTCGCCAGACCCATCGGCCGTGGTGCAGCGACGAGAGTTGCGATTGGTATCGGTACGTGACTGATCCCAACGACGATGCCTATGTCGAAGCTCTGGCTGCGGAGTTGGCCCGGGTGATGGGGGAGCGCTACACCGCCGGGCAACTCTACCACCAAACCCTCCAGTTCACGCTCGACTTCGTGACGGCCGCCATCCCCTACACGAAGGATCAGCCGGCGGAATGGCCGAAGTATCCCATCGAAACCCTGGTCGAGGGGCATGGGGACTGCGAGGACACAGCGATCCTCTACACGTCCCTGGTGCGGCCGCTCGGCTACGGGGTCCACTTGATCCTCCTCGCGCAGCATGCGGCGGCCGCCGTGGAGGTCCACCCCTCGTTCATCGAGAACGCGCCCTACGAAGTCGGCTACTACACCTACGCCGGCAAGTACTACGTATTCTGCGAGACGACGGGAGACCCGGAGACCTCGGGGTACTTCCCGGTGGGGTACCTCCCTCCCGCGGTCCGCGATGAGTTCCTCTCGGGTCAGTGGTTCTTCTACGACCTACGGCTGGGGGCGGCGAGCCATGCGACCGCCGAGCTCAGCACCCCCACTGCGAACCGGACCGATCCCGACTGGCTACGGTGGACGGAACTGCCGTAGGGGACAGCGCTCCGCGGTGACGGGCCTCCCTGGCTGGGAGAGAGGGATTCGAACCCCCACTAACGGGTCCAGAGCCCGTCGGCCTACCGTTAGCCGATCTCCCAGTGCCCGCGCATTCTAGCCCCCCCTCCCCCGACGGGCAACCGTTGCGTTCCCGATTCGATCCTCGGTACAATGGTCCGATGGGACGGCGCGGGCCGTGTGCCGCTGGAACGTTCTACCCCGCCGATCCGCGGCGGCTGCGCGAGGAGATCGAGGCCGCCGTGGGGCGAGGCCCCTCGACCTTGACCACCCAGGCGCTGACGAATCCCGTGGGGGCGATCCTCCCCCACGCCGGGTACCGTTACTCGGGCGCGGTGGCGGGAGCGGGATACCGGGCGCTCGCGCGGCTCGGGCAGCCGGAGGCGGCGATCATCCTCGGCACGAACCACACCGGGCTCGGCGGGCCGATCACGGTCGCGGAACCGGGGGCCTGGGAGACCCCGCTCGGGGAGGTGCCCGTGCCTGCCCACCTCTCCCGCGAGGTTGCGGAGGCCCTCGGCGCTGACCAGAACGATGTTCCTTTCACCGATGAGCACTCGGTGGAGGTCCAGCTCCCGTTCCTCCGGTACCTGTTCCCCGCACTGCCCGTCGTCCCGGTGGTGGTCCACCCCCTGAGCGTGGCGAGGTCCAAAGCGGCCGGCGCGGCACTGGGAAGGCTCATCGCCCACCGGCCGCTCCTCCTCATCGCGTCGAGCGACTTCACCCACTACGAGCCGGACCCGGTGGCACGGGAGAAGGACCGCCGGGCCCTCGTCCCGATCCTGAACCTGGATGTGGACGGGTTCTACGACGCGGTGCTCCGCTACCGGATCTCGATCTGCGGCGTGGGGGCGATCGCCCTCCTCCTCGTCGCGGCGCGGGAGGCGGGGCTGCTGGGGGCAGCGCTCCTCAACTACCGCACGTCGGGCGAGGTGGGGGGGCACCTCGACCAGGTGGTGGGGTACGCGGCGGTGCTCTTCCAGCGGGTGGACGATGTTGCGTAGCATGACCGGGTTCGGCCGGGCGCGGGCCACGCGCGGCGAGTACGCCGTGCAGGTGGACCTGCGCAGCCTCAACCACCGCTTCCTCGAGGTCCGCGTGCGCGGGCTCGCCGAGTTGCCCCTCCTCGCCCAGAGGTGCGAGGAGCGCCTCCGGAACGCATTCGTGCGGGGCTCACTCGAACTCCACGTGCGGTGGGAGAGCGGGAGCCGCCCGAAGCAGCTCGGGTTCGACGCGGCCCGCCAGTACCTCCACGACCTATCCCGACTCCAACAGGAGCTCGGCCTCGCGGACCGGCCCACCCTCGGCCACCTCCTCTCCCTCGGCGTGTTCGCGGAGGCGGCGCCGGAGGAGGAGGAGATGTGGCCCGTCGTGGACGAGGCCTTGAGCCAGGCGATCGAGGCGGTGGTGGCGGCACGGGAGAGCGAGGGGGAGTCGCTCCGGGCGGCGCTCGCCCGCGAGGCGGAGCTCCTCCAGGCGGCGATCGCGGACGCGGAGCGCCTCGCCCCCCACGCCCTCGACGAGGCCCAGGGACGGATCAGGGCCCGGATCGAGGAGCTCGGGCTCGACCCTGACCCAGCACGGATCGCGACCGAGCTCGTCCTGTGGGCGGAGCGGAGCGACGTGCGCGAGGAGCTGGACAGGCTCCAGAGCCACCTCGCCCGGTTCGCGGACCTCCTTGACTCCGACCTCCCGCTGGGGCGGGAGATCGAGTTCCTCGCCCAGGAGATGGGGCGCGAGGCGGGCACGCTTTCCGCCAAGGCTCGATCCGTGGACCTCGCTCAGGCGGCGGGCCAGATCCGCCTCGCGGTGGAGCGGATCCGGGAACAGGCCCGGAACGTGGAATGAGGGACTTCCTCCCCACGGGCTGGGATGTGCAGGGGGGGCACGGGATCGCCCTCGTGATCGCCGGCCCGTCGGGGGCGGGGAAGTCGTCGGTCATCGCTGCCCTCCTACGCCGCGATCCGTCCCTCGTGTTCTCCGTGTCCGCGACGACCCGTCCTCGCCGTCCCGATGAGGCCGACGGCCGCGACTACACGTTCGTGTCGGACGCAGCCTTCGACCGGATGATCCGTGCCGGGGAGCTCCTCGAGTGGACCACGTACCAGGGACATCGGTACGGGACCCCGCGGGCCGCGGTGGTGGGCCCGCTCGCGGCGGGGCGCGATGTGGTGATCAACGTCGAGGTGAAGGGGGCGCTCGCCCTGCGCCGGTCCGGGCTCCCCCACCCGGTGGTCCTCGTGTTCATGGTCCCCCCCAGCCGGGAGGAGCTCGTGCGGCGCATCCGCAGCCGCGGCACGGAGTCCGCCGACGCGCTCGCCGCCCGGCTCGCGATCGCTGAAGAAGAGGTCCGCCACATCCCGGAGTTCGACTACCTGGTGGTGAACGACCGCCTGGAGGAAGCGGTGGAGCGGGTGGAGGCGATCCTCGTCGCGGAACGATCCCGGATCCGACGATGCTCGCCCTAGGCGTGGATCTCGTGGAGGTGGACCGCATCTCCGCCCTCATCGAGCGGCGCGGGGCGCCCCGGCTGCGGCGCCTGTTCACCGAAGCTGAACTCGCCTACGCCCTCTCCTCCCCCCGGCTCACCGCGCAGCGGCTGGCAGCGCGGTTCGCGGCCAAGGAGGCGTTCCGCAAGGCCCTCCGCCGGCCCGTGCCGTTCCACGAGATCGAGGTGGTCGTGGACCGCGAACGGCCCTGCCTCGCCTGGCAGGGCCGCTTCTACCCCGTCTCCCTCACCCACACCGCCCGCTACGCGGCGGCGGTGGTCGTGATCGAGCCTACTCCCCCTCCTCCTCCTCCGTCAGCCCCTTCAGCCTCTCCCGGAGCGTGAACGTCTCGCGGCCGGCCTGGGGGGTGAGGAACCTATCCTTCTCCGCGTCCTCCACTTCCTCGGCGATCTTCTTGATCGAGAGCCGCACCTGGCGCTTGGACTCGTTGATCCCGATGATCTTCGCCGACACCTCTTGCCCGAGGCGGAGGGCCTCCGATGGGCTGGCGATCCGGTCCGGCGAGATCTCGGACACGTGGATCAGCCCCTCCACGGCCGGGGTGAGGCGCACGAACGCCCCAAAATCCTTGATCTGGGTGATCGGCCCCGACACGATGGATCCCACCGAGTACTGTTCGAGGAACTCCTCCCACGGATCCTGCTGCAGCGCCCGCAACGACAGGCTGATCCGGCGCTCCTCCTCGTCCACCTTGAGCACGATCGCCCGCACGGTCTGCCCCGGCGCGAGGACTTCCTTCGGATGCCCGACCCGCTGCCAGGAGATCTCCGAGATGTGGATGAGGCCCTCCACCCCCTGTTCGAGCTCCACGAACGCCCCGAAGTCGGTGACGTTCGTGACCTTGCCCTCGACGAGGGCGCCCCGCGGGTAGCGGTGGCCGACGTCGTCCCACGGATCGGGCAGCGCCCGGCGCAGGGACAGGCTGATCCTTTTGCGGTCCGCGTCCACGGCCAGGACCACCACTTCCACCTCATCGCCCTCGGTCACGACGTCTTTCGGGTGCTTGGGGGTGGTCCAGGAGAGCTCGGAGATGTGGACGAGGCCTTCCACATCCTCCTCCAGCTCCACGAACGCCCCGAAGTCGGTCACGGACACGACCTTCCCCTTGACGCGCGTCTTCGGGGGGTAGCGCTCGGCGATCCCCTGCCACGGATCGGGGCGCAGCCGCTTCATGGAGAGCGAGATCCTCCCCTCCTCCCGGTCCGCCTCGAGGACCATCACCTGCACCTTCTGGCCGGGCGCGAACTTGTCGGGAGGTGGTACGGGCACGTCCTTCCAACAGATCTCGGTGCGGTGAACGAGGCCGTCGTGGCCCCCCACGTCCACGAACACCCCGAAGTCCACCACGCTCTTCACCGTCCCCTCGACCACCGTCCCCGGGGTGAGGGAGGCGAACAGCGCGTCCCGCTCCTTCTCCTCAAGCTCCTTGAGGAACTCGCGGCGGGAAACGACGATGTTCCGGTTGCGGCGGGAGAACTCGATGATGCGGAACTCAAGGTCCTTCCCCTTCAGGCGCTCGATCTTGGTGGAGATGCCCTTGCCGAGGTGGGAAGCAGGAAGGAAGGCGCGGATCCCCCCTAGGCTGACGTTGTACCCCGCCTCCCCCACCTCATCGAGGATCACGCCGGAGACGGAGGCACCCGTCTTGTAGGCCCGTTCGAGTTCGCCATACCGCTTGGAGAGGTAAGCCTGGCGCTCGGAGATGTACACCGTGCCGTTTTCCTCATCGATGTAGGTGATGAGGACCTCGATCTCCTCGCCCGATTGGGCCACCTCGTGGTGGGGCGCCAGTTCGCGCTTGGGGAGGATGGCCTCGGACTTGTACCCGATGTCCACGAGGATATCCTGGCCCGCTTCCTGAACCACACGGCCCCGCACCGTGTCCCCGCGGCTGAACAGCCGCACGTCGCTCTCGTCGAGCGCCTCCTCCATCTGGATCCACTCCACCATCCGCAACCACCTCGTTGGTTTCCCCGTGTTCGGGCCCGCTACTTCTCCGCACTCCACGGCGAACCCCCGCTGGGTAAACACGTCGATCATATCGCCCCGTTAGGGCGGGCTCAAATCACGTCGCCCGGATGAGTTCCATCAACCGCTCCGTGAGGAGGCGGTAGCGCTCGGAACGGGAAAGATCGGGGGGAAGGCCGCGGCCGAGCTCGCCCACCGTGACCGGGGCGCCGATCCGCACCTCGATCCGGGGGAAGCGCACCGGGACCCGGAGGAACCGCGCCGGCGGGTACGGGCCCCGGGCCACGAGGTTCACGGGGATCAACGGGCGGCCCAGGCGCTCCGCGAACCGGATGGCGCCCGCCTTCGGCTCTGCACCGGGCCGGGTCGTCCCCTCGGGGAAGATCCCGAGAAGGCGGGCGCGGCTCGCCGCCGCGAGCGCGCGGCGGTAATCCTCGACCCCGAACGACTCCCGATCGATCGCCACCGCGAACCCCCACACAAACGGGGCGAACAACGGATTATGCAACAGCCCTTCCCGGGCGAGGAACGTAATGCGGCGGAACGGGCCGCAGGCCACGCAGAGGAGGAGGATGTCCCAGTACGAACGGTGGGGGGCGACGAGGATCCCCCGCCCGCTGAGGGCTTCCTTCCCGCGGACGGACAGGCGGAAGAGCACCGCCACGATCGGCCCGACGAGGAGGACGAGGAACCCGTAGGCGAGATCGCGGACCCGATCAGCGAGCCAGCTGCGCACGGCGCTCCTCGACCAGCCGCAGGACAGAGGCCAGCACTTCCTCGGGGGTCCTCCCCGTGGTGTCCACCACCACCGCATCGGGGGCCGCCCGGAGGGGGGAGTCCGGCCGGGTCGAGTCCCGCTCGTCCCGCCGCCGGATCGCAGCGAGGACCTCCGCGAACTCCCCCCCGTGCTCGGCGAGGCGCCGCCGCGCCCGCTCCTCGTCGGTCGCCCAGAGGAAGATCTTCAGCTCAGCATCGGGGAGGACCACCGTCCCGATGTCCCGCCCCTCCATCACCACGTCCCCGTGCGCCGCGATCCGGCGCTGGATCTCGACGAGGCGCTGCCGGACCCGCCCGTTCAGGGCGAGCTGGGAGGAAAGCTCATCGAGGTCGGGGCGCGTAAGGAGATCCGTCACATCCTCCCCGTCAAGGTAGATCCGGCCTCCCGCCCCCACCGCGATCTCCAGGCGCTCGACCGGAATCCCGCGCTGGTGGGCGAGGGCCGCCGCGCGGTACATCGCGCCGGTGGGGACGAACAGGTACCCGAGCTCCTCGGCGAGGGAACGGGCGAGGGTTGTCTTCCCCGCCGCCGCCGGCCCGTCAATGGCGATCCTCATGCCCGGATACGGTACCCCGACCGAATCGGGGACGCAACGAGCAGTTCCCCCTCCACGTCCGGCCGGATCCTCCGCCGCCCCGCCGCGGCGGCCGACCGGCTGGGAAAGGGGGCGAACAGGGCCGAGCCGGACCCCGTCATCCCCACCCCGCCCGGGGCGACCCGGGCAAGGAGGTCCCGCCACCGTCGGAGCTCGGGGAAGAGATGGACCGCAGCCGGCCAGAGGTCGTTCGGGAACCCCGGCCCCGGCACGGGCTCCGTCCGCGGGAACAGGGGGAGATCCAGCTCGTCGAACGCCCAGTACACGTCCGGGGTCGGAGAGCGGAAGGGGGGGACGAGGATCAGAAACGCAGCCGGAATGGGGATCGCGACGGGCGTCACCCTCTCCCCGATCCCCTCCAGCCACGCTGGGCTCGGCCCGAGGAAGAACGGGACGTCCGCCCCGAGCGTGATCCCGATCGCCGCAAGCTCCTCCCACGTCCTCCCGAGGGAGAGGAGCTCGTTCACCCCTGCCAGGACCGCCGCCGCATCCGCGCTCCCCCCGCCAAGGCCCGCCCCCGCGGGGATCCCCTTCTCGATCTCGATCCTCACCCCCGGTTCCCCCGCAGGAAGGAGGGCGTGCGCCGCGCGGAGGGCGAGGTTCCGTTCCGGGGGACCGAGCTCGGGCGGGGCGCGGAGGGTCACCCCCTCGGCGGCGCGGGTCAGGGTGATCCGGTCCGCGAGGTCCACCGCCGTGACCAGGGACTGGAGCTCGTGGTAGCCATCGGCCCGCCGGCCGACCACCCTCAGGGTCAGGTTGAGCTTGGCGTAGGCGAGGACCTCCACACCACCCTCCCCCGCGCGACGACGGCCTGCCCCAGGTTCTGCCCGATCCAGTACGGGATCTCCTCGTACGATCCGGCGTCCCACACCACGAGATCGGCCTGCTTCCCCGGCTCGAGCGATCCCACCTCGTTGGCGAGGCCGATCGCCGCCGCCGCGTTGAGCGTGGCCGCGACAAGGGCCTCCGCGGGGCTCATCCCCATCCGGAGGACGGCGAGCGAGAGGATGAGCGGGAGCGACGCGACGGGGGACGAGCCGGGGTTGAAGTCCGTGCCCAAGGCCACGGGCACCCCGGCTCCGATGAGTTTCCTCGCCGGGGGATAGGGTTCGTCGAGGAGGAAGGCCGTGGCCGGGAGGAGCACCGCGATCGTCCCAGACCTGGCGAGGTTGGCGATCCCCTCCTCCGAGACGTGGAGGAGGTGCTCGGCCGAGGTGGCGGCGAGCTCAGCGGCGAGCTCGGCCGCGCCTACCCAAGCGAGCTCATCGGCATGGACCTTCACCCCCAGGCCGGCGGCCCGCGCCGCGCGGAGGATCGTTCGGGCCTCCGCCACGGTGTAGAACCCCTGGTCACAGAACATGTCGCAGAACCTGGCCAACCCATCCCCCGCGACGGCGGGGATCATCTCCTCCACCACCCGGCGGATGTAGTCCTCCCGAGGGATTTCTGGGGGGAAGGCATGGGCGCCCAGGAACGTGGGGACGACCGTCAGGGGGAGCTCCTCCCCCAGACGACGGATCGCCCGCAGGAGCTTGAGCTCAGCTTCCAGGGTCAGGCCGTAGCCGGACTTGATCTCAACCGTCGTCGTGCCGAGCTCGAGCATGCGCACGAGCCTCGGCCGGGCGAGCCGGACGAGCTCCCCTTCCGGCGCCTCCCGCACCGCCTGGACGGTGGTGAGGATCCCCCCGCCCGTGTACCTCTCCCCCTTGGCACGGGCCAAGAATTCCTGGACCCTGTTCCCGGCGAACACGGCGTGGGTGTGGGGGTCCACCAGTCCCGGGGTCACCGTCCGGCCCTCGGCATCGAGGGTTGGGCCGGCGAAGCGGGGCCACCGTCCCGCGCCCACCTCGGCGATCCGCCCGTCCTGGACGAGCACGTAGGCATCGCGGACCAGAGTCAGCTCCCCCTGCCCTGCCCCCCGCTTGGGCTCCCAGCCGATCGGGGTCGCGAGCTCGCCGATCCCGTACACGAGGAGGTCCATGCGGGGAGTATACCCACCGGCATCGCTACCCCGTACGGAACGGCTATACTGGGCGACCGTGATCGAGCTCGATGGCCATCTCACGCCCCAGGACGCGGAGGCGATCATCCTCGCGGGGACCCCGATCGCCCTCGCCCCATCCGTGCGGGCGAAGGTTGGGGCTTCGCACCGGGCGCTCCTCGCGATCCTCGGCCGCGGAGAGCCCGTGTACGGGATCAACACGGGGTTCGGCGCCTTGTCCACGGTGCGGATCCCGGAACCGGACCTGGCCCGGCTCCAGAGGAACATCGTCCTCTCCCACGCCACGGGGGTCGGCGCTCCCCTCCCCGACCCGCCCGTGCGGGGGATGCTCCTCTTCCGCCTGAACTCGTTCCTCCAGGGGGCGTCGGGCGTGCGGCCGGAGCTCGTGGACCTCCTCGTGGGGCTCCTCAACGCGGGGGTGCACCCCATCGTCCCCGAGCAGGGCTCGGTTGGCTCGTCGGGGGACCTCGTGCCGCTCGCCCACCTCGCCCTGCCCCTCCTCGGGGAGGGACGGGCCCGCCTCCACGGGGAGGAGCTCCCTGGGGCGGAGGCCCTGCGCCGGGCCGGCCTCGCCCCGCTCCCGGAGCTCGCCCCCAAGGAGGGCCTCGCCCTCCTCAACGGGACGTCCTACATGCTCGCCTCCCTCTTCCTCTCCTGGACTATGGGCTGGCGGGCGTTCCAGGCCGGGCTCTCCTGCGCCGCCCTCTCCTTCCAGGCCCTCCGCGGGAGGACGGAGGCCCTCGATGCCCGGATCCACGCGGCGCGGCCCCACCCCGGGCAGGTCCAGGTCGCCTCCTGGCTGCGGGAGCTCCTCGCCGGGAGCGCCCTCACCGACTCCCCCAACGAGGACGTGCAGGACCCGTACTCCCTGCGCTGCCTGCCCCAGCTCCTCGGGCCGGTGGTGGAGACCCTGTGGGCGGTGGAGGGGCGGCTGCGGGTGGAGATGAACGCGGCCACGGATAATCCGCTCCTCCTCCCCGAGGGGGGCGGCACGGCCCTCGCCGGGGGGAACTTCCACGGGGAGATCCTCGCCTTCGCCGCGGAGTGGCTGGGGATCGCACTGGCGGAGCTCGGGGCATCGTGCGAGCGGCGGCTGGCGGTCCTCCTCACCTCCGAGGGGAGGGGGCTCCCCCCGTTCCTCTCCCCGGAACCCGGGACGAGCTCGGGGCTCATGCTCCTCCAGTACACTGCAGCCGCCCTCGCTGCGGAGAACAAGGTCCTCGCCCACCCCGCCGCGGTGGACTCGATCCCCACGTCGGGGGGGAAGGAGGACCACAACGCGATGGGGGCGACGTCGGCCTGGAAGACCGGCCGCATCGCGGAGAACGTGCTCTCCCAGGTCGCGCTGGAGGGCGTGGCCGCGCGGTGGGCGGTGGCCCTCGCCGGGGAGGAGGACCTCTCGCCAGCGAGCCGGCCCCTCTACGCCGCTCTGGCCGAGCTCGTCCCCCCGCCGGGCGAGGACCGCTACGTGGGCGACGCGATCGGGCGGGTCCGTCACGCGATCCAGGAAGGGAGGTTGAACCCAACATGAGCTACCGGACCGGCACCGTGGCCGTGGTGGGCCGGACGAACGTCGGGAAGTCCACGTTCATCAACGCCGCCCTCGGACGGAAGGTCGTCATCGTCTCCCCGCGGCCCCAGACGACGCGCAACCGCATCCGCTGCATCCTCACCACCCCCGAGGCCCAGGTCGTGTTCGTGGACACGCCGGGGCTCCACCCACCGGTGAACAAACTGTCCGCCCACCTCCAGCGGGAGGCGCTGCGCTCGCTCGCAGGCCTCGACGCGGTCGCGTACATGGTCGAGCCGAGCGGGAAGGTGGATCCCTATGACGAGCTCATGCTCCCCAAGATCCAAACCCTCCCCTGCCCGAAGGTCCTCCTCGTCAACAAGAGCGACCAGGCACGGGGCAACACCCTCCCCGAGACCCTGCTCGCCTACGATCGCCTGGAGATGTTCAACGACATCGTGCCCATCTCGTCCACGAAGGGCACGAACCTCGACCGGGCCCTCGCCGTGATCATCGGCCACCTCCCGGAAGGAACGCCGGCGTACGAGCAGGGCACGACCACCGACCGCCCGCTCGCGTTCGTGGCGGCGGAGGTGGTGCGGGAGAAGGTGTATGCGGAGACCTACCAGGAACTCCCCTATGCCACCGCGGTGGCCGTGGAGGAGATCGCGGAGCGGGAGGCCCCGCCCCTGACCTCCGTCTACGCCACGATCATCGTCGCCAAGGAGTCGCAGAAGGCGATCGTCATCGGGAGCCGGGGGGCGAAGCTGAAGGAGATCGGGACCCAGGCCCGGGTGGACCTCGAGCAGCTCCTCGGCCACCAGGTGTTCCTCTCCCTCCACGTCAAGGTGAAGCCGAAGTGGACGGAGGACGAGGACGAGGTGGCCCGCCTCACCAGCGACTGACCCCTCGGGTAAGATCGCCCCCGTGCCCAGCAATATGGCCGAACCGGTGGACTTCATCCGCGAGATCATCCGCGACGACCTCGCCGCGGGGCGGTTCGACCGGGTTCACACCCGGTTCCCCCCCGAGCCGAACGCCTACCTCCACATCGGCCACGCCCAGGCGATCCTCCTCAACTACGGGATCGCCCAGGAGTTCGGGGGGAAGTTCAACCTCCGCTTCGACGACACGAACCCGGAGAAGGAGAGCGAGGAGTACGTGGCGGCGATCAAACGGGATGTCCGCTGGCTGGGCGCGGATTGGGAGGATCGCGAGTTCTATGCCTCCGATTACTTCGAGCAGCTCTACCAATGGGCCGAAGAACTGATCCGCAAGGGGGTGGCTTACGTGTGCGACCTATCCCCGGAGGAGCTGAGCCGGACGCGCGGCCAGCCGATCCGGGATGGGGAGAGGATCATCACCCCTCCCGGCGTGGACAGCCCGTACCGCAACCGATCCGTGGAGGAGAACCTCGACCTCTTCCGCCGGATGAGGGCCGGGGAGTTCCCGGAAGGGTCCCGCACCCTGCGCGCCAAGATCGACATGGCCCACCCGAACCTCAACATGCGCGATCCTGTCCTGTACCGAATCCTTCACGCCCGCCACCACCGAACGGGGGACACGTGGTGCATCTACCCAAGCTACGATTGGGCGCACGGCCAGTCGGATTCGATCGAGGGGATCACCCACTCCATCTGCACGCTGGAGTTCGAGAACCACCGCCCGCTCTACGACTGGTTCCTCGACCAGCTCGGCGTCCACCATCCCCGCCAGATCGAGTTCGCCCGCCTCAACCTGACCTACACCGTGATGAGCAAGCGGCTCCTCCTCCGCCTCGTCCAGGAGGGGCACGTGCGGGGGTGGGACGATCCGCGGATGCCCACGATCGCCGGGATCCGCCGCCGCGGCTACACCCGGGAGGCGATCGCGGACTTCGTCCGCCGGATCGGGGTCTCCAAGGCGGAGAGCATCCGCGAGATCGAACTCCTCGAGCACTGCCTGCGGGACGACCTCAACAAGCGCGCCCCGCGGCGGATGGCCGTCTTGGAGCCCGTGAGGCTCGTCGTCACGAACTACCCGGAGGGGAAGGTGGAGGGGTTCGACGCGGTGAACAACCCCGAGGACCCCTCGTACGGGACGCGCAAGGTCCCGTTCTCGCGGGAGCTGTGGATCGAGGAGGAGGACTTCCGGGAGGACCCGCCGCCCGGGTTCTTCCGCCTCGCCCCGGGGCGGGAGGTGCGGCTGCGGTACGCGTACCTCGTCCGGTGCACGGGCGTCGTGAAGGATCCCTCCGGCCGGGTGGTCGAGGTGCACTGCACCTACGATCCGGCCACACGCGGCGGCGATGCCCCGGATGGGCGGAAGGTGAAGGCGACCCTGCACTGGGCCTCCGTGCCCCACGCCGTGGACGCCGAGGTCCGCCTCTACGACCGCCTGTTCACGGTCCCCGATCCGCTCGACGTCCCGGAGGGAGAGGATTGGATCGGCAACCTAAACCCTGACTCCCTCGTCGTCCTCAGGGGGTGCAAGCTCGAGCCGTGCCTGGGGGAGGCGCAGGCCGGGGAGCGGTTCCAGTTCGAGCGGAAGGGGTACTTCTGCGTCGACCAGGATACCAGGCGCGGCCTCCCCGTGTTCAACCGCATCGTGACCCTCCGCGACACCTGGGCCAAGCTCCAGGGCAAGCTGGAGGAGCGTCCAAGGGCCACCCGGCGCGCGTGGCCGACCTAGAGCTTCCCCGCCTTGCAAAGGCGCTGGCATCCCCTAACATCGCGCGGGGGTAGGGCACGAACGCCCCACCTCACCAAGGGAGGGAACGCATGGTGACCGGCGAAGTAGCCAGCTTGAACCCGTTTCTGATCGCCCAGCGCCAGCTCGATGAGGCGGCGGGGGTGCTCAAGCTGGACCGCGGCCTGCACGAGCTCCTGCGCTGGCCGCTCCGGGAATTCCACGTCCGGATCCCGGTGCGGATGGACAACGGGTCGGTGCGGGTGTTCGAGGGGTTCCGGGTCCAGTACAACAACGCCCGTGGCCCGTGCAAGGGCGGGATCCGGTTCGCCGCCGATGAGACGGTGGATACGGTACGGGCCCTCGCGGCGTGGATGACGTGGAAGACAGCGGTCGTGGACCTGCCGCTGGGGGGCGGGAAGGGCGGAATCGTGTGCAACCCCAAGGAGCTGAGCCCGGGGGAGCTCGAGCGCTTGTCGCGCGGGTACATCCGTGCCCTCGCCTCTGCGATCGGGGCCGATCGCGACGTCCCCGCCCCCGATGTCGGCACGAACCCCCAGATCATGGCGTGGATGCTCGACGAGTACGAGACGATCGTCGGCCACGCCGCGCCGGGGGTGATCACAGGGAAGCCCATCCCCCTCGGCGGATCCGCGGGGAGGACCGGCGCGACGGGGCTCGGAGTCGTGATCGCGATCCGCGAGGCGCTCGCCGCCCTGGGGATGGACCCGGCGTCCACCACCGCCTCGATCCAGGGGTTTGGGAACGTTGCCCAGTACGCCGCGATCCATTACCGGGAGGTGCTGGGGGGGCGGGTGCTCGCCGTCTCCTGCTGGGACCACAAGGACCGGCGGGCCTACACGTACACGAAGAAGGGCGGGATCGATCCGCGCTTCCTGCAGACGATCACGGACACCTTCGGCACCGTGGACCGCGCGAAGGCGGAACAGGCTGGGTACGAGGCCCTCGCCGGCGACGCCTGGCTGGGGCTGGACGTGGATGTCCTCATCCCCGCCGCGATGGAGAACGTGATCACGGCGGATACGGTGGGGCGGATCTCCGGTCGGGTGAAGATCCTCGCCGAGGCGGCCAACGGTCCGACCACCCCCGAGGCCGATCAGGTCCTGCAGAAGAAGGGGATCTACGTGATCCCCGACTTCCTCTGTAACGCGGGCGGGGTGACCGTCTCTTACTTCGAGCAGGTGCAGAATGCGTACAACTTCCACTGGGACGTGGCCGAGATCAACCGACGTTTGGATGAGAAGATGACAAAGGCCTTCCACGCCGTGCACGACGCGGCGAAGGAACACAAGGTCCCCAACCGCGTCGGCGCGTACCTCGTCGCGGTGGAGCGCGTGGCCGAGGCGGTCAAGCTGCGTGGCTGGGCGTAGGGGAAGCTCTGGGGTTGCGGGGGGTGCCCTGGTGGCACCCCCGTCATTTTGCGGCGAGGAGACGGCGGACGACCTCTCGCGCCGCGTCAAGGTCGGGGACTTCGTGGTACGCTGCGCCGGGGGGAAAGTAGGCCCGCATCCACTCCCGCGGCGCAACGAGGACCACTGCGTGGATCCCGGCCGCCACCGCGGCCTGGAGGTCGAAGTGGGAATCCCCGAGGACGAGGGCTTCCCCGGGGCTCAGCCCCAGCCGGGCGAGCGGACCGAGGAACGCCCCAGGATCGGGCTTGAGAGGTCCATCATCGCGCGTGACCACGAGGTCGAACGGGAGCCCGTGGCGGGCGAGGACGGCGTCCGTGCTCTCCCGGGAGTTGTTCGTGACGAGAACGGTCTTCACGCCGCTGAACCGCAGGAGGTCGAGGAGCTCGCGCGTCCCCGCTCGGAGGCAGCCCCGCTCGACCCCCTCCCGTTCCCGGGCCCGCAGGACCTCCACCGCCTCGGCCCGCCGGGACGGAGGCAGGTCCGCGATCCCATCGAGGATCGTTCGGCCGTCCAGGGGGAGCCCGAGTTCCTCCCGCACGGCCGTCATCCGGACCGGGGTCTCCCAGATCGTGCCGTCCATGTCGATGAGCGCTGCGCGCAGGGGCATGGGCCCGATGGTACCCGCTCGGGGAGGGACGTTGGACCTACGGAGGAGGTCGGAGCGGCTCGGAGGAGCGCAGCCCAACGCCGGGGCGATCCTGGCGGAGGGAGTGGGATTCGAACCCACGGAGCTTTCGCTCACCGGTTTTCAAGACCGGCGGTTTCGTCCGCTCACCCATCCCTCCCTGGTAGAGGGCGCCGTGAATTCTCGCCACGTCCGGTGGAGCCCGCAACCGACCGCGGGAGAACCGTCTTCACCGGGCCTCCGCCGGCGATCCACGGCGCCTCCACAGGGCAATAGGTAGCGTTCCGTCATGCCGGTGATGCGAACCTGGACATCTTGGCTCGGCCTCGCGGTGGGCACCCTCGCCGTCCTGGCCGGGGCGACGGTGGCCCACGCCGCCGACCCCCCGTGCCCGGCCTCCCCGGTCCTCGTGGCAGGGATCGAGGTAGGGAACCACGTCGGGCAACGGGCGCCGGACTTCTCCCTTCCCGACTTCTCCGGGAACCCCGTGTACCTGTCCTCGTTCCGCGGCTGCCCGGTCCTCCTCGACTTCTGGGCCAGCTGGTGCAAGCCATGTCAGGTCTCGGTCCCGCTTCTAGAGTCCCTCCGCCAGAGGTACGCCCCGCGGGGGCTGAAGGTGATCGCGGTGAGCCTGGACTACCGCAAGGAAGACGCGACCCGGTTCCTGGAGGCCTACGGGTACCGCGGGTTCATCGCCCTGTGGGCTCCCTTCACCGAGGCGCGCGCCGTGGCCTACCTCTTCGGGATCCAGGCGATCCCCCGCACCGTGCTCCTCGACCGGCAGGGCATCATCCGTTTCATCGGCCCTCCCCAGGACCTGACCGACGCTCTCCTCTCCCCCTGGCTGTGAGAGGCGCTTGTGCCGACTGTGGCCGGGCACAACCCGCGCTGGCGGCCCTGGTCGGGTCCATCTACCGGGCCAACACCTGGGCCAGCTCGAAGAGCTCCGGGTCGAGCGCCTTTTGCCGCCCCGCGACCTCGGCAAGGGGGGTCGTCGTCACCCCTCCTCGGACCCACCCCACGAGGACCCCGTTCTCTCCGCGGGCGAGGGCGGCCACCGCTGCCGCGCCGAGGCGCGTGGCGAGCAGCCGGTCGTACGCCCCCGGCGCCCCTCCCCGCTGCACGTGGCCGAGGATCGTCACCCTTAGCTCGAACCCGAGCCGCTTCTCGTTCTCGTGGAAGTACTCGGCGAGCCGGGTCGCGTTGAGCTGCGCTCCCTCCGCCACCACGACGAGGGCGTGGCTCTTCCCCCGCTCGTAGGCCCCGCGCAGCTCGCGGGCGAGCGCCTCGGGATCCGTCTCCACCTCGGGGATGACCACGGCCTCTGCCCCGCCGGCGATCCCCGCCATGAGGGCGAGGTAGCCGCAGTGGCGGCCCATCACCTCGACGAGGAACGCCCGGCCGTGGGAGGAGGCGGTGGTCTTGAGGCGGTCGATGGACTCCAGGGCCACGTTGAGGGCAGTGTCCACCCCAATCGTGACCTCCGAGCCGGCGAGGTCGTTGTCGATCGTGGACGCCACGCCGACGACGGGGAACCCCATGCGGGAGAGCTCGTAAGCGCCGGCTTGGGAGCCGTTCCCTCCGATCACGACCAGGGCCTCGATCCCCTGCCCGACGAGGGCGCGCAGTGCCCTCCGCCGGCCCTCCTCGGTGCGGAACTCCGGGCAGCGGGCGCTCCCGAGGATCGTCCCCCCGAGCTGGAGGATCCCCCCCACGTCCCGCGCCCCGAGGGGCACCATCTCCCCCCCGGCGAGGCCGGCGTAGCCCCGCCGCACCCCCCGAACTTCCCAGCCCCGCGCGACCCCCGTGCGGACCACGGCGCGGATCGCGGCGTTCATCCCCGGCGCGTCGCCCCCGCTCGTGAGAACGGCGATCCGCTTCATCGCGACGCCTTCTCCCGGATCCGCCGCGCGGCCAACACCCCGGTCACGGCGGCGAACACGATCCCCCGGGAGTGCCCCGACGCGTCCCCGGCCACGTAGAACCCGGGGAGGGCGGTCTCCATCCCTGGTCCGACCGCATAGCGTGTGTCGTAGAACTTGATCTCCGGGGCACAAAGGAGCGTCCCCTCCGCGGACAGGCCGGGGATGAGTCGGTTCAGGACGTCCACCGCCTCCACGATATCCACCACCACGCGGTGGGGGAGGGCCATCGACACATCCCCGGGGGTGAACGACTCCAGGGTCGGCCGGACGGAGGCCCGCCGGATCCGGTCCAGCGTGGACCGCCGCCCCTGGGAGAGGTCCTTCAGCCGCTGCACGATCGGCTTCCCCCCCCCGATCGTCGTCGCCAGTTTCGCGATCGCGCGGCCGTACTCGGTCGTGTCCTCCACGGGGTCGGTGAGTTCGATGTGCACGAGGAGCGCGAAGTTCGTGTTCCCGCTCTTGCGTTCGTTTTCGGCGTGGCCGTTCACGAGCACGAACTCACCGTGGTCCTCCTGGACCACGAACCCGCGGGGGTTGGTGCAGAAGGTGCGCACCATGTCGTCGTAGGTCGGGGCGCGCACGCGCAGCTTGGCGTCGTACATCACCCGCTCGATCGGGTCGTAGAGCTCGGCCGGGAACTCCGCCCGCACCCCGACATCGAGCGGCCCAAACGAGGGACCGACCCCGAGCGACCGCGCCACCTCCCGCAGCCAGTACGCGCCGACCCGGCCTGGCGCAGCGAGGACGTACCGGGCCTCGATCTCCTTCCCCTCCACGACGACGGTAAACCGCCCGCCGCGGTGGCGGATCTCCTCGGCCGCCCTCCCGAGCTGGAACTCGACCCCCCGCGCCACGAGGTCGCGGTAGATGGCGTCGATGACCTCCCGGATCCGCCCCGTGCCGATGTGGCGCTGGCGGCCGGCGATGAACTCCACGCCTGCCTGCGCCGCTGCTTTCTTCAGCTCGGCGAGCGCTTCGGGGTCCTCCCCCGAGTACTGGGCGGGCGCCCCATAACGGGTGAACGTGTCATCCACGAAGGCGATGAGGTCCTCCAGCTCGCCGACCGAGCACCCGATCGCCTCCGGATCGCCGCCGATGCGGGGGGTGAGGTTGAGCTTCCCATCGGAGAACGCGCCGGCCCCGCCCACCCCACAGGTGTTGCTCGTCCGCTCGCGCGGGGCGAGGCCCTTGTCCACGATGACCGTGGATAGGCCCGATCCCGCGAGCTCGAGGGCCGCGAACAGCCCAGCCGGCCCAGCTCCCACCACCACGACGTCGTACCGCACGCTCTCGCTCCTTGGGGTATCCTCCGGGGACCCACGCATCGTAGCCCGTGGGGAGGAGGGTGCAAGTGCGGATCGACGCGGGGGAGTACCGGGGGCAGAAGCTCGTGGGACCGCGGGGCGCGGGGATCCGGCCGCTGCGGGACCGGGTCCGCCTCGCCCTGTTCGACACCGTACGCGAGCTCGTGCCCGGGGCGCAGTTCCTCGACCTCTTTGCCGGGACGGGGGCGGTGGGGCTGGAGGCCCTCTCCCGCGGCGCGGCCCGCGCCGTGTTCGTGGACGGCTCGGATCAGGCGGTGCGGCTCATCCGCGAGAACATCCGGCGGCTGGGGTGCGCCACACGGGCGGAGGTAGTGGAGGCCGATGTCTTCACGGCGCTGCGGTCGCTCGCGCGAAAGGGGAAGGCGTTCGACCTCGTGTTCGTCGGCGCCCCGTATGGAAGCGGGCTCGCCGCCCGGACGGTCGCGGCGCTGGCCGAGCTCCGCCCCCTCCTCCCTGGGGCAGTGGTGGTGGCGGAGTCGTTCCACAAGGAGCCGCTGGCGGATCGGTACGGCCCCCTCGTCCTCGAGACGCGGCGGGCCTACGGGGAGACGGTGCTCTCCCTGTACCGGTTTGTGCCGGAGGGCGGGGGAAGCTAGACTGAACGCCCGGAGGGGACGATGGAACGGCCGTTCATCCTGGTTACGAACGACGACGGGTACCTCTCGCCGGGGCTCCTCGCCCTGCGGAGGGCCCTCGCCACGGTCGGGGAGCCATGGGTGCTCGCCCCAGACCGGAACTGGTCCGCGGCATCGCGGACCCGCATCTTCCATAAGCCGCTGCGGTTCTCGAGCGCCCACCTCCCGGACGGGGAGGAGGTGCACGTCACGAACGGATCCCCGTCCGACTGCGTGCTCCTCGCCCTCCTCGGCCTCGCCCCGCGCCGGCCCGACCTCGTCGTGGCGGGGATCAACATGGGGGCGAACATCGGGCACGACGTGACCTACTCGGGCACGGTCGCCGCGGCGATGGAGGGGGCATCGGCGGGGATCCCGGCGATCGCCGTGTCCCTCGACCTCGGGCCCGACGAGGGGCGGGAAGGGAACCCGGACTACGAGAGAGCAGCGGCGCTCACGGCGCGGGTGGCGAGGCTGGCGTTGGCGGAGCGGGACGCGCTCGTCCGCACCCTCATCAACGTGAACGTGCCGCGCGGCGTGCCCAAAGGGGTCCGGGTCACCCGCCTCGGCGGCAAGATCTGGACCGACGACCTCGTGCGGGGCGAGGACCCCCGCGGCCGTTCCTACTACTGGCTGGCGGGCGAGATGCTCTCCTCCCCGCCCGCAGGCGAGGAGGATACCGATGTGTGGGCGGTCCTGTCCGGGTACGTCTCGATCACCCCCCTCCACCTCGACCTCACTGCCTACGCCGTGCTCAACAAGCTGCGCCGGTGGGAGGAGGAGATCGGCGTCGGGGACGCGGCGTAGCCAGAGGGGCCCTATAATCCCGAGGTGGAGGTCCGCATCGGCTGTTGCGGCTGGTCGGCGCTGCCGCCCGGGGGGGAACGGGGCCGGCATCGGCTCCAACTCTATGCTGCCCAGTTCTCGCTCGTCGAGGTCAACTCCACGTTCTACCGCCTCCCCTCGCTCGCGACCGTCCGCCGGTGGCGGGATCTCGCCGATCGAGTGAACCCACAGTTCGAGTTCACGGTCAAGGCCCACCGCGGGATCACCCACTACGCGCGGTTCCAGGGCCCACAAGCCCGCGCCGGGTTCGCGCGCTCGGTCGAGGTGGCCCGCGCCCTGCGGGCGAGGGTGCTCCTCCTCCAGTGCCCGCCTGCATTCTCCCCTAAGCCGGACCACGAGGAGGCTCTGGCCCAGTTCCTCTCCACGGTCGACCGGGGGGGGCTCACCCTCGTGTGGGAGCCTCGCGGGCAGTGGGACGAGGAGCCGGAGCGGGTGGCCGCCCTGTGCCGGAAGTCCTCCCTCGTCCACGGCACCGACCCGTTCCGAACCCTCCCCGTCACGGGGGGGGAGATCGCGTACCTGCGGCTCCATGGGTCCCCGCCGGGGGCGCGGATGTACCGCTACACCTACAGCGACCACGACCTGGAGCGCCTGCGGGACACTGTTCGGGGACTGGAGGCCGAACGCGTGTATGTGCTCTTCAACAACGACACGATGGTCTCCGATGCCCGAAGGTTCGCGGGGATGTGGGCCACGGGATGAGAGGCGAACTGCGGTGCCCCCTGTGCGGCTTCCGCACCGTGCCGAGTGCGGTGCCGCTGCCGTGCCCGACGTGCCGGGTCCCGCTCGACTACCGGCCGGACCCGCCGGCGGATTCCACTGCCGCGGGCTTGACCGGGCGCGGGGTGTGGCGGTACGCCCCGTTCCTCCCCACCGTGGATCCCATCACCCTGGGCGAGGGGGGGACCCCCCTCATCCCTTCCCTCCGCATCGGCCCCCGTCTGGGGGTGAACCTCCTCTTCAAGGTCGAGGGGACGAACCCCACCGGCTCGTTCAAGGACCGGGGGGCAGCGGTGCTCGTCGCCGTCCTGCGGTCGTTCGGGGCGAGGGCGGTGGCCGATGACTCGTCGGGGAACGCCGGGGCGGCCCTCGCCGCCTACGCTGCCCGGGCGGGGATCCGCGCCGTCCTCTACGTGCCGGCCCATGCCTCGGGGCCCAAGCTCGCCCAGATCGAAGCCCTCGGGGCGGAGCTGGTGCGCGTGCCCGGCCCACGGGAGCGGGCCACGGACGTGGTCCGGGAGGCATGCGCTAAGGACCCTGACCTCCTCTACGCCTCGCACAACGCCTCGCCGTACTTCGTCGCCGGCCTGACAACACTCGCCTACGAGCTAGGCGAGGAGGGTCGGATCCCTGACCACGTCGTCGTCCCGGTGGGAGGAGGCGGACTGTTCCTCGGGCTCGTCCAGGGGTTCGCCCAGCTGCGCGACCGGGGGTGGATCGGACGGGTGCCGCGCCTCCACATCGTCCAGCCTGAGGCCTGTGCCCCTCTCGTCCGCGCCGGTGGCGGGGGGGACCCGGTCGAGCCTGAGCCCCGGGCCACGGTGGCCGAGGGGGCACGGATCCCCCGCCCCAAGCGGGGCCGGGAGGTCCTGGCCGCGCTCGGGGCGGTGAATGGGGATGCCGTTATGGTGGGGGAAGAGGAGATCCTCCGGGGGCAGGCGGAGCTCGCCCGCGAGGAAGGGATCTGGGTTGAGCCGACGGCGGCCCTCGCCGTGGCTGCCCTCCCCGCCCTCATCGCGCGAGGCACGATCGGCCCTGGGGAGGAGGTCGTGCTCCCCCTCACCGGGCACGGGCTCAAGGCGGTGAACCCGTGCTGACCGTCGTCTCCGACCCGCGCGGGGGCGGCTTCGGCTAACCTCCGAACCGATCGCGGCGCACGATCTCCGAGAGAGGCACCCGCTCCACCTCCCGCGGTGTGTACGCGGGCCGGCCGATGGGGAGGAGGGCCACAACCCTCATCCCGCGGGGGATGCCGAGGATCCGCTTCACTTCCGCTTCCGCCCGACCCCGTAGTCCCGCCCAGTACGAGGCCAGCCCCAGGCTGTGGGCCATGAGGGCCATGTTCTGGGTCGCCACCGCCCCCGCCTCGATCCAGTGCCCCGGATCCTTCACCGGGTCAACGACGACCGCGATCAGCACCGGCGCGTCGCCGACCCCTTTCCCGGTGAGGGCGACCTGGCCGCGGCGCGCGAAGGCGAGCCGCTCCACGAGGGCCCCCAACTTGGCCTTCGTCTCCTCGTCCCGCACCACAACGAACGTCCACGGCTGGGAGTTGGCGAACGACGGGGCCCACCTCCCCGCCTCGAGGATCGCCTCCACCTCGTCCTCGCTCACCGGCTTCGGCTCGAACCGGAGCACGCTCCTCCGGCCGCGGATCGCGTTCAGTACATCGTTCTTCGTCATATGCCCTCCGTCTGGTACAGGTCACCGAACTTATTCCATGCCACCACGGCCGACAAGGGCTTCCGCTCCCGCGGCCCGAGCTCGATCGCGCGGTGCTTGTCGCTGAGCGTGCTCGCCTCGCCCCGCTTCCCGATCACGATGAGCGTGATGAGGACGTACTCCTCCGGGATCCCCAGCGCCTCCTTGACCGCGTGGGGATCGTAGCCGGCGATGGGGTGGGCGACGAGCCCCATCTGGGTCGCCTGGATCATGAGCAGGCCGGTGGCCATTCCGCATCCGAATAGGAAGTAGTCGCGCCCATCGGAGAGCTTGCAGTCGAGGTCGCGGTGGCTGGCGAGGGCGAGGATCGCCGGGGCGCGCTTCGCCCAGTAGTTCCCCCCGGACAGGGCCCCCTTCACCCTGTCCAACGTTTCCCCTTGGGCGATCACGAACCGCCACGGCTGGTTGTTGAAGCAGGAGGGGGCGAGGTGGGCCGCCTCGACCAGCCGCTGGAGGGCCTCCCGGGCCACGGGCTCTCCGGACAGGGCCCGGTATGCCCGCCGGGCATGGATGAGTGGGTTGACAGCCTCGTCCGCTGCCTGCAGCGCCCGCAACGTGGCGAGGACCTCCTCCGCGTGGCCGGCCACCTTCTCCCGCCGCCACGCCCAGCGCATGGACCCCGCCCGGTCGAGGAGGAACGTCGCCCGCTGGACCCGGCCCTTGGGCGTGACGGCGCGATAGGCCCTCGCCACAGCGCAATCGGGATCGGAGAGCAGGGTGAGGCCACCATTCGCCGCGAACCGGGCCAGGGTGGAGGGGGGATCGGGCGCGATCCCCACCACCCGCGCCTCAAGGGAGGTGAACTCGGGGAGGAGGGCCTGGAAGGCACGGACGTCCTCGGCCCAGGCGGGCGTCCCGGTGCGGGGGAAGAAGTGCAGGACGACGTACGAGCCCGCTAGATCGGGGAGCGACACCGCCCCGCCCGCCGCCGACGGCAGCGTGAACTCGGGGGCAGGTCCAAACGGGTTCAGCCGCTCCTCGTCCATGGAAGGGATGATAGCCCCCCCTCCCGGGCCGGCAACCCGCAGGCGTCAGAAGTCGAGCTCGATCCCGACCGTGCTCTGAATGAGGCCGCCGAAATCGAACTGCGTCCGGGAGTGGATGCGGACCCAGGAGAACACCACCTCCACCCACACCTCCTGGGACACGAACCCTCCGAGGTTGAACGCGGTCACGAGCCGGATCCCGACCGGCGGCACCCGCACCCCGAGGAATAGCTTGGCCCAACTCAGGCCGAAGCTCCCATTGAGGCGGATCCGCGCCCCGAGCTCGGCCTCCGGATCCGGGTAGATGTAGCTCGCGCCGAGCTCGCTCCACGCGAGGCCGTACGGGTTGAGGAGGACCCGGGAGTCGGCGCGGAAACAGGCGCTCGTGAATCCGAGGTGGAGGAGCTCCTCCTCGAACCACACCCCGGACACCGCAGTGAGGTCGGTGGTGGGGTCGTCGTCGAGCAGGTGATCGAGGTCCGTCACGCCGAACCCAGTGAGGCTGCGGGCGAAGAACCCCGGGTGCCAGGCGACGCCGAGGTCGAGGACGAGCCCGACCGTGTAGGCTGGCGTCGCACATGCCTCCGCGAGGTTCTCCACGAGGAACAGCCCCCCGAGCTCCCACGGGCAACACCCACCCCGGACCTCGAACCAGTACTTGGAGAAGCACGGATCGAACCTCATCCCACTCCGGAGGCCGATCCCATCGAGATCGACCCCCATCATGAGGTGCTCGGCCTCAAGCCCAGTGAGGGAGAGCTCCGTTCGGCTGATGACCTCCGCCCGGTCGCATGCGAGGGCGAGGGTGACTGCGGACGCGAGGTCGAGCGAAGAGGACGACGGCGTGAAGGCGACCTCGATCCCGAGTGAGCCGGAGAAGGTCGGGGATTGGGACCAGGATGTGGCACCCCACACCAGGGTCACGACGAGCACACCCAGGAGACGCTTTCTCATCTCAGACCACCTCATGGGACGAGGGTACGGAGATGACCGGGCCCAGCGGGGCACACTGGACGGGCCGCCCGGCCCCATTTGTCCGGGCGGCCCTGGACCCCTGTCTCAGAACCGGGGGAGGAGGTCGGCCACCGTGGGATGGCCGATCTCCTGAAGATCGTACCGGACCCGGGTTGACGGCTTCTCGATCGCGATCAGGCGGCGCAGGTCCACCGGCGTCGCGATGACGACGGCATCGCAGGGGACGCGGGCGATCGTCTGGGCGAGCTCCTCGATCTGCTTCTTCCCGTACCCCATCGCGGGCAGCACCGGGCCGAGGTGGGGATAGGCCTTGTACACGTCGCCGAGCGACCCCTGCGCATGGGGACGCGGGTCGGCGAAGGTCGCCCCGAGCTTCCGTGCCGCCACCGCCCCCGCCCCGAACGGCATCTCCCCGTGGGTGACGGTAGGCCCATCCTCGATCACGAGCACCCTCCGCCCCGCCACGAGCTCCGGCGCGTCGAGGGTGATCGGGGACGCCGCTTCCACGACCTTCGCCCGCGGGTTGAGGGAGGAAAGGGAGGCCCGCAGCCGTTCCACCGGTTCGATCCCCGCCGTATCCACCTTGTTGATCACGATCACAGCGGCTTGGCGGACGAGCACGGATCCAGGCCAGTACGTGTTCTCATGCCCAACCCGCAGCGGGTCGGCGACGACGATCAGGAAGTCGGGCCGGAAGAAGGGGAAGTCGTTGTTCCCCCCGTCCCACAGGATCACGTCGGCTTCCGCCTCCGCCTGACGGAGGATCGCCCCGTAGTCCACCCCCGCATAGACCACGAACCCTTCCTGAATGTGGGGCTCGTACTCCTCGCGCTCCTCGATCGTGCACTCCGCCCGGTCCAAATCCTCAAACGACGCGAACCGTTGCACCTTCTGGCGGACGAGGTCCCCGTAGGGCATGGGATGGCGGACCACGGCGACCCTCTTCCCCTGCTCGTGGAGGATCTGGGCCACGCGGCGGGTGGTTTGGGACTTGCCGGCACCCGTGCGCACCGCACACACGGCGACGACCGGCTTCTTGGCCACCAGCTGGGTCGAGCGGGGGCTCAGGAGCCAGAAGTCCGCCCCCGCCGCAGCGGCGAGTGCCGCCCGTTCCATCACGTGCTGGTGCGAGACGTCGGAATAGGCGAACACCACCCGGTCCACATTCTTCTCGCGCACGAGGTGGGGAAGGCGCTCCTCCGGCTCGATCGGGATCCCGTTCGGGTAGAGCCGCCCGGCGAGCTCCGCGGGGTAACGGCGCCCCACGATCCCCGGGATCTGGGTGGCGGTGAACGCAACCACCTCGTAGGCGTCGTTATCCCTGAACACAACGTTGAAGTTGTGGAAGTCGCGGCCGGCAGCGCCCATGATGATGACCTTGGTCTTGCTCATGGATTCACCTCAAGTTGAATGGTGTCGCAACGGCGGGATTATACCCGATCCCGGCCGGTAAGACTTCACGATGCGCCCCGGCGGCGAACCGGCATCCCCGGCCCAGACCGGGGATAATGGGGGCTCATGGCCCGGCTTACGATCGAGGAGATCCCGCTTGGGGATCGCCGGTTGCGGCAGTTCGTTGCGGTCCCGTGGCACATCCACCGCGGGGACCCGAATTGGACCCCTCCCCTCACCGCCGACCTCCTCGGGAGCCGGCTCCTCGGCTTGACCGGCCTCCTCACCCCCGCCCATCCCTACCACGAGACGGCCGAGGTCACGCACTTCCTCGCCCGCTCCGGCCCCCGCCTCATGGGCCGGGTGTCGGCCGCGGTCAACCACCGGTTCAACGACTACCACAACGCAAACCTCGGATCCTTCGGGTTCTACGAAGCGGTCCCGGACTACGCGGTCACCGAGGCCCTCCTCGATAGCGCCCGGGCCTGGCTCGCCAAGCGGGGGGTGGACGCGATGCGCGGACCGGGCGGGTACTCCAACGCGACCCACGAGTCCCACCAGGCGGTGCTCGTCCGCGGGTTCGATACCCCGCCCACGGTGGAGCTCACCCACAACCCGCCCTACTACGGGGAGCACCTCGAGCGGTACGGCCTGCGGAAGGTCAAGGACTACCATGCGTACTGGATTGCTCCGTCCCAGCCCGGGGATCCCCGCCTGGAGCGCCTCGTCGCGGCCGCCCGGGCCCGCCGGGAGATCGAGACCCGCCCGTTCGACCTGGGGCATCTCCTGGAAGATGTGGAGCGTCTCGCGTGGGTCTACAACGAGGCGTGGGCCGCCAACTGGGGGTTCCTCCCGATCACGGACGGGGAGGCGAAGGCGCTCGCGAAGAGCTTGAAGACGATCGCCGACCCGGAGTTGATCCGGTTCGCCTACGTAGACGGGGAACTCGCGGCGATGATCGGGGCGATCCCGGACCCGAACGTGGCCCTCCGGCCGACGTGGAACCCGGTGCTCGATCTCGACCTCGTGCGGGCGCTGCGCCTGCTGGCCCGGCGGCGCCGGATCCGCACGGCGCGGGTGATGTTCTTCGGGATCTGCCCTCCGTACCGGAAGATGGGAGTGGACGCGGTCCTGTTCCACGAGGTGCTCACGATCGCCTGGGGGAAAGGGTACCGGGCCGGCGAGGCGTCCATGCTCCTCGAGGACAACGACCTCATCCTCCGCGCCTGCGAGGCGATGGGCGGGCGCCTCGCCAAGACGTGGCGGATCTACGAAACGCCCATTCCGTAAGCAGTGAGGAGGCGAACGCTGCCGTTCCCGAAACAGGGATCGCCCGGAGCGGCGAACGGTATAATCCTTGCGTGGCTGTGCAAAACAGGATCCGCAAGGTCAGGAAACGCGACCGGTCTCTCGTCGCGTTCGACCAGGGACGGATCATCCACGCCATCCTCCGGGCGGTGCAATCGGTGGGCGGGTTCTCCCTCGACCACGTGCCGGGGGTGAACGAGCGCCTCTTCTCGTACGGGGACGACGAGCACATCGCGGAGTTCCTATCCGATGTCGTGGTGGCAACGCTCAACCGTGATCAGCGGCATTGGATCGCCAACTTTCCCCCCACCGTCGAGGAGATCCAGGACACGGTGGTCCATGTCCTGCGGAGCTTTGGGTTCGTCACCGTGGCCGATGCCTACGAGTGCTGGCGGTGGGGGAAGTATTGGGTGCGGGCGGGGGCGATCACGATGGACGAGTTCGTGGGGAACGGGTATCCGGTCCCCCTCCACCACGAGACGCTCGCCTGGAACCGCGAGCACGGCTGTGACACCGTGGCCGGGCTGAACGAGATCGTCCGGTTGGGCCACCTCCCCGAGCTTGTCGCCGCCGCCACGGAGCGGTACGAGCGCTCGGTGGACGAGGCCGCCACGGCCGTCCTCGCCCGCGCCGCAACTGGGGACCTGCGGGTGATCTGGGTCTCCGGGCCATCCTCGTCGGGGAAGACGACGACCACGGTCAAGCTCCTCCAGCGGCTGAGGAAGGAAGGCCTCGAATTCCTGATGCTCAACCTCGATGACTACTTCTGGCCCCTCGTCGAGCACCCCACGGACTGGCTCAACGATCGGAACTTCGAGACGCCGGAGGCCCTCGACATCCAGACCATCAACCGCCACCTGCGCGCCCTCCTCGACGGGCAGGCGATCCAGAAGCCGATCTATAGCTTCAAGGAGGGCCGCCGCGTGGGGACGAAGCTCGTGCGGCTGAAGGAGGGCCAGCTCCTCCTCCTCGACTGCCTCCACGGGCTCTATCCCCCCCTCACGACCGGGATCGCCCGCGAGGCGATGTTCTGGCTGTACATCGAGGCAGCGAACATGCTCTACGAGGGGGACGGAACGAGCGAACGGTTGACCCAGTTCACGGATGTGCGGCTCCTCCGCCGGATGCTGCGGGATGTCAAGCACCGCAACCATCCCCCGCTCCAGACCCTCCTCCACTGGCACTACGTGCGGAGCGGTGAACTGTTCTCGATCATCCCCCTGATGGGCCTCGCCGATCACGTCGTGAACGGGGGGATGCCGTTCGACCTTCCTGTGCTGAAGCCGTTTTTCCTTCCGGATGGGATCTGGCCGAAGCCAGAGGAGGTCGCTCCCTACGATACGTTCCTCGATGCGCGGATCCGCTACCGGCGCATCGGCAGCTTGCTCGGCCAGGTGGCGGGGCTGACCCTGTGGGAGGCCGAGGACCACGCCCTCATCCCCGGCGACCACCTCGTACGGGAGTTCATCGGGGGGACCACGCTCCAGATCCCCCACAACGAGTAGCCGTCCGTCAAGGGGGGCGCCTCCCCCGCCTGGGCAGGGGAGGCGCGGAGGGTGAGTGCGGAAGCGGGCTCTCGACTACCGTCTGCCGCAACCCCCAGAGCTACAGTCCTCCACCACCACGAGCCGCGTCGCCCTCGCCTCGGCGCCCGCGGCATCGGTGACGGTGAGGATGACCAGGAACTCCCCAGGGTTGGCGAAGGCATGGCTCACGATCTTCCCCTCGCCGGTGGCACCATCGCCGAAGTCCCACACGTAGTGGGCGATGTCGGAATCAGGATCGGAGGACGCGGAGGCATCGAACGAGACCGATTCCTCCTGGAACGGGTCGGCGGGGAGGAACGTGAACGCCGCCGTGGGGGGGTTGTTGAGGGCACGCACGAACGTCGTCGCCCGACCGGTCCCGGAGGGGCCAACCACGACGAGCGTGACCAGGTACTCACCGGCCCGCTGGTAGGTGTGTTGGATCTCCCGGCCGGTGACGACGGGGCTCCCGTCCCCGAAGTCCCACAGGTGGTCGGTGAGGGGCCCTTCGGGATCGGCGGACCGGGTCGCGTCGAAGTGCACGGCGAGCGGGGCCTGGCCCTCGACGGGCGAGGCGATGATCGTCGCGCTGATCCTCTGCAGCGGCCCCACCTCGGGCGTGCATCCGGAGACGAGGAGAAGCCCGACTCCTACGGCAAGCGCCCCCACACGTTTCCTCATGTGTCTCACCTCGCGCAACCTGGCCCGCCCTGGACCTCGATGACCTGGGTCACCGAGGCCACGGCCCCGGCCTCGTCCACAACGGTCAGGGTCACGGGGTACGCCCCCCCGTACCAGTACATGTACCCAACCTTCTCTCCCACGTCCCAATCCCCATTTCCGAACGCCCAGCGGTACTCGACGATCGCTCCGTTGGGCGACGTGGATGTGGAGGCATCGAACCAGATCGTCTCCCCGGTCCCCGGCCGCCAGGGCGCGGAGGAGAAGCTCGCCGTCGGCGGGGCGAACTGCACCTCGACACGCCCATCACGGCGGCTCGACAGGCCCTGCTCGTCGTACACCTCGAGCGTCACCCGGAACGTCCCCCCCCGGCGGTAGGTGTGGGAGACGATCGGCCCCAGCGCCCGGGTCCCATCCCCGAGGTCCCAGATGTACTCCACAACCCTCCCGTTCTCGGAGAACGAGAGTGACCCGTCGCACACCACGGTGAGGGGAGCCACGCCAGCGCTGGGACGAAGCGCGAACAGGGCCTCCGGGGGGACGGCCTGGAACTTCGACGTGCACCCCCCCAGAACGAGCGCCACGAGTGCGCACCCGACCACGAATATCCTCTTCATCGCACACCCCCTCACAGGTTGAACTCCAGCCGCACCGTTAGCCCCAGCCAGGGACCGGAAAACCCAACGGGATCGCCCAATCCATCCGCGTTGAGGTCGAGTACGCCCATCCCCGCCCGCGGCACGCTCGGGGCGGTGAGCCGGAACCCGACCTCGAACCCCGCGCTCGCCCCCGGCCCGAGCGGAAGGGAGACCTGGACCGCCACCGTCCCCACCGGCCCCGCGCCGGTGTAGGTCGTGTCCTCGGCTTCAGGCAGGAACGGGAGCGACCAATCTGTCGGCAGCGTGGGCGGGAACACGCACCGGTAGCCAATGCGCGCGCTTCCCCACCCTGCGGAGGCGCTCACGATGAGGATCTCCGGCACGAGGACCAGGTCCAGCTCAGCCGCGAAGGCGACGAAGCCGACGTCGAGGCTTATGTCCACCGGATGCGACGTCTCCTCCGCAGTCCACGTCCCTTGGGTGCGGGTGCCGACGTTCGCCACTGCCATCTGCAGCCCCACCCGCAGCACGCCCCCCACCGCCTCGCTGAGCCGCAGGCCGACCCCCGGCCCGAGCGCGGGGATGGGGGGGACGGGTTCGCTCCCCGCCCGTTCGTTGACGAAGGCGATCGTCTGATTGGCGAGGCGGATGAACGTGTTCAGGCTCGGGACATCAACGAAGACCCATTGGGCCGCCGAGCCCACCGCGAGGGTCGTTGCCCCTCCGGCGACGCCCACCGCCGCCACCACTAGCCCTGCCAGGATCGCTCGCATCTCAGCCTCACGTGATGGAGGCTACGCCCGCACGGGCGGGGATCCGAGGACAGGCCCCCCCCAGTGGGGGCCGGTTCGTCACGCCCTCGCGGTACCGAGTTCCCGCCCCACGAGGTCAACCGTCCGCTGCACGTCGGCGGCGGAGATCCCAAGGTGCGTCACCATCCGCACCTGCCGGGCGGAGGTCCCAGCCCCGGCCGGGGAGGCGAGCACGCCCCGGTCGCGCAGCCGCTGGCAGAGGGCCTCCGCATCGGGGCCCCTCGCGATCTCGAAGATGACGATGTTCGTGTCCGGGGGCCACACGGACAGGGCAGGGAGGGAGGCGAGCCCGTCGGCGAGGAGCCGGGCGTGGACGTGGTCCTGGGCGAGGCGGTCCACGTGGTGGTCGAGGGCGTACAGGCCCGCCGCGGCAAGGATCCCCGCCTGGCGCATCCCGCCCCCGAGCGCCTTGCGGGTCCGGCGGGCAGCGGCGATGAACTCCCGCGACCCGCACAAGAGGGATCCCACCGGGCAGCCGAGCCCCTTGGACAGGCAGAACATGACGGAGTTAAACCCCAAGGCGAGCTCCCGGGCCGGGATCCCCGTCGCCACGGAAGCGTTGAGGATGCGTGCCCCATCGAGGTGGACGGGGATCCCCCGCCCGTGGGCGAGGTCGAGGACCTCCCGCGCCGCGGCGAGGGGCCAGATCCGGCCCCCGGCCGCGTTGTGTGTGTTCTCCAGGCACACGAGCCCGGTCGGGGCGAGGTAGTAGATGTCGGGCCGGATCGCGGCCGCGACCTGGCGGGCGGTGAACACGCCCCTCTCCCCGGGGAGGACCCGCGGCTGGACGCCGGAGAAGCGGGCCATCGTCGCCAGCTCCACGTTGTAGATGTGGGACCCCTCCTCGACGATGACCTCCTGGCCGGGGCGGGTGTGGCAGGCGATGGCGGTCTGGTTCCCCATCGTCCCCGACGGCACGAACAACGCCGCCTCCGTGCCGAGGAGGTCGGCGGCCCGCTCCTCGAGCCGGCGCACGGTGGGGTCCTCACCGTACACGTCGTCCCCCACCTCCGCCGCAGCCATCACCTCCCGCATCGCGGGCGTGGGCCGGGTCACCGTATCCGAACGTAGATCGATCATGTCCATCCCTCCTCCCCGATCAGGGGAACGAACGTACACGGGCAGAGGCGCCGCTCCACCCACTGCCCCCCGTCGCGGTGGACGAGGACCAGCTCCTGATTGAACCGTCCTCCCACCGGGATCACGAGCCGTCCGTAGGGGGCGAGCTGGGACAGGAGGCGGTCGGGGACCCGCGGCGCGCCAGCGGTGACGAGGATCGCATCGAACGGTGCCTCCTCCGGCCAGCCCACCGTCCCATCCCCCACGCGGAACCGGATGTTCGTGTACCCGAGCGCGCCCAACCTCCGCTGGGCGGCGAGGGAAAGCTCGGGGAGCCGCTCCACCGTGTACACCTCACCCGCCAGCTCGGCGAGGATCGCCGTCTGGTACCCCGATCCCGTGCCGACCTCGAGCACGCGGTGCGTGGGCTGGAGGGCGAGGGCCTCCGTGGACAGGGCGACGATGTACGGCTGGGAGATGGTCTGGTCGTGACCGATCGGGAGGGGACGGTCCTCGTAGGCATGGGGCAGGAGGTGGGGGGGGACGAACGCGTGGCGGGGGACCCGGGCCAGGGCCCCTAGCACCCGCTCGTCGCGGATCCCTTCGTCCCGCAGCTCGGAGACGAGGGCCTCCCGCGCCTGCGCAAGCCAGGGCTCAACAGGGCGGTCGGTCCCCGTGGTCGTCCTCCTCCCCCATCCTGAACGCGGCGAGCACTTCTCGCGCCCGGTCGAGATCCACCGCCGGGACGAGGACCCGCACCTCGGCGAGCCCGTTCACGGTGAGCGGATACACCGACGGTGGAACGTGGCTCCTGAACTGGACAGGAATCCCCTCGCCTCGCAGGAAGCTCGCCACGAGCTCGGCCTGGGGGGACCCGATCACCGTGGTCAGCAGTTCCCAATTGCTCATCCTACCTCCTGTAGATCGAGCTCGTTGTGGACGAGGGTGATGCACTGGTGCCCCTGGAGGACCACTGGCCCCACCGAGATCCGCGGGAGGGCGGCGAGGAGGGCCTCTTCGGCCGGGGTGAAGTTGCGGTGGTCGGAGAGGAGGAACGCTGGGCGTTCCGGAAGCCTCGCCCCGCGCAGGGGAGCCCCCGCCTCGTCGAGGACGAGGGGCGCGTTCCCCGCAGCTCGGAGGTCATCGAGGAGGCCTCCTAGGCCCATCCGCCGCACCGTGATCCCCGGGGTGGACGGCCGTTCCTCCCCTAGAGGGAGGTCGTGGGCTGTGCGCAGCGCCTGCCGCAGGAGGGCGCCCGTGGACCGCTCATCCGGGTTCAGGTGCCGCAGGCGGCCCCCCCACAGGCTGATCGTCAGCTGGTCCTGGATCACGAAGTGGAACGCCACCGCGGGGCGGATCCCATGGGAAATGAGGAACGCATCGTTCGCCGCCCGACAGAGGACGTCGAGGCGGCCTGCCCCGCCCGGGAGGTCGGACAGGGAGAACTCCCCCTCGAGGGGCACGGTGTGGCTGACCATCACGAACGTTCGCACACCCTGATCCTAACGGACCTGCCCTGGGCGGACCAAGGGGCTGTGGACCGGGCGCAGGCCGAGGGGTACCATACATTCTCATGTATTTGATCGTCGTGGGCGCGGGTGGGATCGGGTCCGCGATCATCGACCTCGCGGTGCGCGATCGGCACAACGTGGCCGTCATCGAGCGGGACCCCAAGAAGGCGGAGGCGATCATCCGTCGCTACGATGTGCTCGTGTTCAACGCGGATGCGGCCTCGGCGGACATCCTCCGTGAGGCGGGGGCGGAGCGGGCCGATGCCCTCATCGCCACCACCCACGACGATGCGACGAACCTCATGGTCGTCGCCGCCGCCGGCGACCTCGGCGTCCCGACGATCGTCACCGTGGTCAACAACCCTGAACACGTGGACCTGTTCCGCCGTTTAGGGGCCCATGTCATGGAGAACCCCGACATCATCGTCGCCGGCTACCTCTACCACTCAGCCTGGCATCCCCACGTCCGCGATCTGGTGGCGCTCCCCGGGGGAGCCCAGGTGTTCCGGATCACGATCACCGCCGACTCTCCCCTCGTGGACCTCACCCTCCGCGAGGCAGGCAAACAGGGCCTGATCCCGGAGGGGCTCCTCATCGCCGCGGTGGAGCGCGACGGGGACCTCGTCATCCCCTCGGGCAGCACGGTGATCCGGGCCGGGGACAACGTGACCGTGTTCACGAAGGGCCACGTCCCCCAGTCCGCCATCGAACAGCTCACCGGTTAGGTGCGGGGGAGAAAGAAAGGCACGGCTAGGGGCGAGCCCCTATCGGTCCCCTAGATCCAACTTCAGTCGGGGTTCCCGCACCGCCCGCGCCTCATCGAGCCGACGCACCGGCGTCGTATGGGGAGCGTCGTGGAGGAGCTCCGGCTGTTCGCGGGCCTCCCGGGCGATGGCGAGCATCGCCGCGGCGAACGCGTCGAGGGTCTCCCGTGGCTCGGTCTCGGTGGGCTCGATCATGAGCGCCTCCCGGACGATGAGCGGGAAGTAGACCGTCGGGGGGTGGAACCCATAGTCCATGAGCCTCTTGGCGATGTCGAGCGTGCGCACCCCATCCAGTCCCTCCCCGGACAGGACGAACTCGTGTTTGGCGAGCCGATCGTAGGGGAGCTTGTACGGGCCCGCGAGCTTCGCCTTGAGGTAGTTCGCCGCGAGGACGGCCCCCGCCGACACCTCACGCAGCCCGTCGTCCCCCAGGGTGAGGATGTAGGCGAGGGCCTTGGCGATGACGAGCACGTTCCCGAAGTAGGGGTGGACGCGACCGATCGACTTCGCCCGATCCCAGACGAGCTTGAACTCCCCACCCTCCCGCACAACCTCGGGGACGGGGAGGTAGGGAAGCAGGGCCTCCGACACGGTCACCGGACCCGCTCCGGGGCCGCCCCCGCCGTGGGGGGTGGAGAACGTCTTGTGGAGGTTGATGTGGAACACATCCGCCCCCATGTCCCCCGGTCGGGCCCGGCCGACGTAGGCATTGAGGTTCGCCCCATCGAAGTAGCAGAGGCCCCCCGCGTCGTGGACGAGCGAGGTGATGGTGAGGATGTCCTCCTCAAACAGCCCGAGGGTGTTGGGGACAGTGAGCATGATCCCTGCCACGTCCGGGTCGAGGGCGCCCCGGAGGGCAGCGAGGTCCACCAGCCCCCGCCGGTCGGACGGGAGGGAGACGACGGAGAACCCGACCATCGCCGCCGAGGCAGGGTTCGTGCCGTGGGCGGAGTCGGGGAGAAGGATCTTCGTCCGCGCGCCGAGCTCCCCGCGGTCCTCGAGCCACTTCTTGATGAGGAGCATCCCCGTGAGCTCCCCATGGGCCCCCGCCGCCGGCTGGAGGGTGATCCCCGGCATGCCGGCGATCCCCTTCAGGCACTCCCCCATCTCCCACAAGAGGGCAAGCGCCCCTTGACACTCCTCGTCGGGGAGGAGGGGGTGAAGATCGGCGAGCCCGGGATGGCGCGCGAGGTCCTCGTGGAGCTTGGGGTTGTGCTTCATCGTGCACGAGCCCAACGGGTAGAACCCCGTGTCCACCCCGTAGTTCATCCGGGAGAGGGCGGTGTAGTGGCGGACGAGCTCAGGCTGCGAGACCGCGGGGAGGCGGGGCGCACCCTGCCGCCGTAGCTCGGCTGGGATACCTGAAAGGACCTGCTCTTCCGGCTGCGCAAGCGGGGGCAAGGCGACCGCCCGCCGGCCAGGGGCACCGCGGTCGTAGATCGTGCTCACTTTCCCTCCAGGGCGGACATGAATCGGTCCAGTTCCTCTGCGGTCCGCTTCTCGGTGACCGCGACGAGGAATCCATCTTCGATCCCGAGCGGGGCGAGGACGCGCGGAGGGAGGACGGCGATCCCCGCCCGCCGCAGCTTGGCCACCGCGCCGGCGGGATCCGCGCACCGCACCACGAACTCGTGGAAGAACGGCCCCGCGAACGCAAGCCGGTACCCGGGGACGCGCGCGATCCGCGCCGCAAGGCCATGGGCCCGCTCAAACGACAGGAGCGCTACCCGCTTCAGCCCCTCCTGCCCCATCGCGGCGAGGTACACCGTGGCCGCGAGGGCGCAGAGGGCGGAGTTGGTGCAGATGTTCGACGTCGCCCCCTCGCGCCGGATGTGCTGCTCGCGGGTCTGGAAGGTCATCACGTACCCCGTCTTCCCGTCCACATCGCGCGTCTGGCCCGATACGCGGCCCGGCATCCGCCTCAGGTGGGCCATCCGCGTCGCGAAGAACCCGAGGAGGGGCCCCCCGAATGAAAGCGGGTTCCCAAGAGGCTGTCCCTCCCCCACCACCACGTCCGCCCCGAACGAGCCCGGCGGCTCGATCACGGCAAGGGGGATCGGGTTCGCATGCGCGATGAGGAACGCCTCCCCCAGACGATCCTTCAGCCCGGTGAGGTCCTCGAGGACCCCGAGCGCGTTCGGCTGCTGGACGATGAGCGCGCACGCCCCGTCCGGGATCCCCTCGAGGGCGAGCCGGCCGTCCTCGTCGTAGGGGACCTCGTGGAGGGTGAGGCCAGCCCCCCACGCGTAGGTGGCGAGGACCTCCCGGGCACGGGGGTGGAGGGAGCGCGGGACGAGGATCCTCTTCCCCCCTGTAGCGCGATGTGCCATCAGCACAGCCTCGGCGAGCGCAGTGGCCCCGTCGTACAGCGAGGCATTGGCCACCTCCATCCCCGTGAGCTCGCAGATCATGGTCTGGTACTCAAACATCCAGGTCAGGGTCCCCTGCGAGACCTCGGGTTGGTAGGGGGTGTAAGCGGTGGAGAGCTCGGACCGGGAGAGGATGTGACCGACCACGGGCGGGATGTAGTGGTCGTACAGCCCACCCCCGATGAACGGGATCAGCCTCCGGCCGGTGGACCGCTCGGCGAGACCGGTGAGGTGCCGCTGCACCCAAAGCTCGTCGTGGGGGGGGAGCCCGACGGGCCGGTACCGATCCCGGACCGCTGCCGGGACATCGGAGAACAGGGCGTCCACGTCGGGGACGCCGATCGCCTCCAGCATCGCCCGGATGTCGGCCGCGGTGTGGGGGAGGTAGGGGTTCATCCGCTGCCCTTCACGAGCGCTTCATAGCTGGCGGCATCGAGGAGCTCGCCTGCTTCCGTGGGCGCGGCCACCCGGATCGCGAACAGCCACCCCTCGCCGTAGGGATCCTTGTTCACGAGGTCGGGGGACCCGGGGAGGGCGGTATTGACCTCCACCACCTCCCCGCTGAGGGGGGCGAACACCTCCCCCACCGCCTTCACCGACTCCACGGTCGCCAGGCGGTCCCCACGCCGTCCCACCACCCCCACGGGGGGGAGCTCAACGAACACGATGTCCCCCAGCTGCTTCTGGGCGTGTTCGGTGATCCCCACCCGCGCCTTGTCGCCCTCCAGGCGGACCCATTCATGATCCTTCGTGTACCGGAGCTCCTGCGGAATCAACGTCCCTCCTTTCCCCGCGATCTCTAGAACGGCACGACCTCCCCCTGCTTGGTCGGGGAGTAGAACGTGGCCGAGCTCTTGTGGAACATGAGGCGGAACTTCCCGAGCGGGCCGTTCCTCTGTTTGGCGATGATGATCTCCGTCTCCGCCACTGGCCCCGTTTGATCGGGGTCGTCGTAGTAGTCGGGCCGGTAGATGAACACCACCAGGTCAGCGTCCTGCTCAATCGCCCCCGACTCGCGGAGATCGGAGAGCTGGGGGCGCTTGGACTCCCGTCGCTCCACGGCCCGATTGAGCTGGGAACAGGCGATCACCGGCACCTCGAGCTCGCGGGCGAGCGCCTTCAGGGCCCGCGAGATGTAGGCGATCTGCTGTTCCCGCACATCGCTCTTGATCCCCGCCTCCACGAGCTGGAGGTAGTCCACCACCACCAGGTCCAGCCCATCGTGCCTCCTCATCATCTGCCGCGCCTTGGCCTTGATGGAGAGGACCGAGGCCGTGGATGCATCGTCCACGAGGATCACCGCATCGTGGAGCCGTCCCGCGGCCTCGGCGATGAGCCCCCACTTCGCGGCGGGGAGGTACCCATCGCGCAGCCGCTGCAGGTCCACCTGGGCTTCCGCACAGAGCAGGCGTTCCAGGATCTGCTCCTTCGTCATCTCGAGCGAGAACAGGCCAACCTTTTTCTTCTCCACGATCGCGGCATGGCGGACGATCCCCAGCGCGAGCGAGGTCTTGCCCGTCCCCGGCCGACCCGCGAGCACGATGAGGTCCGACCTCCGCAGGCCGGACGTGAGGGCGTCGAACTCCTCAAACCCGGTGGACAGGGCCGCTACCGGCCGCCGGTGGGGGTCCTTGTGGACCTCCATCAGCATCTCCAGATGGTCGTCCAGGAACTCGCGCAGGGAGTGGAAGCTGGGAGCGGACCGGCGCTCGGCGATGGCGAACACCGCCTCCTCCGCCCGATCCATCACCCCCTCCAGCGGGAGGTCCTCCTGCTGGGCGAGCTCGGACACCTTCCCCCCCGCCTCGATCAGCCAGCGCCGGAGGGCCTTGTCCTCGATGATCCCCGCATAGTGGTCCACCGCGGTGATCGTCGTGACCCGGCCCATCATCTCCCCAAGGTAGCTCCGACCTCCCACCTTGGCGAGCTGCCCCCTCTCCTCGAGGCGGTTCGCCACCGCCACGGCGTCCGCGTGCTCGCCCTCCTCGAACAGGTCAAGGAGGGTGCGGTAGATGATCTGATGGGCCCGGAAGTAGAAGTGCTCGGGCTTGAGGCGATCGGCCACCGTGGGGATGACCTCGTCGGGCTCGAGGAGCGCCGCTCCCAGGACGAGCTGCTCCGCCTCCTCGTTGCGCGGGACGTGGAGAATCCCCTCTTCACCTCGGTCGGCCACGGCCCGATCATACCCCCCCAGCGAGCGCCCCCGCCAGTCCCTGACGTGCATTGCCCAGCGCGAATTGGGGGGCTATACTTGGCCCCATACTCACGGCCCCATGTGGCGAAAGGAGGAGGTAGTTTGGCGCTTCTCTCGATGAAGGATCTTCTGGAGGCCGGGGTCCACTTCGGGCACCGGACCCGAAAATGGAACCCCAAGATGGCCCGTTACATCTATACTGAACGGAAGGGCATTCACATCATTGACCTCGGGCAGACCCTCGACCTGTTCGAGCGCGCCTACGAGTTCGTGCGGAGCCAGTCCGCGCAGGGCAAGCCCATCCTGTTCGTGGGGACGAAGCGACAGGTCCAACCCACGATCGAAGAGGAGGCCAAGCGGTGCGGGAGCCCGTACACGAACCAGCGCTGGATCGGAGGTTGCCTCACCAACTTCGAGGTCATCCGCCGCCGCATCCTGCACATGCTGGAGCTGGAGCGGAACTTCGCGGAAGGAAAGTACGAGCGTCTCCCGCTCAAGGAACGGATCAAGCTGGAGAAGGAGCTCAACTACCTGCGGCGGAACCTCGATGGCCTGCGCACCCTGGACCGGCTGCCCGGGGCGGTGTACCTCATTGATCCCACCGTCGAGGTCCACGCGGTGCGGGAGGCGAACCTCCTCGGCATCCCCATCGTCGCCATCTGCGACACGGATTCCGACCCGGACATGGTGGACTACCCGATCCCCGGCAACGATGACGCGATCAAGTCCACCCGCCTCATCACCGCCCGCATCGCCGACGCGGTGATCGAGGGGCGGGAGGGACTGCAGACGGCGGAGCCGGCCCCGGCCGAGCCGGGCGAACCGCAGGGGATGCCGGAGCCGGAGCTCTTGAACGTGGAGACGGACACCCACCTCATGGAGATGTGGGAGGAACTGGCGGGAGAGGAAGGGAAGGAATGATGGCGGACGTCAACTTGGAACTGGTGAAGCGCCTCCGCGCCGACACCGGGATCGGGATCGTGGATTGCAAGGAGGCCCTCGCCAAGGCGGGCGGGGACCTGGAGAAGGCGAAGACGATCCTCCGCATGGAGGGGAAGGAATTCCTGGCGAGCCAATCCCGCGAGGCGAAGGAGGGTCGGGTCGAGGCCTACGTCCACCACTCGGGGAAAGTGGGCGTCCTCCTCGAGGTGAACACCTCCACCGACTTCGCCGCGAATTCGGAGGCGTTCCGTGAGTTCATCCGCAACCTCGCGATGCAGATCGCGGCGGCCAAGCCGCGCTGGGTGAGCCCGGAGGATGTTCCCCCCGAGGCGGTGGCCGCGGAGCGGGAGGTGCAGCGCACGAAGGCGGAGAAGGAGGGGAAGCCCCCCCACATCGTGGACAAGATCGTGGAGGGCCGGCTCCAGAAGTTCTACGAGGAGACCTGCCTCCTGAAGCAACCCTACGTGCGGGACCCGGCGCTGAAGGTGGAGGACCTCCTCGCCGACCTCGGGGCCAAGCTCGGGGAGCCGGTCGTCATCCGCCGATTCGCACGGTTCGAGGTGGGCGTGGGGTGAGCCTTCGCTACCGCCGGGCGCTGGTGAAGCTGTCGGGCGAGCTCCTCGCCGGACCGGACGGCCCCCTCGACGCAGGGGGCCTTCGTTTCTGCGCGAGCGAGATCAAGGCGGCCCGCGGGGCCGGGGTCGAGCTGGGGGTCGTCATCGGGGGGGGGAACGTCGCCCGCGGCTCGGCCCTCCCCCACCTCCCGCCCACAGCGGGCCACGCGATCGGGATGCTGGGGACCCTCATCAACGGGGTCGCCCTCCGCGAGGCCCTGAATGAAGTGGGGATCCCGTCCCTCCTCCTGTCGGCCCTCCCCTGCCCCGGGGTGGCGGAGGAGGTGAACCCCTGGCAGGCCCGCGCCGCGCTCGAGGCCGGTCACGTCGTCCTGTTCGCCGCTGGCACCGGGAACCCGTTCGTGACCACGGACACGGCGGCGGTGATCCGCGCCCTCGCCGTGGGGGCCGAGGTCGTCCTCAAGGGCTCCAAGGTAGATGGGGTGTACGAAGCTGACCCCAAGGTGGACCCCACGGCGCGGCCCCTCCCCCGGCTCACCCCCCGCGAGTACCTGGCGCGGGGGCTGCGGGTACTGGATGGGGCCGCGGTGGCGATCGCCGCCGACCACGGGCTCCCGATCGTCGTCTACCGCGCAGACCGCGAGGGATCCCTCCTTTCCGCCGTCCAGGGGAAGATCGGATCCCTCATCGGCTGACAGAAAAAGAGCGCCGCCCACGCAGCGCCCCTCACTCTGGTCCCAAGGGGATTTGAACCCCTGTCTCCGGGATGAGAGCCCGGTATCCTCGACCCCTAGACGATGGGACCCACCTCGCGATTATAGGCCCCCTACGGGCCCACCTCCACCGCATCCACGGGCAGAGCGAACGGGTACGGCTTCCCCTGGGCATCGAGGAGCTCAGCGATCTCGAGCTTCACCGCTACCTTCCCCCCCGCCGCGAACGCCGCCACGAGGATCTCCCCTGACGCGGGGGCATTCCCCGGGATGAGCGCGGTCCGGAACGAGACAACCCCGGCCTGGGGATCGAACGCCGCCACTGCGTACGGTTCAGGGGAGGCGACACGGGTGAACGAGAGAGGCTGCCCAGCTTCGTAGGTGAAGGCCCCCCCGAGGGCCCCGATGACCGCACTGTCCGCGGTGATACGGAGCGCGCCCTCCACCTGCTCCAGGCCGAGGGTGACGGCGGTGAGGCTGATCGTGGCCTTCCCCGGGCTCAGGGTGAACGGGAGCTCGATCCCTGCCCAGTCGATGAGCTTCACGGACGTGAGCTCAACCGCCACCTCCACCGCCGGGTCCGCGACGCGGCCCACGACCAGCTGGACCGTGACGAGCTTCCCCGCCCGGGCGTGGGCCCGCGCTGCCTCAACCCGGAACGTGAGTTCACCCTTCTCCCGGTCGAGCGATTCTTGGGTGATCCGGTAGGGGGGCTCGGCGATGAGCTGCAGGGACACCTCCTCCAGAGAGAGGGGCTCCCGCGGGGTGTACCTGAGCACGCCCTGGAACACGCCCACCGTCTCCCCGTCGGTCGTGATCTCGACCGTCGAACCGACGGCGGTGAGCTGGATCTTGGGCTGCCCGAAGAAGATCGCCTTCGCCGGCACGACCTCCTGCACGCCGGCGAACTTCGTCAGCGCAGCGGAGTTGTACAGCCAGTCGTACGGCAGGGCCTCCTCAACCTTCACCCGGTGGGCGAGGAGGAGGCTCCCCCCCAGTGGCATCTTCCCGCCCAGGGAGAGCGTCGTGACGAGCGAGAACGAACCGTCATCCGAGAGGAGGATCGGCTTCCCCGCCGGCGTGAAAAGGGGCAGAGGCTTGATCCCATCCGTGAAGCCGAGGAACCTCCCCCCTGTGTCGTAGAGCTCGAGCGCGGTGATCTGGGAGGAGACCGTCCCCCGAGCCCCGAGTTCAAGCTGATCGAGCCGGATGGGCGTCTGGTTCCGGTCGGCGTCGGTGAGGGTGAGGGTCGAGTAAGCGAGGGTGGCCGGGACAACGGTGAGCACGCGCCCCGCATCGGGCACGCTCACGGTCAACGACTCCAGCCCGGCGGCCACCACCGTATCCGGGAGGGGATCGGAGAACGCGAACGACCCTGCCTGAGGGCCCTGGGCCCCCTCGCGTACGGTGACCGCCCAGCTCGGGGCGACCCGCACCGGCTCCACGGGGAGGAACGTCGGCGGCACGGTCACCCACAGTCGGACCGGCCCTGGCCGCACTTCATCGTAGGTGTCGTAGGCGACGAACGCCGGCTCCGGGAGCTGGACCTCCACCCCCGCCGGAACCTCGATCCGGGTGACCCCGTTGTTGATGTCTACGGTCCAGATGAGCTCCCGCGGACCATCCACGCGCACCGAAACGACGTACATCTGGTGCACGTTGACGTCAGGGGTATCCCACACCTCGGCCTCGGCGACGAGGAACACGTCACCCGGGTTGAGGACCCCACCCTCGGGGCCGGGAAGGCCTTGAGCACCGAAGCTCTCGTCCACCACAAACGTGTCGGCGACGCCGTCGGTGAGCTCGATCGTCCCCCCCGCATCGCCCTCCGACCACCACAACCGGATCTGGGGCTGGACGGTGTGGCCGTGGACGATGTCCTCCGTCACCTTGACCCAGACCTCGATCCACGCCTCCCCGTCATCGGGGAGCATCCGCTCCTCGACGGGACGGGGGAGGAGGACCTCCGCGATCGGGAACCCCGTCGAGCGGGCGAGGACCCTCTTCTGCCCAGCGATCTCGATCCGCAGCTCCACCCATTCGAACTCCGCCGCCGCCGTCCCCACGTTCGCGACGGCTAGCCTTGTAAAGTAGACTGGATCAAGATTCCCTGCGTCGTTATCCCGCAGCAGGGCCCGCATCACGAGGCCCGTGTCGGTGGGGTTGAACGGCTTGTTCCCGTACCCGAGGTCGCGGACCTCCTCGATCTGCCCGACCGCAGCCACGCCCAGGATCAGCACGACCGCCAACGCTAGACACTTGCGCATGGTCGCCTCCTTCACTCCGTTCGATGATACCGCGGGACGCCCGAGCAGACCGGGGGAGGCCGCTCAGTCCGTTCCCGGGGAGGTCAGCCCGACGTAGAGTCGTTTCGCCGCTGCCTGTTCGGCCTCCTTCTTCGACCGGCCGCGGCCGACGGCCTCCCCCGCCGGGAGGGAGGCCCGCACCGCGAACACCTTCTTGTGCTCCGGCCCCTCGGTGGCGACGACCTCGTAGCGGGGGAGCTCCCCGAACCGGGCCTGACCCAGTTCCTGAAGGAGCGACTTGTAGTCGGGGGTTCCCTCCGCCCCGTGGGCGGCGATCCGCGGGCCGAGGAGAGCCTCCGCGAGGGCCCGCGCCGCGGGGTAGCCATGGTGGAGGAACGCTGCCCCGACCACCGCTTCCAGCGCCGCGGCGAGGACCGAAGGCCGGTCCCGCGCCCCGCCCTCCTCCGCCCCCCTCCCGAGGAGGAGGAGTTCGCCCAGCCCCAGGCCCGCCGCAACCTCCGCCAGCACCGGCCGGGACACTACGACCGCCCGCAGCTTGGAGAGCTCCCCCTCGTCCCGCTCGGGGAAGAGGTGGAACAGGAAATCGGCCACGGCGAGGTCGAGGACCGCGTCGCCGAGGAACTCCAGGCGTTCGTTGCTCTCCCCCCCGTGCTCGTTGGCGTACGAATCGTGGGTCACCGCAGTGCGCAGGACGTCGTCCGGCAGGTCCAGCCCCAGCCGGCCGAGGAGGGCGAGAAGCGGCGGGGGGCGGGTCATGGGGCGGCGGATGCCCCCCCCGCGGGGGACCGGCGGCCGAGGAGCCGTTCCAGTCGACGGTTGATCTTCGTCAGCCGCGATTCCTCAGGGCCGAGCGGGTCCACAAGGACGGTGACCAACCCCGCCCGCTTCCCACCGAGGATGTCCGTCAGCACCTGATCGCCCACCATTGCCGCCCGCCCCGGGTCGACCCCCAAGCGACACAGGGCGGTTTGGAACCCGCGACGGAGCGGCTTGCGCGCCCTCGTGACCACGACCACCCCCCCTCCCTCCAGCTCCCGGACGAGGGGATGGCCGGGGGGGAGGGCGGCATTCGTGAGCACGGCGAGCGCGACCCCCTGCTCGCCCAACCGGTGGAGGAGGGCCCGCGTCCGCTCGTCGAGCTCCCACTCCTGCCACCGGCAGAGAGTGTTCTCGAGGTCGTAGAGGATGGCCTGGATTCCGTCACGGAGAAGGCGGTCGTAGTCCACCTCGTGGACCGAGCGTGCCACGTGGTCCGCATGTGCCCACCTCACCGTTCGATCCGGACCTCCCCCACGCGGACGAACTGCGCCGCCGCGCGGAGGGTGCGCATCGCCTCGTCCTCTGCCCCGGGGGCGACGAACAGCTTGAACATCCGTCGGGGGCCCTCATCACGGTACTCGCGGCGCACGTTGCCCACCCCCGGTCCGGCGGCGAACACCGCGTCCAGGAAGTGGATCGCGTCTGGATCGGTCTCCACCCACATCGTGACCGCGTCCGACGGCCGCGGAAGGGCCTGCAGCGCCGTGAACCGGCTACCCATCGGCCTCCTCCCGCGCGAGGAATCGCTGAAGGGAGAGCTCGGGATCGCAGCCCAATCGCCGCGCCAAGGCAGAAGCCTCGACGAGGATCTCCGTCACCAGCTTCTCCGGATCGGCCACGTCCTCCGGGAGGCGCAGCCGCGTGCCAACGGGGATCGGCCTCCCTTCCGCCTCGCGGACCTCCACGAACTTCGCCGCCCTCACCAGGGCCGGCCCCCGTCGCTCGCGCCGGAAGCGCCCCTCCTCCCCCTTGATCTCCTCCCACTGCACCCGGACCGCGTCCGGCGTCGAAGCCTGCTTCTCCCCGAACACGTGGGGATGGCGCCGCACGAGCTTGCGCCGCAGGGCATCGGCCACCTCACCGATCCCGAACCTCCCCGCCTCCGCCTCGAGCTGGGCGTGGAGGAGGACCTGCAGCAGGACATCCCCTAGCTCGTCCTGCATCTCCTCCGCCGTCCCATCGGCCACCGCCTCCGCCGCCTCGTACGCCTCCTCGATGAGGTACGGGACGAGCGTGCGGTGGGTCTGCGCGCGGTCCCACGGGCATCCCTCCGGCCCGCGGAGGCGGGCGATCACCTCGAGCAGCTCCTCCAGCGCCCGGAGGGGATCACGGGACCCGCTCATTGCGGCTGGGGGAGGGTGAGCCTCGTGAGGAGGGCGGCCACTTCGGCCGACCGGAAGGACGGATCGGCCGTCTGGATGCGCTTTAGATCCGCCACCGCTTCCTCGGAGCGACCGAGCTCGGCGTAGAGCTGGGCCCGCTGCCACAGGAACTCAAGCCCCGCCGGTCCCAACGTGCCTCCTGCCCTCCCCTCCTCGACCGCCACCATCTGGGTGTAGATGGAGAGCTTCTGCTGGGGCGTCGTCGCCACGTCGAGCGCCTGGCGGTAGTAATCGAGCGCCCGATCGTACTGGACCTTGGCGAGGTAGCAGTCCCCCAGCCCGATCAGGGCATCGAGGTTCCCGGGGGAGAGGTTGAGGATCGCTTCGTACTGGGGGATCGCCCCATCGTACTTGTACTGGTCGCGGAAGTACCCGGCGAGGAGGAAGCGGGTGCGGAGGTCACTGGGGTCGAGGTCCACGATCTTGCGGGCGATCGTCTCCTTGAGCGAGACCGCGGCCGCGCGTTGGAGGGCCTGGCGGTAGGAGTCGAGGGCCTTGCCCTGCTCCCCCAGCTCGAGGTGCACGTCGCCCAGGCCGAGGTACCCCTCCGGACGGTACGGGAAAAGGCGGATCGCGTCCTCGTACCTCTTCTTCGCCTCCCCGGTCTGCCCCGCGGCGAGGTACGCCCCCGCCAGCTTGAGGAGGGCATCCGCGGTCAGGCCCCGCTTGTACGCCGCATCGTAGCGGGCGATCGCCCCCGCCGTGTCCCCCTGAGCGAGGAGGAGATCCCCGGCCAGGGTGAGGGCGGTGGCGTTGTTCGGCTCGCGGGAAAGCACGTCCTGAAGCAAGGGATCGGCGAGGGAGGGTTGGTTATCCTTCACGTACGCCGTGGCGAGCTTCAGGCTGAGCGTGACATTGCCCGGCTGGAGGTCGAGCGCGTGGCGGTAGGCCTCGCTCGCGGGGCGGTAGAGGTTGAGGGCCATCAGCACGTCCCCCTGGCCGACGTAGGCCTCCACGAACGTCGGCCGCAGCGCGATCGCCTGCCGGTACTCCGTCTCGGCTTCGACCCACTTCCCGGCCTGGCGGTACATCTCGGCGAGGGCGTACCGCGCCTCAGCGCTCTCCGGGGCGAGGGCGAGCAGGCGCTGGAAGAACGCCTCGTCGCCTACCCCCGTCTGGATGAACGCGAGGTAGGCAGCGATGGCCTGCTCCTTGTGGTGCGCCTCCTCCGTCCGCAGGCGGGCAAGCTCCTCCTCCTCCGCCGCAGTGCGCCCCTCCTTCCCCTCCAGTTCGATCCTCTTCGCCGCTGCCTCCGTGAGGAGTTCCTCGTGGAGGCGCCCGATGTAGTAAGTGAGGTAGGGATCGTCGGACGTGCCCGCGCTGCGGGCGGCTTCAAGCTCAGCCAGGGCCGCGGCCTTGTCGGATCCATACGCCACCGCGGCGGAGAGGACCGGATCGAGGGCCTTCACCTCGATCCGTTCCCGGCGCGCGGTGTACCAGCTATCCCAGCGCTTCGTCTCCTCGTCGCGGATGTAATCCGACTTCACCGTGTCGCGGATCGTGGCGAACGCGGGGACGACCGCCTCTTGCCGCGCGAGGAGCTTCACGATGTGGAACCCCTCGTCGTCGTCCACGAGCTTGACCTGCCCCACCTCCGCCGACCAGATCGCGTCGGTGACCTTGTCCGAGAATGGGGACGAGGAATAGGAGAACCAGTCCGTCTCTCCGGTCTCCTTCGTCGCCTCATCGAGGGAGTGGGCCTGGGCCAGCGCCGCGAAATCCGCATCGGGAGCGGCGGCCAGCCCGAGGAGCTCATCGGCGAGCTTCGCTTCGCGGACGAGGATGTGGCCGACCCGGATCCTCTCCGGTTCAGTCTGGTACCGATCCTGGTTCGCCTCGTAGTAAGCGAGGAGATCGGCCTCCGTCGGCTCGATGGGGCCCACCACGAGCTGGCGCACCCGCTCCTCGCGCAACTGGGCCTCCTGGCTCGTCGCGAGGTCCTTCTTGTACGCCTCCAGCGTCGAACCCTGATACTCGAGGAGCTCCTTGAGCTGTTCCTCGGTGAGCCCGTACTGCGTGAGCACGGTCTGGTACTGCGCGCGCACCGCCTGGTCCAGCTCGGCCTTGGCGATCGTCACCTTGAGCTCCCGCGCTGCCTGGTCGAGGATGACCGAGCGCACGATCTCTTCTGCGGCCTGGGCCATGTACGGCAGCATCCGGAACGCCCCCTCCGCCCCCTGGAACATGGATTCAAAATCCAGGCCGTACATCGCATACAGCTGCGTGTAATAGTCGATGAGGTTCCCGTAGACCCGTGTGAACTCCTCGCGGGTCACCTTCTTGCTGTCCACGAGGAGGATCGTCTCCTCGGCGCTCCCTTCCGGCGGCGAGCTCAGCCAGCGCAGTCCCCCGGCGACGACGATCGACGCCAGGAACCCGATCACAAGCAGCCAGATGATGATCTTCTGATGTCGCTTGAAGAAGTTCATGGATTCTTATCCCCCTGCCCGTCCTTGGTCACGCGCCTTCCTCCCCGTCCGCCCGATCCCGCGCACGTAGGGATCAAATGTCGTTCCACTCTCCCGTCTGGCGCGGCTCCGGGGGAGAAGGAGGGGCCTCCTTGCGGCGGGGGCGGAGGATCGGCACCGGGGTTCGCGACCGGACGGTGAACCGGATACCGGTCCTCGTCTCGTCGCTCACGTCCACCTCCACGAACGAGGGGACGAAGTACAGGTCCACCCCGCTGGAGGCGACGTACCCTCGGGCGATGGCGATGCACTTCACCGCCTGGTTCACCGCCTTGGGGCCGATGGCCTGCAGCTCAGCGATCCCCTCTTCACGGAACGTGTTCGCCACCGCCCCGGCGGCGAGGCTGGCTGCTGAGGTCGCTGCGATCTTGAGAACGTTCACCGTTCCTCCTTAGCGGGCCGTGTCCACAAATTGGGCCTGACGGATGACGGTCACCTTGATCTCCCCGGGGTACTGCACCTGTTCCTCAATCCGGCGCGCGATATCATACGCAAGCTTCGCCGCCATGTCATCCGTCGTCTTCTCCGGCCGCACGATCACCCGCACCTCCCGCCCCGCCTGAATGGCGTAGGCCTCCTTCACCAGGGGATAGGCGGACGCGATCTTCTCCAGCTCCTCCAGCCGCTGGCAGTACCGTTCGTAGGTCTCCTGGCGCGCCCCGGGGCGGGCCGCGGACAGGGTATCCGCGGCCTGGACGAGGACCGCGGTCACGGTCGCCGGCTCCGCCTGGCCGTGGTGGGCAGCGATCGCGTTCACGATCGGCCATGGCTCCCCCGCCCGCCGGGCCAGATCGGCCCCGATGAGGGCGTGCGGCCCTTCCACGTCGTGGTCCACCGCTTTCCCGATGTCGTGGAGGAGCCCCGCCCGCTTGGCGGGCTTGGGGTCGATCCCGATCTCCTCGGCAAGGAGCCGGGCAAGGAAGCTCACCTCGAGCGCATGCTGGAGCTGGTTCTGGCCGTAGCTTGTCCGGAAGTGGAGGCGGCCCAGGAGCTGGATGAGGTCGCTCGGGAGTTCGATCCCCACCTCAAAGGCGGCCTTCTCCCCCGCCTCGAGGATCGCCTCCTCCACGCGGTCCTTTGCCTTGCGCACCGTCTCCTCGATCCGGGCGGGGTGGATCCGCCCGTCCTCGAGGAGCTTCTCCAGGGCAATGCGGGCCACTTCCCTCCGCACGGGGTGGAATGAGGACAGGACGACCGCCTCCGGCGTGTCGTCCACGAGGACCTCGATCCCTGTCAGGGCCTCGAACGCCCGGATGTTGCGCCCGTCCCGCCCGATGATGCGTCCCTTGTACTCGTCGTTGGGGAGGGGGACGGTAGTGACCGTGGCCTCCTCCGCGTAGTCGAGGGCGTAGCGCTGCACAGCATTGGCGAGGATGCGACGAGCCCGGCGCTCCGCCTCCTGGGTCGTGCGCCGCTCCACCTCGCTGATCTTGCGGGCGAAGTACCGCTCCGACTCCGCCTCCACAAGCTTCAGAAGGTACTCTTTGGCCTCCTCCTCCGTGAGCCCGCTCAGCCGCTCCAAAAGCGCCCGCTCCTCGGCGAGGAGCTGGCGGCCGGTCTCGAGGAGGTGGGCAACCTCCGTCTCGTCCTGGCGGATCGAGGCCTCGATCGTCTCCAGGTACTGGGCCTTCTTCTCCATCCGGTCCTCGCGCTGGCGGAGGCGTTCCTCGAGCTGGGCGAGCTCGGCCTCCTTCTTGCGCAGGCGCTCTTCCTCTCGCTCCCTGAGCTCCTCGATCTCGTGCTGGGTGAGGAGGAGCCGCTCCCGGTGAACCCGTTCCGCTTCCCCGCGGGCCTCGCTCAGGATCACCTCGGCCCGGCGGTTCACGTGGCGGTGGCGGAGGCGGGCGAAGAGGAGCCCGAGCGCTACCCCGACGGCAAGGGCGGCGAGGGCGATCCCAATGGAGAGCCAGGGGAAGGGCGCGCCCGGCTGGACAGGCGCCTTCGCGGCCTGGGCTTGCGCCCACGCCGGCACGGCCCACACCACAGCTCCCAGCCAACCGATCCAGGCCATACGATCTTCTCCTTCGGTAGAGAGCACTTTATTCCTTCGGTTCCTCTTTCTCAACCAGCAGGGCGGCGGCAGCGGGGAGGAACGTCAGGCTCCACAGGAGGGTGAACCCCAGTCCGAGGAGGGCCGAGGTGCCGAGGAGGCGGAGCCCCGGGGTGCGGGCGGTGAGGAGCGCGGCGAAGGTCGCCATCGTCGTCAGCGAGCTGAACGCGATGGGGATGGCGGTCGTCGCCGCGGCACGGGCCACGGCATCCCCCCCCGCAGCGCGTTCCTCGGCCACCCGATGGAGGAGGACCACCGCGCTGTCGATCCCAATCCCGATGAGGAGGGGGGAGATGGCGATGTTGGTGAAATTGAACTGGACCCCGAGGAGGGTCATCCCGGCGAGCATCCACACATAGCCCATCGCCAACGGGGCGAGAGCGAGGGCTGCCTCGGAGGGCCGCGGGAAGTCGTGCCACACGAGGAGGAAGATGATCACCACCGCGAGGACAGTGGAGAGGAGGAAGTCCCGCTTCATGTACTCCTCGAGCCGGGCGCCGACCTCCGGGAGCCCGAGGCGCTCCACGCCGAGCCCATCCGCCCAGTCGAGGAACTCCTGGAGGTTGCGGCCCTGGTAGAGGGTGGGCGCCATCCTCGCCTCGACGATGTACCGCCCGTTTTTTGTCCCATACTGCGATCGCACTTCCGCCGGGAGGAGGGCGAGGATCTGGTCTAAGAGCTGTGGCTCTGGGGGGAGGGCCGTCACCCTCGCCACCAGCTCTTCGAGGGCCCCAAGATCCCCCGCGATCTCCTCGAGTCGCGCCCGCTCGGTCGGGGCATCCACGCCCTCCAGCTCCCACAGGAGCGCGATGAGATCATCGCTCCCCGCCGAAAGCGCCTCCGCCAACGCCGGGCGCCCCTGGAGGAGGGCGAGGAACTCCAGCTGGGCGAGGTCAACGATCAGGTTCTGCAGCGCGCCGAGGGTGGCATCCCAGCGGGCGAGCGTCTCCCCGAGATCCTCCACCCCGCTTCGCACCTCGCCCACAGGGAGGTTGAGGATCGAGATCTCGCCCCCGAGGAGTTCCTGGGGGAGGAGGTCCCGCACCGATACCGTGGCCTGGACCAAGGGGTGGCTGGCGAGCGCCTCCTCCAGCGGGGCGATATCCTCGGGCCGGTCAACGAAGAACTGGAACGAATCGCCGAGCCAGACCTCGCTTGCAAACTCACGGTTGAGGGTGGACAGCACCGTCACCGCTGGGGTGACCGGGGCCAGATCGCTCGACGCGAACCTGAACTGAACCTGCGTTGCCTGGTACACGATGGATCCCGTGAGGATCAGGCCGACCGCGACCACGCCCGGCCGGAGGCGGAGGAAGCGGCGGTAGGCGGAGTGGAGGAGCGCCGTGGACCCCAGGGACCGCTTCCGGGGGGGGCGGCGGTCGCGCACGGTCAACGCCACCAGAGCCGGGGTGAGGAGGAGGGCTCCGGCGAGCGGGAACAGGATCCCCACCGCCATGATCGCCCCCATCTCCCACAGGGCGCGAGAATGGGAGAGGAGGAGACAGCCGAATACCCCGGCGATGGTCGCCGCGGCCGTGAAACACGCTCCCCCCTTCGTGCGTACGGCGACCGCAAGCGCCCCCTTCACGTCCTTCCCATGGGCCCGCTCCTCGACGTACCGAGAGAGGATGTGGATGCAGAAGTCATCCCCCAGCCCGATGACCAACGCCGGCAGGAACACGGTGAGGAGGTTGAACCCCCCCACCGCGAGCTTGGCCCACGCCATGGTGAACAGGGCGGAGAGCGTGATGGGGATGATGGCGGCCAGGCACAGGGACGGCTTGAGGAGGATGGCAAACAGCAAACTGAACACCGCCGCCGTGGAGATGATCGTCACGAGGTTCATGTCTTGGCGGATCGTGTCCTCCGCCTCCACCGTCATCGCGTAGGCCCCGGTGATCCCCGCCTCGACCCCGAGGTCCCCCAGCTGGGCACGCGCGACCGCCTCCTGCACGGCGACGGAGACAGCCCGGTTGTACTCAAGCGATTCCGTCGGCCGACGGGACGGCCAGATCTGGAGGACCAGCCGGCTACGGTCCCGCGACAGGATCGGCTCACCTCTCTCCTGGGGGGCGGGTCGGTCCTTGACGGCCCGGGCGATCGTCGCGGCCTCCGCGACCAGCTCTTGCCCCGCGAGGATCCCCTCCAGGAGATCCCGGGCGGCGTGCCCGGTGGCCGCGAGCTCGCTGAGCGCGGCCCGCACCGCCGCGGGGTCCGTCGCCTCGGCGGTGGTGACCGTAGCCAGGATCTCCGCGAACGATCGGGCCGGGGGAAGGGCCGGCAACTGGGCTTGAACCTCACGGGCGATCTCCCGCAGCCGCTCGAGCTCAGCCGGAGAAAGGGTTCGGAAGATGAGGAGCTCGGGGGGGACAACGATCCCTTCCCCAACGCGGTACGAAGCGGAGATGAGATCCGAGGACGGCCCCAGATCGAGCTCCCCGATCACCCGCTCCGCGGCCGCGATGAGGGCCCGCTCGCGCTCGGCCATGTCCGGCGGCGGGGAGACGAGGGTGAGGAGGACCGCGATCACATCCGTGCTCGCGATCTCCTCTTCCACGGACTGGAACTTGACAACAAGGGGATCCTGCTGGGGGAGGAGATCGAGGTAGTCCGTGCGGATGCGGAAATCGCGGACGTAGACGTAGGACATGGCCGCGAGGGCCACGAACAGGGCAACGATGAGCCACGGCCAACGGGTCGAGGCCATGGCGAGGGCCGCGAACAGTCGGTCCCGCAGCCGGGGAGGCTTAGCGGGTTTGGGCGCGTTCCCCGGACGGCGTGCGGATGGTGATGGCATACCCGGTGAGCTTGGCAGCGAGCTCCACGTTGTGTCCATCGCGACCGATGGCGAGTGAGATGTCGCTCCCCGGCACGGTGACGACGGCCTTCTTGGCGGGTTCGTCGAGCTCGATCTCCAGCGTGCTGGCTGGGGCAAGGGCCCCCCGGATCACTTGCCGCACATCCTCGTTCCAGCGCACGATGTCCACTTTCTCCCCGGAGAGCTCCCGGCTCACGGCCCGGATCCGGCTCCCGCCGGGGCCGATGCAGCTCCCCACCGGGTCAATGCGGGGATCCACCCCCCGCACGAGGACCTTCGACTTCGTGCCCGGCACCCGGGCCACCTTCACCACCTCGAGCATCCCCTGTTCCAGCTCCGGCACCTCGAGGGCGAGGAGCTTGGCCACGAAATCGGGGTGGGCCCGGGACACGTAGATCCGCGGATCGCCTTGGAGCTTCTCCACGCGGTAGAGGTAGGTGCGCAGCCGACGGCCAGGGACGTACCGTTCGGTGGGCATCCGCTCCTCGCTCGGGAGCAGCGCCTCCACCTCGCCCAAGTTGATCCACACATCGCGGCCTTCGAACCGATGAACGAACCCGTTCAGGATCTCCCCGATCCGGGAGGCGTACATCTCGTAGAGGCCCTCCCGCCGATGGCGGAGGATCTCCCGGCGGAAGAAGTCCTCAGCGCGGCGGGACTCGATGCGCCCCAGTTCCCGGACGAGGTCGAAGATCTCCCCATTGACGCGGACGTCCCCCGACCGCCGATCGATCTCCACCGGTGGCGGCTCCTCGCCCCCGAATTTAGCCTGGTAGGCAGCAGCAATGGCCTTCTCCATCGCGACGAACGCGACCTCGCGGTCAAGGCCGCGCGCGCGGGCCATCTCCTCAATCGCCTCCAGAAACTCGACGTTCATCGCCGCCCCTGTTCCCCTTCGTACACGAGGCGGGCACCCGTGATCCGCGCGAACGGGATCGCGACCTCCACGCCATCGCTCTCGACGGTGACCGCCTCCGCGGTCGCGCGGACGAGCCGCCCGCGCTGGGTCCCTTCCGGTCTCAATTTGATGTGAACGAGCTTCCCTACCGCCTGGGCGTAGTGGCGCGGCTCCCACAGCCCACGCTCCAGGCCCGGGGACGATACCTCGAGGAGGTAGGACGAGGGCAAGGGATCGGCCTCATCCAACAGGGCACCGATCGCCCGGTTGGCGCGGGCGCAGTCGTCCACCGTCACGCCCCCGGGACGATCCACCTGCACGGTGAGGTAGACCCGGGCCCCGGCCCGGCGGAGCTCCCAGTGGTACACCTCCAGGTCGGCCGCGGCCGCGCCTTGGTGCACGAGTGCATCGAGCTTTTCCTGAACCCCCTCCATGTTGGGGATTATACTTGCCGTCAGTGACGGACACAACGAGCGGAATTCGTAGAGATCGCATCCTCGTGGGGGAGGGCGAGGACGGGGAGAGGCTGGACCGGCTGCTCGCGCGCCGGCTGGCGATCCCCCGATCCCAGGCCCAGTCACTCATCGCGAGCGAAGCGGTCCACATCGGAGGAAGGACGCCCTCCCGGTCGCGCCGGCTGAGGGCCGGAGAGGAGATCGAGGTGACCTGGAGCGGGCCGGGGATCGTCCCCACCCCGGCTGCGATCCCCGTCCTGTACGAAGACAGTGATCTGATCGTGGTCAACAAGCCGCGCGGGCTCCCCGTGCACCCGGGAGGGCCTGGGACCACGGTGTCGGTGGTGTCCATCCTCCTCGCCCGAGGGCCCCTTGCCCCCGCTGCCCCCAACCGGCCGGGGGTGGTCCATCGGTTGGACGCCGCCACGACGGGGGCCCTCGTGGTGGCGAAGACCCCGGTTGCGCTGGAGGGGCTGATCGCGCAGTTCCGGGCGCGCACGGTGAACAAGGAGTACCTCGCGGTCGTGCACGGGGCCCTCGCGGTGGACGAGGGGACCATCGCCGGGCGGATCGGGCGCGATGGCGCCCGACCATGGCGGATGCGCATCGGGGGGGCGAAGGACGCCCACACCGAGTTCTCCGTCCTCGGCCGGCGGGAGGACGAGGCCCTGCTCGTCGTCCGGCCCCGCACGGGACGGACCCACCAGATTCGGGTCCACCTGGCGACGATCGGGCACCCCGTCGTCGGCGATCCCCTCTACGGGAGGGGAGGGGGACCGCTGCTCCTCCACGCGTGGCGGCTTGGGTTCCGCCACCCCGCTAGCGGGGCATGGATGGAGTGCGAGGCGGAACCTCCGCCGGAGTTCGCGTCGTGGTTCGGCGGATGAGGTAGTACACCCCCGCGATGAACTGTCCCCCCACCGCGCCCCAGAACACGCCGATCGTACGGGGGGAGAGGAGGAGGAGGCCGGCCGCGAGCGCAGTGAGCCCGGCCGCGGCCTTCCCGGGCCACTCCGCCACGAACTCCTGTCGCCGTTGCCACAGAACGAGGGCCCCCACCGCCAGTCCGAGCTGGGGAAAAGCGAACAGGCCCAACCCGAAGTACGGGATCCGACCCACCACGGCGAGGGCGGAGAAGAGGGCGAGGTAGAATGCCTTGTCCACCAGGGGATCGAGGAGTTGGCCCACGATCGTGACCTGATGGCCCTTCCGCGCTACCCAGCCGTCGAGGATGTCCGTCGCCAGCGCGACCAGGAACAGGATGAGGGCGGCCTGCCAGTGGCCGCCCAGGACAGCGATTACGGTGGGCACCGCGAGCAGCCCCCGCAGCGTGGTGAGGGCATTGGCGAGCGTCATCCCCAGCATGGTACCCTCGCTCGCGGGGGAGGCCAACCGCCCGGGCGAGCCTAGCGCACGCGGCGGCCGGGGGCGGGTTGGGAGAGCGCGCTACCGCCCGTGGCGTGGCAGGCCCTCACGCGGTAGTAGTACCAGGTCCCGGGCACCGCCGTCCGATCCTCAAACGACGTCGCGGTGACGTTGTTCGCCACGATCTCGAACTCCCCGTCCGGGGTCACATCCCGGTACACCTGGTAGTAAGTGGCGCCGGGCACTGGATCCCATGTGACGACGATCCTATCGGCGTAGATCTGGCTCGCCTGGACGCCGGTCGGGGCGGGGAGGTAGCCCGCGTAGCCGGGGACAGAAGGCGAGCGGGGCCCGCACCCCGCGGAGTTGCATGCCGCGACCTGGTACCAGTAGAGGTACCCCCAGTCGGCTGCCCCCATCGGATCGCTGTAGACCAGGGACGGGGTCTCTCCGATGAGGACGCCCGTCCCCTCTGCGCTTTCGGCGCGGAATACGCGGTAGGTGGTCGCCCCTGCCACGGCGGTCCACGAGATCTCGATTCGGTCCTCGAACTGGCCAAGAGACGCCGTGACCCCGGTCGGGGCCTGATCCGGGGGCAGCTCCGGCAGGAGGTCGAGGAGGCCACACCCGGTGAGCGCGAGGCCCATCGCCGCGAGCACGAGTCCCCACCACCGGCTCCGCACGTGCCTATCCTGGTTCATCTTCGCTCCCCTCCTCTAGCTGAGCCGATGATAGGCCCGATCTCACGCTGCGACAAACGGGGGGAGCCGAAGGTCGAGCGCCCGCAGCTCGGCCATCACTTCCTCCCGCGGCGCGGAGAGGGGCCCCACGATCTCCTCTTCCAGGGCGCAAAGAAGGGGGAGAGCGCGCGCGATCCGGTCTCTATCGGCAACGGACCTGCGCCCCTAAAACGGAACCACTTCGAGGGCCGATTTCGACTAAGACCTTTGGGTGGATCCCCTCTGGGTGGATCCCCTCGTCTTCCAGGTACGCCATCGGCGCTCGGTAGCCAAGTCCCG